>ERZ894236.2-NODE-2-length-837511-cov-76.9467_pt1 | contig 837511 bp, 752 predicted proteins | sample MGYA00380297_ERZ894236 | MGnify/ENA primary metagenome ERZ894236 (study PRJEB32331, sample SAMN06328420) | human gut metagenome | biome: human gut microbiome; feature: stool | host: Homo sapiens | collected 2014-08-04 ... | reverse complement strand
TAAGCTCATAAACGCCGAAAGTACTTGGCTGGAGACGGCCTGGGAGGATAGGAAGTCGCTGATTGAAGCATACAATAGAGGGTCAACCCAAAAGGGTTGGCCCTCTATTTTTGTGCTCTAATGAGCACATTCTAATTCCTTCTAGAGCCGTTTTCAGGCAAGGTTGTAGAAGTATGGTCTATGTGTATTAATCAATAAGACGGCGTGGGAAAAGTAGGGCAGTAGAAGATGGAGGAGTGAAACGACGACAGATTCACTGCATCACTTTCTTCCGAACGTAAGATTTACCGAACTGCGAAGCAGTGAAGGAAAATCCACAGTGAGGAAGCAAGTAGGGTAAGGGAAAAGTAATTAGGATTAAACGAAGTATGGGGCCCACACATCACTTTCTTCCGAACGTAAGATTTACCGAACTGCGAAGAAGTGAAGGAAAATCCACAGTGAGGATTGATAGGAAGCTGCTGATTAAAGGCACACCTAAGGGTGTGTCTTTTTTATGTATGGCTTTTCTTCTACTAGAAAATCTGATGAGTGGGGATGTAGAAGATAGAAATGCTAGAGCGATGACCGATTTACTGTATTAATTATTTCATTATTTTTTAATCATATTTTTCAATTAATTGAGATTAAATAATTAATGGAGGTTCAATTATAAATTTTAATAATTACTATTTATTACATATTCTATTCATGCATAGAATTATCACTATTTTATATAGATCTCTGTTTAACCTAGTAAATACGTGCGTTGTAGATATTTTTCTGATATTTAATAATATACCAAAATGTACCAAAAATTACTCGTTTTGATTATATTTCATATCACTTTCACTATGTTTTCACGAATTATCTATATACTAGCTATAGTTGATTGAGATCAACTAAGGAAATGGAGGTCTACTACTAATAACTTTTACCTGTCCCTTTTACAAATAATACAAACAACACAAAACAATACAACACATAAAACAACACTTAAATACACAACAATACTCTCCCTGTGTATAAACAAAACAATACATATACAAAACTCTCTAATTATATATACCATCTCCCGTATATATAAAGGTAAAAGTTAGGTAGACATAAGAGCCCTTGAGAAAGGGCTCTTTTCCTTTAATAATCACTATTATTTTATCGATTAAAAGGCCTTTATTTCTTGACAGAGTATGTAATATTTGTTAAACTAATCAAGTATCAAGCAAAGCTTGATGAACATAGGGGTATAGCTCAATTGGTAGAGTAGCGGTCTCCAAAACCGTTGGTTGTGGGTTCAAGTCCTACTGCCCCTGCCAAAATTTGGATGGCGGTCTTCGGGCCGCATGTCCATAAAATTACTCAAAAAATATTAAAAAATGCTTGCGTAGCCGCAATCATTATGTTAATATAAGTGAGTACCTTGTACATGACTCAGTAGCTCAGCTGGATAGAGCGTTTGACTACGAATCAAAAGGCCAGGGGTTCGAATCCCTTCTGGGTCACCAAATTAAAGCATCACAGTAATGTGGTGCTTTTTTATTTTTTTATATGTATATAAAGGACCCTACATATTTATGTAGGGTCCTTTTATGAGCTAATGATCTTTATTTAATTAACTAAGTTTTATTATTTCGCATGTGGCTGATCTGATTCAGCTACTACGTTAACGACAATTTCTTGATCTGCAGAAATAAGATTCATAATGATGGGGATTGGCTGTTCGATGGCTTCAGCTATAGCCTTAATTTGTCGCATTGCAACAGGATGAGGTGTTGTTCCATCGCTTTGAAATAATTCTTCCAATTGAGTGATTTCTGCTTGACTTAGATTCGATTTGTTTGCGAATTCTTCGATCGTCATATTATGTTGTTCGCGATAGCTTTTAATGATTTCACCGATATACATAATCGCCTCCACTTGAATTATATTAATACATTCTTATTTTATGTGAAAGTTCGATAAAACTCAAGTTAGATTGAAATGATACTTCATATTATTGATACATAATGGTTTTATATTATAAGATGAACATATAATGATACTGATATATATGGAAATGAAAAGAGGTTTGCTATGAAGACGAATAGAAAACAACTTTTAATTGTTTATATATGTTTAGCATTAGGGGCTTGGAGTGCTAGCGCGGGCATCAGCTTTAGTCAATCAAATAGAGATACGAATCAAACGCGTCGAGATAATACGACAGTACAGCATGGGTCTGAAAAAACTGTTGACGATTTTGACCAAGGCAGTCCTGTTATTGCATCGTATTACAAAGATGGCAAAAAAAAGAAGAAAAAGAGCACTGCTGCTGATGAGACTAAGCTTTCAGAGAAACAAAAAGCAACTAAAGAATTGAATGAACATTCTTGGGTAGAAGAAGCGGGAAAACATCCCTTACCGTATGCGGTTGTGGAAGGGAACGCGGTCAGTGAAGAAGAGTTAGCCCACTGGTGGAAGGTTTTTAATGATCCCGTATTGGATCAATTAATTGATTTGACCCTCAAAAATAATCGGCAGTTAGAGGTAGCTCGTTCTCGAGTTAGACAAGGGCGGTTACAGTTGGGTATTGCTGAAGCACAGCGATTACCTTGGCTAGATGCTTCCGGTTCATGGTCGGCTAATAGAGGTCAGGGTGAATGGGATTCAGACCGAGAAGCGATAAAGAATTTACCTATATCTGATAAGATGACGAGAAATGTAGAAACCGGTAAATTGGGAATTGATGCGCGATGGGAAATTGATATATTCGGAAGACAAAAAGCAAAATCACGTGCTGCATCGAATTCGTTACAAGCATCACAGGCGGATTTATATTCCACCTGGGTATCTTTGAGCGCGGAAACCGCATTACAGTATATGTCGTTAAGAACTTTACAGGAGCAATTGCGCATAACAGAAGATGATGTGAAGCGTCAACAGGAAGCGTTGGAACTGATTAAGATAAATAATCAGTCTGGTATTATTAATGAATTACCTGTGCAACAGGCTACATATGCATTATCTCAGACTCAAGCGGAGATTCCTTCATTAAAGAAAAATATAGCTTCCACAATGGCTGCTCTTTCTATATTGACAGGAACAGTTCCAGGCGAGATTGACGGGTTATTGATGGAAAATACTTCATTACCTACGGTGAATCCACACATATTTATCGGCATACCGGCGGAAGCTTTACGACAACGGCCTGATATTCAGGCGGCGGAACGACGTATTGCGGCGCAACAACAGAAAACCAAGGCTGCAAAAGCTGATCTTAAACCTAGATTTTCACTAAATGGCAGTATAGGCTTGGAGTCGTTTTCATCGGGAGGTCTTATTTCGGCTATCGGTAAAATGATAGGAATAGGACCATCTATCACTATGCCTATTTTCAATGCCGGTGCTATTCGTAAGAATATAAAAGTACAAACGGAAAAGGAACAGGAATACTTGGCACTTTACGAAGAGACTGTTTTGAAAGCTGTAGGAGAGGTCCGAAATGCGGTAACGGATGCATCTCAGGATCATATTAAGTCTGAGGAATTGAAATCTGCTGTAGAATCTGCACAGCAAGCGGAATCTTTGGCGCAAACCAATTTTGACTCTGGTCTTAGCGATTACTTAAGTGTTCTTGATGCACGAAGAAATGTATTGTCTGCAAGGCGGCAATATATCATGAGTCGGGGGCAAGAGTTTGCTGATACCGTTCGTTTATTCAAATCCTTAGGCGGTGGTTGGGAAGCCATGGACATGGATCAGGAGGCAGAGGCGGACTCGCATGCTAAGAAATAGTGTGAGAAACGGGGAATGATTATGAAAGAGAAACTTGATGTCCTTAAAGGGTGGATGGCGAATAATAGAAAAAAGTGCGCAGGTATAATGATTGCCTTTCTAATAATTTTGGGTGGAGTAAGTTATTATGCTTATAATCAATACGAAGCGTACATTGCCTCTCATCATATTGTGTTGCAAGGCAATGTGAATCTGCGTGAAGTTAATGTTGCATTTCGAGGAAGTGACCGGATTGCCAGCCTTTTGGTGGATGAAGGTGCGGTGGTGAGCCAAGGGCAGATTTTGGGGTATTTACATTCTGATGAATTGAATCTTGCTGTACAGCAGGCTAAGGCTACCATTGCAGCACAGGACGCTATAGTGGCCAAGTTGCAGGCCGGCAGTAGACCAGAAGAAATCGCTCAAGCATCGGCACGAGTTACATCTGCAGAAGCTGCGTTAGCTCAATCGAAACAGGAAGCAGAGAAGTTACAAAAATCCTATAATGCTTCAAATGGTAAGGCCGTTAGTCGACAGTCTGTAGATGATATACAGGCGAAGGTGAAAGTATCGGAAGCCAAATTAAACGAGGCTCAGCAAGCATACAATTTAGCTGTCGCAGGGCCAAGACAGGAAGATATAGCACAGGCCCAAGCCCAATTGGATGCGATGAAAAGCGAACTGGCCCGTCAGGAGTTTTTGTTAAACCAAACCGTATTAACAGCTCCTATAGACGGTGTTATAACGGCCCGATTATTACAGGTCGGTGATATGGCTTCACCGAATACACCTGTATTTAAATTGGCTGAGAATACTAAGAAATGGGTACGTGTATATGTGAACGAACGGGATTTAGGAAAAATTTATAACGGTATGGATGCAAATGTAACAACGGATACATATAAGAACGAACCGATTCACGGTACAATCGGATATATATCCTCCGTAGCGGAATTTACACCTAAATCGGTAGAAACGAAGGATGTGCGTACTACACTTGTATATGAAGTGCGGGTATATGTAGATGATCCTGATAATCGTCTCCGTTTAGGAATGCCTGCCACTGTTTCCATTGATATATAGAGGTGTGCGGTGAATGATGTATATGCAATCGAAGGGTCACAATTATATAAAGAATTTCCCCTTGTCGGAGATGATCCTATAATAGCATTGGACCATTTGGATTTTAAAATTCGAAAAGGCTGTTTAACTGCGTTGGTCGGGCCAGATGGGGCGGGGAAAACGACTTTGATTCGTTTGATAGCCGGTTTATTGGATGCCACGTCTGGTTCTTTAGATGTCCTCGGAATGGATGTGAAAGCACATTCACAGGCAGTTCAAGATAGACTCAGTTATATGCCTCAGAAATTTGGGCTTTATGAGGAATTATCCGTCAGCGAAAACATGAATCTCTATGCAGATTTACACGGTATTCCTTTGCATGTGAGAACGAAGCGGTTTGAAAAATTACTGCATATGACAGGGCTAGCCAAATTTACTAAGCGTCAAGCCGGTAAATTGTCAGGCGGTATGAAGCAAAAGCTTAGCCTAGCTTGTACATTGGTTCGTTCTCCGGAGCTATTACTGCTCGATGAGCCTACCGTAGGGGTCGATCCATTTTCAAGGCGGGAGTTATGGGAAATCTTAGAGTCGTTAGTACGTACAGATGGAATCAGCGTACTTGTTAGCACTGCATACTTAGATGAGGCGGAGCGTTGTAAAGATGTTTTCGTCCTCAATAAGGGGCGCTTTTTAGCAACCGGGACACCGCATGAGTTGACTCAAATGTCTGAGGAACGATGCTTTCAGGTAAAGATTCCGAAGTCATTGAGCATGCGAAATGTACAGGCCGCATTGATGGATGACAGGAAATGCGTGGCGGATGCAGTTCCGGAGGCCGGTGCTGTGAGGTACATAAAAACAAAAGAAATGCTTTCGATTCCATGGCTTAATGAGTACGGTATGGAGGAAGAACCAGTTCAGAGCCGTTTGGAAGATACCTTTATGATGCTGTTAAAAGAGGATGAAATTGCCTCAAAACAAGGGGCTAAGCCTTTAGATAGTATCGATATGGATTTGGATGAAAGTGCGATAGAGAAAGAACGAAAGCATTTGTTGGCCCCCAATGAAATGGTTGAGCGTCCAGTAGAAATTTCCGTATCTCATTTGGTGAGGACATTCGGTGATTTTACGGCGGTGGCTAATACATCATTTACGGTGCAGCGCGGAGAAGTATTCGGGTTACTCGGACCAAACGGAGCAGGGAAGACGACGACATTTCGTATGTTGTGTGGATTATTGCCTGTAACGAGCGGGGATTTGCGCGTGGCCGGCATTGATGTCGTTAAATCCCGTACGGCGGCAAGAAGCAATTTCGGATATGTAGCGCAAAAGTTTTCTTTGTACGGTAATCTGTCTGTTATGGAAAACTTGAATTTTTTTGCCGGTGTGTACGGCCTTCACGGACAGAAGAAGCCTGATCGTATAGAAGCCGTTATCAGTGAGTTTCGTCTGAATGACGTGAGAGATATGATAGCCGGTGATTTGCCTGGTGGTTATAAACAGCGCTTGTCCATGGCGGCTGCCTTAATGCATGAGCCTAAAATTCTTTTTTTGGATGAGCCCACAAGTGGTATTGATCCTCTTACACGGCGTAATTTCTGGCGACAGATTACTTCTTTATCAAAGCGAGGAACAACGATTATTATTACGACTCATTTTATGGATGAATCGGAATATTGTGACCGTATTATGATTCAGGATGCAGGAAAACTCGTTGTACTGGGAACACCTGATGAAGTTAGACGGATTGCCGGCGATGAGAATTGTACTATGGATGAAGCGTTTATCTCCGTCATACTAAAAAAACGGGAACAGGAGGATGACGTATGAACGGATTTATAAGACGGTTTTCCTCATTGGTATACAAGGAGACCTTACAAGTATTGCGCGACCCTAGCACTATTTTGTTGGGTGTTGTGCTACCTATACTACTTATTATCCTCATCGGCTCAGGGGTTACTTTGGATGTTAAACACGTGCCGATAGCAGTGGTTATGGAACGGCAAGATTCTATGACCCAGAGTGTGTATGACTCCTTATACGGCTCTGAGTACTTTCAACCTATAGCGGTTCGCGATAGAAAAACGGCGGAACTATTGATGGAAAAACGAAAGGTAGATGCCATATTGGTGATTCCACAGGACTTTTCTGCTCAAGTTATGCGTGGACAAGGGAAAGTGCAGGGGATTTACTATGGTGTCGATACTTCGGTAGCGATGAGCATAGAAAGTTATGTAAACTCAGATATTAACTTATGGGCCGTTAAGAACATTCCGTTTATGCTACGTGGTGGATATATAACAATGAACCCTCGCATGTGGTTTAATGAGGCAAATACAAGTACCTGGTTTTTGATTCCTGGGCTCATCATGATTATCATGACGATTGTATCCGTTTTTCTTACGGCTGTCGTTATGGCTAGAGAATGGGAACGTGGTACTTTTGAGTCTTTATTCGTTACACCAGTTAAGCCTATTGAAATTATTTTGGCTAAGGTAGTGCCTTATTATGTATTGGCCATGTTGGGGCTGTTGTTTTGCCTCGGTGTTTCGTATTTCTTTTATGAAGTACCTATGCGTGGTTCCTTATGGATCATCTGCATCGTGTCCACATTGTATTTGATTGTTTCCTTAAATATGGGACTACTTATATCTGCGTTTACGAAGAAACAGTTCTTAGCTTGTCAAATGGCGTTACTTACCAGTTTTTTACCGGCGTTGATATTGACGGGGTTTTTATTTGATCCACATTCACAACCTGTGGTGATTCAATATATTTCACGGCTTTTACCTCCTACATATTTTTTAGAATTACTGAAATCATTGTTCCTAGGTGGAAATAACTGGTATTTGATTATTAAAAATAGTGCCGTATTATCGGGGTTTGCTATTTGCTTTACAATATTGACAATTTATATTACGCGGAAGAAGGTGGAATAATGAATTGGCGACTGTATTGGAATCAAATTGTCTCCATCATATGGAAAGAGCTATTAGCCACCTTTAAAGATCCGAAAACTCGTATAATCTTACTGTTACCAGTTATTATTCAAGGGTTCCTCTTCGGTTACGCCGCAACCTATAATCTCAACAAGGTTCCCTATGTATTGATTGATGAAAGTCATACGCAGACCGCAGCTGCATTAGAATCGACTATTAATTCATCCGGTGTTTTTGAACTGTATCAATCTGCAAACTCTCCGGATATAATCGCACCACTAATAGACTCCAACAAGGTTATTATGGCGGTTATCATACCTCAGGATTTTGAAGAAAACTTAAAGCATAAACAACCTACATCTATTACTGTTATTGTAAATGGAACGAATACAATGACTTCAGGTCTTGCCACAGCCTATATGGGGCAAATCATTTCTCAATTCAATCAGACTTGGTTAGGTGTTGAGCATAAGGGAATCACGATTGAATCTCGTACCTGGTACAATGAAAATCAGCAGTCTTCCTGGACTTTCTTGACAGGTCTCGTTATATTGATCAGTATGACACAAGTTATCATGTTGGGGGGCTTATCTGTGGCGAGAGAACGAGAGCAGGGGACCTTTGATCAATTATTGGTGACGCCCGTATCATCTATGCAAATTTTGATTGCAAAGTCTATACCACCCATGATAATAGGACTGTTTCAAAGTACTGTATTGTTATTAATAGCCATGTTTTGGTTTAAAGTTCCATTTCGGGGCAACATATTTCTTGTGTATGCGGTGTTGTTTACATTTATAAGTAGTAGTATTGGATTGGGGTTATCTATTTCGGCTATTGCAAAAAATATGCAGCAAGTTCTCGTATATGTTTTTGTCTTTCTTTTTCCACTAGCATTATTGTCCGGATTAATCACACCTGTACATAACATGCCGAAAATATTGCAATATCTTACATATGGAAATCCTATGCGGTTTTCTGTTGATGCAATGCGCAGGATTTATTTAGAAGGTGCAGGATTGACGGATATTTGGTTTAATTTTATTCCTATGATTATCCTAATCATTATAAGCATGTCCATAGCAGGATGGCTATTTAGAAATCGCGTTGGATAAAGCTAATGATTAGATTGTTAAACTTTTTATATTTTGTTATAACAATACGGCAGACCTATATAGCATTTTTTTATTAATAAATATGCTACTGCCGTATTGACTAAATGAATGTAGACTGTTAGAATAAAGGCATAGAAAATATCATATTTGGGAATAGGTGCTGAAAAGCATAATAGAGAAGCCGGTTAAAGGCCGGCACGGTCCCGCCACTGTATGGTCGAGCGAGTCTAAATTAAGTCACTGGGAAACTGGGAAGGCTAGATGAGCGATGACGCCGAGTCAGGAGAACTGCCTATTCAACATTCACCATTTGACCTACGAGAGATAGGGAGGAGAAGTTAATAGCTCCTTTTTACGTATTCGTAAAAAGGATTTTTTAGTTCTATTGGATCTAAATTGCATTATATTTGATTTAGATTTTAGTTCTATACGACCTAAATGTCGTGCTATGGTCATGGTGGATTACCTTTTTGGTATTACCAGCATGACATATGTTATGACTGTTAATATATTTTATGGTAAATGTAGGGCATGCATTTATTCATCATCATCCTAAAAAAGAGGCTGACCCAGGGTTCTAGTAGTTCGGATTCTGGGTCAGTCTCTTTTTATTTTGCAAATATTAATTATCGGTAAGATCTTTTAGATAGAGGTCTGTAGCGTTAAGCTTTAGATGAAGTGTAAATAGATATAGAATCGTAGAATAATTAAGAGCTTTTAGATTTAGAATTTGCTTTGGGTTTACATAAATAGTAAGGTGTAATTAGATAGTTGTTTTTCTTGGAATTTATTTTTAGATATATGGATTTTAAGTCATTTATAAAAAAATGATTGACGATGAATTCCATACATGATATTATTATTTCAGTTGAGACGCGGGAGTGGCGGAATTGGCAGACGCACCAGACTTAGGATCTGGCGCCTTAGGGCGTGGGGGTTCAAGTCCCTTCTCCCGCACCAACTTTATTGCACCTTTAGAGGTGTATTTTTTTTGCCTAAAATTAAGTAGTTAATGTGGATATTTATATCGATAAACACTTGTAATTTAATAGTAGGGTAGGTACAGAATTAACTACTACATTATATGTTATAATAAATGAGTTAGAACTATTTAATTAATACAATCATAGTAATACTATATGGTGCAGTATGAATAATACATTAACAAAACTGCTTTCACAGAACCCATCCTTTGTGGATGGGCTAAACGCATTTCAGCGTAAGGGAAAGTCAGTCATATATGGTCTTAGTGGATCTCAAAAAAGTTTCCTCTTAAGCCAAGCTTTTTCTGCAGGTCTTAAAAAGCCTGTAGTCATCGTAGTCCATGATAAGGATCATAAGGAGATGTGGGAGCGAGATTTAGCTTTCTTTTGGCCTAATGTGCCAGTCCAATCATTTCCTATAACAGATCATGTAGACTTTACAACTGTAGCACGTAGTCTTGAAAATCAAGGTGCACAAATGCGAGCATTAGCATTATTAGCATGGCAAGAGCCGGCAGTAGTCATTGCCAATGCTGAAGAGGTTACACAATATGTTGTATCCCCTCATTATTTAAAGGGGCAATCGTTGCATTTTGCTTTGAATGATGCAATTGAACGTGATGTAGCCCTTGAACAGCTCGTAACAATTGGATATGAACGCGTAGACCAGGTGGAACAACGTGGTCATTTTGCCGTGCGTGGAGATATTTTGGATATTTATCCTGTAAATAGTGATCATCCGATTCGCATTGAGTTTTTTGGTGATGAAATCGATACATTGCGTTTCTTCTCTGTTGAGAATCAACGTTCTATTGAACAAATCGAATCCTATACGGTGACGCCTTTCTTTCTTGGTAAAAGTGATGCAGATAGTACTTTACTATCATATGTGAAAGAGGGCACTCTGATTTATGACGAGCCAGGTCGTATTCAAGAGGCGTTAAAGAAATTCTTAAAAGAAGATCCTACACATCGGAAAAATCATTGTGATTGGAATGAACTACAACGCACTGTAGATGCTACGAATCAAGTGGCTTTCACATTTATGCAACAACGTTCTATTGGACTTGCAGGATTTAATCCTATTGGCATTCAAGGGAAGACAATGACGAGCTTTGAGCGTCAAATTCCCCTATTAACAGATGAAATTAAACAATGGCATCGTTTAAATCATCAAGTGGTACTAGTACTAAATAATCAGCAACGACGAGAAGGTATTGAGCGCGCCCTTGAAGGAGAGAATATTGCATTTATTCATAGTGATACATGGATAGCAAAGCCGAACACTGTCGTTATTTTAAAGGGGTTATTAACAGATGGGTTTGAATTGCCCAATAGCCATCTCGTGGTTGTTGTAGAAGGTAATATTTACGGACAGCAAAAGCGCAAGCTTCGTAATAAGCCTAAAAAGGGCCAAGAAATCAATTATTTTACAGATTTAACGCCTGGTGACTATGTAGTACATAATATGCATGGTATCGGCAAGTATATTGGTCTTAAAACAATTGAGACGGAAGGCATTCACCGCGATTATATTGAGATTGCTTATGCTGGAACGGACAAACTGTTCTTACCAGCTAATAATTTAGATCAACTGCAAAAATATATTGGTAACGAAGGTGATGTGCCACGTATTAATAAGATGGGTGGTCGTGACTGGAGCAAGGTTGTTACAAAGGCAAAAAAATCTATTGATGATTTAGCAGATAAACTCGTTGAGATATATGCACAACGAGAAATCACAGAAGGTTTTGCATTCTTGCCAGACCAACCATGGCAGCAAGAGTTTGAAGATGCATTCCCCTATGAGGAAACGGAAGACCAATTACAGGCTACCGCAGAGATTAAAGAATCCATGGAAAGACCTGTTCCTATGGATCGCCTACTCGCTGGTGATGTAGGATTTGGTAAAACGGAAGTGGCTATGCGCGCCATTTTCAAGGCCGTTATGAGCGGAAAACAAGTGGCAGTACTTGTACCAACTACGGTTTTAGCACAGCAACATTTCCAAACTTTTTTGAATCGCTTTGCTCCATTTGGGGTGAAAGTAGATGTGCTTAATCGATTCCGAACTACATCAGAGAAAAAACAAATTCTTAAAGGCGTAGAGGATGGATCTATTGATGTTCTTATTGGAACTCATTCATTACTTAACAAAAAGGTAGTATTCAAAGACTTAGGAATGCTTGTTGTAGATGAGGAGCAACGTTTTGGGGTAGCACAAAAAGAAAAATGGAAAGAGTGGGCTAGCAATATTGATGTACTCACTTTGAGTGCTACACCGATTCCGCGGACTTTACATATGTCCCTTGTTGGCGTTCGAGAAATGTCTGTTATCAATACTCCGCCAGAGGAGCGATTGCCTGTTCAAACCTATGTGGTGGAATACGATATGAATCTCATAGCAGATGCTATCAAACGAGAACTTGCAAGAGGTGGACAGGTCTATTTCGTATATAACCGTGTCGCGTCCATTAATCACATGGGAGAACTATTAGAATCCGCATTGCCTGGCTTGCGTTATGCTGTTGCTCATGGACAGATGACAGGCCGTCAAATTGAGGAGATTATGACCGATTTCTATGAAGGTCATTATGATGTACTCTTGTCCACGAGTATCATTGAAACTGGCTTAGATATTCCTAATGCCAATACTATCATTATTTATGATGCAGACCGTTTAGGGTTATCTCAGCTATACCAAATGCGAGGCCGTGTAGGACGTTCTCGTAGACGTGCTTATGCATACTTTATGTATCGGCCAGATAAAATACTTTCAGAGGCGGCTGAAAAGCGTTTAAAAGCTATTGAAGAGTTCACAGAGCTCGGTGCAGGATTTAAGTTAGCCATGCGAGATTTAGAGATTCGCGGTGCTGGTAATCTCTTAGGTTCACAGCAACATGGTAATATCGCATCTGTCGGCTTTGGTATGTACGTGAGCATGTTAGAAGAAGCGATTGCAAAGGCTCAAAATAAAGAAGTTGAGCGAGATGTATCCATTGATCCGGCCATCGATTTAGAGGTAGATGCGTTTATTGACGATGCATATATCAAAGATAGTGCTCGTAAGATTTCTGTATACCAACGATTGTTACATATTAAATCTAAAGAGCAACTCGATGATATGACGGATGAGCTCATTGATCGCTTCGGTACACCAACCGATCCAGTAGATCGTTTGTTGCGCATTGCTCAAATTAAAGAGCAAGCGCGCATACTGGGCATTAAAAGTATCGTCCGTAGAGATAAGAAGCTCACCATCCATTGGTATGACGATTCTAAAATGGCCGATTGGGACATGGGGGCTGTACGAGAAGATTTATGGAAAAAAATGAAGTTTATGGACACCAAGCCAGCCACATTATATGTGAATCTTAATGGCATGAAAGGTTCTGTTTTGACCATTACGGAAGCGGTGATAAAGGCTCTTAGCCACAAGTCACCGACTAAGGAGGGCCTATGAATCGATTTTTAAAAGGAGCCATGATTTTAACCTTAGCCGGTATTATCGTGAAGGTCATCGGTGCGTTTAGTAAGGTTCTTATCGCACGGATCTTAGGTGGTGAAGGAATTGGCTTATATATGATGGCCTATCCAATCTATCAAATTATCGTTAGTATTTCTGCGGCAGGTATTCCTGTAGCCATATCTATTATGATTGCAGAGAAACTTGCTAATGATGATATGCGAGGTGTACAACAAGTATTTTCCGTATCTTTAAGGGTACTCGCTATATTAGGGCTGGTATTTAGTTTGGCCTTATATGGTAGTGCGCAATGGCTCGTAGACAATCAAATCATCACCGATCCACGTGCTTTAATTGCTATTCAGTTATTATCTCCAGCCATTTTTGTAGTGACCATCCTGAGTTGTTTTAGAGGGTATTTCCAAGGTTTCCAGTATATGGTGCCTACTGGTACGAGTCAAGTATTTGAACAAATCTTTCGCGTGTCTTCTATGGTAGGTTTGGCATACTACTTCATTGATCGTGGACTCCATTTGGCGGCAGGTGGTGCGACCTTTGCTACATTCCCAGGCGTATTGGCAGGGTTACTGGTATTAATTTATTTTTACTACCGACAACGCAATGTTCGAGAGAAGATGCTTTCACAACAGAATCCTAATGCTATTTGTGAAAGTAATGGCACCGTAGTTAAACGATTGTTTAGCCTTGCTATACCTGTTTCTATGGCGAATATTATGCTTCCTATGGTATCACTCATTGATACATTTATCGTTCCAAAACGATTGATGGATATTGGATACTATCTCAATGAAGCAACCACACAATTTGGCTATTTAACGGGTATGGCAACATCTCTGATTGGGTTGCCAATTATTCTAACTACGTCCTTAGCCGCTAGTCTTGTACCAGCTGTATCTGAGGCCCATACTCAAGGTGATGTACATCGCATCGTGAAACGAGCGGAAACGGCGATTAAAATTGCTAATATGTTTACGATTCCAGCCTGTATTGGTCTCTGTGTACTAGCTACGCCAATATCGCAATTAATATATGCAACACCCCACGCAGGGCCTGTTATTGCTGTTATTAGCTTGAGTATTGTGTTCCTCGGTTGGCAGCAGGTTACTGCAGGTGTTTTACAAGGGTTAGGAAGGACAGTAATTCCTATGGTGTCGATTTTTATCGGCTTATTAGTGAAGACATTCTTAGATTATGAATTGACAGGCAGTGTTGAGTTGGGCATTAATGGTGCGGCTTGGGCGACGAATTTAAACTTTGCTATTGCAGCGCTTATTAATTATATTTTTGTAAAAAGATATGTAGGTTCGGTACTGAATACATTAGAGTTATTAAAAATAATAGTATCTGCTATGGCCATGGGCGGTGCTACACAAGTCATCTATGTGAGCACTGTTGATTTATTAGGCAATGGTGGCGCTGTGGCTGCAGCAATTGTAGTGGCTATTTTTGTATATGGTTTATCGTTATGGCTTACTAAAGCTGTCGTAAAAGATGATATATACCATTTCCCAATCATAGGCAAGCGCTTACAAGCTCGACGCAATAGGGAGGAAGCAAAGCTATATGAAGAACAATATTGATATTCAACCTTTAGTCGATGTAGTGAAAACTTTGCGTGCACCAAATGGCTGTCCTTGGGATCAAAAGCAAACGCATGAATCTTTACGTCGCTATTTTATAGAGGAAACTTACGAAGTGGTAGATGCCATTGATAATAAAGATATGCCGAATCTTCGTGAAGAGTTAGGTGATGTATTATTGCAAGTTGTCTTTCACAGTCAATTGGCAGAGGAGGCTGGTCATTTTACACTTCAAGACGTAATTAATGATGTCGCTGAAAAAATGATTCGTCGTCATCCTCGTGTTTTTAGCCCAGAAAATGATGAAAAATCATACACTTGGGATGAATTAAAGGCACAAGAAAAGAAAAATATTCAAAATTCTGTATTGGATGGTGTATCGAAAAGTTTACCTGCTTTAATGGCGGCTTATAAGCTCCAAGAAAAGGCTGCAAAGCTAGGATTTGACTGGGATGAGCTTGATCCTGTTTGGGCTAAAGTTTCCGAAGAAATGGGGGAATTTAAGGAGGCTATTGACCAAAATGATAGAGAAAATATGGAAAAAGAAGCAGGAGATGTGCTTTTTTCCTTGATTAATCTATTCAGATGGTATAAAATAAGCGGTGAAAATGCACTAAATCGCACAAACACAAAGTTCCGACAGCGTTTTTTACATGTAGAAGCTTGTGTTAACCAAAGCGATCGCTCATGGGAAGACTTTTCATTAGCTGAGCTCGATGCTTTTTGGGAGGAGGCTAAAGTGCAGGAAAAGTAACCTAGAGGTTTATACACTTCTAAGGTATTGTAATTTTAAGGAGGTTCTGTCATGAACAAAACAGAATTAATCGCAAGTGTTGCACAAAAAACTGAATTAACTAAAAAAGATGCTGAAAAAGCAGTAAAAGCTGTATTTGACACAGTAGCTCAAGAATTAGCAGCTGGTGGCAAAGTACAAGTTATCGGCTTCGGTACTTTCGAAGTTCGTGAACGCGCAGCTCGTGAAGGCCGTAACCCACAAAACGGTAAAACTATCACAATTGCAGCTTCCAAATCCCCTGCATTCAAAGCTGGTAAAGGTTTGAAAGAACAAGTTAACGCTGCAAAAGCTAAAAAACGCAAAAAATAATCCATATTGGATGTGAAAGAGACCTTTCGAGGTCTCTTTTTTTTATCTATTTATGGTATAATGCACAGAGAAAGGGTGCATTATGAATAACGAAACATCAAGGAAGGTTCTCATCGTGTCTGCCTCAATCGGCACTGGACATATGCAAGCCGCAAGAGCCATAGAAGAATATTGGAAAGAAAAAGAGCCACAAGCATCAATTACCCATGTTGATTTTCTTGATACAGAAACTATGTCTGTAGAGCATTTAATTAAGGGTACCTATATCAAGATGATTGACGTATTCCCCATGCTCTATGATATGATTTATCGCGTATCGAAAGGGGAAAAACGAGGTACCATTATGCAAACCGCATTGTCGTACCTACTTAAAAGCCGCATGCTTAAACTAGTACAACAAGAAGAGCCAGATGTAATGGTCTTTACACATCCATTTCCTTGTGGGGCGGCATCGATTTTAAAACGTCAAGGTCATATAGATGTACCACTAGTGGCTATTATGACAGATTTTAGTAGTCATCAGTTTTGGCTCTATCCACAGATTGATGTTTACTATGTTGCAACAGAATCTATGGTAACTGAAATGGTAGCTTCAGGTATCGATGAATCTCGTATTCATGTATCTGGCATTCCTGTGCGGCGATCTTTTTTCCGTGATGCTATTGAAGAGTATAGCTTAGAGGAACCTGTGAAAGTTCTTGTTATGGGTGGTGGCCTGGGTTTAGGCTCTCTTGAGACGGCTTTAAAACATCTAGATGAAGTAAATGGTATTGGTGAAATTACCGTTGTAGCTGGACAAAATACGTCTCTTTACGAATCGTTAGTTGTCCTTAGTGAATCTATGAAGACGAAGACCACCGTATATGGTTATACTACCAATATTTCTGAGCTCATGAAATCATCGTCTTTGCTCGTTACAAAACCTGGTGCATTGACCTGTATGGAGGCTGTTACAATCGGATTGCCAATGGTATTCTTTAATGCTATCCCAGGGCAGGAAGAGGCAAATGCAGAACTGTTAGAGCAACGGGGCTGTGCTCGTTGGGCTCGCGACATTCACAACTTAGAAGATGTGGTAACTGCACTGTTAATTAATTCTCCGCGACTTCAACAAATGTCTGAACGTGCTCGCGAATGGCATGTGGATGGGGCTGCTGATATCGTAAATAGTCTCATTGAAATTTTAGATGCTAGTGCACAAGATGAGCTTGTGAAAGCTCAAGAGGCAATTAGCTAACCAATATAGAAAAAGCGATGACCTAAAAGGCCATCGCTTTTTTCTATTGATACTGTTCAATATGTTCTTGTCGAAGTTTTTGTAATGTAACTAAGAAAGCATCCGTACTTTCGGCACCATCCAATAAATCTTTTAATTGGTAAGAGTCATCAAGGGTAACACTCCATTGAAAGGAGTCATTATCGTCGTACACATTGAATACGATTGGTGTCTCTAAGTCCTCTAGTATATAGCCGTCATCATCGGACACAGTTGCATAAGTGCCATCCTCTAAGAGCTCAGTAAATAATGTGTCATACCCATCAATGTCGATAAGTTCAAAGTTGATACTTTCATAAAAGTCTAAAACCATATCCGTCGCCATGTGGACCTCCTCATGAATATATATGTTACGTTTATTCTACTGAGGGCGCCTGTTACTGTCAATGGTAATGTGTAGTATAATAAATAACAGAATTACAAAATAGGAGCGGAATATGAACGTTATTAGTTTACAGAACATAGAGAAATCATATGGCACAAGGCTACTGTTTAAAGAGGTGAGTATGACTTTTACCACGGAAAAACGATTAGGTCTTGTGGGCATCAACGGAACGGGTAAGTCTACATTTCTAAAAATATTAGCAGGACAAATGGAAGCTGATAAAGGCACCATTGAGCGTAATGGTAAGGCTAGCATTTATTACTTAGCGCAGACACCTGATTTTGATGCGGAAGCTACTTTGCTTGAGGCCGTTCTTGATGGAAATCATCCTCGGTTGCAAATGGTAAAAGCTTTTGAACGTATTAGTCGTGAGTATCGCCAAATGCAAGAGTCTGGTAAAGACGATGCTAAAATATCTCGCAACTATATGAATGCATTGGAGCAAATGGATCAACAAGACGGGTGGCAGGTAGAGCAAGAGGCGCGCATTATTTTATCTAAATTGGGCTTTCCTGATGTGGAGCAAAAGGTAGCTATGTTATCAGGAGGGCAAAAGCGTCGTCTTGCATTGGGGCAAGCATTGCTATATCCATGTGATCTTTTATTACTAGATGAGCCGACTAACCATTTGGATGAAGATAGTATTGATTGGCTAGAGTCGTATTTGAGTGTACGTCAAGGAGGATTATTAATCAGTACCCATGATAGATATTTCCTCGATTCCGTATGTAATGGTATTTTAGAGCTATCAAATCGTCATATGTATCAATACGATGGCAATTATGAAGAATTTATTGCCTTGAAAGCTGATCGAGAGGCTCGTGAAGCTGCTACGGAAGAAAAACGACGTCAATTTTTAAAACGAGAAATCGAATGGGTACGTCGTGGTGCTCTGGCTAGAACTACAAAACAAAAGGCTCGTCTTGACCGTTACGAAAAATTAAAGAATATGGAGAAAACCCGCCGTCCGGATCAAATGGATCCTATTGCGCTGAAGACACGTTTAGGAAAAACCATCTTTGATATTGAGCATTTAGAGTTTTATTTTGATGAACGTCCTATGATTAAGGACTTTACCTATCACGTGGTACGCCATGATCGTATCGGTATAGTAGGGCCCAATGGTGTTGGTAAGTCTACCTTTATGAATATCCTTGATGGCACCTACGAAGCGACGAGAGGCACTATTGGTAAAGGAGAGACCGTTCGCATCGCTCACTTTAAACAAGAGCTACCTGAATTTGATGAAGATATGCGCGTTCTCGATTATATTCGTGAGGACCACTCTTATATGGTACTCGGTGATGGATCTACATTGAGCGCAGGACAAATCCTTGAGCGATTCCTTTTTACCCCAGAATTACACGGTGTACCGATTCGAAAACTCTCTGGCGGGGAACGTCGTCGTTTATACCTCTTAAAATTGTTGATGAGCGCCCCTAACGTATTATTGCTGGACGAACCGACGAATGATCTTGATATTCCAACATTGGAGGTATTAGAGGATTTCCTTGACTCCTTTAGTGGCGTCATCATCACCGTTTGCCACGATCGGTACTTCCTAGACCGCGTAGTGGATAAACTGTTTGTCTTTACCGGCGATGGGCATATTGAAATCGTTCATGGCTCGTATTCTGACTACAAAGATGCTCTTGATGAAAGTAGTGGCAGCAAGCGCCCATTCTATATGCCAAATGATAATATACCGGCTAATTCCAAAGTGGTACGAGCTGTAGAAGGTGGAGAGGCTGATAGTGATGACTCTGTTGATAATCAATCTAATAGGGTAGATACCCTTGGAAATGATAATGTTGTTGCTGGTGATAAAACAGATACTTTCAAAGAAATACCAAAGAAGGGTCTCAATAAAGCAGAAGAAGCGGAGTATGCCAAAATTATGGATGAATTGCCTAAGCTAGAACATTTAGTGAAGGGCCTCGATGTTATGATAAGCCAAGTGGCTACTGATTATGAAAAAATGCAGTCACTGATGGAGGAACGAGAAGAAACACAGACTCAAATAGATGCGCTCACTGAACGGTGGATGGAATTAGAGGAACGCCTATAACTCCTTTTATCATGCTATTTTTTAATATCTGCTATGCAAAGGAATTACGTGTAAGTTTATTGATAAAACTCACAATGTATAGTATAATTTCTACGATTAACGATAACAACGTTACCTAAGTAGGAGGAACTCATGAGTAAGTACCAATTTTTAGACCGTCGTGTGCCAATTGAAGACGGAAATATTGCATTAGTACAAGATTTAACTAAATGTAAAAACTGCTCCTTATGTCGTAAAGCTTGTGCTGTAGACATGGGTGTATTTGATTATTATGATTTAACAACAAATGGGGATCATCCAATTTGTATTCATTGTGGTCAATGTGCATCTATTTGCCCATTCGATTCCATTAATGAACGTTCTGAAATTGATGAAGTAAAAGCAGCTATTGCTGATCCTAATAAAATCGTCATTTTCCAAACTGCGCCTGCCGTACGTGTTGGTTTAGGCGAGGAATTTGGCCTTGAGGCTGGTACGTTTGTAGAAGGTAAAATGGTGGCTGCTCTTCGTAAATTGGGTGGCGACTATATTCTCGATACAAACTTTGGTGCGGACATGACTATCATGGAAGAAGCATCTGAGTTATTAGAACGCGTTATTAATAGTGATGCAGTATTGCCTCAATTCACATCTTGTTGTCCTGCTTGGGTTAAGTTTGCGGAAACATTCTATCCAGAATTCTTGCCAAACCTATCTACGGCTAAGAGCCCGATTGCTATGCAAGCGCCTACACAAAAAACATATTTTGCTGAAAAAATGGGCCTTGATGCAAAACAAATTGTTGCTGTTGCAGTAACACCATGTACAGCTAAGAAGTTTGAAATTCGTCGCGATGAAATGAATTCCTCTGCGGAATACTGGGATACACCAGAAATGCGCGATACCGACTACTGTATTACTACACGGGAACTTGCAAAATGGTTGCGCGCAGAAGAAATCAACTTTGATGATCTTGAAGATTCTGCTTTTGACCCATTGATGGGTGAAGCTTCTGGTGGTGGTATCATTTTCGGTAACACTGGTGGTGTTATGGAAGCGGCTATGCGTGCGGCTTACAAGATGGCGACAGGTGAAGATGCACCTCAAACATTGATTCCATTTGAAGCTATTCGCGGCATGGATGGTGCTCGCGAAGCAGACGTAGTGATTGGGGATAAAACATTACACGTAGCGGCAGTTCATGGTACAGGTAATTTGCGTAAGTTCATAGAACACATGCGTGCAGAAAATATCCATTATGACTTTATCGAAGTAATGGCTTGTCGTGGTGGCTGTATCGGTGGTGGTGGTCAACCACGCGTTAAATTACCGATGGCTGACAAAGCTCGTGAAGCTCGTATTGCTTCCTTGTATACTCGCGATGCAGAAGTAACTGTAAAAGCTGCTTGTGATAATCCAGATATCCAAAAATTGTATGCTGAGTTCTTTGATGGCAAACCTATGAGCCACAAAGCACATCACATGTTACATACTACCTTTGTAAATCGTTCTGAAGATTTAGGCCCTAATGGCGCTTGTACGCCTGCTACATGCCCTACATCCGTACCTAATTTGAAAAAGGCGGCAGAGGCGGCTAAAGCGGCAGCGGAAGCTAATAGCTAAGAGTTGATGGTTATTAGTTAATAAAAAACACAAAGATAGCTAAGAAATATATAGCAGATAGTTGATATGTTAGTCAGCTATCTGCTTTTTTCTACTTTATATAGTGGAAATATGGTTAATAAAAGCTTTCACAGATGTAGATTCTATATATGCCATATACGCATAGGGGTTAAAATATAGAGATTGGTAAATTGGTTTAGGAATTACTTGTAGTATGCTATAATTAAATTGTTATTATAGAAGCAATCAATACTGGTTCGGGAGGATCTTCATGGCTTTTAAATTAAAAGGAAAAGAAGAAAAATTTTTCAGTATTTTGGAAAAGCATGCTGCACTAACTTATGAAAGTGCGGAAATGATGGAACGCGTGTTTAAGGGGGATATCTCTAAGGAAGAGGCATTTCTTGAAATTGATACAAAGGAAAAAGCTGCCGATGAATTAGTAAATGAAACTGTAGAGCGTTTACGCAAAACATTTATCACTCCAATGGATCGTGAGGATATTCAGCTTTTGATTGACCAACTGGATACTACATTGGATAATATCAAAGAAATCATGGATAAAATGGTTATGTATCACGTTGGCAAACCAAGTGATGGTGCTATTCGCATGAGTGAAATTGTTGTTAAATGTGTTAAGCATATCAATAAATCCATTGGTTATATGGGTAGTCTTAAAAAGGATCATGTGAAGGTAGAGGGGCGTGTTCACCAAGTATTGAAACTTGAGTCTGAAGCGGATAATATCTATCATGAAGAAATGGCTAAGCTCTTTACAGAGTGTACAGATCCAATTGAAATTATCAAATGGAAGGAAATCCTTAGCGCTATGGAAGATGTAATTGATGGCTGTGAAGATTTGGTTGGTACATTCCGCCGGGTAGTATTGAAGTATGCTTGATGCCCATTATTTAGTATGGCTAGTTGTATTCTTAGCATTAGCCTTTGACTATATCAATGGCTTTCATGATACGGCGAATGCCATTGCCACATCCGTTTCTACACGAGCTATTGAGCCTAAAAAGGCAATTATGATGACCGCTGCTCTCAATTTTTTGGGTGCAATGGTTAGTACAGGTGTTGCAAAGACTATCGGTGGTGATATAGTAATGTCGCCATCTCTTATCGATAGTGGTATTATTTCTGCAGCCCTTATCGGTGCCATTACATGGAATCTTTTAACTTGGTATTGGGGAATCCCAAGTTCCTCATCCCATGCTTTGATTGGTGGTATCATCGGTGCTGTGGGCTGGTCTGTAGGATTTGACGCGTTGAATGAAGCGGGGATTTTAAAAATCTTTTTGTCTCTTATTTTATCTCCGATTGTAGCCATGATTGGTGGCTATATTGTGATGAAAGTATTGTTGCTTATTTTCGGTAGATTTTCTCCGATTGCTTTAAATGATCGATTTAGATCCATGCAAATTGTATCAGCTATTATGATGGCATTTTCTCATGGTTCTAATGATGCACAAAAAGCGATGGGGATAATCACATTAACTTTACTTAGCGGTGGTTTCATCGATACATTAGATGTACCGATTTGGGTAAAACTTTGTTGTGCTACTGCAATGGCTATGGGGACTGCTGTAGGCGGTTGGAAAATTATCTCTACAATGGGAACCAAGATTTTCAAACTAGAAACTATTAATGGGTTCGCTGCTGATTTAAACTCTGCTATTACTATTTTTACAGCTACATTCTTACATTTGCCTGTAAGTACTACACACGTAGTAAGTGGTTCTTTACTAGGTGTAGGCTCTTCTAAACGCATTAAAGCCGTTAACTGGGGCGTAGCAAGATCTATGGTTATGGCTTGGTTTGTAACGATTCCATTATCTGGCATCGTTGCCGCTATTGCCTATGAAGTAGGTCACTTACTATTTGGCTAATTCATATACTTTTTATTACCGTAAAAAAGACTGCAAAAGCAGTCTTTTTTGTTTACCAAAATATTCTTGCTATATTGTCATATTTATAAATAATTTGCTTTTCTATTTTAAAATTCTATTTACTATATATGTACGTGATAGTATCTAAATAGTCTAAGAATATAGAAATAAACTGGTTTGTAAATACTATATTCTATAAAAGAGATTTATCTATATTTGGCAACATTAATGTTACAATTCAAGTTGAATAGGGGAAAATACTTATAAATATGTGTTTTGTTGATTATGCATTTTACTAATAAATGAAGTTTATTACTAATTTATAGGCTGTTAAGAGGTTGTTTAAAGTGAATGGCTATTGCATACTTATGTATACGAGGTTATACTATCGGTAGAAGGAGTTTTTCAAGTGAAAAGTGAGGTATGTATATGGCATGGGGTGGATCTAGACGCGGTGCCGGGCGCCCACGTAATCCTATTAAACGTATTGGTAGAACCTTTCGACTCAGTGATGAAGAGTTTCTTTCGCTAAAGCCATTGATCATGGCTATTAAGGCAAATAATGATAAACGATATAGGCAACAATATAGTCGAGAAGTATAAATAATCAGGCATTGTCACAGCATATACAATTTAATACATTTTAAATCTATTTTACAATAATTCATTATTTCTAAATCTTTCAACTACAACACATCTTTACTCTCTAAACAATATGCTGTGTGCAATACAAGTAGTACGAAGAAGGTCCCAATTCATTTGAATTGGGACCTTCTTCGTTATATATAATATAATATACAATACATATTACATATTACATATTACATATTACATATTACTCTATATCTTGTTATATTAAATTAGTCTACTTTGATGCCGTGAATTTCTTCAGCTAAACGTTTTAAAGCATCAACTGTACGTACCCCAGGTGTGATTTCGGAAAGTTTTACACGAATGAAGTGACCTTCTTTTACGGCTGTGATGTCTTGAAGTTGAGGATTAGCCTTGATCTTTTCAATTTTTTGTTGGAAATCATCATCGTTGCGAATAGAATTACCATAGTCGGCGATAATAATATAATCAGGGTTTTGTGCAATTACTGTTTCCCAAGAACCTTTAGCCCATGTTTTATCAACGCCTAAGCCGCTCATTACATTATCAGCACCGATAAGTTTTAAGATGTTAGTAGTATAACCCTCGAATGCTGTGAATGGTTGACCGTCTTCAGAGTCATAAATGAAAACGCGTTTACGAGGTAAGTCTTTTAGTTTATTCTGGATAGCTGCCAATGTTTTACGTTGACCTGCAACCCATTCTTCAGCTTTAGGTTTTACGCCGAAAATCTCACCCAATTTAATCATGTCGCTGAAGTTGGTTTCTAGGTCAGCCTTAGTAGATAACATGGATTCAGGGATCCAAATATTAACCTTTTGGGAAATCATTTTATCTGCAGGTATAGCTCGTTTGCTGAAAGAATCAGGCCATCCTGTAGCGAAGTCAGGCTTTACGGACATGAATACTTCATAGGAAGGCCATTTTTCAGATAATACTTTTACTTTGTCGTAAGCCGCTTGTAAAGGTGGGTAGATTTCTTCTTCTTTGAAAGCCGTCCCAGCCATTTTGTCTTCAAGGCCTAATTGTAACATCATTTCCGTTGTTGCTTGGGACATGGACACTGCATGAGTAGGGGCGGATTTTACGGTAAAGTCTGTTTTTGTACCATCAAATGTTTCACTCCATGTTACAGAGGTTCCATTATCCGCTGTAGTTTTTGTAGTATCAGAACCACAACCAGCAATAGCGAATGTAGCACATGTCATAGCGATTAATAATAATTTTTTTGACTTTCTTAAATTCTGAAACATAGTAAGTCCTTTCTTTACTAATTAATAATATAAATGATAGCGCCCTTCATCCCAAGAGGTTTTGAAAGGAACTTCAAAAATTGGTTCAAGAATTTCAGGTGTGAGCACCTCGGTAGGGGAACCTTCTTTTAGGATAGTTCCGCTGTTCATGATGACAATATGATCGCAATATTGAGCCGCTAGATTTAAGTCGTGAAGGACTACAATTGTAGTGCCTTTAAAAGCACGCAATTGCTTCATAAGTGCTACTTTATACTTCATATCTAAATGATTAGTAGGTTCATCTAAAAGAAGTATTTGGGGTTTCTGGGTTAAGGCTTTAGCAATGAATACGCGTTGCTTCTCACCACCTGATAAATGATGAATTTCTTCATTTGATAAATGGGTGATGCCTACTTCATTCATATAATGCTCTGCAATTTTAACATCCTCAGAACTATAGGTGCCAAAGTGTTGTTTGTACGGATACCGGCCCATGAGAACGATATCTTTTACGAAAAAATCATCGATCATAGCGTCTCTAGATTGTGTTAAGACTGCTACCAATTGAGCAAACTCGCGACCTTTATAAGACTCTAAAGGTTTTTCGTTTAATGTGATTTTGTTTTTTGATGGATGAAGTCGATATAGATGGCTAAGTAGCGTAGACTTACCACATCCATTTGGTCCAATTATGGCTGTTATTTTATTGGTAGGAAATGTTACAGAAATATTCTTTAACACTTCTTTGGTTTCATAAGAAAAAGACAGCTGATTAATTTGATACATAGTATCTCCTATAGATATGATATACACTAACCATTGTGTTTATAACGATTCATGATAATCCAAATGAAGAGTGGAGCCCCCAATAAAGATGTAAGCACACCAATAGGGATTTCTTCTGGACTGTAGAGTGCTCTCGATAATACGTCTGACCAGATCATAACGATGCTACCTATGAGTGCACTAAATAGTAATGTATGTTTATGTTTAGGTCCGCCTATAATCCGAGCAAGGTGAGGGATGATAAGGCCGATAAAGCCAACTACACCAACCTTTGATACTAGTGTGGCGATCACAATAGAGGATATGATAACGATACTTAATTGTAACTGCTTAACGGAAAGGCCCATTTGTGCTGCTTCATGATTACCGAGTAGCAACACATCAAGGTCTTGATTGAACATATAGATATATAGCATAAATAAGGTTATGATGATTGCTGTTAATGGTAAATCATTCCATTGTATGCCTGCAAAGCTGCCAAGTAGCCAGAACATAGCACTTCGCACTTGAGCTTCGTGTTTGGCTCCGTAAATAATCATCATCGTTAAGGCTGAGAATACACCAGTCATACCCATACCTATGAGGATAAGTTTTACGGGGCTGTTGCTTTTACCAACACATAAGAGGACTAATATGATTGAAAGTGCTGCGCCTAGGGCCGCAAAAATAGGCGTATTGTACTGGCCTAAGAATGGTAGCCCACCCATGATAATAGCGAAAACGGCACCTGTGCTTGCGCCAGAAGAAACACCTAATACATAGGGATCTGCGAGGGCATTGCGTGTGACAGTTTGCATTAATAGACCTACAAGTGATAGACCTATACCTGTTAGAACAGAGTAAATAAGTCGTGGTAAGCGGATATCTGTAATAATCGTATCAGTCATAGATGCTGTAGTATTTGCATCAATCATAGACATAAGTGCTGAAATAATTTGGTCTAGAGAAATGAATTTAGCGCCAAACTGTAAAGCTGTTACTAATGAAATACAGAGGATTAGACAGAGTACAAATACTTTTACCGAAGTCTGCATAAAATCTCCTTATTCTATTTTTTATTTAGGTAGTTTAAGTCTTATCTAAGTATAGAGAATTTTCAATATATATACAATATTAATACCTGTATAGGTATTATACGTATAAGGGTTTATTAAATTATAAATAGCAAAATCTTATGTTAGCTTTATTCATTTTTATAAGTTCATTGTTATTTTGATATATGAAAAATTTATTATAATAGCTATAATAGAATTATATGTACAGAAGTACGTTTAGGAGGTGTTAGTTTGATACAAGATTTATTATCTGAGGATAATGTATCCTTTCATTATCCCGCTGAGACGTGGGAGGATGTTATTCGTCATGGTGGTCAACTGATGGTTGATGCGGGTTTTACGGATCCATCTTATACAGAGGCTATGGTTGAAGTAGTTCGCGAAATGGGCCCATATATCGTATTGGCTCCAGGTCTTGCTATGCCACATGCTCGCCCAGAACATGGTGCAAAGCGTGTAGGAACGGCTTTGGTGACATTGGAAAAACCATTGAATTTTGGCAGTCCTGATAATGACCCTGTATCTGTCGCATTATTTTTATGTGCTCCCAACAAAGATGAGCATATTCAATTGTTAACAGATATTGCCACTTTATTTGAGGATGAAGAATTCTTAGATGCGGCCGTTGACTTTGAAAGTATCGATGATGTTCAAGCATTCCTAGCAGAGCATTTAGACGAGCAATAATACGTTTAGAAGGAGGCAAGTATGATTTCTGTATTAACTGTATGTGGTAATGGTATTGGTTCTAGCTTGATGTTAAAAATGAAAATTGAAGAAATTTGTGCTGAAAATGGTATCGATGCACAAGTTGAATCTATCGATTTTAACGCGGCTCAAGGTCGTAAGGCAGACCTCATTGTAACTGTGAAAGAGTTGGCTGAACAATTTGACGATAAAAATGTTGCTATTGTTCGTAGCTATATTAATAAAAAGAAGATTACAGAAGATGTTCTTGAAGCATTAAAACAAGCTGCTCAATAATATGTAACAATTATATAGGAGGTAGTGCCATGGAAATGGTATTAGAGTTCTTGCGTGATGTGCTGTCTCAACCGGCACTTTTGATTGGTATTATGTCATGTATAGGCTTAATCGCCTTGAAACGTCCGTTTCATAAAATAATGACGGGTACATTAAAACCTATTCTCGGGTATTTAATGTTAGCTGCAGGTGCGGGTGTTATCGTTAGCAATCTTGACCCATTGGGAAAAATGATTGAACATGGATTCCATATTACTGGTGTAGTGCCAAATAATGAAGCTATCGTAGCTGTTGCACAAAAGGTACTTGGCGTTGAAACAATGTCTATTCTTGTTGTAGGCTTATTGATGAACTTATGTATTGCACGTTTCACCAAGTTTAAATATGTGTTCTTAACAGGTCATCACAGCTTATTTATGGCATGCCTTATGTCTGCCGTACTTGGTACAGCCGGTTTATCCGGTATGGAACTCATACTTGTAGGTGGTTTCTTAATGGGGGCTTGGTCTGCCATTTCTCCAGCTATTGGTCAAAGTTATACATCCAAAGTGACAGATGGTGATGAAATTGCCATTGGTCATTTTGGTAGTTTAGGCTACTATTTATCGGCTTGGGTTGCTAAATATGTTGGTAAAGCTGAAGATAGTACAGAAGATATTGAAATACCAGAAAAATGGGGCTTTTTACGGGACTCAACATTATCTACCGCATTGACTATGATTGTATTCTACTTAATTGCGGCTTTTGCGGCTGGTTCCGAGTTTGTAGCCACTTTATCCGGAGATATGAGCCCATATTTATATGCTGTTATGAGTGCTATGAACTTTGCTGTTGGTGTAACAATCGTATACTCTGGTGTGCGTATGATCTTAGGTGATTTAATTCCTGCATTCCAAGGCATTGCTACAAAAATTATCCCTAATGCAATTCCAGCTGTAGATTGTGCCGTATTCTTCACCTATGCTCCAACTGCGGTGGTATTAGGTTTCCTTAGCTCCTTTATAGGTGGTATTATCGGTATGCTTATCCTTGGTGCTGTAGGTGGCGTATTAATCATTCCTGGTCTTGTGCCACACTTCTTCTGTGGTGCCACTGCAGGTATTTATGGCAATGCTACTGGTGGCCGTCGTGGTGCAGCAGTAGGCGCTTTCCTAAATGGTTTGGCTATTACATTCTTGCCAGCTTTGGCGCTTCCTGTTCTTGGTCAATTAGGCTTCCAAAATACAACCTTTGGTGATGCGGACTTTGCCGTAATGGGTCTAGTATTAGGTAATGCTTATGAATGGGTAGGTATGGCAGGTATTTATGGCATTGTAGCTATTGCCGCTTTAGTACTCATTGTTCCTAACTTTATTAAAACAAAGGGTAAAGTTATTAACTATGTAGAAGAGGATTAATGAAAACAACTGAGCAACATCGTAATGTAGTTGTTCGATATGTATTCCTGACTATTGGGGCCATAAGTTTTGCCCTTGGTACAGCAGGTATCGTACTACCACTATTGCCAACAGTCCCTTTTTATATGCTAACGTTATTTTGCTTGGCTCGTGGATCTGAACGGCTCCATAAAATGTTTTTGGCGTCTAGTTTATATCAAAAGACTGTTGCTGCTTATGAACGCGATAAAGCGTTGTCATTGCGGGCAAAGTTGTCCATTCTCGTATCCGTTAGTGCCATAATGACGATTGGTGCCTATTTTAGTCAAGATATGCCTATTGCTCTAATGGTTATGGGCATTATATGGGTAGCTCATGTCATAGCATTAGCTTTTATTATTAAAACAAAAAAATAGAAACTTATATCCGTAGTTTTAAATATAGCCTCATGAATTAAATTCTTACAGTTTAATTCATGAGGCTTATTTTATAGTACCCAGCACAACTTCTAGCGATGATTGTAATTGTTTCATATTACTACAATGAGCCAGTTCATATTTTTGAAAGTAAAATGAATTATTACTATTTTAAAGTTGACAATGACTATCAATAAGTATACTATAATATAATATTATTAATTTATGTTTATAGTATTTGTGTATATGGTGATAGTATGAATCCACATAATCATGCGGTTTCACATGCTGGAACATCTATGTCAAGACATATGATATTTGACGGTATCGATTTGATGTTCCTTGATGTGAAGCAAGAGACGATTCAATTTTATGCTAAATCACATACCAAGACGTTTGCCATAAATCACTGTGAAGAGGGGCGCATTGAGTGCAAGTTTTCATCTGGTGAGTATTTATATATGGGGCCAGGGGATATGTCCTTAGGATGGCATATACGCTCTGATTATCAACATGAAAATTACTTTCCTACAAAATTATTTAAAGGAATTGTATTATTAGTAGATGTTGAAAAAGCTCAACCCGTATTAGATGCACTTGTTAGTGATTCTCGAATTGATTTGACTGAGTTGGCCAATCGGTTTTGTGAGCATTCTGATTTTGGTATGATGATGGAAGAAACGGAAACTGTTCGTCACATTTTTTCCAGTTTATATAATGTGCCAGATCAAATAAAAGAGCACTATTTTAAATTAAAAGTGATTGAAATCTTTTTATTATTATCTGTTATCTCTACAGCTAATCCTGAAAAGAGAAGTACCTATAGAAAGCAACAGGTAGATATTGTAAAAGCTGTAAGTGAATATGTATCGACACAGTTTATGAAGCGTATTACTATTGACTCCTTGTCTGAACAGTTTGATATTCCTACATCTACCCTGAAACGTTGCTTTAAAGGTGTATTTGGTACAACTATACATCAGTATCTAAAAGAATGTCGTATTAATGCGGCAAAGCGATTGCTTCAGGACTCAGATCAGTCTATTTTAGAAATCGCTAATGCGGTAGGGTATGAGAATGGTAGTAAGTTTACTAGTGCATTTAAAGAGGCTACTGGTGTAACGCCAAGTGCTTATCGTAAGGTCTAAATAATTTGGACCTTATATTATCCTAGCTAAAAATTTTTGTGCTTTAGGCTAGGTTTGATAGTCTATGAAAATTAAATATTGTCCTAAACGTATATTTTTGGTCTATTCGGAGTAGATATGTATAATACACTTTGCTACTATTAAACCTGTAAATGATTTTCAATGTCATTTGGTTATAGTGGTAAAGTGTATTTTTATATGCATGGTTAAATATATGTGTGGAGGAAATTTAATGAATAGGAGTTGGGTGCGGGCAAGGAGATATGTCATACTATCCTGCGCAGTAGCGTGCTGGTTGCAAATGCCGGTGGTTATGGCGGACAATGCGACTGTAACAACCGATGTGGTCCATGTTCGCGGTACATGGGCTGAAGAGCAGGCAAAACAAGAGTCTCAGCAGACGACGATTATCACGAAGAAGGATATTGTCAAAAAGCAGGCAAAATCCGTAGAAGATATTGTATTTTCCGAAACTGGCGTATCTAGAACCGTCGATTCGATGGGGCGCGTCGGCGTATCTATCCGTGGAGCGGATCCTCGTCATACCTTGATTCTTGTGGATGGACAGCCTGTGATGGGCGACCTTGCCAAATATCAAGGTGCTGGTGATGAATTACAACGTCTCGGTACAGAAAATGTGGAACGTATAGAAATTATCCAAGGTGCAGCCAGTGCTAAATACGGATCCGATGCCATCGGTGGTGTTATCAATGTTATTACCAATAAACCGCGTAAAACCGCTGGCCTTCAGTTTAATGCGGAAGGTCGTAGAACTAAAGGCGACGGTGATATCGTACCGTTTTCCAATTTCTTTATGCGCGCTGATTCTGGCTCATTAGGTAAGTTAAAAGTTAATATTCACGGTAGTAAACGTGACATTATGCCTATTTATGCCAGCGAGCAGCGTCGTATCAGCGCTATGACCAATGATGAAGACCATGGTTTTTTAAAGAATTCCCTACGGTATTACGGTACAAATTCCAATATAGGTTTGGCCGCTACGTATGATATTAATGATAAACAGTCTTTGGGAGTCCGCATTGATCGGTATAATGAAGACTTGGAACGATATGTAAAGCGCAGTACTTCTTATTTGGAACCTCAGGTTCATTACAAACGGGATTTAGATAGGAATAATCTTAATTTGACGTATACTGGTCAGGACAATAAGAGTTCTTGGAAAGCGGAACTGAATTATACGCGGACCAAAGAAGATGATGTAACATTAACCAGTGACTATGGGAACAGTACCTATGAAGGGAAAAATACATTAAACTATGTGGATAATGTAGATCATCGTCAATGGAGCGTAACACTCGGGGCAGACACGCAAGTCAATAAGAAACATCTCTTGTCTTATGGCATTGGGTTTATACGGGAGACAGGCGAAGGTAGCAGACTTAAAAATGCGCCTCATACCTATAAACGGCATATCGATCCCTGGGATTACGATAAAAGTCTGGCGGTAAAAAACGGTGTTCCGTCATCCACAATTTATGACCATTCTTTCAGAAAAAACGACGCTGGTGTAGAGCAGTGGAATAAGGAGAAAGAATGGTATAACGGAGATAAAAGTAAACCGAATACATTGCCGGAATTTACTTACGAAGAATATCTTCAATATTTAGACCCGCAGGCGGGAATTGATTCGGCGGCCGTAATGGGGCTTGTGGATGGCCCCGTGACGGAGCGTACGCTGAAAAAACGGAATCCTGAAGCTTATGCGCGATATCAGCAGTTTGCTAAACGTTTATTAGCGGAGAATAAAGAATTTATTGAAGACTATCATTTTAATAAGGAGGGCCGAAAAGATGAAAACGGTAAGTATTATCCAGCACTTTATGATGCCTATTTACCGAGCTTTTACTATGGCGCCGTACCGGATTTTGATTCTACGAAGTTGAAATTAAACGGAGCTTATTTTAAAGAAGAATATTTAAAACGCGTTAATCAACAGACCGCAGGACGTGCGGAGATCAAGAAACAGAATTTCTTTATTCAGGATACGTGGCAGGTTAATAAAAATACTACTTTATCACCAATTATAAGACTGGATCATAGTGATTTATTCGGCTCTAACTGGTCTTTTAATTTCGGCATGACTCACAATGTACATGGAAATGTACACCGCAGATTAAAGGCTAATGTGGGTACCAGCTATACGGAACCCGGTATGGGCGAGCTGTATTATAACTGGGAAATGTATGGCCCGAATATTACAAATGCCACAATCGGTGGCGGTGAAGCCCGATTAGGTTGGTATTGGGTTGGAAATCCGAACCTTAAACCAGAGAAATCCATGAATTTCGATCTTTCTTTGGAAGGGGAAAATAAAAATACCTATGGTAAAGTAACCGTATTCCACAATAATATTCGGAATTATATGTCGATTTACAATACGGGATATTTGATGGATTTTTATCCTCAATATGATGAATCTGCCACATATGGAGCGGCGAAATTTGCGCATGCGCCGGATATGATTTACAGTTTCCGTAATATCGGCAAGGCCCAAATCACAGGTCTTCAATTTGAAGTGAAACAGACTTTGAATAAGCACTGGAAAGCCCGTTTGGGATATACGTATTTACGAGCGCTTAATAAGAGCGATAAAGATATGCCTCGTGAATTACTGGATAAACCTCGTCATAAAGTGGATATCGGTGTAGATTTTGAGGATAAGGCTAGCGGATGGAGCGGTAGCCTGTGGGGCGATTATTATATTCATATGCTGGATAGTAACTCCTTGTCTGGTGGCGGTAATTATATGGTATCTTATATTGATCCTAATAATTCCGATCGTTCCGTTATCAGATATAATTTGAATAATAGAAGAACCGCCGATATGTATGAACATAAAACTTACGGCATATGGAATTTGATGATTCAAAAGAAGATTGATAAGGATTCACGAATCTATTTCGGTATTGATAATCTCTTTAACCATCGTGATGATGATCGGGCTCTATCGGCTCGAGTATATCGTATTGGATTAAATATGAAATTCGGTTTCGGTTCAGGTGAAAGTAAAACGAAACTTACGAAGGAGCAGTTTGAATCGTTACCTCCGGTTATGCTGCAAGATTTTATTACGCGTCCTTTCGATACAGACAGAAAACGAGGTACGGAACTGGTAGGTGACTATCGTGTACGTAATGACAGTCATCTTGGATCCGATCGTCCTGCTACGCGGGTGACGACTACTAGTTACGTATCCGACAAGGCGGCAAAGAATCTGGCGGATCGGAAGGAACACGGCTTGAATCAACGTATACGTGTCGGTGTCGATGCTCGCATTAACGATAATACGAATATACGTGTTGTAGGCAGTGCTTCTGGCCAAGCTGGTGTAGATAGCAGTCATGAAACAGAAGGCTCTAAAGGTTTTAATCATCAACGTCTCGAAGAACTAGATGTAACACATCACGGTTCTAAATGGGATCATAGTGTTGGTCGTATTACTGAATCTATGGGGGTTACAGGGTATTGGTTTAATAAAGAATATGACGGTCTTCGTAGTGTTTGGACGAATAAGAATACTCAAGTCCGTATCGGTGTGGGGACCTTTAAACATAGTACGGGAATTAGCGATAGTGCTTATACTCATGCTATTTATACGCATTTTAAACGGGTTCCAACGGTAGAGGAATTCTTAGGTGTTACTATGGATTCGGACGGTGCCAATAAGGAACTCATCGTACCAAATGCAGGGAATACTATTAATTTCTATCAGCAATTAAAAGCCTTGCGCGATAAGGAAGGCACCTTAGATGCGGAGGTAGGTACATTAAAGAAGAAAATCGATGATATGACTTCCGATATCTGGTCTAAAGAATTTATTGACGGCATGTCCGCGGATCAACTGGCTCCATTAAAAGCGGAGCTGGCAAAGTTGGAAGCATCATTGCCGGATGTGGAAGCTCGTGTGGCGAAAGAACGGGAACCGTTGCGAGCTGCGCAGTTTGATGTGTTGCGCCGGATGCAGGAAATCGCGGTGAAAGCTTATGGTGCAGATGCGGCTAAACAGACTGTATCGATTAAGATGCCGGATGTGTCGGTAACGTATTCTTATAAATCACGATACTATGATGAAGATGATGAACAATGGTATGAAGATGAACGTACTTTCACTCAGAAAATCGCACCGGGAACGATTGGGCTTGATAAGAAAAACCCATTGTTTGAAATGAAGTTGAGTGATACCTCTGTTCTTGCTAATGGCGGAAAACCGTTTATTTCAAATTGGTACAATCAGAATAAGGCGGCTATCGTAGAGGCGTATCGTGCCAAGGCGAAAGATATAGCAACCTATAGTTTCGGTAATAATCCATATACGATGAAATTTGAAGATAATGCCTTTGACGGGCTGGACGAGTCTATTTATAAGGCAAATGTCGTTGATATTAACGACTCTGGCACATCCGGTCTTATTAACGTAAAAGGAAGTGCCTATTATCCTTCTATGATAGCTTCGTACTTTAATAGCTTGGCTCGAATGCTTGAAAAAGCGGACGGCAACAGTCGTTTGCCGAGAGAGGCGTTAGGAAAATATACAGGTGCTGTTATTCCTTCAATAGGTGTCGTATTGGAGCGGGATACAATTCCACCAATTGAAAAGGCTGCCTATGTTCAAGTTAAACATATGGTAACACCTCGACTTGGCTTAGCTGCATGGTACTTGCGCTCCTTTGGCGGTAGTGACTATCGCTTCTATACGGCGAATGGTAATGCTACAGAAGCGCATGAATTCAACAATATGGCTAATATTTTCGGTGTTGGAGCTAAGTATCAATTAAATCATAATGTAAGTATTTCCTTCGACTATGGACAAAACCGTAGTGACTTTGGTCGCTTCATGAATGGCAATACTCATTATGAACATAAGGCTGGATCTGCTCAATTCGATATCAAGGGTCGTGATATAGGTGGTGTACCTCATTTCTGGGCATTGCGCTTTGATGTTGGTCGTGCCGATATGAATAAACCTGGCTCTTGGAATGCCTATGTGGACTATAAATACTTTGCTCATGGCTCCTTCTTCGGCGGCAATGGCACAGAGGCTGTGCCTGACCGTTACTTGGATGGTATTAAGAGCTTTACCTTTGGTGGTGGCTATGTGCCAACTAAAGATCTTCTTTTACAAGCATTCTATACATTTGATGCTAAAGGGATTAATAAACGAGATACCTTATATGGATCTGAAAACTTCAAACTTGGGAATTATACTCGTTTCCAAATGACGTATAAATTCTAAAAATTATGTCCGATTTGTCCGAAACGTATATTTTTGGTCTATTCGGAGTAGATATGCAAGATACACTTTGCTAACATTAAAATGTGAATGATATTCAATGTCATTATATGTTAGTGAAGTGTATCTTTTTTAGTTTGTGTGTAAGATACAAGATATATGTTTAGTTATAAGTTTAGGAGGGCACAATGAACCGGTGGGGACATACAAAGCGTACCATAATCCTGTCTAGTGCAGTTGCCTTGTGGCTTAGCGCGCCTCTAGTGGTTTGGGCAGATAATGCGACTGTCACTACAGATGTTGTTCATGTGAAAGGCACATGGGCAGAAGAAGAAGCAAAATTGAACTCACAGCAAGTGCAAATCATTACCAAGAAAGAGATTGAAAAGAAACAGGCGAAGTCCGTCGAAGATATTATTTTTACGCAAACAGGTGTATCTAGAACAGTTGATGCTATGGGACGTGTTGGCGTGTCCATTCGCGGTGCAGAAGCGCGTCACACTCTCATCCTCGTAGATGGTCAACCAGTGCTAGGTGATTTTGATAAGTACTCTGGTGCGGCAGATGAAGTACAACGTTTGGGCACAGAGAACGTAGAGAGAATTGAAGTTATTCAAGGTGCGGCTAGTGCTAAATACGGATCCGATGCAGTAGGTGGTGTAGTTAATATCATCACTAAAAAAGCACAAAAGAAACCATCCGTACAATTTAATGCTGAAGGCATGCGTCGTAAGAGCGATGGCGATGTGTTTCCGTTCCAAAACTTCTTCATTCGTGCCGATTCTGGTCAAATGGGCAAATTAAAGGTTGGTTTATCAGGTAGTAAACGAGATCTTATGCCTGTTCTAGCATCTGTTAAACGTCGTGCCTCTGGGATGGCCTTTGATTATGCAAAACATAACTTCAAGCCAAATGTACTTCGTTACTATGGTGATGCGGCAGATATCGGTCTTGTAGCGACCTACGAGGCAAATGATAAAAACAAGGTGGAATTGCGACTTAATCGGTACACAGAAGATCTTGTGCGCGATGTTAAGCATTCCGACTCCGACTTAGAGCCACAACAACACTTCAAACGTACCGCAGATCGTAATACAGCTAACTTGCAATGGTCCTCTAGAGCTGGAAAGAGTGACTGGACGGTAGAAACTAATTACTCTCGTATTAAAGAAAATGACGTAGCCCTCATTAACTATACAGGTCGTTCCGCTTATGAAGGCTCTAATGAGTTGCGTTATATCGATAACATCGATCATCGTCAATTAGATATTCGAGTCAATGCAAATACGCAAGTCAATAAAAATCATTTGCTAAGCTATGGTGTTAGCTATGCTCGTGAAGAAGGCTCTGGTAGTCGCTTAAAGAGTTCTCCTAATACAAGTACGATGTACATTGATCCTTGGGATTACGATAAAAGCTTGTTAGTAGACCGCCTTGATCGTCTCGTGCGACGTAAAGGCGATAACAGTATTAAAGTTTACTCTCACATCCATGATTATAAATTCATTAATTCCGGTGGCGGCATGCCGCAATGGGATATGGATTATGAATATTATGGTGCAGCGAATGATGCGCAAAAACCGGGGATTACATATGATGATTATGTGAATTATGGTTTATCTGAAAGCAGACTCAGTGAATGGTCAAGCACATCGCCGAATAATCAGCCCGTAACGGATGAATTCAAGAAGCGATATTATGCTTTGGAAAATCGGTTGAAATCGGAAAATCCTGAAATGGCGGCGCATCGTGCAAATATCGTAGGCGACTATTTTAAATATGGTGAGTCTAACGATCCAGAAATGCGTAAGAAAGCGCCTAAGCTAAATGGTAAGGCTTTCTTGGAAGAGTACCGTAATCGCGACCAACGCTTGACTACTGGTAGTGGTACGATTCGTAAAATAAACGCTTATATTTCTGATACATGGCAAGTCAATAAGAATTTAACATTGTCTCCAATTGTGCGTTTTGATAATAGTAGCTTGTTTGGTTCTAACGTATCTGCATCCTTGGGGATGACATATAACGTTAAGGGTAATACACATCGCAGATTTAAAGCCAATGTAGGTACTGGTTATACAGAACCTGGTATGGGCGAATTGTGGTATAACTGGGAAATGTATGCTTCTAACCCTGTAGGGATTGGGGTAGCAAAACTCGGTTGGTATTGGGCTGGCAATCCTAATTTGAAACCAGAAAAATCAGTCAATTTCGACATGAGCTTGGAAGGTGAAAATAAAAATACATATGCACGCGTAGGTGTATTCCATAACCGTATTAAGAACTATATGTCTGTATACTTCACTGGTGATTTTATGGACTTCGCACCATATCTTAAGGGTGATGCGAAATACCAACGTGCACCTGATATGATTTACAGCTTTAAAAATATTGGTAAAGCTGAAATTACAGGGTTGCAAGCGGAAGTACAACAAAAATTCGGCAAATATTGGTCTGGTAAATTAGGTTATACATATTTACACGCCATTAACAAAAGCGATCCATCTATGCCACGTCAATTATTGGATAAACCAATGCACAAAGTTGATATTGGCATTACTTATGATAATCCTAAATCCGGTTGGAATGGCTCCATCTGGGGTGATTACTATATCAATATGCTTGATAGTAATACTCTTAATAACGGCGGTAACTACTGGCCAGATATCTTGTCTGGTGATGCAGGCGTTTATAAGAAACAAATGTATGAAAAGAAAACATTTGGCATTTGGAATGTAATGATTCAAAAACGTTTCAATAAAAATGCCATGATGTATTTCGGTATCAACAATATCTTTAACCATCGCGATGATGATCGTGCTACACAAGAACGCGTATACCGCATGGGTGTTAACCTTAAATTTGGTGGTGGCGATGGTAGTAAAACTACGGCCATCGGCAAAACTAAGAATGGTGCAAACGTTAATGCTACAGGTGCTAATATAGCTAATGGTGAAGTGGTAAATTCTGAATCTGGTGTACAAAATGTAGCTGATGTAGTTCGTTTAACTGACTTTATTCGTTCTGATTTTGATACTACTAAAGAACGTGGTATTACAATGGTTGGCGACTATAGAGCGCGTTGGATGGCACATGATGGTTCTAATAGACCGCAATCTCCATTTAGAGCAAACTCTGCCATCGGTTCTGCAAAAGCCAATATGTACGATGCTAATCGTCATAGTTTTGAACAACGCTTACGCCTTGGCTTTGATGCTCGACTCAATGAGTTCACTAACCTCAAAGTTATCGGTAGTATGAGTGGCATGAGTGGAGTAGATACAAGCTGGACAAAATCTGATTCCAAAGGTCTCAACCATCAACGACTCGATACAGTTGATCTTACAAGACGCGTTAAGAAATGGGACGTATCCGTAGGGCGTTTAACTGAGCCTATGGGCGTTAGTGGCTACTGGTTTGGTCAATCATATGATGGCGTTCGTGTTGTTTGGAATGGCCATGATTCTCAAGTTCGTATTGGTGTTGGTACTTTCAAACATAGTACAGGTATCACTGATTCTGCATATACACATGCAGTGCATAAAGTTATCTTTAGACCACCAACAGCAGCTGAATTGATTGGTATCAATCGTGATGATTATCCATATGATATCAACAGTGCTACAAAATCTGGTTCAGATGGTGAAAGAAAAGATTCTGATGCTCCGGCAGCACCAGATAGTCCTAATGGCATTTATGATTCGACTTATAAAGGCAAGACTAATAGCCTTTATTTCTATCAACAGCTTAAAGATTTGCAAGATGAATATGAAGCTTATAAGGCTACATTAAATCTAAATTGGAGTAATCCAAACCGCGATCAAGAAATTGAAAAGGCTAATGCTAAGTTAGTAGAAACACAACAAAAACAAGCTCAAGTTATGAGTCGTTTACAAGATATTCTTACAAAAGCATATCCTAAAGAGATGGCTGAGAAAAAATTCTCCCTCGATATTCCATCTGGTGGATATACAATGTACGAAATTACTAATAAGAAAACAGGGGAAAAACTCTATAAGACTGGTGATCTTATGTATAATGTGAACTCTCCGTTATACCCTGAATATCTAAAAGATAAGGCTAAAGGACTTATCGTACCTACTGATAATAAAGAAGCTTTGGTAAACCCTAAGGGTTATGTTGATAAACATGGTAATGAGATTAATCAATCCATTTCAGAAATTGCTAAATATAATGCCACAGATAATTGGAAGAATTATAATAATGGTTCACTTGATGAGGTTTGGGTAAAACAAGCTGATGGTACATTTAAGAGATCTTATGATTACTATGGTCAACCATCTAGTGATTACGAATTTACTGGTTTCTTAGGGGCTAAGACTTATAAATATGATAGTGGTAAATACGTATTTAGCGATTATGATGCTAAAGAGGCCTTATATAAGAAGAACTTTACAATGTCCTATAACGATTATGGTGAAGGTGGTTCTTATTATGGTTGGGGCATGCCAAATGCTATGTATAACTATATGTATAATCTTGAAAATGTTGTACATGATGCAGAGTCTGAAAATAAATTACCTCGCGAAGCAATCGGTAAGGTCATTGGCAACTTGATCAGAACAGAAGGTGTAGTTCTTGAAAAAGATACTGTACCAGCCATCGATAAGGCCGCATTTATTCAATACAAGAAACAAATTGGTGCTCGTCTTGGTTTACAAGCTTGGTACTTACGTTCCTTTGGCGGTAAAACACATACATATTTAAATGCTAATGGAAACAGTAATGATGAATACAGCTTCTCCAATGTAGCTCATGTATTTGGTATCGGTGCTAAGTATCAACTTGGTGCTAATGCAGCTGTTACGGTTGATTATGGTCAAAATCGTTCTAACCTAGGACGTTACCTCAATGGTAATACCGTATATCAACATGAACGTGGCACAGCAGACTTTACTCTAAAAGGGCACCAAATGGGCGGCACACCACATTTCTGGATGGCTCGTCTAGATATTGGGCGTGCTGATTTAGATATTCCGAAATCTTGGAATGCGTTCATCGATTACAAATACTTTGAACATGGCTCCTTCTTCGGTGGCAATGGAACGGGTGCAGTACCTGATCGTTACTTAGATGGTGTTCGCAGCTTTACATTTGGTGCCGGCTATGTACCGCGCAAGGACTTGCTTCTTGAAGCATTCTATACATTTGATGCGAAGGGCACTAATAAACGAGATACTTTATATGGTAGTGAAAGCTTTAAGTTAGGCGATTATACACGAATTCAAGGGACCTATAGGTTCTAATGCTCAGTCTGTAAACAGGCAGAAAGGTTACAAATATGGAAAATTTAAATTATGTCATTCACTTATTTCATAGTGGTGGGTATGTAATGTATCCATTGTTACTCTTGTCTTTCATGGTTATCGCTATAGCTGCAGAACGTGCTTTCTTCTATCGTAAGTATGCAGGCAAAACATTTGTTGTAACTCATGCAGTAAATGAATTTGCAAAACTACAACGTTGGGATGAAATCGATAAAGTCATTAAAGAGAACCCTTCTATTGCAAGTCGTATTGCGGAAGCAGGTTTAAAAAATGATTCTAGCGAAGAAGCAATGAAGACAGCCTTTGCTGATCAAATGGGGGTTGATGCAGTTGGCTTCCGAAAATATATGGACTACTTAAGTGCAACAGTTACAATCTCTCCATTATTGGGATTGCTTGGTACGGTAACAGGTATGATAGGTTCTTTCAGTATCCTTGACTCCGGTGCGGGTGCATCTGCCATTACTGGTGGTGTAGGTGAGGCTCTTATCGCTACAGCATCTGGTTTATGTGTAGCCATAATGGCGTTTATCGTATACACAATCTTTAGTCATCGTTTGGATTCCATTATTAACCAAATTGAAAATATGTGTGTAAATATTGTTACAGCTAAACGAGAAGGGTGGAAATAGTTATGAACTTGCAAAGCTTTCGTATGAAAACTAAGCCGGAATTCATGATTATTCCAATGATTGATATCATTTTCTTCTTGTTGGTATTCTTCATGATGAACAGCTTGCAAACAGTGGCTCAAAAAGCCTTGTCTGTACAATTACCACAGGCTACTAGTGCTTCTGCACCGGCTCAATTACCAGTGGTTCTAACATTAGATGCAGAGGGTCATATTACGATTGATAACAAGCCAATGAGCATTGACGATGCTGAGGTAATGGTAAAACAACGTATCCAAGAAAACCCTAATGCTAGTGTTATCTTACAAGCTGATAAACGAGCGGCTCATGGTCAAGTAGTAGCAATCATGGACATGTTAAAACAATCTGGCGTTAAACGCTTAGCTATTGCAGCTGAACAGAAAGGATAACTATGGGACTAGGCATATCATGGAAAAAAGCAGCCATTATATCCGCCGTAGTTCATCTTATTGCTCTCTTTATTGCTGTAATCTTTTTTGTAGTGGTTCCAGCCATTCAAGAAATGGATACCTATGAAATCGACCTCACACAAAGTGTGCTCGATGATGGTGGCAGTGGACATGCTGGTGGTGGCGGAGGCAACAGAGCCGATCTGTTCCCTAAACCATTGTCAGCAGATGAAGTAGCGGCAAGAACAAAGGCTGTTGTAGCAAATGTTGAACCATCTACCGCAACAGATATTCCTGATGCAGTAGATGTGGCAGCTAAAGCAAGCGAAAATAAAGGCAATACATCCGGTGATAATTCCGCTGTTGGTGGCACAGGCCCTGGATCTGGTGGCGGATCTGGTGGTGGTCATGGTACCGGCGAAGGCACTGGCGTTGGTGATGGTAGAGGCCATGGTACTGGTACAGGTGATGGTACCGGTGAAGGTGATGGTCATGGTACAGGTAAAGCAGCGTTCAATGTAGAGGGCTTTTATGCAGCTGTAGATAGCCAAAAACAAATTCCTTATGCGGCTATTAAGCGTAAAATGAACGTAGATGTTACAATTAATGTAATGGCTAAATTAGATACTAATGGTAATTTAATAGACGTATATCCAACTAGTGGTGGGGATGAGATATTTGTAGAAGCGGCTCTTGATGCAGTGCGACGAGCGACTCCGTATCCAAATGAAACAGGGGATATACAACCAGTAGAAGTTCCTGTACACTTTGTAGTACAGGCCGATGGCGAAGATGAAGAAGAATAAATATATCTAAGTAATAAAGGAGATAAATATGAAATCTATTATTTTATATTCTTCCCTCACGGGAAATACAAAAAGCGTAGCGGAAGCAATGGCTTCCGTTATGCCTGCGGGTACACCTTGCATTCCTGTAAAAGATGCACCTGAAAATTTAGCTGATTATGATACAGTATTCGTAGGTTTCTGGGTGGATCGAGGCACAGCGAATAAAGAAGCAGCAAAATTGATTGAAACTTTAAAAAATCCTAATGTGGTATTCTTTGCCACACTAGGAATGTATGCTGATTCTGATCATGCTCGTGAAAGTATCGAGAAAGCATCTGAATTGTTGCCTAACAAAGAAGCTCTTGTAGATGGTTTCGTATGCCAAGGTAAAATCGATCCTAAAGTAATCGAAATGATGTATAAAATGTTCCCACCTGGATCTGCACATGGGCAAAGCCCAGAGCGCGATGCGTTACATAAAGCGGCGGAAACTCATCCAGATGAACAAGACTTTGCAAATGCAAAAGAATTTACAAAATCTGTACTTGCAAAGTTGCAAGCCTAATTTCTGAAAGGGGATTGGAGTATGAGTTTAGCAAGTTTCTTTGAATCCATTCCGGAGAAACAACGCAATCTACAACTAGGTTTAGAATGCGATAATCCGATGAGTGGTGCATTTCCTCATAAACGTGTTGTACATGCAGGTCTCAATGGTACGCTCGTTTCTCCAAAAGAAACACAAGCCGTTTGGGATTCGTTAATGAATGGCACTCCTAAAAAGGGCGAAATGCAATGCGCTTACATTCATATTCCGTTTTGTAAGACAAAATGCACATATTGTGGTTTCTTCCAAAACGGTATGAGTCAAAGTGTTGAAGACCAATATATTGATGGTCTTATCAGTGAATTAAAGCTCGCTAGTGAGCGTTCGAGATTAAAAGATGGTTTGATCCATGCCGTATTTATCGGCGGTGGCACACCAACATCTCTATCACCTACAAATTCTGAAAGATTGCTTAAAGCGATTAAAGCGTACTTGCCATTGGCAAATGATTACGAGCTTACCTTAGAAGGTCGTATTCACGATTTGATCCCTGAAAATCTTGAAGTTTGGATGGCAAACGGCGTCAACCGTATGTCCATCGGCGTACAATCTTTTAACACAGAAGTGCGTCAAATGGTAGGCCGTTTAGATACGAAAGAAACCGTATTAGAACGACTAGCTGCTTTGAAAGCTTATGGTCAATGCTCTGTCGTTATTGACTTAATCTATGGCTTGCCTGGTCAAACTATGGAGGTGTGGGAACAAGATTTAGCTGATTTAGTAAGCTCTGGTGTTGATGGTGCAGACCTATATCAATTAAATGTATTTGATGGTAGTGATCTCAATAAAGACATTACAAACGGTAAAGTTCCAGCTGCAGCCACAACAGCAATGCAAGGGGATATGTTCGAATTCGGTCGACAATACCTAGATGCGCGATCTTATCGCCGATTGAGTGCTGCACATTGGAGTGCTAATAATCGTGAGCGTAGCCTATATAACACTTTAGCTAAATCGGGCGTCCCAATGTTCCCATTTGGTAGTGGTGCAGGTGGTAACGTCGACGGTTATGGCATGATGTTACATCGTGCATTAAAACCATACGAAGATATGGTTACCCGCGGTGAAAAACCATTTATGGCCCTTATGAAACAAAGTGATTTACAACCTATCGTCAACCGAGTAGTAAGTCAATTAGAACAAGGATTCCTCAATATTATGAGCTTAGTAAAAATGGATTCCAGATTAGATGAATTGAACTGGCTCTATAAATTATGGGAAAAACGAGGTCTTGTTGCCTATAATGGTTTGCTTTATAAATTGACTGATGCAGGCGAATTCTGGACTGTAAATCTTACGCAAAGTACATTAGAAGCTGTTGAATATATCATGACTGGTAAGAATTCCTTCGCTATAGAAGCAGTAGCAGCACAAGATACAAAAACAACTTCTAAAGAAAATCCTAACCAAGAGGTACGTGGCATTGGCCAGGGTAAAGCCAATATCTCTGTACCAACTGACGAAGATTCCGAAGCACAACGTAAAGATGCTCTCATTGCTAAGGCTAAAGCTGAAATTGCTAAGAGCGGTGCTTCTGGCGAAGCAGCAGAACGAATGGTACAAGCTATGTACAATTTAAGTGCTGATGAGATTGAATATATGATGGAACGTATGATGTCTTAAACTGTTATGTTACACCTTAATTCTAACAACCTCTCCCAATAATCAACATATAATATACAAGACATATTACGTGACATATACGTGCTCTCTGTAGTACAAAGTAGCCCCAGACTGTAGTCTGGGGTTTACTTTTTATAGAGCGAAAGGTATTCTGTAGGTATAAGACTTAAATGACTTTAAAAAGTATAGCAATAGATGTATAGGAATAGATGTATAAGTCTATAAGGGCAATAAAAATCTAATTGCTGTTAAAATCATAAAACAATAAGTGAGATAGTAAATCTATAAGATGTGAAGTGATATTGCTTGTATAGTTGATAAAAGGCTTAGGAGGTTAGTATGAGTACATGTCCTCAAAAAGAAATAGATATATTAGGTATTGGGGCTAGCACATTAGACCGCTTCATCGTTGTGGATCATTACCCAACAGGTCGTGAGGTGCAGCAAGTTTTATCCTCGACCACCGATGGTGGTGGACCTGTAGCAACTGCCTTGGCCGTTGCAGGTAAATATGGTGCACGTACGGCCATGATTGATAGTATCGGTGACGATATGGTAGGGCAGCATATTTTAGATGATTTCAAAAAATATAATGTTAATACCGATGCTATTCATATTGAGGGACAGGCAAAAAGTGGTGTCGCTACAATCCTCGTAAAGCATAGTACTGGCGAGCGTGCCGTATTTTTTGAACGTTCTACTGCGCCAGAGCCAGTATTTTTAGATACGCATAAGCAATTAATTAAAGAAGCTTTCATTTTACATGTCAATGGACGGCATCGACAATTCATGTGTTCTGCCATGGCGTTAGCACAAGAGGTTGGTACTATTATCTCCCTCGATGGAGGTGCACAGCGCTACGATGAAGAGATGAAATCTATTACAGAGGCAAGTCATATTGTTATTGTTGCTCGTGATTATGCTGAAAAGTATACGGGCACTACTGATTTAGAAGAGGCTTGCCGTATTATTCATGAACGTGGCGCACTTATTGCAGGGGTTACGGATGGCGCTAATGGTAGTTATTTCGTATGGCCTGATGGAACTTTCTATCGCTGCCAAGCATTTCCTCAAGAATATGTAGTTGATACAACGGGGGCTGGAGATAGTTTTCATGGTGCATTTCTTTCAAAGCTTGTTACATTATTGAGTGAGTTAGCCCCCGTGGAAGGGTTAAAGACCTCTACATATGGTATAGATTTATTACAACATTGTGGACATTCTGATCTAGAAAAGGCTGCTATTTTTGCGTCCGCTGTAGCAGCTTTAAATACGCAAGGGATTGGTGGCCGTAGCCCTTTACCAAGTTTACAAGTTGTACATAAGTTAATGGGCTTGGAGTAAATCAGTATGTGGCACGATATTTCCCATTCTCATGTACAACGGTACATGCAACAAAATCCATATCGATTATTAGCGTTTAGCTTTCTAGGCGTCATGATTATAGGTACCCTATTGCTTATGTTACCGATGGCGAGTGCTCAGGGGCAAACGACGGCTCTTGTAGATGCCGCTTTTACAGCCGTATCTTGTGTTTCGGTAACAGGGCTGGCCACTGTAGATACTTATTATCATTGGTCTTTATTTGGTAAGCTTGTAATGGTTATCCTTATTCAGTTAGGTGGTTTAGGAATTGTATCTTTCACAACCATAATTGCTTTGCTTTTAGGTAAACGAGTAGGCCTTAAAAATCGTGTGCTTTTGTCCGAGGATGTCGGACAGGATGGTATGACTGGATTACTACATATTACGAAAAAGTTAACGCTTTATACCTTTGCTATTGAAATTGTAGGAGGCATAATCTATACGATTCAGCTATATCCTTATATTGGACAGGCTGCATTATATACAGGTATCATGCAAGCTATTTCCACCTTTTGTAACGCTGGATTTGTATTTTTTGATAATGATCTACCGTATGCCATGGTAGGGGACATATTATTTAATATCAATACGGCCGTGCTAATTGTGATCGGTGGTTTTGGCTATTTAGCGGCCTTTGACATATGGTCACACCGTAAGGTGAGACGATTTGTTGACTTAAAACTTCACACTAAGATTATGTTAGTAGGCACAGCGATTCTTATCTTATTAGGAACTATCATTTTTTTAGGTGTGGAATGGTCAAATCCAAAAACCTTTGGGTCATTACCGATTTGGAATAAAATAATGGCCTCTTTATTTCAAGCGATTACGCCGCGTACAGCGGGGATTGCAACGGTTGACTATAATGCATTACATCCAATTACCTTGTTTGTTACTATTATTCTCATGTTTATTGGTGCTGGCCCAAACTCTACCGGTGGAGGCGTTAAAATTAGCACCGTAGCAGTAACCATACTTGCATCGCGTACCTTGTTTAATAACCGTCCAGATACGGAGATTTTTGAACGTCGTATTTCATTAGTAACCGTGCTTAAAGCCAACGGGATTATATTTTTATCGCTCCTTCTTATTTTAATAGCCACATGTTATCTGGCCTGGGATGAGCCTTATGATTTTATCCGATTGTTATTTGAGGTTACGTCTGCCTTTGGGACTGTAGGCCTTACGACGGGAATTACGCCTGATTTATCTGAAAGCAGTAAATGGGTGCTGATGCTTGTTATGTTTACCGGTCGTGTCGGTGTTATGACCGTTATTGGTACATGGGCTCTTAGGACATCACCAACGAAGCCAATTGGGTATGCAGAAGAGAATGTATTGTTGTAATTGAGTAGAATAGTTAGCCTATCAGGAGATATAGCATGAAATATAAAACAATAGCTGTCATTGGTCTTGGACAATTTGGTACGACCATCGCCAAGATGTTAGCCTCTATGAATCATGAGGTTTTGGGTGTAGATATTAATCCAGAAATTGTACAAAAGGTTTCCCCCTATGTCACACATGCTATCGTAGCAGATACTACTGATGAAGAAGCCATTAAAGCCTTAGCTTTGAGCCAATTTGATATAGTTATTGTTGCTATTGGGGATAATATCCAGGCAAATCTTATGACTTCTATGTTATTGAAAGAAATGAAAATGCCTCATGTGGTTTCGAAAGCTGAAAATGCACTCCAAGGTAAGATGCTCAAGAAGATGGGGGTAGATATAGTTATCTATCCAGAATACGATGTGGCACAACGGTTAGCTCAATCGTTGACACGAGAACATGTAATGGATTACTTACAGCTATCTAAAAGCATTAGCCTTATTGAAGTTGATATGCCAAAATTTTTGGTAGGCACTTGCTTAAAAGATTCTAATCTGCGTGAGAAATATAATCTTAATGCTGTAGGGATTAGACGTGGGGAGGATTTAGAAGTCCCTCCTAATCCGTTTACGATTCTTTCAGCAGAGGAAAAACTATTAATCATAGGAAATAATTCTGATTTAGATGCATTAACAGTGTAGTAAGTATACGAAAGAGATATAAATATATCGAAAAAATATGATATAATAAGATAGAATTCAGTATAGGCCATACGTATTCGTATGGCCTTTTAATATAGAAATGAAGGTTATTATGACAGAGGAACAATATATAACGGCGCTGACCAATAACCCACATGGGATTCGAAATATTCCAAATCCTACAGAAGCTATGCAACTTACATGTGTGGGACAAAACGGCATGCTGTTACAATATATTAAAGAACCTACTCAAAAGGTTATTGAAACGGCGCTTTCACAAGCACCACGAGCTATACAATTCGTTGAAAATCCTACAGAAGAATTGTTAAAAGCCTTAGTGGAAAAAGATTGGGCGGTTTTAGAATACATCAGTGATCCGTCTGATACACTAATTCAAAGTGCGTTAGCTCAATCAGGTTGGGCTATTCGCTATATTGCGAACCCATCTGAAGAATTGCAATTAGAAGCAGTAAAGGCGAATTATGATGCCTTACAATATATCAAGGCCCCAAGCGAAGCTGTGCAGTTACAAGCCGTGCAAGAGAGTTACTTAGCCTTGCGCTACATTGATGAGCCTAGCGTAGCTGTACTAGAAGCAGCAGTAAAGCAAGATCCACAGGCAATGCGTCAGATTACAAACCTTACTAAGGATTTGGCCTTGCATCTATTTAAGGTAAGTGCGGCTATCGTCGGTTATATACCTAATACATTGGGCATTACGGTAGACGAAATCAAAGATATAATTCTAGATGCCATTTCTAGCGATACCGTTGATGAAGACTATGTACGCGAGTTAATCAACAATAAAGCTATCGGTGGACGTCAATCCAAATGGCCTATTGATATATTGTCACTTATTGATAGGTATGGTACTAGAACTGTTAAGAAAATTGCAGTAGGCGAATATTTGAGATATTAGAACGGAGATACAATGAACTTTATAGATACAATGGCAAGCGTTGAGTTAGTGCTTGCTGCTAATCAAGTGCCCTTGCTCGTCGGTGAGACGGGTATAGGCAAAACCTCTCTCGCAGTGCGCGTTGCAGAGGTACATAATTGGGAATTAGTAACTATTGACGGAAACCTTTTAAAAGAAGGTGAAATTGGTGGCTTGCCTACAGTAGAAACGGTGACTCATACGGATGGTCATGGCAATACACGGGATGTGAAAACTACAGTATACGCTGTGCATCATACATTGGAACATGTGGCACAAGCCGTAGATAAAGGGCGCCAAGTATTGTTGTTTATCGACGAAATTAACCGCGCAGAACATGCAGTTCAACAAGAGTTGATGAACCTTATTCTAAACCGTGAAATTAATGGCTTTTCTTTAAGTGATCAAGTGCGCATCATCGCCGCTATGAACCCTGAGGATTCCTTTGATTACCAAACCATCGATATGGATCCGGCACAACAAAACCGTTTTGTATGGCTTTATATGAATGCTGATTATATGCAATGGATTGACTGGGCTATTGGTGCTGGTATTGAAGAAAAGGTTATTGAATTTATTTCTTCCTATCCAGAATATTTAAATCAACGTCACGAAGACGATATCGATGCCACACCTCGTTCCTTTGAACGCGTGTCCGGTCTATATCGGATTTATAAAAAGCAAGAGGGCACAAGCTATAGTCGTGACGTATTTATGAATGTTATCCGCGGTAACGTAGGTAAACTCATTGCGGAGGCTTTTGTAAACTTTATCGAGTCCGACCAAGAACCTCTTATTACCTTTGATGATGTATTGGCGGCGGTTCAAAAACCAGGTGCTATTATGTCTATGGCTGAGCAGGTTAAAGGTGAAAGACCAACTCGCCTTTATGTAGCAGCAAAAAATATGTTGCATCGTTTAAATCGCAATAGCAATGCGCAGGAAGTACATCACTTTGTGGAGTTTTTAACTTTGTATCCAGGGGATTTGCGCGTAGCGGTTATGAAAGATCTTCGTAATACGTATGAGCGCGTTTACGCTTATGCTATTGAAGATGACCTTTTTGTAGATACTTTCTTTGACGCGCAAAAATAATTTTATGTGCGTAGTTAACCAAATCGAAGCTATATATAGATAATCGACTGTAGTAAATTATTAATTATTATGCTAATTGATATATGGCATATGACATATATTAAATTTGTTTTCTAAAGAAAAGGAGGTGTAAATATGCAACGAAACTTAGATAAGGACGATATACGTGATGCGTCGGATTTACTGACTCATATCGATGGCTGGGAAAAAACGGGTTCTTATGATGCGGAGGCTATCGAGGCTCTTGATCGATGGCATGCGAAACGAGAGCGCATACATCGCGAAGCAGAGGCTTTGTATACGCAAATATACGCATCCTATGAGGCCTATGTAGATAGCTATGAAGAACAACATCATAGCATGGCGCCTGAACGTATAGCGGCTGATCTTATGAACCATAATATGTCGGATAGCCATATAGGTACTATCGGTCGTGCTCTTAAAGACGTACAAGTGGAGGGGACAGACCTTTTCGTTATGCAGCAAGCGATAATGACACCTGCCTATGAGCAACGATTGTGGAACATATTACATGATGTAAACAGTCTGCTCCTTGAAGAGGACCAATTCTTTGGTTACTTTTACTTACAAATGACTCATCGCATTCGCTTTGATATGGCCAGTGTTTTTGGTATTAATCTTAAACAGGGCGGATATGTATTATATGTAAATCCCTTTATCTTGTTACGCCAATCACCTGATGTGATGAAGGATGGTATTAAGCGTGAAGTTCTTCATATCATTTCTGCTCATTTGATGCGGGTAAAAGCACTGAGCCAAGGCTTTCACAAAACAGCAGTCCATATGGCTATGAACATGGTCGTAAACGATTACCTTGAACATGTAGACCGTGATGCAGTAACGGTAGCCAATGTAAATGCGCGCTTTGGTTTGTTATTAAAGCGTTTCCGTACCATTGAATACTATGCGAAGGCTATTGATAATGTTATGAAAGAAAAACCAGACCTCTTTGTGCCTATCGATAACGCAGATACGGCGATTGCTATGAAGTTTGACCCTCAAACTAGCCATGATATTTGGGATGAATCTGATTCTATTGATACAGATACGATGGACCAAATCACGGAGCGCTATATCAATGAAGCATCAAAGGGGGATATGGAAGGCTATGTGAAAAGTCTTATCGATACATTCCAAAAAACGCGACGCGCTTTGCCGTGGTATTTTTATCTTAAAAAGCTGATGGGCAAGGTAGCGAGTGGATACAAAAAAACGACGATGCGTCGTAATCGTCGTCAGCCTGAGCGTTTGGAATTGTCTGGTACATTGCGCCAACATAAGGCAAATGTATGGGTAGCTCTCGACATGAGTGGTAGTATAACTGATGTAGAGTTTACAAATGCCTTAGAGCAAGTGTTACAAATCGTGCATGCTTATAACCATCGCATTACCGTTGTAGAATGTGATAATGAGGTGCGCCGCACCTATACGATGGAATCCGTGAAGGATGTGAAGCCGCGCCTTGATGTGCGTGGTGCAACAGCCTTTACCCCTGTATTCTCTCTGGCTAATCAAAACCGTGTAGATTTACTTGTATACTTTACGGACGGCAAAGGGGAAGAGCGACTCCGAGAGGCGCCAAGGGGATATAAGGTGCTGTGGGTGTTGACCGGTGAGAATCCACAATTATCTTTGCATAACCCATACGGCATGGTTCGTGAACTCGGCTATGTAGGTGTTGATGAAACTCAAGATATTGATGAGTTTGTACGTATGGCTAACCGTGGGGGATTTTCTATGGCAAATCAAGAGATTTAGTCTATTAGAATGCAATTTTTTATGGGTTTGATTTTGAACCAAGACGATATACAAAAATGACGCAATCCTTTGGATTGCGTCATTTTTAGGTCTGTAGATTTTGTATTAGCTATTAAGCTCAATAGAGGAACCTGGATCGATAATGAGTGCTGTTTGGTTATACTTGCCCTCTACTAGGCTTGTAAATACACCTGGTTCGCGGTCGATAACAGGCCATGTTTTGTAGTGAATTGGAATGGAAATACGTGCTTTTACATAAGAAGCAGCAAGAGCTGCATCTTCAACCCCCATTGTGTAATTATCACCGATAGGAAGAAGGGCGTAATCAATTTCACCAAAACGATTTAATAATTTCATATCGCTAAAGAGTGCTGTATCACCAGCGAAGTATAGGATATCCCCGTAGAAATCTACGATACAACCTGCAGCGTGACCGCCAGGGATGCCAGAGCCGTGGAAGGCAGGAACCATTCGAACAGAACCGAATTCAAAGTCGAACTTGCCTCCTAAATGCATGGCGTGCGTACGACAACCGGCCGCTGCCGCTTTACCCGCCACCTCAGCAGTAGAAATAACGAGTGCATCATTTGCTTTGGCAATAAAATCTGTATCGCCATAGTGATCATCATGACCATGACTGACAAAGATATATTGGCATTTGATATCTTCTCTTTTAGCGATATTCCATGTATTGCCGGTTAAAAATGGATCAAAAATCATGGATACATCGCCATGTGTGAGCATAAAGCAAGCGTGACCAAAATAAGTTAGTTTTGTTTTCATAGGAACACTTCCTTCCTTGTACATACAATTCTTAATTCTATTGTATAATATAATAAATGAAAATAAAACTATTGGTGATAATTTATACATAATTAGTAAGGATGTATTATGGATTTAACACATTTTGATCAAGATGGAAATGCTTGGATGGTAGATGTATCAGATAAGGATATTACAACTCGTACTGCCGTGGCAGAAGGCTTTATTGCTATTAATGATGCCATTTATGAGCGTATCGAGGCGGGAACAATAAAAAAGGGGGATGTTCTTAGTGTGGCTCAATTGGCAGCTATTATGGGGGCGAAACAGACGAGTAATCTAATTCCCCTTTGTCATCCGTTAGCATTGACTAAGGTAGAGGTGCATTGTACTCTTGTTGATGGTGAAAGTCCTGCCTGTACGGATGCTACACATAATCGTGCTGTTAAGGTTCGGGCTACCGTAAAAACGACGGGAAAGACAGGTGTTGAAATGGAAGCACTTACAGCGGTTCAAGTAGGACTTTTAACAGTCTACGATATGTGCAAAGCTATTGATAAAGGGATGATTATAGGTCCTACATATCTTGTAGAAAAAGAAGGCGGGAAAAGTGGACATTTTGTCCGTTCCTTTGTAGAATAATATAGATATAAAGAATAGGGGATTGAAAATGGAAATAGTACTTTATGAGCCTGAAATTCCAGGTAATACAGGAAATATAGCGCGTTTATGTGCCGCCAATCATATGACCTTACATCTGATCAAACCCCTTGGCTTTTCTATTGATGACAAGCATGTAAAACGTGCTGGCCTTGATTACTGGCACTTGGTAGATGTACAGGTACATGAAAATATTCAAGAATTATATGAGAAATATCCTGATCGTAGATATTTCTATGCTACTACCAAAGCAAAGCATACTCATTCCGAGGTGAAATATGAAATTGGTGATATGCTCGTCTTTGGACCTGAAACAAGAGGGTTGCCTGAAAGTTTATTAGATGGTAAAGAGGATACATGCATTCGTATACCCATGGTAGATGAAGCACGTTCTTTGAACTTATCTAATGCGGTGGCAATCATAGCTTATGAAGGTATGCGTCAACTTGATTATCCAGATCTTAAGGCTGAAGGCAATTGGATTCAATCAAAATAAATAGACTTTTATAATTAAGGAATATATTATACGTATGTGTTAGGAGACCTACCAAATCTATATGACCGGTAGCGATTTTAACGGTGTTGTTTGGAGGAGGATATTATGAACTACGATAAAGCTCATGATTTAGCTCACGCAATGCGTGAATCCGAAGAGTACAAAGAATTAATGGCTGCTCAGGAAGCAGTGAAGGCAGATGCAGTAGCAACGGGTTTGGTTCGCACATTTATGGCACAACAAATGCAATGGGAATATGCTAAGTTGTCCGGTGCTCCAGAAGCAGATGAGTTGCAAAAGAAACAAGAGGAATTGATGCCTCAAATTCAGGAAAATGCTGCAGCGGCTGCTTATTTGCAAGCGCAAATGCGTTGGAGCCAGATTTCTAATGATATTTACAAAATCATTAGCGAACCAATCACTGAGGGGATGAAAGTGTTAGATCATGGCGAACAACAACCACAACATTAAGGTATTACAAACCGCTTTATTAGAAAAATTACCAAGTACACGTGTACGCGAGCAGGAGCTCCTTTGTCATCATACGACATTCAAAATTGGAGGACCTGCGGATTTATTTATTGAACCTACTACGATGGCAGAACTTAGTTTTACGCTTCGTACCATTCACGAATTAGATGTGCCTGTAACTATTATTGGTTGTGGATCTAATATTTTGGTGAAAGACGGAGGTATCCGTGGCGCTGTCGTATCAGTTCGACATATGACCCAAATCATGGATTGTAACGAAAACACATTGTGCATCGGTTCCGGGTATATGTTAAAGGATGCTTCTGAATTTGCTTGGGAGAATAGTTTATCTGGTCTTGAATTTGCCATTGGTATTCCAGGCACACTTGGTGGTGCCGTATTTATGAATGCAGGTGCTTATGATGGGGAAATGAGCCATGTAGTTACTGCAGTGAGAGCCGTAGATTTCCAAGGAAATATTAAAGAGTATGATGGATCTCACTTGGACTTTGCTTATCGTCATAGTGTATTCCACGATAATCATGAAGTTATTGGGGAAGTCATTATGACACTCAAACCAGGCGACAAGGATGCCATCAAGGCACGTATGGATGAGTTAACAGAAAAACGTGAATCAAAGCAACCTTTGGAATATGCCAGTGCAGGTTCAACCTTTAAGCGCCCACCAGGGTACTTTGCAGGTACATTGATTGAACAAACAGGCCTAAAAGGTTTGTCTGTAGGTGATGCGCAAGTATCTCATAAGCATGCTGGCTTCGTAATCAATACAGGTAGTGCAAGTGCGAAGGATGTACTTGACCTGATTAGTGAGGTACAACGTCGTGTGTATGATCAACATGGTGTACATCTCGAACCAGAAGTACGCATGATTGGTGAAGATTAATACAAATTAAATACTAATATAAGATTTCTTATGTAATGTTACTCTTTTAAGGATGACGGATTCATAAGAAATCTTTTTTTATAGTTTTTAAAAGAGTATGATAGGTTTATAGTTAGTTCATATTTGGGAGGCGATGATATGAATACTTTGTTGGCCCAGGAGATTTATGATAAAGCGCTAGCGTGTGGGTATGACAGTTGTGGTATAGTGCCTCTTGATGCACTTGATTTTTATAAAGAACGGTTGATAAAGCGTTTAGAAGATGTACCTGAAAGTAAAGAGGTATATGCGCATAGTAAAGATTTTTTAGCATTAAAAGAAAAGTATCCTTGGGCACAATCCATAGTGGTTTGTACTGAATATTTTGGTGATTATAAGTTTCCTGTATCTCTTCGAAACCGATATGCAAAAGGGTTGTTGTTATCTTTGTCAAATATTCCTCACAGTGATGAGTTTAAACGACGGCAATCTTTTGAAGTCTGGCTTGGTGAAAATAGAATACGATATATTGGCGGTGAAACGGCGAAACCTGCCGGAATTATTCCTTTGCGGCCCGCTTCGGTAGCAGCTGGTTTAGGCATTTATCGAAAAAATAATTTTTTTTATGGACCTAAAGGTTCTAGCTATGAACTGGTAGGCTATTTAATTGATAAGTCCTGTGAGTATATTCAACAGTTAGAGATACCACCATGTCCGGATTCTTGTAATTTATGTCAGCAAGGGTGTAGGACAAAATCCTTATCTGCACCGTTTACTATGAATCCGTTAACCTGTGTATCTTTTATTAATACATTCGGTGATGGTAAGTTACCGGATGGTGTCACAGACGATATGCTGGAGGCGTGGATATTAGGTTGTGATAACTGCCAGGATGCATGTCCTTTTAATGCAGACCATGACTGGAGCATAGGGCTGGATTATCCTGGACTTGATGAATTAGAGCCGTTGCTACAGCCAGAATATATTTTGAAAGCTTCTGATGAGGAGATTATAAAAAAGCTGATTCCTAAATTCTGTTTCCATTTAACAGATAAACAAATTCCGTTGTTGCGTAAATCTGCTAAGCGGGCGATAGCGCGTAAATAGGTTTTTGTCCTAAGATGAGTCAAAAGTATAATCGAATGTTGAAATTGCCATGATTAGAATAGGTGTACTATTTTGACTTTTTTCTATAGACTGCGTTATAATTAACTGTTGCCATTTTTGGAAAATATACCTACATAGCTACTTTTACAGAGGCTATGTGATATAGAATATACTGAAAGAATTAAAGGGAGGATCTTATGATTCGCGAAAATCTTCGTAATGTAGCGATTATCGCCCACGTTGACCATGGTAAAACTACTTTGGTGGACGCATTATTAAAACAAAGCCATGTGTTCCGTGAGAATGAAAAGGTAGCAGAACGCGTAATGGACTCCAACGATTTGGAACGTGAACGCGGTATTACTATTTTGTCTAAAAACACTGCTGTTATGCATGATGGCATTAAAATCAACATCGTTGATACTCCAGGCCATGCTGATTTCGGCGGCGAAGTGGAACGCGTACTTAACATGGTTGATGGCGTATTGCTTCTCGTAGATGCTTACGAAGGTCCAATGCCTCAAACTAAATACGTTTTGCGTAAAGCATTAGAGCAAAAATTGAAACCAATCGTAGTTATCAATAAAATCGACCGTCCTGACCAACGTGTTAAAGAGGTTGAGGATGAAGTCCTTGAATTGTTTATGGAGCTTGAAGCTGATGATGATCAACTCGACTTCCCTGTGGTTTACGCATCTGCTCGTTCCGGTGTGTCCAAAACCAATTGGGATGATGAAGCTGTAAACATGGAACCGTTGTTCAAAACACTGATTGATGAGATTCCGGCACCACAAGGTGATATGGAAGGCCCTCTTCAATTCATGGTAACTACACTTGATTACGATAACTTCATCGGTAAAATCGCCGTAGGTCGTATCGTTCGCGGTAAAATGAAAACTAACCAACAAGTGGCAATCATGAACGGTGAAAGCACACGTAAAGCGAAAATCGGTCGTGTGTACACATACAATGGTTTGAATCGCGTTGAAACTGACGAAGCTGAAATGGGTGATATCATCGCCTTTGCAGGTATTGACGATATTAACATCGGCGAAACAGTAGCAGATGCTGAAAATCCTGAAGCATTACCATCCATCTCCATCGACGAACCAACATTGTCCATGGTATTCTCCGTAAATAACTCTCCATTCGCAGGCCGCGAAGGTGAATTTGTTACATCCCGTCATTTACGTGATCGTTTGTTCCGCGAAGTAGAAACTAACGTTTCTATGAAAGTTGAAGAAACTGATTCTGCAGATGCGTTCAAAGTATCTGGTCGTGGTGAATTGCATTTGGCAGTATTGATTGAAACTATGCGTCGTGAAGGTTATGAATTACAAGTAGGTAAACCTCGCGTAATCTTCAAAACTATTAACGATCAATTGTGCGAACCACTTGAAGCATTGACTATCGACGTGCCTCAAGAATTCATGGGTACTGTAATGGAAAACCTTGGTCAACGTAAAGCTGAATTGACTAATATGGTTGAATTAGCCGGTTACCTTCGTATGGAATTCGTAGTTCCTGCTCGTGGTTTGATTGGTTTCCGTGCACAATTCTTAACAGCTACAAAAGGTAATGGTATCATGAACCATGTATTCCATGGTTATGCACCATATAAAGGTGAAATTCCTTCTCGTACACGTGGTGCTTTGGTAGCATTCGAAAATGGCGAAACTACTCCATATGGTTTGAACTCTGTTCAAGATCGTGGTACATTGTTCGTTGGCCCTAACCAAGACGTGTATGCAGGCCAAGTTATCGGTGAAAATACGCGTGAACTTGATATGGATGTTAACCCATGTAAGAAAAAACATGTTACCAACATGCGTTCCAGTTCCTCTGATGAAGCGGTACGCTTGACTCCACCTCGTATCTTCTCCTTGGAACAAGCTCTTGAGTGGATCAACGATGATGAACTTGTTGAAGTAACACCTGAAAGCATTCGTATGCGTAAAACAATCCTTGATCGTAATGCACGTGCGAAAGCAGCGAAGAATAAAAAATAATATCTCATGCGGATATAATGGCGCTCCTTAAGGAGCGCCTTTTTTATCTAATCTATAAGTTTTCATCTAATATATTCCTATAAATTATATATCCATGAAAATAGATGATAATTTTATCATTTATGATTAATAGGTATAAAAATAAGTTAATATACTAAATACGCATAATAACTTGCTAATAGGGGTATTGGTATATACGAAATATTTGTAACGCTGTATAATAATATCAAGTTTGTTGAAATAAGTTATTGATTATGGAGGTTCTTATGAATAAGAAAATCTTAGCTTCTTTATTTGCAGTAGGTTTAGCTGCAGGTTGTGTGTGTTCTTCCGTTGATGCGCATGGCGTATTCTTTGCTAACCGCTTAGATGAAAAAGCGCTAGTACTTGGCGAAGGCCCTGTTGATGATGCATATAGCCCAGAAATGGTAAAAAGCATCATTGGTTTAGATAACAATGGTATGGTAATTCCTGTACAAGTTATTAAACATGAAAAAAATGTAGTAGTTGTACCAAATGATAAATTGGGCATTACAGTAACTGATTTTGACTATGGCTACTGGACAAAAGACAAAGATGGTAAAACAGTTCATAAACCAATTACAGAAGTACCAGGCGCTCAAAAAAGTACACATGCCATTAAATATGACGTTCACTACTGGAATGCAGAAGCAAAACCTTTCAATAATAAAGATGCTTTCATTCAAATCATTCCATCTGTTAACCCATTAACTCTTAGAAAAGGTGATACATATGAAATCCAAGTCTTGAAAGACGGTAAACCATATGCAAATGCACCTCTTATTAAAGACGTAATTAATGATCTTACTAACGAAAGCAAAGCTGATGAAAACGGTAAAGCAACTGTTGCAGTAAGTGCTAACGGCCTTAACGTAGTAGGCGTTGAAGTGGGCTTCCCAACTCAAACTAAAGGTGAGCAAAATAAATACTTCAGTGCATTGTCCTTCATCATCAATCCTGAATAATATAGGATATACTATTTACTAAGTGTGTGAAATAAACAAGACCTCCTAAGTTGGATTTAGGGGGTCTTTTTATAATTTTAGGGTGTACGTATAAATGCGTTCTGTGAGAGCCTCGTATTAAGCGAGGTAAGAAAGAGAGATTTTTATGAAATTACAACGAAATGTATCAGCTGTGATGGCTGCATTGGTATTAACTGGAATGACCTGCTCTGCATTTGCTACAGAAATTAATGCCACAAGCGATAAAGCGGAGGAATTGCTTGGCTTAACAATGGGGTCACCGGTACAAACACAACCAGAAGTTAAGCATATAGAAGATACCTTGACGGTTAATGTGCATGGTAAAAGCTTAACAGATACAGGTAAAACTAAAAATGTATCAGGTATTTATAATGGATTTGGATCACAATTGACGGTGGATAAAGATTTGATTGTACGCCTTAAAAATGATGCACCAGCCTCAAAAAGGGAACTCGGTCATTACTATATGAGCGCTGTGTATGCTGGTTACGGTGGTAAAGTGCCAAGACTCAGCAAGGACAATCCTGATAGAGATTATGGAGATACTAATATTCACGTCAAAGGCAATGTAGATATCGATGCTATCGGTGTCGGTTTACAAGCTAATCAACGTGGTCATATTATTGTTGATGGTGGTGGACGTATCATCACGCATCCTTTAGAAACTTCTGATACTTACTCTGTGGTGGCAGAAGAGGGTGATGTATACGTTAATACTGGCTCTGATGGTAAACATCCAGGGTCTAAAGAATTGGTCGCTGTTGGGAATGTAGGGTTAATTAATAAGGATTATGGACGTGATCCAAATCATAACGAAATGCCAACGAATATAGCATTAGCTTTTACAACACCTAATTCTAAACTTACGGGTGCTGTATTAAATGAATATGCTGAAAGCAATAAGAACCCTCATAATTCTGGTGCTGATCTTTACTTACAAAATGGAGGGACTTGGAATAATGAATGGATTGGTATGGAGCGGCCTACCCCTAAAAGAGAACGTCCATCTGGGGATAATGCAGCATATCTATACAAGGGCAGTAAGGTTCGTAATCTCGTAGGTGGATCAAATCCAGCGGCAGCCGGTATCCTTCATCCTATCGATGCACGGCCTATTACAATTCAAAATTATAGCGGCTATGTGAATGCTGTTTATAAGGCCGGTGTTCCAGCTAGTGAAAAAGGAAAGGGGAATATTGTTGTTGAACATGCTGCAGATAATAGCCATATTACCTTGCAAGGCGATGGAGCTAATTTGACTAATGATGATAGCTACCGAAAGGAAATACAAGCCTTAGCTGATAAATTACAATATACTGGCAATGATAAAAAACTGAGCACAACAGTTCAAATCAATGAAGGGATTACTCGTCCAGGTGCTGTTGCAGAACTAGGTGCAGATCATTTTGACTCGCAGGGGCGTCTTGTTGTAAATGATACAACAAAGATTAATCGTGCTAATGAATCATCCTTAGTGAGTGGTTCAAAATCTGCTCTTACATCGACTGCTATGGCATGGAAGAGTAATACCAATGATTTACAACGCCGTTTAGGAGATCTTCGTTTAGCTAATACAAACCAAGGTGTATGGGCAAAATATATAGGCGGTAAATCTAAAATCACAGACGGTGCTGATGCACATATGACGTATAATGGGGTACAAGTCGGCTACGATCATAAGGCTTCTAATGGTTGGATTTTTGGCGGCGCTATTGATTACAGTACATCTAGTAATTCATATGCTAACGGTAGTGGTGATGGCAAACTTGGCGGCATCGCCTTGTATGGTACAAAAAAACATGATGATGGTCGTTATTTAGATATCATTGCACGTGGTAATAGATTATCCAATGATTATAAGCTCTACTCCGTAGGTGGACAACGTGTGAACGGTGATTACCATACATATGGCACATCCTTAAGCGCTGAATATGGTAAACGTATTAAGAAGGAAAATGGCTTCTACATCGATCCTAGTGTAGAATTTATTGTAGGCCGTTTGAATGGTGTATCCTATGATGCTTCTGTTGTCGGTGGTGGTTCTATGCATGTGAAAGCTGATGCTGTGAACTCTGCTGTAGGCAGACTTGGTATTGGCATTGGGAAAGAAACAGAAAAATCCAATATCTTCGCTAAATTAGCGTTAGCGCATGAATTCTCTGGTAAGGCAAATACAACATATTCCGCACCAGGCAATCCAACAGTACAAACAACAGTAGATTTGAAGGATACATGGCTTGATGCTGAAATTGGTGGGGCTTGGAGTGTCCGTCCTAGTACATATCTATATGGTACATTCACTAAAAACTTTGGTGCTATCGTAGAAAATACATGGCGCATTGATGCAGGGGTTAGACATAACTTTTAATTAAGCATATCAAAACTCTGTAGTAGCTTTAAATCGAGCTGCTACAGAGTTTTTTAATAATTTTAGTCATCATTCTATACAACAATAATTATAGATTTAGTGTGATGGTCGTATTTTAACAATTTTGTATTTCTATGATAATATATAAATGCTAGTTAATATGTAACTTCTTAAGTAAGAGTTAGGCGGATATAATATGAAAGTTTTGATCGTAAATGGTAGTAGTCCTGTGAATGGCACAACTATGCAAGCTATAAAAGAAGTACAAAAGGTCTTTACTGAGGCAAATGTAGATACTGAAGTCATTCAACTTGGTAATAAGCCGATTCGAGATTGTATTCAATGTGGTTATTGTTTTGAACATGGTGAATGTGTATTTAAGGATGATGATGTAAATGCCTTCGTAGAAAAAGCGAAGGATGCAGACGGATTTATTTTTGCCACACCTGTATATTATGCACATCCAAGTGGACGTATTTTATCCTTTTTAGATCGCGTATTCTTTAGTGCAGAAAGTGTAAAGCCAAATCCATTTGCTTTTAAACCGGGTGCGTCTATTGCGGTAGCTCGTCGTGGTGGTACAACGGCGTCCTTTGATGTACTCAATAAATATTTTGGCATTTCTCAAATGCCAGTTGCAGGCTCTACATATTGGAATATCAGCCATGGATTAGTAGCAGAAGATGCTAAACAGGATGAAGAAGGTATGCAAACCATGCGTAACTTAGCAAGAAATATGGTTTGGATGATGAGTAGCTTTGCTGTAGCTAAGGAACAAGGCGTACCATATCCAGATACAGAGAAAAACGTATCTACGAACTTTGTACGTTAATACCTTAGCGCTTGGTGAGGTACTATAGGAGTTATGATGGTTAAAATTTTATTCATTTGTCATGGTAATATTTGTCGTTCAACTATGGCTGAGTTTTATATGAGGCATATCGTTGTGAAAGCTGGACTTAGCGATTCTATTTATGTTGAGTCTGCAGCTACATCTCGTGAGGAGATAGGGAACGACACCCATTATGGGACTAAAGAGAAATTAGATAAAATGGGGATTTCTTATACACGTCGTAAGGCTCGTCAAGTAACTGTTGATGACTATCAGAACTTCGATTACCTCATTATCATGGATGAAAATAATAGACGCAATTTAAAATGTATTATTGGCGATGATGTAGACTCTAAGGTATACAAGGCTATGTCCTTTGTTGGTGAAAGCCGTGACGTAAAGAATCCTTGGTATACAAGGAATTTTGATGAAACCTATAACGATGTAAGTCGTAGCTGTGATGCTTTACTAGAATTGATTAAGGAGAATATGTAAAAGTGGATGTATAGTTAATGACTATATATTAGTTTATTTATATGTAGATGTGGACGTATGGACGCATAAATATTATTTTAGTAGTGTTATAATCTAATTTTTAGAACTCCTTAAAAATTATGAGAAGCATAATGAAGCAGATGAGCTATTTGATTAGTTCGTATGTATTTGTAAAGCGTATTTCTGAAAAATGTAGTTATATACAGCAATATTTTAGAATGGTGGCACAGAGATGAAAGATATTAAAATTAAAGATTTATATACCGGTAAACCAGATGCAAAAGATGAAGTGAATTTTGAAAGTACTGATACTTTCATAAAAACTTTTGTAGTTGCAGATCATTTCAACTTAGAAACGCTTATTAATGGAACAAACTGCTTTATCACAGGATTTAAAGGAACTGGAAAAACAGCATTATTGTTTTATCTAGATGATAAATTAAGAAAAGTAGATTCACAGACCTATACCTCATATATTTTGTTTAAAGAAGATTTTACTGAGACAAAACGTAATGAAATGCAAGGTATTTATCAAAAGGTTCTGTCTTCTATTACTGTTGCAAATGATACTTTAGTTGGAACTACAGAATTTGAATATATTTGGAGATGGATTTTTTTTAAACAAATTATAGCTGATAATGAATTGTATAATAGAAGTCTATTTTTAGATAATGATGAGTGGGATTTATTTGAAAAAATTGTAAGTCATATTCTTGTACCTAATAAAAGAAAATTTAAGATTCCTAATTTTGTAAAGCTTTCATTACCTATTAAGGAACCTACAACTCAAATCGAAGTAACACCAGAAGTATTGGTTGATTTTAGGGACCAAAATAGTGATCAATATCAAAACTTTATAGACCTAGTAGATGCGGCAGAGGATGCGTTCCAGAATGTTACAAGAAGAAATATTCCATACTATATTTTTGTTGATGAACTTGAAGCATATTATGGTGATCCAAAAGTATTCAATCGTGATTTATATATGATTCGTGATTTAATATTTACTGTTAAACGTCTAAACACAATTTTTTCAAAATCTAGTATGAAAAATACTAAAATTATATGTTCCGTGAGAACTGAGATTATAAATGCCATAACTAGATATATTGTCACTAAAGAGCTAAATAAGGTTATTTATGGATTTTCTCTTCCACTTAACTGGAATTACTCTAATGATAATTCCTATGCCCATCCAATAATACAAATTATTCTTAAAAGAATTGCGGTGTGCTCAGAGGCTGATAGTGAATCTTCTTTAGATATTTATCGTACTTGGTTTCCAGAAAATATACATGATATTGAACCTGCTAGTTATATTTTAAATAATAGTTGGTTTAAACCTCGTGATATGATTCGATTGCTAATAAGTGCACAGAATAGTATGCATAATGAAAGTGGAGCATTTACAACTGCTGTATTTGATTCAATGGCAAAATCTTACTCTGAGGATAGTTTACAAGAAATAAAAGAAGAGCTCAGAGCATTATATACCTCTGAACAAATTGAAACCATAATTAGCTGTTTGACAGGATTTAAAACGATATTTTCAATAGCAGATTTGAAGAAAAGGATTAATGAATTCTTTAGTGGATCTGTTTGGGAAAGTAATTTTGTACAGATTTTAAATGACTTATATAGACTTGGGGTAATTGGTAATTACCTTCCTAGTTCTAGGGTATATCAATGGCAGCATAGAGGTAATCCAAACCTTATTATGTCGGATGAATGGAGACTCTGTGTACATCTAGCTTTATATAGAGCATTATCTTTAAATTCTCGAGTAGATTATGGGCAAAATAGAGGTAATAAACCTCAATGTGGTGATGTTTCTCGCCAATCAACTATTGAAGCGATATATCATTCTTTTTTAATTATTAAGTTTTCGCTATATGGAAGAGATTATTACGGTCGTATACATATTTCTGAAGTTGGAAGAGTAAAAAATAAATTTATAGATTCACTTTCGAATGAATACGAAGTTGGTGATAAACTTGATGTACAAGTTATTAGGTTTAACAATGAGTGTAAAAAGTTTGAATTAGAGATTATTTCTAACTAGTATCAAACTAAGTTTGCTAAGACTTCTTTTATTTTTTTAGGTTTTGGTGTTTTGTTTAATCCTATTAAGATTTAAGTTATTAAATGATAGATATGATAGTTTAAATATAAATATATTAAGCATAGTATATTTCTAATATGAGGAAGTTATTATGTTGTTACATTATTGGTAAATTTATATAAAGTTCTATTATATCGATTTTAAAAGGAGAATATTATTATGGGTTTATTGATATAGTAGATTAAGGTAATATAATAGAGGTATATCTTATTAGCAAAAATACTTTTTCTTTTAAGCGAGCCTATAGTTGGTTTATTATTAGTAGTTAATATGATGTAATTTTATATTAATAGGCCTTTATAGTATTAATGAAAGTAATGTATAATGAGGATCGTAATATTGGAGCTAATAAAAATCAATATTACGATCTTATCATAATTATTGTTCTTAAATACTTTATACTATCGAAGCATAGTGTTATATGATATAATTTTTAGGTATTCATGCGCCTATAGCTCAGGGGATAGAGCACCGGTCTCCGGAACCGGGTGCGTAGGTTCGAATCCTGCTAGGCGCACCAATGAAAAAGCTTCTCGTAATTTCGGGAAGCTTTTTTATAATTAGTGCCATTATGAATCAATCCTATAAAGAGTAGCATAATAGGTTAATATTAAAATAATAGATATATTAAATAAATTAGGTATTTTTAGATGATAGAAACTTCAGGTATTAATAAAGTAATCCTTTGCTAATATAATATGGACAGTTACCATTATGCTATTTTTATCAGGGGAAATGATATAATTTTATAAGAATAATCTTATAGAGGTAAAAATAATTATTAACTGATGTATATATATTTCTTAATTATTTTAATAAACTATTGAAGCAGCATAATTATAGGGGAGTACTAATGTAATAACCAATCTATACATTGGAGACTAGTATGGCTATGAAGTAATGAAAACATTAGCACTTAGGGTTGTTTACATTAAAGGGATAAGACATAATTGTGTAGATTGCCTAAAGGAATCTTTTAGAACTTAAATCTTTTATTTAAAGCGTAATATTACGATATTCATGAAAAAATAAATGTGGGGATTGTATTGGGAACATTAAGGGAGAGTGATTATATGTTAACATTAAAAAAGCAAAAAAAAGCAGCCAAAGCATTTGCTGAAAAATGGGCTGGTGTTGGTGATGAAAAACAAGATACACAACGATTTTGGTTTGAACTCTTACAGTCTGTTTATGGTATAGAAAATCCATCTGATTTTATTCGTTTTGAACAACGTGTTAAATTAGAAAATATCAGTTATATTGATGCTATGATTCCTGCAACACATACTATGATAGAGCAGAAGAGTATCGATAAACCGCTTAATGCAAAAATTCGTCAATCAGATGGATCATATCTAACTCCTTTAGAACAAGCAAGACGTTATTCAGGGAATTTACCTTATAGTGACAGACCTCGCTGGATTATAGGGTGTAATTTTTCTGAATTTCAAATTCTGGATATGGATAATCCTAATTCTGCTCCAGAGATTGTGTATCTTAGAAATCTTGAAACTGATTTTTATCGGCTCAATTTTATGGTTAACATAAAAGATAGTTATGTTGAAAAGGAGTTAGAGATTTCTAAAACCGCAGGTGAGCTTGTAGGTCAAATTTATGATTTGTTACTTGAACAATATAAGTCTAATATTGATTTAACTGAAAATTATATCTTACAAAATATTAATAAACTGTGTGTACGATTAGTGTTTTGTTTATATGCTGAAGATGCAGGTTTATTTGGGACTAAAGCACTATTTCATGATTATTTAAGTGAGTTTAAACCACATCATTTTAGAAAAGCACTACTTGAGTTATTTCGGATATTAGATACTCCTATTGAAAAGCGAGATCCATTTGATGAGCCTAAATTGTTAGAGTTTCCTTATGTAAATGGAAATCTTTTTAGTGAGATGATTGAAGTGCCTCCCTTTAATGAATCTGCGATTCAGATGATTCTTGATAAAGCTTGTGCATTTGATTGGAGTGCTATATCTCCAACTATTTTTGGTGCGATATTTGAAAGTACGTTAAATCCAGAAACTAGACATCAAGGTGGAATGCATTATACTAGTATCGAAAATATTCATAAAGTAATTGACCCTTTATTTTTAAATGAATATAAAGAAAATTTCAAGATAGCAATGTCTGAGAGAGTACTGAAGAAACGAATAGAAAAGCTTAAGAAGTTGCAAGATAATCTTTCTTCTTTAACTTTTCTTGATCCAGCCACAGGTTCAGGTAACTTTTTGACTGAAACCTATTTATCCTTACGTAGATTAGAGAATGATATTTTAAGGGAGACTATCACTGATAAATCTGGGTCTGGTATATTAGGTTTTTATGAAGATGAACTTAATCCTATTAAAGTTACTATTCAACAGTTTTATGGTATTGAAATTAATGATTTTGCCGTTGCTGTTGCAAGAACTGCTATGTGGATAGCGGAAGCTCAAATGTTTTCAGAAACTGAGGGTATTATTAATCGTGAGATGGAGTTTTTACCGCTACATAATAATACAAATATACACGAGGCAAATTCTTTAACGCTGGATTGGAAGTATATTGTTTCACCTGAAAATCTTACTTATATTATAGGTAATCCGCCATTCTTGGGATATGGTGATCAAACTGATGCGCAAAAGAAAGAGATGCTTTCTATATGGAAAGATGAAAACGGGAAAGTTTATAGTAGAGCGGGTAAGATTGATTATGTATCAGCATGGTATTTTAAAGCTGCTGAATTTATCCAAAATACAAATATTCAAGCGGCTTTTGTCTCTACCAATAGTATTGTCCAAGGTGAACAAGTAGCTCCTATTTGGAAACCACTATTTGAACGGTTTAAGATAAACATAAATTTTGCTTGGACTCCATTTAAATGGAATAGTGAATCATCAAAGAAGGCTACAGTGCATTGTGTTATTTTAGGGTTTTCCACTTTTAAATCTAAACAATGTATGCTTTATAGTAATGGTATAGCTAAAAGGGTTGAAAAGTTAAGTCCCTATTTAATAGAGACTGATAATATTCTTCTTGAAAGTAGAACGAGACCTTTAGATATGCAAGCAAAGGAAATGACTACAGGTAATAGACCCGCAGGAAAAGCCTTAATTATTGAAAAAGATGATTATAATGAGTTTATAAAGAAAGATCCTAAGTCTATCAAATATATAAAAAAACTTATTGGGGCAGAAGAATTTATTCATAATAAGGAGCGGTATTGTTTATGGCTAGTTGGTGTTGCTCCGTCAGAACTAATTAAAATGCCTGAAGTTATGAAAAGAATTAAAGCTTCTAGAGAAGAACGGTTGAAAGGTGCTGCAGATAGAAGAAAATTAGCAGACAAACCTAGTTTATTTAGAGAAACTAAAAATCCAAAGCGCTATATTTTATTCCCTTTAACTACATCCGAAAATAGAAGATATATACCTTTAGGTTTTCTAGACGAGAATACAATTCCAACAAATTCTGCTACTATTATTGAAGATGCAGATTTATATGATTTTGGAATTTTAATCTCAAATGTACATATGGCTTGGATGAGAAGCTTTGCAGGCCGATTAGAAATGCGCTATAGATACTCTAAAGAAATCGTATATAATAATTTCCCTTGGCCTAAAAACATTTCTGATGAGCAAAGAAAACATATAGAGTATACAGCGCAACAAATTATAGATGTTAGGGCTAAGTATAATACATCTACATTAGGAGCGCTTTATAATGATTTGATTATGCCTTCTGATCTTAGAGATGCTCATCGAAATAATAATATCGCTGTTATGAAAGCTTATGGATTTTCTACTAAGATTACTGAGCTAGACTGTGTTAGACATTTATTAGAGTTATATAAAGAAATGAATTCTTAAATGAAAGCTTTTTAAATTAAAGAAAAGATACTTATTCAATTTTGGTATTCCTTTTCTCTATGTAATTGTTATATATTGCAAATTAGGATTATAGGTTCGATTCCTGCTAGGCGCACCCAATCAGAACCACCCATAAAACGGGTGGTTTGCTCACGGGCTATAAGTTCGTAATACTAGGCCAGTGTCTAAAGGCGCTGGCTTTCACTACGTTCAAGCCGCGTAGCCATTGACTCGTAACGGACCCCTTAAAGGGGATATGTATTACTTGCTACCCTTAAAAGGGTCCTCATATTCTTTTACACTAAGTTTATCTTTCATTTGGTCATGTAACTCTTGCTCACGTATATATTTTTTTACGGTAGCTTCATTTAAACCTACCGTACTTACATAATATCCCTCGGACCAAAAGTGTCTATTTCCAAATTTATACTTTAAGTTTGCGTGTTTATCGAGCATCATTAGTGCACTTTTCCCCTTTAGATATCCCATAAAAGATAAAACTGATATTTTAGGTGGAATTATCACTAGTATATGCACATGATTTGCCATAAGCTCCCCCTCTATATTCTTGTCGCCCTTATATTCGCATAAACGTCTCAGTATTTCACGTAAACTATTTCTGTATTGATTATATATAACTTTACGTCTATACTTAGATGTAAATACTATGTGGTATTTGCATAACCATTTTGTGTGCGCAAGGATCTGTGTCTTTGTTGCCATATAAAATCACCTTTCTTTTGTATATAATGCAGATTGAACACCTACATTATACTTAAGCAAGGTGATTTTTTTGTATAACTTTCGTTGCCGCACCCTCATAGCGGGTGGTTTTATGGTTCGCGACTACCTCGCGAACCAGTCTAAAGACAATAATAAAAGGCTTCTCGAAATTTTGAGAAGCCTTTTATTATGTCTTTATTCTTTAGGTTGATGTATAGTTCCGAAAATTATATTTTAGCATCTATATTTAGTACAATAAATTCCTCGTGCTTGAAATTCATTCATCAGTAAGTCTATTGATTTATCAATGATTTCTTCATTAGTTATATATACCATCTTTTTGTAATAGACAGTACCATCAAATTCTATCCAACGACTTGTCTTACCATTTAGTTTGCAAATCTTCATTCTGCCTGCCCAGCTTCCCATACTGCGGAATTTTTTGCCCTTAGAGAAGCGTACTTCTCGAATATCTTTTAATTTATAGGTTCTTTTCATTAATCCAATGCCTATTGAGACTTGATCATCTGTAAAATAAAGAAGTTTATAACGTTCTTCCGGAGGCATGGATCTAATTATAGATAGGTTATACGTAGCAAATGTCACTGCGATAGCGACTAATACAAACATTAGGATTATCATATATTTTCCCATACTTTTAAGTCCTCCTTTTCTTTATTATAATAAATATAAGTAATATATGAAATAATGTATATAGTCAACTTTAAAGTGTTATTTGTATGCATTAATGGGAAAGAAATAAATGGCGATACATGTATGAACTACATAGAGATATATAACTACATGAGTTGAGTTGCTGATAAGATTTCGATATAGAGTTTTATATTTAATAATATCGAAATAACATAATAAATGTGATTTGGGTAACACATTTTGTTTTGAGAATGATGTACAATAAGGATAGCTATATGAAAATCTGAACATCCTAGCCGGAACACTAGGACATATAGGGGAGCGTTAAATTACATAGTGAATTTAACTAAGTGAAAATTACTTATATATGTATCTATAACTCATCCGTTTGAGGATGTAGCTATTTAGAGGGGATAATATGATAAATAAAATACAGGAGCTCACGGTCAACGAAACTTGGCGCGATGAGCAAGACGCATGGAACCATCGTTCCGAGTACTTTGTAGAAATGCACAATCGCGAGGATCGCAAGGCACAGGTCACTGATTTTTTAGCCTTCTTAAAGGATGAAAATTTATTACCTTCATCGAATGGTCGTACACTTGATGTAGGCTGTGGTGTTTGTGATTATGCATTGGGTTTAGCTCGTGAAGGGTATAAGGCGACAGGTATCGATTTATCTGATGGTATGATTCGCGGTGCTAAACAATTGGCAGAGTCAGAAGGTTTAGATCTTAGCTTATATATCGGACCTTGGTCTGATGAAACTCGTCGAGAACTAGGTTGGGATAAAAGCTTTGACTTGGCATACAGTATCTTCTGCCCAATAATGTTTGATGTAGAAAATATTCGCGCCATGCACGATGCAAGTAATGATAAATGCTTGTGGATTGCATTTAGCGAACGGAGTGACGAAATGGTAGATATGCTATCTGAACATTTCTTTGGTCGTGATTCTTTTCCGTGGGATGGTAAGATGAAAGAGTGTTTAGATGCTATCCATGAGATGGGGCATAATGTAAAAGTAATTTATAAAACGGTTCCTGAAACAGAGGTTATGTCTCTTGAAAAGGCAGTTAATTATTTTACCATGCGACTTCATAATAATGGATGGGGAGACATGGAAGACATGAAAGAAGAGATTAGAAATCTCATTGAGCCACTAGCTATTGATGGAGAAATCCATAATAAGACTGTTGATAAGGTGGCTTGGGTTTCATGGTCTGTGAAATAGGAGAGAAACATGACAGTTGATGAGAAACGTAAGTTAGAACTAAAAACTATGTACCAGATTATTGGCATCTATTGTCATAATAAGCACCACACTCCTAAAGGACAACTCTGTGAGGAGTGTCAAAAAGTTTGGCAATATGCTGAACATCGTATAGATGTATGTCCTCATATGGAAAGCAAGACCTTCTGCAGCGTATGTAAAACGCATTGCTATGCGCCTACGTATCGTGAAAAAATACGTGAAATCATGCGCTATGGTGGACCTAGAATGTTATTTATATCACCAATTCAAGTTATTCGCCATATGTATTTAGAGTGGAAGGATAGAAAAAGGAGTCGTACTTCTTATGAAAACTGATATGATTGTAAAGACAGGAATGTTTGTAGCATTGACGGTTTTACTATCTTATATATTTGCTATTCATACTACATTTATACATATTACCTTTGGATTTTTATCAACCGCTATATTTGGTATTCTTTATGGGCCTATGGCAGCAGGTATAATGGCTGCTATTGCCTGTTTTATAGGTATGTCTTTATTTGGACAAGGAGTATTTTTTCCCGGCTTTATCATATCTGAATTTCTTGTAGGCTATGTGTATGGGTATTTTTTACACGGACGTAATGTTACATTTAAACAATTACTTTTACCGGAGACGATTGTTACTGTATGTATACATCTGATATTAAATACAATATGGCTCACAATATTTTATAACAAAGCAGTATCTGCTATATTTATTGGACGTCTTATTAAAAATATAATTTGTTTCCCTTTAGAAATTGCATTGATTTTAATTGTGTATAAAGCAGTCAGTAAGTTTATGGTACAAAAAAAGCCATAATCTTACAGTATACTAAAATGCACCCCTAACATTAGATTATATGTTAGGGGTGCATTATTATTTGTAAATATAGCGTTTTACGCGAGTGCTTTGTCCAATACAGTTTTGATTAAAGATTTTGTTTGGGCATAGCTTTCACCAGGTTGCGCCTCGTATTGTTTGTCGAGGTCGAACCATAAGTTCGGATAGTATTCATATGGGTGAGTTTTGAAGAGCTCATGAGCATCTTGATCTTCAACCCAGTTGATATGAATATCTGCGTATGCAGGATTTTCTGCAACGAGTTCATCGATAGCACGGAATGCATTAGCGCAATAAGGGCAACCGTTTAAATGGAAACCTAATATTTCTTTCATGATATTCAGTCCTTTCAAAATAGAATCTACATATATTTCTATAATTTGAGATTTTATACATATTCATGTACAACAACATATGGTACACTACTGAGTATAACATATCTATATAAGATATTCAATTTTTAGATATATCAGATGTGAATATTGAGAATTCGATATGCATGCATTATATAAATAAGGAGATACCTATGATTTCAGGCGCACAGTATCTGGTAAAAGCCCTTCAAGAGGAGCAGGTAGAGTTTTTATTTAACTATCCTGGGGCGGCTACTATTGATATCATGGATGAATTATATAAGCAAGATAAGGTAAAAGTGATTTTGCCGCGTCATGAGCAAGCATTGGCCCATGCGGCAGATGGATATGCTCGTAGTACCGGTAAAGTAGGGGTTTGTATGGTAACCTCTGGACCTGGTGCTACAAATCTTGTGACTGGTATTGCTACTGCTTATTCTGATAGTGTTCCTCTCGTTTGTATTACAGGCCAAGTTGACTTGGGTCTGATGGGCAATGATGCGTTCCAAGAAGTAGATACTGTTGGCATTGTACGCAATATCTGTAAATATGCTGTTACCGTTCGTGATCGTAAAGAGCTTGGCCGTATTTTGAAAGAAGCCTTTTATATTGCTCGCACAGGTCGACCAGGACCTGTTGTAGTAGATATTCCTAAGAATATCCAAAAGGCTATGGGCTCTGATGAGTATCCTACAGAAGTTAATATTCGCGGTTACAAACCAAATACCACTGTTCACGTAGGTCAAGTTAAAAAGGCCTGTTCTATTATTAGTAAAGCTAAAAGGCCTCTATTCCTATTAGGTGGTGGGGTAAGTATTAGTGGTGCTAACGACCTTATGGTGGAGTTGGTTGAAAAAACAGGGATTCCTGTAGTAACAACATTGATGGGGAAAGGTGCTATTGATAGCCGTCATCCATTGTATCTTGGTAATGTAGGGATTCATGGTGGCTATGCGCCTAATGTAGCCATAACTGATTGTGACGTGATGATTTCTATTGGTACGCGCTTTAATGATCGTATTACTGGTAAACTAAGTACCTTTGCACAAAATTGTAAGATTATCCATATTGATGTAGATGCGGCGTCTATTTCTAAAAATATTAAGGTTGATATTCCAATCGTAGCAGATGCTAAATTGGCTATAGAAAAAATCTTAGAATATATTGAACCTCACGATCTTGGCGACTGGCCAAAACAATTACAGCAACTTAAGGCAGAGCGCCCTGTCACTCAAGCTGACGAAGAGGGGCTAACACCTCAAACTGTTATCGAGTACATCAATCATCATTATGAACATCCTATCGTTACAACCGATGTGGGTCAAAATCAATTGTGGACTACCCAGTTCCTTGATGTGAAAGGTCAATATCAAATGTTGACGTCTGGTGGCTTAGGGACTATGGGCTATGGTTTCCCTGCTGCATTAGGTGCGCAAATGGGGAATCCAGATAAGCGTGTATTTGCCATCTGTGGTGATGGTGGCGTGCAAATGAATATCCAAGAGTTTGCCACTGCTATGCACTACCGCTTGCCTGTGACGCTAATTATTTTAAATAATGGTTTCCTCGGAAATGTACGCCAATGGCAACAATTATTCTACGACAAACGATATGCTTGTACAAATTTATTGATGGATGAAAGCTCTATTGTAACGCGTGATATTATTGATAATAATGAGTTTGAATATGTTCCAAACTTTGTACAATTGGCAGAAGCTTATGGTGCTAAAGCTATGCGAATCACTAAGGTAGAGGACATCGAAAAAGGATTCCAATTGGCGAATACTTTCAAAGATGGCCCTACATTACTTGAGTTTATCATTCCAACAGAACTCAATGTGTTGCCAATGGTACCAGCAGGTAAGTCTTTAAGTGATATGTTGTTGAAGGATAAAAAATAGGAGGGGCTATGGAAGTACATATGAAAAAACGCTGTATTTCAGCGTATGTAGAAAACCAAATCGGTGTACTAGCTAAGATTTCAGGCCTCTTCGCAGGCAAAAATTATAATCTTGATACATTGACTGTAGGGGAAACTGAAGATTCTACCATGTCTCGTATGACAATTGAGCTCACATGTGATGATTTGACATATGAACAAATTATTAAACAGCTTAATCGCAGTGTAGAGGTGATTAAGGTTATCGACTTTACAGACATGCCGATTACGAAAAAAGAATTACTATTTATCAAGGTCAATAGCTGTAAAGAAGCGGATAAACAAGAAATCTTCCGCATTGCCCAAACCTTTGATCTATTAGTTGTGGATTATAATCGTAAATCTGTACTAGTACAATGTGTAAAGACCGTATCTAAAAATAATGACATGATTGCCTTATTTAAAGATATGTTCGTCAATCGTATTGAAGTTGTACGAGGTGGTAGCGTAGCTATCGAAGCATTATCTACACCTGATAGATAAGGAGTGTACTCTAGCACTTTAAAAGCGATTTAGGTCTATTCAAATATATAATACATGTATTTGAATAGACCTATTTTTTGTGGCTTAAAGCGTGTACAACTTAATATGATATAATATGTATATCGAGCATTATTGATATAGAGACCTTGGTTGTATGCCAAAGTCTTTTTATATAGGAGGTACTATGAGCTTATTAGATGATATTTTAGCCCATAATCGAGAATATGTAGAAGATCAAAATACAGGTTATGTAGATACAGATACAAAGTGTAGTAAAATGCCTAGTCGTGAAATGGCAATTGTTACATGTATGGATACACGTCTTGTTAACTTCTTAGAAGATTCCATGGATATTGGGCGTGGTGAAGCGAAAATCGTAAAGACTGCAGGTAACTGTATTACAGGTCCCTTTGATGGCGTTGTACGTAGTTTACTTGTTTGTATTTATGAGCTAGGCGTTAACGAAATCTTTATCATTGGTCATCACGAATGTGGTATGGCAAAAACTACGGCAAAAGATCTAACAGAAAAAATGTTGGCTCGTGGTATTGCACCAGAAGCGATTCATATGATCCGTAAAGAAATGGAACGCTGGGCTGATGGCTTTACACATCCTGCTGAAAATGTAGAGGATACAGTAGACGAATTGCGTATGAATCCTTTGATTCCTAAAGATGTGCCTATTCACGGTCTTATCTTCCATCCTAGAACGGGTGAAATCGAAGTCATCGTTAATGGCTATACACAAATGAAACAATATTACGAAAAATAATAGGTAAATTCTTTAATAGAGGTAGTGTAAATTGAGCAATAATATAGATAGATTAGATACATTTGAGGTAGCGTGTAAACAGCTTCTTACGGATCTTTCAAATTTTAAAAATCTCATTTCCAACCGAGTTCAATCGTTAGATGATCAAGAATGGTTATTTGATAAAGGTTCCACTAAGGTCTGTAGTGCTGATGAAAGTGGGCGAAAGAAACGCTGCAAAGTTGGAGTAGTATATAGACTACAGGTTGAGTTATCTCAAGTTGATGCAGAAACTATATGGGAGGAATTTAGTCGGTTTTGGGGTGACACTACTTTAAATCAAATTGAAAGAGTAGGTAGCAATGAGGAACTAGGTCGCTATCAATTTATAGCCAATAACTCTTTAGGGGATGAGCTTACCTGTGATATCTATTTACCTAATGAATGGAACATACCGCAATTAAATATGTTGGGATGTATTTCAGCTAGATATAGAAAAGTAGATGTTCAAGAAGTATAGAAAAATCTTGTTTGACTTAAAGTTAGGTTTAAGTTTTATAATGTGTTCATATTAGTACTTAATATATTTTTACATAAAGGAACTAAATGAATAAAAGTAAACTATTAAAAATAATTATAGCTATTGCAGCTTTGGTTGTCTTAGTCATAGGTGGCTATGTCTATAAGGATGCCATACAGAGTCGCATAGCTAGAACTGCCGCCGTTGTAAGTGGACAAGAAATTAAGCCACTCCTCGATTCCGAAAGTCGTTATATTCGGCAAATTGTAGCTCAAGATAATAGTACGAGCCGTACTATTATGTGGCAATCAGATAGCAGCGAAGCTGATGCGGTCATAGAGTATCGTCTTGTTGGATCCGATACGACTCAAACGATAAGAGCTACAGACAAAGCTTTTACCGATGATGGCAGTACCACCTATATCCATGAGGGTACAGTAACTGGTTTGACGCCTAATACTAAATACGAATATCGCGTTGGTTATGGCAATGATCGTCGCAGTAATTGGTATTCGTTGGAAACTGCTGGCTCCAGTGTGTATGATGTTCTTATCTATCCAGATTCTCAATCTGGTGATTATTCTGCGTGGGAGCAGATTGTTAAGGATTCCGCACATCGCAATCCAAGGACAGCCCTGTATATTAGCATGGGGGACCTTGTAGATAATGGGGAACAAGACTATCAATGGCGCACTTGGTTGAATTCCATCAGACCATTGAGTGCTAATGTGCCGTTAGCAACGACCTTAGGCAATCATGAGATGTATACATTAGATTGGAAAATGCGCGAGCCTTATGCATATTTGAATTACTTTGCATTACCGCCTAATGGGAATGAAATATTTAATCGCCGTTATTATTCCTATGATTTTGGCGATGTGCATTACGTTGTATTAGATACGATGTTGTATGAAAGTAATCATGAGGATAATCATGATACTCATCATCCTGATTTGTACGATGTAGAGGTTCAGTGGCTACGTCAAGATTTAGCAGCTAATACTAAAAAGTGGACTGTAGTCCTCATGCATCGTGATCCATTCCGATATGCCTTTGACCGACCAGGTGCAAGTCGCGATGTAGGTTTCGATGATGAGGGCGTATTATTTATGCCTATCTTCGATGAGTTTAATGTAGACTTAGTTTTATCTGCTCATTTACATACATACCGCAACCGTGGCCATGTACGAAACTTTGATCGAGACCCATCTGGTCCACTATATATCCTTACAGGGATAGCTGGTGATGCACGACGTCCTAAGTGGAAGCAACATCCTCTAGATGTATATGTAGCACCTCAGCCTGAAACGAATAATTATATGTCTATGACCGTAACACCAAATAAGCTGATTATAAAATCATTCTTACCTGATGGTACTCAGCTTGATGAATCAGTCATTGAAAAATAAGAAAAAGACGCCTTTTTTGGAAGGTGTCTTTTTTTGTCTATTTTTCTCTAATCAAAGGTTGCAAGAATCTATGAGTAAAATTGATTTACAATATAACAAATAAAAATACGAAAAATACGTATAAAAACTTGCTTATTATAAAATGTAGTATTATAATACGTACATAGGTTATAAAAATACGCTAAATATGTATAAAACATGCATATAGTGTATAAAGGAGATAGAGTAATGAACACATTACAAGATTTAATTAAGAAATATGCCTCCCAATATAAAGAACAAGTTGTGGAATGGCGCCGACATATTCATAGCCATCCAGAGTTATCTGGTGAAGAAAAAAATACATCTTTATTTATTCAAAAGGTTCTTGGTGAACTAGGAATTCCCTTCGTAAATGATGTTTCTGACTACGCTGTTATCGGTAAAATCGAAGGAGTCCAACCGGGAACAGTAATTGCATTGCGTGCTGATATAGATGCATTGCCAATTCATGAAACTACAGGCTTGCCATTTGCATCAGAAAACGATGGCGTTATGCATGCCTGTGGTCATGATAGCCACATAGCAATTTTGCTTGGTGCAGCGGCGATTCTACAATCCATTAAAGATCAATTACATGGGACCGTGAAACTTGTATTCCAACCTTCCGAAGAAGAAGCTTTATTCCCAGGGGCCCAAGGCATTGTCGATAGTGGTATCCTCGATGATGTAGACGAGATATATGGTCTCCATGTATGGCCTCAACTTCCAGTTGGTGCGGTAGGCCTAAAAAAAGGTAATTTGATGGCTGCATCAGACCACTTCCTTGTACATATTAAGGGAAAATCAACCCATGGTGCGGAGCCTCATAATGGAATTGATGCTATTGTGGCAGCAGCAAATTGGATTGTAAATGTGGAGTCTATGGTAGCTCGTGAAACGAATCCTATGGAAAATCTTGTATGTACCATAGGTGTTATAAATGGCGGTGATCGATACAATGTAGGCTGTGGCGATGTATATCTAGAAGGTACATGTCGTACCTATGCACCTGAAAAACGGGATTATATTGAGCGACGTTTAGGGGAAAGTTTACAGGCCCTCGATGTGATGTTTAAAACGGAAAGTACTTTGGATTATAAAAGGGGACATGGTGCAACTATCAATAATCCAGAGGCCATTGATTATGCCACATCTATTGTAGAGAAATATCTTGGTAAAGACGCAGTGGTACATCCTGAATTCCCATCAATGGCGGCAGAGGACTTCTCCGCCTATCTAAGTAAAATTAAAGGCGCTTTCCTTTGGTTAGGCACTGGCTTTGAAGGCAATCCGGCTTTGCATAATGCAGCTTTCACCATCGATGAAAGCATCCTCGAACCTGGTATAACAATGATGGCAGCTATTGCCGCCGAATATTTACAAGAAAAGTAGTTAAACACATAGTTTGAAATAAGAGGTTATCATGAAAAGTTTACAACATACATCATTTAAAACAATGCTTCAATATACACCAGAGGAAATTAAATACTTCTTGGCGTTAGCAAAAAAATTAAAAGCTGATAAAAAAGCAGGTAAAGAAATCAAAACATTGGTGGGTAAAAACTTTGCATTAATTTTTGAAAAGGATTCCACACGGACACGTTGTGCCTTTGAAGTCGGGGCAGCTGACCAAGGTGCTTTTACAACATATCTTGGTCCTACAGGTTCTCAAATGAATAAGAAAGAATCCTTAAAGGACACGGCTCGTGTTCTCGGTTCCATGTATGATGCCATCGAGTTTAGAGGCTTTGAACAAAAGGACGTAGATACATTGGAGGAATACTCTGGTGTGCCAGTTTGGAATGGGCTTACCGATATGGATCATCCTACACAAACATTAGCCAATTTCTTAACACTTCAAGAAAATATCGACAAACCGTTGAATGAAATTTCTTTTGCCTATGTAGGTCATGGTCAATCCAATATGTGCAATGCTTTGATGAGTGGTGCCGTTAAAATGGGGATGGATTTCAGACTTATTGGTCCTAAACAATACTGGCCAGCTGGTTCATTCTACGAAGAGTGCTTAAAGGTGGCTAAAGAAACAGGTGCTACTATCACTTGTACAGATGATGTAGCTGAAGGTGTTAAAGGCTTAGATGTCATTTACACTGGTGTGTGGGTAACGATGGGCGATACTTACGATATGTGGGAGGAACGTATCAATACATTTAAACCGTTCCAAGTAAATGCAGAAATGATGGCATTGACAGGTAATCCCAATACTAAGTTCTGTCACTGTTTACCTGCGTTCCACAACACAGAAACACAAGTAGGTAAAGATATTTACGAACGGTTTGGCATGGATGGCATTGAGGTAACCGAAGAGGTATTCGAAGGTCCAAACTCATTGGCGTTCCAAGAAGCAGAAAATCGTCTCCACACGATTAAGGCAGTTATGGTTGCTACCTTTGGAAATTATCCATTGAAATAAGTTCATCTTCCTAAATGGTGATGTATGGTATCGTTTGTTTTCTATTTATATTGGATAAAGGGCTATATAAATAGGTGTGAGTCACCAATAGGTGAGAATTGAGGTTTATTATGACACCCCATAGAGTATTTATTGTCGGTCATGAAGGCACAACGGGTCTTAGAATTCATGAACGATTATCCGATCGAAAAGATATAGAACTCTTAGCGACTGCTGATGAGGATCGCAAAAATGTAGAGGCCATTAAAGTGGTTGCAAAAAAGGCAGACATCGTATTTCTTTGCTTACCTGATGCGGCATCTAAAGATATTATGGCGGTTATCGGTGACTTGCCGTGCAAGGTAATTGATACATCTACCGCTTTTAGAACTGATTCTGATTGGGCCTATGGTTTTCCAGAACTTGGTATTAATTATAAGACAGCTATTACTACTAAAAAACATATTGCAAATCCTGGCTGTCATGCAAGTGGTATGATTGCTTGCATAGCGCCTCTTGTAAAAGCAGGGCTCGTGCCAGTGGATTATCCTTTCACTATTACATCCTTAACAGGCTATAGCGGTGGTGGTAAGAAGATGATTGGTCAATATGAAAGTAGTCCTAAGGACTATTTCCTTTATGCTCCACGTCAATATGGGCTTGGTCAAGAACATAAACATTTACCCGAAGTACAACATGTATGCGGCCTTAGTGAAACTCCAATTTTTATGCCAGTTGTTGATGATTACTACTCTGGAATGGAGGTTACCGTAGGTATTCATAGTCGTTTATGTCATAAACCTGTTTGTATTGATAAGGTACAACAAACGTTAGAATACTTTTACAAAGATAGTACAATCGTTACGGTTGCACCATTTACTGAAAATAGCAATAGCGGTATGTTAAACGCTAATCAATTGAGCAATACGGACAGTATGAAAATCTATATCACTGGTAACGATGAACGCATCATGGTTCACGCCATTTTCGATAATTTAGGTAAAGGTGCATCGGGTGCCGCCGTTCAATGTATGAATATTGCATTGGGTTTACCAGAGGATACTGGTTTAGTATTAGGTTAGAGAGGAATCTATGAAGAATGTAACAAATGCAATGCGGGCGCATATCTTAACGGCGGCCGTTCCATATATAAAACAATACACAGATCAGTACGTTGTCGTTAAATACGGTGGCAATGCCATGGTGGATGAAGAGTTAAAGAAATCTGTCATGAAGGATTTACTATTACTTCAATTAGTGGGGGTAAAAGTTGTGCTCGTTCATGGTGGAGGTCCAGCTATTAATAGCACCTTAGAGGCGATGCAAATTGAATCACATTTCGTTAATGGATTACGTGTTACCGATGAAGCAACGATGGATGTTGTACAAATGGTGTTAGCCGGCAAGGTGAATAAAGGTCTCGTAGCTGATTTAACAGATCTTGGTGGCAAAGCTGTTGGCCTTTGTGGCGTAGATGGTAATATGATTCAAGTTCATAAACAAAACGAAGAACTTGGTTATGTAGGTTATATTGATACTATTGATACGAGTATTATCCATGACGTAATTAGCCGTGGCTATATTCCGGTTATTTCTTCTATCGGCATGGGAGCCGATGGCGAGACCTACAATATTAATGCGGATACGGTAGCCGCGAAAATTGCAGGTGCCCTCAAGGCGGAAACCATGGTGGCTATGACCAATATTGATGGTGTACTGCGAGATGTGCATGATCCAGATTCTTTAATTTCTAAAATTACAATGGCCGAGGCAGCTCAGTTAAAAGCGGATGGCGTCATTGCAGGCGGTATGATTCCAAAGGTAGATTGCTGCTTAGAGGCCATAGAAGCAGGGGCACAAAAGGTATTCATCATCAATGGTGAAATTCCACATGCCATTCTTATCGAGTTATTAACCGATGAAGGCCTTGGCACCATGTTTGTTGCTTAATATAGTAAACATAATACTGGTAATCATCTATTGGGTATCTTTTACATAGATAGAGACGACGGCATGACCGTACATTTGGAGGATATAATGAGTAATGCAATCGATTTTGAACAACAAGATAAAGAATATATAGCCAATACGTATGGTCGGTTCAACGTGTGCTTTGAAAAAGGAAAAGGTTCTCTCTTGTGGGACGTAGATGGTAAAGAGTACATCGACCTTGGTTCTGGTATTGGCGTAACCGCTTTTGGCGTTGATGATGATGAGTGGACTGATGCTGTTACTAAGCAGTCTCATGCGTTGAATCATATTTCTAATTTATACTATTCCTTGCCACAAATTGAGCTAGCGAAACAGCTCTGTGCGAAAACAGGGATGAAAAAGGTATTTTTTTCTAACTCTGGTGCGGAGTCTAACGAATGTGCGATTAAGGCAGCGCGTAAATATAGCCATGACAAATATGGCGAAGGGCGTCATATAATTGTTACCTTAGTCAATAGTTTCCACGGTCGTACTATTACCACCTTGTCTGCGACAGGACAAGATGTATTCCATCAACATTTCTTCCCATTTACGGAAGGCTTTATTCATACCCCAGCCAATGATATTGATTCGGCTTTGAAAGTTCTTGCTAATCCAGCTGTTTGTGCCATCATGATGGAACCTATTCAAGGTGAAGGTGGTGTTATGCCATTAGATAAGGAGTTTGTCCAAAGAGTAACAAAATATGCTCATGAACATGATCAATTGGTACTCATCGATGAGGTACAAACTGGTAATGGTCGGACTGGCAGCTTATATGCATACCAACAATTTGGTATCGAACCAGATGTTGTATCTACTGCAAAAGGTTTGGCCGGAGGGCTACCAATGGGTGCCACCTTATTCAATGAAAAGATGCAATATGTATTAAATGCTGGTGCTCATGCTACTACTTTTGGAGGTAATCCAATCTGCGCGGCTGCAGGTAATACCATTATTAGCCGGTTAACTCCTGAACTCCTTGACTCTGTAAAAGCAAAAGGGGAATACGTAAAGGCTACCTTAACTGGTAAACCTGGCGTTCTTGGTGTTAGCGGTATGGGCCTCATGCTTGGCATTGAAACTACGGTTGATGCTAAAGGCGTTATAGCTAAATGTCTTGAAAAAGGCGTAGTATGCTTATCTGCTAAAAATAAAGTGCGTCTTTTACCAGCTCTTAATATTCCACAAGAGCAACTAGAAAAAGCGATTGCTATTTTAGCGGAAGTGATTGAAGAATTAGCCGTAAAATAAGAATTCGTCTAGCTTTCATAAATATCGTTTACTATAGTTATGTAACATTGAACTATGGAAATAAACCGATGATTATATAGACTTTAGTCCGTATTCGTGTTACCCTAGAAGAAATAGTCTATATTGGAGGAGTAAATATGAATACAGAATCCTTACGTAATGAAGTATTGGTTCCAGCGGTAGCAAAAACGTTGGACATTGCGGCAAAAGCAAAACCTACAAAAGAAGAACTTATCACAACGGCAAAAATCACTGCTGCTGTGACAGTTGCAACGGCTATTGTATCCTTAGCGGTACAAGCGGTATTGCGCAACCGATAAGAAACTAAGAAAACGACATGGCGTTGCCTGTCGTTTTCTTTTACTTTTACCATGTTATTCCTAGTAATGTTGGGATTTAGTGAGGAGGCGATATCATGCATAGTCGCGATTTAATAGAGCAATATAAAGGCTACGTGCAAGATTGGCGTAGATATTTTCATAAACATCCAGAGCTTAGTAATGAAGAGTTTGAAACGACGAAGACCTTGGCTAAAGAGCTAGAGTCTATGGGCGTAGAGGTTCATGTAGATACAGACCGTGGTATCGGATTAATCGGCATTATTCATGGTTCTAAGCCTGGCAAAGCCATTGCGTTACGTGCTGACATCGATGCATTGCCTGTTCATGAACATAATGCAGTAGATTATAAATCTGAAGTAGAGGGTAAAATGCATGCCTGCGGTCATGATGGACATATGGCTATTTTACTAGGTGCGGCAAAGATGCTAATGTCTATGAAAGACCGCATCGAAGGCGATGTATATTTAGCATTTCAACCTGCGGAAGAAACTGGAGCAGGGGCTCCGGATTTCATTAAGTTTGGCGATTGGTATGATAAGGTAGATGCTATCTTTGGAGGGCATGTGTGGATCGATTTGCCAGCGGGTCTTGTGTCTGTTGAGGAAGGTCCTCGTATGGCTGCAAGTAGCCAAATTACTATTAACGTAAAAGGCAAACAAGGTCATGGTGCGCAGCCACACCAAGCGGTCGATGCTATCGTGGTGGCTAGTGCCATCGTTATGAATTTGCAAACTGTGGTTTCTCGTAATGTGAGTGCCCTTGATTCCGTCGTTGTTACGATTGGCAATATTCACTCTGGCTCAGAATGGAATGTCATTCCTGGGGAAGCTTCCATGGGCGGTACGGTTCGTTTCTTTGATCCAAACCAAGAACAATACATTGTCGATACTATTCGCCGCATTGTGGAACACACTGCAGAAGCCTATGGAGCGACTGCTACATTAGAATATATAAAAAAAGTGCCTCCTACTATTAATGATCCTGAATCCAGTGAACTTGCAGAACGTGTCGTTATTGATACATTAGGTGAGGACAAGCTTTCTAAGATGCGTAAAGTAATGCCTGGAGAAGATTTTGCATGGTATTTACAAGATAAATCAGGATGCTTTGCCTTTATTGGTATTCAAAACCCTGAAGTAGAAGCTACATACGATCATCATAATAATAGATTTAATATGGATGATACCGTATTATCTGCAGCATCTGCGGTGTATACTGAATATGCAATTCAGTGGTTAAAAGAACATAACTAAAATTCTATGTAAGAGGTTCTTATGAATATAGTTATATGTCTCATTATTATTGCTATAACAGGCATATTATTGATGAAGCGCTATCAACCACAGCCTATTTTGATTGGCATGGGAATCCTCATGATGTTCATCGCTTATGAGGGAAAATGGATTGATGCCATATTAGTTGATGGTCAATCTACAGGGGTTCTTATATTTGATGCCATGGATATCGTAAGGATAACGACATCTAATAATATAGTTAATTTGGGCCTTATGATTATGACTTGTGCAGGCTATGCAAAATATATGGAATATATTGGGGCAGGAACGCGACTCGCAGATACTTTTATCCGCCCTTTATATCGCCTTAATCGACCATATATTGTGTTAGCCCTTATGTTTTTACTCAATATGGGATTAGCTATTTGTGTTCCCAATCCTTTGAGTCTTGCTCTCCTCATGATGGTCACAATGTATCCTGTTTTAGTTCGATTAGGTGTAAGTCCTGTAGGGGCGGCTGCAGTTATTGCTACGGGACACCTTATGGATGTAGGACCTGGGGCGGTGTCTACTTTATTGATTGCAAAGGTATTAAATATTCCTGTGCCAAACTATTTTGTAGGCTATCAGTTGAGGATTTATTTCTTAGTTGCTATTGTGACTGCCATAGCGCACTTCTGGTGGCAGAGATATCGAGATCGAATTGATGGCCCTATGGATGTAAATGATCTTGAAAGCATTCCTAAAGCGCCTATTGGTCCCAAGCTATATATGATATTCCCATTATTACCATTGTGTTTTATCTTAGGCTTTAGCCAGTATGGTTTTTCTGGTGTAAAGATGAATGTTACTCTTGCCATGATGCTTGCCTTTGGCATTGCTCTAATGACAGAATTAATTCGTCATCGAAATCTGAGAACTGTACTTAAGAGCACCACAGTTTTCTTTGAAGGTATGGGGAATCAGTTCTCTTATGCAGTGACTCTTATTATAGGGGGGCAAATCTTTGCGCAAGGTTTGGTTAGCCTAGGCCTTATTGATTCGTTAGTTAGTACACTTCAAACACTATCCTTAAACTCTATTGGACTTACCTCTATTCTTGGAGGGGGTATGCTAGGACTTAGTATGGTTACAGGTAGTAACGTAGCACCATTATTCACATTAGTTCCACTAGTACCTGATATTGTATCTAATCTTAGCCTTGATCCGATTACCACTATGCTTGGCATGCAAAATGGAGCTAGCCTTGGTTTGTTCTTAAGCCCAATTAGTCCAGTTATGGTTGGTGTAGCTGGTGTAGCTCATATTAAATCGGTAGATTTACTTAGACGCACGGCTGTGCCAGTTCTTGTGGCATTACTTACAAGTTGTGCGGGAATATGGGTGCTTTTTTAATTTTAATTTAAATTTACAAAACCCTCTTTACATGTTTTGTAAAGAGGGTTATTATATTCCAATATTAAATCATATGTAATTAAAATGGTTTCCTGTTAAAGTACAAGTTTTAGTGCTTTGCGGATAAAAAGGGCCTTTCTTCGCCGGACGGTTCTAGAAGCCAGAAAGGATGTAATGAACGATCAAGTTTCTATTTCAACAGCAAATATTCGTGGTGCTTTTGGGGCATTTTTTATCCCTGGTATGTACACAGCTTTATGGGCTGGTTTTGTGCCATATTTAAAAGCAAAGCTTAGTATTGGTGAAGATGTATTAGGTTCCATGATTTTGTTGCTCGGTGTAGGTTCTTGTTTATCCATGGCTATAGCAGGTAAGCTTGTAGAAAGCTTTGGGTGTAAGAGAGTCGTTTTGTTAGCTAGCTTTATTGGTATGGTATCTCTTGCCATCGTTACTATGTGTCCTACTATTGCTACAACAACAGTAGCCCTGTTCTTTTTTGGTATTGGTGTAGGCCTTAGTGGTGCTTCTGCTAATTTACAAGCTATCCTAACAGAAAAGGTGAGCAAAAAACATTTAATGGGCGCCTATCACGGTGGCTGGAGCTTAGGTGGTTTTGCTGGTGCCGGTGTTTTGCTCGTGCTTTTAAAAATCTTATCGCTGCCTGTTAATCAAAGTATTTGGGGACTTCTCATCGTACTATTTATTGCGATGGTTGTAGTTAGCCAATTTATGTTGACCTTTGGTAGTGATCCAAATGCAAAGGTTACTAAAAAATCTAAAAGCCCATTGTCCTTTCATCCAATCGCTCTTATTTTTGGTTTATTGTCCTTTGTTTCTTACTTGGTAGAAGGTGCTGTAGGGGATTGGAGTGCATTATATTTATTTGAAGATAAAGGGATTGTTGTTGAAGAGGCTGTCATGGGTGTAATGCTCTTTAATGGTACTATGTGTATAGGCCGTTTGCTTGGTAATAGATTAGGTAAACACTTAACATCAAAGCAAGTTGTTGTTGGTGGCTACTTACTTGGCTCTATTGCGATGGGGCTTATCGTGTTCTTGCCAGGTCATGCATCCATGTATACTTACTTATTATTGGGTATTTCATTAGCTATGATAGTACCAAACCTATTCTCTGCAATGGGGGAACAAAATGTCATTCCTATGACACAAGCGGTCGCAACATCCACAATGCTCGGTTATATGGGTATTTTGATGGGACCTGCCTTAATTGGTTTCATTGCGCACGGTACAAGTCTTACAGTAGCATTTATCGTATTGACTATATTGCTTGTTGTAAGTGCAGGTATTGGTAAATACGCATACCATTTAATGAGTAAAGACTGTGGTCTTAGTGAAGAACAAATTTAATAGCCTATAATTAAGGAGCTACGATTTTCGTATCGTAGCTCCTTTTTCATATTTTTATATTTTATGTATTTCTCGCATTAAAAAGCCACAGGTCTAGAACCTGTGGCTTTTAGAACTATCATTATATATTGATTAGATTAGCGATCGCCATTGAAGATGGAGTTTTTAACAAGCACATAGTCTACTTTGCGGATGGCTTGTAGAGTCGTACCGCCAGCGTAAGAAATAGCGGATTGTAAATCTTGTTCCATTTCAGTTAATGTATCGAAGATAGAACCTTTGGAATCGATGAAGATTTTTTTACCTTCTACATTTTTGCGTTCCCCTTTTTGGAACTCAGAAGCGGAACCAAAGTATTCTTTTACAGCTTTGCCGTCAACAATCTTTTCTTCCCCTGGGGATTCCTCGTGACCTGCAAAGAGGGAGCCAATCATAACCATAGTAGCACCAAAGCGAATGGATTTTGCGATGTCGCCATGGTCACGAATACCGCCGTCAGCGATGATAGGTTTAGTAGCTGCTTTTGCGCACCAGCGAACAGCCGCTAATTGCCAGCCACCAGTACCAAAGCCAGTTTTCAATTTTGTGATACATACTTTACCAGGACCGATGCCTACTTTAGTCGCATCAGCACCAGCATTTTCTAGTTCACGAACTGCTTCTGGAGTGCCTACATTACCAGCGATAATGAAGGTTTCAGGTAAGTTCTTTTTTATGTATTGAATCATTTCGATGACCGCATTGGAATGACCATGTGCAATATCAATAGTGATATATTCTGGGGTTAAGTTTGCTTTCTTAAATTCATCAACTAAAGCAAATTCTTCAGCTTTTACGCCGATAGAAATAGAAGAATATAGGTTAAGGTCGTGCATGCGTTTTACAAAGTCCATACGACGTTCTGGTTGGAAACGATGCATGATATAGAAATACCCTTCACGAGCTAATTTTTCAGCCAACTCTTCGTCGATAATAGTTTGCATATTAGCAGGTACTACTGGCAAGCGGAATGTGCGTTTACCTAATTTTACATGTGTATCACATTCGCTACGACTGGAGACAATACATTTGTTAGGAATCAATTGCACGTCTTCATAATCAAAGATGTTAGTTGTATTAATCATAGTTTCTATATCTCCTTCGAGTATTACATATTGAACCTGTACCATTATACAAGAGACTCATAAAATTTTCAATACGTTCCGAATATTTTGTTTGGTATAAGGGATAAACTGTAGTACAATACAAGTAGATTGTATAAATAATATATTCATTTATAGATATATGGTAAAAGGAGGTTGATTAATGTGGAACAGTCTAAAACCCGTATGCTTGCTGAAGCTGGCGTAGCAATTGCCATTGCTCAAGTGTTGTCATTTATTACGATTTTTCATATGCCACAGGGAGGCTCTATTAAGGCGGCAGCTTTGGTACCACTCATGATTTACGCATATCGTTGGGGCGGAACACGAGGTATCTTCGTAGGTGTTGTATATGGTATATTACACTTTATTTTAGGCTTTAAATCATCTGTTCATTATTTAAGTATTGTATTAGACTACTTGGTTGCTTACGGTGCTATTGGCGTTTGTGGTTACTTTAAAGATTCTCTTTCTGGACTTATCACTGGATCCATCGTAGGTATTGTATTGCGTTGGGGGGCATCTGTTACGAGCGGTGCTGTGGTCTTTGCTAGCTATGCTCCGCAAGGGCAGAATCCTTGGGTTTATTCCATGATTTATAATGCATCCTATATGGTACCAGATGGGCTTTTAAATATTGCAGTTTTACTATTCATCTACCAAGGTGTTAAACGAGGTTTACAACGTCGTGGATAAATTAGGTTTAATTATTTTGGCTGGAGGACTCAGCACTAGAATGGGGCAACCTAAGGCTTTGTTGTCTTGGATTAATGGTGAAAGTCTTATATCTCATGCCCTTCGTAAGGGCTTAGATGCAGATGTTCAAGATATTCTTATCTCCATTGGTGATGACGAGCAATTAGGACTTGCTATACAGACTCATATTATAGATACATTATCGAACGATGAGAAAAATAAGGTTTCTATTGTTCGTGATTCTGTTGGGCGATGCGGACCTTTAGGGGGGCTGTATAGCACTCTAGCGGTTGGTACTAGTTCTGCTTATGCAGTAATGGCAGTAGATATGCCATTCATGGAAATGGATTTGTATTATGATTGGCTCTATCAAGTAGATCATAATGATTGGAATGCCATTGTCCCATATAGTGAAAGTGGTAAATCTGAGCCGATGGCCGGTATTTATAGGCCATATATTGCGTCCTTAATTCAATCTATTCTTGTTGGCGAAAATGTATCCTTGCATCATGCTCTTGACGTCATTGGGCATGTTGAGTCCATTGATGCTACTGACTATAGCTGGGAATTAAGTAATATTAATCGCTTTGAAGATTATCAATGGGCGCGAGCTTTGGCGGAAAATGAATTTCGCCGTGTACCTTTAATTAGTGTGGTCGCATCAAAACGTAAAACAGGTAAGACAACTGTTGTAACGCGTCTTGTGTCTGAGTTACAAAAAATCGGTTTATCCGTTGGTGTTGTCAAAAGCGATAAACATGGCTTTCAGATGGATCATGAGGGAACAGATACAGATCTTGCTTATAAAGCTGGGGCTGATGCGGTTGCTATTGCAGGGCCTACTGAAACAGCGATTCGCATACGTACAAAAGAACAATCAAATCTGTATGAAATATCACAGTTTATGCCCGTAGATATAGTTATACTAGAATCACGGTCTCAAGGGATTGCCCCTATTATAGAGGTTACCCAAGAGGGACATACGGAAGAGCTTATCTCGGATTCCATGGACCGAGTGGCGACGATAGAAATTGGTAAGTTAGATCAAGACGTACCTGAATTGGTACGTCACATACAGGAAATGATGAGGAGTTTAAATGGCCGTCGTTACTGTTGAGAAGGCGCTCCAATTGTGGGATGAAGCCTTACAAACGCAAGTTCATAAAGTTGAAACAATAGATGTTAAGGCTGCGAAGGGGTACGTGTTAGCAGAGGACATTATTGCACCCACAGACGTACCTGCATTCCCAAAATCTGCTATGGATGGTTATGCCATCGCCTACGAAGAAGGTCGTAATGAATATATCGTTGACGGTATCATTGGTGCTGGTGTTGTATGGGAACATCCCGTAGACGTTGGTCATGCGGTGCGTATTATGACTGGTGCACCGGTACCAGATACATGTGATACTGTCATCATGCAAGAACAAGTGGTTGGCACTGGTGAACCACAAACTACAATTACGATTCAAGGCAAATATCATTGTGGTGATCATATTATTCCACAAGGTGAGGAGTGTGTTGCCGGCACCATTGTGATCCCACGTGGTACAGAGGTAACATCTACAGTACAAACCATTTTGACGGGGCTAGGTATGACGGAGATATCTGTTAATGCCATGCCTCGTGTATTAGTTCTTACCTCTGGCCATGAGGTTATTGAACCTGGTGAAAGTTTAACACCTGGTAAAATCTACAACTCTAATCGAGCTATGATCTGTGGGCTCTTGGAGGATTTAGGTTTTCATAAGATAACACATTATCATGTAAGTGATGCTCCGGAGGAGTTAGACTCTGAAATCAACCATGTGTTGAAGCTTAGTGAAGAAGCAGATGTTATTATCAGTTCTGGTGGTGTGTCGGTAGGCCTTTTCGATACGATGCCTCTTATTTATGAAAAACTAGGAGCAAAATCTATCTATGCCCGTATTCAAATGCGACCGGGTGCAGCATCTTATGGTGCGGTTACCCCAAAAGGTCAGATTATCTTTGGTTTGTCCGGTAATCCAGGGGCTGCCTTTAATGGGTGGCATTTAATCGTAGCACCAACCTTGAAACGCTATAAAGGTTTGGCAAACTGGACTACACCAGTGGTGGCCTGTGTTATGGATTCGGAAATTTTTAAACGCAATGCTTTTGATCGCTATGTACAAGGTAAAGTAATCTTCGGTGGTGGCGCGCCACGCTTTGTGGCTAATCGTCACTTTAACAGTAGTAGCATGTTAGGCTTATATACGGTTAATGCTTTGGCGTGTATTCCGAGAGGCGTACATGAGGTACGGCCTGGCGATACTTTTGATGTGTATCTATTAGGACTGCTACCTGCGATTTAAATTATATGAGATTAATATTTATAGACGTTTAATATTTCAAAATTTAGGATGTTACATATCTGTAATATTTAGTGATAATAATAAGACGAGGTCTCTCTAGAGGTCTCGTCTATTTGTTATATAAAATTATTTCAATTCTGTTGCTATAGGTACTGAAATTAAATCTCAATTAACTTATAATAAAGTCAACAAAAGGACAGTCCTTTTAATTATATTAATTGAGTTTTGACAAAATTTTATTTCAATCTACTTTTTAATTATTTTTACTATCAAATAGTTATATAAGGAGTGATTTCTATGAGTAAGACTTTCACAAAAAATATCCCAGTCAACGAAATTTTACATCTAGGCGATTGTTTAGAGTATAAAGAAGGGCAAGTGATTAGTATTACGATTGCCCAAAATGAACGCCTCAGTATTACCTTATTTGCGTTACCAAAGGGCGAAGAAATCTCAACGCATATAACTGTAGGCGATGCGATTGTGCAAATCCTCGATGGAGAGGCACATATCGTCGTCGGTGATGTGGAACACAATGTGAAAGCTGGTGAAACATTGATCATGCCTTCTGAAGTCCCTCATAGCCTCGATGCCCGAGAAAACTTCAAGATGCTGTTGACCGTCGTTAAATAAATATATCATAATGAATGCATCCCTTGGATTAATAAGGGGTGTATTTTTATATTCCGTTAGAAAAATATATAATTTAGATAGTTATATTTGTAAAAAAGAGTACAATAAAATTATGGAGAGGCGTTAACATATTTAATAGATTTTATTTTAGGGGTCTAGAAAAGGAAGTCCTGCTGGAGGTTTACGATGAGCACGAAAGTAGATCCAAAAGCAGTGCTCGCGGCTATCGTAATTGCTAGTTCCTTGGCATATGCGACACCAATTGGTATGCCTGCCAATACTATGGTTTACAATATAGCTGGCTATAGCTTTTTGAATTATGTGAAAGCTAGTGTACCACTTATTGTTGTATCTAGTATTGTGGTATTGGTATTATTGCCAATTCTGTGCCCCTTTTAATATATAAGGTATTATCTAGCGTTGTAGATATATGAAAAATATTCATTATAAAAAATTATATGATTTACATCACTGAGTTATATCTATATACTATAGGTGTATGACTACCATGAAAGGAAAGTTCTCATGGATTATAGTGTTGCTGTTACATTGGGATTCCTCGTATTTGCAATCGTCATGTTTGCATTGGAGAAGATTCCATTGTCTATTACGGCTATGATTGTAGCCGTTGGTTTGCATCTTTCTGGTGTATTAACCGCAACGGAAGCTTTCAAAGGCTTCGTTGACTCTAATGTTATTTTATTCATTGCTATGTTTATTATCAGTGCTGCTTTCTTTGAAACAGGTGTTGCTGTTGATGTAGGTGATGTTGTTAATAAATTTGCTAAAAACGAAACAATCCTTATTATCGCTATCATGATGCTTACAGGTATTATGTCTGGTCTCTTGTCCAACACAGGTACGGCAGCCGTTATGATTCCTGTTGTCATCGGTATTTGTAAAAAGGGTGGTTTCAACCAAACTAAATTCCTAATGCCAATCGCATTTGCAGCCGCTATGGGTGGTAATATTTCTATGATTGGTTCCCCTGGTAATATGATTGCAAACTCTAATTTACAAGAGGCTGGTCTTGGTTCCTTTAGTTTCTTCGCTTATGGTGAAGTAGGTTTACCTATACTTATCATCGGCACTCTATTCTATGCATTCATTGGCAAACGTTTCGTGCCAGAGGTTCCAACTCGTGAGCCTGATGCAAACTATCAAAAAAATGCTGACTTTGATCATGTTCCAATGTGGAAAAAATGGACAGCAGGTTTGGTGCTTGTATTGACTATTGCGGCTATGATTTTTGAAAAACAAATCGGTGTATCTTTGGCTGTTAGCGCTTGGGTAGGTGCTCTTGTTATCGTAGCAACTGGGGTTATTACTGAAACAGAGGCTGTTAAGTCTATCGATATGAAGACAATTCTGTTGTTTGTAGGTTCCTTGGCTCTTGGTACAGCAATGGTAAAATCCGGCGCAGGTGCATTTATTGCAAACCTTATCGTTGATGGTTTGGGTGAGACACCTAACCCATTGGTCTTGTTAGCAGTGCTTTTCTTCTTGTCTATATTCATGACAAACTTTGTGTCCAATACAGCGGACGTTGCATTGTTGGCACCTATCGGCTTGTCCTTGGCATCTCAATTAGGCTTTGACCCAAAAGCGATTCTCGTAGCTATCGTTATTTCCAGTTCTCTTGCATATGCTACACCAATGGGCACGCCTCCAAATGCTATGGTGTATAACGTGGCGGGTTACAGCTTTAAGGATTATGTAAAAGCTGGCGTACCATTGATTATTGTATCTGCCATCGTTTCTTTTGTATTATTGCCAATTTTATTCCCATTTAACCCGTAATTTTATATAGGTGAGTCATACTAAACCGTCACCGTTGGTGGCGGTTTTATTTATATAAAATTATTTCAATTCTGTTGCTATAGACACTGAAATTAAATCTCAATTAACTTATAATAAAGTCAACAAAAGGACAGTCCTTTTAATTATATTAATTGAGTTTTGACAAAATTTTATTTCAATCTACTTTTTAATTATTTTTACTATCAAATAGTTATATAAGGAGTGATTTCTATGAGTAAGACTTTCACAAAAAATATCCCAGTCAACGAAATTTTACATCTAGGCGATTGTTTAGAGTATAAAGAAGGGCAAGTGATTAGTATTACGATTGCCCAAAATGAACGCCTCAGTATTACCTTATTTGCGTTACCAAAGGGCGAAGAAATCTCAACGCATATAACTGTAGGCGATGCGATTGTGCAAATCCTCGATGGAGAGGCACATATCGTCGTCGGTGATGTGGAACACAATGTGAAAGCTGGTGAAACATTGATCATGCCTTCTGAAGTCCCTCATAGCCTCGATGCCCAAGAAAACTTCAAGATGCTGTTGACCGTTGTTAAATAAATATATCATAATAAATGCATCCCTTAGATTATAAGGGGTGCATTTTTAATGCGTTGAGAGAGGTCGAATGTATGAATGTCGTTGAACAGTATAATTTAACTTTACAAATAGAAGTTCTAAAAGAACAAAGCGCGGAAACATTAGCGCGTCTCTGTAACTTAGTTGAGGAGAGTGACACTAGTGACTGTGTAGAGCTATTAAAAGCGTATTCTCATATTGTAAATACAGAGTTATATTTAGCCACGTCTATACATGAGTTAGACGTTCTAAAATCAGATATGGTAGACCTTGAAAGCAATATTAAAGAGTCATTAGCACAAGCTTCTCATGACATTAGTGATGTTAAAGCTGTTAAAGAGACTAGTGATGTACAAGCTATTGAATCCTATAGCTCTGAAGACTTTGATAAGGCCTTAGAACGTACCATTGATTTCTTAACGTTTAATAAAAATATATCTAGTACACCTCGTGCTGTTATTTTAGGTGGTCAAAGTGGAGCCGGGAAAACCACAATTCATCGTGTGAAAATGCTAGAGTCAAAAGGTAATTATATTATCATTGATGGCGATACATACCGTGCTCAACACCCGTATTTTAGAGAGTTACAAGAAAAATATGGTGTTGATAGTGTAGATTACACAAAAATGTTTGCAGGTAAGATGGTAGAGGCTGTAATTGATAAATTAAGCTCTTTAAAATACAATTTAATTATTGAAGGCACATTACGTTCCGCCGCAGTACCAATTAATACAGCTACATTATTAAAATCTAAAGGCTATACCGTCGATTTTTGTTTGATTGCTACTAAGCCAGAGTTATCTTATTTGACGACGCAATTGCGCTATTTAGAAATGATGATTGTGGATCCTTTACAAGCGAGAGCCACTCCTAAAGATCATCATGATGGAATTGTAAAATCCTTGGTCGCTAATATTACTGAACTAGAACAGAGTGGAGTCTTTGAAACTATTCAAGTGTATAAACGTGATTTAGAACAAGTATATAATTCAAAATTATGTACTGAATCTGTTGGAACTGTTGTAGACCAAATTTTATTTGGTCCTTGGACTCAAGATGAATCGGCCTTGTTAGAAGAGAGTAAATCACAGGAACAGGAGTTAAGAGCGAAATTACCTTAGGGAGTAAAAGTGTAATGGATTACTTCGACTATTCATATAAACATAATTACATAGAGTTTAGTAGCAACATATATCGAGTTGGCACATACCATTACAACTGGCATAGTGAGACGGAGATTGTTATTTTATTAAAAGGCCAAATGGAGATGAGTTGTAATGGTGAGACATTTACGATGGAACCACTTGATGTGGTCATTATCTCTCCTCAAGTGGGACATGCCACATTAGCTCTGGAAGAGGATGTCATTGCCTTTGTCATTCATGTAGGAAATGAATTTTACCAACAGTATGATCCAGATTTTGGCGCCTATCAATTTGTATTGCGTTCAGATAATAGTACTCGTCACAATCAATTCTTTACAACCTTACGGCATCATGCAGCTATGACGATGTTATTGATGACTAAAGGTGAAAGCCCGGTACATCGAATGTGGATAGAGCATCATTACTTAGCGTTGGCTGGGGATGTATTTAGAGAGTTTGATCCCATTAAAAAGGTTCATGAAAATGCTAGACCTGGTGATATGAAACCCGCAACGTTCGATAAAATGATTGCCTATATTGATGAGCATTATGAGCAGAAAATAGAGTTGGAAGATATTGCAAAAATTGGGGGCTATAATGTTGCCTATACATCTCAGTTCTTTAAAAAGCAAATGGGGATTTCATTTGTTGAGTATGTATTGAGGTTAAGAATCCGTGACGCTACTGTTCGCTTAGCTGGTACGGATGAGGCGGTCGCAAGAATTGCAAGCGATTGTGGATTTGCAGATGTGAAAGCCTTTAATGTGGCTTTTAAAAAACACTTTAATATGACTCCCACAGAATATCGTAAGCAAGTCAAAAGCATTGGGCGTAAAACCGTCTTACAAGATTGGAAAGAAATTATTTCTGTAGACAATCAAGATGTTCTTGATGTATTGCATTCATTCTTGTCGTATGAAGATGATTCCCGAGCTAAGAGTGAATTGGAATTTATGAGCAAAAAATTGGAATCTTTGAAAGAAAAGTTAGCAGATGTAGTAAAGGATTTATAAAGGTATTTTGTTATATCTCTATGGCAACTAGATTCTTATAGTAACTAATTCTTATAGTAGCTAATTCTTTTAGTAGCTATATTCTTGTGATAAGAGTTTGGTAAGCAAATTATTTTGATGAATTTATGACACATATAGAAAGATTAGAATTGGGTAAATTTCTATATCAAAAAACCCTATAAAGTTATTGAAAAAGCACTACTGTTGATAAGTAGTGCTTTTTTATATGTATTTTCCGGGTGAATTTATATATTGTTATAGTCCCAAAATACAATAAATCGAGAGAAATCTATCTTTTTTCGTTGATTTTAATATAAAAATTATCTTTTAATTTGGATAGTTATATTCACTAAACTGAGTAGAATATATCTCATCAGGAGTAAAAAAATTAGTAAGTTATAATTTTGGAGGATATATGAATCAAGTAAAATTTATGGAAAACGTAGGTAAAGTTGCAACTGTTACTGCTGTAGCTATGTATGTATCTTATTTCCCACAAATCATGCATAACCTTGCACATCCAGGTACTGGTGATTGGATTCAACCACTTGTAGCTGCAATCAACTGTACATTATGGGTAGCGTATGGTTTGTTTAAAGAACATAGAGATATTCCAGTAGCATTAGCCAATGCACCAGGTATCTTCTTTGGTTTAGCAGCGGCTATTACAGCGGTTATGTAATTTTAAGAATAGATATATAATGCTATAGAAGCATAAAACTATAATTTATTAATATATAAAATAAGATTACTGTTGACCGTTATTAATTATATATATCATAATGAATGCATCCCTTTGATTAATAAGGGGTGCATTTTTTATGTAAATAATTGAGAGGTATTTGTTTGATTTTATGAGGGGTATTACGTTGTTATGGATTACTTTCACTATACCTATAAACACAATCATATAGATTTCAATAGTGATATATATAAGGTTAGTACATATCATTACAACTGGCACAGTGGCGTTGAAGTCTTGATCTTGTTAAAGGGCAGAATCGACATGAGTTGTAATAGTGAGGTTTTTACAATGGAACCTCTTGATACCATTATTATTTCCCCTCAAGTAGGTCATGCTACGTTGGCCTTAGAGGAGGATACAACAGCTCTTGTTATTCATGTGAGTAAGGAGTTTTTCCAATACTTTGATCCTAACTTCGGCATGTACCAATTTGTATTGCGCTCAGATAAAACTAATAGGGATAATGAATTCTTTACGTCCTTACGTTATCTTGCGGCACAAATGATGTTGTTAATGGTGAATAGTGAAAGTCCTGATCGTCAATTATGGTTGGAGAGTCACTTTTTAGCCATGACGAGTGATATATATCGTGAAATTGATGCGGTTAAGACTATCCCTATACATACAAAGCCTGCTGATATGACTGTAGCTACCTTTGATAAAATGATTGCCTATATTGATGAAAACTATAAGCAGAAGATAGAGTTAGAAGATATTGCTAAAATAGGCGGTTATAATGTGAACTATACATCTCAATTTTTTAAACGCCAATTAGGGGTTTCCTTTTTAGAGTATTTGTTGCGGTTGAGATTACGAGAGGCTACAGTTCGTTTAGCTAACTCTGAAGATGGAGTAGCACATATTGCAAGTAGTTGTGGCTTTGCAGATATTAAAGCCTTTAATGTGGCCTTCAAGAAACATTTCCATACAACACCATCTGAATATAGAAAGCAAGCAAAAGAGATGGGGCGTAAGACAAAATTACATGATTGGAAGGAAATTATTTCTACTCAGGAAGAAGATATTATAGACATTTTACAAACTTACTTACCCTATCAAGATGTCTCTATCGATAAGAATAGATTAGATGAGGCTAATCAAAAGTTACAGGATGTTAGAGACCAACTTGAGATGGTTGTAAAAAGATTACAATCATAATTTTCATTCTTATAATAACTTGTAATTAGCTATAATTTCATGATTTTGAAAATTAAATTAGGTGGATATACAATTATTAGGTATAGGTGATTTTGTATATTTGTTAATCCTATTAAAATATATGGTGAAAGAGCACTACGTTCTGATGGTAGTGCTCTTTTTTTTATAATCATATAGGTGAAATTGTATATTTTTAATGGGTTAAAAGAAAATAATTAAGGAAATTTTGTATGTGTTTGACAGACTTTCACCAATAAAAATCAACTTGTAAATTGGATAGTTATATACTGAAAAAAGAGTAGAATAGAATCATCGAAAGGAGCTAAGGTTCCGAAACAGAAATAATCACGTCTTAAATATTGAAGTCTTTTTGGAGGTTTGCGATGAGTACGAAGGAACAACAAGTACAAGAAATGACAAATAAGATAGCTAATTTCATTTCTTATATGGCAAAGGTATTGCCTGATGATGTACAAGAAAAAATTCATGAATTGGCACAGGATGAAAAAAATCCTATGGCCAAATCTATTTATAAAACAATGCAACATAATATGGATTTAGCAGCTCAGCTTAATCGTCCTTCTTGTCAAGATACTGGTGTATTACAATTTTGGGTAAAGGTTGGATCTAATTATCCCTTATTAGGAGAATTAGAAGATATTCTAAGAGAAGCAACTTATAAGGCTACACAAGAGGCTCCATTACGATTGAACTGTGTAGAAACTTTTGATGAGTTTAATACTGGTAAAAATATTGGCCTCACTGCACCTTATATTCACTGGGATATCATTTCTGGTTGTGATGATGTAGAAATCTTCCCTTATATGGCTGGTGGCGGGTGTTCCTTGCCAGGGTCAGGTAAAACATTGATGCCAGGCGAAGGCTATGAAGGTATTGCTAAGTTTGTTCTTGATTTGATGACAAGCTATGGATTGAATGCGTGTCCTCCACTATTGGTAGGTGTAGGGATTGCTACAACTATTGATACCGCTGCTGGATTATCTAAAAAAGCATTAATGCGCCCTGTATCTTCAAAAGCACCTAATGAAAAAGCGGCTTATATGGAACAATTGTTAGAAGATGGAATTAATAAGATTGGTATTGGACCTCAAGGTATGGGTGGGGATAAAACTGTTTTAGGTGTGAACATTGAACATGGTACACGTCATCCATCTGTTATTTCTTGTGCTGTTAGTGTAGGTTGTTGGAATCATCGTCGCGGCGATCTCGTATTTGACAAGGATGGTAATTGCACAGTTAAATCTCATAAAGGAGTGACATTATAATGGCTAAGAAAATATTAACTACACCTATTCAACAATCTGATTTAGCAGGCATTAAGCCAGGCGATGTGATTTATTTGACTGGGCATATTACAACCTGTCGTGATATGGGGCATCGTCGTGTGGTAGAAGAAGGTAAAACGTTACCGGTTGATGTTAAAGATGGGGCTATACTTCATGCAGGTCCAATTATTCGTACTTTAAGCGATAATGAATTTGAAGTTGTATCTGTAGGACCTACTACATCTATGAGGATGGAAAAATACGAATATGAATTTGTTAAAAAGACAGGTGTACGTCTCATTGTAGGTAAAGGTGGCATGGGTCCTGAAACAGCACGTGCCTGCAAAGACTTTGGTGCACTACACTGTGTGTTCCCTGCAGGTAATGCGGTTCTTGCTGCTACAGAAGTCGAAAAAGTAGAATCTGCTAATTGGCGTGAATTAGGTATGTGTGAGACTTTGTGGACTTTTAAGGTTAAAGAATTTGGTCCGCTTATCGTATCCATTGATGCAGACGGTAATAACTACTTTGAAGAAAAGAAAATAGAATATAATAAGAAAAAAGATGAAATATTAGACGAAATATATAAACACGTAGGTTTCATCAAATAATAAGATAAGAATAGCGATTTCTTTATATTATGAATAACTTCATAACTTGTAAATATATCTATATGAGAAATAATTATTAATAATATTGTTTTGTGATTTACAGCGTATCTTCATATAGATATACTATAAGAGTATGACTACCATGAAAGGAATTCTCATGGATTATAGTATTGCTATTACACTGGGATTTCTTGTATTTGCAATCGTAATGTTTGCATTGGAGAAAATTCCATTGTCTATTACGGCTATGATTGTGGCCGTTGGATTACATCTTTCTGGTGTATTAACTGCAGCGGAAGCTTTTAAAGGTTTCGTTGACTCTAATGTTATTTTGTTTATTGCTATGTTTATTATCGGCGCTGCTTTCTTTGAAACAGGTGTAGCTGTTGATGTTGGTAACGTTGTTAATAAATTTGCTAAAAATGAAACTATCCTTATTATTGCTATTATGATGCTTACAGGTATTATGTCTGGCTTCTTATCTAATACAGGTACTGCAGCGGTTATGATTCCTGTTGTTATTGGTATTTGCAAAAAGGGTGGTTTTAACCAAACTAAATTCTTAATGCCAATCGTATTTGCCGCTGCTATGGGGGGAAATATTTCTATGATTGGCTCTCCTGGTAATATGATTGCAAATTCTAATTTGCAAGAAGTCGGCCTTGGATCCTTTAGTTTCTTTGCTTATGGTGAAGTAGGTTTACCTATGCTTATCGTAGGTACTTTATTCTATGCATTCATTGGTAAAAGATTCTTACCTGAGGTTCCAACACGTGAACCTGATCCAAACTATCAAAAAAATGCTGATTTTAGTCATGTTCCAGTTTGGAAAAAATGGGTAGCTGGTTTGGTATTGGTGTTGACTATCGTTGCTATGATTTTTGAAAAACAATTAGGTGTAAAACTTTATGTAAGTGCTTGGATAGGTGCGCTTGTTTTAGTAGCTACTAATGTTATTAGCGAAACGGCAGCTGTTAAATCTATCGACATGAAAACAATTATGCTATTTGCTGGTTCTATGGCTCTCGGTGATGCAATGGTAAAAACTGGTACTGGTAGTGTAATTGCTGACATTATCGTTAATAGTCTTGGAGCAAGCCCATCTCCAATCGTTGTGTTAGTAGTAATTTTTGTGCTTGGTGTGTTTATGACAAACTTTATGTCTAATACAGCTACTTGTGCATTATTAGTTCCAATCGGTCTTAGCTTAGCATCTCAGCTTGGATTTGATCCTAAAGCAGTACTTGCAGCTATCGTAATTGCTAGCTCTTTGGCATATGCTACACCAATTGGCATGCCTGCTAATACTATGGTATACAATATAGCTGGTTATAGCTTCATGGATTATGTGAAAGCTGGGGTACCACTTATCGTTGTATCTAGTATCGTAGCACTTATTTTACTTCCAATCCTATTCCCATTCTAATAAGATAAGTATTTGGTATATATTGAAAGCCCTGATGTATATTTACGTCAGGGCCTTTTCTTGCTTACCTGCATATATTGTGCTTGTTTTGTTATATATTAGATAGATTACTAAATTTGTTAGACATAAGTATTAGACATTAGAGAAACTTTCACATATAATAGAGTAATGTAAGTGTACAAATATACATTCACAGTAGACATATATTACAAAACGTATACGTCTATCTAATAGTTGTTATATAGGTTTATGTGGCCATAGTGCCGAGGAGGCTTTATGTTAAGCGATATTGAGATTGCCCAACAGAATAAAATGGAGAAGATTCAGGTTATTGCCGATAAATGTGGTTTAACACCTGATGATATTGAACAATATGGTCATTATAAAGCGAAAATTTCCTTTGATGCTATTCGCCGTTTAGAAGCTAAGCCAGATGGTAAATTGGTACTTGTTACGGCTATTACGCCAACACCGGCAGGGGAAGGTAAGTCTACAACGAGCATCGGCCTCGTACAAGGCTTACAAAAAATCGGTAAAAATGCTATCGCTACATTACGTGAGCCATCCTTAGGGCCTGTATTTGGTATTAAGGGTGGTGCGGCAGGTGGCGGTTATGCTCAAGTTGTGCCAATGGATGATATCAATCTTCACTTTACAGGTGATATGCATGCTATTACAGCGGCTAATAATTTATTATCCGCTATGATCGATAATCACATCCATCAAGGCAATGAATTGCAAATTGACTTGCGTCAATTATCATGGACTCGTGTTCTAGATATGAATGACCGTGCTCTTCGCAATGTGACAGTTGCACTCGGTGGTAAAGTATGTGGGTTCCCTAGAGAAGATCACTTCATGATTACTGTAGCTTCTGAAATCATGGCTATTCTTTGCCTCGCTAAGGATTTAGAAGATTTGAAAGCACGGTTTGGCCGCATTGTTATCGGTTGTAACTTAGCAGGTGATCCTGTTTATGTTCATCAACTTGGTTGCCAAGGGGCAATGGCGCTTCTCATGAAAGATGCTATCAAGCCAAATCTCGTACAAACATTGGAACATACACCAGCTATTGTTCACGGTGGTCCCTTTGCAAATATCGCTCATGGTTGTAACTCCATTGTAGCTACAAAACTAGGACTTAAGCTTGGTGATATCGTAGTTACTGAAGCCGGCTTTGGCGCTGACTTGGGTGCTGAAAAATTCCTTGATATTAAATGCCGATACGGCGATATTTTCCCTGATGCAATCGTTATCGTAGCTACATTACGAGCTCTTAAAATGCATGGTGGTGTACCAAAACAAGAGTTGAATACAGAAAATGTTGAAGCCGTAACTAAAGGTTTCAGCAACTTACAAAAAGCAATTGAAAACATGCGTTATTTCAATGTGCCTGTATTAGTGGCAATCAATAAATTTGCTAGCGATACAGATGCAGAAATTGCTGAGTTGACTCGCCTATGTGATGAGTTTGGCGTGCCTGTAGAGCTTAATGAATGTTGGGAAAAGGGCGGCGAAGGCGGCACTGATATGGCGAAAAAAGTTGTAGAGTTACTTGAAGGCCCTAAGCCAACACCTAAATTCGTATATGAGTTAGAAGATAGTTTAGAGGACAAAGTTAATAAAATCGTTAAAACTATTTATGGTGGCGATGGTGTTATCTTTACGGACAAAGCCAAAAAGCAAATTAAACAATTAGCAGATTGGGGACTTGATCGTTTGCCTGTATGTATGGCGAAAACGCAATACTCCTTATCCGATAATCCAGCTCTTTTAGGCGCACCAACTGGCTTTACAATTACTGTATCCGATATTCGTGTTGCTAATGGGGCAGGCTTTATCGTGTGTCGTACAGGTGACGTAATGGTTATGCCGGGCCTTCCTAAACGTCCTGCTGCTCTTAATATGGATATCGAAGCAGACGGCACAATTAAAGGCTTGTTCTAATAGAAAGTATTTTTACATGAGGCTATGTTATGAAATTAGTAGAACAACGAGTAATAGATTTTGTGGCTGCTACTGCCTCTAAAGAGCCAACGCCAGGTGGTGGTGCTATTGCGGCATTGACTGCCGCAACGGGGGCGGCTTTAGCAGAAATGGTAGCCAACCTAACAGTTGGTAAAAAGGGCTATGAAGCGGTTCAGCCTGAAATGGAGGAGCTTCAAGCTAAAGCAGAAGCGATTCGCAAGCGCATGCTCGAATTATCTCAAGCTGATGCAGATGTATTTAATATCTTTATGAACGCCTTAGGATTGCCAAAGAATACAGATGAAGAAAAGGCTGCGCGTACAGCTGCTATTCAACAAGCATACAAAGATGCGGCTATGGTACCTTTTGAAATTGGAGAATTAGCGAATCAAATATTTGATTTAGCAGAATTAGCCTCTCGTAAGGGGAATCAAAACCTTATTACAGATGGTATTATTGCTGCCATTAATGCGCGTGCTGCGGTGAAATCGGCTTTTTTGAATGTGCGTATTAATTTATCTGGTATTAAAGATGAAAGTTTTGTAGCAGAACTAACATCTAAGATGTATGCCATTGAAAAAGATCTTGATGTTAAAGAGTCGTCTATCATAGGGTTATATGAATAATAAGAGATTATAATATAAATCCAATAATATAACCGAGCAAACTATAAAAGTTCGGGAAATAATATAAAGAGAGCCTATTAATACATATAAAATAATAGACTCTCTTTTTTGTATTGTTAAAATCCGAACGATAGTGTAAAATAAACGGGTGATATTTCGAGATTTTATGTAGGAGACATTATGACAGATCAAAAACAAATGAATACGGTCGATAGCATGCTGCCCATACCACAGCTCTTTGCCTTTGGTTTACAGCATGTACTTGCTATGTATGCTGGAGCTGTTGCGGTACCGATTATTGTGGCACAGGCGATGAATTTACCGGTGGAGGACTTGATTCGACTTATTACAGCAGACTTGTTTACCTGCGGCATTGCGACCTTAATTCAAACATTAGGCTTCGGTAATATAGGTGGGCGTATCCCTATGATCCAAGGTGTTACCTTTGCATCTGTCGGACCTATGACTATGATTGGGGCACAGCATGGTATGACTGCCATTTACGGTGCCATTATTGTAGCAGGTCTATTTACTTTTATAGTAGCTCCATTCTTTAGCCGTCTAATTCGACTGTTCCCCCCTGTTGTAACGGGAACCATAATTACTCTTATTGGGATTAACTTAATGCCAGTTGCCATTAATTGGATGGGGGGCGGCGTAGGAAATCCAGAATTTGGAAGCTATACAAACATAGGACTTGGGTTTCTTACGTTCTTAATTGTTGTATTTGTATACAAGTTTGCTAAAGGTTTCTTAAGTAATCTTTCTGTATTAATAGGCTTGATCGCAGGCACAGCAATTGCCTTTGCAATGGGGGTTGCTAATTTTGATGAAGTTGGTCGATCTCAATGGGTTGCTTTCATTGAACCATTCTATTTTGGTTTGCCAACCTTTGACTGGGCTTCTGTACTATCTATGATTATCGTCATGCTCGTTGTCATGGTAGAGACGACAGGTGATAGTATTGCTATTGGTGAAATTGTGGATAAGCCAATAGGTCGAAAAGAATTGGCTTCTGTTATTCGTGCCGATGGTATTTCTACTTTAATAGGGGGAATTCTTAATAGTTTCCCATATACAGCCTTTGCTCAAAATGTAGGACTTATTGCGGTTACAGGTGTTAAAAGTCGCTTTGTAGTAGCTGCATCTGGAGTAATCTTAATTTTGTTAGGTTTATTCCCTAAATTAGCCGCTATTGTTGCTAGTATACCAAATGCAGTACTCGGTGGTGCTGGCATTGCTATGTTTGGCATGATTGTTGCTAGCGGTATTCGCTCTCTTGGCAAGGTTAGCTTTGATGGTAATCATAACTTGATGCTTGTGGCGATTAGTATTGGTGTGGCTATGATCCCTATTGCGGCGCCGAACTTTTATGCTAATTTCCCTGATTGGGCACAAATTATATTAAAATCTGGCATTACCTTTGGTAGTATTACGGCAATCTTGCTTAACTTATTACTCAATGGTGTTAATCATGGCGATGAAATTCAAGAAATGGGTCGTCGCTAAATAATACATACGAGAACTCTATTCCTATAGAATAGAGTTCTTTTTAGTGATTAAATTCACAGGGAAAATGTATGAATACTATGCTATAATATATAGATAATTGTAGAACTATTTTGTGATACTTTCATAAAATAGGAATACAGTCTGGATTTACAATTAAGTGTTTATAAAAAGTTATGTATATGGAATGTTCCCATAAGAAGGGAAGGGGCACGTGGCAGACGGAAAGATTATTGCTATCTCCATTAGTGAGAAAAAAGGGCAAAAAAAACATAATATTGAATCCGCCAATCTCATTGTAGATCATGGGATGGAGGGAGATGCTCATGCAGGAAATTGGCATCGTCAAATCAGCTTACTTGGTATCGCTAGTATTGAACATATGCGGGCGCAAGGTGCAGATGTTAAACCTGGTGATTTCGCTGAAAACATTACAGTAGAAGGTATGGTTCTTTATGAATTAGCTGTAGGGACTCACTTACAAGTAGGTGATGATGTGATTCTTGAAATTACTCAAATTGGCAAGGAATGCCATCATGGTTGCGAAATCATGAAACAAGTTGGTTCTTGCATTATGCCTACACAAGGTATCTTTGGTAAGGTTCTTAAAAACGGTACGATTCGCGTAGGTGATGAAGTATCTATTATTAAATAATTTTGAGTTGGTAAACGAGGTGTATTATGAAAGACGCATGGGGCCGTACAATTGAATATGTACGTCTGTCGCTGACAGATGCGTGTAATTTTTGTTGTCCCTACTGCCGGCCTGCAGAAATTACGCCTCAAAGTCAAACGCAACTATTGTCTGTTGATGAATGGATGACCATTTTAGGAGCTTTCCATCATATTGGTGTGAAGGCAGTACGCCTCACAGGTGGTGAGCCTTTGCTCTATCCACATATTGAAGAACTACTAGGTCGCATTAAAGAATCAGGTTGGTTTGAAGATATCTCTATGACTACCAATGGCAGTTTATTAGCTTCACGAGCGCAACGGTTAAAAAAATTTGGCTTGAATCGTGTGAATATTAGTTTGGACTCTCTTGAAACTGAAGCTTTTGCTACCTGTGTTGGTAAAACGGGACAGTTGGAGTCTGTTCTCGACGGTATACGTAGTGCTATTAATGCTAACTTTAAATCCGTTAAGATTAATACCGTTTTATCTCGTTATTGGTCCGATGATGAAGTTAAATCTTTATTACAATATGTTGAAAAATGGCCTGTTGTTTGGCGGTTTATTGAATACATGCCGTTCCAAGGTGATGCCTTTCATGGGCCTACCTTTGATGAATGGAAGGAACAATTAGAACGCGTTAGTGGCGGATCTCTCACAGAGGTTCATTCTGTTTATGGCTTTGGTCCAGCTACATATTTGGCACTGCCTAGTGGTAAGGCCGTGGGCTTTATTTTTTCTATGTCTCATAGCTATTGTGATACATGCAATCGTGTGCGCCTTACATCTGATGGTCAAATGCGATTGTGCTTGTTGCGAGATGATGAGGCTGACCTTGTATCGCTCGTGCGCAATGGTGCCTCAGAAGAGGCTTTAGCCAAGCATATCGAACGTGCTTTGCAACGAAAACAAGAACGACATGATGGTATAGGCATGGAGCAACCAGAACGACCAATGTGGCGAATCGGAGGGTAGTATGGGATTATTTGATTTTTTAAAGCCTAGATCAAAGGAAAATATTGAATCATGCTGGCCTGGAGGCAAGATGCTTCAAGTCCATATAGAATACGATACACAAGAGTCTGTTTTTACCTATTTTGGTCGTTATGGGTTACAGTTTAGCGTTCCTAAGTCTAATTTAACGAATATTATTGTTAAAGAAGTAAGCCGCACTCATAGTGTGCTTCAACTATATAGTGGTGAAAACTGCGTAGGGACTAGTGATTTACTCCCTACTGAGGCCTGTAATATTATGAAGGATTGGGTATTACAATATTAATAATATGAATGTTGATATTTTATAGGAGTGTAATAAATTTTCTTTACATTCCTATAAAATAAGCATATAATTATTCATGTCATGGACCACTAGCTCAGCTGGCAGAGCACCTGACTCTTAATCAGGGTGTCCAGGGTTCGAACCCCTGGTGGTCCACCAGAGTAAAGAACTCACATTTTGTGTGAGTTCTTTTTTTGTGTAAATATTTTTCTTTTAGCTTTTTGCATATCTTTTTAGCCTTCATATAGTTATTTACATGGTTAAAATACGTTGTGGTTTAATCCTATTTTTCTCAAACGAGTAGTCATTGATTCAATTAAGTTTATAAACTTTAACATTAATGGAATATAGTATTGATACAATATAATATATTTTATAGACAGTAAAATTATAATAGCTTATGATGGTTGTATAATAGTTTTTCTCATTAGGAGGTACCAAATGGCAGTAGATGTTTCTAGAACACAAGATGTGTATAAAGATGCTGGCCAAAGTGTCAACTTCACCACTTTGTTGTTAAACCGTAAAGATCATGAGGCAGAGCTTGAAGTGATTCAAGATATGGCAGATCGTATTCAAGCCATTAAACGTTCTGTTAGTATTCGCGCTAATGGGGAAGGTTTGGGCATTGCCTTTGGCTTTAGCCGTAAGGCATGGGATTATTTGTTCCCTAATGCACCGGTACCAAAAGAGTTAGAAGACTTCCAAGGCATAAAAGGTGATAAACAAGATGTACCAGCTGTAGCAGCTGACTTATTTTTGCATGTCCGCTCTAATGATGAATCTGTTACGTATACTGTAGTAGATCAAATTATGGAGTTCTTACGCCCTATTACATCTGTTGTAGATGAAACCCATGGCTTCCACTACGAACAAGGTCGTGCGATTATTGATTTCGTTGATGGTACGGAAAACCCTGTTGGCCAAGAGGCTGTAGAGTGGGGCGTTATTGGTGATGAAGATCCTGAATTCACTAACGGCTCTTATGCATTTGCTCAAAAATATGAACATGATCTTGATGCATGGCGTGCACTTCCTACAGAAATGCAAGAAAAATTCATTGGTCGTCGTAAATTTAGCGATATTGAATTAGAGGATGATGAAAAAGATCCGGCAGCTCACAATGTAGTGGCTCAAGATAATCGTGATGATGAAGAACATAAGATCGTTCGTATGAATGTTCCATTTGCTCAACCTGGTCAAGGTGTCCGAGGTACATACTTTATAGGTTATGCTCGTTACTGGGATGTGACTAAAACTATGCTTACCAATATGTTTACACAAAATGATAAATTGCTTGATTATTCCAAGCCTATTACGGGCATGCTATTTTTTATTCCGTCTCTTGATATATTGGATGCTATTGCAGAAGGTGAATTATAAGGGATTTCTGATTGTTAGTGGAGACTAAACATTTATCTAATTAGTTAGTAATGTTTAGTTTTATCTATCAGATTAAAATTTATTATATAATTCTATAGAAAGCGCCCCAAGTGGGCGCTTTTATGCTATAATAAATCTATTAAACTCGTAAAAATCCATTGTAGTTATGAATGAGGTATTCCATGAATTATACTAGCACCCGAGGTACCGTTGCGGTAAATGAAACATATGCATTGTTGCACGGCTTAGCAGAGGATGGTGGTCTATATGTACCATCTTTATTTCCTACAAACTGCTTAACTTACAATGATGTGAAAGATAAAAATTACCAAGAAGTAGCAGCCGTTGTTTTAGCAAAGTTGTTTCCATGCTTTTCCGAAGCTCATTTAAATGAAATGATTAATTCTGCTTACTGCGATGCTAATTTCAGCACCCGCGATATTGTACCATTACACTCTTTATTGGAAAAGGTTTCCGTATTGGAACTATTCCATGGCCGCACACAAGCTTTCAAAGATATGGCATTATCCTTATTTCCATACCTTTTAGTAGCTGCTAAGGAGGCTGAGGGCGAGAAAAAAGAAGTACTTATCTTAACTGCTACCTCTGGTGATACTGGTAAGGCGGCTCTTGAGGGCTTCAAGGATGTACCGGGAACTCATATTCAAGTATTCTACCCGACTGATGGCGTTAGTCCTATGCAAGCGGAACAAATGCAAAAACAAGAAGGGGAGAATGTTAATGTTACGGCTATTCATGGCAATTTTGACGATGCTCAACAATTCTTGAAACGCCTCTTTGTTGATAAAGCGACTGCTGAAGAGGTTGCTGAAAAAGGGGTTATGTTCTCCAGTGCGAACTCTATCAATATTGGTCGTTTAGCTCCACAAGTAGTTTACTATGTAAATGCCTATGCTGAACTGGTTGCACAAGGTGCAATCCATGAAGACGAAGCTTTCAACGTTGTAGTTCCAACAGGTAACTTCGGTAATATCTTGGCTGCTTACTATGCTAAAAAAATGGGGATTCCTATCGGCAAATTGATTTGTGCATCTAATCAAAATAACGTACTTACTGACTTCTTTGAAAACGGTACCTACGATATGAACCGCCCATTCTATACGACGATTTCTCCATCTATGGATATTCTTGAATCCTCTAACTTTGAACGATTCTTATATTATATTTCTGGTGAAGATAGCGAACGTACAGTAGGATGGATGAAAGATCTTAAAACAACAGGCAAATTAACTGTTAATGAAGAAGAGTTCAAACGTGTTAAGACTGATTTTGCTGGTGCCTACGTTGATGATGAAGAAACAAAAGCAATCATTGAACAAGTATACAATTCTTACGGTTATGTAATGGATCCTCATACGGCGGTTGCTATGGGGGCGTATATGAAGGAGTTGGAGAAGCATCCTGAAGATGGCGCTCGTCATACAGTGATTGCATCTACAGCACATCCGTTTAAATTTCCTACACCAATCTGTGAGGCATTGGATATCAAGGTGGGCGAGACTCCTTATGAAAGCTTAGATAATATCTCTGCTGTAACGGGTGTTGCCTTCCCTAAACAATTGGAAGCCTTACAATCCAAACCATTGCGCTTTACAAAAGCAATCGACAAAGAGAATATGAAACAAGAAATCTTAGATTTTGTAGATACATTCTCTAAATAATACAATGCCGCCTTTCCTTAGAAGGGCGGCATATCTATATGTTTTTTATTGAGTAATCATTTTTTATTGATTAACCAATTAAATTCATTTTCTCATTAAATTAACATTCATCATATATGATATGGAATTTTGTTAGTATGTATTGATGTATTCATTATTTATAGAAATATGGGTTTATAATTATATAGAGAAATATAATTATAGGAGGGGCTATGGCTAAAAAGGGCCTTATATATGCACTGTTATCTGCACTTTTGTTTAGTACGATGAATGTATTCGTAAAACTGTTGGGGACGAATATTCCACCTGGGGAGATCGCTTTTGCCCGTGGGTTCTTTGGGACTGTTGCGGTGCTCATTATCATGTATGTGAAGGGAATCCGATTTTCAAAAGAGAATCGGGGGCTCCTCGTCATGCGTGGCCTATACGGCGGTTTTGGTATGGTATGTAATTTTATCGCTTTGGTACACATAAAATTATCTGATGCAACAATTCTATTTCAGACGACAGGAATATTTGTTTTTATCTTTAGTGCTCTGTTTCTGAAGGAATCGATACCTAAAGGGGCTGGCAAATGGCTCGGAGTCATTTTGATTGCTGTCTTAGTCATGGTGAACCCTTTTAGTTATGAATCATTTTCTTGGTATGCATTGGTGGCTATTTTAGGTGCTGCTCTAGCTGCAGCGGCCTATACGACGATACGAACTATTAGTAAACGCGGAAAACATAGTAATTTTGAAATCATGGCCTATTTCATGATTACTGGTATGATTGCGGGCCTCGTCACTACTGATAAGCTCGTTATGCCTCAAGGTACAGATTGGCTCATTATCTTCGCTATCGGTGGTATTAGTGTAGTGGCTCAGTTTTTCTTGACCGGAGCCTTTGTTACGACCAATGCTGTAGTGGCTCAATTCTTGCAATACGTTGGCGTATTTATTAGTTCCTTCTATGGGTTCTTAATCTTTGGTGAAAGCTTATCCACAGCAACAGTAGGGGCTGGTATTGCTATGTTTATATCCTCTGTCATGTTGGCGCGTCTTAAAGAACAGAGTGGTCCATTAAGAGAGGGCAAGGTTATAGAGGATAAAATTAAATAAATGTCGAATATATACAGTATCAGACTGTATATGACAGTGGGGGTGCTGATTACATTCGTGATTGGCACCTTTTTACATAAAAGATAAAATACAGGGGTATTAGTTAGTGATTTATTGTAATGAAATATACTAGAGCTTTTTCATTTTGAAAGTAGCTACAGACGGAGGAGCTATGTATATAAAATGGATGCATATTGAAAACTATAGGAACTTAGCGGATGTAACGTTGAGCTTTCACAATGATATTAATTATTTTGTTGGTGAGAATGCGGTGGGTAAGTCTAATTTTCTAGATCTCTTAGAAATTATCATGGAGTGCCATGGGTTCATTGAAAGTGATTTCACGGATGTAAACAAGCCTATCCGCATTGATTTTGAAATATCTTTAGGTGAGTTAAATTATAAAAGCATGTATACTGCTGATGAAGGCCCCACCTACCGTTTACGACTTGAACAAGTTGTACAAGAGGTATATCCACGATTATACAGAGTCACTGATGCAGGGATTGAACCTATGGCGTTATCTATGATTCGTCATGCCTTATATGTGTGTCATCGCGATACATCAGAGCAAGAGCTATTTTCTATACCCTCTGCTGTATATGTTGAATTAGGACATCTCTTACAAGCTTATGTATCTCGATTAGAAATGGCGACTGATGATTTGCAGCGTGAAATTGTGAGTTTACGCAAGGATTTAGATCCCTATTGTATGCTCAATATTCAACACCTTATAGAGGTGTTGTCTACATCTTCTGCTATAGAACGCAAGTATTCTGCTGATAATGTGCGTTTAATAATGGCTGTGGCTCTTAAAATTTTAGCTCAAATTTATATGAAGGTGAGTAGTGCGACTACAAATCTAGAAGCTTTACTTGTATATGATGGAAAGGGTCGCAAGTTTTTACCAATCTTTATCAGTGTGGATGAGCCAGAGCTACATTTAAGCCCTTATTTGCAACGCGCTGTGCTCAATTATTACCGCCAAATTGCAACTAATGAAAATGAAGAGTTTTTAGCGTTGTTGCGAGATGTATTTAAAATTGATGGATTGTTAGGACAACTTTTTGTAGTTACACATAGTACAGATGCGCTTGTTGATGATTATCGGCACATTATTCGCCTTTATCGGGATGAAAATAATATGGTCTGTGCAGCCTGTGGGGTTACGTTTAACTTCCCTAAAGAGGTAGAGAAGCATTTGATTATGCATTTTCCAGAGGCTAAGGAGGCGCTCTACGCTCGGTGTATTATCATTGTAGAAGGAGAGACAGAATACGGTAGCTTTGCAGGTTTTGGTAAACGATTGGGTGTAGATTTTGATTACTTTGGCATCTGTCTTATCAATGCCCGAGGAGAGTCTTCTATTAGTAAATTACAAAAATTGTTTAATAGATTCTCTATTCCTACAGTAGCGCTCTATGATCGCGATGTAGAGGGAAAATATGCAAAAGCACATAGCAATATATTTTACACACAGGAAATTTGTTTTGAAATGGATTTTGTATCATATTTGCTTGCGATGCACAAGCGTCCCATAATGGATGCCATCATCAAGGACATTATTGATGACGCTCGTCCGATGGTAACAAAGGATATGGCGCGGCGTGGTTATGCTAAATTAGGTATTACTAAAAGCCAAATTGTACAACGATGTTTACCAAATATTTCGGATCGTAAGTTGGATGATTTACATATTTATTACTTCTCTTGGTTTTATGCTAATAAAGGAGTAATTGTAGGGCGACGTATTAGTCAATTTTTAGATGCTTCCATGATACCACCTGCATTTATTGCAGTAATAGAGCGTGCTAAACTTCTTTCGCTAGGCTTAGGTTAATGGAGTAATACATTACTACTTCTAATTAATAGAGTCTGACCAAAGTTTTGTTAGACTCTATTTTTTCGAAGGTAACCTAGCGTTTTAGAGTGTAGGCATAGGAAATATGGTGTAAAAAATACGCATAATAAGCGATTTATTACAATAATAGATAGAATTATGAAAAACTACATTAACTAAATTTTAAAAACTACATCGAAATTTCTTGACATCTTTTTATCTTTATTTTATGATTAGTACTGTTATTAATGCATTCTCAATTAAACGTATCTAGGAGTATGAAAATGAAAGACTTTTTAAACGACTTTAAAGCATTTGCTTTCAAAGGCAATATGATGGACCTAGCTATTGGTATGATTATTGGTGCTGCTTTCACAGCATTGGTTAATTCTGTTGTAAACAACCTATTCATGCCTGTTCTCAGTGTATTCACAGGTGGTATTGATTTTAGTAATTTGTATTTGCCATTGAGCACAGGTTCTAAAGATGCATTCATGGCTGGCGCTGATATTGCTACAGCTCGTGCAGCTGGATCTGTATTGCCATATGGTACATTTATTACTGATTTGATTCAATTCTTGATTTTGGCATTTGTTGTATTCTTGATGGTTCGTGGCTTGGCTAAAATGATGAAATCCGCGAAAGAAGAGGAAGTTGCAGAAGCACCTACAACGAAAGAATGTCAATTCTGTAAATCTGAAATCAATATTAATGCAGTTAAATGTCCTAACTGTACTGCAGATTTGAACTAGTTCAAATTTAAATTATACATAAAAGGAGTGAGGTTTTGGCCTTACTCCTTTTTGTTGTATTACGTTAGCTTTCTAGTATAAAATATAATTATAATATATAGAATTTTTTAGGGAGGGATATACATGGAAAAGAAACCTCTAGTAGTAGTAAATGGACTGGTTCGCAAAGATGCGATTGCATATTTAAAAGAGCATGTAGATGTGCGCCAATGGACTGAAAAAACAGTGATGCCTCGTGAGGTACTGAAGGAATGGCTCGTTGATGCAGATGGTTTATGGTGTGTACGACCTTTAGATGTAGATGTTGATCTTGTAAAGAATGCGCCAAATTTAAAGGTTATAGCACAAGCGGCCGTAGGCTATGATAATGTAAACATTGATGAACTAACAGCGGCAGGCATTCCTTATGGCAATACACCAGGTGTTCTCAATGAAACGGTAGCAGAACTTGCATTTACCTTGATTGCCACGGCTAGTCGTCGTATTATAGAAAATGCTAACTTTGTAAAAGACGGTCGTTGGGCTCAAAGACCTTCTAATATTAAAGGTTTTGATTTAAGTCGTCGCACTCTTGGTATCATTGGCATGGGGGCTATCGGCGTGTCTATTTCTCGCCGCGCCCGTGCCTTTGGTATGACTGTTGTATATCATAATCGTAATCAACGCTTGGATGATAAGATTCATAAGACTACTTATATGGAGCTAGATGACCTTTTAGCTACTAGTGATGTAGTTTGTGTAATGGCTCCATTAACAGATGAAACCTATCATATGTGTGATGAAGCATTCTTCAAGAAGATGAAAAATACCGCTTTATTTGTAAATGTAGGTCGTGGTCCTATCGTTGATACAGAGGCACTCATTAATGCCTTAAATACAGGTGAAATTGATTATGCGGCACTCGATGTGACGGATCCAGAACCATTACCAGTGGATCATCCATTATTAGATGTAGAAAATTGCCTCATTGTACCACATATTGGCTCTTACACAGATAGGACTCGTTATGACATGTCTATTTTGACAGCAGATAATATTATTGCCGGCGTTCATAAGAAACCGTTAAAAACATGTGTGAACGAAGACGTGAACTACAAGAAACCTCAAATGGATGTAGAGTCTGCGCTAGAAGAGCTTAAAAAGGCTGGCGTTGATTTAACCGATTTCGACTAACAGTGCAAGACATTAAAAGATATGCGGTTTTATACAAAGTATGGTAAAATAAAAGAATATTTTTCCTATGGAGGTAAGAACGTTGGAACATAAAGACATTGAAAAAGATGTAGCTCCTGAAGAAGTTGTATCTGTTAACTTTATTGAAGCTATTATCAACAAAGATAACGAAACTGGCAAATACGGTGGGCGTGTATTGACTCGTTTTCCACCAGAACCAAATGGTTACTTGCATATTGGACATGCTAAATCTATTTGCCTAAACTTTGGTATTGGTAAACAATACAATGGTTTAACAAATCTTCGCTTTGATGATACAAATCCTGTAAAAGAAGATGTCGAATATGTAAACTCCATCATGGAAGACGTTAAATGGCTTGGATTTGAATGGAATGAACAACCACGCTATGCATCTGATTATTTTGGCCAAATGTATGAGTATGCTAAGAAATTAATCACGCTTGGCAAAGCTTATGTAGATGATCAAACTGCAGATGAAATTAAACAAAATCGTGGCGATTTCTCTACTCCTGGTGTCAATAGTCCATACCGTGATCGTAGTGTAGAAGAAAATTTGATGCTCTTCGAAGAAATGAAAGCTGGTAAATATAAAGATGGGGAAAAGGTATTGCGTGCAAAAATCGATATGGCGCATCCTAATATCGTAATGCGTGACCCTGTTATTTATCGTATTGTAAATACAGAGCATCATAATACGGGTAATGAGTGGAAAATTTATCCTATGTATGATTTTGCCCATCCTATTGAAGATGCTATTGAACGCATTACGCATTCTATTTGTACATTAGAATTTGAAGTTCACCGACCATTATATGATTGGGTGTTAGAGGAATGGGATGATACTGAAATTCCACAACAAATTGAGTTCGCTCGCTTGAATGTAACTAAAATGGTTATGTCCAAACGTAAATTGCGTGCTCTTGTTGAAGCTGGACTTGTATCTGGTTGGGATGATCCTCGTATGCCGACAATCTCAGGTTTACGCCGCCGTGGTTATACACCGGAATCTATTCGTGATTTCTGTGAGCGCATTGGTGTAGCGAAGGCGGATAGCGTTGTAGATATTGCTTTGCTTGAGTTCTGTATTCGAGAGGACTTGAAACTTAAAGCTAAGCGTCCTATGGTTGTTGTGGATCCTGTAAAGGTTATTATTACAAATTATCCAGAAGGCAAAACAGAACTTTGTACAGTTGAAAATAATCCTGAAAATGAAGAACTTGGTAATCGTGAAGTTGTATTTGGCCGTGAAATCTATATCGAACGCAGTGACTTTATGGAAGAACCAGTTAAGAAATTTTTCCGCTTAGCACCAGGCAAAGAAGTACGCTTGAAAGGAGCTTACTTCATTACATGCACTGATGTTATTAAAGATGAAAATGGTAATATTACAGAAATTCACTGTACATATGATCCTGAAACTAAGAGCGGTAGCGGTTGTACACGTAAGGTTAAGGGCACATTACATTGGGTTGAAGCGTCTACTGCAGTAGATATTGAATCCCGCTTGTACGATTACTTGCTAAAAGAAGATTCTGATGGTAAGGACTTCTTAGGTGATTTTAATCATGAGTCTTTACAAGTATTCAAGAGTAAAGGGGAAGCATGCCTTGCTACAACTGTACCAGGGGATCATTTCCAATTCTTGCGTCAAGGTTACTTTGTAACTGATAAAGATAGCACACCAAATAATATCGTAATGAACCGTATTGTTGGTTTACGTGATAGCTGGGCTAAGGCACAAAAGAAATAATATAACGCTTATTTTATATTACTATAATGTTAAAGAACCGCTCCTTGGTGGGCGGTTCTTTAACACTGGGTTATTACTATAAATACTTTAATGACAATAGATGTCTAGAATAGCCTAAGCCATTGTTTGGCTTTAATCTCTAGATGTTGTATTGCTAGCTTATTATATTAAAGCTTTGATGAGGAAAAACATGAAAAAATTAATATTACTTGCTACGGCAGCGGCTGTGTTGGCATCTGTGCCAGCTACTGGTTCTGCAGCAAATATCAAGTCCATTTTAAATAAAAGTCAAACTGTAACATATCAAGGTGTTAAATTGCCTGAAGGCGTTACTATGTATCAAAATAATCCTAAAGCGTTGTTTGCTGGGGAGGGCAAAAAAGATATTAAGTCTGTACTTCTTGAGGCGGGCGCGTCTTCTGCAGATGTATATACATTAAATATTAAAAACGAGAATGAAATGCAATATGCTGTTTATGCTAATGTTGTGTTAGGAAAACAATTATCTAGTCGTATGAGTGAAGCAAAGCATATGAATACAGATTCTTCATCTCTTGGAGCATTAGCAGCTGCTATTAACAATGGCGATAGCCCTGTACTTGGTACTTTCACGGTAATAAATCCATTAGCAAAACAAGGCAATGCCTATAAAGGCACATTGAAATATAAAAGTATAGCTAATAATAATTCTTATAATGAGATATTACATATTAGTATTTCTGAAGATAAATATACAGGACCAAATGCTCATTTAATTGCTGTTGACGAAGCTAATGATAGTGTTGTATTCCCTAAAGTTAAAGGTTTATTACATACCAAATAATTAATAATTATTGAAAATATATATCAATTATTCTTGACAATTTTTCTCATCAAGAGTACTATGAGCCTATAGGAATTATTCTCATTAGAGGAAATTCTAACGATGTGCAACAGGCAGGTACTATTATGATGAATTCAATTGACCATATCATTGGATATCATTGTGCACCGGCAATTCGAGGTATTAAGCTATCGAACTTGGTTTCTATTCCACGGGACATGAATGAACAAATCCAATTTGTATTGATAGAGTATAATAAAGCGTTCAATGAAAAAGGATTGTTCTTCTTTGAATTATGTCGTTGTAAAGCGCGAAGACTATTATTGGTATTCCGTGAGAAGCAATTAAGAGACTATGTACGGCAACCTGCGGTGATGTTATTTTTGAAAGCCTACGGTTATCATGATCGAATGAGCATTATGGAGATGCTCGAACATCTTAGATATCGTATGGAAGTAAGCATTGAGTTTCCACATGAAATCGGCATTTTTCTAGGTTACCCATTAAAGGATGTGAAATGTTTTATTTCTTATCGTGGTGGGGGATACCGAATGTGCGGAGAGTGGAAGGTTTACCATGATGTGGTAAATGCGCAACGCTCTTTCTTGTGTTACAAAGCATGTCGTGAATTTTGTCAAACTCAATTGATGTTGGGAAAAACATTTAGTTCATTGGTCGCAAGAACGGCCTAGGAGGTACAAGATGATTGGTGTAATTTTTTGGTCCGGTACAGGCAATACAGAACGCATGGCTTATGAAGTAGCTGAAGGTATTAAAGCTGCAGGTCAAGAAGTTGAAGTAAAATCCGTTTCTGAAGTATCTGTTGATGAAGCAGCCGCTTATGAAAAATTAGCTCTTGGCTGTGCTGATATGGGTGCAGAACAATTAGAAGAAGGCGAATTTGAACCATTCTACACTGAACTAGAAGGCAAGTTGAGTGGTAAAAAAATAGCGATCTTTGGCTCCTATGGTTGGGGTGGTACTTGGTTGGAAGACTGGGGCACTCGAATTAAAGATGCTGGTGGCGAATTAGTGGCTGATGGCGTAGCAATCTTGGGCGAACCTGATGATGATGGTAATGCACAATGCCAAGAATTAGGTAAAACATTAGCAAACGCTTAATTTGATTTTAATTACTAACATAAATACTAATAGTTAATAATAAAAGGTTGTAATGACGATAATTCGTTATTACAGCCTTTTTTGTATGTACTTATGATTGATATGATGGAGCAAAGGTCATTAAAAATTTTGATATCGATAAGTAAATGTGATGAAAATCATAATGTTTATTTATCTTTATCTCTATTTGTGTATATAAGCGCATAATTATAAATAACTTTAATACATAATTATATTGCGTTTTTGTACACATAGTCCTATAATTTAGTTAAAGAACCTAACAAAAATTTAGGTTAATACAAAAATAGTTAGGGTTAATTCTATATTAGCTATTAACCGGGCTAGCGTAATTTAAACTGGAAAGGTTAATCTATGACATTGAAAGAGGGGTTATTTCAATGAGTACATTAGAGCGAATAAAAGTCATAGCCCATGGATTAGCGGTACAATTTGGCCCATCCTGTGAAGTATTGATTCATGATTTACAAGGGGATATTAATTCGTCTCTTGTATATATTGAGAATGGAACTATAACTAATAGACATGTTGGTGATGGTCCATCGCATGTGGTTTTAGATGTGCTGAGCCATGACGATGGTAGCGAGGGCAGATTTGGTTATCTCACAAAGACTAAAGATGGTCGAATATTAAAATCTTCTACCATGTATATTCGTGATGATACAGGTCGTATAGCATACTTGTTGGGGATTAACCAAGATATAACAGAGTTTGTTATGATGTATCGACTTTTGGATAGTTTGGTCAATACAGGTCAGGAAGATGCAGGATCTGTTGAAAAAATTACGACGAGTGTATCGGAACTTTTAGATGATTTATTACTAGACGTAGAACGTTTAGTTGGTAAACCAGGACCATTGATGAATAAGGTGGAACGCTTAAAAGCTATTTCCTATTTAAACGAAAAAGGGGCTTTTCTTATCTCGAAGTCTTCTGAGAAGATAGCAGAGTATTTTAATATTTCTAAGTTTACTCTTTATAGTGATTTAAATACTGTAAAGGAAGAATCCTAGGAGGCAAATATGGAACGAATTCAGTGGAAACGTAATACAATGGCACCATCAAGTGACAAGTTTTTGTCCGTTATGGATGTTAGAGAGGTTAAGAAAGCTAAAGCGTTTCATGAAAGTTTTCCACAATATAGCGTTACTCCACTTGTATCGCTTAAGAATTTAGCGTCTTATATCGGTGTTGATGCACTCTTTGTAAAAGATGAATCCTACCGATTTGGCCTTAATGCATTTAAGGTATTAGGCGGCTCCTATGCGATGGCAAAATATGTGGCGCAACAAACTGGTAAAGCTGTTGAGGATGTACCATATGATGTATTAACATCAGCAAAATTAAAAGAAGAGTTTGGTCAAGCTACATTCTTTACTGCCACTGATGGTAACCACGGTCGAGGTGTAGCATGGGCAGCCAATAAATTAGGTCAAAAATCTGTAGTATTTATGCCAAAGGGCTCTACAGAATATCGTAGAAAACAAATCGAAAACGAAGGAGCTACCGTAACAATCGAAGACTTCAACTACGATGAGTGTGTACGCTTAGCAACCAAAAAGTCTAAAGAAGTTCCTAACGGTGTTGTAGTTCAAGATACTGCCTGGGAAGGTTATGAAGAAATTCCAAACTGGATTATGCAAGGCTATGGCACCATGGCTATGGAAACAGCCAATCAATTAGAAGCTGATAATTGTAAAGTTCCTACACATGTATTTGTACAAGCTGGTGTAGGTTCCCTTGCCGGTTCTGTAGTGGGTTACTTCACTAATCTATACAGCAATGTGGCTAAAAAACCTAAATTAGTTGTTGTAGAAGCGGCAGCTGCAGCTTGTTTATACAAAGGTGCTGTAGCTGATGATGGTAAACCTCGTATCGTAGAGGGTGATTTAGAAACAATCATGGCAGGCTTAGCTTGTGGTGAACCGAACACAGTTTCTTGGGATATTTTGAGAAATCATGCAGATGTATTCGTTTCTGCGCCTGACTGGGTGGCACGTTTAGGCATGCGCGTTGGCGGTGCACCGATTAAAGGCGATACTCCAATTACTACTGGAGAGTCTGGTGCAGTTCCATTAGGTCTTGTAATGGCAATTATGACAATGCCGGAATATGAAGACTTACGGAAAGAGTTAGAACTAGATGCGTCTTCAAAGGTACTCTGTTTCTCCACTGAAGGTGATACGGACCCTGAAAGATATAAAAATATTATGTGGTATGGTGAAGATCGTTAGGAGGCATTAATTATGGATTTACAAGCAATTAAACAAGCAGCGGCAACTTATGGCCCAGCGATGACAAAGTTTTTACGTGAGATCGTAGCATTCCCAGGTGAAAGTGCTGAAGAAAAAGATCATGTAAAACGTATAGAACAAGAGATGAAAGATCTAGGATTTGATGAAGTTGAAGTAGATCCTATGGGGAATATTCTTGGATATATGGGTACAGGAAAAACCCTCATTGCCTTTGATGGACATATTGATACAGTTGGTATTGGCAATCGTGATAATTGGGATTTTGATCCATACGATGGTTTCGAAGACGAAACTAAAATTGGTGGTCGTGGCGTATCTGACCAATTGGGTGGTATCGTATCCGCTGTATACGGCGCTAAGATTATGAAAGATTTAGGACTTCTAAGTGATAAATATCGTGTACTTGTTGTAGGCACCGTACAAGAAGAGGACTGCGATGGCCTTTGCTGGGAATACATGATTAAAGAACGTAATATCCGTCCTGAATTTGTAGTATCTACAGAACCAACTGATGGCGGTATCTATCGTGGGCAACGTGGTCGTATGGAAATTCGTGTAGATGTACAAGGTGTATCTTGCCATGGTTCTGCTCCTGAACGCGGTGACAACGCAATTTATAAAATGGCAGATATACTTCAAGACATCCGTGAATTGAATGCTAACTCTGCTGATGAAAGCACAAAAATTAAGGGCCTTGTTAAAATGCTTGATCCAAAATTTAACCCTGACCACTATGAAGAAGCTCGCTTCTTAGGTCGCGGTACAGTAACTACTTCCCAAATTTTCTATACTTCTCCAAGCCGTTGTGCAGTAGCTGACTCCTGCGCTATTTCCTTGGACCGTCGTATGACTGCTGGTGAAACTTGGCAAAGTTGCTTGGCAGAAATCGAAGAATTACCACATGTTAAAGAATATGGTGCGAAAGTATCCATGTACGAATATGCTCGTCCATCTTGGACTGGTTTAACCTATCCAATTGAATGCTACTTCCCAACATGGGTAATTCCTAAAGATCACAAAGTAACAGAAGCTTTGGAAGAAGCATACACTAGCTTATATGGCAACGAACGTATTGGTGCAGAAGATACAGTTGAAATGCGTAAAGCTCGCCCATTAACTGATAAATGGACATTCTCCACAAATGGTGTATCTATCATGGGTCGTAATGGTATTCCTTGCATCGGCTTCGGTCCTGGCGCAGAAGCACAAGCACATGCTCCTAACGAAATTACATGGAAACAAGATCTTGTAACATGTGCCGCTGTATATGCATTGTTACCATCCGTATACTGCAAAGACTAATATCACATATATTGAATTAGATCTATTTTAACGAAAATAACTGAAAATAGTTGATATTAAGAATTTCATATGGTACCTCAACATTTGATGAGGCATCGTATAAAGTTAGATCCTAAGTAGCCCTTTAGGGAATTGAAAGAGAGGACTTACAGATGACAGACTTCAATAAAAGTATTGAAACACTACAAGGCTTAGATGTTAGTAAAATGTACGGCGAAGATTTCTTCCTAACTTGGGAAAAATCTGATGACGAATTAAAAGGTGTTTGGGCAGTAGCTGATGCATTGCGTGCTCTTAGAGAACGCAATATCTCCACTAAAGTATTTGACAGCGGTCTTGGCATTTCTTTATTCCGCGATAACTCTACAAGAACTCGTTTCTCTTTTGCTTCCGCTTGTAATTTGCTAGGCCTTGAAGTTCAAGATTTAGATGAAGGCAAATCTCAAATCGCTCACGGTGAAACAGTTCGTGAAACAGCTAATATGATTTCCTTTATGGCAGATGTTATCGGTATTCGTGATGATATGTATATCGGTAAAGGTAATGCTTATATGCATCAAGTATCCGATGCAGTTAAAGAAGGTCACGAAGATGGTGTACTAGAGCAACGCCCAACACTTGTAAACCTACAATGTGATATTGACCATCCTACACAAATCATGGCTGATACAGCTCATATCATCAAAGAATTCGGCGGTGTAGAAAACCTTAAAGGCAAAAAGATTGCTATGACTTGGGCATACTCCCCATCTTATGGTAAACCTTTATCCGTACCTCAAGGTGCTATTGGTTTATTTACTCGTCTCGGTATGGAAGTTGTATTAGCACATCCAGAAGGGTATGAAGTAATGCCGGAAGTTGAAGAAATCGCTAAGAAACAAGCTGAAGCTAGCGGCGGTTCATTCCGTAGAACTAACGACATGAAGGATGCTTTCAAAGATGCAGACATCGTATATCCTAAGAGCTGGGCTCCATTCGGTGCAATGGAAAAACGTACAAAACTGTATGGTGAAAATGATCATGAAGGTATTAAAGCATTAGAAAAAGTTCTTCTTGAAGAAAATGGTAAACATAAAGATTGGGCATGTACGGAAGAGATGATGAGTCTCACAAAGGACGGCAAAGCTCTTTACTTACATTGCTTACCAGCAGATATTACAGGTGTAAGTTGTGAAGAAGGCGAAGTAGATGCAACAGTATTTGATCGCTACCGCATACCTCTTTATAAGGAAGCAAGCTACAAACCATATGTTATTGCAGCTATGATTTTCCTTAGCAAATTTAAAAATCCTGTAGAAACCTTAAAAGAATTAGAACGGAAGGGAACCGAACGAGTTCAACCGTAAAGTAAAGTTTAGGGGCCATCCGTATTGATGGCTCCTTTTATTCTTAATAGTTTGTTATGAGGCATAACATGAAAAAGAGAGTTGTAGTAGCACTGGGGGGGAATGCATTAGGCAATTCCTTACCAGAACAGAAAATTGCAGTAAAAAGTACAGCTAAAACGATTATTGATTTAGTAGAAGCTGATTGTGACGTAGTGGTAACACATGGTAATGGACCTCAAATTGGTATGATCAACAATGCGATGGCTGCATTGACTCGTGAAGTAGAAGGTCAACCAAACACTCCATTATCTGTATGTGTAGCAATGAGCCAAGCTTATATTGGTTATGACTTACAAAATGCTCTTCACGAAGAGCTCTTAAATCGTGGTATAAAAGATTTGCCAACAATGACTATGGTTACACAAGTACTTGTTGATCAAAATGACCCAGCTTTTCAAAATCCTACAAAACCAATTGGACACTTTATGACTCAGGAAGAAGCTGAATACGCAGAAAAGAATTACGATTATGTGGTAAAAGAAGATGCGGGACGTGGTTATCGTCGTGTGGTGGCATCTCCAGCACCAAAAGAAATTATTGAACTAGAAGCAATTAAAGGTTTAGTAGGTAAACAATTAATTGTTGCTTGTGGCGGGGGAGGTATCCCAGTAACTAAAGAAGGTAATGAACTTCATGGTGCAGCTGCTGTTATTGATAAAGATTGGACTAGTAGTTTATTGGCCCAAGAAATTGATGCTGATGTTCTCGTTATTTTAACAGCTGTTGAAAAGGTTGCCATTAACTTTGGTAAAGAAAATGAAAAATGGCTTGATGAAATAACCGTTACACAAGCTAAAGAATATGTATCAGCTGGTGAGTTTGCAGAAGGCTCGATGAAACCAAAGGTAGAAGCCGCTATAGCATTTGCAGAATCTAAAAAAGGCCGTGTTTCAATTATCACATTATTAGAGAAATCTAAAGATGGTATAGCAGGAAAAACAGGAACACGTATCGTATTATAATAATATATAAGTTTATAAGTATGCATTTCAACGAATCGTTGAGGAGGTGCCCACATGATTATATTAGGAAAAGGTACTGTTATTACTCGCGACGCTGATAGACCTATCATTTATGATGGTGCTGTTGCTATCGACGGGACTCAAATTGTTGATATTGGTATATATGATGAATTATGTAAAACGTATGTAAATGCAGAAATCATTGATGCTCATGGTGGCCTAATTATGCCAGGTTTCATTAATGCACATCACCATATTTATTCCGCTCTTGCACGAGGTTTATCATTGCCAGGTCCGGCACCGACTAACTTCGGTGAAATCTTGGAAGGACTTTGGTTCTACTTAGATAATAAATTGACCGCTCCTGATGTAAAAGCAAGTGCATTACTTACGTATTTAGGCTGTATCGAAAATGGTGTAACTACTATTTTTGACCATCACGCAAGTTATGGTGAAGTTCCTAACAGCTTATCCATCATTGCAGATGTAGCTAAGCAATTTGGCGTTCGCTCTTGCTTGTGCTACGAAGTGTCTGACCGTAACGGTGTTGATCAGATGAAAGCCGCTGTTGCAGAAAACGTACGCTTTGGTAAAGAAGCCAAGCAAGATTCATCTAGACTTGCTGCTATGATGGGCTTGCATGCATCTTTCACACTAAGCTCTGATACATTAGACTATGTGAAAGCTCACAATGAAGATCAATTAGGTTATCATGTTCATGTTGCAGAAGGGCCTGAAGATGTGGCCGATAGTAAAGAAAAGTATGGCATGACACCTGTTAGACGCCTCGTAGAGGCAGGTATTTTAGGCCCTAAGAGCATCGCTGGTCACTGTGTACACGTAACTGACGAAGATGTGGCATTATTGAAAAAATCTCAAGCTAAGGTCGTACATAACCCAGAAAGTAACATGGGTAATGCAGTAGGCACGACAGATATCTTAAAACTATTAGATGCAGGGATCACTGTTGGGCTTGGCACAGATGGTTATACAAATGATATGCTCGAATCTTATAAAGTAGCGAATTGTCTCGTGAAACATGAGCAACATAAACCATATGTAGGCTGGGGCGAAGTACCTCATATGCTATTTGAAAACAACCGCAAAATGGCTAATGAATTCTTCGATACTACGGTAGGCATCCTTAAAAAAGGTGCCGCAGCTGACGTAATTGTTCTTGATTACGCAGCACCAACACCACTTGATGAAAACAACATCAATGGTCACTTACTATTCGGTGCTAATGGTATGTATGTGGTAACAACTATTAGTGATGGTGTACCACGCATGATTGATCGTAAATTACAAGGCATTGATAAAGCTGAAGTAATGGACGAAGTTTTAGCAACATCTAAAGGTTTATGGAAACGACTAAACCCATAACGCAAACGCTTTAAAGGAGTGTGACATTATGAGTGACATTATGTATCCGGTAAGTTTCGGAAATTTGATGAACCACATTATGACTGAGTACAAGATGTACAATCGTATTTACAATGTAAATAAAATTCATCGTACGAATCATGATCAACGCTTATCTATCTTTGGTAAATCTATTGAAAATCCTGTAGGTCCAGCAGCTGGCCCTAATACACAGTTGGCACAAAACATTGTGGCATCTTATGTAGCTGGTGCTCGTTGCATCGAATTAAAAACCGTACAAATTATGTATGGTGAAGAACTAGGTATTCCTAGACCTTGTATCTACTCTGTAGACGAAGCCTACAACGTAGAGTGGTCTTCTGAATATAGCTGTGATGAAGCTGCTGATGAATACATCAAAGCTTGGTTCGCATTGAAATTAATCTCTAAAGAATTAGATTTAGGGGATCCAGATGGCTTCTTATTCATCATGAGTGTTGGCTACAACTTGGCTGGTATCAAGAGCCCTATGGTTGATAAATTCATTAACACAATGCGCAGTGCATCTCAATCCCAAATGTGGGATACTTGTAAACAATGGTGTCTTGACCATGTAGATGAATTTGAGCATATTGATGCTGATTATATCAACTCTATTAGTGATGAACTTTGCCAAGCAATTACATTGTCCACAATGCACGGTTGCCCAGCAGAAGAAATCGAATCCATTTGTTCGTACCTTATCAGTGAAAAAGGTCTTCACCTATACTTAAAATGCAACCCTACATTGTTAGGTCCAAAACGCATTAGAGAATTATTGGATAACGCTGGTTTTGAGTACATTGACTTTGAAGATCATCAATTTGAAGTTGACCTTCAATTCGATAAAGCTGTTCCAATGTTAGAGCGTCTTATCGCTCTTGGTGAAAAACACAATAAGATTTTCGGTGTTAAATTGACAAATACATTCCCTGTACAAATTCACAACAATGAATTGCCAGGCGAGCAAATGTATATGTCTGGTAAATCCTTGTTACCTGTAACAATTGGTGTAGCTGAGCTCTTAAGTGCTCAATTCGGCGAACGTTTACCTATGTCTTATAGCGGTGGTGCTGTAAAACAAAATATCAAAGCTATCTTTGATTGTGGTATTTGGCCTGTAACAGTATGTACAATTCTTCTACAAGGTGAAGGTTATAATACTTTCAAAGGCTTAGCAGACGAAGTAGAATCTACTGATTACAATGCTGCTTTAAAAGTTCATAAAGAACTTATCGCTGAACTTGCTAAAGATATCGCTGAGAACAAAATTTTCAAAAAGAGCGATGCTATGAAGAAAAAACGTGAAGCAATGCCATCTTTCCCAGGTACACGTAGCTCTGACTACCACTGCCGCGTAGTTTGTGGCGCTTGTGTTCGCGTATGTCCTAATAGATGTAATGAAGTCGTTACTGTAAATGATGCTAAATTGATCGTCCATGTTGATCAAAGCTGTAATGAGTGTGGTAACTGTGCATGTCATTGCGTAGAACCTTGTCAACCATACAAGGATCGCATTACATTCTTCCACAATGCTGAAGCTTTAGCAGATAGTACAAATGATGGTTTCTACATCAAAGGCACTAGCTGTGGTTATCGCTTCAAAGGTGAAGAAGCCGTATGTGACATTGATGCATTACCTAAAGAATTGAAAGGAGTTGTACATGCCTTCTGTAAAGAGCATGTGTACTATGTATCATGATTATCATACAACAAGGGGAATTGGTCTTAGCTGATCGAATCCTTACCGGAGATTTATTAATTGATGGCGACAAAATTGTCGCCATCGATGAACACGTTCCTGTTCCAGAAGGGGCTAAAGTAATTGATGCAAAAGGTTGCTACGTATTCCCAGGATTTATAGATCCTCATACGCACTTTCAAATGACCAATACTTTAGCATCGACTGCGGATGATTTTGATAGTGGTACGAAGGCTGCTATACTTGGTGGGACTACTTCAATCATCAATTTTGCTTCTCCCGAGGATGGCTCCCTTTGTAAAGGTTTAGAAGTTCACAAGGAGCGTGCCGCAGGGCGCTGCTCCTGTGACTACAAATTCCATATGGAGCTTGTAGAAATGAATGAAGAGGTATCTCATGAAATACCAAAGGTTGTAGAAGCTGGTGTATCGTCCTTTAAAGTGTACTTAGCGTATGGCTTCCGTTTAACAGATCGAGAAATTTATGATGCTATTGAAGCTATAAAACCAACGGGTGCGCTTGTAGGGGCTCACTGTGAAAACGGTGATCTTATCGATGCCTTTGTAGCAGATAAACGTAAACGTGGTGAATTAGATGTAGACAATCATCCACTCACAAGACCGGCCATGATTGAATCGGAAGCGATTAAGCGATTTAGTACAATTGGTGCTGCATTAGAGTATCCCGTGCATATTGTGCATGTAAGTTCTAAAGAAGGCGTAGATGAAGTTCTACGTGAGCGGGCATTAGGACATCAAGTGACTTGTGAAACATGTCCACAGTATTTGGTGCTTGATGAATCACGATATAAATTACCTGATTTTGAAGGGGTTAAATTTGTGATGAGTCCTCCACTTAGAACGATACAAGACCAAATGGCATTGAAGCATGCACTAGTAAATGGTGTATTCCAAACCATTGGTTCCGACCATTGTAGCTTTACCTTTAATGATCAAAAATTAAAGAGTCGGTATGACTTTACCCGAATTCCTGGAGGTATTCCTGGAGCCGAAGAACGGGGCATCATTGCTTATGATGTGTTGGTTAACCAATGCAATATGAGTGCTGTAGATTTTATGAAATTAGTTAGTGAAAACCCAGCAAAGCTATATGGCATGTATCCCAAGAAGGGTACATTAGCTGTAGGTAGTGATGGGGATATAACAATTGTAGATAAGCATATAGAACATATGCTTTCAAAAGAGTCCGCCCATACAAAGGCTGACTATATACCTTACGAAGGAATATCTGTAACTGGCAAGGTTCGAGATGTTATCCTTAGAGGTCACCATGTGGTACAAGATGGATCCTTAACAGAATCGTATCTTGGTGAATGTATTCCTTAATGAGAGGAGGGCTATATATGTACCGCTTTCAAGTGAATGGCACCCAATATGAGGTTCAAGAGGATCAACGTTTAATTGATTTCTTGCGAGCTGATTTAAAGTTGACGGGCACTAAAGAAGGTTGTAGTGCTGGTGCATGTGGTACGTGTACAGTAATTATAGACGGAAAAAAAGCAAAGGCTTGTGTAAGCAAACTATCTCAATTAGACGGTAAATCAATTGTCACGATTGAAGGTTTATCTGAACGAGAAAAAGCAGTATACACCTATGCTTTTGGTGAATGCGGAGCGGTGCAGTGTGGTTTCTGTATACCAGGTATGATTATTAGTGCAAAAGTATTGATTGACGAAAATAATGACCCTACACCTGACGATGTTAAAAAGGCGATATTAGGTAATATTTGCCGTTGTACAGGCTATGTAAAAATTGAAGAGGGCATTATGCTAGCTGCAAAAATGTTCCGTGAGAACTTACCAGTTCCAGAAAAGGATACAAATGGTAATGTAGGCGCTCGTTTACACCGTGTAGATGCTGAGGAAAAAGCATTAGGTACTGGACAATACTCTGATGATATCTATATGGATGGCATGATTTATGCCAAAGCATTGCGTTCTAAATACCCACGAGCTAGAGTTGATCGTGTTGATGTGTCTAAAGCTCTTGAACATCCAGCATGTGTAACGGCATTGACTGCTAAGGATGTACCATTCAATAAGACTGGTCATTTAGTACCGGATTGGGATGTACTTATCGCCGAAGGTGATATTACACGTTATGTAGGCGATGCAATTGCACTTGTTGCAACTACAGAAAAGAAATACTTAGACGAAGTATTGGCTCTAGTTGAAGTTGATTATACTGAATTAGAACCCGTACTAGATCCATTGGAAGCACTAAAACCAGATGCTCCTCAGTTACATCCAGAGGGAAATGTATTATCTCGTCAAACATTATCTCGTGGCGATGTAGATAAGGCTATTGCAGAGGCTGCTTTTGTAGTAACAAATCATTATTCCACACCTCAAACCGACCATGCATTTATGGAACCAGAATGTGCCGTTGCATATCGTGAGGGTGATGAAATTCATCTGCATTCAGGTAGCCAAAATGTTTATGATGATCGTCGTGAAGTTGCTCGTATGCTTGGTATTCCGAATGAGGCTGTAAAGGTTCACAGTATGCTCGTAGGTGGTGGCTTTGGTGGTAAAGAAGATATGACCGTACAACATCATGCATCACTCGTAGCTTGGCTTACAGGAAAACCAACTAAGGTACTTTTCTCCCGTCAAGAAAGTCTCAATATTCATACTAAACGTCATGCGATGGAAATGGATATTACAACAGCTTGTGATGCGGAAGGTAATTTGGTAGCAAGTAAGGTAAATATCGTTTCTAATTGTGGCGCGTATGCATCTTTAGGTGGTCCTGTACTTCAACGTGCTGGTACTCATTCTTGTGGCCCTTATCACTTTGATAATTTTGCCTTTGATGGTGTATGTGTTTATACAAATACTGTTCCTGGTGGTGCATTCCGTGGGTTTGGCGTAACACAAACTATCTTTGGTCAAGAGCAAAATATTGATGAATTAGCTGCGTTGGTAGGCATGGATCCTTGGGAATTCCGCTACAAAAATGTTGTACGCCCTGGTGACTCATTACCAAACGGCCAAATTTGTTCCAAAGAAACCGCTTTAGTAGAATGTTTGGAAGCTGTAAAAGATGCATATTATGCCTCTGATCGTACTGGCCTTGCGGTATGTTTGAAAAATAGTGGTATTGGTGTAGGACTACCTGATACGGGTCGCGTTATTTTAGAAGTACGTGATGGTAAAGTTCGTATTCGTACGGGTGCCGCTTGTATTGGTCAAGGCATGGCTACTATGGCAACACAAGTACTTTGTGAAACGACAGGCTTAACGGCGGATAAAGTATTTGTAGAACGACCTGATACAGTACGTACACCAGATTCTGGTACAACTACTGCATCTCGCCAAACGCTCTTTACCGGTGAAGCAACGCGTAAAGCAAGTCTTCGCTTAAAAGAAATGTTAGATACTAAAACATTAGAAGAACTGAATGGCGTAGAGATTTATGAAGAGTTTCTCGGTGAAACAGATCCATTTAATTCTGATAAATCGCATCCAAAAAATCACGTTGCCTATGGTTATGGTGCATGTGTAGCAACAATTGGTGAAGACAATAAGGTTGCTAATTTACATGTAGCATACGATGTAGGTCGTGTAGTGAACCCTCAATCCTGTACAGGTCAGGCCGAAGGTGGTGCCATTATGGGAATGGGGTATGCCGTTACAGAAGACTTCCCTTATAAAGAAGGGTATGTAACATCTAAATACGGTACGCTAGGACTTCTTAGAGCTACCCAATGTCCTCCAATTCATGTAAGTCTTATCGAAAAAGGGACACCAGAACAATATGCATACGGTGCTAAAGGTATTGGCGAAATCTCTAGCATTCCGATTGCACCGGCTATTGCAAATGCGTATCGTCGTATCGACGGAGAACCACGTAGGTCCTTGCCGATTAAACATACAGGTTATAAAAAATAGAATATTTGCTTAATGGTAGGGGCTTTTGCCCCTAGCCATCAAGGTTCCCACGTGAAGTCGATGAGATTTCTAAACTCTATCATGTACGATAGTATGACTATATTGTTTAACTAGTAACTAAAACGTAAGATATGAGGTGATTCTTATGAGTAAAGGTGCATCTGGTGTCGACCATGTAGATGGTATGCTGCCAATCCCGCAGTTATTCGCTTATGGTTTACAGCACGTTCTGGCTATGTATGCTGGGGCAGTAGCTGTACCAATTATTATTGCACAAGCTATGCATTTGCCAATTGAAGATTTAATTCGTTTGATTACAGCTGACTTATTTACATGTGGTGTAGCTACATTGATTCAAACATTAGGATTCGGATCAGTTGGCGGGCGTATTCCTCTTATTCAAGGTGTTACATTTGCTTCTGTAGGCCCTATGATTATGATTGGTCAACAGCATGATATCAATACGATTTACGGTGCGATTATCGTAGCTGGTCTCTTTACATTCCTTGTGGCACCATTTTTCAGTCGTTTGATTCGGCTATTCCCACCTGTAGTAACAGGTACTATCATTACTATTATTGGTATCAACTTGATGCCAGTAGCTGTTAACTGGATGGGGGGTGGCGTAGGCAATAAAAACTTTGGCGATCCACTATACATAGCTCTTGGTGTAGCTACATTTGTTCTCGTTATATTAACTTATCGATTTGGTAAAGGTTTCCTTGGTAATTTGGCAATCTTAGTTGGCCTTATTCTCGGTACAGCCTTAGCTATGATTGTTGGTATTACAGATTTTTCAGAGGTAGGACGTTCTCAATGGATTTCTGTTGTAACACCATTCTATTTTGGTCTTCCAACCTTTGACTTTGCTTCTATTGTATCTATGATTATTGTAATGCTCGTAGTTATGGTAGAAACAACTGGTGATAGTATTGCGGTAGGTGAAATTGTAGATAAACCTATTGGTCAAAATGAATTGGCTGCGGTACTTCGCGCGGATGGCTTGTCTACTATTATTGGTGGTATCCTTAATAGTTTTCCGTATACAGCATTTGCTCAAAACGTAGGTCTTATTGCTGTAACACGTGTTAAGAGTCGTTTCGTTGTAGCAGCATCTGGTGTAATTTTAATTTTATTAGGCCTTTTCCCTAAATTAGCCGCTATCGTAGCTTGTATTCCAAATGCTGTACTAGGGGGCGCAGGGATTGCTATGTTCGGCATGATTATCGCCAGTGGGATTCGTTCTCTTGGTAAAGTTAGTTTCGATGGTAACTATAACCTGATGCTAGTTGCCATTAGTATTGGGGTATCCATGATTCCTCTTGCAGCACCTCAATTCTATACACACTTTCCAGCATGGGCTCAAATTCTGTTGAAATCTGGTATCACAGCTGGTAGTATAGTAGCTGTTATTTTAAATGTAATGTTTAATGGTTTTGGTTATAAAACTGTTAACGAACCTAATCGTGCGACTCGTAAATATCGCCACTTCACACGATTCAAAGGTTATCCTAAACATTTCTACCAATAAGATATAGTTAGACGAGTTTACTCTCATGCGATTATATGTATTGTCTCTCACAGTAGAAACCTTGTTAGTATAGGTAAAACATCAATATATATGGTTTCGTTTGTTAAAAAGATCTCACTCTGATTTGGAGTGAGGTCTTTTTTTATGGAATCGTATACTACTTTGGTATATAATTAAATAATATTATTGCAAAGGAGACGCATTATGAAAGACGAGCGATTTATAGTTACATATAGAATAGAAGCGAGTACATATGAAGAAGCAAAATCAATTGCTTGGGCTGTTCAAGTGGAGCAAACTATAGAATTTCCTTATGAGTTTGTAACGGATCCATACATTAAAGAAACTATTACTGGTCGACTAGAATCTCTTGAACCTATAGTAGAAGACTCTCCTTATATCAATGTAGGTGTGATGCCAAATGCTGTAATTGACACCTCTCGTTACTATTTGGCTCGTATTTCATATCACGTAGATACCACGGCCTTAGAGGCTACACAATTTTTAAATGTTGTCTTTGGTAATTCTTCGTTACAGCCACATATTTGGGTAGTAGATATTGAACTATGTCCAACACTTTACGATGTGTTTAAGGGACCACAATTTGGCTTACAAGGAATTCGTCGATTAGTGGAAACCCCGACGCGTCCAATGATTCAAGCCGTTGTAAAGCCGATGGGCACACCGAATGTAGAATTGGCTCGTATGTGTGGCGCTTACACACGTGGTGGTGCAGATGTCATAAAGGATGATCATGGTATTTCTAATCAGTCCTTCTCTCAATATAAAGATCGTGTAAAACGATGTGCTGCTATGGTACAGGAAATGAATGCTGTACATGGTACACATACTTTATATGCTGCAAACGTATCAGGTGATGGTACAGATGTGTTAGAACGCGCTTATTTTGCCAAAGAGGCTGGTGCTACAGCTCTCATGGTGGCTGCAGGTCTCGTTGGTTTCGGTTGGTTACACAAATTAGCTACTGATGAAAACTTACGATTGCCCATTATTCATCATCCAGCTTATTCTGGTGGATTTGTAAGCCCTGGTGTATCTGGAGTAGCTGACTATTTACAACTAGGTTTATTACCTCGTATCTTTGGGGCTGATATGCCAATTTTCGTATCTTATGGTGGACGCTTTACTTTTACAGAGGAACAATGCAAGAGGATTTCCTCTTACATTAAACAGCCATTAGGTTTGATGAAAGCAGCTTGCCCGGCACCGGGTGGTGGTGTTACAGATGCTCGTCTTAATGAACTCGTTGAGCTGTACGGAAATGATACTATGTTCCTCGTTGGCGGTGACATGTTCCGTCGAGGATCAGATATTGAGGCTAATATGTCGTACTTTGTAGAGCGTTTGACTAAATTATCTGAAAGAACGTAATAATAGCTTGAATTTAAATGAGTTAATACAATATTTAACTAAATAACTAAGCTATTGACTTTTACAGAAATAATAGATTTATGATTAAGTATATGGAGTGTTTTGATGAGTGAATCCTCACCGTTGGAGGTCCATGTCCTTGCCAGTGGTAGTAAGGGCAATTGTACAGTGATAAAAAAAGGGAACTCCGTCATATTACATGATGTAGGCATCAGTTGTCGACGCATTGTCAATGGGTTAAAAGAATTACAAATTGATATGGCACAGGTAGAGGGTATATTTGTCAGTCATGAACATAGTGATCACATTGCGGGACTACAACAATTACTAAAACGATTTGATATTCCTGTGTATACGAAGCAAGGCACCTGGCGTGAAATCCAAGATAAGTTAATCGTGCCAAAGAATCGATTAATCGAGCTTACAAAGGGCAGTTTGACGTTGGGGAGTCTAATTGTGGAACCTTTTTCGGTAAGTCATGATGCGGCTGATCCAATTGGTATAAATGTGTTTGCTGGGAACGATAAGGCAACTATTGTCACTGATACAGGCGTGATTTCAGATGATATTTTACGTAGAATTGATGATACGACTCTGTTAGTGCTAGAGGCGAATTATGATCCTCATATGTTGCGATTCGGACCATATCAGCCGTTTTTGAAACAAAGGGTGGCTAGTGATGAAGGTCATTTGAGTAATGAAATGGCTGCGCAAGCACTACTCATGATGAAACGTCCTGATTTTATGCAAGTTATATTGGCCCATCGTTCTGAAAATAATAATAACTCTGTCCTTGTTACCCAAACTATTGGCAAAATGCTTGTTGATGGTGGTGTTCGTATTGGACCTGAAATGAAGTTACAACATGGTCAGCCTAATGAAATTGTGTCCATCCAATCTGTGAAGAGGTAAAAATGAGATTTTATGTAGTCTGTATCGGCAAATTGAAGGATGTTTATTTACGTGAGGGCGTAGCAGAGTTTGTGAAACGCATGCGCCCCTATGGTGGCATTACAATTACAGAGCTGAATGAAAGTAAAATTGGAGATAAGCCGAGTAATGCGGATCGCAAACAAGTCGTTGCAGAAGAAGGAGACCGTTTATTAAAAGCGGTCCCTAAAAATGCGTATACCGTATTACTTGACGTGTATGGCAAACCAATGTCCTCTGAAGAACTCGCTAAGACGGTATCTAAGCTTGAGGTGGATGGTGTTAGCGATATGGCTTTCATTATTGGTGGTGCCTTTGGGGTGAGTGATATATTACGTCAGGCTGTAAATTATAAATTATCTTTTAGCCCTATGACTTTTACTCATCAAATGGTTCGATTGCTACTTGTAGAACAAATTTATCGAGCATCAAAAATCAATCGTAATGAACCTTATCATTGGTAAAAGACGTAGACTTAAAAATTATTTGTATAATACTTTCAGAAAAAAGGAGTTTTATTATATTGTGGCGAATAGTATAATAAAGCAAGATGTATTTGTAAGGAGGAATTCACTATGAAAATCCAAGAAGTAATGAATAAATACCCTGTTACTGTTGGCAAAGATGCGCCGATTTCTGATGTAGCTGATTTATTGGTTAAATATAATTTAACAGCTGTGTCCGTAGTGGATGATGATAATAAGTTGTTAGGTATTATCTCTGAAGGTGATTTACTTTATAAAAAAGTACGTCCTCATGTGCCTCATTATGTTAATGTATTAGGCGCTAGCATCTATTACAATGGCATCGGTGAATACAATGCTCAATTTAAAAAATTATTGGCATCTCACGTTCATGAGTTGATGACTGATGAAGTAATTACAACCACACCGGATAAAGATGTAGAAGAAATTGTATCTGTTATGCTTGACCAACATTTGAAAAATGTGCCAGTTGTAGATAAAGAGTACCGTTTGATTGGAATTTTGTCTCGTCGGGACATTATCAAATTGATTGCTAAAGATAACTAATTGGCATAATTATGTTAAATATGTAAAGACCACCCGTTTTGGGGTGGTCTTTTAGTGTATATTGAGAAGAATTGCATTGACCTTGCATTTATGTTATTATTAGGAGTGCATAATATACTACAGAAATTTGGGCATATTGCCCTTCGAGGAGGACATATTTTAAATGAAAGCAACTGTAAATCCTGTTGATCAACACGTAGTAACGTTAACTATTGAAGTACCTGCAGCAGAAGTAGATAAGGGCATTAAACAAGCTGTAAAACGCATTGCAGGTCAAGTGAACATCCCTGGCTTCCGCAAAGGACATGCGCCTCGCCGTATTTTGGAAATGAACTTCGGTAAAGAAGCTATCTTGGAAGAAGCGTTTGAAGTATTGGCTAGCCAAAACTATAGTGCTGCACTTCGTGAAAATGATATCGTGCCTGTATCTGAACCTGAAATCGAACGCGAACAATTCGAAGAAGGCAAAGATTTGATTTTCAAAGCTACTGTAACTAAACGCCCTGAAGTTAAACTTGGCGATTACAAAGGCTTAGAAGCAGATAAACAAGATGCTACAGTATCTGATGAACAAATCGAAGAACAGTTGAACAATATTCGTGAACAACAAGCAAAAATGGTTGTTGCTGAAGAAGGCGCTACAATTCAAAAAGATGACTTCGCAGTAATCGACTTTGCTGGTTCCGTTGATGGTAAACCTTTTGATGGTGGTGAAGGTAAATCCTATCCATTACAAATCGGTTCTGGTAGCTTCATTCCTGGCTTCGAAGATCAATTGATTGGCGCTAAAGCTGGTGATGATGTAACTGTAAAAGTAACATTCCCTGAAGACTACTTCGTAGCAGAACTTGCTGGTAAAGAAGCAGAATTCAAAACTCATATCCATGATATTAAACGTAAAGAATTGCCTGAATTGAATGATGAATTCGCAAAAGAAGCAAGCTCTTACGAAACTATTGAAGAATTGAAAAAAGATCTTCGCACTAAAATGGAGGAAGAAGCTTCCCGTCGTGCAATCGATACTTACAATGCTGACTTGATTCAAACAGCTGTTAAAAATGCAACTGTAGAAATCCCAGAAGTAATGATTAAAGATCGCGTAGAACAAATGATTCAAGAATTGGCTATGAATATGGAAGGCCGTGGCTTGAAACTTGATGACTACTTGAAATTCTCCAATAAAACTATCGAAGATTTACGCTCTGAATACAAAGATTCCGCAGCTGAAAACGTACGCGCTGATTTAGTATTGGATGCTATTGCAACTGCTGAAGGTATCGAAGTAACTCCAGATGATATGAACCGTGAAATCTTCATTATGGCTCAAAACTTTGGGGCAGATCCTAAAGAAGTTTGGGATATTATTGCAAAAGAAGGTCGTGTAGCTATGTTGGCAGGCTCTGTAGCTCGCAAAAAAGCAGCTCGATTCATTATTGATAATGCAAAAGGCGCTGAAGCGGCTGAATAATAGTTTGCTCAACTGGGTACATGAAAAGGTGATTACATGTATGTACCAATCGTAGTTGAACAAGGTGAACGCGGAGAGCGTTCCTATGATATTTACTCTCGCTTGTTAAAGGATCGCATTATTTTCCTTGGTGGCCCCATCGATGATAATGTGGCAAATGCGGTTATTGCGCAAATGTTATTCCTAGAAGCAGAGGATCCTGATAAGGATATCCATTTGTACATCAATAGCCCTGGCGGTGTTGTAACCGCAGGTATGGCTATTTATGATACGATGCAATATATTAAACCAGATGTGTCTACTATTTGTGTAGGCTCTGCAGCGAGCATGGGCGCTGTGCTTTTAACAGCTGGCACTAAAGGTAAACGATATGCATTGCCTCATGCGCGCATCATGATTCACCAACCATTAGGTGGTGTACAAGGACAAGCATCTGAAATTGAAATCCATGCCCGTGAGATTCTTCGCATGCGTGAAGAGTTAAATGGTATCTTAGCTTCTCGCAGTGGACAAGATATTGAAGTAGTAGCTCGCGATACAGACCGCGATAACTTCATGAGTGCTCAGGATGCCGTTGAATACGGCTTAATTGATGAGGTGCTCACAAGAGAACCTGTAGAAAGCAAGTAATGGAGGCGCCCCTTGGCAAAAGATAAAGACACTATGCGCTGCAGTTTTTGTGGACGCACAAGCGAGGAAGTCCGCAAATTAGTGGCGGGGCCTAACGTGTATATTTGTGATGAATGCGTTGAAGTTTGTGAACGCATCATTGCAGATGAGTTGGGTGCGGTTGAGACGGACGACTTTAATTTAAAAGAATTGCCAACGCCTAGAGAAATTAAAGCTCATCTTGACGAATATGTCATTGGTCAAGATGATGCTAAAATCTCCTTAGCCGTGGCTGTATATAATCACTACAAACGTTTACAAACAGATAATGTAGTTGATGACGTAGAATTACAAAAGGCTAATGTTTTATTCATTGGTCCTACTGGTAGTGGTAAAACACTATTGGCTCAAACCTTAGCGAAAATGCTAGAAGTACCATTTGCTATTGCAGATGCTACAAGCTTAACTGAGGCTGGGTATGTAGGGGAAGATGTAGAAAACATCTTACTCAAAATTATCCAAGCTGCAGATTATGATATAGCTCGGGCTGAACGTGGCATTATCTATATCGATGAAATTGATAAGATTGCTCGTAAGTCTGAGAACCCTTCCATTACACGTGATGTGTCTGGTGAAGGCGTACAACAAGCATTACTCAAAATCTTAGAAGGTACTGTCGCTTCTGTTCCCCCACAAGGTGGTAGGAAGCATCCTAATCAAGAAATGCTTCAAATTGACACTACGAATATTCTCTTTATTTGTGGTGGTGCATTTGATGGTATGGATAAGGTTATTACTAAGCGTACCGCTAAGAAAACACTTGGCTTTGGTGCAGATGTACAGCGTAAAGAAGAACGCAATGTATCGGCTATCTTAAAAGATGTTGTACCTGAAGATTTATTAAAATTTGGCTTGATTCCTGAGTTTATTGGACGTTTGCCAGTAATGGTGACATTAGATCAATTAGACAGAGATGCGTTAATTCAAATTTTGACAAAGCCTAAAAATGCATTAACAAAACAATATGAAAAAATTCTATCCCTTGATGGTGTAGAATTAACTTTCACTGAAGATGCATTAGAAGAAATCGCTGATGAAGCTTTACAGCGAAAAACAGGTGCTCGTGGTTTGCGTGCTATCATTGAAAAGGTGATGAAACGCGTAATGTTTGAGGTTCCTTCCATGCCGGAAGTAACTAAGTGCATTGTGAATCGTGAATCCGTATTAAGCACAGGTGAACCTATACTCAAAAATGAGGCAGACCAAGACATCCAGTTGAAATCGTAATTCGAAGAAACTCATTTCTGTGTAGGAATGAGTTTCTTTTCATAATATATATACCTGGAGGAAGTATGAATTTACTCGAAGTTGGGATCCCTACCGTACCTCTCAGAGGCATGGTAGTATACCCGAATATCGTGATTCACCTCGATATCGGTCGAGACAAATCCATTAAGGCGGTGGAAGCCGCAATGAATGAGGACCGCATTTTAGCCGTCGTAACTCAAAAAGATGATGCTGTAGATGCGCCAACAGTTCATGATTTAGCCCAAATGGGTACATTAGTAAAAATTAAACAAATGTTGCGCTTACCAGGTGGTATAGTACGTGTTCTTGTAGAGGGCATCACTCGTATTCGTCTTATGAATATTACTAGCATGGACCCTTATTATATAGGAGACTATGAACGAGTGGCGTCTGAATTTGAAGACGATGTAGAGCTTGAAGCTTATCGTCGTTTGGTTCAAGCTAAATTTGGCGAATGGGCAGAAGAAGCTAAATCAGTTACTGATGAAGGTGTAACGCGCGTTATGGAATTACGCAATCCTTGTGAATTAGCTGACCAAGTTGCATTTCTATTGCCTATTAATAATTTGAAACGTCAAGAGTTACTTGAAGAATTATCTGTGGCTCGTCGTCTTAACATGATTGTAGGCATTTTAAATATGGAATTACAAATCTCTGATTTGGAAAATTCCATCAATAATCAAGTGCGTCAATCTATGGAAAAAGCGCAGAAGGAATATTTCTTGCGCGAAAAAATCCGCGTTATCCACGATGAGTTGGGTGATAAAGGAGATCCCGAGGAGGAGGCAGAAGAACTACGAGTTAAGTTAAAAGCACTTAACCTAAGTGAAGACGTACATACGCGTATTGATAAAGAAATTTCTCGTTACAGCCGCATGCCTCAATTGATGCCGGAAGCAACAATTTTGCGCAACTACTTAGATTGGGTATTGGCATTACCGTGGAACGAATTAACGGAAGACCGTTTAGATATCAAGGGCGCTTATGCTATGCTCGAGGCCGATCATTATGGCCTTGAAAAGGTTAAGAAACGCATTTTAGAATTTTTAGCGGTTCGTAAATTAACCGGTAAAAATAGTGGCTCTATTCTTTGTTTAGTAGGCCCACCAGGCGTTGGTAAAACCTCTTTGGCTACCTCTATTGCTAAAGCAATGAATCGTAAGTTTATCCGTGCATCCTTAGGTGGTGTTCGTGATGAAGCTGAAATTCGTGGACATCGACGTACTTATATTGGTGCTTTACCTGGTCGTATGATTCAGGGGTTAAAAAATGTAGGTACTAAGAATCCTGTATTTTTATTGGATGAAATTGATAAATTAGCATCTGATTATAAAGGCGATCCATCTTCAGCGTTATTAGAAGTATTGGATCCAGAACAAAATAGCACATTTAGTGATCACTTTATCGAAGTACCGTTCGACTTCTCTGAAGTTTTCTGGATTACTACGGCTAATGTAGCATCTAATATTCCTGGTCCATTGTTAGATCGTATGGAAATTATTGAGTTGTCCAGCTATATGGAAGAAGAAAAACTAGAAATTGCTAAGCGTTACTTAACACCTAAGCAAATTAAGAAAAATGGCCTTGAAGATTACAAGGTTAAATTATCTGATGCTGTGTTAAGAAAGGTAATTTCCGAATATACTCGCGAAGCAGGTGTTCGTACTTTAGAGAAAACAATTGCTAAGATTTGCCGTAAGATTGCTTTCAAAGTAGTTGAAGAAGGCGGAGACGCACCAAAAGTCACTACTAAGAATCTTCACGAATTCTTAGGCGCACCAATCTTTGTTGACCAAGAGCGAGAAAAGAAAGCACAAGTTGGCTATGTAAATGGATTAGCTTGGACATCTGTTGGTGGTGTAGTATTACCATGTGAAGCTACAACTATGAATGGTACCGGTAAATTGGCTTTAACTGGTAGTCTCGGCAAGGTTATGCAAGAGTCTGGTCAAGCGGCTATGAGTTATATTCGCCATAATGCAAAAGCTTTAAAGATTGAAGAAGATTTTTATAAAAAGCTTGATATTCACGTTCACTTGCCAGAAGGGGCAACCCCTAAAGATGGTCCTTCTGCAGGTATTACAATGACATTAGCTATGGTATCTATTTTGACTAACCGCAAGGTTCGTTCTGATATTGCCATGACTGGTGAAATCACATTGCGTGGCCGTGTATTACCAATAGGCGGCTTAAAAGAAAAATTATTAGCAGCCTTGTCTCATGGTATAAAAGAGGTGTTGATTCCAAAAGGCAATGAAAAGGATATTGCAGAATTACCTGACATTGTGAAAGAAGGCCTCATCATTACGCCAGTTAAGACAATGGATGAAGTATTAGCAAAGGCACTTGTGTAATGCAAAAGAAGAAAAAATCCACTAAACCAATGGGCCCAAAACCACAATATACACGAAAAGAACCAAAGGGGCCTCGTATTATAGCTGCAAAATATAATACTTCCTGTGTGAAGGCGGATCAATATCCTGAAGGGGATACTGTAGAAATCGCCTTCCTTGGACGCTCTAATGTGGGCAAGTCTTCGTTGATTAATTCTTTATGTAACTATCGTGGGTTAGCCCTCGTTAGTGGTCAGCCAGGTAAGACTAAGACGATAAACTACTTTGATATTGAATCAAAAGAGGATATTTCTGAAACCGAGGAACGCAGATATAACTGGTTTCTCGTTGACCTTCCTGGTTATGGTTTTGCAAAGACAAATAAAGGAAACCGCAATCTGTGGTCTTCCTTTATTGCCGATTATATTTTACATTCTGAACGATTGATGTTGTTGTGTTTACTTATCGATGGTCGCCATCCTGAAATGGCCATTGATAAGGTGGCCTTTGATTGGCTCGTCGAAGCTGGTGTTCCGTTACAAATTGTAGTGACCAAGGCCGATAAATTGACGGCTAAAGAAAAGTCTGCAAACTTGTCTATTATTAAAGAGCTATATCCAACGGCTACCCCGCCGATTTTGTACAGCTCTTTAAAGCATACTGGGCGTGAGCTTTTACAACAACGAATCAATAAAATTTTGGTAGGAGATGAAGCATGAGTCAAACGAACGAATTAGAGATTATGGAACGCATTGCTCTAGATTTAGAGCATGTCGAAGAGTCTCTTGCATCATCTTTTAATACCGGTGCAGAGGACTTCAATGCACTGATTCGACCGTTATCAGCAGCAGGTGGTAAGCGTTTGCGCGCTCAATTGTGTCTATTGATTGCTAATGCAGGTACATCTATAGAGCGTCAACGCATTAAAATTGCTGAGGCTGTTGAAATGCTTCATTTAGCAACACTTATCCATGACGATGTTTTAGATCAAGCTGAAATTCGCCGTGGGGAGGATACAATTCACATGCATAAAGGTAATAAGGTAGCTATCCTTAGTGGTGATTATTTATTTGCTAAAGCATTTAAAATCGTATCTGAAATGACGAATATGAAGTATCTTCAAGTATTCTCTCATATTATTACATGCCTCGTAGAAGGTGAGTTCATGCAAATGGAAGATGTATATCGCATCGATCAAGGCATAGAGCGTTATATGACAAAGACGCAAAAGAAAACAGCAGACTTCATGGAAGGCTGTATGGAGCTTGGTGGTCTCTTAGGAGATTGGCAAGAGGATGAAATTATAGAGTTGAAAAAATATGGTCATGCATTAGGCATGGCATTCCAAATTACAGACGATATTATGGATTATCGTGAAACAGCGGAAACAACGGGAAAGCCTGTAGGGAATGATCTTCGAGAGGGACTATTGACGTATCCGTTATTAAGCATCGTTAACGATGGTAATAAAGATAAATTGCTTGAAGATATTAAAGGCTTAAATAATGGTGGTAATGAGCAAGACATTATTGATTATGTTATTGCTCAAGGTGGAATTGATAATACATTAGCTGTAGCTGATAAATATTGTAAAGATGCTCTAGCGGCACTCGCTGCAGTGCGTGATTTCCCAGGGAAGGAATTTCTTGTGATGGCTGTAGAAAATCTGGCTGATAGAAAGGTATAATATGGAACCATTCGAACCAAAATCGGATTTCGAATATCCCATGCAAAAACCTTCTTTTGATAGTGTAGTTCGTCAAAAACGGCGTGAAGCAGAACAAAAGTCTGAGCAAGAACGATATAAGGTGGCAACTCAACACATTCCTGAGGATGTGGAAGATGAACCAGTTTATACGGCTATAGAGCAGAAGATGATGGATGAAGCAAGGGAATTGTCTCTTGTAGGACATCTTTCAGAGCTGCGAAAACGATTGATTATAATAGCTGTAGCAGTTATTGTGGGAACTTGTATTTCTTATTATTATGTAGACTTATTATTGGAAATACTCCTAAAACCGGCTGGCAAGCTCTATTATATGAGACCTACTGAAGCATTTTTTACATATATGAAGGTGTCTGTTGTAGGTGGCTTAGTCATAGCCGCTCCCATTATATTGCATCAGATTTGGCTATTTGTTAAGCCTGCACTAACTGTGCGAGAAAAGCAGCTATCTAACTGGATCTTACCAGTAGCAATTGGTCTATTCGGGATAGGTATTGTATTTTCTTATTTTCTCGTATTGCCTGCAGCAGTGAGGTTCTTTATGGGCTTTGCTACAGATGAATTACAGCCGATGTTTTCTATTGGTCAGTATATGGACTTTGTATTATCCTTTGTACTGCCCTTTGGATTTATCTTTGAGTTGCCGTTGATCTTAATTATTTTGGGATATTTCAACTTAATTACATCACGCTTTTTAAAAACGAAGCGAAAGATATTTATTCTTATATCCTTTATCATAGGTGCTGTCATTTCACCTACACCGGATATGTTCTCGCAAACGATGATTGCATTACCTATGATATTGCTATATGAAACAAGCCTATTTGTATTGGCTAAAATTATGAAGCGCTAAGGAGTCTTTTAGGAGGAACGATGAAAACCTACGAAAATTTAACCACATATAATCCTGGTGAAATAGAAGGCAAATGGTATTCTTATTGGGAAAATCAAGGATACTTTCACGAAGAAGTAGACACGAATAAAGAGCCATTTAGTATCGTATTACCACCTCCTAATGTAACTGGTATGTTGCATATGGGGCATGCCCTTGATAACACATTACAAGACATCCTCATCCGTTTCAAACGCATGCAAGGCTACAATGTATTGTGGATGCCAGGTACAGACCACGCTGGTATTGCTACACAAATCAAAGTAGAAGAGATGCTTGCTAAAGAAGAAGGAAAATCTCGCTATGATTTGGGCCGTGAAAAATTCGTAGAGCGCGTGTGGGAATGGAAAAAAGAATATGGTGATACTATTGTAAAACAAATCCGTAGCCTTGGCGCATCCTGTGATTGGAACCGTGAGCGATTTACTTTGGATGAAGGGTATTACCATGCAGTGCGCGAAGTATTTGTAAGTCTTTATGAAAAAGGTTTGATCTATCGCGGTGAACGCATCATCAACTGGTGTCCTCGTTGTGCCACTGCGTTATCTGATGTTGAAGTTGAGCATGAAGATGAACATGGCCATTTATGGCATATTAAATATCCTGTAAAAGGTGAAGATAATCGTTTTGTTGTTGTTGCTACAACTCGTCCAGAAACAATGTTTGGTGACGTAGCAGTAGCAGTAAATCCTGATGATGATCGTTATAAAGATCTCATTGGTAAAACATTGATCTTGCCATTTGTTAATCGAGAAATTCCTGTAATTGCCGATGACTATGTAGATGCTAGCTTCGGTACAGGCTGTGTAAAAATTACACCTGCTCATGACCCTAATGACTTTGAAATGGGCCAACGTCATAATTTGGAATCCATCGTTGTTATGAACAATGATGCAACAATGAATGAAGGTGCTGGCAAATTTAATGGCTTACCTCGTGAAGAAGCGCGTAAACAAGTAGTAGCAGAACTTAAAGAATTAGGCCTACTTGAAAAAATTGATGATCATGACCATGCAGTAGGTCATTGCTCCCGTTGTAATACAATCATCGAACCAATGGTATCTAAACAATGGTTCGTAGATATGAAACCATTGGCAGAGCCCGCTCTTAAGGTTGTTAAAGACCACGAAGTAGAGTTCGTTCCTGAACGTTTTACAAAAACATATGTGAACTGGCTTGAAAATATCCGCGATTGGACGATTTCTCGTCAATTGTGGTGGGGCCATCGCATTCCTGCATGGTATTGTGATGACTGTGGTGAAACTATCGTTAGCCGTGAAGATATTACAGAATGTCCTCATTGCCACGGTCATGTTACACAAGATCCAGATGTTCTTGATACATGGTTTAGCTCTGGTTTATGGCCGTTTGCCACAATGGGTTGGCCTAAGCAAACTCCAGAACTTAAACAATGGTATCCAACAAGTGTGCTTGTAACTGGTTACGATATTATCTTCTTCTGGGTTGCTCGTATGATCTTTATGGCTCTTGAGTTTGAACATGAAATTCCATTTAAACATGTATTTATTCATGGTCTTGTTCGCGATAGCCAGGGCCGTAAAATGAGTAAATCTTTGGGCAATGGTATTAATCCGCTTGAAGTTATCGACCAATATGGTGCTGATGCATTGCGCTTTACTCTTGTAACTGGCAACACACCTGGTAACGATATGCGTTTCTATATGGAACGTGTTGAGGCTAACCGTAACTTTGCCAATAAGATTTGGAATGCATCAAAATTTGTATTGATGAACCTTACTAATTATGATGAAAGTTTCGTTCCAACAGCAGATGATTTGACATTGGCTGACCAATGGATTGTTCAAAAATACAATGAAACAGTACAAAGCGTAACATCTAATCTCGATAAATTCGAACTTGGTGAAGCGGCAAGTTCCGTATATGATTTCATTTGGAATACGTACTGCGATTGGTACATTGAATTAGCGAAACCTCGTTTGTATAGTGAAAGCGACGAACGTGATCGTCGTACAGTTCAATATTTACTTGTAACAATCTTACGTCATATGCTCGAATTATTACATCCATTCATGCCGTTCGTAACTGAACATATTTGGCAACATTTGCCACACGAAGGGGACAGCATCGTTGTTACTAAATGGCCTGAAGCATTGAAATTCGATAATCTTGAAGGGGCAGCACGTCAAATGGAAGTTATGATGGATGCTATCAAAGGTATTCGTAACATGCGTGCTGAAATGAATGTGCCTTTAGGTAAAAAAGCTGAGGTTATCGTAGCGCCAACAGATGAAGCATTAGCTAAAACTGTAGCAGAACATAGTGACTACTTCGTAACATTGGCTTGGGCTGAGAAAGTAACAATTCTTGGTACCGATGATCCAAAACCAGAAAATGCGACTGTAACCGTTGTCAATGGTATGGAAGTATATCTCTTACTTAAAGACTTGATTGACGGTGAAAAAGAAAGAGAGCGTATTGCAAAGGAAAAAATCCAAATGGAAAAAGAAATTTCTCGTTTGGAAGGTAAATTGTCTAACCAAGGCTTCTTAGCAAAAGCTCCTGAAGCTGTAGTAGCAAAAGAAAAAGAAAAGTTAGAAGAATATAAACAAAAACAACAAGCGTTATTGGAACGTGAAGCGTTCCTTGAAACCTTATAATAGGAGGTTTATATGACATATCAGGAGGCCTTAGCCTATTTGGAGCAGGCATCTTCATTTGGTATTAAACCTGGCCTTGAACGAATTACGGCTCTTATGGATGTGTTAGGGAATCCACAAGAAGATTATAAAATTGTTCATGTTACAGGTACAAATGGTAAGGGCTCGGTTACCTCATATATTTCCTACGCACTGTTTACAAGTGGATTACGGGTGGGGCGATTTACATCGCCTCACCTTCAATCCTATACGGAGCGTATTCAAATTAATGATGGAAATATAACAGAGGAAGCCTTTGGGACATTAATTAGTCGCGTAAAGGTTGCCGTAGATACTATTATTAACAATGGAATAGAAGCGCCAACACAATTTGAAATATTAACAGCTGCCGCATTTTTATTCTTTAAGGAGCAAGGTGTAGACTATGCCGTAGTAGAAGTTGGTTTAGGGGGCTTACTAGATTCTACTAATATCGTGACTCCAAAAGTATCTGTTATTACTAATGTAACAATAGATCATCAAGCATATTGTGGTGATACTGTCGAGGAAATTGCACGCCATAAAGCGGGGATTATTAAACCTAAGGTGCCTGTAGTGACAGCTGCACAAGATACACCTCTTAATATCATTGAGGACGTAGCTAAAAAACGACATGCCAAGCTTTATGTTTTTAATAAAGATTTTGGTATTGATAGCCGCAGCGCTGTAATGGGTGGTCAAATGATTACGGTTAGTTCTAACAATGCTGCACCTGCTATGTTGTTTACGACGATGGCTGGCATTCATCAATCTGTAAACCTCGCTTGTGCATTGATGGCCGTACGCCTGTTGATGAAAGAGGATACGAACATCAGTGAAGAAACAATGCGTGAAGGATTTGCCCGCACTACGTGGCCGGGGCGCTTTGAAGTTAAACGAGGCTTAGATCGTACCTTTATATTTGACGGTGCTCACAATGCGGCAGGGGCTGAGTCTTTTGCCATGACGTACAATGAACTATTTAAGGACACACCGAAAACGGTGGTAATGGCTATCCTTAAAGATAAAGACCAAGAGGCTATTATTCGTGAAGTGGTTAAATCTGGCGACACAGTCCTCGTTGTAGCTGCACCAACAGATAGAACAGAGGTACCTGAGAGCTTGGTTGAAGTGATTCGCCGTACTGTGCCTAAGGTGACGGCTCAAACTGCAGAATCTGTTGAGGCTGCGTTAGCCTTAGCATACAAACATACAAAGAATGGTGATATCATTGCTGTATGTGGTTCTTTATATATTCTAGGGGATGCTCGTCAGTGGTTTTTCCATGAGATGAGTCATTGAGGTGAGATTATGGAGCTCTCACTCATTCCTAATCAGAAACGAATTACTTTTTATATTGAACGATTAATCTATGGTGTTGTCATTGCGATGCCACTTCAGCCAATGGTGGGAGATGTACTTCTCTGGTTGGCCATAGGTCTAGCATTATATGATTTAATTTCTAGTAAATCATTGAGTCTGCCGACCGGTTATCTATCTTGGACTGTTATGATCTTTGTTATCTGGACAGGTATATCGTCGTTAATGTCACCAAACTGGGATTGGTCTATTCAGAGTTGGTTCTACCAAATTGTGGCGGGTGGGGGCATGTACTATTTAGTTCGTACCTATATTCGAACACCTAAACAGTGGAACTATTTTCTTCGTGCCTTTTTAGGTACAGCCCTTCTTGTATGCATAATCGGGGCCTATCAGTATATATTTGTTCCTAATATACATATAAAAGAATGGGTTGATGCAGCACAATTTCCTAAATTGATGCGTCGAATGGCGTCTACATTGCAAAATCCTAACTTGTTAGGGGCTTATCTATTGATGGTATTAAGTGTATGTATTAGCTATATTCTTGTTTATATGAAAGAGAATCGTACTCGTGAAGTTGTTACAATGCTGATTATTGGTATTGTATTATTTTTAACGATGTTATTAACCTATTCGCGTGGTATTTGGATTAGTTTTGCGGCCATGATTCTGTATTGGGCTATTTTCGTAGAACGAAGACTATTCTTATCTTTGTTAGTGGTACCGCTAATTCTATACTTCTATGAAGGGGAAGTTGCTTCGCGACTTTGGTCTATATTCCAAGGTCATGATACGTCATCAGATCTTCGCTGGGCTCTATGGGACAGCACAATGTATATCGTACGAGAAAATCCAATCTTTGGTATAGGGTGGAATACATTCTACTTAGTTTATCCAGAGTATAACTATTACATTCAAGGTCCTAATGTGTTGATGTATCATGCCCATAATTTATATTTAAATATATTGGCTGAAACAGGTATTCCTGGCTTGCTATCATTCCTAGCAGTTATCGTCGGTCATGTTATTACATCTGTTCGTTTGAAAGGGGATATGTTCCGACAAGCTGCACAGATAGGTATAGGTGCTTTAGCTATCGGAGTCCTTTTTAGTGGATTGTCTGATTTTGAGCTCTATAGCCATCAAGTTACTATTGTTTTTTGGCAACTCCTTGGTTGGGTTGGGGCCTTTGTGAAAGTACAACTTTCCACAAAGAAACATATGTAAAAGGTACATTTTGTATAATCAGTAAGTTTTATGGTAGAGATATAATTTCATAGTATGGTATAATTTATATATACCTTAGCAGGGTAAGCTTAAGTATATTTAACCGGTTTTCTAATGTTAGGATAATTGAACATTATTGCTTGCATTTGAAAACCGGTTTTTTGTATATCTATATTTTTATAGGAGGTGTAGCAGTCAGTTTTGTATATATTATTTTTTTTATATTGATAAGGCTCTATATGTTGTATTGAGATAGTTCGATATGCATAAAAAACAACAATATATACTATTAAAATGATAATTCCTGTGAGTTATATCGGTGTGAATAAAACTTATGTGAAAATGTAAAAACCTATGCGTTTTAGTCATAATGCACAGTCGAAGTGTGATAAAAAATACATTTTAGTCATATAAGTTGACAATACATTGGATGTGGACTACGATGAAGTCGGTTTAAGGAACGTATTAGACCAAAGAGATTCAATTGTCGTTTAACAATGTTACTCTTAAAGGAGATGGTTATGGTGATAGACATCAAAGACCGCGTAAAAAATGTGGACCTGCAAGGTAAAATTGTCACTGCTTATGATGCAGCTCAGTTGATTAACCCTAATGATAAAGTTGGTATTTCCGGCTTTACACCATCGGGTTATGCAAAAGTTGTGCCATTGGCATTGGCAGAAAGAATGGAAAAAGAACCATTCAAAATCGATTTGTGGACAGGTGCTTCTGTAGGTGATGAAGCTGATGGTGCGTTAACTCGTGCTAATGGTATTAATCGCCGTTTTCCATATCAAACCAATAAAGATATGAGAAAGGCTTTAAATGGTGGAGATGTTAAATACATCGATATGCATTTAAGCACAATGGCACAAAATATTCGTTATGGATTTTTCGGAGATTTAGATGTAGCAATTATTGAAGTATGTCAAATCAACGAAGATGGTTCTTTAGTACCGACTACCTCTGTTGGCAATTCTCCAACATTTGTTAGTCAAGCTAAAAAGGTTATCGTAGAGGTAAATGTATCTCAACCATTATCCTTAGTTGGTATGCATGATATCTATGAACCGTTGGATCCGCCACATCGTAAACCAATTCCGTTGGAACAGGCCGGCGATCGCATCGGTACAGAAGCAATACCTTGTGATCCTAGCAAAATTATTGCTGTGGTTCCAAGTGATGTACCTGATACAACAAGACCTTTAGCTGCTATTGATGATGATGCAAAGGCAATGAGTCAACATCTTATCAAATTCTTTGAACAAGAAATTGCAGAAGGTCGTTTGCCTAAAAACTTGCTTCCGTTGCAATCCGGCGTAGGTTCTGTAGCAAATGCGGTAATCAGTGGCTTGGCTCAAGGGCCTTTCACAGATTTATCTATTTATACAGAAGTAATTCAAGACGGTATGTTTGACTTGATCGATGCTGGTAAAGTAACTGTATGTTCCGGTACTGCATTGAGTCCTTCTCCAGATGGATTGAAACGTTTCTATGCGAATATTGATGAATATCGTAAAAAAATTATTCTTCGTCCGCAAGAAATTTCCAATAACCCTGGTATTGCTCGTCGTATTGGTGTCATTGCCATGAATACTGCTATCGAATTTGATATTTTTGGCAATGTAAACTCTACTCATATTATGGGTAGCAAAATGATGAATGGTGTTGGTGGTTCTGGTGACTTTGCACGTAGTGCATATCTCACTATCTTCTGTACCAACTCCGTTGCTAAAAATGGCGACATCAGTTCTATCGTTCCATATGTATCCCATGTGGATCATCCAGAACATGACACTATGATTTTCTGTACAGAACAAGGTGTTGCTGACTGTCGTGGTTTGAGCCCAGTGGAAAGAGCTCGTTTGATTATTGAAAAATGTGCTCACCCAGACTACAAACCTATGTTAACTGAATACCTAGAAAAAGCATTAGCTGCAACAAAGGATGCCCATACACCAATGTTGCTTGATGAAGCTCTTTCTTGGCATAAACGCTTCACAGAAACTGGAAGCATGAAAAAATAACCTGTTTTTTTAGGAGGATGATGAAAACATGGCTTACGAAAACTTAAAAGCCCAAATTGCTGAGTACAACAAACTTTGTGACGAAAAATGCGCAAAAACTCCAGAACGTCAAAACTTAAAATACAACCGTGTGTATACACCAGTTGATATTGAAGGCTTTGATTATGAACGCGATTTGGGAATGCCTGGCGAATTCCCTTATACTCGTGGCGTACAACCTACTATGTACCGTGGCCGTTTCTGGACAATGCGTATGTATGCAGGCTTCGCTACAGCTGAAGAATCTAACAAACGTTACCGCTACCTAATCGAATCTGGTGCAACAGGTCTTTCCTGTGCATTTGACTTGCCTACACAAATCGGTTATGACTCTGATGATGTTATGGCTGAAGGCGAAGTTGGTAAAGTAGGCGTTGCTATTGACTCCTTGGCAGATATGGAAATCTTGTTCGAGGGCATCGACCTTGGTAAAGTATCCACATCCATGACAATTAACGCTCCGGCGTCTGTTTTGTTGGCAATGTATATTGCAGTAGCTGAAAAACAAGGCGTACCTTCCACTGAATTGAAAGGTACAATTCAAAATGATATTTTGAAAGAATATGCAGCTCGTGGTACTTACATTTTCCCTCCAAAACCATCTATGCGTTTGATCACTAATATCTTCGAATATTGTTCTCAATACGTTCCTAAATGGAATACTATTTCCATCTCCGGTTACCACATCCGTGAAGCAGGTTCCACGGCAGTGCAAGAAATCGCATTTACAATTGCTAATGGTATCGCATACGTAGAAGCAGCTTTGAAAGCTGGTCTTGATGTTGATACATTCGCTGGTCGTCTTTCCTTCTTCTGGAATGCTCATAATAACGTACTTGAAGAAGTTGCTAAATTCCGCGCATCTCGTCGCTTGTGGGCAACAATCATGAAAGAACGTTTTGGTGCTAAAAAACCAAAATCCATGATGCTTCGTGTACATACTCAAACAGCTGGTTCCATGTTGACTGCACAACAAGTTGATAACAACATCGTTCGTGTTGCTCTTCAAACTGCAGCTGCTGTAATGGGCGGTACTCAATCCTTACATACAAACTCCCGTGACGAAGCTTTGGCTCTTCCTACAGAAGCATCTGTACAAGTAGCCCTTCGTACTCAACAAATCGTGGCTTACGAATCTGGTTTGGCTGACGTAGTTGACCCATTGGGCGGCTCCTACTATGTTGAAGCTATGACTAACGCTATCTATGACGAAGCTATGGCATACATCAAGAAAATTGATGAAATGGGCGGCGCTGTAGTAGCAATCGAAAAAGGCTACATCCAAAAAGAAATTCAAGAATCCGCTTACAAATGGCAAATGGAAGTTGAATCTGGCTTGCGCACAATCGTTGGCGTAAACAAATTCCAAGTTGAAGAAGAAGCTCCAAAAGACTTGCTTCGCGTAGACGCTTCCGTAGGTGTTAACCAATCTAAGAAAACTCAAGCAGTTCGTGCTAACCGCGATCAAGCCGCAGTTGATAAAGCCTTAGCTGATTTGAAAGCTGGTGCAGCTGACGAATCTGTTAACTTGATGCCATTAATTCTTGCAGCAGTTAAAACATATGCTACTTTGGGTGAAATTTGTAATGTATTGCGCGAAGTATTCGGTGAATACGAAGCTCATTCCACATTATAATATCGGCTGATTTCGGAGGTAATATATCATGGCAGAAAAACGTATTAGAGTAATTGTAGCAAAACCAGGTCTTGATGGTCATGACCGTGGTGCAAAAGTAGTAGCACGCGCACTTCGCGATGCTGGTTTCGAAGTAATCTACACTGGTCTTCGTCAAACACCAGAACAAATCGTTGAAGCAGCGCTTTCTGAAGACGTTAATGTAGTTGCATTATCTCTTCTTTCCGGTGCTCACAATACATTGTTCCCTAAAATTGTTGAACTTTTGAAAGAAAAAGGCATGGGGGATGTTCTTGTAATCGGTGGTGGCGTTATTCCTGACGCTGATATCCCTGGCTTGAAAAAAGCTGGCGTAGCGGCAGTATTCACACCTGGCACACCAACTAGCGATATCGTTAACTTTATTAAAGAAAACGTAAAATAATTGCTTGGGCAAAGAGGGGTGCAACTCGAATAGTTGGCTCCCCTCTATTCCCATATTCGAAGATAGGTGGTGAGGCGAATGGATTTAGTTAAAGGCCTTTTTGAAGGTTCTAGACTAGCCTTAGCACGGTCCATAACAGCTGTAGAAAACGAGTATGATAATGCCATCGATATTATGAAGGCAATTTACCCTAAAACGGGGAACGCACGTATTCTCGGTATTACAGGGGCCCCTGGTGCTGGTAAAAGTACTTTGACCGATAAGGTAGTTAAACATTATTTAGATCAAGGTAAAAAAATCGGCATCGTTGCCATCGACCCAACTAGCCCATTCTCTGGAGGTGCTATCTTGGGGGACCGTATTCGAATGAATGATTTAACATTAAATGAAAATGTATTCATTCGAAGCATGGGCACGCGTGGTAGTCTTGGTGGATTATCTAAAAAGACTGCAGACGTTGTAAAACTCATGGATGCCTTTGGCATGGATTTAGTAATTATTGAAACTGTAGGCGTAGGTCAATCTGAAGTAGATATTGTAAAAAATGCTGATACTACATTGGTTGTACTAGTTCCTGGTCTCGGTGATGATATCCAAGCTATCAAGGCGGGTATTCTTGAAATTGGCGATGTATTTGCTATCAACAAAGCGGATCGGGACGGTTGCGATCGTTTGAATGTTGAAATCGAGATGATGCTTGATCTCGATTCTCGCGAAGTCAAATGGAGACCTCCGATTAAGCGTACTGTTGCCAGCAAAGATCAAGGTGTAGATGAACTCATCGAAGCCTTGGATGAACATTTTGAGTATCTTGAAGACTCTGGTGAGTTGGATGTTCGCCGGGCAGAACGTACGCGTGATGAAATCATCGCAATGATTAATGAGCAAATTGGTCGTTATGTGGCGGAAAAAATAGTCACTAGCGATGAATTTAATAGCCAAGTGGCAGCTGTAAATGAACGCATGAGCGATCCATATACAGTTGTTAACGGCGTTATGTCAAATGTGCTAAAGTAGACGGCGACTACATAGCATGAGAGATTTAGCCTTATAAAAGGAGATAATCAAAATGGCTTTTAAAGTATTACAAGTGGACCACATCGGTATTGGTGTTAATGATTTAGCAGCAACTAAAGAATTCTATAAAAATGCATTAGGCATTGAACATCTTCCTGAAGACGAAATCGTAGAAGAACAAAAGGTAAAAGTATCCTTCTTCCCTTGTGGTGATGCTGAACTTGAATTCTTAGAAACTACAACTCCAGATGGCCCTATCGGTAAATTTATCGAAAAAAATGGTGGTCGTGATGGTATCCAACACGTTGCATTGCGCGTTGATAATATTGAAAATGCTATTGCTGATTTGATGGCTAAAGGCGTTCGTATGATTGACGAAAAACCTCGTTATGGTGCAGGCGGCTCCTCAATTGCTTTCTTACATCCAAAAGCAACTGGCGGTGTTTTGCTTGAATTATGTCAACGTATGAAATAATACAGTATCCAATTCACATCATTATATATGAGTTGTAGATATACATATACATATAATCCTACGTTATATATTAAATATGTATGCTTCTTGAACTTTATTCATTTATGAAATAAAATGATACTGTAACAAGTTTTATTTGGAGGTGCTATAATGGCAACAGTGCAGGAAAAAATCGAGTTATTGCACGAAAAACTAGCTAAAGTTAAAGCTGGTGGCGGTGAAAAACGCGTTGAGAAACAACATGCTCAAGGTAAAATGACTGCTCGCGAACGCTTGGCTAAATTGTTCGATGATAATTCCTTCGTTGAACTTGATCAATTCGTTAAACATCGTTGTGTTAACTTCGGTCAAGAAAAGAAAGAATTACCAGGCGAAGGTGTAGTAACAGGTTATGGTACTATCGACGGTCGTTTAGTATATGCATTCGCACAAGATTTCACTGTAGAAGGTGGTTCTCTTGGTGAAATGCATGCTGCTAAAATCGTTAAAGTACAACGTTTAGCAATGAAAATGGGTGCTCCTATTGTTGGTATCAACGATTCCGGCGGTGCTCGTATTCAAGAAGCAGTAGATGCCCTTGCTGGTTACGGTAAAATTTTCTTTGAAAATACAAATGCATCTGGTGTTATTCCACAAATTTCCGTAATCATGGGCCCATGTGCGGGCGGTGCTGTATATTCTCCAGCATTGACTGACTTCATCTACATGGTTAAAAATACTTCTCAAATGTTCATCACTGGTCCTGCAGTAATCAAATCTGTAACTGGTGAAGAAGTAACCGCTGAAGATCTTGGTGGTGCAATGGCTCACAACTCCGTGTCTGGTGTTGCTCACTTTGCAGCTGAAAATGAAGATGATTGTATCGCTCAAATTCGTTACTTATTAGGCTTCTTGCCATCCAACAATATGGAAGATGCTCCATTGGTAGATACTGGTGACGATCCAACTCGTGAGGATGAAAGCTTGAATAGCTTGTTGCCAGATAACAGTAACATGCCTTACGACATGAAAGATGTTATCGCAGCTACTGTAGATAATGGCGAATACTATGAAGTACAACCATTCTATGCTACTAATATCATTACTTGCTTCGCTCGTTTTGATGGTCAATCCGTTGGTATCATTGCTAACCAACCAAAAGTAATGGCTGGTTGCTTGGACATTAACGCTTCTGACAAATCTTCCCGTTTCATCCGTTTCTGTGATGCTTTCAATATTCCAATCGTTAACTTCGTTGACGTTCCTGGTTTCTTGCCTGGCACAAATCAAGAATGGGGCGGTATCATTCGTCATGGTGCTAAAATGTTATATGCTTACTCTGAAGCTACAGTACCAAAAATTACTGTTATCACTCGTAAAGCATATGGCGGTTCCTACCTCGCTATGTGTTCCCAAGATTTAGGCGCAGACCAAGTATATGCTTGGCCTACATCCGAAATCGCTGTAATGGGTCCTGCTGGTGCAGCTAATATTATCTTCAAGAAAGACGAAGATAAAGATGCTAAAACAGCTAAATATGTAGAAGAGTTTGCGACTCCTTACAAAGCTGCAGAACGTGGCTTCGTAGATGTTGTAATCGAACCTAAACAAACTCGTCCAGCAGTTATCAACGCTTTGGCAATGCTTGCAAGTAAACGCGAAAACCGTGCTCCAAAGAAACATGGTAATATTCCATTATAATTCGATTCGGTAAACATATCATCGAATTTGGGAGATACCTTTCTTTACTACTTTTTTAGAAAGGGGAATGATTATGGAAGGACAAGCAGTTACTACCAATCCTTGGTTAATCATGGCCATTAATATGACAGTTGTATTTGCTGTATTGATAGCTTTAGGTATTCTTATGGAAATCGTACATTTAATCGATCCTACTAAGAAGAAAAAAGAAGCACCAGCAGCAACTGCTCCTGTTGCTACTCCAACAGCTACTCCTGTAGCTCCGGCAAATGCATCTGCTCAAAATGAGGATGAAGTAGTAGCAGCTATCGTAGGTGCCATTGTGGCGATGGGGTACTCATCTGAACAAATTGCATCTATTCGACCTACAGCAACCAGTGCTAAATGGCGCTTGGAAGGTCGCTTAAGCGGTAGAGGTTAAAATATTTTTAGGAGGCATTTGTAATGAGCAATGCTACAACAACTAACGGTAAAGCTCCATCTCAAGATGTAGTAGCAGTAATCGTTGGTGCATTAGCGGCAATGGGTTATTCCGCTGATCAAATCGCGCATATCCGTCCAATCGTAAGCTACAATTGGAAAATGGAAGGCCGTTTGCGTGGTAATCGATAAGATAATTGGCTAATTTGATAATCCATGGGATTACTCAATTTATATGTGTAAAAATATTTATAAGTTTTGTGTAGAAACTACACATTTTGGAGGAATTTAAGATGAAAAAATTCAACGTTACAGTAAATGGTACAGCATATGATGTAGAAGTTAATGAAGTGAAAGCAGCGGCTCCTGCAGCAGCTCCTAAAGCAGCTCCAGCAGCAGCTCCAGCTCCTAAAGCAGCTCCTGCACCAGCACCAGCTCCAGCTGCAGCAGCAGCTCCAGTTCCAGCAGGTGCTGAAACTGTAAAAGCTCCAATGCCTGGTAAAATCTTATCTGTAGCAGTATCTGCTGGTCAAGCAGTTAAAAAAGGCGAAACTTTGTTGATTCTTGAAGCTATGAAAATGCAAAATGAAATCGCAGCTCCTCATGATGCTGTAGTTTCCGAAGTTCGCGTATCTGCTAACCAAACTGTATCCACTGGCGATGACATGGTTGTTCTTGGCTAATACCAAGTGTTGTATGACGTGGCTGTGCCACGTCATCTAACAATTTTATATTTGTGAAAGGGGAACGCATATGGAGGCTTTTGCTGTTGCGATACAATCTGTTATTAACGATAGCGGGTTCCTCGCATTTACAACAGGCAATGCTATTATGATTCTTGTAGGTTTGATCCTATTGTATTTAGCATTTGCTCGTGAGTTCGAACCATTATTGTTGGGTCCGATTGCGTTTGGTTGTTTACTTGCCAATATTCCTCGTAACGGTTTCGAAGAAGGCGTTATGGCGCTTATTAGTGCAGGTATCTCCCAAGAAATCTTCCCACCTTTAATTTTCCTTGGTGTAGGTGCAATGACTGACTTTGGTCCACTCATTGCTAATCCTAAAACATTGCTTTTAGGGGCTGCTGCTCAAATCGGTGTATTTGCTGCCTTAGGTGGCGCAATGATGCTTGGCTTTACAGCTCAAGAAGCGGCTGCTATTGGTATCATTGGTGGTGCTGATGGCCCTACATCCATTTACTTAGCTACTAAGCTAGCTCCTCATTTATTAGGTGCTATCGCGGTTGCCGCATATTCCTATATGTCCTTGGTACCGTTGATTCAACCACCTGTAATGAAACTCTTCACTACTCAAAAAGAACGTGAAATCGTTATGGAACAATTGCGCGAAGTTACACGTTTTGAGAAAATCGTGTTCCCAATCGTTGCAACGATCTTCATTTCCTTATTGCTTCCTTCCATTACATCCCTTTTAGGTATGTTGATGTTAGGTAACTTGTTCCGTGAATCTGGCGTAACTGATCGTTTATCCGATACTTCTCAAAATGCATTGATCAATACAGTTACAATTTTCTTAGCAACTGGTACTGGCTTGACAATGAGTGCGGAACACTTCTTAAGCTTAGAAACCATCAAAATTATTCTTTTAGGCTTATTCGCATTTATTTGCGGTACAGCTGGTGGCGTATTGTTCGGTAAATTGATGAGCTTAGTAGATGGTGGTAAAACAAATCCACTTATTGGTTCTGCCGGTGTATCTGCGGTTCCAATGGCAGCTCGCGTATCTCAAGTAGTAGGTGCGAAAGCTAACCCAGCTAACTTCTTGCTCATGCATGCTATGGGACCTAACGTAGCTGGCGTTATCGGTACAGCAGTAGCTGCAGGTACAATGCTTGCTATGTTGTCCAACCACTAATAATTTAATAATTATTCACCCAGGTGTACCTAAATAGGTACACCTATTGGTGAATCAAAAAGCCCTTGGTCATTATGTAATCATACATAAAAAGGGAATATTTGCAATAAATGCTTTTCAGATCGGTCATTAGGTGATTAGCAAGATTTCACAGAATAACCTTCTAGTGCTTTAAATATAGTAGAGGTGGTCACTTGTTATCAATTGAATTAAAAATACTGATTTGTTTTGTTTGGGCATTTATTGTTTTTTTTATTACTGCACTGATTATCGGTGCTGAAGGCAAAGCTAAATGGTTTCAGCAGAGAACTAAATATTCTTGGTTTAACCGCCGAGGTTTTCTTGGTGAAACTTTATTATTTGGGTATCCTAAAACAAGAGAGGGATATGGGATTACTTTTATAATGGCCTCTGCCATTGGTATCGTAGGTTATATTTTATATCTCTTATAATTATGTCAGTGCATTTCTCTGAAGGGAGATGATGATGTATGGGTACTGCAGAACAAACCTTAATCGTCCTCGCAGTCATGGCTGTTTTATTCGTTACGGAAATTATTCCTCTAGCTATTACTTCTTTAGGCGGCGCTATTACATTAGGCCTTATGGGTATTATTACTCCTAAGGTTGTATTCTCTGGTTTATCTGATAGTACAGTTGTATTGTTTGCAGGCATGTTCGTTGTTGGTGCTGCATTATTCTACACTGGTTTGGCTCAAAAAATTGGGGAAACCGTAGTATCTCATGCAGGGACTAGCGAAAATGGCTTGATGCTTGCGATTATGCTTGTAACAGCTACCATGTCCGCATTCTTATCTAACACTGGTACAACAGCTGCGTTACTTCCTGTAGTTGTTGGTATCTGTGCTGTTGCTAAGATTCCTGCATCTCGTCAATTGATGCCTTTAGCATTCGCTGCAGGTATCGGTGGTATCATTACAATGGTTGGTACACCACCTAATATCATTGTAAGTGGTACATTGACTAAATTTGGTATTGAACCATTTGGTTTCTTTGAGTTTGCTTGGATTGGCATTCCTTTGACTATCGCTACTATCGTATTCATGATGCTCATTGGTAAACATTTATTACCTAAACATGAAATTACTGATGCTGGTGATGTAGAACAAGAAGTAGCTGCTGAAGATATTTCTAACGATCCTAAGAAACAATTGTTCTCCGGACTTATTCTTTTAGGTGTAATCCTTGCCATGATTTTAGGTGAACCATTGAAAGAACACTTTGGTATTAACTTACCGTTGAGCATGGTTGCTGTTATTGGTGCAATGCTTTGCGTATTAACTGGTTGTTTGAATGAAAAACAAGCTTACACATCTATTGACTGGGTAACAATTTTCTTGTTTGCTGGTATGATGCCAGTGGCAACTGCACTTGATCAATCTGGTGCAGGTAAAATGATTGCTGATGCAGTAATTGGTGTTATGGGTTCCGATCCTAGTCCTTACTTTGCAACAGGCGTATTGTTTATTTTGTCTTGTGTTATGACGCAATTTATGTCTAATACTGCATCTTGTGCATTATTGGCTCCTATCGGTATCTCCATTGCTCAAGGTATGGGTGCTGATCCTCATGCTGTATTGATGGCTATCGGCGTTGCCGCATCCTGCGCATTCGGTACACCTGTAGGTACACCTCCAAATACATTAGTACTTGGTCCTGGTCAATACAAATTTACTGACTATGTAAAAGCTGGCGTTCCATTGATTTTAGTTTGCTTCGTAGTAAGCTTAATTATCATTCCAATGGTATGGCCATTCTTCCCTGGTAAATAATAGGGAATAGGTTACTCTACTATACAAGCACACACGAGGTCGAATCGTAAGATTCGGCCTCGTTTTTTATGATTTTAGTCTATATGATTTTAATATAGATTACATATAAGTGTAATCAAAAGCAATATGAATTAAACTAATTTGCATGATTAATTTTACACAATTGACTACATCGAAAAAAATATGATATAGTATATTGTGTAAGATATAATAATGTAATGTTGAATAAGGAGGTCATCTATGACAAAAGAAAGATTTAACATGTTAGTTGGTTCTATTGGTGCATTTATTGGTGTATTTGTATTTTTAGCCTATATCCCACAAATAATTGCTAATCTTCATGGTCAACCTAGTCAACCATGGCAACCATTATTTGCAGCAGTATCCTGTTTGATCTGGGTATTATATGGTTGGACAAAATCACCTAAACGTGATTATATTTTAATCGTACCAAACCTTGCAGGCGTTATTTTAGGTACACTAACATTCTTAACATCTTTCTAAGTGCTATAAGAAAAAAATAGTATTATTGTTATATAGTGAATAATAGTAAAGATATTACTTTACTTTATAAATATAAATGAGGTCGAATCGTATGATTCGGCCTTTTTTAGAGTGAAGTTTATATGTTAGATTAAAATATAGATAAGCGTTAAATCTGTTGTAATAAAAAAATAGTTTTTATGATAATAAATATTGATAATTGAATTCCTAGTATAATAGTACGTATTTTAATTGAAATGATAATTAGTGCATTCTCAATTATTGATTATTAAACTCAATTACATAAATGAAAAGAAATATCAAAATACATATAAATATAGGCTTTTTATGATAAAAAGGAACAATTATTATGCAAAATATTATATAATTTTTTATCATTTTCATTTGACTTTCAATTTGAACTGTGTGATAATGAGAACATAAGTTGAGGCAAGTGCCTTTCTAAATGATAATAAAAAGTTCTGATTTATATTTTGATGGAGGTCCTAATTATGAGAGTTATTGCTGATGGTTGCATTAAATGTGGTTCTTGCGCATCTGTTTGCCCAGTTTCCTGCATTACTGAAGGCGAAACTAAATACGAAATTGGCGATGCTTGCATCGATTGCGGTTCTTGCGAATCCGTTTGCCCAGTTTCTGTAATTTCCGCTGAGTAATCACAAATAAAACACGCCCCTCATTGAGGGGCTTTTTATTTTGCCTAAATTTGCGTAACTTAGTATAATAGGACTATTAAGAATTATATTATAGTAAGGGAGTTAATCTTGTTTTATACAGTACTTATCATTTGGTTATTATTGGACCAATTAACTAAATATTATGTAATGAATCATTTTTTGTTAGGTGAATCTTTACCTGTTATTCCTAATGTATTTCATCTTACCTATATTATCAATCGCGGTGCAGCCTTTGGCATGTTAGCGAATCAACGATGGTTTTTTTTACTAGTAGCTTTTATTCTATTAGCTGTTTGTGCTTTTTATTGGAAGCGATTAGCTAAGGGCCATTGGACTTTGCAAATCGGATCCGCCTTATTAGTCGCAGGTGCAATTGGTAATGGCATTGACCGATACATGATTCATGGGGTAGTGGACTTTTTTGATTTTCGTGTATGGCCTATTTTTAATGTGGCAGATATTGGTATTTGTATAGGTGTAGCTTTTGTTGTATTTTATTTGTTTTCATTGAAAGAGGACCATGAATAACTTTCATCATTAGGACCCTTTATAAATCATTGACTTGATTCGTCAATAAATATATATCTTATACTTGACTCAAAGAGGAATAGAGGATGAATGAATATATTGTAAGTGCTGAGCAAGAAGGCATGAGACTAGATGTATTTTTAACTGAACAGATGGAAGGATCTCGTAGCTATATTCAAAGTTTAATTAAAGGTGGTCATGTTACAGTAGGTGATAAAGTAGGGAAAGCTAATCTTCGGCTTACACCTGATACTGTAATTCATGTAGAAATCCCAGAGCCTGAATCGATTGAGGTTAAACCTGAGGATATCCCTTTAGATTATCTATACGAAGATCACGATATTGTTATTGTTAATAAACCTCGTGGCATGGTGGTGCACCCTGCAGTAGGAAATTATTCTGGCACACTTGTAAATGCTCTATTATTCCATTGTAAGGACCTATCAGGCATTAATGGTGAAATTAGACCAGGTATTGTGCATCGCTTAGATAAAGATACGTCTGGTGTTATGATGGTTGCAAAAAATGATGCAGCGCATATTGGCCTAGCAGAGCAAGTAAAAGCACATTCTGCAAGACGTACGTACTGGGCGCTAGTACAAGGCAATATTGTAGAAGAAAAGGGGACTATAAAGGCGCCTATTGGACGCCATCCTAAAGACCGTATGAAAATGGCTGTTGTCTTTGAAAACAGTAAAGATGCAGTAACACATTTCAAAGTATTGGAGCGTTATGGTCATCAAACATTGGTTGAATGTAATTTGGAGACTGGCAGAACCCATCAAATTCGTGTTCACTTTGCTCATATTGGACATCCTGTTGTTAATGACCCATTTTATGGATATAGACGTATGGATTTTCCTATAGAAGGGCAAGCATTACATTCTAAATCGTTAGATGTTAAACACCCTATTACAGGTGAAGAAATGCACTTTGAAGCACCGGTACCAGCTGACTTTGAGGCGTGCTTAGAATTTGCTAAGACCTACCGTGAAGATAAACGAAAATAGTCTAAATGTTTACATTGATTGTCTAAGTACTTATTTTTACTACTTATTTGGATATAGGGGCATAGAACAATCCTATGCTGTAAGGGCGTATATATGGAAAAGAAACGCTTACTAATGGATCAAGACGCTATAATGCGTGCGATTCGTCGTATTAGTCATGAAATTTTAGAACGCAATAAAGGTTTATCTAATGCGTTAATTGTAGGTATTGAACGGCGTGGTGTCATTTTGGCAAAACGTTTACAAGCGGAAATTGAGCGTATAGAAGGTATTCATATTGATTGTGAGTCTTTGAATGTTGCAGTGTATCGTGATGATCGTGATGCTCGTCCTAAAGAGGGGGAACCGTGTACGATTGATACAACGGAAAAGACAATTATCCTTGTAGATGATGTTTTGTATACGGGCCGTACTATTCGTGCTGCTTTAAATGCATTAATGACGGCTGGCAGACCAAGATCTATTCAATTGGCCGTCCTCGTCGATCGTGGTCATCGTGAATTGCCTATACGAGCGGACTATGTAGGTAAAAATATTCCTACATCACATCTTGAAAGTGTACGCGTTGCCGTCGCTGATCTGGATGGTGAAGAAGGGGTTACAATACAGGAATAATCTGTATTGTAACCCCTTATTTTTTGAGTATTATCATATAATAAGATGATTATCTTAATAAAATTAAATTATTTGACTCTTATATTTATGTGCAGAATGTTTCTACCAGATTGTAGTTCTGCTTATTTTATGTATTGTGGCGTATAGGTGTAGTCCATATGACCTATTCGTTTAACTTCATTATGTAAGCATAAGGCCTGTATATCTGTAGCTAATGTATCGATTTGATGCATCGTTTGTCCCAACGTATTTAATTCATTAGGTGCTTTGGCCCATTTTTGAATAAGTGGTATTTCAAAATCATTTCGAAGCCATTGACGACCTCTATCGTTGAAGGCTAGCAAGCGAGCATATTGTGGCGCTTCCTGTATAGCACTTTGTAGTAAATCTTTTTGTATTCCTAAGGTGAGATAGGCTCCCATTCGTTGTAAACGGGCATAGGTATAGCGCTTTGATTTTATTTGCTTCATAGCCAAGTTCCACGTAGGTTGTTGGGCCGCTTTGGACCATAAGTGTTCAATGCCTTCGTTGAACTCTCCAAAGCTTTCTAGCTCCTTAGTTGAAGTACGACGACTTAAGGTATGGACCATATCATAGTAGCGGTTATAGTTTACATAAGCACCATTAGAAATTATATTAGTCATATCGTCTGCAATAGTTTTAGGAACGATTGACTGAAGTTGTAATTTTATTTTACTATTTAGTGCATTTAATTTTGTTAATGTAGTTGCAGTTGCAGTTGAATTTGAATTTGTACTTGTCGTTGTATCTATATCTGTAAAAGTGTAGATACTATTTTTATTACAATTGTTACTACCTGTAGCCATTTCTGTTATGAGTTTACGCAATGCTGTACCAGAAGGAAAATCTTTTGTAATATTCGCGTCGTGATGATCTGATGTGCGTAAGATTGGTATATATTTTAAGGAAGGATAATAGGTAAGTCCTGCCCGAATATATTCAAGTCCTAACAGTGCATTAGGGGTGTTGAGCATCTCTGTATTAAGGGCTTTACGGAAGGCAGAGCCATAGGACATGCCTTCGTTAATATAGGTCCGTAATACTATTTGAGTACTTTCACAATCCATACGTTTAGTTATATCAACGAGTGTATCTAGATCAGCCGTTTCAGAACCAAAGGAGAGTGCATCGATATGTAAAGCTTTTACCATGCGAATAGCGCCTGTTCCAAACAGTTGTGCACTACCCAAAGAATAGAGTGTAGGTAGCTCGATAACGATGTCTGCACCACCGAGAATAGCCCAACGAGCACGGTCAAATTTAGAAAAAATAGCAGGTTCTCCTCGTTGTACAAAGGAACCACTCATGATACAAATGCGCAGCGCTTCAGGATGCTCTTGTGCTAAGGTATGTAATTGATGCGCATGTCCATTGTGAAATGGATTATATTCACAGATGATACCGATTGTTTTCATAGTGACTCCTTTCATTATTGTTAGTGTAACAAAGCGAAGAAATGCTGTAAACTACATTTCATGATATCCATATAAAAGGCTTGTTTATAGAAATGATGTTATGTGTAAATATTAAGTTTAGTATAGATTTTCTTGACACTATAGGCTATAATTAACTGTAAATGCTGAATTGATGTGAGGTATATGATGAAACAAAATTGGAAACGTACATTACAAGGGACTCTGCTCGGTGCTGTGCTGCTAGCAATGGCGGGATGTGGCTCTACAAATGTAATGGATACATATAGTTTTGGCCATCAAGTTATCCGTGTTGGTCAATCTGAAATTACCATTGCCTTGCCTTATGAAATGGGTAAAAGTACAAAAAATATGACTGATGATGGGTATCCAATTGATATTTATGGTTCCGTTACAGAACATATGGTGATTGAAGTTGAAGCATTGCGTGCTGGTGACAATAAACCATTGCCTACGGTTGATGAGTTTTTAAATCGCAGCAAGTCTGAATTCACGAAGATGGGCGCAACCATCAAGGAAGAATCTGTAGCTTTACAAGGTACATCTGCAAAGAAGCTTGATGTGACGTATACAACACAAGGGCAAACATTTAGCTTTTCTCAATACGTATTCTTAGATCATGGCGTATTGTGGAATATAATCTACCAATATCCTGAAAAGGATCAGGTAGGTGCTGATATCAGCAAAGAAATTCAAAACAAGATTCAAGTTACACAACAGAAAGAGGGTTAATCGATGAACGTATTAGTAGTTAACTGCGGTAGTTCTTCTTTGAAATATCAATTACTTGATATGACAACTGAAACAGAATTGGCAAAAGGCCTTTTTGAAAAGATTGGTGATCAAGATGCTATCTTCACTCACAAACGTCCTAATGCAGATAAATTAGAACGCGTTGAACCAATTTTGAACCATAAAGAAGCGCTTCGTATTTTGCTAGATATTTTAGTTGATGCTGAATTTGGTGTTATCTCTTCGATGGATGAAATTGATGCTGTAGGTCACCGTGTAGTACACGGCGGTGAAAAATTTGCTGATTCCGTATTGATTACACCAGCAGTTATGGAAGCGTTGGAAGAATGTGCTTCTCTTGCACCATTACATAACCCACCAAACATTCAAGGTATTGAAGCTTGTGAAGCTATTATGCCGAGTGTACCTCAAGTTGCTGTATTTGATACTGCATTCCATCAAACTATGCCAAAAGAAGCATATATGTATGCGCTTCCTTACTCTTATTATGAAGATTATGGTATTCGTCGTTACGGCTTCCATGGTACGTCCCATAAATATGTAGCACAACGTTGTGCAGAATTAATGGGTAAACATATGACTGATCTTCGTATCATCACATGCCACTTGGGTAATGGTTCCTCTGTGGCTGCTATTAAAGGTGGTCGCTCCATCGATACTACAATGGGCTTCACTCCATTGTCCGGCTTGATTATGGGTACTCGTACAGGTGATATTGACCCTGCTATCGTTCCATTCTTGATGGAAAAAACAGGTATGACCTATGAAGAAATTGATAGAGTTATGAATAAAGAATCCGGTGTTTTAGGGATTTCTGGTGTATCCAATGACTTCCGTGTGATTGAAGAAGCTGCTGCTAATGGCAATAAACGCGCACAATTGGCATTGAATATGTTCCATTACAAAGTTCGCCGTGTAATAGGTGCCTTTGCTGCTGTTATGGGCGGTGTAGATGCTATCATCTTTACTGCTGGTATTGGTGAAAACGGTATTGGTAACCGTGATGCAATCTGTAACGGTTTGGAATATTTAGGTACTCGTATTGATTCTGAACGCAATAATGTTCGTGGTAAAGAACAAGAAATTAGTGTTGAAGGCTCTAAGGTTAAAATCTTCGTAATTCCTACAAACGAAGAAATCATGATTGCTCGTGATACTCAACGTATTACAGCAGCGTTGAAAAAATAATATAGTTCGCATCTGAACTGAGTGACTAATAGAGTCATAAAACCCCGTCTATATCTTGGATATAGACGGGGTTTTTGTAGTTTTTATGCATAGAATATCTTATAATAGGATGTATAGTTATTAATTAGTGATTTCTTTAAAAGGGGTAAAGCATGACAGTATTATATGAAGAAAAATCTCAGCGCACCAGAAGTGCAGAGTTATTGGTAGTATTTTTTGTGATTTTATTGTTGTGTGCAGCAGCTTATACAACGTATCGCAGTATTCAATTACATACGGTTTTATTAGCTGAGTATTTTATTGAAATCATGGCCATCATTGTTATGGTTAAACAGGCTGTTAGTAGATATACATATATTTTGACAGATACAAAGCTTGTGATTGAAGAGAACTCTATCTTTAGAAATCGTCATTTTGAAGTAGATTATAACATGATTGATGGGGTGTTCAAGTTTGAACGTGAGTTGTTGACAAATATTAAATACCGCTATAAATATAGAAAATGTTCTACCTCTGACCCGCGCCCGATTTGGTCTCTTGTGTATTCTATTGTAGATGGAAATAAAGTTAAAAATGGTCGTTTGCTGTTGAAAGCCGACGATAGATTCTTTGAAATATTAGAAGAGCATGTGCCTGGCCGTATTCGTGTGCCTCAAGCGGATATTGTATTTTATGCAGCGGTGCGAGCTGATGCGGTAAAACATGGGGAAGATGTACAAGAATATTATGAAAGATTAATTTCTTCAAAAGAAGATAAAGGAACAACTATGTAAGGGATGGTAAGTTCTGGGGGATAGGCAGGATAGTTTAGTTATACCAAGAATTTTATGTACAAGTTTTTTAATACGAAGGAGCGTATATGGCTGGATTATATTTGGCGAGTCAATCACCACGTAGAACTGAATTATTAACACAGGTTGGGATTGATCATACTGTTGTATCCAGTACTTATGAGGAATCTAATGAGGGTTACGACAACCCTATTGAAATGGTGAAAGCCCAAGCATTAGGTAAGGCTCGTTGTGCTGTAGGTGTTCCAGACGGAAGTATTGTGTTAGGCGCAGATACTATTGTTGTCCTTGATAATAAAGTATTAGGAAAGCCACATGATGAATCCGATGCACGCCATATGTTGGAGCATTTATCGGGTAGAGCACATTCTGTAATCACTGGAGTCGCGTTACTCATCAAAGGGGAGGAGATAGTTTTTCACAATGAAACAAAAGTATATTTTAAACAATTAGCACCCTTTGAAATTGGGTCTTATATTGCTAGTGGGGAACCGATGGATAAGGCTGGAGCTTATGGCATCCAAGGAAAAGGTGCATTATGGGTAGATAAAATAGAGGGCTCTTATACTAATGTGGTAGGGTTACCAGTTGAACATGTATACGAGGAACTGTGCAAGGCGTTAGGGGCAAAATAGTACTAGCGTATTAGACAGATAGTGATATAATTGGCTGTGCTGTGCTGTGCTGTGCTGTGCTGTGCTGTGCTGTGCTGTGCTGTGCTGAATAATTTTTAAGAGAGTAGATGTGTTTATTGTTTGATTTACAAATGGTGTTATCTATTTGAATGGAGAGATTCTATGGAAGTACCAACAGTAAGTGTAAAAGATATGCTACCATTCCAGCGCCCGCGAGAAAAATTTCTCGCCTTAGGCCCTTCACATATGGCGATGGAGGAGTTGTTGGCTATTTTATTGCGTACAGGGGTAAAGGGGCAATCTGCGATTTCTTTGGCAAGTGATATCGTACAATCCTTTGATGATGGCGTATATGGTCTTAACCGAATGACCGTAGATAATCTAACCAAAATCAAGGGTATTGGTAGAGATAAAGCAGTGACGCTATGTGCAGCACTTGAAATGGGTAGGCGTCTAGGGGAGCTTAAGATTAAAGAGACTTATGAAGATTTTTCGCAACCTTTTGTAATAGCTCAATATGTGATGGAACGACTGCGGCACGAAGATGTGGAACATGTGTGGGCTGCCATGCTAACATCTCGAAATAAGCTTATTCAGTTGGAGCATATCTCTAATGGTGGATTGGTATCAAGCCTTGTAGAGCAAAGAGCAGTATTTAAAAAAGCTATAGCATGCAATGCGGCGGCTATTATTCTAATCCATAACCACCCGTCAGGTGATAGTAGACCAAGTGATGAAGATATACGGCTAACGAAAATGTTTGTTAGTGCTGGTCAATTTATGGGGATTCCTGTACTTGATCATATTGTTATAGGGGATAATGAATTTACGAGCCTCAGCGAAATTGGTAAATTGAGCTGAGCCTAAATAAACTGAACAAAGCCAAGTAAGATTATTAAAAGCACTCATTTTGAACTATACCTAATTTTGACGCATGGGTAAGTTCCTATAAATGAGTGCTTTTCCTTATTGTGTATGAGATTATATGTATGAAGTTATGTAATTTTTATGTATGACTTATGAGTACAGGGATTATGCGTTATCTGTGCTTTTAACAAAAGGAAAGGTACTGATATCAATGGAAAAAGTCGCGTTATATATGGTAAAATGGAATGATGATGTAATGAAGGAGAAATTACTATGAGTTCCATTTTACCTACTCTAGGAAAAGATGTAAGTATAGATATTGGTTCCATACAAACGCGCCTCATGGGGGGGACGCGAGGGACTGTTATAAGCGAACCATCGATTATAGCAACTGATACAAAACAAGAAAAAGTAGTAGCCGTTGGTGATGAAGCGGCGCGCCTCGTATTGCGCATGCCCGATATGTGGCGTCCGTTAACGCCTTTAAAGGATGGATTTATCGTTGACTATCGTGTTATGCATACTATGCTTAGCTACTTTCTTAATAAGGTGTCTAATGCGTTGCGTCGAGCCCGCGTTGTCGTAGGGGTTCCTTGTGGCATGACCGATGTTGAGCAACGAGCTATGATGGATGCTGTTATTCAAGCTGGTGCTCGAGAGGTATTCCTCATTGAACGACCTGTGGCAGCTGCTATTGGTTGTGGTGTGCCTATCTTTGAAGCGCAAGGATCTATGGTTATTGACATCGGTGGTGGCACTATTGATATGGGGATTGTTTCTTTAGGTGGTATCGTAGATAGCAAAACAATTCGTTTTGGTGGTTCTGATATTAATAATGCCTTATTGCGCTATGTGCGTGAGTGTTTTGGCGTTATCGTATCTGATGAGACCATATTAGATATTAAGCATACATTAGGTACAGCTATCGCTCCTTTAGAGGATGCAGAGTATGCCTTTCAGGGGCGCGATATGATGAACGGCTTAGGTAGACGTTGTGTGATTCATCAATCTGAAGTGTACCAAGTTGTAAATGAATGTTTGATAGGACTCTTGGATGAGGTTAAGCAAATGATTCGTGCTACGGCACCAGAAATCGTGGCTGATATTATGCAACATGGCATATGGCTTACTGGCGGTACGGCAAGACTATCTGGCTTAGCGGATCGGATTGGTACTGAAGTAGGTGTACCTGTTCACGTTCCTGAAGCACCTGAAACAAAAGTTGTGGTAGGCCTTAATGGGGCCTCATCTGATTTGGTGAGCTTATCGCGTTTTATTGTAAATTCTAAGAATAGAAAGGGCCGAGACTAGCATGATACAGTCAGATAAAAAGTTAATTATCATCGTTGTCATTGGTTGTATCCTAATGGCATTGCTCGGCTTTGCGTGGAAGCAACGGACTAGTATTCCCTTTGTTACGGTTACCCTTGAAGGAATTACAACGCCTTTCTCTTATGGGTCAGCTCGTTTATTAGAGGGCGTCCAAACTAGCTTTACAGTACTTAATAATGCTATTTTCTCTACTATCGAACGTGAAGAGGAAGCATCTCGTAAAGCTACATTGGAACAAAAGGTAGTTAACTACGATGAAGTAGTAGCAGAGAATATTCGCCTTCGTCAGCTTTTAAACTATAAGAGTAGCCATCCAGAATTCTCCATGACCCTAGCAGGTATCATTACAAAGGATTACGGTACTTGGACAAATACTTTCACCATTGATAAAGGGAGTGAAGAAGGTATGGCAGTTAATATGGCTGTTGTTGTACCTAGTGGTGTCGTTGGTTTTATTACAGATGTATATCCGCATTCTGCTCGCGTTCAAACCATTCTTGATCCGCGTAGCGCAATAGGTATCCTTGTACAACGACCTGAATCTCGTTTGTCTGGCGTTGTAAAAGGTAATGGCAATACACCTCGTACACCATCTATGGTAAATATTGCTCGCGATGGTGATGTATTGGTAGGTGATAAGTTGATTACCTCTGGATATGGAGGCATTTATCCGAAAGGTCTACCTGTTGGCAACGTGCAATCTATCGAAAATGATTCGGAAGGATTTGTTAAAAATGCGGTAGTCACACCGAGTGTAGATTTTCATCGTTTAGAAGAAGTTTTTGTGCTTACCTCGTCTTCTCTAAGTGCACCACAAAAACCAGAACTTGAACCTAAACTTGTGCCTCAAACACAACGAGATCAAGTAGAGGGTGCAAAGGGGGCCGTTAAACAATGATGCGTCTAGCTTTAGTTCTCTCTGGATTTTTAATATATTTTATACAAGCGCAATTATTGCCTACTATTTTTCATACAAATTGGTTACCAAACTTAATTTTGACGATAATTGTTATGATTACTTTATTTAAAGGTCGTCGTATGGGGCTGATATCCGCTGTTGTTGGGGGTATCGTACATGATGTATTGATATCTAACTTTTTTGGGCTCCATCTATTCCCTTACGTAATTGTGGTATACCTACTATCTGCCGTAAAGCATCGTATCTATGAAGAACGCTGGTATTGGTCTAGCGGTATAGTAGCTATTTGTACGCTACTAGATGGCGTTATTCGTAGCTTTATGATATTAGCTAGTGGTGGCGATTTGCACTTTGGACTATACTTGTGGCATATGGTATTACCCGTGATGTTCTGGAATGGCTTGTTAGGCGCTATTGTGCATGGTTTGTTATGGCGTAAAGATGATGAACAACAAGGTTATATTTGGTAAGGATTAAGGGGGTGAAAGAGTGCTTGAAGGCCTCTATAAACGAAGAAAAACGAATCGCTTTGATGTACTCTTTTACATTGTAGCCGGCATATTTATAGTCTTGGCATTACGCCTGATGTCGTTGCAAATCTTGTCTGGTGGTTATTACCAAGCTAAGGCAGAAGGCAACCGTTTGCGCATGGTATCCATGACAGCTGCTCGTGGTATTATGTACGATCGAAATGGTCAGATCTTAGTAGGTTCTAGACCGGCATACACTATCTCCATTTTGCCTACGGGGAAGGCTCTAGACGAAGGTGAAGTTGCTAAGTTGGCAACTTTGCTGAAAATTAAACCAGAAGATATTACAAAAAAGGTAAATGATCATAAATATGGTTATGAGCCAATTCGTATTGCTAATGATATTTCTATGGATGTAGTTACAAGCATCGAAGAGCATCGTCATGAATTACCAGGTGTTACCATAGATGTAGAACCACTTCGCTATTATCCATATGAAACGATGGCTTCTCAGCTCTTTGGTTATGTGGGTGAAGTGAGCGAAGAAGAATTAGAAGAGCTAAAACAGCAAGATCCAAATACCCTTATTAGTGGTGGTACTATTTTAGGCCGTTCTGGTCTTGAAAAACTATATGATTCCATCTTGCGTGGTACTGATGGTGGTAAACAGGTAGAGGTTGATGCTACAGGCCGACCGGTTGCGGAGGTAGATAGAAAGCATACAGTGCCTGGATCTAATATCCATTTGACAATAGATGCAAATCTACAAAAGGCTGCTGAAGAAGCTGTTAAGAACCAATTAGAACAGTTGCGTGCCCAAGGCATTCCAGCTCAAGGAGCTGCTGTAGTAGCAATGGATCCAAATACGGGTGCCATTTTGGCCATGGTCAGCGCCCCTGAGTTTAATCCTAACTGGTTTGCGAAAGGGATTACAACGGCACAGTGGAATCAATTGAATAACGATAAGAATCATCCATTTGATAATAAGGTTATTTCTGGTGAATATCCACCAGGTTCTCCGTTCAAGATTATTACAGGTACGGCGGCTTTAGACCTGAAAAAGGTTACCCCTGAAGAAATGATTTTTGATAGTGGTAAACATTGGCTTATCGATAAACGAAATGCAGAAGGTGAAGCATTAGGGTGGCTTAACTTTAATAAAGCTCTTGCAAAATCAGATAATGTTTACTTCTATGAAATGGGCAATCGCGTTGGCATAGAAGGACTTGTAAAATATGCTGGCTACTTTGGTATTGGCGAAAAGACAGGCATCAATCTTGTTGGTGAGGCCTCTGGTAATATGGCAAGTCCTGCTTATAAACGCAAAGTGTATGATGAAGATTGGTATTTAGGTGAAACCTTTGATGCGGCCATAGGTCAGTCTTTTACTTTGGTGACACCATTACAAATGGCTGTTATGCTCAGTGAAGTAGCAAATGGTGGCATTAAATACCGCCCATATGTAGTGAGCCGTATTGATAATAAGGATGGCACGCCAAAAGAAATCTTTGGCCCAGACAAGCTCGGTATCTTACCTGTACCAAAAAATATTATGGATCTTGTTCGCGAAGGCTTGCGTGATGTTACTAATGAAGGTGGTACAGCAGGGGAGTTGTTTAAAGGATTCCCTATTGATGTAGCTGGTAAAACAGGTACTTCAGAGAATGCACATGGCAGAGATCACGGCTGGTTTGTAGTCTATGCACCATATGATAAGCCACAAATTGTAGTGGTTGCACTTGTTGAGCAAGGTAGCTTTGGTGCGGGCTCTGCAGGGCCTATCGTACGAGATATATTGGCTGCGTACTTCAATGTACCAGTGAATAAGAAATCTAATGATACAAATAGTAAGAGCAATAAGGAAACTGCTACGGGGACAAGTATTAATAAAGGGCAAAAACCTCAGAATGCGGTAACTAGTGGACAACCAAGAAAGGATTAGTATGGGCGAGATAATCGGCGTTGTATCCGGTAAGGGGGGCGTAGGTAAGACTACGATTACCGCTTGCTTGGGTTCAGCCTTAAGCAATGCAGGGCATCACGTATTGCTCTGTGATGGAGATTTTGGATTGCGCGATTTAGACCTTGTGTTAGGAGTGGCAAATGAAATTATTTACGACGCATTAGATGCGAGCGAAGATAAAGACTATATGGATGATGCCATCGTATCAATTGCTGAAAACTTAGATTTTCTACCAGCTAGCCAAAGTGCTCGTTGGGAAGATATAGGTCGTAAAAAATATAAAAAATTAGTTCGTCGCCTCTCTGAGACATATGACTATATTTTAATTGATGCTCCTGCTGGTATCGGTAAGGGCATAGAGTCTATTTTAGAATTAGTAAATCGCTGCATCGTGGTGACGCATCCTTTATGGGTGTCCTTACGTAATGGGGCGCGCATGATTCAAGTATGTCAAGAACATAATATTCGTGATTATGCTATTGCTTTTAATGCAGTACCTATCGATGGAGAGAATATCAATTTATATGATATGTTAGAAGTCCTTCGCGCTGAATATGTAGGGGCTATAATCCCTTATGATGAGGATATTTTGACCTATACACAAGATGGTCGTTTGTTAGAATTTGTTTCTAGCGAACTAAAAGCTATGTTAGCACCTCTTGTTGATTATGTAACTACCGGTGAGTGTTGGGAAGACTACGATGTACAAAAGCACTTCGATGCTTATGTAACTAAGAAAAAAACATCGAAGGAGCAAGATAGTACACCAAGTCTTGCAACAGTAGGTGAGTCTATTTTTGAGGATTCTAACAATGTTCATTACATTAATCGTGGCGGTTGGACCACGCAACGCTTATTGGTGCAAGGGAAACAAAGCTTGTGGCGCCGTAGCAAGTTGAAATAGGTGATATGATGTGGCGTAAAATATGGACAGATAGCGATTGGACTATCATCATATGTACTATATTACTTGTCGGAATTGGTCTTACAGCTATTGGTAGTGCTACCCATGTGAATCATGAGGCTATCGGTTTTGGTAGTTTAGTGGTAAAACAACTCGTATTCTTTTTAGCAAATATAGCTGTCGTTATAGGCATGCAATTTCTAGATTACCATCGCCTTAAAGGGTGGGGGAATATGATTTATGTGATTACCATGCTTATGTTAATTGCAGTTATGGTAGTTGGTACCTCCGCACTAGGTGCACAGCGTTGGATTCAACTGGGGCCAATTACTATTCAGCCTTCAGAGTTTTCTAAACTATTGATGATTATCTGTATGGCTAAAATGTTAGAACCGCGCATTGGCAAGTTAGATACTTTTAAATCCCTATTGATGCCAGTGTTATATGTAGGGATTCCTATCCTTCTCGTATTCTTACAACCTGACTTGGGGACATCCCTCGTATATATTGCTATATTTGTAGGGATGCTCTTTATATCTGGTATCAAAACTAAGCTTATAAAAATTATTGCGAGTGTGGCTTTACTCTTGATGCCTTTGGGCTGGTTTGTACTGAAAGAATACCAAAAGCAACGTATTCTAGTATTTTTAAATCCAGATATCGATCCCTTCGGTTCTGGCTATCATATTATTCAATCTAAGATTGCCATCGGGTCGGGTATGATTTTTGGTAAAGGTATCTTTAATGGTACTCAAAGTCAGTTGAACTTTTTACCAGAAAATCATACGGACTTTATCTTTTCTGTAATCGGCGAAGAATTTGGCTTTGTAGGATGCATTGTAGTATTGCTATTATTGTTTATGCTTATTTATCGCAGCATTCAAGTAGCATATACCTGCAATGATAATTTCGGTATGTTATTAGCAACGGGTATTGGTACGATGTTTGCCTTTGAAGTGCTCGTAAACGTAGGCATGACGATTGGTATCATGCCTGTAACGGGGATTCCGTTGCCATTCCTTAGCTATGGTGTTAGTGCGCTAACAACTAATATGCTGAGCATTGGCATTTTATTAAATATTGCTAGACAGCGGACAAAATATATATTTTAATATCCTTTCATAGGATTGATTGTGAAAGAAGTCTTTCATTAAAGACGGAGGATGTATGATTCAATTAGATACGTCATGGTTACAACATGTCCAAAAGCCCGCTCGTTACACGGGCGGCGAATACAATAGTATCGTGAAAGATCACAGTACTGTTGATGTAACTATGGCTTTAGGTTTTCCCGATGTGTACGAAGTGGCCATGAGTCATTTGGGCATCAAGATTTTGTATGGTCTCGTAAACCGTCGTGAAGATGCGGTAGCCGAGCGCGTATTTGCACCGTGGCACGATATGGAAGAGGAAATGCGCAAGCGTAATATTCCATTATTTTCCTTAGAAACACGTACGCCTATTAAAGACTTTGATGTGTTAGCATTTACGCTTCAATATGAAATGAGTTTTACTAACATTTTAAATATGCTCGATTTAGCAGGCATTCCTATGTATGCTAAGGAGCGTGATTTAGATTTTCCACTGCTTGTATGCGGTGGCCCTTGTGCGTATAATGTAGAGCCTATTGCTGATTTCTTTGATATCGTATCCCTCGGTGAATCCGAAGAGTGGGGCGATGAATTCATCGACTTATTTAAAGCAGAAAAAGCCAAAGGCTTCCCAGGTGGCAAAGAAGGCTTTTTGCGTAAAGTAGCCCAAATTCCTGGCACATATTGCCCGGCTTTATACGATGTAGAATACACCGAACAAGGCGATTTTAAATCGATTACGCCGCGTTTCGAAGACGTACCTGCAACCGTTGAGAAACGTATTATAGAGGATGTAGAGAATGTATTCTATCCAACAAAGCCTGTTGTACCGTTCCTTGATATAGTGCATGACCGTGCTGTATTGGAGTTATTCCGTGGCTGTACGCGTGGTTGTCGTTTCTGTCAGGCCGGTATGCTCTATCGTCCGGTTCGTGAAAAGACGCCAGAACGTTTGTTACAGATTGCTAAAGATACAATTGCCAATACGGGGTACAATGAAATATCCTTGATGAGTTTGAGCTCTGCGGACTATTCTAAATTGCCTGAACTCGTAGATATGCTCATGGAAGAGTTTAAAGATAAACAAGTTAGCGTTAGCTTACCGTCATTGCGTATTGATAGCTTCTCTATCGATATTGCGAAAAAGGTACAGCAAGTGCGCAAGAGTGGTCTTACCTTTGCTCCTGAAGCAGGTACGCAACGGATGCGTGACGTTATCAATAAGGGCGTTAGTGAAGAAGATTTGTTGGCCGCATGTACTAATGCCTTCAAATCAGGATGGAACACGGTTAAATTGTATTTTATGATGGGGCTTCCTACAGAAACAGACGAAGATTTGGCTGGTATTGCAGATCTTGCGTACAAGGTGCTTGACTTGCACCGTGATATTACAGGCAAACGTAATGGCTCTGTAACGGTGAGCGTATCCTTCTTCGTACCAAAAACACATTCTCCATATCAATGGTATGGCCAACAAGATGTGGAGGAGATTCATCGTAAACAACGTTACTTGAAGTCTCTCATCAATAATCGTAACATTTCTTATCACTATCATGATGGTTATACTGGCTACATGGAAGCCGCTTTTGCTCGTGGAGATCGTAGACTATCTAAAGTTCTCGTAGAGGCTTGGAAGGCTGGTTGTAAATTTGATGGTTGGACTGAGTTCTTTAACTATGAAGCTTGGTTGAAAGCATTCGCTGACTGCGGATTGGATCCTGCGTATTTTGCACGTCGTACACGAGATTTCGATGAGCCATTGCCTTGGGATCATTTAGATTGCACTGTAAGTAAAGCTTTCTTAAAACGCGAGTGGGAACAAGCGGTGGCAGCTAATCTTACAGGCGATTGTCGTCGAGCTCCATGCAAGGGCTGTAATGTATGTCCAGAGCTCAATACAGCTATTATTGACTATAAGGAGGGTGGCAGAGTTGAAAAAGTTACGTTTGGCCTTAAATAAGGGCGAAGAATTACGATTCCTGTCACACCTTGATTATGCTCAAGCTGTAGAGCGGATGATACGTCGAGCAGAAATTAAAATGGCATATTCTGAAGGCTTTAACCCTCATATGAAAATTAGCTTTTCCTCTGCTCTTGCTTTAGGCGTAACGGCAGCGGCTGAATATATCGATATGGATGTGCTCGAAGATGATAGTTTAGAGTCTATTATGGACCGCTTAAACCGCGTAGCGCCTCCTGGTCTTGAGGTCCTAAATGGTAAAGAAATGCCTGAAAAGGTGAAAAAGATGATGGCCATTTGTAACTTTGCTATCTATGAGGTAACAGGTCCTGTGACAGATAAAAATGCAGATTGGGATGCGTTACTTAAACCTTTTAATAAAGCAACGGAAATTTCTTATGAAAAGGTGACACCTAAGAAAACTCGTACCATTGATGTAAAAGAGTTTGTAAAAGAACCGGTTGTAGCCTCTATTAAGGATGACATGGTGACTCTTACAATGGGCATCGGTATTTATCCGCAAGGGACTATTAAACCTAGCGAAGTGTGGAATCTTGGTAAAGATCAGTATAATTGGCCTATTACAACTAGCTACGAAATTCATCGTAAAGCAATTATGGTAGAAAACGAAAAAGGCCGCTATACGCCTTTAGAGATTAATTACTAATTATAATTTAGATGACAAAGAAGGGAGGGATAGGATGCATAAAATTTTGGTCAATGTTATGCGTGAAGAAATTCGTATGGCTGTTATCGACGAAGAAGGCCAGCTAGTGGACTTTGTCTTGGAGCGTACCGATGAGTCTCATATGGCAAATCATATGTACAAAGGCACAGTAAAGAACGTATTAAATGGTATGCAAGCGGCCTTTGTTGATATTGGGGGCTCTCAAAATGCGTATTTGAACCTTCAACAAGGGAAGGAACAGAAAATTTTGCCACGCCTATCTGTGGGGCAACAAATTCTCGTTCAAGTAGTGAAAGAAGAAATGCTCGGTAAAGGTGCCCGCGTGACTGCAGACGTCAGTTTGGCTGGTCGTTATATGGTACTATTACCATATTCTGAAGGCATGCATATTTCTAAGAAAATTACAGACGAAACCATGCGCAGTAAACTACAAGAATTGGCAACTCCTTATGTACAAGAAGGTTGCGGTTTTATCATTCGTACTGCAGCAGCTAAGGCCAGTGCCGATGAAATCGGTCGCGATATGGAGTATCTGTGGCGGACCTGGCAACATGTGTTGAAGCGCTTTAAGGTGGCGAAGAGCGGTACTGATTTATATAGTGACGCGGATTTCTGGTTCCGCCTTGTACGGGACTATGCGCATCGCAATGTAGAGGAAATTATCGTCGATTCCGATATGGGAGAATCCCGATTGCTGGACCTCTTAGGGCATGGACCTACGTCACAACAAATTAAAGTAACACGTCATCGTGATAGCACACCGATTTTTAAAGCAAATCACATTGAACCTCAATTGGAAGATCTTATCTCTCGCGATATTAATCTTCCTTCTGGTGGTTCAATCCGTATTGATCATACTGAAGCTCTTACCGTGTTTGATGTGAACTCTGCTCATTATACTGGCAAGTCTAATAAGCTGGAAGATTTAGCTTTCACAGTCAATAAAGAGGCGGCAAAAGAAATCTGTCGTCAATTGCGTTTGCGCGATATTGGCGGTATTATTGTGGTCGATTTTATCGATATGAAAGATAAAGAGCATCAACAAGAATTGTTAAAATTGTTGGGGGTACAAGCTAAGTTAGATAAAATGAAAACTGTTGTATGCGGCATTAGTTCGCTTGGCCTCGTAGAGATGACCCGAAAGCGAGCTCGCCAAGGTTTACAAACCTTGATGTTTGATACATGTCCTCAATGCGGTGGTACGGGCTATATGTTGTCAGGCCGCACCGTGTATATGCAGATTGTGCGTCGTATCCGCGAGTTATTTAAGTCGGGACGTATTAAAACGAATCTAGAAATCGAAGTTCATCCGGAGGTGGCTCAGTATTTAACAAAGGCTGTTCTCGAGGATTTAGGTGAGTCCATAGGTCGCAAGATTTCTATTGTGGTAAATCCACAAATTAGTCGAGAAGGGTATTCCTTGATGGCTATAGCTGAATAAGTAAGTAGTTTGTTTATAGGTGAGTATAGTGTCTATATTTGAAATTATATTAATTAGTATAGGCCTAGCGATGGATGCCTTTGGTGTATCTATCGGTAAGGGGCTGACAATGCCTGTAGGTGAGAATGGTCGCAAGGTAACCTTGGCATTTCTTTTTGGTTTGTTCCAGTTTCTTATGCCTCTTATTGGTTGGCTCATCGGTCGTCAATTTATCGATGTGATTGCTGATTGGGATCACTGGATTATCTTTGGCCTTCTTGGTTATTTAGGTATCGCTATGATCAGAGAGGGACTTAGCGATGATGATGATGAAGATGACGATGATGATAAGCAATTCTTGGGTGTCTGGGAAATGATGATGCTCTCCGTAGCGACTAGTCTTGATGCAATGGCTGTAGGACTGACCTTTGCATTCTTACCTATCAATGTATGGGAAGCATCTACGATGATTGGTGTTATTACCTTTGGTATATCTTTAGTGGGTGTTTACTTAGGTAAATTTATGGGCCGATTTGTTGGAAAATATGCAGATATAGTAGGTGGCGGTGTATTAATCCTCATCGGTACAAAGATACTTTTACAACATCTTGGGATTATTGGAGAATTTTAAGGCTTATATATATGAAAGTGTCAGAAACTGAGCGGATTCTGTTCATTTTTGTTTGACATGACTGTGTAAATAGGATATACTATATCAGTATTAGTTCGGTTTACTGAACTTTGCAATCCGCGTGAAGCAGGTTTAAACGCCCGACCGAAGTTCGGGTCGGGATACCGAATTCAGCGAGTTCGATAACAAGGAGGTGTTCTCATGTACGCAATTATTAAAACTGGTGGTAAACAATATCGCGTTGCTGAAGGCGATGTAATTACTATCGAAAAATTGGAAGCAGCTGCTGACGAGTCCGTTACATTCGAAGAAGTTTTGACTGTAGTGAATGACGGCGACGTTAAAGTTGGCGCTCCTCTTGTAAACGGTGCAAAAGTTACAGGTACAGTTCTTGAGCATGGTAAAGGTAAAAAAATCTTAGTATTCAAATACAAAGCTAAATCCAACTACCGTCGTCGTCAAGGCCATCGTCAACCGTTCACAAAAGTTCGTATTGAATCTATCCAAGCTTAATTATGGTTTCTATTGGAATCCAGCGGAATAGTGATGGTCAAGTAGTTGGTTGTCATATGTCCGGTCATGCAGGATATGATGAACATGGCTTCGATATCGTATGTGCCGCAGTGTCCGCCTTGTCGGCAACGGCAATGTTAGGACTCACCCAAATTGCTCGACAAGAAGGGGAGTATACGAATAGCGAAGGTCAATGTGATATAGTTCTCTCTGGTACGATTAATCAGAGTGGACAGGATATTCTGGGGACTATGCTTCTCGGTTTGGAGGAAATTAGCCGTCAATATCCAGAGTTTGTCCAAATTCACGAAATATAGGAGGTGAACTTAATGTTTACTTTTGATTTGCAATTGTTCGCACATAAAAAAGGTGTGTCCAGTACTCGTAACGGTCGTGACAGTGAATCTAAACGTCTTGGTGTTAAATGCCATGATGGTTCCATCGTAAAGAGCGGTAACATCATCGTTCGTCAACGTGGTACTCACTTCCACCCTGGTACTAACGTAGGTATCGGTAAAGATGACACTTTATTCGCACTTGTGCCTGGTAAAGTAGCATTTGAACGTGCTGGTCGTTATAACCGTAAAGTTAGCGTATACCCTGTAGAAGCTTAATTTTACATGACTATTAATCCCTAGTGGTTTCCACTAGGGATTTTTTGTTGTTTACAGGTGATCGTAATTGAATGAATAAACCATATACATTTTAGTCATATTCGATATAGATAATCGATATAGATTAGAAACTCCCATGATATAAAGGTTGCTTCCTCTTATGAGGTGGCAACCTTTTTGCATGTATCAAATTCCTGTGCTTTTTAGTAGGAATAGTGGTATACTATGTACAGTATCAGTGAAATACCAGAAGACTGGTTGTCATATACTTTCATAAACCTAAAGAGGGGTGGCATTGCCACTAGAAAGATTTGAGGTAAGTACTATGTATGATGTAAAATCTCCAAAGGCGGAGGAATTTATTTCCCATCAGGAAATCCTTGACACACTTGCCTATGCAGAGGAAAACAAGGAAAATCGGGAGTTGTTAGATGCTATTTTAGCGAAAGCTGCTACATTTAAGGGATTAAACCACCGAGAAGCAGCAGTTCTCTTAGAATGTCCGTTACCTGAATATAAGGAAAAGCTTTTTGCTTTAGCAAAGGAAATCAAGAAGGCTATCTACGGCGATCGTATTGTTCTATTTGCACCGTTATACTTGTCTAACTATTGTATCAATGGATGTGTGTATTGTCCGTACCACTCCAAAAACCGCGATATTAAACGTAAAAAATTAACGCAAGACCAAATCAGAGAAGAGGTTATTGCGTTAGAAGCGATGGGCCATAAGCGTATTGTAATTGAGTCTGGTGAGGATCCATTAAATAATCCTCTTGAATATATTTTGGAATCCATCAAGACGATTTACGGTATCAAAAATAAAAATGGTGAAATCCGCCGTGTAAACGTAAATATTGCAGCTTGTTCCGTTGAGGACTACAAAAAATTACATGAAGCTGGTATTGGCACATATACATTATTCCAAGAAACATATAACAAAGAAAACTATGAAGCTTTACATCCTACAGGCCCTAAGAGCGACTACGCCTACCATACAGAGGCGATGGACCGCGCTATGCAAGGTGGTATTGATGATGTAGGCATCGGTGTTCTTTATGGTTTGGAACATTATAAATATGATTTTGTTGGATTGTTGATGCACGCTGAACATTTAGAGGCTGTGTATGGGGTAGGTCCACATACTATTTCTGTACCTCGTATTTGTCCAGCTGATGATATCGATGTAGATGATTTCAGTAATGCTGTGCCTGATGATGTATTTGAAAAAATTGTTGCTCTTATCCGCGTCTCCACACCGTATACAGGTATGATTATGTCCACTCGTGAAAGTCAGTCCATGCGTGAACGTGGCTTGGCATTAGGTATCTCCCAAATTAGTGGTGGATCTCGTACTAGCGTAGGTGGTTACAAAGAAGAAGAGAAACCAGAAGATAATTCTGCACAATTTGATCGCAGCGATACACGTACATTAGATGAAATCGTAGACTGGCTATTAGACCTTGGTTATGTACCAAGTTTCTGTACTGCATGTTATCGTGCAGGCAGAACAGGGGACCGTTTCATGGCCCTTGCTAAATCCGGTCAAATTCACAATTGTTGCCAACCTAATGCGTTGATGACATTAAACGAATATATCATGGATTACGGTGATGAAAAGACTAAGGCTCATGGTGCTAAGGTCATCGAACAACAGTTAGAAAATATTAAAAATGATTTAGTTAAAGAAAAAGCTAAAGCTTATATTGCACAGATGAAAGACGGCGAACGGGACTTCCGGTTCTAAGGAATTCACTGATATGGAGCCTCCTATTGATAATGGGAGGCTCTTTCTTGTTGAGAAAATAGCAAGATTTAAATGAGAATAAAATATATAAAATAGTTTATTTTATTTGTATTTTAAGGTATAATAAATAAAAATGATAATGATAATACGTTGAATTCAAGAATAATATTGATTATAAACTACTGAGGGATATGATGATTAAGAAAAAACGTTGGCGCCTTTGTAAAGGTGATCAAGAGAAAGAGAATATCTTAATCCGTGAACTTGGTGTAAACCCTATTGTGGCTAAATTAATGGTGAATCGTCACATTGATGTAGACGAAGGTCGTCAGTTTTTACAAGGTACTTTGTCAGATTTGTTAGATCCATTTACATTAAAAGATATGGATGTGGCTGTTTCACTAGTTCTGGAAACAATTGAATGTCACAAACCAATCGTCATTTATGGTGATTATGATGTAGATGGTATTACTGCAACATCAGTACTTTATCGATTTTTAAAGAAATTAGGTGCCGATGTTACCTATTACATACCAGAACGTCAAAGTGAAGGGTATGGCCTCAATTTAGAGGCTTTAGAGCACCTTATTGAACGGGGAACAGCTTTAGTCATTACTGTAGACTGCGGCATTAGCTCTTACGATATTGTAGAGGCTGTACGAGACCGTATCGATATGATTATTACGGATCATCATACGGCGCCTGATATGATTCCACGAGCCAAGGCCGTTATAAATCATAAACAAAAGGACTGTCCATATAAGGATAAAAACTTATCTGGAGTAGGTGTTGCTTTTAAGTTATGCCAAGCCTTGTGGCTTACAAAGCACGGAGAATGGTACTTAGATGATTTAGATATCGTTGCACTTGGCACTGTGGCAGATGTAGTGCCTTTGGTCGGTGAGAACCGTATCATTGTAAAATCAGGCCTTGAGAAGATGAATAGGGAACCTAACTTGGGGATTAAAAAGCTTATTGATGTAGCTGGGCTTCATGAACGAACTATTACATCTGGACATATTGGTTTTACCTTAGCACCTCGTCTTAATGCAGCGGGTCGCGTAACGCATGCAACGCGTGCAGTTGAATTACTTGTGACCGATGACGAGAATATAGTAGAGGCTATTGCGGAGGAACTAAACGAAACGAACCGTGAACGACAAGAGTTAGAACGAAATATTCATGAGTTGGCTCGTGTTGATGTAGCTAATCAAGGACATAAAGCTGATTATGTAACTATTGTGGCCGGCGAAGAGTGGCATCCAGGAGTCATTGGTATTGTTGCTTCTCGTCTAGTAGAGGAGTTTTACAAACCAACCTTAGTCATCAGTATTCATGATGGCATTGGTAAAGGCTCATGCCGTAGTATAGATGGCTTTAACATATATGATGCATTAAAATCTTGTGAGGATATCTTGCTACAGTTTGGCGGGCATGCTGCGGCAGCAGGCTTTAGCATCGATGCAAATCGTATTGATGAGTTACGAGAACGGTTAACCAAGTATTGCAAAGCAGTTATTACAGAAGAGGAATATATTCCTGTGGTTGCTATTGATGCGGAACTACCTGTTGATGATATCGATGTCGATATCATTGACCGCGTATCAGACCTTGAACCTTATGGGATGGCCAATAGCACGCCAGTCTTTGCTATTATGGAAGCTACCGTACAAGATATTATGCTCATGGGCCAATTAAAAAATCATTGTAAGATAATATTTGAAACTTCGAATGGTACATTAGATGCTATAGCTTGGAATCGTCCAGACTTATTTAAATTTATCTTCGTGGGAACTGTGGTAAAAGTGGCATTTTCTTTGCAAAAGAATGAATGGCAAGGCATGGTTTCTCCGCAGCTCATGATTCAAGCTATTGAACCATTGACTGAAGAGCCGATTAAACTTTCTACAGAAGGACTTAGACAAATGTATGTCATAATAAAACAGTCCATGCGAGGTCGTAGTCAATCGGTTTATAATGTAGAACAAGATATATTGCGCCGTAAGCCGGCAGATCAGAATAATCGCAGTGCTCTAACATCTATTGATGTATTTAAAGAATTGGGCATTGTTGAAGAATATACAAGTGATGATGGTCAATTAATGCTTAGATGGAACGCCATTGAAGGAAAATTAGATCTTGTCACATCCGTAACATTCCTTACTTATAGTGTATAGGAGGTGACATCATGACAACTGTAAATGAAGAAGGCAAAGCTTTGGTAGAACAAAGTACATTTGATAAAAGTAAAGCCTTAGCTGAGTTTATGGAGTATATCCATACGTATTTAACAGATGATGAGTGTGACCAAGTATTGAAAGCTTTTGAGCTTGCTGATAAGGCTCATGAAGGTCAGTTTAGAGCTTCTGGTGAACCGTATATTATGCATCCTTTAGCTGTAGCTGATATTTTGGCACATTTACAAATCGACCATATTACACTCATGGCAGCTCTTATGCATGATGTGGTTGAAGATACATCTTACTCGAAGGAAGACCTAGAGGAGATGTTTGGCTCTGAAGTAGCATTCCTCGTTGATGGGGTAACAAAATTAAACCAATTCCAGTATGAAACAAAAGAAGATCGCCAAATGGAAAACTATCGAAAGATGATTTTAGCTATGGCGAAGGACGTACGTGTCGTAGTTATTAAATTGGGTGATCGCTTACATAATATGCGCACCTTAAAGCATATGCGTAGTGACAAACAAAAACGTATTGCTAAGGAAACCCTAGAAATCTTTGCACCTTTGGCACATCGTCTTGGTATCTTCAATGTGAAATGGGAGTTGGAAGATTTATCCTTCCGTTATTTAGAGCCGGAAAAATACTATGATCTAGTCGATCAAATGAAACAAAAACGCCAAGTCCGGGAAGACATCGTTAATGATACGATGAGGCAACTTACAAAGGCCTTAAGTGAAGCCCATATTAAGGCGGATATCAAAGGTCGTCCAAAACACTTCTACAGTATTTATAAGAAGATGAAAAAGGACAATCGTGATTTATCCCAAATTTATGATTTGCTTGCTGTTCGTGTAATTGTTGATAGCATTCCTGATTGTTATGCAGTACTTGGCATTGCACATAGCTTGTGGAAGCCATTGCCTTATCGCTTCAAAGATTATATTTCCATGCCGAAGTCTAATATGTATCAATCCTTGCATACAACCGTTATCGGCACGATGGGGCAACCGGTAGAGATTCAAATCCGTACTTGGGAAATGCACCGTGTATCTGAATATGGTGTGGCTGCTCACTGGCGATATAAAGAAGGAAATAAAAACGGCGATAAAGAATTTGATCAAAAGGTTGCATGGCTGCGCCAGGTTCTTGAATGGCAAGATACTAGTAATCCAACGGAACTCGTTAATGCTTTGAAATTAGACGTTTTCTCTGGTGAGGTATTTGTATTTACGCCAAAGGGTGACGTTGTTAAGTTGCCAATAGGCTCTGTACCGCTTGACTTTGCCTATCGCGTTCATACCGATGTAGGTCATCATTGTGTTGGTGCTAAGGTAAACGGCAAAATTGTGCCGTTGGATTATACCTTGCAAAATGGTGATATTGTTGATATCATCACATCCAAAACAGGTCGTCCTAGCCTTGATTGGTTGAATATCGTAGGTTCTTCTGAAAGTAAGAGTAAAATTCGCAATTGGTTCAAGCGTGAAAATAAAGCTGAAAATATTGAAAAAGGCTTAGAAGCTCTTGAAAAAGAAGCGAAACGATTGAATCATAATTGGAAAGAATTATGTGCAGACAACCGTTTACAACATGTAACGAAACAACTTAAAGCCGGTACAGAAGAGGAAATGTTTGCAGCCTGTGGCTATGGCGGCATTCCTGTAAGTACTGTTCTCTTGCGTTTAATTGAACTTTATAAAAAGTCGAAAGAGGTAGAGGAATCTAAGCGCAGTACAGAGCAAATTATTGAGAAATTAAAATCTCAAGGACAAAAGAAAACTAAAAATGGCACTGGTGTTCTCGTAAAAGGTGAAGCTGGTGTGATGGTGCGTATGGCAAAATGCTGTAATCCTGTACCTGGTGATGATATTATAGGTTACATAACCCGTGGTCGTGGCGTTTCTATTCACCGCTGTGATTGCCCTAGCATGGGCCATTCTCCTGAAGACTTAGAGCGGATGATAGAAGTCTCTTGGGACGGTTCTTCTGGAGAATCTTTCCATGTAGGCATTGATATTCAAGCTTATGATCGAGCTGGCATTCTCATGGAGGTTATGGCGGTGCTTTCAGAATTGAAAATCACCATTACTAACATCAATGCTAAGGTTCAAGAGGATACAAAAAATGTAAGCATCAATTTGGTGGTTGATATCCGCGATATTTCACAACTAGATTTCGTAATGACTAAATTGCGTCGTATTCGTGAAGTTTATACTGTTCAACGTAGTAAAGGAGGGGCTTAATGAGCGAACAACAATTAGTACTTATGCGCATGCCTTTAGGTCCATTAGGAACAAATTGCTATGTTATCGGTGATAAAGCGATAGGTGAAGCTTTCATTATCGATCCTGCAACAGCTGAAGTACTAGATGCGCTAAAAAAACATGACTTAAAGCCGAAGGCGGTTGTACTGACACATGGTCATGGAGATCATATTGGTGGCATTCAAGAGATTGTAAACACCTATCATGTGCCTGTATATATTCATAAAGGCGATGTACCGTATTTATCTGATCCTGAACTTAATCTTAGTGCTTATAGCAATCCAACGCCAATTAAGGTAAAAGCGGAAATTATCGAGGTTAAACAAGGTGATCACATTACATGTGGTGATATCGATCTTGAGGTGCTGGAAACACCAGGTCATACGCCAGGAGGTGTGTGTTATTACATGGAAGGTCTTGTATTTGTAGGGGATACTCTATTCAGAGATTCCGTAGGCCGTACAGATTTTCCAAATGGTTCTTATGAGACCCTGATATCATCGATTAAGACTCAGCTATATAGATTGCCTGATAATACAATGGTTTATCCTGGTCATGGACCGGAAACAAATATAGGGTATGAAAAACAATACAACCCATTCGTTGGTCAGTAGGTTTAAACGAATTATTTTTTACAGTCGAGGGGAAATTTATTATGAACACAACATTAGAAAAATTAAAAGAACGCATTAAAGACAAAAAGTACAAATTGACTACACAACGTCAAACAATTTTGCAAGCATTCATCGATGCTGATGAAAATCACTTGAGTGCTGAAGATGTATATGTTCTTGTAAAAGAGGTAGCACCTGATATCGGGTTAGCAACAATTTACAGAACTCTTGATCTCTTCACAGAACTTGATTTGTTAAAACGTCTTGATTTTGGTGATGGCCGTAATCGTTATGAATTAAATGACGAAGAGTTCGCTCATTTCCATCATCATTTGATTTGCGTAAAATGTGGTAAAGTATCCGAGTTTGAAGATGACATGCTTGAAACATTGGAGTCTATCATCGCTAAGAAATTGAACTTCCGTACCATTGATCATCAATTGAAAGTATATGGTTACTGTAGTGATTGTCAAAATCATATGACTGAAGCAGAATTAGAAAAGCTTGAGCGTATGTCCCATCATGGTTAATGGATATCTATATACGGGGCCATTACCACTTGGCTCCGTAGTAGCTCATAACTGTGGCGCGGCAGGACTCTTTTCTGATAAGGTACATCCAGAGGTTATCCTTGAAGCGCATGAAGTGGAAGGAATATATACATTAACTGTTACTATTGGTGATACAATTAAGATTTTTGAAGGAACTGTTTCCTCTATGGGGCGTCGTCAAATTGGACAAGCCTTGTTGCGATATTTGCGTGAATATCAAGGCTTACCTGCTGAGGCTCCATGGGGAACTATGATAGGTGTGCGCCCTACAAAGCTACTACATAAATATATAGATACATATGGCTCTATCCACGCAGCAACTCGTCACATTAGGGACGAGTTTTCTGTGTCTATGGAAAAGCTTGCTACTTTGGGGTCCATTGGCGAATATCAACGTCCGTTTTTATCTGATACAGATGATAAAAAGGTAAGTCTCTATTGTGGTATTCCTTTCTGCGATACGCGTTGCGTATATTGCTCGTTTCCATATGGTCTTTATCAGGATTATGTTGGTAAAAGTCAATTTCTAAGGGCTTTAAACCGTGATATAGAAGATATGAAATCTATTGTTGATTCCTATGGCCTAACAGTCGATACTCTCTATATGGGCGGTGGTACTCCGACAGTGCTAGAGGATGAAGACTTTCACCAGGTCCTAAAACAGTTATCTCTACTCGTATCTGAAGGACATGAATTCACTGTAGAGGCCGGGCGGCCAGATTCTGTTAATCCTATTAAGCTACGTTCCATGCTTGAGCTAGGTGTGAATCGCATTAGCATTAACCCGCAAACGATGCAAGATGATATTTTGCGTCGCATTGGACGCGGTCATAGCGTACGGGATGTTGATGAACTTTTACAATATGTAAAAAACAATACATCATTAGCCGTAAATATGGATTTTATCGCAGGCTTGCCTAACCAAACGATGTCAAACATGATAGAGAATATGGATTATGTATGTCAAAATCTGCCGGAAAATGTTACAATTCATACGTTAGCATTAAAACGTGGTAGCCCGTTGTACGATTTACAAATGCAAGATGATATTCCTGAAGAAAATCTCGTAGCGGAAATGGTACAATATGGTAAAGAGCGTCTTGAAGCGGCTGGTTATGTGCCATATTATTTATATCGCCAACAATATATGAGAGGGCAGTTAGAGAATATCGGCTATACCTTGCCTGGCAAAGCATGCGAATATAATATTCAAATCATGGAGGAACGTCAAAGTATTCTATCCATGGGGCCCGGTAGCTCGTCTAAGTGGATGCGAGCCCCTGAATATCGTCAGCTTAAACAGCATATGCCAAAAGACGTAGATGTTTATCACGTAACGATAGATGCACTTTTAGAGAAACGACATAGAATTTGTGAAAGATTTTGGGAGGTTGTGTAATGGCTATAAGAAAACCAAGAGGTACACAAGACTTTTTGCCAGAACAGATGATAAATTGGCACTATATTGAACAACGTATGCGCGAAATTTGTAAAGTATACGGCTTCAATGAAATTCGCACACCTGCCTTTGAAGAAACTAAATTATTTTTGCGAGGTATCGGTGAAACTACAGATGTAGTACAAAAAGAGATGTACACCTTTACCACCGGAGATGACGGTGGTTCTAGCTTTACCTTACGCCCTGAAAATACGGCGTCTGCTGTGCGCGCATACTTAGAAAATAAAGTATATGGTAAAGAAGGTCTCACCAAATGGTATTATATGGGCCCTATGTTCCGTCATGATAAACCGCAAGCAGGCCGTTACCGTCAATTTCACCAATTTGGTGCTGAGGTATTAGGCTCTCAATCTCCAGTAGTGGATAGCGAAGTTATCTGCATGGTTGTGCAGTTGTTAAAAGATTTTGGGCTTAAAGATCTCAATGTAGAGGTAAATTCTGTAGGTTGTCCGATATGTCGTCCTGTATATCGTGAAAAATTAATCGCTTTCTTTGAACCTAAAAAGGAACAATTATGTAGCGACTGCCAAGAACGTTTGTACAAAAACCCTTTGCGTATACTGGATTGTAAAAATGAAACATGTAAATCCTTGTCCATAGGTGCTCCTGAAATTCACGAACATTTATGTGAAGAGTGTCATGATCATTTTGAAGAATTGAAAACCTATTTAACTGCAGCTAATGTGCAATATACTTTAAATCCTCGTCTCGTACGTGGCCTTGATTACTATACAAAAACAGCTTTTGAGGTACAATATACTCCTTTAGGTGCTCAAAGTGCCGTAGCCGGTGGTGGCCGTTACGATGGTCTCGTAGAAGAGCTCGATGGACCTCATACTCCAGCTATCGGTTTTGCTATGGGCATGGAGCGTTTACTATTAGCTCTTGAAAAACAAAACTTATTGCCTGAGCCGACTGTAGAACCATCTGCATTCGTAGTCGCTCTTGGTGATGCGGCTAAGGTAGAGGCTTTCAAAATTTGCCAAAAACTTCGCAGTCTTGATATTCCTGTTGAAATGGACGGGCAGGGAAAAAGTATGAAGGCACAATTAAAATACGCTAACAAAATTAATGCGAAATATGTTATTATATTGGGTGATGATGAATTGGTTCGTAAAGAAGCCATAATTCGATTCATGGATACTAGTGAACAAGAGACTGTATCTCTCAATACAGTGGCTGAACGTATAACTTCTTTGGTGAAAGGATGACAATTAGAATGGAAACAATGCAAGGCTTACACCGTACGCACGGTTGTGGCACCATCTCTGAACAAGAGGTAGGTAAAGAGGTCGTATTATGTGGTTGGGTTGAACGCCGTCGTGACCATGGTGGTTTGATTTTCTTGGATTTACGCGATCGTTCTGGTGTAGTACAAGTAGTGGCATCCCCAGATCATAACGTAGAATCGTTCCACAAAGCAGAGGATGTTCGTAATGAATATGTTCTTTGTGTACGTGGTAAGATTACAAAACGTGATGAGGCTGCTATCAATCCAAACCTTCCTACAGGTGCATACGAAATGTTCTGTGAAGAGTTGCGCGTATTGAATTCCGCTAAAACTCCTCCTTTCTATATTCAAGATGATATCGATGTAGATGAAAATATTCGCTTGAAATATCGTTACCTTGACTTGCGCCGCCCTGAAATGCAACGCAACTTGATTTTGCGTCACAAGGTAACAAAAGCAATGCGCGACTTCTTCGATAGCCGCGATTTCTTGGAAATTGAAACGCCAATGCTTACTAAATCTACACCAGAAGGCGCTCGTGACTATCTAGTGCCGTCTCGTGTAAATGCTGGTACATTCTATGCGTTGCCACAATCTCCACAAATTTTCAAACAAATCTTGATGGTTGCTGGTTATGAAAAATATTTCCAAATCGTTCGTTGCTTCCGCGATGAAGATTTGCGCGCAGACCGTCAACCTGAGTTCACTCAACTTGACTTAGAAATGTCCTTCGTTGATGAAGAAGATATTTATGCATTGCTTGAAGAGATGATTGCTCATGTATTTAAAACTGCATTAGGTAAAGAAATTTCTTTGCCTATGCCTCGTATTACATGGGACGAAGCAATGGATAAATACGGCTCTGATAAGCCGGATCTTCGTTTTGATATGGCCTTTACTGATGTAACTGATCTTGTAAAAGATACAGAATTCAAAGTATTCCGCTCTGTAATCGACAATGGTGGCGTAGTTAAAGGTATTGTTGTACCTGGTGATGCTGGCATTCCTCGCCGTGAACTTGACGACCTTGTTGAATATGTAAATCGTTACGGCGCCAAAGGCCTTGCATGGGCTTGCTTCAACGAAGATGGTTCTATCAAGTCTCAAATCATGAAGTTCTTAGGTGAAGATACAATTCGCAATATCGGTGAAAAAATGGGCGCTAAAGGTGGCGACCTCGTATTGATGATTGCTGATAAACCTGCAACTGTGGCACGTGCATTAGGCGAATTGCGCCTTGAAATGGCACGCCGCATGAACATGATTGATCCAGATAAATTGGCATTCACATGGGTAACTGATTTCCCTATGTTCGAATATAATGAAGACGAAAAACGTTATGTGGCAATGCACCATCCGTTCACAATGCCACGCCATGCGGATCTTGATAAATTGGAATCCGATCCTGGCAGCGTAAAAGCGATTGCTTACGACATGGTATTGAATGGCGTAGAAATCGGTGGCGGTTCCTTGCGTATCTACCAAGCTGACGTACAAGAAAAAGTATTCAAAGCAATTGGTTTGTCCATTGAAGAAGCACGATCTAAATTCGGCTTTATGCTTGATGCATTCCAATATGGTGCACCTCCTCATGCAGGCTGTGCATTTGGTTTAGATCGTCTTGTTATGTTGATGGCAAAACGTCAATCTATCCGCGACGTAATCGCATTCCCTAAAACTCAATCTGCTTCTGATATCATGAGCCAAGCTCCATCTGAAGTAGAACCAAAGCAATTAAAAGAGTTGCATATTAAACCAGATGTAGAAGAAGAACAAGAGCAATCTTTAGTGTAAAAACATAGGCAAGAATTGATTAAAATCGAAATGTCAAGACTTGTTAATTGCTAATCTTTCTGATACTATTTAAGTATAAGATATCCCTGCCATGTGCGTGTGATATCGCAGTTTTGAGCCAACACATTTACTTTGGGAGTCTGAACTCTCGTCTGAACGTTACGCCCTTACGGGACAACTGCAGGATGAGGAGGACACCCACCTGCCCTTGCAGGATCAAAACGCGGTACATTACGGCATGGTGGGGCTTTTTTGCGTGTAAAAATAGACTGAAATATCATATACTATAAATATATCTTTGGTAAGAATTTAAACTTTTTAAAATCTTAAGAGTCTTAAATGTCATAAACGTTATAAATGTCTTGCCAATATTATCAGTGTTACCGAGTTACTGATGTTATTAGGCTTTTATGACAGGGAAGTAATTGTTTTTTTGATTGAATAGTTATAGATATTAAAATACGATAGTTAAACTGGGTGCGAATTGAGGTGATAGAATGGATAGTTTATTTGATATGACACCTACAAATACATACGAGCCACTTCCTGTACGAATGCGTCCTACTAAACTGGATCATTTATATGGTCAAGAGAAGGCCATAGGGAAGGGGACTTTCTTGCGTGCTATGGTAGAGAAGGATACAATACCATCTATGCTTTTTTATGGTCCTTGTGGAACGGGTAAGACTACATTAGCCGGAATCATAGCTAAGGTGAGTAATAGTCATTTTGTAAACCTGAATGCTACTAACGCCGGTATTGGTGAGTTGCGGACCATCATTGAAGATGCGCGTAAACGAGTTCGCTCTTTACAACAACGCACAATTCTATTCCTTGATGAAATTCATCGTTTTAATAAAAGCCAACAAGATGTGTTGTTACCCTGTGTAGAGGATGGCACTATTATCCTTATTGGTGCTACTACAGAGAATCCATTCTTTGAGGTTAATAGACCGTTATTATCTCGTTTGCGTCTTATTACATTAGAAGCACTTACACCAAAGGCTATTGGTCAAATTTTACGTCGCGCCATTACCGATGAAGAAGTGGGATTAGGCAAACGCCATCTACAGGTAACGGATGAAGTTCTGGAAGATGTGGGGATTTTCGTCAATGGTGATGGACGTATGGCCCTTAATATTCTTGAACAAGCAGCAGCTATGGTTCCCGATGAGGGGACGATTACTATTGAGGTTCTTGAAAAGGTCGTAGGTCGTCGCATATATACATATGATAAAAAAGGCGATAGTCATTACGATACAATTTCAGCTTTTATTAAAAGTATGCGTGGATCCGATGTGCAAGCAACGGTACATTATTTAGCACGCATGATTGAAGCTGGAGAGGATCCTAATTTCATTGCTCGTCGTATTGTTATTTGTGCAGCAGAGGATGTAGGACTTGCGGACCCACAAGCTCTTATACTTGCTAATGCAGCGGCTCAAGCGGCTCATATGGTAGGTTTTCCTGAGGCGCGCATTATATTATCTGAGGCTGCGTGCTATGTTGCTCTCGCACCTAAAAGTAATTCTGCTTATGTAGCTATTGATGCCGCGATATCTGATGTGCGACATAAGGATTGTGGACAAGTACCTGATCATTTGAAAGATAGTCACTATAGCGGGGCTAGTAAATTAGGTCATGGGAAAGCTTATAAGTATGCTCATAATTATCCTAATGGATATGTAAAACAGCAGTATTTACCAACGCCTCTAGTTGATGCAACCTACTATAAGGGCATAAAGAGAGGGACTGAGGAACAGTTACTTCACGACTGGGAGAAACGTTGTAAAAATTAACTTAATATTACGATATATGCTATAATATAATGATAAGTTAATTTACTGTAATGTTATATAAGTAAGGGGTTTGTATAGATTTATGGCAGAAGAAAATACTTCCACCAAAAGACGCAACACACGCCGTAAGCGAACAAGTACAAAACAGCAATCAAAGTCTCAAAGCTTTTCTTTGCGCAGCGAAGTGAAAGGCCTTATTGTCATTGCCTTTGCTGTGATTTCCTTTCTGGGCTTTTTCGGCTTTGAACTCGGCCTTGTAGGACAGATTTTAACAGGTATATTCCGTTATGGCTTTGGCCTAGGGGGGATTATTCCTTGTTTATGCGTTTTCTGGTTAGGTTGGAGATTATTATATAAGGATACATTTATTTCCATTACAAAACGAGGCGTTGTAATGACCTTGTTTTTCCTATTCTTGTTAGCTCTTGTTCCCTTGTGGGGCGTTCCTGAGGGACAGGAACTCATTACTACACAACTGGCTAATCAAGGTGGTTTTGTAGGTGGTGCAATTGCTACATTCCTTCGCACACTATTAGGCAACCTAGGGGCTATTATTCTTGATGTATTCTTACTCATAGCTTTTGGATTACTTGTGACACGTTTGTCTTTGCGTAGTGGATTACAGAAGGCTGCGGACAAAACACAGGTTGGCCTTGATGTTGCAAAAGAGGTAGCTGCTGAAAAGGTCGCTGTTGCAAAAGAAGTCTTTGAAGATTGGAATGAACAGCGTAAAGAAGCGGCAGAACAGCGTAAAGCTTATAACAGGGAAAAAGACACACGCTTTGCTGATGCAGCAGATCAAGCATTAGATGCATTGGAAAAACAAGGTATTGCTAATGGAAGAGATCTGTTTGACTCTTCTACAGATGTAGAAGTTGAAAATCTTGAAGATACAGTTACTACTGTGGAGGCGCCAAAACCTCCTACATCTTGGAAGGAATTAGCTGAGATAGAAGCACGTAATCGTGCGGCTGAGCAATTGGCTAATATTTCTGAAGCATTTGGTGATGTGAAGTCTTATGAAGCTGATGATTTTGAACAATTCTCTGATACGCATAGAGCTACGAGTGATGATTATGTATATGTTCCAGATGAGGACTATGCATATACCCCAGATGAAGAGTATTCAGATGAGTTTGGAACTGCAGCAAACTCTGATGACGAAGAAACAGAATTCTCGTATCAAAATACAACGATGGGGCCATTAGAAACTAATCACGGTGCTATTGCCTCCGCTGTGCCAGGAACGGGTGCAGCTGCAAGCTCTGTAAGTGCTGGAGCTGGTATGGCAGGTATGGGTTTACAAGTACCGTCCATTATTAGTACTACAGAAGATACGGCGCAAGTAGCTGTATCTAAAGATGGACAGATTCATCGGTCCTATGATAGACCTTACCATTTCCCAAGCCTAGATATTTTGGCGAAAGGGAAGGGGAGTCAAAACAATGGTGAAGAAGTAGCACAAAATGCGATGATGCTTGAACATGTATTGAGTGACTTTGGTATTACTGCAAAGGTTGTTAATGCTACACAAGGGCCAACTGTTACACGTTATGAAATTGAACCTGCACCAGGCGTAAAAGTGAGTCGTATCGTTAACTTAACAGACGATATTGCCCTCAATTTAGCAGCACAACATATTCGTATGGAGGCTCCAATTCCAGGTAAATCTGCCATCGGTATTGAGGTGCCTAATAAAACGACAGAAGCCGTTCATTTACGTGATGTACTTGATTGCAGTGACTTTAAAGATGCTCGTGGTGGTATTCCTGTTGGTCTTGGCAAGGATATTGCAGGGAAACCTGTCATTACGGACCTTGCTAAGATGCCTCACTTGCTCGTAGCTGGTACGACTGGCTCTGGCAAATCCGTATGTGTAAATACATTGATTTCTAGTATCCTATTTAGCCGCAAACCGGAAGAGGTTAAGTTATTATTAATCGATCCTAAGATGGTTGAATTGTCTATTTACAATGGAATTCCTCACTTGATGGCTCCAGTTGTAACGGATATGAAAAAAGCGGCAGCTGTATTGCGCTGGGCCGTTCGTGAAATGGAGGCTCGTTATAAGGCGTTTGCTGCATCTGGTAAACGTGATATCAAGAGCTACAATGAGGCTCATCCTAAGGCTGCTATGCCACTAATCGTGTTGATTATCGATGAGCTAGCTGACCTTATGATGACGGCTCCTGATGATATTGAAGAATCTATTAGTCGTTTAGCACAAATGGCTCGTGCCGCAGGTATTCACATGGTTCTTGCTACACAACGGCCATCTGTTAACGTTATTACCGGTTCTATTAAGGCCAATGTGCCGAGCCGTATTTCCTTTGCTGTAGGCTCTCAAATTGACTCTCGTACAATCCTTGATATGGCAGGGGCAGAGAAACTATTGGGTAAAGGTGATATGTTATTTGCTCCGATTGGTGCTAATAAACCTATTCGTGTACAAGGGGCCTTCATTTCTGATGATGAGGTAGAAAAACTTGTAGAGTTTGTGAAAGCTCAACGAGAACCAGAATATGATAATACGGTAACTCAAGAAGTGGAAAAGGAAGCTGAAAAAGAATCTTCTGATGCTAATGATGTTTACCGCGATGAATTATTAGAGCGAGCTGTTAATCTCGTTATGGAATCTGGTCAAGCTTCCGTATCGATGTTGCAACGTCGTTTCCGTATAGGTTATACCCGTGCGGCACGTCTTGTAGATACAATGGAAGACCTTAAAATCGTTGGCCCTAGCATGGGCAGTAAGGCTCGAGAAATTTTAATGAGCCCTGAACAAGCTAAGGCTAGATATTTCTCCGATTCTAATGATGAGCAATAATTAGCTAATTATTATATGAAATATTACGTAGATTTAGAAAGGAACGAAAATGGCTGAATTAGGCGAAGAATTACGACGTGAGCGGGTAAGACGTAATCTAACCTTTAAAGATGTGGAGCAAGTGCTGCACATTAAAACAACCTATTTAGAAGCTATCGAAGATGGCAACTATGATATCATTCCTGGTCAAGTCTACGTAAAGGGCTTTATTCGAAACTATGGCAACTACTTAGATCTTGATGGGGATCGCTTGGTAAAAGTATATCAGGGACAAGTAGGTGATATAGATACTTTTTCTTTGCGTTCTGTTACGAGACGGAAGGCTCAAGCGACTCCTAATTTGGTACAAAGTGAGTTCGTTGAATACCAAACATCTAAAAAGCGTATGTCCTTAGAAACACGTCAACGAAAACGTCAACGCTCTATTGTACAAGAACGCATTATTTTGGGAATCATTCTATTTTGTATGGCATTATTTTTACTATGGTTATTCATTTTCTAATGATTGATTAGGAATGATAGAAAGGCATTTACACAGTCAATGGATAGATTTTTAGTAACAGAACCTTCGGATATGAAGGAACGTGGTTGGGCCGAATTAGATTTCGTTCTCATCAGTGGGGACGCCTATGTGGACCATCCGTCCTTTGCTCCTGCGGTTATCGGTAGATACTTGGAATCCAAAGGCTATCGTGTAGGCATTATAGATCAACCAGATTGGAATGATGTAGAGGCTTTCAAAAAACTAGGTAAACCACGTCTTGCATCCCTAGTTACAGCAGGGAATCTAGATTCAATGCTCAATAAATTTACGGCAGCAAAGAAAATTCGCCGTCAAGATGATTATTCTCCCGGTGGTGAATCAGGGCATCGTCCGGATCGTGCTACCTTGGTATATGCCAACCGCATGAAGGAGGCTTATAGTGATGTACCTCTTATCATCGGTGGTATAGAAGCGTCCTTGCGCCGCTTTGGTCATTATGATTATTGGTCAGATACGGTACGTCGCTCCATCTTAGTAGATTCTAAGGCAGATGTACTCGTCTATGGTATGGGAGAGCTTCAAATCATTGAACTAGCCGATGCCTTAGATCAAGGACGATTTAAAGAGTCCTTGCCGTCTATACGCGGTATTTGCTACATGGCAAAGGAAATTTCTACTATTGACTATGTAGAGTGCCCATCCTATGAAGCTATTAAGGCGGATAAGATGAACTTTGCCGATGCATTTCGCATTCAATACGATGAACAAGACCCGTTCTATGGTCGTATTGTAGTCCAAAAACATGGGGATAGATATCTCATTCAGAACACACCTGCTTTACCATTGACGCAGGACGAAATGGATGGTGTCTATAACTTGCCATATACTCGAAAGTGGCATCCTAAATACGATGATAAGGGTGGTGTACCAGCGTTAAGCGAGGTTCAGTTTAGCCTTGTAAGCCAACGTGGCTGTTTTGGCAGTTGTTCTTTCTGTGCCATCACGAATCACCAAGGTCGTATTATTCAAAATCGTAGCCATGAGTCTTTGATTGACGAAGCACACAAGATGATCAACATGGATAACTTCAAGGGATATATCCACGATGTAGGTGGTCCTACGGCAAATTTCCGCCATCTGGCTTGTGATAAACAGGCTGTTTATGGTGCTTGTAAAGGGCGTACTTGTGCGGCTCCAGAGCCTTGTGAAAACTTGAATACAAATCACGATGATTATATTGCTTTACTGCGTAAACTACGTAAGCTAAAAGGTGTAAAAAAGGTTTTTGTTCGTTCCGGTTTGCGCTATGATTATGTACTAGCCGATAACAATAAAGACTTTGTGCGGGAGCTTTGTGAGTTTCACGTAAGTGGTCAGTTAAAGGTAGCCCCAGAACATGTATCTAAACGCGTTACCAATATGATGGGAAAAGCTGGTAAGGAAGAATTTCTAACCTTTAAGTCTTGGTTTGAAGAGGCGAATAAAAAGCTTGGTAAGAAGCAATATTTAGTTCCGTACTTTATGAGCTCTCATCCAGGTTGTGCGTTAGAGGATGCTATTGAATTGGCGGAATTTTTACGAGACCACCATATGTACCCTGAGCAAGTACAGGATTTTATCCCTACACCGGGTAGTCTTTCTACTTGCATGTATTATACGGGCATAAATCCACTAGATGGAAAGCCTGTTTATGTTGCTAAAAAGGGGCGAGATAAAGCAAAACAACGCGCTTTGATGCAGTTTAAAAATATTGAAAACTATGATCTTGTTAAAGAGGCTCTCATAGAAGCCAATCGACGTGATTTAATTGGCTTTGGCCCGGAATGCTTAATTCCACCGCGCCCAATTAGTGGAAATTCTAAGCGTATTAGCCAATCTAGTAAATTCCGTAATGGCAAACGAGATTGCGAACCTAGGAATCAATGCCGGACTGCCAAAAGGCGTAGTAGAGATGTGACTAAAGTTCGTACATCTAATAAAAGTTTTGGTGGTCGTTAAACCTAGAGAGTAGCTCTAGCTACTCTCATTTTAAGATACTTTATGTCTTATGGGAGGCATATATGAAACGATGGATTGCTCCGAGCATCTTAGCATTATTTGTGGTAGGAATGTTGATTTATGGTATAAACTTTTACCAACAAGAACAAATAGAACAGGCCAAAGAGCCTATTCGTGGTGAAATTATAGTCTATACGGACTTACCTAATACTTTGACAGCTATGCTTGCTGAGCGTTATGAAGAGGAACAAAAGGTAAAAGTTACTGTAATGCCTCTTACAGAGGAACAAATGTCGTTATGGTCGGCTTCTACCGTGGCTGATACTTCTGGTGATTTGGTGCTAACTTCTGAAGATAATCTCGTAGTTGGTGCCAATGCAGGTAAATATATGCCCATCGTCAATGAACGTATTGACGAGGTACGTGATAATCTAAAGGATCCAAATGGCTATTGGGTTGGTCTCTGGTACGATCCAATCGTATTTGTTCAGAATGATACCTTCCATAATGGCATTGGTAAATATATTACTACATGGGAAACATTGGGAAAACAAGGTGATTGGTCTATCGTTATGACTGATTTTGTAGCATCTCAGAATGCGGCCAATTTGCTATACAATATGGTAGAGTACAAAGGGGAACCAGAGGCTCTTGAATACTTGTATAGTTTGAAGCCTCATGTGGTTCAACATGCTAAATTTTTGTCTACTCCAATACGCTTAACTGCGCTAGGGGAAACAAATATTGGTATTGGTAACTTGTCTGATGCGGCGCAATATAGTCATCATGGGTATCCAATTAAGATCATTTATCCTAAAGATGGTACGTCTTATTATGTGACTGGTGCTGCTGTTTTAAAAAATTCAAAACATAAAGCAGATAGTGTAGAGTTTATTAATTGGTTACTATCTTCTAAAACGGCGAAATATATGGTAGAAAAGAATTTTACCTATATATTTACTAATCCTGAGATGGATGAGCCAAAAGATTCTATAGGGCATGATTTAGTGTTATGGCCTGTGAATGGTGGCTATACCCTAGAAGGTAAAAAGTTATTGTTAAATCATTGGGTTAGCCAGGTACGATTCCGTAAGGACTAAGTCAGCTGTATAAATCCAAGAAATAAAAAAGAATCTAGTGACGAAAGGATATGGAATGGGGAAAAAATTAGGATATGTTAGCCTAGGTTGTGCTAAAAATTTAGTAGATACAGAGGTAATGTTAGGATTATTGAGAGATAATGGCTATTCAATTACAGAAGACTTAAGCGAAGCAGATCTTATCGTTGTAAATACCTGTACTTTTATTGAAAAAGCTAAGGCTGAGTCTATTAATACCATCCTTGAGGTTGCTCAATATAAGGAAGATGGTGCTTGTAAGGGCCTTATCGTAGCAGGTTGTCTTAGCCAACAATATCAGGATGAATTATTCCAAGAAATTCCTGAAATTGATGCATTAATCGGTACCGGTGCATGGGATCAAGTTATGGTAGCCGTTGATGCTATTGAGCACGGCAATCGTAGTTGTATAATGGAAAATATTACGAATATCTATGATGAGCGCATGCCTCGTATTCAAACAACACCTCGTTATAGTGCATATGTTAAAATTGCGGAAGGCTGTAATAACGGGTGTACATTCTGTATTATTCCAAAGGTACGCGGTGCATTCCGTAGTCGGACTATCGAGTCTATCAAGGCTGAAGTGGAACGATTGGCAGCGACAGGGGTTAAGGAAGTTGTCCTTATCGCTCAAGATACCACAAGTTATGGCATCGACCTTAATAATGGTAAACCATTGTTGACTACATTGTTAAAAGAATTAACAACTGTAGAGGGCATAGAATGGATTCGCATGCTATACCTATATCCGACATTCTTCTCTGATGAATTGTTAGATATTATAGTTAATGAGCCAAAGCTTTGTAAATATGTAGATATTCCATTGCAACATGTTAATAACGATATTTTGAAACAAATGAATCGTCGAGACGATCGCAATGATATTGAGCGTTTGCTTAAGAAAATTAGAAATGCGCCGACTCATATTACATTGCGCACCTCTATCATCGTTGGATTTCCTGGTGAAACAGATGAACAATTTGAGGAACTTTGTGACTTTGTAAAAGAAATCAAATTTGATAACATGGGCGTATTTACATATTCTCAAGAGGCTGGCACACCAGCGGGTGCTCGTGAAGACCAAATACCAGAAGCGGTCAAAGAAGAGCGTTATCACGTTCTTATGTCCATCCAAGCTGCTATCTCTGAAGAGAACAATCGCGATTTAGAAGGTACCATTGATTATGCGATGGTAGAGGAAATCGAAGAAGGCGAGAATAACACATTGCTTGCAAAAGGTCGATTGAAATCTCAAGCACCTGATGTAGATGGTAATATGTACATTGAAGACTGCGGTGAAGACATTCAACCTGGTGATATTCTTAAGGTACAAGTAGAGCAAGGCTTTGCTTATGATGTAGTAGCTACAGTTGTAGAATAATACACAGTTCGATATATTCGATTGTGGAGGTGATCTGATGATTGTAGAACTTATCTCTACAGGTTCAGAATTATTGCTAGGTGATACAGTAAATACGAATGTATCATGGCTGGCACAAGAGTTGAATAAACTAGGATATACCATTGCCCATCAATCAGTGGTAGGTGATAATCCGAAACGAATGGCTGAAGTCTTTCAGCTCGCTAGTACAAGGGCTGATATCGTTATTAGTACTGGTGGGTTAGGACCTACGCAGGGCGATATTACACGTAATGTACTTGCCGATTCAATTGGTAGACCTATTGTGTTTAATCAAGAGGCCATGAATGAGCTTGAAAGGTTCTTTAAAAGTGTAAACCGTACTATACCTGATGCGAGTCGGCGAGAGGCACAATTACCAGAAGGGGCGAAAGTATTATATAACCCTGTTGGAGTTGCACCAGGTGTCGTCGTTGAAGATGGTGACACTACATACATACTTCTACCTGGACCTCCTGGAGAAATGAAGGGAATGTTTCAAGAGAGCGTAGTTCCTTATTTAAATGGTCGATTTGGTTCTCAAGGGGTTGTTACATCTTATCGTTATGGTGTATATGATATTCGTGAAATTGATTTAGAAAGCACCTTGATGGATCTCATTAAGAAGCAATCTAATCCGACGATCGCTTTGCTTATTAAAAAGGGCTACATTGAGGTTCGTATCACTGCTAAGGCTGAAACATTAGAAGCGGCGCAAGAACTATTAAATCCTTGGGATGCTATCATACGAGAGCGTTTAGGTTCTCGCATAGGACGCGACTTAACAATTTCTATGGAGGAAACACTAGGTCGTACCTTGCTAGAGGAACACAGCACTATTAGTACTGCTGAATCTTGTACATCAGGATTGGTTGGCAAGCTTCTTACTAATGTCAGTGGTAGTAGTGAGTACTATATGGGCGGTGTCATCTCGTATAGTAATGATGTGAAACATCGTGTTTTAGGTGTACCACAAGATATGCTAGATGCGTATGGTGCTGTTAGTGAGCAAGTGGCTAAGGCTATGGCAGAGGGGGCACGAATTGTTGGTCAAACAACATATGCTGTTTCTACGACAGGCATAGCTGGTCCTGGAGGCGGTACGCTAGAAAAGCCTGTTGGTCTTGTTTGGTTTGGTGTTACTGGTCCACATGGTACGGTAGCCCATAAAGCTAATTTAATTGGCAATCGAGAAGATATTAGACAAAGTGCAGCAGAGCTAGCACTTTACTATGTTTATACTTATATAACAGAAAAGGGGAAATAAAATAATGGCTGTAGATGGTAGACAAGCAGCGTTGGATAACGCATTAAAACAAATTGAAAAAGATTTTGGTAAAGGTGCTATTATGCGTCTTGGTGAGGCGGCAGATCGCATGAATGTAGAGGTGATTTCCTCTGGTTCTCTAGCTATCGATATTGCTGTTGGTGTAGGTGGTTTCCCTCGTGGTCGTGTAATTGAAATCTATGGTCCAGAATCTTCTGGTAAAACAACAGTAGCTCTTCACGCGGTAGCAGAAGCTCAAAAACAAGGTGGCATTGCAGCATTTATTGATGCGGAGCATGCGATGGATCCTGTATATGCTCGCAATTTGGGTGTAGATATCAATAATTTGTTGATTTCTCAACCAGATAATGGAGAACAAGCTCTTGAAATTACAGAAGCCCTTGTTCGCAGTGGTGCAGTAGATATTGTTGTAGTTGACTCCGTAGCAGCATTGGTACCTAAAGCGGAAATTGATGGTGAAATGGGTGACGCTCATGTAGGTTTACAAGCTCGTTTGATGAGTAAAGCCTTGCGTAAATTGACTGGTATCATCAGTAAATCCAAAACAGTTGTTATCTTCATCAACCAATTGCGTGAAAAAGTTGGTGTTATGTTTGGTAATCCTGAAACAACAACTGGTGGTCGTGCGTTGAAATTCTATTCTTCTGTACGACTTGATGTTCGTAAAGGGGAATTGATCAAAGCAAATAATGAAAATGTTGGTGCTCGCACAAAAGTCAAAGTTGTTAAAAATAAGGTGGCACCTCCATTTAAGACCGCTGAATTTGATTTGATGTATGGCGAAGGTATTTCTAAAACTGGCACACTTATTGATATTGGTACAAATATGGAAATTATTAATAAATCTGGTGCTTGGTATTCTTATAATGGGGAACGTATGGGCCAAGGTAAAGAAGCGGCTAAACAATACTTGCTAGACAATCCACAAATAGCTGATGAAATCGATCGCATTATTCGTGATACATTAGCTGTTGGTACTGAAGAAATCGATGTAATTGGTGAAGAAGTAACTGAAGAAGTATAATCATGAGTGACGAAACGATGCAAGCTGCTATGGATCAAGCGTATCGCTTCTTAGCTCAACGCTTTCTTAGTTCTTATGAACTGACACAAAAAATGAGACGTAAACAATTCGAGGACCCTATCATTGAGAGGGTCCTTGAGCGCCTTAGAGATTATGATTACATCAATGATGAACGTTTATCGGAGCAAGTATTAACCTATTTGATGAAAGAACAAAAATACGGTGCTTATATGATTAAGCAAAAAATGAAACTTCGAGGACTTGCGATTCCTCAAGAAATTTCTGCTTATGATGAGGTAAAAGCTGCTTATCGGGTGGTAGAGAAAAAGTTTGGATCTATTCTCAATGAAGAAAAGACTCCTCGGGTAAAGGTTTTCAGTTTTCTCAAATACAGGGGGTTCTCAACAAGCACAATTCAAGTTGTATGCAATGATTTTTATGAATAAATTATGCTTTTTGAGAGGCCTTACTAAGCTTGTAAAATCTTGACAGAAAGGGCTTTGAAGTCTAAAATTAATAATAGCCTTATTTATTTATATGATGATATGGCTAATTGATAATTTAATGCATAAAGGGCATAAAAAGGAGCATGAAAGCTCAATTTTGAGAAATAAAAGGAGGTGAAAGAAATTTTAGAGTATAGTCTAATTGCAGTGGTAATGGTACTGATTGGACTAGGGGTAGGCTATTTTTTAAGAAAAAATATTGCTGAAGGAAAACTGAATCAAGCTGAGCAAGAGGCTGCACGCATCATTGCAAATGGTGAACGCACAGCTGAGTCTAAAAAGAAAGAAGCTTTATTAGAAGCGAAAGAAGAAATTCATAAGCTCCGTTCTGATGTGGAACGAGAAAATAAAGATCGTCGTTCTGAACTTCAACGTATGGAACGTCGTATTCTTCAAAAAGAAGAATCTTTGGATAAAAAATTAGACAATATTGAGCACAAAGAGGAAGCTTTACATCGCAAAGAAGCTGACTTAGCCCAAAGCCGTGAAAAGGTAGAAGCTTTGTATGAAAAACAAATGGCAGAATTAGAACGTATTTCTGGCATGACGTTCGAAGAAGCAAAAAATATCTTGTTAACGAATGTGGAACAAGAAATCCGTCATGAAACGGCGATTATGGTTAAGGAAATGGAGCAGCAAGCTAAGGATGAAGCGGAGAAAAAAGCGAAAGAAATTATCTCCTCTGCAATCCAACGTTGTGCAGCTGACCATGTAGCGGAAACTACCGTATCCGTAGTGGCATTGCCTAATGATGAAATGAAGGGTCGCATTATCGGTCGTGAGGGCCGTAACATTCGTGCACTCGAAACATTAACAGGTATTGATTTGATTATCGATGACACGCCAGAAGCAGTTATTCTTTCCGGCTTCGATCCAATTCGTCGTGAAGTGGCTCGTATTGCGCTGGAAAAATTGATTGTAGATGGTCGTATCCATCCAGCTCGTATTGAAGAAATGGTTGGTAAAGCTCGTAAAGAGGTGGACCAAACTATTAAAGAGGCTGGTGAACAAGCGACATTTGAAGCTGATGTTCATGGCTTACATCCTGAAATTGTTAAGATTTTAGGCCGTTTGAAATATCGTACTAGTTATGGTCAAAACGTATTGAAACATTCCATTGAAGTATCTCATTTAGCAGGTTTAATGGCAGCTGAACTAGGCTGTGATGTAACTTTGGCTAAACGAGGTGGTTTGATTCATGATATTGGTAAAGCATTAGACCGTGAACTTGAAGGTTCTCATGTTCAAATCGGTGTTGATGTGGCTCGTAAATATCGTGAAAGTGCAGCAGTAATTAACTGTATTGGTGCTCATCATGGTGATGAAGAGTTCCAAACTGTAGAAGCTGTATTAGTAGCTGCCGCTGATGCTATCTCCGCTGCCCGTCCAGGAGCACGTCGAGAAACATTAGAAAACTACTTAAAACGTTTATCTAAATTGGAAGAAATCGCTGAATCCTTCGAAGGCGTTGAAAAATGTTTTGCTATTCAAGCCGGTCGTGAGATTCGCGTTGTAGTAAAACCGGATAAGATTGATGAAGCTGAGTCTACATTACTTGTTCGGAATATCGTAAAACGCATCGAGTCAGAACTTGAATATCCAGGCCAAATTAAGGTCGTAATTATTCGTGAAACTCGCGTTGTGGATTACGCAAAATAATATGCTATAAGCGATAAGTATAGGCTGCAATGTTTTCATTGCAGCCTATTGTTATCAAAGTTTCGGTAATTATATATTGCTATATACGGCGTATAGGAATCATCATTTACATTGCGTTGTAGATGATGATTCCTATGATTCGTATCAAGTTATTTATACTTTTTTAATAATTTAATTGATTGAAATGCTTTACAAATAGAGGATTTTTTATTTGTATATAGAATTAATATATATATGGGGAAGGAGGCGTTGGCTATGAGCCGATATTTTGAAAATGAGTTGATTGAACAAATCAAAGATGCTAATGATATCGTGTCAGTTGTATCCGAGCATGTAGCCTTAAAGAAACGCGGCAAGAACTATTGGGGTTGTTGTCCATTTCATAATGAAAAAACGCCATCCTTTAGTGTAGCCCCTGAAAAGGGTTTTTATTATTGCTTTGGGTGCCATGCATCAGGAAATGCTATTAAATTTCTTATGGAATTAGAGCATTTAACCTTTGTAGAAGCCCTAGAGCGGCTAGCTAATCGAGCTAATATTCCATTGCCAGAGGCGAAACTTTCACCTGAACAAAGAGCTAGAGATGAAAGACGCAAAAAACTGTATGAAGCTTCTGATTTAGCGGCTACCTTTTTCCATAACTGTCTCACTCAAACGTCTATTGGTAAAGTGGGATTAGATTATTTGAAAAAGCGAGGGCTCACACAAGAGACCATAGAAACATTTAAGCTTGGTTTTGCTCCTGATGGTTGGGATAAGTTATATCGTGCCTTTCATGAGCGTGGCATTGATGATTCCATTCTTTTAGAGTTGAATCTTGTCCGAAAGAATCAAAAGGGTCAATTTTATGATTTCTTCAGAAATAGAATTATGTTCCCCATTATGGATGGTAAAGGGCGAGTAGTTGCTTTTGGTGGGCGCGTTATGGATGATAGTACACCAAAATATTTAAACTCTCCAGAGTCATCAATCTTTGAAAAAGGTAAACTCTTATTTGCCTTTGATAAGGCCTATAAATCTATTCGTGAGGAAAAACAAGCTATTCTTGTAGAAGGCTATATGGATGTTATATCCGCTCATAATCATGGTGTTACTAATGTAGTCGCATCATTGGGGACTGCTTATACAAGAGATCATGGGCATATCTTGATGAGGCAAGCTGAAGAAATCGTGTTAGCTTATGATATGGATGGTGCTGGTCGTCAAGCGGCTGCTAGGGCTATTGAGTTATTGCAAAATACGGATTTTAAGGTGCGTGTCCTTGCTATGCCAGACGGCAAAGATCCAGATGATTATGTGCGTAATCATGGGGGACAGGCATTTAAGGAGTTAGTTGCTAAAGCTGTTAAACCTCTTGATTATCTATTAAGTGAGTCTTTGATTAAACACGATACAAATGATACAGAAGGGAAGCAGGCTGTTATGGCAGATGTTTTCCCATATATTGCAAATATAGATAGTCAAACACAGAGAGATGATGCTTTAAAAACATTGGCATTGCCATTATGGCTTGATAATAGTACTATTTTTAGATACTTTAGAGATTATGTGAAAAAAGGACAAATTGAATTAGTGGATACTGCATCAACACCTTTGCCAACACAGGATTTACCAAAGGGGGATGCGGAAAAATTATTGTCCTTAGCTTTCACAGATGGCGAAGTATTACAACATATGATGAGCTATTTGCCATTAGAGGACTTTGAAAAAATTGAATATCGAGGTATAATAGAAAAGCTATTCACCTTGTATAAGTCCGAAGGTCGTCTAGATGAAACTGCAATTCAATCTGTTTTATCTTCTCAAGAATACGATATTTACTCTAGGTTGGTCGTCATGAGTGACGATGAATACAAGGTACAAGTGCCTGCATTAATCCGTAAGATAAGGCTCCATTCATTGCGTGAACAGTATAAAGCGCATTCAATTATGGCGGATCAATTAAAACGAGCAGGAGATTCGACGTTTATTAGCGAATTACATAAGTGTCAGGAAATACAGAATTTAATTAGAGAATGGTCTAAGTAAATCATTAATGGTTAAAAAGGAGAGCGCTGTGGCTAAGAAAGTACAAAAAAGTCAAATAGAGGAGATTGTTGAGCAACTTCTTGAAAAAGGCCGTAAGAGCGGTGTGTTGACACAATCCGAGATTTCAGATGCTCTTCATGAGCAGACGGAAATTACTGCGGAACAATTAGATGATATTTATACGACTTTGGGTAAATTGAATGTTGAGATTGTGGCAGATATTGATGCTGATGATACAGATAGTCATACAATTGAAACGGATGAAGATGAAGACGAAGTTTCTAGCGAGAAGAAAATTTCTATCGATTTAAGTGTTGATTCTGGTGTTAATATTGATGACCCTGTACGAATGTACCTAAAAGAGATTGGTCGCGTACCATTGCTTTCAGCTGACGAAGAAATCGTATTAGCTAAGCAAATCGAAGCTGGTGCACAAGAGGATGCTACATATAAAGATATTCAACTTAGCAAAAAGGCTAAGAAAAAATTGGTAGATGCTAACTTGCGATTAGTTGTAAGTATCGCGAAACGTTATGTAGGTCGCGGTATGTTGTTCTTGGATCTAATCCAAGAAGGTAACCTAGGTCTGATTAAAGCGGTAGATAAATTCGATTATACTAAAGGTTATAAATTTTCGACGTATGCTACATGGTGGATTCGTCAAGCGATTACGCGTGCTATTGCAGACCAAGCTCGTACGATTCGTATTCCTGTACATATGGTAGAAACAATTAATAAATTGATTCGTATTTCTAGACAATTGTTGCAAGACAAAGGTCGTGAGCCATTGCCAGAAGAAATTGCTGAAGGTATGGGAATTACTGTAGAGCGGGTGCGTGAAATTCAGAAAATCGCCCAAGAGCCAGTATCCTTGGAAACTCCGATTGGTGAAGAGGAAGATTCCCATTTAGGGGACTTCATCGAGGACCAAGATGCAATTGCTCCAGACGATGCAGCTAGCTACATTTTATTGCAAGAGCAAATTGAAGATGTATTTACATGCTTAACTGATCGTGAGCAACAAGTATTGATTTTACGTTTTGGGTTGAAGGATGGTAAGCCTCGTACATTGGAAGAAGTTGGTCAACATTTCAATGTAACAAGAGAACGTATTCGTCAGATTGAAGGTAAAGCGCTTACTAAATTGCGTAACCGCGGTAAACGTGATAAAATCAAAGACTTCTTATAATATTTTGAATCTCTTAAGGGTTGTAATGCAGTGTTGTATAGCACTGTATTACAACCCTTTTGTGTTATAATAAAAAATGGTAATATCTTACAATAAAAAGTAATTTATGATAAGACTTACGTAATAGACAAGCGTTTCATGTAATATCGATAAGTTCTATGTAATAGATATAAGTTGAAAGCTTATGTAATAGATAGGAGATATAATGTTTACAGTTACTAAACGGTTAGAGGTGAGTGCATCTCATCAATTAAAACTAGATTATCCGAGTAAATGTCAAAATCTTCATGGGCATAACTGGATTATTACAGTTCATGCACGTTCTGAAGAGTTAGATTATAATGGGATGGTCATCGATTTTACGATTATTAAAGAAAAAATTCATGGTCGATTGGACCATCGCCATATCAACGATGTACTAGGCGATATAAATCCTACTGCGGAGAATATGGCAAAATGGATCGCTGATGAATTGGGCCCAAAATGCTTTAAAGTAGAGGTTCAAGAATCTGAAGGGAACACAGCTATTTATGAACGTGATTGAGATTTTTGCCTCTATTGATGGGGAAGGTAGTCGGCAAGGCTTGCTGACTACATTTTTACGCCTCCATGATTGCAATATTCGCTGTTCCTATTGCGACACGACTTATAGCTACGGCATTGATAGTGTATTCACAGAGATGACTGTAGCTGAGGTGGCTGATGTTATTGAAAGCTTAGGTAATCATCGCATTACTATTACTGGTGGGGAGCCTCTATTACAAGAAGCTGCTGTTGTAGAGTTAATTGATGAATTAAATCGTCGGAAGGCTTTAAAGATACAAGACAATCCATCAAGTCAAAGTGATTTAACTCGTATTAATGATGTAGATAAAGATGTAGATAAACGAGAGAGGCCTAATAATAGTCCTTATGATTTCAATATTGAAACAAATGGCACGATTGTACCGAGCTTTCATAGAGATAATGTGTGGTTTACCTACGATTATAAAACGCCGTCCTCTTTAGCCGAAGAGTCTATGAATATAGATATATTCAAGGTGGCTACAGAACGTGATTTGATTAAGTTTGTCGTTGGCTCTCCAGAAGATTTGGATTGTATGCGTCGCATAATTAGTAAATATCCTACAGTGGCTCAAATATATGTATCGCCTGTATGGGGACAGATTGAGGCGGCATCGATTATCGATTATATGAAAACATATAATTTGCAGAATGTACGATTCCAACTACAAATCCATAAATTTGTCTGGGATCCAGATGCAAAGGGTGTATAGTATTATTAGGCTGTGTAGTATTAGTATCTTTTCTATGGTATGATATGAGGTCTGATGAAATCTTGATATAAAGGGGTAAATATGGATACAAAAAAAATAGAATCGCTTATATATCAGTTGTTAGAAGCATTAGGTGAGGATCCTAATCGGGACGGTTTGTTAGAAACACCGAAACGGGTGGCTCAAATGATGGAAGAGGTATATGAAGGAATTCAGTATACAAATGCTGAGATTGCAGACATGTATGGTAAGACCTTCGCTGTAGATACAAATCAAATGGTAGTAGTAAAGGATATTACTTGCTTCTCTCATTGTGAACATCATATGGCATTGATGTATGATATGAGTATCAGTATTGGGTACATTCCAAAAGGTCGTGTCATAGGTTTATCTAAGATTCCCCGCATAGCTGAAATGTGCTGCAAGCGTTTACAACTACAAGAAAAAATTGGTGAAGATATTGCGGAAGTAATTTCCTTAGCGACAGGGTCTGATGATGTTATTGTGCACATTACATCGTCTCACAGCTGCATGAGTGCACGAGGTATTAAATCTACAGATAGCCAAACGACTACACTAACTACTAAAGGCGTATTTAACGAAGATCATATGATTCACCGTTTTATGCTAATGAAACAGTCTTAAGATTTGAGTTGCCTTGACTAAATGATAGTCTATTCGGTATAATTAATAAGCTAGAAACTAACTGAGGGCCTATAGCTCAGGGGTAGAGCAACCGGCTCATAACCGGTCGGTCCCTGGTTCGAACCCAGGTGGGCCCACCATTATGCTGATATCTACCGTCCTTGAGATTTCAAGGGCGGTTATTTTTATATGTAACTCATTTTGAGGCAACATAATAGAGATTATTTCAGAATAGTATTGCGTCTATAGATATATAAACGAGAATAAATAAGTAAGAAAATAATCAAGAATTAGTAATTAAGAATAAATAATTAGTGATAGTAGAGGAAGTTATGGAACCTAGACCTATGATGGACCGCCTAGAAGCGGTATTCTCAATCGTACCTAAGGCCCACGCCATTGCAGATATTGGCACCGATCATGGATATTTAGCGGTAGAGCTCATCAACCGTCAACGCGCTGAATATGTCATTGCCGGTGATGTACATAAAGGTCCGTTAGAGTCTGCAAGATCATATGTTGAGTCTTGTGGACTAGCCGATAAAGTAGATTGTCGTTTAGGTGATGGTCTTAAAGTGACAGGAAAGGGCGAGTTGAACGGCGCCATTTGTTGTGGTATGGGCGGTTTTTTAATGCGGGATATTGTAGATGCAGGCCCGGAACAATTAGAGTTCTATGTACTCCAACCGCAGAATGGACAAAAAGAATTACGTCAATATATGGTTCAAAAGGGATATGTTATCGTTCTAGAAATCATCGTAGAAGATGCTGGTAAGCTCTATACAGCATTTTTAGCAGTGCGCAATGACTGCGTGGAAGCTTATACAGGTATGACTGAATATGTAGATATTTATCAAGCGTTACCGGAAGACTCCTTGTTGTGGTCTGTAGGGGCTTTATTGGAACAAGATAGACCACCACTTTGGATGAAATATATAGAGTATTTAATATATCAACGACAATGTGCATTAGATGATATGACAGAGAAATTAAGTTATACTGATAAATATCAGGATTTAGAGCAGGAAGTTAATTTTCTTCATAATCTTTTATAGAATAGAGAGGAAGTGATTTTATGACGACGGTTCAACAAATTATTACTGTAATGGAACAACTAGCACCCCGCTCCTATGCAGAGTCTTGGGATAATGTAGGACTCATGGTGGGCGATCGGAATGCAGTTGTTACAGGTGTTGTGACTACGTTAGACGTAACAGAAGAGGCCGTAGAATATGCTATTGAACAAAATTGTAATTTAATTGTTAGCCATCACCCATTGATCTTTAAAGGATTGAAACAGATATCATGTGATACTGCTCAAGGGCGTACAATCAATAAGCTGATTCAATATAAAATTGCCGTATACAGTGCACATACAAATCTTGATATTGCATCAGGCGGTCTCAATGATATGTTGGCAAAGCAATTGGGGCTTACAGATGTTAAGGGCTTTATTAAAACTGGTGAAGAGGCGCTCTATAAGGTGACCACCTTTGTACCTGAAAGCTCGGCTGATGCGGTTCGTATGGCGATGGGCGATGCAGGGGCAGGTCGAATTGGTAATTATGAGTATTGTAGTTTCAGTATCCATGGTGAAGGGCGCTTTGTTGGTAATGAAGATTCTCATCCTGTCATAGGGTCAGCTGGTGCTTTGACAGTAGCTCCTGAGATACAAGTAAATGCTATAGTTGATGGGACACATTTAAGCGAAGTCGTAGCAGCTATGAAAGCAGCTCATCCATATGAAGAGGTGGCTTATGAGGTTTTGAATATAGTTGAGCCTACTAGTTCAACTCAATATCTAGGCCGGGTAGGTCGCTTGCCTAATGCATTAAACTTAGATTCTTTCCGTGAATGGGTACAAGAGGCTTTGCCTGATGCCAATATTCGCTTTGCCGGTGTTGCGCCAGAAACAATTCAATCCATTGCGCTATGCTCCGGAGCAGGTGCTGAATTTATTAAAGATGCTGCTCGATTACATGTAGATGCCTATATCACAGGTGATATGAAGTATCATGAGGCGCAAATGGCTAAGGAGTTGGGTTTGCTCGTAGTTGATGCGGGTCATTTTGGAACTGAGTCTATAGTGGCGAGTGGTTTGTGTGACTATTTAATCTCTGTAGGATTTACTGTTCCTGTGAAAGCTTTTACAGAACAAAATGATTTCTTCTTTGTGTAATGATGCATTTTCTTGCAACAAATTGTTAGCTATGATAAACTGAATTGAAGCAAGTATGAAAGACGATTGCGAGTCTATAAGACTCGAGGAAAGTCCGAGCTCCATAGGGCAGGATGCCAGATAACGTCTGGCGAGGGTAACCTTAGGGAAAGTGCCATAGAAAAGAAAACCGCCACGTAAGTGGTAAGGGTGGAAAGGTGAGGTAAGAGCTCACCAGCAGTCTGGTAACAGGCTGGCTTGGTAAACCCCATCCGGAGCAAGACCGAATAGGGAAGGGTTAAGGGTGGTCCCGCCTACCTTTCGGGTTGTGTCGCTCGAGCGTGCAGGCGACTGTACGCCTAGAAAGATAATCGTCACCGCGCAAGCGGAACAGAACTCGGCTTATTGATTGCTTGCTTCTATATTTAACATATAATTGATAGTATATAAGATTGTAGATCTTTGTTAGGAGAACTTCATGGCAATTACAGCAATTACTAGTGTACAAGAATTTGATGAGAAAGTGCTTGGCGCTAAAGGTTTAGCTATTGTTGATTTTTGGGCTGGTTGGTGCGAACCTTGCACCGTTATGCGTCCAGAGATTGAAGACGTAGCAGAGCGTTTAAAAGGTCAAGTAGAATTCTTTAGTGTTAATGCAGAAGATAAAAATCTTCGCGGTATTTTGTTAAAAGAAGATGTTGATGGTATTCCATCCTTAGTATTCTTCCGAGATGGTAAAATGCTTGACTCCCTTGTGGGTTATAAAAAAGCAGATATGCTTGAGTCTCTAATAAAGGAAGTTATCTAATTAATTAATAACTAGGAATTCGTAGAAAATAAATAACATGAGGCTGTATATAAGAAAAGTTAATTTCTTATATACAGCTTTTTTGTTAAATTTTATAGTTTTCAAAAATGTTAAGTGATATAATATAATAGTAAAAATATGATTGTCATCATGCTGGTTGAACTTCGTCAAACTGATAGAGTGAGCTCATAAAAATGATTTCTGTCATAAACGTTGTAGTTTATTAAGTAATATAATTATATTGCGCAAAGTTGTTGTAAGGAGGCTATATTCCATGAAGAATCGTATAAATAGTTTGTGGACACTCTTCCAAGAACGCCGTTTGAGTCGACGCACATTTATGAAATCCTGTGTAGCACTCACTGCTATTTTAGGTCTACCTCCAACGATGTTAGACACCGTTGTTAAGGCTGCCGAAACAACTGAATTACCTACGGTGATTTGGTTGCATGGTCATGAATGTACTGGTTGTAGTGAATCTTTTATCCGTTCATCCTCTCCCTTTACTTCTGATGTTATTTTGAACATGATTTCTCTTGAATATGATGATACTTTGGCGGCAGCGTCTGGTGCACCACTAGAGGAACATTTAGAAAAAATCATCAAAGAAAAAGCCGGTAAATATATCTTGGCTGTTGAAGGTGGCGTACCACTTGATGAAGATGGTGTTTATTGCACAGTAGGTGGACGTACATTTAAAGAATCCCTATTAGAAGCAGCTAAAGGAGCTGCAGCAATCATAGAATATGGTTCTTGTGCTTCTTGGGGTGGTATACAGGCTGCAAAACCAAATCCAACAAATACAGTTTCTGTATCTTCCGTTGTAACTGGTAAGCCAATTATCAAGGTCCCTGGCTGCCCTCCAATTCCAGAGGTTATGACTGGTGTAATCATGCATTATGCATTATTTGGTCAAATCCCACCTCTTGATGCGCAAGGTCGTCCAAAACAATTTTATGGCAATCGTATTCACGACACATGCTATCGTCGTGCCTTCTTTGATTCTGGACTCTTCGTTGAAAAATTTGATGATGATGCATCTAAATCTGGTTGGTGCTTGTACAAGGTAGGTTGTCGTGGACCTCAAACATATAATTCTTGCGGTAATCTACGTTGGTGGAATGGTTTGTCCTATCCAATTCAATCCGGTCACGGCTGTATTGGTTGCTCTGAAAAGGGCTTCTGGGATAATGATGTGTTCTACAAACGATTACCAGATATTCCATTGGCTAATACTATTACAACTGCTGATACAATCGGTACAGTAGCTGCCGTTGGTGCCACTGCAGCGGTTATCGTTCATGGTGCAGCAACTCTTACGCGTAATAAAATTCTTGATATGAAAGAAGAAAAACGCTTAAAAGAACAAGGCTTATGGGATGAAAAGAAACATAATAATGAAGGAGGTCACTAATGAAACGCGTAGTAGTAGATCCGATTTCCCGTATTGAAGGTCATTTACGGGTTGAAATAAAAGTTGATGAAGCGACTGGTAAAGTAGAGGACGCATTGTCTTCTGGTACTGCTTGGCGCGGTATCGAACTTGTTGCTAAAGATCGCGATCCTCGTGACCTTTGGGCGTTCGTACAACGGATTTGTGGTGTATGTACTACAACACATGCGTTGGCAGCATTACGTGCGGTAGAGGATGCAATTGGAATTACAATTCCTAAAAATGCAAATTATATACGTAATATCATGCATAGTAGTCTAGATGTGCATGATCATATCGTGCATTTTTATCACTTACATGCGCTTGATTGGGTTAGCCCGATAGCAGCTCTTAGTGCAGATCCTGCTAAAACCGCTCAATTACAAAATGATGTATTAGCAACTTATAATGTGAGCGGTTTAGCACCTGCGGAAACGGCATCAAAAGATTCAGCCTATCCTAAAGAGTTTCCTAAGGCTACTACAGCATACTTTACGGCTATACAACAAAAGGTTAAGAAAATAGTTGAATCAGGCCAATTGGGGATTTTCTCCGCTCAATGGTGGGATCATCCTGATTATAACTTGTTACCTCCAGAAGTTCATTTGATGGCCGTATCTCACTATTTGAACATTCTTGATCGTCAACGGGATATTGTAATTCCTCACGTTGTATTTGGTGGCAAAAACCCTCATCCTCATTACATTGTAGGTGGCATGCCATGCTCTATTTCTATGAATGATATGAATGCCCCTATTAATACGCAACGCCTTGCTGCTGTAGAGCAATCTATTGCATTGACTAAAGACTTAGTTGATAATTTTTACGTGCCAGATCTATTAGCTATCGGTAAAATATATGTAGAAAAAGGTATGATCGATGGTGGTGGCCTTGCGAAGAAACGCGTTATGTCCTATGGCGATTATCCTGATGATACGTACACCGGTATTTCTAATGGTGACTATCATAAGAAATGTATTGTTCGTTCCAATGGCGTTGTTGAAAACTTTGCGTTAGGTGTAGATAAAGCAACATTTATACCATTAGAAGGTAAAGATTTCATGGATCCTCAATACCTTAGTGAAGAGGTTGATCATTCCTGGTTTACATATCCAGATGGAACAAAAACACTTCATCCTATTGAAGGTGTTACTGATCCTAAATTTACAGGTCCTAAATCTGGTACAAAAGAAAAATGGGAATTCCTTGATGAAGATAAAAAATACTCTTGGATTAAATCTCCAACTTTCAAAGGGAAAACTGCAGAGGTTGGTCCATTAGCAAAATATATTGTTGTGTATACAAAGGTAAAACAAGGCATAATCAAAGACCCAACTTGGGCTGAATCTATGATTGTTCGTCAAATTGATACAGTATCACAAGTATTGGGTGTACCAGCTCATGTATGGATGACTACTATGGTAGGACGTACAGCTTGTCGTGGCCTTGATGCACAAGTTGCGTCTAACATCAGCCAATATTACTTCGATAAACTTGTAGAAAATATTAAAAATGGTGATACTGCGGTAGCGGATATGACTAAATTTGAGCCAAATACATGGGATAAAGACGCAAAAGGTGTTGGTCTTGTAGATGCGCCTCGAGGTGGCTTGGGTCACTGGATTCATATTAAAGATGGTCGCTCTGCAAATTACCAATGTATCGTCCCATCTACATGGAATGCGTGCCCTAAGACTGCAGCAAATGAACATGGCGCATACGAAGATGCTATGATTGATACACATGTAAAAATTGCAGACAAACCACTTGAAATTTTGAAGGTAATTCACTCCTTCGACCCATGTCTTGCCTGTGCAACCCATTTATACAATAAAAAAGGCGAAAAAATTGTTTCCGTCAATACAGATGCATTGTGTAAATAAAGGGTGGTGGACTTATGTTAATACATACTGACAAAAAGGCGTATGTCGTATTTAGTTTATGGCTACGCATATTCCACTGGACTATGGTGCTTAGTGTAACGGCTTTATTCTGGACTGGTTTATATATTGGTGATCCAGGGTTTTCGGCTATTACAGGTAATCCAGAGCCAACTTTTGCAATTGATGGTTGGTTTTCTATGGAAACTATGCGTCGTATCCATTTCATTGCGGGTGTTATCTTAACATCCTCCTTTATCTTCCGATTTGCCGGTGCTCTTTGGAATCGAGGGGACAGACTATTGCCTAAATTCCGTCAAAAACGGTATTGGTACGGTCTTAAAGAAACTACATTGCACTATTTGATGATCCCTCAAAAACATGAACATCATTGGCTTCGTAATTCCTTAGCTAGAACTGCGTATATGATGGTATATATTATGTTCTTCTTTGAAATCTTAACGGGTTTTGCAATGTATTCGATGATTGAGCCTAATGGTGTTCTAGGAATGTTATTTTCACCAGTGGTTACATTATTTGGTGGGGAATACAAAGTCCATGTTATCCATCACTACATTGCGTGGGGATTCTTGTTCTTTACTATTGTTCACGTGTATATGGCATTCCGAGAAGATGTTATGGAGGAATCGGGCGAAGTATCGGCTATGGTTTCCGGTATGAAATATTACGCTCATGATCCAATTGATATTGAAGACCTCAATGGTAAACGTCGTCGTGGGGAACGTATTGATAAACCATCTGGTACTACATACCGTCCAAGTGATCCTAATGATCCTAGAGAAAGAGAATTACAAGAAAATGATTAATACAAGTACTGATATCATCAGTGGCTTGGAACAATACGCGGACTCAGAGGGTCCGCGTATTGATTTAAATAGCCTTTATGATGATGGAGACAATGAAATTATCCTACTCGGAGTCGGCAATATTTTGCTTACCGATGAGGGATTAGGTGTTCATGTAGTAAAAGAATTGAAAGAATCTTTCACATTCACGCCTGCAATTTCCATTATTGACGGTGGCACTATGGGAATGGAATTACTCACGTATATGCGTGGTATGAAGAAAATCCTTCTTGTAGACGCTATTAATGGCGGAGATGCTCCAGGAACTATATATGAATTTCCTCATAAGGAATTAGAACAATATTTTACGGAACATATTTCTGTACATGAAGTAGGAATGCAAGATATTTTACGTATCCGTGCTATTCAAGAGGATCCATTAGAAGATGCAGTGGTTATCGGTGTAGAGCCGGAATCATTGGAAATTGGTTTTGAACCTAGCGAGTCGGTACAATGCGCCTTGCCTGAGGTTAAGAAGCGTGTTTTGAATGTACTACGAGAATGGGGCGTAGTAGCTGAGCCTAAAGCATAAAGTGAAAATTTCATATAGTATATAGATAGCTTATAGAATGTAAAGATAGTCTCTGTATAGGAGTATTTATGATTGAAAATTATGGTAATGTTCGCGCCGTTTTAAATGAGTTGCGTTTGGCTCTAAAGAATTTGCGTGAAACTGGTGAGACATATTCGATTTATATTGAAAAAACGGGTTTAACAGAGGAAGAACAAGTTGAAGTATTAGAAACACTTGGACGCGGTCATATTACGATTAACTTTAATGAAACTGATCAACCTGTAGAATGGTATGAATCACAATTTTCTGGAATCTGGATTGGGACTTATAAAAATGGTCGTGATGACTCAATTTTACATACCGTAGAGGTCGCTAAGTATCCAGTTGTAGCTGGTGCTTATATAGAGGATATGGAACTGGCGGAGGAAGATTTACAATCTTGGATTGATGCTGCTGGATTATAGTAAAGGAGACCCTTAACGGGTCTCCTTTTTATGAAAAATAGATGAAAATAGATGTTTTCGGTAAATTTGTGATAAAAATACATATAAATTTTTGATTAATAGTTAATAAAGTCAGAAATAATCATATTTATCTCCATATCATTAAAATAAATAATTTTTATAAGTCGCTTTATTAAGTAGCTTTGCAAATAAATGAATATGATATTAATTTGTTGTAGTTATATAAAGGATAAATGAAGTGTTTTGTTGGTGTTTTATAGAGAAATGGCTTATTTACTGGCTTTATAAACATTATTAGGCCTATTGTTAACCTTTAGCATTTGCCTTAATTTACTAATTAACATAAAATATGTGAGTAAAATACTTTGGAGGATTTATGTTACTTTCTATTGTAGTGCCTGTATATAACGAAGAGGAAAATATAGCGAACTTTTATAAAGCTGTAACTGATGTTATGTCAGGTCTCACGTATGATTATGAACTAATCTTCGTGGATGATGGATCTAGTGATTCGTCAGCTATGATACTGCGTGAAATTGCATTCAATGATAAACATGTTAAAGTGTTATTGCTGGCTCGTAACTTTGGGCATCAAACGGCACTTACATGTGGACTTGATTATGCTCATGGCGATGCAGTCATTACAATGGACGGTGATATGCAGCATCCACCTGCATTGATTCCTGAACTAGTTCGATTGTGGGAATCAGGGTATGATGTGGTGCGTACCATTCGCGATTCAACTGATGACGCTAGTTGGGCTAAATCTTTCACGTCTAAGTATTATTACAAACTAATGAACAAAATGGCCGATGTTCCTATTGTTGAAGGCGGGTCAGATTTCCGCCTCATGAATAGTAAAGCATTGGGCACGTTGAAACGATTTAGAGAACATGGTCGATTTTTGCGCGGTATTGTCGGCGCCTTAGGGTATAGACAAGCAGAGTTGCACTTTGTGGCACCACCTCGATTTGCAGGTGTCTCAAAGTTTAGTGTGCGTAAAATGATTCGATTTGCTCTCGATGGTGTAACCGCTTTTTCAAGGGTGCCTTTACGGGCGGCCTTGTATGTAGGTGTACTTTGTGGTGGAATGAGTTTTTTGCTCATCTTACATCTTTTGTATGTATATCTTACAGGACAAGCTTTGAATGGGTGGACAACCTTGGGCGTATCAATCTTGTTTATTGGTGGAATTCAACTCGTCGGACTGGGGATCATTGGCGAGTATGTAGGTCGTATTTTTGAAGAGGTGAAGCAACGGCCTTTGTATTGGGTTAAGTCAGCTATAAATTTTGAAGAGCATGAAGAGGCTCCGTTACTCGGACCAAGCAGTGCAGATGTTTTTATGGCACCAGAGGCTTATACCAACAAGAGCAAAGAAGACTAGCTGTATTTGTGAATGCAAATAAATAGACGGTTAGTATATTTTGAATAAATAACTTACTTTAAAAGTTTTTTGGAAAGGAAGCATATGAAGTCAAAATATAGTAAGGTTAAAATAACGGCATTAACATTAACTTTTGTGTGTGCCACAACAGCCATGGTTGGCGCAACAACATTACAATATGGTGATAAGGGCAAAAGTGTTACAGCGGTTCAACAACAACTAATTAAACACGGCTATAATGCTACAGATAAAAATGGTGTATATGGTAAGGAAACGAAGTGGGCAGTTCGTTTGTTCCAACAAGATCGTGGCCTTCCAGTGGATGGTATCGTAGGTCCTGCTACGTATAACGCATTGATGGGTGCTCCTCGTTCTACGAAGGCAGTATTGACTCAAAATGCAGCGACTAAAGCAGTAGCAACGAAATCCGCTTTTACAAACAGCAACGCGACATCCCGTCGTATCGCTGGTCAATCCATTAATGGCAAGAACGTTAAATTAAACAATATTACGAAAAATGAAACACCTAGCAGTATTCACGCAATCTTGGCAGAAGCTGACAAATACCGCGGTGTACCATATGTATTTGGCGGTACTACTCCAAGTGGCTTTGACTGCTCTGGTTATGTTAAATATGTATTTGAAAAACAAGGTATTTCCTTACCACGTTTGGCAGATGAACAGTATAACGTAGGTGTTGAAGTTTCTCGTGCGAACTTGAAAGCAGGGGATTTGGTATTCTTCGAAACATATGAACCAGGTCCATCTCATTCTGGCATTTATATTGGCGATGGCAAGTTCATTAGCGCCACTTCCAGTCGTGGTGTTGCAGTAGCAGATCTTGATACTGGCTATTGGGGTGAACGTTACATCGGCGCAAAACGCGTTGTACGCTAATTTAATAACTAGCTATAAAAGAGGCTATACGAATCAATTTTGTTTTGTTGATTTGTATAACCTCTTTTTATGTTTATTATTTACGATTTAACTAGCATTGACTAAATTTGACCTTTACTTTTATTGTAAAAAATATGGATTAAAATTTATATCTTTCACGGTCTGATTGGATTAGTGTGAAAGTGCGTGAATTCCGCATAATTTCAATGTTTTTGATAGATTTTATATCGTTTTTGAGTTATAATGAAGAGTAAATAATTTTAGGAGGAATATACACATGAAGGGTAATGAACTGCGTCAAGCATACTTGCAGTTTTTTGAAAGTAAAGGACATTTAAAATTAGATAGTTTTTCTCTTATACCAGAAAACGATCCGTCTTTGTTATTGATCGGGGCAGGTATGGCGCCATTGAAGCCTTTCTTTACAGGTAAATTGGTACCTCCTTGTCGTCGTATTACAACATGCCAAAAAAGTATGCGTACCGGTGACCTTGAAAACGTAGGGCGTACAGCACGGCATCATACATTCTTTGAAATGTTGGGGAATTTCTCTTTCGGGGACTACTTTAAAAAAGAAGCTATTCATTGGGCGTGGGAGTTTTTAACTGAGGTTATTAAACTCGATAAAAATAGATTATATGTTACTGTATATCCAGATGACCAAGAGGCATATGATACATGGCATAATGATTGTGGTGTAGAAGAGAGCCATATCACGCGTCTCGAAGATAACTTCTGGGAAATTGGCGAAGGCCCATGTGGTCCAGATAGCGAAATCTTTTTTGATCAAGGTCCTGAACATGGTTGTGATGACCCTAATTGTGCGCCAGGCTGTGATTGCGATCGCTATCTTGAAATTTGGAACTTAGTGTTTACTCAATTCAATAAAATGCCAGATGGATCTTATGAACCATTACAACATAAAAACATCGATACAGGCGCCGGTCTTGAACGATTGGCTTCTGTATTACAAGGCTGTAAAACAAACTTTGAAACCGATTTGATTTTCCCAATCATCGAAGCCACTGCAAAACGCGCTGGTGTTACATATAACGAAGATCCAAATACAGATGTTTCTTTAAAAGTTATCGCTGACCACGCTCGTGCTGTCACTGCATTGATCTCCGATGGCGTACTGCCATCCAACGAAGGTCGCGGCTACGTATTGCGTCGTATTTTACGCCGTGCTGTACGTCATGGCCGTTTACTTGGTATTGAAGGTATCTTCTTAACACCACTTATTGATGTAGTTGTAGACATTCTTGGCCCTGGTATTACATCTATTGCTGAGAAACAAGACTTCGTTAAACGCGTAGTTCAAAACGAAGAAGAACGCTTTAACCAAACCTTGGAACAAGGTCTTGAGTTATTAAACTCCTTAATCGATACATTAGCCGCTGAAAAGGCAACTGTAGTTCCTAGTTCTGAAGTATTCAAACTATATGATACCTATGGATTCCCTTGGGAATTAACAGAGGAAATTGCTTCTGAACGTGGTTTTACAATCGACCATGAAGGCTTTGAAGCTGCTATGAAAGAGCAACGTGAACGCGCTCGTGAAGCCCGTGTTAAAGAAGATGCAAAGGTAGCAACACCGGATATTACATTCTTGAAAGACGAAGAACTTCTTGAGGACGAGGCTGTAGAAGCATCTTCTGTATTGATGATAGGTAAAGGTGCTGAACGTTTACAAACAGCTGCTGACGGTGATGAAATTACTATCATCGTACGTACGACTCCATTCCATGCAGAAGGGGGCGGACAATTAGGCGATACAGGCTTTATTGTAGGCTCAATGGGTAAAGTAGAGGTTCATAACACTAAACGTTTACCAGAAGGCACTGTATACCATATCGGTACTGTTGTAGAAGGCTCCATCTCTGAAGGCGACGATGTCACTCTTGAAGTGGATACAAATCGCCGTGCAGCAATGGCTCGCAATCATACAGCGACCCACTTGTTACATGCTGCTTTGAAACAAATCTTAGGTGAGCATGTAAACCAAGCAGGTTCTTTAGTAACTCCAGATTACTTGCGTTTCGACTTCACCCATTTCTCCCCTGTAACGCAAGAGGAACTTGATCAAATCGAAGCACTTGTAAACGAAGAGATACTTAAAGCAACTGATCTTGCCATTGCTGAAATGTCCATGGATGAAGCAAAAGCAAAAGGTGCTATGGCGCTTTTCGGTGATAAATATGGCGATGTGGTTCGCGTTGTTGAGGTCCCAGGATTCTCCGTTGAATTGTGTGGTGGGTCCCACGTAGGAAATACCGCATTCATTGGCTCTTTCCGCTTAACATCTGAAGCTGGTATCGGTTCTGGTGTACGTCGTATCGAAGCTATTACTGGTCGTGCAGCTCTTGATGCAGCAAAACAAGATCGTTTGACTATTGAACGCATGGCAAGCGAGCTTAAAACTAAATCCCCTCAAATAGAAGAACGCTTACACCAAGTATTGACGGAAGCTAAAGACACAGCAAAAGAATTAGAACAAATTCGTAAAGAGGTTTCTGCTGCGGGTGCTGCCGACATTATTGCTGGTAAAGTTGTAGTAGGTGATGTAGAGTTTGTAGGGGCTGCTGTAAAAGCATTTTCTATTGATGAATTACGAGATTTAGCTGATATGGGTCTTGATAAATTAAATGGCTCTGGCGTAGTACTCGTAGGTGCTATTATGGGCGATGATAAGGTAAACTTTGTATGTAAAGTATCCAAAGATGTCGTTGCTAAAGGTGCAAAAGCTGGTAATATCGTTAAAGCGGCTGCTCAAGTAGCTGGTGGTAATGGCGGTGGTCGTCCAGATATGGCACAAGCAGGTGGTAAAGAGCCAGCTAAATTGATGGAAGCATTAAAAGCTGGTGGTGAAGCCTTAAAATCTATGTTACAATAGGCATATAATTTTATAATTATACTTGTATCTGTTATAGAAATTTTTCATAATGCATAAAAAGTTACTGACTTTGTAGCTTTAATTCAAGTATAATAGTAGGTGAGATTTCACTTTTATGGTGAAATCTACCGATGTAATAAAAAGGAGGGATACGATGAACGTTTCAGATGAAACCATGTTATTCCGTAAAGTAGACGATGAACCGATGACCGCTGAAGAGGTGCTTACGCGTGTTTATCAATCTATTCAAGAAAAAGGTTACAATCCAATTAATCAAATCTTAGGGTATCTAATCTCTGGAGACCCTGCGTACATAACAAGTTATAATAATGCGCGTTCCGATATCCGTCGTTTAGAGCGTGATGACTTGATTGAAGAATTGTTGAAAGAATACGCAAAGGCTAAACAACTATAATGAGAATTATGTCATTAGATGTAGGCAGCCGTACTATTGGTATTGCCTGTAGCGATGCACTGCTCATGACTGCACAAGGTATTGAAACCATTCGTAGAACATCTCTAGAAAAAGACTTTAATCGCTTACAAGAACTCATTTCTGAATATGAAGTACATGAACTTGTGGTAGGTATGCCGAAAAATATGAATGGTACAAAAGGTGAACGGGCTGAAAAGACTGAAGAATTCGTTGCAAAGATGAAGGAAGTCATCGATTTACCTGTTACATATTGGGATGAGCGGTTATCTACTGTTATGGCTGAACGTCAACTCATTGCGGCTGACGTGAGCCGTAAAAAGCGTAAATCCGTTATTGATAAAATGGCAGCGGTTGTAATTTTGCAAGGATATTTAGATCGCTTGCAGTTTAATAAATAAGTATTTTCTTTAAGGAGGGTTTCCAATGGTTGACCAAAATTTTGAAGGTGAAGTGTATTATTTGGAATTCGAAGACGAACATGGTAATAAACAATACTTCACAGAAGATGTTATCTTGAGTCATGAAGGTCAAGAGTATGCCGTTCTTGTGCATGTACAAGATGAAGATGCTGATCATGAAGGTCAAGATGACACATACATGATCTTGGCTCGCATCGAAACAAACGAAGAAGGCGTAGAAGAATACGTACCTTTGGATGAAGAAGATGAAAACTTTGAAACTCTAGTAAAATTGTATGAAGACATGGATGAAGACGAATAATCGTTTTTAGCATAAATTTAGCGTATTGTCAGTGGACAATGCGCTATTTTTATTTTGTTATACATTATCATTGTTGGACAAAGACTAGACTTCATTTATGCTAAAGGCATAACAAATTCACAAAATTAATATATTGCATAAAATGTAATAAGCGTAATCATTGCCCTTTTATATAGGGGAAATATAGAGTTTATGGTATAATGAATTGATATACTGTTATGTTACAGAAAGGAACTCAACAACGTGAGAAAAGCCTTAAGATATATTTTGATCCTAGTTATTGTAGGTATATTAATTATTGGTGGAGGCCTTGGTGCATTGTACTTTGTACCGAATACCTTTGCTCAAGATGATGGAACACAAGTAGTCGTTATAGAAAAAGGTCAAACTGGTACTGAAATTGCAGATATGCTTTTTGAAAGGGGGCTTATTCGCTCAACTCAAGGCTTTAAGCTTTGGTTATACTTGAGTGGTACCAATGATAAGCTTCAAACTGGCCATTATCAAATACCTAATAAGGTAACTGTGCACGAACTCATTTCTTTGTTACAAGAAGGTCATGTAGAATCTATTCGTGTTACAATTCCTGAAGGCTATACAGTTGGGGATATCGCTATCGTTCTTGAAAAGAATCAAATCATGAAGGCGAAGGACTTCTTGGCTGAAGCTAAAACTTATGTACCATACCCATACATGAAAGGCACAAAACCTGCTACATATCCTGTAGAAGGCTTCTTGTTCCCAAGTACGTATGAAATCCCCGTAGGGGCTACACCTCGTGATGTTATTCAAATGATGGCTGATGAAATGAATCGTTATCTCACACCAGCTGTGAAGAAACAAATTCAAGCTCAACATATGAGTATTCATGACTTTGTAACTTTGGCGTCTATCGTTGAACGAGAGTCGTTATTTGATGCAGACCGTCCAACCATTGCAGGGGTATTCAAAAAGCGTCTAGCTCATGGTATTCCATTGCAATCTGATGCGACTATTTCCTATGTACTTGGTTATGCAAAGGAAAATGTAACGATTGGTGATACACAATTGCAAAGCCCATATAATACATATGTATCTAAAGGTTTACCACCAGGACCAATTGCAAACCCTGGTAAAAAAGCTTTAGATGCAGTATTACACTCTGAAAATACAGATTATTTATACTTCGTAGCAGATAAAGAGGGGCATAATCACTTCTCTAAATCATACGAAGAACATTTAGCAGAGGTTAATAAAATTTATGGCGCTGACACAGTAAAAAATTCTTCTGCTAATACTGAAGTAGCTGCACAAGCTGGTCCTAACTATGACGTAGCAGTAGCGACTACAGAGCCTAATTATAATTATAGTTCTGCAGAAGCAGTGGAAGCAGATTCTCAATATGTTGATGTAGAACCTAGTTATAAATACACACCAACTACAGTTCCAGCGGCTGAGGTCCCAGATCCTGTACCAGGTTCAACACAAAATCAATCATCGACGCAAGTTACGCCAACTGCTCCATCCTATGGAAATAATACAAATACCAATACGTATGTACCAACGACGACACCTGTACCTGAATCGATGCAGAACGTTATTCCTAATGCACAACAAGCACCACAAATTCAGGTAGAATCTGCAAATCCGGCTGAACGCTCTACGTTGGTAGTTCCTAGTGGTACTAACAATAGATAATGTAGGAGATTTAATCTACTTTCATGATATTAAATGATATTTTAAATGAACAGCGTATTTACGCGATGATTAATGATGTGCCGATTTTACGAGAATCTGAGGTTCATCTATTTGAAGAATTAATAGGTTTATACCGGCCCACCTCTGTGTTAGAGGTGGGCACAGCCATTGGTTACTCCGCTTTGTTGATGGCACCATTACTCGACGAAGAGGAAGGGCATATTACCTCCATTGAATTGGATGATGTGCGCTATGAAATGGCAAAATACTATATTAACCAATCCGATTATACCGATAAAATTACATTGCTGAAAGGCGATGCGTCTCAAGTCTTAACGGAACTCACAGGCGAATACGATCTAGTGTTTTTAGATGGACCAAAGGGGCAATATTTAAAACAACTTGAACTTATTCTGCCACATGTGAAAGAAGGGGGCGTCATTCTTGCAGATAATGTACTCTTTAGAGGCTATGTAAGGGGCGATAAGGAACCGCCAAAACGGTTCAAAACTATCGTAAAACGGTTACAAGAATACTTAACATATGTTGAAAATAAAGAATTGTTTAACACCACCATTTATCCCATGGGTGATGGTATGAGTGTGAGTGTGTGGAAAGGGCACAACAAATAATGGCAGAACATTTTATGGAATTGCTTTGTCCTGCAGGTAATATGGACAAGCTTAAAATGGCTATTCGCTATGGTGCGGATGCCGTATATTGCGCAGGTAAACGTTTTGGCTTGCGCGCAGGTAACTCTAATTTCTCCGATGAGGAATTAAAGGAAGCTGTAGAATTTGTACATGCGCATGGCAAAAAGATTCATGTTACATGTAATATCATTCCTCACAACGAGGACTTTGAAGGTTTAGAAGACTATTTGAAATTCCTTGAAAGTATCGGTATTGATGCTATCATCGTTGCAGATATGGGAATTTTCAGCCTTGCTAAGCGCGTAGCTCCGGGTTTAGAGCTTCACGTAAGTACACAAGCTTCTACTACGAATTGGCATACAGTTCAGATGTGGAAAGAACTTGGTGCCACACGTGTTGTAGCGGCTCGCGAAGTATCCTTAGCAGACCTTAAAGAAATGAAGGACCATGTAGATATTGAAATTGAGTCCTTTGTACATGGTTCTATGTGTATCTCTTACTCCGGTCGCTGCTTATTGTCTAACTATATGACCGGTAATCGCGATGCTAACCGTGGTCAATGCTCTCAATCCTGTCGCTGGAAATATTCTCTTGTTGAATCTAATCGACCTGGTGAATATTATCCTATCGAAGAAGATGAACATGGTACGTATATCTTTAACTCTAAAGACTTGTGCTTGATTCACCGCATTCCAGATCTTTATGAAGCTGGTATTGATAGCCTTAAAATTGAAGGGCGTATGAAATCAGTTCACTATTGTGCCACAGTGGCAAAAGTATATCGTACAGCGATTGATACATACCTTAAAGAAGGTAAAGATTGGTATGTTCGTCCAGAATGGATTGCAGAATTAGAGAAGATTTCCCATCGTCCTTATACAGATGGCTTTGCAGAAGGTCGTCCTGATGAAACGGCTCAAAACTATGGTAAATCTACGAATACGCAGAGCCATGACTTCATCGGTTTAGTTATGGGCTACAACGAAGAAGAAAAATACGTTGATCTTGAACAACGTAATAACTTCAAGGTGGGCGATAAGGTAGAATTCTGCCAACCGAAAGGGGAACTCGTTGAAACTGTTATCGAAAAAATGACAGATGAAGATGGCAATCCTATCGATGTAGCACCTCACGCACAAATGAAAGTTCGCATCTATATGGATACCCCACTTGAACCGTACTCCATGATGCGCCGTGAGTGCAAACCTAAAGAGGCTGAATAGTTTATGAGTGGTACAGCCTTAGAGCCGAGTAAATCTATCGGCGCATTTCCAGATGTACCTGACTTAACCACCTCTGGAGAAGAAGCGTATGTGTACTTTCACATTGATTCTAAGCATACGAATTTCATTAATCGCATCATTGAAGGCTATGAATATTTAGGTGTTATGACCTCTGTAGATACGAGTGGGCGGTGCATGTTGCGCTGCACACCATCTACAAGGCCTTTGGCGCTTGAAGTATTAAGTAGTTTATCCGACTATGTCACTATAGAAGATAAAGTATAATTTTGATTGTAAATTGTATGAGGGAATTTTGTGACTATACTAGATTTACAATTATATTAAATGTATACGAATTGTAGAGAAATGAGAGTATATCTATGAAACAATCTATTTTGAAACGCACATTATTAACAGCTTGCCTTGGAGTATCTATGGCAGGTGTAGCTATGGCGGGTCCTGTAGGCCCTGTAATCATTCCTCAAGCAGGGGATGTGGTTGTTATCAACCATGGTCCTGATATGACTTTCACAGGGAATATCAATTTTGATGTTGAAAGCCAAACTAACAACAACCTACAAATTGGTTCTACTGTGATTCCTAATGTGGTATACGGTGCGGCTTTTAATAAGTCTGGCGCACCAGATACAATCATCCCAGCTCAAACGTATGTATATGTAGGCACAAAAGACGGGGCGAATGCTTTCACAGAAGCTAGCGATGCAGACAAAAAAGGGGCAAGCTGGAATGTGGAAACATTGAAGAAAACTAAATCTGGCGATGTACAATTGGCGAGCCGTGGCGTTCCTGAAAAACCATTGGCTAACCAAGTGGCGACCATTAAAGATTCCATTATGCTTAGCGCTGTAGACCTCAGTACTACAGAGGTGGGACGCAATAGCAAGGGCGTTTTATATATGACCGTACCTAAGGAATTGAAATTGACTGCTGACACAGGCATTCCTGATGATGTACGTGAAACGATGCCAGCCATGTTCCGGGGCAAAATGGGAGACTCCCTCATGGTAAACCTCATGCCTCTAAATGAAGAAGAGAAGCAACAGTTAGCGGCAAATCCACATAATGCCAATACTATCGTATTCAACCGTGGTATGAACATGGCAAAAATGATTGGATCCTCTGCACGTACAAGCAAGGTGTACACATACATGAAGGACCATTATTTGAACCTTGTTATTGTAGCGAAAGATTACGATGATAACGGTGCTCGTGGTAGCGGTGTTATGATGGTATCTAAACAAGATAACTCTAATGACGTGCTCTTAACACTCTACAAAGGTCCAGACCTTTCTACTAGTAAATTGGAAAAAGTAATTGGTGCTATGTTGTCTACAAACTTCAAACGTTAATTTATAAATAATGCATATAAAATGGCTCGAGATTCTGATATGTTCCGCCTTCACTGGTTGTCTAGTAAAGGGGACATATCATTCTCGGGCCGTTTTTTTTAGATATATGTATATATAGGTATAAATAAAGGTGAGATTTGCAGTTTATAGCTTTTACAGAAATTACAGTTTATAGTTCTTATTAAATTTACAGTTAAACTGTATTGAATTTTTTAGTCCTCTATGATACTATAATCTAGTAAAAGTGATGCAAAGGACATGATTCTTTTATCCCTGTGTACCAGAGAGAGGCTGATGCTGGAAATGCCTTACACATATATTAGAGTTACCCCCTTTAAACTGATTTGTCGAACCTAAGTAGGCAAATACGGTCGCCACCGTTATCGGGCTTAATGAAGTGAATTAACTATACACATATATTGGTATAGATAATTAACTAGGGTGGAACCGCGAATGATCTTCGTCCCTTGTTTGTAGGGATAGAAGGTCTTTTTTTATTACCCAATTTCTACAAGCTAATTACTCAATGTTTATGTATTGTGTGGTAAGTAGGTATATTGGTGAAAGTAGAAAATCAAAGCTATCCTAGTTTATAAATTGGAGGAAAGAAAAATGGCAGATGTAAAAATCATTTTACCTGATGGTAGTGCAAAGGAATACGCTGCTGGCACTACTCTTGGGGAAGCAGTAAAACAACTATCTAACAGCTTGGCTAAAAAAGTACTAGCTGCTAACGTAAATGGCGAATTAACAGACCTTCGCGAAGAACTTGTAGATGGTTCTGAAGTAGCATTCTTAACATTCGAAGAAGATGGTGGTAAACATACATTGCGCCACACAGCTTCTCATATCTTGGCTCAAGCTGTCAAACGTTTATGGCCTGAAGCTAAATTGGCTATTGGACCAGCTATCGATAAGGGGTTCTACTATGATATCGATATGGAACATACTTTGACTCCTGAAGATTTGGGTAAAATCGAAAAGGAAATGAGCCGCATCGTAAAAGAAAATTTACCGATTACTAAATCCGTTATGCCTCGTCAAGAAGCTATCGAATTCTTTAAAGCTAAAAGCGAAGACTACAAGGTAGAATTGATTCAAGACCTTCCTGAAGACGCTGTAATCTCTTGTTACTCTCAAGGGGATTTCATCGATCTTTGCGCAGGACCTCACGTGGCATCCACTGGTAAGGTAAAAGCTTTTAAATTACAAAGCATTGCAGGTGCATACTGGCGCGGCGATGAAAAGAACAAAATGTTGCAACGTATTTACGGTACTGCATTTGAAAAGAAAGAAGAACTTGATGCATACCTTCACTTGCTTGAAGAAGCGGCTAAACGTGACCACCGTAAACTTGGTAAAGAACTTGGCTTGTTTGTTATAAAAGAAGAAGGTCCTGGTTTCCCATTCTTCTTACCAAAAGGTATGGCTCTTCGCAACGAATTAGAAAACTTCTGGCGTGAAGTTCACCATGATTTTGACTATGAAGAAATTCGTACACCTATCATCTTGAGTAAACATTTGTGGGAAACTTCTGGTCACTGGGATCATTACCGTGAAAATATGTATACTACAATCATCGATGATGAAGAATATGCAATTAAACCAATGAACTGCCCAGGCGGTATTTTGGTTTACCAAAACGAAATGCACTCCTACCGTGACTTCCCATTGCGTTATGCTGAACTTGGTTTAGTACATCGTCATGAATTGTCCGGTGCTTTACACGGCTTATTCCGTGTACGTGCGTTCACACAAGACGATGCTCATGTATTCATGTTGCCAGATCAAATGCAAACTGAGTTGATGAAAGTTATCGAATTATTCGACCGCATTTATAGCCAATTTGGCTTGAAATACCATGTGGAATTATCCACTAAACCTGACAATGCAATGGGTGATGATGCGATTTGGGAAGCAGCGACAGAAGCATTGCGTAATGCTATCGAAGCAAAAGGCATTCCATACGTAATTAACCCTGGTGATGGTGCATTCTACGGTCCTAAACTTGACTACCATATTGAAGACTCCTTGGGCCGTACATGGCAATGTGGTACTATCCAATTGGATATGAACTTGCCAGAACGTTTCCAAATTGAATATGTTGGCGAAGATGGTCAAAAACATCGCCCTATTATGATTCACCGTGCATGCTTCGGCTCCATGGAACGTTTTATCGGTATCTTAACTGAACACTATGCAGGTGCATTCCCAACATGGATGGCTCCTGTACAAGTTAAAATCTTGCCTATCTCTGAAAAACACGTTGAATATGCTAAGGACTTGGCAAAACAAATGCACCGCGACTATGTACGTGTGGAAGTAGACGATCGCAGCGAAAAAATCGGCTATAAAATCCGCCAAGCACAAATGGCAAAGGTTCCATACATGCTTGTTGTGGGTGATAAAGAGGTTGAAGAAGGCACAGTTAACGTTCGTAAACACGGCGGTGATGAATTAGGTTCTGTACCATTCGAAGAATTCTTTAATTCTATTAAGATTGAAATTAAAGAACGTAATTAATTAAATATCTATTGTTTATATTGATAAAAATCCCCCTCACATCTTGCACAATTATGATTAGTCTGTATAATTTATTAGTGGTGAGATTATATGAGGGGGATTTTATTATTATATTCTCTTTAATTGTTACCTGTGAGTAGCGAAAGGAAATGACTATGAAAGAAGTAAATTCATACGGTTGGAAAGCTGTTATTGGTTCATCTATAGGTTATGCCATGGATGGGTTTGATCTCTTGATTCTTGGCTTTATGCTAACCTTGATTTCAGGGGACTTAGGCTTGACTACTGGTCAAGCAGGTTCACTTGTGACGTGGACCTTGGTAGGTGCCGTAATCGGTGGCTTTATCTTTGGTACCTTGTCAGATAAGTTTGGTCGTGTTCGTGTGTTGACATGGACTATTGTATTATTTGCTATATTTACTGGTTTATGTGCTTTGGCACAAGGCTATTGGGATCTTCTCATATATCGTACAATTGCCGGCATCGGTCTAGGTGGTGAATTCGGTATTGGTATGGCCTTAGCAGCTGAAGCTTGGCCGGCACAACACCGTGCAAAGGCAACAAGCTATGTTGCCATTGGCTGGCAGTTAGGCGTATTGGCCGCAGCACTGTTAACTCCCGTATTACTTCCTTATATTGGATGGCGAGGGATGTTTATGGTTGGCATTATTCCTGCCTTTGTGGCCTGGTTCTTCCGTGCGAAATTACATGAACCAGAAATCTTTGTTCAAAGCAAAGAAACTAAGGGCCATTCCCATACGAACTCATTCAAGTTATTAGTAAAAGATGTAAGAACTACAAAGACCTCTATTGGTGTTGCTATTTTAACATCTGTTCAAAACTTTGGTTACTACGGTATTATGATCTGGTTGCCTAACTTCTTGAGTAAGCAATTAGGGTTTTCCCTTACAAAATCGGGTCTGTGGACTGCCGTAACTGTATGTGGTATGATGCTTGGCATTTGGTTATTCGGACGATTGGCTGATAAAATTGGTCGTAAACCAACATTTATCTTGTTCCAAGTATGTGCTGTGGCATCTATCTTGATTTACTCTCAACTATCTGATCCAACAGCTATGCTATTTGCCGGCGCTATTCTAGGGGCTTCCGTAAATGGTATGATGGGTGGCTACGGTGCCTTAATGGCAGAAGCTTATCCAACAAGTGCTCGTGCAACAGCTCAAAATGTATTATTTAACATCGGTCGCGCCGTAGGTGGCTTTAGCCCAATGGTAGTAGGTATGATTATCTCAATGTACTCGTACCAAGTGGCAATTGCATTCTTGGCCATTATCTATGTAATCGATATATTGGCAACCGTATTCTTGATTCCTGAACTAAAAGGTAAGGAACTAGACTAGGCAAATTAACTTAATAAAATAGAATAGGTAAATGAGTTTAATAAAATAGAGATATCTATTGAATTAAGCTTTAATAATTAATTAAGCGCTGTCTTTGATATGTATCCCCTTTACTGATTGTCCCGTAAAGGGGGTACATATCACTTTAGACGGTGCTTTTTATATTCATGGAACTATTATTTTATAAATCATGAAGTTACTTGCAGGAATTTAACAAAAAGTGTCGAATAATATTCTGGGATATTTAGTTTTTGATGTAAAGTATAACGCAAGATTTACTTTTTATATAATTATTGAATATACCACCAGTTAAAACTAATTTTACTAAGGAATGATATATGTCTTTTTAGAGGTACTACCAGTTAAAACTAATTTCGTCAAGTGGAGATATATGTCATTTTTGAAATACTACCAATTAAAACTAATTTTGCTAAGGGAAGAAAGCTATTGTTTTAGAGAAACTATTAGTTAAAACTAATTTTACTAAGGAATGATATATGTCTTTTTAAAAATACTACCAGTTAAAAATATTTATTTTTAACTGGTAGTATCTGGAAAATAGGCTATGTCGGTAGAAATAGTAAATAGGTTTAACCGCTAATTTTTAAATAGCAATATATATATATAAGAATATCTCTACTTATATACATACTTATATACTTACTTATATATCTGTTTATGCCTCTGTTTATATTTATATCTATTAGAATATGAATCTATAAGAATATGAATATCTCAATTTACATCTCTAATTATTTTTATAAGAATATTTTTGTTTGTATGTATATATATGGAGAAGGAGTGAGCGAAGTGGCGCGATTACGTTTGCGTGAGGTTAGTGAGAGTGAGGAACGTTTTAATCGATTAGAGCGGGCTGTGCGATACGGAAAACGGTTAAAGTTGGCAAAAAGAGTGCCTAGAGATGTATTTTTACCAGAGGATAAGCAGTTATGGTTTTTATTTGAGCGTATATATACGGTAATTCATGATAGGGAGGTAGCCGTACTAAAACGGTTTGGCTTAACACCCATGCAGTACAATATTTTGGAGTTTGTCTATGTATCATCTTGTAATCCAACATTAGGCTTTATTGTAGACGAATTACGCATATCATATGGTAATCTATTTGAAGTCGTAAAGAATCTAGTGAAAAAAGGCTTAGTTAATTCTGATGTTTGCCCAAATGATAAACGATCTAAATGTTTAGCTTTGACCTATGAAGGTAAGATTTTATTTGAAGAGGTACAAGTCATACATGATAAAGTTTTAGGAAATACATTTTCTGTTATGTGTATGAATAAAAAGGGAGAAATGAAATCAAACTTATCATATGTACTTAGACATTTCAGTCAGGAAGAAATATACTAATCGTTCAGATTAAATATGGTAGCTTAATGTTTAAAGAGGTTAGATAATAAGCATTGTATTAAAATATTAATATATAAGTATAAGAATTAAACTGCTAAAATTAAGAATCCTACAATTTCCAGTAGTAAGAAATTGTAGGATTCTGATAGTTAATTAATTTTACGCAATTCCCATCCAGTGCCAGTATGTAAGTGCAAATACGAGCATCATGATATAGCCGATGATGGTTAATGGAATTCCTGTAGTCATAAATGTTTTTACATCGAATGTATCTGTACCGTAAGCTACCATGCCTTGTGGAGAGTTTACTGGTAGTACCAGACCGAAGCAGATTGCATATTGCATGAGCATTGTTACGCCAAGTGGATTAAGTCCTTCTGCGGAATGTCCCATAACGATGGATATTACGATAGGAATCATGGCAGAAGAGAGGGCTGTAGCTGATGCAAATCCAAGATGGATTAAAATCAGAAAGGCAGCCATAATAGCAATTAAAAGAAACACACTTGCCGTTTCAAGGGAGAAGGCATTTACAAATACCTGTGCGAGCCAAGTAGCAGCTTTTGTTTTAAGTAATACGGAACCAAGTCCTATACCAGCTCCAAACATAACAATCGATCCCCAGTCGATATTTGGCTGTGCAAACTTCCAGTCCATAATACCAATTTTAGGGAAGAAGAATAAGGCAATTGCTATAATCGTAGTTGTTGTAGTATCGATAGAGTGTAGTTTACCTCCTGTGGCCCACAATGCTAATAAACCAATGGAGATGCATAATAGTTTCTTTTCATCAAATGTCATTGGACCGATTTCTTTACGCATTTTAGCGAGTTGTACATCACCGCCAACGAGCTCTTTAAACTCTGGTTTGATAAAAGCTTGCGTTACAAAGTAGGTAATGATAGCCATAATTATGGAGAACGGTGCAGCTGCTGTGAGCCAATCAATCCAACTTACAGATGTATTCATCTGTGTTTGCATAAACCCAACAGCTACAAGGTTTTGAGCGGCAGCTGTTTGAATCATAATATTCCAAAATGTATCTGCTTGTACGGCACCTACCATGAGCAGGGCTGCTACACGGCTTTTACGTTCAATACCTAAGTTTTCGACGATACCGATAATAATTGGAGCCAAACAAGCGATACGAGCCGTTGCACTTGGTACAAAGAAAGCTAGAATAAGACCTGTAATAATAACACCTAAATAGATACGGCTTACCTTTGTACCTACACTAGATAATACGAGCATAGCAATGCGACGATCGAGTCCTGTTTTGCGCATGGCTACGGAAATAAACATAGCGGCACCCACGAGAATCATCGCAGGAGAAGAATAACCTGAAATAATTAGTTTCAAGGCATTGGCTGTGCCCATAGTTTTCGCTGGCGCCTCTGGATTTGGAGAGAAGCCTAGTAACAAGGCTGTGAGTGCCGTAATCATGGTCGCACTTACCGGATAGGATACAGCCGATGTCATCCACAAGATGATAGCAAAGGCGAGGACACCAATCATACGATGACCACCAGTAGATAATGTTTCTGGTGTTGGTAATAATAAAATGCCAACTAACACAATAAAGGCAAGAATAAGACCTATATTTTGAATTGTTGTACGAGCCTTTTGAGGAGGCGAACTAGTTGTTACACTCATAATAAAACCCCTTTCAGTTTGTGTAATACCTATTACTGTATAATACTTAGTTAGATAATGTTTAATTAGATAATCCTCAGTTAAATAATATCTAGTTAGATAATACCTAGTTGGATAGAATATGTTATATATATTATTGTATCGTATTTTTTCTATAGAATTAATAATTATATTATAGAAATATTGTATACATAAAGGGGGATAGGTGTCAGTAAGTATACCTATATACAGAACTTATAATCTCTGTTATACTGTAAGAGTTGTAATAATAAATTGCTGAGAGCAACTTAAGATTGTTGTTGACTTTCATTATCTAATTTGTTATTATAATTAAGTGATTTATGAAGCAGAGGCCATCCGCCACTCACCTAATACCAAGAAGTATGAGGTTAATATAGAGAATTCTATTCGGATGGTGTTTGCCGTCCGTTTTTTTTTATTCTCTTGGAGGTGAACGCTATTAGCAAGGATACACCACGCATTAATGAAGAGATTCGTGCTCGTGAACTTCGTGTCGTAGGTCCTGAAAACGAACAAATCGGTATTATGTCTGGCCGTGAGGCTTTGGCATTGGCTGAAGAACAGCATCTTGATCTTGTGGAAATTGCACCTAACGCTAAACCACCAGTAGCTCGCATTATGAACTACGGTAAATATCGTTATGAACAACAAAAACGCGAGAAAGAAGCGAAGAAAAAACAAAAAATCGTAACTTTGAAAGAAGTCAAATTACGTCCACATATTGAAGACCATGACTTTTACGTAAAAATGAAAAACGCATCCAAATTCTTGGCTGAAGGTAACAAAGTAAAAGTAACCATTATGTTCCGCGGTCGTGAACTTTCACATCCAGAACTAGGCATGGCAGTGTTGACACGTTTTGCTGAAGAACTCAAAGAAACGGCGTCTATTGAAAAAGCAGCTAAATTAGAAGGTCGTAACATGACCATGATTTTAGTAAGTAAATAAGGTATTGGGAGGATTATATTATGCCAAAAATTAAAACTCGTCGCGCTGCGGCTAAACGTTTCTCTGCAACTGGTACTGGTGAATTCAAGCGTGCAAAAGCTTTCAAAAGCCACATTCTTGAAAAAAAATCTCCAGCTCGTAAACGTAATTTACGTAAAGCTACATTGGTTGCAAAAGCTGACCATAAACGCGTAGCTAAATGCTTACCATACGCTTAATCGTTAACTATTAGATCGATAATATCGTAATTTAGGAGGAAATATACAATGGCAAGAGTGAAAAAGGGCGTTACAGCTCATGCACGTCATAAAAAGATTTTAAAATTAGCTAAAGGTTACCGTGGTACACGTTCCCGCTTGTTCAAAAAAGCTAACGAAACAGTAATGAAAGCGTTGTACTACGCTCGTCGTGACCGTCGTGCGAAAAAACGCGAATTCCGTCAGTTGTGGATCGCTCGTATCAACGCAGCGGCTCGCATCAACGGTACAACTTACAGCCGTTTCATCGCTGGTTTAGCTAAAGCAGGCGTTGAAGTAAACCGTAAAATGTTGGCTGACTTGGCGGTTAACGATGCAGCAGCATTCGCTAAACTTGTTGAAGTAGCTAAAAACGCTTAATAGCATAACAATATACATTGAGGACTCTCTTTGGAGGGTCCTTTTTTATGTGGTAAAAGTAATAGATTATCAATACTTTTATAATATAATATGATATTCTATACATAGAATGTGTGTGATAAATATTGACAGAGGGGAATTAAAATAATGAAAAAGTTATTTTCTATGTTATTGTTAGTATGTATGGTAATACCATTACAAATTCAAGCTATATCGATGGAAGCTATTAAAAATGATAAGAATAATATTCCTATTCTTACAGGGAAAAATGCCATTACGTATTTTGTAGATAAGAGTTCCATTAAAAGAATAGAAGAGAACCAGTTTATTTATAAAGCACAGGCAGTTGTATATGAGGTTGAAAATAATAATAGTCGTAGAACTAACTCATATATTCACAAGGTTTTAGTTACTTATCGTTATGATATAAACCATTCTGTAGCCAGCGTATTACGTACTCCACAGTATGCACAAGACTATTCACTCCTTATATATGCTAAACAAGCTAGCTCTGGTATGAAATTAACGATAAATAGTGTGGAAGATTTTAATTATGAAGGTGTAGCCTTGGGGAATTTCGGTAATATTCCACAACAATATGTTGATGTAGCTTTGCGTGATCCTAAATATGTTGTAGGTAACTATATCTTTAAAGAAGCTTATGGTACAGCTTTTGAAAATATGACTCTTCATAAGAAATAAGATAAATGAGTTTATGGAAGTAGCTAAAAACGCTTAATAGCATAATAATACAGATTAAGGACTCTCTTTGGAGGGTCCTTTTTTGTATGGTGAAAGTATGATATAGCTACATTTATATTTTAGTGTAAAATACTAAATCATTTTAGCTGTTTTATAAAGTGAAATAAACTATCAAAAAGTAAAATATAAAAGAGGAGTTTTATTATAGCTTGTAGAACTAACATAGTAATAAACCTATTTAAGGTGCTTGTAAAAGGAGGCATTATTATGGGAATCTTTAAAAAGCTATGTATGACCTCTATGTTAGGTGTTATGTTAACTGTACCAACGTATGCAACTGTTGTTACAGGCAGTCAATCAGATGTAAATTTAGATTTAAAGTATCCTTTAGTTTATACAGAACATGCTTATGCTCAAAGAGTTATTAATACAGATATTGCAAATTATGTACTCGAAGCAAAGGATATGTATTACAACCAACATATTTATCAAGTTTCTCAAAACTATAAGGTTACCTATGAGGATAGTCAAGTTGTTTCAATCCTACTAACTACCTATTATTACTACGCCGGAGCTGCTCATGGTATGTATAATACAAGAGGTCTTGTATATAATAAAGTAACAGGTCAACGCATTCCATTATATAACTATATAAAAATTGCGAATGCAGCACAATTGGATAACGGTTTACGATCCCATGTATTAAGTTATTATACAGGTAATCATATAAAGAGCTATATTCCAAGTGGATGGAGTGTAAAATATGTAACCGATAACTATTGCTTACGTGGTAAGGGGAACATTGATCTAGTTTACCAACCATATGAACTAGGACCGTACGCAGCTGGTAATACCTATATTGGTTTTACACCAAAAGCCATTGAATACTTTAACCGCATGAACTCCTAATACAAGTGTAGCTTTAAATTGTGTCTTATCAGTACATTGATGCATTAAATAGTATTCTTGTTATAAACTCTATAAAAGCCTATAGTACATATACAGTACTATAGGCTTTTAGTGTACTTATCATATTATCTTCTATATCCGCCACATCCTCTAGTATTAGAGTTTTGACCACAGTAACTTTGGCTAGTATTGTTACAAACTGTATTGTTATTATTACAGTTGTATTGAGCGTTTGTATTACAATTGTATTGAGTATCTGCATTACATTTATACTGAGCATTGGTATTGCAATTTGCTTGTGATCCATTGCATACATAATCATAAGCAAATCCTGTAGATACAGCCGCTGTCACGGCTAAAAGCGTCATGACAATCATACGTTTTGTAAACTTCATAGGTATCACCTCCTCATTTCTATACTTATATTGTACTACTAAATGTCAACTAAAATATGATATTCTATACATATATACTATTTGAGAGGCATTATGTGAAAGGATGAGAGTCTATTATGAAACGTGTATTGATGGCTGCATTATGTTTTAGCTGTGTTACATTAAGTAGCCAAGCAATTGATATTAATATACCAGGTGCAGACCCTACAATATCAAAAGATGCATATCAAAACTATCGTAAGACTGATTCAGATGCACACAAGATGGAACGTGAGGTTGAAGCAGAGATAAAAGATTATATGCCCAAAGCTGTAGTAGGTAATGGTGATATAGATTTAGATGAGGTAATTTATTCAAATCGTGAGTTAAATCATTCGTTAGATTTTTCCTCAACGGTATTTATTTTAAAGGAGGATGGGGCAAATATAAAATTTACTATGCCATATCCAAGTAGGTATGGTAATACTGAAAAAATTTCAGATGGCACTTCTGCTTTCAAACAGGCAATGATCATGAGTCCTAATGGGATTATGGCCTATGAATTACGACATCAACCAGCTGGAAATAATTGGGAAGATAGTAAGATTCCATATAACAAGTTGACTATTAATAATATGAAAGCTATTGCAGAGAAAACAGCTGGAGTGTATAAAGCGCCTAATCCTTCTTTATATGCTGATAAATTTATGTATCCTACTATAGAAAAAGCCACATGGGATGTAACATATGCTAAGGGGACTCCGATGGTAGGGAGTATCAATTTTACAATGAAGGATACACCTACAATTTCCTATCATATCGGTTACAATTTGACACCTAAAAAACAGTTGAATTCATTGGAGAAACAAGGTGTAGATAAGACTAAAGAAATTATAATGTCACCTTTGGTAAACTATGTTCTACCATCTATTGAGCCAGCTAAGGATGTCCTTTCTAAAAGTAAGACATTAAAAATTAATGATTTTACATTTTTAACACTAAAAACAAGTAAAATGGTACGGGTAGATAAAAGCGATTCGTATATGTACATACATGATAGCGATCATTATAAAGAAGGGATTATGGTGATGCCAATAGCAGATACTGATATGCAACATCTAGAGAATATATTCCCAAAAGTTGTACGAAGTATCATTATGTCTGACAAATATTCGATGCGACAACCAATTCAATTTGCTACTGTATGGAATGATGCTATGCCATCTGTATACTTGCAAATTAAGCGCCCTAAAACAACTTTGTATATGTTAATATCTCATGACAAACAATTTGTATATACGCACTTTATTATGTCTAATAATAGTAATCTATTGGTAAAAGACTATCGTGATATTGTGCAATATGTAGATACTAATAACAATAAGGACTACTATAATACATTTCAAAGTGGACTGGGGGCTAAGATGCCAAAAGACATGGTTACTTATGATATTAAGAATACTAAGTAGTCGTTATTTATGAGTTGAATAATAATTAAAAATGAGCTTGTAGCACTATACTATTATAGTGCTACAGGCTCATTTTACAATATCAATTCTTTAAGACCCTATTTTGTTGTATTAGAATTTATTTTATCGGCCGCTAGTGGTTGTTCTGCTAGAGCAACTTGAGGTTCGTTGTAAGTATAGCTTAATTGATGATTATAGGCTAATTTAAAGTAATTGGCTAACTCTTTATTTGTACAGTAGATGTAGCAACCTTTTTGACCACGTGTCATTAATGTACGGTATGTATTTTTTACAATTTCATTTGCAATACGATGTCCCTCCTCAGGATTTTCTTTTAAAAGTTTTTTGATACCTTTGATAGACTGATCTGTTTTAGCACGTTTATTAATATCTACGATGAGTTTGCCATTTTCATAACGTAAATCGTCACCGATAATAACTCCTACATACTCAAACTCAAGGCCTTGAGTGGTATGAATACAGCCCGCTTCATTAATAGAGTCTGGATCTATTGCATATGTGGTGGAATTTCCTAAGTTCCAGCTGATTCCAAAATTATGTTCCGGTATTTGGATATCTTTTACAAGAGAAGTCGTTCGACCTTCCTTAGGCCAATCCCAACAATAGCCTGCTAAAACTCGAGACTTATTGTTTATCTCATTTTTTGCTTTTATAGCAGCATACATAGCGTTAGGATCATCAAAAATCCTAAAGTCATAATCACCTTCAAAACCATCATAGTTTGCTGTTCCTGCAATTTGAAGAACGTTGTCTAACCAAGCTAAATAGCCGTCAGAGCCATTACAACGGAACTGGGATTCTAGTGCGCCCTCATAAACAAGAGCCTTTTGCTCAGTACTAAACTTTAATATTTTATCGATAGTACCTGCATCTTTAAAAGTAACACGTTGATTTCGATCAATAAAGAAGACACTAAAGAGGGAGGCATTAATAATTTCTTTGATTTGGTCTTCCCCTTCATTTTGGTACATTCCAGATTTTTCACGTAATCTATGTGCTTCATCAACAATTGCAATTTGAAGTGCATTTTTAGAACGTGTATGGAATGTGCCACTACCTTGGAATAATGCTTTAATCTCTGTTTTCTTAAATCCTTTTTGTAACATGGTACTATATACATTTCGTGGTGCTGCATTAGATGTAACATATTGTGCCATATAGCCGTTATGGATACATTCAGCTAATAAGTTTATTGCTACAACACTTTTACCAGTACCGGGACCGCCACGAACTATATATACCGTTTTTTGATTATTCTTAATAGCATCTAGGGCAGCTTTTTTTATACGTTCGAACTCAACCTTTTGGTCATCAATAAGAACAAATTCTTTATTGCCCTTCAACATACTTAGAATCGAATCCTGAAGCGCTTTAGATGGTCTGAGCTTACCATGCTCGATAGATTCCATGATATTTGTTGTGTCAGGTTTTGGGATATAGGTCTTGATAAAGTTACGTAAGTTATTCATCTGGCCTAATGTAAACATAGGGGATATGTCTAATATAGCACTATAGATTGGATTTCGTAGCTCGGTTGAGATGCTTTCATCAAAGTTATGTAAAAATGCACATGGATGTAACTCAATAGGTCTCGTCTGTACATCTTCATTGAAGTTTTCAATGAGGCTACAGTAGGACCAGGCTTGGTAGGATGGGTGCGTGACCTCACGAAGACCACCACCGAGATAGGTAGATACAATATTATCCTTATCTTCTACTTTGAAAGCTTCGCCCCATTGTTTTAATTCGACAATAATAACATGTTCTTTATTATTTTGATCAAGGCCGGTAATAATAAAATCGACACGCTTTTGGGTGTTTGGAACGATATATTCAATGGCAATACCGGCTAAGTCCGGTATTGCTATATCACGCATGACATTAGCCATATAAGATAATGAAGTCTGCCATGAATGAATCTCAGATTCGCCTACGCGACGATATTTCTCTGTTAATGTTTGATGTAATTTTTTGACCAAGACACCTTGTTCGAAATCTTGGATGAAAGATTGTTTTGTGGAAGAGTAGATAATCATTTTCTAACCTTAATATAAAAATGAAGGAAAATTCATGAAATGTGTTGAATAATATTATTATAACATTATGATTAGGTAAAAAAGAAAGTTGAGGAGTATTTAATAGATAAAATAAAACTTAAATTGCAATATGAAATTGAACAGTATTTAAATTCACTATTTTATTAACTACTTCTAAAAAGACTTCTTGTAGTGTTTTGTAATATCTTACGTGGTAAGTTGTTACACCCGTGAAGAGTTCGGCGTAGTGTATGTTTTGAGATACTTTTTATTCGTTTTACTTTCGGAATAAAGCAACGAAGTAAATCGTTATGTCTTTCGTTAGAAGCTCGTTTTCAAGCTGAATAGGGCCTTGTATGATAGACAGATAGATATCATCTTCAAGGTCAGATATATTCGTAAATACAACTTTAAATTTATTACACCGGATTGTAGTTTAAGGGGTGAATTTAAAGTAGATGAGAGTAAGTGCTACAGAATTTTTTATAAATTGGATAAAAATAAGGCCCTTAATAATCATTGGTCGTTTGATACTACTGTTGGATATGCTAGACATAAGCGGGGAGGCTTAATGAAATGTGGTGTATTAAAGTTTTATATAATTATCGTTTAGATTTAAGTAAAGGCATAAATTATTATTGTTGTAAATTTATATTATCAATATTTATATATGGAGTATAATCAAGATGAATATTATTGACTATATTGACTATGTAAGCTATATATATTATATTTTTATATCAATACTATTTTCTAAATTTATATATAATGCTTATTATAAGTGTCAATATGAGAAGATTTCTAATATTGAAAATAAAAAATTCTTATACATAATTAGTTGTTGGCTAGAAGAAATATTGATTTTAGCTTTTATTATTCCTGGTGCATTATTAATTAGTATAGAATTGTGGGCGAATATTAATGTAACATATCCAATATTAAATAATAATCATAAAGACTTATTGATAGCATCTTTAACAGTATTTTCGATTACGACAGCGATATCATTAATTTGTATTAATTTTGAAAAAAATATTTTTAGTAAATTTGTATTTAAGTCTGATTTACCAATGAATCATAACCAACAGCTTGTAAAGAATATGCTATTTAAAATTAAACTGTTTTCTAGTGGGTATAAACACTTATGGATTTCTACTATATTAATTGCCTATACACTGTGGATTTTATTATGTTTAAGTGATAATACCTTAACTAATGGTCAAATACATTATTTTATTTGGTGGAAACTTATTATTGTGAATGGGGTATCATTTATGAAAACATTAATAGAGTTTTCTTTTTTGAGTAGTAAATTTTAATTTTGATAACTAGTATTAGTTATTGATAGAAGGATGATTTGTCATAGATTTTGTTTATTATAACTTGAATTGCAATAAGTAATGCGACAAAATTAAATCAATTTTCTAATCTCATGTTTTAACATATAAGATGGTGTTTTAAACCAAGGCAATTCTTAGGTCGATTATTAATCAACATTAGTGCTTCTGTTAGTTTATCTAGTGTTACTTTAGCTAAATCGGTTTTCTTAGGAAAATATTTCGAGGTAAACCATTACTATTTTCATTAGGTCCACGTTGCCATGCTGCGTAAGCATCGGCAAAATATATCGGTATCCCGAACTAGGCTTCAACTTATTCATAGCACGCAAATTCTTTACCACGGTCCACTGTAAAGGTTTTAAGTAATTTACTTGTTAATGTGTTGTATAGCGAACTAATAGCTAAAAATATAGAATCCTTAGTTCGATCATCCATTTTTATTGCTACATAGAATCGAGTCTTACGTTCAACAAATGTAGCTAAACAGCCTTTACTTTTTCCTCTGGAAGAAACCATTGTATCTAGATCTCCATGACCAAAAACCTCCTGGTCTTCAATTTCTTGAGGTCGCTCTTTAATGGTTTTTTAACATTGAATCGTCCACGGTTTTCTTGTGTATTGGGCTTTTTTCTTTCCGGCGAAGTACTTTTTCCGTTACAGTAAAAAAACCACGATGGATCCAAGAATATATTGTCTTAAAGCTTAGAACGCCAACTAATCCAGCAACAACCAATTCTTCAGGAGACCAAGTTTGTTGTAATCTAAATTCAATTAAAGCCGCTAATTGAGGTGTTAACTTTATTGGTCTTCCTTTATTAGCAGACCTACTATTTGTTACCTACTGTGCTTTAATTGCAGAGTATCCGCCTTTAATGCGATTTAATTCGCTTGCTACAGTAGAATGGTGGACACCAATTAAATTAGAAATTTTACGAACAGAGTACCTTTCTTTTTTTTAAATTTCTATTTGACTTCGTTTTTCTATGGTAAGATGTATATAGCTCATATTAGAGACCTCCGTGTCATGTATTTGTGGTTATTTACATTTTACACGAAATCTCGAATATGAGTCTTTTTATTTGTCGCAATATAATTTTACAATTCACCGGTTGTAAAATATATAGACAATATTTATAAATAATAAGGTAAGGCAACTATGGATTATAAATATTATTGTTAGTGTTTAGATTTGTTTATCATTTTCATAGGTATATTTAATCCGTTTAGCATTGCTAATAAAATAAGATTAATATCTTATATATTTTTTTATAAGATTGGGTTATAATAGTGATACGTAAGGATGTATTTATATACTAGGCCTTAACGGAGCATTGTTAATGATGTCAAGCGAAATAATATATTTCGTTTGCCGTACTTGTGATTTACATAATAAGCATATGCTATTAATAGTAATACACAGGTAACGACACCTGATATTATTAAAGTGTCATTAAGTTGCTGCTGAAGTATCATCTTTAGTGTCTCCTTAATTATATCAAACATTGTTATTGATTTTAGTGGACGATTATGTAATAAAAATACATATGGTGTAAACTGTTAACCCGTAAACTTTAGCTATGCCACTAAGGCTTGTTTACGGGTTTTGCAATTTTTGGAGACTTTTTATGGATTTTCAAGAATGGGAAAATAGGGTATCTATTTTAGATAGAAAATATAATCATTTTGACTTATGGGTTTCTTATAATACAGTAAAAAATTATATTATAAATCCTTGTAATGTTAAGACACATGGGTTTTACCCATTAATTCATTTTGAAATATCAAAACCTAAATGGAAAAGAGAGAAGGGAAAAGCCTCAATAAATTTTGATAAAAAGAGACATATATATTATGCTTCACATATTGATAGTTGGATTTATAGATATTATGCTTATTTATTTAACGAGTATTATAACCAATATCTAGATAATAAACATCTAAATGAAGTTGTAGTAGCTTATAGAAATAATTTGAAGCAGAATAATATCGATTTTGCTAATAAAGCATTTTCGTTTATACGTAATTTACAACAAGAGGATGAAGAATTATATGTCATTATTGGTGATTTTACAGATTTTTTTGATAATTTAGATCATGAATATTTAAAGAATAATCTAAAAATAGTTTTAGATAAGAAAAGATTAGATCCTGATGAATTTGCTGTTTTCAAAAATGTAACAAGAGCATCATATGTTGAATTAGTAGATATTATAAAATGGCATAAATTAAAAGATAATAAAAAATCTCGCCGTTTGGTTAATAAGAAAACTTTTAATCGGGGACGAATTCTTAATATTAATTGTTTAGGTAAGAATAAGGTAGAAATTCATTCTGATAAAGGTGATAAGGGGGTTGCACAGGGGACTCCTATTAGTGCAGTGTTATCTAATATTTATATGATAAAATTTGATGAAAGACTGTCTATTTTAGCTAGTGGTAATGGTGGATTTTACCAACGTTATAGTGATGATTTTATTTTTATATTTCCGTCTTCTTCTTGTAGTATTGAGGAGATATTATCTGAACTTAAGGCTTGTGTTGACGCTGTTCATGGACTAACCTTTAAAGATGAAAAAAGGCAAATTTTTAAAGTAAGCAGCGATAAAATTGAAAATATTACAAATAAATATAGTAAAGAAAGTAATTTAGATAATCATAAGAGCTGTTTGATTAACTATTTAGGGTTTTCTTTTGATGGACATAATGTATCCGTACGAGGTAAAACATTGTCTCGATATTTTAGTAAAATGGCTACATCGGTTCATGCGATCTCACGGCAGAATAGAGCTATAGATACAATTGATTCTAAGCATAAAAAGATAATACCTTTATATAAAGTATTTAATAGATTCACGTATAAAGGGACAAAATGGTATAGGAAAAAATATAAAAACTCTAAGCACAAAAAACATATACAATTAATTAAAAATAAGAATGGCAATTTTCATGATTATATAAATAATGCTCAAAAAGTTTTTTCCCAAGATGAAAATATTTCTCTTGTTACTAAAAAATCAGCTAATTATTTGAGAAAGTTTTTGAATAAAAAATATAAAAATGACACTAGCAATATTTAATAGGAAATCATTAATTACAGTATTTTGTATATAGTCATATCGATTAGTGTTTTCTTTAAATTTATTAGTAAAGTTTGGGGTAAGTTATAGAGCTTGAGTTTAATGTATTGGTATTATAGCAAAAATAAATAGATAAAAGGTTCCTAATAGCCATCTAGGTGACAATTAGGAACCTTTTTGTTTTTCATGAAATCTCTTTATTTTACCTGTATAATAATTTCATTAGTCTAATGAGAGGGTAGATATAGATGAAAGATACTGCAAAGCAAATTATAAAGTATTGGTATTCACTTGAGTGTTTACAACCGAAAGAAGTTCCAAAGTATAAAGCAATTCCTAAGAAGTATATTAAAGAGCTCATATTTAAAAGTGAAAATGATATAATTACTATTTATCAACAGTCTGTAATAAAATCTTATTGGAAAAGACCTAATTCACGTGTTTCTACGTATGTAGTACCGTTACCAAATGATCCTTATAATTACTCTATTATTGATGAGATTAAATATTTTAAGGATGAAAAGGAATATGTTTTAGATGATGAACATGCTGTTCTGTTATGTGTAGTTAAAGGGACTGAAATATTAGAGGCTTTCATTGATAAATTAGAAATTGAATATCCTGAAAAACCATATTTAGGGAATGTGTATAGTGCATCATTTATCGTTGATGCAGATGGATACTATAAAGAGGGCAGTCTACAAATTGCTCCTTTTATTTGGGTGATTTATCAAATGATGTTTCAGCCTGATGTGGAGTTTAAAGATATTAAGTTAGATGGCTGGGATGAAGTTGTTAAAGAAATTGAGGATGGTTTTAATCTTCCTGAAGAAAAGATATCCCTTGATGAGGCTGCACATGTGATCAATGTGTATATACAAAAGCATATCTTGGAGCCTATGGGCGTTACCATGTTCCGTGCTGGCGATGTTTATGGCTATTGTGGCTTTACGGTCGAGGAGATTCAGCTTGTTAAAGCTGATACAATGCCTGTAAATGTTTTAAAATCTAGCTTTTTCCTTGATGATTTACAGTTGGTCTTACAGCGCATCGATACATTAAAGGATAATAATAAGGTATTGTCTTATATCAATAGTCTTAATCAGGATATTGAGCATTATGATTTGTTGAAAGATACTAAGCAGATGCGTAAATGGTATAATCCGAAGGTATTACCATATGGTAGATGGCCTTCAAAGTTTAACTTATCCTTTATGCAGCAAATTGCTGTTAATATTGCTAAGGAGAATCCTAAAGACGTCTTTTCTGTTAATGGGCCTCCTGGTACAGGAAAAACTACGTTATTGAAGGATATCATTGCTAGTAATATTGTTGAACGTGCTGCTAAGTTTTGTGAAAGTAATCATGTAAATGATATCTTCAAAAAGGTTGTGGGCCGAGATGGGATCTCTTTTTACTATGATATACCTAGTGATATTGCATTATATGGCATGCTGGTGCTTTCATCAAATAATAAGGCCGTTGAAAATATTACATTAGAATTGCCAAATATTTCCTCTGTGGAAGAGGGGACTGATGGGTCTACATTATTTCATCCAGATTCCTCTAATCAACAGGTTGATTTATCTTATTTTGCTAAGGATAAGAAGTATCAATTTGTTAAATCTAATGAGGTATATTTTACCTTTTTAGCAGATCGTTTAGCAGAGAGTAATGAACAATGGGGCTTAATTTCTGCGAGACTTGGTAAGAAGTCTAATATAAACACATTTATGCCAGTATTAGATGTATTATCCTCAGATATGTCCTCTATTATGCGTATGCCTAGTGCTCAAGATGCTTTTGAAAGTGCCAAGAAACAGTTTCAGGCTCAACATAATCTTGTAAAAGCATTATTTACTTATGTAACAGCCTATGAAGAGAATATTCATTTGATTCAAGAATTAAAGGTTAAAATCGATAAATTAAAAGAGGAAGCTCTTGTAATCAATGAACAATTAAGTAAGTATGATGATTTAGATGATAATTTGTTGAAGTTGATAGAGCGTAAAAATAGTATTGAGTCTAAATTAATAGAGTTGAACAGCAAACGTTCTATTATTGATAAGATTTGGAGTGCTACTAACTGGTCTATTTTAGAAGCCATGAGTAATGCTGCATTGTTATCAGTTATTGAAGACGAGACTACAAAACTTCAAAATGTTAAAAGTGAATTAGATGCATTACACAAATTGGTTAATGAGCGTGAATTTATAATCAATACGAAAGATGGTCTATTATCTGATATTAAAGAACTTGATGGTACTGTCCAAAATGCAGAACATACACAGCAATATATTTTAGGTATATTAAAAACTGATAATAAAGACACGATACATTGTTTTGATGATATAGCATCAAAGTTAATGTCACCTGATGAGGACCGAGCAGAGGCCCATACAGCGTTCTTATATGTGTGTAACTACTTAAATGAATGTAGAGAACGTTTGTTATACGATGCCTTACAAGTACAAAAGACTGTTGTTATGAGTGATGCTTTCAGAAAAAATATGCAATTACTTAGTCAGTATTGGGGCTCATTAAATGATAGGAAAAATTTACAGAAAAATTTTGACCTTGATGCCATATTCCCTGCATTACTTAATTCCTTGATGATTGCAGTACCAGTTATTTCCTCCACCTTTGCTGCTGTGGAGAGATTTTTGATTAATTGTAAATCTGAAAGCTCGTTAGGTACCATTATTATTGATGAGGCAGGGCAGGCGTCACCTCATATGCTTGTAGGGGCATTGTTCCGTGCGCAGAAGGCCGTAGTAGTTGGTGATCCTAAACAGATTGAACCTGTACAAACTGTACAGGATTTGTTTGTAGAAAAAATTGGTGGCGAAGGTATTGGTAAATATCGGAGTAAAGAGCTATCTGTACAAAGCTTAGCTGATGCACAAAATCCATTTGCAGGCATTATCAAAAATCTTGATGGTTCCGAATCTTGGGTTGGTTGTCCACTCGTTATTCATAGACGCTGTAAAGATCCAATGTTTACAGTCGCTAATGAGTTATCTTATGGTGGTTTTATGATTAATAAGACTATCAATCCGAAAGAGCCTATTGAGCCATGCAAAGCGAGCTGTTGGATAACTTATGATGGAAGTAATATTAAATCTACTACGGGTAAAGATAGATATATACAAGTACAAGGCCAAATTGCTTTTGAATTGATTCAAAAGTTACGAGCAAGAAATGTGGAGTTTAAAGATATTTTTATCATTACACCATTTACTAGTGTTGCATATGGGTTTAAAAAGTATATGGGATCCCTTAGTTATGATATTGTAAATTGGACTAAAGAGGATGATAAGAAAGACTGGTTAGATAATAATATCGGTACGGTTCATACCTTCCAAGGTAAAGAAGCTAAAGTCGTTATTTATATGTTAGGCTGTCAGAGCGACGACTCTGCTAATGGAGCTATTAAATGGGTTAACGCCAATAATGTAAATGTAGCCTTTACAAGAGCAAGGGAGTATATCTATGTTATTGGTGATGCAGTGAAATGGGCAGAACTCAATAAAAACCTTGCATTCGCACAAAGATATTTGCCTATTTATACACTAAAGGATTTCTAAGTTAATAAATTGTAACGACTATAGTAGATTGCTAGATTATAAGGTATAGGTTACTATAGATGTTTCTATAAAGAATTTATATATACAATAAAGGTCCATAAAACAAAACAAGGAAAGAAATCCTTAGTCTCCTTTCCTTGTCCAGATATGATATAATTTATACCCAAGTGAGGCATAAATGGTTCGGTTGCCAGACTTCGCTTCTAGTATTTATAATTGAAAAAACGGTCTGACATCATGTCAGGCCGTTTCTTCATGTTTAAATGGAGTTATTAGTTTTGTAACTCTTGTTTTCCGTATATTTTTAGGACTATAGCAATAATTGTATTTAATACAAATAGAAGAGCGAAGCACTTTAGAGCTGTAGTATAGCCATATCCTGCTTCGTGAAAGTATGACACGAGCATAGGACCCACGATGCCCGCCAATCCCCAAGCAGTTAGAATACGGCCATGAATAGTCGATAGTTGACGTATACCATAGAGGTCCGCAAGATATGCTGGCATACAAGAAAATCCACCACCATAGCATGTGATAATGAGAAGGATTAAGATTTGGAATGTTAGGGCACTATTGGTTTGGGCGAGTAAATAGAATGCGATGATTTCTATAATAAAGAATAGTATGTAAGTTTGTGCTCGCCCAAGGTAATCGGAGATAGTAGACCATGCAATACGCCCCCCACCATTGAAAATACCGATGATACCAACCAGTGATGCAGCTGCTGCAGGTGTCATACCAATGGCTTCTTGTGCCATAGGGGACGCTAAGGATAGTAGGCCTATACCACAGGTAATATTAATAAAGAATACCCACCAAAGGGCACCAAATTGCCAAGTTTTAATAGCATCATTGGCTAGCATGCCATGGTTGTGAACGTACATAGTGGATTTATCTTTCGTAGTTTGAGTTGGTTGTTTTAGTTGAGGTGCTTTCAAATAGAGCGAAGAGGTGCCCATAATCACTAGATAGATTACACCGAGGATAATGAAGTTATTTACTAATCCAAATTGAGCAACGAGGAATTGCATAAGTGGACCTGCAATGAGTGAAGCAAATCCAAAACCCATAATGGCTAATCCTGTTGCAAATCCCGGACGATTTGGAAAGTATTTTACCAGTGTAGAAACTGGTGTTATATAACCAATACCTAATCCGATACCACCGATGATACCATAGAAGAGATAGAGTAAGGTGAGATTGTGGACACTAAGTGCATAGGCCGTACCGAATAATCCAGTTACCCAGAATAACATGGCAAGAAGGCCACTTTTCTTAGGTCCAATTTTTTCTGCAAAGGATCCAAGAAAGCCCGCAGATAGTCCGAGCATTAAAATAGCTAATGAGAATGTCCATGTTGTTTGCGATAAAGTAAAACCCATATCTGCCATAATAGGACGTGTGAGTACACTCCATGCATATACGCTACCAATGGATATGTGCAAACCAATGGCTGCTAATGCAATAAACCAACGATTTCTCATAAGAAAACTCCTTTCATATAGGTGAGATACTCAGATATAGATAAAGAAGCATTTGTTACGAGAAGGCAATAAAAAAGACCATCTGAACAAAAGCTTGCCCAGACGGTCGGCTATCACACGATGTGTGCTACTGTGCATGTAGTCAATTCTACGTATCCGTCAGCCCAGTAGGAATATATTACAAATATAGCAATTGAAAGGACATCTTGTCGGTGATCTAAGTCACTATCGTATGCATTATGATGATTTATAATTGAAAACAAGGAAAGAAATCTTTGGATTTCTTTCCTTGTTTAGATATGATATAATTTATATCAAAGTGAGGCATAAATGGTTTGGTCGCCAGACTTCGCTTCTAGAATTTAATGTTGAAGAAACGGTCTGACTTCACAGTCGGGCCTTTTTTCATAGCCTAATTCTGTGAAAAGCTAACTTTTGCTAGATGTCAATTCATTTAGCTGCCATGATAATGGTCGCCATAAGTATGCCAAAGGAAATCATTAATGATAACACTTTGAATGTACTCATATTGATCACCGCCAATCTCTAGAAGATTAGCAAAGGCTGGACCCATTTAGAGGCCTCAAGTTCAATATAGTGTTGTGGATAATAAAAGTAAATAGATTAGAGGTTCCTAATAGTCACCTAGGTGACCAATAGGAACCTTTTTCGCTTTGTAATTATTATTATAGGATAGATAAATTATGTTACAATGCAAATAAGATAATAGTTTTTAGGGAGAGGGAAACTCATATGAAACGTTATATTATGCTATTGACTTTAGGTTTATGTTTTGTAGCACCAATGCTTTCACAAGCAGTGGATATAAGACCTATCATACATGTTACGAATGTACATAATGGCCAATATGATGAAGAATTAGATGCTATTACAGCAACCAAGTTTTATGGACCGTATCAGTTCCGTGTATTGAAGGACTCTGTGGAGACTAAAGGGGAAACTAAAGATATAGATGGCAGAGCCTTTAGATCCTCTGATGGTGTCTTTATGCATGTGAAGGCTAGATCTATCGATAATACAAGTATCTCTTTAGATAAAGAGATTGAAAAAATTGTTAAAGATAGGACGATTCCTGAACCTACTGTAAAGATGGTATTGCCTATTAAATATGATGTAACAGAGGTTGATAATGATGGTGTGCGCAGTTTACTAGCTGAATTTATGTATGGCTGGCCATTACATAATAGGACGGATATGGTACTTGTTACTGATTATGAAGATACTCGTTACTATTATAAGTTGCAGTTTTATAGAGACAAGCTACCAAATGGTGTTCGCATTGAGCAGTTGCGCCAGATGATTATGGATGCGCGGTTTAGTTATAAATAAGGTGTATTTGATCAGACGCCCATATTTGTTTATCCTAATGTATTTAGTCAGTCTGTAATATTTAGCTGAACGGGTATAGTAAAAGTAAATTAAAAAGAGGTTCCTATGAGTCAACTTGTGACCATTAGGAACCCTTTTATTGTGCAAGAGTTTATATAGTTTTCAAACTATTATAATATGCTTTTACCTAAAGGAAATTATTATTTATTTAAGTTTCCAACAATGCTTACAATATCTTCTGCTTTGCGTGCAATATGTGTTACGCCTAGTTCTTGATGGAGAGATTCTTCTCTAAAGCCCCATGTAACACCAATGCAAAGTAGACCGGAGTTTTCTGCAGTAGCTACGTCAACTTCAGAGTCACCTACATAGATAGACTCTTCTGGGGGAGAGTTTAATTCCTTCAAGGCTTGTAACACCATGTCTGGAGCAGGTTTACGTTGTAATCATGGTCTTTCACCGATGGCAACAGGTAAACGATCGCCAAAGTACTCTTTATTGAGCGGTGTTACACCTTCTTGGATTTTGTTGGATACGATGGCTAATTTATAACCTTGCTCACGCAATTCATCAAGCATATCTAGGATGCCTGGGTAGGGAGCTGTTGTGTCTTTTAAATGCTCACCATAGTAAGCTTTGAACTCCTCAATGTATGGCTCTAATTCATGATCAGCTACTGTACTTGGTAAACATTGACGCATCAAATAGGTTACTGCATTACCGAGTGCTGCTTTTACCTCTGCTAGCGATTTTTCAGGGAAGTTATGTGTACGTAGTACATGATTTACGGCGTTGGCTAAATCTGTAGCTGTATTGAGCAATGTGCCGTCGCAATCAAAAACGATGGTTGTATATTTCATAGGAGCCTCCAAATGTAATTATTAACTATTCTATTATATGACAGACGAAGAAAATTTTCATAAAAAATTGGACTATGTTACAATTAACGTACTATAGTTGGGAATTTTAAAATTGGAGAGATAAATGATTCGTAAAACAATAGTACTTTCAGTATATATCAGCTTAATTACTGGTTTAGTAGGGGCTGTTGATGTTAATATTCCCGGTGCTGATCATAGAATTCCTGTAAATGCTTATGAAAGTTATATACATAGTGATTCTTCAATTAAAAGCATACAAGAGGGAGCCTTGAGAGACTTTCAAAAGAATAAGCTGTATGATGAAACTAAGCAGCTATATATAGATAATGGTCTATCTGAAAAAGAGGCTGAAACAGTTATCCGAGAAAGCTATGTAGGGCCTCTTAATATATATGAGGGACAAACAGAGATTATTGATCATAGTGGAAAAGGAATTCGTTTTCTTGTACCCTATATAAGTTATTATAAAGTGCAGAAAAATAATATAACTGATAAATATACAGCGTATGAACTTTTCTCACATGATATGACGATAGGCTTAATTGTTGAAAATAAACAGAATTGGCAAGCTCTGACTACATGGGAAAGCCATTTGATTCGATTACGGGAGAGGATTTACGTAAAGATTATGAACGACCAACAAACATAAAAGAGTTTGGAGCACTTTCTTATAAACCCGAAGATATCCATGGTGCAAGTTTTTTGTATGCAGGGTTAACGGATAGTTACTGGGATTCTTTATATGGTAAAATTAAGAAAAATAATAAAGCTCAGTTTTGTTCCAATTTGAACTTTGCTTTGGCTAATAATTCGACGATTCGATATCATGTAGGTTTGACTGAGGCCAAACAGAATATGGGACAGGTAATCAGTCCCATACTTGTTAATTACGTGCTACCATCTATAAAACTACTAACAGATAGCGATGCATATTCTCATACAACGAAAAAAGAGGGTGAAAATTTTATCTACCGTATTCTTAATGATGCAAAAGTTATTGGTTCTGTAAGAGATGTTCAAAATGGTTTGTCTTATAAAAGCTCTTCTGGTATAACTCACACTGTCTATGTAGAAACGATAGATAAGGCAAGTAGCGCAGATTCGATTGAGCTTAGTAGCTTTCTGGATGAGGTGATTATTAATTCGGTTAAATCGCCTGAGGATTATATTTACTTTGCTAAACGCATTGTATGGAATGATGGTGTACCAGGTATTTTAGTGGAACAAGAGAAAGCTAATAAAGAGGGTATAATGGTATTTTATATTCAGGACGGAACGACAGCTTTAACTAGTATATTGAGTTATAATAGAAATATGTCTTATACTAAAGAACAACTTCGTAATATGATAACTGATGTTAAGTTAGTTACTATTCCTGAGAAATTCAAGGGCAATGTTGATCTTGCTAATATTGAAGATATAGTTAAAAAAGATTTGGAGAAGTAGAATGACTGAAATACAAGCTCTTTTATTGATAAAATCTATTCTCGAATCCGCAGATATTCATGGTATTGAACATATGTTAAGTGAAGATTGTGAGTACATGTCTACAGGTCGTGGTATTATTGGGCGAAACCGCAATGAAACTGTTGAGTTTTTGTCCTCTATGACTGAGTCCATCAAGGCTGATAATGTGCCTGTTACGTGCAAGGTCATGCATATTACCGATGTGTACGAGGAGGATGCGCTATTTCACGAGGGTCGTCATGGTTTAACCGTTTCCTATGAAAGCAACGATAATTACGTGTATATGATTTTTGTAGATGTAAATGATGAAGGACTTGTAGATCGTATCGTTTCAAGCCAAGAAAATTATAGTATTGAGTATGATGATCTTCGGTTTGGCGCTGATGAAAGCGAATATGCTTTTATTTCTGCACCAACCACTGTGAAAGACTGGATTACAGCTCTTAGCATGTGGCTTGAAACTGCGAATGTTGATGTAGACGATTTCTATCAGTACATCGATGAAGACACACGCGTTGTATTCCAAAAGGGCGATTCTGAATCTATTACCCTTGAAAGCGGTCTTGATGTAGAGGATTATTTTGATCAATTAATGAACCAACACTTTGATGCGGTGCCTCATATCATTCGTGATGAAGAAGATGGTCTTATTTTAACCTACGGTCCTATGAGTGCCATTGCAACTCTCAATGAAGAGGGAGCATTAGCGCTTATCAGTATCTATATCGACACACGCGATGAAGACGAAGTTACTGATGAAGTTGGCTATATCGAAGAAGAACTAACCGAGACAATAACTACTGAAGAAGATTTGTTTTAATTAGCTCTAATAAAAAACTACCAGTTAAGTTTACAACGTACGGAGTAGGTGGTCTGTTATTGAAGATCCACTTACAGTACAATGTGTTTAACTGGTAGTTTTTCTGTGTTAAAAATAAATATCTTTAACTGGTAGTATCTATAAAATAAATGTATTTAAGGTAATTCAAATTACTTTTAACTGGTAGTATCTCAGAAAATATACTACATTTCATCATGGTCTTTAATGAGACCAGCTTTTTTCTTTTTCCAATAGGAGTAGTAGAACGGCAAGATTACGATACAGCCGCCTAGACCCCATAATAATTGGTTAGTTTGAGCTTGGGCAAGCATCCATAGGGATGTGCCGATAGCGATGACTGGGATTAAGTAGCCACCAGGGATTGTGTAGGAACGAGTTTTGTCTGCCCATTTACGACGGAAGATAATAACAGCCAAACATGTTGGTAGATATTGTGTAAAGCGAGATACTGCGCTGATGGCTGCTAGTGTAGTAAAGGAGCCGGACCAGGCAAGTAAAACACTGGCAATGGCAGTAACGATGGCTGCTACATATGGTGCGTTGTAACGATTGCGTTTTGCCAACGCACTTGGTAGCATACCATCTTCCGCCATGGAGGTTGCCACACGAGGCGCATAGTAAGCTTCGGCAAAGTTGATACCACCCATAGAGATTAAGGTGCCTATTAATACGATATACATGCCAATAGGACCAACGATCACATTGAATGCATCTTGTACTGGAGCCTTGGTATTTGCCAAGTCAGTACCGAGTACGCCAATAGATACGGCGAGGATTGCCATATACAGGATGGATACAAGTAGCATACACATGATAATAGCACGTGGTAAATTCTTTTTAGGATTTTTCATATCCTCTGCAGCAATGGCAATAACTTCAAACCCTGTATAGGCAAAGAATAGAAGAACCGCAGCTTGAGCAAATGATCCATCTACATAGATGTCTTGAGGGAAGACTGGTGTAAAGTTAGCTCCATTTATAAAGAAAATACCAATTGCAATAAATAGGGCAAGAGGGACTAGCTTAGAAATAGTGATTAAGTTGTTAACGAATTTGGATACGTTAACACCAAATATATTTACAATGGTAAGTCCTACAATTAAGATAAATGAAATGACATCCTTTGCAAAATCACCGCTTAAAGCTGGTACGGCAGCACCTAAAGCTGTAGCAAAACCAACGGCCATAGCCGCCCAGGCAATAACGGTGACGATCCATTTTAAAACGCCTACTTCAAAGGCCCAGAAGTCACCTAAAGCATGTTTTGCATAGAGGTAAGGACCACCATTGCGTGTAAATAAACTGGCTGCTTCAGCAAAGCAAAGGGCGATACAACCTGCGATAACGGCGTCAAATAACAGGACGCCTAAGCTAGCGGAACCAATTATAGAATATGCTTTGTTTGGTAGTAGGAAAATACCTGTTCCTACAATACCATTGATGCCTAGGAGTACAATACTCCAAAAGCCAAATTTTCCTGTTTCTTTCATGATACAATCTTCCTACTATTTAGTTACATTTTCTTGAGTTGCTTTTACGAATGCAGTAAATAAACGCTTTGCATTTTCGTCATTTGTAGACATCATTTCTGGGTGGAATTGACAGGCTACTAACCAAGGATAGGCTGGATCCTCTAAACCTTCTACAGTACCATCTTTAGCTCTTGCTACAACCTGTAATCCCTTACCAACATTTTTTACTGTTTGGTGATGATGGGAGTTCGTAATCCAAGTATTGCAACCTATAGCACCAGCCAGTTTTGATTTTGATTCAATATCTACCGTATGAGTGCCAAGAGAAGGTGTTTGATTCTGAGAGTGTTTTATTGTACAGTTTTGATCATATTTTAAATCTTGGAATAAAGAGCCCCCACGATATACATTTAAGATTTGTAAACCACGACAGATACAAAAGATGGGAATTTGTTTTTCTTCTGCTGCTTTGATTAAAGCAAAATCGAATTGATCGCGCTCCGGAAATACATCACCAAGACCTTGCAAAGGTTCTTCTCCATAGTGGAGCGGGTATACATCATGGCCGCCGGATAATAGTAAGCCGTCAAGCTTTGCTACCGTTTCGCGAGCTACATCAAGATTTTCGGTAAATGGAATTATAACAGGAATGCCACCAGTCTCCTCAATAGAACGAGGATAGTCTTGGTTTACGTAAGAACGCAATAAATCTACGTAAGGACCACCATTATCTCGTAAGATATTGCCAGATATGCCAATAAATGGTTTCGTCATAATATCACCTCATATGTGTAAAAATCTGTACAACCTGATGTTAGTGTATCAGATTTTTATGGATAAAAACACTACTAATAGATATAATTATAAGCCTTATAATTGAGAAAATATGTTAAAGTTGATACATTTTACTATATTTTCTTTCAAGATATAGTTGTATAAGTTTATTGCGAAACATGATATGATAAACTACGAATGAACTGTACGGGAGGTTTACTATGGTTTTTCTAACATCTTTGCAAAGTATCATACCTATTGTGCTACTTATTTTGTTAGGATATATATTAAAAGGACAGGGCATGTTTAACCCTACCTTTAGTGGTAATTTATCGCGATTTATCATGTCGGTTGCATTACCAGCGGGAGTATTTGTATCTGTATTACATCACCTACATACTTCAGATATATGGAATTTACGATATGGCATGTTAGTGGTTGTCCTAACATATGTTATTGCATATATCGTAGCTTTCATTATGATGAAAATGTTGAAAGTTCCTAAAGGACGACGTGGTATTTTCATCAATATGGTAGTAAATGATAACTGCTTGTTTATTGGGTTACCAGTGCAAATTGCACTCTTTGGGCAAGAGGCGCTGCCGTATTTTCTGTTATATTACATTGGTAACACTATTTCCGTATGGATGGTAGGGGTATTCCTTATAGAACTAGATCCACTGCCAAATTCTGAAGTAGATTTTAATAATAGCTCCCATAAGATTGATAGTATAAATAATAGGTTAGTATCTACTGAAGGTAAAAGCAAGAAGTCTAAATTTGATTGGAAGAAGTTATTACCACCACCATTGATAGGTTTTTTTGTGGCATTAATCTTTTTGTTCTTTGAAATTCCTTTACTTCCAATTTTGCATACTACCTTGAATTACTTGGGCGATATGGTAACCCCATTGTCGTTAATCTATATTGGTATTGTGCTTCATGATGCGGGCTTAAAAAGCATGCGTTTAAATAAAGACTCCATTGGTGGGATTATAGGACGATTTGTTATTTCCCCGATTATCATGTTCTGTTTGATTACGGCTTTACAATATGGAGCAGGCATTGTTCTAGAACCAATTGCAATTATTACCTTTGTTGTACAATCAGCAGGACCTGTTATTGCAGTATTGCCAATTGTAGCTAATGAATCAAAAGCTGATTTACCATTTGCTACAGGTCTAGTCATGATTAGTACCATACTATTTGTTGTAGTAATTCCAATTATAATGGAAATTTTAACAATGATAGGTATACAGGCTTAAAATAAGGAGAAGATTAAAATAAGTAAATAAAAAATAGGTTCCCAATGGTCATATCGGTGACTATTAGGAACCTATTTTTATGTAAGTATATATAGCTTATCTAAAGAATCTGCCCACTAGAGGCATGCTAGCACCATCGTTTTTATTAAGGCCTTTTAAAAGAACCATGATAATTACGTACAATAGTAATCCTTCAATACCAGTGAGTATAAAGTTAGCCCACATTGGTAAGATATCTGTTAAATAGTGGTAACTCATGAAAATGAGTACGCCCATAACACCGGCACTGACCACGTTTTTCCAAAGTAGAGAAATATCAAGGAAGTAGCCTGTGTATTTTTTGATATAAATCAAGTTAAGTAATGCCGCAAAGCCTATATCAGCAACAGTTGCCCAAGCGGCACCGCCGATGCCAAGCCAAGGAATAGCAGTCAGTGTCCAGTTAAGGATGACTTTGATTATGAGGGAAATCCCCATATTAATGACTGGAATACGTGGCCTGTTGAGACCTTGTAAGATACCTGTTGTTACTTGATGTACACCTAGGAAGAATATAGAGAACGCAGTAATCTGCGTTGCAAGCTCTGCCTTAGGCGCATTATAGATTAAGGTAACTGTAGGAGCAGCGAGTACATATAATAGCACTGTAAATGGTACGGTTGCCATAAATGTTAAACGCATAGAGCCTGCAGTGCGATCATATATACCTTGATGGTCGTGTTTGGCAAAGGCATGAGAGATAGCTGGTACAATGCTTGTCGCAAGGGCTGCGGTAATGATGGTAGCCAAATTGATGAGTGGCACCGCCATCCCAGTAAGGTAACCGAAGAGTTCTGTTACTTCGTTCATCGGGAACCCAGCATCTAATAAGCGACGTGGTACGATGAGCAAGTCGAGATTCGCCGTCAACGGTAACATGATACTTGCTAAGGAAATGGGTATGGACAATGTTAAGAGTCGTGACAAAATTTCTTTAGCTGATTCACGGGGACCATCGTAGCTTTCACCAGTACTACTAGCTTTAGGTAATTTGTAGTAATAATACAACAGCACTAGGAAGGCCCCAAAAGCACCTACACCTGCACCCAAGCTAGCTCCCCCTGCTGCGGCTGGTAAACCGTAAGGTAATAAAATAGCAGCAGCACCAAGCATAACGATAACCCGTAGTAATTGTTCTACAATTTGGCTAATCGCCGTAGGCGTCATCATTTCATAGCCTTGGATATACCCGCGGAAACAGGAAATCCATGTTACAAAGAATACTGCCGGAGCGAGCGCGATGATAGAGTAGTAGGCACGGCCTTCAGCAATGAGACCACTAGAGATTAACCAATCTGCACCAAAGTACATGGCAAGACTGGCGATAAAACCTGTTATAGTCAACATTGTAAAAGAAATATTGAATACTCTCTTAGCACCACCAAAGTCGTGTAAGGCTAATCGTTCTGCCGTCAAAATAGAGATGGCAATCGGCACACCTGCGCTCGAAATTTGTAATAGTAACAAATAGATAGGAAAGGCCATCTGGTAGATGCCGATGCCTTCACCACCCAAGATGCGAGATAGAAGAATCCAGTTGATACTACCGATGGCTTTCACTACGAAACCGGCAATTGTTAAAATTAAGGTTCCTTTTAAAAATCCACTAGCCATTGATTATAGTTTGTTAGAAGAACCTAATACATTTTTGATTTTGTGAGCTACCATGCCTTTAATAGCATCACGAGCAGGTCCTAAATATTTGCGTGGGTCAAACTCAGATGGGTTTTGAGCCAAGTATTCACGTACAGATGCAGTCATAGCAAGGCGAAGGTCTGTATCAATATTGATTTTGCAAACCGCCATTTGAGCTGCTTTGCGAAGCATTTCTTCAGGTACGCCTTGTGCACCAGGGATGTTGCCACCAAATTCATTACATTTTGCTACGAATTCAGGCAATACGGAGGATGCCCCATGCAATACGATTGGGAAGTTAGGCAATAATTCGCCAACTTTTTTCAAACGATCAAAATCGAGGTAAGGGTTGCCTTTGAATTTGTATGCACCATGGCTAGTACCAATAGCGATTGCTAAGGAGTCTACACCTGTGAGATGGACAAACTCAGCTGCTTGTTCAGGATCAGTGAAGCGAGCATCTGCATCAGATACGTTTACATCATCTTCAACGCCTGCTAAACGGCCCAATTCTGCTTCTACTACAACGCCGTGAGCGTGAGCATATTCAACAACTTGTTTTGTGATTTTTACGTTTTCATCGAAATCATGATGCGATGCATCAATCATAACGGATGTAAAACCACCATCTACACAGTCTTTACAAATTTCGAAGGAATCGCCGTGGTCAAGGTGAAGAGCGATTGGTAGATTGCTGTCTTCAAGAGCGGCTTCCACAAGTTTTACAAGGTAAATATGTTTTGCATATTTACGTGCGCCTGCAGATACTTGCAAGATAAGAGGAGATTGTTCCTCTTTTGCTGCATCTACAATACCTTGTACGATTTCCATGTTGTTTACATTGAAAGCGCCAACAGCATAGCCGCCTTCATAGGCTTTTTTGAACATTTCTGTAGTAGTAACTAATGGCATGTTGTCCTCCTTGGCCATAGGGCCTGTTATATCATGTTATTAATACCGTGACTGCTAATATTTCTAGCTCGTAAGAACTAGATGCATTTCTGTTATTGCAATCATATATCAATTCAAGTTAAGTATATCAAGAAACACTATAAAGGGCCAATATTTTTTGTATAACTTATGCATAAATTTCGTCTTGTTTTGTGACCCATGTGGGTTATTTCTGTGTGTTAGCATTTATTTAGTGGTGTTATATTAGCTCAATCGTTCAGCAATACATTCATATCCTCTGGCATTTCTGCATGCAGTTCTAGCCATTCATTTGTTATGGGATGGTAAAAGCTAACGCGCGCTGCGTGCAGTGCTTGGCGTTGGATAGATTCTAGATGACCGCCATATAAGTCATCACCAGCTAGTGGATACCCTAGTTGAGATAAATGAACTCGGATCTGATGAGTGCGGCCTGTGTGCAATACGCATTGCACATGTGTAAAGTGATTATAAGCTAATAGAGAGCTGTTAGCTGGACAAATATTACTATTATTAACCGTATCTGCAGGGTTATTGTTACAATAGCTAATTTTACTTGTATGTTTACTAATTACTGCTATATCCGTACGAGCTGGCTTTCCTTGGTTTGTACAACAACGCTCAATGATGCTCCCTGGTTTACGTCCTATTGGCCAGTTAATGCTTATACGCATAGAAGGGAGATATCCTTCTACAATGGCGTCGTAGCTTTTATAAAAATGAGTGTGTTTTTTATCAAAAGCATGTTGGACTACCGATGTTTTAGCAATGATGACAATACCTGAGGTATCCTTATCTAATCGGTGTACGGGATGGAAATCATAATGCTGATTTGTTTCTTGGTAGTAATGAAGTACACCATTTGCCAGCGTATGATCTCGTACGGTAGAAGTAGGGTGCATAAGAATACCAGCCGCTTTATTAATGACTAAAATATATTCGTCCTCATATATGATATCTAGTTCCATAGGGCTTAAACTAAACTCTTGCTCTGGTGTTAATTTCATAATGAGATGATCGCCACCGTGAATAAGCGTATTCCAGGCAGCAGGTTTACCATTAACTGTTATGATACCATCACTTCGTAAACGTCGTCTCATGCGATGGGAGATATGCTGTTGTTTTATAATATGATTTATAGATTGTGTGTGTACATCAGAATCTACAATTAAGTCGATTATTGTTGCTACTTTCATACGTATTATTATAACAAATAAAATAAAAATGAAGAATGTTTCATAATTCGTTGTTTTTATGAAGGTCCATATAGTATAATTTGAATTATTAAATTTTATACATTATTTATGTGTGAACTTTTTTTACTGTAAAACTGTGTGTTTAGTTATAACAGTATATTTTATGAACTATATATGTATGTTAACGACTGTATGGTTATAGCTTATTCTATAAAAGGAGAGGTTTATGAATATTAACAAGAAATCTGTATTAGTCGCATGTGTGTTAGCGGCTATGTCTACAACAACTTTTGCGGCATCTACTACAACATCTACTAGTAGCACAACGGTAACAAACCACGATACACCAACATCTACTAGTACACGTGTTACTCGTGAGCAACATACAACAACTACATCAACTTCTACTGTTCGTACAGAGAGCTCTAGCTCCACTAAAAGTACAAAAGCTAGTGTAGGCGTTATGACTCCTCAAAAAATTGAAGAGCGTAGTGCACTTTCTGGCTATATCGCAGCTGATGTGGCGAGCGTATTAAATCCTTATCGCAATGCACCTAAATCTTTAAAATCTGGTAAAGGCACTACTTTCAAAAATGACGAAGTGCTTGAACATGGTGTATTGGCAGCTATGAAACAAGGTGGTAAATGGGGTGTTATCCGTCCAGATGGTACCGTTGCTATTGAGCCTAAATATAAAGAAATTAAAGATGTTGATTATAAAACGGGCAATGTGTTAGCTCAAGTAGATAAGAAAACAGACACTTGGGTTACTCCTAAAGGTGTAGAAATCTCTGAAGAGGAAGCTTTAAAAGAACGTGTAAAACAAGAAGCAACTCAAGAGTATGCAAGTGATTCTTATGTAGAGTTTAAAGAAAAAGGCAAATATGGTTTTAAAACTACTGATGATAAAGTAGTGATTGCTCCACAATTCCGTCAAATTGTGACTGGATTTAGCGAAGACCGTGCTTTTGTTAAAAATGCTAAAGGTAAAATCGTAGCGATTGATGGTACTGGTAAAGAATTATTTAATGCTCCATCTAAAGAGGTATATAGATACCGTAATGGTCTTGCTGAATACCGTCGCTCTGTGAGTGGCTTTAATTTAGGTGGCCTTGTAGGTGGCTTCATCGTGGGCGGTATCCTTGGAGGTGCGCTTTTAGGTGGTCAACATTATCACGTAGGTGGTTTTGCCTATGATGGTGCAAAACGTGGCTATATTGATCGTTTTGGTAATATTGTAATCGACAGCAAAAAAGATAAAGTATGGCCTATCACAGCTTATGGTACGGTAATCAAAGATGCTGGTAATTTATACTTTGTGAATCGTAAAGGTGAAGTTGTTATTCAACCAGGCGATTACGATGCAGGTGAAATGGATAAATTAAATGGTCTATTAGCGTTAAGAGACAATAAGACTGAGAAATGGGGCATTTTCGATGTATCAACAGGTAAGCAAGTAGTAACCTTCAAATATGATTCTATTTCCTTTGCAGGGACTGATCGTTTAGTAGTTGTGAAAGATCATGTTAAAAACCTTATCGATATGAATAGTGGTAAATCCTTGTATTCTGCTCAAACAGAAGCAACTATTGAACCGTTCAACAATGATACTGTAACATGGGTTCATACTGGTAAAGAGGGCTATACAATCATAGATAATAATGGTCATATTTTATTTAGAGATACAAACAAACTTATTGAAGACGCTAAGTCCTTTAACCATGGTTTCAGCTCTGTTAAGTCTAAAGGCAAATGGGGAATCATGAACTCCAAAGGTGAATGGCTTGTACAACCTACATATGATGCGGTAAACGTTTTATAATATAATTGGTTTTAGAATTCCTCTGAATTTATATTGCCTTTAGTTCTGGCTTAATTAGTATTTTTTAGTTATAGTTTTTAGCTATAGACTAAATACAACAGAATAGCGTTATATAGAACTAGCAATGTACATATATTATGTATGTTGCTAGTTTTTTATATTATTTGTCTTGTGGATTGCGTTGCATAACCGTATTAAAGAACTTTCACTATACTTATAAAAGCTTCATTAATATATAGCTAATAATTATAATTAAGAAAATCGATTTACCTAGAAAATAAGCGTATTTTAAGGTATAATTAGAGAGATGTATTCCGATTTGGTGTAGTTTTACATTTTTACTTGGAATATGAGGATGATGAAAGTAATGCTATGAACCTTATGCCCAATAGGTTCAGGTGTAGGAGGTATAAAATGGCTAAAGATTGTTCCTTTGACGTTGTGTCCGAAGTGGATATGCAGGAAGTGGATAATGCGGTAAACCAAGCGAAAAAAGAGATTGGTACGCGCTATGATTTCCGTGGTTCTAAAGCGGAAATTAGTCTTGAAGGTGACACTATTAAAATCATCGGTGATGATGAATATAAATTGAATGCCATTATCGATGTTTTAAAAGGCAAGATGGTTAAACGTAACGTAGCGATTAAAAATCTTGACTACGGCAAAGTTGAACCAGCAGCAGGTGCAACAGTTCGCCAAATCATTACTATTAAAAAAGGCATTACTAAAGAAAATGCTAAAGAAGTAGTAAAAGCAATTAAAAACATGAAAATTAAGGTACAAGCATCTATCCAAGAGGATCAAGTGCGCGTATCTGGTAAGGACAAAGATGATTTGCAAGCAGTAATCCAAATGTTAAAACAATTGGATATCCCTGTAGAACTGCAATTCGTTAACTTCCGTTCTTAATACTATATGTCCATAGGATAGGTTAGTTAGACTCGTTTGAGTCTCTAATACTATCAGTGTAGGAGGCCTTATGAAAGTGGAGGACATGAAGGGTGGATATACCACAGGTTCATGTGCTACGGCAGGTATGAAAGCTGGTTTATTGGCCCTCTTAGATAAGAATATTGTGGATCAAGTGGTCATTGAGAACCCTCAAGGGCAGTACATTGAGGTTCCTATTAAAGCGGTAGAGATTATATCCGATACAGAGGCGAAGGTGACCGTCATGAAAGACGGCGGCGACGATCCTGATGTAACTCATGGCAATGATGTGGAAACGACAGTGACCCTTGATGATACTGGTGAACTGCGATTCCGAGCTGGCTTTGGTGTAGGTACTGTAACGAAACCAGGCCTTGCTATGCCACCAGGAGAACCGGCTATCAATCCAGGGCCCCGGACAATGATGAAAATAGTTTTTGAAGAACATTGTGTCCATGGTCAAGGTGTAACGGTAACCGTTAGTGTTCCTAATGGTAAGGTATTAGCTAAGAAAACATTAAATCATACACTTGGTATCGAAGGTGGCATTTCTATTATTGGTACTACCGGTATTGTTAAGCCTATGAGTGAAGAAGGGTTTAAGAACTCGTTAGTGCCACAGTTGAAAGTTATGAAGGCTAACGGATGTGAAACAGCTGTTCTCGTACCGGGGCGTATTGGTCAAGATCTTGCAGAGCAAGTATTAGGTATTCATAAGAACCAAATGGCAGAAACGAGTAATTTTATCGGATTTATGCTTGAAAAGGCTGTACAGATTGGATTCAAGCGAATCTTAATCATCGGTCATATCGGTAAATTAATCAAACTAGCTAGCGGTAGCTTCCATACTCATAATCGCATGAGTGATGGACGTATGGAAAGTATCGTGGCCTATGCTGCCTTAGAAGGAGCATCCCAAGAGGTGTGTGAAGAGTTATTTAATTGCCAAACTACAGAGTCTACATTCCCTATCTTGGAGCGAGAAGGATTGACTGGTGTGTACCAACGTGTTGTAGATCGTGCCTCTCTACGTAGTGAGCGCTATATTGCTAACGAAGCAGAGGTGGGCATCATCATTACGACCTTAAAGGGCGTAATCTTGGCAATGGATAAGCATGCAAAAGAGATAGGAGAACTTGAACATTGGCACATACCTTGTATATCGTAGGCATTGGTCCGGGGAACCCTGATTATGTGGTGCCTAGAGGCCTTACTTTAATTAAACATGCTACAGTATTGGTAGGCAGTGAACGGTCTTTAGAGGACTTTCAAGAGCCTGGACAAATTACATATCCTGTAACGGGTAAACTTAGTTTATTAGCCGAACAAATTGAGCAGGAGCTCAAGAGCCATGACGTGGTGGTCATGGTTAGTGGCGATACAGGCTACTATAGCTTGTTGCCCTATTTAAAGAAGAAATTTACTGCTAATCCTATTGAGGTGGTACCAGGTATTAGTTCTATGACCTTTGCCTTTGCCCGTCTTAATGAGGTATGGCATGATGCGGACTTGATGAGTTTTCATGGACGCCAACCGGCACCAGAGAAACTCGTATATGAAGCAGGTAAAAAGATGGGATTCTTAACGGATCCTGAATATAATCCAGCGCATATTGCGCGTATTTTAATAGATGCAGGTTGGCCAAAAGAAACGAGAGCGGCAGCCCTTGAGCGCTTGAGTTATGATGATGAAAAAATCGTAGACTCTACGCTAGAGGTGTTAACTGAGCTCGAAGGCTTTGGTCATTCTGTAATGGTGGTACTAGGATGAGACATTTTTTCGGAATCCCTGATGAGGAGTTTATCCGCGGCGATGTGCCGATGACGAAATGCGAAATTCGCAAAGCCGTTATGAATGAGGCACGCATCGAGGAGGATAGCATCGTCCTTGACGTAGGTGCTGGTACGGGCTCTATTTCTATTGAAGCAGCCTTGGCAGCTCCTAAAGGACATGTATATGCAATTGAGCGCTTTGATAAAGGCATCGACCTTATCAATGAGAATATAAAGAAATTCAATGTAAATAATATGACCGTAATCAAATCCAAAGCTCCTGAAGGCATGGAAGAATTGCCTGAGCTTGATGCGGTTATCATCGGAGGTAGCGCTGGTGGTATGACAGGCATCATGGACGAAGCGCAACGTCTATTAAAAATTGGCGGCCGTTTAGTTGTAACTGCTGTAACGATGGAGACAGGTTATACAATCTTGAAAGAGTTGAAAGGTCGTCCTTTCACGTATGAAGGTTACCAAATGTCCATCAGCCGTTACCGCAAGGCTGGTCCCTATCATTTGTTAGACCCATTGAGTCCAATTTTCATTGTATCTGCAACGCGTATCGCAGAAGGAGAGTAATATGGTTGACGTACATATCGTAGGTGCAGGCCCTGGGGATCCTGAGTTAATTACTCGCAAAGGGTATCGTTTAGTGCAAGAGGCAGATGTTGTAATTTATGCGGGTTCCTTGGTAAACCCTGCTATTTTAGAGGCTTGTAAACCAGGCTGTGAAATTCATAACAGTGCTACGATGAACCTTGATGAGGTATTGGCTGTTATGAAAGCTTCTGTTGAGGCTGGTAAAAGCGTAGTTCGCCTTCACACAGGTGACCCTGCTATTTACGGTGCTATTCAAGAGCAAATGGATGCACTGGCTGGCATGGGTATCTCTTATGAAGTCGTGCCGGGCGTAAGTTCTTTCCTTGCTACAGCAGCAGCTTTGAAACAAGAATATACACTACCTAATGTATCTCAAACAGTGATTATTACGCGCATGGAAGGCCGCACACCGATGCCTCCAAAGGAAAAATTGCGCATGTTAGCATCTCACGAAGCAACAATGTGTATTTTCCTTAGCGTTCAAATGTTAGATAAGGTTGTAGCTGAACTCATAGAGGGTGGTTATGACAAAACAACTCCAGTGGCTATCGTGGTAAAAGCGTCTTGGCCAGACCAACGCATTATTCGTGGCACATTGGAAACCATTGCGGACATCGTAGCTAAAGAAGGCGTATTACGCCAAGCTATGATTGTAGTAAGTCATGTATTAGATAGTGAATACGAATTATCTAAACTCTATGACAAAGGCTTTGCTCATATGTACCGCAGTGCTAAGGACTAGTATGATGAAAGAACTAGAAATTGGTGCGCCTATGACGGAAGCTAAGAAGAATAGAACGGCTATTCTTTCTGTTTCTGAACGAGGTGCAAAGCTAGGTCAACGTATCAAGTCTTTGGTGGCACCTCATGCGGATTGCTTTGAAAAAGAAAACCGTCCCTCTGGTGGAGAGGCTATTTATTTTGATTCCCTTAAAAATCATATTGGACAGATTTTCAAGGATTATGACCAAGTATTATGTATTATGGCGCTTGGCATCGTAGTGCGCATGATTGCACCGTATATTGAACATAAATCCAAGGATCCTGCGGTAGTCGTAATGGACGAAGTGGGGCACCATGTAATCAGTTTATTATCTGGGCACCTTGGGGGCGCCAACGAATGGACGCAGTCCATTTCGCTGGCCATCGATGCGGACCCTGTTATTACAACCGCAACGGATGTAAACGGATTGCCAGCGCCTGACGTGTTGGCGCGCCATGAGCATCTGTTGGTAGATGATTTTCAAACTTTAATCAATGTGAACTCTGCCATCGTCGGGGGAGAGCGGGTTGATTATTATATCGATGAAAGCTTGTCGAATGCAGAGGAACTAGAGCAAGCTGCGAAAGCTCATATTGGCGAACATGGATTGGTTCACGTTGTTTCTTTGGATCAACTAGAGTCTATTCCATGTAAAAATGAAAGCGCTGAAGAGGATTCTTCTCGCGTAGTCATTACGGACAAAGTAATTACCGAATATGGTCATCAATTGATTTTACGCCCTCGTACGTATACGATGGGCATTGGTTGTCGCCGAGACACACCAAAGGAATTGATTCTTGACGCCATACAACAATCGCTAGCAGCACATAGGCTTTCACCAAAGAGCCTTGTAACGGCTGCATCAGTGATTGTTAAACAAGATGAAGTAGGCCTCTTAGCGGCTATGCAAATTATGGGGTGGCCTATCGTGTTCTATACGCAGGACGATATGGCACCACTCATTGAAGAACAAGAATTAAAAGAATCTAATTTTGTAAAAGGAACTATAGGAGTAGGAAACGTATGCGAGACAACAGCATTACTAGCGGCCAAGAGCCGAACACTAATACAGCACAAAACAATTTATCCCAAAACAACGGTAGCCATTGCACAGGTAACATCAAAGTAATTGGCATTGGCCCTGGCGATGAAGAGTTCATGACACCTCAAGCGCGCGAAGCCATATTAGCGGCTGACCGTGTTGTAGGTTATTTGACTTATCTTGACTTGATTAAAGACCTTATCGAAGGTAAAGAAACTGTAGGCACTGCCATGATGCAAGAGGTAGATCGTTGCCAACAAGCTGTTGATTTAGCGGTAGAAGGCCATCAAGTCGTAGTTGTATCATCTGGTGACTCTGGCGTATACGGCATGGCAGGTCTTGTGTTGGAACTTGCTAATAAAGTACCAGCAGAAAAACGTCCTTCCGTAGATATCGTACCTGGCCTTAGTGCTGTAAACGTAGCGGCTTCTGTTTTAGGCGCTCCGTTGATGCATGACTTTGCAGTTATTTCTCTTAGTGACTTGATGACTCCATGGGATTTAATTAAAAAACGTGCTGACCTTTGTGCACAAGGTGACATGGTTATCTCCTTGTACAACCCGCGCAGTAAAAAACGCGTTACTCATTTAGATGAAGTTCGTGAAATCGTTCTTAAATACCGCGATCCTAAAACACCTGTTGGTATCGTGCAAAAAGCAGGTCGTCCAGGGCAACACATGGTAATTTCTGACCTTGAGAATTTCACAAACGAAGAAGTGGATATGCAAACACTTGTTATTATCGGCAATAGCCAAACCTATGTTGAAAATGGTCGCATGATTACACCTCGAGGCTACAAATTATGATTTGGGTCATCGCTGGTACCTTGGATGGTCGTACCTTAGCGGTAGACATCCAAGAACGGACAGGTGAAGAGGTTCTCGTTACTGTTGTGAGTCAGTATGGGGCAGAGCTTGCTGCCCATAAAGGCATTACTGTTCATACGGGCCGTCTTGATCAAGAGGCTATGCAAAATTTGATTAAGAAACACAACGTACGTTTATTAATCGATGCAAGCCATCCGTATGCTGCTATTGTTACAGCTACGGCTCAAGATGCAGCAAAAGCTGAAGGTATTCCTTTTGTTCGCTTTGAACGTAAAGAGGTGCCATTGCCAGACTATGATAAATTGCATATCGTAGTGGATGAGGTAGAAGCCGCTAATTTGGCTGGCAAATTGGCAAAGGAGAATAACAAACATGTGTATTTGACCACAGGTAGTAAGACAATGCACATCTTTGCTAAATCTGAGGCTTTACAAGATTGTGAAGTATGGACACGTATTTTGCCGACCGCAGAGGTGTTACAAATGATGGAAGACCTCAACGTCAGCCCTAAGCGCATTGTTGCTGTCCAAGGTCCATTTTCTTATGATATGAACCGCATCATGTTCCACGATACAAAGGCTAGTGTTGTAGTTATGAAAAACTCTGGTCTTGTAGGTGGTGCAGATACAAAATTACAAGCTGCTATGGATCTTGGTATCCATGTTATTGTTATCGATCGTCCGCGTGTTAAACTTGAAAGTCACGTGGTATCATCAAATGATGAATTCTTTAAATTATGGGAGGACACTAATGGATTACGTTAAAAATCCTAAAGCTATTGAAGATAAAAGCATGGAAATCATTTACGATTATGTAAAGGATTTAGGCTTAACAGATGATGAAGTGCGCGTTGTATCTCGTACAGTACATGCGTCTGGCGATGTTGAATATGCTCAACTTGTAAAAATGAGCCCTGATGCTGTTCAAAAAGGTATTGAAGCATTGGATAATGGTGCAGATATTTATACAGATGTAGAAATGGTTCGCACAGGTATTTCTAAGCCAGCTCTTAAAATTCGCGGTAATGAAGTGCACTGCTTAATTAAAGATGAAAATGTAGCTAAAATGGCTAAAGAATTAGGTGTAACTCGCTCCATCGCAGCTATGCGTACCTTTGGCAAACAATTAGAAGGACAAATCGTTGCTATCGGTAATGCACCAACTGCATTGTATGAAGTATTGCGCCTTGCTCTTGAAGAAGGCATTAAACCAGCTCTTATCATTGGTATTCCTGTAGGCTTCGTAGGTGCAGCAGAATCCAAAGACTATCTGATGGAAGTATCTCCGGTTCCTTACATCACTGTAAAAGGCAACAAAGGTGGTAGCCCAATCGCTGCCTCCGTATGTAATGCATTACTTTACACAGACGTAAAACGCAATGACATGCTCTTCGTAGAAGGCAAAGAATCTAAATAGTACAAAACCCGAATCGTGTTTTAGTAGTTTTGCGATTCGGGTTTTACTGTATATATTTTTCACAATAATTGCTAAACATAGTCAGATATAATGTATTAGATTTCTTATAATGTAGTTAATTTTGAGAGGGGGTTCATATGGCATCAAGTAATGAACGAAAATTATTTCGTGTATCAGTGATTTGTATCTTAATCATCGCCGTTATTATGAGCATGATTATATCTCTTATTTGGGGATCAACACCCGTATCATTAGCTGAGATTTGGCATACATTATGGTCTAGTGAGCTAACTGATACATCTTCACAAATTATTTGGAATATTCGATTGCCTCGCAATATTGTAGCTGCGTTAGTGGGGGCTTGTCTAGCTGTATCTGGTGCAATTTTGCAAGCAGTTATGAAAAATCCCCTAGCAGATCCACAGATTGTAGGGGTATCCTCTGGTGCCGGATTAGCTGGTGTTATCATATTTATTTTATTTCCTGGGTATGATCATATAGTTCCTTTAGTGGCCTTTTTAGGTGCTATGGCTGCAGCACTCATGGTGTATGCATTAGCATGGAAAAATGGAGTGCGACCTAGTCGTATTATCTTAGCTGGTGTTGCGGTCGCAGCCTTTTTAGGCTCAGGTATTTCAGCACTACTTGTATTCTTTGGTGATCGTGTACAAGGGGCATTGCTTTGGATGGTAGGAGGACTCGCTGCACGCAGTTGGCCTCAGGTAGAAGTGTTGTTTCCATATGCTATAGTTGGCCTTATTTTTGCCTGCTTAGGAGCTAAACGACTTACCATTTTAAGTTTAGGTGATGAAACTGCAAAGGGATTAGGCCTTAAGGTAGAACAAACACGGTTTATTATGACTGCAGTGGCTGCTCTTTTAGCGGCTGGTGCTGTAAGTATAGCTGGGCTTATCGGATTTGTAGGTTTGGTTATTCCCCATATGTTACGTCTTATAATCGGTAACGACTATGCATATTTACTGCCTGGATCCGCATTATTAGGTGCGTTAGTACTTGTTGTCAGTGATACAATAGGACGTGTTATGTGGAGCCCTATAGAGGTACCAGTGGGCATTATTATGGCATTCTTTGGAGCGCCGTTCTTCTTGTATCTATTGAGGAGGGATAACTAATGAATACCGCTATTGATGTAAAACAGTTATCCGTAACTCTTGGCAATCGTCATATTCTACATGACATTAATGTATCGGTTCCTATCGGTAAAATTACGACATTAATAGGACCTAATGGTTGTGGTAAAAGTACGCTTTTACGATCTATGATCGGATATATCCATAGTCCTCATGAATGTATTACCATATTTGATAAACCGTTACAATCATATTCTCAAAAGCATCTGGCACGGCAAATGGCATTTTTGCCACAAGTACCGAATATGCCAAAGGATATGACTGTAGAAGAATTGGTATATTGCGGACGGTATCCATACCAAACATGGTGGAAAAACACGGCTAAAGAAGATCGTGAGATTGTTGACTATGCGTTAGATATTACGAAAACGAATCATTTGAGAGAACAATTAATTCCATCCCTATCTGGTGGCGAACGACAACGCGTTTGGATTGCTATGGCGCTAGCACAGCAACCAAAATTATTAGTCTTAGACGAACCAACAACATATTTAGATATTAATCACCAGTTAGAAATCATGGAGTTATTGAAACGATTAAATAAGGAACAAGATTTAACCGTTCTCATGGTACTTCATGAACTTACACAGGCGGTTCAATATTCACATTATATGGCTGTTATAAAAGAAGGTCATTTAGTAACATCAGGAGAGACAAGTAAAATTATATCGGATGAGTTGTTTAGAGATGTATTCTCTGTAGATGTACAACTTGATACATTTGATAATAAAAAATATGTGCGCGTAAAAGGACTAGTTGAGTAGTTTGATACTAATTGAAAAAGAGGGCATTCCCTATTTGGGGGATGCCCTCTTTCGTATGACGTAATATATTAGAATGTAACATTAATACCGTATGCTTCTTTAACTAATCGTGCCATAGCTTCAGGTGTTTGTAGACCTGGGTTTAATAGGAATAGTTTAGATGGTAAGTATATTACGCGGTTATTTTGTACGGCTTTTAAATTGGCCCATGCAGGATTATCTGTCATAGCTTGTTTCATAGCTTTTGTAATTTCTTCTTCTTTACCCATTGTAACAACAAAGATAATATCAGGGTTATCTGCAGTCAATGTTTCAAGAGAGTAAGGGACCGTTTTGTCCTTCGTTGTACCATCTAGGTGAGAGGAGACAACATTTGTCATACCTAGTTCTTTTACCATTGATGCAGTAACTGCTTCATCAGTTTCGGCAGTTACACCCTTTCCTGTGGCACGTAACACGGCAACACGTGCAGGTTGTTGATTCTTAACTGCATCTTTTACCTTGGTAATATTGTTTTCATAGGTAGTAATAACAGACTTAGCCTTATCTTGATGATTAGTTAATTCGCCAAGAAATGTTAACATTGGTACATTATCTTTAATACCATCGTAATCAAAAAGTACGGTTGGAATATTATTAGCTTGTAATTGAGATTCATATTTTTTATGTTGATTTACTAAACCCAATACTACATCTGGCTTCAAGCCTAATAATTGTTCCATATTGATATTTGCAGTTTGACCAAGAGCTGGTAGAGCTTCTAACTCTGGTGCTAGTTTATCCGTTGTATTGGCACGGCTAATAGCCTTACCATCGACAGCATAAAGCATAGATAAAACAGAATTAGATAATACAGCAATTTTTTGTGGATCCTTTGGTACAGTATAGGTTTGGCCATTAAAGGTCAATTCCTTCGTAGTAGCAGAAGAGCTGGATGTGGTTTTACCACACCCAGCTAGTGCTAGTACAATCATAACCAAAGCGATACTACCGAGTAGTAGTTTTTTCATGATGTACTCCTATGAATGTTATATATGCAATAACGATCTTAGTTATATTGATTATTTTTCTAATGCATCCCAAGCTTCGTTAGCACGTTCAACGAATAAGTTACGGATGTTTTGGTTTTCACCTAAACCATGGATGTAAGTGTCAACTTTGAAGCCTTCTTTTTCAAGAATGGATTTGTGGGAATCTGGTTCGTTACCAGCCATGTCGTTGTTTGCATGGTCACCAGCAACCATCATGAAAGGCATCAATGTAACATGTTTAATACCATGTAATTTCAATTGAGGGATAACTTGTTCAAGATTTGGGGTACCTTCTACTGTGTAGATGAATACATTTTTCATGCCAAGAGTATGGATACGGTCTTGAATTACAGAATAGTATGCATTGGAAGGATCTGGAGTACCATGAGCCATGATAAGAAGACCATCTTCTTTACCTAATTTAGGGAATTGGGATTGAACAGCTTTTAATGTTTCAATAACTTGGTCAGTTTGGTTTTCTTGACCCATCCAGTACATAAGAGAAGTACCGAGTGTCATTTTTTTGAAATCATTTTTGTATAAATTATATACTGCTGCATCGTAGTTATATTCCATACCAGGAATTACATCTAGAGATGCCAATGCAACGCGAGTGTAACCATCTTTTTTAAGTTCAGCTAAAGCTTCTTCAGGTGTAGGGTATGTTATACCTTCTTTTTGTTGGATACGATCACGAATAATATGGCTTGTGAAAGCAGTTATCACTTTAGTATTTGGGTGTGCTGCCTTAATAGCATCTACAGTAGCATCGATTGTTTTCACACGAGTATCTTTATAAGTTGTACCAAAGCTCATAACAACCATAGCATCTTTGTTTGGCAAGTTTTGTAAAGCTTCTGTATTATGTGTACGAACACCAATTGCAGCGGCTTCTTTCAATGCTGGTGTAGGATCTTTTACTTCTTCATTTAATTGATATGCAGCATTAGATACAACTGGTGCACCAAAGGATACTGCAAGACCTAGAATAGCGGATGCTAAAGCTAATTGTTTTTTCATTTCTATACTCCTATCTATAACTATAACTACACTAATATGCAATCATTTACATAGCTCTATTATAATGAAAACTATGGATTCATCGCATATATATAACCTTATTTCAATCGTAGCAAAGGGGAAAAGGGGTGTCAATAAACCCTATACCCCTAGAAGTATAGAGAAATTAAGAAATCCTTAATAAATTAATGTGATGAATAAAGTATGATAGTACATTTTATAATTATATTCTTGTTGGTTATAAGGATATGAATATGTGAATATATAAGTAATTTTATTTAGGATTATTTTGATGGGGCCCCATAATATTACTACAATTAAATTAATCGTTATAAATATTAATTTTGATATTTTTTCTCATTGACTTCTATAGATTAATCTTGTACTATTATTACATAGTAGTTGATAACAATTTTCAATTGTGAAAGTTGTTTCATGTATGAGTAATATGGAGGTCACATATGAAAGGCATAATTATTGCATCCTTTGGATCAATTTACCAAGATGCTGTGGAGAAATCCATTGGCAGTATAGAGAAAAAAGTACGTTTCATGTATAGCGATATGGAGGTACGCCGTGTATTCTTATCTGATGCATTAGTAGAGAAGTGGAATGAGAAGTACGAGGATAAGATTTCTTCTTTCACAGAGGCTATGCAAGATTTCGCTCGTATGGGTATCGATGAGGTGTACATTCAACCTATTACATTGGTGGCAGATCAGTGCTACCAACAAATGCGCAAACAAGCATTAAAATTTTTACATAGCAATGAATATGGTTTTAGTCAGGTTAATATTGGTAAACCATTGCTTACCTCTTTAGGTGTAAAAAATTATGCCGATGATTATGAAGCAACATTAGAAAGCATTGTTCGTCATGTTAATACAAAAGCACTTAATAAATCTGTTGTACTCATGGCGAATGGTCAAAATCAATTAGAGTTCAGTACTTTGCAATTAAAGGCTATGTATGGAGCAGCGCCAAACGTAGTAGTATTTACTACAAATGGTTTCCCTACCTTCAAACAAGCTCTTACTTTCTTGGATCGTATGGGGCATAAAGATTTGTTAGTTGTACCATTGGCTCTTATAGGTTCTACACATTTAATGGACTATCTTGGCGGTGAACGCTCCGATTCCATTTATGCTTTACTCGCTGAGGAAGGCTACAATGTAGATATCTGGAATGAAGGGCTTGGGGAAAACCCATATGTACAAGATTTGTTCTTGAAACATTTAGGTCAAGCTATCCGTATGTCTGATCGGAAGCGGCCCATGCCTAGAGAATCCGTAAAACCTGTCATGACAAATTCTCGCTTAGAAGCGCAAGGTTTGATTTCTTAATATTTGCTATTGCATAATTAGACATACATTACTCCATCCCTTTACATTAATAAAAATCCTCCTTGTTGGATATCCAATGAGGAGGATTTTTACTTTTACCATGAAAGATAAGAATAATTTCTATTTTATACGTACCACGGTATGCCCCTAAAGGATGGTCTATGGTATGATTAAGATACATTAATAGTTAATATAAGGAGACTTTCATGAAACAAGCTATCTTAGTTGTTGCCTTTGGATCCACTGTGGACAGTGCTCGTGAACATAATATCGATTCCGTAGTAGAACATATTCGTAAATCGTATCCAGATTATACGGTGGAATTAGCTTTTTCGTCTCGTATCATCGTTAAGCGATTACGTGATCGTGGTATTGAGATTCCTACTGAACAAGGGGCGTTAGAAAAACTGATTCAAGAAGGTTATACACATGTATATGTGCAGCCACTCCATTTCACCGGTGGTGAGGAGTTCGATAAATTGAAAAATAATATTCTTGCTCATGAGGGTGAAGGACAACTCGAAGTATTGCGTGTAGGTAGACCTCTCGTATACTATATGGGACAAGAAGAGCACCCAGATGATTACCAAATCTTGATTGACCGTTTCATTAAATCTCTTAATATTTCCAAAGATGATGGTTTGTTATTGGTCGGTCATGGAGGTCTTGGTTCTGGCAATTCTTCATATGGTAATTTACAGTTTAAGCTAATCCGTAATGGACTTACAAATGTGCGTATTGCTGTACTTGAAAATGCACCATATGTGTCAGATGTAGCAATGCCTTGGGAATGGCTTGATGGTAAACGTCCAAAAACAATTTATGTACATCCTTTATTATTGGTACTCGGGGATCATGCACAAAATGATTTATTTGGTGACGAAGAGGATAGTGTTGTTAATGAACTTTCTGGAGCAGGATATGCGGTTAAACCAATTCATAGTGCTCTAGGTGAATATGAAGCGATTCATGATATTTTCCGTCAACATGTGCAAGATTGTATCGATGATTTGTATGGCAAACGTAGCCCACATCGTCCTGCAATTCCAAATATTAAATAGTATCTTTGTATATATTGTATAAATTGGTTATAATAAAAGATATTGCAATTATAAATAGAGTGTGACTATAAGAATAGGAGATACCCATGAAAGGTAAATTATATGGTATTGGCGTAGGCCCTGGCGATTCTGAATTGATGACTGTGAAAGCTGCTCGCATCGTAGGTGAAGCAGATATTATCATCACACCTAAAACAGAAAAGAAAGATGGCTCCGTAGCCCTTGATATTGCATCCCCATATATACAAGAACATACAGAAATCGTTCCCGTTGTATTCCCAATGGTGTTGGATGATTCTACGCAAGAAGAAGGCTGGCAAGAGGCTAAACGCGTTATCTTGTCTTACTTAGATGAAGGTAAAAGTGTTGTATTCTTAACATTGGGTGACCCTATGTTCTACAGTACATATATGTATGTATATCGTTTGATTGAAAATACAGGTCATGAAATTGAAACAATTCCTGGCGTTACTGCATTCTGTGCTATCGGCTCTCACCTTGGCTATCCAATTGTAGAGAAGGAAGAGGTATTGGCCATCGTTCCAGCTACAGCGCCTAAAGAAAAAATCGATGCTGTATTGGCTGTTGCAGATGATGCAGTTATCATGAAGGTATATAAAAACTTTGATGAAGTACAAGAAACCTTGATTAAACATAATATGGCAGATGATGCGGTTATGATTAGCCGTGTAGGCTTGCCTGATGAGCAAGTATTTATAGGTTTAGATAATATGCCAAAAGATACTAAACTCAACTACTTATCTACAATTCTTGCAAAACGCAAGGATCGTTAACAAACACATCGTATTACGAGGTAATATCTATGAACACAGTACAGATTCCACGTGTTGTCATTGCTGGCACTAATTCTGGTGTTGGTAAAACAACTATCGTAGCTGGCTTATTGGCCGCTTATGCAAATGGTGGACGTACGGTGCAATCTTTTAAAGTGGGCCCGGATTATATTGATCCGGGCTTTCATAAAATTGCATCCGGCCGTGACAGCTATAATTTAGATACATGGCTCGTGCCACCTCATAAATTGACTCCTTTCTTTGCTACAATGGCACATGATGTGGACCTTGCTATCATTGAAGGTGTTATGGGCCTTTACGATGGTGGTCGAGAAGGAGTTAGTTCTACGGCTGAAATTGCTAAACAGTTAAATGCACCGGTGGTGCTTGTTATTGATTGTAAGGCTATGGGTGAAAGTGCGGCAGCCATTGCTAAAGGTTTCCGTGACTATGACCCAGAGGTGAACTTTGGTGGTGTTATTTTGAACCGCTTAGGATCAGCCAATCATGAGCGTATGGTTCGTGAAGGGATGGATAAAATCGGCGTACCTGTTATCGGTGCCATTTATCGCGATGACCGTATGCAATCTCCAGAACGTCATTTAGGACTTACACCGGTTACTGAAATCGATCCAACAGAGGCGATTAATACGATTCGAGAAGCTGTTGAGAAGATGGTAAATCTCAATCAATTGTTGAATATTGCTTCTAGTGCACCAACTATTGAACTACCAGATGCTATAGATGTTAAATCCATTGAAAAACGTGTGAAAATTGGTGTAGCTTATGATGAGGCGTTCTCTTTCTACTATCCAGCTAGTCTTGTTGCGTTAGAGGAAAAAGGGGCTGAGCTTGTTTACTTTAGTCCCCTTAATGACTCTGTAATTCCTGATGTAGACGGACTTGTATTCGGTGGTGGCTTCCCAGAAATGTTTTTATTCCAGTTATCTAGTAATGAGTCTATGATGGAATCTATCCGCCAAGCTAATGAAAAAGGTATGCCTATATATGCCGAGTGTGGTGGCCTCATGTATCTTTGTGAAAGTATTCATGACTTCGAAGGTTCTATATATAAAACTGTAGGTATTGTACCTGCCAATTGTGTGATGCAACAAAAGCTTCAAAAGGTGGGCTATGTTACAGCAACTGCAAAGAGAGATACTTTGCTAGGCGCTATGAATACAGCCATTCGTGGTCATGAGTTCCATTTCTCTACAATGGAGCCAACTATAGATGACTTCCCATGGGCTTTTCATTTAGAAGGGGGCCGTAAACCTCAATCGTATGACGGCGGCTATGCAACAAAAAATGTATTAGCTTCTTACTTACATTTGAACTTTGCTGGCTCTGATGAAGGGGCACAACACTTTGTTGATACATGTGCTGCTTATAAAGCCCAAAAGTTATAGATGTGTAGATGTATTAGTTCGTATTAAAGGAGCTATTATGGAAGAACGTGGATTAATTCTAGTTAATACAGGCAATGGTAAAGGTAAAACAACAGCGGCATTGGGTGTTGTTTTACGTGCTGTTGGACAAGGTTTTAAAGTTCTTATATTACAATTTATTAAGAGTGGTAATGGCTATGGTGAATTGGCAGGTCTTGCCAAACTAGGTGATCAAGTTGAAATTCGTTCCATGGGAAAAGGCTTTATTTACTATAACCGTAATGAAGTAGGGGAAGCTGAGCTTGCTCGCCACAAAGAAGCAGCACAAGCCGCTTGGCGTACATTGGTAGAGGAAGTAAACTCCGACAAATGGGATTTAATTGTTATGGATGAAATAAATAATGCTATTAATTATGAGCTTATTGATGTGAATTCTGTAGTGGAAATGCTAAAAAATAAGCCTAAAAGACTTCATGTTGTTTTGACGGGGCGTTATGCTAAACCTGAAATCATTGATATGGCGGATACTGTCACAGAAATGAAGGTAGTAAAGCATGCTTATGAAAAGGGCATAAAAGCTGCTAAAGGAATAGAATTTTGATTTAATTCAAAAAAATCGAAAAAAATCGAAAAAGAACTTGCTAAAACTATATCGAAAATGTATAATATAGTCATAAGCACAGAGGTGCTCAATATTCTTGACATTAAGTATGTATATAAGACTAACCAGGAGGTTAACTATGGCTGTACATGATTACATTAAATCTGGTGATTTCGCTACTGAAAAACACGTTCCTGTTATCGAAACAGTTGACACTGTAAAAGCAGGTGAAACATTCCACGTTACTTTATCCGTAGGTAAAGACATTGCACATCCAAACACTGTAGAACATCACATTGATTGGATTAAATTGTACTTCGTAGCTGAAGGCACTCAATTACCATTCGAAGTTGGCGCTATCGAGTTCAACGTTCATGGTGACGGTGCAACTGCAAACGAAGGTCCTGTAGCAGCAGTTTCTGAAGGTACTTTAGCAGTAGCTTTGAAAAAATCTGGTAAATTGATCGCTGTTTCCTACTGCAATATCCACGGTTTGTGGGAATCCGAAAAAGATATCGTAGTTGCTTAATTAACTATTACAACTAATAAAGACCAGTCCTAGGGCTGGTCTTTTTGTATATCTATGTGTTCACATAGTTTAATAATGAGGCAAAGTTAAACTTTTAATAGTAGATATTTAATGGCATTATGGCTAATACATGTTAGGATTGTTTAATGCATATTCATAATATTATAGACATATTATTTGATTTTTAATGTCCGCATAAAAAGGAGTTTTGTATCACTCCAGTGGATTAATTGCTGTACATCCCTTTACAGTGCTATTTGTTTGTGGTAAAGTATATGCATATTGATATTTAGTAAACATAGTTAAATGAGGGATTATTGTGGCCTTAATCGTTAAAAAATTTGGTGGTAGTTCCGTAGCTACACCAGAAAAAATATTTAATATTGTTGATCGCGTTCTTCGTGAGAAGCAAGCTGACGATAAAATCGTTCTTGTTGTATCTGCTATGGGTGATACAACTGATGACTTGGTGGCCTTAGCTAAACAAGTTACATCCAAGCCGTATGGTCGCGAAATGGACCGCTTGTTGTCTACCGGTGAACAAGTAACAATTGCATTGATGGCAATGGCTTTTAACGAACGTGGTCAGGAATCTGTATCCTTAACAGGTGATCAAGCAGGTATTACAAGTAGTGATACGTTTAATAAAGGTCGCATTTTGGGCGTTGATCCTAATCGTGTGTTTGAAGCTTTGGATGAAGGTAAAATTGTAGTAGTTGCTGGTTTCCAAGGTATAACTGAATATGGTGATATGGTGACATTAGGCCGTGGTGGCTCTGATACAACAGCTGTTGCATTGGCAGGTGCTATGAAAGCGGATGTATGTGAGATTTTTACGGATGTAGACGGCGTATATTCTACAGATCCTCGCGTGGCGAAGGAAGCTTTCAAATTAGAAGAAGTAACGTATGGCGAAATGCTTGAAATGGCACGCCTTGGTGCAGGTGTAATGCAGCCGCGTGCCGTAGAAATGGGTTTCCGTTATGGTGTACCTATTCATGTACGTTCTACATTTAATGATAAACCAGGTACTATTATTCGGGAGGATTATACTGTGGAAGCAAATAAACACGTAATTACTGGCGTAGCTGATGATACAAATACAGCAAAAGTAGCCCTTGTAGGCGTTGAAAATAAACCAGGCGTTGCAGCGACTGTATTCAAAGCATTAGCTGCTAGAAACGTTGACGTAGATATGATTGTTCAATCTATCCGTTCCGTAGGAGAACCAAAAACTGATCTTATCTTTACAGTAGCTATGGATGATGTGGTATTAGCTCGAGAAGTATTAGAAGAATTACAAAAAGCAGTAGATATTGAAGCTGTTAATATTGACGAAAAAATGGCGAAAGTTTCCATTATTGGTGCAGGTATGTTAGGACAGCCTGGTGTAGCTGCGCAAATGTTTGATATTTTGAGCCAAGAAGGTATCAATATTGAAATCATTTCTACTTCTGAAATTAGTATTTCTTGCCTTGTTGCTGAAGATCGTGTAAAAGATGCTGTTCGTGTAATTCATAATGGCTTATTGTTAGATCAACGAGGTTAATCATTGCATGGATAGTCTACGTAGTTTTATGGATGAAATGCTCAATGACCAAGGTCGTAAGGAAGGTTTCATTAGCGATCTACTAGGAAATCTAAAAAATCAGCCTATTCCAACATTGGAACAAGCTCAAACTGGTTACACAACAATGAGTAATTTACATGGTATCTTCTATGATTATGATAAGTCTGAGGTTACTATTACTTACAAGGTTGTACCAGATATGTATCAACCATATACATTGAGTTTTATACAATTCGAAGCCGTGTTAGAAGGCTTATTAACCTTGCGTCGCAATCAAAAGTGGCAGATGCAACATAATAAATAATATGAACCCCATGGGAATACTTGCCTATGGGGTTTTATAATTCGATAATTATTCTTAACATCTATATATAGAGTCATCGATATGATATAATAAATTATTCAGAGAGAAATCATTATATTAGTATAGAAAGAAGGGACAGCATGGAAATAAATAAGGTTTATTCTGGCTTTCGCCTTGACCGCATTGAGCGCATTGATGAGATCAATGGTACCGCTTATGAAATGAAACATGAAAAGTCTGGTGCTCGTTTAATTTATATTGATTCACCAGATTCTAATAAAGTATTCAATATCGCTTTTAGAACAACACCACATAATAGTACTGGTGTTGCACATATTATGGAACATTCCGTTTTATGTGGTTCTCGTAAGTTTCCTTTAAAAGAGCCATTTGTTGAGCTTGTTAAGGGATCTTTAAACACGTTCTTAAACGCTATGACTTACCCTGATAAAACAATGTATCCTGTAGCAAGCAAGAATGATAAAGACTTCCACAACTTGATGGACGTATATCTTGATGCTGTATTGTATCCACGCGTTCGTGAAGATGCGGAAATCGTGATGCAAGAAGGTTGGCATTATGAATTAGATCGTGCGGACGATGAACTTACCTATAAAGGTGTTGTATTCAATGAGATGAAGGGGGTTTATTCCTCTCCAGATTCCGTTCTAGAACGCCAAATGATGCGTGAACTTTTCCCAGATACCACTTATGGTGTTGATTCTGGTGGAGATCCTGACCATATTACAGACTTAACTTATGAAGAGTTCCAAGAGTTCTATCGAGTTCATTATCATCCGTCCAATAGTTATATCTTCCTTTATGGTGATATGAATATTGAAGAGCAATTGGCATTCTTGAATGATGAGTACTTAAGTCATTTTGATGCTATTGAGGTTAATACAGAGGTTGGTATACAAACGCCATTTACGGAAGGTAAAGTGGTAAGTTATCCATATAGCGTAGGTTCTGAAGAGCCAACCGACAATCGAACTTTACATTCCTTTGCCTATGTGTTACCTGATGTAACACCTGAGCATAGCTTGGCTTTTGAGGTATTAACACATGCATTGTTGACATCTCCTGCGGCGCCTCTTAAACAGGCTTTGGTGAAAGCCGGTATCGGCTCTGATGTGAGTGGTTATTATCTTGATAGTATTCGTCAACCTTTGTGGACCGTGCAAGCAACTGGCTCTAATCTCGATAAACAAGCTGACTTGCAGCGTATTGTGGAATCTACATTGCAAGAACTTTGTGATAACGGTTTAGATAAAGAATTATTAGAAGCTTCCTTGAATAGCATTGAGTTTGCTCTTCGTGAAAGCGACTTTGGTGGTCGTCCAATTGGTCTTGCTTATGTTATCCGTATGATGGATAATTGGCTATATGACAATGACCCACTTGAACTATTACACTACGAAGAAGCATTAGTGAATATTCGCAAGGGCTTATCTGGTACGTACTTTGAAGATTTAATTCGTCAATCTATCTTAAATAACAATCATAAAGTGCTTGTTTCTATTTATCCTGAACGTGGTCTTCAAGAGCGCAAGGATGCAGAGGTTAAAGAATATTTAGCTTCTGTAAAAGCTAAGATGACTCCAGAAGAAATCGAAGCGATTGTAGAGCAAACAAAACGACTTAAACTTCGTCAAGAAGCTCCAGATAGCGACGAAGCATTAGCGTCGATTCCATTGCTTGAATTATCAGATTTAAATCCTAATATTGAAGAAGTAGAACGTCGTGAAAGTAAAATTGGCAATACTACAGTACATTTTGTACCTACTTTCACAAAAGGCATCAACTATGTAGGTCTTTACTTTAATTTAAGTTGTCTTACAGAAGATGAGTTGTTCTATGCCGATATTCTAAGTGATATTATCGGTCGTATCAACACATCTGAACGTGGCTATGAAGCATTGGCGAAAGATATCAATATGAATCTTGGTGGTTTAAGCTCAGATATTACGGCTATTAGCAAAGATGGTAAGCGTGATGAATTTACGCCTCTCATGATTGTTCGAGCTAAAGCCTTGCATTCTAAATTACCTGACTTATGCCGTTTGATTAACGAAGTAGTACAAAAAGCAGATTATAGTGACCATAGACGCTTGACCGAACTTGTTCAAGAAAGCAAAGCTATTTGGGATAATGAAGCGTTTCGTCGTGGCAACTCCATTGTAAGTCAACGTGTTATGGCACAAGTATCTGCAGTTGGTAAATTTAGAGATAATGGTAACTTTGGTTACTATCAAAAGATTAGCGAATTGGCTTCTAATCCTGCGGCATTACCATTATTGCCGAAAAAATTAGCTGATGTGGCTCGTAAGATTTTCCGTGCTAATAATGTGGATATCATGTTCGTTGGTGAAGAAGGCGAATTAGAAGCCTTTGAACATCTCATGAAACCATTGATTGAAACTTGGGATACTACTGACTTAAGTAATGATACATTAAAAATTACACGTTTGTCTGGTAATGATGGTATCGTTACAGCTGGTAAGGTTCAATACGTAGCTCAAGGTGGTAACTTTATAGACCATGGGTATAAACACGTAGGCCCAATGAGTGTATTGGAAACGATTTTACGTTATGAGTATCTTTGGATTCGTATTCGTGTACAAGGCGGTGCTTACGGTGCCTTCGCAAACTTCTATGACGATGGTAATATGATTTTCTGTAGCTATCGCGATCCAAACTTGGTAGAAACATTAAATGTATATAAAGAATTACCTCAATACCTTCGTGAGTTTACGTTGACTGATCGTGAGATGCGTAAATATATTATCGGTACTATGAGCTCCTTGGACTTGCCTATGACTCCTGCGTTGCGTGGTCCACGTGCGATGGGGATGTATTTTAGCGGTGCTAAACTAGAGGATAAGGTAGAGTTTCGTAAACAAGTTATCGCTTGTAAGCCAGAGGATATCGTTGCTTTAGCAGATGTGGTTGAATCAGTATTGAAGGACAATCATATTTGTACAATGGGAAACGAACAAAAAATTAAAGACGCTGGTAAGGTATTCGATAACATTATTTCTCTAGGATAATCGTTTTATATTATTTATAGTGGCATATTCTGTGTAAGTTTACGGGATATGCCACTTGTTTTGTACTGTAGGAGGGTCCATTATGAAAGGCCGATTTGCTCCAAGCCCCACAGGATATATCCATCTTGGCAATGTGTGGATAGCCCTCTTATCCTATGTTTCTACGAGGCAACAAAAAGGGCAGTATGTTGTGCGAATGGAGGATATAGACATCCAACGTTCTAAACGGGATTTAGGGGAAGCTCTATTAGATGATTTAGAGTGGCTAGGCTTTGAATGGGATGAAGGACCTCGTGTTGGTGGTCCAGAATCAACATATTGGCAAAGTGAACGGCAAACATATTATGGAGAAATATTAGAACATCTTGCATCAGAAAAACTAATTTATCCTTGCTTTTGTAATCGTACAAGGCTCCAGTCTATTGCTTCGGCACCCCATGTCGGCGATGTAATTCATCGTTACGATGGCCATTGCCGTCATCTAGAGGATAAATTGATAAAAGAATTTATGATGTCTAAGGAGCCATCTTTGCGTTTAGCCGTTAATTCTTGTGATTTAGATTTCGTGGATCGTTGGCAAGGCTTTCAACATATTCATTTAGAAGGTGAATTAGATGATTATGTATTGCGTCGTGGTGATGGTATGTATGCCTATAATTTAGCTGTCGTACTGGATGATATTGTTATGGGGATAACGGAGGTCATTCGTGGAGATGATTTACTAGAGACTACGGGGCAGCAAATATATTTATATAAAACATTACAAACCAGTTTCAATTCTAAAAATATACAAATACCTTCTTATGGGCATGCTCCATTATTAATTGATTCTGAAGGACATAGATTGTCTAAGCGACAAAAGAGTATTACTATTCGAGAATTGCGTGAAAATCAGTGGTCTCCTAATAGAATTTTAGGTGAGCTGGCTATTGTAGGGGGCTTAGTTGAAGCTCATACATTAAGTCGTAGAGAAATCAGTTTATCTGAATTAATTGAGATTGATTTAAATTTACCTAGTCTTAGTCAGAAAACGATTGAGATACAAATCAAAGAATAACGTAAGAAAATAGTATTGCTTTATGTTATAGAATGTTTGCTAAAAGAGAATAATTCTTTAACTATATAATTCGATATAATATATTGACAATGTTCGATATTCATTTATAATAGTATATAAGAGGTGGTCGAAATGACAATTCAACAAGCTTTAGATCAAAAAGTATGGGCCGTTATTGGAGCTACCCATAAAACCGAAAAGTTCGGTTATAAGATTTATAAATGTCTTAAAGATCACGGATATGAAGTATATCCAGTCAATCCTAATATTGCAGAAATAGATGGAGACACTTGTTACTCTAGTCTTTCTGCACTTCCCGTTGTGCCTGCTGTGGTAGATTTTGTTGTACCAGAAGCAGTAGGGTTAGCTGCACTTGATGAATGCAAAGAACTTGGCATTCCTGTTGTGTGGTTGCAACCGGGGGCGGATAAACCATCTGTTGTTGAAAAAGCACATGCTTTAGATCTGCATGTCATTCAAGATTGTGTATTAGTTCAATTACCGTAGGAGGGTACAATGAGCGAATTAAAAGATTTAAAAACTGCTGAATATCAAGATTTAGTAAACCAAGGTGGTGTTACTGTTGTTGACTTCTGGGCTCCATGGTGCGGTTATTGCGTACGTATGATGCCAATCATTGAAGAAATTGCAGGTGAGCTTGAAGGTAAAGCTAACTTTGTAAAAGTAAACGCTGATGAAGAACCAGAATTAGCACGTAACTTACAAGTTGAAGTATTGCCTACATTCGTTATTCTAAAAGATGGTGAAGTAGTAGACCGTAAAATTGGATTCTTGCCTAAAGGCGATCTTCAAGCGGCTATCGAATCTAAATTTTAATACTATAATTAAAATTATATAAATAGAGGAAAACCTCATCAATGTATGTGTTGTACATTGATGAGGTTTTTTTGCTTTTTTAATATAGACCTAAATATATTTAACGTTTATGCGTTGCTAAACATAATACATTGAGTTCCTAAACATAATACATCTAAAAGTGGGGTTTATGTCCATCTAAGGAGTGGTATTTCACCATTGTGGTGGAGAGTGGTTTAAATTGATTAGTTTTAAATATTTAATCGAACATATGTATTGTAGAAAAGCGGAGAAAAATAGAGATTAAACAAGAAAAATATAAAAAAGTGGGATAAAAATGGATTTTTTGTTGTGAAAGGTGGGGAATTGTGGTAGAATTTACCATATAGTGGTGGATAAGAAATAGTGAAAGGCGGTGATACGTATGTTCATGGGCGAATATAATCATACTATTGATACAAAAGGGCGGATGATTATACCTGCGAAAATACGTGAACAACTAGGCGATTTGTGCATCGTAACAAAAGGCTTAGATAACTGCTTGGCTATTTACACCGAAGAGGCGTGGAAAAAAATTTCTACTGCTTTACAATCACAATCCTCCACTAAAGCTAGCGTGCGTGCCTTAAAACGTTTTGTTTTTGGTAGTGCCGCTGAGCTTGAATATGATAAACAAGGTCGTGTTCTCATTCCTGTACCACTACGTGAATATGCTAGCCTTGATAAACAGGCTGTTATTGTAGGGGCTGGGGATCATGTCGAAATCTGGAGCCGCGAAAAATATGATTACTATGATGATCAAGTGGCTGAAAGCATGGAAGAATTAGTTGAAGGGCTTGAAGGGATTATGTTATAGGAGGCTATGATGGAATTTAATCATACTAGCGTACTCTTACGTGAAACGGTGGACTCCGTCGTAACTAATCCAAAAGGCATTTATGTGGACTGTACCCTTGGTGGGGCAGGACATGCTCACGCAGTGGGCGAGATGCTAGACCCAGAAGGCATGATTATAGGTTTAGATCAAGATGAAGATGCTTTGAGTATAGCTCGACAGCGTTTATCTGATTTGAAATGTCAGGTGTTAACAATACCTACAAACTTTTCTAACTTAAAAGAAGCCCTCCGAAATGCGGGCATCTATGAAGTAGATGGTTTTATATTTGATCTTGGTGTATCAAGCTATCAACTAGATACCCCTGAACGAGGTTTTTCATATATGAATGATGGACCTCTTGATATGCGAATGGATAAAGATGCACCTCTTACGGCAGAGGAAATTGTTAATGAATATGACAGTGAACAATTACTGCAAATTATCCGCGACTATGGGGAAGAACGATGGGCTAAACGGATTGTTGAGTTTATTGTTGAAGCACGCCAAGAAAAAAGAATCATTACTACTGGTGAGTTAGTTAGAATTATTAAGAATGCAATACCTGCAAAGGCACGACAAGATGGACCTCATCCGGCAAAACGGACGTTTCAGGCTATACGTATTGAAGTAAATAGAGAATTAGCAATTTTGCATGATAGTTTTGTAGATGCTGTATCGATGTTAAAACCAAAGGGAAAGATTGGAGTTATTACATTCCACTCCTTGGAAGATCGAATTACAAAGCAAACTTTTAAAGAGTTAAGTACCGCATGTATATGTCCTCCACAATTGCCTATGTGTGTTTGTAATCACAAGGCAGTTGTAAAGGCAAAAAATAAGGCTATAGAGCCAAGTATAGGGGAGATTGAAGTTAATCCGAGGGCTAGAAGCGCTAAATTGCGCGTAGCAGTAAAGTTGTAGAATTGGAAGGGGTTAAGTGTTATGTTAGCAAGAAAGGCTGTTGTGGGCCAAGTAAAAGGTGATATGTTGGTCATTGCACAAGGGAGAAGACGTAGTGCAAACGTAGCTTTAGATTTAAGCCCTATGATGTGGCAAGTTGTATATGGTATTGCTGCATTAGTTGCATGCTTGCTTATCATGATGGTTATGAATGCATACAGTACAAAGTTGGGCTATGAGGTAGTTAAAACACAGCAAGCTGTAGTACAATTAACAAAAGATAACGATGCATTAGACGTTGAAGTGGCTTCCTTGAAGTCTCCTGTACGTATCCAACAAATCGCAGAAGAACAACTAGGAATGGTTTTGCCTGATTCTTTTGTTTATAGCACAAAAAGCGCTGTTACTGAACGTAATGTACAAGAGAAACAGCAAATTATAGACTAGCAGGCGAAGCAGCTCGTATTGGGCTGCTTTCCTTTGCGTGTAAAGGAGATTGTATATGAAACACTTACAAGATATAGTAAAAACCTTACATGCACCGCATGTAGAAGGTAATACAGCTGTTGAAATTTTAGATGTAACCGCTGATTCTCGTGCTGTAAAAGCAGGTAGTTTATTTATTGCTTTAGATGGTGCTACTGTCGATGGACATGACTATGTTAATAAAGCTGTTGAGGCTGGGGCAGTAGCCGTATTAGTATCTAAACCTGTTGAGGTAAATAGTGATGTTTGTGTTATCACTGTTGAAGATACACGTGCGGCTATGATGGCCTGTGTGCCATACTTTTTTGATTATCCAGCCAATTCCATGCGCATGATTGGTGTCACTGGTACTAATGGTAAAACGACTACAACTCATATGATTCGTCATATTTTGAAAGCTCAAGGTCATAAGGTCGGTGTGATTGGTACTGTTCATATCATGATTGGTGATACATCATATCCGATTCATAACACGACCCCTGACGTAGTAGATTTACAACATATTTTGCATCAAATGGTAGAAGAGGGGGTTACACATTGTGTAATGGAAGTATCTTCTCATGCGTTGGCTTTAGGACGCGTATCTGGTGTTGAGTATGATACGGCTGTATTCACAAATCTTACACAAGATCATTTAGACTTTCACAAAACATTTGAAAATTACTTGGCAGCTAAATGTAAACTATTTGAACAGGTTAGCAAACCAAACCAAGTAAAATCTGGTAAGGGTGCTGTCATCAATATTGATGATGCCTATGGACATCGGGTTGTTGAAAAAACTACAGCCCCTATCATTACCTATAGTATTGATGGTAGCGGCACATTGAATGCTCATGACGTTGATATGACGCCAAAGTCTAGCCGTTACACGGTATCTTATGATGGTCATGACTATACAGTTGCAATGAATACGACTGGTTTGTTTAATGTGTATAATACATTAGCAGCTATTGGTGCCTGCTTATTAGAAGGTATTTCCATGGAAGACATCGATAAAGCGTTGAAAACATTTAGTGCTGTACCTGGTCGTTTTGAATTGATTGAAGAAGGTCAACCATTTGCTGTTGTTGTAGACTATGCACATACACCAGATGGGTTAGAAAATATTTTACAAACAGCAAAGGCTATTCAAGAAAATCGTATTATTGTAGTCTTTGGCTGTGGCGGTGACCGAGATGCAACCAAACGTCCTATTATGGGACGCATTGCGGCACAATACGGTGATGTTGTGTATGTTACATCTGATAATCCGCGTACAGAGGATCCTGTACAAATTGTTAAAGATGTGGAAGTCGGCGTTAAAGACGGCCTTCGAGAAGGAACTCACTATGAAGTTATCGTTGATCGTCGAGAAGCGATTCAACATGCAATACAACATGCAAAATCTGGGGATATTGTACTCATTGCAGGTAAGGGGCATGAGGATTACCAAATCTTAAAGGATAAAACGATCCATTTTGATGATCGTGAAGAGGCGCGAGCAGCCCTCAAGGAGATCTAATATGGCAGAATTTACATTGTCTCAAGTACTGGAGGCCACAAAGGGGACGAGTGCACATACCGATAATATTAAGTTTTTAGATGTGTCTACTGATACAAGAACTATTGAATCAGGCTTTTTATTTGTAGCCTTAAAAGGTGATACCTTTGATGGCCATGATTTTATCAATGCGGCTATCGAAAAAGGTGCTACAGGGGCTATCGTTGAAAAAGGACGTTCTGTAGAAGGTATTGCTTGCATCGAGGTAGACAATACTTTGGTAGCATATCAAAACTTAGCACGATATCATCGTCGCCGCTTTGATATTTCTGTAGTTGCTATTACTGGTTCCTCTGGTAAGACTACGACAAAGGAAATGGTGGCAGCCGTACTTGGCACAGAATTTAATGTATTAAAAACTGAGAAAAATTTTAATAATGAAATTGGCTTGCCAAAAACCTTGTTACGTTTGACCGCTGAGCATGAAGCCTGTGTTGTTGAAATGGGTATGCGTGGGCTCGGACAAATTGAAGAACTGGCCTTGATTGCAGAACCAACGATGGGGATTATTACTAATGTTGGTACTAGTCATATCGAGCTTTTAGGTTCTCGAGAGGCCATTGCCGAAGCGAAAGGTGAACTGATTCGTTGCTTGCCTGAAAACAGCGTGGCTATCCTTAATGAAGATGATCCATATGTAAAAGCTATGGATCGTTTAGCTAAGGGTAAAACTATTACCTATGGTATTGAACGGAATGCTACTTGTATTGGTAGCCATCTGCGCTATAAAAAAGACGGTATTAAGTTCACTTGTAAGTGTTATGATGAAGTGTTTGATATCTTCTTGCCTATGATTGGTGAACACAATGTATATGATGCATTGGCGGCTATCGTTGCAGGTCGAGTGCTAGGCATTAAATCTAACACTATTCGTAAAGGTTTGAGTGAGTTTAGTGGAACTCCAATGCGTCAAGAAATCGTCCCATTTGAAGATATTGTTATCTTAAATGATGCTTATAATGCAAACCCTTCATCCATGGCAGAAGCTATTAAAGCACTTGGCCAATTAGAAGGTAAGCGTAAAATTGCGATGCTAGGCGATATGCTTGAACTTGGTGACTTCTCTGAAGAAGCACATCGTGAAATCGGCCATTTGCTTGCTGAAGAGGGTTATAGTGTTGTATTCACCTTTGGTGATGCTGCTGCCTTCATTGCAAAGGAAGCAAAAAAAGCAGGTTTAACTACATTCCGTTGTAACAGCCATTTAGAAATGGCCAACGCATATAGTGATATTCGTGAAAAAGGGGATGTTATCCTTGTGAAAGGTTCTCGTGGTTTACGAATGGAGCGCGTTGTTGAAGAATTAAAGGATCGAGAATAATAGGTAACGGCTAGTTATATCTAGCCGTCCTATTTATTAATAAGTAGAGGATTCATATGATAAATCACATTCTATTAGCCTTCGTAGCGACTTTCATCATTACGGTAGTGCTAGGTAAAATTGCTATTCCTATGTTGCGTTCTTTGCACGCACAACAAAGTATTCGTGAAGAAGGCCCTGAAAGTCATCAAGCAAAAGCCGGTACGCCAACAATGGGTGGTGCTTTCATGATGGTGGCCCTTATTATTGGCGTGGCATTGTTTGCACCATGGAATGTGGGCACAGGAATGTTATTATTCTTAACACTGGGTCATTGTTTATTAGGTTTTTTTGATGATTTTGTAAAAGCCGTAAAAAAACGCAATCTTGGTTTAACAGCGAAGCAAAAATTACTTGGACAATTTATATTGGCTGCTGTATTCTGTTATTGCATTACTGAGATTATGGTTGTTCCTACCACATTATGGATTCCTGTTGTAGATATACAATTACAATTGGGATGGGGTTATTATGTATTGGCATTTTTGATTATTGTAGGAGCTACAAATGCAGTAAATTTAACCGATGGTCTTGATGGTCTTGCTGGTGGTACATCAGCAGTGGCGGCGATAGCATTCTCTGTTATTGGTCTGATGGCTGCATCGATGACAAACTCTATCGGTGCTGAAAGTGTTGCGTACTTCGGCGCTATAATAGCAGCTGTATGTCTTGGCTTTTTGGTATATAATGTGAACCCTGCAAAAGTATTCATGGGGGATACAGGCTCTTTGGCATTAGGTGGTGCCTTTGCAGCAATGGCTATTTTAACTAAAACAGAATTGCTACTTGTGGTGATTGGTGGCATTTTTGTTATGGAAGCATTATCTGTTATTATTCAAGTTATTTCTTTCAAAACACGTGGTGTGCGTGTTTTTAAGATGAGTCCTATTCATCACCATTTTGAACTTTCCGGATGGGCAGAACAAACAGTTGTTAATCGTTTCTGGTTTGGTGGCGCTGTTTTAGCCATTATTGGTGTACTTTTAGCGACTATAACTTTATAAGATAATACTTAACGGAAGTTGTAAATAATGGTATGCTTATTAGATAGGATACATTAATTTTATAAATAATTTAGGTGATATAGATGGAATATGGAGATAAACATATACTTGTTCTTGGCGCTGGAGCTAGCGGTATAGGTGCATCTTGGGTATTAGCCCAAGTGGGTGCGCATGTTGTGTTAAATGATTATAAGCCTATGACACTGCCTACGGCTGAGGAGAAACGACTCGTTGCGGCAGGGGTAAATATTATTACAGGACATCAAGATGAATCCTTGCTAGATGGCGTGGATCGTATCGTTATTTCTCCAGGTATTTCTTTAGATATTCCGATTGTAAAAGCAGCACAGGCTCGTGGTATTGACGTGGTCAGCGAAGTAGAATTAGCTTATGAAGTGTCTAAATCACCTATCGTAGCTGTTACTGGTACAAATGGTAAGACTACGACAACAACCTTATTAACTAAAGTACTAGAAGGCTCTGGAAAACCAGTTCACGTCGGTGGAAATATTGGTGATTCCCTTAGTGAAGTGGCGTATTCTATGCCTGCAGACGGTTTTTTGGTAGCTGAATTATCTAGTTATCAATTAGAGACAATCAAGCATTTTAGGCCTATTGGGGCTATTATGCTCAATATTACGCCAGATCACTTAGCTCGTCATAAGACGATGGAAAACTATATTGCTGCGAAGGAACGCATCTTTGAAAATCAATTAAGTACAGATTATTTAGTATTGAATATAGATGATCCCGTTGTAGCTGATATGGAACATCGTTCGCCTAGTCATATTCTAAAAATTAGTCAAAAAAAAGCCGTAGAGAATGGCGCTTATTATGCTGATGGGCAATGTTATATTGCTAAAGATGGGGTAGCAAAATTTGTTATTGGAAATGAAGATATTCATATTCCAGGCAGTCATAATATTGAAAACATATTGACCGTTATTGCTTTATCTCATGCATTGGGCGTACCTGTAGAAACAATTCATCGCATTATTAGCGAGTTCCATGGAGTTGAACATCGTTTAGAGCGCGTTAAGACGATTGGTGGTATCACATTCTATAATGATTCCAAAGCCACTAATGTAGATTCTGTTATTAAAGCATTAGAATCCTTTGATCAACAAGTTATTCTATTAGCTGGTGGCCATGATAAAATGACGCCTTTAGAAGATTTCATGGAGTTAGTTAAAGAGAAGACTAAAGCTGTTATTTTCATGGGGGAAGCGGCAGATCGTTTCGAGACGGCTGCAAAAAAGGCTGGTGTGAAGCCGATTTATCGTGCTTTATCCATGAAGGACGCAGTAGAGAAAGGCTATAAATTGGCAGAGACGGGTGATATTGTGCTATTATCTCCGGCTTGCTCAAGTTTTGATTGGTATAGCTGTTTTGAAGAGCGTGGAGATGATTTTAAACGTTGTGTTCATATGTTGCAAGAGGGAGGACACCATTAATGAAACGTATTATTATTTCAGGTGGTGGTACTGGTGGACATATATATCCAGCAATAACTATATATAAAGAAATCATGAAACAAAACCCTGATGCAAAGGTGTTATACGTTGGCACCAAACAAGGCCTTGAGGCTACATTAGTTCCTAAAGAAGGAATTGATTTTAGTACAATTCCTGTGCAAGGCTTGCAGCGTCAATTATCATTAGGTACCATGGTCACGCTAGGTAAAACTGCTTTAGGTATTGTGAAAGCTAATGCCATAATTTGTAAGTTTAAACCTGATGTAGTTATTGGTACTGGAGGTTATGTATGTGGTCCTGTTCTCATGGCTGCAGCATTACACAATATTCCTACTTTAATTCAAGAACAGAATGTCATAGCAGGCATTACTAATAAAATTTTGAGTCGTTTTGTTGATGTGGTAGCCTTAGGCTATAAGGATGCGGAAGCATCATTTTCTAAAGCAAAGCGCGTAGTCTACACTGGTAATCCTGTTCGTCCAGATGTGTTAGTTGATTCAAGAACAGCAGGACGTAACTATTTCAACTTAAGTGATGATACCTTCACAGTACTCATAGCTGGAGGTTCTCGAGGGGCGAGAACTATTAACAATGCTATGATAGATGTACATAAACACTTCCAAGGTGTGGAAGGTATTAAATTAATTCATATTACGGGAAACGGAGAATATGAATCTGTTTTATCTCAATTAGGTATTACCGCTGGGGATGGTTTAGGTTGTTCATCTTTGATTTTGCCGTATTTACATGATATGCCAAAAGCACTAGCAGCAGCCGATTTAGCAGTCTTTAGATCTGGTGCTATAGGCCTTGCGGAATTAGCAGTTCGCGGTATTCCATCCGTATTGATACCGTATCCATATGCAGCGGAAGATCATCAAACCTATAATGCACGTATCTTTGTACAAGAAGGGGCGGCGCATATGATTGTAGATAAAATGTTAAGTGCTCACGATTTAATAGGGGAAATCGAGATGTTTATGGCCAACCGTGATTTGTTGGCACAAATGGGAGATCGAGCATTGCAATTGGGGAAACCGAATGCGGCTCATGATATTGCAAAATTAGCTTTATCTATTGCAAAGTAACAAGGAGAGGTTTTATGTTAGACGGTATTCACAAAATTCACCTTATCGGTATTGGTGGATCTGGTATGCGTGCGATAGCGAATATTTTGATTCAAAAAGGTTATGATGTATCTGGTTCAGATGTAGCTGAATCTGCAGTGATTTCTAAATTTAGAGATATGGGTGCCACAGTGCATATCGGTCATAATAAAGAATATGTAAATGGTGTTGATGCCATAGTTCGTTCTACAGCGATTCGTGAAGACAATCCTGAAATTGTTGCTGCTAAAGAGCAAGGGATTACCATTTTACACCGTTCTGATATTGTAAAGGCTGTGTTAGATGTGACAGATGGTATAGCAGTAGCTGGTGCGCATGGTAAAACATCTACAACCTCAATGATTGGACAAATTCTGGTGGAGGCTAATGCGGATCCTACGGTAATTATTGGTGGCGAAGTAGATTATCTTAAAGGTAGCAGTTGTCTTGGTAAAGGACATTTTTCCGTTGTGGAAGCGGATGAGAGCGATGGTTCATTTTTGAAATTGCGTCCACATACTATCGTTATAACTAATATTGAAGATGATCATATGGATCATTATAAAACTATGGATAACTTATTAAACGCTTTCTGTGAGTTCGTCAAAACGTTACCACAAACGGGTAAGGCTATCGTATGTGGTGATAATGAAAATATTCGTTATGTTATGAGCCACGTAAAGCGTACTTTTATTACGTATGGGTTAGAGGATAATAATGATTATGTAGCAAAAAATATTCATTATGTGGACTCTTCCTTGGTATATGATGTATATCATAAAGGCATTAATATAAGCCGCATCAGCTTACGCGTGCCAGGAGAGCATAATGTATTAAATTCCTTGGCAGCCTTTATTGTGGCTCATGAATGTTGCGGTGTAGAGAATCGCTTTATTACAAAAGCGTTAGGTAAATTTATCGGTGCAAAACGACGCTTTGAAACAAAAGGTCATGTTGGTGGAGTCTGGGTTGTCGATGATTATGCACATCATCCAACAGAAATTAAAGCGACCTTAAGAGCAGCAAAAGAGCTTGAAAAACATCGCGTTATTTGTGTGTTTCAACCGCATCGGTATACACGTACAAGCTTATTGAAAGATGAATTTGCCACTGCTTTTACCAGTGCTGATGAAATATATATGACAGATATTTACAGTTCTGGTGAAGATCCGATTGCAGGTATCGATGGACGTACTATTCCTGACGCTGTTGAAGCCGCTACACATAAGGTTGTACATTATGTACCATCTGTTGACGACATACCGGCTGTATTGGCAAAAATTGTGCGACCTAATGATCTGGTTATCACAATGGGGGCCGGTTCTATTAATCAATATGGACCCAAATTATTAGCTATATTGGAGGAAGGCTTACAATGAAAGATAGAAAAATAATCGTATTGATGGGTGGCCCTTCCAAAGAGGCTGAAGTATCTCGCCGTACTGGCGCTGCTATTGCGGAAGCACTCGAAAGCAAAGGGTATAATGCGCAAACATTAGAACTTAATCCTCGTACTGTTTTAAAAGATATTGAATCCTTAGGCGGAGAGATTGTATTTAATGCAATTCACGGCCGTTATGGTGAAGATGGCGCATTACAAGGCTTGCTTGAAATGGCAGAAATTCCATATACTGGATCGGGCATCATGGCTCATGCGGTAGGAATGAATAAAAAAGTAAGCAAAGATGTTTTCAAAGGGGCTAATATTCCAACAGCTACTTCTGAATCCTTTAATGGTAATTTAGAATCTGCAGAAGCTATTATAGGACATATTCGTAGACAGTTTACGATTCCTGTAGTGGTGAAATCTGCTACTCAAGGCTCTAGTATTGGCGTTACCATCGTTCGTGATGAGGCACAATTGGAGGCTGCTGTTACAGAAGCGCTAAAATATGATCCGATTCTTGTAGTAGAGCAATTTCTTGATGGTCGCGAATTTACAGTATCCGTTCTTGACGGAAAGGCATTGTCAGTAATTGAAATACGTCCACATTCTGGGGAGTATGACTATACCAGTAAATATACTGTAGGTGCTACAGAATATTTAGTACCTGCGCCTATTAGTGAAGAAATGACTGCTGAGATGCAACGCATAGGGGAACTTGTGTATCGCGAAGTACAAGGCAGTGGGGTTATTCGTGTTGATATTATGACAGATCATGCAGATAATATGTATGTTCTAGAATACAATACTGTGCCAGGTATGACGGCAACGTCTTTAGTACCAAAGGCAGCTAAAGAAATGGGAATTGACTTTCCAACATTATGTGAAAAGATTCTATTAACAGCTAGTATAGGGAAATTTTAAGGGCTGAATAGAACATAAGGAGTTATCTATGGATGACAAGCAATACCATCCATCCAACTCTGGGGAGATGCAGTCTTCTACACCTGTTCATGATGAACGGGCTGTATTTAGAAAACGAGTGTTAAAAATCGGTGGTGCAGTTACTCTCGTGTTGGTGGGATTGTTTACACTACCTATTCCTTTTGGATCCTTAAAAATTATAGGATCGGATAAGGTAACTGTACAAGATGTAATGGTAGCAGGGGATATTCATGAACCTGTAAATATATTGCAAATTAGTACAGAGAAATTAAAAACTAGATTGGCGAAAGACTTACGGGTTGAAGAGGCCCAAATTAGTTATCAATTGCCATTTACAATGGTTGTACGTGTCATAGAGCGCAAAGCTGTTGCAGTTGTACCAGCTCAGTTTGGTTATTTAACACTTGACAGTAAAGGTCAAGTGATTGCATCAGAGCCTGCAATACAAGATACGTCGGTACCAATGATATCAGGTGTTAAGGCGGGAAATATTTTGTTAGGTGATACCGTTGTTGATAAGCCCATTTTAGCGGCTCTTGAATACTTAAACTCTCTTGATGAGAGCACCTTCAAGACTATTGCAGAAGTCAATATAGGAGATCCTGATGCAATAATGGCTTATACCGTATCGGGGGTGCAAATTAGATTAGGAGATAGTAAAGACTTACCTAAAAAAGCCGAGTTAACTCAGTCTATGTTACAAGATATTAAGACAACACATAGCAATGTACAATATATAGATGTTAATGTTTCATCACCATATATAAAAACTGATGTAATACCGGAAGTTAAAAAGCATCAGACTGGAACAAAGACAACAGAAAATTCATCTACTAAGAAGGATGATAAAAAACAAGATAAACAAGGTCATGTTGAAGATAAAAGGTAGATGATTGTCGTGAGACACGAACGGTGGGCAATAGCCTTAGTCAGTTGTATATTGGGTTTCATGGTTGTTACTCAATATAAGATGACTCAAGATAATATAGAAGAAAATATCCGTTTACAACGGGCTGGTGATTTAGCCGTACAATTACGAGAGGCTCAAAGTGAACGTGATGCATTGTTAAAACAAATAGAAGAACTTAAACAGTCTGGTGCTAGTAGCAATGTTAAAGCAGATGAACAGTTGATGATGAAAGCAGCTTTAACTAATGTTAAAGGTACGGGTGTTAGTGTATTAATTGAGGATAGCTTAAAGCCAATTCAAAGTGGTGAAAATCCTAATTTATATGTAATTCATGATGAAGATATTTTACGTATTGTTAATGAATTGCGAGCTGGTGGGGCTGAGGCGATAGCTATCAATGACCAACGTCTCATAGGGACTTCTGAAATACGATGCTCTGGTCCGACTATTACTGTGAATGGTAAGGTTTTTGGGGCTCCTTTTACAGTTAAAGCAATTGGTAATCCAAAAACACTAAATTCTGCGCTCACCATGCGAGGCGGTGTGGTGGATTCCTTGAAACACTGGGGCATAAAGGTAACCATAAAGGAAGAAAATGAAATAGCTATTCCAGCTTTTACAGGAACCTTTAGAGAAGAGCATATAAAGCCTAATGAAACAGGAGGTAAAGAATGAATATTTATATCTTTGCCATTGTTGGTTTAATTGTAGGTACTACATTAGGGTGGCTTTCACCATTTCATATACCTATAAGTTATGCAAATTACACATCGGTCGCTGTTCTGGCTGCACTAGATGCTGTATTTGGTGGTAGCCGAGCTGCATTGGAACGAACCTTTGATCTTAGTAATTTTGTGCTTGGGTTCTTTTCAAATGTTGTGTTAGCTGTTATTCTTGTATATGTAGGTGACCTCATAGGAATTAACCTATATTACGTAGCTCTTATTGGCTTTGGATTGCATGTATTTATTAATGTAGGAGCTATACGTAAGATTATTATGACTAAGCGATTCTAATAAATCACATTCTATATAGTGGAAAGTTTTTAAATTTTAGTGTAAAATAAATGTAATTGTTATAAGATTGTCAGTATATAAATCGATACATTGGGACGTATATTGATACGATAGATAACGATAAGAGGAGGAAGTTCAATGTCTGATTTTGCAAATATTAAAGTTATCGGTGTTGGTGGCGGCGGTAATAACGCTGTTAATCGCATGGTAGATAGCGATCTTAAAGGTGTTCAATTTTTATCCGCTAATACTGAAAGCCAAGTGCTTGAATTATCTAAAGCGGATGTAACGATCCAAATTGGCGAGAAGGTTACAAAAGGTCTTGGTGCAGGCGCAAATCCACAAATCGGTGAAGAGGCTGCTCAAGAAAGCCGCGAAGAAATTATAAAAGCTCTTGAAGGTGCTGATATGGTATTCGTAACTGCTGGTATGGGTGGTGGTACTGGTACAGGTGCTGCTCCTATCGTTGCAGAATGTGCTAAAGAAATCGGTGCATTGACAGTTGGCGTCGTTACTAAACCGTTCGCTTTTGAAGGTAAACGCCGTCGTGCACAAGCGGAAAAAGGCATTGAATTCTTGACTCAAAAAGTAGATACTATTATCGTTATTCCTAATGATAAATTGTTGCAAGTTGTAGATAAAAAATGTTCCTTAAGCGATGCGTTCCGTACAGCTGATGATGTACTTCGCCAAGGTATCAAGGGCATTTCAGACTTGATTCAAGTTCCTGGCTTGATCAATCTTGACTTTGCAGATGTTAAAACTATCATGACTGAACAAGGCGAAGCATTGATGGGGATTGGCGTTGGTGAAGGTGAAAACCGCGCTGCTGACGCAGCTAAAATGGCTATTAATAGCCCATTGTTGGAAACATCTATCGATGGTGCAAAAGGCATCTTACTCAATATTTCTGGTAGTGCAAACTTAAGCTTGTTTGAAATTAATGAAGCTGCCGAAATTATTTCTGAAGCGGCGGATCCTGATGCAAATATTATCTTCGGTTCCGTTATCGATGAAAGCTTAGGCGATACAGTTCAAATTACTGTTGTGGCAACTGGTTTTAATTCAAATACTAAGAATGTACCTGAATTCGGTAAAACAACAACTACATCCCGTCCGGCATCCACTACAAATACTAACAGTGGTATCCCTGATATCCCTGTATTCATGAAACGCTAATTTATAGATTGTATAATTACTATACCTATCGATTAGTAACTTATTAAGACATACCGTTGGTATGTGTATAGGAGGTAAAAATGAAGAAATTAGTATTATTAACTTTAGCAGCTACAGTTGTAGCCGGTAGTGCATTTGCTGCAGCTCCTGTAACGAAAATTAGTGATGGATCCACTAAGGTACAAGCTGATTATGCTTTTAAACAACACGTATCTAACGGTGGCGGCAATAGTAATGATGGTTTCGGTGTTTCTTTACAACACGACCTTTCCAATAAAGCCGCATTACAATACTCTTACGATAAATTAAATGCAAAAAATGGTGATATTAAAGATCATCAATTAGCATTGGTTTATAAAGTACATCCAAATGTAAATCTATATGGTGCAGGTACTGCGATTCGTACAAATGATACTGAACTTGGTTTCCAAGCTGGTGTTATCGGTCATGTACCTTTGACTAATAAAGTAAACGGCTTTGCTAAGGCTGGTTGGGGTAATGATATTAAGCAAACTTATCAAGTAGGTGCTCAATATGAAGTACGCCCTGATGTAGATTTGAATGTATACTATGGCTATGATAAATATAGTGTAGATAGCAATGATAAAACTGCAAAAGGTTTACACGCTGGTGTAGGCTATTCCTTCTAAGGATGATAAGGACCACTCTTTTGAGTGGTCTTTTTTTTATATATTTACTGTTTTATTGTATATTTCTTAATTATTTTTCTTAAATAAGGTACTTAATATATTCTATATATATTTAATAAGTGTTGAGTTACTAATAGTTAGTTAAATCTTCTATGTATACAATATATTTACTGAATATACGTTGTATATTTAAATTAGTTTAGGTATGATAAATATGTAATATTCATTTCAGATAGGATGGTGCTAGTTATGACAAGTGTTGCTGCAAAGCATGCAAAAGGAAAAAAATTAAAAGACGTGATCTTCGTAACTGCTGGTCAAGCTCAAGCTGATGCTAAAGAAAATGGCCGTGAGAATGTTGTAAATGGTACTTTGGGTGCTATTCATGATGAAGAGGGAAACTTAGTTTTTCTTAAGACCGTTAAAGAAGAATATTTGAGTCTTTCGGATTCTGAACATGTTGGTTATGCACCAATTGCGGGTATTCCAGATTTTTTGTGTGCTGCAGAAAAAGAATGTTTTGGAAATTTCCGCCCAGAAGGTCATATTCGTAGCATTGCTACCGCAGGTGGCACTGGTGGTATTCATCATTTGATTCATAACTATACGGAGCCTGGTGATGAAGTATTAACAGCGGATTGGTACTGGGGTGCATACCGTGTTATTTGTAGTGATACTGGACGTACACTAGTTACGTATTCCTTATTTGATGAACATAATAACTTTAATCATGAGGCATTCCAAAATCGTGTAAACGAATTGGCGGCTAAACAAACAAATGTGGTTGTTATCTTTAATACACCTGGTAATAACCCAACCGGCTATTCTATTGAGGATAAAGATTGGGATTCTATCCTTAATTTTCTGAAGGATTTAGTTGCTATTGGTCGAAATAATGTGATTATTGGTATTGATGTAGCATATCTTGATTACTCTGGTGAAAAAGATGAGGTACGTGCGTTCTTCAATAAATTTAGTCATTTGCCAAAAGAAATACTCACCTGTGTGTGTTATAGCTTATCTAAAGGATTCACTATGTATGGTCAGCGCGTTGGTGCGATGATTGGGATCTCTGACGATGAAGAAATAGCTGATGAGTTTTTCGAAGTTAACAAATCTACAAGTCGTGCCACATGGTCCAATATTTGTCGTCCCGCAATGCGTACAATGGCTAATATTGTGGCTGATCCAGCTAAGTTTAAGGAATATGAAGCTGAACGTAATTGCTATTATCAATTAATTCGCGATCGTGCTGATATCTTTAAACAAGAAGCAGCCCAAGTGGGTCTTCCCATGTTACCTTACCGTGGTGGTTTTTTTATTACAATCCCTACAGACTCTGCAAATGCTATCTGTGAAGAGTTGAAGAAAGAACATATTTATATAATTGCATTAGCAAATGGTATTCGTATAGCTGCCTGTGGTATTCCTAAAAAACAAATGACAGGACTCGCAGGAAAAATTTATACTGCTATGAAACGTCTTGGTAAATTATAATCGATAAGTAAAACTTATACTAAAAGCTGCTTGATCCATATATCAAGTGGCTTTTTTCTATACATATATCATTAAAACTAATTATTCTTAATATGTAAAATCTTGTATAGTTAAAGGTAGCATATATGAAGTTTTTGTTTGTTGAGGTATTTTATGCAACAATATGTAAGAACAATGTTTATAACTTTAGTTATATGTATTGGTATTTTTTTGGCCTCTCTCGTGATAGGCCGTTTCTTTATTCCCATAAATGAAGTGATGAATATCTTATCTTCCAAATTTCTAGTACTACCTATAACATGGGATGCATCTATGTATAATGTAGTAATGGAAATTAGACTACCTCGCGTATTAGGGGCTATTGCTGTAGGTATTGCATTAGCCGTTTCTGGTGCCGCCTACCAAGGGGTATTCCGTAACGATTTAGTATCTCCAGATTTATTAGGTGTGTCACATGGCGCTAGTGTGGGTGCATGTATAGGTATATTATTGCATTTATCGTTATATGGTGTTGCCATACTAGCCTTTATGGGTGGTATTTTGGCGGTTTGTTTAACCTTGTTATTGCCTAAATTGATTCAGAATCAATCGCGTATTGTTTTGGTATTATGTGGTATTATCGTTTCCGGATTTATGGCTGCTATAATCGGTTTGCTTAAATATATTGCGGATCCTGATACGGAGTTGCAAGATATTGTTTATTGGCAGTTGGGAAGCTTAGCAAAGGTTACGTGGGATAATTTGCTATATGTATTGCCAATCATTATTATTTGTACAATTGCAGTGTTAGCTTTAAGATGGAGACTTAATATTTTGTCTCTTTCTGATCAAGAGGCTCAAAGCTTAGGGGTAAATGTAAATCGAGAACGACTTGTTATCATCGGTATTTCTACGCTTCTAACAGCTGCAGCAGTATGTCTTAGCGGTACTATCGGCTGGGTTGGTCTTGTTATACCACATTTATCTAGAATGTTAGTAGGTAATGATCATAAAAAATTAATTCCCGCTACGATTTTAGTGAGTGCTTCTTTTTTGATGATTGCTGATTTATTTGCTCGTTCCTTAACAACTGCAGAGATTCCACTTGGGATTTTATGTGGTTTTATTGGGACACCGTTCTTTGCATGGGTATTATATAAACAACGGAGGTACTTCTAATGGATTCATTTGAACTCGTCGTTGATTCTATATCATTTGCCTATGATAAGAACCAACCCAATATTTTTAGTAATTTATCCTTCTCTGTAAAAGCTGGTGATGCATTGGCGTTACTAGGTAGGAATGGGGTAGGCAAATCTACCTTATTAAGCTGTTTAATGTGCTTTAATCATGTTCAACAAGGACATATTTATTGTAGTGGTGTAGACTTAATGACTGCATCAATCAAGGAACGGGCTAAGTTAATTGCTTTTGTACCACAGATTATAGGGGCTGATATAGCTTATACGGTACGAGATTATATTTCCTTTGGTGCTACCTTGCGAACCGGTATGTTCTCATCTCCAGGTAAAGAAGAATTTGAAAAAACTGATTCTATTATGGACATGCTTGGTATTACGGCGTTAAAGGACAAACCATGCCGTGATTTAAGTGGTGGTCAACGGCAATTAGTTGCTATAGGTCGTGCCTTGTTACAAGATACACGCTTATTACTTATGGATGAGCCTACATCTGCTTTAGATATACGTAATCAGGTTATTGTTTTAGAAACAATTGATCAATTACGCGCCCAAGGATATGCTATTATTTTCACTACACATTTACCGGAACAGGCGTTGCTGTTAAATAGCCGTGTTGGTTTATGTCGTGGTGGATCTATAGATTTTTATGATTCTGTTAGTGATGTGACCTTAGAAGCGCTCGAGGAGATTTATAAGACTAAGCTAAGCTTATTCTATAGCGATACAGTTAATCGTACTGTATGTGTTATCCCTCAATTAGGTCAGAAAGGAATGTAAGTATGAAGCGTATTATTGTATTTTTATTAGCCCTTATGACGGCTCTATTCATGTTAGCTGGATGTGGCACAGAGAATGCATCACAAGGTAATCAATCTGCTACGCGTGTAGTAAAGGATATCGATGGAACAGATGTAACAATTCCTAAAGATATAACAAAGGTTGCCGATTTATGGCATGCCAATAATCAAGTTGTATTGATGCTTGGTGGGGCGGATAAATTAGTGTCTACCACAACTTCTGTTCAAGGCTTGCCTTGGTTCGCTCAAGTGTACCCACGCATTAAAGAAATTCCAGCACCTGTAAAAGGTACTGATGTACAAATGGAAGAAATCCAAAAATTAAAACCTCAAGTTGTATTAGCAAGTAATAAGAATCAAATTGAAATGGCGCGTAATGCAGGGATTCCAGCAGTTCGTGTAAACTTCCAAGACTATGATGGATTGCGTAAAGTTATTAATATTACAGCTGAAGTATTAGGTGATAAAGCCCCTGAAATGGCAAAACAATACCTAGCTTACTTAGATGGTAAAATTAAATTTGCTGAAGATAGAACAAAAAGTATTGATGATGCTAACCGTCCATCTGTATTACATATTGTAGGTGGAGACAACTTATTAAAGGTTGATGGGGACAAAACAATTATCAACGAATGGATTCGTTACGCTGGTGGTAAAAATGCCATCACTACTAAAGGTTCTCAAATTACTGTAACAATGGAAGAAATCGTTAAAGCTAACCCTGATATTATCATTATTGGTGGTACACAATCACGCAAAGGTATTGAAGCGATTAAGAATGATCCACAATGGGCAAGCCTTAAAGCAGTACAAAACGGTCGTATTTACAGCAATCCTGTAGGTACTTTCAACTGGGATCGTTACAGTGCTGAGTCTGCATTACAAATCTTATGGGCAGGTCAAATCATACAACCTCAATTGTTTAATGATATTGATTTAGTGAAAGAAACAAAATCATTCTATAAGACTTTCTTACACTATGATTTGTCTGATGCAGAGGCTCAACGCATCATTGCTGGTGAAGGTCCTCAATAGAATTAATGTAAAGTTAATAAGTAATCTAATTAGTTAATTACATACATAATAAAAAAGCGTACACATTTATGAACAGACCAATTTGCACCCAAAATACTGGCTATAATTTGGGAGATGTCGTTCAGTTATTGATGTGTACGCTTTTTATGGATTTTCTATGTTTTAATGAATATCCTTATGTTCTTTAATGTTTTGATCAGCTTCTTTGGCCAAGTTTTCAAGAGCTCGTTTAGGAGCGGTTCTTTCACCTGTTTCTGGGTCTACAAATTCGACGCGATCCAAGGTGCTTGTAATTTGACCACGAATGAAGCTTAAGTAGATTTCGTATAATTCTTTTTTTTCTGCTAATTCCTCTGGTGTTAATTTTTGTCCAGATTTTTTCTTTGCAGCTAGTTCATTTATTCGTTTTAATGTATCGTTAATATGACTCATATGCGCCTCCTGTATTCTATATTAGAATAGCATGTTTTATTATAACATAGAACTTAATGAATACGTATGGTAAGATATAAGTTGTACGCGTCTGTACTTTCACAGGTGAGAAAGGAGAACTGTATGCGTGTAACAAAAGCGATAAAGGCAGAGCAGTTGAAACTGTTACAAGAGCATTATTTTGATGCAAAACCTGCCCTTGAGTATACAAATGAATTTGAATTATTAGTTGCTGTAGTTTTGTCTGCACAATGTACGGATGAACGGGTTAATATTGTTACTAAACGACTATTCCCAGAACTTAATCATCCTGCAAAGATGCTTGAAATCGGAGTTGCTAAGTTAGAGACTCTCATTAAAGATTGCGGCCTTTATAAGTCCAAGGCAAAAAACTTAATTGCTACTTGTCAAATTTTAGTTGAACAATATCATGGAGAGGTGCCTCGTGAGTTTGATCAACTCGTTGAATTGCCTGGTGTGGGGCGTAAAACAGCAAATGTTGTGGTATCCGTTTTATTTGGTACACCAGCCATTGCGGTAGATACACATGTATTTCGCGTGTCTAACCGATTAAAATTAGGTATTGCTAAGACGCCAGAAGAGATGGAACAAAAGTTACAAAAGGCAATTCCAAAAAAGGACTGGGCTGCTGCACACCACTGGTTAATCTATCATGGCCGTAGAGTGTGTAAGGCTCGTAAGCCTTTGTGTAATGAATGTTTTTTAAATCATCTATGTCCTTCAGCCGGAAAGGTTTAATATGAAAGTAAATAACGAAGAATTTATTGCCCTTTGTGCTAATCATGGTATTGAGGGAATTGATATTGTAAATGAGTTAATGCGTTTTAAAGTGCTAGATCAATTGATTTCTAGTAATGCTAGCTCCCGTGAGTGGGGGGTAACGGCAGATGATTTATATGCGTTAGCAGAAAAATCCACAGTAGAATCCTTTGGTCCTGTACCATATGATTTGAATACATTCCAAGCTCTTTATGGACCATCCTTTAGAGTGGAATTGTTTGATTTTATTAGTGACACAGGCATTTTAGAAGGTCTAGATGTAGGCACTATTTGGGAAACTCCTGTTCGTGAAAGTATCGAAGCTCATAGTAAAACGGGAGAACTGGTTCTGTATGCTTATGTAGAAGAATATGCAGGCATGGTTGAAGAGATTCTTCAATCTTATGAAGATAAAAAAGTCGTTCTGTATACGGCATCTCCCGTGTGTTATAGCATTTTGACACGTTTATATCCGATGGCTCAAATCATTAATCAATGGCCTCATCGTAGCTATTTTGACCATATCTTTACAGGCACAGTTGGTATGTTCCAATCCTCTGAAGATATTGTAGAAGAGGTCGCTAACGGATTACATAACTTGGTTCCAGAAGGGACTGCTCAATTATTCTTACCTGCTACAATGGCACAAAATCAATTGGGCTTAAATAATATGGCGTTGCAATTTTTCTTGAACCAAAAACGAGTAGAAGCTATACGAGAATGGACTCCATTAGGGGCTTATGAAATCGTATATGGTAAATACGATGTAAAAAAAATGCGTGTTGGTCTTCGTGAACGTGTAGGGGATGAGTGGAAAACAATTAATTATATTCCATTACCTCATGGCGTATTTGCGCAATTGCCAGTATTTACGGTATTAAATTATGGCTTGTCCTTGCGCTCTATTTTGTTGCCCGGCGGTCAAACGGACGTAGCCTTAGGTCAAGATGGTATTTATTGCATTGATAGCCGTGTATCTGAATTAGGTCGTACTGCTCTTATTGAAAGTGGAGCTTATTTTCTTACTTTTAAACGTCATACTGATTATATTGATGTAGATATTACGACAGAAGCGCCTGTAGATGATATGTACTGGATGTTCCCAGATGCTGAATTAGCATATATGTGGTATGCCTATTTCTGCAGCACTACGGGTCAAACATTGATTCAAGAAATCTCCATGCTCGTTCAAACAGATGAATCCTTTGGCTATATGCTTAGTAGCGTACGTCGTCGCGTATTAGATGTAAAGGATGAAGCCCAACTAATTAAATCTGTACAGGCTGCTGACGAGGCATATATCAAGGCTGTTACGGAGGCTACAAGGAGTTGGAAAGAGACCGTAGATTCATTAGGTGCACAAGTTATGCCACCTACAGCTTCTATTGATATTGAAGATTATAGTGACTATAAAAAAGAATTGTAAATCATATAATTTTGGTTTAAAATATATCGTATCCTAAAAAATATAAACTACTAAATATAGTAGATACGAAACATAGCATATGAATATGTAAGAAAGGAGGACCTATGGCAGTTATTAATTTTGAAATCTTCAAGGTTATTGGTACTTTATCTGAAGATAAAGATGGTTGGAAAAAACAATTAACATGTACTAGTTGGGGAAAATACAATCCTAAGTTTGATCTTCGTGCTTGGGATAGTGAATATACAAGCATGAAAAAAGGTATTACCCTTTCTTTAGAGGAGCTTATTGCATTGCGTGACATCCTCAACGAAAGTGACTTGGAAGCTATTTTAGCTGAGGCTATTGAAGAAAAGCAAGCGTCCAAGGAATAGTATTGGTTACTTGCATTTGTGCAGGTGTCATGCTATAATCTATAAGAATAATATTGATTGCTGGAAAGAGGTGTATAGAATGAAACAAGGTATTCATCCAGACTATAAAGAAGCTACAGTAACTTGCGGTTGTGGCAACACATTCAAAACTGGCTCTGTAAAAGAAGACCTTCGTGTAGACGTTTGCTCCAAATGCCATCCGTTCTTCACTGGTCAACAACGTGCGGCTCAAGCTCGTGGTCGTATTGAACAATTTAACAAACGTTACGGCAAATAATTTGTTTTGTAATGTAACATGTATTGGCAGGGCTGTTGGCTCTGCCTATATTTGTTTATGAGAGGAGATCTTGTGAACAGAGAACGTATAAAAAAGTTTGTCGGAGGACAGGCTGTGATCGAAGGTGTCATGATGAGAGGCCCTGGCTATACGGCAACTGCCGTACGTGAGCCTGCGGGAACTATTGTAGTTCAAAAAGAAGCTACAAAGTCCATTGCTGACACATATCCAATATTGAAAAAACCATTTCTTCGTGGCTGTGTAGCTCTCTATGAATCTCTAGTGATAGGCATGAAGGCTTTATCCTTCTCCGCTAAGGCTGCTGGCGATGAAGAGGAAGAAATGTCTAATAGTGAAATCGCCATTACCATGGTCATTTCTACACTGTTTGCGATAGCTGTGTTTTTGGCATTGCCTACATTTATCGTAAAATTCATTCCTGGTGTACAGGATAATCATATAGTATTAAATCTCATTGAAGGTGTCATTCGTTTAGTACTTTTCTTACTTTATATTTGGGGGATTGGTCTTACGAAGGATATTCAACGAGTTTTCCAATATCATGGGGCAGAGCATAAAACGATTCATACTTATGAATTAGATTTGCCTTTAACTGTAGAAAACGTTCGCCAACAAAGTCGCTTACATGCGCGATGTGGTACAAACTTCTTACTTATTGTTATGGTAGTTAGTATCTTTGTATTTGCTTTCTTGGGTTGGCCCAATTTGTTGGAACGTATCATGAGCCGCGTACTCCTTATGCCTGTAGTAGCTGGTATTGCGTACGAGGTGATTCGTCTTGCTGGACGTAGCAATCATTCTTTTGTGAAAGCTCTTATTAAACCAGGTCTTGCGTTACAATATATGACAACGCGTGAACCAGAAGATGATCAAATTGAAGTTGCTATACGAGCTTTAGAAGAGGTCCGTCCGCCTGAGAGTGACGCATATGAAGAGGAATAAACATGTTAGTTGATAAATTACAAGTTATTGAAGATAAATTTATGGATCTTGAGCAGCGTATTAGTGACCCAGAGGTCATTGCTCGCCAAGATGAATGGCGTAAATTGACCCGTCAACATGCTCAATTATCTGAAACCGTTGAAACGTTCCGTACTTATAAAAAAGTTTTATCTGGTATTGATGAAGCTATGGAAGTTATTGAAGATAAATCCATGGACGAAGAATTCCGAGAAATGGCTCAAGAGGAATTGAAAGAGTTAAAACCTCAAAAAGAGGAATTGGAAGAAAAGTTGCAAGTTCTATTATTGCCTAAGGATCCTAATGATGATAAAAATATTATCATTGAAATTCGCGGGGGCGCTGGCGGTGATGAAGCTGCATTATTTGCAGGCGACTTGTTCCGCATGTACACAAAATATGCGGAAAGCCAAGGCTGGCGTTGTGAGATTATCGATGCTAATGAACCAGAGCTTGGTGGCTTTAAAGAGGTTATTTTCTCTGTGGATGGTGAAAATGTATACTCTAAGATGAAATTTGAATCTGGTGTACATCGTGTACAACGTGTACCGGCTACAGAAACACAAGGCCGTGTACATACATCTACAGTTACAGTAGCCGTATTGCCAGAGATGGAAGATGTTGATATTGAAGTTAATGAAAAAGATTTAAAAATTGATACATATCGTGCGAGTGGTGCCGGTGGTCAGCATATCAATAAAACTGAGTCTGCTGTTCGTATTACACACTTACCATCTGGTATCGTTGTAGCATGTCAAGATCAACGATCTCAATTACAAAACCGTGAAAAAGCTATGCGTGTATTGCGTGCTAAGTTACAGGATCAAGCTGAACAAGAGGCCATTTCTAGTATGGCTGCAGATCGTAAGAGTCAAGTCGGCACCGGTGATCGTAGTGAACGTATTCGCACCTATAACTACCCACAAGGTCGCGTCACAGATCATCGTATTAATTTAACATTATATAAATTAGATGCTATTTTAAATGGCGATCTTGATGAAATTATTCAAGCCTTAAATGCTGCAGACCAAGCGGCAAAAATGCAGGAGGCTAATACAAATGCATAAGGAGATTTGGACAATCGGTCGTATTCTCCAGTGGACAGAGCAGTACTTTCAAAGCAAGGAGATGGATACACCTCGACTTGATGGGGAAGTACTGCTTTCTCACGTTTTAGGTAAAGATCGGATTTATCTATATACCCATTATGACCAACCGCTTATTCAAGACGAGCTCGATGCCTTTAGGCCTCTCGTTCAACAACGGGCTAAGGAGCATTGTGTAGCGGCTATCATTGGGGAAAAGGACTTTATGGGGTTGACCTTTAAGGTGAATGATAAGGTATTGATTCCACGACCTGATACGGAAACCTTGATTGAGCATGTACTAGGTACTTATCCAAAAGATAGTAATGTGCGTATTCTTGATGTATGCACAGGCCCTGGGACGATATTGTTAAGTTTACTACACTATTTGCCGAATGCGTGTGGTGTAGGTCTTGAAATATCTACCGATGCTTTGTTAGTGGCTGAGGAGAACGGTGAAAGATTCAACTTAAATGATCGTGTTCAATTTTTAGAGTCCGATATGTTTTCTGCCTTGGCTGGTAACGCTGAAAAATTTGACCTCATCGTATCGAATCCACCATATATTCGTACGGGAGATGCTAAATTATTGTCTCAAGACGTGTTAAATGAGCCGCATATTGCCTTGTTTGGTGGTGAAGATGGTTTAGAATTCTATCGTATTTTAGCAAAAGAATGTAGAAATTATTTAAACGCTAATGGCCGTGTGGCGTTTGAAGTAGGCTTTGACCAAGCAGAAGAGGTAGGTGCTTTATTGCAAGAAACAGGTCAATATTCGAATATTCAATTTATAGCTGACCTCGGTGGTCATAACCGGGTAGTGACAGCTGTATATGAGGGCTAATATGGATACTAAAATCATTACAAATCCATCAGAACAAGATATAGATACGTTAGCCCGTGCTTTGCGCAATGGTGAATTGGTGTCTATTCCTACAGAAACTGTATATGGATTAGGTGCAAATGGTCTAGATCCAGAGGCGATGGATAAAATCTATGCTGCCAAAGGACGGCCTTCTGATAATCCACTCATTTTGCATGTTCCTAATAGTGAAAGCATAAAACCTTTAGTAACAGAAATTTCTGCTACGGCGCAAGCCTTAATGGATGCATTCTGGCCAGGGCCATTAACGATTACATTGCCTAAATCTGATTTAGTGCCAGATCGTGCAACAGGTGGGTTAACTCGTGTGGCGCTTCGGTGTCCTGATCATGAGGCATGTCGAGTATTATTAGAGCGTGCAGGCATACCTATAGCGGCACCTAGTGCCAATATTTCAGGGCGCCCAAGTCCAACTACTGCAGAAGATGTATATAATGATATGAATGGTCGCATTTCCTATATCTTAGATGCTGGTCCATGTACGATTGGTGTAGAGTCTACTGTTGTGGAAGTCCATGATGATAAGGTCATTATATTGAGACCTGGTGGAATTACAAAAGCTCAACTTGAAGGTGTTGTGTCTACAGTTGAGTATGATACTGCTCTAGTTAATGCTACCACTAAGCCAAAGGCTCCCGGGATGAAATATACGCATTATGCACCTGATGCACCTATGACAGTTGTTGTAGGTAATCCAGAGGACATAGCATCTATGTTTAAGGCGCTTTCAGAAGGTATAGAAGGTCCCATAGGGTGTTTGGTAAGTCATGAAACGTATAACTTGATTAAAGAGGATGGACAATTTATGTGCCATTGTTTTGGCCATCATGGAGATGCATTAGCATTGGGGCACGACTTTTATAAAAGTCTATTACATTTTAATGAAAATCATGTTACGCTAATCCTAGCAGAAGGTGTTGATGATGATGGTTTTGGTGTTGCCATTATGAATCGAATGGAAAAAGCATCGAGTCATCATATCATTTATAAGTAAATTTACTAGCATAAAGATGTCCACTGATAATAGAAAAATGTCTTTACATATTGGATAGATTTGCTATAATGTATAAAGTAATCACAAAATGTGATTGAGTAAGGATGTTATTATGAATATTTTATTTGTATGTACCGGTAACACTTGCCGCAGCCCAATGGCTGAAGGTATTACACGGGCTCTTGCAGTGGAGAAACATAAGGATGTTACAACTGTATCAGCTGGTTTATTTGCCGCTTATGGAGCAAAACCAACTGAACAAGCCGTAGTAGCTGTCCGTTCCATTGCAGATATTTCCAACCATGAATCGAGACCCTTAACGATGGAACTCGTAAATGCAGCAGATCTTATTCTTGGTATGACGAAAGATCACAAATCTGTACTACTTCGCCAATTCCCCTTTGAGGAAGGTAAAATTAAAACAATTTCCGAGTGGGGTGGTCTAGATGGTGATGTTACGGACCCATATGGATCTGACCAAACCGTATATAATCAATGTGCGGAACAAATTTATCACTTAGTAGAGGCTGGTCTTACATCAGTGCCTCAGAAGGCGTAGGAGATGAAATTATGAAAGTTGCAATCGGTTGTGATCATGGCGGATTAAATCTGAAGGAATCTGTTAAAGAGGTATTGAGTGCATTGGGACATGAAGTAGAGGATTTTGGTTGTTATTCAGCTGAGTCTTGCGACTATCCTGATATTGCAGTACCTGTAGCAAATGCAGTTGTATCTGGTCAAGCAGATCGCGGTATTTTGATTTGTGGTACGGGTATCGGTATCGGTATTGCAGCAAATAAGATAGCGGGCATTCGCGCTGCTCTTTGTCATGATACATTTTCTGCTCACGCATGTCGTGAACATAATGATGCGAACATCCTTACTATGGGTGAACGCGTTATTGGACCAGGCCTTGCTAACGATATTGTAACCATTTTTATGGAAACTGAGTTTGAAGGTGGACGTCATGCACGTCGTGTAGAGAAAATAAAAGCATTAGAGAAATAATACATCATTACTTTATAGATAGTTGTTCTATATGAGGAGGATACTCATGAGTTTCTTAGAAAAACAAGACCCTAATATTCAAGCTGTTATCAACCAAGAGTTAGCACGCCAACGCGATAAATTAGAAATGATTGCTTCTGAAAATTTTGTTTCTCAAGCTGTAATGGAAGCTCAAGGTAGCGTATTGACTAACAAATATGCAGAAGGGTATCCTGGCAAACGCTATTATGGCGGTTGTGAAAATGTTGATGTTATTGAAACATTGGCTATCGAACGTGCAAAACGCCTGTTCGGTGCAGAACATGCTAATGTACAACCTCACTCTGGTTCTCAAGCAAACTTTGGCGTGTATTTCGCATTATTACAACCAGGTGATACTATTGTGGGTATGAACTTGTCCCACGGCGGTCATTTGACTCATGGTTCTCCAGTTAACGTATCTGGTACATATTTCAATGTAGTACCTTATGGTGTAGATGCTGAAACACAACAAATCGACTACGATGAGTTCCGTAAAATTGTATTAGAAGCAAAACCTAAGTTGATTATCGCTGGTGGTAGTGCTTATAGCCGTCAAATCGACTTTAAGAAAATGGCTGAAGTGGCACACGAAGTAGATGCTATTTTCATGGTAGATATGGCTCACTTTGCTGGACTTGTAGCAGCTGGTTTACATCCAAACCCTGTGGAATATGCAGATATCGTTACTACAACAACTCATAAAACATTGCGTGGCCCTCGTGGTGGTATGATTCTTTGCAAAGAAAAGTATGCTAAAGCAATCGATAAAGCTATCTTCCCTGGCATCCAAGGTGGTCCTTTGATGCATGTTATCGCTGCTAAAGCTGTAGCATTTGGTGAAGCTTTACAACCTGAGTTCAAAGTATATGCACAACAAGTCATCGACAATGCAAAAGCGCTGGCTGCAGCATTACAAGAAAAGGGCTTAACAATTGTTTCTGGCGGTACAGATACTCATGTTATGCTTGTAGATGTTCGTAATACTGGTTTAACTGGTAAAGAAGCTGAACACTTACTCGATGAAGTAGGTATTACATGTAATAAAAATACAATTCCATTTGATCCAGCTAGCCCATTTGTAACAAGCGGTATTCGTCTTGGTACGCCAGCTCTTACAACGCGTGGTTTGCAAGTGAAAGATATGGAAGAAATTGCCGATATTATTGCAGTGGTTCTTAAAAATCCTGAGGATAAATCGGTCCATGAAGAAGCTAGTAAACGTGTTGCTGCACTTTGTGAAGCGTATCCATTGTACTAATCGATTGTATTAATATTAAATATATATTTATAGTCCTATAAGTTTATAGGTAGTGTAAAAGGGGTGTGCCATCGGCACATCCCTTTCAATATTTTTATGGCATGATTTTCTAATCTGTGATAGAGTAAATATGATAGTTAATCGCTAGAATGGGATATGTATATTGTTTTATAGGAGGACAGTCATGAAAGTTAATGTTATGACACATCCATTGATTCAACACAAAGTTACATTGATGCGTGACGTACAAACAGGCTCTAAAGATTTCAGAGAACTACTTGATGAAATTACTATGTTGATGGGGTATGAAATTACACGCAACTTACCACTTGAGGATGTGGAGGTAGAAACACCACTAACTAAAATGACTGGCAAACGAATTGCAGGTAAAAAACTGGGTATTATTCCAATTCTTCGCGCTGGTCTAGGTATGGTAAATGGTATGCTTAGTTTAATTCCAACTGCAAAAGTTGGTCATATTGGTTTGTACCGTGATCCTGAAACTTTGAAACCAGTAGAATACTACTGTAAACTACCATCTGACGTAGGGGAACGCGACTTCATCGTAACTGATCCAATGCTTGCTACTGGTGGTAGTGCAGCCGCAGCGATTACATTGCTAAAAGAAAAAGGTGCTAAACATATTAAATTAATGTGCTTAGTAGCTGCTCCCGAAGGTGTAGAGGCTGTAAATAAAGAACATCCTGATGTTCCTATTTATGTAGCGGCCCTCGACGAAAAACTTAATGATCATGGTTACATCTTACCTGGCTTAGGGGATGCTGGTGACCGTATCTTCGGTACAAAATAAAATACAATAAAACGACATATTAGAATATAATAAGGGGACATGACGACATATTATTAGATTTGAAATAATAACAAATTATCTAAGGCGTATGTCGTTTTCTCTTATTTAGGGTTGAATAAAAATTACATAAGGTATACAATACAAGTGTAAAAGTATTTTTTTATTTTAGGTGGGACGGATTTTGTTCACATGGGACGAAAAACGATTCATGTAATCCCAACGGGTAAAGGAGGGACCCGATGAACGAATTTCTAATGATATGTGAACGTATTGTTCCTGAAATTGTTAGCGTATTGAAGGAGCGATACAAAATACTAAACCACCTTGTTTATGAAGAGCCTATAGGCCGTAGAACATTAGCTACCGCAACGGATCTTCCAGAGCGAACCGTACGAAGTCATATTGAGTTAATGCGTGCTAATGGTCTTGTAGACATTTATAAACCAGGGATTTTTCTCACTGATGAGGGACATGCAATTGTTCCGAAGTTACGAAATTTTTTAAATGAGCTAGATCGTATTAACGAGCTAGAACATCGATTGACTGAAGCACTTCATATCGATAGAGTTGTTATTACACCTACAGAAGGAACCTTGATGGTTAAAAAGTTAGGTTTTACAGCGGCAAAGTTATTGCAAGACCTATTGAAACCTAATGCAGTAGTAGCCATCAGTGGGGGTAGTACCATGGCAGCAATAGCTGAAGAAATGCCTATCTTACCTTTCAATCCTACTGTGGTACCAGCCCGTGGTGGCGTTGGTGAAGTAGTGGAATACCAAGCTAATGTAATTGCTTCGGTGCTTGCTGAACGACTAAGTGGTTCCTATAAGATGCTCCATTTACCTGATGGACTTTCACAAGACTCATTACATATGCTCATGACTTGTGAACCACAAATTAAAGAAATTGGAGACCTCATTAGTAGGACTGACATACTATTATTTGGTATTGGTACTGCAATGCGCATGGCGGATCAGCGCCATATTGCCGATGATGTGCGTAAGCAGTTGGTAGATAATCATGCGGTAGGTGAAGCACTTGGCCAATATTGTGACATTGAGGGTAAGTTAATTTATTCTACTAATAATATTGGTTTATCACTTCCCGATGTAGTAAAGGTTCCCAATGTTATTGCTGTAGCTGGCGGACAAGAAAAAGCGAGCGCTATTATAGGTGTGATGCGAGCTTGCCAGAAAGGTATACTTATTATTGATGAGCAAGCAGCCGAAGGTATGCGTCAATTGTTACAAATTTCTGCCTTATAGGCGAATTAGTAGTTATAAATTTTAGTTTGAATTTGGTTAGAATTTTTGTTATTAGGAGGATCTAACAATGGCAGTAAAAGTTGGTATTAACGGTTTTGGTCGTATCGGTAAATGTGTAGTTCGCGCAGCGATTAATAATCCTGATGTGGATGTAGTGGCAATTAATGCAACTGGTGATAATGAAGGTACTGCATTATTGTTAAAATACGATTCCGTACACGGTACAATTCCTAATGAAGTAACATTTGATGAAGAAAATATCTACGTTGATGGTAAAAAAATCCGTGTATTCCATGACCGCGACGCTTCTAAATTACCTTGGTCTGAAGAAGGCGTAGAAATTGTTATGGAATGTACTGGTAAATACCGTGATGCAGAGGAAGCAAAGGTTCATTTGAATCAACCTACTGTAAAAAAAGTATTAATCTCTGCACCTGGTAAAAACGAAGACTTAACTATGGTTATGGGCGTTAACCAAGATATGTATGATCCTGCAAAACATCACATTATCTCTAATGCATCTTGTACAACAAATTGCTTGGCTCCATTTGCTAAAGTATTATGTGATGAATTCGGTATCAAACGCGGTATGATGACTACAATTCATTCCTACACAAATGACCAAAAAATTCTTGATGCACGTCATAAAGATCCTCGCCGTGCTCGTGCTGCAGCAATGTCCATCATTCCTACAACAACTGGGGCAGCGAAAGCTGTTGCTAAAGTATTGCCTCAATTAAAAGGTAAATTAGATGGTTTTGCATTGCGCGTTCCTACTCCAGACGTATCTGCTACAGATCTTGTTTGCGAACTTGAAAAACCGGCTACTAAAGAAGAAATCAACGAAGCATTTCGCAAAGCAGCAGCTGGTGAATTAAAAGGTATTCTTGGTGTATCTGATGTACCATTGGTATCCTGTGATTTCAGCTCTGATTCTCGTAGCTCCATTGTTGATGCTGATTTGACAATGGTTATGGATGGCAACATGGTAAAAGTTGTTTCTTGGTATGACAACGAATGGGGTTACTCCGAACGTCTTATTGACATGGCCGCATTTGTAGCAAGCAAAGGCTTATAATCAGGAGGCTTTGATGAAACAAACAATTGAAGGTTTACAAGTAGCTAATAAAACAGTATTTGTTCGTGTTGATTTTAATGTTCCTATGAAAGACGGTGTCATCACTGATGACACTCGTATTCGTAGTGCATTACCTACTATCAATTACTTAATCGAAAAAGGGGCAAAGGTTATCCTTGCTTCTCACTTTGGTCGTCCTAAGGGAGAACGCAAACCAGAAATGTCTTTGGCACCATGTGCTAAGCATTTATCTGACCTTATCAACAAGCCTGTAGCATTCGTAGATGACTGTATTGGTCCTAAAGTTGAAGAAGCTGTAAAAGCATTACAATCTGGTGATGTATTGATGCTTGAAAATTTGCGTTACCACAATGAAGAAACTAAAAATGACCCTGAGTTTGCTAAGCAATTGGCATCTCTTGCAGATGTTGCTATCAATGATGCGTTTGGTGTATCTCACCGTAATGCGGCATCTGTAGTCGGTATTGCTGATTATATCCCTATGGCAGCAGGTTTCTTGCTCAAAAAAGAAATTGACGCATTAAGTGCAGCTATAGTACATCCAAAAACACCTATGGCAGCTATTATTGGTGGCGCGAAAGTTACAGATAAAATCTCCGTTATTTCTAACTTATTGCCTAAAGTTGATGTAATGATCATCGGCGGTGGTATGGCTAATGCGTTCATTAAAGCGCAAGGTTGCAATATTGGTAGCTCCTTATTTGAAGAAGGTCAAGAAGTTATCGCTACAGACCTTGTTATGGAAGCTCGTGTAGCAGGTGCTAAATTACTAACACCTATTGATGCTGTAGTAGCAGATGCTTTCAGCAACGATGCTAATACTAAAATCGTTGATGTTGATCAAATCGAAGATGGCTGGATGATATTAGATATTGGGCCTAAAACCCGCGAACTTTATGTAGAAGCATTGGCGCCAATGAAGACTATTATTTGGAATGGTCCTATGGGCGTATTTGAAATGGAAAACTTTGCAGCTGGTACAAATGCAGTAGCGAAAGCTGTAGCTGAATCTGATGCGATGACTATCGTTGGTGGTGGCGACTCTGTAGCAGCCATTGAAAAAAGTGGTTTAGCAGATAAAATTAGCCACATCTCCACAGGTGGCGGTGCATCTTTAGAATTCTTAGAAGGCAAAATCCTACCGGGTATTGCTGCATTGTCCGAGGCATAATATGAGAAAACCCATTATTGCAGGGAATTGGAAAATGAATGGCACCATTGCATCTGGATCAATTCTGATCGAAGCGTTTAACAGCGTGTTACAAGATATGGAATTGTCCTGTGATGTAGTTGTATGTCCGCCTTTTACAGCTATCGAACGTGCTGTAGTATTGACGAAAAATACAGCTATTGAAGTAGGTGCACAAACTATGGATTATCATGATGCTGGTGCGTTTACTGGTGAGATTTCACCACTTATGCTTACAGAAGTAGGCGTTAATTATGTAATCATCGGTCACTCTGAGCGCCGTGAATATTATGGCGAAACAGATGAGACCGTTAATGCAAAAATTAAAAGTGCATTTCATCATAATTTGAATCCTATTGTCTGTGTTGGTGAAAGTTTAGAACATCGTGAAACGGGTCATACACTTGATTGGATTACGTCTCAACTAAAAGGGGCTTTGGCTGATATTCCGAAAGAACAAGTCAGTCAATTAATCATTGCGTACGAACCAATTTGGGCTATCGGTACGGGCAAGACAGCAACGGCTGATCAAGCTGAAGAGGTATGCAAAGAAATCCGCAATTACATTCGATCTTTATATGATAATGAAACTGCCGATGCAGTACGCATCCAGTATGGTGGTAGCGTTAAATCAGAAAATGCACTAGAAATCCTTGGAGAGCCTAATATTGACGGTGCTCTCGTAGGTGGTGCATCACTTGTGGTCGATGAATTTATTGATATTATTAAAGCTGCAAACCAAGTAAGCGCTTAATATGAGGTTACAAATGGCTAAATTAGAGGCTCCCGTAATGCTAGTCATCCTAGATGGCTTTGGCTTGGGGGATAAATCAGACACAACCAATGCTGTAGTACAGGCGAAGCCGCTCTGTTTTAATCGATTATGGGATACGTATCCACATACAACATTAGAAGCATCAGGGCTTGCGGTAGGCCTTCCAGAAGGTCAAATGGGAAATTCTGAAGTTGGCCATTTAAATCTTGGCTCTGGTCGCATAGTGTATCAAGATTTGACTCGTATTACTAAAGATGTCGAGTCTGGTGAGTTTTATAATCGCCCTGTTATGAAGGAACTATACGAAGTAGCTAAGAAGCAAAGCTTACATCTTATAGGCCTAGTTTCAGATGGCAATGTGCATTGCTCCTTAGATCATATTAAGGCAGTCATCAAGGGGGCTCATGATAATGGAATCGAGCATGTGTATGTCCATGCTTTGCTCGATGGTCGTGATGTAGCTCCACAATGTGCACAAGGCTATTTAAAGGACTTAGAAACGTATATGGCTGATCTCAATTGTGGTAAAATTGCTACAGTTAGTGGTCGCTATTATGCAATGGACCGCGATAATCGTTGGGACCGCGTTGAATTGGCATATAATGCCATCGTACATGGTCAAGGTGAAATAGCTACATCTGCATGTGAAGCGGTGCAACAGTCTTATGATAAAGATGCGGCAGATGAGTTTGTACTTCCTACGGTGATTGATGCTGCAGGGACTATCAAAGATGGAGATGCGGTTATATTCTGTAACTTCCGCCCAGACCGTGGTCGTGAACTTACAAAGGCACTAGTGTTACCTGATTTTGATGGTTTTAAACGGAAGCCACTATCTATATATATGGCAACTATGACAAAATACGAGGATGGTTTGCCCGTACATATTGTGTATGAAAAGGATACATTATCTGAAACATTAGGTGAAGTTCTAAGTGCAGGCGGTTATCGCCAATTGCGCATCGCAGAAACAGAAAAGTATGCTCATGTTACATATTTCTTCAATGGCGGTGAAGAGGAACCCTTTGAAGGGGAGGATCGCATTCTCGTAAAATCCCCTCAAGTGGCGACCTATGATTTACAGCCAGAAATGAGCGCTTATGAAGTGACCGATAAGGTTGTACAAGCGATACAAGATGAAACATATGACATGATCATCTTGAACTTTGCAAATCCAGATATGGTTGGTCATACTGGTAGCTTTGAAGCTGCCGTTAAAGCGGTTCAAGCAGTAGATACTTGTTTAGGTCGTATCGTGGAGGCTATTCGTAGCAAGAAAGGTCATCTGTTAGTTACAGCAGATCATGGTAATGCAGAGCTTATGGTTAACCATGAAACAGGTAAGGTACATACGGCACATACAACGAACTTGGTTCCTTTAATTTTAATGAGCGACAGTTTAAAAACAGCTACATTAGAAGCTGGTAAATTATGTGACATTGCTCCTACATTATTAGATTTAGCTGGGATACAACAACCAAAAGCTATGACAGGTCACAGCTTGGTACATAAAGCATAATATGGAGCTTTCACTATATTAGTAGTTAATTAGAGTTATAAGCCTATAAGGTTTAGCTCAATATATATAATGGCTGTCAGATGGCAGTTATTCCATTAGATTATATGAGGTGAAAAAATGGCAGTAATTGAACAAGTCATTGCAAGAGAGATTTTAGATTCCCGCGGTAATCCAACAGTTGAAGTTGAAGTATGTTTAGAAGATGGTACTATTGCGACAGCAGCAGTTCCATCTGGTGCTTCCACAGGTATGTTTGAAGCCGTAGAATTACGGGATGGAGATAAATCTCGTTACTCCGGTAAAGGTGTTTTAAAAGCTATCGATAATGTAAATGCTAAAATTGGTCCTGCACTTATCGGTTATGACGCTACAGAACAAGTGGCAATCGATAACTTGATGTTGCAACTTGACGGTACAGACAATAAATCTAACCTTGGTGCAAATGCAATTCTTGGCGTATCCATGGCAGTAGCTCGTGCGGCGGCTGAATCTTTGGACTTGCCATTATTTGTATATCTTGGTGGCTTCAATGCTAAAGAGTTGCCAGTTCCTATGATGAATATCTTGAATGGTGGCGCACATGCAGATAACAACGTAGATATTCAAGAATTCATGATCATGCCTGTAGGCGCTAAATCTTTTGCAGAAGCTCTTCGTAGCTGTGCAGAAGTATACCATACTTTGAAATCCGTACTTCACAATAAAGGTCTTAGTACTGCAGTAGGTGATGAAGGTGGTTTCGCACCTAACTTGTCATCTAATGAAGAAGCATTAGAAGTAATTTGTGAAGCTATTAAAGCTGCTGGTTATGAACCAGGAAAAGATTTCAAATTGGCACTTGATTCTGCATCTTCTGAATTCTACGAAGATGGTAAATACAATCTAGCTGGCGAAGGCAAAGTTAAAACAGCTGCTGAAATGGTAGACTTTTACGAATACCTAGTAGGTAAATACCCAATTGTATCCATCGAAGATGGTCTTGCTGAAGAAGATTGGGAAGGCTGGAAATTGTTGACAGACCGCCTTGGTGACCGCGTACAACTTGTTGGTGATGATTTATTTGTGACTAACACAAAACGTTTGGCTCGTGGTATTGAGCTTGGTGTAGGTAATTCTATTCTTGTAAAAGTTAATCAAATCGGTACTCTCACTGAAGCTTTTGATGCTATGGAACTTGCTAAACGTGCTGGTTACACTTGCGTAGTATCTCACCGCTCTGGTGAAACTGCAGATACATTCATTGCTGATATTGCTGTAGCTGTAAATGCTGGTCAAATCAAGACTGGCGCACCGGCTCGTTCTGAACGTGTAGTAAAATATAATCAATTACTTCGCATTGAAGAAATGTTATACGAAACAGCTCAATATAAAGGTAATGACGTTTTTTATAACTTAAAATAAGATACGTTATATCTAATAGTCCAATAAGGGCGCCCTTTGGGGCGCCTTTTTTGTATGTCTAAAAATAGAAAAGTTTTCGCTTCGTGGATTTTTAAAAATAAAAGAGGGATTTAGAGGCTGATGTCGAAACCTATAACGCCATACGCTAGTGTGAGGTAAAAACATACCGCAAGGTATTGGAGGTGACCATGTATGTAGACGTAACATTAGACGATATTATCTTGTATGCCTTAGAACACCATGTGAGCGATATCCACTTTGATCCCGTTAAAAGTGGTGCTCATGTTCGGTTGCGAAAAGATGGACTGCTACAACATTACATGACTGTATCATTTGAAGAAGCTGAACTCATTATCAACCGTATTAAGGTTTGTAGCTCTCTAGATATTAGCGAGAAGCGTTTACCACAAGATGGGCGTTGGTCTTGGAGTCATAAAAATAAGTCTGTAACGATGCGTGTATCTACATTGCCTAGCCTATACGGAGAAACCTTAGTATGTCGCCTTATGGGAAATGAAGGGAGTCATAAAGACTTAAAAGAATTAGGCATGCAGCCGGATATCTTTGAGCACATTGAACAATTATTAAAACGTCCTTATGGATTATTACTTATCTGTGGACCTACAGGCAGTGGTAAGACAGCTACTTTATATGCCATGCTTCGCATGTTAAATTTAGACGAAACTAAGCTTATCTGTCTTGAAGATCCTGTAGAAGCCGAAATCAAAGGGGCTATACAAATTGGTATTAATGAAAAGATTGGATTTACCTTTGCCAAAGGTCTTCGCTCTGTATTACGGCAAGATCCAGATACGATTATGATTGGTGAAATTAGGGATAAGGAGACCGCAGAGTTAGCCGTTAAGTCTGCTTTAACGGGGCATCGCGTATTATCTACTATACATACCAATACAGCTATAGGCGTTGTAACGCGACTCATGGATATGGGCGTAGAGCCGTACTTAATACGGGCTACTTTAATGGGGGCTATTGCACAACGGCTAGTACGAAAATTCGATGGTACATCATATCAGGGACGGACTGCTCTATTTGAATACTTAGAAATACCAGCTAATTCAGCTCATTGGGACGAATTAGAAACACATTTATTATTGTCATTAGAAGAGTCTGCTCGTAAGGCCGTATCTCAGCATGTTACATCTATAGAGGAGGTGCATCGTTGTGGACTCATGCTGTAAGAGTGAAAGTTTAGAAACTATTGTAGAAAATGCAATACAACTATCATCAACAGATATTCATCTACAATGTGGTCAGCCTATCTATTTGCGACATGGTGATGGATTAAGGGCTACTTCCTTTATGTGTACTACAGAATTAATCGAGGATATATTGCGTCGTTGCGGTATAGCATCCTATGAGTGGCAGTCTCTTGATGAGGCTTGTTCCTGTTGTGGTGTGCGTATCCGTGTTCATCTATATCGAGCTAATCAGACCATATGTGGTACATTGCGATTACTTTGTCATCAGCAACTTAAGTTAGATGATAATAGTGAAGGTCAGTTATTACAAAAGCTATGTGAAGCACATGATGGTCTATTGCTTGTTTGTGGCCCTACAGGCAGTGGTAAAAGTTTTACCTTAGCTTGTTGTATTGATTATATAAATCAGACTATGGAACGTCACATTATTACCTTAGAAGACCCTATCGAATTTGAGTTTGTATCTAAAAAGTCTTTAATACATCAACGACAATTAGGTGCTGATATTAATACTATGTCAGATGGTATTCGAGATGCTTTACGAGAGGATCCGGATGTCATTATGGTAGGCGAACTTCGAGATCGTGAAACCCTTGAAGCGGCACTTCATGCGGCAGAGACTGGTCACCTTGTAATGGCAACTATGCATACACAGCGTGCAGTGATGGCGGTTCACCGCATGATTTCTCTATTTCCTGGGGAGCAACAAGAAGAGATACGGAATCAAATATCTCAAGTGTTACGGGCCGTTATATGTCAGCGTTTACTTCGATGGAATAAAAAGTTCATTACTATTCGTGATATTTTGCTAAATACCCATGCAGTAGCAAATTTGATACGGACCCGTAAGGAACCACAAATCATATCTATTCAAGAAACGCAACTACCGATGAAAACATTAGAAATGGCTGTGCGAGATGTAAAGGCACAATATGGAGCCCAACAACAATTGCATACCTTGCTCGATCAACAATTATCGTAGGTGAATATATGGAGGCTTATGAATATGTCGTAAAAAATAATCAAAATGAAACAGAAAAAGGTTTGATGTGGGGGGATTCAGAACAAGAAATTGCAATACGGTTAAAACGAGATGGTTATAGAATTTATAGGATATCGTTGCAGGATGAAAGAAAGAAACATAAATGGAATCATACTATGGTGGTAGATGTGACTTATCAATTAGGTCTACTCATTGAATCTGGTGTTCCGTTACGGCGAGCCTTACAGTTGCTCTGCCAGGGGAAACGAGGACTACTCTATACAGCTTTATATGAATCCATAGAGCGTGGTCAGACTTTATCACAGGCTTTACGAAGTGAAGGATGTCCTCCTATTGCTTTGGCTTTACTAGAAAGTGGTGAAGCAGCGGGCACCTTGGGTGAGAGTTTACAATATATATCCCGTCACTATGATTGGGAGAGGCAGCTGAAACAAAAGGTTATGAGTGCTATTTCCTACCCTTTATTTCTTCTTTTAATGATGAATATATTTTTTCTAGTTACCATTTTGTTTATTATTCCTTCGTTTGAACAGGTATTTACCACTATGCATATTACATTACCTTTGATGACGCGAGCTCTTTTTGCATTAGGACAAGGGTTAAAATCGCATCCTCTAATGGTAATAGCTATACATTGTGTTGTAATAGGTTCCTTAGCATTTGCTTATAAACAGCATAGTATAAAGTGTAAAGTACATCGTTGGCTTTGGCTGTTGGCTCACCGATACCAATGGAGTACTTGTGTGTATTATACAAGTATTTTAAAAGTTTGGGCTCTCTTACTAGATTCTGGTATTTCTATCATTCAAACCATGAATATTACTCGCCCTTTGTGGGGGAATATATATGGTGTTGAATGTAGTAAACAAGTGGAAGCAAGATTATTATCAGGACACTCACTGGAAGAAAGTTTACGTAGTGGTCAGATAGGAAATGCTTTTATATGGCAAATGGTGTCCATTGGAGAAGAGAGTGGTGAATTAGTAAAAATGTTAAACCACTGTGGCTACTACTATGAATCTATACTTTCAAAATATATTGCTCGTTTAGAACGATTATTGGAACCAATTTTACTAACCATAATGGGAATCGGTGTAGCCGTATTAGTTGTATCTGTTATGTACCCCTTATTTACGTCCATTGCCAACTTAGGAGGGCAATAGATATTGTTATTACTTAACTATTAAAAGGAGAATATTATGAAGTCTGTTATGCATATGATTCATGGAGTGAATCATCGATTAGAAATGTGCGGTCAATGGGTCGTAGATCGACTACATATTTCTCGTGTTCGAGAAGGGTTTAAAAAATCGAGAAAAGGCGGATTTACTCTCGTTGAGTTAATGGTTGTAGTAGCGGTTATCGCTATATTAGCGGCTATTGCGATGCCACAATTCTTATCTGCAGCGGATAAAGCTCGAAACGCTAAAGAAACAGCAGATATTCAAATTATTAAAAATGCCACTCAATTGTATATGATTGATAAGAATGTCGACACACCTCCAACAGTAGAAAATCTATATAAGGAAGGATATCTTACTGAACATGTTAAGACTGCAAAAGGAAAAGAATACACTATTACTTATGAAGTTGTCAGTGGTGGGACTTCAAAATCTGTTGTTGTTAAAGCACCTAATGAGCCTTAATTAACTTGTATAGATTATGAATTATATACGTTAGTTATATGAAAGGACAAGGTATGAAAGGGACTAATTATGTAATAGGACTTTTTGTATATATAGCATCTATATTGTTACCTATTATAGTTTCATCAAAAGCAATATCTTATACTCACATTGCTTTGTATGCTGTGTTTTCACTCATCATCATAGCAGGTGCTACCATCGATATGCATTACTATATATTGCCTGATGAAGGGGCATTGGCTCTTGTAATAGGTGGCATGATATATAGCTATATAAATGATCAATCTATGTTAGTAACCTTATTAAGTGTTATCAGCGTAGGTACTATTACATATGGACTTCGTTTGATTAGCCGTAAAGGCTTTGGTATAGGCGATATTAAATGGTTTTCTGCTATTGCAATATGGCTCACTCCATGGGAAATTATATGTTTCTTTTACGTAACTTTTTGTGTTGGTTCTCTCTATCTCTTACTCACCGGTTATCGTAATCGATATATCCCATTTGGTCCCTTTCTATGCTTTGGCGGATGGTGTGCCTTACATGGTGGTTCCTATATGGAGGTGCTTTATCAATGGTTAAGGTGCAACTTATAAATCGTCAGAGTGGATCTTTATTGGCGGAATGGATTATTACTATTGGTTTAATCTTATTGCTCATCTCCATTGCCTTACCTATTGTGACAACACCTAGTCGTTATACTTTAAATGGTGCTACGCAAGAGGTGGCGTATATGCTCAAGAAAGTTCAATTGTGGTCTATGTTAGGGCATAAATCTAATGGTAAAGGGAGAATGCTTTTTATTTTAAATAAGGACAGTTACACCTTAGAGGAAGATGTTAATCATCATACTGTAAACATATCATTACCGCAAAATATTGAGAACGAACGGTCTATAACAATTATTTCTTTTTCAGCCTTAGGCTTACCTTATGATGGGACAGAAATTATTTTGAAAGATCGTGAAAGTGGTGAGAAAAATCGTATATGGATATCTGTACAAACGGGGCGAATTAGATGGGAAGAAGTGCACTGAAGGATTTATGTATGGTGACGCTTTAATATCAGCCGCTATAATCATGTTCATTTTACCGATTATATTATCTATATTTTGGATGGCTACTCTTACGGTATATAAGGCGTATTATTGGGATCATATATTGCAAGATACCATAACGTATTTAGAAGTGGCTAAAGCTTCTTATTATAAGAATGGAACAATAGAAACTGGTGTATATAATTCTCAATTTACAATGAGTCCCAGTGAAAAAATTACCTATAAAATACATATAAAGCCTGTAGTGATAGAAGGTGTATCTTTACAACGATTAACAGTAGATGCCATCGACAATCAATCTGTTGTCTATTCTCTATCAGTTGATTTGGAGGGGATACATTGAAGGGCGAGGATATAGAAACGGTAATTGGGAAGAATAAAGAATACAAGCAGAATCCCATAACAGATAGAAATAAAAATAGAAATGATATGGGTTTTATTTTGTATTCTACGCTTATTAGTATGATGATTTCTATCATAGTCCTTACCTTATTGTTAGGTATCGTATTCTATGCAGTTATGTGGGATGCTAAATTACTTGATAGTGTAGCTATGATGGAGGATGGTCGATATACACGGCGTATGGTTGTGGCTCATATGATATGGAATCCTGTGAAGGTTACTGTAGAAGATCGTAATACAAGTTTATATATTCACGATACAAAGCGCACAACCTTAACTGTACAACGTCATGCATTATACAGAAAATTAACGGATGGTAGCTTGCAACCTGTTAGTGGTAGTCGAATTGTAGGAACTACAGATAAAAGAAATGTGGGCTATACCCAAGAATACCCTTTTAGTGTAGATACTAATGGGACCGTGTATTTACGTTGGTATATTAATAATCGTTTTGTTAATGATAGAAAATACACAAGTGGTTATGGAGGATTATCTATATATGAGGTCTCTGTTGGACAGAGTGCTATTTATGATTGGTATACAAGTAAAGAGGAGACAGATTATGAACGTAGGAGTCCATAACGCGGGCTTTATTACATATATAGCGATACTTACAATGTCCTTTTTATTATTATTAGCTTTTATGGGGCTGCGTATAGGACAAATATGTGAAAGTAATGTGGTAGACGAATTGCATTTGGAAGAGGCTCATTACGCGGCACAGAAAGGTGTTCATTGGTTTGTGGGCTATTGTAAATTAGGAAATGTATGGGACTTTCAAAATAAATTAGTTGTGATAGATGATGAAAATGTAGAGATTACTATTGAAGCAGACCAATCAACAGATAATCCGCGACATATTATAAGTTATGGAAAATTGAAAAATAGTGAAATCGTGAGTCGTGTACATATGTATGTGACCGTAGATAAAGAAAAACATATGCATGTTATAAAGGTAAAACCTTATTGAGGTGATTCTATGAAACGAAAAAAGAGAATACATTCTGGAGTATGTATAACTGACGAACATATTGTATGTGTTACCGCTCATATAGAAAATAAAACAATGGTCATTACTGATGCGTTAGAAATGAAGCGTACAGGACCTATTGATGAAGACGTTACAAAATTTATAGAAACGTATGATTTAGATGAAGGGGCTTATAGTATTGTTGCTAATATTGATACACAAATGCATGTAGCACCTTATGATCCTCATGATTTTGATATGAAGGAGTTTATAAAGTGGAATATAGAGGACTACTTTAGTTTTGAGGGGGATAGTTTCCAAATGGATGCTTGTCGCCGGGAATATCCACGACACAATTATCATATGTTTATGGTGGCTGTAGATCGGCATTCACTAGAGCTTTTGAAGCAAGGTATACGAGATACTTATGCACCTGTTGATGTTATTGATTTTTGGCCTATTCCTATTTGTTATTGCTTGATGCGGCGCAGCGGTACTGTAACAGGTGTTGTGGAAGAAGGCGCCATGCATTTATGGCTTTGGTGGAATGATATATGCATTCAAGAGTGTATTGTACCTATTACTAGTAGCGATGTAGCTGAAGCTATGGATAAGTTAGGAGTGAGATTACAAGACTTTGGTATAGATGAGATACAGGGAATTCGGATGTATGGGTTAGAATCTATAACAAATGAAGAACGGACAGATATGGAAGGTATAATTTCCATGTATGGAGAAACTGAATATATTCCATTATTATTCTTAGGTCGTGGCCGTAATCGTTGCAAGCAAGGACAATTAGATTGGGACATGGCTATTGGCATGGCAGCAAGGGGGCTGAAATGGATTGGATTGGGCTGGTAAGAATAGATGTATTAATTTAATGACACGATCCTTACGATGGCATAGTTTATGGCATACCTATCGATACTTTCTTTACGGGATAAGTTTTATATACGTTATAGTAGGGTTTGTTACCCTATATAGTTGTTGGTCAAGTTATCGTAGCTATGAAAATCGAAAGATAGACTTTGTGCGATTGCAAGCAAATGCTCAGTATCAAGAAATACATCAACAATATGGTGAATTAATGGAAATAAGAAATAAAATAATAAAGAATAAAATCCTTAAGAATCAAACAGATATATTACCCAATACAATGGTCGTATATATTCTTGATGCCGCTATGGCAGAACATATTAGTTTACAGCATCTTAGCGTTAAGGAAGGCCGTATCAGTATGGATGGTATAGGCATGAGTGACGAAGTATGTCGTAAATTTATTGCTATTCTCCAACAAAAATTACTAGGGATTGAGTGTCATGGAACAGTTAAAGCAGATAAAGGTGTTTATACATTCCATATGGACGGATCTAAAAGAGAGCACAACGTATCAGGTCAAGAGAATATTAGTGAGCCTAGTGTTGTGGGCGATGCTCATTAGCCTTTCTATGTATGGGCATATCTATTTTGAAGAAAAAAATAATAGCTTAAAAAATCAACAAGAAAATTATATTATACAAATGAATGCTGAGTCAGATTATATAGAGTCTAATGAAGCAAAACTATTAGAATCTTTTACACGGAACAAGACATCTAATACGAGTTCTAATACAAATATTTTTGATTCCTTGCAAGGAGAACCATTAATGATTGTCAGTACTGATGAGCATGAAGGTATACTAGAATTAACAGTATTAGGTAGTACAGAGCGTATGATTAACTGGATAAATACTGTTGAAGAAAAGGATCCTTCACGCCGTATAGAAATAGAAGATATAGAACGTAAAGGTAATGTAGTTTATGTGCATTGTGCAATTAAATCGATTATAAAACCTTAATGAAAATCGGATGTACTGTATAGAGACAGATTATAGATTTTATGTCTATAGTCTGTCTTTGTTTTTGGACCATTTTATAGTACAATGAAGGATATGTAATGATAAGGGGCACATAATAGATGATAATAAAACGGAATATTATGCTCATCGGTTCTATGGGAAGTGGCAAAAGTCACTTTGGACGGAACCTTGCAGAACGCAAGGGTTGGCAATTTGTAGATACCGATCGTGTATTAGAAAGTCGTTTTGGGTTGCCCATTGCTGAGATTTTTAAAAAGATAGGAGAAAAAGCATTCCGCCGCGCCGAAATGGATGTACTAAAAAAGGTTTGCTTATACCATGAAGCAGTGATTTCTGTGGGTGGGAATTTTCCTATTGAACATCGCACCTTAAAGGTATTAAAAAAATATTCCTATATTATTGGTATCCGAGCTGCACAATTCCGTATTGTCAGTCGCGTGAATCGCCGTGTTGGGAAACGGCCTACCATGGACTATAGTAATGTGAATGCCTTTGTACATGCTATGATACAATCGTGGAAGCCCGTGTATAAGCAGTGCGATTTTGTACTAGATACAACAAATGGCCGGACCTATGATTTTATACAGCGTATTGAGGATGAATTAGATGCCTCAGATGTGCATTTTAAAGCAAGACGTCAACCCAATGATACAAACAATGTAGATGCTAAAGAAGCAGCTGAAGATATACAATTTAATAATCAACAAAGTAGGAAAAAAGAGATTTCTGAAGCAGTATCAAAAAGAGCAATGTCTAATAAAATTCGTTATGATAAGAGGTATAAACAAAAGACTTCTAATCAAACGAATAAAAAAGGTAAAGCACATAGTATATCCAAACAACGTACACCACAAGGGGGTAATGGATATGAGAAGAATCGCAATACTAACAAGCGGCGGAGACGCACCTGGAATGAACGCCGCCATAAGAGCGTTAACTAGAAAAGCTATACATGAAGGCTTTGAAGTGTTTGGCATTGAGCGTGGCTATTTAGGTGTTATTGAGGAAAAAATATTTCCTTTATCGAATCGAGACGTTGGTGGCATCATAACACAAGGTGGCACGATGCTGAAAACGGCTCGTTTTCCAGAATTTCAAAATGAAGAAATTCAACGCAAAGCTTATGATATTTTGAAAGCTTATGACATCGACCATCTAGTCGTTATCGGTGGTGATGGCTCCATGCGTGGTGCTGCAAGTTTATCTAAACTTGGTATGTCTACTATGACCATTCCATGTACGATTGATAATGACATGGGTGGCACACAATATACGATAGGCTATGATACGGCTCTCAATACGGTAGTTGATGCGGTTGGACGTATTCGTGATACATCAAACTCCCATGAACGTGTAGCCATTGTAGAGGTAATGGGGCGCAAAGCTGGACATATTGCATTAAAGGCAGGCCTAGCTTGTGGGGCAGAAATAGTTTTGGTTCCGGAAAATCCAATGTCTTTACATGCGGTTTGTCGTCATTTAAAGGAAACACAAATTCGGGGTAAAGAATATAGTGTTATCCTTGTTGCAGAAGGTGCCTATAACAGCGGTGAGGTGAAAGCTTTTATCAAGGAGCATACAGAATTTGATCCTAGCCTAACTGTGTTAGGCTACTTACAACGTGGCGGTGGTCCATCGGCATTTGATGCTATTTTAGCGGCTCGCATGAGTGAAGTCTGTATTAATCTATTGATGAGTGGTGTCGCTAACCGATTAGTGGGCTATATAGATGGTCATATCCGTGCGCTATCTTATGAAGAGGCAGAACGTCTTGAATTTCCAATCGATGAGAAGGATTATAGATTATTGTCAATATTGAGTAGTTAATGGCCCGTAAGGGCCATTTTTTATATATCATAATTTATTCATTAATGAAATTATATTGCGTAAAAGCAATTGGTGCTGTATAATTTAAAAATACTATATGTGTTGATATAGAATAAATGTCTTTTTAATATATCTTCATCTTAAAAAAAGGAGATCATAATGAAAGAGTTCTTACAAAAGCATCGTAAACGCATAGTGACTGGTGCTGTTGTTCTTTGTGTTCTTGGTGGTGGCACATATTACTACATGGATAGTCTAAATGCAAATCAAGCACAAACGTTATACACTACTGGCAAGGTTGAAAAGGGTGATGTAAAAACTAGTATCAGTGCCACAGGTACTATTAACCCTGTAAATTATGTAGATGTTTCTACAAATGTTGCTGGTAAACTTGAAAAAGTTTTAGTTAAAGAGAATGATCAAGTTACGGCCGGTCAAGTTATCGCTTATATTGATACACGTCAATTACAAGCATCTGTTGATGATGCTCGTGCGGCGTTAGCCAAAGCAGAACTTGATATGAATCGTTATAAATCTTTGGCGGCTCAAGATGCTATTGCACAACAAACATATGATGATTCTGTAACATCTTATGAACGTGCTAAATCTACTTATGAACGTGCGGCTGCAGATTTAAGTGATGCTACTATTACAGCTCCAATGTCTGGTACTGTTGTTGGTACACCGCTAAAAGCCGGTCAAACTATTAGTACTGGTATTTCCACACAAATGATTATTGCTACCATTGCAGATTTAAAAAATTTAGAGATTTATCTTACTGTAGACGAAACCGATATTGGCAATATCAAACAAGGTGCTAAGGTAGAGTTTACTGTAGATTCTAAGCCAGGTGAAACTTTCACCGGTTACGTTTCTGAAATTGCAAAAGGTACAAAAGGTAATATGGGCACAACAAGTAGTAGCGTTGTGTACTATACTGTTAAGGTTCAAATTCCTGAAAATATTTCAGGTAATTTCTTACCAACTATGACGGCTCGTGCCACAATCTTTGGTGAAGATATTAAAAATACATTGGTAGTTCCTCTTACTGCTGTACGTACGGATAAACAAGGTGAGTATGTATATGTTATAAAAGATGGTCAACCAGTACGAACCGCTGTTTCTACAGGTGTAACTGGGGATACTAATGTTCAAATCTTAAAAGGTTTATCTGAAGGTGATGAAATTATCGTAAGCGGTGATGTGAATGCACCAAAGAATAATGTAGCTGGACCATTCTAAGGGTAGGTGCTTATGAACCAAACAGTAATTGACATACAAGGGATTACAAAAACCTATGTGAATGGCAAATTATCAGTACCTGTTCTGCATGGCATTGATTTAGTTGTCAATAAGGGTGAATTTGTATCCATTATGGGGCCATCTGGATCTGGTAAATCAACCTTTATGAATATTCTCGGATGTTTGGACCGACCTACAACTGGTTCTTATCGACTCAATGGAGACGAGGTTGCTACCTTATCTGATGATGAACTTGCGTATGTACGTAACAAACAGATAGGTTTTGTATTTCAAAGCTTTAATTTGTTGACAAAATTGACAGCCCTAGAAAATGTAGCGCTTCCTATGATTTATGCCGGTGTAAATAAAAAGATGCGCATTGAACGGGCCACTCAATTATTACAGTCTGTCGGCTTGGGCGAGCGTATGGACCATTTGCCATCCGAGTTGTCTGGTGGGCAACGTCAACGCGTGGCGATTGCTCGTGCATTGGCAAATAATCCTGCTATTATCATGGCTGATGAACCGACAGGGAATCTTGACTCCAAGTCAACCATTGACGTTATGAACATCTTTCGAGGCCTTCATGATGAAGGCCGTACGATTCTTCTAGTTACACATGAACCGGATATTGCTACGTACGCGAGTCGTAATGTAGTCTTGAAAGATGGGTTAATCGTAGAGGATTCGATCAATTCTAATATGACTCCTATAAAGGAGGTGCCTAATGTATAAAGAAAGTTTTCTAATGGCATGGGCTTCCTTGATTGCTAATAAATTGCGCTCCCTTTTGACCATGTTAGGTATCATTATCGGTGTAGCAGCTGTTATTGCCTTGGTATCTATCGGTAATGGGGTGAAGCAAGATATTGAGGATTCTATTTCTAGCTTAGGCTCTAACTTGTTGGTAGTTCTGCCAGGGGCGCCGCGGACGCCAGGTGCTAGATCTTCGCAGGGGTCCATGAAATCGTTGAAAATATCTGACTATGAAGCTATTGCTAAGTTAGAAGGTGTAAAAGCCGCCAGTCCTATGACAAATGGCTCTTATGTGGTGATTTATCAAAATAAAAACTGGACTACATCTGTTGCGGGGGTTAATTCTAACTTTCAGGACGTAAATAATTGGACTATGACATCTGGTCGATTTTTCTCCGATAAAAATGTTCAGAACCGAGAACGTGTAGCGGTTGTGGGACAAACGGTAGTAAAAAATTTGTTTGCTGATGAAGATCCTGTAGGCAAGGAAATCCGTGTTAAAAATATTCCATTCCGTGTCATTGGTGTTCTCAAAAGTAAAGGGAATGGAACCATGGGTAATGACCAAGACGATACGGTGTTAATTCCATATACAACATCAATGGAGCGCGTAGAGGGCATTGACTATCTTCGCAGGGTGTATGTTGTGGCTAAGGATGATGAGGGCATCGATCGTTTGCAGGCAGATATAGAGAACTTGTTGCGTGTTCGTCATAATATTAAAGATACAAATTTGGATGATTTCAATATTCAAAATATGAAATCCATTATGGAAACAGTGGCTCAGACGACCGGAACATTTACGTTATTCCTGGGGGCTGTTGCTGCGATTTCTCTAGTTGTAGGTGGCATTGGTATTATGAACATCATGCTTGTATCTGTAACGGAACGGACTCGAGAAATTGGTGTGCGTAAAGCTTTGGGGGCTACGTATAGCGTAATTGTTACGCAATTCTTAATAGAAGCCGTTGTAATCAGTTTGATAGGGGGCTTTATTGGTATTGCTTTCGGTATAGGAGCCTCAAAAGTAATCGGAATGGTATCTGGAATGAGTACAGTTGTATCTGTTCCAACAATCATAATGTCCTTTGCCTTTTCCATGGCTATTGGTTTGATTTTTGGTATATATCCAGCCCGTAAAGCGGCTAAACTCAATCCAATCGATGCATTGCATTATGAATAGTTTTGAATTTATAAATGTATTTTCTTAAGAACATACCATATAATTAGATAGAGTTATTCGCATATGGTGCGTTGCATGATACAATATGTATGATGTAACGCACCATTTTTATATGTTTGTATTGAATTTTGACATATAACTATAGAGATTTTCATACAGGTAATGTAATAGACTTAGTATTTAGATTAGTTAATCTATGGGTATGTATATAGAATGGAGAACCTTATGGCTACAACATTGTTAGAATATTTCAACGAATTACGAGATCAAAACCCATTTTCTTGGGTGAAAGATTCTGCGATTACAGCAGTGGAACCAGGTCATGCGGAAATGACATTGCAAACAAATGAAACAGATTACTGCAATTTTAGAGGGGATTTGCATGGTGCCGTATGTATTGGCTTAGCAGATAGTGTGATGGGGACTGCTTGTTTTACATTGGGAAAATCTGTTAGCACCATTGATCTTAATGGTAACTATGTGAAAGCTGTTAAGGGCGGTACTGTATTGCGTGGTGTAGCCAATGTAGAGCACAACGGTAAAACTACTATGGTTGCTACCGCTCGTATTTATAATGAATTAGGTGAACTTGTTCACTTGGCACGGGGTACATTTTTTGTACTAGAAGAGAAGCCATTACCTGATTTACCATGGCGTTTTATTGAAGAAGATAACCCTGATTTGGTATAATATAAGTTAGACTTTTACAAATAGGAGGATGCTTGAATGGAACAAGAATTACAACGTATTAAGGCAGAAGCTCTTGATACCATCAAAGGCGCTGCTAATCAACAAGCGTTGCAAGATATACGTGTTAAATATTTAGGTAAAAAAGGTGAGGTAACGGCATTACTAAAAGGTCTTGGTAAATTATCTCCAGAAGAACGTCCTAAAGCGGGGGCCCTTGTTAATGCTGTTCGTGAAGCATTAGAGGTTGAAATTGATGCTGTAAAAACGCGCATGGAAACGGCAGAGTTGAATGCTCGTTTAGAGCAAGAGCGCATCGATATTACATTGCCTGGTCGTGTACCAAAAAATGGCCATATTCATCCATTAACGAAGGTTAATGAAATGATTGAAGACTTCTTTATGAAAATGGGTTATACCGTTGAAGAAGGTCCAGAAGTAGAGCAAGATTACTATAACTTTGAGTGCTTAAACTTGCCTAAAGATCATCCAGCACGCGATATGCAAGATTCCTTCTATATTACAGAAAACTTCTTGTTACGTACACATACATCTCCAGTACAAGCTCGTACTATGCAACGTCATGAGCCTAACAGCCCAATTCGTATGATTGCGCCTGGTAAGGTTTATCGTTGGGACTATGATGCGACACATTCCCCAGTATTCCATCAAGTGGAAGGTCTCATCATCGACGAGCACATTACATTTGCTGACTTGAAAGGTACATTGGAGTCCTTCTTGCGTCACATGTATGGTGATGAAACAAAGGTACGTTTCCGTACAAGCTTCTTTCCATTCACAGAACCATCTGCAGAGGTAGATATCTCTTGCGTAATGTGTGGTGGTGATGGCTGTCGTGTATGTTCCCATACCGGTTGGTTAGAAATCTTAGGTTGCGGCATGGTTCACCCTGACGTATTGCGTATTAATGGGTACGATCCTGAAAAGGTTAAAGGCTTTGCCTTTGGCATGGGTGTAGAGCGTATTGCTATGCTTTTATATGGCATTAACGATTTACGTCTATTCTTTGAAGATGATGTACGATTCTTGGAACAATTTTAGGAGGAACTCATGAAAGCAAGCTTACAGTGGATGAATGAATACGTGCCTGTGGATATGAATCGTCCTGCTCAAGAATTGGCCGATGAATTAACACAAGCTGGTATTCCTGTCGAAGATGTCATTGCTATGGATAATGGCATTAAGAAAATTTATACTGGTAAAATTGTGGAAATCACAAAACACCCAGATGCAGATAAATTACAAGTATGCCAAGTAGAATGTCTTACTGAAGAAGGCGAACCTATTACAAAACAAATCGTAACAGCTGCTACTAATGTGGCAGTAGGTCAAATTGTGCCTGTAGCATATCATAAATCTCGCTTGGCTGATGGTACAGAGATTAAAAAAGGCAAATTGCGTGGTGTTGTATCCGAAGGTATGTTCTGCTCTGTTGCAGAATTCGGTATCTCCAGCGATTTAGTATTGCCAGAAGAAGCACAAGGTATTTATATCTTCCCTGAAGGTACACCAATTGGTCTTGATGTAAAAGATGTATTAGGCCTAAACGATACAGTATATGAATTTGAATTGACTGCAAACCGTGCGGATTGCTTCTCCATGGTTGGCTTATCTCGTGAATTCGGAATAATGACAAATCAAAAAGCTTTATTCCCTGTTATCATGGTAAACGAAAATGGCGAATCTATCGAAGGTAAAGCTTCTATATCCATCGAGGCGGATGATCTTTGTACTCGTTTCACCGCTCGCGTAGTAACTGATGTTAAGGTGGAACCATCCCCATTGTGGATGCAAAATCGCTTGCGCAACAGTGGAATTCGTCCTATCAATAATGTAGTAGACGTTACAAACTACGTTATGTTAGAACTAGGACAACCTATGCACGCATACGACTATGACCATGTAAAAGGTCATCAATTAGTGGCAAGACGTGCTAAAAATGGCGAAGTACTTGTAACACTTGATGGTTCTGAACGAGAATTAAATGATTCCATGCTTATCATTGCCGACGCTGAACGTCCAGTAGGTGTGGCGGGTATCATGGGTGGCTTTGATAGCGAAGTAACAAACGAAACGACTACAGTTATGTTCGAAGCTGCTGTATTCAATGGTCCATCTGTTCGCCGTACTGCAAAAGCTCTTGGCATGCGTTCTGAAGCGTCTGGTCGTTTTGAACGTGGAGTAAACCATAAATACACTGCCTATGCTATCGACAGAGCAGCTCAATTATTACAACAAATCTGCCCTAGTTGTAAAGTTGATGTAGGTGTTATCGATGTATATAAAAATCCTGTAGAGCAACATACCGTAACTTTCACAGTGGAACAAATCAATGATTACTTGGGTACCAATATTGAAAAAGACGAAATGGTTCGTATTTTGACTGCCCTTGAATTCGTTGTAACAGAAGAAGGGGATACATTATCTGCCCTCGTTCCAACATGGCGCGGTGATGTAACAGTAATGCCTGATATTGCTGAAGAGGTAGCTCGTATTTATAACTACGATAATATCGCTCCTACAATTCCTGTAGCCGTATTATCCTCTGGTGGTATGACGCCTAAAAAAGCTCTTACTAAAGAGGTAACACATGCATTGGCTAAACTTGGTATGACTCAAATCATTACCTTTAGCTTTATGCATAAAGATGGTCTTACCAATATGATGCTTCCTGAAGGGGATAGCCGTTATACTGCGATTCCAATCTTGAACCCAATTTCCGAAGAATTCCCTTACATGCGTACTACATTGGTACCAGCTGTTATCGATGCAGCAAAACGCAATTTAGCACAACAAAATAAGGATCTCTGGTTATTTGAAATGGCTAATGTATATGAAGCAAAAGCATTACCACTAACTGAGGTGCCCCATGAACGCCCTATGGCTTGTGGCATTTTGATGGGTAAGGTGAACCAAGCTGGTTGGAATCAAGCAGAACGGACAACTGATTTCTACGATGTAAAAGGCATCGTAGATGCGTTGTTAGCGGAACTTGGCGTTACAGGCTACGAAATCAATCGTGGCACTGAACCATACTTCCATCCAGGTGTAAGTGCTCAATACATAGTAGATGGTAAAATGATTGCTCAATACGGTGAATTACATCCGCAAGTGAGCAAAAACTTTGACTTGCCTGGTAAAGTATATATGTTTGAAATCGATTTGGAAGCAGTGTTATCCTTGGCAATTCCAGCATTCCGCTACACATCTTTCAGTAAATTTCCAGGCACTAGCCGTGACCTTGCTATCGTAGCACCTGTGTCCGTTACTAGTGACGAGATTTTATCTATTATTAAAAAACATGGTGGCGAATATTTAGAAAATGCATCTATTTTCGACGTTTATGAAGGTGAACATATCGAAGCAGGTTATCGCAGTCTTGCGTACAACTTGCAATTCCGCTCTATGGAAGGCACGTTGAACGATGAAGATATTGACGGTAATATTCAAGCTATTATCGATGCATTAGCAGAAATTAACTGCAGATTACGTTAATCTCAAGCAGTATATTGAAAGGGTTTACCGTATGGTAAACCCTTTTAGTACTATAGTTATACCTTTAGTTAGGTAGAAAGGATTATCTATGGAATTATTGGCTCCTGCCGGTACGATGGAAAATTTCATAGCTGCCTTAGAATCTGGAGCGGATGCGATTTATCTCGGTGGTAAAGGCTTTAATGCTCGTGCTCATGCAGCAAACTTTGGCATTGAAGAATTGGCCGAGGCTATTCGATTGGCGCATATTTTAGATGTGTCCGTATATGTAACAGTAAACATTCTAATAGGCGATTCTGAATTAATAGCTCTCGAGTCGTATTTAAAAGACTTAGAACGCATCGGTGTTGATGCTATCATCGTTCAAGATTTAGCAGTGGCTAAGTTGGCGCAGCGAGTGGCTCCTAAATTACACTTACATGGTAGTACACAAATGACTGCAGCTACGCTCGATGCAGTTCGTTTTTATGAAAGTCTCGGTTTTACACGTGTCGTTTTAGCTCGTGAATTGAGCCTCGCTGAAATTGAACATATTTGCAAGAACTGTACCGCTGAAATCGAAGTCTTTATACACGGTGCGTTGTGCGTATGTTATTCTGGTCAATGCTTAATGAGTTCTTTCATTGGTGGTCGCAGTGGTAACCGTGGTGCTTGTGCACAGCCTTGTCGTTTGCCTTATGAGCTATTGGATTCTTCAGGTACTAGCTTGTTGCCAAAACACGAAGCCTATCTATTAAGTCCAAAGGATCTTAACTATAGTGAATATATGAATGAACTTGTGGCGGCCGGTGTTACGTCCTTCAAGGTAGAAGGGCGTATGAAGAAGGTATCCTATGTGCGCCAAGTTATTGGTACTTACCGTCATATCTTGGATACGGCTCATATGGATTCTGCTGACGCTAAGGCATTGGCTGCTGGCTTTAACCGGGGCTTCTCTACAGATTACTTAACAGATCATGTAGGGAAATCCATGATGACCGTGGTGGCCCCTAATAATCAGGGGAAACCAATTGGTAAGGCAGAGGTTAAAAAAGGACAAGTTCATTTATACTTAACAGAACCTATTGAAAAAGGGTCACTTTTAAAGGTTATGCAAGCCTCTGGTAGCATTACTTATTATCAGATCGATCAAAACTGGTCTGTTGTTGATAATAAACATTTTGTAGGTAAACCTGATGAAGGCTTTGCGGCGGGACAAGTATTCCTTGCATCACCGCCTAAAGCTCAAAAGCAGAGAGGTCTACAAGATTTCAGTGCTAAATTAGAGGTACATGGTTATCTATCTATTAATACTGAGGGTAAAATACCTTGTACGGAACTTACCTTTGTATTAAATGATGGTCGTACTATGACAGTATCTAATGAGTTTGAACCTGTTTATGCTAATAACAAACCAACTACATTAGAGAAGGTTACAGACCAAGTAGGTAGATTAGGCAATACATTATTTACTCTTGGCTCTATGACTATTCCTGATGGCCCATATATGTGGCCAGCTAGTGTGTTAAATGCATTGCGTCGCGATGCTGTGGAGGCATTAGAAAACTTGTTGATTACAGACCATGAAATAGCATGGGCTGAGCTAGCTGCAGAGCCTCAAGATATGTCTTCTATAGTAGCTAAGAGTAGTATTCAATATACTGAGCCTATAGTAAGTGCGCGTGTTGATGAGTTAGAGGCTGTGAAAGCAGCTATTGAAGGGGGTGCTAAGAAGATTATCTTCGGTGGTGATCGCTTACAACGTAAGCCTTATGAACTTAGCATCTATGAGCAGGTAGCCAAGCTTTGTAAAGACCATAATGTACTTTGTGTATTTGCAACGCCTCGGGTTGTGAAAGATGATGAAGTTGAGGCGTATATAAATACCCTTAAGGCCATAGTTGAGGCGAAACCAGATAGCATATCTATTCATGTGCCACAAGCCTTATTGTGGCTTCGTGACTTAGGGTATCCAGGTGCTATTGAAGCTGATACAGGTCTTAACATATTTAATAGCTCTGCTTTACAAGTATGGGAAGACTTACATATGAGTAGCGTAGCACCGTCCTTAGAGTTAACATTGATGCAACTCGTAAGCTTACAAAAATCTACTCATTTGCCATTAGAGGTTATGGTTCATGGGTATACGGAAATGATGATTTCTGAATACTGTGCCATCGCTAGCTTTGTTGGAACTGGTAAAAAAGAAAACTGTCCAATGCCGTGCGTAACAGAAGATTACGCATTAAAGGACCGCAAAGGAGAAGTGTTCCCACTTCGCACAGATCCATATTGCCGCATGCATATCATGAACAGTCACGAAATGGACATGCGTGCCTACGTGCCTGATTTACATCGTAAAGGTCTACATATTTTGCGCATTGATGGACGTCATATGGATCCAAAGAGATTGCGTATTATCGTAGCAGATTATGTATCCATTCAAAATGGAACAAAAGAGGCTCCTCCTAAAAGTGTAGGCAAGGATGATACACCTATTACAAGGGGCCACTATTTTAGAGGTATTTTATAAAAGAGGTAGTACATTGTTTAACGAAGATGTATTAGACTTTCACCATATAAAAGAACAATTACAACAGCATTGTAGCTCTGCTATTGCAAAAGAATTGGCTATGAATATTGAACCAATGATTGATGCAAAACAGATTCAAGAGAATCTTGATGAAACGGCAGAGGCAATGCGGTCATTGCAAACAGAGGTAGAACAACCGCTAGGTGGAACACGAGATATTCGTGAGTCCTGTAAAAAGAGTCGTAAAGATTTCGTTCTCACTCGAGAAGCCTTATGGGATATTTATTTAACCATTGGTGCTTATAAACGGATGACTAAGTTCTTTAGAACGAAATATATGGAATATCCATTGCTATCCTTATGGGTACAGGATATGCCAAATACAGATCGCATTGAAAACCGATTTAAACGCGTCTTTGATGATAAGGGGGAATTGCTTGATACAGCATCTCCTAAGTTGGCGAGCCTAAGAAATACGATTATTAAAACTCGGGAAAAGATTAAAAATGATATTCAAGCTATCTTACACGACAAGGATAATCAGAAGTATTTCCAAGAAACGATTATTACGCAGCGTAATAATCGCTATGTAATCCCTGTAAAACAGGAATATCGCCAATATTTTGATGGTCTTATTCACGACCGTTCTGCAACGGGTCAAACACTCTATATTGAACCGATGCGCTTGGTGAATCTAAATAATGAATTACAAGAGGCTTTGATTGGTGAAGAGCAAGAGGTATTGCGTATTTACCGTGAATTATCAGCCCTTGTAAAACAACATAGTAATGATTTGATGGATGCTTGTGAAAAGGTATCCCACATCGAATTTGTATATGGTAAGGCGAGCCTTGCTATTTCTTATAAGGGTGTACCGGCCATCTTGAGCACAGACAGAACTGTCAATCTCATGAGAGCTCGGCACCCATTAATCCCACCGAATGTGGTAGTACCTACAAATATTCAATTAGGTACATCGTACCGTATTTTATTGATTACTGGGTCTAATACAGGCGGTAAAACAGTATCCCTTAAAACATTAGGGTTATTGAGTTTAATGAACCAATGTGGTCTATTTATTCCTGCAGACCACGGCTCAATGTTGCCTATATTCCAAAATATCTTTGCCGATATTGGGGATGAACAAAGTATTGAGGCTAGCCTTAGTACGTTCTCTGCTCATATGACACAAGTTATTTCCATTATTAAACATTGTGGCCCAAATGACTTGGTATTGCTGGATGAGCTTGGATCTGGTACAGATCCAGAGGAAGGTAGTGCACTTGCTGTATCTATCCTTGAGTTCTTCCGTAAAAAAGGTTCTCTTATGATGGTAAGTACCCATTATAATGAGCTTAAAAACTATGCATACCATACAGAAGGAATCGAAAACGGCCATGTAGAATTTGATGAGCGTACCTTAAAGCCAACGTATCGACTTCATATTGGTGTAGCAGGTAGTAGCCATGCATTGAGTATTGCGGCCCGCTTAGGTTTACCAAAAGATATCGTAACGCGCGCGGCAGAGTATAAATCTCAATTTGGTAGCCATGAAATGGAAGAAGTTCTTTCAGATTTGAATGAGCAACTTCGTAAGGCATCTGAACGTGAAAGAGCCTTAAAGAAAGAGCTTGATGAAACACGTCGCATGCGCGGCCAATTAGAGAAGGAAAAGAAACAGTTTAATGAAAAACGTAAACAAATCTTAGCCAAGGCTCAAGCAGATGCAGAAGCTATGAAACGTAGTTTACGCGTCGAAGGGGAAGCGATTATCAAGCAATTGAAATCGCAATTCTCCGAAACAAATAAGGATAAGCGTCAATCTGCTATTAATGCTGCACGTAAGGGCATTTCTAATGTACATGTACCAGAAGCCCCAGTAGATGATGATCGTAAGTCCTTGACGGCAGATGCTATTAAGGTAGGCCAAGCAGTATATGTTACATCTTTACGTTCATTAGGTACCGTATTAGCTATCAATGGCAATCGTGTAAATGTAGATATTAATGGCTTAACTGCAACAGTTAAGGTTAATGAATTGCAATCTACCACACGTGAAGAGGGCAATAAACTAGAACGTGAACAAAAAGCGGCTATGCCTAAAACCAGAAAACGTATGGGTGGCTCTGCCGTACAACGCCAAAAAGAGGTTCGTACTGAAATTAATATTCTTGGACAAACGGTAGATGAAGCGACAGTTTCTGTTGGTAGATTTATTGATCAAGCCTTGCTTGGTGGTGTTAATCAAGTGCGCATTATTCACGGTAAGGGGACTGGTGCATTACGAGAAGGTGTACATCAATATTTGCGCACCTTACCGCATGTGGCTCATTTTGAAACAGCAGGCTATGACGAAGGTGGTGCAGGGGCTACCAATGTAGTTCTGAAATAAAGCTACACAATAGTGATATAGTTATAGATAATACAGTAAATTATTATCGTATATCAAATTGGTTATGGGGTATAGCCATATACATATATAGAAATAGAAGAGGTAGTAAGTTTGATATGTACCCCCTTTACTGGACAACCAGTAAAGGGGGTATTTTCATGAGATATAGTTATGAATTTAAAAGAAAAGCAATTGAATTATTTAATCAAGGTGAATGGCCAGAGACGCCAACTGGAGTGTTGACTCATACTTTTCACGAACAAATAATAAAATGGGCTAAACAGGAACAGTTTAATGGCCCAGAAATCAATAAGCATAATCCAGATAAGCGATGTTGGTCTCCAGAGAAGAAATATGAGTTAGTATGCCAAGTATTATTTGGAGAATCTATCCGCTCTGTATCTATTAGGGCTGGAATTAATACTGGCCAACTGTATCAATGGGTTCATAAATGCAAAACTTTGGGATACAATGGTCTTATTAATAAACCTAAAGGACGATTACCAAAGGATTGCAAAATGAAAGTACCTAAGACTATCTCACCTCGAGAGCTCAAAGAGAGTGAATATGAGGAACTAGTTCGCTTACGAGCTGAAAATGCTTATATTAAAGCTGAAAATGAAGTCATAAAAAAAGAGATTGCCTTGAGAGAAGAAAAAGAGGCTGCGCGACTCAAGGCGAAAAAGCAGCGATTATCAAAACGCTCCGCCAGCAAGGCTATCAACTAAAACATCTTTTGAAAGCTATGCCAATGTCCAAATCTACCTATTATTTTGAACTTACTAAAGTAGATCTTGTAGATAAAAGAAATACAGAGCTAAAAGATGAAATTCAAAAGATTTTTACAGAACATAAAGGGCGGTATGGTGTACGCCGTGTATATCGGGAGCTTCTTAATCGAGGTTTTGTAGTTAATCATAAACGAGTACAAAGACTTATGCATTGTATGGGACTCGCAGGAAAGCGACCGAAAGAAAAGTATCACTCTTACAAAGGGAAAGTCGGTAAGGTAGCAGAAAATATCGTCAATAGAGATTTTAGTACAACTGCACCATTACAAAAATGGACTACTGATGTGTCTCAATTTAATTTCTCGTGGGGAAAATGCTATTTGTCGCCTATTTTAGATATGAATACGAATGAGATTGTTGCTTATGACTTAGCATTAAGACCTACCTTAGAACAAATTTCTCGTATGTTAGATAAGGCATTTAAGAAGTTTACTAATCTTTCAGGATTAATCCTCCATTCTGATCAAGGATGGCAATACCAACATAAGTACTTTAGGAGAACACTTAAAGAACATGGTATTATTCAATCTATGTCTCGAAAAGGAAATTGTTATGATAACTCTGTGATGGAAACCTTTTTTGGTAGATTGAAAACGGAAATATATTATGGTTTTGAGAGAGAATATTCATCTTTTAATGCTTTTGCAGCAGCGATAGAAGAATACATTAACTATTACAATAACAAAAGGATTCAAGCAAAAACAAAATGGATGCCCCCTGTGAAATACAGGGAAGCATCCATGTGTTTAGGCTAGTAAATAATATGTGTCCAGGAAAATGGGTACATATCAGTTCTTAGAACTTACTACCTTTTTACGTAAAAGAAAGGAGCGGAACACATGTTCCGCTCCTTTAGAGTATTAGATTAACGATCTTTTTTACTAGACTTTTTACTTTTGGATGAATTAGATTTCTGTTCAGTTGCATCATCTTTTGAGCCACTGTCATCTTTTACAGCTTCATCTTTCGATTTGTCTTTATCATCTTTTTTGTCTGCTTTTTCGTCCTTAGCAGCTTCTTTTTTAGGCTGTGCTTTTACAGGATTATAATAACCTTCAGAAACAGCTGATTGAGCGCTAGCAGGAACGGAGAAGTCAGAAGCAGGGGTATTGGCAAGCGCATTTGCCATGAATTGGCCCCACATAATAGCAGGTGTGTCACCACCGGTCATGCCTCGTAATGTTTCCGAGCCATAGTCATCACCAATCCAAACGGCAGCTACTAAATCAGGCGTGTAACCAACGAACCAAGCATCCTTGGAATCATCTGTTGTACCAGTTTTGCCTGCTGCAGGACGACCGATTGCGGCATTACCACCAGTACCGCCATTTATAACGGATTCTAGCATATTTGTAATGATAGCTGCATCTTTTTCATCTACAACACGTTTTTCTTGGATGGAGTTTTCTTCCACAACTTGACCATTGCGGTCTACAATTTTAACGATTGCCGTAGGTTGAACTTTGATACCACCATTAGCGAGTACACCATAAGCTTGAACCATTTCAAGAGGTGTTACACCATGAGTTAAACCACCAAGTGCAGTAGACAAGTTATTATCTTGATCAGTTAGAGTAGAGATACCCATTTCTTTAGCAAGTTTAATAATCTTAGACATGCCTACTTCATCAGCAATTTTTACGGCAGCTACGTTACGAGAATGTTGTAATGCATAGCGGTATGTAATGCTACCTACGAAGTCATTTTCATAGTTTTTAGGGCTCCAGTTACCAAATGTAACAGGGCTATCATCTACGATAGAACCAGGAGTTTTACCAGATTGAATAGCTGCCAAATATACAAATGGTTTCATAGCGGAACCTGGTTGACGTTCTGCTTGTGTAGCACGGTTAAATGCATCATCACCACGGCCACCAACCATAGCCATAATGTAACCATTATGAGGGTTCATAGCTACGATAGCACCTTGTGGTTGATGTAAACCATTGCTATCTGTGTAGTAGTTAGGCAAGTTTTGCATTGCTGCTACAGCTGCATTTTGTGCATCCATATCGAGAGTAGTATAAATTTTTAAACCATCTTTATAGATTGCATCGTCACCATATTTTTCAGAAACTTGTGCAATAACATAGTTAATGAAGTAAGACGCATTAGATTTTTCATGCGTTTGTTCTTGTTTTGCCACTAAGCCTAAATCTGCTTGACGCGCTTCATCAGCTTGCTCTTGTGTAATGTATCCGTATTTAACCATTTGGCCTAATACAACGGCTTGACGTTTTTTACTAGCTTCCAAATCATTGAATGGAGAGTAGTAGTTAGGACTTTGTGGTAAGCCCGCAATGAGCGCTGCTTGAGCAAGCGTTAATTGGCTAGCATCCTTACCAAAGTACACATGAGCTGCAGATTGTACACCGTATGCACCTTGACCAAAGTAAATTTGGTTCATGTACATTTCTAGGATTTCATCCTTAGTGTAGTGTTGTTCAATTTTTAGTGCTAGTAATGCTTCAGAAATTTTACGTTTAAATGTTCTGTCTTGAGACAAGAATGCATTACGCGCTAACTGTTGAGTGATAGTAGAACCACCTTCAGATACGCCACTATGAACAAGGTTAACCCATACAGCACGTAAGATACCAACTGGGTCGATACCGTGATGGGAGTAGAAGCGAGAGTCCTCAGTAGCAACAAAGGCATTTTGTAAATCCTTTGGTACATCTTTTAAAGGTACTGGTAATCGATTCTCTGTGGAATGAACCGTTGTGATGAGATTACCGTGCACATCGTAAATTTGAGACGATGCGGAAGGACGTACATTGGATACATCTGGTAGGTTAGACAGTGTGGCACTGATAAAACCACAGCCACCTCCGGCTACGATGAGTATAAGGAGAAGGGCACAAATCCAAAATAGACGCTTTGGACTTGTTTTCTTCGGTGTAGAGCCGCTACCGTTAGAACGGCGGCTGCTTCTCGCATTTGAGTTATTACTCATAGAGTCACCTCTTTTTTCTTTTGTTAGTAAATATAACGTAAATTCTATTACGCAGTTATAAATATTATATCATAAATGGCTTAAAACCAATACTATATATATAATTGTGAAAGTTTTTAGATAATGGTATACTAAAACAATAGTATTTCGAGGAGGATTATCATGGTTAGTGCTCAAGAACAAGTACGCCAAATTAAACACGGCGTAGCAGATTTAATTAATGAACAAGATCTTGTAAAGAAAATAGAAAAATCCATTAAGGAAAATAAACCGTTAGTTGTAAAACTAGGTTTGGACCCAACAGCGCCAGATATTCATTTGGGTCATACTGTACCACTTCGTAAATTACGTTTGTTCCAAGAATTTGGTCATCAAGTAGTGATTGTTATCGGTGGTTTCACTGCACGTATTGGTGATCCTACTGGTAAAAGCGCAACTCGTCCACCACTTACAAAAGAAGAAGTATTGAAAAATGCTGAAACTTATAAAACACAAATCTTCAAAGTGTTGGATCCTGAAAAAACTATCGTTCGCGACAACAGTGAATGGCTTGAATCCATGAATTTTGCTGATGTTCTACGTTTGGCAAGTTCTTACACTGTAGCGCGTATGATGGAACGCGATGATTTCAGCAAACGCTTTAAAGAAGGTCGTCCTATTGGCGTGCATGAGTTCATGTACCCATTGATGCAAGGTCACGATTCTGTTGCATTACATGCAGACGTTGAATTTGGTGGCACAGACCAAACTTTCAACCTGTTGATGGGGCGTCATTTACAAGAATTAGAAGGTCAAGAGCCACAAGTTGTTATTACAATGCCATTGCTTGAAGGACTTGACGGCATTCAAAAAATGAGTAAATCTTTAGGCAACTACATTGGTATTGATGAAGAACCTAAAGAAATGTATGGTAAAGCGATGTCCATACCTGATGAATTGATGATGCGTTACTTCATGCTCGTTACCGATATGTCTATCGAAGATCAGGAAGACATGACAAAGCGTCTTGAATCCGGTGAATTGCATCCGCGTGATGCCAAGATGCAATTGGCTCGTACCATCGTTCGTTTGTACCATGGTGAAGAGGCTGCTTTGGAGGCGGAAGAGGAATTCAAACGCGTATTCCAACAACGCGCTATGCCTACAGATATTCCTGAATATGCTATGGATGCGCCAACAGAGCCAATCTTTGTACCACAGTTTTGTACAGATGCCGGTTTGACAGCATCCAATGGTGAAGCCCGTCGCTCCATTAAAGCAGGTGCTTTCAAAGTAAATGGCGAAAAATATAGCGAAGAAAACATTACTCTTGAAGACGGCATGATCCTTCAAGTCGGTAAACGCAAATTCCTAAAAATTAAATTTAACTAATATAAAACTGTGATGAGGTGCAGAAACCTTGTTACAGTTTTTTTATCTATTTTGTCTATAAGATTTTTTATCTACTGAATCTACTATTTGTGAAGCAAAAAATGACTTACAAGTTAATGTATAATAAATATAAACGATAAATATAAAATACAAATTTGATACATAAAAGACTTAAATAGATATTGTATAAATTTACTATAATTTTTAAGAGGACCATATATGGACAAAGTACTAAGCAACTTTTTAGAACAACGAGAACATACTGTTCTTACAGATATTGATGTTATCACGGCGGCAGTAGCCGTGCCTCTATTAGAAATCGATGGAGAAAATCATGTGGTGTTTACTGTGCGTAGTAATACATTGCGACGTCAACCTGGTGAAATCAGTTTCCCTGGCGGGCACTGTGAACCTAATGATAAAAGTGGTGCTCATGCAGCCATGCGTGAATGCTCTGAGGAACTCGGTATAGACTTAGATCAAATTGAACTGCTAGGAAATTTAGACTGTTTAGTATCCGCAATAGGTGTAAAACTATACGCCATAGCAGTGCGACTACATACAAGTGATTTAAAACCAAATTCCGATGAAGTAGGAGAGGTATTTACAGTTCCCTTACAATATCTACTAGACATGGAACCAACCGTAGGTCACTTAGACATAGCTACAAGACCGTTGCGTGATTTTCCGTTTCATCTATTAGAAGGATATAATATTGACTGGAAAATTAGACAAAACTACTCCGTCTATTTCTATCCCTATAAACAATACACCATATGGGGACTTACGGGGCGAGTACTAAAGAACTTTTTAGATATATATAGGGAAGTTTATTTGCATATTAATGCTCATATAAATTGACAGATTTTAAATTAAGGTATACTATTTATGTGTAAAAGGTTTAATGTGTTGCACTAATTAATCTAGGAGGTTCTCACATGAATCGCGAAACAGCATACGTACTTTGGTTTGATGAATTACAACGTGAAGATGTTAATTTAGTAGGTGGCAAGTCTTCTTCTTTAGGAGAATTGACATCCTCCACTAATGTACCTGTACCTTATGGCTTTGCAACAACTGCTCATGGTTATCGTGAGTTTATGAAAGCTACAGGTTTGGAAGATAAAATCCGGGCTGAACTTGATGCTTTAGATGATGTAGAAAATTCTGCATTATTGCGCGAAGTGTGTGCTAAGATTCGTCGCATGATTTGTCAGGAAGAAATGCCAAAAGACTTGGCAGATGCTATCCGTCATGCTTATGAAGAACTTGGTAAAAAAGTGAACGAAGAAAATCCGTTTGTAGCTGTTCGTTCTAGTGCAACAGCAGAAGATTTGCCAGATGCAAGCTTTGCAGGTCAACAAGATACGTATTTAAATGTACGTGGTGCTGACGTAATTATTGAAAAAGTAAAAGAATGCTACGCATCTACATTCACAGATCGTGCAACATATTATCGTGTAAAACAAGGCTTCGATCATATGACAGTAGCATTGAGTGCTGCGGTTCAAATGATGGTATTCTCTAAAGCGGCTGGCGTAATGTTTACTGTTGATCTTGTAACAGGCAATGACAAAAACATTCTTATTGAAGGCTCTTGGGGTCTTGGTGAATATGTTGTACAAGGTACGGTTACACCAGATAATTTCCGTGTGGATAAAGAAAAGATGGAAATTACGGACCGTATGATTAACGATAAACATGTCCGCCTTGTTCGTAAAGCCGATGGTGACTGTGTTGAAGAAGTGGTTCCAGCTGACGAAGCAAAACAACAAGTTATTACAGATGCTCAAGTTTTGGAACTTGCAGAATATGCAAAAGCAATTGAAAAACATTATGGTTGCTACATGGATATGGAATGGGGCGTAGATGAACGCAATGACAAGATTTGGATCTTGCAAGCTCGTCCAGAAACAGTTTGGTCCCGCAAAGAAAAATCAGAAACATCCGAAAAAGCTAGCACATTAGATGCAGGTAATCGCGATATTATCGTAAAAGGTTTGCCAGCTTCCCCTGGTAATGCAGCAGGTAAAGCTCACGTTATCATCAATCCTGAGGATATCGATGAGTTCAAAGAAGGCGAAATTCTTGTTACAGCTATGACAGCTCCTGACTGGGTGCCAGCCATGAAAAAGGCAAAAGCAATTGTTACTGACGCTGGTGGTATGACTTGTCATGCGTCTATCGTTAGCCGTGAGCTTGGTATTCCTTGTATCGTAGGTACTAAGAGCCGTAGTCATGAAGCGACTACCTTTATTAAAGATGGTCAAATGATTACCGTTGATGCTACAAATGGTATCGTATATGATGGCGTATTAGAAGATATCGTTAAAAAGCCTGAAGCTCAAGTTTCTACAGGGGCAGCAGCTGAATATGTACCTGTAACAGGCACTAAGATTTATATGAACTTAGGTGATCCTGATTTGGCCCAAAAATATGGTGTACTACCATGTGATGGCATCGGTCTCATGCGTGAAGAGTTCATTTGGACAACCTTTATTCATGAACATCCATTGCACCTTATCGAAACAGGGCGCAGTGACTTCGCTGTAAATACATTGGCGGAAGGTATGCGTAAAGTATGCCAAGCATTAGCCCCTCGCCAAGTAGTAGTTCGTTTGAGCGACTTCAAATCTAGCGAATACCGTGACCTTAAAGGTGGCGATAAATATGAACCGCATGAATCTAGTGCATTACTTGGCTGGCGTGGCGCATCTCGCTACTATGATCCTAAGTACACACCTGCTTTCAAATTAGAATTAGAAGCAATCAAAAAAGTACGTAACGAATTTGGTTTTAAAAATCTACAAGTTATGATTCCATTCTGCCGTACTGTGGAAGAAGCTGAATTAGTAACTAACTTAATGGCTCAAGAAGGTCTTGCACGCAGCAAAGACTTTAAAGTATGGCTTATGGCTGAGATTCCATCCAATATTATCTTAGCTGATCAATTTAATAAATACGTAGATGGTTATTCTATCGGTTCTAACGATTTGACTATGCTTGTACTTGGTTGTGATCGTGATAACGAAACAGTTCAACATATCTATGATGAACGTAATTTAGCAGTTCGCAGAGCAATTCGTCACCTCATTGAAGTGGCTCATAAAGATGGTAAGACTGTATCTATCTGTGGCCAAGCGCCAAGCGTATACCCTGAACTTTGCGAATTCCTTGTGAAGAGCGGTATCGACTCCATTTCTGTTAACCCAGATGCAGTAGTTAATACTAAGAAAATGGTGGCTCAAATCGAACAACGAATTATGCTCGATGCTATGACTGGTCGTGGTCGTCAAGAATCTAACGAACTAATTTGGTAATAATATAGTTATAGTGAAAGAGGAGGCCTGTGGGTCTCCTCTTTTTCTGAATGGTAACTTAGGATATAATACAAACAGAGATGAAAGGGGGTTACCGTGTGAAACTGTCGAAACGACAAGAACAAATTGCTCAAATCGTTCGTGAAGAAGGTCCTGTAACAGGTAGTGCTATTGCTGAACATTTAGAAGTCACAAGATCTGCGTTGCGCTCAGATTTATCTGTATTGACCATGTTAGGTGTGTTAGATGCACGTCCAAACGTAGGCTATTACTATGTAGGACTTTCAAAAGAAACACAAACGGCTGAGCGATTAAAGTCATTTCTGGTAAGTGATGTATTATCTCAAGCAGTTGTGGTCAATGGGGATACGAGTTTGTATGATACAATTGTCACATTATTTACAGAGGATGTAGGTACCATATTAGTGTGTGATGGTTCATACCTAGTAGGTGTGGTATCTAGAAAAGATTTACTACGCGCCTCTATGGGACAAACAGATTCGCATACCATGCCTATATCTATGATTATGACCCCTGTAAGCAAGGTTATAGCGGTGGAGCCTACCGATACTTTGGTAGAGGCTGCACAGAAAATGATAGATTATGAAGTAGATTGTTTACCTGTCGTCGTTCGTGAGGATATAGGTAACAAGAAACGTTTAAAGGTTGTGGGCCGTGTATCAAAAACGACGGTAGCAAAAGTATTTTTAGAATGTAGCATACACTGAGGTTGATAGAATGGCAGAAAAAATTATTTATGCAATATCGGATTCCCTGGGGGAAACTGCTGAGGCTGTAGCGAGAGCTACGGCGAGTCAATATGATAAGGAGCAAATTGAAATTGTCCGTGTTCCTTATATTGATAGTGAAAGCCAAATTGATGAGGTCATAGACGACGCAAAACGTGGGAATCATGTTATTTGCCATACCATTGTGTCTGCGTCTTTACGTAAGTATTTGCATGAGAAGGTGGCTGAATATAATATTCCGGCTGTGGATATCATGGGGCCTGTTCTCGATGCAGTTGGTACTATCGCGACTACTAAACCGCGTATGACAGCAGGTATGGTTCATAAGCTCGACCAAGAGTATTTTAAAAAGGTTGAAGCTATTGAGTTTGCCGTGAAATATGACGATGGTAAAAATCCATCTGGTTTTGAAAAGGCCGACATAGTTATTATTGGTGTATCTAGAACTAGTAAGACACCATTGTCCATGTTCTTGGCGTACAAAAAGATTAAAGCCGCAAATTTGCCACTAGTGCCAGAGGTACCGTTGCCAGAGGAATTATTCAAAATTCCGGCAAAAAAAATCGTGGGCCTTATTATAGATCCATACAAATTAAATAATATTCGTAGTGAACGTTTACGCGCTATTGGTCTTGAAGACGAAGCAAATTATGCATCTATTGAGCGTATTCAATCTGAATTGGATTATGCAAAGGCTATTATGCGTCGTTTGCACTGCCAAGTGTTAGATGTTTCTAATAAATCCATTGAAGAAACAGCTTCCCTTGTCATGCAATTGATTGATAAAAATCGCGCGTCGGAGGGTAAATGAATATACGTGAACAAATAGAGGAGAGGGAGGCTTTGCTTCTGTCTCCCTATGCAGCTAAAAGCCGCGATGCAATCCGTGATATAGAAGAAAAGCCTGATCCGCTTAGAACCGCGTTTCAACGCGATCGGGATCGCATCATTCATAGTAAATGTTTTAGACGGTTAAAGCATAAGACACAGGTATATATTGCGCCAGGTGACCATTATCGGACACGCATGACTCATACCCTTGAGGTAGGTCAAATCGGTCGTACTGTGGCTCGTGCATTACGTTTAAATGAAGACCTTGTGGAAGCTATTGCCATGGGTCATGATGTGGGGCATACACCATTTGGTCATGTAGGTGAATATGCATTGCGAGATATGGTAGGGCACTTTAATCATAATGAGCAAAGCTTGCGCATGGTTGAAGTATTAGAAAGACATGGTGATCATCAAGGTCTCAATTTAACCACCGTTGTTCGAGATGGCATCGTAGGTCATACAGGGGCTACAATTCCTGTAACTTTAGAGGGTCAAATTATTCGTATTGTAGACCGTATTGCGTATTTGTGCCATGATTTTGATGATGCACAGCGAGCAGGTATGTTGACAGTAGAGGCGTTGCCTTTTGAAGTGCGCGAACATTTTGGTATGACTCCATCCAGTATGATTACTGCAATGGTAGAGGATATGGTACGCGAATCCTTGGATAAGCCAGCTATATCTATGTCTGCTGATGTGGAAATGACGATGAATCTATTCCGTCAATTTATGTTTAAACATGTATATTTGGCACCAGCTTTAATTCCGGATCGCAAAAAGGCATCCCATGTGGTAAAAAATCTATTTACTCACTTCATGGAACACCCTGATGATATGGAAGGCTGTGAAACAGGTAAAGCGTTTTACTCTACACGTGATGTAGTTGATTATGTAGCAGGCTTAACAGATCAATATGCTATTAAGTTATTTAAGCAATATTATATTCCAAATATTACATTATAAATAACAAAAAAAGCAGTTAGTTCAAAATGAACTAACTGCTTTTTTGGGGCTCTAGAACCCCAAAGAGTACATGTACTTTTTATTTTACGCGCGTGTAACTTTATTAGAACGAAGGCAGCGAGTGCATACGTTTACTTTTTTTGTAGCACCGTCTACAACCGCCCGTACTCTTTGAATGTTCGGTTTCCAAGTTTTTCTTGTGCGAATGTGAGAATGACTCACGTTCATACCGCTAGATGTGGATTTACCACATACTTCGCAAAGGTTTGCCATAGTTTCCACCTCCAAGCTTAATCTATAACATAACAAAAGTATATTATCATAAAGAATAGCTTAAAGCAAGTGTTTTTATCGTACATATTGCTCTTTTTATGAAATATACTACAATATAAGGTATACTATATATCATATTCTAAGATATAAATGGACTTTTACACAAGGATATACAGAAATTGGATATATCTCATGTGTTTATCGTATATTTAAAGGAGTTTTTATGGATGAACGATTGACGACTATAAAAGGAATTGGTCCTGGTCGCGAGAAACAATTGCATAAATTGGGAATTACTAATGTTACATCCTTATTGACTTACTTCCCTAGAACCTATGAAGACCGCCGTACGATTTATAGTATTGGTGATTTAAAATCAGGTATGACAGGTGGTGTGGTAGGTACTGTTATTGCAGTACAAGAAAAACGCCCTCGCCCTCGATTGTCTATTTTAGAGGTCGTTATTGCAGATGGTACAGGACCTCTGAAGATTGTTTTGTTTAATCAAGGATATAAAAAGAACTTTTACAAAAAGGGACAACGTATATATGCATATGGTAAGGCTGAGTTTCAGTATGGTACTATGCAAATGAATACACCGCAAATGGAAAATTTAGGAGATAGTGGTGAACCAGATCGAGGTATCGTTCCTATTTACGCGCTTGCTGATGGGGTATCTCAGTTTGTGGTTCGTTCATCTGTACGCAATTGGTTCGCAGCTAATCATGAGTTACCAGAGATTTTACCTGTGGAGGTTCGTGAAAGTCATCATTATATGAGTCGCTATGATGCTTTTAAGATGATGCATTTCCCAGACTCCTCAGAGCATTACGAAGAGGCTCGTTATCAATTGGCCTATGAAGAGTTGTTCGTCATGCAAGCTGGCTTAGCTTTGTTGCGAAGTAAAGAGCAATGCCACAGAGGTCCAAAAATGGGACCAAACGGGGAACTAATGGCTCAGTGTATAGAGAATTTACCGTTTTCCTTAACAGGTGATCAACAACGAGCGTTAGAGGATATTCATATTGATATGGAAGATGAACGACCTATGCAACGTTTGTTGCAAGGTGATGTAGGCTCTGGTAAAACTATTGTGGCTACCTTGAGTTTATTAAAAGCCATCGAAAATGGATATCAGGGGGCATTGATGGCCCCTACGGAGATTCTAGCGGCTCAACATTACGAAGGGATACGAGCTGTATGTGCTAATTTAGGTATTACCATAGAATTATTAACGGGATCCTCTACGAAAAAAGAGAAAGAATGCATCTATGAGGGCTTAGCAGATGGCAGAATCCAAATGATCATTGGAACGCATGCTCTTATCCAAGAGGGGGTTAATTTTCATAATTTAGGCCTTGTTATCATTGATGAGCAACATCGCTTTGGTGTAGATCAACGGGCGAGATTGCAACAGAAGGGAACATATCCTCATGTACTTATCATGACGGCTACACCAATCCCTCGTACCATGACATTATCCGTATATGGAGATTTAGCAGTATCTTTAATTAAAGAAATGCCACCAGGGCGAAAACCTGTTAAAACATATGCTGTAGATAGTTCTTATAAAGAGAGATTACGCACTTTCTTTAGTAAGGAAATGGCGGAAGGGCGTCAGGTCTACGTGGTGTGCCCTCTTGTAGAAGAATCCGAAAAATTAGACTTGCAAGCTGCTGAGGAATTGTATTTAGAATTAAAAGAGTACTTTTATAAGGCCTATGAAGTGGGCCTCGTTCACGGTCGTATGAAGCCGAGTGAAAAAGATGAAGTGATGAATGCCTTCCATAGGGGTGAAATTTCATTACTTGTTTCTACAACAGTTATAGAAGTGGGGGTTAATGTGCCAAATGCGACCATTATGTGCGTTGAAGGGGCAGAGCGATTTGGCCTGTCTCAGCTACATCAGCTGAGGGGGCGTGTAGGTCGTGGTGCGCATCAGTCCTATTGCATTCTTGTTAGTGATTCTAAAAATGATGTAAGTCAAGAGCGTTTAAAGTTGATGGAACAAATCCAGGATGGATTTGAGCTTGCAGAGCAAGACTTATTGCTTCGCGGATCTGGTCAATTATTTGGTTTAGCTCAATCGGGGCTGCCAGATTTACGCGTTGCTAATATTATCAAAGATATTGAAATTTTAGTAGAGGCTCGCAAGGATGTACTAGATTTTGCAAATCAATTCGGAATAGAAAAATTAGAATCTATCATGAAAGAAGAATTAGAAAAAAGATTTGGTGAAAAATTTCTAAGAATATTGTATAATTAAGAGGTAGGATTAATAAGTATATAAGCATCGATAATATTAGATTTTATCTGGCTTTTTTCCTTGTCTATATGTTCTTCATACCGTATAATAGAACAAACAATTTATTTCATTTTTTCATCTATGGAGGTTAATATGCCAATTATTCATGTAGAGCTCGTCGAAGGGCGTACAAAAGAACAAAAGAAACAATTAGGTGAAGCAATTACAAAGGCTGCGGTTGATATCGTAAATGTTCCTGCTGATGCAGTAAAAGTTATCTTCGTAGATATGAAAAAAGACGATTATATGGAAGGCGGCATTTTGCGGTCTGAACGCTAAGGCTACGACTGACCGCCTAGTCCATAGGGACTAGGCGGGTCGTAGTTTTGTTTTATTATACGGAAAGGAAAGAAATATGAGAGACGATAAATTCGGTATGCGTGGACTAACTTTTGATGATGTATTATTAATACCAGCAGCTTCGGATATACTGCCTAATCAAGTTGAGTTAAAAACTCAATTAACTCGTTATATTACATTAAATATTCCTATGATTAGTTCTGGGATGGATACGGTTACTGAATCACGGATGGCGATTGCTATGGCTCGTGAAGGAGGTCTTGGCGTTATCCACAAAAATATGTCTATTGAAGAGCAAGCTCATGAAGTTGACAAGGTAAAACGCTCTGAACACGGTGTTATCGTTGATCCTATTTTCTTAAGCCCTCAAAATTTACTATCCGATGCAGCAGAACTCATGGAAAAATATAAAATTTCTGGTGTACCTATCACAGAACATGGTAAACTAGTAGGGATCATTACAAATCGCGATATGCGTTTTGAAACTGATTTAAGCCGACAAATTGGGGAATGTATGACAAAAGATTCCCTAGTTACTGCACCGGAAGGTACATCTCTTGAAGCGGCGAAAGCTATCTTAAGCGAACATCGTATTGAAAAATTACCTCTTGTAGATGGCGACGGTAACTTAAAAGGCTTAATTACGATTAAAGATATTGAAAAAGCGACTAAATATCCAAATGCAGCAAAGGATGGTAGTGGCCGATTATTAGTTGGTGCTGCAGTAGGTGTTTCTCAAGATTTGTATGATAGACTTGATGCGCTTGTATCTGCTAAAGCTGACGTAATTATTGTTGATACTGCCCATGGGCATTCTGCAGGTGTTCTTCGTACGTTGAAGGACATTAAACAAGCGTATCCTCACATTCCTGTAATTGCAGGTAATGTGGCAACTGCAGCAGGCACTGAGGCTCTTATCGAAGCTGGAGCTGATGCAGTTAAGGTTGGTATAGGACCTGGGTCTATTTGTACAACTCGTGTCATTGCTGGCATTGGGGTACCTCAAATCACAGCAGTCTATGAGTCTGCTCAAGTGGGGCGTCGCTATGGAGTTCCTATCATTGCTGATGGGGGGATTAAATATTCTGGAGATATTGCTAAAGCTATTGCGGCTGGTGCTAATATAGTTATGATGGGTAATATTTTAGCGGGTACTGATGAAAGCCCTGGAGAAACAGTGATTTATCAAGGCCGTTCTTATAAAGTATATCGAGGCATGGGTAGTCTAGGGGCTATGAAACTCGGTAGTAAAGATCGATATTTCCAAACAGAAGCTAAGAAATTAGTTCCTGAAGGTATAGAAGGTCGTGTACCATATAAAGGTATGCTGGCCGATACAATTTTCCAATTGGTTGGTGGTTTGCGTGCAAGTATGGGGTATTGTGGATGTCATAACATCCAAGAAATGATTGAAAACACTCAATTCATTCAAATTACAGCGGCTGGTTTGAAAGAAAGTCATCCGCATGATGTAAGCATTACCGTTGAAGCACCAAATTATAGTGGTTGATAATGGAGTATTACATTGAATAAACGTATTTCTGTTTTATCTGTGCCTATCGATTGTGTCACAATGGATGAGGCAGTCCAACGTATTTTACAATTAACTGAACAGCCGGGGCTACATTTAGTAGCAACGGCTAATGCAGAAATGGTTATGTTGGCTAATGAAAATCCTACATTGCACTCCATATTGAATAATGCTAGTCTCGTCGTTCCCGATGGGGCTGGCATTTTATGGGCTGCAGAGCGTCAAGGAGAACATGTGCCTGAACGCGTAACAGGTGTAGACGTAACTATGGAATTGTTTAAAGTTGCGGCGACTCATCAAATTCCTGTATACTGCTTGGGGGCGGCACCTGGTGTTGCTCAACGAGCGATTGATAATGTATCTGCTCAGGTAGGTGCATTAAATATAGCAGGAATTCATGACGGATTCTTTGATAGTGCAGAGGAACAAGAAATCATTAAATCTATAGCTGAATCTAAGGCAAAATTGGTATTTGTTGCCTTAGGTGTGCCAAAGCAAGAACAATGGATTGCAGAAAAGTTGAGTCACCTCGATGGCGTAGTTGCCATCGGAATTGGTGGTTCCTTTGATGTCTTGGCAGGTAATATTCCTCGGGCCCCAGAATGGATGCAACAAAATCGACTTGAATGGTTGTATCGATTATATTTAGAACCTCAACGGATTGGCCGCATGTTGGCTATTCCAAAGTTTATGTGGACCGTTATTAGAAATAAATAGAGGAGTGTTGAATCGTGCCTACAGGACCAATAATTAAGGAAGGGTTTCCTCTGATAGGAGCTATGCTCATTATCACTGTGGTGTTAGGATATTTAGGACATTATGTAATTGCGATTATTTCATTTATTCTGGCATTATTTTTCGTCAATTTCTTTAGAAATCCTAAACGTGTAATCCCTCAAGATCCAGATTTGATTTTATCCCCAGCGGACGGTAAAATCATGGATATTTCTGATGTATACGAAGATATTTACTTACATAAAGAGTGTAAAAAAGTAACTATTTTCTTATCTGTTTTTGACGTGCATGCTAATCGTGCGCCTATTGATGGTAAAATTACGTACCGTCACTATACGATGGGTAGTTTCCTACCAGCATTCAAAGATGATGTAGGTTTTGAAAATGAACGTCATACTATTTGTATTGAAAATGATCGTACTTCCGTATTAGTAACGCAAATTGCGGGCCTTTTAGCAAGACGTATCGTATCTTGGACAGATCTAGATAGTGTACTTGAACGCGGTCAGTTGTACGGGATGATTAAGTTCGGTTCCTGTACTGAGCTCTATATGGATAAGGATGTAGAGTTGTTCGTGGAAAAAGGTCAACATATTACAGGCGGTGATACTGTTATCGGGAGGTTACGACATGAATAAATCTATTATTCCAAATTTATTTACTAGTGCAAATTTAGCATTTGGTGTTCTTGGTATTACGTTGTCTGCTACAAATAATACCTTCTGCGCAGCTATATGTATATTATTGTCTCTAGTAGCAGATGGATTAGATGGTCGTGTAGCAAGAGCTTTAAACGTTGCAGGACCAATGGGCCGGGAACTTGATTCTCTGTCTGATGTAGTGGGATTTGGTGTAGCGCCTGCCTATATGCTTTATATGAAAGAATTATATGGTTTAGGATGGATTGCATATGTGCCACTATTAGCTTTTGCAGTGCTTGGTGCATTTCGTTTAGCGCGATTTAATATTAAAACTGACGAAGTTCATGGCTATTTTGAAGGTTTACCAATTCCAGCCGCTGGATGTTTAGCGGCGACTTACGTATTGTGTGGCGTATCGGTACCTCAATTTGTGTTGGTAGTTTGTATGATTGGTATAGGTCTTCTTATGGTTAGTGAAGTTAAGTATCCCGATTTTAAAGGTAAAAGTGAGATTTATATCAATAAACTTTCTATTGTACTCACAGCCATATTTGTTGTAGCTTGTCTCGTGTATGATTGGCATACATGGGCCGTTATGATTTTTGCTGGCTATGTAATGTTTGGGCTTATTAACGGGGCTTTAAATATAGTGCGTAAATAGATGTGTGGAGGAGAATAGTATGAATTACCTACTGGATCTATTACTGATTCCTATGCAGGTAATAATCGTAATTTATACGGTTTATTATTTTATACTCGCTGTCGTAGGTATGTGGCGATCGCGAGTACATAAAAATTATACCCCTAAAAATTCCTTTGCCATCGTTGTATGCGCTCATAATGAGGAAGCTGTTGTTGGTGAGTTAGTTAAAAACTTACGTGGCCTAGATTATCCTGATGATCTATACGATATTTTTGTAGTTGCCGATAACTGTACAGATAAGACTGCGGAAGTAGCAAGTGCTGCTGGCGCTAATGTACATGTACGTGAAAATAAACAAGAAATAGGTAAAGGTTATGCCATGGGGTGGATGTTTGATCGGGTAGAACAAATGGATCGGAAATATGATGCATTCCTGATTTTTGATGCCGATAATTTAGTACACCCTCAATTTATGTTAGAAATGAATGATCATCTTGAAAAAGGTGAGTCTGTAATTCAAGGTTACTTAAACTCTAAAAATCCAACTGACTCTTGGGTAGCCGGTACGTTCTCCATCGCCTTTTGGATGGTTAACCATATGTGGCATTTAGCAAAATACCGTCTTGGATTATCTACGGCTTTAGGTGGTACAGGCATGTGTATTCGTACATCTATTATTCGCGAATACGGTTGGGATTGCAATAGCTTAACCGAAGATATGGAATTTTCCATGAAGCTATTGACTCATGGTATCCGTACTTGTTGGGGGCATGATGCTATCGTATACGATGAAAAGGTTACAACTATGATGGCTTCTTGCAGACAACGTTTACGATGGGCTCAGGGGCAATTTGACTGTGCCGGTCGATATATTCCTAAATTATTTGCTATTGGTATCAAAACAGGGAATATTATGATTTTGGATGGTATATTCCAAGTGAGTCAACCTTATTTCTTATTGTTGACAACCGTATACTTGGTGTTATCCTACATCAATGCGTATACTCCAATTTATACAAATATTTTGTATCAAATTATGCCTATGTCTGTATGGACAATTATAGGTGTTGGTCAATATCTATTCCCATTAATTGTATTGTTGAAAATTAAGGTACCACCAAAGATTTGGTTCTATTATTTACTATATCCATTATTTGTTTATTCTTGGATTCCAGTAAATATTTTAGGGTGGTTCCGCCGTCATAATAAGGTATGGTCTCATACAGTCCATACGAGAGCTGTGGGCTTAGATGATGTTAAATTAACACGTATGGGCAATATGAATAAGAATGAAAAATAGAATCTGTAGGAGTGACTATGCATATTTTAATGTGTAATGACGATGGCATTTTAGCAGATGGTTTACGTCATCTTGCATCGTATTTAAGTCAATATTATAGAATTACCGTTGTAGCACCTGCTAATGAGCAAAGTGCTAAATCTCATGCATTGACGACCGAGGTTCCATTGAAATTAGATGCTTGCAATGGCGAGGATGAAAATCCTCGCCTTTATGCTCTAACGGGAACGCCGTCCGATTGCATGAAGTTCGGTCTCAGTTATTTATTGACTGATGATATGCCAGATCTTGTAATTTCTGGAATTAATCATGGATTTAATTTAGGCTCTGATGTATTGTATTCCGGCACTGTTTCGGCAGCTATGGAAAGTGGTTTTTACGGTATTTCCGGTTTAGCATTATCTGTTGAGAGATATTCTGTTGAACGGGGAGACGAGATGCATCCATTTATACATGAATTGATTGAGAAAATTTATGTGGCGGGTCAGTTTAGCGGTTTACTAAATGTGAACTTCCCATTACGTGGCACATGTGATTGGGATCATTTTAAAATGGTGAGCCAAGGCTTACAAACCTACAGTAATATTATCGAAGCTTGCATTAATTCAAGAGGACAGGATTATTATTGGTTAGCTGGCGAGCTAGACTATGGTGCTGAAAGTGTTCCTACAGATGTAGAATTTGCCCGTAAAGGCTATATTACAGGTGTCGCACTCACATGGAAACAACAATGTGATACGGATATGAAAAGGGTTCAAAATATTTTAGATGAAATATAAAAAATATGTTGACATTGCTTAGGGATGTCTGTATAATAACAAATGTTCCGATACGCCGGAGTGGCGGAATGGCAGACGCACTTGACTCAAAATCAAGCGGGTAACACCGTGTGGGTTCAAGTCCCACCTCCGGCACCAACATTAGGCGGTAAGACTTTTGTCTTACCGCCTATTTTTATATTTATGAATTTATATACTATAATATACATTATTAATTTCATGAGGTGACAGTATGGATCAAGGTGTAATTGATTATATTACAAATATCTTTGATATTCCTAAACTTACTCAACAGGTTAGCGCTGTACAGATGCCATTGCCATTATCTCGCTTGGCAGAAATACCATTAGATGGATCTGTAAATCAGTGCCAAGGATTTTGTTATAATTCCAAAAAAGACGTTTTTGCTTTAGCTTGTATTAATTCAGATAATACGAAGCAAATTATTTATGAAATTAATCCAAAAACTTTTACTGTTGTTGCAAAATATGAGTATAGTTATAAAAGTTTGTTAGGTCATATGAATACCTTAACTTATAATTCTGTCAATAATCGTTACTATACAACAAATGCTGTTGTAAATGGATATAACCTTACTCCTATTGAAGCGGATAGCATGATTGTTGAAGCACCGATTAAACTAAAAGAGAAAGTTTTTAATTTTGCATATGATAAAGTACGCAATGAATATGTATCAATTGTGCCTTTAACAAACTCTGAACGGACAATTAATTATTACGACTCCAATTTTAATCGTATTCGTTCTTATAAAATTGATGCTAATCATACAAACTTAAATAATAACGGTGCTTACGCAACTAATGGAAATACTTTATTTACAACATTGACAACCTTTGTATACGTCGATGAAGAGGGGGTTGTTAAAAATATTAGCCCTTATGCTTCTGGAATGGAAGTAGAAGACATGGATTGTCGAAATGGTCAAATGTATATGGCGGTCAATCGCAAAGGTAAAGTTGAAATTTATAGTTTGTCTAGCCTACCATTTTCGGTAAATGTCTAGATACTACCTATGTTTTAATCCCCTTTATGAGTGTATAATAATAGTATTAGAGTATTTTAGGAGCTATTATGAAATTAGGGAATGATATTATAGAGATTGACCGTATACGTCAAGCTATAGAGAAATCAAGTTCATTTAAAGCGCGCGTTTATACGATTCATGAGATTGAATATTGTAAAAGTCGGAATAAAGGATGCTTCGAATCCTTTGCAGGTATATATGCTGCAAAAGAGGCTTTTATTAAAGCTTTAGGCACAGGGATGAGGCATGGATCATGGCAAGATATAGAGATTTATCATGATGAATGGGGAGCACCCTTGATTCGTTTACAAGATACTTTCAAAGATATTTACGAAACATCAGGTTATACTGATATTCATGTATCGATTAGTCATTGCAAGGATTATGCAATGAGTACAGTTATACTTGAAGGAGCATAAGATGAATATTTTAACTACAGAAGATGCTCGATTTATAGATCGAGAGGTTCCTAAGCAATTAGGAATTTCTTTAGAAATCCTCATGGAAAATGCTGGACGTGGTATCGTAGATGCCTTATGGGGAGAGTACGATTTGTTTTCCCTGAATAATGGCCGTTCCATAAATAGTTTTGTTTTATTTATATGTGGTACGGGTAATAATGGGGCAGATGGCCTTGTAGCGGCTCGCCATTTGATGGAGCAAGGCGTACCAGCACAAATTGTACTAGTAGGAGATATAAACAAGTGTAGTGATCTTTTTGCAGTGCAAATTGAGCGCTGCAAAGCTATGGGCTGTAGCATCGATATGTATGATGAATTCAATGATTGGTCCAACGTAGCCATCGCTGTGGAAGGCATCATGGGAACGGGCTTTACTGGAAGGTTAAGAGAGGTGACCATCGATATATTGAATGATATTGATACTATGCGTAGTCAGTATAATTTTGATTTGTGGGCTATTGATGTACCTGCAGGTTTGGATGCTACTACTGGTCATGTAGCGGAAGGCACACTGACCTATGATTATACTGTTACTTTTGGAGCTATCAAACAAGGTTTGTTATTATATCCCGGAAAGGCTATAGGAGGAACCGCTGTGGTTGCTCCATTGGGTGCTCCTTGGCAGCAGGTACTGGGTGAACGTGTTAGAACTATAACCATTGATTCTGATTTAGCCGAAAAAATTATCAACTATCGTACCCCAATGGCGCATAAAGGTGTCAATGGAAACACTTTAATTATTGGTGGTTCAAATGATATGATAGGAGCCCCTATTTTGGCTGCTGAAGCGGCAGTTCATAGTGGTGCTGGTAAAGTAACATTAGCTGTACCCAAAATAATTAAACAGATTGTACAAAGCCGTGTCATACCTGAGGTGATGGTTACTTCCACAGAGACTAATAAAGAACTTTTTGATTGTCGTCAAGTTGTTGCTATGGGACCTGGTTTAGGTCGCACCCGTGAAATTTGTGATTTAGTGGATCATATCTTAGATGCTTACGAAGGAGCATTAGTACTAGATGCTGATGCTTTGTATGCATTGGGACATGTTGGTTGTGTTAATAAAGATGTTTTGCGAGATGGTGATATTGAGTCTGCATATACAGTGGAAAGAGAACTTCCATATTGTGTCATGACACCGCATTTAGGTGAATTTAGTAGACTTATTGATTTACCTATTAAATGGATTGAGCGTCATTATATCACGTTGGCTAGAGAATTTGCTAAGGTTCATCAAGTTATTCTTGTACTAAAAGGAATTCCTTCAATTGTGGCATTACCTGATGGAACAGTGTATGTAAATACTATCGGTAATGCGGGTATGGGTACTGGCGGTATGGGAGATGTGCTGACTGGTGTAATTGCTGGTTTTATAAGTCAGGGTTATTCACTACAAGATAGTGCTATTCTCGGTGTTTATGTACATAGTCGTAGTGCAGATATTCTGAATGAAATAAAGAGTTGGGGTTATACTCCGAGTGATGTCAGTGCTTCTTTAGGCTTCGTGGTTAGTGAATTATTGGGAGATTATGAATGACAAATAGAATACAACGCTTTATAGCTTTCTTGTTAGTATTATGTATTCCTATCTTCGCCATTGCAGGCTGCACAAATAATGATGTAGCAAACGCAGCAAATCGAGTAACTACTAACACTAATGGGACTTACTCAATCGATACTAAAACGACTACCCCTGAAGGTAAGCTAGATGTATATATGCTAGATATTGGTCAGGGGGATGCTATATTACTTAAGGTAGGCGATGAGTATAGCATAATCGATACTGGTGACATAGAACATCGTGAAAATATTGTAGCTCAACTTAAAACTATGGGTGTAACAAAGCTAAAAAATATTATTATCACGCATCCTCATGCTGATCATATGGGTGGTTTCTATGCTATTGCAAAGGCTATGCCTATTGAACATGTATATGATGATGGTATTGCCGTTGATAATAATATGTACAAAACTTATGAAAAGTGGATTGAGAAAAATAAAATTCAACGAACTACTTTGAGAAGTGGAGATGTAGTTGATTTTGGACATGGTGCTGTCTTTGTAGTATATGCTCCTTGGGTTGAACCTTTAACTGATAAAAAAGGAGAGACAGATCTTAATAATAATTCTATTGTAGGTAAATTAATCTTCGGTAAATTCTCTATGCTCTTCACGGGTGATGCTGAATGGCAAGAAGAGAAAAAACTTATAAAAGAGCAGAATTCCAGATTGTTTGCTCGTATTCTTAAGGTAGGTCATCACGGTTCTTGTACAAGTAGCTCTGAAGATTTTTTGAAATCTATTAAGCCTGAAAGTGCATTAATTTCAAATGGCATGTATAATAAGTATGGTCATCCTCACGATGTGACATTACGTCGCTTGCAGGAAAATAATATTGCTATTTACCGTACAGATACGATGGGACGTATTCATATTAGTACGGATGGGAATGAATGGCAAATTACAACTGAACGTTAGTTTTGATTACTTATACAAAAAATTATTTTTATGAAACTGTTTTTGTGTATTCTGTATAAGGTCTTTATATAGTAATATGTGTAATCGGCATACTAATCTTCATGTTTGTATGAAATAATCTATTTATAATCTAACATTAGTTTATGGATAGATTGGAACGATGAGATTTTGATAGATAAAAATATCATCGACTCATCTCTATGGTTTGGACACTATGTATGTCAGTTAGATTGGAGTGAATGTATTGCGTAAACTATTTTTAATGTGCCTTGCAGTCTTGATGGCGATACCTTTATTATTGACTCAAGCAAAGGCAGCTAATTTGGAAGATGCTCGATGGGTGACTAGAACAGATGCACCTGTACCATATGTTCGTATTGTTATGGACTTATCGGCACCTATAAAGGCATCTGCATCAATTAGCAAAGATGGGAAAACTACGACTGTTACTTTAAAGAATACAAAGCTAAAGACGGCTAAAGAGAACATTTCTATGGACTCAGCTATTGCTAGCTCTGCTAAACTTTCACAAGATGGCAGAGACGTTAAAGTAACAATCAAGACACCTTCATCTATTGATACTAGTGATGTAAAGGTTTTTTCCTTGAAAAAGGATACGGTTAATAAGAAACCGTATCGTATCGTTGTTGATGTTCAGAAAAAAGGTGCTGTAGCTAAGCCTGCTTACTATGGTAAAAAGCCATCTCAATCTGCGCATCCAGCAAAAAATGTACCTACAGGATCTGGCAAATACTCTACTAGCGGTGGTTTATCTGGCAAAACAATTACTATTGACCCAGGACATGGTGGTAGTGATTCTGGTGCTATTGGACCTCACGGTGTACAAGAGAAAAACATTACACTACCGATTTCCATGTATTTGAAAAAATCTTTAGAAAATCGTGGTGCTAAAGTGCTTATGACTCGTACTACCGATGTAGATGTATATGGCCCTAATGCAAGCGGTGTTGATGAATTGGGGGCTCGTGTTAACGTGGCTAACCGTAGTAATTCTGATGCTCTTGTAAGCGTTCATATCAACGCATTTAATAATCCTAGCGTTGGTGGTATTGCAACATATTACTATAGCAAAACCGGTAACGATGCTCGATTAGCACAAAAGGTACAATCTCAAATTGCTAACACACCTGGTTTCAATGGTGATCGTGGCATTCAAGAAGGTAACTTATACGTGTTGAGACATTCTAATATGCCTGCAATTCTTGTAGAGCTTGGTTTTATTTCTAACCCTAATGAGGAACGTGTGTTACAATCTCCTCAAACTCAAGAAGACTTTGCTAACCGCATTGCAAATGGTATTGCTAATTACTTTGGAGGTTAATCGATGAAATTACGTAAACAAGTTCTATCGATTCTCTGTGTAGGTATGCTGGCATTTGTAGTGGGTTGTACACATGAACAAGCTCCTACAACAGGTAAAAGTGAACCTACGCAAGAGACGAAAGTCAATAAGGATGCAGAAACAAGTAAAGTATCTCAAGAAAAGGTTAAGATGGCCTTCTTTGTTCCTACAGAGGATGGTTCTGGGGTAAAACAAACTACCGTTGAGATAGAGGCGAATAAAGTTACGCCTAAAGCAGCTCTTTTAGCAATGTTAAATGCCGATAGAGCACAAAAATACCCAGTCTTCTCTAAGGATATTGAAATTACATCTGTTACTGTAAAAGATGGTATTGCTTCTGTTGAAGTAAATGATGCATTCGTAAAGGGTAATGGCGGAGACTTAACTATTAAATTACAAATGGCTGCTATTGTAAATACATTGACATCCTTTGATAATATTAATGGTGTTCTATTTGTCAATAATGGTAAAAAGGTGCCAACTGTAGGTTCCTTTGATACTAAAGAACCTGTTAAGAGAATGACGAATCTAATTAAAAAATAATTCTTTTAAAGACATTTATAGCAGATAGTTGTTATATCAACTATCTGCTATTTTTGTTGTCTTTTATATATGTTACAATACAATAAGTAATAAACGGAAACTAGGTGATCAGATGCAATTAAAAGATGTAGGGGAATTTAATTTCATTCGCCAAATTCAAGATAACACAATATATAATCCTAATACTGTAGTGTATGGTATTGGTGATGATTGTGCTATTTATAAAGCAGAACAAAATACAGAGCAATTGATAAGCACTGACACAATGGTGGAAGGTGTTCATTTTAGCTTTCACTATATGATGCCCTATGATGTTGGCTATCGCCTTATGACGGCTAATTTAAGTGATGTTGCGGCTATGGGTGGCATTCCTAGACAAATTGTATTATCTGTAGCCGTACCAGACCATGTTGATACAATCATTCTTGATGAAATTTATAGGGGAATTAAAGATCAATGTATGCGATATCAACTCAATATATTGGGTGGAGATACTGTACGTACACCAGGGCCCATGGTTTGGACTGTAACAATTATCGGAGAGGTTCCTAAAGGCACTGCGGTTATGCGAAGTGGTGCGAAAGTAGGAGATGTTGTAGGTGTTACAAACTATGTAGGTTATGCAGCTACAGGTTTAGGAGCGTTGTCATATAATTTAGTAGGATATGATATGACCAAAGTGGGGCATCAACGTCCCGAACCACAGATTGAATTGGGGCAAAAATTGCGACAGCTTGGTATCCATAGTATGAATGACATTAGCGATGGACTAGGTAGTGAATTGAATGAAATTGCTACAGCTAGTAATGTTTCCATTGTATTTGAAGAACAAGCAATCCCTCTACACGAGGAGACTTACGAATTAGCTAAGCATTTACAAACTAATCCAGTAGATTATGCTTTGTATGGTGGAGAAGACTTTCAGTTAGTCTTTACGGCGCCAAAATCACTACTTTCGGAATTGGAAAAGCTAGCAGGCATTACGTTGATAGGAGAAGTTTTATCTGGCCCCCCACGGGTTCAAATGGTAACATCTGATAAAACGATTAAGACTGTAGAAGCGAAAGGATATAATCATTTTCATGAAGGATAAGGTACAGGTTCATTTAAAGACTTATACAGTAGAAGATACACAACAATTTGGTAAATTATTAGGTGCATGGGTTAAACAGAATGGGGACCCTCTTTGTATAGCACTAGTTGGTGACTTGGGGATAGGAAAAACACATTTGTCGCAAGGCATTGCAAAGGGCTTTGGGGTTACTGAAGAAATTACGAGTCCTACCTTTGCCATCATGAATACCTATGATGTGAATCGAACTCATTTATATCATTTTGACGTATATCGCTTGGAAGATATTAGTGAACTGGAAAATATTGGCTTTTATGAGTATACAGAAGATTGCGTATCCATTGTAGAATGGGCTGATAAATTTCCTCATGAATTGCCTGATGAAACACTATGGATTTATTTAACGCGCATTGATGATACAAGCCGATCCATTACATTAGTTAGTGATTACCTTACAGCGGATGATTTAGTAGAAATAGGAGGCCCATATGTGGTTGGGAATTGAGACGAGCTCACTTGTGTCGAGTGTGGCTTTAATGGATGAAAGTTGCCTAATTGGGGAATTGACCATTCAAGCTGGATTGACTCATTCTGAGCAGTTGGTACCTCATATTGATATGTTATTACGAGCCTCTCAAGTTAAAAAAAGTGAATTAAAAGGTATTATGGTTAGCATTGGGCCTGGTTCTTTTACAGGGCTACGGATTGGTATGGGGACAGCCAAAGCTATGGCTTATGCCTTACAAATTCCTTTATATGGTGTAATGACCATGGATAGTTTAGCTCGTAATGTAGCTTATACAGACCGCACGATTTGTACTATTATCGATGCTCAGAAAAAAAATGTTTATGCAGGTATCTACAAATATGATGGTAATGAACTAGTCTGCAAAGAGGAACCTTTTGTCATTGCTGCTAATGATTTATTAGATCGACTCCGAGTATCTGAAGAACATGTAGTGTTCCTTGGGGATGGCGTTAAGCGAATAGAAAAGCTACTAGATGAAAGTGATACAAATTTAACGATTTTAGATATATCGCAACGTATTCCAAAAGCTAGTTCTCTATTACTGGCTGGCCGTAGATTGGTAGACTCTGAAGAGAGTTCTGACCCTATGGATATGGTTCCTTATTATATTAGACGCTCAGAAGCAGAAGTGTTATGGGAAGAACGCCATAAGGATAATCCTGAAATGTTGAACCAAAATCCTGCAGTTATAGTTACTGAGGCAGCGGGAGTCGAATAATGGAGATTCGTTTGGCTACAATAGATGATGCTCAAGCTATCTATGCTATTGAACAACAGTCTTTTTCTGTTCCTTGGAGTTTAGAATCTGTTCTCGTTGAGTTAGAAGGGGCATCAAATAAATTATATATGGTAATTTGTGAGGAGAACAAAATTGTTGGATATGCAGGTGCTTGGCTTGTATACGATGAAGGTCAAATCACGAATATCGCTATTATTCCTTCCGCACGAGGTAAGGGATATGGATCAAAACTTACCAAGCAATTAATAGATGAATGTCTTACGAGAGGTATGAAAGAAATTTTCTTAGAGGTGCGCATATCTAATTTAGCAGCATTGGCTATGTATAGAAATTTAGGATTTTCTGTAAAAGGAATTCGTAAAGATTATTATTCAGAGCCTACGGAAGATGCTTATATTATGTCTCTCGTTTCAGAGGAAATAGAATGAGTATATACACATTAGCCTTGGAAAGTAGCTGTGATGAAACCTCTGCTTCTGTCCTTAAGGACGGGCGCACCGTTTTGTCTAATGTTATTTCAAGCCAAGTACCAATACATAGAAAATTTGGTGGCGTTGTACCTGAAATTGCATCACGTCATCATATAGAACAAGTTATACCTGTTATAGACCAAGCATTACGTGATGCGAATGTGACTCTACAAGATATCAATCATATTGGTGTTACGTATGGGCCAGGTCTTGTAGGGGCTTTATTAGTTGGTGTAGCTGCTGCAAAAGGGTTATCCTTTGCTACAGGGATTCCCTTGGTGCCAGTGCACCATATGGAAGGTCATATTTTTGCTAACTTTTTAGCTAATCCAGAACTGGAGCCTCCGTTTTTAAGTCTCGTTGTATCTGGTGGTCATACCATGTTAGTACATGTAAAAGGATATGAAGAATTTGATGTTCTTGGTCAAACACGAGATGACGCAGCTGGCGAGGCTTTTGATAAGATTGCACGGGTTATGGGATTCCCTTATCCAGGGGGCCCTCATATCGATGCCCTTGCTGCTGAAGGGAATCCAGAGGCTATTGAATTTCCAAAGGCTTTAAGTGAGCCAGGTAATTTTGAATTTAGCTTTAGTGGTTTGAAATCCGCAGTTTTAAACTATTTAAATAGTAAGCAACAAAAGAATGAGCCTATTAATCAAGCTGATGTGGCCGCATCGTTTCAAAAGGCCATCGTAGATGTGTTAGTAGAAAAGACGAAAGATGCCGCACATACTTTAGGTGAAAGTCGTATTACTATTGCTGGCGGTGTATCAGCTAATAAAGGATTACAAAAGGCTTTAGAAGCTATGTGTGTAGAAGAAGGTTTTACTTATTACAAACCACATAAAATTTTGTCTACTGACAATGCGGCCATGATTGGATGCCGAGCTTATTATATGGCGCAGGCCGGAAAATTTGGCGATTTAACATTGAATGCAAAGCCTAGTGTTGAAATTGGATACGTATCTTGGAAAGAGGAGTAATCGTGGATATTGGTCAAGATATTTTAAATAGAACACCATTAGGACCATTACAAACCTCATTACTTGAGCATATTAGTAAACTCATATCCTTTGGCGAGTCTTTAACTCGTCAAAGGATACAGATTTTTACACCCCTACTAGAGACAGGACAAGGTGAGAGATCACAACAATGTGCAGATATGCTATGTATAGAACGCAGTGATCAAGGGATTACTACACGTCAATTAAAAGGCAGTCATACGTGGCATGCTATGATGAAAGATGGTCAACCACTTATCGGGTTAGATGACAAGCAGCGTCAACATGTCTTTCCTATCGTAGACAACGGAGGTCGTATTATTGGGGGGATATCTTTTACATTATCACCATCTATTAAGGCAGAACAATATGAGCAAGAATACGTTTTGTCTGATACGATGCAACGTCTTATGCTGACAGCTACTGATGAACAAATAGTGTCTTACGAACCCATGTCCTATTTTGATGGTTTAATTATTTTCGACGACACTTATAAAATACTGTATGCTAACGATGCAGCTATGAAGTTAGTAGATGTATTAGGCTTTGATCGTCGATTGGTAGGTTCATCAATTTTTAGCAGTACCTTAAAGATGTCCGCTATACAGCAAGTATTATTAGATAGAAGTATACGTACAAATGAAGAAATCTATCAAGATATGGTAATTCGTCAGCACATGATTCCTATTGCTATGGGGCGCAATGAAACGAGGTGCTTTTTAGTTCTTCATGATTGTACTCGTGAAAGTAAACAGCAACAAGAATTATTGGTTAAAAATTCCATTATCAAAGAGGTTCATCATCGTGTAAAAAATAACTTACAAACTGTAGCAGGGTTATTGCGTATGGAGGCGAGACGCTCTAGCTTGCCAGATGTAAAGCAAGCACTTCAAGAGGGGATTAATCGCATCGAGAGCATGGCTCTAGTTCACGATATAGTGTCTCATTACGATGAGGATTATATTGGTATCCGATCAATTTACGATGAATTATGTCGTTTGTTGCGTATGAGTATGGTGCGACAAGATCAAGAGGTTACTTTTACTTACAGTGGCGAAGATATGCTAATTTCTTCTCATATGGCGAGTTATGTATCTCTTATAATTAATGAATTGATTACGAATAGCTTAGAACATGGGTTAGACGGGAATCGTGGAAATGTTCATCTAGCAGTTACTGATGCAGGTAGTACAATTAAACTGGCTTTTACAGATAACGGAAAAGGATTGCCTAGTGATTTCTCTGTTTCTTCTAATAAACGGTTAGGTTTAACAATTATTAATAATTTAGTTACTCATGAATTAAAAGGAAGTTTATCCATAGAAAATACTGGAACAGGTGTATTGGTGACGATATATATGAAAAAGGAGGCATAAATGCGCGTTTTAATCGTGGATGATGAATCCCTAATACGTATGGATTTACGAGATATTATTGAGTCTTGTGGTCATGAAGTCGTTGCAGAAGGTACAAATGGTGTTGAAGCTTTAGCACTTTGTAAAAAACATAAGCCAGATATTATATTGATGGATGTTAAGATGCCAGAATTAGATGGTATTGAGGCGGCACGTCAAATTGGCTTTCACCATGAAGCACCTGTAGTATTATTAACAAGTTATAGCCAGCAAGATTTAATCGATAAGGCTCGAGATTCTGGTGTATATGGCTATTTAATTAAACCAGTACGGGAGGAACAGTTAGTTCCTACCTTAGAGATGGCTTTAGGTCGCTATAAAAGTGATGCTCAGTTGCGCGAAAAGATGGCTGAGCTAGAACAGTCATTAGAAGATCGTAAAATCATTCAAAAGGGAACTGGTATATTAATGGAACTATATTCTATATCTGAAGTGGAAGCGTATAATCGCATCCGCACCTTAAGTATGAATAAACAAATATCTATTATAGAAACATGTAATCTCATCATTAAACAGTCTAATAAGTCAAATAATATCTAAAAAGTCAAAAAATCAAAATTAGTACTTGCAATTATTTTAACTTCGGTTATAATAATACTTGTGATTAGCACTCAATGAGTTAGAGTGCTAATAAATTATGGAGATTAACTATTAAAAAGGAGTGACATTATATGTTAAAACCATTAGCTGACCGCGTTCTTATCCGTCTAGAAGCAAAAGAAGAAAAAACTAAAAGTGGTATCTTCCTTCCTGATACAGCTAAAGAAAAGCCTCAAGAAGGTGTAGTTGTAGCTGTAGGTGCTGGTAAAGTATATGACAATGGTCAACGTGTAGCTCCAGAAGTTAAAGTTGGCGACACTGTTATGTTTGCAAAATATGCTGGTAGCGAATTAGAAATCGATGGCGCTACTCATTTGATTATTAGCGAACGCGATATTTTAGCAGTATTATAATCGCTGATTTATAGTCTATATGACTATAAAAACTGATGATACATTCTATATTGCCTAAAGGCACATATATTTCGTTACATTGGATAGTGTTACTATTTAGGAGGTAATACATATGGCAAAAGAAATCTTGTTTAATGAAGAAGCTCGTCGCGCTTTAGGCCGTGGCGTCGATCAATTAGCAAATGCTGTAAAAGTTACATTAGGTCCAAAAGGTCGTAATGTTGTGTTGGATAAAAAATTTGGTTCCCCAACAATTACAAATGATGGTGTAACCATTGCTCGCGATATTGAACTTCCAGATCCATTTGAAAACATGGGTGCTCAATTAGTAAAAGAAGTTGCTACTAAAACTAACGACGTAGCAGGTGATGGTACTACTACCGCAACAGTATTGGCGCAAGCTATGATTCAAGAAGGTATGCGCAATGTAGCAGCCGGTGCAAACCCAATGATTTTGAAAAAAGGCATTGAAACAGCAGTAAAAACTTTGGTTGAAGAAATTAAAAAACGCTCTATCAAAGTTTCTGGTAAAGCTGAAATTGCTCAAGTTGCAAGCGTATCCGCTGCTGACGAAGAAATCGGTGGTTTAATTGCTGAAGCTATGGAAAAGGTTGGTAATGACGGTGTTATTACTGTTGAAGAATCCAAAGGTTTGCAAACTGCATTAAATGTAGTAGAAGGTATGCAATTTGATCGTGGTTATATTTCCCCTTATATGGTAACTGACCCTGATCGTATGGAAGCTGTTATGGATAACCCATATATCTTGATCACTGATCGTAAAATCAGTGCCATCGCAGATATGTTGCCAACACTTGAAAAAGTAGTAAAAGTAGGCAAAGAACTTCTTATTATCGCTGAAGATGTAGAAGGGGAAGCATTGGCTACATTAGTAGTAAACCGTTTACGTGGTACATTTAAAGCTGTAGCCGTTAAAGCTCCTGGCTTCGGTGATCGTCGCAAAGCTATGCTTGAAGATATCGCTATCTTAACAGGCGGTACTGTTATTACTGAAGATATGGGTCGTAAGCTTGATTCTGTAGAGCTTGAAGATCTTGGTACAGCTCGTCAAGTTCGCATCACTAAAGATGAAACTACAATCATCGATGGCGCAGGTGATAAAGATGTAATTGCTAAACGCGTTAACCAAATCCGTGCACAAGTTGAAGAAACATCTTCTGATTTCGACCGTGAAAAATTACAAGAACGTCTAGCTAAATTGTCCGGTGGTGTTGCAGTTATCGAAGTAGGTGCTGCTACAGAAGTTGAAATGAAAGATAAGAAACTTCGCATTGAAGATGCATTGAATGCAACTCGTGCAGCTGTTGAAGAAGGTATTGTAGCTGGTGGTGGTACTACATTCATCGATATCATCCCTGCATTGAATACATTGGAAGCTACTGGTGACGTTCAAACTGGTATTAACCTTGTAAAACGCGCTGTAGAAGAACCACTTCGTCAAATCGCATACAACGCAGGTCTCGAAGGTTCTGTAGTAGTAGAAAAAGTTAAAAATACTGAAGCTGGTGTAGGTTTCAATGCCTTGACTGAAGAATACATCGATATGGTTAAAGCTGGTATTGTTGATCCTGCAAAAGTTACTCGTTCTGCCCTTCAAAATGCCGCATCTATTGCATCTCTTGTATTAACTACTGAAACAATCGTAGCTGATAAGGTAGATGAAAATGCAGCAGTTCCTGCAATGCCTCCAATGGGTGGTATGGGCGGTATGATGTAATCAGCTGCTTAGAATTAATTTTATAAGAAACATAATAATCCTAATGAATTGTGAATTACATTTTTCATATTCATTAGGATTATTTTTTATTGATAAATTAATCTATTGTAAGGGTGTAATATTTTAAATTTCAAATTTCAAAAAAACTATGATTGTATTTAAGCTGACTATATTATGTTGATTACATCGATAAAATTGATTTTGTATACAATGTATGTTATAATTCTATAGAATTTAATAGTGAGTCTTATTGACATAGTTATTCTCTAATAGTATAATTAATGTATCGAATTTATTCGATTTGTTATATTTGAATTGAAAGAAGGATCACTATGTTGAACTTTATTTTTAAAAGTAAACCTAATTATGTAAACTTTGGCTTATTGTTTTATCGCCTTGCATTGGGCATTTCCATGTTTTATCATGGTTATTTAAAATGGCTTAGCGGAGCTGAAGGGCTCTACAAAGTAGGGACTATGTTGGCACCTTTAGGTGTATCCGGTGGTTATGAGATGCTAGGCACTATGGCAGCACTTGCAGAAATGATTGGTGGTATTCTTATTGCAGTAGGATTATTTACACGTATTGGTGCTATTCTAGTTGTAGGTACTTTAGCAACTGCGACTATTGTGAGTTTGAATGGTAGTTTCTTTAGCTGGGACTACCCATCTCAATTAGGCTTTGGTGCACTTATGTTATTCTTTGCTGGTGCTGGTCGCTTTAGTTTAGATAAAGCTTTATTTAAATAATTAGGGAATTAGAATAAAAGACTCATCGGCTGATGAGTCTTTTATTTATGTAGAAAGGTTATCATGAACAAAAAAACAGTTCCATTCACGTCAGAACAATTAGAAAATATTATTGCTCAGTATCCAACTCCATTCCATATTTATGATGAAGAAGGAATTATTGAGAATATGAAATCTTTCATCAATGCATTCTCTTGGAATAAGGGATTCAAGCAATATTTTGCAGTTAAAGCAACTCCAAATCCGTATATCATGCGTTTGTTACAAAAGCTTGGGGTTGGCGCAGACTGTTCTTCCTTAGCGGAACTACTTTTATGTGAAAAAGTGGGTATTACGGGCCATGATATTATGTTCACATCTAATGACACACCATATGTGGAGTATAAAAAAGCACTTGAAATGGGTGCAATCATCAATCTTGATGATATTACGCATATAGAATATTTAGAAAAAAATCACGGCTCTTTGCCAGATACATTCTGCGTGCGTTATAATCCGGGTTCTTTAAAAGAAGGGGGTAATACAATTATTGGCCTTCCTGAAGAAGCTAAATATGGTATGACACGCGAACAAATATTTGAAGCGTACAAACAATTACAAGCTAAAGGTGTAAAACACTTTGGTATTCATACAATGGTTGTTTCTAACGAACTTGATATTGACGGTTTAGTTGGTACAGCAGAACTTTGCTTTAATCTTGCTGTAGATATTAAAAAAGAACTTGGTATCACTGTTGAATTTATTGATTTAGGTGGAGGTGTTGGTGTAGCTTATAAACCAGAACAAACACCAGTAGACTTCCGCGTATTAAGCAAGGGTGTAGAAGAAGCGTATAATCGGATTTTAGTAGCTAATGGACTTATTGATGTAGCATTGGCTTATGAATGTGGGCGTATGGTAACAGGTCCATTTGGTTACCTTGTTTCTACTGCTATTCATAAAAAAGATATTTATCGTCATTACATCGGTTTAGATGCTTGTATGGCAAATCTTATGCGTCCGGCGTTGTATGGCTCTTATCATCATATTACCGTAATGGGGAAAGAAAATGCTCCCAAGGATCATGTATATGATGTAACAGGCTCCTTATGTGAAAATAATGATAAATTTGCTATTCAACGAGAGCTGCCAAAAATTGATATTGGAGATCGTGTCATCATTCACGATGCTGGTGCACATGGACATTCTATGGGTTTCAATTATAATGGTAAATTACGTTCTGCAGAGTTATTGCTACATAAAGATGGATCTGTTACACAAATTCGTCGTGCTGAAACATACGATGATTTATTTGGAACTCTTGATTTTTCAAACCTATAATTTAATATTGAGAATCGAATAGGATGAGAATTAATATTAATAAAAACCTATCAATATATGTAATACTTGATATTCTTTTAATTCCTGTATATTTTAGTAGGAATATCTTGCTATCATTTAGATAAGAATGTATAATGAGTGTAGATTGTTATGCACATACTTGCTAAGTTGGCGAGAATTACGGCGGTATTCACGTTAGTGCGTACCGCCTTTTTATATGTGTCAGTATATACGTTTTATATATAACGAGTGTATGTTTCTTATGGTTACATACAAATAAAAGGAGTGAACATTTTGGCTGAATTACTTCAGATAAAAGATTTAAAGGTATCTGTTGAAGAGAAACAAATCTTGAAAGGTATTGATTTAACAATTAATAAAGGTGAAATTCATGTTGTGATGGGGACAAATGGTGCTGGTAAATCTACACTTGCTAATGCAATCATGGGTAACTCTACATATACAGTAGATAGTGGTTCTATCATTTTTGATGGTAAGGATATTACGGAAGATGCAGTAAACGATCGTGCAAAAGCGGGTATTTTTATGTCCTTCCAAAATCCAATTTCTATTCCTGGTATTACTGTAGAAAACTTCATTCGTACAGCTAAATCCACAATTACTGGTGAAAATGTACGTGCATTATCTTTCAAAAAAGAATTGAAAGAAAAAATGGATGAATTGTCCTTTGATTTATCTTATGCGCAACGTTATGTAAATGAAGGCTTCTCTGGTGGTGAACGCAAGAAGAATGAAATTCTTCAAATGTCCATTTTGAATCCTAAATTGGCTATTCTTGATGAAACTGATTCTGGCCTTGACGTAGATGCGGTTCGTATCGTATCTGAAGGTGTACAACGTTTCCATAACGAAGAAAATGCTGTATTAATCATTACTCATCATAACCAAATCTTGCAAAAACTAAAACCAGACTATGTTCATGTGTTGATCAATGGCAAGATTGTTAAAACTGGTGATGCTTCTCTTGTACGTGAAATCGAAGAAAAAGGTTATGACGCATACAAAGCATTAGCATAGGAGGCATAATGGAAGAAAGAAAGAAAACCCAAGTCGCGGATATGGACCGTGGCGTTTATGATATAAAGAACGAATTTGAATATTCTTATATCTCTGATGCCGGTTTAACAGAAGATATTATCCGTGAGATTTGGTCTAATAAAAATGAACCAGAATGGATGCTCGATTTCCGTTTAAAGTCTTTGGAAATCTATAATCGCATGGGCATTCCGAATTGGATTCCTGATATCTCGGGTTTAGATATGGCAAATATTCATACATATGTTAAGCCTAAAGTAGATATGAAAGAAAACTGGGATGAAGTTCCAGAAGAAATTAAAAGTACTTTTGACCGCTTAGGTATTCCAGAAGCGGAAAAAACATCTCTAGCTGGTGTTGGTGCTCAATATGATTCTGAAGTTGTTTACCACAGTATTCAAGAAGATCTTGTTAAGCAAGGTGTTATCTATACTGATATCGAAACAGCATTACATGAACATGAAGAAATCGTAAAAAAATACTGGATGACATTAATTCCACCTACAGACCATAAATGGGCTGCTCTTCACGGTGCCGTTTGGTCTGGTGGTTCCTTCGTATACGTTCCTGCCGGTGTACAAGTAGAGATTCCATTGCAATCTTACTTCCGTTTGAATGCACCAGGTGCTGGTCAGTTCGAACATACGATGATTATCGTAGAAGAAGGGGCTAAATTGCACTTTATCGAAGGTTGTTCTGCTCCTAAGTATGATGTGTCTAACCTTCATGCAGGCGCTGTTGAACTGTTCGTTAAAGATAATGCTACATTGCGTTATTCTACAATTGAAAACTGGTCTAAAAACATGTACAACCTTAACACAAAACGTTGTGTAGTAGGTAAAAATGGTACAATTGAGTGGGTATCTGGTTCCTTTGGCTCCAAAGTTTCTTGTTTGTATCCAATGAGTATTCTCAACGGTGAAGGTGCACATGCTGAATTTACAGGTGTAACATTCGCTGGTGAAGGACAATTCCTCGATACAGGTTGTAAAGTGGTACATAATGCACCATATACAACAAGTAATGTAAACTCTAAATCCATTTCTAAATCCGGTGGCGCTGCAATTTATCGTGGCCTTTTGAAGATTGGTCCTAAAGCTGAGCATTCCAAAGCAACCGTTTCTTGTGAATCCTTGATGCTTGATGCTGAGTCTCAATCTGATACAATCCCAGCTATTATCGTAGAAAATGACAATGTGGATTTAGGTCATGAAGCTAAAATCGGTCGTATTTCCGACGAGGCAATTTTCTATCTTATGACTCGTGGTATTAGTGAAGAAGAAGCTCGTGCGATGCTCGTTCGTGGTTTTGTAGAGCCAATATCTAAAGAATTGCCACTTGAATATGCAGTAGAAATGAATAATCTAATCAATCTTGAATTAGAAGGTTCTATCGGTTAAGGAGGAATTATGAGCGAATTACTATTTAATGAACTCCCTAGACCGACATTCAGATGGTTGCGCGTTAATCATACTGTAAGCTCTCTAGCTGGAGAAGATACAGCGGTACAATCCATCGCTGTGGAAGCGAATAAAGATATACTTTCACCATTACCTGTTGGTACAGCATTACTAGATGGTAATTATGAAGGTGCTAATAAAGAAGCTGTTCATGTATTAGTTGAAAAAGCGGAAGGCTATGCTATCAATGTGCCTCCTAAGGCGAAAGAAGTTGTAGGCATCCACATTGATGCTAATGCTCGTGTGGCAAACCGTTTCCAATTTATCGTTGGTGAAGGTGCTGAGCTAGAAGTACAATTCTATGTAACTGGTTCTGGCGAGGCATTGACAAATGTTAGCTATTTAAACGAATACGATGTGAAAGAAGCTGGTAAGGTTGTAGTAAAAAAGGTAAATCTTTTGCCTGAACATGTACAACATATCGAGCATCGATACACTAAATTAGAAGAAAAAGCAGATGTAGAATACATCAATATTGAAATTGGTGGCAGTGAAAACATCTTGAATTACTATCATGATTTAGTAGGTCAAGAATCCCGTATGGTTCATGACATTGCTTATCTTGGTAATAAAGAGCAAAAATTTGATATTTCTATGGTTATGAGTCATGGTGGTAAAAAATCATTTAGTGATATTCATACCTTAGGTGCTCTTAGTGGCAATTCTAAAAAATCCTTCAGAGGGACCCTTGATTTTCTTAATGGAGCAACAGCTTCTGAAGGTGCGGAAGAAGATACTTGCTTATTGTTAGATCCAACTGTAAAATCTGTTTCGTTACCACTTTTATTGTGTAAAGAAGATAATGTAGTTGGTAATCATGCAGCAAGTGCAGGCCAAATTGATCATAATAAATTGTTCTATATCATGAGCCGTGGCTTTAGTGAGGTAGAGGCAAAACATATCATTGTTGAATCTATGATTCGACCTATTATTGATCGCATTGGTGATGAAACGATTGAAGAAGCAGCGTTAGCAGCTGTACGTAATAAAATTTAAAGAGGCGTTTTTATGAGACCAATTGCAGAAGCATACAAAGACTTTCCTATATTACATAAAGAGCATAATGGGCATCGTGTTATCTATTTAGATAGCGGTGCTACTGCTCAAATTCCACAGTCCGTAATTGACCGTGTTGTGGAACATATGACACAACGTAATGGTAACCCACATCGTGGTTCTCATATTTTAGCCATTGAAGCATCTGAAGACTATGAAAATGCACGGGATCGCGTAGTTGAATTTATCAATGCTCGCGAACGCGAAGAGGTTATATTTACACGTAATAGTACGGAGTCAATGAACTTGATTGCCCACAGCTATGGCCTTCATAATGTGAAAAAAGGTGACAAGATTGTCATTACTGTTGCTGAACATCATGCGAATCTTGTAACATGGCAATATGTGGCAGAACAGACGGGGGCAACCTTAGAATACATGTATCTTGATGAACATGGGCACTTAAAAGATGGTGAAATCAATAAAATTGATGAAAAGACTAAAATTGTTGCTTTCGCTCATGTTAGTAACGTACTTGGTATGGAATTCCCAGTAAAAGAATTAACTGAGAAGGCTCACTCTGTAGGTGCTATTGTTGTTCTAGACGGTGCTCAATCTACACCTCATAAAAAAATTGACGTACAAGCATTGGATTGCGATTTCTTCGTATTCTCTGGCCATAAAATGTGTGCATCTCAAGGGATTGGTGTACTATACGGTAAACGTGATTTATTAGAAACTATGCCTCCATTCCTATTGGGTGGCGATATGATTGAGTATGTAAAAGAACAAACTGCTACATTCAATGAGCTTCCATATAAGTTTGAGGCAGGTACTCCAAATGCTGATGGTGCCGTTTCCTTGCATGCAGCTATTGATTATTTGGAATCCTTTGGAATGGATGCTATAGAAGCCTATGAAGAGGAGTTAGTAGCTTATATTCTTCCTAAGATTGTTGAATTGCCACATGTCCATGTTATTGGTTCTCAAAATCCTAAGGAAAAACATGGCGTTATTGCGTTCACTGTAGATGATGTACATCCTCATGACGTAGCTACAATTTTGGATTCTAAGGGAATCTGCGTTCGTTCCGGTCACCATTGTGCACAACCATTAGGTGCATTCTACAATGTATCTGCATCTACTCGTTTAAGTATGTACTTATACACTCGCAAGGAAGATTTAGACGCATTCCTTGAAGTATTAAAGACTGTTCGTTCAGTAATGGGTTTTAAAGATTAGGAGAATTACCACTAATGGAAATGGATCAATTATATACGGAACTTATTTTGGAACATAACCAAGATAAACGTAATAAGCATGAATTATCTGAATTTACAAATTCTGAACATGGACATAACCCTAGTTGTGGTGATGATCTAACATTACAACTCAATGTAGTAGATGGTATCATTAAAGATGCTGCATATACAGGTTCTGGCTGTGCTATTAGCCAAGCATCTGCATCTATGATGATTGATATCATTAAGGGCAAATCTGTTGAGGAAGCGCTTCGTTTAGTAGAAATTTTCTTGGGTATGATTAAAAAAGAGATTACCGATGAAAATGAGTTAGAAGAATTAGAAGATGCTATGGCTCTACAAAATATTTCTAATATGCCAGCACGTGTAAAATGTGCAGTTCTTGCATGGCATACATTGAAAGAGGCTTTAAAGAAATAATATGAAGAAAACGATATTATTTGATTTAGATGGAACCTTAACTGACTCTCAAGAAGGTATTCTTAAAAGCATTAAATTTGCATTGGAACATTTCGGTTATACTGTACCTGATGAAGAAACATTACAATTGTTCTTAGGACCACCATTGGTAGATGCTTTCCAAGAACATTGTGGTTTGACCTTTGAGCAAGCGGAAGAAACATACTTTAAATTCCGTGAACGTTATGGTACCATCGGTAAATTTGAAAATAAAGTATATCCGAATATTGTAGACTTATTGGCTAAATGCAAAACTGAACAATATACTATAGCTGTAGCTACTGCAAAACCAGAACATTATGCTAAAGATATTCTTGATCACTTTGAATTGACACCATACTTTGATGTTATTGTTGGTGCTAATTACGAAGCGGGATTGTTACACAAAAAAGAAATTCTTGAAAAAGCTCTCACGCTATGTGGCAACCCATTAACTGATGAAAATGGTCGTCGATTGACATTCATGGTTGGAGATCGTAAGTACGATGTAGAAGCAGCTAATGAACTTGGCTGTATCTCCATCGGTGTTACCTATGGTTACGGTACGGAATCTGAGTTAAAAGAAGCGGATGCCGAATATATCTGTGATGATGTTGATGAAATTGCTGATGTTCTCAATCTTGAAGAAATGATGGTTCGTAGATAAGCTATATAAATAGAATTACATATCAACCCAAATAAAAAGCTAGAGGAAATCCTCTAGCTTTTTTGTATCTTTCTTTTATGTTATTTTTTTAGGCCACTTTTTTTAGCTAATGTTTTGATAACTTTAGCACTTTGTTTTTTCAACTTGCCGCCAGTTTGTTTGAGTTGGATACGTGTACGAGAGACACGACCAAGTGTAGTAATTTTAGTTTTGCGACGTGGCTTCATATCACGTTCGTTACCAAAGTCACCACGTTGTACACTTGTTGCCTTTACTTTTTCAGCTCTAAAAGATTTACGTAAGGCTTTCATAATTAATGTAAGTGGTAATGTTTGCTCGAAGGAATACAAATCCACTGCTACATAACCAAGTGCAGGATATGTGTGCAATGTAAAGTGAAAACCTGGTGCGACAGAAAGGAGGGCGATTTCCTCGTCCATAACCTGACAACTGATTTCATCTACATCAAGTTCAGCTAAGTCAAATGCGGTTGCTACACTTTCCTGTACAGCTGTAGCGGATGAAATTGCGTCTTCATCGCAGGAATATAAATCAATTAACAGTTCTTGTCCTAATGCTTCTGCCATAACAACACCTTCCTTCAGAAAATAATATCTCATTTATTATACATAGATTTAAGCATTAAGTCCAATTATATGAGAATACATTAAAAGTCAAACGTTATTTTTATGAAATTTGACTTTTATATTGACTAAGGTCAAAAAGTCAAATATAATAGAGTTATGCTAAAGAACAAATAGTCAAAACTATAGTAAATAAACTTTAAAGGGGTGTTTTTTATGAGTATGATAGCTGATAAAATAGAAAAATTTATATTAAACCGTATGCGTGAAGAACAAGAAAAGCTAATTTTAAAGCGTAATGAATTGGCTGATGAATTAGATTGTGCGCCATCCCAAATTAGTTACGTATTAAGTACGCGTTTTTCTAATGAGCGCGGTTTTGATGTTGAGTCAAGACGTGGCTTGGGTGGATATATTCGAATCAAAAAAATTAACCCAGAAAGTTCAGATTCTTTACCTGCTGTTACAACTTATCGGATTTATGAAGGTCCAAATACGGTAGAACGATTAATTGATATGCGAGATGTAGATCAATCATTATTTCAATTATTACAATCTGAAAAGATTACCCGTCGTGAAGCTCAATTGATGCATAATTCTTTTGCTACATTAATTGAAAATGTAGACGTAGAAGAACGTAATGATGCTGTTCGTCAATTATATGCATCAATGGTGGACACTTTACGGAAGGAGTGATGATTTGTGTTATGTGATCATTGCCATAAAAATGAAGCTACTATCCATATGACTAATATCATAAATAATCAAAAGACTGAGCAACATCTTTGCAGTGCTTGTGCCACCGAGTTACAACAAGCTGGGAAATTATCTCCTTATAGTTCTTTTATGAATGATATGTGGGATAATAACTTTTTTACTAATGATTTTTTTAAGAATATGGTCTATCCAGATAACTTATTAAAAGCTCATCAATCTAAGAGATGCCCTCAGTGTGGTATTACTTATGATGAATTCAATCGGGTAGGTAAGTTTGGCTGTGGTCAATGTTATGAGACTTTTAATAGTGAAATAAATCCATTATTAGAACGAATACAAGGTAGTTCTGAGTATGAAGGGGCTATACCTAGTCGTGGTACTAATGTATTTAAAGCAAAGTATGAAGTAAAGCAATTGCGCCGTCAATTAGATACAGCTATTCAAGCTGAAAACTTTGAAGAAGCCGCAATTTTGAGAGATAAAATTAAAAATCTAGAAGTTATCATCGATGGTGATAACGAATAGGAGGTTCTTATGTTAGATACTATATTGGACTCTCCGCTAAGTCAGTGGCTGTGTCAGGATACAGAGGCGACAGACCACATTGTAATTTCAAGTCGTATACGATTGGCGAGAAATTTTGATGATATATTGTTTACGAATCGTGAAGATACAGTTTCCTTAGAAAAAGTGAATACAATCTCTCGAGGCCTATTGCCAATATTAAAAAAGGCTGATGAGCATCAATATACAAATATTAGCCTTGAGCAATTAAGTCAACGTGAACGTGCTGTCTTAGTTGAAAAACATTTAATGAGTCCTGCTTTAGAGGAACAATTACCATATCGTAATTTGATCGTATCTGATGATGCTTCTATCGCAATTATGGTAAATGAAGAAGATCATTTACGTATTCAATCTATGGCTCCAGGACTTAAATTGCAACAAGCTTATAATCATGCGGTTCAAATTGATAAAGCTATCGAAGCAAAATATCCTTATGCCTTTGATGAGCGATTTGGTTATTTAACTGCTTGCCCCACTAATGTGGGTACAGGTTTACGGGCCTCTGTTATGTTACACTTACCCGCATTGACGTTATCTGGTCGTATTACGAGACTCATTCGTAACATAATACAATTAGGTTACTCTGTACGAGGGTTGTATGGGGAAGGTTCCGAAGCTTTAGGTTGTATTTACCAGATTTCTAATCAACGAACGATGGGTATTAGTGAAGAAGCAACTATTGAGCAATTGATTAAAATCGTAGAAGGAATTATTGCAGAAGAACGAAAGTCCCGGCAATCTTTATTACACAATGATAAAGAAGGTTTGGAAGATATACTTTGGCGATCCTATGGAGTTTTACAATATGCACGACGTGTAAGCGGTAAAGAGGCACTTAGTAAGCTTAGTGATATTCAATTAGGTGTAGATTTAGAAATATTACCATTCTGGGGTAAAGATACTTTTAATGAGCTTGTTGCTATAACTAGACCAAACTTCCTCTCTAAATACTTAGGTAGTGAAAATTTGACAGATACCGATCGCGACAGCTATCGTGCAAAGGTGATACGTCAAAAAATTTCAAATTAATATAAGTACATAAATAATTAATGCATGATTATTTATTTTGTATAGATTGATTTATATAATTTTCTTAGTTTACTGTTAAGAGATTTGTAAAAAATAGTAAATATTAATACTAGATAGCATAATAGATTAATAGAGTTTAATAATATTTTTGATATTCCAATGGTTATTTCACCATTGTTTACATATATTTGAAAAGAAATAATTACAATTTACATAGATAGATGAGGTGATATTATGATGCAACGGTTTACAGACGATGCACAGCGTGTTCTTTCGTTAGCTCAAGAGGCTGCTTTGGAGTTAGGACATGACTATGTCGGTACTGAACACGTACTCATCGGCCTTACAAAGGTTAAAAATGGTGTAGCAGCTAAAGCTTTAGAAGAGCTTGGCCTTGTTACAGAAGATATTTTTGAAGCTGTAGAAGAACATGTAGGACGTGGTAATAAAAAGGCAACGTCAATATATATGACACCTCGCGTTAAGCATGTGCTTGAGCTTGCCATTCAAGTAGCAAATCACATGAATCACAACTACGTTGGTACTGAGCATATTCTATTGGGCCTACTTAGCGATGGTAGCGGTGTTGCAGTTGCTATTTTACGAGCTATGAATATACGTAGTAATGACGTAGTAGAAGCAATTCGTAGTATTCTTGGCTCGAATAAAGGTAGCAATAATGGTGGTCAAGAGGGAATAAATAGCAATAATGATTTAGGTGAGCTGTCAGATTTTGCAACTGACCTTAATGAGTCTGCTAAACAAGGTAAGATTGATCCCGTTATTGGTCGCGATACGGAGATTCAACGAGTCATTCAAATTCTCAGTCGTAGAACTAAAAATAATCCTGTTCTTATCGGTGAACCAGGTGTAGGTAAAACAGCTATTGCCGAAGGCTTGGCACAGCGCATTGTGACTGGTAATGTACCGGAGATTTTGCGTAATAAACGCATTATATCTCTTAGTATTGGCTCTATGTTAGCGGGTGCTAAGTACCGTGGTGAATTTGAAGAACGGTTAAAAAAAGCTATCGATGAAGTACAACAACATGATGATATGATTATCTTTATAGATGAAATTCATACATTGGTTGGGGCAGGTGCTACTGAAGGTGCTATGGATGCAGCTAATATCTTAAAGCCAGCTTTGGCACGAGGTGAATTCCAAGTTATCGGTGCCACAACACTTGATGAATATAAGAAACATATAGAAAAAGATGCTGCTTTAGAGCGTCGTTTTCAACCCGTTCAAGTAGGAGAGCCTAACGAAGAGGATGCTCTTGAAATTTTAAAGGGCTTAAGAGATCGGTATGAAGCTTTCCATAAGGCTAAGATTACAGATGAGGCATTAACAGCAGCTGTGTCTTTATCTAGCCGATATATTACAGATCGATTCTTGCCTGATAAGGCTATCGATGTAGTCGATGAAGCTGCATCTAAGGTTCGTATGAAAGTATTTTCTGCAGCACCTGATGTTAAAGCATTAGAGGATCGTCTCAATACAGTTAAGAAAGAAAAAGAAGCGGCTGTTACGTCTCAAGATTTCGAAAAGGCTGCAAAGCTTCGCGATGAAGAACAATCACTATTAAAAGAAATTGGTGATAAAAAATCTGTCGCTAAAGAAAAAAGCGATCAAAAGTTAATAGTAACAGAGGAAGACATAGCTACTGTAGTAGCGCAATGGACAGGCATTCCAGTGGCTAAAATTGCAGAAGAAGAGTCTGAAACCTTACTTCATTTAGAAGAAGAGCTTCATAAACGCGTAGTAGGTCAAGATGAGGCTGTTACCGCTGTAGCTAAAGCCGTACGCCGTGCAAGAGCTGGATTAAAAGATCCCAAACGTCCTATTGGGTCATTCCTGTTCCTTGGACCAACAGGGGTTGGGAAAACTGAGCTAGCTAGAGCACTTGCATCCTCCTTGTTCGGCGATGAATCTGCTATGATTCGACTTGATATGTCTGAATATATGGAAAAACATACTGTATCTCGCTTAGTCGGGGCACCTCCAGGTTATGTAGGCTATGAAGAGGGTGGTCAGTTAACAGATGCGGTACGTCGTAAACCATATAGCGTTATTCTCCTCGATGAAGTAGAGAAAGCACATGCAGATTTCTTTAATATCTTGTTACAAGTTCTTGATGATGGTCGTCTTACTGATAGCCAAGGTAGAACTGTTGATTTCAGAAATACAGTTATTATCATGACAAGTAACTTAGGTGCTAAAGCTTTACATAAAAACTCTCCAGAACTTGGCTTCTTAGCGGCTAAAAAATCTGATTTCAATGTAGATGGAAATAAAGAAATTGAGTTTAAAGAGGCTAAGAAGTTAGTAATGGATGCGGTGAAACGTCATTTTAGACCTGAGTTTTTAAACCGTATTGATGAAATGATTGTATTCCATCCATTAACAGAAGAGGACTTAAAAGAAATTGTAACCATTTTAATGAGTGATGTCACAAAACGCCTTGGAGAACGTGATTTACAATTAGAAATAACTCCTGAGGCTATGAAATTTCTCGTTAAGGAGGGCTCTGATTTCACAATGGGGGCTCGACCATTAAAACGTGCTATTCAACGTTTAATTGAGGACCCAGTGTCGGATCTTATTTTGAAAGGAGATGCAAAAGAAGGCAAAATTATTAAAGCAGATGCAAAGGATAATGATCTTGTTGTATCAATATGATAAAAATACAAATTATACAGTTGATGACTACCTTTCATATAAAAAATATAAGTTAAATGGTATACTATAGAATGATGATAGTTAACCATGTAGTAAAATTATGCATAAAAGGTCATGAATGGTTATCATTCATGGCCTTTCTTTTTAAAAGTTTTGAGGTATTATGGCAAAAGCAAAATCAGTATTCTTTTGTCAAAATTGTGGGGCTGAATCCTCTAAATGGATGGGCCGTTGTCCACAATGTGGAGAATGGAATACATTAGTTGAAGAAATAATTAAAGAAACTAAACATAGTCGAACACCTTCTCGAGGTGTTGGAAATCAAACGGCGAAGCCTACTGCCTTGCCAGATATCGAAATCTCTTCTATTGCACGCGTATCTACAACCTTTGGTGAAATTGACCGTGTATTAGGTGGGGGTATAGTGCCTGGTGCTCTAATGCTTTTAGGTGGTGATCCTGGTATTGGTAAATCTACTCTGTTACTACAGGTTTCTCAGAAGGTAGCCGATACAGTAGGAGCAGTTCTTTATGCATCTGGTGAAGAGTCTCAGTTACAACTTAAACTTCGAGCAGAACGACTGCATATTAATACTGAACGGTTACAAGTTATTGCAGATACTGATCTAGATCATATATTGGAGCAAGCTGAAGCAATGACTCCTTCCTTACTAGTCATTGACTCTATACAAACTATGTATACTGGAGATATAGATGCTGCGCCAGGCAGTGTTAGTCAAGTTCGTGAATGCACATCTCGCCTACTTCGCTTCTGTAAAGAACGAAATATACCTACTGTAATCATTGGTCATGTAACAAAGGAAGGCAACATTGCAGGGCCTCGTATGTTAGAGCATATGGTAGATGTAGTGCTTTACTTTGAAGGGGAGCGTTCCTATCAATTCCGTATATTACGGTCTATTAAAAACCGTTTTGGATCTACATCAGAAACAGGCATTTTTGCCATGGTAGAGGAAGGGTTACAGGAATTGTCCAATCCGTCTGCTTCTCTTTTAGCCGAGCGTTCCGATGAAGAAAGCGGCAGTGCCGTCATGATTTACCTTGAAGGGGTTCGTCCCATCTTAGTAGAGGTACAAAGCTTGGTAGTTACTACGGCCTTTGGTATGCCACGACGCACGGCGATAGGTTACGATCTCAATCGATTAATCGTATTATTGGCTGTTTTAGAAAAACGCTGTGGCTTTACATTAGGTAATAAAGACGTGTATGTAAATGTTATCGGTGGTCTCAAGGTAAATGAACCGGCTTGTGATTTATCTATGGCGGTTGCTATAGTATCAAACTTAAAAAATCGTATCGTGCCAACAGATATGGTTATCTTAGGTGAAGTAGGCTTAACTGGTAATGTTCGCAGTATTCCTCGCATTGAACAGCGTATTAATGAAGCTAAGAAATTAGGTTTTAAAAAGTTTATTATTCCTGAAGGCAACTATAAACAAATCAAGGATAATGATAGTTCTATCAAAATTAAAGGTGTCAAATCTATACAAGAGGCGATGCAACTCGTATTTTCATAATTAGGAGGTGATTTCATGATTTATCGGATTTTACGCTATGTAATAGCCATTTTAGTAGGTACAGCAGCCTACGTGGGAATGGATAGCTTAGCACCTATTATTGACCCGTATTTGGTTTCTCAATTTGAATCTTTTGGGGACATGTCATTAACAATTGCACGCATTGCAGTATTAATCGTAGGTACTCTATTAGGCCTTGTTATTGGTTATCTGATTTCATCATTTATTTTGAAACAAGGTTTAGTAATTGCTAAAAGATTAGAGCGTATTCTTACTCATATTCCAAATCAAGAATTGATTGCAGGCACCATCGGTTTATTATTCGGCCTTATTATTGCAAATCTAATTGGTGTTGCATTCAATCAAGTACCTATTATAGGACCTTATATTCCTATAATTTTGAGTGCTATTTTTGGATATAGTGGACTTAAAATTATGGCTCGTAAAGGCCCCGAAATGTACAATAATTACGTACAACAATGGGGAGGAGATAGCACTAAAAAAACAAGTCGTTTTAAAATGTTTTCAACTCATAAATTAGATAAATCCTCTAGTACGCCAAAATTACTAGATACTTCAGTTATCATTGACGGTCGTATCAAAGAACTATGTGCTACGGGTTTTATTGAAGGTCCTCTTATGGTGCCACTATTTGTATTAAATGAGTTACAGGTAATTTCTGACTCTGCCGATGCTACGAAACGCAACCGTGGTCGACGTGGCCTTGATATTTTGAAGGATATGCAAGATGCCAATAAGGTTGCTATAGAGGTCGTTGAAGATGATTATGATGATCTTGTAGAGGTTGATTCAAAACTTATGCGACTTGCTTTAGATAAGCAATGGAAATTGATGACTAATGACTTTAACTTGAATAAGGTGGCTCGTGTACAGGGGATTGAAGTGCTTAACCTCAATGAATTGGCAAATGTATTAAAACCTGCTCTAATCGCTGGAGAATGGATTCGCGTTCAAATCATGAAAGAAGGTAAGGAAGTACACCAAGGTGTGGCTTATCTCGACGATGGCACGATGATTGTCGTAGAGGATGGTAAGCCTTATGTTGGTCAAAATGTAGAGGTTATGGTTACATCCATATTACAAACGAGTGCAGGACGGATGATTTTTGCTCGTGTAGATGGAGGACAAAATGGGCAAGGCAATTAGTTGTATCGTTCTCGCTGCAGGTGCTGGTCGCCGTATGGGATATAAAGAAAATAAGATATTTATTCCTTTAGGGGGATATTCTATTATTCAACGTACCATACAGAATGTAGAAAAGATTGAAGGTTTAAAAGAAATTATTCTTGTTGTAGCTGAAGGCGAACAAGAATATATGTCTAACCATATTCAAGGGTTGGATTTGCATATTCCTGTAAAGATAGTGCTTGGTGGAAGAGAACGTCAAGATTCTGTGGCTTATGGGCTCAAAGCTGTATCAGAAGATAGTAATATTGTGCTAGTTCATGATGGAGCGCGTCCATTAGCATCAACGAAACTGTTTGATTCTGTTGTTAGGGCCGCAATAGAATATGGAGCTGCTACTGTAGGTGTCCCTGCTACGGATACGATTAAACGAGTTGATACAGAGCATACTGTAATAGAAACATTAAAACGCAGTGAATTATACCAAATTCAAACGCCACAAGGCTTTCAAAAAGATCTATTTAAAGAGGCCCATCAAAAGGCTTATGATGAAAAATATTTAGGCACTGATGATGTGTCCCTCGTTGAGCATTTAGGGCAGCCTGTACATATAGTAAGTGGAGACTATTGTAATATTAAGGTGACCACTCCTAATGATATTGCAGTAGCAAAACGATATTTAGGAATTGAGGATAAGCGTATGCGCGTTGGATTTGGTTATGATATTCATCAATTAAAAGCAGGTCGTCCTTGTATCTTAGGTGGTGTTCATATCGAATCTGGCCTTGGCCCTGATGGACACTCCGATGCGGATGTTCTCATTCATGCCTTGATGGATGCCATGCTAGGCGCCGCTGGTTTACGGGATATTGGATACTATTTTCCACCTGAAGATGACCAGTATAAAGGGATTTCTAGCATGCTTTTACTAGAAAAAGTAAATTTCTTATTGAAAGAACGTGGGTTACAAGCCTATAATATTGATATTATGGTTATTTCTGAGACACCTAAATTAAAACCTCACATCGATATGATGAAGGCTAATTTACAGTCTATATTAAAGATACCATTAGATCGCATTAGTATTAAAGCGACAACAAATGAAATGCTAGGGGCTATTGGGCGCCGTGAAGGCATTGCTGCACAAGCTGTCGTTTCTGTATATGAAGGAGAGATTTAATCATGAGTTCCATGAAAGTTCGTTTTGCTCCAAGCCCTACGGGTCCATTCCATATTGGTGGTGCTCGTTCTGCTTTATTTAACTGGTTATTAGCACGTAAGGAAAAAGGCACATTTGTATTGCGCATTGAAGATACAGATTTAGCTCGTTCTACACGTGAAAGTGAAGAGAATATTAAAGCTTCCTTACAATGGCTTGGCATGAACTGGGATGAAGGCATTGATGTGGGTGGTAATAATGGTCCTTACCGTCAAACAGAACGTCTTGATTTATATAAAGAAGTAACACAACGCTTATTGGATGAAGGTAAAGCTTATGAGTGTTATTGCACACCTGAAGAGTTAGATGCGGTGCGTCAAGATCAAATGGATCGTGGGGAAACACCAAAATACAACGGTCATTGTGAACACTTAGATGAAGAGACAAAGGCTAAATACATTGCTGAAGGTCGTAAACCTACAATTCGTTTGCGTGTACCGTTGAATAAAACATACGCTTTTGATGATATGGTACGTGGGCATGTATCCTTTGAATCTAATGGCGTTGGTGATTTTGTAATTGTAAAATCTGATGGCATTCCTGTATATAACTTTGCTGTAGTAATGGACGATCATATGATGGGGATCACTCACGTTATTCGTGCAGAGGAACATTTATCTAATACACCTCGTCAAATGGCTATTTATGAAGCTTTAGGTTGGGAGGTCCCTAAGTTTGGTCATATTTCCTTGATTCTTGGTAAAGACTACAAGAAAATGTCTAAACGTCATGGTGCTACTTCTGTTGAACAATACAAACAATTAGGGTACTTGCCAGAAGCACTTGTAAACTTCTTGGCACTTCTTGGTTGGGCTCCTGAAGGTGAAGAAGAATTCTTCACACAAGATGAATTAATTCAGGCTTTCTCTATGGATCGAGTAGCGAAAAATCCTGCTGTGTTTGATATTGATAAATTGAACCATATAAATTTCCACTACATGAAGAATTTGAGCGATGAAGAATTATTCCACCTTTGTTTGCCGCATTTGAAAGAGGTTGGTTTAGCTCCAGATAGCTTGAATCAAGCTGATATTGATTGGTTGACATTATTATGCTCTACATTCCGTGATCATATTAGCTATGGTGCTCAAATCAAAGATCATGTAGGCTTGTTTATGGGCGAAACAGTATTCCTTGAAGAGGGCCATGAAGAAGAATTGCGTGCTGTATTGAATGAAGAAACAGCTCCAACAGTTCTCGGCGCTTTCCGGAATGCATTGGCTGAACTTGATGAAATTACACCTGAAGTTGTAAAAGCAACAATCAAGGCCGTAATGAAAGAAACCTCTTTAAAAGGTAAATTCGTATTTATGCCAATTCGTGTAGCTTTAACAGGTCAAATGCATGGTCCGGATTTGAATAATATTGTTACATTACTTGGTAAAGAAAAGTGCTTACATCGTTTAGATAATGTAGGTGCATTAACAAAATAAATTTGATCAATTAATCAAAGGAGTTCACGTAACAAGTGTTATGTGAACTCCTTTTGTATGTGTTGTTAATATTCTATAGAAATGCTATAATAATCGGCGTATTAAATTTTGATTTATTATGAAAGCGAGTGTTTTTATGAGTGTTATTCGTTCTATTAATCACTTATTCAATAGTTATCTATCCTGGATAGTACTATTGATGGCTGTTTTAGCATATATGCTACCTGCAGTATTTTCTTGGATGACTCCATATATTGCTTACATGCTACAGTTTGTTATGTTTGCGATGGGGTTAACATTAACGGCTCAAGTCTTTATTGATGTATTTAAGCAACCAATGAAGGTTATTCTCGTATCCGTAATCCAATTCTTATGGATGCCATTGGCAGGTTTCTTAGTAGCCTTAGCATTTAATTTTCCTCCAGAAGTTGGGATTGGTTTTATCTTGTTGGGTGCATGTCCTGGTGGTACTGCTTCTAATGTAATGACCTTCCTTGCAAATGGTAATGTTCCCTTATCCGTATCAGCAACAACTGTATCCACATTATTGGCACCTATTTTAACGCCTTTATTTGTCGTATTATATGCAGGTGCAACATCTTCTATTGAAATTCAATTTATGCCAATGTTTATATCCATTGTAAAAATCGTGTTAGTACCAATTATTTTGGGGATTGTATTGAATTACTTTATTGGCGCAAAAATTGAACCTGTAAAATCTGTATGTCCAACCATTGCAGCTATCGCGGTATTGCTTATCTTGGCAGCTGTAACTGCAGTTAACCAAAAGCAAATTGCCGAAACTGGTTTCATTATTTTTGTAGCGTGTTTAGTACAAAATTTGAGTGGTTATGTTGTGACATACTTTATATGTAAAGCTCTCAGTATTGATGTGTCTTCTCGTCGTGCTATGCAAATTGAAGTGGCTATGCAAAATTCTGCATTATCCGTATCTTTAGCACTAAAACACTTTACACCACAAGCTGCGGTAGCAGGTGCAGTATTCTCCATCATTCATAACTTTACAGGATCTATTTTTGCAGGTATTTGCCGTAAACATGATGATCAAGATAAATTAGAAAATGCTTAATATTAATTGATTTGATGTAATGACATTATTATTACTTGTGTACTATAAAAGCTATTGTTATGAATGATAATAGTAATTTAATATTCTGATTATATATCCTCATCTTTCTAATTAAGCTATTTAAAATACCTATTATGATATGTGAATAGCTGCCTATGAAAGATGGGGATCTTTCTTGTAAATATTGACATTCTATAGCTTTATTGGTAAAATATTTTTATATATGAATATAGATTATTTTAATAGCTGAGACTGAAAGAAGTACTCTACAACTAACTTTTTAGCGAGAACCGATGGTGGGAGGGTTCATGGATAGGTAGATGAAATGCATTCACGAGCTGACACTCCGATTATAGGTAGGTTTGTCCGGCGACGCACCGTTATGCGATGAGTGGGTATCGCTATTGGTACCTAACAGAGTGGAACCGCGGACCATCGTCTCTGTATGAGATGAGAGGTCTTTTTTATTTTACAAAATTGGAGGCATCGGTAACGATGAGAGAAATTACTGTTTATAATACTATGACGCGCCAAAAAGAGGTTTTTAATCCTGTAACACCAGGTGAGGCAAAAATGTACGTATGTGGTGTCACACCATACAATCATCCTCATATTGGCAATGCTCGTCCTTTCGTGACTTGGGACGTAATTCGTCGCTATATGAAACATGTAGGCTATAAAGTAACATATGTACAAAACTTTACTGATGTGGATGATAAAATCATCAACACTTCTAATGGTGAAGGTGTCTCTTGGGATACCATTGCAAACCGCTATATCGATAGTTATTTTGAAGTAATGGATGCGTTAGGTGTACAACGTGCAGACATTTATCCACGTGTATCTACACATATTGATGATATCATTGCTATGATTCAAACATTGATTGACAAGGGCTACGCCTATGAACTCGATGGCGATGTATATTATAGTGTGGAGAAATTTGAACATTACGGTGAGTTATCTGGTCGTACATTAGACGATATGGAAGCAGGCGCACGTATTGAAGTAGATGGTCGTAAGAAGAATCCTATGGACTTTGCTTTGTGGAAAGCAGCAAAACCTGGTGAACCTTATTGGGAAAGCCCATGGGGGAATGGTCGTCCAGGGTGGCACATTGAATGTTCTGCTATGAGCCAAAAATATTTAGGCACAGAATTTGACTTCCACGGTGGTGGTAGCGATTTGATTTTCCCTCATCATGAAAATGAAATTGCTCAATCAGAAGGTTGCTCTGGTCAACATCCAGCAGTGCGCTACTGGTTGCACAATGGTTTTATCACTATTAATTCTGAAAAAATGTCTAAGTCCTTGAATAATTTCTTCTTGGTAAAAGATATTTTAGAACAATATAGTCCTGATGCATTGCGTTACTTCTTATTGAGCACGCATTACCGTAGCCCATTAGATTTCTCTGATGAGCGTCTAGAAGAAGCTAATAAATCTTTGGAACGGTTAAGCACAGCTATTGAAAACCTTCTTTACCTTGAAAAATGTGAGCCAGGCTCATGTGATGAAGCTCAACGCTTATTAGAAAAAGCGAAAGCATACGAAGAAGAATTTGAGGATGCTATGAGTGATGATTTCAACACTGCTTTAGCAACTTCTAGTATGTTCGGTCTTGCAAAAGAAATTAATATCTACTATCAAGCTGTAACAAGTAGAGAAGGCGTTGTTTGCCAAGAGGCAATTGCTGAAGTGAAACGAATCTTCAAATTTATGACAGATGTTATTGGTGTTCTTGAAAAAGCTTGGGAAGGCAATACGGGTGCTAATGCTGCTGAATATGAAGAATTAATGCAAGTTATTCTTTCTGTACGTCAAGCTTGTCGCGAGCAAAAACAATGGGCATTAGCTGATTGTATCCGCGATCGATTAGCTGAGATTGGTATTACCATTGAGGACTCTCCTCAAGGTGCACGGTGGAAAAAACGTGAAGTTTAAACAATTTCAATTCTTAAAGAATGAAGCGATAAAGAAACTAACGGCTCTTGAAGAAGAGCCGCTTCGTTTGCGCAAACGAACAATAGAGGAGTGCCTAAGTGCCGATGCAGTTATGCTAGCTTATATCGGTGATGCAGTATACTCCATGTATGTGCGCGAACGCGTAGTACAAATGAATATTACAAAAGTACAGATCTTACATACTATCGTTACTGAATTTATTTGTGCTAAATCACAGGCAAAAGTATTGCTAGAAATAGAAAATACTTTCACAGAAGATGAACAAGCTATTGCACGCCGTGCTAGAAATAGTAATGTAAACGTGCCTAAAAGTAGTACTGTTCAAGAATATCGCAGTAGTACGGCCTTTGAAGCAGTACTAGGATTTCTTTATGAAACGCGCCAAGATGAGCGCTTACAGCATATCTTGGGGCAAGCCTTTTCTATAACTCTACGAGGTATGTAGTATGGATAATTATATTGTAGGTCGCAATGCGGTTAAAGAAGCCCTTAAAAGTGGCCGTTCTATTCAACGTATTCTGGTCAGTGAAGATAAGGTAAAAATAGGGTTAGCTGATATTGTAAATCTTGCTAAATCTCAAGGTATTGAAGTTAGACCAACACCAGTTAAACAGATGAATAAGTACGATTTAGAGGTACCACATCAAGGGGTTATAGCTCTTGTATCGGCCGTTCAATTTAAAGAATTGGGCGAGGTATTACAAGAAACGACACATGAGGTTCCTTTACTCATCTTAACGGATGGGGTTGAAGACCCACATAATATGGGAGCTATCATTCGTACTGCTGAATGTGCGGGAGCTACGGCTGTACTCATTCCTAAACGACATAATGCGCCTATTAATGCTACTGTTGCAAAGACATCTGCTGGAGCTATTGAACAAATTCCACTTGTACAAATTGGCAATGTAGTGCAAACCATTAAACAACTTCAAAAACAAGGATTTTGGGTAATGGGGGCTCATATGGAAGGTGATCGTACCTTGTATGAAGCAGATATGACAATTCCTACGGTTATAGTCATTGGTAATGAAGGTAAGGGGATTAGTCGCGTTGTAAAAGAAGCTTGTGATTTCCTTGTAACAATTCCTATGTATGGAAATTTGAATTCTTTGAATGCATCTGTTGCAGCTGCAGTTCTTATGTATGAGGCGGTACGTCAACGCCAGGCGAAATAATCATGCTAAAAGATATTTTAATTGTAGACGGCTATAATGTTATTTTTGCTTGGACTCATTTGAAAAAATTGGCTCATGAGTCTTTAGAACATGCGAGAATGGAGCTTCGAGATAGATTGTTGAACTATGGTAAATTTAAGGGTTACGAAGTAATCCTTGTATTTGATGGTAAGTATACAAAATCTGGAGGTTCCATTGAATCTATTACAAGTGGATTTATCGAAGTGTATACTGAGGATGGAGAAACGGCGGATTCCTTTATTGAACGAGAGGTATTTTTACGTAAAGGCAAATATACTAATGTATATGTTGTAACCTCCGATGGGGCAGAACAGAATCAAATTCTAGGCTCTGGCGGGTTGCGCATTCCTGCTCGTGAGTTGCAAAATATGATTCGTATAGCTAAGGAAGAAGAACGACTTCAATATGCTCATGAACATAGACGTGATCAATTTTCAGTGCGTCGTAATGAAGTGGGAGGTTTATTATCTCCTGAAGTTGCTGAAAAGCTTGAGAAATTGCGTCGAGGTCATTGATAGTTGAAAATCATATACCGTTCCAGTATAATAAATATATTGGTTTTTCTCGCTCAATTGTAAGGAGGAGCTTATGAAAATGATTCATACACGCAAGTCCGATTACAATTTCAAGGAAATGACCGATGAGCAAGTTGTGGTCATAGCTCAGGAAGAGCAAAATGAGTTTGCAATCGATTATATTGTTAATAAATATAAGAACTTTGTAAGAGCTAAGGCTCGCTCCTATTTTTTGGTAGGTGCCGACCGAGAGGATATCATCCAAGAAGGGATGATTGGACTCTATAAGGCGACGCGAGATTTTAAACATGATAAATTAGCGTCTTTTAGAGCTTTTGCAGAACTTTGTATAACTAGACAAATTATTACAGCTATTAAATCGGCTACAAGACAAAAACATGCGCCTTTGAACTCCTATATATCCTTAAATAAACCGGTGTATACAGAGGACTCTGAGCGTACATTGATTGAAATGCTATCTTCAACAAAGATTACAAATCCTGAAGACCTCATTATCAGTCAAGAGGAACTAGATGATATTGAGCACAATATTGGTCATATTTTAAGTGATCTCGAATGGGAAGTCTTGGAAGGATACCTTGATGGACGTTCCTATCAAGAAATGGCTGAGGTCACAGATCGTAGTGTTAAATCTATTGATAATGCGCTACAAAGGGTAAAACGTAAATTAGAGAAGTATTTAGAACATCGTGTATTGGGCTCGCATCGAGCATCACAGGAAGGATGACAGTCGTGACAAATTTCTTAATGATTGTAGAAGTAATCGTATCTATTTTATTAATTGTAGTAGTTGTTGCACAAAATAGCAAAAATGCAGGCATGGGCGGTGCTGTTTCTGGTGCGACAGACTCTTCTTTTGGTGGTAAGCAACGCGGTTTAGATGCTTTCTTATCTAAATGTACGATTATATTGGGGATTATCTTTGCTGTGTTGAGCTTAGTGTTAGGGGCAATGATTAATCAATTCTAATGATGAAAGCCTGCTTTGCAGGCTTTTTCTTTTTTCATCCTAATAAGGGGGTGCAGACTTGAAGAAGAAGGTATTGGACTTTTATAAATCTATACAACCACATGCATACCATATTGAGGATGCAGCAATGGATAATCGTATTCGAGGTGGCAAAGATCTTGAAATGTTTATTCGATCTGCGAAAATGCTCGCCCGTGAAGGCGTATTAACTTCATCTCGACCAGATGTATACCGATATGAAGATCAACAGCATGAAGAATATGAAGGTATCTACAAAGGATATCGTAAATCTTATGGATTTGTTATTATGCTGGATGATGAAGATATTTATGTAGCAGAACAAAATAAAGGAACTGCTATGCATAATGATAAGGTACGTGTTCGTATTGTACCATCAGATTATACAAAACATAAACGTGAAGGCATCATCGTTGATGTTATTGAGCGTGCTAATGAAACCATAGTTGGTACTTACGACAGACAACAACACTTCGGCTTTGTTGTACCAGATGATGAACGTATTGGAACAGATATTTTTGTAGATTTAAAAGATACTTTAGATGCTCGGAGTGGAGCTAAGGTACTAGTAAAAATTACAAAATGGCCTGAAGGCAATAAAAAACCTGAAGGAATTATAACAGAAATTTTAGGTTATAAGGGGGATGTAGGCCTAGATATCAACTGTATTATGGCTAATCATAAGATTCCTTTTGCATTCCCTAAAGAGGTAATTGAGGCAAGTGAGAAGACAGATACTATTGTTCATGAAGATCCGAAGCGGTGGGATCTTAGAGCCTTACAAATGGTAACTATCGATGGAGAAGATGCAAAAGATCTTGACGATGCTGTAAGTGGTCGTAAATTACCAAATGGTAATTATGAGCTAGGCGTACACATTGCGGATGTTAGTCATTATGTTACTTCAGGCCAGCCTATTGACAATGAAGCATACAAGCGGGGGACTTCAGTTTACTTAGTGGACCGCGTAGTACCAATGTTACCAGAGGTATTATCGAATGGTATTTGTAGTTTAAATGCCCACGAAGATCGCTATGCTATGACGTGTATGATGGAAATTGATGATTCAGGTACAGTTGTTAATTATCGTATTCGTCCGTCTATTATCCATGTAGGACGTCGTTGCAGCTATAAAGAAGTTTATAAAGCGTTAGAGGAAAACATTGTTCCTGACGATTTAGTAGATTTTATTCCTATGCTTCGTGACTTAGCAGAAATTTCTAAGATTTTAAATCGTATGCGTCGTCGTAGAGGGGCATTAGACTTTGATTTTCCGGAATATAAGGTATTACTTGATCTCGATGGTACACCGTTGCGTATCGTAAAACGCGATCGAACTATGGCAGAGCGGCTTATCGAAGAATGTATGCTCATTGCTAATGAGACGGTAGCTACGCATTTAAAGGATACTCAACGTACATCGGTATATCGTATTCATGAACATCCTAGTGAAGAAAAATTGGATTTATTCCAAAAGGTATTACATTATTTAGGTCAAACTCTTGTCCTTAGTGCTGATGGTGTAACACCACGAGATTTCCAAAAAATCCTTGATGTAGTGAAGGGACAAGATATCGAGCAAGTGGCTCAAATTATGACCTTACGTTCTATGCAGCAAGCGAAATATAGCATTGAAAACGTCGGCCATTTTGGGTTAGCATCCACTTGCTATACTCATTTTACATCTCCCATTAGACGTTATCCGGATTTGATGGTACATCGACTTTTAAAAGCGGATATGCACTGGAAGGGTGGATACTCTAAACGAGATGTAGATGAAGCTTTCTTAGCTGGTGCTGTGGAACATTCTTCCATACAAGAACAAGTGGCAACCGAGGCAGAACGAGAAACTACTGATCTAAAGAAGACTCAATACATGGTTCCATTTGTAGGCGAAGTTTTTGAAGGCACTATTGCGAGCATAACCTCCTTTGGCATGTTCGTAGAGTTAGAGAATGGTATCGACGGTCTCGTGCATATTAGCATGATGAACGACGATTATTATTTCTTTGACGAAGAACATTTTGTTCTTGTTGGTAAGCGTACAGGTAAAACCTATCACTTAGGTGAAAAGGTTACTGTTACACTTGTAAAAGCTGATGTAGAAAAGAAACAAATCGATTTTGTTCTTGGTGAAGTAGATAATCTGATGGCTATCCAAGAACAATTGAGTAGTGGCTCTGACTATGCTACTAGTCGTGATAGTTTTGGAAATCTAAAGGGGCGAAAGTCATCCCGAAAAAACGGTAGAAAAACTTCTAAACGAGATGATTCAAAAGCTGGGCGTTCTAGATATGATGCTTTCAGTAAAAAATCTAAAAAAGGTAAATCGAGTCGCAAGAAGTCAAATAAAGCTACAAAACGTAGTCAATCTAAAAAATCTAAAAGTAAACGTAAACGATAGAGGGGAATATGGCAAAGAAATCTAGCCCATCGCTTATTGCTGACAATCGTAAGGCGCGTCATGATTTTCATATTCATGAAACCTATGAAGCTGGTATTGCTTTAACAGGAACTGAAATAAAGTCTATTCGTCAAGGTAAGCTTAATCTTAAAGATAGCTTTTGTCGTATAGATAAAAGGGAACTCTTGTTGTATGGCGTTCATATTAGCCCATATGAACAAGGAAATCGTTTTAACCATGAACCGGAGCGGACACGCAAGTTGTTGATGCATAAATCTGAAATCAATAAGTTACATGCTCAAGTTAAGGAAAAAGGATTCTCTTTAGTGCCGCTAAATTTTCATTTCAGTCACGGTTATGTAAAGGTTACCGTAGGTCTAGTAACTGGTAAGAAAATTTATGACAAGCGTCAAGATATGGCGGAACGTGATGCCAAGCGCGATATTGCTAAGCGAATTAAAGAGCAACAAAAATATTAAGAATTATAAGGAATCAAGTCGATATGGCTTGGTTCTTCTTGTATATTTGTTAACTGTGTTATTTTTAGTGGTTGATAAAAATACAGTGAGAATTTATAATGTAAACAATAAGAGATGTTTGTAGTTGACATTTTCTAAGTAGAGGAGATACATTATGAATCAGAACATTCGGTACATTACAGAGGTTGCTATTTTAACTGCCATGATTACTGTATTAGGGGCTATTAAAATACCTAATGTCATTCCAGGTATAGAGTTTCAATTATCAGCCCCGTTGGCGGTAGCGATATGTGCCGTATTCGGATTTAAAAAGTATATTATAAGTGGTTGTTTATCTAGTCTAATAGGCTTAGCATTAGGTACTCAAACCATTTTAAATGTTATGATTGCTATGCAATTCCGGCTCATTGTGGGACTAATCCTTTGGATGTGCCATAATCACATGATAGGTATTATGGTTTCTGGTCCAATTGCATCTGCTTTAGCGAGATTATCTTTGTCTTTATACGTTGGTAAGGCTGCATTACCGATGATAGCTCTCGCAGTCCCAGGTATGATCTTTACAGTAATTATGGCACCAGTATTTGTGAAAGTATTCCATAAAATTCACAACCAAGTACCTCAAAGTAATGTAGTTAAAGGTAAGGTATCATAATGGACGAATTATATAGTGTGCGTATGCGCGCGGCTCAAGGTGGTCCCCATGAAAACGGGGGCCACCATATTTCTGGCGCAGAACGCATTGTGACCTTAAATCAAGTTGGAGCTATCGCTCAGTCTTTAGCCGAACGAGCGCTGCATCATAGTAAGGGGACAGCTGATTTTATTAATATTACAGTGGACTTGATTCCTTCAGAAACAATTACATATATAGAATGCTTAAAAGTAAATGAACATTTTGCTAATACTGTTGCTGAGGCGCATCAATTAGCTGTTGAACTTTTACAGGGCGCTGATATTACTGAAACTGCTGTTAAACATGCTATTTTACTATTAGAAGGTTTAGATTCATCTATGCGAGGTGCTATGTTGGTTGACGCAATTTCTGGTGAGCGCATAGATTCTGGTAACCGTGGTGTTCGCGTGAGTCATATGGATTCATTTGATTCGGAAAAACTAGGGAAAAATGAACATATGAGAGAGGCCTTAGTATTGGCTTCTAAAGTGCAATCTGCAGAGGGGATTGTAGGTGAATTATGTTGGTCTGATGATCCTGATTACACAGTGGGCTATGTTGCTTGCAATGATATTTACCATCGAATTCCTAGCATGAAAGAATTTGGATCTAATCTAGGAGGGCGTGTATTTTTTGTTAAACCAAATACTGATGTGGACTGTGTAATCAAGTATTTGGAAAAAGCACCAGTACTTGTTCAGCGGTGATTGTATGTATAAATTCTTCCAAGAGCAATTAGATAATAAAATTAATAACCTAAATTTGCGCACATTAACGGAATATTGTCCTATAGACGCAGTACGTGTTAAAAGAAATGATAAAGAATATTTGATGATGGCGTCAAATAATTATTTAGGTCTTACTTTTGATGAACGTGTAATAGAGGGGGCTATTAAGGGAGCTCAACAATATGGTACTGGATCAGGTGGATCGCGTCTGGTATCCGGTACATTTCCCTTGTTTACAGATCTTGAAAGAGAACTAGCAAAATTTAAGAATACAGAAAAAGCTCTCGTCTTTAATACGGGTTACATGGCAAATGTAGGTACTATTTCTGCCATAGCAGATAAAAATATGACCATTTTTAGCGATGAATTAAACCATGCTAGTATTATTGATGGTTGTAGATTGAGTAAGGCTACTGTAAAAGCCTATAGTCACTGTGATGTAGAGAAGTTAAAGTGTTTACTTAAACAAGTAGATCGTAATGCACGTAAGCTCATTGTCACAGATGGGGTCTTTAGCATGGACGGCGATATAGCTCCACTAGATAAGCTCTACGAGCTTAGCCGTGAGTATAATGCTTTACTTATGGTAGACGATGCTCATGCGACAGGGACCATTGGCAACGGACATGGCACGGCTGCTTATTATGGACTCGAAAAAGAAGTGGATATTCAGCTAGGCACATTGAGCAAATCGTTAGGTTCTGTTGGCGGCTATGTGGCTGCTAATAGTACTATCATCGATTATCTTGTGAATATGAGTCGTAGCTTTATATTCTCCACTGCATTATCTCCTGCTGACATAGGGGCAGCCCTGGCTGCATTACATGTTCTTGAGTCTGATACATCTGTTTTAAGGCGACTACAAAATAATGTGAACTATATGGCAGATTGCTTAAATTCTATAGGAATATGTGCTACGAATGATACTCCAATTTTCCCAATACTTATCGGTAGCAATGAGGATACTCTAACAGTATCAAATTATTTATACAACGCTGGAATTATAGGTACGGCGATACGTCCTCCTACAGTTCCTGTTGGTGAAAGTAGAATTCGTTTAACCGTTACAGCTGCTCATAATAAAGAACAAATTGATTATGTGTGCCGGACATTGGATAAAGCTATCAAAGAATTGAATTAATTTTTTGATTCTATATAATAGCTTCATCTGTATTAGTGGATAAAGTAATCTAAAAGTTATAGATTTAACTGAATTATAAAGGCTCTGTATAATTGACAGCTGTATTAAATGGGATTATAATTATGAGACCGACGCACGGGGATGTAAAGGTTTCGACAGGGGTGCGTGTGGTATAGATAGCGAGTCGGCGTTCCATGAGGCCGTTAAACGGTGGAAAAACATTTAAACGCAGAAGAAAATTTTGCATTAGCTGCATAAGCTACGTCCCTCATACTTATGCCTACCAAGTGTGAATGGACGTCAAACAGTAGGCTGGTCTAATTTAGTTGTTCATATGAATTAGGCGAGACAATATGAACTGGGGTTGTGTAGCTTGTCTGTGAGCGATAGCAACCCGAGATCTCAATCATAGACTGTGCTCGGAGAAGTCTATATGGCAACACTCTTGGACAGGGGTTCGACTCCCCTCATCTCCACCAATATTCAAGCTAAAGCTAGAAGATACGTAAATACTGGATAAAACCAGTAGTTACCTAATCTTCTAGCTTTTTTTAATGTTCCTATATGATCGCTAAAATACGCATTTATTCGCTTGAAATTTCACCATGGTTTCCCCATGATTTCCCCACGGCGCATAGATATTTAATTAGATTTTATCTATGTTCTATAAAGGTGGAGGAGTATCGAAAAAATTGACTTTGTCTATAGAATCCTGTAAAATATATAAAGGTATTTATGTAATTATGACACATAGATGATTAGTTTCGTGTAAAGGAGTACAGATAATGAAGTTCCGTTATTCCCGTATGTTAGCGGCTCTCGTTGTATCCGCTGTAATGGTTGCTGGATGTGGCAGCAATCAACAGCAAGCAGGCGACGTGAGTGTCAATGCATACAAAATTACTGCAAGTGATGCACAGGTAAATCAAACCTATGCTGGTACTGTAGTTGCAGAAAACTCTGTAGCTGTACATGCTCGTGTAACTGGTTACGTTGTTGAAAAATATGTTAAAGGTGGCGCGCAAGTTGTAGCTGGTCAACCATTATATCGTATCGATTCTCGTCAGTACGAAGCTAGTCTTGCTAATGCAGAAGCGCAAGCTGCTCAAGCTAATGCGACTTACAAAAATGCTGAAGTAGATCTTAATCGTTATGAAACATTGGCGCAACAAGACGCGATTGCGCAACAACGTGTAGATACACAACGCAGTACTACAGAACAAGCTAAGGCAGCATATGAAGCATATCAAGCATCTGTAAAAATTGCTCAAGATAACTTGGGTGACACAATAGTATATGCACCATATTCCGGTACATTACGTATGGACGATATTGATATGGGCGCATTTGTACAAGCTGGTTCTACAACTTTAGTTACAATTGACTCCATTGATCCTATTTTTGTTGAATTTAGCATGACTGAAGAAGAATATCTTGACTTCATGAAAAATCCAACTGGCGATGATTCTAATGGTCCAAATATTCAGTTAAAACTCGCTGATGGTGATACTTATAACCAATTTGGTACTATTGTTCAAGCAGCAAAAAGTCTTGACCAATCTACTGGTAAGCTTTTGTTGAAAGCTTCCTTCCCAAATCCTGATCATTTGTTATTGCCAAATATGTTTGCTACAGTGATTTCTCCTGGTCAAAAACTCAAAGATGCTATTCTTGTTCCTAGTCGTGCCATTCTTCAAATCATGGATAAAAACTTTATCTATGTTGTAAATGCTGATGGTGTAGTAGAACAAAAAAGTGTTGAAGTTGGCGGTACAAGTGGTAGCGATACAATTATTAAAGCCGGTTTAGCACCTGGAGACACAATCATCGTTGATGGCTTAACTAAGGTTAAAAACGGTGTGAAGGTTAATGCTAAATTGCTTTCAAAAGAACAATTAAAAGCTACAAAATAGAAGGGGGCTAGATCGTGTCGAAATTCTTTATTAATCGACCTATCTTTGCCATTGTAATAGCCATTGTTATTACCTTGGTAGGTCTCATTTCTATGATGAACCTTCCGATAGCTCGATATCCACAAATTTCTCCACCTACAGTTCGTGTAAACACTGCCTATACAGGTGCAACGGCTCAAGTTGTTAATGATACGGTAGCCAGTGTTATTGAAACACAAATCGTAGGCGTACAAGATATGGACTATATGACATCTAGTAGCTCTAGTAATGGTAGTTACTCTTTGACTGTTCAGTTCAATCAAGGCACAGATGCGGATATGGATACGGTTAATACACAAAACCGTGTACAAGCAGCACTTGCTCAATTGCCTGCAGAGGTACAAGCAGTTGGTGTTACAACTACTAAATCTTCTGGTGATATGGCTATGGTATTCTCCTTGAACTCACCTGATGGTACTTATGATTCTACATTCTTAAAGAACTATGCTACCAACTATATGATGGATGCTATTAAAGCCATTAAGGGTGTCGGTTCTGTACAAGAGTTCGGTTCTGATTATGCTATGCGCATTTGGTTGGATCCAGCGAAGATGCAAAATCTTGGTGTTACCATTTCTGAAGTAACAGCAGCTATTAAGGGACAAAACTTACAGGCTGCGGCAGGTACAGTTGGTCAAAATCCTACTAATGGGGAACAAGCATTTCAATATCCTATCAAAATTGAAGGTCGTCTTGTGACACCTGAACAATTTGGTAACATTGCTATTAAAAGCTCTAATGGTAAGGTATTGCATCTAAAAGATGTTGCTCGTATTCAAATTGGTGCTAAAGGATATGACTTTATTGCTAAGTCCGCGCATAAAGAGGTAGCAGGTTTTGCTATTTCCTTACAAAATGATGCGAATGCATTAGAAACTATTGCGAATGTTAAGAAGGTACTAGATGAACAATCTAAATCTTTCCCACCAGATATGCAATATAACGTGGTTGTAGATAATACTAAATTCGTAAGTGCTTCCATTAATGAGGTAGAGCATACATTTGTAGAAGCATTGTTACTCGTTCTTATCGTAGTATATGTGTTCCTACAATCTTGGAGATCTACGATCATTCCTATGATTGCCGTACCAGTATCCTTGCTTGGTACATTTGGGGCTTTCGTATTACTTGATTTCTCTATCAATACGTTAACATTATTCGCCATGGTATTGGCTATCGGCCTCGTTGTTGACGATGCTATCGTTGTAGTAGAAGCGGTAGAGTATGAATTAAAATATAATGGCTTACCTCCAAAAGAGGCGGCTATTAAAGCGATGGAAAATGTACAAGGCCCTGTAATTGGTATCGCCTTTGTATTGGTAGCTGTATTCGTACCAGTTGCCTTCATGGGTGGTATGACAGGTATTCTTTACAAACAGTTTGCATTAACAATCGCTGTATCTGTTGTTATTTCTGCGATTATCGCCCTTGTATTAACACCAGCACTATGTGCTACGATGTTAAAACCTCACACGTCAAAAGAACGCGAAGACTGGGTACATCGTCAGTTAAACAAATTCAATGCAGGCCTAGAACGTTTCAGCAATTGGTATGGTATCCAATTGGCTCGTTTAAGCCATCGTTTGAGCTTAACTGTTATTGCATTATTAATTTTTGCTGGTGGTACAGGTTTAGTATTCCACTTCTTACCAACATCCTTTGTACCTGCAGAGGATAGTGGTTACTACATGATTGCCGTTAATGAGCCACCTGGTGCTACATCTGAACGTACTATGGCAACCCTTGAAAAAATTGCATCTTTCTTAGAAGGGAAGAATGATCCTGAAAAGCCTAAAGATGAGCAATTATTCCAAGAGGTATTTACTGTAGCAGGCTTTGACCTCTTAGGGGGCGGCCAAAAATCTAGTGCAGGTGTAATCTTCGCTACTATGTCCGACTGGAAGTATCGTACAACACAAGCTACATCTATCAACGCCATGGTTGGTCAAACATTTGGCTTTGCTGCACAAGGCGTACCAGAAGCAACAGTTATTGCCATGAATCCACCATCTATTCCAGGTCTTGGTACTACTGGTGGTTTCAGCATGTATATCATCAATAAAGCTGGTGACAGCCCTCAAGTTATGGCGGAACGTGCTAATGAATTCTTAGCAGAAGCTCGTAAGAGTCCAGCAATTCAATCTATTTACACTACCTTTGATACATCTACACCATCCTTACAATTTGATGTGAATCGTGAAAAAGCGGCTCAAGATGGTGTGGCATTAGCTGATATCTTTACTACATTGCAAGGTTTCTATGGTAGTATTCAAGTCAATGACTTCACAACATATGGTAAAAACTATAAAGTAGTAGTTCAAGCTGAAGACGCTTACCGTCAAAATGCAGAACAGCTTAATATGCTGGCTGTTCGTAATAGCAAGGGCCTTATGGTTCCAGTATCTAACTATATTACGAAGGAACAAACTGGTACACCATCTAGTATTACTCGTTTCGATAATGCGATGGCTGTACAAATCGGTGGCTCTCAAGCGAATGGTTATTCCTCTGGTGATGCTATTAATGCATTGAAAGAGGCGGCAGCTAAAACATTACCAGCCGGTTATACATATGACTGGGCAGGTCAATCTCGTGAAGAGTTGAAAGCTGGTTCTCAAACCATCATGATTCTTGGTTTAGGTCTAGTATTTGTATTCTTAATTTTGGCTGCCTTGTATGAATCTTGGAAGGTACCATTTGCCGTATTGTTCTCCGTACCATCTGGTATGATTGGTGCTTCTTTAGTTCCATTCTTGTTGAACTTCACAGGCAGATATTCCTTAGCTAATGATATTTACATGCAGATCGGTCTCTTAACACTTGTTGGTTTGGCTGCAAAAAATGCGATCTTAATCATCGAGTACGCTAAGATCCGTGTTGACGAACGTGGTATGAACGTTGTTGATGCCGCTATTGAAGCTGCAAAAATTCGTTTACGTCCAATTTTGATGACATCCTTTGCGTTCATCCTTGGTGTATTGCCATTGGCAGTATCTACTGGTGCTGGTTCTGGTGCTCGTACATCCATGGGTATTACTGTAGTAGCAGGGATGACCACAGCTACATTGTTTGGTATCTTTATCATTCCAATGCTGTTCATCATCATTGAAACACTTGGACCTGGTTTGTTTACAAACCGCAAAAAAAATCACCACTAATCATTTATATTAGATAATTTTTTAGAATGATAAAAACACGTCACTACTTAGTAGTGGCGTGTTTTTTTATATAATTTATGATATAATAATAGAGTTAAAAATCGGATTGACGTAAGTCGATATTAAGTGTGAAATTTATATAAAAGAGGTATATTATGAGTGATGTAAAAACATATGTAGCAGGTCATAAAAGCCCTGATACAGATTCTATTTGTTCTGCTATTTCCTTTGCTAATTTCTTAACACAAATGGGTACACCGGCTACTCCAGTATGTGCAGGTGAAGCAAATAAAGAAACAACATACGTATTGAATCATTTTGGTTTTGAACACCCTCAAATTGTTAAGAATTGGGAAGAATTTGCTCCAGAAGGTGGTAACTTATATTTAACAGACCACAATGAATCTAAACAAATCATTGACGGTTACAAGTCTATGAATATGTGCGGCGTTGTGGATCATCACCGCATTGGTGATTTCGAAACTGATGGTCCTGTATTTATGCGTTTAGAACCAGTAGGTTGCTCTAATACAATTATTACTAAATTGTACATGGAAAACAATCAAGAAATTCCTAAAGCTATTGCTGGCTTGATGTTGTCCGCTATCATTTCTGATACTGTTTTATTCCGCTCTCCAACATGCACAGAAACAGATAAAGAAATGGCACATAAATTGGCGGAAATCGCTGGTGTAGATATCGAGTCCTATGGCCTTGATATGTTAAAAGCTGGTGCAGATATTTCTGATTTGACTAACGACGACATCGTTCGTACAGACATGAAGGAATTCTCCGAAGCAGGTAAAACAATTTCTATCGGTCAAATTTCCGTTATGGATACAACAGACGTATTGGCTAAACAAGGTGAATTAGTACAAGCGTTAGAATCTCTTCGCAGTGCTAATAACTATGATGCATCTTACATCATGATTACAAATATTCTTGATGAAAGCACTACATTGTTATTCAGCGGTGATGTAGAAGCTGTAGTAACAAAAGCATTCGAAAAAGAAGTTAAAGATAATGGCGTATTCTTGCCAAATACTATGTCTCGTAAAAAACAAATCGTACCACCAATTCTTGGTGCTATGAAATAGTATAGTAGTATACAAAGGGAAAAGAACGTTGCTTGCAACGTTCTTCTTCTCTATTTATATGATTATGAAACTATAGTATATGTAAGGGCGATAGGGGTGTTCCGATGAATTCATTATTAACAGGTTTAAATAAAGAGCAACAACAAGCCGTTCAACATACGGAAGGCCCTTTATTGATTTTAGCCGGTGCAGGATCTGGTAAAACAAAGGTTTTAACTGTTCGTATTGCACATTTATTGGCTCAAGGTGTTAATCCTTATGAAATCTTAGCTATTACTTTCACCAATAAAGCGGCAAAAGAAATGAAAAGTCGTGTAGAAGGTTTAGTAGGTGATGTAGCTAATCGAATTTGGCTCAGCACATTCCATAGCTTCTGTGCGAAATTTTTGCGTTTTGAATTAGATAACTTTTTAGGTTATAACAGTAACTTTACAATCTACGATACATCTGACTCGCAAGCTGTTATTAAGGCTGCTTTAAAAGCATTAAACCTCGACGATAAATACTATCCTGTAGGTGCTATGATTGGTGCCATATCCGATGCAAAAAATAAATTGTTATTTGCCTCAGATTTTAGAAAGCAAGCGAGAGACTTTTACCAACAAAAGGTTGCTGATGTATATGAGTATTATGAACGGGAATTGCGTAAGAATAATGCTCTAGATTTTGATGATCTTTTATTGGTAGCTGTTAAATTATTGCAGTCAAATGAGGCTGTGTTAGATAAATATAGCAAGCGTTTTCGTTATGTTATGATCGACGAATATCAAGATACGAACCATGCTCAATATTTATTGGCTAAATTATTAGCCTCTCATTGGAAAAATATTGCCGTTGTAGGTGATGCTGATCAAAGTATTTACGCATGGCGTGGCGCAGATATTCAAAATATTTTGGACTTTGAAAAGGATTATTCGAACTGTACATCCATCAAGTTGGAACAAAACTATCGTTCTACAAAGATTATTCTTGATGCAGCGAATGCGGTAATTGAAAATAATGAAGGTCGTCCTAAGAAAAATTTATGGACCGATAAGACAGAAGGGGCTAAAATTCAGCATTTTACGGCTCAGTCTGAACATGAAGAAGCTGCTTTTATTGGCGATACAATTGCTAAAAAGCACGATATTCATGGTGTGCCTTATGGTGATATGGCTATTTTGTACCGTACAAATGCTCAATCTCGTGTACTTGAAGAAGCACTGATTAAACGGGCTCTGCCATATACGATGGTAGGGGGCACGAAGTTCTATGATCGTAAAGAAATTAAGGACGTTTTAGCTTACTTACGCGTGTTATATAATCCATTCGATGATTTGAGCTTATTACGTATCATCAATGTACCTAAGCGTAGTATTGGTGCTACTACAGTGGCAAAACTACAAGATTATGCTCGTGCAAATGGCACGTCCTTGTTTATGACATTAACACAGCTGCATCTAGTAGATACGATTAAAGGTAAGACAAAGGAAAAGTTAGAGGAATTTGGTATCCTTATCTTTACTCTCGTAGCTGAAATGGAAGATAAAACTGTGCTTGATATTTTAGAATCTATTCTCGATAGAACCGGTTACTTGGCACAATTAGAAGAGAGTACAGATCCACAAGATCAGGCTCGCGCTGAGAATATCGGTGAACTTTTATCTGTAGCTAAAGACTTCCAAGATACAAATCCAACTGGTACAGTGGAAGACTTCTTGGAACAAGTAGCACTCGTAAATGATGTTGATTCTTTCGAGCAAGAAGAGTCTAAAGTGACATTAATGACATTACATGCTGCGAAAGGTCTGGAGTTCCCAATCGTATTCTTAGGAGGCTTGGAGGAAGGCTTATTCCCACATAGCCGCACTTTGATGAACCCTGAGGAAATTGAAGAGGAACGCCGCCTTGCTTATGTAGGTATTACTCGTGCTGAAAAGGAATTATATATTTCTAATGCCACTACGCGTACCGTATTTGGACGCACTAGCAGCTATTTACCATCTCGTTTTATCGATGAAATTCCAGAAGAGTTAGTAGACGGTTTGCGTGCTAAGCGTAAAGTACCTGATGATATTAAACGTCATGTGCCGCAACATATGAGTGTCACAAGCCGACCCGTTACAAAGCCAATCGTTCGCAATGAAGTAATTGCCGATTGGAAGGTTGGTGATACGGCTATTCATAGTAAGTGGGGCAATGGTAAAGTCATCAATGTTGCCGGCGAAGGGGCTGGTATGAAGCTGACTATTGAATTCCCCACACAAGGTGTACGTGTAGTAATGGCAAAATTTGCACCTGTTAAGAAGGGATAAAACTTGTGTATGGCAGTTAACCTCTTTACCTTACTTGTAAGGAACGTATAGAGTGTTACTGCACTGTAAAAGGGATGTAATATGAATCCGAAAGATAGAATTAAAGAGTTACAACAAGAGCTAACTCATGCGCAGTATTTATACTACGTAAAAGATGCTCCTACAATGAGTGACTTTGAATATGATAAAAAATATCGTGAGCTTGTTGATTTGGAAACAGCTCATCCTGAATATATTGTGCCATCATCGCCAACACAACGGGTAGGCATGAAGGTAGAAGGTTCCTTTGAAAAGGTCGTCCATGGCCGCCCTATGTTGAGCTTATCTAATGTATTTAGTGCTGATGAAGTACGTGCATTTGCTAGTCGTGTAGAGAAGGAATTAGGTCATAAGCCTTCTGCTTATGTGGTAGAACTTAAAATCGATGGTTTAGCTGTTAATTTGCACTATGAGAACGGCATGTTTGTACGTGCCGTAACACGTGGTGATGGTCGCGTTGGTGAAGACGTAACTGCTAATGTGCGTACTATTAAATCCATTCCTTTATATCTAGAGAATGCGCCAGAATTTATCGAGGTTCGCGGTGAAGCGTATATGCCTCATAGTGAATTTAAACGTATAAATGAAGAACGTGACGAAGAGGGCTTGCCTACCTTCGTAAATCCTCGTAATGCAGCAGCTGGTTCTTTGCGTCAACAAGATCCTGCCATTACGGCTAGTCGTAATTTAGCATTCTTTGCCTATGCAATCGGTTCTGAAGTGGGGGCTAATATTCATAGCCAAGAGGAATTATTACAAAGCTTGGAAACGTTCAAGTTTTCTGTAAACCCTCATTACCGCGTATGCAAAACAATTGACGAGGTCATAGACGCTATTAATTATTGGGGTGAAAAGCGCCATGAGTTGACATACGATACAGATGGTATGGTAATTAAGGTCAATAGTTTTGAGGACCAAGAGGTACTTGGCAGTACTGCGAAGGATCCTAAGTGGGCTACAGCTTACAAATATCCTCCAGAAGAGGTAGAGACCATTCTTAAGGATATTACTATTAATGTGGGGCGTACGGGGGTTCTTACTCCAACTGGTGAATTGGAATCTGTATTCGTATCCGGTACAAATGTAAGTCGTGTAACATTACATAATCAAGACTTTATCAATGAAAAGGATATTCGCATTGGTGACCATGTCATCATTCACAAGGCGGCTGAAATTATTCCAGAAGTTATCCGCGTAGTTCCTGAAAAACGAACTGGTTCTGAGGTGCCTTTCACAATTCCTAACACATGTCCAGTATGCGAATCTCCTACAGTTCGTCGCGAAGGAGAAGCGGCTGTACGTTGTACGAATAAACATTGTCCTGCTATTGAGAAAGAGCAAATTATTCACTTTGCCTCTCGCGATGCTATGAATATTGATGGCTTAGGTCCTAGCATTGTAGAAAACCTCATCAATAACAAATTAATCACTAATGTTGTTGATTTATATCATTTAACAGTAGATCAACTAGTTACCATGGATCGGATGGGTAAGAAATCTGCAGAGAATTTGGTGAAAGCCATCGCAGACTCTAAAACTCGTGGATTAGACCGCGTATTGTATGGCCTCGGTATTCGCCTAATTGGATCTAAAGCAGCCGGCACAATTGCTAACGTTGTGAAATCTATGGAACGATTCTTGACAATTACTAAAGAAGAATTGGTGGCGGTAGAAGAAATCGGTCCTACTATGGCAGATAGTATTGTTGAATACCGTCAAGATCCTGCTCATGTAGAAATCATAGAAGGTTTAACAGCGGCAGGACTTAAGATGACTGTAGATGTTGTTGAAGCAGCAGGCAACCAAATGGAAGGAGAAATCGTCGTTCTCACAGGTAAACTTGAAGTTATGGGCCGCAGTGAAGCTGGTAAGATTCTTGAAGCTCATGGGGCTAAGGTGACAGGTTCCGTTTCTAAGAAAACAACCCTTGTTATTGCTGGCGAAGACAGTGGTAGTAAGCTTACTAAAGCAAATGAATTGGGTATTCGTGTTATGAATGAAGAAGAGTTTGTAGAACTCCTACGCGAACTCGGAGAAATCCAATAGACATACATTCTACAATATTTTGAAAATATATATTATTTGCTTTATAATAAATAATTATGAAAGGATGTGTCTCGATGAAAATCAGCCAAGAGGAAATAAAAAAAATCGCCTTACTTTCACGCTTGGAAGTTAAGGAAGAACATATGGCACATGTAGAAAAAGAGTTGTCCGACATCTTGACTTATGTTGCTGAACTAGATGCATTAGAACTTGATGGTGTGGAGCCTATGGCTCATGCAGTACCATTGCACAATGTATTTAGAGAGGATGAAACAAAACCATCCCTTGATCATGATTTAGCTTTATCCAATGCTCCAGAAGCAGAGGATGGGTACTTTAAAGTACCTCGCGTTGTACAAGAATAGGAGGTTTCGCTGTGGCAACAATTCATGAATTACACAAGAAACTAGTGAATAAAGAAATCAGCGCTGTTGAATTGACGAATGCTGTTATTGCACATAAAGCGAAAGTGGAACCGACTGTACATGCGTACTTATCCGATTCTCATGATCGTGCTTTGGCTACAGCTAAGCTTGTAGATGAAGCAATTGCTAAAGGTGATGCTATTTCCCCATTGGCAGGTATTCCTGGTGCAATTAAAGATAATATTTGTATTAAAGATGAACCTGCAACATGTGCATCTAAAATGTTGGAAAACTTTGTGCCTCCATACAATGCGTCAGTTATTGAACGTTTACAAAACAATCATTATATTAGCCTTGGTAAACTTAATATGGATGAATTTGCTATGGGTGGCTCTACAGAGAACTCTGCATTAGCTAAAACATCTAATCCTTGGAATGCTGATTGCGTACCAGGTGGTTCTTCTGGTGGTAGTGCAGCAGCTGTATCTAGTGGCTCTGCTATTTGGGCTCTTGGCTCCGATACTGGTGGGTCTATTCGTCAACCAGCGTCCTTCTGTGGCGTTGTAGGCTTAAAACCAACATACGGTAATGTATCTCGTTATGGTTTAATCGCCTTCGCATCCTCTTTGGACCAAATTGGACCTATTACTCGTGATGTAACAGATGCTGCTTTAGTATTAAATGCCATCTCTGGTCATGATGCGAAAGACTCCACATCCATTCCAGGTGCTCGTGTAGATTACACTACAGCTCTTGTAAATGATGTAAAAAATCTTAAAATCGGTGTGCCAAAAGAATTCTTTGGCGAAGGTCTCAATAGCGAAGTTCGAAAAGCTATGGAAGAGGCTATCGAAACATATAAAAAATTGGGTGCTGAAATCGTTGAGGTTTCTTTACCTAACTCTAAATATGCGTTGTCTGCGTACTATATCATCGCATTGGCAGAAGCTAGCTCCAACTTGGCTCGTTATGACGGTGTAAGCTATGGTATGCGCGTACCTGCAGATAATCTTGTAGATATGTCTACTAAAACTCGTACAGAAGGTTTTGGCCCTGAAGTACAACGCCGTATCTTGTTAGGTACTTATGTATTGAGCGCTGGTTACTATGATGCTTACTATTTGAAAGCATTAAAAGTACGCCGCCTCATTAAAAATGAATTTGATGAAGCATTCTCCAAAGTGGATTTGATTTTAACACCAACTGCACCTAATACATCTTATAAATTTGGTGAAAAAGCAAATGATCCATTGGCAATGTACTTAGAAGATATCTGTACAGTACCAGCAAACCTTGCAGGTATTCCAGGTATTAGCATTCCAGCAGGTATGAGTAGCAGCAATTTGCCAATCGGCTTACAATTGCTCGGTCCTGCTATGGGTGAAGAAACATTGTTACGTGCCGCTTTCACATTTGAACAAGCACGTCCAGACTGTCAATTAGTAGCACCAACTGGGGAGGTTTCTCTATGAGTAGTAAATACGAAACAGTCGTTGGTTTAGAGGTTCATACAGAGCTTAAGACTAAGTCTAAAATCTTCTGTGGTTGTACCACTGAATTCGGCGGCGATCAAAATACACATGTATGCCCAGTATGCCTAGGCTTACCTGGTGCTATGCCTGTGTTAAATAAACAAGTAGTAGAATTTGCTATCAAAGTAGGTTTAGCATTGAACTGTGAAATTCTAAACTTTAACAAATTTGACCGTAAAAACTACTACTATCCAGATTTGCCTAAAAACTATCAAACATCTCAATACGATTTGCCAATTTGCTTGAATGGTCATTTAGACATCGAAGTAAATGGTGAAACTAAACGCATTGGTATTACGCGTATTCACATGGAAGAAGATGCTGGTAAACTCGTTCATAGTGGTAACACTATTTCCGATTCTAAATCTTCTAATGTTGACTATAACCGTACTGGTGTACCTCTTCTTGAAATCGTATCCGAACCAGATATTCGTTCCGGCGCAGAAGCGAGAGCCTATGTTGAAAAACTACGTTCTATCTTGCAATACTTAGAAGTATCTGACGGTCGTATGGAAGAAGGTTCATTACGTGGTGACTGTAACGTATCCGTACGTTTGCGCGGTACTAAAGAGTTTGGTACACGTACAGAAACTAAGAACGTTAACTCTTTAACAGCTATCCAAAAGGTTGTTGAATATGAAGCATTGCGCCAAGCTAAGTTGATTGAAGCTGGCGGCAAAGTAGATCAAGAAACACGTACTTGGGATGATGCTCAAGGCATTACTATTGGTATGCGTAAAAAAGACGAAGAAAACGATTACCGTTACTTCCCTGAACCAGATTTGGTACCAATTGTAATTACAGACGAAAAAATTGAAGAAGTACGTCGTGCGTTACCAGAATTACAAGATGCTAAGATTGAACGCTTTGTATCTGAATATGGCTTGTCTCGTGAAGATGCAACAATTCTTACTGTATCCCGTAAAACAGCAGATTTCTTGGATGCTACTGTAAAAGCAGGCGCCGATGCTAAGACTGTTGCTAACTGGATGCTTGGTGACTTGTCTAAGATGATTAATGAAAGTGGCTTGACATTTGCTGAATCCAAAGTAAGCCCTGAAAACTTGGCTGGTATGATTGCCCTTATCGATAAGGGTACAATCTCCGGTAAAATTGCGAAAAAGGTTATTGTATCCATGTGGGAATCCGGCAAGGATGCAGATACTATCGTAAAAGAAGAAGGCCTTGTTCAAATCACTGATACTGGTGCTATCGAAGAAATCGTTAAGCAAGTTATTGCTAATAATCCACAACCAGTGGCAGATTTCAAAGGTGGCAATGGTAAGGCTATTGGTTTCTTAGTAGGTCAAGTTATGAAAGAATCTAAAGGCCGTGCTAACCCAGGTATGGTAAATCAATTGCTTCAAAAATACTTGAAAGACTAATTTGCCCGTTAGCCTATAGTCACATAAAGTAATACAAACAAAAATATCCCCTATAGATATATGAATTTATATCTATAGGGGATATTTATTTACATTTTTATCAGAAAAATATGATATAATAAGTTGTATAAAATTAATTATTCTTTTGGTCATATAAAGGACGTAACGATGTCTGATCAACACAATACAAATAACAATCAAAATACATATAGAAATAATGAACGTAGCGATAGCTTTGGTAGTAATGCTCACTTCGGAGAGCCAAATACACGAGTATTATCTGATGATGAACGCCGTGACTTTGATGGTGTAACTATTGAAGAGGTAGGAGACTCTGTTCATGTGGACTCTACACCTAGTAATATGAATGAAGAGTATCAACGCAGTGAAGAGTACAATCAATATGGCCCTCATGTTAAGGTGTATAGCTTTAATAGTACAAGCTGGCTTAGTCGCATCATTTTGATTATCATATTAGCTGTTGTTTTAGCAGCTGTTGTATTCTTCGGTGGCATTATCCTCTCTGTAGTAGGGGTTGTCATTTTAGTGGGTGCTATTGTTTCCTTTATCTTTGGGCTCTTTTAATGGTATAATATGTGTATTATGACTAGACGGTGGCTGAGCCATTCGATGATATAAAGGGGACCTATGAACGTAGTTTTATCCACATTAAACTCAAAATTTATACATTCCTCCCTGGCTTTGCGGTATCTCAAAGCCTACGGGCATGCTCACGGACAGGCATATGATATAGTAGAATATACTATTAATATGCCTGTTTTACATATTCTTAGCGATATTACAGAGCGCAATATAGATGTATTGGGCTTTGCTTGCTATATTTGGAACATTGAAATGACCTTACATGTGGTGGACATGGTGAAAGCAGTTCGACCAGATATTAAAATTATCTTAGGTGGTCCGGAGGTATCTTTCACTGCCGATGAAATTCTAAATCGTTGCCATGCTGTAGACTATGTTGTACAAGGTGAAGGGGAAGAAGCTTTCTACCAACTCATTAGTGCATTACAAAATGGTAAGGATGGATTAGGAGAAGAAATCCCTGGTGTACGGGGCCGCCATATTACAGGTCAACTTATGGGATCCACTGAGGCCGTAGAGGTTAAAGATCTTAGTACCATTCCATTCCCATATGTAGAAGAGGATATGGAGGATTTAGAACATAAAATCATCTATTATGAATCCTCTCGCGGATGTCCATTCTCTTGTCAGTATTGCTTATCTGGCAATAAGAATACAGTGCGATTCTTCCCACAAGAGCGAACTTTTAAAGAATTACAATGGTTTATCGACCATAAGGTAAAGCAAGTTAAGTTTGTAGATAGAACATTTAACTGTGCACCACATCATCATCGTCCATTGATGGAATTTATGCGAGATGCCAATACAGAGACGAACTTCCATTTAGAAATGGAGCCTGAGCTCATGACGGAATGGGAAACAAATATTCTCTGTGAAACACCACCAGGGCGTATTCAAATCGAAGTGGGCGTACAAAGTACACATAAGAAAACCTTGGATGCTATTAATCGTTACAATGATTGGCCATATATTCAAAAGGCTATCCGTCCTATTATCGAAGCCGGTCGTACACATGTACATATGGATTTAATTGTAGGATTACCACATGAAAATAAAGCACGATTTGGATTATCCTTTAATGATCTCTTTAGCTTGCAACCTCATGCGCTACAAATAGGTTTCTTAAAATTACTAAAAGGCTCTGGTGTACGCCGCATGGAGGAATACCAATATATTAGTGATCCATTAGCACCTTACGAGGTTTTAAGTACCCATGTATTGCCATATAAAGACGTTCGTTTTTTAAAGCACTTTGAAGATGTATTTGAACGCTTCTATAATAGCGAGCGCTTTAGAACTGTCTTTGGTTATATTGGTAGCAAGCTTATTAAGGAGCATACTGATACATCCATAACTGGAGAAGATACAATAACAAATCATGTACCACCAATGAAAAAGTATGATCCCACTAAAGTGGAGCCTAAAAAAGATGCTTTTTCTTATTTCTGTGAAATGACACAGGCATGGCTTGATGCTGGTCATCACAAGGTTAACTTGAAAGATATCGACCAAATCGAGTTCTTATATAATTTCTTCTTGTCTAAAGGCGACAAAGTAGCAGCCGAATTATTACAGTACGACACTCTTGTTAGCTATCGTGGTAAGGTTCGGAGCGAAGCCGTTGGTTTGCCGAAGCAGACAAAGGAACTTTTACAAGAAGGGGAAGCATTCTGGCGCAATGAAGATATTGCAGCTCAGTATATTTCAAACTATACATTTAAAGAATGGCGTAAGATTCGCCAACAATATGTAGAAATGCCTATGTCTAAGGACACGGCATATGTATTGGGCATAGATAATGTACCTAGTACACCATTTACAGTTGTAATCGACGTTAATAAAGAGGTTAAACCATTTATACGTCCTGACATAGAGGCTTGTTAACAAGCGATGATTGGTTAGTTAAATAGGAGTGTTATGACCGATACAACGAGACCAAAACGATACCGCATGGTATCTAAATATTATAAAGAAACCTATGGGGAAAAGGTTTATAAACTGCCTGTTGCCTTGCCACTTACGTGTCCAAATCGAGATGGTTCGGCAGGCGTAGGGGGCTGTACCTTCTGTGGTGAAATCGGTGCGGGCTATGAAAATCGTCCTGCTTGGATGACAGTGCGTATGCAATTAGAGGAAAATATTGCTCACATTGGACCTAAGTACAAGGCGAAAAAATTCATACCCTATTATCAAAACTTTAGTAATACCTATTTGGGACTTGATGACTTTAAAAGCTATATGGAACAAGGCTGTATCGACGAAGCTGTAGGCATTGCTATTGCTACAAGACCAGATTGCATTGCCGATGAATATTTAGACATATTAGCTGACATTAGAGATCGCTTTCATAAGGATATTTATATTGAATTAGGATTGCAAACGGTCAATTATGATACCCTTGAGAAGATTAATCGTGGTCATGATTTAGCTCAGTTTATTGATGCTGTATTGCGCATTAAGAGATACGGATTTAATGTGACAACCCATATGATTGTTAATTTGCCTTGGGATACAATGCAGGATACCATCGAAGGGGCCCGTATTTTGTCAGCCCTTGGCGTAGATCAAGTTAAACTGCATGCTTTATATATTGTGAAAAATACATTGATGGCTAAGTGGTATGAAGAGGGGCAATTTACCTTAATTAGTGCTGAAGAATATGCTGATCGGGTTGTGAATTTTGTTCGTCACTTGCATCCAGATATTGTATTACAACGTCTTGTTGGGAGAGCACCTGAAGATAATACGTTATTTACGAACTGGTCCATGGGGTGGTGGCGCGTCCAAGATTTAATTGATGATAAGTTAGACGAACTAGATGCTCATCAAGGTGATTTATGTGATTATTTAAACGGCAAAGCCGTTCGTAAGTTTATAGATTAGGAGGTTATATGAGCGAACAAGTTTTTACATTTCCAACATATGACCTAGCACAATCCATACTAGGTCAACATAATCGATATTTGCATATGATGCTTGAAGTCATCTCTGCAGATGTAGTGGCACGCGGTGATACTGTAGTCATTAAGGGCGATGAAAAACAAGTGGAGGCCTTGTATCGCACGCTAGAAGAACTAGTATTCCTATACCGTGAAGGCAGTACTATAACTGAGTCCCAAGTTCGTATTGCAGCCAAACTCGTAGCTAATGGCAAAGCTGATGCTGTACATACTATGTTTGAAGATACCTTATCCGTTAACATGCGGGGGAAAAATATTACGCCTAAAACGGAAGGTCAGAAATACTATGTAGATAGCATTCGTAAAAATACCATTACCTTTGGCATTGGCCCTGCTGGTACAGGTAAAACATTCCTAGCAGTAGCGTTAGCTGCATTTTATTTGAAAAACCGCAATGTAGATAAAATTATTTTGACTCGCCCTGCTGTAGAGGCGGGTGAACGATTAGGATTCTTACCTGGTGAATTACAAGACAAAGTAGATCCATATTTGAGACCTCTTTATGATGCATTACATGAAATGTTTGGCATTGAGCAAGTACAACGTTTTATGGAACGCGGTACTATAGAGGTAGCACCACTAGCGTATATGCGTGGTCGTACCTTAGAAAATGCCTTCGTTATTCTAGACGAAGCCCAAAATACAACGGCTGAACAGATGAAAATGTTCTTAACCCGTTTAGGTAATAATTCTAAAATGGTTGTGAACGGTGATAAGACACAAATTGACTTGCCACCACGTGTTGTGTCTGGTCTCGGCGAGGCTGAAAAGGTATTGCGTCATGTATCTGGTATTAATATGGTTTACTTTAGCGATCAAGACGTTGTTCGTCATGATTTAGTAGGTCGTATTGTAAAAGCTTACGATGCATATCACGAACGTAAGTTAGCTGGTGAGACTGCAGAATCTAACGCAGTATCCAAAGAGAATATAGCGAAAGGATAAGCATGTATATAAATATTAGCTATGATGAAGGAATTCAAGAGGATTCCAATATTGAGGCTGTTATACGCAAGGTCTGTGATGAAGTAAGTCGCGTATATGGTCTTGAAGAAGATGAAATGAGTATTTTACTCTGCGATAATGCTAAAATTCACGAGCTTAATAAGGAATATCGCGGCATTGATAGACCTACCGATGTATTGTCCTTTGCCCTAAATGAAGGGGATGATTACGAAGGTAGTGAAGAAGAACACCACTTACTTGGTGATATGATTATTTCCTTAGAGCGCACTCGTGAGCAAGCTATTGAATATGGACATAGCTTTGAACGAGAATTAGCATATTTAACGACTCATAGCTGCTTACATATTTTAGGCTATGACCATATGAACGATGAAGATAAAAAAGAGATGCGTACTGAAGAGGAATTTATCTTAGGTAACCTCGGTTATGTGCGGGAGGATGCACCATATAATGAATAAGAACGAACATTTTAAATCTGGTTTTGTTGCTGTTGTAGGACGCCCTAATGTTGGTAAATCTACATTAATTAATGCCCTTATTGGCGACAAAATCGCTATCGTATCCGATAAGGCTCAAACAACGCGTAACCGCATTATCTGTGTATATACAGATGAAGCAAAACAAATTGTATTCATGGATACGCCAGGGGTACATAAGCCAAAACATAAATTAGGTGAATTTATGGTAGACGCTGCCATTGAGTCCTTAAAAGAAACAGAAGCAGTTTTATTTGTAGTAGCAGGTAATGAAAAGTGCGGCCCTGGGGACAACTTCATTATTGAACAATTAAAACGTGTAAAGGTTCCTGTGTTCTTAGTAGTTAACAAGATTGATACTCTCAAAAAAGAAGAGCTTTTAGAAGCCATTGTTTCTTATCAAGACGCATACCCATTTGCAGGAGTCATTCCTATTTCTGCAAAAGATAAAGAGAACTTAACTGAAGTTCTTAAGGTATTAGAGGAAACATTACCTGAAGGTCCGCAATACTTCCCAGAAGATATGATTACGGATCAACCAGAACGTTTAATCATTTCCGATATTGTACGCGAAAAAATCTTATTGTCTACTCGTGATGAAATTCCTCATGCTATTGCTGTAGACGTAGATGAAATGAAAACACGTGATGATGGCACAACCTATATTCGTGCTACTATCTACTGTGAACGAGATTCCCAAAAGGGCATCATCATCGGTAAAAAAGGGGCCTTGTTAAAACAACTAGGTGCTGAAGCTCGTGCAGATATTCAAAAACTATTGGCTACAAAGGTGTACTTAGACCTTTGGGTTAAGGTTAAAAAGGATTGGCGTAATAAATCCGGCATGTTATCTGAACTTGGTTATAGAAAATAATTTTTGCTATAATAAAAACTAACTTGTTTTCTCAATTGTATGAAAGGAATTAAGATGGATAGTGTAGATGGCCTGTTACCCATAGGGTTTGGTCTTGTATGTATATTTTTAATTAACTTTTTTGTGGTTGCAAAGTTCTCCTTTGCTCGCCTTCGTAAAGAGCATGTAGAGGATATGGATATCCTCTTAGAGAAGGATCGGGAGTTTTTATTAAAGCTCTATCAAAACCCTGAGTATTTCTTAAATACGACTCAGTTTTTGATTTTATTCTTTATTTTGGCTCTTGCTGGAACTGGCACCTATGTATTTGATAATATCGTAAATCAACTTGTATCGGTATTTAATGTACATAGTACATGGATGCACTTTGTACTAGATATACTTTTATTGCTATTTATTAGCTTAATTGTTCTTATCTTTGGTGAAATCGTACCTAAAGCATTAGGTTTATCCTTCCCAACAAAGTACGTAAATACTTATTGTCGTATCGTAGTAGCGGCAGGTCGTTTGGTATATCCGTTTATTTGGATTGCTAGCAAAATCTCTACGGTTATTTTGGGCTTTTACAAAACAAAATATTTAACAGAGCTAGACCTTGTATACTCTGAAGAAGAAATTCGTATGATGATTTCTCGAAGCCATGAAGAAGGTCAACTAGACCAAGTGGAATCTGAGTTAATCGACAATGTATTTAACTTTGTAGACCGTAGAGCTAAAGAGGTTATGGTACCACGTCAAGATGTGGACTGTATTTTCGTTGAAGACGGCTATGATGAAGCGATGAAATTTATTCGTTCTAAAGCACATACCCGTTACCCTCTATGTGTAGAAGATAAGGATCATATCATCGGTCTTGTTCATATTAAGGACCTCATGGAACGTCCTAATCAAGCGCGTAAAGATTTGCGTAATGTAAAACGAGATATTTTAACTGTGCCAGAAGTAATGAAATTATCTACATTACTACAATACATGAGAACTCGCCGTATTTATCAAGCTGTTGTTGTAGATGAGTACGGTGGTATGGTTGGTCTCGTAGGGCTTGAAGATATTATTGAAGAGCTCGTTGGTGATATACAAGATGAACATGAACCACATTTACCAGCTAAAATCGCTTATGCAGATGGGTCCTTCGAGTTTGATGGCAAGGTCCTTGTAGACGAAGTAGAAGAAATGATGGACGTTGAAATCGACGATTCCGATTCTGATACAATTGGGGGCTATGTATTTGGTCTCTTAGAACGGACACCAATCGTTGGTGATACTGTGGATGCATTAGGATATACTTTTGAAGTAACACAAATGCAAGGCTATCGCGTTTCTCGTATTAAAGTAACACCTTTACCTGAAGAGGAAACAACGGAAGAAGAACATGAAGAAGCTTAATGGTGGTTTTAATACACCTGCCATCGTCATTAGTCGAAAAAAACATAAGCTATACTCTGTATTTACTTTTATCACACCAAGCTTAGGGCTTATACGTGCATCCATACCGCATAAGCGTATAATGACCATGCGTAACAGTTCCTATTTACGTCCCTTTAGTGCCATGTATATAACGGTCGTACCTGATGGTGAATATGTAAATGTTACACAAATTGATGGTTCCTATGTGGTAGAATCATTAGATGTAAATTTAGATAATATTGCTTATGCTGCAGTGGCTAGTGAGCTCATTCAAGAACTATTTGCAATGTATGATGTAGATCGCAAGGTGTTTGATACCGTTGTAAACTATTCCAAGCAAATTCGTCGCCGCAATGTACAGCTAGGAACGATAATGCTAGGCTGGCAATTACTATCCCTCGCAGGGGTTGTGCCTAGTGCTAATGCTTTTTCACATCAAGATGGTATCGATCCATTCTGGATGCAGGTGAAAGAAACAACAAATCTTAGCATTTCGCGTTCTGTAAAAGCTGGATTACCACAAATTCTCGCTTACCAGTGGGGCGAAGACACGCCTATAGAACTTCCCAAAACAATATGGAAGGAACTAGAAAAACTACTATTTGCATACTGTGAGCAAGAAATCGGTAAACCATTACAAAGCGTTAAGTTTTTAAATTCCATAATTTAATGATAGTAAAAGGCAGTTTGAGAAATCAAACTGCTTTTTTTATATGTTATGAGATGTTGAATGGAGATATCATTTTTTAGTAAGCATAACTAGTATATATTTTCTGTATCTCAAGACACGTATGAAAAAATATAATACTGATAGACATATGTGCATCTGTAGTTGACACTTTTAATAACAATTATTTATAATATAACAATGTTATATTATATGTTTTTATAGGAGGTCATTATGCAGCTTTTGGGAAATCTCAAAATACATTTTCTAGCGCTCGTATTAACTGTAGTCGCTGAATTTATAGGCATAAAAAAACTAGGTCCTGTTGTATTATTGCCATTATTGTACACATTGATTCTAGGTTTATTAATTTCTATTCCTAAGTTTAAAATCCTAACCATTAAACAGATGGAAAAATCTGCCGATTATATCGGTATTGCCGTTATGATCTTGATGGTAAAAGTAGGTTTAGGTATCGGTCCAAATCTTGGTATTCTTACAAGTGCAGGCTGGGCATTGTTATTACAAGAGCTTGGTCACTTCTTCGGTACTATTGTATTCGGTTTACCAGTAGCTTTGTTAGTTGGCATGCGTCGCGAAGCAGTAGGTGCTTGTTACTCCGTAGACCGTGAGCCGAACGTAGCGATTATTATCGACAAATTCGGTTTTAGCTCTCCTGAGGGCCGTGGTGTTATGGGCATGTACATCTGTGGCGTTCTTATTGGTGCTATGTGGTCCTCCGTATTGGCTGGTATGTTGGCACAATCTGGATGGTTCCATCCATTGGCATTAGCTATGGGCGCTGGCGTAGGTAGTGCTAGTATGATGGCTGCCGCTACGGCTCCAATCATTGCAGTATATCCAGATTACGAACAACAAATTATGGCTCTTGCAGGGGCCGCAAACTTGTTGACTACCGTTCTAGGCGTATACTTTGGTCTATTTGTTTCTTTACCTGTTATGGAAAAAACATACAACTTCTTTACAGGTCGTACCCGTGAACAGGATTTAGCAGAGGAGGCAGCAAATCATGAGTAAAAGCGAAAAATTAACACAATTTGTCATCGTTATTTGTATTGCTGCTATCATTACTGCAGTAGGTAATGTAATGGATGGCAAACATCTATTTAGCGATAGCTTAGTTGGCGTAGCTATCTTGGCAGCCCTTGCTACGATTGGTGCTTTGATATCTAACTTGCCATATGCTAATAAATTACCTATGGTATTCTGGGTTTCCTTAGTCGGTGTTGTTGCATCCTTACCAGGTATGCCTGGTCAAGAATGGATCATTGCTAAAACTAGCCAAGTAACATTCCTTGCTACTACAACACCAGTACTTGCTTATGCAGGTTTATCCTTAGGGAAAGACCTTGGTGCATTCCGTCGCTTATCTTGGCGCATTATTCCTGTTGCACTAGCTGTAACAGCAGGTACTTTCATCTGTGCAACAGCATTAGCCCAATTAGTACTTCACTTAGAAGGTTTAATTTAATACTAAATCATAATGTAAGATGTCTAAATTATGTTAAGATATAATTATAGATTTATATTTTAGAAAATATCTATACATCATGATGACATAATCGACCGTATTTTATACGATCGATTTTATAAAGGAGATAGTATGAGCCGTATGACAAAGGAAGAAGTAAAACACCGTGTTTGTAAAGCTATTGTTGATGCACAACCGCGTTTACGAGAATTGGCTGAATCTATTATGGCTGAACCTGAACTAGGTTTTAAAGAGGTAAAAACCTCTAAAAAGGTTCAAGCTATGTTTGATGAACTTGGCATTTCTTATACTACAGGGCATGCATTGACAGGTGTAAAAGGTAGAATGAAAGGTCGAGATAGTAAATATACGGTTGCAATGGTTGGGGAATTAGATGCCATTCTCTGTCCTCGCCATCCTCGTGCCGATGATTTAACAGGGGCTGCCCATTGCTGTGGTCATAATGTACAAATTACTAATATGTTTGCTGTCGCTATGGGCTTACAAGCGGTGATGGATGAGCTAGCTGGCGATGTCGTATTATTTGCTGTTCCAGCAGAGGAAATGATTGAAATTGATTACCGCAATAAATTGCGTGAACAAGGAAAACTGAAATATATGGGCGGCAAGCAACAACTTATCTATGAAGGTGCTTTCGATGATATCGATATGGCTATGCAGATGCATGTGGAGACTGCTAAAACTCCAGCTGGTGAAATGGGGCTTGGCAGTACATCCAATGGTTTTGTATCTAAACTGATTGAGTATCATGGCAAGGTGGCTCATGCAGCGCAAGCACCTCATGAAGGCATCAATGCTCTTAATGCTGCTTTGATGGGTGTTATGGGGGTTAACTCCATTCGTGAAACTTTCAAAGAAAGTGATTATTTCAGATTCCACCCAATTATTAATCAAGGTGGTACATTGGTAAACTGTGTGCCGGATTATGTTCAAGTTGAAAGTTACGTGCGTGCTTCTAATATTGAAGCTATTGTAGATGGTAACCATCGTGTCAATCGTGCCTTAAAAGCCGGTGGTGATGCAGTAGGGGCCACATGTGTTATCAACGACCTACCTGGCTATTTACCGATGCGTAATGATGAACGTATGAATTCTCTATTACGAGAAAATTCAAATCCTATTTTTGGTGAAGCCAATGTATACCAAGGTCCACATATTACAGCTAGTACAGACATGGGGGACGTATCTCACTTGATGCCGGTTATCCATCCATGGGTTGGCTGTATCAGTGGTGTACTACACAGTGCAGAATATGAAATCTCTGTACCTGATGTAGCGTACATTAAAACAGCACAAGCCTTGGCTATGACAATCGTAGACTTACTATACGATGATGCTGCAGGTGCTAAGGATGTATTAGACAACTTTACACCAGCATTAAACAAAGAAAGCTATATTGAACTCTTAGATCGTATTGCTAAGGGTGAATAAAATAAACCACCTATCGAAGATACATTGATTATCTTTGATAGGTGGTTTACAATTTATTTATATAACTATAATGATTTATTAAAGTCTTTTCCTTATATACTAACGTATATATTAGTATATTTTTAGAGGAGATTATGAAAGAGAATCTTGCTTTACTACTAGCTATCTTATATCTAATCTATAGATTTAAGACATATAGAAAAACTAATAAAATAATAGAAGACAGAATAGAAAATGTTCACAAGACATACTTTAAACGTGTACAAGATGTTTTAGGGTGTTCTGAAGAAGAGGCAGAGAAGGTCGGATTAGCATTAGACAAATATTTTGTACCCTTAGAAAGTAAATTTCATAAAATTGATGATAGTACTTACTCATTTGTTGATGCAGGAGGCCTTAAAGGAACATTTTCAATAGATCAAAACTATAATTTATTGACATTAGTTTATAACGATGTTGATTTACTAGCTTTACATTAGGTTTACAAATCTATAAGTAAAGAAGGTTTATATGATAAAAGAAATAACATTGTATGTAGTAAATATAGTATTATTAAATTTATTTTTTTAGGTGAAAATTAAAATGGTTACTATAAAAAAAATTTTTTTCTATACATTTGCATTATTTTCCTTGACTTCAATTATATATGGAATAGCGTATGATTATATGAACGGTGCTGAAATTCACTATGATTTTTTTGGTGCTGGATTTGTTAGTTGGTTAATATTCTTTGGTATATTGAAAGCAATTTTAAATATATAAATAGTATTAATTCAAAATTTGTTGTTTGGTTAAATGATACAGCTAGTATTTAATTTGATCTTTTTGATTCTATTATTCTCTATTATGGGAAAAATAATATATGACTATATTAAAGGTCATAAGATAGCATATAAATCTTATGGCCTTACTTTTGTATGCTGGCTTATTATTTTTGCTTTATTAAAATTAGTTTTTGAGCTGTAAGCCTTGAAAAAAATATTACAACAGATGAAGAAGTAAAAATGAGGTGTAATAGAATCAATGAAATTAATATATTATTTTGCTACTATATCCTTGTTTTTAGCATTTGCCTATAGTGTAATTCAATATATCCGAAGATCTAATAAGGACATAAATGAAAAATATAGACTGATTAGTTCTGGTATATTTTTATTTGTGCTTTTTACAGATTTAAAGTTCTTAAATACCATAAATAAAGAATTTAAGTACTTAATTGAGTTTTTATTGTTATCATTTAGTACATATCTATTTTCACTAATTTTTAAAAATAGTGATAATAAATGGACTTATTATTTATTTTCTCTAATTACTATATTGTTATTTTTAATGGCTATTTTGTTCTCAATCTAATTTTTTATTAATCAAACATGGGTTATTAGTGTATTTATATATTCTGTATATTAAAAATATAATATGATTGATTGTATGATGAGGGCATTAGTATGACTTTTATAATTAAAGAAATTGGATAATCATATATGAGCGTAAAAATTATTAAGTTATTAAATTTAATAAGGTTTAGAATAATTGGAACAATTTTTTTAGCAATTACTATAACAGGTAATGCTATTGAGGCGACTGCACCGAATGTAGACTATAGGTTTATTATCCCTATATTAGTTATGGGTGGCGTGTTATTAACACCATTAATTCGTGGTCGTCGTATTGTTAAGCGTATATATAGAAGAGGGATAAATCAGTATAATTCGAGATTAACTGTATGTATATTATTTATTTTAGGATTTCACAATAAATTAGTTGGTATACCTATCGCGAAAAAGAGTATTTATGGTTGGTTATTTTTGGGATTTTGGGTTATAGGTTCTATTATTACTTTTATATGGATGTATTCAAATAATGTTCCTATATGGATATTATGCATTTCTATGATTATAGCTATTTATAAAATACTAAAGTTATTATATAGTTAGGGCGTTGTCAATTTATTTGAATAGAACATTTTATATTTTAATATGATTTAACATGACTGTTATTTTATATAAGAGTTATTTAAAGCTAGTTAGGAGATAAGTCTGCTAAATGATAAATAAGTTTGATTATACTTTTGGAGTAGTATTATTTATTTTGGTTTGGGATCTTCGTGCGTATTATAAAAATGTATTACAAGGGAATTTAACTCGTAAGCAGCAAGAATGGGTAAATAATATGCGATACCCACAATTATATAAATTTACAAATTTAGTAAGTATAGTGGCTGGAATTGTTTTTTTAATATTCTATATGTTCTTTAATTTTGGATATGCTTATTTTTATCCATTAGGTGTAGTCCTAGTAATTCATTTTTTTAAAGATTTCATTAGAAATATCCAGAAAAAGGAATCTAGTACATATAAAGATGGACGTAATGAAAATTATATATACATAATTGGAATCATGTTTATCTTATGGATTATATTTCATTAATTTAATAATGCTATTAAATTTTTATTTTATGGTTGTAATATCTTCTTAGAAAGCAGACGAATGGAAAAACAAATAGTAAATATATTTTTACTTTTAGGTTTTAATTATTATATGATTAAATCTTGGGGTACACGGAAGGTTACAATTTTAACACTAATTGGCAACTATTTCTTAATCAGTATTTTAATAGAATCGTATTTTGGGTTACCTAAATTCATTGAGGACTTTAATGTAATTTTTATATTCGGAATATGTGTTTTAGGTGCTTATAATTTGTGGCGTAAAAATAAAGCAGGAACACTAACTGAGTATGAAAAAAGAGGATGGTTTTTGATGCGTATTTTCTCATCATTATTTATCTTAGCTCTATTAGTATTTGCTTTAATTTTTATATTTATGGAATATATTTATGGGATATATATTTAGACTCAGTTTCATTGTTTTAGGAGGTTCATAATATTCCGTTTTCAGTTAGTGGAAAATCTGTTAGAGAAAGATTATAAAATGAGCAAAAAATATTTATTTTATATACTTACATTTATAGTATCAATATCAATTTTAGGTATTTTTAGTTACTCATTTAGGTATCAGTGGTTTATAAACTCTATTGTTGATCAAAAATATAAAATAGGATTAAATCGAGATATTAAAGGTTTTGCCGCTGAATACCCTTATATTTATACATATGGAGATTATGGAATTTTAATTATTAATACTCTACCTAACGGTAGTATTAAGATTTTACCGAATTATAAAGGTTTTACCTATATAGATGGTGCTTATAGTATTGATGATAGCAGTATATATAGCCTCCAAAAAGTATATGGTGATAGACTATATATTTATTCCTCTATTGATGATTTTACAGAAGATGAACAATTAATTATAGATGAAATAACAAATAAACAACCTAAGAGATTTGATAAAAATGATTGGCTTTATAAATCTATTTAAATAAAAATGCACAAAGAAAATAAATTAGAAATTTTATAATTATTATTTTGTTTAGTGGATTTGACATTCTTCCATCTGTATTGCTACAATATTGTGTATAATATATGCGATGAAGCAGAGTAGTAAACCTCTCTAGCGAGTGAGGATGGTGTAAGCTCACATTTGGTTGAAGGCGCTGTAGAGCATTGGCAGGAACGCAGGTATCTGTTAGTAAAGGCCAACATAGAAAAAAGAGGGCGCAAGCCAAATAGGGTGGAACCGCGGGTATACTCGTCCCTGTAACGTTTTTCGTTACAGGGACTTTTTTGTTTGTAACGAAATGGTTGATTTTATGTCGGTTGTGTAAAGTGGAGGCAGCAATGACATTTCAAGAGATTATTTTAAATCTACAAAAATTCTGGAGCGATCAAGGTTGTATCGTTCAAAATCCATATGACATCGAAAAGGGCGCAGGTACAATGAATCCTGCAACATTCTTGCATGCTATTGGTCCTGAACCATGGGCAGTATGTTATGTAGAGCCTTCTCGTCGTCCAGCAGACGGTCGTTATGGTGATAACCCTAACCGTTTGTTCCAACATCATCAATTCCAAGTTATCGTGAAACCATCTCCAGATAATATTCAAGAATTGTATTTACAATCCTTGGCAACTCTTGGTATTCATGCGGAAGATCACGATATCCGTTTCGTAGAGGATAACTGGGAATCTCCAACATTGGGCGCTTGGGGCCTTGGCTGGGAAGTATGGCTCGATGGCATGGAAGTAACTCAGTTCACATATTTCCAACAAGTTGGTTCCATCGACTGTAAACCAGTTTCCGTAGAAATTACATACGGTTTAGAACGTTTAGCTATGTACATTCAAGGTGTAGAAAACGTATATGATCTTAAATGGAATGAAAACGTTACATATGGTGACGTATGGCATGCCAACGAAGTTGAACAATCCGTATATAACTTTGAATTAGCAGATACAGATATGCTCTTCAAATTATTTGACATGTACGAAGCAGAAGCAAAACGCGTTTGCGAAGCGGGCTATGTATTACCAGCTTACGACTATGTATTGAAATGTTCCCACACATTCAACTTGCTTGATTCCCGTGGCGCTATTTCCATCAGCGAACGTACAGCTTTCATCGGTCGCGTACGTGCATTAGCTCGTATTTGTGCACAACAATATCTTGCTAAACGCGAAGAATTAGGTTTCCCACTTTTGAAAGGAGATAAATAAGATGGCAAAGGATTTATTATTTGAAATCGGTGCAGAAGAAATTCCTGCCGGCTTTATGCCAAATATCTTAGGTCAATTGAAACAATTGGCTGAAACAAAATTAAATGATGCCCATCTTCCTTTTGAAAGCATCGCAACATACGGCACACCACGTCGTTTGGCTCTTATCGTGAAAGGTCTTGCTGACACATCTGCTGAAATTAGCGAACGTCATAAAGGTCCTTCTGCATCCATCGCATACGATGCTGACGGCAATGCTACAAAAGCAGCTATCGGCTTTGCTCGTGGTAAAGGTCTTGATGTAGCTGATCTCGTTGTAGAAGACGGCTATATTTATGCTGAAACTAAAACTGCCGGCGTACCTGCAAAAGATATTGTTACAGACATGTTGCCACAATTGATTACAGGTCTTAACTTCCCTAAATCCATGCATTGGGGCAATCTAGATGCTAAATTTGTACGTCCTGTACGTTGGCTTGTAGCATTACTTGATGAAGAAGTAATTCCTGTAGAATTTGCTACTGTAAAATCTGGTAATGTAACACGTGGTCATCGCTTCTTAGGTGCTGATGAAATCACTATTAAGAATGCAGCATCCTATGTAGACACATTAAAAGAAAACTTTGTTATGGTTGATCAAGATGCACGTCGTGAGTTGATTTCTAAACAATTACATGATATAGCAGCTTCTAAAAATGCATCTATCGTTTGGGATGATGATTTGTTAGAAGAAATTAACTATCTTGTTGAATGGCCTACAGCATTGTGCGGTAGCTTTGAAGAGTCCTACTTGGCACTTCCAGATGCAGCTATCATTACACCTATGAAAGACCATCAACGTTACTTCCCATTGGTTGACCAAGAGGGCAAATTGTTGCCAATGTTCTTAACAGTTCGTAACGGCTCAGATCATTCTATCGAAGTAGTTCAAGCTGGTAATGAACGTGTATTGCGCGCACGTCTTGATGATGCTAAATTCTTCTTCAATGAAGATCGCAAGAAACCTCTTATCGATCGTCAAGATGGGTTGACTAAAATCGTATTCCAAGAAGGCCTTGGTAACTTAGCAGATAAAACTGAACGCTTGCTTAAATTGGGCCGTGTATTTGGTGAAGAATGTGGCTTGCATGAAGATGCAGCTGTTGTATTAGAACGTGCTACAGAGCTTGCTAAAACTGACCTTACAACAGGTATGGTTACAGAGTTCACAGAATTACAAGGTGTAATGGGTAAAGAGTACGCTTTACTTGATGGTGAATCTCCTGAGGTAACAGAAGCTATTTTCGAACAATATTTACCACGCTTTGCAGGCGATGTATTGCCTCAAACAGAAGCTGGTAAAGTATTGTCCATCATCGATAAAGTAGATAACATCGTTGCTACTTTCAGCCGTGGTTTAATTCCTACAGGCTCTCAAGATCCATATGCATTGCGTCGTCAAACAATTGGTATCTTGAACATCTTGCTTGGTAGCGAATGGAATATTAGCTTGCGTCCAATTTTCAAAGCATCTATGGAATTACTTAATGTGCCAGCTGAAAAACAAGACGAATTGCTTGGCCAAGTAGAAGAGTTCTTCACACTTCGTTTGAAAAATATCTTCCTTGATCGCGAAGTTCCTCATCATGTAATCGATTTGTTGTTGTCTAACAATGAATTGTCCGTTGCTGATGCAGAAGGTCTTGTAAACGCATTGTTAGCAAATCGCATCGATGAAAATATTGAGCTTGTTCAAGCTTATACTCGTATGTACAATCTTGTAAAAGATGTGGAATATACAGGTGTTAATAGCGACTTGTTGAAAGAAGATGCTGAAAAAGCATTATTCGAAGCTGCCTCTAAAGCTTCCGAAGCAAGCCTTGCTGCATGGGAAGCTAATGACTACACTGCTGTTGTAGCTGTTCCTGCTACTTTAGTTCCAGCCATCAACAAATTCTTTGAAGATGTAATGGTTATGGACAAAGATGAAGCTATTAAAGCTAACCGTTTACAACTCGTTCGTTTAGCTTATAGTGTAATGGCTATTATCGGCGATATTAGTGCATTAAAATAATATATTGTGTATTAGATAGATAAAACTTTTACAGTAATATATGAAAGAAGAGGTACCATTTGGTACCTCTTTTTGCTTTTACGAAGAATATACAAATTTTATGCAGGATTTTTTGAGACTATGGCGAATATCTTATAATATACAAAGTTGTATGAGGAGATAACTGTCATGAATCATGATGAATTATATAAAGCCTTATGTAAGGTGCCAAATGGTAAAGAAAAGTCTCGTGATAAAATAATTATAGAATTATATATGCGATCTGAAGGAGCATCTCAAAAACAATTAGTAGATGCTCTTAATATGCGTCCTGCTACAGTATCAGAGCAGACCGATATTCTTATTGAATTAGGGTATGTTACAAAGCACATCGATTATATGGATAAACGGATTTCCGTAGTAGGGCTCACTGAAGAGGGGAAACGATTAGGTAAGTCATTATTACATTCATATGACCAATTTCTTAATGTACTATTTTCTGATTTTTCTGATGATGAAAAAGATGATTTATACCGCTTGTTAGGTAAGTTAAAGCGCCCAATCTTAAGTAAATAATTAGTTTCTTAAAATTATATAGAAAATACTTGCGAACAGTACGTGATTTATGATACTATATTGCTGTTAATTTGAGACAGTCCGCTGCCTATAAGGTGTAGGTATTGAATGTCTGCAAACAGGAGGAAACAATGAACATTATTAACGTACTTGAACAAGAACAACTTCGTACAGACATCCCTACTTTCCGCGCTGGTGACACAGTTCGCGTACACGTAAAAGTAGTGGAAGGTTCTCGTGAACGTATCCAAGTATTCGAAGGTTTGGTAATTAAACGTCAAAACGGTGGAGTACGTGAAACTTTCACAGTTCGTCGTATTGCATCCGGTGTAGGTGTAGAACGTACATTCCCACTTCACAGCCCACGCTTAGCTAAAATCGAAGTTATGCGCCGTGGTGTTGTTCGTCGTGCTAAATTGTACTACTTACGTAACCTTACTGGTAAAGCTGCTCGTATTCGCGAAAAACGCTAATGTTCATAAAAGGCTGCCGTTGGCAGCCTTTTATTTTTGCTAAAATTGGATATGAATAGTTCTATTTTATTATTCTATGAATTAAAGAGTTATAATAGAGGAATATAGAGCTGTAAAAAGATAAATATAAAATATACTAAGTATCTCTATGAGATGTATATAAAGTATGTAGAAAGGATATAAAATGGCAGATTCACCTATCGTACATTGGTTCCCTGGGCATATGGCGAAAGCTACTCGTATGATTACAGAGTACATCAAGAAGGTAGATGTTGTTATCGAGTTATTAGATGCGCGTATTCCTCGCTCTAGTGCGAATCCTGTAATCCTTGAACTCGTTGGTCAAAAACCACATATTGTACTGTTAAATAAAGTTGACTTAGCAGATCCTAAAGCCACAAAGGAATGGACTGAATTCTTTACTAAACAAGGCATTACAGTATTGGCTATCGATTCTAAATCTGGCAAAGGCAATAAAAAATTACTATCTACCGTAGAACGTCTAAGTAAACCTATCATTGATCGTTGGGTAGCGAAAGGTATTCGCAGTCGTTCTGTTAGGACTATTATCTTAGGCATTCCTAATGTTGGTAAATCTACATTGATTAACTCTTTAGCTGGTTCTGCTGCAACGCGTACAGCTAATAAGGCAGGTCATACACGTGGTCAACAGTGGGTTAAAATCGGTAAAAATCTTGAATTGCTTGATACACCAGGTGTATTATGGCCAAAATTAGAGGACCAACGTGCAGCGGCTCGCCTCGCTATGACAGGTGCCATTTCCGATGATGTTTATGATTTAGAGCATGTTATAAAACAGCTATTAAATTACTTATTGACGAACACGTCAAATATTTTGGTAGAGCGTTATAAATTAAAAGAAGAAGAGATGACCGATGTTGATACGATTCTTGAAAGCATCGGACGTCGTCGAGGTTGTCTTGTAAGCGGTGGCATTGTAGATTTTGACAAGGCTCGCCGTATTATCTTGCAAGATTACCGCAATACTAAGTTAGGTACAATTACTCTCGATCAAGTTGATGAAGAACCGTACTATTCTACAGATGGTGAGGAGAGTCATAATGGATAAAGATGTATTTTCTAAGTTAAAAGTAGCAGATATTAAAGCTCTCTTTGAAACTGAACAAGCCTTAGAGATTTTGTCTTTTGCTCAAGAGGATACTCGTAGTTCTGTACAGAAATTGGCTGCTTCTTATATTAAGCGTCAAGAAAAAGAGTTAAAAGAACAGCAACGCCTCATGGGTATGTATGACTATGAAGGAATGTTCTATGATCAAGGTATCTACCATGTGGCTGGCGTCGATGAAGTGGGGCGTGGTCCTATTGCGGGGCCTGTTACGGTAGCTGCTGTTATCTTGCCACCTATGACATTAATTCCAGGCCTTAATGACTCTAAAAAGCTAACGGAAGAAAAGCGTGAAGCGCTCTATGATATCATCATGGACGAAGCTGTTGCTGTTAGCTGTATTTCCTACGGCCCAGAAAAGATTGATGAACTCAATATTTATGAAGCAACGCGACAAGCGATGTATGAGGCTATTCGTACGCTCAGCGTACCAGCTGAAGCAGTAGTGGCTGATGCTATGAAATTGCCTGATTTAACGATTCCTGTTGAATCCATTATTAAGGGCGATAGTAAAAGCGCTAATATTGCTGCTGCATCCATCATTGCAAAGGTTACGCGAGATCGATATATGAAGAGCCTTGATGTTGAGTTCCCTGGTTATGGCTTTGGTATTCATAAAGGTTACTATACGGAATTACATAAAGAAGCTATCGAGCAACAAGGGGTAACACCGCTTCATCGTAAGAGCTTTGAGCCTATTAAATCTATTGTACGTTGGGTTAAACCTGAGTAAATCTTAGTTATTTATATATGGGTAATAGATTTACTTTATGATTCGACTATTAAGTTAAGTCCTATAGTCGTATTAGTTTTATTCGTTATATCATTATAAATTGCATATAGTTTATATCCGTAAAGAGGTTCCTATTGGTCACCTATGTGACTATTAGGAACCTCTTTTGTATTTACTTTTGTTACCTCCATAATTTACGCTACAAGTAAGTATTACCTGTTGAAAGATTAATATAGTATAGATATTAAATTCTATGAGTTGTTGTTGCAGATACACCTTATTAGGAGGTATATATGAAAACGATTAGTACTGGTAAAGCATTTAATGAACTCGATTCAAAAGAACTGGGCAAATGGGGGGAACGAGTAGCTACCAATTATATTGAAAAAATGGGACTTACGGTAGTAGATACAAATTATCGAACCCGTTTAGGCGAAATAGACATCATTGCTAAACGTGATTTAGTCTATCATTTTATAGAGATTAAAGCTCGCCGAGGTATGCAACATGGACTAGCACGTGAGGCAGTTACCAAGAAAAAACAAAAGCATATTAAACGAGCTGCTATGTTGTTTCTATATGATTTAAATCAAAAAAAGCGCCGTTGGAAGGAAATATCCTTTGATGTAATAGAGGTGTATTTGCACGAGGACTTTCAAAGTTCTATTCATTATTTACCACAGTGCTTTTAGTGAGGTCAGTTTATGTACGCAAAATTAAATGGAGCCACCTTACACGGCATTGATGGATGTATCATTACTGTAGAGGTTGATATATCACAAGGTTTGCCGGTCTTTGATATCGTTGGACTACCTAATCAATCTGTTAAAGAGGCTCGTGAACGGGTACGAGCGGCCATTAAAAATAGTGGATACGAATTTCCAATGAGACGCATCGTAGTCAATTTAGCCCCGGCTACAATTCGTAAAAGTAGCGCTGGGCTCGATTTAGCAATCGCTTTAGGGGTTCTGCTTGCATCAGGACAGATAAATGGGCGTAAAGCTAAAATTTCGGCTTTATTTGATAAGAGTTTGTTTATGGGAGAGTTAGCGTTAGATGGTTCGTTATTACCGACCTTTGGGACTCTAGCTATGTCGCTAGCAGGATTAGATGCTAATTATTCAAAAATTTATACAAGTATTGAAAATGGTAAAGTGCTACAGTCTATTCCTAATTTAACTATATATGGTGGATCATCACTACAAGAAATTATTACTATTTTAGAGGAACAAATTAAGCCAAAGGTAGTTGATAAAAATAAACAAATAAGTATCAAAAAAGGAAAAGTAGATAAACACAATGCCAATAAATCAATTCTAGGGCCTTTAGAGTCTATGCCATTAACCGGAACCAATGAAAATCTAGATACAATCAGTAAACCACAAGTAACTATGATTAGTAATAATTGTGTTGATACGTCTGTTACGGATGAAAGTATAACTATAAAGACTAATCAACCATATACAGTTGATTTTGGCGATGTACAAGGTCAAGAGTTAGGCAAACGAGCCATGCTCATCAGTGCTGCAGGTCATCATCATTGTATTATGATAGGGCCTCCAGGTGGGGGTAAAACGATGATGGCCGAACGATTGCCGACCATATTGCCTCCTATGACTTGGAATGAAATTGTTGAAGTGAGTCGTATACAAGATGTAATAGGTTTACTAGGTGATAATGGGCTAGTGAAATCTAGACCTTTTAGACATCCTCATCATACGGCAACTTTGGCTAGTATGGTCGGTGGAGGGATACAGGGACGTCCTGGAGAGGTAACATTAGCTCATGGAGGCGTATTATTTATGGATGAAGCGCCTGAGTTTCAACGCCAAGTAATCGATGCATTACGACAGCCTTTAGAGTCTAGAACGATTACTATAAATCGGTCTCAAGGAAATTATATATATCCAGCTAATTTTATTTGTATTCTTGCGGCCAATCCTTGTCCTTGTGGGTATTACCATGATCCTTATAAGGAATGTGTCTGTACAGAAACGATGGTTAAAAACTATCAGCAACGGTTATCAGGGCCGATTATGGATCGTATTGATTTGCATATTCCCGTTGAGAGACCGACCCTTGAACAGCTGTTAGATACATCATCTTCAAATATGACGAGTGAAAGTATGAGACAACAAGTTATCATGGCCACTGCTATGCAACAGAAACGATATGAAGGTTTTGACTTTAATTCGAATGGAGCAGTTCCCCATAAGGCAATTAGTGAACTATGCAATATTACAGATAAGGCTTGGAGTGTTTTAGGCAATATATTTGACCATTTTCATTTAAGTGGGCGAGCTTTTGATCGCATATTAAAGGTGGCTCGTACAATTGCTGATTTAGAAGAAAATCCAAAAGTAGAACCACATCATATTTCTGAAGCAATGTTATTTAGAACTGGCAAATAAAGTAATTATCTCATAAATTTAGTAGTTGTTTATTTGCCAAAAGTAGTTGTTTGATTCTATATAAAATTAATGATTATATACTTAGAAAGAATTACTAGGTGTTTATATGATTAGATACGATGACAATATTTATATTGCAGGATTACAAAGCTTATACAATGTTGGAGCCACATATGTAAGGCGTTTTATAGAGGATTTTGGATCCCCTTATGATGCGTGGCAAGCTATTAAGAATGTAGAAAACTTAAAATCTTATACATATATTTCTGCATCTGATAAACGTGCCATTTCAGCATCGGCTAAAGATGAAAAATTAGAGTATATTATCCATAAAGTAGACGAATACCAGATGGATTTTACTACCTTTTTAGACAAAGACTTTCCGTCTATTTTAAATCATATATATAATCCGCCAGCCATTTTATTTATGAGAGGTAATCGGGCACTCTTAGATGGACGCTTAAATCGTATTGCTATTGTTGGAGCAAGGAGTTGCTCCTTATATGGTCGGAATGTGGCGAGAATGCTCGGCAAGGAATTAGGTAAATATAGTACCATTATTGTTAGTGGTGGGGCGCGTGGTATAGACTCACATGGTCATGAAGGCCTTCTGGCTAGTCAGGGGTATGGAATCATTGTTATGGGATGTGGTTTAGATATTACCTATCCTCGAGAAAATGCAAAATTATTTGATCGTATATTACAAAATAATGGGTTACTTCTCTCCGAATACCCGCCAGGTACACCGCCGTCCGCAAAACATTTCCCAGCACGGAATCGTATCATTAGTGGATTATGCAGAGGTGTTATCGTAGTGGAGGCCAAGTCTAGTAGTGGTTCTTTGATTACGGCAGATATGGCGGTTAGTGAAGGTCGAGATGTATTTGTGGTACCATGTAATCTATTAGACCATACAGCAGATGGAAATAAATTCTTAATGAAAAATGGTGCATATGTACTTACTGGTTATGAGGATATAGTTGAACAATACCATTTAACAATGCGGGAATATTTTTCTAGTGAACATAAACTTTTACCAACAAATAATAAAGGTAATAAAGGCGTAAAAGCTAGCGTTCAAATAGGGAATCATAGTCAAAGTGTTGATAGAAAAGGGTGCTCTATGTTAAGCTTTAATGTGGATAGGAGTGTAATATTGAATGAAATACCTCATGATCGATGTATTACGGTTAGTGATATTTTGAAAGCGACTCGTATTCCATTACAACAACTACAGCCCTTATTACTAACATTAGAAATGGAAGGGGCTATAGAGAATCATCCGCCGAGAGGCTATATTAATATGACTAGGAGTGATATACTTGTCCATTAAACGATCTATCGTTATTGGCGAGCCGAAAGCAGCTAGTACTAGTAAAGATACAGAAAAGAAAAATACTAAGAAAGAGAGTACTACTATAAAGCGTAAGGTTACTAAAGAAGCCCTTACTCCAATGGGGATTGTACGGGATAAATCTGTACTACAAACTTCTGTGCCACCGGAGCAACGGGAACCTCGCGTATATAATCCGGACGGCAAAGTCTTGGTTATTGTAGAATCTCCTGCTAAATCTAAAACAATTGAAAAATTCTTAGGTCCTAACTATGTGGTAAAAGCAAGTATGGGCCATCTACGAGACTTGCCTAAATCTCAAATGGGCATCGATATAGAGCATGGCTTTACACCGCGCTACAGCAATCTTGTAACTCGTAAAAAGGTTATAGATGAACTCGTTTCCTATGCTGATGAAAGCAGTGCCGTATTGCTTGCAACTGACCCTGACCGCGAAGGGGAAGCCATTTCTTGGCACTTAGCGTACATTCTCAATGTAGATCCTACATCTACATGCCGTATTACGTTCAATGAGATTACTAAAAATGCGGTAGCAGAAGCATTAGGTTCTCCACGTACTATCGATATGAACATGGTAGATGCTCAACAAGCACGCCGTGTATTAGACCGTATCGTAGGCTATAAATTGAGTCCTTTATTATGGAAAAAGGTTTGTAAAGGCCTCAGTGCAGGTCGTGTGCAATCCGTTGCAGTTCGACTTATCTGTGAAAGAGAGCGAGAAATTCAAGCTTTCGTGCCACAAGAATATTGGACTATTGAAGGCAATTTTGAAACGCCTAAAAAAGAGGCTTTCACAGCGGAATTAACCCATATTAAAGGTGAAAAAATCGATATTACTACTGAAAGTGATGCACAAGCCATAGTTGATGCTATTGGCAATGAAGATGCAGTAGTGACTAATATTGAAAAGCGCAAGCGTTCTCGTAAAGCGGCACCTCCATTTACAACATCTACCTTGCAACAAGATGGTGTGCGTAAATTGAACTTTGGTGCTAAGCGTACGATGATGATTGCTCAACATTTATATGAAGGTTTAGAAATTGGCTCCTATGGCCACGTAGGTTTGATTACGTACATGCGTACAGACTCTACGCGTATTTCTAAAGAGATGCAAGTTATGGCTAAGGACTTTATTCTTCGTAACTATGGGGAGGAATATTATCCATCTAAACCAAATGTGTACGGTTCTAAAGGTTCTGCACAAGATGCGCATGAGGCGATTCGTCCTACATCTCTCGAGTTAACACCTAAAATGGTGGAACCATTCTTGAGTCGCGATGAACTTAAGCTATATACGTTGATTTGGAATCGTTTTATGGCGAGCCAAATGGCGCCTCAACAAAATGAATCCACAACGATTGAGTTGAATGTTAAAGATGACTATACCTTTAAAGCAACTGGCTCTCGTGTTATCTTCCCAGGTTTCAGTGCCGTTTATGAAGATGTGAAAAAAGAGGATGCACCTCAATTGCCAGCTCTGAAAAAGAATGATGCTGCCCATACGGTAGAGGTATTGCCTGAACAACATTTTACACAACCACCTCCACGTTACTCCGAGGCGAGTCTCATCAAGACATTAGAAGAACTTGGCATTGGTCGCCCTAGTACTTATGCACCAATTCTAGATACTATCGTAAGCCGTAACTATGTGGAAAATACGAATAAACAATTCGTGCCTACTGAGCTAGGCTTTGTAGTGGTAGACTTCTTGATTACATATTTTGAAAAAATCATCAATACTGGCTTTACCCGTGATTTAGAAGAAGAACTTGATGCTATCGCATCTGGTAAGGATACGTATGTAACAGTATTATCTGATTTCTACGAGGTCTTTGCGCAAGAACTAGAAGATGCAAGTGATGTAGAGCGCATTGAAATTGCATCTATGGAAAGCGATGAGATATGTGAACTTTGCAATAGTCCAATGGTATATAAATTTGGTCGCTATGGTAAGTTCTTAGCATGCTCTAATTTTCCAGAATGTAAAAACACAAAACCTATTACAGTGGGAACTGGGGTAACGTGTCCTAAATGTAAAGAAGGGGAAATCGTAGAACGTAAGTCTCGTCGTGGACGCATTTTCTATGGCTGTAATCGATACCCACAATGTGACTTTACACTATGGGATAAACCAACCCATGATTTCTGTGAAACATGTGGTTCTATAATGGTTGAAAAGACATATAAAAATGGTACAGTTAAAAAATTCTGTTCCAATGAAACTTGTCCGACTCGACCACCAAAGAAAACAAGAAAGAAAAAGAGCGAAGCTAGTGAAGAACCTGTAAAAGAATCTAAAAAGTCTAGTAAAGCTAAAAAAGAGGAAACTACAATTGAATAATAAAAATGTTATTGTTATTGGTGCAGGCCTTGCAGGCTCCGAAGCGGCTTGGCAACTCGCTAACCGAGGTATTCATGTAGACTTATATGAAATGCGCCCTGTGAAGAGTTCTCCGGCGCACCAAACAGATCAATTTGCAGAGCTCGTATGTAGTAACTCGTTGCGCGCTGGTAATATTGAAAATGCGGTAGGCCTTTTGAAAGAAGAAATGCGTCGTTTAGGTTCTATCATTATGGAATGTGCCGATGCAACTGCTGTACCTGCCGGTGGTGCATTAGCCGTTGATCGTCATTTATTTAGTGAAATGGTGACTAAGAAGGTAAAGAGCCATGCTAATATTACAGTTCATCACGAAGAGGTAACTGAGATTCCTACAGAGGGAACTGTTATCTTTGCTTCTGGTCCACTTACGTCTGAAGCATTAGGAGATAAGATTAAAGCCTTAACTGGTGAAACAGGCTTTTACTTCTACGATGCTGCTGCACCTATCGTAACGGCTGAATCTTTAAACTACGATAAAGTTTTTGCTGCTTCTCGTTATGACAAAGGCGATGCGGATTATCTTAACTGTCCTATGACAGAAGAGGAATATAAAACGTTCTGGCATGAGCTTACAACAGCTGAAGCCGTACAGCCAAAGGATTTTGAAAAAGAAATCTACTTTGAAGGCTGTATGCCCGTAGAAATCATGGCAAGCCGTGGTGAAGATACATTACGTTATGGACCATTAAAGCCTGTAGGCTTAGTGGATAAACGTACCAATGAGGAATCTTACGCAGTGGTACAATTGCGTAAGGAAAATAAGGAAGGCACCATGTTTAACTTGGTAGGCTTCCAAACTCATTTAAAATGGGGCGAACAAAAGCGTGTATTCGGTATGATTCCAGGACTCGAAAATGCAGAATTTGTTCGTTATGGTGTTATGCATCGCAATACATATATCAATTCTCCTGAACTATTAAATCACGCATTTCAACTAAAAAAAGAACCACGGCTATTCTTTGCTGGTCAAATGACAGGTGTAGAAGGCTACTTGGAATCTGCTGCTAGCGGTCTCATGGTAGGTCTTCAAGTAGCTCGCTATTTAGAGGAAAAACCGTTTATTGAATTCCCTAAGACGACGGCTATTGGCTCTCTTAGCCACTATATTTCTAACTACGAAGGCTCTAACTTCCAACCAATGAATGTCAACTTTGGCATTATGGAGTCGTGGCCTCAAAAAGTACGTAAGAAAAAAGAAAAAAATGCACTGATTGCAAATCGTGCATTAGAAGAAATTGATGCTCTAAAAGCTAAAGAAAGTTTATAAGAAATAGCCTTATAGAAAATAGGCTTTTAAGAAATAGTTTTATTTCAAAAAATAGTAAAAGTCCTACATTCAATGGTAAAACCAATGAATGCAGGACTTTTCTTTTTATATGTAATTTATTTACGTTTTTTAGTTTTTACTGTTGGTTCTATAGCAACAAGTACCTTTTGATTTTTCTTTTCTAGATAGCCTAGATAGATGAATACACAGATACCGACAATGATAGCTATTAAACTCGTCATTTGAGCAGATTTTAGACCTAGCGTTACGTTTACGTAATCGCCACGTAAGAACTCTAAGAAAAAGCGAGCCGTAGAATAGAGAATGGCATATAGTACGAATACTTGACCCTTAGCATGCTTAAAAGATCCAAATAATAGAAGGGCCACAAAGATAAGAATATCGATTTGACCTTCCCATACTTCGGCAGGCCAAAGCGGTTGATTACCGTAGGTGCGGTATGCAAGGGTACTTTCAGGATAGATAATACCATAATTACCGCCCGTAGGATGACCAAAAGCATCACCGTTTAAGAGGTTTGCCATACGACCTACGGATTGAGCCAAAATCAATGCAGGGGCAAATAAATCGGCAAAAGCCCAAAAGTCAATCTTGTTTTTACGAAGATACCAATAGCCCGCAATTGTGCCTAGTACTACGCCACCTTGAATGGCCATGCCTCCTTGCCAAACAAAGGGAATTTCCAATAAATGATTACCGTAATAATCCCAATCAAAGAAAAAGACATCCCATAGGCGAGCACCGATGAGACCAGCTACGGCAACAGTAATGGAAAAGTCGATGATGTGTTCATGCCATCCGCGACCATCCTTTTTCAAAAGTACATAGGCAACAGAGGCACCACAGATGATAGCCAAAGCTAACATGGTACCATAGGCTCTAATAGGGAAGTCCCCTATGAAAAATAAATATTGATGCATACAAAACTCCTTATGTGATAATTTTTATTAGTACATAGATTAAATTATAAATTACATATATCCTTCGTGCAAGAAAAGAGATGAACTATATATAATATGGTATAATATAGAAATTGGTATTGTATCCCAGTATGGGACCTAGAATTAGGAGAGTACATGATTCGTAAATCTACTATTATAAAATCGTTAACGGCTTTAGTAATGTCCGCATTATCAAGTACATTCGTACATGCAGAAGTATTGGTTCCATTAGATCAATTTTTAGCTAATACTACACGTCATTGCGAAGCAAATCAATATAAAACATCATATACCGTGTATGTTCCACAAAGTGAATTACAAGGTGATAAGGTTGTTTTAAATCCTACATCCGTAGGTGAACCTGTTAAATTGCCCATTACCAAAAAAGATGGTCTATCCTATGTAGATATTGAGTCTGAACCAGCTATGCTGGGTGTTAGTTATACAAAAAATAATGGTCAACTTATTTTAGGCCCTGCACCAGAAGCATCTACGGTGAAAGCGCCTTATACATTGCAAACACCATTGGCGTGGGCTTTTGATCCATGGACAGCGGAGGGCGCTCCATATCAGGCAAAACTCAATACGAGTGGTGATAATATCATTTCTCCAAGTTGGTTTAAATTACATAGCTTAGGTTTAGAAGCAAGTCCAAATATTAATATTGATTATGTGAAAGCGTATAAGAATAAAGGCTATCATATTTGGCCGTTGATTACTAATCGGTTTGACTCTAATTTTACAAGTGGTATTTTGGCGGACCAATCGGTATGGAAGAAATTTGCTCATAATCTTGTTCAATATGCCTATATATATGGGTTTGATGGTTATAACTTTGACTTTGAAAACATCGATTATGCTGACCGCAATCGTTTAACAACATTTGTATCATATTTGTCTAATCATTTACATCAATATAATATTAAAACTTCTATCGATGTGACCGGGTATTCTGATAGTCCAGAATGGTCATTAGTGTATAACCGCAAAGCTTTGGCAGATACTGTCGACTATGTAGTTCTTATGGCATATGACGAAACTTGGGCTAAGAGTACTACTGCAGGTCCTGTTGCAAGTTATCCTTGGGTTCGTAGCCATACAGAAAGAATGCTCTCTGAAGTTCCTTCTCAAAAGCTAATATTAGGGGTACCATTCTATATGCGCTTATGGCATGATACAAATGGTTATGCTAAGGGTGAAACACTGGCTATGAAAAATACAGGGAATTACTTTGCTAATTACAGAGATAAAATGACTTGGGACGATCGATTAAAGTTATACTATTTATCTATTCCAACAGCTTCTGGTTCAGATCGTATTTGGTTTGAAGATAATACATCGTTAGGCTTAAAACTTGATCTGGTAAAAGAATTACACCTTGGTGGGTTTGCAGCATGGCGTAAAGGGTTTGAAGATATTTCTACGATTACTATGATTCAAGAAAAAGACTTAGGACGTGGTATTCCTAAATCTCCTACAGCAGTTGTTCCTGAACCTGTAGTTCAAGAAGCTAAACCATTAACAAAGCTTGAACAATACAAATTACGCTTAGAAGAAAAAGAAAAAGAAAAAGCAGCTAAAGCGGAAGCAAAACGGAAAGCTAAAGAAGAGAAAGAAGCTGCTAAACGCAAAGCAAAAGAAGAAGTTGAAAAAGTAAAAGCTGAGAAAAAACGCTTAGAAGAAGAGGCTAAAGCTAGAAAAGAACACAATAAACAAACTGTTAAAGAGCAAAATGATTTATATACTAGTCATAGTTCTGATCAAAATACAAGCCCTAAAAATGATTTAATAAAAACTATTCAAGTCGTAAAACGCTAGTGTTTGACTGCTTTTACAGTACGTAGTAAAATAAAAATATTAATTATAAAATGGCAACCTATGAGGTTGACCATATGAGGAGGCCCCTACATGAACGAAAAGTATGTAGCCCAAGATATTGAAAAAAAGTGGCAACAGTATTGGGAAGATAACCATACATTTAAAACAGAATATGATGAATCTAAAGAAAAATACTATGTATTAGAAATGTTCCCGTACCCATCTGGTAACTTACACATGGGTCACGTGCGTAACTATTCCATCGGTGACGTAGTAGCTCGTTTCAAAAAAATGAAGGGCTTCAACGTGTTGCATCCAATGGGCTGGGACTCCTTTGGTATGCCTGCTGAAAATGCGGCTATCAAACATGGTATTGCACCTAAAACATGGACTCTTGATAATATCGAGAACATGAAATTACAACAAAAAGCTCTTGGTTTATCCTACGATTGGGACCGTGAAGTAGCGACTTGCAAAGAAGATTACTATAAATGGACTCAATGGTTCTTCCAACAATTTTATAAAAAAGGCTTAGCGTACAAAAAAGAAGCTAAAGTAAACTGGTGTGAAACTTGTCATACTGTATTGGCAAACGAACAAGTCATCGATGGTGCTTGCTGGCGCTGTGATAACCCAGTTGAGAAAAAAGACTTGTCTCAATGGTTCTTGCGCATCACTGAATATGCAGATCGCTTGTTAACTGATTTGGATACTCTTGATCACTGGCCACAACGCGTTAAATTGATGCAAAAGAATTGGATTGGCCGCTCAGAAGGTACGGAGTTTTCCTTTGAAGTACCGTCTATTAATGAACGTGTATCTGTGTATACGACCCGTGTAGATACAATTTATGGCGTAAGCTATGTAGTACTGGCTCCTGAACATCCATATGTAGAACGCATTATTGAAAACGCTCCTAATAAAGCTGAATTAGAAGCTTTTATTACACGTATGCGGAATATGAGCGATATCGACCGTACATCTACAGAGGCACCTAAAGAAGGTATGTTCACAGGCTCTTATGCAGTAAACCCTATGTCTGGCGAACAAGTACCGGTTTGGATTGCTAACTATGTATTAGTAGACTACGGTACAGGCGCTGTAATGGGTTCTCCTGCACATGATGAACGTGACTGGGAATTTGCTCATAAATACGATTTGCCAATTAAACAGGTTGTAGCTTGTGAAGGCGAAGAATATAGCCTTGAAAAATGGCAAGAATGGTACCATGAAGATGGCATTCTAGTTAACTCTGGCGATTATAACGGCCAAACATCTGCAGAGGCTCGTAAAAATATTACAGCTGCTCTTAATGAACGCGGTATTGGTGAAGGTAAAGTAAACTTCCGCCTTCGTGACTGGTTGATTTCTCGTCAACGTTACTGGGGCGTGCCAATTCCTGTAGTATATTGTGAAAAATGTGGTGAACAACTCGTTCCTGAAGAAGAGTTGCCAGTACGCTTGCCAGAGAATGTTAAATTTGAATCTGGTGCCGTATCTCCATTAGCTACATCTGAAAGCTTCCTAAATACTACATGTCCTAAGTGTGGTGGCCCTGCACGTCGTGAAACAGACACGATGGACACATTTATCGATTCCTCTTGGTACTTCTTGCGCTATACAGATGCTAAAAATGACCAAGCTTCATTCGATAAAAAAATTGCTAATTACTGGATGAATGTTGACCAATACATCGGCGGTATTGAACATGCTATCTTGCATTTATTGTACTCTCGATTCTTTGTGAAAGTTATTCACGATTTAGGCCTTATCGATGCAAATGAACCATTCCGTGGCTTGTTGACACAGGGTATGGTTCTTAAAGAAGGCAGTAAAATGTCTAAATCCAAAGGTAATGTAGTTTCTCCTGAAGAAATTATCAATACCTATGGTGCTGATACTGCTCGCTTGTTCATTCTATTTGCAGCTCCTGTAGATCGTGACCTTGATTGGTCTGACCAAGGTGTTGAAGGTTCCTATCGTTTCTTAGGCCGTGTATGGCGTATTGTTGATGCGTACAACGAAGAGTCTAAGAAAAATGTAACTGGTGATCTTACAAAAGACGAATTCGGATTGCGTCGTGAATTACACCGTGTTATCAAAAAGGTTACGGAAGACTTAGATAATAATTTCAACTTTAATACAGCGATTTCTGCCATCATGGAACTTGTAAATGCTATGTATGCTCATAAGGATAAAGCAGAAACAATCAATAGTGCATTAGCTAATGAATTGACACATTCCTTATTGCTTCTTTTAGCGCCATTTGTGCCTCATATTACAGAAGAATTGTGGCATGAATTGGGTGAAACTACATCCATTCACACAGAAAAATGGCCTGTATATGAAGAATCCGCTCTCGTTGTAGACGAAGTAGAAGTAGTCTTGCAAGTAAATGGTAAAGTTCGTGATAAACTTACTGTTTCCGTAAATATTACAAAAGAAGAATTAGAAACATTGGCCAAAGAATCTAGCCGTGTTCAAGAATTTATAGAAGGTAAGTATATCGTAAAAGTTATTTACGTACCTGGTAAACTTGTAAATATCGTTGTTAAATAAGGATATTCTATTTGTTTAATATTGTAAGCCCCCAACTACATAGGTAGAAGGGGGCTTATTTTAAGTGAGGTAATTATGGCAAAACGTAGCGATTATATTTCCTGGGATGAATACTTCATGGGTGTTGCCATTTTGGCAGCACAACGTTCTAAGGATCCAAATACACAAGTTGGTGCATGTATTGTTAGTAATGATAATAAAATCTTGTCCATTGGTTATAATGGTATGCCTTTGAATTGCAGTGATGATGATTTCACATGGGAACGTGATACAGCTGATGATAACAAATATTTCTATACTGTACATAGCGAACTCAATGCAATCTTAAATTATCGTGGCGGTTCTCTAGAGGGCTCTAAAATATATGTAACGCTTTTCCCATGTAATGAATGTGCGAAAGCCATCATTCAAAGTGGTATTAAAGCCGTTATCTATCGCGATGATCTCTATAAGGATACAAAAGAAGTAAAAGCATCCAAACGGATGTTGAAAACCGCAGGTGTAGACATTATTGAATACAAATCTACAGGCCGCACATTGAATATTACATTGTGATATAATAATTTTTTACCACTTATAAGAACCCCTATATACAAGCGTATATAGGGGCTCTTTTATATGTAGTTTTCTATTATAAATTGATATCAACCAGATCCGTTAGATTGAACGTACAGTTTTTACTATCATCCAATGTAGGATTACACTGTAGTCATGTTTATACTTGTAAACGGCCATCAATCATAATGTCTACTTCTTGGCCATCACGAGTGTAGCCTTTAATATTCATATGTTCATGACCAATCATAAAGTCTACATGTGTTAAGGAGTAGTTAAGGCCACGTTCTTTTAATTCTTCTTCAGATAAACCATCACTATTTTTGAGGCATGTAGGATAAGATGCACCAATCGCTAAATGGCAGGATGCATTTTCATCAAACAATGTTTCGTAGAAAATTTGGTTAGATTGGCTAATTGGGCTGAAGTGGTCCACCAAAGCAACTTCGCCGAGGTAGTGGGAGCCTTCATCGGTTTCTATTAACTCTTTTAATACTTCATAACCTTCTTTTGCAGTATAATCAACGATTTTACCTTCTTTGAAAGTAAAGGAGAAATCAGAAATAGTATTGCCATGGTAAATTAAAGGTTTTGTGCTGTATACAATACCATTAACACCATTATATTGGGGTGCGGAGAAAACTTCCTCTGTAGGAATATTGGCATTAAAAATAGTGCCATCCTTTGAAGATTCTTCACCACCTAGCCATATATGACCTTCTGGTAATTCTAATAAGAGGTCAGTACCATTTTTACAAGTATAACGCAATGCCTTTAAGTCTAATTTATTCAATGCTTCACAGCGGTGACGCAATTTTGCCATGTGATGACGATATGTGTCTTTCGGTTCTACACCTTCAATGCGGCAAAGTTTTAATAGGGTAGCCCATAGTTGTTCAATTTTCTCTTCATCTGTACCTTCATAGCCAAGTAAATCTGCCCATAGAACCGTTGGTACAGAAGCAACGCACCATGTAACAGAGGAGTTCATAATCGCTGTATGGTAGAAGGATAAAGCTTTATTTAAGTTACGAGATTGTAGTGAAATACGATTTGTTGGAATACCTTCTAACGCTTTTGGGTTCGCACTAATCAAAGATAAGAAAGCGGCCTTATCATCGATGTATTGCTTGTAGAATTCAGGTATCCAGTTAGCCGGTCTTTCTAATACAGATTCCTTAGCATGTAATAAACGTTGACGAGCGATTGGAGAACATCTCCAGTTGAGGACAACCTCTTTGGCACCTAATTCATATGCTTCTTCTGTGACGATAACTGCAAAGTCTTTGTTTTCCACATCTACAGAAATAACAAGAGTTTGATCTTCTTGTAAATTTACGCCATATTTTAACAAGGTATGTGCATATTTTTTTAATATTTCTTGATTCATTGTATCTCCTTATATTCGACATCAATTATGAAACTCCTGCTGGTGTGACCAATAGAGTCAACGGTAGGAGTTTACTTTTTCATAGGGAATTCTTTCAGTAGGAGGTGCACTATGAAAGTAAAATTGAAGCCATATATGACAATTATATTAATCCTATGTATTTTAGTAGGAATTTATTTCCTATGGCCTATTATAACAGATGAAAGCGATTCTGTCTTAGTTGAAGGAGCAATAGATGGAAATTCTTCTATATCAACTGTTGAACAAACATCCAACAAACCTATAGCTTATATTACGGGCGCCGTAGTTTCACCTGGTTTATATGAGTTTGAAAGTAGTGCTACTGTAGGTGATGTAGTTCAGTTAGCAGGTGGGCTATTACCTTATGCTGATGTAGAATCAGTCAATATGGCAAAGTCGGTTAATGCGGGAGATCATATCCACATAGTATTTAACTTCCACGGTAATCCAGAGGTTTTATTGCGCGGTAACAAAATTAATATCAATACAGCTTCTGCAAAAGATCTTGATGCATTACCAGGCATAGGACCCGCTATGGCAAAAAGAATTGAAGAGTATCGTTCACAAAAAGGACCCTTTACATCCGTTGAAGGTATCAAGGGGGTGAAGGGCATCGGTGATGGCGTATTTAAGAAGATTAAAGATAAAATTACAATCTAAATTTAGGAATACAGAACGAGCGTTTGAGGAATCAATCTTCAATACTCAAGTTTTAGTTAATACAAAGCCATTTATAACTTATAGCCAATGGGCACATACTATATTGGGATCTATAATAATTGGCACTATATTAGGATATGGTAAATATTATCCCGTACTTAGTCAAATGCATTATATTTTTGCGATTGCCTTAGCTATTATTGGTGTAACTGTTATTAAAATAATGCAATCTTATTGTAGGTGGCGTTTATATGCCAATTTATTAATATTAGTTTTTGCTGCAATGGGATTATCCTATTATCATACAGACTTACAAATTATTAATTATAGTAGCTATACATCATACTATTTACAGCAAGAAGGAGAATATCTAGGTACTGTTGTATCATCTCCTGAAATAGTAAATCTAGATGGACAGGAGTATTACAAATATAATGTAGAGTTACATGGATTACATCCCTATAAAGATACTGCTAAAAATGACTATATTAAGGCACAGGGTCGATTACAGATTTACTCAAAGGTATCTACTACAAAGTATTCAATACGGCTAGGGGAACAAGCAATAATTGAAGGTACACCAAAAAGTTTATTTCTCATTGAAGAGGAAGGACGCATTAATCTTAGAGGTAGATATATGAGCTCTAATACAAGAGGTCGAATCTATGATGGTGTATATCGATCTGCTACTAATAAAGATTTACAAGCATTCCACTTTAAAAAAACATTTTCTGAAAAACTATATGGAAAAAGTTTATATGTATGTGGTCAAATACGAGAATCTATTGAAAAAAATATTGCTAGTAATCTAGATGGTCCACAAAAGGTATTAGCACAAGCCTTATGCTTGGGTGGTCATTATAGTGAGCTAGGGGAAGAGCGAATGAAAGATTTTGCTTATACGGGTCTCATCCATATTTTATCTATCTCTGGCTCACATATTGCACTGCTATTAGCCTTAATTTACGGTTTAGGAAGACTCGTTAAATTACGAAAGCGCACATGCTTAATTTTAGGTATATTAGTAGCTTGTATATATTGCTGTATCGTTGGTGGAGATACACCTGTTATACGTGCAATGATGATGAGTATACTCATGTGCATTGCTTATGTAAAAGGACGATTATATCAAGCTAAACAGGCTTTATGTATATGCGCTATTCTATGTCTTGTATATGATCCTTTTTCTTTGTTTGATGTAAGCTTTCAACTATCCTTTGGTGCAACCTATGGTTTACTTATATGGGGGAAGGTACTATATGAACGGATACAATGGCTACCAAAATGGATTAAAACACCCCTTGTGTTATGTGTGTCAGCACAGTTGCTCATCTTGCCGCTACAGCTGTATTACTTTCACTATATTAGTATTTCTAGTTTATTAGCAGCTTGCATAGTAGCACCTATATTAGATATATCCATCATTTTAATCTTTATAAGCACTGTTATTAGCTATGTAATGTCTATATCTTTTCCATGGTCTTTGATAGATGTACTATTACGCATATCGTTATATTTAAATCATGTCTTAGGGAGTAGTGGTAGTTTACTTTGGCTTGGTATGATGCATCTTTATTGTGTTTATGTATATTATACTTTACTAGGTCTGTTTACGTACTTTTTGACACATAAGAAGAAGTATACTGTATATGTAGTAATGTCCTTATTATGCATGGTTGCAGCCTATGGTGTTTCATACTATGTGACTCATCATCACAAGAATACGTTAATCCATTATATTCCTATGAAACAGTGTAATGTGCTGCTGTGTATAGCACCAAACCATGAACAGGCATATTTGTTAATCGATGCACCAGATTATATTAAAACAATGCCTAATGAAAGTCTAATTAATCAAACTATTAGGGCATATGGCATGAATCCTAGAATGGTAAAAGTTAAGTACTTTCACAGTAACGGTTCGGCAAGGGTAATATATAAAAATGGTATGAACCAAATAGTCGTATATAATGGACAAAGTAGAGAAAAAAATCTAAAATTAAATGATAAGGCTAATGTTTTATTTATAACGAGTCGATTTAGTGTAATGCATGAAATTGATCGTATTTCACCGCGTAGTACTGTTTTGTTTAGTAGTCCTCATGGTGCTTTACGCGATGTGGATCCATCATCAGAACATATGTATATAATGGGATACAGCTTTATTAAAGATATCTATCTGTGAAAGGAGGGAACATGGCACATATTCAACTCATCTATGGCGACGAACCACAATTAATTGAAGAAGAAAAACGTAAATTTTTAAGTGCCTATCCAGACCTTCCAGTGACTGTATTAGATGATGAGGTGGGCCCACAAAAAATAAGTGAAAAACTATGTGAAGATTCACTTTTTGGCGATCAAAAGGTCTTCTGTTTAGTTAATTTGCCTATCATTCGTAAAAGTGGCAAAAATAGTGATGCTTGGATTCCATTGTATGAACTCCTCTTGGAATATAATGGAGATAATCCTATCGTTTTGATTTATCATGATATGATTGATAAACGTATTAAGCAGAATAAAGAGATTTTAGAAAAAATACCAAATCATCAATGTAAGCGTCTTGAAGGGGCAGACCTCGTGATGTGGATACGTCAGTACTGTACGTCTAACGGCTTTAAAATGACGCCTGATGCACAGGAATATGTGGCTCATCTCATTGATTTGTGGCAAGAGGTACCTGTTTCTTTTATGAGAACTGAGTTTGACCGATATTTTTTACAGATTACTGGGGAAAAGGTTATTACCAAAGAATTTCTCGAAGAAAACGGTAGTGACTATGGAGCCAAAAACATTTTTACTTTTAAAGAGGCTCTATTAAAAAGAGATATCGATACATTACTTGAACTATTTCCATTTATGTTTGGCTATAAAGAATTAGACCGTGCTATGAGCTATATTGAGGGGCAATTACGTTTACAGTTGCTAGTTAGCGAATGTCGCCAAGTGGGTATGTCTGTTCAAGCCATACAAAACTTATGTAAGGATCATGATTCGTCATTTAAACCATATCCGATTAAGCTAGCTTACGAGGCGAGTCCGAGAATTTCAATTAAGGCTCTACGAGCTTTATTAAAAGGGCTTTATGAGATTATATTAGATAGCCGTAGCAGCAAGGGCGATATTTGGCGATTTAGAGATTTATGTATTACCTACTGTGGGTATAAGGGATAAAAATGAAAGTACGTTATCGTGTTGTACCAAAACAGAATAAGAAATCATCCTTCTATGTGAACTGTCATAGCCAACATGTGACGATTCAAGCAGCAGACTCTGCATTTTCCACATTGCTTAGTCTACGTGAAAGGTTGTCTGCATGGTATAAGGAAAAAAATATCTCTTTTGATGATATTCCAACAAATACAGATACAGCTTGTTGCTTTGCGTGGAAGATAGATACTGAAACGGGTGAAGGGTTAGATACCTATTATTATGGCGGTGGCTGTGGTGCTGGTGAATGGATTGAAGCGGCTGAAGCACAACGTGAAGCTGAAGAGGCTAAAAATCAAGTACCTAAAGGCAAGTCTTTTGCAGGATATGATCAACAAGATAAATATGATGATATTGATGAAGATGATTTTGCCCCATTTGTAGAAGCTGTCGAATTAGGCTATTTCAACAATAGCCCAGTTGTTGTGCCTCGTTCTAATCATACGGCTGCCGAATCTAGCAGTAGTGATACTATCGCATCTGTGAGCAGTACATCTAAAGCAAGCAAAGGCTTTGGACCTAAAAAAACTACAAAATCTACGGCTAAAAGAAGTGAAGGGGATGGTAAATATACTCGTCGTGCACCAAAGGAGGCACCTACAGATGAAGGCATGATTTTAGGACCTAAAATTGAAGGAATCACCTCTAAAATCATGGGCACCTTGGATACACCTAGTGTAATTTTTGAAGGTGTCTTTGTAGGGTTAGATAAACGGGATACTAAGACGGGTAAATGTATCGTTAACGGCAGCATTGTAGATGATACAAATAGCATTAAATTTATCAAGTTTACGAACAGTCCTGAAGAAGGGGATGAATTATTAAAACAACTAAAAGGCTTACAACGGGTTCGCGTACAAGGTAGTGTCAGCTTTGATGATCGTTTTGACAAGGATTATATCCTTTCTATTCGCAGTATTGAAGCAATAGAAACTACTAGTGTGGAACGAACTGAAAATCGTCCGGACTCTCGTGTGGAACTCCACTTACATACCAAGATGAGTGATAAAGATGCTCTCGTATCTGTAAAAGACTTGTTTAAAACAATTAAAAAATGGGGTCATCCTGCGGTGGCTATTACTGATCATGGTGTTGTACAAGCCTTCCCAGAAGCACAAGCCCTTGGTAAAGAGTTAGGTGTTAAGGTTATCTATGGTGTAGAAGGATATCTTATCGAAAATGAAACGGTAACAAAAGATGAAGAGCCTGTACTAGATAAAAAGAAGAAGAAGGAAAAAGACAAACGTTACCATATCATTTTATTAGCTAAAAATATGGTCGGTTTGCGTAATTTATATAAAATGATTTCCATTTCTCACCTTGAACATTACAAGGTGCGTCCTCGTTTGCCTCGTTCCGTTATTGAAGAACATCGTGAAGGTATTATTATCGGTTCTGCCTGTGAAGCAGGGGAGCTTATGCAATCCATTGTTCGTGGAGCTACAAAAGAAGAGCTTTTAGAAATAGCCTCCTTCTATGATTATCTTGAAATTCAGCCACATACTAACAATACGTTTTTGGTTCGTAAAGGTCTCATGCCCGACGAGCAGGCACTCATCGATATGAATAAGACCGTTATCGAATTAGGAGAAGCCTTAAATAAACCTGTATGTGCTACTTGTGACGTTCACTACCTGACACCAGAAGAAAAAATTTATCGTGAAATCATGTTAACTGCATGTGGTTATCCAGATGCAGATGAACAACCAGATTTACATTTACGTACTACAGATGAAATGCTTGCGTCCTTCCCTTATTTAAGCGAAGAGAAAGCATACGAAGTAGTCGTTACTAATACACGTGCTATTAATGATAGCATTGAAGATATTAAGCCCGTTCCTGATGGTACATATTCACCTAAGATTGAAGGTGCTGACGAAGCTTTCACAGAAATGTGCTATAGAAATGCGAAGGCTATTTACGGTGATCCATTGCCGCGTGTCGTACAAGAACGTCTCGATTATGAATTGGATTGTATTATTTCCAATGGTTATGGCGTATTGTATTACATCGCTCATAAGCTTGTAAAAAAATCTCTTGATGATGGGTATCTCGTAGGTTCCCGTGGTTCCGTAGGGTCATCCTTTGCCGCTACCATGTCTGAGATTACAGAGGTAAATCCATTACCGCCTCATTATGTATGTCCTAACTGTAAATATTCAGAATTTTTTGAAAAAGGCGAATATGCAGGTGGCTTTGACCTGCCTCGTAAAGACTGTCCTGAATGCGGTCATGCTTTACAAACAAATGGACATGATATTCCATTTGCAATTTTCCTTGGTTTTGAAGGTGACAAGGTTCCAGATATTGACCTTAACTTCTCCGGTGATTACCAAGCAAAAGCTCACAAATATACGGAAGAACTATTTGGTCGTGACAATGTATTTAAAGCCGGTACAATTGGTACTATAGCTGATAAAACTGCTTTTGGTTATGTTAAAAAATACGCCGAAATTCGAGATATACAAGCCCGCAATGGATTCTTTGAACATTTAGCGAAAGGCTTTACAAATGTAAAGAATACTACGGGACAACACCCTGGTGGTATTATGGTATGTCCTCGAGATATGGATGTGCATCATTTTACGCCCATACAACATCCAGCGAATAAAAAGGAAAGTGGCGTATTAACGACACACTTTGATTATCACTCCATCGAAGGTCGTATGACTAAGCTTGATATTCTGGGCCATGATGATCCCACAATTATTCGTATGCTAGAGGATTTGACAGGTATCGATGCTAAGACAATACCATTTGATGATCCAAAGACATTGAGCTTGTTTTCCTCTACAGAGGGGATTGGTTTAACACCTGAACAATTGCAAGGTGACCAGGTAGCCAGCTTGGCCGTACCAGAATGTGGTACGAAGTTTGTACGGGGCATGTTGGAAGACTCTCGTCCGCAAACCTTCTCTGACTTAGTACGTATCTCTGGTTTCTCTCATGGTACAAACGTATGGCTCGACAATGCGCAAGACCTCATTAAAAATGGTACTTGTAAGTTGAACGAAGCTATTTCTACCCGTGACGACGTAATGAATTTCTTAATCCATCGTGGTATGGATAGAAAGCACAGCTTCTTCGTTATGGAAAACGTACGTAAAGGGAAGGGGATTGAAAAACGAAATAAACAAGGTCAAGCTACAACGGAATTTGAAGCAGAAATGCGCGAAAATAATATTCCTGAATGGTTTATTGAGTCTTGTAAAAAGATTTCCTATTTATTCCCAAGAGCCCATGCGGTAGCTTATGTAATGATGGCTTTCCGTATTGCTTGGTTTAAGGTATATCATCCATTGGCATTTTATGCAGCTTACTTCTCCATTCGTGCGAAAGCCTTCGATCTACGAATCATGACAGGGGACCTCAAAACACAATTGACCGAGTTTAACCGTATCAAGGCTCTTGATCGTGCTGCCAGTCCTAAAGATAAGGACCTTATGAGTGCCTTGGAAGTATCTATGGAGATGTATCAACGGGGCTATCGTTTTATTAATGTAGATATTCAACATTCCGAAGCTAGACGCTTTAGTATTAAGGATGGCGCTTTATTGCCACCATTCTTAGCTATTGATTCTCTAGGTGAAACAGTGGCTGATGCTATCGTCGAGGAAAGAAATGAACGTCCATTTACATCTTTAAAAGACTTACAACGCCGTTGTAAAGTATCAAATACCATCATTGATCTTATGAAAGACCTCAAATGCTGTGGTGAACTACCTGAAGATGAACAAATGTCACTCTTTGGGGCATAATTTAATACAAAAAATTACTAAATACAAAGTAAGCACTATACACCTAAAAAGGTATATAGTGCTTATTTTTATGTAATTTGCTACAATATATTTAAGATATGTCTTTGATACTAGGGAGTGTTGAAATATGATTGAGCAACTTCAAAATCATGCTGATGAGATAGAATTTTGGGAGATTGAACCTGAAGATACTATTGAATTAGAAGAATCAGATATTCCAGGTGTATACATTAACGAATTCATGGAATATGTAGATGAAGAGGGGAATGTACTATCTCCATCAGAGGTCGATGCGATACGGTATAAAGACGATTATGAGGACGATTATTATAGATAGAAATAGTTAATGTGTTATATGTATATTGAATCGAGTTGGTGAATTATGAGAGTTCCAATATATGAAGCTTTAGCACACTATAAAAAGAATGAAGAGCTACCTTATACAGAATATTTTAGCTTGGGATTTTTTTCTGATATATCATTAGCTGAAGAGGCTCTAGTTGAATCTAAAATATTGTCTGGATTTTCTAAGTTAAATGATGATTCCTTTTCCATAAAAACTCACTATTTAAATGATTGTTCTCATATAAGTAATCAAGTTAGTTATGAAATAATAAATAATAAAATCTATGGTGTTTGGTATGATTACGATATAAATCCATATTATTCCAGTTCTGGATACATAGGTTTATTTAGCACTTTAGAATATGCAGAGAAAGCATTAAAGTGGTATAAGACCTGGGATATATTTAAAGTATATGGTTTAGATTGTTTAGGAATTGATACAATTACTCTCAATTTAAGGGGCTGGACTGAAGGTTTTATAACAGTATATGATTAAAATTATGCAATAAAAGAGGTATCATCGAATGATGACACCTCTTTTTGAAAGTTTTGCAGTTTATTTATTTTGGCAGATTTTGTAAATTTTGCAATATTAGTATAAGGATTTATATTTCATCCAGTTTGTTTTGGCCATTTCTTTAAGCTCTGTACCACGGCCATCAAGGATTGCATTGATTAAATATTTGCTAAAGCCTTTAGCTTGTTGATATGCAATTTTAGGAGGCATAGCAAGTTCTTGTTTATCTACGCGAACGTTAACGATGACTGGGCCATTATGGTTAAGGGCTTCCATGATTTTTTCATCAACTTCGCTAGAGTTATGAATGCTCACACCTTTGATACCAGCAGCTTCAGCAAGTTTACCGAAATCTGGATTTACAAAGTCTGTAGCGTAGTCTAGATAGCCGGAAGCCTTCATTTCCATAGCGATAAAGCTAAGTTCTTCGTTATTGAATACAAAGATTTTAACAGGTAAGTTAAGTTGTTTTAATGTTAACATTTCGCCCATCATCATTGTAAAGCCACCATCACCAGAGAGGGAGATGACTTGACGATTTGGACAAGCATTTTGAGCGCCAATAGCATGCATCATAGCATTAGCCATGGAGCCGTGGCTAAAGGATCCTAAAATACGGCGTTTACCATTTGTTTTTAGATGGCGAGCAGTCCAAATAACCGGAGTCCCTACGTCAAAGGTAAAGATCGCGTCTTCTGCTGCTAGTTTATTGAGGCGATTTACGAAGTATTGAGGGTGAATTGCTACACCATCTGGCTCGGCAACGGCATAACTATCTAAATCACCTCTAAATTTAGTGTACGCTTTACGCACTGTGTCGATAAATTCAGTATCACCACGTTGGCCTACAAGAGGTAATAATTCTTTTAACGTATCTTTTACAGTACCAATGATACCTTGTGTAAGAGGTACGCGACGACCTAAAGCACTAGGATCTCTATCTACTTGTATTACTTTCGCATTTTCTGGATAAAATGGACGGTAAGGGAAGTCTGTACCAAGCATTACCAATGTATCACATTGTTCAATAGCACGGTAGCCAGATGTATAGCCTAATAGGCCAGTCATACCTACATCATATGGATTATCCCATTCAACCCATTCTTTACCTCTGAAAGCATGTACAACCGGTGCTTGCAAGCGTTTTGCTAATTCTACCACTTCGTCATGGGCACCTTCACAGCCGGCACCACAGAATAGGGTAATACGTTTGCCTGTTTCTAAATGAGCAGCCATTTCTTCAATATCTTCTCGTTGTGGAACGATATGAGGTAAACGAGGTGGGGTCCATACAGGTAATTCGTCAATTTCCATTTCCATAACGGCAACGTCCCCAGGAAGAACGATAACTGCAACATCTTGGTTACCAACAGCAGCGTTCATAGCACGGAATAGAATTTCCGGCATTTGTTTAGGATTGGATACAAGTTCGCAGAAACAAGAACATTCTTTGAATAGATTTTCTGGATGTGTTTCTTGGAAATAGTTCAAACCTACTTCAGATTGAGGAATGTGAGAAGCAATGGCCAATACTGGAACACGATTGCGATGACAGTCGAAGAGACCATTAATCAAGTGTAAGTTACCAGGACCAGAGCTACCAGCACATACAGTTAGTTTATGAGTTAGGGATGCTTCTGCACCGGCAGCAAAGGCTGCTGTTTCTTCATGTCGTACATGTTCAAAAGCAATTTTACCATTGCGGCGTAAACTATCATTTACAGAGTTTAGACTATCTCCAGTGATACCGTAAATGCGTTCGATGCCCGCATTGGCTAAGACTTCTATAAGTACATCAGAAATTCGTTTTTTTGCCATATTATCACCTATATTTAATAATTACTATCATTAAAATATGGTTATCCAAACCATATATACTATATTAGACTTGTTTAACTTGTAATTATGTGATAAAAGTTACTATTTACTGTATACATAGTTTATATATGTTTATATTAAAAGTAAATATATATTATTATTTATATTGTTCTAGTATTTGTGTTCTAAAAATTATATTTTAATTAAATTATTTAATATTCTTTCTCAATACAAAACTATTATTCTTGCATAACATTAATAAAAGTGTTACTATTAATTCATAAACAAAATAGATAAGTCTTTGGGGATAGGTGAAATTCCTTACCGGCGGTAAAGTCCGCGAACCTTTTTGGTATGAATCGGTGCAATTCCGATACCGACAGTAGAGTCTGGATGAGAAAAGACGAGGCACGTTTGTTGTGCGCATTTATGATGACCCAAGGACTATGTAATAGTCCTTTTTTTATTGAGGTGATATGGTGGATGACGTAGTATATATGAAGCGCGCCATTGAACTGGCAAAATTAGCCACAGGTCACACCTCACCAAATCCTTTGGTTGGTGCTGTTGTGGTAAAAGATAATACAATAATCGGTGAAGGTTATCACCATAAAGCTGGTACAGCTCATGCTGAGGTGCATGCACTAAATCAAGCAGGTGATAATGCCAAAGGTGCTACTTTATACGTAACATTAGAGCCATGTTCCCATTATGGAAAAACACCACCTTGTGCGCTTCGTATCATTGAGGCTGGTATAGCTAAAGTAATAGTAGGTAGTACAGATCCAAATCCACTAGTTTCTGGAAAAGGAATGGAGTTACTTCGTGAAGCAGGTATTGAGGTTGTTTGCCCCGTATGTAGTGATGAATGTGCTGAACTAAATGAGCATTTCTTTACCTATATACAGACAGGTAAGCCTTTTGTCACTCTAAAAAGTGCTATGTCACTAGATGGGAAAATTGCTACATCTACTGGACAATCTCAATGGATTACAAATGAGTCCTCTCGTCGCGATGGACATGTGTTACGTGCCACGCATGATGCCATGCTTGTTGGAATTGGTACAATTTTGGCAGATAATCCACAGTTAAATTGTCGTTTAACGGATAGTGAATTATCAGATGCGTTATTAGATAAAAGCATACTTGATGAACCGATTACGATTCATCAACCAGATGTAATTATCTTGGATAGTCTTGGTAGAACACCTACTACTAGTCGCGTCTTTGAAATAAATAATCGTAAGATTCATATATTCGTATCTAAAGGTTGTCCTAAGGATCGGATACAAGCCTTAGAACAAGTTGGTGCTCAAGTAACCGTAGTAGAATCTATTTCTACTCGTAAAAGCAAGAGCACAGACATTGTCATAGATATTAAGAAATTATCTATCGATGATATTCTTACAAAACTAGGTGAACTAGGTTACACATCTATTCTTGTTGAAGGTGGATCTGCAATTATCAGTTCCTTTGTGGAAACGAAGAACTTTGATAAGGTCGTAACATATATTGGAAATACCATTATTGGTGGTAACGATGCAACACCTGCTGTAGGAGGTCGAGGTTTTGAAAGTTTAGAGGTTTCACCGCAATTAACTTTCACCAAGACTAAAGTATTAGATAATAACATTCGCATTGAAGCATATCGTCAAGGAAGGAGGGGCGCTTATGTTCACGGGAATCGTTGAAGAAATCGGCCGCATCGAAAACATAAAAAAGGGCCCTAAATCCTTAGCCATAACAATTCGAGGAGAAAAAATTTTTAGCGATTTAAAAGTTGGTGATTCCGTAGCTGTTAATGGGGTGTGCTTGACGGCCACAACGATTGGCAATAGTATATTTACAGCGGATGTGATGCCAGAATCCATTAAGATGACTACGTTTACTAATTTGAAAGTCCATCAATTAGTCAACTTAGAGCGAGCTATGCTTGCTAATGGTAGATTTGGTGGTCATATTGTGGCAGGCCATGTAGATGGTACAGGTCGTATTATTAATCGTGAACAAACCGATAATGCCATTATCTTTACTATCGAAGCTCCAAAATCTGTTATGGATTATGTTATCTATAAGGGCTCCATTACCATCGATGGAATTAGCCTCACAATTATGCGACGAACAGACAGTAGTTTTTCCGTCTCTATCATTCCTCACACTTTGAGTGAAACCATTTTAGGTTTTGCTCATATTGGAACAGAGGTCAATTTAGAAACGGATATTGCTGGACGATATATTCGTCATTTTATGAATCTTGGTAGTGAACCTACCGAAGAAAAGCCTAAAAAATCTATGCAATCCCTCTTAGTAGAGAATGGATTTATATAAGTAAGGAGCGTTCCTATGAGCGAACAATTACATTCTATTAATGAGGTCTTACAAGACCTTAAAGCTGGTAAACCTGTTATTATCGTTGATGATGAAAGCCGTGAAAACGAAGGCGATCTTATCATTGCTGCAGAGTTTGCGACGCAAGAAAATATTAACTTCATGGTTAAATACGCCCGCGGTATCGTATGTACGCCTATGCGCCGCGAAGCGTTAGAAAAACTTGGCATTCCTGCAATGGTTACCAAAAATACTGATAACCATGAAACTGCTTTTACTGTGACTGTGGATCATGTAGATACTACAACAGGCGTGTCTCCTGCAGAGCGTGCTTATACAATTCAAAAACTATTAGATCCTAATGCGAAACCTCAAGACTTCCGTCGTCCAGGGCACGTATTCCCACTTGTATATAAAGAGGGCGGTGTACTGGTACGTCAAGGTCATACTGAGGCATCTATCGACCTTTGCCGTTTAGCAGGTTTACAGGAGGCTGCCGTTATTTGTGAAATTACAAAAGATGATGGTGACATGGCCCGTTTACCTGATTTGATGAAATTTGCTAAGGAGCATGATTTGAAAATTGCTTCTGTAGCAGAACTTATTGAATATCGTAAACAACATGAAGATATGGTTGAGCTTGGTGCTTGTTCTAAGTTGCCTACTAAATTTGGTGATTTTAATATTTTTGTATTTAAAAATGAATTAGATCATAAAGAGCATTTAGCTATCGTAAAGGGTAATGTTCAAGATTGTAGCAATGTGCTTGTCCGTATTCATTCTGAATGTTTAACAGGCGATGTATTTGGTTCTAAGCGCTGTGATTGTGGCGAACAATTAGACAATGCGTTGCGCGCTATTGAAAAAGAAGGCAAAGGCGTTGTTGTATATATGCGACAAGAGGGCCGTGGCATTGGTTTGACCAATAAAATTAAAGCCTATGCATTACAAGAACAGGGCCTTGATACAGTAGAAGCAAATGAACAATTAGGCTTCCCTGCAGATATGCGTGAATATTCCTTAGCGGCTCAAATTATCCGTTTCTTGGGTATTAAAAGCATCCGCTTATTAACTAACAATCCCGAAAAGCGTCATGGCTTAGAACATTGGGGAATCAATGTAACTAGCCGTGTACCACTCATCATTGCTGCAAATAAATTTAATGCAGGCTATTTAAAAACAAAAGAAGAAAAAATGGGTCATATGTTAGAAGACTAATTAACTTTCACCATATAACTCGGTCGTTACATATATATTTCCTTAGATGGAATAGAGGAGGTCAACATAATGATGGTTCAAGAAGGTAACTTATTAGGTACTGGTAAGAAATTTGCTATTATCGGTTCTCGTTTCAACGAGTTCATTACATCTAAATTAATCGGAGGCGCTGAAGATTGTTTACTTCGTCACGATGTTAAACAAGAGGATATTACAGTAATTTGGGTTCCAGGTGCTTATGAGATTCCTTTGATTGCTAAGAAAGCAGCTTTATCTGGTCGTTATGATGCAGTTATTTGTGTAGGTGCTGTTATTCGTGGAGCCACTACTCATTATGACTATGTATGCAACGAAGTGGCTAAAGGTATCGCACATGTATCTTTGGAAACTGGTATTCCTGTTATGTTTGGTGTAGTAACTACTGAAAACATTGAGCAAGCTATTGAACGTGCTGGTACAAAAGCGGGTAATAAAGGTTATGATTGTGCTATGGGTGCAATCGAAATGGTTAATCTTATCGATCAAATCTAAGAATTGTATATAACACTCAGTATCTTATGGTACTGAGTGTTTTTATATCATCGAAAATATGTTCTTTTAACTTTAAATCATACTAGACGAACATATATTCTCTATTATTGAAAGTTAAATATTTGACATGATATACTATATAAGCAATATAAAAATAATACCTTAATAAAATAAGTAGAAATAAGGAATGATAGAATGGATTATATAAAACGTTTTACAACCCGAGAAGGGGTTCGTATGTCTTTAGCTGTAACAACAGATACAGTTGAAACGGCTCGTGTACGTCATGATTTATGGCCTGTAGCAACAGCTGCTTTAGGTCGTGCTATGACGGGAGCTATTTTGTTGGCTGGTGATTTTAAAAACCATGAAAACGTAAGTCTTCGTATTAAAGGTGATGGTCCACTAGGTGTAGTTCACGTAGATGCATTTTCTGATAATACGGTTCGAGGCTATGTAGATGAGCCACATGTTGATGTACCTTTAAAGCATGCTGGTAAGCTTGATGTAGGTGCTGCCGTAGGTCATAATGGTGAAGTACAAGTTACGCGATTTACACAATTAGCGCAAGACTATACTTCTACAAGCCCGATTCAAAGTGGTGAAGTAGCAGAGGATTTGGCATATTATTTATATGCATCTGAACAAGTACCGTCTACGATTAGTTTAGGTGTATTAGTAGATCCAGATTACCATACAGTTGTAGCTGGAGGTTTTATCGTACAAGCCTTACCGGATGCTACAGATGAAGCATTAGCACAAGTAGAAAAGAATATTAATGAACTTGGTCCTATTACAGAATATTTGAAAGCAAATCCAGATGGTAAAGGTCTTATGGAACGCGTTCTCGATGGTTTAACTGTGAATGAAGTATATAATGAACCAATTCATTTCCAGTGTCGTTGTGGTCGTGATCGCTTTGCCAGTGTGCTAATGACATTACGTGAAGAAGATAAGAATGCTATTTTGGAAGATGACGTAACAGAGCTTGTTTGCCATTATTGTAATGAAAAATATCATTTCACACGTGAAGAGTTACAAAATATGTTCACCCAAAAAGGTCCAATTCAATAAAAACTTTATAATATGTAGAAAAAATACAGGCTACTAGGTTTTTCCTATAGCCTGTTTTTCTATTCTATGAGAAAATAAAAGATAGAGTTATTAATAATAGGAGGTCACAATGAGTGCAATTGGCGTAATTGGTGGTACTGGTGTTTATGATCCGTCCATCTTTGAAAATATACATGAAGAATCCTTAATGACACCATATGGTGAAATAGATTATGTACAAGGTACATACCATGGGAAAACTGTAATCTTTGTAGCTCGTCACGGCAAAGATCATACAATTCCTCCACACAAAATTAACTATCGTGCTAATATTTGGGGCCTCAAAAAACTAGGCGTTACATTTATTATCTCCACGACAGCAGTAGGTTCTTTAAATGAGAACTTTAAGCCAGGTCATTTTGTTTTGACTGATCAATTCTTAGATTTCACAAAGAACCGCATCACTACGTTTTATGAAGGTGGGGACCGTCCAGTGGCACATCTTGATGTAACAAACCCATACTGCCCTGAATTGCGTGATATCCTTCAAAAGGTAGGTACGGAACAAGGCCTTACGATACACAATGGCGGTACCTATGTATGTACTGAGGGACCTCGTTTTGAGACTCCTGCAGAAATTAAAATGTTCCACATGCTCGGTGGCGATACAGTAGGTATGACAAATGTACCGGAAGTAAATTTAGCGAATGAAGCTGAAATGGCATATGCTACGATCTCTATGATTACCAACTATGCAGCAGGTATTTCTGAATCTGCTTTGACACATGCGGAAGTTGTAGAAATGATGGGCAATATGACGGCGCAACTAAAATCTCTTATCTTAGGTGCTATTGATGCAATCGATGTGGATGTTCGTTATGATGCGCATAATCGCATGCATGAATATGGTGGTTTTAAACTATAATCAACTCATAATGATACACAATAGTTCATCGAAGGAGAAGTTATGATTAATATTGAATGGCGTAAAGATACGCTGGTACTATTAGATCAAACTAAATTGCCTACTGAAATTACATACGTTCACTGTACAGATTGGCGCCAAGTGGCCGAAGCTATTAAAATGCTTCGCGTTCGTGGCGCACCTGCTATTGGCGTAGCTGCTAGTTATGGTCTCATTTTAGCTGCTATGGAAGCAGGACGTTTAGAGGCGCCATTTAGTGAACAACTTACAAGCTTATATGAGTTTAGTGAGATCTTAAAAGAAACTCGCCCTACGGCAATCAACTTAGCTTGGGCTGTAGATCGTGTAATTTCTCTTGTGAAAACTAATGTTGACAGTATGTCCTCAATGAGTGAAGTAGTAGACCTCATTACAAAAGAGGCTATTATCATTCACGAAGAAGATGTGTCTTTGAATAGACGTATGGCCGAAGCAGGTTCTACATTATTTGAAGGTAAAAAGAATATTCGCATCTTAACTCATTGTAATGCGGGTGCACTAGCTACAGGTGGTCTAGGAACAGCACTTGGTGTTGTTCGTAAATTACATGAAAATGGACAACTGGAACGCGTGTATGCTGATGAAACACGTCCATTATTACAAGGTGCTCGACTTACAGCCTTTGAACTTCACGAGGATGGTATTCCTATTACTCTTGAAACAGATAATATGGCCGCCTATGCGATGCAACATGGGTTAATTGATGCTGTTATCGTCGGTGCTGACCGCATCACTACAAAAGGGGATGTAGCCAATAAGATTGGTACCTATGGTGTGGCTGTACTAGCTAAATTCCACAATATTCCGTTTTATGTAGCCGCTCCTTATAGTACATTTGACTTTACTCTGGAAAATGGTGGAGATATTCCTATTGAGATGCGCAATGATGATGAAGTAACAGCTTTACACGGTGTTCAAATAGCCCCTAGTGGTATTGGTGTACTTAATCCTGCATTCGATGTAACACCTCATGAACTTGTAACAGCGATTATCACCGAAGAGGGAGTATTGACTCCAAATTATGAAGAGTCAATTGGTAAGCTACGCCAGATTGTAGAATCTAAATAATTTATGATTTTAATAATGTAGCTTATTAAGAAGCATTCGATATATAAGTAATTTATTATCTATATAAGCAATATATTATCTATATAAGTAAGTATCTATAACGATATTAACAAAATTATATAGTATCAATAAATCTAAGTAGATTTACTATCAACTATTTATTCTATTGTATCTACTTGTATGAGTAAAAGGAGATATTATGCAATCTTTAATTAGAGACATAAATTTAGCAACAGAAGGTCGCAAAAAAATTGATTGGGTTTCTAACTTTATGCCTACATTAAACACATTAGGTGACCGTTTTGAAGCAGAACAAACTTTCAAAGGCCAAACAATTGTTGTTAGTGTTCACTTGGAAGCAAAAACAGCATACCTTGCGACTGTATTAAAACGCGGTGGTGCAGATGTAATTGTAACGGGCTCCAATCCGTTGTCTACACAAGACGATGTAGCTGCAGGTCTTGTAGATATGGGCATTACTGTATATGCTTGGTACGATTGTACTGATGAAGAATATTTTAACTTCCTCCATAAAGCACTTGATCATAAACCACATATTATCATTGATGATGGTGGTGATTTAGTAAATCTATTGCATACTACACGTCAAGATGCAAAAGAACGTTTGTTAGGGGGGAGTGAAGAAACCACAACAGGTGTACATCGTTTATATGCATTAGAGAACGCTAAACAATTAACATTCCCTATGATTGCTGTAAATGACTCTTACTGTAAATATCTTTTCGATAATCGCTATGGTACAGGTCAGTCCGTTTGGGATGGTATCATGCGCACTACGAACTTGACTGTAACAGGCAAGAACGTTGTTGTTGCTGGTTATGGCTGGTGTGGTAAAGGCGTTGCGATGCGCGCAAAAGGCCTTGGTGCACACGTATATGTAACTGAAGTAGATCCAATTAAAGCTATAGAGGCTGTATTTGATGGTTTCAAGGTATTGCCTATGATTGAAGCCGCTAAGGTTGGCGATATCTTCTGTACTGTAACAGGTTGTAAAGATGTTATTGTAAAAGAACATTACAAAGTGATGAAAGATAAAGCTATCTTATGTAATGCTGGTCACTTTGACTGCGAAGTGAATGTTTCTGATCTTACTGAACTTGCTATAAGCCACGAAAGGGTTCGCCAAAACATCGAAGGCTATACTATGTCTGATGGTCGTAAACTCTATGTATTGGCTGAAGGCCGTCTAGTAAACCTTGCAGCTGGCGATGGTCACCCTGCAGAAATTATGGACTTGTCATTTGCTATGCAAGCCCTTGCTGCAGAGTATATCTTGAAAAACGGTAAAGAAATGGATCCAAAAGTATACGTATTGCCTCATGAATTAGATGTGGAAATCGCTAAACTTAAATTGAACTCCATGGGCTATGATTTAGATTCTTTAACACAAGAACAAATCGATTATCTAACAAAAGTAAACTAATACTGTATTGAAATATAATAGTTTCTGTAATACATTTTGTATCTAAACTATTACTAGCTTTCAAATTAAACAAATATAACCGAGCTATCATGGCTCGGTTATACCTATGAGGGAAGACTATGTCTGAATTATTGATTACTCATGTAGACGTCCTCACCGATGAGGGGGTTTTAAAAAATCATGCCATTGAAATTAATAATGGTTATATTACAGCTATTTTAAACGATAGAGAAGCTGAAAAGGTAAAAGACTCTGCTAAGGAAGTACTAGACGGTAAAGGTCAATTGGCTACGCCAGGTCTTGTAAATACACATACTCATATTGCGATGGGTCTATTTAGAAACTATGCAGATGATCTTGAGCTTATGGAATGGCTTGAAACGGCTATTTGGCCAACAGAAGCAAAATTAAATGACGATTATGTACGGTACGGCACACAACTCGGTATTGCTGAAATGTTGCGCACTGGCACCACTACATTTAGCGACATGTATTTCTTTATGAATACTACTGCTGAGGTGGTAAAAGAAACAGGTATTCGCTCTGTATTGTCACGTGGCTTAGCCGGTGTATCCCCAACAGCAGATCAAGCATTAGTTGAAAATGCTGACTTATTCCGCACTTGGAACGGCTTTGATAATGACCGCATCAAAGTATTGCTTGGACCACATGCACCATATACTTGCCCTGATGATTATATGGAAAAGGTGATTGCCTTATCTCATGAATTAAATTGTGGTATTCATATGCACTTGTCCGAAACAAAAGGAGAAGTGGAGAATGTTATGAAAGCTACTGGTAAGACACCAATTGCGCATATGCATGATTTAGGTTTATTCTGGAATACTACCTTAGCCGCACACTGCGTTCATGTGACAGACGAAGATATGGCTATTATGGCTGAAAATAATGTAGCCGTAGCTCATAACCCACAATCTAATTTAAAATTAGCTAGCGGTATTGCACCAGTACCTGAAATGATTGCCAAAGGTATTACGGTTGGTCTTGGTACAGATGGCTCCGCTTCTAATAATAATGCTGATATGCTTGAAGAAGTACGTCTTGCAGCAACATTACATAAAGCACGTCTTTATGATCCAAAGGCTATTCCTGCTCAAGCCGCATGGAACATGGGCACTGTAGAAGGTGCAAAAGCACTTGGCTATAGAGACCTTGGTGTATTAGCGAAAGGCTATCGTGCAGATATCGTGTTATATGACGTATCTGGTATGCACTGGATGCCTCGATACAACGATTTAGCGGCACTTGTATACTCTGCAAATAGTTCTGATGTAAACACTATAATTGTAGGTGGCAAAGTTCTTATGAAAGACAAAGAATTGCTTACAATTGATGAAGAAAAACTACGGGCAGAGATTGATAAAGCTCAGGTATATTTTAGTAATTAGCAGTTAATCTAAACACAAAACCCACTCATGATAATCATAGAGTGGGTTTTGTGTTATATATTATATAGATTTATTTAATTGCTTTCACCAAGAACATGGGTACAGGAATATAAAACTCGTCTTCCTCATTGTAAATACGCGGACCTACAGTTAGATCAATGGTAACAGAACTAGCACCTAATTTAGTAAGTAGTTCTTTATCCCATTGAGGTCGTGTATAAGACGAAATGTCGAGCATATGATAAATGGTATGACACCGTTCTTTTAATTCGTTGCTTACATGTTCATGGGCATGATGAACAGATTGTGGTACATTATGATGATTACGAGCATGTTCCGCATCATAGTTTAAAATCAAACCGCCTGGGCGAATGACGCGAAACCATTCGGCATAGGCTTTGTCAGGATGGGGTAAATTCCACGTTACATTTCTGGCCACAACGATATCAAAGGTATTAGTATCAAATCCTAGATTCTCTGCATCCATCACAGAAAAGGTTGCATCACAATCGAGGGACTCTGCTAGTTGATTTGCCTCATCTATCATATTAGGTGTAATATCAATGCCATGCACTGTATGACCAAGCTGAGATAGTATAATACTAAAAAAGCCGGCTCCACATCCAATATCCAATATTCGTAAAGATCTATCAGAATCAAATATATGACAAGTTAATTCTTCTCTCCATAATTTTAGTTTGGGACTTTCTAATTCTTTTGCACGTAAAGCGCCAAAATCGTGAGATCGATCTGCCCAATAGGCTGTAATAAATTCTTTATCATCCTTCATAGGATGGTTGCGTTCAAAAGTATCATTCATAATTTAGTTCTCCTCATATTCTATAGTATGTATAGTACCATAAAATAATAATGAACTATACAGCAAAAATCACATTAACTCCATAAATACTTACTATTAGATATGATATAATACTCCTATGTTTTTATTTTACTGAAAGGGCAGGGGCTATGATATTACAGACTGGGCAACGTACAGATATTCCTGCTTTTTATGGGCAATGGCTAATCAATCGTATACGTGAAGGTTTTGTAGATGTTCGTAACCCTTATAATCCCCTACAGGTTCCCCTACAGGTGACACGGTATCCAATTAATCAAGAAGTGGTAGATGGTATTGCATTCTGTACAAAGAATCCTTTACCGTTTATTCCACTACTAAATGAAATTGTTGATTACAGACAATACTGGCATATGACTATAACGCCTTATGGAACTGATATTGAACCCTACGTGCCAACTTATGTGTCTGTTATAGAAGGATTTAAACATATTTCTAAACAGCTTAATTCTCAATCTATGGTGTGGCGCTATGATCCTATCATTTTAACTAATGAATATACCGTTGATTTTCATTGTGAAAGCTTTTACAAAATGGCTCAAGCCCTTAAAGGTTATACAGATACAGTTGTTGTTAGCTTTTTAGATATATTGGATAAGGTGGCTCAGAATTTTCCAGAAGGATATAGACCAAGTTTAGATGTTCAAACTAAGATCATTAAAGAATTTGTTTCCATAGCTCATTCCAATCATATGAATCTTAAAACCTGTGGAGAAGGGGATATCTTTAAAGAGCTTGGTGCTTATACAGAGGGGTGTTTAACCTTAGATTGTTATGAAAGGGCCTGGAATATAAAATTAAAAGTACCTAAACGCGCGCCAGCACGACCAGAATGTAATTGTTATTTACATAGTGATATTGGTGCCTACGATAGCTGTAGCCACTTTTGTCGATATTGTTATGCCAATACTAATCAAGCGGCAGTTCGATATAATCGTTTACATCATTACCCAAATTCTAGCTTACTGATTGGAAAACTTTCAAAAAGAGAAATTATCAAAGAAAGTACGGAAAAGAGCTGGATTGTAAAAGAAACTGTAACACAAGATAGCTTATTTTAGAGAGAATTACGAGGAATTACTAAATTAAATGAATTGACTTATCGTGTAAAATAGATACCAAAGGGGTTGTCAAGCAGGTATCTCAGGAATATAAGAGAGTGTAAATGTATTTTGGGTTTAATTTAAAAGGAGGTGCATTTATGATAACGTATAAGAAAGATAGTAAAGATAATTTACAATCATCTGACTCATCTATGCCCGTGTTAGCAATGTGTTACGACTTTGATAAGACATTAACCCCTAACGATATGCAGGCACAAGGATTCATTCAATCGGTAGGCTATAACGAAGAGCAAATCAAACAATTTTGGTATGAATCAAATCAATTGGCTAAAAAACATGATATGGATAATAACTTAGCCTATATGTACAAAATGATTCAAGAAGCAGTAGGCCATTTCTATGTAACAAAAGATAAGCTCATGGAATACGGCAATCAGGTAGAATTATACGAAGGGGTACGGACTTGGTTTGAACGCATTCGTCAATATGGCTTAGAACAAGGCGTTAAGATTGAACATTATATTATTTCGTCTGGCTTAAAAGAAATGATCGAAGGCACTGAAATGGCAAAAGAGGGGGCTTTCACCAAAATCTATGCCAGTGCATTTATGTTCGATGACAAAGGTGTAGCTGTTTGGCCTGCACAAGCCATTAACTATACGAATAAGACACAATTTTTGTTCCGTATTCAAAAAGGAATTCTCGATATTAATGATACTGGTGTTAATGATTACATTAAGCCTGAAAATCAACGTGTGCCGTTCCGTAACATGATTTATATTGGGGATAGCGATACAGATATTCCTTGTATGAGTCTTGTGAACGCTAATGGGGGGCATTCTATAGGTGTATATGATCCATTTAAGAAGGATAAAGAAAAGGTATATAAGATGATGCGTCATCATCGTATCCGTTATTATGCACCTGCAGACTATTCTAATGGTTCAAAACTAGATATCTTAGTGAAGCAAATTATTCGTAAAACCGCAGCCTATGAAGTATTAGAAGGCGAATATATTCATTGTAAATACGAAGCCGAGGAGTAATATGGAACAATCTAAATTAACTAGCGAATGGATTCAAACCTTTAACCGATTAGGTTCTGAAGGTAAATTAAAACCTACCGTACCATATCACGATTTATTTAACCGAAAAGAGTTAAAAGGATTTCCGTTACACACATTACCTATGTGGACGGTAAATTTTCCAACAGGTTATATTACGTGTTGTGATCCTCTAGTAACATTACCAAGCAAACCAGATACATATCTTAGACAGGTAACACCAGGTACGTATTTGTTAGAGACTAAGATAATCGAAATGGAACCAAATGAATATCGTTATGTAGCTAGTCGAGTTGTTTTTAGTGGCAATGAACCTGTATACTATGAATTAGCATTAAAAGGAACTGAAGACTTAACCGATTTAGATGATGGAGATACCTATATTGGATTTCCTGTAGATTCAGGTTTAGCTACAATTATAGATGCACAAACAATTGAAACATATAATAAGTTTTATGAACAATGGCATATAAACTACCCTGAAAAAAATATCTACGATGACTATTATAGTGATTTATTCCAATTAAATGCTATGGCATATCCACAATACCAACGTTCCAAAGGAGATTGGATTAACTTCACAATTCCTGATACAGAATTGACTGTACCGATGATTCAATCTGGATTTGGCGATGGTTTATATCCAGTATACTGGGCATTTGATAAAGATGGTCAGATCTGCCAAATTATTATGGAATACATTGATTGCAGTGAAGCATATGAATAATATACTGGGTGTAGTTAAGGAACTAATTTTATAAATCAAAAAATATAAAAATAAGACGCTTAGATAACTAAGCGCCTATTAATATGTTCATATTCATCTGAGAAATTAGATACCAAAAACCCAGTTAACTAACACGCGAATAATACTTAAACCAACAACCATTTCAGCAAGAAATCTTAAAGAACTCTCCATGCCATTTCCTAAATGTTTTAAACCGCCAATTTTGGCTTTACTTACAATATCACACCAGCACATAAAATTCCTCCATAAGAGTATGAGTAAATTAGATAATTTATATTACTATTTTACAATCTAATTCTAAAAAATTCAATATAAATTTTATGTAATAATAATACTTTATTGGCATATAGAATAATTAAGAATATGAAAAGTATAGTTTATTTAAAGAATATAAATATGTTAATATGAAATCAACTATTGATGTGTTGTGTAATGGAGTGCTTTATGAGAAAGTTTATATTAAGCTTTGCAATAGCATTGGTTTCATGTAATATAATAGCTGCAAAAGAATATATTACATTAGAATCCCAAACTGGCAATACCATTGTTGATGAAAAAGGACAATGGATATTGGGCCCATATGATAACTTACATGTGGAGTATATAAAAGGATATAATAATAACTATGTATATGGATCATTTTATGAAAATGGTCAAAAACGATATGTAAATTTAGTTGAACTAGCCTATTTACCAGTAGGGTATGAATATGAGTTCTATTATAAATTTGCTAAAGCTTTCACTAATGGGGGCTTTAAATTATTAAACTTAGATGGTACATATGCTATTAATGATGTGATTACTGATTATGATGATTTAAGTGATACTATAATATTAGGTAAAAAAGGAGAATATTGGTATGTATATAATAGAGTAAGCGGCAATCCAATTATTGATAGTCCTATTAGAAGTATCAAAGAGAGTATTACCAAATATTGGTCTAGAAAAGATAAAAAATATCTTTATAAATTATATACTATAGATGATTATACAAAATATCTTACAGAAAATGGTGTTTTACTTAGTGTTGATGAAGCTATAGACCTTATTAACAGAAATGATTATATAGAAATACGTAATAATGATGGTGCGGGAGGTGATTCATATTCTGATGAGAATTTTTATAGTAGAGCTCCATCAGATGTTTATGATTTATTTTCAGAAGTAGATGATAAAGGTAATACTTTATATGGTATGAAGACAAAGGATAATATAATCGTTATTCCTCCTAAATATAAATCTATAAAACATTTAGGTAAAGAGTTTAAGTACTTTGTTGTGACTGATAAAAATAATAGGTATGGTATAGTAGACTCATTAGATCAAACTATAGTTGCTACGAATAACTATTCTTATGAAAGATTAAGTGATCGTAGCTTTATTTTGAAAGATTCATATGGTAATAGTATTTTTAATGCTAGTTCAGGTGTATTTTATGCTGATGTTTTTGATAGTATAGATACATCAAAGCCTAATTATGTATTAAATAAAGTTACTACAGCAACTTATGATAAAATAAAATATGTAATTGATACAAACTCAGGTTATAAATTATTTAAATTACCACATTATGATGACGATATAACATCATTTTATAAAGCTTTATTTGTTTATAAATCTAAAGGGAAATATGGCCTAATGGATTATAACGGTAATATAATTATTGAACCTAAGTTTGATAAAGTTACTATTGATGAACCTGAGTTAGCGGAATATATAAAAGAAATAGATTCATATGATAAATAATTAATTTTTTACTGATTATTTTGATTAACTAAAATAAACTAGCTTATAGACTTATAGGCTAGTTTTTGTTTTTAACATAAATTACTTCCGATAACGATATATTATCGGAAGTAATTTAATGCCAAAGATTGGGCCTAAATGGCCCAATCCCTTGTGTTATATAGTTTTTTGCTTATTTACGTTTAAATGTGTATGGTTCGTATTCTACATCATTATGGCGGTTAGTCCACCAGTTCCAGCCAATTCTTGCTAATTTCCAGGCAATAAATCCTACGATGATCCCTAATACTAGACCTGTTAATACATCTGTTGGATAATGCGCAAATAAGTAAACTCTAGAGAATGCTACTACTATTGAACCTAACAATGCTAAAATCCCTAAATATCGCTTCTGAGGCGCTATTTGAGTTAAGCCTAGGTAAATCGTCATAGATGATGCAAATGAACCAAAACTGTGGCCTGATGGGAATGAATAGCTTGTAGCTTTTGGTAGTGCAGATTCCAACGGCACCGTTACATTTGGAAAATCAACAAATGGTCTTAATCTCGCTACATTTGGTTTTAAACCTTGGTCGCCAATTATAAATACAAATCCTAAGGCAATAATAATTGCCACGCCTAAAACGCGGTATTTTTTTTGTAGCATTAATAATAATGCTATAATAATCCATAATGCGCCATTACTTGTAATTTTTGAAATAAATGCCATAATTGGTGTTAAAAAACTATATACAAAATGTTCATGTACATAGAAAATTAAAGAGTGATCAAATTGTAAAATTGTGTCCATAAGTTCCTCTTCCAGTCAACTTTTTTCTAAATGATAATTATTGAGAATGTCTTATTATGCTTTTTATTTTAATAATTAATCTATACTAATTTATTTACGTCTATAATGATTTCTCATTTACAGCCCAAATTATAGCCTAAACTATTTATATCTAATGGTCAATAGTTTAGGCTATATTTCATAAAAGCTATAGTTATGATTTCTTTTTATCTGTTTTCTTAGGTGGCACTTCAGGTGTTGCAGGCATTGTAATAATCGTATCTACAGGGTCATATACAGACTCAAAGGAATCAGTTTGAGTAACCCAGTTACCATATGTAATGGTTCTATACGTATTCATTTTTAAGCCTACATGGCCCTCTTGTACCTCTTTTTCTTTTAAAGATGGATCTACCTTAGTTATTGTTTTATTTGGAATCTCACCATAATCGCCTACAGAGATAGATACATTTTTTGGTTTATCTTCAGCTGTACCTATAATGTAAATAGTTAACGTACCATTATTCATAACACTTAAGATATAAATAGAATGTTGGTACGGATTTCTAAACTTAAAGTCTAAATAGCCCCAAGCTACCGTAGCATCTCTACCAGCTTGAATATATCCAACTGGTTCAAAATGAGGTGTACGTTCAACAATATTCATACCAGATAATAAAGCTGTATTAAAAATAGTAGAACTCACTTGGCAAATACCGCCACCAATGCCTGGAACTAATTTGCCATCAATCATAACAGGCGCATCATCATAGCCAGCTTCTGCAGTACGTTCGCCTACTACATCGTTAAAGGAGAATTGTGCACCGGGCTTAATGAGTGTACCATTTATCTTATCAGAAGCTAATTGGATATTATGTGTTCTGCTTTCATTACTTGGATTATACTCCGTTGTGAAAGATGCTAATACAGTATTTAAAGGTTTTAGATCAGTATTAGTAACTTTTACTGTATTCTGCGTAGTAAATACCATAGAAAGTGAATTTATACTATCGCCAGATTGTAAATCATCTTTCAGCTTTTTGAGGGTGGCATCGATATCAATACGTTTGCCTTCTTTTGACGGATGTATTACTACTTGTCCATTTTCAACAGTAAGATAGGCATCATGACCAGGTGTATCTATTGTTTTTGCTAACTCAGTGAGATATGTTTTACCCTTTACTTCGTCTAACTTATATTGTGGTTTAAAATGATGACCATAAAATAAACCATTAAATCTATGTGACAATACTGTCCACATATCATCCTCATAGCCGTATGTGGAAATAGCTTTTACCATAGCCTCTGTATCGAATTGAATACCTAAATCATGATATGTGACTTGTTGTTTTTTATTATTTCCCATATCGATAGATATAGTCTGAGGTATCTTATCATTCACCTCTTGTAAACGTGCTTGTAATTCGTTCTTTGGTGTATTTGATAGATCTGTATCATTATAATATACACCATAAGAAATATTTTCTGTTGGAATGTATGAGCAACCACTTGTACCCAAAAGAACAAGTACTGTTCCTACTAATATGTATTTCTTCGTCATGTATTCGTAAACGCTCCCGAATAAGTTATTATATTCTCTAATTATAGCATATAAAGATCTAATCTATGGTACAATTATATTGATATTTTATGGGTAAGGGTGAATTATGTCAGAGTCTAAGAAACAACAAAAGCATTTTTATTTGCGCAATAATGATGCGCTTATGAATAGTACAAAGTTGTCTATGAAAGCAAAACAAAGCATATTGTTATCTAAGGCTGAGAATACTGTTGATGCTTACGAATCGGATTGGGACGATTTCGTAGATTGGTGTACTTATCAAAAGGTATCTTATTTTCCAGCTACACCAGAAACAATAGTAAATTATATTAACGATCTGGCAGATTATGCAAAGGCAAATACAATTTCACGTCGTATTAGTGCTATATCTGAAAATTTTAATGCTTCTGGCCAAAGAGATAATCCATGTATGGCTCCTATCGTTAAACAGGCCTTACGTGGTATTAGACGATTAAAAGGAACGTTTCAACAAGGAAAAACCCCAGTTTTGTTAGAAGATATTGAAGATATTATAGACTGTATGACTAAGCTAGATGTGCCGGAACTTCAATTATTGCGCGATAAAGCTATTCTTTTGATTGGCTTTATGGGTGCTTTCCGGCGCAGTGAGATTGCAGCTATTACAGTAGAAAATCTTCAATTTTCACCACAAGGTGTTGAAATCTTTGTAGCATCCTCTAAGGCCGATCAAGAAGGTCAAGGTGCAGTGGTAGCTATCCCACATTTATCTGGTTCTCCATTAGATGCAGTACGAGCCTTACAACAATGGTTACGTGCTTCTGGTATTACTGAGGGACCTGTATTTAGAGGGTTTACAAAAAATATGTCTTTACGTAAAACAGCTATATCCGATAAGATGATTGCAGAAATCGTAAAGAAATATATTTCTCTTATTGGTCTAGATCCGACCATGTATGGCGCTCATAGTTTACGTCATGGCTTCGCAACGACTGCAGCAGCTTATGGTGTTGAGGAACGTAATATTATGCGACAAACTCGCCATCATAGTGTTAATATGGTTCGTCGTTATATTAATGAAGCCAATAAATTCGTTGATAATCCTATCTCAACGATCTTTGAGAAACGATTTAGATAACAAAAAGCAGCTAACTCAATTGAGTAGCTGCTTTTTTGCGTGGGATATCCCCATATATATTTAGTTTTGAGCCACATAGTCCAAAGCTCTAACTGGACTATCAATTTTTTTAGCTGGCACTTTTAATACTGTACCAGGTACAAGCGCTCCGGAATCGCTAATATTGTTAAGTTCCTTCATGGCATATACCATTTCACGAACATCCATATCTTTATGAGCTGTACGTGCTGCAATGTCCCACATTGTATCGCCTACTTGAACCTTTACCTCACGTACATTATATGTATTTACCTCTGTTGCAGGATTTGACATATTATAACCAAATAATACTGTTAAGCACATTCCTACCATCATCAATATATTTTTCATCTCATACCTCACATTTACATCGAACATAATATCTGAGAACATTTGTTTGTTTACATGCTTATAATAGCACACGAACGAATGTTCGGTCAAGTGTTTTAGAACAAATGTTTGCAAAAACTTTTAAAATTGCCTATAATAGGTATATAAGTTAAGTAAATATCTTATATTTTTATTATATAGTACATTATGTGGTAATTTTTACGCATATATATTGACATTAATCTGACATTAGATTGACTTTGGAGGTTTATCGTGAGACGCCCTGCTACAGATATTAATACAAAACAGCGCCGTATATTAGACTTTATAAAAGATTCATTACATAATGAATATCGTTGTCCTACAGTTCGTGAAATCTGTACACATGTAGGGCTAAGTTCCACTTCTACTGTTCAATCTCATTTGAATGCGCTAGAAAAATTTGGCTATATTAAACGTGATCCAAATAAAAATCGTGCTATTACCGTTTTAGAAGATACTAAACCTTCTATCTCAGTAACTGGTAATGAAACGTCTAGCTCTGATAACTTTGAGTTTTTAGGCGCAGGTCTTAAACAAGTACCTCTTATCGGTACTGTACAAGCAGGTATGCCTATTACTGCTGTGGAAAACTTAGAGTCCACGCTTACATTGCCAGTTCAATTGACTGGTGATTCCGATTGTTTCTTACTTCGTGTTCAAGGCGAATCTATGATGAATATCGGTATGTATGAAGGTGATATGCTCATCGTACGCCATCAAAATACAGCTAATAATGGCGACGTAGTTGTAGCACGTATCGATGATGAAGCTACAGTAAAACGTTTTTACAAAGAAAATGGTCACATTCGTTTGCAGCCTGAAAATGATGATTTTGATCCAATTATTGTAGATGATTGTCATATTGAGGGCCTCGTAATCGGTCTAGTACGAGATAGAATATAAACAAAAGAACGGCAACATATTGTTGCCGTTTTTTTGTTACATGTATAAAGTTTATTTTTAATGTAAACTATTTTCTCTCCGTAGAGTAGCAAAAATAGCACCTGATATATTATGCCATACACTAAAAATCGCCCCTACTAGCGTTGCTAATGGATTTAATGCAAAATTTGTTGCTGCCAATGTTACGGCTAAACCACTATTCTGCATTCCTACCTCTATTGCTAGCGCTGTAGTTTTATCATATCTTAATTTAAGCAGTGCTCCTACACCTAAGCCTAGTAGTAGACCTAGTATATTATGTATACCAACAACAATAAGTGTTTCAAGTCCAGAAACCAATAGTTTATCCTTGTTGATAGCAATAATGGCTGCTATTAATAGTATAATAGCTATCATTGAGAAGATAGGACTAATACTAGTTAAAGTATTAATATGTGATTTACATACATATTGGATTACTGCACCCAATAAGATTGGCACAACAATAACTTTTACCATAGTAATCATCATAGGTAGTACTTGAACATCTACCCATGCGCCACCGATGTATAGGATTAATAATGGTGTAACTATGGGAGCTATTAATGTTGAAGTAATTGTCATTCCTACAGATAAAGGGACATCACCATTGGCAATATAGGTTATAACATTACTGGCTGTTCCACCAGGACAACAACCTACTAATATAACACCAATAACAATATCCGGTGATAAGGTAAATATATGGCAAATTCCCCAAGCTAATAGAGGCATTATTGTATATTGTGCAAGTACACCAATACAAATATCTTTTGGATGTCTAAGGATACTACATAAGCTTTCAAACTTAATAGTAAGCCCCATGCCAAACATGGCTATACCAAGTAAGAATGGTGTATAAGCGATTGCCCAAGTAAAGTATTCTGGTACTATATAGGCAATACATGAAAAGCCTAGGATTATAAAAATTAAGTATTTGGAAAGGACGTTGTTGAGTGTAAGTAAATGATTCATAACTTCTCTCCTTATTTTGGATCGTATGAGAAGTTATCGATAAGTCGTGTAGAACCAATATATATAGCCATAGCCACTAATACTGGGGCAGTAACCTCTTGTACAGGTTGCATAGTCTTAGCATCAACAACTGAAATATAATCTATTTTAGCAAGTGGTTCGGTTTGTATTATTTCTGTCATAGTATCAATAATATATTTAGCAGGACAACCATATTGTATAGTTTGTTTTCCTAATTGAATAGCTTTATACAATATGGTAGCGGCTTTCCGTTCTTTACTAGATAAATATGTATTACGAGAAGATTTTGCTAAACCATCTTCTTCACGAACAATGGGAACGCCAATAATATTGACAGGAAAATTTAAATCAAAGACCATTTTACGTATAATAGCTAATTGCTGTGCGTCTTTTTCACCAAAATACGCATTTGTTGGTTGAATAATATTAAAGAATTTTGCCACCACAGTGCAAACGCCTTTAAAATGAATTGGTCTGCGAATACCACACAATGTATCAGATAAATCCGTAATATTTACAAATGCTTTTTTATCTTGGTACATTTCCTCCGGATTTGGAGCAAAAATAAGATCGACACCATGTGATTCACATAGCTTTTTATCGCTATTAATATCACGAGGGTAAGTACTTAAGTCTTCATTTTCTCCAAATTGAATAGGATTTACAAATATAGAGACAATGACCTTATCGTTATTTTTTCTAGCTTGATCTATTAATGCAGCATGTCCTTCATGTAAGAATCCCATGGTTGGTACAAAACCAATTGTGTAACCTTCTTTTCTCCAGCTATTTACTGTATTCCGTACATTTTCGATAGTTGTTATAAATTCCATTATATTCCTCCGTTATATTGTAAATACGAAGATAGTCTCCTATACAGTCTACTGTAATTCGATCAATGACAATTATTTTTGATCAACTAATAAACCATGTTTCTCATAGTTTTTTATATGACTTATCTTGTTATTGTTATCTACAAATACAACGAGAGGATTATGGCTCTCAACTTCGCTTTCATCAAGCTGTGCATAACACATGATAATTATCTTATCATGTACTTGTACATGTCGTGCGGCAGCACCATTTAAACATATAACACCACTACCCGCTTCTCCGGCAATAGTATATGTACTAAAACGCGCTCCATTATTAATGTTTACAATTTGAACTTGTTCATATTCTCGTATTCCGGATGCATTCAATAAATCAGTATCAATCGTAATGCTCCCTACATAATCAAGTTCTGCTTGTGTCACAGTAGCTCTGTGAATCTTACCTTTTAACATTGTTAGTATCATGCTAAACTCCTTGTGTTTTAAATGTACCCGCCATATTGGTCGGTTCGAACTTTCACAATTTGTCTGTTTATCATGAATTAACAGTAGACTAGAGTATAGTTAAAAATACTATCTCCAGAGAAATTATACCATAATTATAAATTTTTACATTAAAATACAATTAATATAATACAAATAATGTCACTCTAATCAAAAATAACAGTAAGATTGTAGTATAAAATAAAAACCAGTAGCTACAATGTAGTTACTGGTTTTTATTTTATACTGATATTTTATTTTAGATATTCTGCTAATGCTTTATCAATATATGCTGCTTCATCAGCCGTCGGTTCACACATTGGTAAATTAAATTTTCCCACAGGTAAGCCAATTTTACGGGCTGCATATTTGACAGGAATCGGATTTGTGGTGATGAACATTGCTTTTATGATTTCTGATAAGGCTTGATGAATACGAATCGCTTCGTGGTTATGACCAGATTCATAAGCTTGAATCATAGCATTCATATCTTTGCCTGCTACATGAGATACTACAGATACGACTCCACATCCTCCAACGGATAACATCGGTAATGTAAGACCATCGTCCCCACTATATACCATGAAATCATCTTCAGGCATTAAGCGCTTAATTTCAGAAGCAATCATTAAATTACCACTTGCCTCTTTAATAGCACAAATATGTGGATATTCGTTATGTAGTTGAACTAAGGTAGTTGGGAAAATACCTGTCCCCACACGACTTGGAACATTATACACCATGATTGGCAATGTAGTAGCTTCTGCAATAGTTTTAAAATGCAAATATTGACCTTGCTGGTTAGGTTTATTGTAATAAGGTACTACAACTAGCAAACCATCGATACCATCGATTTTAGAGACTTCCTTTACAAAGTCTGCAGAAGCTTTTGTATCGTTACTGCCTACATTGGCAATAATCGAACCTTTATGTCCACATTCTTTTGCAATCGCATTAAATAGAGCTAATTTTTCGTCTCTAGACATAGTTGGGTTTTCACCCGTTGTACCACAAACTACAAGACCATCAGAGCCATTATCTAACAGATAATTGGCGATATCTATACAATTTTCAATATTTACAGATCCATCACTATTAAAGGATGTCACCATAGCTGTTAACACTCGACCAAAGGTTTTCATATATATCCTCCCCTTGATAGATTAAAATGCTTGTTTTTCTACCAAGTACTCAGCAATTTGCAACGCATTAAGAGCTGCACCTTTACGAATTTGGTCCCCTACAATCCAGAAGTTCATACCGTTGTCATTGTATAAGTCTTTACGAATACGACCTATTTCACAGTCGTTTTGATTAGATGTATACAATGGCATAGGGTAAATTTGTTCAGCAGGATTATCTTTAACTTGTAAACCAGGGAATTTTTCACATGCCGCCTTGAAAGCCTCTACAGATACCGGTTCTGCTGTTTCTACCAAGACAGATTCAGAATGAGAGCGATATACAGGAACACGAACTGTAGTTGGAACTACTTGAATAGTTTCGTCATGAAGAATTTTTTGTGTTTCGTAAACCATCTTCATTTCTTCTTTAGTATAATCATTTTCTAAGAACACATCAATTTGTGGCAATAAGTTGAATGCTACAGGATAGTGTTTTGGAGCAGAGCCAGTTGGCAACAGATTTGCTGTCATTTCTTCGCCTGCAGTATATTGTTTTACTTGATTTTCAAGTTCTTCAATACCTTCTTTACCTGCCCCAGATACAGCTTGGTATGTACTTACAACTACACGTTTAATTGGAGAGAGATCATGAAGAGGTTTTAATCCTAAACTCATGATAATTGTAGAGCAGTTAGGATTTGCAATGATACCTTTATGTTTCAAAATATCTTCTGGGTTAACTTCTGGTACTACGAGCGGAACTTCAGGATCCATACGGAATGCACTAGAGTTATCGATTACAATAGCACCGCGTTTAGCGGCTTCAGGCGCTAATGTTTTAGATATAGAGCCACCTGCAAATAATGCAATATCAATATTATCAAAAGATTCAGGTTTTGCTTCTTCTACAATATATGTTTTACCATTCACAGTAAGTTCTGTACCTGCAGAACGAGCGGAAGCTAATAGTTTTAAGTTTTCATAAGGAAAGTTACGTTCTTCAATAAGTGTAATAAATTCAGCACCTACTGCACCAGTAGCACCTAGAATAGCAACATTAGGTTTTTTCATTGATACATCTCCTTGCACAAAAATTATAAATAATGTTCTAAACCGTATGTTAAGCCAGTTTTAGAACTAATTTTTTTACATGCTAATACTACGCCTGGCATAAAAGATAAACGGCTTAAGCTATCATGACGTATGGTTAATGTTTCATCATAACCACCAAATAATACTTCTTGATGAGCCACATAACCTGGAAGGCGTACACTATGAATTGTTACATCGTCAACCTTAGCACCACGAGCACCTGGTAAGCTTTCACGAGTTAAATCCTCATCAGCAGTTACCTTAGCAGCTTGTTTAGCATCGTTAATCAATTTAGCTGTTAAAATAGCTGTGCCAGAAGGCGCATCGTATTTGTGATTATGATGTAATTCTATAATTTCTACATTAGGAAAATATGGAGCGAGCCCTGCAGACACTTTCATCATCATTACCGCCCCAAGAGAAAAGTTTGGTGCCACTAAGCAATTCGCTTGATTGGAACGACCTATTGTATCAAGTTCATCACGTTGTTCTGCGGTCAATCCTGTAGTACCGATGACTACATGAATACCAGCGGATAACATTTTCTTCGCGTTTTCATAAATAACTGCAGGATTAGTGAAATCTACAATCACATCAGGTTTATTTGTATCTAATACCTCATCGATGGAGGCATTCATCTTGATACCTAATTGTTCGATTCCTGCTACAGAGCCTACATCTTCCCCTGCCTTAGTCGGATCAATACCACCAACTAATGTTAAATCAGGATCGTTATGTACTGCTTTGACAACTTCACGACCCATTTTACCGCCAGCGCCATTTACCATTACTCGAATCATATATACCTCCAAAAAAGCCAGTGGATGCATCCACTGGCCTTATAGATTATATAGCTATATATACTCTTACGAAAAGCTCAATGATAGCACTCCACCAATACACGATTGATGACAGTTGTCTATCTATTAAATAGACAACCAGAACGATGAGTCGCAATCATCGAACTTCGGCAAGCATCCCTTTTATCATGGATCAATGCATGCCTACTCCTCATGATTACTCTTAATACTCGCACCTCTATCAACATATTCATTTAATACTATTAGTATAAGTAATTATGCGATTTTAGTCAATTAAAATGGTCAATAAGTTCTTTCGCCGCTGCAAGTGCTGTAGCAGACATTCCCTTACCAGACATCATAGACGCAATTTGTGTTACTCGTTCTTCCTCATTTAAAACTGCTAATGTAGAAATTGTACGATCATCTTGCTCGATTTTAGATAGATGATAGTGTTGTTTCGCAATACTTGCAGTTTGAGGCAAATGGGTAATACAAAATACTTGATTTGTTCTAGATAAATTAAGTATTTTTTCTGCCACCTTAAGTGCTATATCACCGCTGATACCAACGTCAATTTCATCAAATACCATCGTTTTAAAAGCGTCACTGCGGAATACTGATTTAAAGGCTAATGCAATGCGAGCTAACTCACCGCCAGATGCTACTTTATGTAGAGGTAATAACTGTTCCCCTTTATTTGCGGAGAATAACATTTCAATAGACTTTGCACCTAATGAGGATAATTCAGTTCCCTCTTCAATATGAAATTGAATATCCCCTTTGGGCATCCCTAGATCCACTAATTCTTGATGTAAGGCCGTAGCAATCTCTTTTGCATTTTTTTGACGTACCTCGTGTAAAACTGTTAACGCTTCTTCTGCTACCCTTTTTGCTTCTTCAAGACGTGTTTCTAATTCATCTTGAGCAAATACAAGGCCTTCTAGTTCTTCTAAACGAGATTGCGCCTTTTCTTCGTATGCTAGAATATCTTCTACGGTTTCACCATATTTTTTCTTTAAGCTATAAATTGTGGTATCTCTGTCTTGGCAATACTTATAACGTTCTTCATCGTAGCTGATAGTATCCCTGTAACGATCTAAAGACTGTGCAGCTTCTTCTAGTTGGAAATAAGCAGAGTCCACCATTTCTGAGACTTCTTTTAACTCACTGTCATATTTTACTAGATCATTAACCTCTACCTTAATCGAGTTAATCGTATCAAGTAATGGTTGACGTCCATTATAAAAGGCATCATAACAAGAACCTAATACCTTATCGATATGTTCAAAACTGTCTAGACGCTTAAGTTCTTCAGCAATAGTTACATCTTCACCAACACTCAGACCAGCATCTTCAATTTCGTCGATTTGGTATCTAAGCATATCAAGCTCCCGGGCTCGCTCAGACATATTTTCTTGTAAATGATCTACATCTTGTTTTGCTTGCTTATAAATTTTATACGCATCAGTATAAGCTTTATAGGCTTCTTTTCCTTCTTTATTAAAAGTATCTAAATATTCATGATGTGTATCAGCGTCTAGTAAACGTTGGTTGCTATATTGTCCGTGAATATCTGCTAAGTATTGACCAATCTCCTTTAAAGCTTTTAAAGGTATTGGTTGATCATTAGCCAATATACTAGATTTGCCATTACGATTAAAAGATCTAGATAGAATTAACTGGCCTTCTTCTATCATGATATTTTTAGACTCTAATAGGTCTTGAATACTTTGGTGATTAGCAATATCAAATATTCCATCAATAACAAAACTATCTTTACCGTGACGAATAAACTCGCTACTTGCGCGTTCTCCTAATAGGATACTAAAGGCATCCATAAGAATGGATTTCCCTGCCCCAGTTTCGCCGGTAAAGATAGTAATGCCATCATTAAATGAAATATTCATTTGCTCAATCAACGCAAAGTTGCGAATGCTCATTTGCGTTAACATATTATTAGTCCTTCATTAAATCTTGAATTTTCGCTAAAATTGCTGGAACTTCAGCTTCGGATTTTGCAATTAACAAAATAGTATCGTCCCCTGCTAATGTACCAATAATTTCAGTCCATTTGGCATGGTCGATAGAAAATGCTACAGATTGAGCAGAACCAGGGATTGTATGTAATACAACTTGGTTTAAACTGTGATCAACCTTAATCAAAGAATCTTGGAATAGTCGGTTAATACGGCTACGAGATAAAACTACATTTTCCTCTGGAGATAATGCATAACGATAATGTCCATCGCCTGTAGGAATTTTGATTAACATTAATTCCTTAATATCACGAGAAACTGTAGCTTGTGTAACTTCAATACCTTCTTCTAGTAAAGCCGCAGCTAATTCCTCTTGTGTTTCAATCGCCTTGGACTGCACGATCTCTTTAATTTTGTTATAGCGATAGCGTTTCATTTTGAACTCCCTTTTTTAAACCTTGCACATAAAAGAGAATAGTATCTTTCTGATAATATTATACCATATATTCATAATTAATATATGGTATAAATCGCATATATTATACGTCTTATGCATATTATATTAATATTTAAAATATTGTTAATATTCTATATATTGATAACGTACAAATTCATAGCTCATAAGGTTCATCTATTTATAGGGAATTAATAATTTAAAAATAGAAAAATATACATGTATAATTAAAAGCCCCTATAAAGGGGGTTTTACTAACTGAGTATGAGTTTTATTCATAATGAATAAAGATATATTTCGTTTTATCGTTTTTGCAATATAAATAACTCAGGTGGATTATGTATTTGGTTCATCGGATGCCAATGACATACATTATATATTTTCTGATCTAAATCTGATAAATACGATTTAAGAGACTGCATTTCTTCAAATCCCTCTGTTGTTCCAGGGTAAGCAACTATTGTAATAACTCCAGACTTGGAAAGTTTTTGTAAACCTTCATTTATGGCATCAATGGTTTGGTGCGGTTTTGTTACAACTTGGTGATCTCCTCCAGGTAAATATCCGAGGTTAAAAATCATTAAATCAATAACTTCATCTTTTAATTGATGAGCTACCGCCAAATCATGAGAGTCATGAATAAACGTTAAACTTACTTCTGGCGCAATATCATTTGATTGTAAGAGCTCCTTGCTAGTTTTAATAGCTTTCATTTGAATATCAATTCCATATAGATGGCATGCTTTCTGTGCCCGTTTAGAAAGGTATAAAAGATCATGGCCATTACCACATGTAGCATCTACTACCACTTTGGCATTTTCCATGCATCGATCCCAGATTAAATGTTGGAATTGAACAGCATTGTTAATGTTAATCACAAAACCACCCCACTTGAGATTTGGTTATAACAATTCATCTCGACGAGATGCTAACTTTTTAAATAGAGTACCAAAGAAACATTGATCCTTGAATCGTATAAATAAACAATATACAGGGTTAGAACTTATATGTAAGGTTTCTTTATTTGTAAAAGTATAGTCAAATGTACCATCAATACAAATATGTAATTGTGGTTCTCTTTCCGGCATTGTAATTTGAATCGTATCATGTTCCTCTAAAACAAGGCTTACACCTTGAATTAAATGTGGTGCTACTGGGGTGACAATGATTGATCGATTATCTGGTTTCATGATTGGACCACCAGCCGATAGATTATAGCCGGTAGAACCTGTAGCAGAGGAAATAATTAAACCATCCGATGGATACATTTGCGTGTATTGATTATTTATGGACATATTAATTCGAGCCATTTTAGCAGGCTCAGCACGAGTGATAACAATTTCGTTAATGATAGGAACTAGTTCTTCCTCTTTACCCTCATGACGTTCTATATAAGCATATAAATGTCCACGCTTTTCAATATTATAATCACCATTAGCAATACGTTTAATATGACTTTGCATTTGATGAATTTCAATTTGATTTAAAAAACCTAGTTCGCCAAGATTAATACCACAAACAGGTACATTATATGGATAAATTTGTCTTGCAAGATGGATGATGGTACCATCACCACCAAAACTAAAGGCAATATCGATTTGTTTGAAGATTTCTGGGCGACTTAAAATATGAGTTTCAGGAATCTTAAGTACTCGTGCAGGTGCATCTGATTCGAGATCATCTGGCAAAAATACTTCGATACCTTCATCTTTACAAATATGTGCAGCCATTTTTAGAACTGCCATAATATTGCTTTTCCCCATATTGGGGAAGAATCCGATACGCATAGTAATCTCCTATAATGAATGGGCTTCTGCAACCACTGTATCAATCAAAGTATCATCAATGGTTAAGGCCCCTTCTTCGTACTTTTTAAAATAACCTAAAAACTCTATATTACCTTCCATACCTTTAATTGGTGAGAAAGTTAAGCCATGTGTATACAATCCACAATCATACGCAACGTGTAGAATACGATGTAAAACTTCTTTATGGATTTCACTATCTCGCACTATACCACCCTTACCAACATTTTCTTTACCCGCCTCAAATTGTGGTTTTATTAAGGCCACAAGTGAGCCCGTATCTTTTAATAAATTAGTAGCTACTGGTAAAACTTTGTCTAAAGAAATAAATGCTACATCAATAGAAATAAAATCAACAAGTTCACCTATTTGTTCAACAGTAACTGTACGGATATTTTGTTTTTCCATATTGATTACACGTGAATCTTGGCGTAATTTCCAAGCTAATTGATTATATCCTACATCGATGGCAAAGACCTTAGACGCACCGTTTTGTAATGCGCAATCTGTAAAACCACCAGTACTAGCTCCTATATCAATCATCACAGTCCCATGTAAATCGATAGGGTAAGTTTGAATAGCCTTTTCTAATTTAAGTCCTCCACGACTTACATAAGGTAAAGTATTGCCTTTTACAATAATATTGGCATCCACAGGAATCTTGGTGCCTGCTTTATCTATACGTGTAGTATCCATAAATATAAGGCCCGCCATAATAGCTGCTTTTGCTTTTTCTCTACTTTCAAAAAGGCCTCGATTAACGAGGAGTATATCTAATCGTTCTTTATTGCTCATATTACACCATGATAAATACAATAAAACTGAATAAAGGCCACAAGAATACCGAGAATTAAACCACCAAATACTTCGATAGGTGTATGTCCCAACAACTCTTTTAATTCTTCTTTACGTGTAATGACAACAGGTATATTCTTTTTGGTAAAATAATCTACAATTTGATTAAGTATTTGAGCTTGTCGTCCTGCCTCTAATCGTACACCAGACGCATCATACATAACAACAATTGAAAATACTAAGGATAATATAAATAGATCCGTTACACCATTTTTAAGGTAAATCGCTGTTGTTGTAGCAATTACAAATGATGTATGTGAACTTGGAAAACCACCAGATCCAACAAGGCGCTCTGGTCGGAATTTACCATGTCTTAAGAGTTGCCATACAAATTTGATAGCTTGAGCCGTAAACCAGCCCCAAAATGCAGCTTGTGCGATATAATTATGTGCTATTTGTGGTAATATATCAATCATTGTTTATACCTTCTACAGGTAATACCCATTAATTCGTACGTTCTAAAAGATAATCAATTAATGCTGATAGTATAGTTGTATCATAAGAAACCAAATTTAACGCATCATGAGCTTGGCTACCTACTAAGTAGGATTGATGTTTTGCTTGCTCTAAACCTAGTAAAGATACATAGGTAGATTTATGTTGGCGAATATCACTACCGGGTGTTTTCCCTAATTCTTCAATAGTACCGGTTACATCTAAAATATCATCAGTAATTTGGAATAATAATCCCAGGCAATTAGAATATTCCATAAGGGCTGTTCGCGTAGTATTATTAGCACTTCCAAGAATAAGACCTAATTCTACAGAAGCGTTAAATAGTGCACCTGTTTTACCAGTATGTAAAACCTTTAATTCTTCTAAAGGAATATGTTTATCTTCACTGAGCAAATCAAAGGCTTGTCCCCCAACCATACCTTCTGGACCAGCAGCAGTAGCAACACATTGTATAGCATCTAGTTTTTGCTGTGCACTAGCAAGTGTATTTGAAGTCATCAATTGAAAGGCATATGTTAATAACCCATCACCGGCTAAAATAGCAAGTCCCTCACCGTATACTTTGTGATTGGTCAAATTACCTCTGCGATAATCATCATTATCCATAGCTGGTAAATCATCATGAACTAATGAATACGTATGGATACACTCCATAGCACATAGAAATTCCTTATAATCAGCTGGCTCTTTATGAAGCATTTCCAACACAGCCTTAGTTAAAATAGGTCGTATTCGTTTGCCACCTTGCATTAAACTGTAATTCATAGATTCATAAAGTTGTTCAAATTCTTGATTTGGGCTATTAAGTACTTCGCCTAACCATTGTTCAATATTTTGTTTGCTAGATGCTAAATAATCTTTGAACATAGAATCTCCTTATTCGCTGATGCGGACTTCTTCGATAATTTGTTGTACTTCATCTTCAACAGAATCGAGCATTTCAGCACATTCTTTTACCAAAGTTAAGCCCTTTTTATATTGTGATAAAAGCTCAGAAATGGTCATATCCCCATCATCTAATTGCTTAACAATATCTTCTAAGGCCTTATATTTTTTCTCATAACTTTTTAGTGATGTGGCCATCCTTGTGCGCCTCCTTTACCGTAGCAGTAATATAACCATCAGCTAGTGTAACTCGTATATCGTCATTTGGTTGTAATTGGGCAACCGATGTAATAGGTTTGTTATCATGCTCAACCTTTGCAAAACCTTTAATCATCATTTGTAATGGATTTAGTGACTCTAACTGTTGTGCCAATAATGCTAAGTTATGTCTCTCTGCATTACATCGTTCTTTAGCTGCATTAGTTAGAGTTTGTGAAAGCTCTTGTAAGTGTGATTTTTGCTTATGTAAAAATTGCAGAGCTGGAATGCCAAGTTTTCGATTAAAGAGCAATGTTAAATCTGTACGTTTTTGTTGTAGTGTATAGCGTATATATTCGTGTAAATACTCTTCTTTTTCTGTCAACTGATCTTGTAATGTAGTAATTGGAAGTACTGCCATTTCTGCAGCATGGCTAGGCGTAGCACCACGTACATCAGCTACATAATCACATAAGGTGTAATCTGTTTCATGACCTACCGCCGAAATAATCGGTGTATGAGCATTATAAATTGCCTCTACAACAGCTCTATCATTGAAACACCACAAGTCCTCCATAGATCCACCACCACGACCAACGATGATGACATCAATATCTGGATCAGCATCTGCCGTAGCAATTCCTTTTGCTATAATTGGGCCTGCGGTACTACCTTGTACAGGAACGGAAAACAATTTAAATTGAACTAGTGGATTGCGTTGTTTACTAACATGTAGAATATCATGTAATACAGCACCAGATTGGGATGTAACAATACCAATGCAACTCGCCATATAGGGTAAACCTACTTTATGGCTATCATCAAAGTACCCCAAAGCAGTTAACTCTCGTTTTAGAGCGTCAAATTCGAGCTGTAACGGACTTTTAGCACCTATTTGCATATCTGATGCAATGAGATTTAAACGGCCCATTTTATTGTAAAAGTTAACAGATGCTTTTACAGTTACTAATAAACCATTTTGAATGGCATTAGCTAGTCCCTTTTGCATGACTGTACTAGACCACATTGTCACATCAATAGCAGATTCCTCATCTTTTAAAGAAAAATACATGTGACCACTACTATGACGTTTTGCATTAATAATGGTACCACTTACATATACATTCTTTAATAGATATTCACGATCTAAGGTACGTTTTATGAGATTGTTTAATTGTGTAATGGTTAATACATTCACGATTATCCTCTAGATTCTTGTAAATAAGCAGCACCAAAAGCATTACCTGTGGCATTATCAACAGAGAATTGTGGTTGCGCCACATGTAATTGGAGATGATTTCGTTTACAATAGGTTTCCATCCGCTTACGAAGTAAACTATTACTCATCACACCACCTACAGCAATGAGTGCACGTACAGATTTCTCTTTAGTATGATAAGTAATCATTTTTTCTAGAGCATTTCCAATGGAAGTAAAAACAGCTCTAGCTAACTTAGATTTATCCATTTCACTCATAGCGTTATTTATACGTCGCATAGCAGCACTACAAGGACCGGCAAAGCTAATCCATCCGTCTTTTACAGATGATGGCAATGGTTCATATTCTGTAGTTTGTAATGCTAATGCCTCTAAATATTTACCTGCAGGAAATGGTAAGCCTAATGCGACACCTATACGATCAACATATTGCCCCCCTTGTAAATCTTTAGAACCACCAACGATGTGAGATTCAAAAATACCGTTTCCTTGATAATGGCAATATACTAGTTCTGTCGTGCCACCTGATAGATGTAATGCCAAAAATGGCTCATTAGGAATATTTTTTAAATCCCTCAAAGCAGCTAATATATGATTCTCTTGATGTGCAAAAATATGTAAAGGTACATTCATAAGATGACTCAAGGTTTCTCCTTGGCCTAACCCAACCATAAAGGCTGGCATATACGAATTTTCTTCGCGCCGTGGAAAGCCACTAACACCGATACCGCTAATCGATACCTGAGGTAATTCTGACATTAGCTTAGGTAATGCCTTTGTATGCTGAAAGACCATATTTGATTGTTGTAGTCCTCGCTCACCTAGTTTTACCTTTAAGATTTTACGTGCTTCCCCTACTATGTGAAAGTCGCTATCTACAATGGCACAACTTGTAGTGTAACAACTCGTATCAATGCCTAAGTAATATCGTTTCATCATTTACTCTTATTATATGCGTCTAAGATTGCATTAATTAATTTATAAGATGCATCAGAGCCAAAATCTTTAGCTAATTGAATGGCTTCATTAATAGCGATAGATGGCTCTAAAGGTTCCACTTTATTGGTCATTTCCCAAACAGCAATACGTAAGATAGAACGATCCACCTTATCTAAATTTGCTACTTTACGAGATTTACAGAATGGCTGTAATGTAGCATCAATTGCTTCAACATTTGATAGTACACCCTCTATAATACTATTTGCATATGCCTTATCCATTGCTTTATGAATGTTTCCTTCGGGAAATTGAACATCATTTTGATCAGTATGAAATTCATTGGCATATAACATTTGGAATGCGTATTGACGAGCCTCTCGCCGATTTCGCTTAGTTACCATGTAAAACTGGCTCCTTTTCTTTTACAATACCTTCAATATGTACATCAACCTTAATATGATCAAGATCTAGCATATTTTTTAAGGTTTGTTTGATTTCTAATTGCAATTGTTTCGATAATTCAATGAGATTATATCCATACAATGCTTTAATATAAATGTTAATTTCAATAAAACCTTTACGATGCTTTACATTGATACCAGGTAAGCTACGCTGACCAAAAGCATGGGTAATACCCTCTACCAACTCATCGTAAAAGCGTGGGCTTAAAGAATGAATACCAGGAATGGTTCCTAAAGTTTTTGTTGCTACATCAATGATGACAGAATCTGCAATATCAATGGTATCCGTGTCTAAACCATAATTTAATTGATTATCTGAACTCATAGAGATACCTCCTATGGCTGTTGAGGTGTTACTAAATCATCAAAAATAATGTCTTGTACAACTACATCAATAGTTTGAACCTCAATTTCTGTATAAGAGACTAAAGCAGTTTTAATGCGCTCTTGTAGACGTAAAACAACATCAGGAATACGATATCCATACTGAATGCACACATATAGTGTAACTGATATTGCTCCTTCATCGTTAAAGGATATCTTAACACCTTCATGATCGGATTTACGTCTAAAAAAAGTGTTAACGCCATCATTAAAGGTGGAACTCATATGATGAATTCCCTTTGTGTCAAGCGCTGTCATTGTTACAATTGTAGCATATACATCATCATTAATCTTAATCTTACCCGACTCTAGTTCAGTATTTTTCTTGGTCATACTGGCCTCTTTCAAAAAAAGCACCTGTCCCTATATATAATTACATAGACGACAAGTGCTTACAATGCAAATGTTACGATATATGGGGAATAAGATTCCTTGAAAAGATCTTGCCCCAATACATATCAATGAGTATTAGGCACGTTCGATGTATTGTCCTGTACGAGTATCAATACGAAGTACATCATCTACTTCAATGAAGAGAGGTACTTTTACAGTGTAGCCTGTTTCTAATACGGCTGGTTTATTACCACCAGTTGCAGTATCGCCACGGATACCAGGATCTGTTTCAACTACGCGAAGTTCAACAGCTACAGGTAAATCGATACCGATTACGATACCTTGGAAGAACATGATGGATACTTCCATATTTTCAAGAAGGAAGTTTTTAGCATCACCTAATTGTTCAAGGGTAAGTTCAACTTGATCATAAGTTTCGTTATCCATGAATGTATAAGAGCCATCAGATTCATATAAGTATTGCATACGGCGACGATCAACATGTGCTTTAGGCACTTTTTCACCTGCATTAAATGTACGCTCAACTACAGAACCAGTTTGCAAGTTTTTCATTTTAGTACGTACGAATGCAGCACCTTTACCTGGTTTAACGTGTTGAAAATCAACTACTTGCCATACATTACCGTCAATTTCAACGGTTACACCTGGACGAAAATCATTACTGGAAATCATCTAACTCTTCTCCTTCTAAATACCTATTTCAATTAACTCTTTTGGACTATGTGTCAACACCTCATAGCCGTCAGATTTGACGATGACACTATCCTCTATTCTCAATCCGATAGTACCTGTTATATAAATGCCAGGTTCTACCGTAATGATCATATTTTCTGTAAATACCGTATCGGATTTAGTATTGGCTACTGGTTCTTCGTGAATCTCAAGACCTACGCCATGTCCAGTACCATGATTAAATTCCTTGGTATATCCATGTTCTTTAATATAATCACGACAAACTGCATCAAGTTCTTTACCAGTAATACCAGCCCGAACTGCAGCTACGCCACGTTTTTGTGCTTCTAAAACTATACCATACAGCTTCTTTTGTAATTCAGAGGCAGGCCCCATTACAATAGTTCTAGTCATATCAGAATGATAACCCTTATATACCGCACCAAAGTCAAAGGTAACAAAATCACCTGCTTCAATGACCTTATCACTGGCTACACCATGAGGCATACTAGAACGATTACCAGAAGCAACAATGGTTGCAAAGGAAGGTTCCTCTGATCCACGTTTTAACATTTCTGATTCTAATATAATGCGCGCTTCGTTTTCTGTCATCCCTACCTTTAGTTGTGGTAGCAAGGCAGCAAAAGCATCATCACCAATTTTAGCAGCTTTACGCAATAAGTCTAATTCGTCTTCACGCTTAACCGCACGTAGTTTTGCAAAATTGATAGATGTAAACTTAAAGCGTTCATCTAATGTATCACATAAAGTTTCATACGTATCCACAGGCATTTGTTTGCCTTCTATACCGAATAAACCTTCGTGAATATGATGTTCATTGAATATATCTACAAGAGTATCCATAACAGTTGTTTCATATTGAATAACTGTGTACCCTTCACATTGTTTTGTTGCTTGTTCAGTATATCTGAAATCAGTAATCATAAAGGCTTTATCTTGAGTAATGATAGCAAAGCCTGTAGTACCAGTAAAGCCTGCAAAATAATGTAGATTTATAGGGCTTATTAAAATGACGCCTGTTAATTCTTGCTCTTTAATATACTGTTGTAGCAGATTTAATCCATTCATAATCTTGCTCCTAGTCTATAAAGTACAATTAATCTTACCATAAAATACCTATATTGAATAGAATTTTATGCTATTTTTTAAAGCCCTCTATCTGTTCAACGGTCAATTCCATTGCAGAACCAACCTCTTCAATGCCACTTAAATCAATATGACCAATCGTAAGACGTTTCAAATATGTTACAGTACCACCTGCAGCACCAATCATGCGCTTAACTTGATGATACTTGCCTTCTTCAATCGTTACATGTACTGAATGTAACGATACAAATTCAATTTCTGCCGGTTTACATTGCGTACCATCTCCAAGAAGAATTCCCTCTTTAATACGTTGTATACCTTCATCAGATAGCGTTCCTTCAAATTCTACGTAATAAACTTTAGGCACATGTTTATTACCATTGATGATAGAGTGTCCCCACACACCATCATTAGTTAATAATAAAAGTCCTTCTGTATCCTTGTCTAATCTGCCTACTGGAACAACTCCCATTTTTATGAATTCTAGAGGGAGTAAATCCATAACAACAGGGTGATTAGAATCTTCTACCGCTGTAACATAGCCCTTTGGCTTATGAAATTTTACATAATATAGTTGAGTAGTACTAACAACCTTACCATCAACAGCAACTATATCAACATCAATATCAATATGAGTATCTTTTTTCGTTGTTATACTGCCATTGATGGTAACTCTTCTATCCTTTATGAGTTGATGGACTTCTTTTCGACTACCATAAGCTTTATTGGCTAATAATTTATCTAGTCGCATTATGCATGACCTTGTAATACATCTACGTGTGCTGTATCATTGAGCAAGTTTAAAATATTATGATCAAATTCTCCCATGCCATTATAGAATATACGATTAATTGCTGTATTACCTTGACTAAAATTCCAACAATGACTAATGGAAATATCTAATAATTTACACAATAATGTTCGTATAGTCCCACCATGACAAGCAATGAGAAGTGTTTCCTCCTCATTATTAACATTGATGAATTCCTCTAGACCTGCCCATGCACGGTCTTGTAAATTCTTAAAGCTTTCACCATTAGGAACCTTAACTAGATGTGGTCGCAAATACATTTCATCTATCAAACCAGGCCAACGATCTTCGATATCTGAAAATAACATAGCTTCCCAATCGCCAAAATTAAGTTCTCGTAAGCGTTTATCTACTGTAATAGGAGTAGTACGTTCACCGCGAATGACTTCAGCTGTAACTAAAGCACGACTCAAATCACTAGATAATATGCGATCAAATTTAACATCTTTAAGAGCCTGACCACATGCCTTTGCTTGATTTAAACCATTTTCATTAAGTGGAACATCTGTGATGCCTTGGTATTTTCCCATTTTGTTCCAATCAGTTTCACCATGGCGCACAATATACAATGTCTTCATAGTCTTCCTATACTTTCAAAATATCTGTTAATTTTTCTACTAACTTAACATTAGTATCATGATCTTTTATTGCAACGCGAACCCATTGATTATTTAATCCCATATAAGAATCACAGTTGCGAACAATCATATTATATTTTTTAAGCGCTTCATTAATCGACTCTGCTGTTATTCCTTCTTGTTCAATGTGGAACAACATAAAATTAGCTGAAGGCGGATATATAGTAATACCATCTATAGTATCTAATGAGTTATACATAAAAAGTTGCTCTTCATGTAATACTTGTTTTGTTCGTTTCACATACTCTACATCATTCAAAGCCGCCTCTGTATAGGATTGAGCTAATGTATTAACAGACCAAGTTGGAATAAAACTATTTAGTTGCTCAATGATAAGAGGATTGCTGAAAGCAGCACCAATTCGTAGCCCTGGCACGGCATAGAATTTTGTAAAAGAATGAACCACGATAATATTATCAAACTCGTTAACTAGGGAGCGCATGGAGTATTCATTATCTTGTAATGTGTCGTTACCAACAAAATCGATAAAGGACTCATCTATAACAAGTAAACTATTAGCATCTTTTAGCATGCTTGCAATAGTACGAATATGATTCTTATCAAGTAACGTACCATCTGGATTATTGGGATTACCTAGAAATACAATAATACGACCATCTTGCCCCTTTAACTCAGCTGCAAAAGTTTCTAATGCTAAATAAGGAACCTCAAAATAAGGTTTTCCATGTTCATCTTCCCGTGGTCTATAATAAATATCGCGTACTGGAATTCTACTTGCTTCTAAAGCTGCTTTATATTCAGAAAAACCTGGTGCGGGAACAAAAGCGCCCGTATAGCCAGGTAACCGACAAATTGCATATAATAGCTCTGCCGCTCCATTGCCAACTACAATTTGATTTTTATTCATACCATAGATATCAGCAATGGCATTTAATATATCATCATTTGTAGCATCCGGATAATGTGATATATATCGCAATTGAGATTCTAATGCAGATAAGCCTCGTTGGCTAGGGCCTAGTGGATTGATATTAGCACTAAAGTCAATAACCTCATATGGTTCAATTCGTTGTTCATGGGCAAACTGAAAGATATTGCCCCCATGTATTTTAGACATACTATTCTCTTTCTATGAAATACTTTATCGTTTGATATAAGTTAATCCTTCATTCGTAGTTTCAACCGTATCTACATAGGTTAATTGTGGCAACTTACGCAAAATCTCATTCTTACAATCATTAATACGACCATAATCAACGGGGAATAATAGTCCCATAATGGTTCCGCTATGAGCGATGATTGTTCCTACACTATTATAAGAATTACCTACATCGTGAAAGTCATATAAATTAGGTTTATATAAAATACGCTGATTGCCAAAGGCACTCAATGTAGCAGCTTGGCCAATAAGCTTTATATCATGCGTTGTAAGCCCCTGTTTAAACAAATCAAAGGATTCTTGTATAATAGATTCTTTTTCTAAAATTTTATTTTGTAAATCTGCTTGTTTATTAAAGCTAACTGTATCAATGCTACCGCCTTCGTCAAAAACGAGGATTTTTAAAGGTGGGCACATACCTAATGGCTTAGAGATAGTCCCTTTAATATAATCAAACTGAGTTACACCTTGATAAAAAGAGGCATCTGTAGGCTCTACAGATAGACAAATTTGCTCAAGTTCTTTTAATGATAAATCATAGTCCATGGCCAAAGCTGTAGCCATAGCTGTTACAGAAATATCTGCCGAACTTGAAGCCATGCCTTTTCCTTGTAGAATATCGGATCTTACATACACAGGCGGGCAAATTTGATTTTTCTTTTTTTCTTGGACCAACTCTTGTACTAATTTACGAGCTTGTGCCGATTTTGGTTGAAGTGCACAAAATTCTTTAGAAAAAGGTTGTATTACATTACTCAATGCGTAGGAGTATCGATTAATTGGACATGTCACTAAAAATGACTGACCATCAATAGAACCTTGTAGAAATTCCCCACATGTACCTGGGGCTCTTACATAATAGGTCACATTAAACTCCTTTCACATCAAATAAAGTATACGTTCTAAAAATATTAAAACTTTGAAAATCAAAAATTTAGAGTTAGAACATAGTTGGATTATTAACTACCGTAGCTGATAGTATAGATAAAATTATGCTATATACCAGTATCAATAATACTTCAGTTACTTCCACAACAAATCCATATGTATCACCAGTAGTGCCACCTAACGCTTTTACAATATAGCGGTTTAATAATCGGTTAATAATATACGTAATAATCATGCTAACAATATTGATTTGGAAAATACCTATAGTAGCATATACTAACACACCTAATCCTACCAAATATCCTACATCAGGTGCTGATAAAATTGCATAAGCACCATATAAAAGTGTATATAATACTAAACCGATTAATAGTAATAGAATAGGCATAAAGAACGTAGATATGGTGTTATAAGTAATAACATGTTTAGGTGCTAAATTAGCAAATGCTGCCCCCATCCCCTGTTCTCTAGCATATGGATAGGATCGAATACTAAAAACCATAGACCAACGGCTCATTAAAGGCATCATAATGAGTGCCATAGGTATAAATTCAGCCGATGGAATCGAAGCTAATAATTGCCATTTCAAAAGTGTAACAAATACAAAAGCAACAACTCCAAAGGAGCCTATACGACTATCTTTCATGATTTCTAGTTTACGTTCTCTTTCACGGCCGGAAAACAAACCATCGCTTGTATCCATCAAACCATCAGCATGAAGGCCACCAGTTATTAAAAACTCAGCCACAACGATAATTAACATCAATGGCATAATCGGAATAAATGGCGATAATACGCCATATAATATAGCTAATATGAGACCAATAATAAGGCCCACATAAGGAAAGGCTACAACAGATTTACCAAAGTCCTCTACAGACCATTCAGTTTGATTTACAATTTTTAAACGCGTTAAAAATTGTAGTGCTATAAAAAAAGGTGTCATTATACATTCATCCCATAGGTAATGACTGTACTAATGATAACCATTAGTATAGTCGTAACATACATCATATAAATTGTTCGAGTAATATGGTTACGGTTTAGCTTTTCAATAGGATCCCCCATATATTCACGGAAGGTCATTTTTTTGAAATACTGATTGTAACCACCTAAACGGATATGTAAGGCCCCTGCCACAGGTGCTTCTGCATACCCCCCATTAGGACTAGGATGTTTTTTTGCATCACGTAAACCGATTTCTATTGCCTTTTTAGCATCAAAGCGTAAAAAGAATGCAGAAATTACAAATAATACAAAGGTAATTCGGGCAGGAATCCAATTTAATATGTCATCAAAGCGTGCAGCTACGCGACCAAAGTACAAGTACTTTTGATTCTTATAGCCTAACATAGAATCCATAGTATTAGCAGTTCTATAAAGAATAGCCCCCATAGGGCCACCGATAATAAAAAAGAAAAAAGGTGCAATAATACCATCTACCGTATTTTCCGCAATCGTTTCTACTGTAGCCCGAGTGATTTCGCTTTCATCTAAGTCTTCCGTATCTCGTCCCACAATCCATGATAAACGTTTGCGAGCATCTACAATATTACCTTGTTTTATTAACTGACTAATGGTAAAACCTGCGCCAGCCAATGAACGTGGAGAAATGGCAATGTAGAGGATCACTACTTCGAAAGCATAGTATACCCATTCGTCTACTACTCCACCTAGCCATAACAATAAAGATACTATGATATATACCGATATAAGAATTAAACCTACTGCAATACCACCGTACCACAATTTCTTCGTATCATTATCAGTGTCTTTATAAAGAACGGCTTCAAAAAAAGATATTATACGTCCAATAATGGCCACTGGATGATATTTACTATTGGGATCTCCAATAATTAAATCCAATAAAAATGCTAAAACTGGTATGCACACAAAGTTATACTTTGAAAACCAGTGAAAAATTGCTAAATGTTCCATATATCTCCTCTACTATCCCAAGGTAGACATAATATAATCCATATCTAGATGTTCCTCCACAATATCAGCTAAGCGATTATATGCCGCATTTTTATGGTCAAAATAATGGAATACTACATCTAATGGTTGTAATCCCTTGCGTTCACGTAATTGATTGATAATAAATCGTCTAAACTCGTCATTATCAAATACACCGTGAATATATGTACCCATTACCTGATGATTGCCATCAATAAAACCATCAATAACATTGACAGCCTCTTCACTGCGACTTGTAATTGTAAAGCAACGAGACACTGTATCTGCTAGTGGTGTAGTATCCCCCATATGAATTTCATAGCCTACTAATTTTTCACCCCTGAAAGTACCATTTAAGAACTGTAAATTAGATACATTGAATTGTACTTGATGGGTAGTTTTTTGAGCCTTCATAGTCGTGGAGGATTCAACAAGGCCAAGTCCTTCAATTTCCTCGATATCACCTTCCATATGATGCGGATCATAAATAGTTTTACCTAACATTTGGTTACCGCCACAAACACCGATAACAGGTGTACCTTGAGCAGCCAATTTTTTGATTTCATCAGCAAAGCCTGTATCGCGTAAATATGTTAAGTCAGCCAATGTATTTTTAGAACCAGGTAATATAATTAAATCTGGTGTACCGATAACATCTCCAGGGCCTACAAAACGGACAGATACATCTGGCTCATAATTAAGTGCATCAAAGTCTGTAAAATTAGAGATTTTAGGTGTTTGCATAACTACGACCTGAATATCTTTAGTCCCACTATTGCGTTTGTTCTCTAATGCAACAGAATCTTCTTCATCAATATCGAGGTTTTCAATGGCAGGAATAACTCCTACCACTTTTTTACCTGTTTTTTCTTCAATAAATGTAAGAGCTGGTTCTAATAGTTTGATATCACCACGGAATTTATTGATAACGATACCTTTGATAAGATCGCGTTCTTCTGGTTCTAATAGTTCTAAAGTACCAACGATAGATGCAATAGCACCACCTCGGTCAATATCTGCAATGAGAAAAACTGGAGCTTGAGTCATCTTGGCAATACGCATATTTACAATGTCATTTGCTTTTAAGTTAACTTCTGCAGGGCTACCAGCACCTTCGATAACCATCATATCAAAATTTGAGTCTAAGAAATCGATAGACTCTTTAACCTTATCGAGAGCTGTTAATGAATATTTAGTATGATATTCCTTAGCACTATATACACCAACAGGCTTTCCCATCAAGACAACTTGAGACGATTGATTACCTGTAGGTTTTAATAAAACAGGATTCATTTGAACTATTGGATCAATACCAGCGGCTTCGGCTTGAGCGACTTGAGCACGACCAATTTCATCGCCCCATTTTGTCACATAAGAATTGAGAGCCATATTTTGTGCTTTAAAAGGAACGGTCTTAAAACCTTTTCTATAAAAAATACGGCATAATGCAGTACAAAGAATACTTTTACCTACATTAGAACTCGTTCCTTGAAACATTATTTTCTTAGCCATTTATATGAACCTCCTGTGATTTCAATTCAATGGTAACACCACTGATTGTTAAATAGAGTTTATCTGCAACAGAAGCTACTGCTCGATTTACTCGACCAGCAATATCTCTAAAATATCTAGCCAGTTTATTATCCGGCACAATACCTAACCCAATTTCATTGGTCACAAATATAACTGTTTTACCTTCACATGATTGTATCGAGTCTAATAAAGTGTCTAATTCTGAAAGTATTGTCTGTTCTAACATATTAGCATCTTCTTGACCACGAATGGAGCCATGAGCCATCATGTGATTGGTAGTGAACATGGTTAAACAATCTATAAGAATTACATCTGCTGATTGACTGATATTTTCCCATTCATCAGCTAAATGTAAAGGCACTTCAAAATTATTCCATATTTTTCCTCGTCGCTCTTGATGTTTTTTGATGCGATCCACCATTTCTTCATCAAAAGCTTGGCCCGTAGCTACATAAGCTTTTGGCCCCTTTGTAGCCAATGCTAAACGTTCAGCAAATTCACTTTTCCCACTGCGTGCCCCACCGGAACACAATATAATTTGTGATTTCATAATGCACCTATACAAGAATTTATAATTTCAGTATCATTATAAGTATAACAAAGGAGCGATACTATGGAAATTATGAATATGAAACTAAAAATGATGGCTACTTTATGGGATAACACATATCGTGTTGCCATCGATGACGGGCAAGGTAAATATATTGGTACTGCACGAGTAGTAGTAAATGTTCCGCTACCACCAGAAGCCTTACCAGAAAATGCACCTCAAGTTGAAGCACAACTCTTAGTATTAGTTGAAGACTTTGATTTCGGCGCTGATAAAATTATAAACTTTGAAACAACATTAGCCAATCTATTAAGAGAAAAATTCCGTTATGAAATTCCTCATATCTTTTTCTACTATCCTAGTCCTCAAGATGTTTTAAACCAAACAATTTCACAATAAGGTCTATAACGAGCAAAAAGCTATGTAAAATACATAGCTTTTTTTGTTTATTCTGCTCCAAGTTCTTCCTCTACACGACACAAGATAAAGCAAAGGTCGGATAGACGATTTAAGTATTTTAAATTAGATTCGTGAACACTTTCACCAGCGTCTAATACCCGCCATAAAGCGCGTTCCGCACGTCGAGTAATCGTTCTAGCTACATGTAAGTAAGCAGAAGATTGTTTTTCACCGGGAATAACAAAACTAGATAAAGGTTCTAATTTTGCATCAAAGCGATCTATAACTTTTTCTAAATGCTTTACATATTGCTCAGTAATTACCGGAGCGGCATTTAAACTTGCAATATCAGCCATTAATGTCCATAAGTTGCGCTCAATATCGTATAATTCAGCAGAAACACGTGGATTTTCAGCATAAGCGCGAGCCAATCCTAAAAAAGCTTGTAATTCATCGATTGTACCATAAGCTTCTACGCGTAAAGATGATTTCTGTACACGTTCGCCCGTGTATAAACCAGTTGTACCAGCATCACCTGTTTTTGTATAAACGCTACTTGCCATATGATTACCTCCTATAGATAACATGGATGTAGAAATAAAAGCTAAAGAATCCCAACCTTGAGATTATTTGTATTCAGGGAACCAAAGATGAATTTCACGAGCAGCGGCTTCTGGAGAATCAGAAGCATGTACTACGTTAGCATCCATTGTTAGGGCATAGTCACCACGAATACTACCAGGGGCAGCATCTACAGGATTTGTTGCTCCGTTTAAAGCACGTACGGATACAATTGCGTTCTCACCAGCTAACACAAAAGCAAGAACTGGGCCTGATGTAATAAAATCAACTAATTCACCAAAGAATGGCTTTTCCTTATGTTCTGCATAGTGTTCTTTCGCTAATTCACGAGGTACTTGTAAGAGTTTTAATGCTTTAACAACAAGGCCTTTACGTTCATAACGGCTAAGGATTTCACCACTTAATTGACGTTTAACTGCATCTGGTTTAATTAAAACTAATGTTTCTTGCATGATACCCTCCAGTAGATACTAATTATAATATTGCCTTTTCTTTATACTTTGGATTCATAGCTTGTTTCTTTAACTTTTGAATACGTTCTTCCGTGCGAGGATGTGTACTAAAAAGATTGCTCAAGCTTTCACCAATTCCCATCATAGGGTTAATAATAAACATATGGGCTGTAGCATTACTTGCATTAGGCAATGCACCATGTTTAGAGTAGTAGTCAATTTTTGCAAGTGCAGAAGCCAGTGCTAATGGATTGCGACACATATCTCCGCCCCCCTCATCAGCTAAAAACTCACGAGTACGGGAAATACTCATCTGAATAAGACCAGCTGCGATAGGTGCAATAATGATTGTACCAAGAAGCGCCAAAGGGTTAGTACCTTCTCGATCATCGGAACGCCCAAATATGGCAGTAAATTGAAGTATATTGGCTATCATAGAAATAGCACCAGCCATCATAGCTGCAATTGTACTAATCAATGTATCTCGATTCTTAACATGTGTTAATTCGTGTGCAAGCACACCTTCTAATTCTTCATCAGTTAATAGACGTTGGATACCTTCTGTAACAGCAACTGCTGCATGACTAGGATTTCTACCTGTTGCAAATGCATTCGGTACTTCACTGGGAATGATATAAACCTTTGGCATTGGTAAATTACCATTTTTAGCCAATTGCTCTACCATTGCATATAGTTTTGGATTAGACTGTGCAGTAACAGGTTGAGCATTGTATTGGGCTAAAACGATTTTATCGCTGTACCAATAGGACATAAAATTCATACCCATGGATATGACAAACATCATAATCATACCGCTTCTGCCGCCAATCATATCACCAATAACCACTAAAATGGCTGTTAGCGTCGCTAATAAAAGTGTTGTTTTTATATTGTTCATAGTTTCCTCCAATTATTGTTATGGACTATGCCTAACACTATAATTATACCATAAACTATATAATTAACGCTCCAGTTGTATCAGCTTCTAAGCAATATATTTTATTTTCAATCTCATTTGCTGTGAATACGGTCCCCATAGCCTTTGCTACCTCTTGTACATGAGTTTTATCAACATAGGCAATCAGAGTAGAACCCGATCCACTGATAGTAGCACCGTAAGCTCCAGCAACTTTTGCGGCTTCAAAAACTTCATCACAATGAGGGATCAATATCTTACGATAAGGTACATGCAAGTTGTCATCTAAGGCAACAGATAAATTACTTAATTGATGCGTAATTAAGCTTGTTACAAATAATGAAGCATGACTTACATTTTGTACAGCTTCTTTAAATGGAATATGATTTGGTAGCACAGAACGAGCATATTCAGTAGATACCATGACTTCTGGTACTACAACAGCAAAATGTAGCTCCGGAGGAATAGAAATGACCGTGTTTAGTACCTTATTTTTTAAACCTGTAGCACAACATAAATTTCCGTAAATAGCTGGCGCTACATTATCTGGATGACCTTCCATACGATTTGCTATAACAAGTAACTCTTCTTTTGAAAGTGGATGCTTTACCAATGCATTCGCCAGTAAAAGCCCCCCTACGATAGCCGTACTACTACTACCTAGTCCACGAGATGGAGGAATTAAAGTTTCAGATGTTATATGACCATATCGAATTGGTTCTTGCGCAGTAGCAAAAACTTGATCCATAGCGAAGCCAATTAGATTCTTTTTAGGATCTTCAGCGCGTAAAATATCTGCGCCAAAGCCTTCAAAAGTATATGTATATTCTGTAGCATTTTCATCTGGTGTAAAGCTGAATATATTATAAAGATTAAGTGCTAATCCTAAGCAATCAAAACCTGGGCCACAGTTTGCACTAGTAGCAGGTACTTGTACACGAACAGTATTCATAATTAAGCTTCCATAATACGAATAACACTATTAACAGCCTTAACGGAACGCAAGCTGTTAAAGGAGTCTATAAGATTTAAAATATAAGATCTTGGGCATTTAGATGTAACAATGGCAAGAACTGCAGTTTCTGGATCCATATTTCGTTGAACGATGGATAAAACAGAAATCTTTTGTTCTGCTAATTTTGCAGAGATTTTTGCTAGTACACCTGTTTTATTATCCACTGCTAAACGCAAGTAGTAACTAGATTGAATTTTACCTGGAGAATAAATATCTTTTTGATCGTAATAGAACGGTTTCAAACGTCCTGTTTCATTATAAGAGACATTCTTTGCCACTTCCATAATGTCAGATACTACAGAACTACCTGTCGGTAAGCTACCTGCACCACGACCATATAACATGACATCGTCGATACCATTGCCCTTAACATAAATTGCATTGTAGGATCCTCGAACAGATGCTAATGGGTGTGTCGTAGGAATAAATGCAGGATATACATTTAGAGATAATCCTTGAGCAGTTTCTTTAGCAATACCTAATAATTTAATATTGTAACCAAACTCTTTTCCAAATTTTATATCTTCAGTATCAATACAAGTAATACCTTCTACAGTTACATCTTCAAAGAAAATACGACGGTTAAAACTAATGGATGCAAGTATTGCCAATTTACGAGCTGCATCAAGGCCTTCAACATCAGCTGTAGGATCCGCCTCTGCATATCCTAACTCTTGTGCTTCTTTCAATACATCTTGATAGCTTAAACCTTCTTCAGACATTTTAGTCAAAATAAAGTTTGTAGTACCGTTCATAATGCCAATGATTTCAGTAATACGATTACCGGCTAACGATTCATATAATGTGCGGATTATAGGAATACCACCTAAAACAGATGCTTCAAAACGTAAGTCTACCCCATTTTTACTCGCTAAGTCTAATAAGTATGGACCAGCTTCTGCTAATAAATCTTTATTTGCAGTTACCACATTCTTCTTAGCTTTTAAAGCACCTTCTACGCAATCCTTAGCAAAGTTTGTACCACCCATCAATTCCACTACCATTTGGATGGAATCGTCTTTTAACACTTCATCAATATCAGTTACATATTTAGCTGTTTCTGGTAATGTAATATAACTATATTTTTCTGGATTTCGTACATAAATTTTTGAAATTTCAACATTGACACTTGTACGATTTTTAATTAATTCAGCATTGTCTTGCAATAAGTTAAAAGTACCTTGTGCAACAGTACCAAAACCTAATAAAGCAATTTTTATAGTGGTCATAATCGTCCTACTCTCTTAATTAGCCTATGCTTGGCCTAAAATTTCTACCTTGATAATACCCTTCATAGAGCGAATATCTAGCAATAAATCTTCTAATGAACCTTGTAAATCCTTGGTTTCAAAAGAAATGCTACTATTCGCAATGCCTTGTAATGGAATATCTTGATTAATCGTTAAAATACTACCGTTACGTTCAGCAATGGCTTTCAAAACGCTTGATAACATACCAGATTCATTTGACATAGAAACATAAATACTAACAATTTTTCCTTGAGCAATTTCAAAAAATGGAAAAACATAATCCTTGTATTTATAATACGCAGATCGACTTAAATCCATTTTTTCAACTGCTTCGTTAATTGTTTTAACCTCACCTAGTTTTAGAATTTCTTTTACTTTTATCGTCTTTTTTATAGCCTCTGGTAAAATATCTTCTTGAACCAGATAAAATTTATCTTTTTTTGGTTTAGACATAGAGCACACTCCCTTATTGTTCTCTTGAAGTTTCTTGGGCAACGAATTGTCGTCCATATAATGTTAATACTGCATACATACCGATGAAGAATGGCATATATTCAGCCACAACACGCCATCCTACAGCGATGATGCCCACTGTTCCATTAGGTACAAAGGCACTAAATAATACTACAAATAGACCTTCTGCAATGCCTGTTCCCCCTGGGGTTGGTGCAAAATACAAAATAAGATTTAATAAAATCATGCGATCTAAAATATCGATAATAGGAATATCTGGTGTGAAAGCATACATTAAAGCGGGTGCAATACAATATAAGCATAATAAACTCAAACCAGATTCAATAAAAACTATTACAGATTGGACAGGTTGTTTATAAAGTAAACCAAGACCTTGATTTAATGTTTCTAATTTAGAAAGCCAATCTTTAGTGTTATGTGCTTTAAATCGTTGTGCTAGATTATAGACAAATTGACGCATATATTTAGTCTGTAATATATAAGTTCCCACTAAGGTCGCTATAACAGCAAGCACGGCAAAAATCAAAAGCATATCACGAGAGATATATGGAATTTCAATAGCATCTCGTAAGAATACTAATGGCAGCATAATGACCAAAAACATAATGGAAAATACGGTACGTATTAATACAATCGGTGTACCTTTAGATATAGGTACGCCATAACTTCTCAACACCAGTACTTGCGCGACAGCACCCCCGCTAGCTCCAGGTGTCAACATAGCCATAAAATAATTACTAAAAATAACTCGTAGCACTGCTCGTATCGATAACTTGTAACCACCAATTTTTACGAGCCTTTGAAGTCGTAATCCATCAAAATACATACCTGCTGCTAAAGCAACTACAGCTAATAATAAGGAAATACTATTAAAAGATGATATGGCTTTCAATGCATCTAAATCAATAGTATAGTAAATGATACCAATTGATACAGCCAACAACAAGAGAAACATAAAGATGCCTCTCTTCATCATTTTACTCATACCAAGTCTCCATAATTAATGAGCTCTATATCATGTTGACTTATATATAATCGCGTATGACTGGAACAGAGTGCTTGCAACTCATCTTCCCAATGATAACCCCAATTATAAAGCTTACTAAGAATACTACTATTACTACCTGGGTGAACCATCAATTCATGGGTACCAGAATGTTTATTTACCGCTTTTAGGATACCCATTAGAGATTTCTGGTTTATATGGCCTCCATTTACCATGCCCCAAAAATATTGGGTTGTAGTCATACAATTATTTCGTATGATTGGTCGCGCATTAGCCGCAACCGTTGATAAACCAACTTTACCAAGAAAGCGAATTGGGGAATACATATAATTCATAAAACCAGTAGACTCATCGGGTATACGTATAGCATGTATACCAAAAGATTTTGCCTGTTCAATCACAATTGGTAATACCGTTGGAAGCACATGCATATGTTGATGTCCATCAATATGAGTTACCCTTAAGCCGGTATCCATTATTTGAACTATTTGTGCATGAATCTCTTTACGTAATTCACTATAATTGATTTTGCCAGAGTAAATACGTTTAATAAATTCTACATAGTTCTCTGGAAATACACCTTCTGGTGTGAGAAGTGATGAAACTTCTGATGGATCACATACTGGTTTCACCCCACCCACCAAGGTAATATGAATACCAATGCCCAACTTAGGGTTCTGTTTTGCCATACTTACGGCTTCTGTAAAAGCTTCTCCTCCTGCCATTAAAGAGGTACTGGTAATAATACCCCTACGATGACCATCAATAATACCAGCATTAACTGCACTATGAAGGCCAAAATCGTCTGCATTTACAATTAATTTGGACATAGTTATCTTCCTTTTCATGAAAAAAAGGGAGAACTTTGTTCTCCCACAAAGGATATATGTTATTGTACCAAATACACAACTAAAAAATCAATACAAAAGCCCTCTACTTGTATACTAGTAGAGGACTTTTTATAAGGTCATAAATTTTTATCATATATACTAAGGCATCAATTGTTCTTGTACTTTATACATACATAATGCAGCAGCTACGCTTACATTTAAGGATTCCATATCACCATACATAGGAATCATAATACGATTTGTACATAGATTCATAACCTCTGGTGTTACGCCATTCCCTTCGTTTCCTAATACTAGCATAGTTCGCTTAGCATAACGTACAGTATGATAAGGATTGGAATGTTCTAAAGCAGTTACATAGGTAGTCATATTAGACTCAGTTACCATATCATGTAACAGAGATAAGGTAATATCCTCATATAAAGGTATTTTATGTAAGGCGCTCATAGTACTGCGCACTGTCTTGTCATTAAAAGGATCCACAGTTCCTTTCATCAAAAATATACCTTTTACACCTGCTGCAACTGCTGTACGAATTATGGTACCTAGATTGCCAGGATCTTGAACTCCATCTAATGTAATATATAAACCATCATCAATGTGAATGCTTGCCATATCGTATTTTGGTTTTGATACAATAGCAACTACACCTTGTCCATTTACGGTATTATCCACCTTATCAAATATTGGATCTTGTGCAATAAATTTAGGTACAAATTGAACAGTATCTAAGTCTAATAAATCTAATACATGTTTATCTTGCGCTTTAGATTCACGTATAACAATTGTTTTTACTGCCCCCATAGCTGCAATATCTCGAATAGATCGAATACCTTCAACAATGTACTCTCCATATTTTTGGCGATTTTTACGCTGCCCTAAAGAGATAATTCGCTTAATGGTCTTATTATCTTTAGATTGGATATATTCCATACTAACTCCCACTGTGTTGATTATTCCAGAGATTATAAAAGGCCCCTTTTAAGTTGATAAGTTCATCAAAAGATCCTATTTCTATTATTTTACCATATTTCATATACACTATTTTATTGGCATCTTTAACTGTTGAAAGGCGATGAGCAATACTTACGATTGTTTTACTACCTCGAATATTTTCAATACTTGCTTGAATTTGCTTCTCCGTATGACTATCAATGTTAGCCGTTGCTTCATCTAACAATAGAATAGGTGTTTTTTTAATCAAGGTACGGCCAAAAGCCAATAATTGCTTTTGCCCATCAGATAATAAAGAGCCTAAATAACCAACCGGTGTGTCATACCCTTCCGGAAGGTGTTCAATCATAGAATGCAAGTTAACTTGTTTTGCTGCATTGACCATATCCTCATTAGAAATTGATGTATCAAAAAGTGTTAAATTATCTCTAATGGAACCCTTAAATAGATAAGCTTGCTGAAAAACATATCCCATTAAATGACGAAGCACAGAACTATCATATTGAGCAATATTTATACCGTTAATATAGATAGCCCCTCTTGTTGGTTTGTAGATTCCCATCAACAATGATAAAAGTGTTGATTTACCACTACCAGAAGGGCCTACAATACCTATGAATTCTCCAGCTTTAATAGTGAATGTAAAGTCCTCTAGCGCATAAACGTCGTTATTCTCATAGGAAAACCATACATGCTCGAATTCAATAGTCTCTATATGTTTAAATTCATCAGGAACTTCATTAGCCATCTGACGCTCTTCTTCCTCTAATAAGGGAACTAATCTTTCAGCACCAGCTAATGCGCTTTGTAGGGAGTTATATTTATCTGCAATTTCCTTTAATGGTTGGAAAAATCGGTCCATATATTGTATAAAGGCAAATACTGTACCAGCATCAGCTACGGAGTCTATTAAATTCGTAGTTGTAAAAATAACAATTAACGCAACAAAGAATAGACCATCTACGAGCGGTCTAAAAATAGAAAATGTGGTAACCTCAAAAAGACCTGCTTCTAAGAAACCTTTATTAACAGTATTATAACGTTCCTCAATTGCTCTTTCGCCACCATAGGATTTTACGATTACAATATAATTTAACAGTTCCTTGATGCTTGCATTAGAAGCCGCTACAGAACGTCTTACCTGACGGAATGCTTTGCGAGAAAACTTTTGAAACACCCAAATAATTCCACCCATTATAGGTAGTAAAATTGTCATGATTATTGCTAAAGGTACATTAATGGCATACATAAATCCTAATATACCAATAATCATTAAACCGCTACTTGCCAAATTCAGAATTACATCTGTATATAATGTACGTAATGACTCTACATCATTAGTAATGCGAGTTACCCAATTCCCAATTGGCAACTTATAAAATTCATCATGTGGTTTATTAAGAATCTTTTGGAATATAATACTACGAATATTATAGATAATTTTTTGACCAAAACTTTTTAAAAAGTAATTCTCTACAAAGATAAATAATACACTACCAATTATAGTAAAGCCATACATTAAAGCATAGTATTCAATAACAGCGATATCATTAGTGGCAAATCCAAGATCGATAACTTGCTTAGTTAAATATGGGCGTAAAAGTAATAGTACTAAATTTCCTGCGAGCGCAACAGTTGCTAAAAATAGAATACCTAAATAAGGCTTAATGTAGGCAGTTATATAGAAGAATAGAGCCCAGTCATTTCTTAGATCACGCTTCTTCATGATGGTCTCCTCCATTCTGCGCTTCATATAAGGTACGGTATAAACCATTGTTAGCTAATAATTCCTCATGAGTACCTTCTTCTACGATACGCCCCTCATCAAATACTAGTATTTTATCTGCTTTCTCTACAACCTCTAGTCGTTGTGAAATACATAGAATCGTCTGATCTTTTACATTATGTAATGAATTTAATATTGTTGTAACTGTTACTGCATCTAAAGCGGAAAAACAATCATCTAGCAATACATATGGCGCATTTTTATAAAAGCCGCGAGCCATATTGATTCGCTGTTTCTGTCCACCTGATAAATCATGACCTTCTTCAGCAAGCTCATGTAAATCATCGTTTAACAAATCGCCTAAATCTCTATATAAGTCTGCCTTTTGTGCTGCCAACTCTACAGTTTCATGCATGGATAAATCTTTACCAAATTTAATATTATCAGCAATGGTCGTACTTAATAGGTAAGATTGTGTCGGCACATAAGCAATTGAGTTTCTAAGCTTTGATAAAGAAACAGTAGCTAAATCTTGACTGCCAAAATAAATAGATTTTTCCGGACACTCTTGTAATCCAATAAGCAATTTAAACAATGTACTTTTGCCAGAACCGGGTTTACCAACTAAACCAATAAATGAACCTTTTGGTATTGTCGTTGTCAACTGAGATAATGCATGCCCTTTAGAGTTTTCATAAGTAAAATCTAAGTATCGAATATGAATATCCTCAAGCGGCAGTACTTCATCGGTATCATCTATTGTTTCTGTAGGCAAATGTAAGAAATCCATAATACGATCTAAAGAAGCAAGACCTTTTTGTACAATAGAAATAAGGCCACCAAACCCTATTAAAGGTCCCACAATTAACATTATGAATGAATTAATAGTAACAAATTCGCCTATAGTCATTTTGCCTTCTACAGCTAAATGTCCACAAATAAAAATACTAATACTGATACAAATAAAGGGTGCAATTCTTGTCAACGGTGTTAATATTGCATCTAGTAGTGCAACATCCATATTCTTCTTATAATTAAGTTTATTTATTTTTTCAAAAGAATTAGAGATAATGCTTTCACGATTAAAAGCGCGAATAACATCCATCCCTTGAAATAACTCTTGTCCAAACTCTGTTAAATCGCTATAAGTAGCTTGTGCACTACGTTGTTTAATACGTAGCTTTCTGCCTAGTACAAATATAGCCACAATAATTAAGAATACAGGTGTCATAATTTTAAAAGCTAATACAGTATTAATCTTTTGAATTAAAATTATGGAGCCCACAATGGAATAGAAAATAATATCCACTATAATCATTACACCTAGACCAAGGGCAACACGTAGCGATGTTACATCGTTAGTCATGAGCGCCATAACCTTACCAGGTCCATTAGCCTCATAGTACGTTGTTTTTACTTGTAATGCTTTACTACACAAAATCTCACGAAAAAGATACTCCATGCGACGAATAGATCCTAATAGAGTTCTACGTGAGATAACTTTTAAAATAGTGATAATAATAAACAATAAAATGAAATAAAAAATATAAGTGACTAACCCTTCCTTATTATTGCTCAATGTATCTATAGCATTACCAATAAATTGAGGGACAAATAAAAAAGCCACATCAATTGCCATCAACATAGTTAAGCCAATGGCATAGATCCAGCCTTCACGCCGGAAAAACTGCATAAATAAATCTATTGGTTTCATAGGTCCTCTCTAACATATCCTATTAAGTCTAATCAAAATCATTGCCTATATAATTACTAGTATCATTATATTGTAAATGAATTTAAATCAATACTGTAAAAGCTAAATCAACAAATTTTATTACGTTAACTTTTCTCTTTATAGTATACACATTTTTTATGATACATTAATACACCTATACGTATAACAGTTAGATTAAATATTTTATTACAGTAGTAGTTCTATTTCATCAATATTAATATTAGTTAAATGGCCTCTTTAAATTTTTACAGTAATCAATCGTAACGATCTTTTTAATTAATACTATATCGAATTTTTTAGTTTACTTATGGTAATGTAAATGTTATACTATGCATATAAAGAAATTATATTTTACATAATTAGAATTAAAACTCTTAGGAGGAATACAACATGGAAAAACGTACTGGCGTAGTAACATTTGCAGGTGGCCCTATCACATTAGTTGGCCCAGAAATTAAAGTAGGTCAACAAGCTCCAGACTTCACTGTATTGAGCAATGACTTGCAAGCTAAAACTTTAAAAGACTTCGAAGGTAAAGTAAAAGTTATCTCCGTTGTTCCTTCCCTTGATACAGGTGTTTGTGATGCTCAAACTCGTTGGTTCAACCAAGATGCAACAGCACTTTCCGAAGATGTAGTCGTATTGACAATTTCTATGGACTTACCATTCGCTCAAAAACGTTGGTGTGGTGCTGCAGGCGTAGATAAAGTTATTACTTTGTCTGACCACAAAGATGCTTCCTTCGGTGAAAACTATGGTTTCTTGATTGAAGAGCTTCGTCTTTTAACTCGTGGCGTTGTAGTAATCAACAAAGATAACAAAGTAACTTATGTTGAATATGTACCTGAAGTAACTCAAGCAGTTAACTTCGATGCTGCATTAGAAGCCATTAAAGCTGATATCTAATCTTAAGATTTTTGCTAATAGCTTAATATAAAGGTAAAAAGACCGTACAGTGTACGGTCTTTTTATATGTCCTATAGTAATTTATTATATTAATTGGAGTATGTATGTGGATTCGTATTTCTCAGCTTATATTAACCATTAAAAATATTGCACTTATTGGTGTTGGCATTGGTTTATGCATTGCTTTAATCAATAGTCTAGTAAATTTTGGTTTTATTGCATGGGCCAATATTCAAGGCTATAGTACTTATCCTTTATTGATTGAAGAGATAATTACCTTCTTTCTTTACTTTGAATTTATTGCACTCATAATTAAGTACTTTAAGAATAATTTCCATTTTCCTCTTGATTTCTTCTTATATATTGGTATTACCGCCATTGTTCGTTTACTAATTATCGATCATGAATCAGCTTTAAATATGTTATTATGGTCTATTTCCATTTTAGTTCTAGTTTGTTGTTTAGTACTAGTAGAAAAATTTCTTAATAACAAATCCTAATAGCATAAAAGAGACTCTACATATTAGTAGAGTCTCTTTTATTTTAAAACTTTTACGTTTTAACACTATCAACTAGCATCTTAGAAGATATTTTTAGCGTAGTTAGCGTACTTAGCTTCTAATTCTTCCATTTTATCATTCATTTCGATTTGTAATTGGGATGCTAAATCATATTCCCCATCATTAAGTGCATCAATTAAACGAGTGAATAAGGATTTACGATCATCACTATCTTTCGCAAGGTAGAAACGTAAGTCATTAACTTCTGCAAAGCGTTTATCATCTACACTATTTCGGCTGTCAGTATGAATTGCAACCATGCTACGAACTGTATCCAAATTGTTTGGGATTAAGCGGTTAGCCAATACTAGTTTCCAGCGTTTAAGAATGGACGCAATAAAAGAGTCCATTAAATCTTTAGCAAATGCATTGCCTTGAGCCAATGTTTCTACTAATTCAGGATTATTTTGGTAACCCTTTATATTTTCCCATACAGTAGCTGGAGCAACACCAAACATTTGATTACGTTCTTCTTGTGTGAAATCATCAAACACATCTTTTTCAGTACGGTATGCACGATTTGTAGCAAGATAATCAGATGTTTCACCTACTTCTTTGGAAAGCTCTGCTTCCAATTGAGCTTGTGTTTTACCAGATGTAATGGCATATTTCATACCATCAAATGCAGAGATAAAGATCAATGCTAAAGCAGTATATGTATTAGTGTAAGGATTTGGAGAACGCAATTCATAACGTGTCGCCATAGGATTATCGATATCTCGAATTAAACCGCAAAGGATTGTACGGTTACGGCTAGGTTCAGATGGATCAGTACCTAAAGATGTAACAATACATACTGGCGCTTCAAACCCAGGTTTTAAACGGTTTAAAGAATCTGTTGTAGAGCTGATGAATGGATTAATGGCTTCATAGTGTTTTAAAAGTCCCATAATTGCACCAATGCCTAAAGAGCTAGCAGATTCTTTACGCATATCTTCTGGGCTAAATAAGTTAACAACTTTACCAGATTTTAATTTAGCCATAACACCAAAATGAGTATGTTCACCAGAACCAGCTACACCAATTATTGGTTTTGCATTAAATGTTACATCAAGACCATTTTCACGGAATACTTCACGAACAATGATACGAGCTTGTAATTCATTATCTGCTGTTTGTAATGGATTATTTGAGAATTTCCAGTCGATTTCTAATTGTTCTAATACAACGGCTTCATGACCATCTTCATCAAGTTTAGCTTTAACGCCACCTACTTCTTTATGACCCATTTCAGCAACCATACCATATCTATCAAGACGTTCAACAGCTTGTTCTAATGCAGTGCGAACTGTACCATGAGTACGTTGCCAGTATTGTTCTTGTAATTTTTGGGATACGGATAATTCTTTTTTGGTAACTGTTCTAGATGGAGTTTTTACCCAGAATTCTAGTTCTGTTGCAGATGTGAAAATGATATCTACAACTTCATCAGCTTTCACATGCGGCATACCAGGTAAACCATGTTCTTTAATCAAAGCCAATAATTCAGCACGTACATAGTCGCAGCTGCGTTTTAAAATAGAACGAGAATCTACATAGCGATAGTTATGCATCAAGAATGCAGGAATACGAAGTGTACCAGTTGGTAATCCTGTAACAGGATCAATATTTTCGTAGTTGTAATCAACAAACCAGTTTACACTTGGATCGCCCCACATATCTACACGAGCATTATTTAATGTAGCAATATTTGTAAGTACTACAGAGGAACCATCTGTTTGAACAGCACGACCTTCAAAGAAAGATTCGTAGTCATCGAAGAATGCTGACATAGGAATCTTTTCATCAGTATCATTACCTGCTAAGTCAATACCTACAAGAGATACGAACTTGATTTCAGGATGTTGTTCTAATAATGCAAGAACGCCTTCTTTCCCATATTGACCCGCCGGAATGTAATATAATAATTCGTTAGTTGTCGACATATTTGTTCCTCCTAAAAGAAAAAGACTCCAACAAATAAATATATAAATCTATATATCTAAAGTGGAGTCTTCGTTGACCAATTATTTTATTGAGTTCATATTATCATATGTTGAAAATATATGTCAATAACTTTCTATAGAATTTCATTATTCTTTTAAAGTTACATCTAACACATCCAATACTATCAACTTTAATCAATAACTGTATATAGAATGGTCGTTGATATCACTATATATTATCCAAGTAATTCTTTAACAATATTATTGACAACCTTACCATCTGCACGCCCTTTTGTTTTTGGCATTACATGTTTCATAACATTGCCCATATTTACGTTATCACCACATGCAGCAATGGCTTCTTGTACAATTGTACGAATTTCATCTTCTTTCAATTGCTCTGGTAAGTATTTTTGCAATACAGCCATTTCTTCTTTTACATGACTAATTAAGTCCTCACGTCCCGCTTTTTCAAATTCTGTTAAGGAATCTTGACGAGTTTTCATTTCTTTAGCTAAAATGCCAAGAATGCCAGCATCATCTAGCTCAATTTTGTCATTGATTTCTGTATTTTTTATGGCACTATTGACCATACGAATTACAGATAACGCTGTTTTACCTTCTTCACGAGCTTTCATAGCTGCTTTCATATCTTCCTTTAATTGATCTTTTAAACTCATATTTCCTCCTTATGTATATAATAAAGAAACCCTAATTCTGGATTTCATAAAGCCATGAAAAGGCAGAATTAGGGTAATCATCTTATGCTCTGAATTTGCGTTTTCTTGCTGCTTCAGATTTTTTCTTTCTTTTTACGCTTGGTTTTTCATAGTGTTCGCGTTTTCTTACTTCAGACAAAACACCCGCTTTTTGGCAGGAGCGTTTGAATCGACGAAGAGCACTTTCAAGCGTTTCGTTTTTACCGACTTTGATTTCAGACATCTATATCCCTCCCTCCAAAAATAATCTCGGGAAGTGCTGATAATTTACATACGCACATATAATATTATATGTATAGGTATAGATGTTGTCAATATTTTCAAGTATATTTTATAGGTTTTTTAATGAGTATTATAAAAAGAATGCATAATACTCAAAATTAGGCTTCTGGCCAGCCCATCTCTTCTCCACCTAAAAGGTGTGCATGCATATGGAATACAGTTTGGCCTGCTTTTTCACCAGTATTAAAAATTAAACGATATCCATCTTTAGAGATACCAAGCTCTTTTGCTACATCACGAACAAATGGCAGTAACCCTTCAACATAATCTGCATTCTTTTCATTAAGATGTGCAATATTAGACACGTGATTTTTAGGTACGATTAATACATGAACTTTTTTTACAGGTTGAATATCATAAAAAGCATAGAATTTATCATTTTCTAACACTTTTTTAGACGGAATTTCACCATTGATAATTTTGCAAAAAATGCAGTCACTCATAATCTAACTCCTTACTCAATAATTAAATAATTATCTTCTAAACCTACAACAGTTCCACCAACGAGATCACCAATTTTACGTGTCCCATCAGACTTAACTTTACCATTTATATATTCATTTGTTAAGCCCATATAGTATCCATTCTCTTCCTTTTCGATGAGAATCTCACCAGGCTTACCAATGCGAGATTTTGCGTATCGTTCATAACCAGATTGGCTAAGGCCATTTAAAAGTGCTACACGAGTCTTCTTAACAGCTTCTGGTACTTGATCCGCCATGGTGGCTGCAGGTGTACCCTCACGAATGGAGTATGGGAAGGCATGAATGTGCGTAAATCCAATTTCACGTACTGTATTCAATGTTTCTTCGAAGTCTTCATCAGTTTCTTGAGGGAAACCAGCAATAATATCAGTTGTAATTGATAAATCTTTAATACGAGAACGTAAACTTGTAATTAAATCTTTATATTCTTGTAATGTATAATGGCGTTTCATCAACTTTAATACATGATCAGAACCAGCTTGTAATGGTAAATGTAAATGAGGACAAACACGTTTATTGGTAGCCATTAATTCTACTAACTCATCAGAAACCTCTACGGATTCAATGGACCCGAAACGAATGCGGTATAAATTAGGAATCTCTAATAAAGCTTTTACCACATCAGCTAATGTTGGACGACCTGGTAATTCGACACCGTAATTACCCAAATGTATACCAGTTAATACGATTTCATGGAATCCATGATCTACTAAACGTTTTGCCTCTTGTACAATATCATCAACTTTACGAGATTTTAATTTTCCTCGAGTATAAGGAATGATACAAAAGGCGCAATAGTTATTACAACCTTCTTGAATTTTCATGAACGCACGAGCTTTGTCAGATTCATTACCATATAACGGCATTTCCTCGAAGTTAGATTCCTTCATGATATCCCGAACAGCATTAATTTGTCGTTCTGTAGATTCTAATTGCTCTACTAATTCAACAATTTTAGAGCGATTATTTGTACCAATAACGAGATTAACACCATCTATAGCGGCAATCGCATCTGGATCAAGCTGAGCATAACAACCAGTTACAATAACATAGGCATCTTCATTTTGACGCTTTGCCTTGCGGATTAATTGACGGGATTTCTTTTCCCCCATATTCGTTACAGAACAGGTATTAATTACATATATATCAGCTTTTTCATCGAAGTCTACCGCTTCGTAATTATTTTGTAAAAATAAACCTTTCATGGCATCTGTATCATATTGGTTTACGCGACACCCTAAGGTTGTAAAAGCAACGGTTTTCATTGCACCTCTCTATTCTTATTTAATTTATAATTCTAATTCATATCGAATCATCGCTAACGATCCAATAGCAGCAGTTTCAGCCCGTAAAATTGTATTTCCCAGCGATACTGATTTTCCACCATATTTTATAATAGCATTGATTTCCTTCTCTTGATAGCCCCCTTCAGGACCTATACAAATTAAAACATCAGTTACAGACTTATCGGAATGTAAAGTTTTAAGTACATCTTTGATAGTCTGACCTGCTTCATTTTCATAGGCTACCAATTTCAACGCCTCAGATTCAATGTCTAATGCTTGTAAAAGCGTCTCTCCTACTACGAGTGTAGGCAAGTGATTTCGTCCACATTGTTGAGCTGCTTCTAGCATTATTTTTTCCCAACGATTTACTTTTGATTGAAGCTTTTTTTCATCATATTTAGCTACGCAGTTAACTGTCGGCACAAGATAAATTGTATCCACATTTAACTCCGTCGCCTTTTGTAGGACCCACTCTAGTTTTTCACCTTTTAATAAGGATTGAACCAGGATAGTACGATAAGATGCTACATTTCCTTCTACATATTCAATCAGTTTTGCTTGCGCTTTACCGTCTACTTCTGCTGTAATTTGAAATATACCACAACGATTGTCGCTGCCGGTTACAGTTATAGGCTTCTCCATATTATGGCGAAATACATGTAGTACATGATGGGTCACATCTTTTGGTAATTCTATTATTTCATCTAATGGTGTAGGAATAAAAATCTTTTTCATCGTTTTTCTAGCGCAAACGTATGCCAAGGCCCTTCAACGCGCTCCTCAATAATATGCCAATGAGCCTCAATATATGGCATGATTTCATCATAACGATCATCAATAATGCCACTAATAATCAAAATGCCCCTATCATCCAGTTTCTTACCAATTTGAGGTAATAGTATTTTAAGGGGATCCACTGTTAGATTAGCTAAAATTAATTGGGCAGTACCATTGAAATCACTATCCAAATTACCACAAATGATTTCAGCAGATACATGATTATTCTCACAGTTAATTCTAGCTTGATTTGCAGCATACTCTTCTATATCTATACCAACTAAATTTTTAATACCTAAATGGGCTGCTACTAATAAAAGAATACCTGTGCCAGTACCAATATCCAAACAAGTAACTGTATCAAGATCCATAGATTTACTATAGGATTTTAATAACTCTGCACAAGTCCGTGTTGTCTCATGAGCCCCGGTACCAAAGGAAATATCTGAATCGATTTCAATAATAATTTTATTATCTACATTATTGTATTCCTGCCATGCTGGTTTAATGACTAAGTTAGGTAAAATTTCTGTAGGTTCAATATACTGTTGCCAAGAGTTTAACCAAGTTGACTCATCAAGAATATGTGTATCTATCGATATAATTCCAATATTTGCTTCTGTAAGACGTTTTTTCAAATCAGACTTAATCATATCGGCATCTAGTGATGGATCACTGTACATAGACAATTTTATTAAATTAGGCTGATTTTCAACATCTTCTTCTATAATTCCATTGTCTGCATAATCGTCAAAAAGAGTAGTCACCTCATCGGTGGCTACTCTTTCACAGACAATGGATACTTCTATCCATTGCATATATGCTCCTTTATAGGGAATGTGATGGAACAAACCATTCCTTCACATGAGCTGTTCATTTCGTTAAACAGTCCTTGATTTTTTCAAAGAGACTTTTGCTCACTTGTAAGTTATTTACATCTTCATTACTTTCATTTGCAAAGCGTAACAATAGCTCACGTTGAGTGTCTGTCAACTTCTTAGGCGTTTGGACGGTTACCACAATGTGTTGGTCACCCCTTTGGTTAGGGTTACGCAAATATGGTATACCTTTGCCCTTTACGCGGAATGCCGTTCCCGTTTGAGTACCTTCCGGAATCTTTAACTCTACTTTACCATCTAAGGTGTTAACTTGTATAGTCGCACCAAGAGCAGCTTGAGCAAAGCTAATATTTACACGGCTAATAACGTCATTACCATTTCGTTCAAATTCCTTATGCGGACGAACAAAGATATATACATAAAGGTCCCCTTTAGGGCCGCCTAAAATACCAGGTTCCCCTTCATTAGCTACACGTAAGCGAGATCCGCTATCTACACCAGCTGGAATCTTAATGGAAATCTTCCGTTTTGCCAACATTTCGCCAGTACCACGACACTTTGAGCAAGGTTTTTCAATGCTTTTACCCGTACCATGACAGCGAGAACAAGTGCGAACGGACTGCATACGTCCAAATGGAGTATTTTGAATAACCGCTTCTTGACCAGAACCATGACAGTTTGGACAAGTATCGACACGAGAGCCTGGTTCACCACCAGTACCATGACAGTGATCACATTCTTCATGACGATGCACTTCAATTTCCATAGATTTACCAAAGGCTGCATCTTCAAAGGAAATATCGATATCTTCACGCAAATCATTGCCTTTTTGAGGGCCTTGTTGGCGTCCACCACCAAACATGCCACCAAAAATGTCGCCAAAGATATCACCAAAGCCTCCAGTTTGACCACCGAAACCGCCGAAGCCACCTTGGAAACCACCAGCACCAGCGCCGCCGCCTTGTTTGAAGGCGTCATGGCCGAATTGGTCATATTGAGCTTTTTTAGTTTCATCAGACAAGACTTCGTAAGCTTCGTTAGCTTCTTTAAACTTTGCTTCCGCTTCCTTTGGATTGTCTTTATTTACATCTGGGTGGTATTGGCGGGCCTTTTTACGGAAGGCTTTTTTGATTTCATCTTGAGAGGCATTTTTACTAACCCCTAGGATGTCATAATAATCACGTGCCATTCGTTACCAACCCTTCTTATTTCTTGTCGTCATCCACTACTGTGTAATCAGCATCAACTACATTGTCATCAGATTTAGTTTGTTGTTGACCTTGATCTGTAGCACCAGCTGCTTGTTGAGCTTGTTGAGCTGCTGCATACATTTGTTCTGCTAATTTATGTAATGGTTGTTCCAAAGCTTCACTATCTTTTTTGATGTCTTCGATATTGCTAGCTTCGATAGATTTTTTCAATTTATCTTTCGCTTCTTCTACTTCTTTCATCAAAGCAGCATCGCCTTTACCTTCAAGGTCTTTCAATGCTTTCTCAGCTTGATATACTAAGGAGTCCGCATTATTTTTAATGTCTAATTCTTCTTTTCTAGCTTTATCTTCCGCTGCATGAGCTTCAGCTTCTTTAACCATGCGGTCGATTTCTTCTTCTTTCAAGCCGCTAGAAGAAGTAATGGTAATTTTTTGTTCTTTTTGAGTCCCCAAATCTTTAGCTTTTACATGTACGATACCATTAGCATCGATGTCGAATGTTACTTCGATTTGAGGAACCCCACGAGGAGCAGCTGGGATACCATCCAAGTTGAAACGACCCAATGTTTTATTATCTGCTGCGAATTCACGTTCACCTTGTAATACATGGATATCTACAGATGGTTGGTTATCTGCGGCAGTAGAGAATACTTGAGATTTAGATGTAGGGATTGTAGTGTTACGATCGATAATACGTGTGAATACGCCACCCATTGTTTCGATACCAAGGGACAATGGCGTTACGTCAAGTAACAATACGTCTTTAACTTCACCTACTAATACGCCACCTTGAATAGCAGCACCAATAGCTACACATTCATCAGGGTTAACATTTTTAGTTGGTTCTTTACCCAATACTTTTTTGATTGCTTCTTGTACAGCTGGAATACGGCTAGAACCACCAACTAACAATACTTTATCGATATCGGATGCAGATAAACCAGCATCGCTCATAGCCTTACGAGTAGGTTCAATAGTTGCTTGTACTAAGTCAGCAGTTAATTCTTCAAATTTAGCACGAGTTAATGTTACATCCAAGTGTTTAGGGCCTGTAGCATCAGCTGTAATAAATGGTAAGTTGATATTTGTGCTAGCTACACCAGACAACTCAATTTTTGCTTTTTCAGCAGCTTCTTTTAAACGTTGATCAGCTAATTTATCATTGGACAAATCGATACCAGTTTCTTTTTTGAATTCTTCGATAAGGTAGTTCATAATACGTTGGTCGAAGTCATCCCCACCAAGGTGGTTATTACCAGATGTTGCTAATACTTCAAATACGCCATCGCCAAGTTCAAGGATAGATACGTCGAATGTACCACCACCAAGGTCAAATACAAGAACTTTACCGTCTTCATCTTTATCTACACCATATGCAAGAGCAGCTGCTGTAGGTTCGTTGATGATACGAAGTACTTCAAGACCTGCAATGGCGCCAGCGTCTTTTGTAGCTTGACGTTGAGCATCTGTAAAGTATGCAGGAACTGTAATAACAGCTTGTTTTACAGGTTCGCCCAAGTAAGCTTCTGCGTCAGCTTTAATTTTTTGAAGAATCATTGCAGAAATTTCTTGAGGAGTATAAGATTTACCTTCTACAGTTACTTTGTAGTCTGTACCCATGTGACGTTTAATAGAAATGATTGTATTTTCTGGGTTGGATACAGCTTGACGTTTAGCCAATTGACCAACTAAACGTTCTCCATTTTTTGCGAATCCAACAACGGAAGGAGTTGTACGTGCACCTTCTTGATTTGTAATAACCGTAGGTTCGCCGCCTTCCATAACAGCAACACAAGAGTTTGTTGTCCCTAAATCAATACCAATTACCTTTGCCATAATATATACCTCCTAAAACTTTATAATCTATTCAACAACTTTTACCATTGCTGGACGTATACAACGACCATCAACAGTATAGCCAGTTTGCAATACTTCACACACCGTATCGGATTCATATTCATCTGACGGTACACGCATAATCGCTTGATGGAAATTTGGATCAAATGGTTGCCCCACAGCCTCAATAACCGCTAAACCATGTTTAGATAACATAGCCATCAAATTTTGATGAATCATAATGAATCCATCGAGGAATACTTTTGCTTCCCCCTCTGCAGGACTTTGAACAGCCCGTTCAAAGTTATCCAAGACAGGAAGAAGGTCTGTTAATACATCCCCTTTTACATATCCTGCAAGTTGCTCTTTTTCCTGATTAGTACGTCGTTTGAAGTTTTCAAAGTCCGCTTGTAACCGTTTATAGCGATTATCAAAGTCGGCTTTAAGTTCTTCTAACACTTGAGCAGCATCAGCCACAGCTTCTTCATTTTTTTCAACAGTTGGTTCCTCTACATTCGTAGTATCCTCTGTTTCCTCCACTGTTTCTTGTTTAATGTCTTGTTCTTCAGCCATTATATGCCCTTTCTGTTTTGTTCTTTTACCATAGTTTCCATTATATGTTTCATATGGGACAACATGCCGATGATACGTCCGTATTCCATCCGCGTTGGACCAAGAATAGCAAGAGTTCCAATAGGCTGATCTTGATTCGTAAAATCAGCTTGTACCACACTCACTGAATGTAGCGCTTCAGTTTCATTCTCAATACCAATCTTGACCTTAACAGGTGTTGGAGAATCATCTTTTAATAGCTGTCCTAATTGATTTTGTTCTTCCACTAAGGAAAGCAAGGGTTGTACCTTCTCAACAGACTTAAACTCTGGTTGATTTAACAACTCTGTGGTACCTACCGAATAGAACAACTTACGTTTATTAATAGCTCGTAATAATGTCTCCGAAAGGATTAATAAAATTCCCTGTGGTCCTTCCATATGGACCAATATAGATCCTAAAGCCTCAGCCGTTACATGACCAATACTTACATTCTGTAGTGCATTGCTAAATTGTATGGCTAAACTCTGTAAAAGCTCTGGTGAAACGCTTTCACCAAAGTACATCAATTCATTATCGAGTGCTCCTGTTTCAGTAATAACTACCATAATGGCTTGATGACTATCTAGCGGTAATACATGAATGTATTTGATTAATGCTCTATCATGGGCTGGTGCTAAGAATAAACTCATGCTATGACTTACCTGTGAAAGTAGTTTAGCCATATTGAGAAAGAGTTCACTCGTTGATCCATTGGAACGTTTCCATAACATTTCAATTTTTTCAGCATCCTGTAATGGAACAGGTTGTCGACTCAGCATAGAATCAACATATAAGCGATAGCCCTTAGCTGAAGGAATACGTCCAGCCGATGTATGAGGTTGCTCTAAATAGCCTAATTCCTCTAAATCGGACATTTCGTTCCGCACCGTAGCAGGACTGATGCCAAGATCATAATTTTTAGCAATCGTTCGAGATCCTACAGGTTCTGCGGACTTAACATAGTCTTCAATTATGGCTCGCAAGATGCGCTGTTTTCTTTCATCCATAATGACACCTCTTGTTAGCACTCATAAACTTTGAGTGCTAATCGCATGTATAATATTATCATATTCAAAAAAAATGTCAAGCAGAAAAATCCTTAAAAAGTCAAATAATATCTATTTAGTCAAAAAGACAATTCAATATTTTTAATTAATTGGTCAAAAAATCAAAGTACAAAAATAAGAAAACACTTATACTATCTACATTTATGACATATCCCAAAATTTAAAGATTAGAATATGTTGGTCTAATAAAATTTCTATTATTAAAACCTGAAATAGTATAAGTGTTTATATTTGTAATAATTTTATTATAATTCTATTGTTAATGGACTCTTAGTTAGAATACTTTTTGGGCCCTGACTATTTACAGACTAAAACCATAAATCAATAAGTACTAGAAATATAATAATTTATAGTTCTACACCTTCTAATGGATTACCAAGTCGTTCTAACAATTGTCCCATACGTTCACGAGGTTCCCCATGTTCCGCATACCAATCAATCAAAATGTCTACAGCTTTTTTAGATTGCTCAATAGTTAGTTTTCTTGCTAAAATTTTTCCTGCTTCTGGTCTCATGCCTGTATTACCGCCAACAGCCAACATAAAACCTTGAGATGTACCAATAAAAGCAATATCTTTCACCATCGCATCAGGGCAGTTACGTCCACATCCACTGATGCCAATCTTGCACTTATGAGATGTTTTTCGGCCGTAGTGTTTTCTCTCTACATAATCAGCCAATTCTTTAGTTTCCATTTGTCCATTTTTACAATGGCCTTTACCTACACAGGCAATTAAGGAATTAACACCTCTATGAATAACAGTTGTCACGCCATCAGGCAATTCAGAAATTAGCTGTTCCTTATCATCTTTTTCAATACCTGTAATTTGTATACCTGTTACAACATGGCGAAAGGATCCGCCATATTTTTCAGCAAGTTCTATGCATGCTTTCATTTGATCTAAAGTAAATTCATTATGTAAACCGTGTAATATTACAGATGTCTTCATCGTTCCTCCTCAAATCTAGCATGCTTATTCATCATCATCCTATTTATACTAACATATTAGATTTTGAGAAACTGTGAGAAATTACTCACGAATAAATTGACTAAATACATAGTTTCCATGCTTGGCACCTTCAGCGGTTAAATGATAACTTCCACTTTGATATTCTAATAGATCTTTACTAACTAAATCCTCTAAAGTAGTACCAAATAAATTATGGACAGATACGCCAAATTTATCTTCAAATTTTCGCTCATCAAGGCCCCATTTAGTGCGAAGAGCTAAAAAGCAAAAATCCTCTTGAGCTCGCTCTAAAGTAATCGTCTCCGTATCAATAGTAGGCATAATATATCTGTCAACGGATTGTATATAGGGCATTACATTACGATTATTACTACGGCGTACTCCGTCATAGAAGGAATGAGCACCAGCACCAAAGCCTAAATAATCTACATAGTGCCAATATTTTAAATTATGACGGCTATAGGAATTAGTCTTGGCGAAATTTGAAATCTCATATCGTTCAAAGCCTAAAGCTTTTAATCCGTCCATCATCATGTCATACATGAATTCATCAATGGTTTCACTAGGAATAGAAATAAGGTTCTTTTGTACTAAATGATATAGATACGTTCCTACCTCAACTTGAAGTCCATACGTTGAAATATGATTAATCGGTAAGTCTTTTACAATATCTAAATTATATTGAATATCCTCTAATGTTTGTCGTGGCAAACCATAAATCAAATCAATATTGATATCAGTAAAGCCCGCCTCTTTAGCATCATAAACGGCTTGTTTTGCCTGTTCTCCGTTGTGACTACGATGAAGCATGGTAAGCAACTTATCGTCAAATGTTTGAACACCAAAGCTAATACGATTAAAACCAAGTTTAACTAATTTCGTTAAGTAATGTAAATTTACTTCCCCAGGATTCGATTCAATAGTCATATGACAATCGTCAGTAATTGTAAAAGTATTTTTAATTTTATCAAGAATCATCTGTAATTGTTGAATCGATAATTCTGTAGGCGTACCTCCACCAAAATAAATTGTATCAATAGCTTTAGATGTAGACTCTGGATGTTCAGAGACCCATAAATCGATTTCTTGAACTAAAGCATATACATAGGTTTCGTAATAATCTTGTAAATTTTGATAAGCAGGAAAATCACAATACATACATTTCTGTTTACAAAAAGGGATATGGACATATAGCCCCATATCCCTTTTTGTAGACAGATTCAGAATATCAGAATCTGTTTTCATTTTATTAGTCCTCAACCTTGAGAATCGCCATGAATGCTTCTTGCGGAATCTCTACGGAACCGACGGACTTCATGCGTTTCTTACCGGCTTTTTGTTTTTCAAGTAATTTACGCTTACGAGAAATATCACCACCGTAACATTTTGCCAAAACGTCCTTACGCCAAGCTTTTACAGTTTCACGAGCCACAATTTTTGTACCTACCGCCGCTTGAATTGGAATTTCAAACATTTGACGAGGAATCAATTCTTTCAATTTCTCAGCTAATGCACGACCACGTGTAGCTGCACGGTCCTTGTGTACAATAATGGACAATGCATCTACAGGATCACCATTTAAGAGAATATCCATCTTAACCATTGGAGATTGTTTATATCCAATCAATTCGTAGTCAAGAGATGCATACCCCTTTGTAGCAGATTTTAATTTATCAAAGTAATCATAAATGATTTCACTCAATGGCAAGTGATAAACGACAGATACGCGTGTTTCATCCAAATATTCCATAGATTGATATTCACCGCGTTTATCTTGAGATAATTCCATGATAGTACCAACAAAATCTTTAGGTACAATTGTAGTCGCCTTTACATAAGGCTCTTCAATGTAATCAATTTCTGTTGGAGGTGGTAATTTAGCTGGATTATCGACTTCGAGCATTTCCCCATTTGTTTTGTACACTTTGTAATTTACCGATGGAGCCGTCGTAATAAGCGTCAAGTTATATTCACGTTCTAAACGTTCTTGAATTACGTCCATATGCAAAAGGCCGAGAAACCCACAACGGAAACCAAAGCCCAATGCCAATGATGTTTCTGCTTCATATTCTAAGGCAGCATCATTAAGCTGTAACTTTTCTAATGCATCTCGAAGGTTTTCATAGTCTTTAGACTCTGTTGGGTAAAGGCCACAGTACACCATAGATACAGCCTTACGATAACCAGGCAATGGCTCAGTTGCAGGATTATTAGCTAATGTTACAGTATCGCCTACATAGCAATCTTTTACATTTTTGATGCTAGCTGCAATACAACCTACTGAGCCACATTGTAATTCTTGCACAGGTACAAGATTGGGAGTAAAAATACCGAGTTCTGTAACATCAAAGTCCTTTTTATCATGCATCATGCGAATTGTATCTTTTGCTTTTATAGACCCTTCTTTTACGCGGACATAAGCAATAGCACCTTTATACGCGTCAAAACGGCTATCAAAAATCAAAGCTCTTGTTGGCTCATCAGATTTATCTGGTGGTGCAGGAACTTTATTTACAATAGCTTCTAAAATATCAGGAATACCGATACCTGATTTGGCAGAGCATAATACAGCATCAGATGCGTCTAAACCAATAATATCTTCAATTTCTTGTTTAACGCGATCAGGATCTGCTGACGGCAAATCAATCTTGTTAATAACAGGAATGATTTCAAGATCATGTTCTAAAGCGAGATATACATTTGCCAACGTTTGTGCTTCCACACCTTGTGCAGCATCGACTACGAGTAATGCCCCTTCACAGGCTGCAAGAGAACGAGATACTTCATAGCTGAAATCGACGTGGCCTGGAGTATCGATGAGATTCAAAATATATTCTTCACCGTCTTGCGCTTTATACAAAATACGAACAGATTGCGCTTTAATAGTAATGCCGCGTTCACGTTCAAGGTCCATGGAGTCCAAAACTTGAGCCTCCATTTCACGTTTTTGTAATGTACCAGTATATTCAATTAATCTATCAGCGATGGTTGATTTACCATGGTCGATATGAGCTATAATACAGAAGTTTCGAATCTTTTTCGTTGACATACTATGTAAACAAGTTCAAAGAACTTGCATTCTCCTTTCTAACATACGCGATCGATAACAGCACCTCCCAATAATTGAGTGCCATTATAAAAGGCTACAGACTGACCTGGGGTAATAGCCCGTTGTGGTTCTTCAAAAATAACCTCCATTGTATCGTCATCTAAAATACGTGCTGTGCAAGGAGAAGGGTTAGCTGCATAGCGAATTTTTCCTTCTGCCTTCAATTCCTTATGAATTGTATCATCTAAGAAGTTATAGAACTTACAAATCATACGATTTGTAAAGAGACGTTCATTAGGACCCACGATGACCTCATTACGATCCCCATTAAATCCAATAACATATAAAGGGTGTTTATAAGCAATACCAAGGCCTTTACGTTGACCAATCGTATAATTAAATAAGCCGTTGTGCTTACCTAATACCTCACCATCTTCGGTAACGATATTACCAGACTCTGGCTTACCCTTCATTTCTTCTACCACTAGCTTTTGATAATTCCCATGAGGCAAGAAACAAATATCTACACTATCTGGTTTTTTAGCGACTGGCAAATCATATTCAGCAGCTAATTTACGTGTTTCAGTCTTACATTGACCACCTAATGGGAACATAAGATGACTCAAAATACGTTGGTTCATATTGTACATAACATAACTTTGGTCTTTTGTAGGATCAACACCTTTATGTAACTCATATAGACCTGTTTTTTCATTATAATTTACTTGTGCATAATGACCAGTTACCATATGTGTGGCACCTAATTCAAGAGCACGATTGAGCATCAAGTCAAACTTGATGTTCTTGTTACAAAATACACAAGGATTTGGCGTACGACCATAGGCATATTCTTTTACAAAGTAATCTACTACGTTTTCGTAGAATACATCACGAGCATCGATAACATGATGCTCGATACCAAGAAAATCACACATCTTCTTAGCATCAGTTACGGCAAGAGGCACCTCATCATAGGGCGTACCACTCACCCATAACCATAGGGTAATACCAAATACTTTATAGCCTTGTTTTAATAGCATTGCAGCAGTTAAAGAACTGTCTACGCCGCCACTCATAGCTACAGCGATAACTTTTTCCATACTTTCTCCTTTTAATGATCTCTTGATCATAAAACTAATCAGGGTGAAAGCCTGACGTGTAAAACACTAGTTCGGTGTAAAAGTCCGAGTAGTATTGCTATAAAATTATAGCAACTTATATTATAGCCTAGAAATAGGTATATTGAAAAGATTTGAAATAAAAAGAATCCCTTTCACAAAAGAAAGAGATTCTAAACATTATCTATGTTTTAATAGTTCTTCAGCAGCTCCTAAAATACCAAGCATGGAATGTTCAAATACTAGGCCACCCTGCATGAAAATTGTATATGGTGGACGTATAGGACCATCGGCACTGAGTTCAATAGAGGAACCTTGTACAAAGGTACCACCAGCCATGATGATTTTATCTTCGTACCCAGGCATATCCCCAGGAATAGGATGTACGTGAGCATCTACAGGAGAATAGGCTTGCATACCTACACAGAAATGCTCCATTTCTTCCCCATTTTTCAGATTAATGGCTTGAATCAAGTCATAGCGATCAGCATTTACCTTAGGGAATACATCATAGCCTAGTAACTCACCTACAGCAGCCGTATATACAGCACCTTTAAGAGCTTGTAATACTACGTGAGGTGCCATAAATAAACCTTGGAAGAACAAGCGATAACCAGGAGCATATGAACCCATATGATCACCAAGTCCAGGAGCTGTCAATTGATATGCTGCATCCTCTACAAGGTTTTCTCTACCAACAATGTAACCACCAGTTGGTGCTAAACCGCCACCTGCATTTTTAATGAGAGAGCCAGCCATAATATCAGCACCAGCTTCTAATGGTTCTTGCAGCTCTGTAAATTCACCGTAACAATTATCTACGAAACAAATCGTTTTAGAATTTTTAGTTTTTACAGCATCTACAATAACCTTAATATCTGCAATAGATAAAGGTTCACGTGTGCTATAGCCTCGAGACCGTTGAATCACTACTACCCGCGTATTATCGTTAACAGCGTTAGCAATAGCTTCAACATCATAAGTATTATCTTTCAATGGTACCTCAGTATAGGTAAAACCTTTTTCTACTAAAGAACCACGTACTTCACGAGCGGCACCGATAACGGATTGCATCGTATCATAAGGAGCCCCTACGGCATAGATAAACTCTGTCCCTTTAGAGCCATTTCCCATCAAAGAAATTAATGTAGTAGCTAACGCATGTGTACCAGAAACAAAATGAGGACGAACGATAGCCTTTTCACCTTTAAATACATAGGCAAATACTTCATCTAATTTTTCACGCCCTACGTCGTTATATCCATAACCAGTAGTACCAGTGAAATGATAATCAGATACTTGGCATTCCTTAAAGGCTTCTAATACTTTTTTTGTATTGGCCAATGCAATAGGTTCAAATTTCTTAAATTCTGGTTCAGCCATTTCTAGGGCTTTACTGCGTATTTCTTCTAATGTCATGCTAATCCTTCTCTACGGATTAAATCCATAGCTTTATTAAATATAAAATCTTTAGATGTATTGCTATCAATATGTATCCATTCTATATATGGCATACGTTTATACCATGTAATTTGGCGCTTAGCAAAGTGACGTGTATTCTTCTTAATTAAGTCACGACACTCATCTAATGTTATATTGCCATTTATATAGTCTACAACCTCTTTATAGCCAATACCTTTAAAAGCTTGGCAATCTGGATTCACTCCAGATTTTATGAGTTGTTCCACCTCTTCAATTAAACCCACATCAAACATCATATCAACGCGTAAATTGATACGTTCATATAATTTATCACGATCTCTCATGAGACCGATGACAGGCCCTTTATAGGATACACCATCTTTTGTCTGATTTCGCAACGAATCTACATCACCATGATGCAATATCTCAATAGCTCGATACAAACGATGTTTGTCGCTATATTGTATCTCTATATTATGCTCTTTACCTAATGTGAAAGCATAGTCTCGTAAGCCTTCAATACCTTTTGTACTATAGAGCTCATCAAGTTCTGCTCGCAAATATTCGTCAGGTTTAACATCATTAAAGTTGTAGTTCTCCAATAATGATTGGACATACAGTCCTGTACCACCAGACAGAATAGGAAGAATATTTCTATCTTTTAATCTTGCAATTATTTCTTTAGCTTGATCTTGAAAAATAGATACCGAATATGAATCATTTGGTTCCAGTATATCGATGAGATGATGTTTCACCCGATTAAGTTCATCCACCGATGGTTTAGCGGTACCAATATTAAGTTGTTTATAAACCTGGTAAGCATCACCAGAAATAACCTCAGCATGTAGCTGTTCTGCTAAGTCCAAGGTAAGATCTGTTTTGCCTACCGCAGTAGGTCCAACGATGGTAATTAAGGGATTCACAATAACTCCTTCATATATACACCATAGCCTATGCGGCTATATTTTCCTCCTACCCATTGGTGAGGTGGATATTTCTGAAAGACAGAACTAAATGGTCGTTCTTTAATGATAACACCATAAGAGGCAACACGCATAGCTTCCTCCATAATTTTATCATCAATATGACTTTCCACAGTATGTCCACGAAGTGGTTTAAATTGAGGACTATCCTCTACAGGGACCTCAAACATGGGATCAAAATAAATAATATCTATACTTTCATCTGGTAGATTAGGTACATAGTTTTCAAAGATATCATAACTTACCTCAATACGACGTAATGCGTCCGTCACACTTTTCACATTATGCGAATAATGAGCTAAACCATAAGATGTGGCAAGCCATATAGGTAAAGAACCTTCTAGACCTTTTATTTTAGCCTGAGGAAAAGCATAGCTCACAACGATACTGTCACTACCAAGACCAATTGTACAATCAAGAAACGAAAATTCTTCTTTATCAGTTATTTCATTAGTATTTAGTATTGTCTGAACAGCATTAATTAAATGATCTCCTTCTCCACGTTGCAAACGTAGTATACGTAATTGAGCCATGGATAAATGAAAGCTATGTTGCTGATTATCAGGAAAATGAATAGTTAAGCCATTACCAGAAAGAACAACAATAAAATCACATGGATAAGCATTAAATAATGCTGGTATAGATAATTTTCCTCTTTTTATATAGGCCATATGCATAGAGGAAGCCAAAGCTTTGGCTTCCTCTTGAATGGCCTCATTAGATTTTTGAGCTGTAGTTAATATATTCATATTAAGACCGTAAGAATAATTTACCTAATTCATCAGGTGTAAATTTGATAATCGTAGGACGACCATGAGGACATACATATGGTTTTTCGGTACTAAATAAGTCCTCAATTAAGGTAGTCATTTGATACATATTTAAATTATGACCTGCCTTGATGGCCCCTCTACAAGATGCATAAGCTAACATTTCATGTCGTAATTGGGCCTTAGTAGGCTGTTGATGATCATGTAAGTAAGAGAATATATATTGGAGAATTTCAAATGCTTTTGACTCTACTAAATCTACTGGAGCCCCTACTAATTTTATCTTAGTAGGACCACCTAACTCTACATCAAAGCCAAGATCAAGTAATGTTTCTCGTTCTTCCTCTACCAAATTCATTTCATCATTTGTGGCCTCACTATACTGAGGAACCAAAATAGATTGCATAGGAATCGATTCAGAAGACTTACACAACTTATCATAACGCACACGCTCATGTGCAGCATGTTGATCTATGATATATAGATCATCACCTTTTTTAGCTAATATATAACAAGATGCAACTTGACCCATTGGTAAAAAGCCCGAGTTTTGAATTGTACGTTCTTCTATCTCTTCGTTACGAATATCGTGAGACAAGGATTTAAACTTCTCTACATCTTCCGAAGTATAACTAGTGTATGCAGTAGGAACAGCTTCAAAACTTTCATCTACAAAAGAGGATTGTTCATAAGTAGCTTTAGGTGCAGGTGGTGTATACCCCTTTGTTTTAAGATTTTCCACAAACTGCGAAGTTTCACCGCGCATGACTTCATAGCCTTTTGTACGGCGTCCACCAAAAACTTTATCATAATCTATAGCTGTTGCTATATGTTCAGCAGATTGCATTGAATCGTGTACAACAGTAGGTGTTTGATAAGAATCATAAGTAGTATTACCAGCTAAGGATGTACTATCAGAGCTAAAATTCTTTATATCCCTATTACTATTACTAGCAATATCATTACCATATTTATCGGATATATTAGCAACTGTACCAGTCATATAAGATGATGACTCTCGTTCGTATCTCTCATGGAGTGGATTATTTAAAGCATTTAAGATACCGTGATATACGGCTTTAAATATAATCTTATCATCTGAGAATTTAACTTCACTCTTGCGAGGGTGTACATTTATATCAACCATTCTCGCAGGCACAGTAATATTTAGTACCACCAAAGGATGACCATTTTTCGGCAATAGTGCATGGTATGCATTATCGATGGCCTTCATTATGGTTTTATCAGAAATCACGCGATTATTGACGATAATGGTCTGCCATATCCTTGTACTTTTAAGAAGTGTGGGCTTACTCACTACGCCATCGATATAGATAGAATCACTTTCATAAGCAACAGTAAAAATATCATCTTTGGTTTTATATCCATATAGCGCAGCTACAGCATCACTAATATCGCCATTTCCTGGTGTGATAATAGCTACCCGATCATCGATGATAAGCTTAAAAGAAATATGTGGATTACTTAGAGCTAATTTCCCTACAATATCTTGAATTTTAGAGGCTTCTGTACGCTCCGTTTTTAAGAATTTACGACGAGCCGGCGTATTATAAAATAAATCTTTAATTTCGATAGTTGTACCAGGTGCCGCACCATAAGGAATGCAATCGGTAAAAGTGCCGCCATCAACAGTAATACGAGTCCCCAAATCAGAGTCTGCTTTACGAGTAGTCAAAGAGAAATGAGATACAGAGGCAATACTAGCCAAGGCCTCCCCACGGAAGCCTAGGGACGCAATATCAAAGAGGTCCTCTACTTGTTGAATTTTAGAGGTTGCATGACGTAAAATCGCCAAGCGAGCATCTTCCTCCGTCATACCGATACCATTATCAGTAATCCGTATATAAGCCACACCGCCTTCACCAATTTCAACCTCAATATTAGTGGCAGACGCATCAATAGAGTTTTCAATGAGCTCTTTAATAACTGATGCGGGACGTTCAACGACTTCACCGGCAGCTATCTTATTGATTGTCGTTTCATCCAATACGTGAATGGTTGCCATTATTTCCCGCCTCCTTTACGAGCCTCCTCTTGTAGTTCATATAATTTATTTAATGCTTCAATTGGAGTCATGCTCATTACATCGACTTCCAGTAAGCTATCTACTACGGAATGGGTAAATAAATTGCCTAGTGGAGAATCACTAACTTGCTTAACCGCTGGTTTTGCCACATTAGTAAGTTGAGCACCCATAACTCGATTATTTAAGTCACTTGCATCATGACTTTGATCTTCCAAGGATTCTAAAATCACTTCAGCTCGTTTTAATACAGAGTTAGGTAGGCCCGCCAGTCTGGCAACATGGATACCATAACTGCGATCTGCACCACCTTTAATGATACGACGCAAGAAAGCAACATCTTTCCCTTTTTCTTTAACTGCAACGGTATAATTTTTTAATTTACTATAGCTTTCTTCTAAGCAAATCAATTCATGGTAGTGCGTTGCAAATAAAGTCTTGCTATGAATGTGCTTACAAATATGTTCCACTACGGCTTGTGCGATACTCAAACCATCAAAGGTACTCGTACCCCGACCAATTTCATCGAGAATAATTAAACTATTATGAGTAGCATTTTCTAAAATATACGCTACCTCTTTCATTTCTACCATGAACGTGCTTTGACCAGTAGAAATATCGTCGCTAGCACCGACACGTGTAAAAATACGATCCACAGGTGAGATAGACGCTTCACGAGCAGGGATAAAGGAACCAATCTGTGCCATAATCATTAAGATAGCCGCTTGACGCATGTAAGTAGATTTACCTGCCATATTAGGGCCTGTAATGAGTAAAAATTCTTCATCATCATGATTTAGAACGATATCATTTGGTACAAATACCTCACGTTTTAAAAACTTTTCAATAACTGGATGACGACCATCACGAATATTGATTTGACCATTCATTACAATAGTTGGACAAATATAATTTTCTTCATAAGCAACCAAAGCAAGAGAGCACAATACATCAAGGTCTGCAAGAGCACGTGCCGTTTCTTGCACATCTTTGATAACGAGTTTAATGTCATTGCGTAATTGTTGATATAGTTCGTGTTCCAACGCGATGATTTTATCTTTCGCACTGAGAATTTTAATTTCAAATTCTTTTAACTCAGGCGTAATATAGCGTTCAGCATTGGCCAGGGTTTGTTTTCGTATGAAATAGTCTGGTACTTGTTCTGATTTACTATGGGATACCTCGAAATAATAACCAAACACTTTATTATAACCAGTCTTAATTTTTGAAAGCCCTGTAGCTTCTTTAATATCCGCTTCCATCTTAGCAAGCCATTGCTCGCTATTAGTCGCTAAAGAACGTAGCTCATCTAAATCAGCATTAAAGCCATCTTTAATAACACGACCGTCTTTTAATGTCAACGCTGGTTGCTCTGCAATAGCTCGACATAATAAGTCATAAATATCTTTATGATCTTGCATGCGCTCATTAATAGATGTTAAAGCTAGACTTGAACATGTACCTAATACATTCTTAATATCAGGTAGAACTGCTAATGACTCACGAAGAGCCGTTAAATCTCTGGGAGACACAGATCCGGTTTCAACACGACCAACGATGCGTTCAAAATCGTAAATACAATCTAAAAAGTTACGAATATGAGAACGTTCAGCACCGCGTGTAATAAGTTCTGAAACGGCTGCTTGACGACGTTGTATTTGATTTATATCAGTTAATGGACTTTCAAGCCATTGTTTTAAAAGGCGTGCCCCCATTGGTGTCAACGTACGATCTAGTACATCCAGTAAAGTACCTTTTTGTCCACCATCGCGTAAATTATGAGTAATTTCAAGGTGCCGCAAAGAAGATGTATCAAGAATAAGGCGATTACCTACACTTAATTGATGTACATAGTTGATATGAGAAATTTCAGATTTAATGATATCCTCTAAGTACAAAAGCATATAACCTAATGCTTCCCATACATCCTCTTCCATAAGGCCTAAATCACCGAAATGAGTTACAGCTTTTTCAGCTACTTCACGTTGTGTATAGTATGTAGAAAAAGGGGAAAATACGACATTACTAAATTGATTTTCAATAAAATCCTGAATATCTTGCGGTAATATTGTTCCTTCAGGCAATATGATTTCACTTGGTCTATACATGCTGAGTGCATCGTACATATCACTGCGTTTTTCACAATCAGTAATGCGGTGCCAAATAACTTCCCCTGTAGATACATCAGAAAACACAAGAATCCACGTATCTTTTACCATATAAAATAATGATAAAAAGTTATTTGACCGTGCATCGTTACCATTTTCTGTCATCACTGTACCAGGAGTAACAACTTTAATGACATCGCGCTTAACAATGCCTTTAACTGCTTTAGGATCTTCTAGTTGTTCACAGATAGCAACTTTATATCCTTTTTTTACAAGCGTTTCTATGTAGCTTTCAGCCGCATGAAAAGGAACGCCACACATCGGTGTGCGTTCCTCATCTCCTGTAGGACGACCTGTTAAGGTAATATTAAGTTCACGTGATGCGACTAAAGCATCCTCATTAAATAATTCATAAAAATCACCTAATCGAAAGAACAATAATTCTTCAGAGTATCTAGATTTAATATCTAAATACTGCTCCATCATAGGTGTTTGCTTTTTACTCATATTCACCTCATATATTATGAGTCATATCACAGATTCCGCTTATATTCGTATATTCCCATACGGTTATTAAACAAATATATAAACGGGTATAATAATTTATAAACAATAGGTGCTAAGGACAACATACTTCCTGTAAAATTAATCAATCCAGTCTGTTTAAGCTTAGGATTCATGTCTACAATTTCATGACCGTCCTTAGTTCCCCACTGAAAAGAAACATTCATTTTACTAAGCATATCATGTTGTTTAGTGCGTTTCGCCACATATGGAGAAATCATATCAAGATATAACGTAAACTCTTCAAAAGAATCAGTCAGCAAGCCTAAAAACTGCTTCATTTCATCCAATGTAAGATACATAACTACACCTTCACTAACAAGCAGTAGTTTTCGGCCATTTATCTCAATATTTTTAGTCCACAATTCATCAGTTATAGAACTCACTAAATTATGGACTCGTTCATGAGGCTCAAAAAATTGTGTACGTGCTTCAATCACTCCGGCAAAGTCGATATTATACCAATCAATATAACCGTTGTCGACTCGATAAAACATAGTATCTAAACCGGCACCTAATGATACGACGATACAATCTGGATATAGAGATATAAAGTTTCGTATCTCATCATCGATTACTTTAGCCCGTCCTAAAATTCCATAATAGGACATCTTAACATCTTTAAATTGATCAAAATCATAATCAATATGCTTTAAAATATCCCAGGATTTCTGATCCTTTAATACAGATTGATCTGACTCATAATCTTTCGCTCTTGCATATAGTGTCAATAATGCCGTTTCGCCTACAGCGTTTAAATCAAGTTTCATAGTTACACCTTCTTTGTAAAAATACAAAATGTAAATGGTGTTCATACCTATGAATATCTTCAATATACAACTTTTATATTATTCTATTATTATAACACATATAATTTCTAATCAGCATCTATGGTAAAAAAGAACATCGCCACCACATGTTTAGCAAACTAATTTTAGATAAAAAATCTAACCTTAGAGTTAACATAATAGTGACGAGTTCTTTTTGATTCTAATAGTTTATTTTACAATACTACCATAACAAACCCATGTTTGAGCTTTATCGATATGAGCTGGTACAGTTTGACCAATTGATAAGGAGTCATCCTTAGGGAATAAAACCATTTTATTACCAGATGTACGACCGAACCACATGTCTTCATCACGAGGACTTGGTCCCTCTACAATAATATCAAATACTTGTCCTTCCATAGGTTTATTTAATTCATAAGAGATTTCATTTTGTACATCCATCAATGTTTGTAAGCGAACGCGCTTAATCTCTTCTGGAATTTGATCATCCATAGTTGCTGCTGGCGTTCCGGAGCGCTTAGAGTAGATAAACGTATACGCCATGTCATAGCGCACATCTTTTAATAATTGTAATGTAGCTTGAAAATCTTCCTCAGTTTCTCCTGGGAAACCTACAATAATATCCGTAGTCACCACCACATCTTTTATTTTTTCACGGCAATAAGAAAGTAATTCTTTATAATGCTCTACCGTGTAATGACGATTCATTTTCTTTAAAATACGATTGGAACCAGATTGAATAGGTAAATGTAAATGCGTCACAATATTGGATGACCTACCAAGAGCATCAATCATAGACTTACTCATATCTTGAGGATGACTTGTCATATAGCGAATACGTTCTATACCAGGAATACCATCAAGAGCATCAACTAATGTACCAAAATCTGTACCATCTTTAAAATCTAGGCCATAAGAGTTTACATTTTGCCCCAATAAAGTGATCTCTTTAAATCCTTTAACCCCTAGGTCTGTAACCTCTTTAACAATGGCCTCTACAGGACGGCTAATCTCTCTACCACGTACATGGGGAACAATACAATAGGTGCAAAATTTATTACATCCATTCATAATAGGTACCCATGCATAAAAAGAGCCATTTGGTTTTGCCTCTAATTCAGGTAATACAGAGTTATCCATATCTACGTTGATTTGATGCGTATGTCCATGTTGTACTTCTTCAATCATCTCGTTAATATGTTGAATATTATGAGTGCCTAATACAATATCAATATGAGGAGCTCGTTTAAACATTTCTGCTTGATTTTTTTGAGCCATACATCCTGTGACGGCGATAATCAAGTTTTTATTATTACGTTTTAGTCTTTTTAGCTCACCTATACGCCCATAAACTTTAGTTTCTGCATTTTCACGCACTGCACAAGTATTTAGCAGAATTAAATCTGCAGTTTCAACATTCTCTGTTGGTATATACCCAACAGATTCCAGCTGATGCGATAATCGCTCAGAGTCGGCAGTATTCATTTGACAACCATAGGTGTAAATATAATAAGACTTCATTCTAACTCCTACACTTTAACAATCTTACGTTTTGTTTCAATAATATTCTTAACTTTAATGGACATGCGTTCAATAGACATGCCGGTAATATATTCAATTTCATTGCGAACAGATTTTTGTACCTGTTGCATTAACGGTTTAACAGGATATCCATGTTCAATAACTACAGCCATATCAACAACAAGACCGTTTTGACCTTTGTCGCTTTTTTTAAAAGAAATTATACTGGTCTCATCGACACCAGCTACTTTTTTTAACCCATTTCTAATCAATTTAATAATTACTTCATCGTCAAAAGTGAGTCGACCATAGTAGCTAAAAGCTGGCCGTACAACAGAACGTTCAAATCCTTCAGAACCAATTTGACCTAAGGTATCTTGATCTTGTTTTTTCAAAGTCCTGCGGCGCCACATGGTTTTGATTGGATCAATCAAATACCCCCTAAAGTGTGGCTTTAATTCCATAGTCGGCACAGGAATTATATGTTTACCCTCTTTAAGACGTGCATGTTGTGCCTTTTCAATTTCCTTAGGTGTTGCAACATCTTCTATACGAATATATCGATCAGGTTCTTGTAAGCCTAAAGCTTTAGTAATCTTCTTAACCATATTATCAGAAGTGCCGATAATCATAAGCTTATTAGGTTTAATCTTATCTAATTGTTCTCGTACGGATTTAACTTGTACTTCGTCTTGAAAAATAGCACGACGAACAGCTTTTAAACGACTAGACTCTTTTTTTGCAGAAAAGCCAGCTACAATTTTATTATCATGAATCAAAATACCATCATCGATGATACATTCAATTTTATTTTCATGAGCAACTACGAGGGCACGATGACTTTTACCTGTGCCACTACTACCTACAAACGCAACGACTTCCATAGTCTACCTCGTCATTTATAACAAACTAATAAATTCTGATACATCCTTACCAGATACTAAGTAATCACCAAATCTATCAGGTTTCTTGCCTACAATACCATGGTAATCAGAACCACCAGTAATAAATAGCTTATGCTTTTTAGCGAATTCTTTATATCGCTCCACATCATCATCATTATGCTTTGAGTGATATACCTCCATACCATCAAAATCATAATTTAACATTTCCAACACATATTCATCACTGGTAACCAATTTAGGATGAGCCATAACAGCAAGTCCTCCAGCTTTATGTATAATATCAATAATATAAGGAACCTCTACTTTTACCTTAGGAACATAGCAAGGACTATCTTTTCGAAGAATACCTTTAAATACATCATTAATATCCTTGGCATAACCACCATCAATTAAAAGTTTACCAATATGTGGGCGACCATAAGCTTTAGTATCAGGAAATTGTTTAATGAGCTCTTCTTTTGTAATATAATATCCTTCATTGTTACAACGACGGATAATTTCATCGATACGTTCTTCACGTTTTCCTTTAAAAAACGTAATAAAATCGATTAAATCTTTATTATTTTCATCAAAACAATATCCTAAAATATGAATTGACTTATCTTTATAATCAGCACTAAATTCACAGCCATTTACGATTTTAATAGATTCATTAGGATCTAACTTCTTTTGAGCAGCACGCAATGCTTGAATGCCGTCTATTTCATCATGATCGGTTAAAGCCATCATAGATACATTACAGTCTATGGCATGTTGCAATAGATCTTTAGGTGTTTCAACACCATCTGAAAAGATGGAATGCATATGAAAATCTACAAGCATATAGCACCTCCATTCCAAATATTCTATCATTTAATTATGACTTATTTAATCTATTAATTCAAGTTTAGAAAGAAAAATTGCGACCCTAATGAACATTCACTAGAATCGCAATTCTATTATAAGTTTTGAAGCAATTCTGTTACTTTATCAGCTACAGAATCAATAGCACATGGAAGAGCTTCTCCAGACTTACGGATTTGAATTTCTACTTCGTTATTCTCAAGAGTATTTTTACTTACTGTAATGCGAAGTGGATAACCAATCAAATCAGCATCTTTGAACTTAACACCTGCACGATCTTTACGATCATCTAACAATACATCTACACCAGCATTTTGTAATGCAGTATAAATAGTTTGACTAGTAGACATTAATGCTTCGTCTTTTGCATTAATTGGGACAATAACTGCTTCAAATGGAGCGATAGAACGTGGCCAAATAATACCATTTTCATCATGATATTGCTCAATAGCAGCAGCTAGTGTACGAGATACACCGATACCATAGCAACCCATAATCATTGGATTAGGACGACCATTTTGATCTAAGAATGTAGCTTGTAATGCTTCAGAATATTTTGTACCCAATTTAAATACTTGACCTACTTCAATGCCTTTAGCATGTTCTAAAGCACCACCACATTTAGGACACACATCGTCCTTCGTGATCAAACGAATTGGAGCAATAATAATGTCTTCTACATTAAAGTCCCGTTTTGGATTGATATTAACATAGTGAGCATCTTTTTTATTAGCGCCACCACAAACATTGTAAGTTTCCATAACAGATTCATCAACAACAATAGCAAAATCTTCTGTTTGTTTTAAACCAATAGGACTGATGAAGCCAGCTGTTAAACCTACTTTTTCTAATTCTTCTGGTGTAGCCATCTCAGGCTCTACAGAGCCAAGTACGGCATGTTGTACAGCGACTTCATTTACTTCATGGTCACCACGAACGATGGCTAATACCACTTTACCATCAATAGAGAACACTACAGCTTTAATAGTTTTATGTAGTGGTAAGTTTAGCATTTCCGCAACAGCTTCAATAGTGCTAGCATTAGGAGTATCCACAACGGATAACTCTTGAAGAGCTTCTTCGTCTTGTTTCATGATACCAGGCTTGCCGATTTCAATGTTAGCTGCATAATCACACTTAGTACAATATACGATATCAGCCTCACCAGCTTCGGCAATGGCCATGAACTCATGCGTACCACTACCACCTATTGCACCACTATCAGCCTCTACTGGGCGGAATGTAAGACCACAACGTGTAAAAATACGTGTATATGCATCGTACATAGATTTATAGGATTCATCTAAACCGGCTTCATCTACATCAAAAGAATAAGCATCTTTCATAATGAATTCTCGGCTACGCATCAAGCCATAACGTGGACGACGCTCATCACGGAATTTACTTTGAATTTGATATAAGTTGACTGGTAATTGACGATATGAGTTAATCTCATTTTTAACGAGGGTTGTAATCATCTCTTCATGTGTTGGTCCTAGACAGAATTCATTATCATGACGATCATTGATACGCATCATTTCTGCGCCATATGCGTTCCAACGGCCAGACTCTTTCCAAATTTCTGCAGGCTGTAAAATTGGCATCATAATTTCTTGAGCACTAGCACGATCCATTTCTTCACGTACAATAGCTTCAATCTTTTTGATACTTCTCCAACCTAATGGTAAAAAACTATATAAACCATTTGCAGTTTTACGCATAAAACCAGCGCGAAGCATAAGCTGTTGGCTTACTACATCAGCGTCAGATGGAACCTCACGCAATGTAGGTGCATATAATTTAGTGGCTAACATAAAGACTCCTCATCTAAATTTTCTAAATATTGGTCAATTTCTCTAAACAATGTATCTACTAATTCGGCTTCTGGTACAGTCTTAATAACTTTCCCTTTACGGAAAATAATACCTTGACCATCACCACCAGCAATACCAAAGTCGGCCTCACGCGCTTCCCCTGGACCATTTACAACACACCCCATAACGGCAACCTTAATTGGCGCTTTTATGGCTGCTAGACGTTCTTCTACAATACCAGCCATATCAAATAAATTTACTTGGCAACGTCCACATGTAGGACAAGATATCATAGTGGCCCCAAAATTTCTTAATCCTAAACTACTTAAAATACTTCTACCTACTTCAATTTCGTGAATTGGATCTCCAGTTAAGGATACCCGTAATGTATCACCAATGCCATCGAGCAATAATGCACCAATCCCCATAGCAGATTTAATAGTGCCTTGTTTAATAGTACCAGCTTCTGTTACACCTAAATGTAACGGATAAGGAATCTTATCAGATAACTTACGATATGCTTCCACCATTAGAGGTACTTCTGTTGCTTTAATAGATAATTTCATTTGACGATAATCGAGTTTTTCTAAAATTCTTACGTGTTCTAAAGCTGTTTCAACCATACCATCCGCTGTAGGATGTCCTCCATGAGCATCGAGAATATGCTTTGGTAAAGAGCCTGCATTAACACCAATGCGAATTGGGATTTGTTTAGGTTTTGCCTTTTCAATAACGGCTAAAACCTTATCTTCACCACCAATATTTCCTGGATTAATGCGCAATCCATCAACATTATTTTCAATAGCTTCTAAAGCTAATCTATAATCAAAGTGAATATCGGCGATCAAAGGAATTGAAATGCCCGCTCTAACAGCTTTTAAAGCCTTTGCAGATGCCATTGTAGGAACGGCAACACGAACCAGTTCACAACCAGCCTCTGCTAAATGATTAATTTCTGCAATTGCCTTCTCTGTATGTACTGGATCCGTAGTAATCATAGATTGAATACTTACCGGTGCATAATCGCCGATTTTAACTGTACCTACATAGATACCATTTGTTGGTTTACGTACAATCATTGTAATCTCCCATCTGTCTTATAGTAAACGGAAAATATCCTGCGTTGTTACATATAAGAATAATGCTACCATTAAGGCAACCCCAACCATTTGTATATACATAAGAGCTTTAGCAGGTAATCTACGGCCTGTTATAGCTTCCGCCAAGATAATAATCAAGTGACCACCATCTAAAACAGGTAATGGTAAAAGATTAATGACCCCTAAGTTAATACTAAGAAATGCAGCAAAACTTAATAGTGGTGCAAATCCTGATTGTGCAATAGTACCTGCCATTTGGGAAATTCCTACTGGACCAGATAATTCGGCTGCTTGTGTGCCACGAATCATATCGTAAATCCCACTGACCATAGCAACAATAGTTTGCCCCGTCCGACTAACAGCAAGGCTCAAAGATTCACCAATGCTATAAGTTTCACGAGTAAAGCTAGGGTAGATGCCAATCTTAGGACTATCTTGTTCCATTTTAGGTATTACCGTAGTCTCTATAGTTTGTCCTTCACGCTCTACAACAACAGTTACACCATGGTTTGCTGTGCCTTGTAAGCTAGGACGAATATCATCCCAAGTACTAATTTTTTTACCATCAATCGTAATAATTCTATCGTTAGCTTCTAAATGAGCCTGTTCTGCAGAACTACCTGCAATAATGTTACCAATTACAGGTTCATTTGTATATGTAAGATTTCCTACAGTCACATTGAGGCCAAAGAAAAGTACAATGGCTAATATAAAGTTAAATACAGCCCCTGCAGAAATAACAATAAATTTTTTCCACGCAGGTTTATTATAAAAGGAGCGCTCATTAAGAGGCTCGTCAGGTGTCATACCAGCAATACGATTAAATCCTCCAAGAGGAATTATACGAATAGAATATAAAGTTTCCCCTTTTTGTACTTTAAATATGGCTGGACCAAAACCTATAGCAAATTCATCAACTTGCATACCTGACATCTTAGCTGTAATAAAATGGCCTAATTCATGAATAAACACGATTAAACCAAATACAAATATTGTGGCTAATGCCGTAATCATATATTCTCCTATAACATCAACGATGTTGCCTTTTCACGGGCCCATCTATCGATGGATAATAAATTATCTAATGTAAAATCATCTTCTGGTCCCATAGATTCAAGAACAGAAGTAACGACTTTATAAATATCACCAAAGGCGATTTTATCTTCTAAAAAGGCATATACTGCCGTTTCATTAGCTGCATTAAATACAGCAGGTTTAAATCCACTAGCACGTCCCACCTCATACGCAAGTCGAAGTGCAGGAAAATCGTCATACCGTGGAGGTAAAAACTCCAATTGTAGTGCTTGAGTAAAATCAAGATGATTCATACTTAAAACTTCACGTTTTGGATACGTCAAAGCATATTGAATGGGCTCGCGCATATCTGGATTACCCATTTGCGCTAATATCGCACCATCCTTCATACGTATCATAGAATGAACAATACTTTGAGGATGTACTACTACATCAATATGATCAAAATCAAAACCAAATAACCAATGAGCTTCTATTACCTCTAAGCCTTTATTGAATAAAGAGGCAGAGTCTATAGTTATTTTATTACCCATATTCCAAGTAGGATGTCGCAAACAATCTGCAGCAGTTGCAGTTTGAATTTTACTAGAATCCCATGTGCGTAAAGGACCACCAGAAGCAGTGACAATTAAAGAATCAACATTGTCACGTTTCTGTCCTTCTAAGCACTGAAATATAGCACTATGTTCACTATCGATAGGTAGGATTTGCACGCCATGTTCTTTAGCTAAAGCCGTAATTAATGGACCTCCAGCAACAAGAGTTTCCTTATTAGCAAGACCTATAGTCTTACCTTGTTTTATAGCTTCCACTGTGGGCTCAATTCCCGCAGCACCTACAATAGCAGTAACAATCATTGTTGCTTCTTGAATTGTAGCTGCTGCAATGAGGGCTTCCTTACCACCTATCAATTTTGTAGGACCTGTATAGCGTGCTTGTAATTCTTTAAAAGCACCTTCATCTACAAGACCCGCCACCAAAGGTTTATATTCTTTAATCTGATGTTCTAAGAGGTCAATATTATGATGTGCCACTAAGGCAACCACCTTGAATTGATCTGGATGTTGAGACACCACATCAAGCGTCTGTGTACCGATAGAGCCAGTACTACCGATAATACTTAGGTATTTCATAAGTGTACCTCTATGAAATTAGTACAAAAATAGTAATATATATACTAATGTAATAGGAGCCGCAAATAATAAACTATCAAAGCGATCCAATACACCGCCATGACCTGGTAATAATGTACCAGAATCTTTTACATTACATAGTCGTTTAATCTTTGATTCAAACAAATCACCTAATGGTGCTAATATACCGCTAATCATACCTACATGGATTCCCATCCACCAAGGAATGCCAACGATATACGAAAATACTGCACCTGTAAGGATACAGCCGATAAATCCACCAATAAAACCTTCTAGTGTTTTATTAGGACTAATGGATGGTACTATTTTACGTTTACCAAAAGCTCGACCTGAAAAGTATGCAAAGGTATCGCTAGCCCAAGTAGTAAACAATAATAACCAAAGTGTAATAGTGCCCCAGTTATATAGTTCAAAAGGCATTGATAAATTCATGTAAATTGAGTCATGACGAATCAAGAGCAATGAAGTCATACCCATACCAATATATAATAAACCAAATACACTAAAGGATACACTAGACATCGAGTACTTAGTTTCACCAAATGTACACAACATATAATTGGCAAATAAACTTAATACTAAAATAGCTATAGCTATAATATACTGATGACATGCAAGAGCAATCATTAGCAATAAAATGCTAATATATCCCCATATAATGGATATCCGAACACGTTTAGCTTTACCAAGTAATACAAACTCACGCCACCCTAATAAAGCTAAAAGTGTAATTAGCACATCATACACTAATCCACCAAATGTAATGGCCCCTAAGGCAATAATAAAACCAATAACAGCGGTAATAACACGTGTTTTTAACATTTTTTATTCCTCATCACATAAGCCACCAAATCGGCGTTCTCGTTTCTGATATGCCGCCACAGCTTCAAGTAAAGTTTCCTTAGTAAAATCTGGCCAATGCAAATCGGTAAACCAAAATTCAGCATACGCTAGTTGCCATAACAAAAAATTACTAATTCTAAAATCACTACTAGGACGAATTAATAAATCTACATCACTAAACTCTTTAGTGAATAATTGAGAACTTACATATTCTTCAGTAATTTTGTCCATTGTAATAACGCCATCCGCAACGGATTTTACAATGTCGCGGATAGTTCTAACTATTTCATCACGCCCACCATAGTTAATCGCTAACTGTAATGTGAGGCCTGTATTATTCTGAGTTAATAATTCTGCATCTTGAATGATTTTTTGTAGGTCTTCTGAAAGCCCTCCAATAAAACCAATAAATCGAATGCGTACATTATGTTCATGCATATACTTAACATTATTATTTAAGTATTCTTTTATGAGAGACATAAGTAAAGAAACTTCCTGTTCAGGACGTTTCCAGTTCTCCGTGGAGAAACCATATACCGTAAGAGCTCTAATTCCGATCTCATCTGCGGCCATAACAATTTCTTTTAATACATCTGCACCAGCACGATGCCCCATGGAGCGCGGCATGCCTCTGCGTTTAGCCCATCGTCCATTACCATCCATAATAATAGCAACATGTTGTGGAATTATATTACGATCAATGACAGGCGTATCAGAACGTTTACGGTTAAATAATTTCTTTAGCATAGTCTACCTCGATAGAATTTCCGAAGTCGCTGGCAATCATTGGTCTATATAGTAGTATATGTAAGCACTCATCAACCTTTGTAATACGTGCCACATAAAATCCTTTATCTGAAATTTCAAAGAAGCGATTAAAGGATCCACCAATCATTACCTTAAAAGGAATATGGGCAGCCTGCAAACGAGACTTTGCAAGCTGCCATGGTATTCCAATAAGGCTATTAGAATCTAACATTATACTTCTAATACGTCCTTTTCTTTTACTGCTTTTAACTCATCGATTTGCTTAACTTTAGCATCGGTAAGCTTTTGGATTTGATCTAAACCGTCTTTAGCATCATCTTCAGTAATCGTTTTAGCTTTCTCTTCTTTTTTTAATGCTTCATTTACATCGCGACGAATGTTGCGCACTGCAACTTTTGCATCTTCAGCCTTTTTATGAACTACTTTAACGATTTCTTTACGACGTTCCTCAGTTAATTGAGGAATACTTAAACGAATTTGTGCACCATCATTACCAGGGTTCAAACCTAAATCAGATTGTAAAATTGCTTTTTCAATAGCACCAATCATTGTTTTATCCCAAGGTGCAATCACAATCATTCGAGGTTCAGGCACGGAGATATTCGCAACTTGATTAATGGGTGATAGACTTCCATAATAATCAACCATTACTTTATCAAGTAGTGCTACACTAGCACGGCCTGTACGAATAGATGCGAATTCATGTTTTAAAGCCTCAATAGACTTATTCATGCGGTCTTCTGCTTGTTGTAACAATTCTTTAATTTCCATATGAATTATTCTCCTCGAACAATGGTCCCTATCTCTTCACCTTTAGCAGCTTTTGTAATATTACCAGGAATATCCATGCTAAATACAATAATAGGAATATTGTTATCTTTACATAAAGTTGTGGATGTAGCATCCATTACTTTTAATTCTTTTGTGATAATCTCGTTATATGTTAATTCGTCAAATTTAACGGCATTAGGATTTGTCTTAGGGTCAGAATCATATACGCCATCAGCAAATTTCTTTGCCATTAAAATAGCATCGGCTTCAATTTCAGCGGCCCGTAATGCAGCTGTTGTATCTGTAGAGAAGTAAGGTTTACCAAGGCCAGCACCGAAGATGACGATACGTTTTTTTTCTAAATGACGAATAGCGCGACGACGAATATAAGGTTCTGCAATTTCTTGCATTTCGATAGCCGTTTGTACACGTGTATCTACACCAGCTTGTTCTAATGCATCTTGCAATGCTAAGGAGTTCATCACTGTTGCAAGCATCCCCATATAGTCAGCAGTAGCACGATCCATACCTTGATTGCTACCAGCTAAACCTCTCCATAGGTTACCACCACCAACAACAATTGCGATTTCTAAATCAGTGGATTTTGCTAAAGCAGCAATTTCTTTTGCAAATTCTTCGACAACATCAGGATTAATACCAAAACCTTGTTCACCTGCTAATGCTTCACCACTCAACTTTAAAACAATACGTCGAAAGTTTCTTTTTGCCATATTTTTACTCCTCTATTGCAAAATAAGAGAACACTGTACGGTGTTCTCTTATTGTTTATTAATTATTTACCAACAGATGCCATTACTTCTGCTACGAAGTCATCTTGGCGTTTTTCAATGCCTTCACCTAAACCATAGCGAACAAAACGACGTACGTTGATGTTTTCACCGATTTTTGCAATACTTTCATTAATGATGTCTGTAACAGTTTTATCACCATCTTTAATGAATACTTGTTCTAATAGGCAATTTTCTTTATAGAATTTTTCGATACGGCCAGCAACCATTTTTTCTAAAACAGCTTCAGGTTTTGGTTTACGACCAGCTTTAACGTCTTCTTCAGCTTCTACTTTAGCTTGTTCCAACAATACTTGTTTTTCGTGTTCAATGACTTCAGTAGGAACTTCTTCACGGTTCAAGTATGTAGGATTTACAGCCGCAATTTGCATTGCGATATCGCGTGCTAAATTTTGGAAATCATCAGTTTTTGCAACGAAGTCAGTTTCACAGTTAACTTCCACTAAAACACCGATACGACCACCTGCATGAATGTAGGATTGTACTACACCTTCAGCTGCAATACGACCAGCTTTTTTAGCTGCCGCAGCCAAACCTTTTTCACGAAGAAGGTCAACCGCTTTATCGATATTACCGTCAGTTTCAACCAATGCTTTTTTAGCGTCCATCATACCTGCGCCAGTCATGTCGCGCAATTCTTTTACCAAAGCAGCAGTAATTGCCATTATTTTGTTCCTCCTAGTATTAATTAAGGTAAGGATATAGTCCTTACCCCAATTATATATGTTATAGATTTATCTTTCAAATGCTAATACGACAACGATTAAGCTTTACCGTCTCGAACCATTTCAGCAGAGTCAGCTACCATGTTATCTAATGCTTCTTCGAAGGATTCGCCTTGACGACCTTCAAGAACAGCGTCAGCCATTTTGCCAGCCAACAATTTAACAGCACGGATAGCGTCGTCATTTGCTGGAATTGGGAAATCAACTTCATCTGGGTCACAGTTAGTGTCAACTGTTGCAACCACTGGAATGCCCAATTTTTTAGCTTCCGCAATAGCAATTTTTTCTTTTTTAGGATCTACTACGAAAAGAGCACCTGGCATTTTAGGCATATCTTTGATACCACCAAGATATTTTTCCAATTTATCCATTTCATGACGAAGACCAATAACTTCTTTTTTAGGCAATACTTCGAAAGTACCGTCTTCTGCCATAGCTTCCAATTGTTTTAAACGTTTAATACGAGTTTCAATTGTTTTGAAGTTAGTCAACATACCGCCCAACCAACGTTCGTTAACGAAGAACATGTTAGCACGGATAGCTTCTTCTTTAATAGCTTCTTGAGCTTGTTTTTTAGTACCTACGAACAAGATTACTTCGCCTTGGGAAGCAACTTCACGCAAGAAATTGTAAGCTTCTTCTACTTTTTTAACTGTTTTAGACAAATCAATGATATAAATACCATTGCGTTCAGTGAAGATGAATTTCGCCATTTTAGGGTTCCATCTTCTAGTCTGATGACCAAAGTGTACACCAGCCTCTAATAATTGTTTCATTGATACTACTGCCATTGTGGCACCTCCTGTTAATTAACCTCCGCCGCTTCATCCTTCGGGTCACCCAAAATTAGGCACAGTACCGAAGTCCACTGACGTGCATATTTTTCATACCTAATAATTCTAACAAAAAATCATGGCAAAAGCAAGCAAGGAGTGAGGAATTCTTTAAGTATTCCTCACTCCTTATTTTAAATACATTCTCTTTCTTATTGATGTACGATCTTATGTTCAAATTTGAATTATAGAATATTATGAAAATATTTATTTAATTATTGCGAATGGAGTCAATCATACTTGCACGATTTTCTGCTCCAAACACTGCAGAACCAGCAACTAAAACTGTAGCCCCCGCTCTTTTAATCGGTACACAAGTAATATCGTTAATACCACCGTCCACCTCAATGACTGCCGTTGAATTGTCTACTTCTTCTAACAATATCTTGGCTTGTTTAACTTTTTTTATGGCATTCTTAATAAAAGATTGTCCTCCAAATCCTGGATTCACAGACATAATTAAAATCATATCTAAATCTGCAGCTACATCTTCTAGTAGAGATACAGGTGTACTAGGATTCAATGCTACACCAGCCTTCATCCCGCACTGCTTGATATGTTGAATCAAACGATGCATATGAGGTACAGTTTCTTGATGAAAAGTAAAATATTCTACACCAATTTTTGCAAATTCTTCTACATAATCACCAGGATTAGTAACCATCAAATGCACATCAAATGGTAATTTTGTATATGGACGAATTGCTTTCACAATGGGAGCACCAAAGGTTAGATTCGGAACAAAGTGTCCATCCATGATGTCGATATGTAATAAATCAGCCCCCGCTGCTTCAATAGATTTTAATTCCTCGCTTAACACCGCAAAATTTGCGGAAAGCATAGATGGTGCAATTTTTATCATATTAAAACCTCTTTCGTTGACTTTCTATATCATTACGTATAGACATATAAGCATCATATCGTCCTTGATGAATATGACCAGCTTCTAGAGCAGCTTTAATCCCACAAATAGGTTCATGTTCATGATAGCAAGGATTAAATTTACAAGTATCAACATATTCACCAAATTCTGGGAATAATGTAGGCAATCTTTCAAGGGAAACATCATTAAATTCAATAGCACTAAATCCAGGTGTATCCATGATAAAAGAATCTGCATCTAAACTATATAAAGAAGCGTGACGAGTAGTGTGTTTGCCACGTTTAATCTTATCACTTACCTCCCCAGTCTGAAAGGCAAATTTTGGGTCTACTGCATTTAAAAGACTACTTTTACCAACACCAGATGGTCCTGCAAAAGCCGTTACCTTATGTTGAAGCACATGACGCAAATCATCAATGCCTGTCATATTATATGTGGATGTCATCAAAACCTCATAGCCGATTGATTTATAAAGATCAACCATAGTTTCCGTCTCTGAATCCATCAAGTCACATTTATTGATACATAGTACAATAGGGATATCCGCATGTTCAATCATAACGAGCATTTTATTGAGTAATAACTCATTAATATCTGGTTCATGAGCAGCCACAACTAATACAACTTGGTCAATATTAGCTACTGCAGGGCGAACCATCGAATTATGACGTTCATGGATGGATTCAACGAACCCATCCTCCGAAATCGTAACGCGGTCCCCTACAAGTAAACTATAGCGTCCTTGCTTAAGTCTGCCACGAACCTTACATTCATGAATAGTACCTGTATCATCTTGTACATAAAAGTACCCATTCATATTTTTGACAACAATGCCTGTAATCATAGTACCTCTTATAATGCAGTTTCTTGCACTAATGCACCATTGAGGTACACCTCAATACGTACATTACCTACACCAGACACTTTTTTAACAACACGATCTCCAGGTTTATTCGTATCATCATAGATTACGGCAGAACCTTCATCATCTTTTACGACAATTTTAAGTTCTTGATTTTTAGAACCAGCTGGTACAGTAACATCTATAGTACCAGTTGTTTTATTACCACTGTTTCCTTCTTTTTTATCGGATTTCTTTTTATCATCTTTGAACTCAGTCGTAAGATTTAATGTGGAACCTTCGTCAATTTCATCGCCAGCTTTAATGCTTTGCTCTATAACCACAGATTTTTCTTCCACAGATCCAGATACTTGGTTTACACCTAGTTGAATATTACTCAATGTATCACGAGCATCTTTTAATGTCATACCAACAAGATTAGGTACTTTGACTTTCTTAGCCTTCGCTTTATTTACTACGAGATCAATTGTTGTCCCTTTAGACACTTTAGAATCTCCTGAAGGACTCTGAGCAATAATTACACCATCTTTTTTACCATCTACAGATTGTTGTGTTATTTTCCCCACAACTAAACCTAAATCTTTAAGTCGTTGACGGGCTTGATCGACAGTTAAATCAGTTAAATCTGGCACAGTAATATCGCCTACACCTTTAGAAACTACAAGGTGAATCGTCCGTTGCTCTTTAACCTTTTCTCCAGCCCCAGGTGTTTGAGAAATAACTTGACCAGCTGGCACATCAGGATTAGTAACTTCACTTGTAGACACACGCAAATGTTTATCTTCTAAGATATTTTTTGCTACAGAAACTTGTTTGCCTACCACATTAGGTACATCTACTGTTGTATTACTCCAGAAATTTCCGTAGCTTAAGAAAGCACCTAAAAATGCTACTAAGAAAATGACAGCAGCACCTAGAACGATGTATTTTTGTGGAATCGATGCAATTTTACTTAACATACTCTTCTTTTTACCCTCGTCTTTACGTTCTTCTTGAATAGTACTTAGATCTTCAAGTGCTTCAGGATCAACCGCAGGAATCATTTGTGTAGCAAAATCATATGGTTCATGACGTTGTGTTTTCCCCATTGTAAAACCTTGAGATAACCGCAAATCACTGATCATATCAGAGATAGAATCAAAACGATCTGCAGGATTTTTAGATAATGCTTTCATAACAACAGCTTCTAAAAGCGGAGGAATTGATGGATTATATCGAGTTGGAGGTTCTACCTTCTCACGAACGTGTTTTAATGCTACTGCAATTGGCGTTTCCCCTTCAAATGGTACACGACCTGTAAGCATTTCATACAATACAACACCCAATGAATAGATATCTGTATTTCCATCTACCGGTTTACCACTAGCTTGCTCTGGTGATAAATAGTGTGCAGAACCCAAAATCGAATTCGTATACATAACTGTGTTAGTTGCATTTATTGCACGAGCAATACCAAAGTCAGTTACTTTAACGCGCCCAGTATTGGTAATAATAACATTATGTGGTTTTATATCACAATGAACAATACCCATTGTATGAGCGTGCTCTAAGCCTTCAGCTATGGCAATAGTAAATTTAACAGCCTCATCTATAGACAGTCTTCCATGACGAGTTATATATTTTTTTAAGGTTTCACCATCTACATATTCCATAACAATGTAATGTAAATTTTGGTCAAAACCTACATCATACATATTTACAATATTGGGATGATTTAATTTACCTGCCGCTTGTGCTTCTCGTTTAAATCGAGTCACAAATTCATCATCATTTGCAAAATTAGCATGCAATACTTTTATTGCTACTTGTCTACCTAGTAAGGTATCTTCTCCAAGGTATACATCAGCCATTCCACCAACGCCAATTTTATCAACAATACGGTAGCGGTTATCTAGAAGTATGCCTTTTATATTCATAGTACTCATTATTTCTCCATTTCTAGATTAGATTGTTCCCACCACAATGGTCACATTATCTCCTGCTCCGACTTCATATACAGCTTCCATCAATGATTTAATAACCAACATATCATCATCCGTTGATTGTAATGCAGAGGCAATTACATCATCAGATACATAGCCACTTAATCCATCAGTGCAAAGTAAAATACGATCACCGGGAAGAATAGACTCTACACCACTATCAACCTCTAAGATTTCATCAACACCGACTGCACGAGTTAATAAATTACGTTGAGGGTGATTTAGCATTTCATCCTTTGTAATCTCTCCAGCTGTTAATAATTCTTGTACCATAGAATGATCCGTAGTAATTTGTCGTAAATGACCATCTCTATATACATACAAACGACTATCACCAACACTTGCCCAGTAAAGTTGATTACCATTTATAGCTGTAACTACAGCGGTAGTACCCATACCAGCAAGTCGTTCTTCACAAGCAACGCGATTTACAATACGTTGATTAGCGTGAATGATAGCATCACATAAGTCTTGTTGACCTATCGTTTCAAGGGAGGACAAATATTCTTTTATTTCATCTACAGCATAGGTACTTGCGATTTCACCACCGCTATAACCACCCATGCCATCAGTAACAGCACAAATATGGCCATCAATGAAAAAACGGTCCTCGTTACGCTGGCGTACAAGCCCAATTTTACTTAAACCAACAAAATTATTCATGATTCTCCTTTTTCCGACCATGAGCAGCCTTTAACTGTCCACATGCGGCTTGGATTGCATCGCCCATTTCCTTTCGTACCGTTACTGATACGCCATAGGAACTAACGATGTCTTTAAATGTATTCATATTCGTAATAGATGGTTTATATAATTCAATATGTTCATTGCCATTAACTGGGATCAAGTTAACATGACAATTTGGGAAATCTTTACAGATTTTCCCCAAAGCATGAGCATCATCTATAGATGCATTTACAGAATCTATAAGAATATACTCAAAGGTAACACGACGCTGTGTCGTATTATAATAGTATTTTACCGCATCTAAGACTTCCGTCAATTCATAACGTGCCCCAACGGGCATAATACTACGACGAACTTCATTATTTGTAGCATGTAATGAAAGTGCTAAGGTAATTGGCAAACCTTCATCAGCTAATTTATAAATATTAGGAACCCAACCACAAGTGGAAATCGTCATCTTACGATAACTAATATTACAAATCATAGGATCATGTAGTAGTTGTAATGCTTGTAATACATTATCATAATTTTGTAACGGCTCCCCTGCGCCCATAACGACAACAGAGTGTATTTCCTCTTTAGTAAGAGCCCCAAATATGACAACTTGTCCAATAATCTCAGCGACTGTTAAATCTCTGTATAAGCCACCTTGTGTAGAAGCACAGAATACACATCCCATAGCACACCCCACTTGAGAGGAAACACATACAGAATACCCATAGTGTTGCTCCATCAAAACTGCTTCCACACGACTTTGATCTGACATCTCTACAAGTATTTTGCGAGTCTTTCCATCAGGGGCAATAGACTCTGTAATTAATGTAGGTAAAGAAATAACACAATTGTCACCTAGCCATTGACGTAAGTCTTTCGGAAATTGTGTCATGTCTTCAAAATCAAAAATATATCTATGATAGATATAGTCAATTAATTGTTTCGCTCGAAACTTTTGTATATTATGGGTCTTAAAGATAGATTGTAATTCTTCTAAAGACTTACCCAATAATTCTATCATGGTGCTCCATTTCTTATATTATGATAAGCGTTTCATGCGAGCCATAAAGAAACCATCCATATGATCTCGCGGTGGATAGGTTGTAATCATACCATCTATAGCTTGTGGTGCCCCTTTATATGATACAGGATCGATGATAAAGTTCTTATGAATTGCCAAGAATTTATTTAGAACAGCTTCATTTTCACCACTATTCATAGTACATGTGGAATATACTAAATATCCATTAACCTTAACCATTTCAGAAGCTTTTTCTAATATTTCAAGTTGTAACGGCGGCAACTCAATAAGTAAAGACTCTGTTTTACGCCAACGCATGTCTAATTTCTTTTGTAATATACCTAGACCAGAACAAGGAGCATCAACTAAGACGCGATCAAATTGTTCTTTCCAATTATCAGGAAGATAACGACCATCTTGAAGCTTAGTAGAAATAATAGATACACCTAATCGCTCAGCATTTTGATTAATCAGTTCTAATTTATGGTCGTAAATATCACAACTCATAATAGCTCCTGTATTATTCATAAGACTTGCCATATGCATAGACTTGCCACCTGGTGCAGCACAACAGTCTAAGATAAGCTCTCCTGGTTGAGGATCTACCACATGGGCTACTAACATAGATGCTTTATCCATAAAAGTAATATGACCTTCTAAAACAGGTTTAGCTTTTTCTAAATGACCTTGATGTCCATCAATATAAACTACTTCAGGAATATATGTATCCTGTTCTACAATCCAATCTAAATCTTCTAATTCTTTTAAACAATCCTCAATAGATACTTTCACTGTATTTATGCGAGCCGTCAAACGAGGTTGTTCATTAAACCAAGAACAAAGATCTACGGTCTTATCTTTTCCCATTTCTTTTATCCATAAGTTGACAAGCCATAATGGTTGATTGTAGATAAAGGAAATTTCTTCAGCTTCGGACTTAGCTAGTTCACCGATAGAAATGCTATCACTTTCACGTAAAACCGAACGCAAAACAGCATTTACAAAACCAGATAAACCTCTAGTTAGCTTTTTGGCGAGTTTAACAGATTCGTTAACAGCCGCACTTTCAGGAACCTTATCCATATAGATAATTTGATAAATACCAAGTCTAAGGATTTCCACAACCATAGAAGATAGTTTCTTTAAGGGTCGCTTTGCAAAGTGAACAATAATAGCATCCAAGTAATTTTTTCTACGAATGACCCCATACACAAGTTCAGTAAAGAATCTTCGATCTAAATCGGATAGATGATATTTCTGTAAATACTCTTGCAACTTTATATTTGCATAAGCACCATTGCGATTAATTTCACTCAATGCTTTTACAGCGAGCAATCGAATATTTTGTTGTTGATTAGTCTTTACCTCTATCATTACTATTCCTACCAATCAATTGTTCTACTACTGCTCGAACACGTTCAGAATCGACTGTTGTATTACAACATGGCCCATTAGGACGTTCATTTAATACCCCAATAACTGGGATGGGAAATACATCAGCCATTCCACTTGCTAAATCTCGTTCGCAAGCTATTGCTACAATAGCTTTTGGGCGTGCTTCCTTTACCTTCATCCGCGCTAAGGTGCCTCCAGTGACAACTATAAATTGACAACCATAGTCCTTAGCCACTTGCAACAAATTACCAACCTGGCATCGCCCACACTGCTTACAATTATATACATCATGTGTAACCTTATGAACACACGAACTTTCTTGTAAACAGTGAGGAGTTAATAATAATATACGTTCTGGATCTACCGTATACATATCTAGCATTACTAAATGATTGATTAAATCAATCATAGACTGGCGGAGTTGATCCTTAGTAACCCCTCTCACCTTACCAATCGCCAAAGTTAATGAAAATAATCCATAAATAAACTGATTGGCTAGTCTTAAAACAATAGGATGTAACCTTATAATACCTGTGCTAGCAACAATTAAAGATAAGCACAAAATCCATATAATAGCAATAAGTATAGATATAACTACACTACTTATAATTGATGCAAATGGATGCAATTGTAAAAGTCCTGGTTCTAATATATACATTAGAAAGGCTAGTACTGCTGTGAGCAAAGCACATGTAATAGTTGATAAAATCAAGTATAACGGATACGTTTCGTACTGCTTATATTGAGTCCCCAAAAACGATACCTTCCTTTATTTGATGACCATTTATAAAATCAATTGCAGAAATGCGTTTTTTATTTTCTGGTTGGACTTCTGTTAATAGAATTATATTTCCATCACCACAAAATACACCTAAACCGGCTATTTTAGATACGATTGTACCAGGCACAGTTGTGGCTGATATAGCAATTGGTACATGTTTACCATGGACATCTATCAAACAGTGAGTCGTATCACTGGGAACCACTTCTCCAGACCATACTTTTAAACGTTTTCCATCGAGATATGTATAACATCCAGGTGCTGGATTAAGTCCTCTAATGAGATTTGCAATTTCATTAGCCGGCTTAGACCAGTCGATCTGCCCCATTTCCTTTGTAATCTTAGTAGTATGTGTAGCCATTGAATCATCTTGTGGTGTAGCCACAATTTCTCCATTAACCCAACGAGTTAATACAGGCACTATAGTTTCACCCCCCAGTACAGCTATACGTTCAAATAACTGTCCTGTCGTTTCACCGGGTAAAATATCTATCTCCACAATGTCAATGATATCACCTGTATCAAGGCCATCATCCATATGCATTATGGTAACACCCGTTTTAGAGTCTCCATTAAGAATTGCATAATGAATTGGCGCAGCGCCTCTATAACTAGGTAAAATAGAGGCATGAACATTAATACAACCATATTGCGGCAATCGAATAAGCCAAGGAGGTAATATTTTACCATACGCAATAACAATCACTACATCTGGTTGTAATGCTTCTAATTCGGCTCTCACTTGTTCATCACGCAAAGTGACTGGTTGATATACAGGCAAGTCATGCTCTAAAGCAGCTACTTTTACAGGGGGCATTTGAACTTGTTTACCACGCCCTTTTTGTTTATCAGGCTGGCAATACACACCGACAATAGAATGACCAGCTTGAATCAAAGCCTCTAAGGTAGGCACAGAAAAGTCTGGTGTCCCCATAAAAACGATGCGTAATTGTTTATTATCAGACAATTTCTTTCTCCTCTGGATGATCAGTAATTAATCGTAAGTTAGTTGCTTTTTCAATAAACAAATGACCTTCCAAGTGATCAATTTCATGTTGGAAAATACGCGCCAAAAAACCTTCAGCTTTTATAGTTACCTTCTTATTATGTGGATCAATACCTTTAACAGTGACTTTATTAAATCGTTCCACATCTCCGAAATATCCTGGCACACTTAAGCATCCTTCAGGTCCAACTTGAGAACCTTCAGCATGAGTGATTTCAGGGTTAATTAGCGCAATAAGACCACTACCAGATTGGTCATCTACAACGATAATACGTTTAGCTACAGCCACTTGAGGTGCTGCAAGACCAACCCCTTCAGTCTTATACATAGTTTCAGCCATATCATCGATAAGGGCTCTAAGTTTTTTATTAACATGTTCTACAGGTTCCGCCACTTGTTTTAAAACGGGATGACCTGCTTTCACAACATCTAATACAGCCATTGATACTCCTACACTACACGGGATCCACGTCAATCAGCAGTCCTTCTTGCGTGAAAATCCATGAGTTATATATATATTCTTTCAAATTCGTTAAATCTGTACCGCGAATCATAATAGCTAAACGATACATATCGCGCACTTTTTTTATAGGCGCTTCATAAGGACCATTAATCAAAATATCCTGATTTCCTTTATAAGACTCCAAGTCATCGACAATACGATTTGCTATAGACTCTAATGTTTTCATATCTTGATGACGCACAACCATATGAATCATTTCGCGAAATGGAGGATATCCTAAAGCTTTACGGTTTTGAATTTCTTCATTGTAAAAGCCTATATAATCATGAGCCTTACTCTTTATTATAGCATAATTTAAAGGATTATATGTTTGTATTACAACGCTACCCGGTTTTTCACCCCTACCGGCACGTCCAGACGTTTGAGTAAGTAAATCAAAAGTTCGTTCTGAAGCTGTATAAACAGGAATATTCAAAACTGAATCGGCTGTTAAAATACCAACAGCTGTTACATCTTTAAAGTCATGACCTTTAGATACCATTTGTGTTCCCAACAAAATATCATATTTATGAGCTCCAAAGTCATGTAAAATATCTTCTGCTAATTGCTTATTTTTTGTCACATCTTGATCAAGACGAGCAATGCGAGCCGATTTAAAGTGACGACGTAACTCTTCCTCTACCTTTTGTGTGCCTGAACCAAAAAACTTAATCCTCTTACTATTACATTTGGGACAAACAGTTGGAATTGGTTCATGATGTTCACAATAATGACAACGCAATTCTTCACCAGCTTGGTGATAAACCATAGCTACATCACAATGAGGACACATAATAGTTTCCCCACAATCCCGGCACATAACAAAGGTATTATAACCACGTCTATTTAACAGAATAATCATTTGATTATGCTCATCTAATGTATGTTGAATTAAGCGACTCATGGCATCAGAAAAAACGGAGTAATTTCCATGAAGAATTTCTTCCTTCATATCTACTATAGTAACCTTCGGCATAGATTGCTCAAAAATGCGATTTGGCAACTCTAGTAAATGATACTCCCCTTGCTTAGCTTTATAGTACGAAGTAACAGATGGTGTAGCAGAACCTAAAATAACGGGACAACCATGTGCCTCAGCACGCCACAATGCCACGTTACGTGCATGATATCGAACCATATCCTCTTGTTTATAAGATGTATCATGTTCTTCATCGACCACAATAAGGCCGATATCCTCAGCTGGCGCAAATACGGCAGAACGAGCGCCAATAATAATGTGACTATCCTTACGGCGCAAACGCTCCCAATTATTGTTCCGTTGTTGTACCGTCAATTTACTATGAAATACTACGACTTCGTCACCAAAAGTTTCTACAAATCGTTTCACAATTTGATCAGTCAATATAATTTCAGGTACTAAAATAATAGCCGTCTTATCCTGACTAATACATCTTGCTGTAGCACGTAAATATAATTGAGTCTTACCACTACCAGTGACACCATGAAGTAAAAAGGTTTTATGTTCATGGCTATTCATTGCATCTTGTATTGGTCCATATACAGCTTGTTGAGCTTCAGTAAGAGGAATATTAACTTCTTCTGTTAAAAGCTCATCAAATGTTGTTTTTGTGGCTTTAAAACGAGCTTCAACGACAATACCTTTAGCTTCACTCACTTGTTTAATGACCATACGAGAATAGCCTTTAGCTAGTAGTAATGCCTTAGATGCTCCGCCCACTTCAAGTAAGTATTTTGCTAATTCTCGTTGCTTCTTTTTTCGTTCACTAAATTGTGCCACCGAAAATTCTGGCATGACTACTAACCATTCTTCCTTTGGTGCCTCGTAAGATTTTAATGTCTTATTCACTGTAAACAATCGCAATGCATCGCCATAAGAGAATAAATAATACTCATTTAGACGGCGGGCCGTATCCATCATTTCCGGTGTAAACCAAGGTTCGCTATCTAATACTTGCACAATATTTCGTAAAGTGAACTCTGGTGGCTCAACTAACTCGTCGTAACCAATAAGAATGCCTTCTTCACGACTATGTCCTAAAGGAATGAGTACGCGCGTACCAGGTAAGACATTACCAAACTTTTCAGGCATTAAATAGCTCAAAGGTTTATGAAGTTGTTTGGCCGGTCTGTTAATTATAACTTGTGCTACGCGCATACATTTTTTCCTTTCGTTTATTATAAAAGGTCTCAGTAGAAATTCTACCAAGACCTTTTGTATTATAAGCCAGCTTCTTCTTTTAGAATTTGTGCTTTATCTGTACGTTCCCAAGGTAAATCCACATCAGTTCTACCAAAGTGACCATACGCTGCAGTTTTGCGATAATGAGGCTTTAACAAATCAAGCATTTCAATGATTCCTGCTGGACGAAGGTCGAAATGTTTTTTAACAAGCTCTTGAATTTTTGTTTCCTCTATGCGACCTGTACCAAAAGTATCAACTAAAATAGATACAGGATGAGCAACCCCAATTGCATAAGCAACTTGCACTTCACATTTATCAGCAAGACCTGCTGCTACAACATTTTTAGCTACATAACGCGCTGCGTATGCTGCAGAACGGTCCACCTTAGATGGATCCTTACCAGAAAATGCACCGCCACCATGACGGGCCATACCACCGTATGTATCTACAATAATTTTACGGCCAGTTAAACCAGCATCTCCATGAGGTCCTCCAATTACGAAACGACCAGTTGGATTGATGAAGTATTTAGTATTTTCATCAACGAATTCAGCAGGCAACGCTGCGTCAATTACATAACGCTTCAAATCGGCTTTAATTTGTTCTTGGGTAACTTCAGGGCTATGTTGCGTAGAAATAACAATTGTATCAATGCGCTTAGGTTTACCATCAACATATTCTACAGTAACTTGAGTCTTACCGTCTGGACGTAAGTAAGTTAAGGTCCCATCCTTACGAACTTCTGTAAGTCGACGAGATAAACGATGTGCCAAGGAAATTGGCAAAGGCATGAGTTCAGGTGTTTCATTAGATGCATAGCCAAACATCATACCTTGGTCACCAGCACCGATTTTATCAAGCACTTCACCATTGCCATCTTTTGATTCAAGTGCTTCATCAACACCCATGGCGATATCCGCAGATTGTTCATCGATGGATACAAGTACACCACAAGTATCACAATCAAAACCAAATTTTGCACGAGTATAACCAATTTCACGAATTGTATCACGTACGATGCGAGGAATATCTACATATGTGTGAGTAGAAATTTCACCTACTACATGAACTAAACCAGTAGTAACTAAAGTTTCACAAGCCACACGAGCAGTTGGATCCTTTTCAATAATCGCATCCAAAACAGCATCAGAAATTTGGTCAGCTATTTTATCTGGATGGCCTTCAGTAACAGATTCAGAAGTAAAAAACATATGTTTTTCAGCCATTTTATCCTCCTAATACGAAAAAAAGTCTCTCATGCACTCATGAGAGACCCTCCCATCTAACGACATTTGTCATAGGAATTAGCACCTTTTCCGCTTGGAATGGTTGCTGTAGCTTCACAGGGCCTATCCCTCCACTACTCTTGATGAGTTACAGAAATATTATAGTGTATTTACAGTGAGAAAGCAAGTCATTATTATACCTCTCTTGCCTCTTTTAAAGCTAAATCATGTTCAGCCTTATGAAGGGCACTTTCAAACTGACGATACATATGATGACGGCCCAGAATATCCAAGAAATCAGATTTATACATCTCTCTACGTATATCGTAACTCACATCACTAAGCAAAACTTCTATGCCTCTTTTTTGAAGTTCTTCAATAATACCTCGTAAAATACGTAAACCCGTTAAATCTACAAATGGTACTTTTACAAAACGAATGATTAAATATTTAGGATCTTTATGTATAGAGTTTAACGCTCTATCAAATGCACTTATAGCACCAAAGAATAATGGGCCTTCTACAGTGTATACCATTATTTCTGGATGGATTGTAATCTCATGCCTAATCTGTGCTGATAATTCGGCACTACTTGCTTCATGCACATCAATTGTATTAACCATTTTGCTCATAAACTGCAACACTGCAAGTACTACACCTACATTTACAGCTACTACTAAATCCGTAAAAATAGTCAGGAAAAAGGTAAGCAATAATATTATTTGATCTGGACGAGGTGCGAGAATAAGCATTCGTATAAAACGTGGTACATCACTCATATTGTAGGCTACAACAAATAATATGGCTGCCATAGATGCCAACGGAATATACACTGCATATGGGGCTAAAAATAAAAGAATGGCACCTAATGTAATGGCATGAACAATACCTGCCACCGGAGAATTACCACCTTGACGAATATTTGTAGCAGTTCGCGCAATAGCACCGGTTGATGCAATTCCACCAAACAATGGCGCAAATATATTAGCTAATCCTTGTCCAAATAATTCAGTATTAGATTCATGCTTGGTGCCACTCATACCATCAGCAACAACTGCAGACAATAAGGATTCAATAGCGCCTAGCATGGCAATTGTAAAAGCCGGCCCGATTAAAGATAAGATTTTATCAAAGCTCAATTTTGGTACAGAAAATTCTGGCAAACCTTGAGGTATACCACCAAATGCACTACCAATGGTTAAAACCGTAGGAAATTGGTAGATAGCTTGAATAACCGTAGCAACAATCATAGCTACAATGGGAGCTGGAACTTTATTAATATATGGGATTTTAGGTAAAACTAACAGTAGACTTAAGCTTAAGAGCGCAATCCCCAATGTAGGTAAGTCAGAGTATGGTAAGGACTGAATCATAGCCCATAATTTTTCATGGAAATGAGCCATATAAGGCAACGGTGGAAATCCAAAGAAATATGGCCATTGCCCTACCCAAATTGTAACACCAATACCTGCTGTAAAACCCATAATAACAGGTGTGGGTATAAACCGAATGACTGTCCCTAACTTTGCAACGCTCATTAAAACCAGAATAATCCCTGCCATCATGGTCGCAATTTGTAAACCTTCAAAGCCATAATTGACAACGATACTGCTCAATAGAACGATAAATGCCCCTGTAGGACCCGCAATCTGAACAGGGGAGCCACCAAACAAGGATACAAATATACCTGCAATGATTGCCGTATAAATGCCCGCCTGCGGTGTAACTCCACTAGCAATAGCAAAGGCCATTGCTAAAGGCAGAGCCACAACCCCTACGACCAATCCGGCGATAATATTATTACTCCATTTTCCTTTCCCTAATGAGCCGTCTAAATATGCTTTTTGTATAGCAAACATGTAAAAAAAACACACCCTTCTTAAAACAACACACACAAGAATTAATTTATGTCAGTTCTGTTTGCTACTAAATCAATAACTTCTCTAAGGATATGTCGAGCAAGGTCAGATTTTTTCATATTAGGCATTTCTTTAGGCTCTTTATCAGGATATAAAAAATAGCCTTCATTCGTATCTACATTAAAACCTGCATTCGATTTGCTTACATCATTGGCTACAAGCATATCTAGATTTTTTTTAGCCACTTTATCCTGACCATACTTGATTACATGTTCTGTTTCTGCCGCAAAACCAACAAGAATTTGATGACTTTTTTTAGAGCCCAACCCTTGTAGAATATCTGGATTTTTTACAAGTTCTATGGTCATAGACTCCATTTTTTTTATTTTTTGCTCTGCTTTATGAAGGACTCTAAAATCAGAAACAGCGGCAGCCATAATAACTACATTAACATCATTATAACAAGCTTCAACAGCCTCCTGCATAGATACCGCAGAATCTACAGAAATAAAGTCTACGCCACTTGGTATAGGCAAGGATGTGGGAGCACTTACTAATATCACCTTAGCCCCCATGCGTGCAGCCTGTTCTGCAATGGCATATCCCATCTTACCGCTAGAACGATTTCCAATATACCGAACAGGATCAATACTCTCCTGTGTTCCGCCAGCTGTAACAAGTATAGTAGTACCTTCAAGCTCATTGGTGCTGCACATTTTAGATTCTAGCCAATCCACAATTGCTTCGGGCTCCGGTAAACGTCCTACACCAGTGATGCCACAAGCTAACCAACCTTCTGCAGGGTCCATAATATGGTAGCCCAAAGAACGTAATCCTTCTAAATTGCGTTGAGTAATAGGATTATTATACATTTCTGTATTCATAGCAGGACAAAGGTACTTAGGTGCTTTGGTAGCCATAATTGTTGTAGTTAACATATCATCAGCAATGCCTGCATAAATTTTTCCGATCACATTTGCTGTTGCAGGCACAACTACATATGCATCTGCCCAAGTGGCCAGTGCAATATGTTCTACATCCCACTGATGAACTTGTTCAAACATGTCTAGAGCTACAGGATGTCCACTGATTTCGCCAAATGTTAAAGGTGACGCAATATGCGTTGCATTTTGTGTCATTACGACCTTTACTTCAGCCCCTTTTTTACGAAGTCTGCTTACCACTTCAATTGCCTTATACGCTGCAATACCTGCAGATACTGCGACAATGATATGTTTTCCGCGCATGTTCTTCTCCTTTTAAAAATTCCTTGTATCAATGATACAAGGAATTGATTTTTTATTTAATGCCTTCTTTAGTGCGTTTATATGTCACTTCACCTTCAGCAATTTCATAAAATGCCAAAGATACAGGCTTGTCAGTCGCATGTGTAGATTCTGCTAAGCAAGGTTCGCCATCTGTTAATTCGCGAGCGCGTTTAGCCGCTAAAGTCACCAATGTATATTTGCTATCTACTTGGCTTTCCAATTTTTTTAATGGAGGTTTTACCATCATACTATCACTTCTCCTTAGACTCTTGATATTGTTTATAAATATATTGAATTTGCTCTTTATTACGACTAATCTTACAAGACTCAGCTCGCAAGATAGAAGCAACCTTTTCAGAAGCCTCTGCTAAATCATCATTTACAACGATATAGTCATAACGATGAGCTAAGGCCAATTCTGAACAAGCCAATGACAATCGTTTATCAATGACTTCTTTAGCATCTGTGCCACGATTATGTAAACGTTCAGATAACTCAGATAGTGACGGCGGTACAATGTAAATAAATACAGCATCACTAAAACGTTCCTTAACCTGCATAGCGCCTTGAATATCGATTTCTAATAGTACACTTTTCCCATCATCTAATAAATCCATTACATGCTGTTTTGGAGTACCATAGTAATTATCATATACCTTAGCATATTCTAAGAATGCGTCTTCACTAAGTAAAGACTCAAATTCATCTTTAGAGCGGAAGAAATAGTTAATTCCTTCCTTTTCACCCACACGTGGAGCACGGGTTGTCATAGAAACGGAATAAACTAAATTAGGCATTTCTTTACGAATATTCGCACAAATCGTACCCTTACCTGCGCCAGATGGCCCGGATATAACGATTAATAATCCTCTGTCTGACATATGCACTCCTATGATTCCACTGTATCTACATCCACATCATGTTGCACAAGTCGATGTGCTACGGTTTCAGGTTGAATTGCAGATAATACAATTTGACCACTGTCCATAACTAATACAGCACGTGTCTTACGACCATATGTGGCATCAATGAGCAGTCCCTTGTCTCTAGCATCTTGAACCATCCGCTTTATAGGGGCGGATTCAGGACTAATAATAGCCATAACACGGTTAGCAGATACCATATTACCAAAGCCTATATTCAGTAATTGAATACTCATTCATAGACCTCCTATTACTCTACATTCTGTACTTGTTCTCTAATTTTCTCTAACTCACATTTAAGTTGAACCACAAGCTCAGTAATAATCGAATCCATTGCTTTGGAGCCGATTGTATTTACTTCACGATTCATTTCTTGCAAAATAAAATCGACCTTACGACCGATTGAGTTTGTATCTGCAAGTGTATTTTTTAATTGTACCACATGAGAGGTAAATCGGACAATCTCTTCCGTAATATCCGTCTTATCAGCCAATAGAGCAATCTCTTGTATAAAACGATCCTCACTAATACTCGCTTCTAAAGAAACTAAATATTCCTTAATTTTAGTTTTTATGTGTTCGCGATATGCTTCTACAGCACCAGATTTATTAGTGTCAATTTTAGTAATAATCTTTTCAAGTGTATCGATACGATCTAATAGATCCTGATTGATATGTTGACCTTCCGCAGTTCGCATTGCTATTAAAGCATCTAATGCTTGAGTAGTTGCTTCTTTTACAATATCTGAAAGTACCTCTTCAGCAATTGGTGTATCTTGTTGTTGAATCCATTCGTTAGAAATCGAATTTACAGCTTGTAAAGGTACCTTTTTGGGGTTATCATAGAACTCCTCTTGTACCAATAACTCTTGTATCTGCTTTCTCAATACACTATTAATAGTGAAAGTTTTAGGTCGCTCTCCTGCATCTAGAATAGAAACTGATACCTCAACCTTACCACGAGTAATGCGATCTTGTATCATTCCACGAATAATACTTTCAAAAGGATTCATTTGTTTTGGACTACGAATAAATAGATCCAAGAAGCGTGCATTTACGGACTTAATTTCTACAGTACAGGTAATGCCATCTTTGGTTGCTGTGCCAGAACCAAAACCGGTCATGCTTTTCATAAGTCATCCTCCTTAGTAGTTTTTATTATTGTACCACGAATTACATAATCCGTGTTTAAATACTAAGAATTATATGTACACTATGGTATACTAAACTATACTTCTAAATATATTTGAAAGGAGTACTATGAATTTAGACGGACTTACCATGTCTGTACTCGCTAAAGAAATAAACGAGCGATTACAAACAGGGCAAATACAAAAACTATATCAAATAGACAAAACTACATTATTATTTAAAATTCGAGCACTCAACGAAGACCAAAACTTAATCATTACCGTAGGTGCTACACCAGCAATATATCTTAGTCAACCACTGCAAGATTTGCCAAAAGAACCAAGCTCACTTTGTATGTTCTTACGAAAGCATATTGAAGGTAGCCGCATTGTAAAGGTGGAACAAATCAATGGCGACCGAATCATGTGCATCCAAACGGATAAACTTGAAATGGACGGTTCCATTACGAGTACATATATATATGTTGAATTAATGGGCAAATATTCCAACTGTATTTTTGTACAAAACGGTATTATTTTAGAATCTTTAATTCACGTATCTCCACTCATGAACCGTGAACGATCTATTAGTCCAAAGCTACAGTATAATTTACCACCAAATGCTAATCGTGTAAGCTTGATGGACTTTGATTGTAATGAAATCAAAAATCTACTCACCTCTTTTGGTAATGGCTCCGTGCAACAATCTATTCGAGCTATCTTTAACGGCTTTGGCAAACCTTTATTGGATGAAGTTTTATATATTTCCAATCTAAGTGGTGAAGAAATTATAACCGATTTAGATACTTTTCAACTAGATACGCTTTCTAAAGCCTTGAACGACCTCAAGGTAAAACTCGAAAATAGCAACGGTTTGTTTACTTTAGTTAACGATAACAATAAAAAGGCTCACGCAAGCATTTTATTACACAACTATAAGGTATTAAAAGAATACAACACTATTTCTGAAGCTTTAGAGGAATCCATTCATAATACAAAAGCAATTCATACAGCTGATAAAGAGTTAGAAAAAATCTTAACAACAGCCATCAAAAAGGAAGAAGGTCGCCATCAAAAGATTAAAGATGAATTAGAAGATACTAAGAAAATGGAAACCTATAAATTATATGGTGATCTTCTAATGATAAATGCACACCTTCAAGTGCAATATGAGCCTTCTATTGAATTGCAAAATCTTCTTTCCGAAGAAAACGAAATCTTAACGATTCCTTTAAAGCCAAACTTAACGATTGTGGAAAATGCACAATGGTATTATAAGCTTTATACAAAATTAAAAAATCGTATGGTTAGCGGCGAGTACCAACTCAATGCTAGCACCACAAAACTAGCATACTTACAATCCATTCTGTACAGTATCTCTTTAGCCACCACTCGTGAAAGTTTAGAAGAAATACGCAAAGAATGTATGGATGCAGGCATTATAAAAAAATCAAAAAAACCATTATCTTACAAACTAGGTAAATCTAACTACATTCACTTAACAATTGATGAAGGTGAAATATTCATCGGTCGTAACAATCAGCAAAACGAATATTTAACACACCGATTTGCAAAGCCAACTGACATTTGGTTCCATACACAAGATATCCAAGGTTCCCACCTTATTTTGAGACTCAATATTGAGCCAGACGATATGATTTTATCTAAAGTAGCACAATATGCAGCCTACTTTAGTAAAGCTCGTGATACTAGTAAGGTCCCGGTAGATTATACATACATTAAAAATATCAAAAAGCCACCTGGATCTCCTTTGGGATTTGTTATTTTTAATACCCATCAAACTATGATTGTGGAGCCTAAAAAACCAGAAAACTATAGAGAATGATAAAAGCGAAGGTATCCCTTCGCTTTTATTTTTGGCTTATTATTTTGCTCACATTATTTTTTACATATTGATCTGAAATTTGATATTACTTATCTTAAGTTTTCTATGGAATTTAACATATAAAAAGAGGCTAGATATAATATGATATCTAGCCTTTGTTTAAACTATTGGTTTTCTTCTGTACGTTGTTCAGTTTGTTTCAAACTTTCACGATTTTGACGCAAGCTTTCCAATGTTTTCTCCAAGTTGTTTTCAACATATTTAAGAACATCACCAGCATATTGAATAGAGCTAGCTTTCAGCTCATCAGAGGATTGATTTGCTGCATTAATAATTTGATTAGCTTGTTCTTGAGCTTGTTTTACAAGTTCACTTTCAGCTGTCAATTTAGCAATGTAGTCTTTAGCTTGATCGATCAAAGTTTCAGCCTGACGTTGAGCATCAGCTAACACTTTATCTTTATCTGCTACAATACGACGAGATTCTTCAAGTTCCAAAGGTAAGGATTCCTGAATAGAATCAATAATACGCATAATTTCGTCTTCCTCAACCATACGTTTTGTAGTCATAGGAATACGGCTGCTAGATTCAATAAGAACCTCTAAATCTTCTAATAATTTTTCTGTTTTCATACAATTCACCCCTATTTATTATGGACCGTATTAAAGCGTTCTTCAAGTTTTTCCTTAACATCATCCGGAACAAGACCATCTAGCTTACCACCAAATTTAGCTAGTTCACGAATACCCGTGGAGCTGACAAAAGAGTATTTGTTATTTGTCATAATAAATACTGTTTCAATGTCATCATCCAAATATTTTGCAAATAATGCGCGCTGAAATTCATATTCAAAGTCGCTCAATGCACGTAATCCTCGAATAATAATAGTAGCATTCTTGGATTTAACATACTCATTGAGCAAGCCACCTGTACAATCAATTTCAACATTAGGAATATGTTTGACAGAATTTCGAATCATCTCAACCCGTTCTTCCATAGAAAATAAGGAATTTTTATTCGGATTTGAGCTGACAGCAATGATTAATTTATCAACCAATCGGCTGCCCCGTTCAAAAATATCAACATGTCCATTAGTAACTGGGTCAAAACTACCCGGACATACACCTATACGCACAGGTTTAGCTCCTTTCGGCTGTCTTTACAAAATAGGAAACTACCGTATAACCAAATTTCTGTTCTTTTATACATTCCCATGATTCTGGTAAGGTAAAAATCTCATCCTTATGATGTTCTAATAATAAAACACCTTCAGGTTTTAACAAATCATAGTTTACAACCAAATCTATGGTATCTTGTATAAATCCATTTTCATATGGCGGGTCAGAAAATATATAATCGAACTGTCGCCCTACTATATAATTTTTTAATTGTGAAAGTTTCCTCGGAATAATTTCTAACCGATCATCCACACGACAATGTTTAGCATTCTCTAAAATTAGTTTTCCCGTTTTAAAGTCCACTGCTACTGCATGTGCTGCACCACGACTTAAGGCTTCAATTGCTACTGCACCAGTGCCAGAAAATATATCTAGTATATCAGAACCAAATATACCTCTATTTGCTAATACATTAAATACACTTTCACGAACACGATCAAGTGTAGGCCTAGTATCTAATCCTTTAGGTGCTTTTATAGCATGTCCCTTAGCAGTTCCGCCAATAATTCGCATACAACCCTCACAAGATTATACTCATTAATTATAGTATATAAATAACCAAATTAAAAGTATCTTTTATTTATGATACTTCAATTTTAATATCACGCCCCATCAACTCAGCTAATGCTATGGATGGAGATTTTTTTTCGTATAAAACCTCATATAAAGCCTTCGTTATAGGCATTTCAATTTGATGTTTACAAGCCATTTTATAAATAATTTCTGTTGCGAAAAATCCTTCTACAACCATATTAGTATGATTAACAATAAAATCCATCGTCTTACCCTCGGCTAGTTTTTGACCAGCCGCACGGTTACGACCATGTGGGCTCATACAAGTAGCAATCAAATCCCCCATACCAGCAAGACCAGCATAGGTTTCTTTTTGGGCCCCTAAGGCCACCCCAAAGCGAGTCATCTCATGAAGGCCACGTGTTAATAGTAAAGCCTTACAATTATCCCCTAAAGCTAAACCATCTGCAATACCAGCTGCAAGGGCAATGATGTTTTTCGTGGCTCCTGCTAGTTCAACACCAATCATATCAGTATTTGCATAAATTCTAAAATTTTGACTACATAATGCCTTTTGCAATGTTGTAGCTACCTCTAGGCTTTCAGTACTCAGCACAGATGCAGCAGGTAAGTTGCGACCAACCTCTTCTGCATGATTAGGTCCAGACAAAACCGCTAAATGACACCCTATGGTAGCAAGAACCTCTTTCATCACAGTCGTCAAAAGTTTGCCACTGGTTCGTTCTACACCTTTTGAACATAGAATATAGGCTTGATTTTTATGAGCATACGGTTTAATAGCCTCTAAACTGGTACGTACATGTACAGAAGGAGTAACCATTAATACCACTTCGGCATTACTAATACATGCCTCTAAATCAGAACTATATTGTAATTCTTCTGGAAGTTTTACACCTGGTAAATAGTCTTTATTCTCTAAGTCTTTTGCAAGTTTATCTGCAAATTCTGGACGACGACAATATATAGTTGTAGTATTTCCAGCTAAAACGGATTTAATAGCAAGGGCCGTCCCCCAACTACCAGAGCCGATAACAACAACATTCATTCTTTAATCCTTTTTAATGCGCTCTACTTTTAACTCGTTTCCAGCAAGTAGACGCTTAATATTATCCCAGTGACGTACAATGACAAACAAAGCTGCTAATCCGCCAAAGCCAACAAACCAGAAGGATTCTCCAGTGAAATACATCAGTACTGGTACTAATGCAGCGGCAATGATAGAGCCTAAAGATACAAGTTTAGTGAAATATACGATAACACCCCATACCAAAAAGCAAATCAATGCTACTATTGGTGAAAGAGCAATAAGTACACCTAAACCCGTAGCAACGCCACGACCACCTTTAAAGCCCAGAAAAACAGACCAGTTGTGCCCCATCATCCCAAGAATACCACCTAAGATCATAAACATAGGCCCATAGGGTGAGAGTAGCACTACTCCTGCGGCCCCTTTTAAAGCATCACATAGAAATACAGGTAAGGCTGCTTTAAGTCCGATAACTCGATATGTATTAGTAGCGCCAATATTTTTAGAGCCATATTGTCGTACGTCTGTATTAAAGAAAAGCTTACCTATAATTAATCCACTAGGAATTGATCCGATAAGATATGATAATACAGCATATACAATAATCATAATATCCATTAGTCTTCATCATCCCGTTTCTTGCCACGTAATACTAAACGAATCGGAGTTCCTTCAAAACCAAAGGACTCACGCAATCGATTCTCTAAGAAACGCATATAAGAGAAGTGAATTAGCTCTGGTTCATTTACAAATAAAATAAATGTAGGCGGCTTAACACTAGCTTGCGTCATATAATAGATTTTTGGAATTCTACCATTGCGAGATGGTACAGGATTTACGGTTTGTGCATCTTGTAATAATTGATTTAACGTCCCAGTAGATACACGGCGGTATTGTTGTTCAGATACAAACTTCAACATATCAGCTAAACGGTGAATACGTTGCTTAGTTAAAGCAGAAGCAAACAGGATAGGTGCAAACTGTAAAAAACCTAATTCATCATAAATATCTTCAGTAAATCGCAATGTTGTTTTGTCATCTTTTTCAACAAGATCCCATTTATTCACAACAATGACTACACCTTTACCCGCTTCGTAAGCATAACCTGCAATTTTTTTATCTTGTTCTGTAACACCATCTTGAGCATCTAGTACAAGAACTACAATATCAGCACGATCTACTGATCGCAAAGAGCGGACAATACTATATCGTTCAACGGCTTCTTCGATTTTAGACTTACGACGCATTCCCGCCGTATCAATAAGTACAAATTTTTGGCCCCCATGAGTCCAATACGTATCAATGGAGTCTCGAGTAGTACCTGCTACATCAGATACTATTACACGATCTTGTCCTAATAATGCATTAGTCAAAGAAGATTTACCTACATTTGGACGACCAATAACGGCAACATGAATAGTATCTTCATCATCTACATTAGTGCCAACTGGTGGAAAATGTTTAACAGTATCATCCAGCAAATCACCTAAATTCATAAGATTTTTAGCGGAAATGCCAATGGGGTCCCCCAAACCAAGATTGTAGAATTCATAAATATTCGGCTCTTGATTTACACTATCAATCTTATTAACTACGAGTACAACAGGTTTTCCACTAGCTCTAAGAATATTTGCAACTTCTTCATCAGCAGGTACAATACCTTGTTTACCATCGACGACAAATAAAATTACATCCGCTTCTTCAATAGCTAATTCAGCTTGTAATCGCATCATCTTAGGAATAACATGACTATTTTCAGTAATGAACTCGATACCACCAGTATCGATCATTGTAAACTCACGATTTAACCACTCTGCATCGAAGTAAATACGGTCCCTTGTTACCCCCGGAATATCTTCAACGATAGAGATACGTTTATTAACAATGGCATTAAAAAGTGTAGATTTACCTACATTTGGACGGCCTACAACAGCCACTAATGGTTTTGCCATAGTTTCACCTCATTATCTAATCTAATACATTACTATATTTTATCATATTCTAAGTAAAGTACGCAAAAAGGCTAACCAAGGAAACCTTGGCTAGCCTTTTATTAGACAATGAATTATTCAGCGTCTTCTGCAGTTTCTTTTGATTCCATCAATTCAGTCAAAGCCAAACCCAATTTCTTTTCATCTTTGTTAAGAGAAATGATTTTAACTTCAACTTCTTGACCACGATTCAAGTAATCTTCAACTTTCGCATTACGTTGTTTTGTAATTTGAGAAATGTGAAGTAAACCTTGGATGTCGTCATTAACAGCTACGAATGCACCGTAAGCTACTAAACGAACAACTTTGCCGTTAATAACATCGCCAACATGCAATGTTTCTTCAGCAACGTCCCATGGGCTCTTAGATAAAGCTTTTAAGGACAAGGATAATTTATTGCTTTCAGCGTCGAAGGATTGTAATTTAACTTCGATTTCTTGGCCAACAGAAAGAACATCTTCCACTTTTTTGATTTTTTGCCAAGAAATATCGGAAATGTGAAGTAAACCTTCAATACCGCCGATATCTACGAATGCACCATAAGGCATGATTTTACGAACGATACCTTTATAGTTTTCGCCAACGTTGATATTTTTCAATGCTTCAGCTAATTTAGCTTGACGTTCCACTTCCAATACTGCACGACGAGAAAGAACCAAACGGTTTTTCTTTTCATCGATTTCAAGTACTTTAGCTTCAAATTCTGTACCAACCAAGTTGTCCAAGGATTTCACGAAATGAACATCACCTTGGGACAATGGAATGAAACCACGAAGGGATTTAACTGTTACTACTAAACCTGCTGGGATAGCATCAATACCTTTACATACGATAGCTTCATCTTTTTCTTGTGCTTCGATAACATATTGCCAATCTTCATCTTTAGCCAAGCGAGTCATGGAAAGATAAATAGGATTATCTTCTTTGATGTGATTCATGATAACTGCTTTAATTTCATCACCATTTTTTAACACATCTTTGGCAGATTCTGGTGCTGGATAAGAAATTTCAGTTCTGTTCAAAATGGCTTCAGTTTTGTAGCCAAAAGATACATAAGCTCGTTCATCTTCGACTTGAACTACTGTACCTTCTACAACATTCCCTTTCTTAAATTCTTCTTGACCTTCGGCTGCTAATAATTCTGCAAAATCTTTCATTGTCTCAATGACCTCCTTAATAATCCAGTCGGGAGTCGATGCTCCTGCTGTTACTCCTACCGTCTGTACTCGGTCAAACCATTCCAGTTGTAATTCAGTAGAAGTTTCAATGTGATATGTTGTACATCCAACGTCACGACAAACCTCTGCCAATCGGTTTGTGTTGCCGCTGTTCTTACCGCCTATCACTATCATAAGATCTACATTACGTGCTAAATCAACGGCAGAATTCTGTCGTTCTTGCGTTGCATTGCATATCGTTTTGAAAACCTTAAGATTCTTAGATTTTTTCTCTAATATGTCTATTATACTGTTAAATTTGAATTGTGAAAAGGTTGTTTGTACAACAACGCCCATTTTTTCCACAATTTGTAGTTTTTGGGCGGATTCTTCATCTTCGATGATTATTCCTTCGTTATTTGCCCATAAATTAATGCTTTTGACCTCAGGATGGTTTTTTTCTCCCAAAATCACCAAAGTCATACCTTCATCTATAACAGACTTTGCATCTTGCTGTGCTTTTTTTACATGTGGACATGTGGCATCCACAACATGTAATCCTTTTTCTTCTGCCTCTTCGTAAATAGCAGGTCCTACACCATGAGAGCGAATAATCATTGTGCCTTCAGCGATATCAGACACTTCTTGAACAGGGCTTACCCCTTTGTCTTCAAGACGACCTACAACTTGAGGATTATGAATAATAGGACCTAATGTATAGCTTTTACCATCGTTATTTGCAGCTTCATTTGCCATTTCAACAGCCCGTTTTACACCATAGCAAAAACCATGGTTTTTAGCCAAAATTATTTCCATAAAGTCTCCTCTATACAATTGTTATGATAAGAATCTATCATTCGTTGGATTTCACTTTTAACACTATCATTTACTTTTTGAATCGCTTCTGGAGTCGCTTTAGCTTTTTCAACTGGAATCGGTTTACCAATAATACAAGCCACTTTATTACGTTCCATATTGTGAGAGCCAATGATAGCAACAGGCACTATGCTAACCGCTGTTCTAAGAGCAATTGATGCTGCACCATCATGAAATTTACCAAGCTTACCACTTTTTTGACGGTTACCTTCTGCAAATATGCCTAAAACCTTATTATCTTTAAGTAGTCCCATGGCATGACGAATAGCAACTTTATCAATAGCACCGCGATTTAACGGAAATGCACCAAGCCATGTACAAAAAAAACGTGAAATGGGATTCACAAATAATTCTTGTTTAGCCATAAAGTGTACATGTCTAGGCAAAGCATAGCCGCAGATAGGGGGATCGTTATTACTTAAATGATTAGGCACCACGATAACAGGCCCTTCCATTGGAAAATTATCGCGACCATATACTTTCAATCCATACCCTACTTTATAGCGAAGCCAAAAAGCGGTACGCCATAACCAGGTAGAAAATTTATTCATGATTGATTGTCTCCTGTACTAAATTCAATATATATGCCACAGTTTCATCAAAATTCATATTACTAGAGTCTACAACTACTGCATCTTCAACACATACAAGTGGAGACTCTTCACGATTTTTATCCATTTCATCACGACTAACAACATTCTTTTTAATTTCGTCTAGTGTTTGCTCGTTTGATGTACCTTGTACTTCTAACCATCTACGTTTTGCCCGCGCATCTACAGAAGCGGTTAAATAAATTTTTAGCTCTGCATTAGGTAATACGACAGAACCGATATCACGTCCATCTAATATAACTCCCCCAACGGCGGCCATCTCTTGTTGGCGTTCTACCAAATATTGTCGAACCCCTTTATAAGAAGCTATAGTCGATACATTATCATTAATTTGCTGCTGGCGAATTAATGATGTAACATCTTTTCCTTTAATATAGACCTTGCATGCTGTTGCAGTAGGCTCTAAAGTCAAATTTAAAGAAGGTAATAAAGCTTCTACAGCAGCTTGATCCTTAACATCAATTTGACTATCAAGAACTGCCCATGTAACACCGCGATACATGGAACCTGTATCGATATATAAATACCCTAATTCATTGGCCACTACTTTAGAAATGCTACTTTTACCAGCCCCAGCAGGACCATCAATAGCAATGGCAATTTTTTTAGTGTTCATAATAACCTCTATTCTTCATCACCGTGTACGGCATGCATGGCCGCCACATAGCCTGTGGAAAAGGCAGCTTGTAAATTATAGCCTCCTGTAAAAGCATCTATGTCTAGTACTTCACCAGCACCATATAAACCACCAATCAATTTAGACTCCATAGTTTTAGGATTAAATTCTTTTAATGAAATACCACCTGCTGTAACAATAGCTTCCGCTACAGGTCGTAATTCCTTAACAGTTACTGTCATATGTTGCAATACATGGCATAAGCGCAAACGCTCTTCCTTTGTAATTTGATTAATTGGTTTAGCCGGATTTAACTCAGCAAGCTTTATAACAATGGGAATAAGATTAACAGGTAGTAAATCCTTCATCCCATTAGACAATTGTTTTTTAGAGTATAAATCAAAATCCTTTTGCAAGCGCTTATCCAATACTTCTGCAGTTAAAGCAGGTTTAAGATTAATTTCAATGGTAACTTGAGGATTTTTCTTACGAAGCAACTTACCTACCGTGTGACTTAATGATAAAATTGTAGGCCCCGTAAGACCAAAATGAGTAAACATCATTTCCCCAAATTGTTTTGCTTGTACCTTACTTTTAGAAATTACGGAAACCTCAACATTACGAAGACTAAGCCCCATAATTTCCTTTACCCACGTTTCGTTTGTAACGATAGGAACCAAGGATGGACGAATATCAGTAATAGTATGTCCCACTTTTTCGGCTAAAACGTAACCATCACCAGTAGAGCCTGTCAATGGATAAGATGCACCACCAGTACAAATAATAGCAGCATCACAAGCATATTGTTCCTTATCCGTTGTAACACCAACTACACGATTTTCCTGTACAGTAATCGATGTAACAGGTTCATTTAAATGAACTTGAACATTATACTTTTTTAGGATTTTCATAAAGATATTGCGAACTTCTAATGCAGAATCGGATTCAGGAAACACTCGTCCCCCACGTTCTACTTTAGTTTTTAACCCCCAGCTATGCAAAAGGTCCAGAAGATCTTCATTACTAAAGCGTTCATAAGCACCGTACAAGAACTTACCATTACCAGGCGTATTTTTTATAAATTCGGTCATATCTGCACTATTCGTAATATTACAGCGACCTTTACCGGTAATGCCCATTTTCTTGCCAACCATATTCATTTTTTCCAATAAGATGACGCGTGCTCCTTCACGGCCTGCTATAACAGCTGCCATTAGACCTGCCGCACCACCGCCAATGACTATGATTTGCTTCATGCCTTATCTGTCCCCAATGCTTTTAGCGCTTTTACTTCACGAATTGTTAGTTGACGAGAAGCGCCTCGTTTCACACCACCTAAAGTAAGACCAGCATACGCAATACGTTTTAAATTATGAATACGATAGCCAAAGTGTTCAAACATACGACGAACTTGACGATTACGACCTTCATGAATTGTAATTTCTACTTCATGTACACCATTATGATCATCAAAACCTAAATCTACAATTGTTGCAGGTGCAGTTATACCATCTTCAAGCTCTACACCATTTGCAATAATTTGTAAATCATCATCGCGAACACGACCTTTGATACGAACTTCATAAGTCTTTTCAATGCCTTTAGATGGATGTGTTAGATTTTGTGCCAACTCTCCATCATTCGTAAGCAGTAACAAACCTTCTGTATATAAATCGAGACGACCAATAGGGTAAATTCTTTTCGTTTCATTTTTTATATAATCTAAAACCGTTTCTCGACCTTGAGGGTCAGACACAGATGTAATGACACCCTTTGGTTTATTTAACAAATAATATACTGGTTTCTCTTGAGCCAATAATTGGCCATTAACCTTAACCTTATCTTTTTGTGGATTAATTTTGACCCCTAATTCGGTTACCTTGCGACCATTGACCTGTACTTTACCTTCTGTAATTAGTTCTTCTGCCTTACGCCGTGATGCAATACCACAACTGGCAATATATTTTTGTAATCGTTCCATGCTATCCTTCTGTTTCCGAAACTTCTTGATGTAAGGCTTCTATCGATTCTACACCAGCACTTCTCAAAAATTCATCAGTCGTGCCATATAGAATCGGTCTACCTACAGTATCCTTATGACCTAATTCAGCTATAAGAGATCGAGTTAATAATTGTTTTATAATTTTATCGCTATTTACACCGCGCACCTCTTCGATTTCAGCCTTTGTAATAGGCTGCTTATAGGCGATAACAGCTAATGTTTCCATAGCCGCATTAGATAATTTATCTTCTCTTTTACGAATATGCCCAACATAATCAGCACATTCAACAGCGCTTACTAATTCAACACCAGCTCCAGATATACGTATTCGAATACCTCGATTCTGTTCTTCTAGTTCTCGTTGTAATTCTTCTATATATTTTTGTGTCGCCTCTGTGGAAAGCCCAAACACTTCTGCTAACATATCTATCGATATAGGCTTTGCCGATGAAAACAAAACGGCTTCTAAATGCATCGTTGGTAAGCTCATATGGCCCCCTTTCTACACGGCCCTCTCTAAGGTAGCAGTGAATATAATATCATCATCTTCATAGCGCATTTCAATAACTTGTTGTTTTAATAATTCTAAAACAGCCATAAAGATAGTTACCATACCACTTTTCGTATCAATTGCTACTAATAACTCCCTAAAATATAGACATTCGCCACGATGTATACGACTAGACAAGGATATAATCATGTCCTCTAAACTATACGTATCCTTTTCAACCTTTACCTCACGAATTGTCTCTTCTTCTGGTAACTCTTTAGCCCGTTTTATAGTTTGATAAAAAATTTGATATAACTGTGAAAGTTCCAAATTATATACACTATCTAATCCAAGCACACTCGTTTCTTCAGGACGACTAAATATATTCGCAGATACAGCGGTACGCTCCATTAATAGAGATGTAATATCCTTAATTTTCTTAAATTCTACTAATTTTGCTACCAACTCGTCACGTGGATCCTCTGCTTCATCAGGCTCAGGTTCAGCCTTAGGTAATAACATGCGTGATTTAATCTGTAATAAGGTAGATGCCATAACAAGAAATTCACTACTATAATGAATATCAAAATGGTTCCAATTGTCTAGATATGCCAAGTATTGACTCGTTATTTCAACGATAGGAATATCGGTAATTTCTATTTTATGTTTTTCAATGAGATGCAAGAGCAGATCAAGGGGACCTTCAAAAACGTCCAACTTGTAGTTATAATCTCTCATAAAACCCAATCCTCAGAAAAAATGTTTTTAACTATATAATTATAAAGCATTTATAGTAGTACTTTCAAATAATTGTTTTTTTTACACTCATCTGCTATCTTTATTATTGTAATTATTTTATATTAAAAAAAGATACGTTATTGTGTATTCCTTTTAGAGAGGATTTATTATGTCATCGAGTGTGAGGCAAATTGGGCGAAATCCAATTTTTCGCTTTGGTATTATAGGTATTGTTTTATATATCATCTTATTTTTAATTTATGAGCCCATAACCTTAGGGCTTGATGTAGAGGATATTACGATTTTAGCTGTACCAACAATTGTAGGTACCTTTTTATTTCAATATTTTATGGGGTGTACCGTTTTCCACAGGCCTTTTTTAGGGTATGGCCTAGTCGGAATCTTATGGGCACTTACCTTTCCTCTTTTATTCCATTGGTCCTATGTGAAGCCATTATACTTCTATGAATTTGCTAATGATTTTTTATTTGGCTTATTAATTTTCATGGGATTATCAGGCATTCAGTTTTTACTGAACCAAACAAATCGCTTCCATAAAACAACATCCTTAATCATGGCTATCATTTCCATGATCTTGAGCTTAATACCATTCTTACAAATTGGCTATTACATGACTACTTGGCATTGCTTAACGCCAGCCAGTCTGCTAGCCGTATATATGACCAATCCAGAAGAAGCATTTGGTTTTTTAAAGAATGCAGCTGGAATACCTGGTCTTATAGCAATAAGTATTGGTCTTATCTTATGGACTTATTTATTGTACTGGTCTAACTTAGGGATGAAAGCAGTAGTAAACTTAAATACTACACGCCCTATGCGCTCAGCTATGCTTATCGCATCCCTTGTAGCTTTTTTAGTATATGTACCATTCTTCTTGTTCCCACAAACCTGTATTGTGGCGAACTGGATTGCTGCAGGCGATTATGTAAAACAAATGCAACAATATAATGATAATCACCACTTAGTATTTGATTCCTTTAATTTAGACACAAAGGAAACAGCGGTGAACAAAACACCTGGTACTATTATTCTAGTCATTGGAGAATCTAGTTCTCGAGATTATATGAAAGTATATAATCCAAACTTCCCATATGACGATACTCCATGGCAAGGCAATATGCGTTCGGACAATAAAGACTTTGTCTTCTTTGATAATGCCTATTCATCCTACGTACAAACAGTACCAACCTTGGAGCGTGCACTATCTGAACGAAATCAATATGATGATAAACCATTTCTTGATTCAGCCAATATCTTAGATATTGCTAAAAAAGCGGGATACACGACTTCTTGGTTTAGCAATCAAGGTGTATTCGGTGAATATGATACAGCTATTTCATTAATGGCTAAGACTGCAGACACAACAAAATGGGCCCATGAATCTTATGCATTCTCAGATCGATATGATGAAGCTCTATTGCCATTATTAGAAACTGTAGATCCTACCAAAAACAACTTTATCGTTATACATATTATGGGTAGTCATATTTATTACAATGACCGTTACCCTCATGAATTTAGCAAGTGGAAACAAGGTCCGTATCCTGATGGTCAAGAAGCATATGCTAACAGCCAATTATACACAGACTGGTTATTACAACAAATTTACAATTATGGCAAAGACAAATTAAACTTACAAGCCATGGTGTATTTCTCCGATCACGGTGAAAGTTTAGACAAATCGCATAACCCTGATACATTTGATTTTGTTATGACACATATTCCATTCTGGGTATACCTATCTCCACAATATCGCTCAACCTATCCACAGACTGCTGAGGTACTTGCAAAACACGAGCATCAATTCTTTACTAATGATTTGCTATACGATACATTAGTTGGTCTCATGCATGCTCCAAGTCAACGATATGATGCAACACGAGATTTTAGTAATGCTCAATATCGATTTAATCTACATAACTTAACTACATTACTTGGTGAACAACCATTAGCAAATGATCCTGTTAATGCAAACAAGTAGTCTTTAATTAATATTGTAGCCATTATTTTTCTATTATATTGAGTTATTTTACCAGTAAAATAACTTGATATAATCAAAAAGAGATGAGTTAAACTCATCTCTTTTTTTCTGCAAGTAAAAGCTCTATATCATTTTCAGTATAAATTGTTATATTCTTTTCAAGTAGAGCCTCTACAGTACATCCATGGCCATTTTTCATTGTTCTAGTAAAAGTTCCATCATAAATGCGCTTATATCCACAGCTAGGACTTTTCGCCTTCATCAAAGCTTGCTTGCAACCATATTTTAGTGCAATATCAACTGTTAATTGAGCACCTCTTACAAACTCATCGGTAACATCAGCTCCATTAACAGTACATATACGTTCACCCTGCCGCTCCGCAGGATCACGAGGCGTACTAAGTCCCCCTAACACTTCCGGACATACAGGTACTAATTCATAATATTCCTTTAGAGCCTCTATCGTTTCTATATAATTATCTTTGCCATCATATCGACAAGGTACACCAAATAGGCATTCACTAATTAATAACTTAGGTTTCTTATTCATAGATTTATCTATCTCTTATATATTTATACGTAACTTATAGTAATAATTTTCACAAATCGTTTTAATTGTATATAAGAAAAAAAGACTAACCCAAAGTTAGTCTTAATTGGTGCCGAGGACCGGAATCGAACCGGTACGGTTGTTTCCAACCGACGGATTTTAAGTCCGTTGCGTCTGCCTGTTCCGCCACCCCGGCATGGGTAACGATTGTGGAGGCGGCACCCAGAATCGAACTGGGGAATAAAGGTTTTGCAGACCTCTGCCTTACCGCTTGGCTATGCCGCCATATAAAATTGGAGCGGGAAACGAGATTCGAACTCGCGACCCCCGCCTTGGCAAGGCGGTGCTCTACCGCTGAGCTATTCCCGCATATAAATGGTGCCTCAGGACAGAATCGAACTGTCGACACACGGATTTTCAGTCCGTTGCTCTACCAACTGAGCTACCGAGGCATAAATGGCGACCCCGATCAGATTTGAACTGACGATCTTCGCCGTGACAGGGCGACATGTTAACCGCTACACCACGGGGCCGTAACCAAAGTACTTGCTTAGTATATCGGTTATCAGGACTTTTGTCAACACTATACTACAATATTTTTAATAAATTCTTCCTCATTTTTTAATATGGTAGATTCCCTATGTCCTGGCTCAACAATCAAATCCTTGGACAAGGTTAAAAGATATTTCAAACTCTTAATCAAATCAGCTGGATCACTTTTATAATTATCTGTATTTCCCACATTTTGCTTAAATAAGGTATCACCAGTAAATAGATAACCTTCAATTTCTAAACAAACCGATCCCGCACTATGCCCAGGTGTATGATGAACTAATATATCAAAAGGATCTAAATTTAATTGCCCCTCTACTAAATCATTACAGTGTGTATACATTTTTTTCTTATATACACTTGGTCTCCGTCGAATTAACTGTAACAACTCTTGATCTAAAGGATGTAAATAAGCGGGAATATTATAATGTATACACACTTCATCCAAGGCTGACACATGATCACAATGACCATGTGTCAATAAAACTGCTATGGGCTCAGAATCTGCAACCATATCAATAATGTGGTTACAATGAAAGCCCGGATCAATGATTATAGATTTTCCCTCTTTGATAAGCACATAACAATTTGCTTTATAAAGCCCTAGAGGACGTTTTATAACTTCCATATAGTTCCCGCCCTTCTATAGAATACGATATCGTTTAGGAACCTCTTTTTTAATAAAATACCCTTCCCAAAACTGAGGGTGAAGCATAACTAAAATCGTAAATAACTCCAAACGACCTAGTAACATGTCTACAATAGCAATACATTTAGCAGTATCCGGCATAACACTAAAGGAGTCAGTAGGACCAAAGCCACCAAACCCTAGTCCTACATTGCTAAGAAAGGCCGTAACCACTTGCATAGAATCATATGTATTAAGACCAGTACAAGTCATTAGAAAAACAGATACCACATAAATCATTAAATATAAAAATAAAAATTGATGTGTCATCTGGATCCATTTAGTAGGCATCGGTTTGCCATTAATACGTACTACTTGAACCATATCAGGATGAATTGATTTTCGCAGATAAATTATAGAACTCTTAATCAAAATAATAAGTCGTATAATTTTTACACCGCCCGTTGTAGAACCACTACAGCCACCAAAAAATGTACAAATAAATAACATCATCTGTGCTGCAGCAGGCCACAAATCATAATCACTAATAGCAAAACCACTACCAGTTTGAAGCGAAACTAAATTAAAGGCAGCATTTCTAACAATCTCTAAAGGACTAGAATAGCTAGATTGTAATGCTAGAGATATTGATACAATGGCAATACCAATAAACACTACAAGCCAGTACATACGTGTTTCAAAATCATTAATTAAAACGCGAATTCCTTTTTGAAGTGCATTGTAATACACAGAGAAATTGCCACCAGCAAGAAACATAAAGAATATAAATACGAAACAAATATAATTACTTTGTTCATAAATAAAAGCCCCTGCTGATGTCGGTGCAAATCCACCCGTGGCAATAATAGAAAAGGCATAATTTAACGCATCAAAAGGTTCAATACCGCCAGCCCACAGCATAAGAAAGCAAAGAGCAGTAAAGGCAATATACAACTGCCAAAGCTTGGTGGCCATTGATTGAATACGTGGCATTACAACGCCAGGCTTTGGTACAGATGCCTCTGCATTAAAGAAATGTGCTGCATCTGCTCCTAAATTCTTTAAAAATGATAAGATAAGGACGATGATCCCCATCCCTCCAACCCAGTGCATAAGACCACGCCACAATACAAATGTGTTTGGTAACGCATCAACACTATAAATAATAGTTGCACCAGTTGCAGTAATACCCGAAGTGGCTTCAAATAAAGCATCAAAAACATTAGTCAATATGCCACTCCCCAAAAAAGGTAAAGCCCCCAAAATAACCGTGAATATCCAAGTAGAGGATACAACTAAGAACCCATCACGAATACTAAAGCTTTGACTTTCACAACCGTAATAAGATAAAAGCGTCCCCAAAACTAAAGAAAGGCTTGTAGTTATAAGGAATGACCAATATGCAGTTTCAAATACAACACTGTATATAAAAGGGATTAAAGTAAAAACCCCAAATATATAGAGTAGTCGACCCACTAAGGACATAACGATTTGAATTCGCATAGCCCCTCCTTACTAAGTAAGATATTTAAGCAATTTGCTTACCGATTCAGGTAATGTAAAGAGAACGATATGATCACCATCTAAAATTTGAGTATTACCACGAGGTACGATAGCTTCATTTTCCCGTAAAATTACACCTACTAAGGCCTTCCCAGGTAAACGTATATCTTTCAATTGTTTACCTGCCACAGGCGATTCATTGGTAATTTCAATTTCGATAGATTCGGCTTTACCACCTTCAAAGGTGGAAATAGATACAACCCCTTCTCCACTTCGTACAAAGCGCAAAATTTGACTTGCTGTTAATAAACGTGGAGAAAATACAACGTCAATACCTACTTGCTCCATCAGCATAATATATTCTGGCCGTCCCACACGAACAACGGTTTTTGGGATGCCCATATGCTTACCTACGAGTGCTACTAGTAAATTAAGTTTATCGTCATCAGTTAGAGCAATAATTACATCACTATCAGCAATTTCCTCAGCTTCAAGCAAATCAAAATCAGTGCCATCTCCATTGATAACCATAGCTTTATCCACTTGATTTGCCAGGTTCTCACAACGGTCAAAGTCTTTTTCAATAACCTTCACAGAAAAACCAGCTTTTTCTAGTAATACAGTTAAGTTCCGACCTAAGAGACCTGCCCCAATGATTACAGCCCGTTTATAGAATGTATTATAATTATGGAACCAAAGTTTCTCCACTTCAGAAACGGACTCTTTCAAACCTAGAAAAAATACACTATCATCAGCCTGTAAGCGACTTTCACCATGCGGAATAATCATTTCACCATAGCGCAAAATACCAACTAATAGAACACCTTCAGGAAAGCGAATTTCTTTTAGTGGCTGTTCTAATAGAGGAAATTCATTATTCAATTTGAATTCCATAAGGCGCACAGCACCCTGACCGAACTCCTCAACATCTATAGCTGATGGTGTTTCTAAAATTTGTAGTAACTCTTGAGCTGTAACCATTTCAGGATTGATGAAAAGATCAACACCTAATTGAGCTCGTATCTCCTCATCCATATGTTCCGCCACACTATTATCACGAACGCGTGCAATAGTTGTAGGCACACCTTTTATTTTAGCTACCGAACAGGATAGCATATTAACCTCATCTGAATCAGTAACAGCAATAAACATACCAACATCAGACATATCGATTTCATTCAATAATTGAACATCACTGCCATTTCCTAAAACTAGGCTAACATCTAATGTATTTTCAAGATTATGAATGCGTTCTGGTGAGCGATCGATAACATATACATCATGATCGTCTTGAATAAGACGTTGTGCTAATGAATAACCAACCTTACCAGCGCCTACAATGACAATTTTCATCGTCTTTATTCCTCATCTTGGGACTCATCACTAACAAGAGGTGTCCATTGGCGACCTATGTCGGTAAGCAATGTCCAACCATCCTCCTGAACAATTTTTTTCTCTTTCATTAAATGCCCTAAGGCACGTTTGAACGCAGCCTTACTAATATTGAACTTATCTTTAATCAACATCGCTGAAGACTCATCACTATATGGCATCTTTCCACCGCGATTTAAAAGATATTCCATAATAATATCACCATCTGAAACAAGAGCTTTTTCCTTTGTAGGGCGCATAGATACATTGACACGACCATCATCGCGTTTGAAAGTAATACGACCTTCAATCATTTCCCCTACTTTTAACTTTCTCGTCATTTCAGAACGATGTAAAAAGGCAATCCAACGCTCAGGAGTGATAAAAAATGCCCCCTCACTCGTTAAGTTATAGATAGCACCTTTTACAAGTTGACCAACCGTAGCTTCAGTAGCAGCTTTAGAGGCACGACGCATTTCATCATCTACATCCATGGAGACCGCAAAACGGCCAGATTTATCTGTATAAAGACGAACCCACACCTTTTCCCCTACCTGAGGGCGACCACGCATCTCCGCATGAGGCATAAAGATACCACGTTCTGTGCCAACCTCAACGAAGCAACCAAAATTTGTCGTATTGATGACCTCAACATAACCAATTTGGCCAACCTTCATAGCTGGTAAACGCATAGAAGCAGTTAAACGCCCCTTTGGATCGCGATATAAAAATACTTCTACCGCATCTCCTATAGTAACTGGTGAAGTTTGTTGATCTTTATGAAGCAAAATATCATCATTTGTATTGCCTGTTTGACCATCTAGAAAAGCACCTTGGTCACTAGTACGCAATACTTTCAATGTGGCAATTGTATTTTCCAACAATTCTGTAGCCATATTATACTCCTTCAAATGGAACTCGACCAGCGTCATTCCACAATTCTTCTAAACCGTAGAATTCACGCAATTCATCACCACCAAAGACATGACAAATTATATCGCCAAAATCCAATAAGATCCATTCACCTTCACGATAACCTTCTCTATGCTGTACGGTTATACCTAATTCGGCTGCTTTATCTTCCATTTCATCAGCAATGCTTTGAGATTGCTTACTATTATTTGCACTGGCAATCAAAAAATAATCACCTAACATTGAAATACCTTCTAAATCAAGAATTTCAATATCTCTGCCCTTTTTATCAAATGCAGCTTGTGCAAGTTCTAATACGATTTGTTTAATATCTTCTTTCTTTTTCATTATATTGCCTCTTATCTTATCGCTTACTACCGCTCTCCTCACCTGGTTCTGTGGGCTTTGTAATAGTGCCCCCATTATGTTCCGATTCAGGTGCAACTTTCGACATACTATTTGTTGGTGCAGATATAAATTGCGTCATTTCATTAGCTGGTAAATTACCCATTGTAATACCCACTAAACGCTGAGCTTCCGTAGGGTTTACCTTCCAATAAGTCGTTTCACCTATAAGCTCTTTTTCACCAGGAAGAATATAGAAGTGGATCTCTTCCTTATTAATTTTGCTCGCATTATATACCAGTTTAATAGCATCTAAAGTGGAGATATTACTATCAAAATGCTCCCAAATACGCCAAATATGCCATGCATTTGTTAAGAAAAATGCATTATGCTCTTGTTCCACCCACAACTTTAAGAATCGCTCTTGTCGTTGCACACGAGTAAAGGTATCGTGTTTAGGATCAGAATATCGTAAATATGCTAAGGCATTATTACTATCTAATGTTTGATAACCACGTCGTAAATCAATATCCTTATTGCCTTCTGCATCAACATGTTCCATCGGTTGCTCTACATAAATTTGTTGATTCCCTAACACATCATTAGTTTTCTTGAAAGCATCTTGATTAACTACCACGTAGTATGGTATTGAAATATGGAACATATCCTCAATAACAGCTTTAGTAAGTTCAATGCCTCCTTTTTCATAAATACTATTTAACATAGTCGCATCGGTTTGATCACGATTATCGATTTTACTATTACTTGGAATGCCGATAACGTCCATCGTTTTTTGATCAAGGTTTACAGATAATAGGAATAGACTATCACCTTGACTAGGATTATTGTCATCAGTGCCGATAACCAAAATATATAAAGGTTTATCTAAGCCTTTTTGCTCTACTGATACAGTATTTGCGTCCTGTTTATTTTCACTATCTATCACGGCTTCAGTAGCTTCAGTAGTTCCGACAATTGCTCTATATGCATAAGATACACCACTATATATGCCATACCCTATCCCACCGAGCAAAGTAAAAACTACAACAATAGCCAGAATAACTCTGGGCCACTTCACAGATGACTTTTGTTGACGTCTTTTTCTACGTCGGCGAGCTCTTGCTCGTTCACGTTCGTCCATATAAAACTCCATTATTTACAAGATTTTAATACATCATTACGACCAAGAATGGTCAAAGGATAAATAGAAAGATGTTGCTCAATAAGGTGATTAATAGTATTGTCAAAACCAAGCAATACAGCCTTATTTAGATCTTTTTTAGCTACCGTTCGAAGTTCATCAACACCTGGGAAATCACGATTGGGTTCAATATAATCTGCTAAGAATATAACTTTATCTAATGTAGACATTCCCACCTTACCAGTTGTATGAACACGAATAGCTTCTAAAATTTCTGAATCGGTTATAGAAAACTCAAGTTTAGCTCGAATCATACCTGCTAATCCATGTAAAAGATTACCATTGGCTAATAATTCTTCATCAGCTTTGTAATTATTCTCCTTCACCAAATCTTGCATCTCTTTCAAAGGCATTTCTTTAGCACAATCATGCAGTAATGCCGCTAATCGTGCTTTTTCTACATCAACATTATAAAGTTTAGCCAACTGAGTTGCAGATTCAACAACACCCAGGGTATGCTTAAAACGTTTTTTTCCCATCCATTGACTTACCCTTTGTTGTATTTCATCAAACGATAACATCATTTATTCCTTCCCATATATATGGTTTTCTTCTATATAATCCACTACACATTTAGGCAACATATAACGAACTGTCTTTCCAGACCGTAAGCGCTCTCGTAAATACGTAGCAGACAATTTCATTTCAGGCACTTCCATAACATGTATTTTTTCCCGTGCTTTAGCTCCTAATTCATCCAAAGTAGAATCAATAGCACTCGATCCATCTGGTCTAGTAGCTCCAATAAAATGAACCTCATCTATCAGTTCATCTATAAATTTCCAAGTCGGTAATGCACGAATAGTATCAGTCCCTGCAATAAAGTAAAATTCAACAGTAGGACCATATAGTTTTTTAAAATATTGAATCGTATCAACGGTATACGAAGGGCCCTCTCGACGCATCTCTACATCAGAAATTTCAAAATTGGGATTATCCAAAACTGCGGCCGCTGTCATAGCATAGCGATGATGACTATCAATCACATCATGTTGCTTATGTGGTGGAATACGAGCAGGTACAAAGATAACCTTTTCTAAATTAAAGCTCTCACAAGCCACTTCTGCAATCATGAGATGACCTAAATGAATGGGATTAAATGTTCCACCAATTATACCTATGCGACGTTTATCTACCATAATACGGTCACTCCCTTAATGACAATGACACAAATAATGATGAATAAGAGCAATGCCTTTCCATAGGATATCCATTCATATCGGCCCTTAGGTGTTTGAAGATATCTGAAGTATGCCCTTATAAAATAATATAGTTTCTTCACGTCCGTACTTGGCCTTCCCCAAATACAAAATATTTATAAGATGTTAAAGCTTGTAAACCCATAGGACCTCGAGCATGAAGCTTTTGTGTACTAATACCGATTTCAGCACCAAAACCAAATTCAAAGCCATCTGTAAAGCGGGTAGATGCATTATGATACACCGTAGAACAATCTACTAAATTCATAAATATCTTGGCTCGCATAGGCTCATCTGTGATAATAGCCTCAGAGTGATGTGTAGTATACCGATTCACATGTTCAATAGCTTCTTCAAGATTTTCAACGATACGCACATTTAAGTCCATATCATTGTATTCTGTGCTGAAAGACTCTTCTGTTAGAGGAATTGTATTTACCATATATTGAGCTACAGCCTCATCACCATGAATACGAACACCATATTCTAGTAGTGCTATATTAAGGCGTGGTAAAAACTCTCTAGCCACAGCTTGATGAACTAGTAAGGTTTCCATAGAGTTACATACAGATGGACGTTGGACTTTAGCATTGACTGCAATTTCTAAAGCCATCTCTAAATCAGCAAATTCATCAACAAAGGTATGACATACACCGCTACCAGTTTCAATAACAGGGATACTACTATCTTCTACAACACGACGAATAAGTCCAGCACCCCCACGTGGAATGATTACATCAATATATTCCCGTTGTTGTAAAAGTACTCCAACCAGATCTCGATCAAGCACCTCAACGAGTTGAATAGAGTCACCATTAATACCTAACGACTCTAAGGTATTCCGCATGATAGACACGATGATTTGATTCGTGTGAAATGCCTCCTTACCACCTCGTAAAATTGTAGCATTTGCTGTCTTTAAACAAAGAACACCTGCATCTATGGTTACATTAGGACGGGCTTCAAAGATAATACCAATTACACCAAAAGGTACGGATCGCTTTTCAATAATCAAACCATTAGGACGAGTGATTGTTTCTATAATGGAACCTACAGGACTTTCAAGAGCAGCCACTTGACGCACCCCTTCTGCCATTAAAGCAATGCGACTAGGTGTCAAAGTCAATCGATCTATCATAGTTCGAGGTAAATTATAGTCAACAGATTTTTCTAGGTCTAACTCATTAGCCGCCATAATTTCATCTGTTTGTGCTTCTACAGCATCAGCAATTGCTAACAATGCAGAATCTAAAGTTTCTTGGTCGAGTTGGGCTAATTCAAAAGATGCCGTTTTAGCTCTCTGGCCCATATCTTTACAAATTTTTTCATACTGGTTCATAGGATTTCCTCAGTGTAATAAAACTAGATTATTACGATGTACAGCCTCATCATAGGTCGTATTAATACCCAGAATCTCGGCTATATCATTTGTATTGTGACCTTTAATCGCCTTCATATCATCAATACTATAATTAATAAGTCCACGACCAATTTCCTTATGATCATGATAAATGGAAATTGTATCACCAGGTCCAAAAGTCCCCTCTACTTCAATAATACCAGCGGGCAGAATGCTAGCACCCTTATCTAAAACAGCGCGAGCACACCCGTCATCAATCGTAATGGAGCCTTTTAATCGTTTACCAAAAGCTAACCAATGATGTTTACCAGATAAACTTGCATCATGGGCTTCAAAGAGTGTCCCAATTTGTTCACCCTTACATACACGACGAACAGAATCCTCTACTTCACCTGAGGTAATAACCATTGGTACACCAGAATTTGTTGCCATATGAGCAGCTTTAATTTTTGTATACATACCACCCGTTCCCATATTAGAACCAGCACCACCTGCAATAGCATAGGTTTCATCGTTAATTTCAGAAACAGTTTCTATCAAAGTAGCATCTGGATTAGTGGCTGGGTTAGCTGTATATAAGCCTTCAATATCTGACAAAATGATAAGTAAATCTGCATCTACAATACCTGCAACAGTAGCAGATAATGTATCGTTATCACCGATTTTAAATTCTTCGATAGCAACCACGTCATTTTCATTAATAATAGGAATAACGTTAAGTTGCAATAAAGTATGTAATGTATTACGCAAGTTAAGATAACTATGTCGTCCAGTACTATCCTCTTTCGTTAAAAGAATTTGCCCTACGGTTCGACCATATTCTCGAAACATGCGCTCGTACATATGAATGAGAATACCTTGACCTACTGCAGCAGCTGCTTGTTTTAATACGAGATCTCTAGGCTTTTCTTTAAAGCCTAAAGGGGCAAGACCTGCACCAGTAGCACCAGAGGAAACAAGAATAATCTCTTTACCTTGGTTAGCCAAATCTGATAATTGGCGCACTAATCTTTCAATACGCTCCAAATTTAAATGTCCGTTAGTGTAACAAAGCGTACTGCTACCAACTTTGACTACAATTCGTTTTGCATTAACGATGGCGCTGCGCATAGACTAACCTCCTAAGGTTGAAATTCTTAACTACGATGTATACAAATTTTTATGATCTACTAGATATAAAATTATTTTGGCAAAATGATTTTAGGTTCTTTTTTAGCTTTATATAAAACACCATTAAAACCAATCACTTGAACTAGTTCAGCGCCAAGCATATCTGCTAAGTCTTGAAAAATTGTCTTATCTTCAGGACTATTATTATGTAATTTAACCTTAATAAGCTCACGTGCTGTAATCGCTGCACGAGCACTATCTATAACGCTATCCTCTAAACCATTTTTACCAATTTGGACAACCGGTGGTATTGTAGCCGCCAATGAACGTAAATACCGTTTTTGTTTTCCTGTCATTATTACTCCTACTCTTGGAAAGTAAAGCGCTGATCGCCGATTACAACTTCATCACCGTCTTTACAGCCTTTTTCCTTCAATTTTGCATCAAGGTCCATAAAGCGCCAAATGCGTTGAAATCTACGAAGAGATTGATCATCGTCAAGATTTGTCATAGCTACTAATCGTTCAATACGTTTACCAGTAATGTAGAAAGCAGCATCATCACCACGAGTAATGACAAATTCTACATCTTGTTTTGCTTCGTATACAACTGTGTCATCATTTGCTTCAGGCTCTGGTTCGTAGTTTTCTACATAGTAGTAAGCTCGTTCCATAAGCTCTGACAAACCTTCACCACTTAAGGCGTTAATGAGAAATACTTCATAGCCTTTATCTTCAAAATATTTTTTTGTTTCGGGAATCGTCGTGTCATCAAAGACCATATCGATCTTATTGAGAGCTACAATTTGTTTCTTATTAGCCAATTTTTCAGAGTATTTACGTAACTCTTCATTAATCGCATCAAAGTCGACCTTAGGGTCTCGGCCTTCCATACCAGATACATCTAGAACATGAATTAAAATATTCGTACGTTCAACATGACGTAGAAAATTGTGACCTAAACCTACACCTTCACTAGCCCCTTCAATAAGGCCCGGAATATCGGCCAAAACAAAGCTACGATCTCCAGAAATTGTAACTACCCCAAGTACTGGTGTTAGTGTAGTAAAGTGATATGCTGCCACTTCTGGTTGAGCTTTAGATACTTTTCGCAAAATACTAGATTTACCAACAGATGGATAACCTAATAAACCTACATCAGCTAATACTTTAAGCTCTAATTGTAACCAGAATTCTTCACCAGGTTCACCCTTTTCTGCAAAGGTTGGTGCACGGTTAGCACTAGTTTGGAATCGAGCATTGCCACGGCCGCCACGACCACCTTTGGCAATAACAAAGGTATCGCCATCGTTGACAAGATCGCAAAAGATTTTTCCTGTTTCCTCATCTTTAATTACTGTACCCAATGGAACTGGAATGATAAGAGGATCGGAACCTCGACCGTGCTTATTAGAGCTTTCACCATTACCGCCAGCTGGTGCCTTAAACTGACGTTTATATCTAAAGTCTACAAGCGTATTAATATTCTTGTCAGCTTTAAAAACAACATCCGCACCTTTACCACCATCACCACCACTAGGGCCGCCATTTGGAACGTATTTTTCTCGACGGAAGCTGGACATACCATCCCCACCGTCACCAGCTTTAACAAAGACGCGCGCTCTATCTATAAACATAATTTAACTCCTATGCATTATTGCTGTAATAGCTCTAATGCTTTTTTAATTTGAATATCATCTAATGTACTAGATGGATGTACACCTTTTGGTAAATCGATTTCTACATCAGGTTTAATACCTGTTCCATCAATAACACGATCACTTGGCGTGTGGTACTTAGCAATAGTTACTTTAATTCCTTCATCATCTAAACTAGGGAAAATAGTTTGAACGGTACCTTTACCATATGTATTAGTACCTACGATAGTGCCTAATTTACGATCTTGAACAGCCCCTGCTATGATTTCTGATGCACTAGCAGAGCCCTTATTAACTAAAACAACCAATGGCATAGCTACATCAGGTCCATCTGACTTATAAGTATCCTTTTTACCTGATCGATTTTGTACTGTTACGAGTGTACCTGGAGGCATAATATAGTTAGATATCTTTTCAGTAGTAGATAATAAACCGCCTGGATTATCTCGTAGGTCCAAGACAAGAGCCTTCATACCTTGAGATTGAAGCTCTTTATATTGAGTGGCAAAATCTTCTGCGGTATTTTCTGCAAACTGACTAATACGAATATATCCAACTGTGCTAGTAAGCATTTTACTTTTAACAGTAGGCAAAACTATGGATTCACGAGTGATATCAAAATGCAACTTTTCACCATTACGTTCAATATCTAGAGATACAGTAGTACCAGCTTCGCCACGAATACGAGAAGATGCTTCCTCTACCGGAATTTCAGTAGTGGATTGTCCATCGATAGCAATAATGTGGTCTCCAGGTTTAATTCCAGCTTTAAAAGCTGGTTGGTCTTCCATTACGCTAACTGCATATAGACCTTTATCATCAGTACCAAGGACCATACCAACACCAGCATATGTTGCAGATGTTTGCATTTTCATAGATTTATATTCTTCTGCATTTAAATAAACACTATGCGGTTCTCCCAAAGAGTCAATTAACCCCTTTAGCATACCATCATAAAGGGTAGTTTTAGCCATAGGTGTCATAAAAACTTGACTCGCAGTATAATAGGCTATAAATAATCTTGGTAGCCCCCAGAATGAACCGGAAAGATACCAAAATGTAAGCCACATAATAACAATGCCAGAGCCTATATATTTCAATAGACTCCATAACACTGTACGTGTATCAAATTTCATATTATAAATATCCCATAGGATCCACAGGATCCCCACTTATACGAACTTCAAAATGTACATGTGGCCCTGTACTATTACCTGTGCTACCAGCATAGGCAATAACTTGACCCTTACCTACATCTTGCCCTTCAGAGACAGCAAGTTCAGAATTATGTCCATAAAGAGTAGACATGCCATTACCATGATCGATAACTACGGCATAACCATAGCCACCCATCCAACCCGACCAAGCAACAGTACCACCATCTGCAGCATGAACAGGTGTACCTTCATCAACACCAATATCAATGCCAGAATGATAAATTGTAGTGCCCCAAATCGGATGTGTACGATAGCCATATGGAGAGGTAATTTCACCACTTACAGGCCACCCAAGTTGACCAGACCCTTGTACCCAAGAGTAAGTTGGTGAAGATTGTTGAGCCGCTGCTGCAGCACGAGCAGCGGCACGCTCTGCTTGACGTGCTTTCAATAACGCTGTAATCTGTGCAGAAGATGCATTTAATTCTTCTACTGCTTGCATTGCTGTAGCACGATCATTTTGAGCCTTTTGAAGAACTACCTCACGTTCTTTCTTCTTTTGCTCTATTTCAGCTCGTTTTGCCACAGCTGCTTTTTCAAGCTCAACTAGTTTTGCGCGAGACTGTTCTAGTGCTTGCTTTCGAGCCGCTATTTCAGCGCGCTCTTTTTTGATTTCCTCAATTAATTTAATATCAGAATCAATAATTCGTTTTAAAATTTCTAAACGATTAGCAAAGTCTGTAAAATCTTTAGATCCAATAACTACATCTAAGTAACTTAAACGACCATTAATATAAATATCACGTACACGCTTATAAAATACGGCTTCTCGCCCTTCTAGTCGCTTTTGTGCTTCAGCAAGTAATTTTTCATTCACTGTAATATCATTTTCAACAGCTATACGTTGTTGTTGAATAGAATCCAATTGTTGCTGAGCCTGACGTAATTGTTCTTCGATTTGACGTAACTGTTCGGATACACTGACTATTACAGTTTCAGCATCTGCCTTTTTAGCATTTTGTTGATTAACTTGTTGTTGAATTGAATCAAGTTGATTTGTTAAATCTTCGTCCTCTGCAACGATGTATAATGGTGTTCCCAATACCACTATACCAGTCAAAATTGCCGCTACGAAGCGAGATTTAAATATACTATTATTCATAAACATTACACCTTCATGTATTGTTTCAAAGAAATAGTACTACCAATAGCACCTACTACTATGCCGCCACCTAAGATATAAAGGGCTACATCATAGAAGAATGGGAACATTGGTACTAAAGGGAAGAATGCTAATGATTCAGAAACTTCCATTGTGATGAAGTGATAAAATTCACCAACGCAAAGAACGGCAATGATAGCACCAATTAAGCCTAACAACATGCCTTCAATCAAAAATGGCCAACGAATAAATCCATTAGTAGCACCTACATATTTCATGATTGCAATTTCTTTACGACGTGCGAATACAGTCAACCGAATTGTATTTGAAATGATGAATAGTGTTGCAGCTGCTAGGAAAGCAATCAATACAATCCCACCAATACGAATTACTTGCGTAATGCGGAAAAGCTCTTCTACAATATCTTGACCATAGTGTGTACTTTCTACGCCTTGGAATGTCGTAGCTAATTTTGCAGTTGCTTTTACATCGCTAGGATTATCAAAGGTTAACACATATGAGTTAGGCAACGGATTTACATCACCTAAAGCATTCACCAATTGTTGCTGATCACCAAGGCGTTCTTTGAACTCCTTCATAGCTTGCTCTTTATTAACAAATTCTAAATGCTTTAAGTTAGGTATAGCCTTAATTTGCTTTCCTACTGCCATAATTTGATCAGTTGTTAAGCCATCCTTTAAGTAAATACTTAACTGTACTTGATTTTCTAGACTGGATGCCATGTTATTCAAATTAATGACACCACAAAGGAATACACCGAGCATAAATAAGGATAAAGCCACTGTAGAAATGGACGCTAATGTCATAAGTCCATTACGTTTCATAGACTTCAGTGCTTCTTTAAAATAGTATTTTATCGTTCTAGGCTTCATTAATTTCTGCACCTCTCATATTATCACTTTGAACACGGCCGTCTTTTAAACGAATAACGCGTTTATTCAAGTATGAAACAAGATCCATATTATGGGTAACCATAATAACGGTAGTGCCGAAATTGTTAATATGCTTAAACAATTCAACAATATCCTTACTAGTATCAGGATCAAGGTTACCAGTAGGTTCATCAGCAATTAATACTGTTGGGCGATTAACAATTGCACGCGCAATAGCAACACGTTGTTGTTCCCCGCCAGAAAGATCCTCTGGTAAATCATTAGCCTTCTCAGATAAACCAACAAGGTCTAATACATGACTCACCTTTTCTTTAATAATTTTTGGTTTTTCTTCAATAACTTCAAGAGCAAAAGCAATATTCTCTGCTACCGTTTTATTAGGCAATAATCGGAAGTCTTGGAATACAACGCCAAGCTTTCTCCGCAATTTAGGAATTTTACTGCGCTTCATACGCGTAACATCAAAGTCATCAACAATGACAGTACCAGCATCTGGCACTACCTCATGTGTTAATAACTTAAATAATGTTGATTTCCCTGCACCACTGTGACCACAAACGAGAACAAATTCACCATCGTTAATGGTTAAACACACATCGTCTAATGCAACAGAACCATTATCATAGACTTTACTAACATTCTTAAATTCAATCATGGGATCCCCTTTGATTATTTACGAGCGATTACACGTTTTACGGCTTCTACAATATCATTGGCAGTTAAGCCATACTTTGCCATTAGTTCTTTTGGTGTTCCACTCTCCCCAAATGTATCTTGGACACCAACGAATTCCATAGGTACAGGCTTATTAGATACTACTACTTCAGATACAGCAGAACCGAGGCCACCAATAATATTATGTTCTTCAGCTGTAACGATAGCACCAGTTTCCGCAGCGGCTTTTATAATTGCTTCAGCATCAATAGGTTTAATAGATGCCATATTAATAACACGTGCAGATATATTAGATTCAGATAAAGTTTTAGATGCCTCTACAGCAGGTCCAACTAATGCACCACAAGCAATAATTGTAACATCAGAACCATCTACCAAAATAGTAGATTTACCTGGCACAAATGAGTAGCCTTCTGTTGTTACATCATCTACACCAGCACGCCCCAAACGAACGTATACTGGGCCGTTATAAGATGCAGCCCATTCGATAACAGCCTCTGTTTCACGCTCATCAGCAGGCACCACTACAGTCATATTTGGCAATGTACGCATACAGGAAATATCCTCTAAACTTTGGTGCGTTGCACCATCCTCACCAACAGTAATGCCCGCATGTGTAGCACATACTTTCACGTTTAATTTAGGATAGCATACAGCATTGCGAATTTGTTCAAATGCACGTCCTGTAGCAAACATGGAGAAAGATGATACAAATGGAATCTTACCTGCCGCTGCAAGTCCAGCACCAACAGAAATCAAGTTTTGCTCTGCAATACCTACGTTAAAGAAACGTTCCGGGCACACAGCTTTAAATGTATCTGTTTTAGTAGATTTGGATAAATCCGCATCTAGTACGATAATATTAGTATTCTCTTTACCAATGCGAGCTAGCGCATTACCATATGCTTCACGTGTTGCTTTACCCATTATTGCACCCCCATAATTTCATTAACAAAGGCTACACCTTGCTCTTCACTTGGTGCTTTACCATGCCAGCCTGCTTGACCTTCCATCTCTTCAACGCCTTTACCCTTTACAGTATGCATGATAATACATGTTGGGCCTTCTGTGAAAGCTTTCGCAGTTTCAATAGCATTATGAAGCTCATCAAGGTCATGACCATTAACTTCAATAACATTCCAATTGAAAGCTTTGAACTTTTCTGGAATTGGTAATGGAGAAAGAACTTTAGTAATATCACCATCAATTTGAAGACCGTTAAAATCGACAAAAGCTGTCAAATTATTCAGTTTATAAAAGCCAGCAAACATTGCAGCTTCCCACACTTGACCTTCTTCAAGCTCACCATCACCAAGAATAGAGTATACACGGTAATCTGCATTATCAATTTTGCCTGCCAATGCCATACCACAAGCCGCAGAAATGCCTTGTCCTAAAGAACCTGTAGACATATCTACACCTGGTGTGTGTTTCATATCAGGATGGCCTTGTAACATATGATTAATTTTACGTAAGTTCAAAAGTTCTTCTTTAGGGAAATAACCTTTTTCAGCCAATGTAGCGTATAGTGCAGGCGCTGCATGACCTTTAGAAAGGACAAAACGATCTCTATTAGGAGCTTTTGGATTTGCTGGATCTACATTCATCTCAACATAGTACAACAAGGCCATCACATCGGCGATGGATAATGAACCACCTGGGTGACCGGATTTCGCTGCCGTTACAGACTGTACAATACCAACGCGAATAGCTTTTGCCTTCTCTTGAACTAATTGTTTAACATCTTGTGTTAATGTAGCCATAGAGACCTCACTTTCTGGATAAAATCCAATATATTAATAATCTTTAAGTAATGAAATAGCAATTTCTGCATTGCGTTGGGAATCTACACGCAATGATTCAATGCGATCATAAGATGCTTGATACTCCTCACGAGAATTCAACAATTTATGACACCATTGATATAAGGCTTCTTCACGCAAATGAGTCATTGTGCCAATAGGCTCTTGACCAATCATATGTAAAAAGCTTGTAATTTTAGGATCATAGGAAATACCAATAACTGGTTTTCCCATTAAAGAACTAAAAACTAAAGCGTGAAGACGTATACCAATCATGAGGTCCACATTTCCAGATAATGACACTTGTTGCTCTGTAGAGAACGGACCTTCTAGCACAATAGCGCCATTCGGCATATAGCTGGCAATGATCTTAGCCTCTTTTGTATCCTCAGGATGTGACATAGGAATAAAGATAATTTCCACATTATCTTGTTCTTGTAATCTGCTCAATACATTAGCTAAGGATTCTCTATACTCTGTATCCTCTTTCCAACTACGAACCGCCACACCAATTCGTTTACGTTGTTCATCTGCTTCAGATATTTTAGATATATACCCTTTCAGAATATGAGAGCCAATTGAAAGATCTGCTGGTTGCATGGCCAATACCGCATCTGCAGTAACTTCTACATCTTCAATTCCCAAAGAAACTAGTTCATCCTTTGAAATAGAATCTCTAACTGTAATAGTATCTACAAAACGCAATACAAATCCAACGGCACGACGTGTTGATGAACGATTTAAAGGACCAATACCTTGGGAGTATAGCATTACTTTTTTCCCAAGCAACTTTGCTAACGCCATAATACTTAAGTAATAGTAAGTATTGCGAATACTAGTAGCATCTTGTAATAAACTACCACCACCACTAATAACAAGATCCGAATGAGCAATTGCTTTTAAGATACCCAATGCAGAAAATGTACCTACAGCATTAATATTATGCTTTTTACTAGTCTCTTTAGGATTACCAGAAATTACAGTAATATGTGCATCAGCCTCTTCTTTACGAATAGCATCGATAATAGCACAAAGCATGGCCTCATCACCAGCATTACCAAAGCCATAATAACCAGAGATAACAATATTACTCATGGTCAACCTCCCTAGCTTGGAACCATTGTGTTACGTACATCATAAACCGTACTGCGATGATAAGAAGCACTCCAAAAAGGGCGCCAATTAACAAACCATCATAACCACGCATGATGGACATGAACACTGGCGTTCTAAGATGACAGAAGGTTTCAACCATCGAAGCAATGCCAATAACACCAGCTAGAGTTAACAAGAAATGAATTACTGTAGGCCACTTACGCATGAACGCAAAGGTAGCTAGCATTAAAGCAGGATGACCAATAATGAACTCTTTTTCACGCGGTCTCGCATACATTGTATTTTCAAGAAAACGACGTAGCATAAGTTCAAAGCCTGGTACAGGAACACCTGCAGTGTGTCCACTACGGCCAACAAATACCCATACTGCACCACCAAGTGCTGCTATTATAAAGAATACATATAATTTAACATCCATAGTTAAGAATTCCACTACAAATGTTTTCGCTTCTTCTTTGGAATTAATCATGCGGCCGTTCCACAATGGGAATCGTTGAAGGTACGCAATAATAACTAAAATAATTGGCAGAACAAAGGTCAACTTAACACCTCTAAAGAGAGCAAACTCCATAAAGAATTTCGTATTGCCCAATAAAGATGCGATATACATTCCGCCAATAGCAGCAAATAATGCAGCAATTACAAGATATAATAAGGCAAGAATCGTAGACTTAATGGCACCTAATGGACGTGCACCATCATAACGGCGCCACTCTTCCATCAAGCGTATCATAGCACCTACAGGAGCCATAATAGCACTAGATAGAGCCCATATTTGAGTAATTAAGGTACCACTTGTAAGAATAAATACAACAATGGATGCCAAAGAAATTCCAAAAAAGGCCACAAGTTGCGTATGCTTAGACATTGGTAACATCATTTGTAGAACATATACAAAAAGTGCTATAGCCCCGATCATTGTAATAACTACTAATAATGGATTTGGTGTATAAGCAGGATAAATATCCGCTGGACCAAATTCATAACCTTTTACAGCCAATTTCTCTGTAGCTATGTTAATATAGTTGATTGTAGTCTGTAATACAGTTTCATTATTTATACCTGTTTCATACATCGGAAACAAGTTAAAACGAATATTTCGCTCTATATCACTAATGTAAAAGCGTTGTGCCGCTTCTTCAGGGGTAATTTTCTTTAACTCCTCTTTAGCGATAGTATACACACGACCTACACTATAATTATTTTTGGCCGCCATTTCCAAGAAACCTTGTTGTGGCTCATACTGCAACTGATTTACAGCTTCGATACCAACTAGTGGAATATGGTTTTTATTTAGTAATGCTAATGTTTCATCCGTTAAATTAGGTGCACCTAGAGCTTCTTTACCAGCAAAAATCATCCCTGTTACATGAGGAATGCCTTCAAGTCGTTTAAATACATATTGAATATCTTCAGATGTTACGTTTCTATAGTTTGTTGGACGAACGATAACATTGAAACCACGATCTACAACCTCTTGTGCTTGCAACTTTGAAATACCAAGATTCATCTTTGCATAGCTATCTGCTGTTGCACCATACAATTCAAGAACAGGACCAATACTTGTATTAAGCTCTTTCACCTTGTCCTTGCCAATACGGTGGTATAAATCCTCTCGAATTTCTTTATAATAACCTTCTTTACCTGAAATTAATGCCACATAAGTCGCCCCAGGTTTAATCGCAGCGCCATTAACACGAACAGAGTCCATCTCTTCAGAGCTTAATACTTTAACTTGGCCCGCATCTTTTGCTTTTTCTAACGTGCGATCATAAATAGCAAAAGCAGTCACACCAGCATTATGTAATGCATCAAAAGCTTCTTGTTGACTACGCTTTTCAAAGGCGCTGGCTCGTAAAACTGCATCATAGTCTACAATATTTTCAATATGATTTTGAGATTTCTCAATCTGATGGCGTTCAAATACTAAGTATAAGGAAGATAAAAGACCTATAATAATACAAAGTATAAGAATCCATGAGTACTTACTTTTTTGTGCGTTCCGATGATTCACGACAAATCCTTTCTAGTTGAGTACAGGTTTAACTTTAATGAGAATTTCACCATTATCAACAGTTAAACTTTCCGCTTTTACAGGAATTGGAAAATTGTTAAAGTCATAAATTTGAGTACTTTCTAACACATTAGATGTCATACCAGGAATTGTAGCACCATTTATGGTGAACTTTTTAGGTGAAAACAATAATGTATTGCCCTTTAACTCTAAATTCCCATCTAATTTAACATCCCCTTTAAACACCATGCCTACATTCATTTTACCGGTTAGGCTGATATTATCTTTACTAATGTCAACTTGTACGTCTTGAATATCACTACCTGCTTCATTACTTAAGAAAGTCCCTAAATCAGCTTTATTAATAGTCCCATCAATACTAGCATTCCCAACACTAACGATATCAATTTGTTGACTAGCTAATAAAGAAATTGGATTAACAAAAATTTGTTTAGCATCAAATCGGAAGCTAGCAAAATTCAATTTACCCAGTTTAATATTCTCCAAAGTGCCATAAACACGATCCACCTCACCATATAAAATTTTGAAAGCAGGTTGAGCCTCAACATTTACTGTTTGAGCCGTTGGTTTCAATGTTTCATTTAATTGACTTTCAATACGAGAGCCAATAAAAGATGGTAATAAAAATTGGGATGCCACTACAAGAGCAATAATTAGCACTAATAGGAATAGTAAAAACTTTTTCATAGTATCTCCTAAATTGTTAAGTTAGCCTCTTTTTTTAAGAAACCTTCGATAAATGGGTCTAAGTTGCCATCCATAACAGCTTGAACATTACCAGTTTCTACACTAGTACGATGATCCTTAACAAGATTATATGGATGGAATACATAGGAACGAATTTGACTCCCCCACTCAATTGCTTGGTAGGTACCTCCAATCTGTTCTTTAAGTTCAGCTTGCTTTTCGAGCTCTAACTCAAATAGTTTCGCCCGTAACAAACGTAAAGCTTGTTCTCTATTCTGCATTTGAGAACGTTGTGTTTGGCATTGTACTACAATACCTGTTGGCTTATGGGTCATACGAACAGCAGAATCGGTTTTATTAATATGCTGACCACCAGCGCCACTAGCACGATATGTATCAACTTGAACGTCTTTCATATCGATATTAATTTCTACAGTATCATCGATTTCAGGCATTACATCGACAGCAGCAAATGATGTATGACGTCGAGCCGCGGCATCAAATGGTGAAATACGAACGAGACGATGCACACCTTTCTCAGACTTCAAGTAACCAAAGGCATTTTCACCTTTAACAAGGAATGTAGCAGATTTTATCCCTGCTTCATCACCAGGTTGTTCATCCATTAACTCGATGGAGAAGCCAGATTTTTCAGCCCAGCGCAAGTACATGCGAATTAACATAGAACACCAATCTTGTGCCTCCGTCCCACCAGCACCAGCATGAAATGTTAAAATAGCATTATTTGCATCATATTCACCACTTAACAATAAAAGTACTTCTTGCTTTTCCAAGGTTTCTTCTATTTGCTTAACATATTCCTTGATTTCACTCTCCATGGAGAGGTCATCTTCATCTATAGCCATTTCAAGCATCATATTAGCATCTTCAATATCACTAACAAGTTGCTTATAGCTTTCTACAGCATTTTTTAGTTGTGTGGCCTCTTGAGAAATCTCACGAGCTTTATCTGGATTATCCCAAAATGTAGGATCACTCATCTGTACATCAAGTGTAAATATTCGGTCTTCCTTCTGAGCGATGTTAAAGTGAATCCCTCATCCCATAAATACGTTCTTCTAGATTAGAAATAATCGGTTTTAAATCTTCTAACAATTTATGTTCACCACCTTTAGTTAATTAGCCTATTACATCAATAAACTATTACCTTAACAAAATAGAAAAATGGCCGTTGCCCAGTGGAAATCCCTTTGAGCAACGTGCCATTCACAAATCTTAATCTATGTTTTGTGGCTCCAACACATCTTCATGATGGGATTGTGCACCTTCTAAGTGATCAACTGGTTCTTCGATTTCTTGAATCAATTGTGCACGAATTTTATATAATGCCATGATTGTCTCATCTTGAATAGCTGCAATCATGTTTTGGAACATATCGAAAGCTTCAAACTTATATTCTACCAACGGATTCTTTTGACCATATGCACGGAGGCCAATACCTTCTCGTAGCATATCCATATTATCCAAATGTTCCATCCATTTATTATCAACAACGCGCAACATAATCGCCTTTTCAAGTTGACTAAACATAGCCTCTCCAAGCATATCAACGCGATCTTGATACTCTTCATGAGCAATTTCTAATAAGCGTTCTAATAAGTCTTGACGACTATATTCTTCCATATCTTGAGAAGACATAATCTCCTCTGTTAAGAAATATTGACTTAAATGTTTATAGAGACCTTCATAATCCCATTCTTCTGGATAGAGCTTTTCATCAGCATAAGCATCTACAGATTCGGTAACAAGCTTGTCAATCATTTCATTAATTGTTTCACGCAAGGATTCGTTACGTAAAATACGACGTCGTTGTTCGTATAATACTTCACGTTGTTGATTCATAACATCATCATACTCGAGTACATATTTACGAATGTTATAGTTATGATCCTCTACTTTCTTTTGAGCACGTTCAATAGATTTAGTAATCAAAGAATGCTCGATAGGTTCATCCTCTTCCATACCAAGTTTATCCATGATACCTGTAATATTGTCAGCACCAAAGATACGCATTAAGTCATCTTCTAATGATAAAAAGAATTGAGAAGAACCAGGATCCCCTTGACGACCAGCACGGCCGCGTAATTGATTATCGATACGTCGGCTTTCATGGCGTTCTGTCCCCAAAATTGCTAAACCACCTAGTTCTGGCACACCTTCTCCAAGAGTAATATCTGTACCGCGACCAGCCATATTAGTAGCGATTGTTACCATTCCCATTTGGCCAGCAGCTGCAACGATTTCTGCTTCTTGTTCATGATGTTTAGCATTCAATACTTTATGAGGTACACCTGCACGCAACAACATGTCTGAAAGTTCTTCAGACTGTGTAATAGATGTAGTACCAATCAGAATAGGTTGCCCTATTTGGTGCCGTTCTACTGCATTTCGTACTACAGCACGATATTTAGCAGCTTTAGTTTTGAAAATTTGATCAGGCAAATCCATCCGGATTAAAGGCTTATTTGGTGGAATTGGTATAACCTCTAATCCATAAATATCGATAAATTCTTTTTCCTCTGTTTTAGCAGTACCTGTCATACCTGATAATTTATCATACATACGGAAATAGTTCTGGAATGTAACAGATGCTAAGGTTTGGCTTTCGCGTTCAACTTTCAAACCTTCTTTAGCCTCAATAGCCTGATGTAAACCATCAGAGTAACGGCGTCCAAACATCAAACGGCCCGTAAATTCATCGACGATAACAACTTCACCATCTTTAACTACATAGTCTGTATCACGATGCATCATAGCATAGGCACGCAAAGAAGCACCAAGCAAATGATTCAACTCGATATTTTCTGCATCATATAGGTTTTCAACACCAAGCATTTTTTCAACCTTTGCGATGCCAGAATCTGTAGGGGCAATAGTTTTTTGTTTTTCATCGATAACATAGTCTTCATCTTTTATAAGGTGAGGAACAATTTTAGCCAATTTATAATAATTATCAGTGGAACGTTGACCAGGGCCTGAGATAATTAATGGTGTTCTTGCTTCATCAATAAGAATGGAGTCTACTTCATCCACAATGGCATAATTCAATGGTCGTTGTACCATTTGAACAACATCGGTTACCATGTTATCGCGTAAATAGTCAAAACCAAACTCATTATTTGTACCATATGTAATATCACACGCATAGGCTTCTTTACGTTGATTAAAGTCAAGATTAGCCACAATAAGGCCCGTGGAAAGTCCTAAGAAATTATATAAACGTCCCATTTGCTCGCTATCACGAGTCGCCAAATAATCATTTACTGTTACAACGTGTACACCCTTACCGGTCAATGCATTCAAATATACGGGCAATGTAGCTACTAATGTTTTACCTTCACCAGTACGCATCTCCGCGATATTACCATTATGCAGGCAAATGCCCCCCATTAACTGTACATCGAAATGACGCATGCCTAAAACGCGTTTAGATGCTTCACGAACTACAGCAAATGCTTCTGGCAATAGGTCGTCTAACGTTTCCCCTTTTTGCAAACGACGTTTAAACTCATCAGTTTTTGCCACTAAGTTAGCATCACTTAATTTAATATAATTAGGTTCAATTTCATTAATATGATCTGCAATAGCACGCATTTTTTTAATTTCTTTTGCGTTATTATTGCCTAATAGCCTTTGTAAAAAGCTTAACAAACAAATCACTCCTCTACGGGACATCTTACATTATTTTATCTAACTTATTATAACGAAAAAGCCTTGAATAGTCAAAGAATTCAAGGCATTTCAAGATTATTTATAATATTATTTTGGCAAAAAAGGTGGATGACTATTTTAAGTCATCCACCTTAATATAATAATCGGCTGATTTAAAGTAGAAAGGAGTTAGGATTAAGTTCAGCCGACATTATATATTATTGAAGTTCTGGCTCGATCAAACCATAGAAACCATCATGTCTACGATATACAACGTTCATCGATTCAGTTTCAGCATTGAAGAACATAAAGAAATCATGACCAATAAGATTCATTTGTAAAATCGCTTCCTCAACATCCATAGGACGCACAACAAAATGTTTGCGTTTTACAACTTCAATAGTTTCTTCTTCCACAGGAGTTGCCAAAGTTTCAGGATGGAAAGCTTCTTGTTTTTTGAAACGTTTAGCCAAACGAGTTTTATATTTATGGATTTGGCGAACAATTTTATCTACTACTAAATCAATAGCTGCATACATATCATCGTTGGTTTCCACACCACGAAGAACGATTTTATCAACAAAGCATGTAAGTTCAATTGTAGATTTATCTTTTACAACGGATAAAACCGCTTGTGCATTTAACTCATCATCGAAGTAACGAGTCAATTTACTCAATCTTTTTTCGATATATGCTCTTAAGGCATCTGTTACTTCAATGTTTTTTCCTCTAATTGCTACTTTCATAAGTCAACACCCTTTCTAAAAATCATCCACGAGATGCGAGTGTGTGGTATTATATAACCTTATCTCTCGTGTTATATTTAGTATTTCTACATCCAACTGTAAAACTCCTTCTTTTTTATCTAAAAATCTTATATTTTTTGTAGAATTATGTATAAAATGTATATAGAAAATCAAAAACCCTGATAGTATATACTATCAGGGTCCAATTATATATTGTTTTTATAATTTTTTTGGTATGTAGTTACGCTTTAACAACGTTAGCGGCTTGAGGTCCACGGTTTCCATCAACAATCTCAAATTCTACATTTTGACCTTCAGTCAAAGATTTGAAACCTTCGTCTTGGATTGCAGAGTAGTGTACAAATACATCGCTACCGTCTTCACGTTCAATAAAACCATAACCTTTTTCTGCGCTGAACCATTTTACTTTACCTAACATGGTAACATCCTCCTAAAAATATATATATTGTCTTGCTGTCTTGCTCTATATGTGTATCATAACACAGCATGTATAAAATATCAAACAACAATATTTACATTTTTAATGAATATACAAACACTAGAAATAAGAATATCATTTGCTGTAAATCTCAACAATCCCTATATCTATACATGTTATAAATAATTATATACACCCTATAAATTAATTGTATATTTTTATAATCATAAAAATATGTGAATTAAAAATTATTATTTTAAAAAATGACTGTATAAATTATTGTTATATCACAAATATTTATAGCAATAATCGTGTTTTTCAGATTAATCTACCCTGTAAATCTTTATACAAACTCTTTATAATTAATAAATTCAGTCTAAAAGTTATCAAATATATTAATAGATATTAAGCTATACATATATAATAAAAATTAATATAAATAGATAGGTTAAATTTAATGTAAAAAAACAGGAAGCAATTTCTAATTCTAGAATTTGCTTCCTATAATTATATTATTTAATCTAACAAAATTTTATCTAAGAATGATTTTGTTCTTTCATTGGTAGGTGCATCAAATACGCGTTCAGGTGTATTATCTTCTAAAATCAAGCCACCATCAACAAATAACACTCTATCCGCTACCTTTTTCGCAAAGCCCATTTCATGAGTAACGATGACCATCGTCATACCTTCCTCAGCTAAAGACTTCATAACATCTAGCACTTCACTAACCATTTCAGGATCAAGAGCTGAAGTAGGTTCATCAAAAAGCATTACTTTTGGTTTCATAGCTAAAGCACGAGCAATAGCAACACGCTGCTTTTGACCGCCTGACAAAGAATCAGGGTATGCATTGGCTTTATCCGCCAAGCCTACTCGATCAAGTAAAGCTATACCTATCTTCTTAGCCTCTTCCATAGATGTTTTACGAACCTTAGTTTGAGCTAAGGTAAGGTTTTCCATAACCGTCATATGCGGGAACAAATTAAAGTTTTGGAATACCATTCCTACTTCAGCACGAACGTCATTTAACTTTTTCTTATCAGAAAGATCCATGCCATCTACGATAACCTTACCAGATGTAGGTTCTTCTAAATAGTTCATAGTGCGCAGTACCGTACTTTTACCAGAACCAGAAGGGCCGATGATTACAACTACTTGACCTTGTTCAATATGTAAATTAATACCTTTTAGTACTTCATTTTTACCAAAAGATTTATGTACATTTTCTAATTTAATCATTTAATGCTATATTTCCTTTCAAGATATCCAACTAATTGTGAGATAGTCACTGTCATAATAAGGTAAATCACAGCAACCGTACCCCAGATTTCAAAGGATGCATAGGTTTTAGCAATGATTAATTGACCACGACGTGTCAACTCCTCGAAACCGATAACAGAAACTAAAGAGGAATCTTTCAACATGGCAATAAATTCGTTCCCTAAAGGAGGAATAATTGCTTTAAAAGCTTGAGGCATAATGATGTAACGCATGGTTTGTCCCCAAGTTAAACCAAGAGAACGGCCGGCCTCCATTTGACCTTTATCAATAGATTGAATACCTGCACGAAAAATTTCAGATACATAAGCACCAGAGTTAATACTACATGCGGTAACAGCCGCAATATATGGATCAATCCGTTGACCTGTAATCATAGGCAAGGCAAAATAGATTAGGAAAATTTGCACCAGTAATGGTGTACCACGAATGATATCTACATAACATTTTGCAAGCAATCTAACTAATCTAAATTTAGATAAATTTGCTAAAGATACTAAAAGACCGATAAAAAAGCCACAACCTACAGACATGGCTGTAATTTCTACAGTCACTAAAGCACCTTGTAACAAAAGCGGTAAATTATCCGCAATTAACCCCCAATTAAAACTCATAATCTCTCCTATTATTTAAATTCTAAAACTACTGGCATATCAGCAGGTGCATCTACATTAAACCATTTTTTATATAATGTATTAAATTCACCATCAGCCTTCATATCAGCAATTGCTTTATTGATTTCTTCTTGCAATGCTTTGTTATCCTTATTAATTGCTAAGCCCAAATATTCTTTAGTATTTGGATATGCCATAAATTTAATATGTTGGTCAGGATGCTTAGTACTGTAATATTGAGCTACAGGTAAATCGATTACAGTTGCATCTACTCCACCATTTTGTAATTCTAACAAAGCTTCATTACTATGGTCAAATTCTTTTACAGTAGTACCTTCAATTTTATGAGCTAAATCTGCACCAGTAGTACCTAATTGGGCTGCAATTTTTTTACCCTTTAAATCATCAAGAGAATTCACAGCCGTTCCATCTTTATATACTACTGCTAAGGCATTTTCATAATAAGGAGAAGAAAATAATACTTTTTCACTTCTCGCTTTTGTAATAGTCATACCAGATGCAGCAACATCAATATCATGTGTGTTCAAAGCTGGAATCAAAGCATCAAAAGCTACATTTTTTAGCTCCACATCTTTATTAATACGCTTACCGATCGCACGAATCAATTCAATATCAAAACCTGTATAATCTTGAGTTTTTTCATCTTTAAACTCAAATGGAACAAATGTAGCATTAGTGCCAACGACAAGTTTATTAGATGTAGGTTGATTAGAGGAACCACATCCACCAACTAAAGAAGCCGCCATCACTAACATACAACCGCCAAGAATTATTTTTTTTACTTTGCTATTTAACATATTATCAACCTCATTATTTTAACTTACTACTACTTTATAATAGTATATAGATTAAGTATAATTATGTCAATAATTTTGTATATAATTTTAGATGCAATCGCAAAATCTCTATATTTATATTTTAATTTTATACATTGTTTGTATAAATATTACATTCATGTATAAAAACTTTCCCATAGTTAGTGGTTTTCTATAGATTTTATAATATACAACTGTATAAAAAAAGCACATGAGAAAAGCCTCATGTGCCCCTATACGGCTGACCTGGTCTTTGCCCCCACACTCGCCTGCTGGAAGGTTCGCTCATAAGTCCAAGACTCCCCACTACTACCTCTCTCGATTTTATCGGCAGGACTTACACCTAAGCCGCACCATGCTCACAACCCTTTGGGCTGCTTATGTGGATCGTTTTGCCTGCGACTAGCCTCGACTTTCAACCACAGACCCGTATAGACGTATTATAAAGAATAACAGTATTCATGTCTAGTTTTACTATTATTTTAAAAAATTTTGATTATATAGTTAAGTAGCCAAACATAATTTTTTTACCAAACATACTATCGCATAATTCTTAGAACAATGAGAATAAATTTTGCAACCCCTATTTGTTGATGTATAGAAAATTGGAATAGAAAACCTAAAATATTCTTCATAATATTTTAATATTTCTAAAATCACATTTTTTAAGTACCATATCTAGTGGATTCTTAAATTGTCAATTAGTTTTTGTATGCCAAATATGAATACAACATATTTGTAAGAACATACGTATCATACACAAAAAATTATTTATGGTGTATAATTTGTATACTGTTAAATTAGAACGGCCTAAAGTTGTACGATATGAACATAAGTACGAGGGGTTGTACCATATGTTCAGTTTGTTAGTTAGAGGGGTTTATTATGTTTATGTTATCATTGATGCAACCATCAGGTTTGTATGAACTGGAGAAAGACAGTTTAGAAGCCATAAGCGCACAACTTTTACAGATGATACAAATGAAAAGCTATCATCTCTATACACATTCTATCCAGGTTTCAAACTATGCTGTTAGCATCGCAGCTAAAATGGGTTTACCATTAAATGAAATTGAACAGATTCGTCACGCAGCTTTACTTCATGACGTGGGTCTATTAATGGTTCCTAATGCATTAATCCAAAAATCTCCATATCTTAATAAGCAAGAAATGTCTAAGTATAAACAACATGCGGCAAGTGGTGCCAATATGATTGAAAACTATCCTTGCTGCCAACAAATTTTACCTTATATTCGTTACCATCATGAAAAATGGGATGGTTCTGGTTATCCCAAACATTTACGTGGTGCCAATATTCCGTTAGGAGCTCGAATTATTGCTGTAGCAGATTACTATGATACAACAGTTAATCCTTCTACTGAATTTTGGGCAAAAACAAAAGCTAAAGCAAAAGAAGAACTCTTTAGTGCATCTGGCTCACTCTTTGATCCTGATGTAGTTAAAGCATTTATTGATGTGCTTGGCTAATATGAAATCAAATATTATATTCCTACATTTAGTAATAAAGATTAGAAACTACCACTAGCCAGCGTAAGGGCATCAATGCGTAGCGCTTTATGCTTTTGTAAGACTTTTGCTACAGCTTCAATTGTGGCACCTGTAGTATATATATCATCAACAATTAATATATTCGTATTGGTAAAATCAATATCCTTATAATCAGCACATATAACAAAGGCATCATCAATATTTTGATGCCTTTCTTTATTTGTTAATCCCCACATATCTCGAGAAGTATCAAACTTGTATATACAATCTAACCATTTAAAGTTTTTTCTATCTATTCCCCATAAAGAATGAGCCCATTCAAGAAAGAATAAATCTACTTGATTATATCCTCTCTTAGCTTTTTTCTTTTCGCTAGATGGTACAGGAACAATATAATCATACATAATTTTACAATTACTATTCACAATATTAGACTCATTATATTTCATGTAAAAGTTGTACGATACTAAAAAAGGAGCGGCCCCTTTGGACTGCTCCTTTTTTTCATTAAATTTTACATCGTAAATCATAGACTTTAGACCACCACGATATTCGGCCAACACACATACATCATCTACATAGTGTAAAAATTTATGTGGTACATGACGAATATGTAATAAATCTATAAAACAAGCTTTACACCAATCCCCTTGTGTTGCCACAGGTGCACCACAGTGAGGGCATACAGGTGGAAATAGGAAATCCCAAAGACTCATTACGAATCACATCTCCCTTGTAGTCGTTCTTTAAACAATGTGTAACGTTCATCGGCATTAACAGTACGCACAGCACGTTCAACTGCGCTCGTAGTACCAACGATGATTACTTTACGCTTTGCCCGTGTAACAGCAGTATACAACAAATTACGTTGTAACATACCACCATAACGTGGAACAAATGGAATAATAACTACACCATACTCACTACCTTGACTCTTATGAACTGTAATAGCATAAGCAGGCATAATCATATGTGCTTCATCGATAGGTAGACGGACCTCTTTATGGATAAATCGGATACAAATATCGGTTCGCGTAATAGCATAGATAACGCCAATTTCGCCATTAAACACTTCTAACTCATAATCATTGAGAATTTGAATAACCTTATCCCCAACGCGATACGTAATGCCATTGACACGAACTTCTCCCTTATAGCTGTCTGGAGGGTTTACGGCTTGTTGTACATATTGTGAAATCAATGTACTACCTGCCTCACCACGGCGCATAGGAGAAATAATTTGAATATCTAATTCATCCTCTATCGTCTCTTGTTCACGTTTATATACATCAATGATGGCTTTCATCATCATATCATAAGATTTAACAGGAATAAAAGAAAACTCTTCGCTCACACCTTCCAGGTTAGGCATTTCACCACGGTTAATTGCGTAAGCACTTTCAACGATAGTATTACCAGAGCTTTGACGATAAATCTGATTAAGTCGTGTATAGGGCACACAATCACTATCTAATAAATCTTTTAATACGAACCCAGCACCTATAGGTGGTAATTGATCTACGTCACCCACAATAATGACATGGGCTTCCTTTGGAATAGCAGCCATCAAAGAATAGAATAAACGCACATTAAGCATAGATGCTTCATCGATGATAATGACATCTATATCTAGAGGATCATCTTCATTCTTTGTAAAGTCATAGGAGTCACTACCTTGAACAGGTACCAATAGACGATGAATTGTAGTAGCTTCAAACTCAGTGGCCTCAGTCAGACGCTTTGCAGCACGTCCCGTAGGAGCACAAAGTATAATGCGCCCCAATCCACCGAGTTGGAAACCTTTTACTAGCGCCTTGATGATAGTTGTTTTACCTGTACCAGGACCACCAGTTATAAGAGAAAACTTTTCAAAAAATGAGAGCTGTATAGCTTCTTTTTGAGCATCACCAAAGGTAATGTAGTTGTCTCGTTCAAACTTTTCAATAAAACTAGAAATATCTAATGCTATTGGATCAGCTTCTAATAGAAACTCACGAGTATAGTGGACACCTTCCACTTCAGAAACATACATCTCTGGCGGATAGATATATAAGATATCTTCATAATACGTACTATACAGTGCACCTTGTTCCAGCAGGCTTTCAATAAAGTTCGCAATATCATCTACATCAGTTTGTAATAAATCGTCAAGTCGACCGATAAGTTGATCTACTGGTAAACATGTATGACCTTGATTATCTAGACTACGTAGAATCCATTCTAAACCAGCCTCTAAACGGCGTGTATCACTACCATTAATACCAAGATGCTCTGCTAGTGTATCGGCCGTACCAAAGAGCATATCCGGTGCTACACGTAATAATGTATAAGGATTATCCTCTATAACTGCGACAGACTGCACACCATAATAGGTATATACAATACGACTCCATTTCGATGAAATGTGGTGACTTTCAAAAAAATGATTTAAATCAGATAAAATACCTTCACCAAGTAAGGTATTAAATAATTCATCCTTAACGCTCTTTCGAAGCCCAGGAACATCCTTAATCTCTTCTGGACGTTCTTCCCGTAAAATTTCTAAAATACGAATACCGAAATACTCTAATACCTTCTCTACGGATTTTTCACCAAAACCTTTTATGCCTAGGTTCAATAAATAAGTCTTGGCAGCCCCCATATTATCGGGTTTTAACTTTTCAACACTGCTCGCATCAAATTGACGGCCGTACTTTTCATGTTCTACATAGCGGCCCCGTACTTCGATGTCTTCCCCTTCTTTAGGAGACTCAAATTTGCCAGTACAAGTAATGTATTCCTCATTATAATCTTTTAGGATAAACACGCAATATGTACGTTGTGTATTCTCATATATAGTTCGGTATACAAATCCTCGTATGGCGTCCATTATTTCTCCGTATTCGGCAAAGCTTCAATAATTTCTTGCACTGCATCGGTAATACTGCCTTCGTTACCAATTTTAATATGTGCTACTTCTTCATATAAAGGGTATCGTTCTTCATATACATTAAAAATATATTCGATACTTTCTTTTACAAGCGGACGAATCTCTAGATCCAAATCATCTAAAATATGATTTACATCGCGATTAACAAATACAACAAGACCATTATTGCGCATCAATTTAACAGTTTTATCATAGGTAACAGTGCCGCCACCTGTAGCAATGACAGATGGTTTATTGTGAATTAATTCTTTGATTGTACTATATTCATATTCACTGAAAGCATCTTTACCATCGTAAATATAAATATTTTGAACGGATTTACCTACCTTATCTTGAATCGTTTGATCTAAATCGAAAAAGTCGCGGCCTAACTCTTTTGCTAGAACCTTACCAACAGTAGTTTTACCTGCGCCAGGCATACCAATGAGAAAAATATGCTTATGCATATGCTCTTTTAAGAACTCATTACTCATAGAAACGACGGTTTTTATATAATTTTCAACATAAGGTGCTAACACTTTATCTTTACAATTTTGAGTATGTAAAGCAATAATACTTTCATCCCGTTCTTCATCAATAAGTGGTAAGTGATGTTCATCCTTATATTTACCAATTTCTTTAATCAGTGTGAGTCGCTTCTCAAACTCCGTAACTAATACAGAATCAATACTATCTATCTGTTTTCGAGCTTCTTTAATATCCATGAGAACCCCCTTTTATGCATTAGCCAAAATAGCTAGAGCCTGTTCTTCATCTACCTTCATTTGATCGATAAGATCTTGTAAATTATTAAATTTAACTTCCCCTCTAATATAAGAAATGAACTGTACAATTACTTCTTTTCCATATATATCTTGGTCAAAGTTAAAAACGTGTACTTCACATCTATGGTACTGATTTCTAAAGGTTGGATTATCTCCAATATTGCCTACCCCATCATACCAAATACCATCAATACATACACGATTAGCATAGACTCCATCTGGAGGTGTAGCCATTTCATTAGGAAGTAATAGATTTAATGTAGGAAATCCTAATGTGCGTCCCCGTTGATCACCTTTAATCACAGTTCCTTTAAACTGGAATGGCCTACCTAGCCAATGATTTGCATCCTCCAAATTTCCTTCATGAATAGCTTTTCTAATTTCTGTACTAGAAATAGGTGTACTACGACCATCACAAGGTAATAAAGGCTGTACAAGAACTCGTATATTCTTATCCGCTACCACTTGTTTCATATATTCTGGATTACCAAGCCCCTTTGCACCGAATGTAAAGTTCTCACCGATTACAATAGCTTCCACATTCATATCATTGCAGAGCTCATGCAAGAATTCATCTGCAGTCATTTTTAATAATGCTTCAGTCATAGGTAACCGCAAAATATAGTCAACTTTGAGTTCTTCTAGCACAGTATCCATAATCTCTTCTTGAATCACTCGTTTAGGTACTCGTTCTGGATGTAATATAGTTAACGGATGATGCTCGAAGGTAATGATGATACTAACCCCATCGACTGATATAGCCTCTTCAACAGCCTTATGTATAACTCGTTGATGACCTCGATGAATGCCATCAAAGGTACCAAGGGCATATACTTTTGTATCTTTGATTTGACGTAGTTCATCAAACGAATGTAGTTGCTTCATACTTATCCTTCAATAAAAATATTTTTTTCCACTTTTAATGTGTGGTTGTTTCGTTTCATAATACCAATAAAACCATTCGGTCCATAAGCTCTATAGAGCTGACCTATTTCTGTGAAAGCAAATTCTTTACCAATCGGTAACTGCTTGCCTTCTATCATCATTCTTAATTGTACACTATTTACAGTTACTTTTGAAAGATGAGAAACAGCCGTATCTGTTGGCAACAACAAACTTTCACCATGTAGCATCAATTCTTCGGCCATCTTAGCAGAGCCGATATCAAAAGGGCCTACTTGAGTACGTGCCAAAGAAGTCATAGTGCCAGGAATACCTAAAGCAATACAAATATCGCGTAATAACGAGCGAATATAAGTCCCCCCTGAGCATGTCACACGAACCGTGAAAAAAGGGAATCCATAAGCAATGAGCTCAATATTTTTAATATGAATTTGACGTAATGGTAGCTCTACAGGAATACCTTTACGAGCATATTCATAAGCTCGAATACCATTTACTTTAATGGCAGAATACTTAGACGGCCTTTGGTCCTGAACGCCAGCAAATTTTCTCAAAATACTAACCAATTCTTCAAAGCCTGGTTTAACCATCGTTGTCGAGATTTCTGTAGATTGAATAGCTCGATTCAATACAATACCATCTCGCAATAGCATATCATTATCTGGCAATACAGGTTGTCCTGAGCTATCTTCAGTATCTGTAAAAGTACCCAATTTACATTCTGCTACATAGGTTTTATCAAATTCATCCGTGTATTCTATAAGGCGCGTAGCCTTACCAAGAAACACAGGCAATACACCATAAGCCATAGGATCCAATGTACCGCTATGACCAATGCGCTTTTCCTTTAGAATACGACGACAAATAGCAACGGCATCATGGCTTGTAATGCCAGGTGGTTTTAAAAATGGTAATATCCCATCCATTATTAAATTACCTCAATGAGAGCTTGTTTTGCCTCTTCTAATGGTAGATTAATAGTGCAACCTGCAGCACGAATATGACCACCACCACCAAAATGGCTTGCTACAACGTTCACATCAATACCTTTGGAACGTAAACTTACACGTGTTATATCATCAGCTTCTGCTTTTAATAAAATTGCCACGTCTACAGTATCAACATTTCTAATAATATCTACAAAACCATCTGTATCATCGCCAAGAATAGTCATAGCCTCACGATTCAACTCGATGGTAGCAATCGTATCATTCTTGTAAAACTCGATAGTTTGCATAACTTGTTTTGTTAATTCTAAACGACTGGCAGATACGGCTTCTATGGTTTCAGAAATAACATTTGGTCTAGCCCCTGCAGCTACACATTTGGCAGCCATCTCAAGAGTATTTGCTGTAGTATTGCTAAATTTAAAGAAACCACAATCTGTAGCAATCGCCATATATAATGCAGTACCCATAGATTCAGTGATAGGCCAATTCCATTTTGTACATAAGTCGGTAACAATTTCACCAGTAGCAGCAAAGTCAGGCTTTAAATATAGATGGTCCGCGAATTCTGTATTAGAAATATGGTGATCTATATTAAAAATAGGTGCACTCCAAAGTGCACCTACTTTGCCAATTCGCTCATACGTGCTAGCATCCAAAACCATAAGCATATCAATATCAACTGGATTAGTTTCAAAATACGCTACATCATGAATGTGGTCCGTATATCGTAAGAATGTGTACTTCTCAGGAACTACATCATCCACTACCATATATACAGTTTTACCTTGTCCTACAAGGGCTTCGTAAAAGGCTACCATGGACCCAATAGCATCACCATCAGGTCTAATATGGACGGTTAGCATAATAGAATTAGCTTCACACAGAGCCATATGTAATTGATTAATAGTAATCTTACTCATGTTCTGTATCCTTTTTGTTAATTTATTTCTTCATCCTTTTTGATTTCATTCAAAAGGGATTCAATATGCATGCTATAGTCTAAAGACGTATCCTTATCAAAAGTGATGGAAGGAATATGGCGTAATTTAAGTACTTTACCAAGCTCTGTACGAATATGACCTGCTGCATGCTTTAATGCGATAAGGGTATCTTCTTTTTCCTTATCGGAACCAAACAAGGAGACATAAATCGTAGCTTCACGTAAATCACCTGTTACATGAACATCGGTAATAGTAGTGAAGCCGATACGCGGATCTTTCAATCCGCGCATCAACATTTGACTTACCTCTTGTTTGATAAATTCTTGTAATTTTCTGACACGAACATCACTCATATAAACCTCCTATAATTGAGGTGCAATTTCTTCCATCAAGTAAGCTTCAATAACGTCGCCTTCCTTGATGTCGCGGTATCCTTCTAAGGAGATACCACATTCAAAGGATGTTTTAACTTCCTTAACTTCATCTTTAAATCGACGTAAAGAATCAACCTTACCTTCAAATACAACGATGCCGTCACGAATTAAACGAACTTCAGAGTCGTTAGTAATACGACCTTCTGTTACATAAGAGCCAGCTACAATAGCCTTTGGTGTGGAAATAACCTGACGCACTTCTGCACGACCTACGACAACCTCTTTAAATTGAGGCGCCAACATACCGCGCATAGCAGATTCAACGTCATTGATAGCATCATAAATTACACGATATGTACGCAAGTCAACCTTTTCTTGTTCCGCTGCACGTCGAACATTAGCATCAGGGCGTACATTAAAGCCCATTACAATCGCATTAGATGCAGATGCCAACATGATATCCGATTCATTAATAGCACCTACTGCAGCATGAACAATAACAATACGAACCTCAGGATTTTTGATGCCTTCTAACGATTGACGCAATGCTTCTACAGAACCTTGAACATCGGCTTTGATGATAATATTAAGATCCTTCAACTCGCCTTGTTGAATTTGGTTGAAAATATCATCTAATGTAACTTTATGTGTAGCTTGCAATTCTTGAACCCGTTGTTTAGCAATACGTTTTTCAGCAATTGCACGTGCTTCGTTGTCATCCATACCATTTATAATTTCACCGGCTTGTGGAACTTCGGAGAAGCCCAAAATTTCTACTGGCATAGACGGACGGGCAACTTTTACTTTTTCACCGCGCTCATTTGTCATGGCACGTACTTTACCATATGCAGTACCAGCAAGTACTGTATCACCTACACGAAGAGAACCTTTTTGTACCAAAACAGTACATACAGCACCACGACCTTTATCAAGTTGAGCCTCGATAACTACGCCATATGCCTTACGGTTAGGGTTCGCTTTCAATTCCATAACTTCTGCTACGAGCAAGATATTTTCAAGTAAGTCATCAATACCTTGTTTTTGTTTAGCAGATACAGGAACCATGATTACATCGCCGCCCCATTCTTCTGGTAAAAGTCCATGTTCAGACAATTGTTGTTTAACATGGTCTGGGTTAGCACCTGGTTTATCCATTTTGTTGATAGCTACAATAATAGGTACATCTGCAGACTTCGCATGATTAATGGCCTCGATAGTTTGTGGCATTACTCCATCGTCAGCAGCTACTACGAGAACTGCAATATCTGTAGATTTTGCACCACGTAAACGCATAGCAGTAAATGCTTCATGACCTGGTGTGTCAAGGAATGTGATTTTATTATCCTTGTAGCGAACTTGGTACGCACCGATATGTTGAGTGATACCACCAGCTTCGCCAGCTGTTACATTAGTTTGACGAATTACATCCAACAAAGATGTTTTACCATGGTCAACATGACCCATAATAGTTACTACAGGAGGACGTGGTTTTAACGTTTCTGGTGCATCTTCAATTTCGATAACATCTGTAGGATCTTCTTCTGGTTCTACTTCAGTTACAGTTACACCAAATTCTTCAGCTACGATTGTAGCGGTATCAACATCAACCTCTTGGTTAATGCTGGCCATAACACCTAAAAGCATCAATTTCTTGATGATTTCAGATACTTCACGACCCATTTTTTCAGCTAATTCTTTAACAGTTAAAGGACCGCTCAATTCAATTTCTGTAGCAATTGCTGCTTCAGCTTTACGTTCAGCTTCTGCTTTTTGCTGTAAGTACTGCTCGTTACGATGTTTTACGCGATTCTTCTTTTTTTGCATAGATGTAGATAACAAGGATTGAGGGCGGTTATTGCCACCTTTTTTATTTTTCTTGTTACGGCGATCATTATTAGAATTACGGTTATCGTTATTGCGGTTGTCGTTATTACGATTATCGTTGTTGCGATTATCATTATTACGCGCATCATTAGAACGAACGTTATTACGGTTATCATTATTGCGGGTATTATTAGGGCGATTGTTAGCGCGGTCTCCACCATGTTGGTTACCATCGGATTTGCGTGTAGGCTCAGAGATTTGTACATGTCGTACATTGCCTTTTTTATGGTCCTTTTGTTTAGATTGATCGTCTTGTTTTTGACCAGATTGTTTATGTTTATCTTTTTTCTGTTCGTTAGAACGATTTGAATGCTGTTGTTTATGTGATGCAGCTTCTTGTTTATGAGCTGCAGTTGGAGCAGATTTCGATTCTACCTTTTTTTCTTTTTTTTGTGCTACTTTAGGAGCTTCAGATTTTTTACCTAATTGTTTTTTTACAATTTCATAACCTGAATCATCTACAGAATTAACTGCTTTAGTAACATTAATATTATGTTGTTGCAAGATAGAAATGACCTGCTTACTTTCAACGCCGAACTCTTTGGCAATTTCATGAACGCGTTTTTTGGACATCTACATACCCCCTTATTATCGATCAATCTCTTTAAGTAATGCCTTTGCAAATCCATCATCTAGTACGGCGACTACTACCCGAACTTCCTTACCAATGGCCGTGCCTAAAGCCTCTTTATCGGCAATACTGTGAAGTGGAATGTGATGGGTTTCTGCTAATTGAGTATATTTCTTTTCATTATTGGCTGCACAATCACTAGCGAGAAGTACTAATTTCGGTTCCTTTCTCTTTATAGCTTTTTCTACGATAAAATCACCAGAAATAACTTTTCCTGCTCGTTGCGCTAAGCCTAAGAGATTTAAAATTTTATCTTCATTCATGTATATCAGTGATTACTCATTCTCTTGTAAATCACGTTGTAACGCTTCATATATTTCTTTAGATACGCTATGCTTTAAGGACCGTTCTAATCGTTTTGCCTTATAGGCCTGCTCAAAACATGACATGGATTCACATAAATAAGCTCCACGTCCTGGTGCTTTACCGCTGCGATCAATAGTGATATTGCCGTCAGGACTCAAGGCTAAGCGAATCAATTCTCGTTTTGCCTTAGGTTCACCACATCCTACGCAAGTACGCATAGGTTGGGATTTTGGTTTCATGACTATTCACCATCCTCAGCATTGCCGAAACCTGTAAAAGGTTCTTCAGCAGCTTGAGTTTCACTTTTAATATCGATTTTCCAGTTAGTCAACTTAGCCGCCAAACGAGCATTTTGACCAGCCTTGCCAATAGCTAAAGATAATTGGTAATCAGGTACTACTACATATGAAGATTTTTCTTCTTCGCTTACATCTACCGATACAACCTTCGCAGGGCTTAAGGAGTTAGCAATGTAAATTGCTGGATCTTCATCCCATTTTACAATGTCTATTTTTTCATCGTGTAATTCATCAACAATATGTTGTACACGTTGCCCTTTAGGACCTACGCAAGCACCTACAGGATCAATATTTTCATCACGACTATATACAGCGATTTTAGAACGCATCCCCGGCTCACGAGCTACAGACTTAAGCTCTACTACGCCTTCAAAGATTTCTGGAACCTCTAGCTCAAATAGACGTTTCAATAAACCTGGATGTGTGCGAGAAATCATAATTTGAGGGCCTTTCGTAGTTTTCTTAACCTCTACGATATAGCATTTAATACGATCTCCTTCACGGTATGTTTCAGTAACAATTTGCTCAGTTGGAGGCAAAATCGCTTCCGTTTTACCAAGATTGATAAATACATTTTTACCTTCAACGCGAGTAATAACGCCAGTGATGATGTCTCCTTCACGGCTGTAATACTCTTCGTATACTACACTCCGCTCAGCCTCTTTTAAACGTTGAATGAGCATTTGTTTAGCAGTATGGGCAGCACTACGGCCAAAGTTGGCAGGAGTTACATCTACTTCTACTACATCACCAATCTCAAAACGTTTATCTTTTTTGCGAGCGTCCAACAAGCTGATTTCTGTTTCAGGTAATTCAACAGTTTCCACAACTTGTTTTTTAGCCATTACTTTATAAACGCCTGTTTCGCGGTCAATCACAACGTACGCATCTGGGTTAGATGTTGGTTCTTTGCGATATGCTTGCAACAATGCAGCCTCTAAGGATTCAAAAATAACCTCAGGAGCAAAACCTTTTTGCTTTGTAAGCACCATTACCGCTTGAATTAATTCTTGACTCACTCGTATGCCTCCATATATTAAAAATCAAGATGTAATCGAATTTGTGCAATGGTAGAACGTTCAAATGTCATGCTTTCACCATTGATAGTAAATTCGATAGTTGTGTCTGTAAAACCTTGTAATGCACCAGTAAATTGTTTACTGCCATTAATAGCCTTAAACAACTGAATATCTACATCACGGCCATTATAGCGAACTAAGTCCTTGTCTTTCTTAAGAACTCGATCAAGACCGGGAGAAGATACCTCCAATAAATAGTTTTCCGTAATTGGATCCTTTTCGTCGAGGACAGCACTTAATTTTTCGCTCACCAACTGACAGTCATCCAAATCTACACCACCTGGTTTATCAAGGTAGACACGTAAATACCAATCCCGTTCACGTACATAGTCTACATCGACGAGTTCCATATCGGTGCCGGCTATAATACCTTCAACCACAGAGGATACAAACTCCTCCACTGCTTCTCTTTTCATAGCCATCGCCTCCTTACTTACTACATCTTGTATATATCTCTTGATAAAAACACTATAAAATTGAGCTAATCATAAATGAAAGAGTGGACATAAGCCCACTCTTTTAAAAGATTTATATAAAAGTCATATATAGTATATCACATTTACTGCGTATATACAAATTCTACGTTTTCTAATGGGCATTAAAGAAACCAATCCCACATAAGTCATTTTATAAAAACAAACAAATGATAAAAAATAGCATAGTTAAATCTATCTAAACTTTAATCAATGCGCTCATTCAAACCTTTTAATATAGCACCTAAATGCTCGCGCAATAACAATGCTAAATCATCTAGATTTTTTGCATCTAAATGATGGTCAATTTCTGGATAGCTTTTATAACGAAGTTCCGCAAAGTATTCATCACGCAATTCATTATAATACAATAGTAAGCCTGTACACTCATTCATCTTGCGGTATTCGCCGATGATAAAAGACCCATTAATCATGCGAATCGCATGGGCTGGATCAATATCGCGTACAAAACCTTCTAACTCTTCAGGCATAGCTTGTGAAAAGTCCCATTCAGGAATCCCTCGGCGACGATAAGTAAAGGTAAAATTATTAGCAGGTTCTATTAACATATTGGTTAACCCTTTTACACATCGTTCTTGTAGCCCGATCCAAAAAGTCTCTAAATCGGCTCGCACAAAAGAAATGTCCACAAAGGAAAATAGTGGCATTTCTATATGTACTGTATAGTCCTCTACCTCTTTATCATATAAGGCTGACCAACGCCATCCCAAATCGTTTTGATAGTGGAAAATAGGTACCTTCAATACGTCTTCACCAGCACTAATACGATTAGCTAACTTTGTATAGTCAGTTTCAGTAGAGGTAACTAGTGTAAAGCCTTCAATAGATTGAGGCAACCATGAATAGTCTAAGGCTTTACAAGCTTCAATAATCGTTTCCATATAATGCCTCATATCTTTCTTGATACTGTAAGACTGCTTTTACATAGCTACGAGTCTCAGGAAACGGAATCGTATCAACCATTCCATTCCAGTTATTTTCGTGAATCCACGATTCCACATGACCACGACCAGCATTATAAGCAGCTAATGCTAGTACTTGATCCCCATTAAACTCCTTCAGCAAATGACCTAGGTACCAAGTACCTAGCTCAATATTTATAGTAGGTTCTTTTAATTGACGATCTGTATAATTGCCATGCCCAACTTGTTGTGCCACCCAACGAGCTGTATCTGGCATGAGTTGCATCAATCCAAGAGCACCGGTTTCAGACTCCGCTGTGTTTTTATACTTGCTTTCAGCTAAGATAACACTGGCCACCAAAGACGGAGGTACCTGCTCTTTCTCAGCTGCGGCTATAACTTCCTCTTTATAGTTAAAGGGATACGCGATTTGACGCGCGAAATGGTCATCTAGATATGTAAAATAAAACCATCCTAGTACGACACAGGATAGTGCCGTTGCCGTTGCACGTTTCATATATCCCCCTTTCTACATACAAACTGAAAATAGTCATCAAAATCTAACATATAACAAATGCTAAACTAATATTATGCTAAGTTTTATGGGCTTATTATACCATTTATTACTATTATTTATATACCAAATTTGACACATAAAATGGCAATTATCAATTTTCTTATAGAGCTGATTCGATACGCTCATTCCAGATGGTATCTAATTGTTCCTTTAAATCCAGAGGTGTACCATTATTATCAATGATTACATCCGCATAAGTCCGTTTGTCATCAAGACGCATTTGACTCTTAATACGAGCCAATGCATCCTCTTTGGTAAATCCATTGCGGTTCATTAAGCGCTCAATTTGAGTTGACTCATTCACATATACGAGCCACACCTCGTCCATCATGATATACCACTCTCCTTCGATAAGTAAGGGAATGTCATATAGTAAAACTGGTGTATGCAGTGCCTCATAATGAGCTGTGAGCTCCATGATTCGATTTTGAATATGCTCTTTTAAACAAGCATTTAGTTGTTGTCGTTTTTTTTCATTGTGAAAGATAATAGCCCCTAATGCTTCTCGGTTTAATGTCCTATCACCGTGCAATACATCGGTTCCAAATGCAGCTACAATTGCTTCTAGCCCTTTTGTACCAGGCTCTACGACTTCACGAGCCACAATATCAGCATCGATATATGGTATACCTTTATCCTTAAAATATGTAAGAACTGTACTTTTGCCAGATGCAATGCCACCAGTTAAGCCAATTTTAAACATATATACCTTCTATTAATTATAAATATATATTACTTTACTAATGCCCAGTTTTCTGCATGATGTACGTCTACAATAAGAGGTACTTGTAGCTCTACAACAGATTGCATTGTACTACGTAATAATTCTTCTATAGCTTCTAATTCAGAGTTCACCACTTCAAGCACTAGTTCGTCATGTACTTGTAATAAAAGTCGAGACTTAAAGTTTTGTTCTTCTAATTTTTTCTCCACTTGGTTCATGGCTAACTTAATAATATCTGCGGCAGTACCTTGAATTGGCGTATTCATTGCGGTCCGTTCAGCAAAAGAACGACGGTTAAAGTTACGACTATTAATATCAGGTAACTCGCGTTGACGACCGAACATAGTGCGAACCTTCCCTGTTTCATGAGCCTCTTGAACCATTCGATCCATATACTCTTTAACCTTAGGATAACGACTAAAATAAAGTTCAATATAGTTTTTAGCTTCACCCCGTGTAATACCAAGATCACGAGATAAACCAAAGTCAGAAATACCGTAAATAATACCGAAGTTAATCGCTTTCGCATGAGAACGTTCTTCGCTAGTTACATCATCTTGAGCTTTACCAAGCACCTCTGCAGCAGTAAAACGGTGAATATCCTTGCCTTCTACAAAGGCTTTAATCAATGCTTCATCGCCAGATAAATGGGCTAAAATGCGCAACTCAATTTGGGAGTAATCGGCACTCACCAATGTATCATATCCAGCACCTGGGTAAAATAAAGCGCGAATTTCACGGCCTTTTTCAGTACGAACAGGAATATTTTGCAAGTTCGGATCAGATGAGCTAAGTCGACCTGTAGCCGTAACCATTTGATTGAAAGTCGTATGAATACGACGAGTCTTATCATTGATAAGAACTGCCAAACCTTCACAATAGGTAGATACTAATTTAGCAACAGAACGGTATGCCAAGATTTTTTCAACAATCGGACTTTCGTGACGAAGCATATCCAGTACTTCCGCATCTGTAGAATAGCCGGTCTTAGTTTTCTTGATGATTGGCAAGTTCATCTTTTCAAACAAGATTACACCCAATTGTTTAGGTGAATTGATATTGAAATTTTCTCCGGCTAATTCATAAATCTCTTGTTGTACTTGGGCTAGTTCCTCTTTAAAACGAGTTGTTGTTTCCGCCAACTTCTCTGTATCGATATAGATACCATTCTTTTCCATCACTACTAAAGTATGAATCAAAGGCAACTCAATCGTTTCATATAAAGACCATAACTCTTCACGACGAGCAGATTCACAAGCTGCTTCGTTCATGGCGAGTAATGCTTTCACCATGGATACGCATTCTACATCTACACTACCGCTAGCAATGCTAGGTACAGAGAAGCGCTCAGTTAGATAAAGATATCCATAATTAGTACGTGTAGGATCTAATAAATACGCAATGAGAGACATATCGTGAACACGAGCAGTTTTATCAGCATTAAATAAAGAGATCTCAGCTGGCACATCTGCACCAAAGGCTTCGATAATCTCCTTGGTCTGAGTTGTAACGATGGCTTTAGCACCTTGTAAAACAGCTAAAACAGCTTTAGTATCGTCTGTTTTTACAATAGTATCACCATTAGATAGATATGTATTCGTTACCGTTCTAAATGGTGTTTTTCCATCTAATATAACATGTACTGCTACCGTCTTATCTTTATAGAAGTCGGCTGTTAATACTTTAGCATCTGCTAAATCATCTAAGGAAATCTCCTCTTGTGGTGCAAATAATGAGCCTGGATCTCCAAAAGCTGCTTCCTCGCCCCCCATTACTTGAACAATGCGAGGTGTTAATTTAGTGAAGCCTAAAGTTTCAAATAAAGGCTGTACTTCAGAGGTATGGAAGTTTTGTACAAAATCTTCTACTTTATAAGATAACTCCATATCTGTTTTTATTGTTGCTAATTCACGAGATAAAAAGGCTAACTCTTTATTCTCTACGAGACGCTCTTTTAATTTCTTACCAGAAATGTCTTCAATATGTTCGTATACAGATTCAAGATTGCCATATTCGGTAATTAATTTAAGCGCTGTTTTCTCACCTACGCCTGGTACACCTGGAATATTATCGGAAGAGTCACCCATAAGCGCCTTCATTTCGATAACCTTATCAGGACCATAACCATAAAGCTCCTCCATATTATCTAGAGTAACTTCTAACATATCAGAAATACCTTTTTTAGTTAAGAACACATGACTATGTTCTGTTACAAGCTGTAAATTATCGCGGTCACCTGTAATAATTTGGACAGCCATTTCAGGGGCTCCAAACTTTTTACTTAAAGATCCAAGAATATCATCCCCTTCAAAGCCTTCTTCTTCGATGACACAAATACCCAATGCTTTTAATACATCTTGAATTAAAGTAAATTGTGGACGCAAATCCTCAGGTGCATCTGGACGATTTCCTTTATATTCACTATACATTTCAGTACGGAATGTTTGACGACCTTTATCAAAAGCTACGGCAATATAGTCAGGATTAATTTCTTCATACAATTTAATGAGCATCGTTAAGAAGCCATATACTGCATTCGTTGGTGTTCCTAAAGCGGATTTCAACGGTGGTAATGCAAAAAATGCGCGAAATAACAAACTGCTGCCATCTATAATCATTAATTTTTTCATAAGACACCTCACTTAATTCTATTCTTCATTATAACATAAGGACCCTTTTAACTTTCATAAATAAAAATTAATATATTGTTACACTATAAAATAAATGATTAATTTAATTTTAAAAACCACATATATGCTTTCATAAATAAACAGTAGAATATGTTTTATAAATCATGTCATTAAGGAAAATATTGGGCTGAAAAGTCCTTGCGTATCAATATTTGGTATGATATAATCATTCAGGTATAAGAAACGATTTTTAAGGAGGTGACTCAATTGCCAAACATTAAATCCAGTATTAGAAGCGTAAAAACGGATGCTGAACGTCGTGCGAAAAATGCCGCTGTAAAATCTCAAATTCGTACAGCAGCTCGTAAAACCGTTGAAGCTGTTCAAGCAGGCGCAGTAGAAGAAGCAAAACAAGCACTTGTTCATGCTACTAGCGTAATTGATAAAGCAGCCTCCAAAGGTGTACTTCATAAAAACACTGCAGCTCGCAAAAAATCTAACCTTGTAGCTAAAGTAAACGCTTTATAATTTTAAAAGCAAGCAAGACAGTCTCTCGGGGATCCGTTGAGACTGTTTTTTTTTATGGCCTTTTCTATTTAATCATAAAATATTTTTCGTTTGTTATACAGATATATTATTACGCCCTATGGGCAGATTAGAGGACTATTACTATGAGAACACTATTATTAATGCGTGGTGCTCCTGCTAGTGGTAAGTCTCAGTGGATTCGTGATAACAATCTTGAGGCTTACACCCTTGAAGCCGATCATTTCCGTATGCTTTTACGTAGCCCTTCCCTTGGTGAGAATGGCTGGTATATTTCACAAGAGGATAATGGTCCAGCATGGAAGCTCCTACTAGATTGTTTAGAAAAACGAATGATCAATGGCGACTTTGTCGTCTTAGATGCTACCCACACTACATCTAAAGCTGTTAATGCTTACAAAGAATTGCTTAACAAATATAAATATACTGTATATTACTATGAACCAGATACATCCTTAGAGGATTGCTTGGCCCGTAATGCGGCTCGCGTCGATTACAAACGAGTGCCAGAGCAAGTCATTCATCGTATGTACAAAATGATTAAAACAAGTACATTACCAAAGTTTTGTAAAAAAATTAACTCTATTGATGAAATCAACAATTACTTTACGGTTAATCTAACAAATAGATATGATCGAGTGCGTGTTATCGGTGATATTCACGGTTGCTACACCGCATTACAACAAGCTATTACACCGTGGGATGAAAAAACATTATACATCTTCTGCGGTGACTATTTAGAACGCGGTATTGAAAACAAAGAAATGATGTACGAAATGATGCGTCTCAGCGCATTCCCTAATACAATTATGTTAGAAGGCAATCACGAGCGACATATTGCAAACTTTGCATTTCATACAAATTTAGATCGTTCTAAACGCTTTATAAAAGATGTGGTAGCACCTATCGTAAAGGATATGACGAAAAAAGAAGTGGAATCACTTCAACGAGAACTGCGACTCTTTTATAAATCACTTCGTCAATGTTATCCTTTTAGCTTTCATAGCAAAAAATATTTAGTTTCCCATGGTGGTATCTCCTATGTGCCTAATATGACCTTCATAGCTACCTCAACCTTTATTAATGGGTTTGGCGCTTACGAAACAAATATCGCTAATATCTATGATACTAATTACGAGCAAAACATGTGTCAGGACTTCATTCAAATTCACGGTCATCGTGGCGTTCCAGATGGAAAATACTCCTTCTGTTTAGAAGGAGAAGTTGAGTTTGGTGGAGAACTAAAATACATCGATATCACAGCTAATACTTTCACAAAAAATGGAATAAAAAACGATGTATATGATAAAGATTATATGCGCCATGAATTTCAAAATATGACAAAACATGTTATTTTCACACAAAATGAAGATATTAATATTATTGGTAATTCAAAATTAGTAAAAGTAAAACAATGTTCCCCTAACCTATATTCCTTGAACTTTACATCTCGTGTATTTCATAAACGATTATGGAATGAAAGTACAGTACAAGCTCGTGGATTATTTGTGGATCGAATTACAGGAGATGTGAAATTACGTAGTTATAATAAATTCTTTAATCTTGGTGAACGCCCAGAAACAGAGTTAGATAATCTAGCTAATACCCTTTCTTTCCCAGTTGAAATTAGAACTAAAGAAAATGGTTACCTTGCCATTCTTGGCGTTATCAACGAAGAATTAGTATTTGCCTCTAAATCTACAACAGAGGGTATACATGTGGATTTATTTAAAAACCTCTTCCATAGATTACCTGAAGGCTTACAAGTAGAAATCAAAGATTTATTAGCACGTAATAACTGCTCTATGATATTTGAGGTCATCAGCCAAGAGGATACTCATATCATTAAATACGACCAAGACCATCTCTATGTACTCGATATGATTCAAAATACTCTAGACGTAAATGGTAAGCATATAGATGTCCCATTCTCTAGAAAAAAATTAGCTGAACTTTATACGATTTTACAAAAATATGACACTGACTTGATTTCCATTGTTAAAACAGTTCAACAAGTTTCTACCATGGATGAACTCCAAGGCATTATAAATAAGGAACTAAATTCATGCCATGAATCTGAAGGCTTTGTATTAGTCGATAGCAATGGTTTTATGACTAAATTCAAAGGTCCTTATTATAATACGTGGAAGCACAGACGAAATCGCATTCTAGAGCCATATCAAAAATTTGGTAAAATTCCATATGGAAACTGTAAAAATGAAGATGACACTAAATTTGCAGACTTCCTTGGTTCATTAGATTATGATGTAGTATGTAAATCTACCATACTTGATATTAAAGATATGATGGAAAATCAAGGCTTGCTATAATTAAATAAACTCATCCTGTTTCAAGGATAAAAGCAAAAGGGACTGCAACTAGAATGTGGTAAAACCACATTCTGTTACAGCCCCTTTTTATATTAGCTTTTCATTAAACTTAACACTAGAACTCCATCACACCTGTAGTAGTGATTCTAATTTCTGGAATTACAGTTAATGCAAGGAAACTCAAATTAATAAAAGGATCTAGGCCTTTCGGCACGCCCATACCGTAAGCAATATCTTTCATCTTAGCTACTTTTGCATCTACTTCTTCGTGAGGTCGATTTGTGATTAAGCCCATTACTTCAAGAGCTAGTTCCTCTACTACTTTGCCTTTACTAGCAATGACATATCCGCCGCCAATTTCGCGAATACGCTCAATAGCAACCATCATATCTGCATCGTTGTCGCCAACAACAATCAGATTATGTGAATCATGTGCAAAGGATGACGCAATAGCACCATTTTTTAAATTGAAGCCTTTCAAAATACCAATACCATTTCTACCAGATGCTTTATACCGCTCGATACAAGTAATTTTATTGTACTCAGCATTAGGCTTGAACAGTCCATTTTCAACAGGAACCTCTTCAACAGTTTTTTGTGTAACTATTTGCCCAGGTACGATATTAATAATCCCTTGCGGACCTTCAACAAAAACATCTAATTTATTCTTTGTGAAAGTACCTATATTAATCGTATGCAGTAATTCAGCTGGTACAACCTTCTCTTCTCTTACGAGAACACGTTCAATCATTTTTCCTTTATAAAACACCTCGTGAATATCTACGCGTTGTTCATCATTAAGAATTACAAGATTAGCACTATAGCCGGGTGCAATAGCGCCTAAATGTTTCAAACCGTAGCATGATGCCGGATGAGTGGAGGCCATTTTATAAGCTTGGATTGGTGTCAGTCCCAGTTCAATAGAACGACGAATATTATAGCTGATATGGCCTTCTGAACGAATATCCTCAATATGTTTATCATCTGTACAGAAACCATAACGTTCCGTATTCCCTTGCTCTTCTACGAGCCCTTTCACAATGGAGTCTAGATTATGAGCCGCACTGCCCTCACGAATCCATACATAGATACCATTTTTAACTTGCTCTTTTGCTTCTTTGTAGGAAATACATTCATGATTTGTAGTAATGCCTGCCAAACGATAACTTGCTACTTGCTCTGGTGAAAGTCCAATAATATGTCCATCCATAATTGTATCTTTAAAGTAATCTAACTTTTTCATCATGTAAGGATCACTATTGATAACACTATAACAGTCCATGACTTCACCTAATCCTAAAATACGTGGATTAGCTTGTAGCTTATGTAACATATCGCCATCTAAAATAGCGCCATTATCTTCACCTGGTACAGCGGGCACACAGGATGGAGCCATAACATATACATCACCTTGAGCCGATGCAGTTTCATTGATCATGTACTCAACACCTGCAATACCCGCTACATTACCGGCTTCATGAGGGTCTACAATAAATCCTAACGTTCCCACTTGAGAGGCCTCAAATACGAGTTCTTTCGGATTTACCAAGGTTGATTCCAGATGGAGATGGCTGTCTATAAATCCGGGCACAATATATTTACCGCTGTAATCATATTCTGTTTCACCGCTATAGGTACCAACGCCTATAATCGTATCATCATGAATCGCAACATCCGCTTTTACCCATTCATCAGTAAATACATTTAAAACAGATGCCCCCTTTAATACGACAGTAGCCTTATCCAACCCCTGTGCCTGTCGAGAAATTTTTTCATTAAATTGTATCATATAAGGATCCTCCTTACATAAAGATTTCTTTCAAAATGAAAATAAGTGCCAAGAAATACATGACACCGGAAACATCTCGATATTTCCCAGTCAAAACCTTAATTAATACATAACTGATGAGACCCCATTCAATACCTACACCTATGGAATAAGCAAAAGGCATCATGATTATAGTTAAAAATGCTGGTAATCCTTCAGAAATATCACCGAAGTTTATATCTTTAACAGAGGCCATCATAAATAGACCTACTACGATAAGTACCGGAGCAGTAGCCGCTACAGGAATAACCATGAGTAACGGCGCTAAAAATAAGGATGCTATAAAGAGTCCTGCAATAGTTAAAGCGGTCAAGCCTGTACGGCCTCCCTCTGCGATACCTGCTGCCGATTCAACCGCTACGATATGAGGAGATGTACCTAGTGCACTACCAATGATAGTACCTAATGCAGATACTTTCATACAAGAGCTTTGTACGCCCAACTGTTTATCTTGAGGCACCTCAGCTTGATTTGTAAGACCAATCAATACGCCAACTACATTAAATAAATTAACGAACAAGAACGTAAAGGCCACAAATACCATATCTACAGATAAAAGTTCGCTCATATCATAATGAAACCAAATCGGTGCCAACGATGGTGGCATAGAAAATATCGTCGACGGCAACTTTGTAATCCCACAGAAGAACCCAACAACCGCAGCAATGATAACGGCTAGAAATATTCCTCCTTTTACATTGCGTCCCGTAAAAACGGCGATTAATATGATTCCCAAAATGGATATCAAGCTAGATGGTGCCTGTAAGTCCCCAATGCTCACAATAGTAGCAGGATTGCTGACGATAAGCCCAGCACTACTAAGACCAATGAGAGCGATAAACAAGCCGATACCCGCTGTTACAGCCAATTTAATTGTATGAGGTATGGCATTAAACAGATATTCTTTTAACGGTGTAACTGCGATTAGTAAAAATGCTAAACCTGCGATTAATTGAGCCGTTAACGCAAAGGCAAAGCTATGTCCCATTTGGACCACAATAGTGTAAGCAAAAAATGCATTGATACCCATACCGGATAAGCCGGCGAATGGCATATTGCTATACAAAGCTAGCAATAATGTCATAATGATAGCACTAACAGCCGTTGCCGTGAATACGGCGCCTACATCCATACCGGCAGCGCCAAGAATAGCAGAATTTACAGCTAATACATAAGAAACGCAAAGAAATGTAGTGGCTCCCGCAAATAACTCTCTCGATACGGATGAGCCTCGTTCTGATATTTTGAATACTTTGTCCCATACACTACCTTGAACTTGTTCTCTCATAATAATTCCTCCTCTCGTACTTACAATCATGGGCGTATTCTCCTATACTTATATATTTCCACATATAAGTAAGAATTTCCTGTTCTTTATTAAAATCTACTCTATAAAAAAATACCGCAGTATGTATTTAACTCAATTAAAGTAAATATATACTGCGGTATTTCGCATATGTAATCATTTATAAAATCAATAATGTAAATCTATTCAACTCTAAATAAATATAAATTCTAGATTTATCCCTTCAGGGAATCTAAAAATGAAGAGCCAATCCCCCATTGTTTCAATCCAAAGTTTTGTAATACTGTTTCACCTATGTCCGCAAAACTATGTCTATCACCCAAAGCTACTGAATGACTCATACTTGGACTATAAGCTAGCAAAGGCACCATTTCTCTCGTATGGTCTGTACCTTTCCAAGTCGGATCATTCCCATGATCTGCGGTGATAAGAAGTAAATCGTCATCTTTAAGCAAGTCCAACAAACCACCTAATTGGTAATCAAAGTCTTCAATAGCACGCTTATACCCTTCTACATTACGCCGATGACCGTACAGACTATCAAATTCAACAAGGTTGACCATCATGAACCCCCGTGCAAAGCTTTGGCCCAATAGATAAGGAACTACGTTCATACCATGCGCGTTAGACTTTGTCGGATATGATGCATCCCAGCCAACATGAGCATAAATATCGCCGATTTTGCCAACTGCCACTGTCGGAATGTTTGCGTCTTGTAACTCTTGTTGCACCATTTTCTTTTCAGGCATGCGACTATAGTCATGACGATTTGAAGTACGTACAAAATGCCCTGGTGTACCAACAAAAGGTCGAGCTATGATACGCCCCACATAATAATCACCGACACATACCTTATCACGTGTAATTTGACACATGCGATACAACTCTTCTAAAGGAATGATATCCTCATGAGCAGCGATTTGAAAAACAGAATCCGCCGATGTATAAACGATTGGCTTACCTGTTCTTATATGTTCTTCTCCGAGGCGTTCAATAATTTCTGTACCAGATGCTACCTCATTACCAAGAAAGCCATAACCCGTTTCCTTCGTGAAAGTATCCATCAATTCCTTAGGAAATCCTTCATAAAATGTCGGAAATGGTACCGTTACAGGATGCCCCATCATCTCCCAATGTCCGCTTGTCGTATCTTTACCGGTACTCATTTCCGCCATACGACCATAAGCACCAATAACAGGCTCATCAAACGCTGAAATATCGGCAATATTAGCTAAACCTATGGATTTTAAATTTGGGCAGCGAATAGGTCCTGCTACAGCTTCGATATGTCCCAATGTATTCGAACCTTCATCGCCAAATTTAATCGCATCAGCTGCATATCCTACGCCGACACTGTCCATTACTAGTAGAATAATTCGATTATACATATGTACTCCTAAATCTATATGAGATTAGTTACTCATATAATGTAAAAATACTTTGTAACATATTACAGTTAAAATCATCAATATGAATTAATAAAATACATAATATATTGAGAGATAAAATTTCTAAAACTTACTTAAGATATGGCATAGCAAGCATAAGGGCCGCCAAAGATTTGCTATCCTTAATAGCCTCATTCTTGATAGCTTCCAATAGTTCTGTCAATGTGTAGTATTCTAGCTCCACATATTCATCAGGATCCCAATTGGTTTCCCCCATGGTAAGGTCCTTCGCAAGATATAAATGTAATACTTCATTGCAGAAACCAGGACTCGTAGCAATTGTACCTAACGAAATCCATTGAGCTGCACGATAGCCGGTTTCCTCAGCAAGCTCCCGTTTAGCACAAACAATCGGTTCTTCATTTGGATCTAATTTTCCTGCTGGTACCTCCAGTAGCGTCTGTTGCAAAGCATATCTAAATTGACGTTCCATAACAATCTTATTATCCTCTGTTACTGCCACAATCGCTGTAGCACCCGGATGATGCACAACCTCACGCCATGCATCCTTTCCGTTCACATCGGCTATATCATAGGTAACTTGAATCAACTTACCGTTAAATTTCATTTCACTGGATTTCTGAATTTCCTTACTAATTGCCATATATACCTCTAATCTTTTATTTTATGTAAAAACCCGAGCATCCTTATACGTTGTAAAATTTCCTCTAAGTACACTTTATTAGGAACAATAAAATCAATATTATCCCGCGTATGACGCTGAACTGTAATATTGTCATCCATAATAGCAAGAATCTTTTCTTTTGTTGTAGGCTCCACCATTTGCTTTATTACAAAGAGAAATCCATTATCTATATCTTGTTGTACTTTATTGTACATGTCGCCTATACCAATATAGGAGCTGCCTTCTTTTTCTACTATAGTAGAAATAAAATCTATAAAACGTTGAGGTATATACACCTTATTATCTTCGAAAGCAACTCTTTCATATGGTTCGGCATACATATCGAGATTATCTACAATAATCAAATATAGTAAACGAGAATAAACTCTGTCCATTTCGATAGTATAACCAGGCAACTTTCTATGTATATGATCAACTATATCCTGAACAGTAAATATATCCCCTCGATCCATAACCTCTTTAATAGCAATATGGATACTATCCGTCATATTAGAAGGAATACCAGTATTGACAACGCTGCAATAATATAATTTTGATAATACATCTATACTAACTCGTTCATTACGAACAATCTTTTTACTATGTTTATTTTTCGTTAACAGGGACATTCTAAACTGCGTATCATAAATGTAATCATAATATTGCTCTTTTGCAATATAATCATCATTTGCCAATTGAGCTATATTATCGTGAATATCCTCCGGTAACCAACTTATGAAAGATCGTGAAAGAAATACATCCCCTATATAGGCACAACCTTGGTCATTGGCACGTTTTATAAATTCATGTACATATACAGGATCATTAAAAGGCTCTAAATATTCATGAGCCACATAATAATCGTTAGAGCTCAACACATTTTGGATGTTATCAATTTTATAACTCGCTTTTTGACTTATCCGATTATCTAATCCCATTGTATCCGCTACGAGCTTCAATATATTCTTCGTATATAAAGTCCGCTCCATCAACGGTAGCTCTAACTCTTTTTGCTCTGCATATTGCATGATTTCTCGATACTGCTCTAATCGTTTCCATCCAGGATACGTATTATACGATACATAAGCTACACCATTGTCGGATAAATTCTTATTACAGATAGATAGAATTTTATCTTTTACCACATCCGGAACCCAGGACCAAATACCATGTACAATAATATAGTCAAAGGTACCGAATGAATCATCAATATCTAGAATATCCTTCTCAAGCAAATGTATATTAGATAGTCCCATCGACGCAATCAGTTCATTTCCCATCTTAATCTGGGAAGACGATAAATCAATACCCGTAAAAGACGCTTCAGGATAGTATAAAGCTTGAGAAATAATGTTCCCGCCAAAAGAACATCCAAGCTCAAGGACACGCGCCTTTTTTAAAGATACAGGATTTAGTCCAAATAACAAAGCTCGCGCTGCTAATGTATTTAACGAGGTCGCCCCAAAAGGTTGAGAAATATATACTACATCTTCATAACTTTTTTTAAGAACCTTATTCTCATCCAAAACGTGCATGGTATTTTGTGTAGTCTCAATGTCATTCCCCATAACTGATGTACCTACATTCTTTTTTTGTTTTGACTCCTGTTTCATAAAGCCTCCCGAATTGTTCTACTAACTATAATAAATATTATATAGTATTATTGATAATAATTACAGCTGAAGAGAGAAATAAACACACAAAAAACCGCCCAACAAAGTTGAGCGGTTTTTACTAGTTTATACAAAACCATATATTATTTACATAGTCCCAGTGCTTCCAATGCCTCCAGTTCTTACACCAGTAGCATCATCATCATTTGTAATAAGGTATTTAGAGAATATACCTTGAGCAACGCGTTCGCCTTTTTCAAGGGTAACTTGTTCTTTGCCAAAGTTTAGAAGGGCTATCATAATATGACCTTCGTTGTCCTCATTGTTATAGTAATCACTATCAATGATACCTGTGCTATTCACAAGTGCTAAATGTCGTTTAATAGCCATGCTAGATCGGATGTGAATGGCAAGGTATTCGTCGTACGCCATGAAAGCTTTAATACCTGTCGGAACGAGTACTACTTGGCCTGGTTCTAATGTAACAGCTTCAGCACATTCAATATCATAGCCTGCGCTTTCAGTTGTTTTACGTGTTGGTAAGTTGATATCTTGTTCTTCAAAAGCAGAAACTACTTCAAAGCCACGAATATCCATGTAACACCTCTTATTTTAAACAATCTTTACGGGACAAGTTTACACGGCCCTGTTTATCAATTTCGATAACTTTTACCATGATTTCATCCCCTACACTTACTACGTCTTCTACATTTTCAACGCGTTCTTTCGCAAGTTTGGAAATATGTACAAGACCTTCCTTACCTGGTAATACTTCTACGAATGCGCCAAAAGCCATTAGACGAGTTACTTTACCAAGGTATACTTCACCTACTTCAACCTCTTTAGTAAGGTTTGTGATAATTTCTTGAGCTTTTGCAGCCCCTTCTTGTTCTACAGAAGCGATAAATACTGTACCATCATCTTCGATGTCAATTTTAGCGCCTGTTTCTTCGATAATACTGCGAATTACTTTACCGCCAGAACCGATTACGTCACGAATCTTGTCGGGATCAATTTTCATTGTAATAATACGTGGAGCGTATTGGGACATTTGTTGACGTGGTTCAGCAATTGTATCAAGCATGATGCCCATGATATGCATACGGCCTTTATGAGCTTGTTCTAATGCTTCTTGAAGGATTTCACGGGATAATCCGGAAATCTTGATATCCATTTGAATTGCTGTTACGCCTTTAGCTGTACCAGCAACTTTAAAGTCCATATCTCCAAGAGCATCTTCCATACCTTGAATATCAGTTAAAATTGTATAGTGTTCCCCTTGAGTTACAAGACCCATAGCAATACCAGCTACAGGCGCTTTGATAGGTACACCAGCATCCATCAAAGATAATGTAGAACCACATACGGAAGCCATGGAGCTAGAACCATTAGATTCCAATACTTCAGATACTAAACGCAACGCATATGGGAAATCCTCTTCACTTGGAATCACAGGTACCAACGCGCGTTCAGCCAACGCACCATGACCAATTTCACGACGCCCAGGGCCACGGGAAGAACGAGTTTCCCCTACAGAGAAGGACGGGAAATTATAATGATGGATATAACGTTTTTCAGTTTCAACACCAAGACCATCGATGGTTTGTTTTTCGGATAAAGGCGCTACTGTTGTGACATTCAACACTTGAGTTTGACCACGTGTAAACAAGCCAGAGCCATGTGTACGTGGTAATACGCCTGTACGGCAAGAGATTGGACGAACTTCATCAAGTTGACGGCCATCTGGACGGATTTTTTCAACAGTAATCATATGACGCACGATTTCTTTTGTCATTGCATCAAATGCTTTATTTACATCAGCCAAGTTATCTGGGTAGATTTCTTCAAAGTGAGCTAATACATCTGCACGTACTTCATTTTCTTGTGCATCACGTTGTTGTTTATCTGCACAACGAACTGCAGCATCAAGTTTATCATGACCATAGGCACGAACTGCATCACTAATTTCAGCAGGAACATCTTTACATTCAAATACGCGTTTTTCCTTACCTACTTTTGCAGTCATATCTTCTTGGAATGCTACGATTTTTTTGATTTCTTCGTGAGCTGCCATGATAACTTCAAGAATGATATCTTCCGGTACTTCTTCAGCGCCACCTTCAACCATGAGGATAGCATCTTTAGTACCAGCTACAACGATATTAAGATCTGTTTCTTCTAATTGTGATTTCGTTGGATTTACAACAAATTCACCATTGATACGTCCCATACGAACGCCTGCAATAGGGCCATTCCAAGGAACATCAGAAATAGACAATGCCGCAGAAGCACCAATCATACCACAAATGGCTGGATCACAATCTTGGTCCACAGACATAACTGTTGCTACTACATGTACTTCGTTTCGTACACCTTTATTAAATAATGGACGAATAGGACGGTCAATCAAACGGCTATTCAAGATCGCAGACTCAGGTGGACGCGCTTCACGTTTAATGAACCCCCCTGGTAAACGACCAACCGCATACATTTTTTCTTCATAGTCTACTGTAAGTGGGAAGAAATCGATGTCCTTCGCCTCTTTAGAGCCTGTAGCAGTAACGAGTACACGAGTATCGCCATAGCCAACCATTACAGCACCGCCAGCTTGTTTTGCAAGTTCCCCAGTCTCAATCGTAAGCATACGACCAGCTAGGTCCATTTGGAATTGTTCCATTCCTATTCCTCCTAAAAATCTTCTTATATGTATACCTTCTAATTATATATCAATTAAAGCTAAATAGCCAATTCAAAATAAAAAAGCCGTCCTTTAGGACGGCTAATTTTATTATTTACGAAGACCAAGGCGTTCGATAAGGGAACGGTAACGTTCGATATCTTTACGACGAAGGTAGTCAAGCATGTTACGGCGTTGACCAACCAACTTCAACAAACCACGACGGGAATGATGGTCTTTTTTGTGCTCTTTCAAGTGTTCAGTTAAGTATTGAATGCGACTTGTTAAAATCGCAACTTGTACTTCTGGAGAACCAGTGTCACCTTCATGAGTAGCGTATTCTTTAATTACTGCTAATTTAGCTTCTGTAGTTAACATTAATGTTACCTCCTAAAAAATTATAATCCCGATAAGCTTAAGTAACCGTTGGAGAATCGAATACTTCGCTTACGATATGTCTTACGACCTAATTTAGTATACAGTATCTGCCCTATCTTGTAAAGCAAAAATACAGTAATTGAACAAAAGATAGATTAGAACTTTCTTCTATTATTTAGCACCTAGCACCATGCGGTCGCTCAGTGCATTTTCACCAGCTACCTCGAACTTTTGAAGTAAGTCCGCAACAGTTAATTGTTTCTTTTCTTCCCCTTTTACATCATAGATGATTCGACCAGCGTCCATCATGATGAGGCGATTACCAAATCGCAATGCATCACGCATATTATGGGTAATCATAAGAGTTGTTAGATTATGTTCTGCAACGAGTTTATCTGTTAGTTGCAATACATTTTCTGCAGTTTTAGGGTCAAGTGCCGCCGTATGCTCATCCAACAATAAGAGTTCTGGACGAAGCATGGTAGCCATTAACAATGTAATAGATTGACGTTGACCACCAGATAGTAGGCCCATGCGAGCAGATAAACGATCTTCAAGGCCTAAGCCTAATAATGCAAGACGTTCCTTGAAAAATGCTTGTTCACTATCTTTGAAAGCCCATTTAAGACCTAAGCTTTTACCACGGCGCATAGCAAGAATCAAGTTTTCCTCGATTTGCATATTACCAGCAGTACCAACCATAGGGTCTTGGAATACACGACCAATGTATTTAGCACGTTTGTATTCTGGCATTTTTGTCACATCAATCTCATTAATTGTAATAGATCCTTCATCTACTGGAAATACACCAGCAATGGAGTTTAACAAAGTACTTTTACCAGCACCATTACCACCAATGACAGTACAAAAATCCCCCTCTTCTAGACGAAGATTAATGCCTTGTAATGCAGTCTTTTCATTAATTGTGCCCTTAAAGAAGGTTTTTACCATATTTTTTACTTCTAACATAGTGTCCTCCTTAACGAGCCAACCATTTTGCTTTCAATGTAGGTAAGGAAAGCGCGATGGCAACAAGAATTGCAGTAAATAATTTCAAATCGTTTGGTGGCATACCCATGTAGAGAACTGCAGCAATAACGATACGATATACAATAGAACCAAGTACTACGGCGATGAGACTACGTACAAAGGATTTCGTACCAAACACTACTTCACCGATGATTACAGAAGCCAAACCAATAACGATGGTACCAATCCCCATGCCTACATCAGCAAAGCCTTGGAATTGACCAATGAGAGCCCCAGACATACCAACAAAACCATTGGAAATCAAAAGACCAAGAACGATCATATTATCAGTATTTACGCCTTGAGCGCGAATCATTTGAGGGTTAACACCTGTAGCACGTAAGGCTGTACCAATTTCGGTACCGAAGAACCAAAATAAGAGCAAACATACAACTACAGCTACTATAATACCTACGATGGCTGCAGACCACATATTCGGCGTATGGAAAAATCCACCAAGAATCGTATAAATTGTATCCATACGAAGCAAAGATACATTAGCTTTGCCCATGATGTGAAGGTTTACAGAGTACAATGCAATCATTGTCAAAATACCAGCCAATAATGCAGGAATTTTTAATTTTGTATGAATCCAACCTGTTACAGCACCGGCTATCATACCACCCACACCGGCAAGTAAAATGGAAAGGATTGGATTCATACCACTTGTAATTAAAATAGCAGAAATGGCTGCCCCCATTGGGAACGTACCTTCCACGGTTAAGTCAGCCACATCTAATACGCGGAAGGTTATGAATACACCGACCGCTAACAAAGACCATAAAAGGCCTGTGGTTATGGTGCCTACCACTAAATCTAACATCAAATTCTCCTCTATTGTTTCATATCTTTACGAAGAGCTTCAGGAATCGTAATACCTAATTTTTTAGCACGTTCTTCGTTAACAGTTAACTTAATCTCTTTTTGTGTCTCAATAGCTAAATCTGCAATTTTTGCTTCTCCTGCAAGAACTTTAGCAGCCATTAAACCTGTTTGATAACCCAATTGATAGTAATCAACAGAATAAGTTGCTACACCACCAGTCATTGTCATACCTTCATCGGCAGCAAATACTGGAATTTTAGCAGCATCTGTAATTTGTGCTAAGTTAGCCATAGCAGATGCCAAAACATTATCTGTTGGCGTATAGATAGCTTGTACATCTTGGTTCACAAGATTTGTAGCGGCTTGTTGGATATCATTTACATTGGAAACAGTTGCCTCTACAACAGTAATACCTTTTGTAGCAGCATAGGCTTTCATTTTTTCAACTTGTAATTGGGAGTTGATTTCAGAGGATGTATAAATGGCACCAATACGCTTTACATTCGGTACTAATGCTATGATAAGATCAACCTCTTTTTCAACAGGTGTCATATCAGATGTACCAGATACATTACCACCAGGGTGTTCATTAGATTGAACGAGTTTAGCTGTCACGTAATCTGTAATAGCTGTACCCATGATTGGCATGTCATGAGAAGCATTTGCCATCGTCTGAGCCGCAGGCGTTGCAATAGCTAATACTAAATCTTTTTTATCAGATACGAAACGTTGTGCAATACTATTTAGATTAGATTGATCGGCCTGTGCATTTTGTTGGTCAATTTTAATGTTTTGACCATCCTTATATCCTTTAGCTGCTAAACCATCTACGAAACCTTTATTAGCAGCATCAAGAGATGGATGTTCTACTAATTGAATAACACCAATTTTCTTTTGGTCATTAGTTGCGGTATTGGAACCACAACCTGCTACCATTGCCATAACAACAATGGCACTAAGTGCCACTGCAATACTTTTTTTCCAGTTCATGTATAACTCCTTACCAGATATGTATTAAATCATAGTCGCCTTGTTCATCAAATCCTCTGGTAAGGTGATGCCCAATTTTTCTAATTTATCTTTTCCCACAACTAATTTAAATTCTTTCTGCATTTCGATAGGCATATCTTCAACTTTAGCTTCACCAGTTAAAATTTTAGCTGCCATTAAGCCGGTTTGGTACCCGAGTTTGTAGTAATCTACAGACAAGGACATAACTGCCCCACCTTTTACGTGGTTATCTTCACCGCCAAACACAGGAATTTTTGCTGGATCGGTAATAGCTACAAGATTGCTCATCGCTGAAGCTACCACATTATCTGTTGGCACATAAACTGCATCCACACGTTGAGATACTAGATTTTGTGCCGCTTGTTGAATATCGTTTACATTGGAAACTGTAACTTCTTCAACTTTAATGCCTTTTGTAGCTGCATAAGCTTTCATCTTCTCCACTTGAATTTGAGAGTTTACCTCGCTAGAGCTATAAATAGTGCCAATTGTTTTCGCATTCGGCATTACTTGTAAAATTAGATCTACTTGTTGCTCTACTGGATTCATGTCGGATGTACCAGACACATTACCACCAGGCTTTTGATTAGATTTAACAAGTTTAGCTGCCTCGTAATCAGTAATAGCTGTACCTAAGATTGGAATATCATGAGTTGCATTCGCCATGGATTGAGCCGCTGGCGTAGCAATTGCTAAAATCAAGTTTTTCCGATCGGATACGAAACGTTGTGCAATACTATTCAAATTAGATTGATCTGCTTGTGCATTTTGTTGATCAAAAGTAATCTTTTCTGCTAGACCTTTTTCTTTTAGCGCATCAACAAAACCTTTATTTGCCGCATCTAATGCAGGATGTTCTACCAGTTGTACAACACCAACTTTGTATTCACCATTCGATGTAGTTCCATTTGAGCCACAGCCTGTAAACGCCAACAATGCTGTCGCTGTGAGCGCCAAAGCAATACCTTTTTTCAAGTTCATGGGGATTTCCTTCCTATCTGCAAAGATTATAATACTTTTATTATAAACAAATTTATCTACTACATCAATGTAGCAGGTTAAAGTATTTTACATTTGTCCATTTATAGAACACATTAAGATACGAAATCCTTTTACTTTTCAAGAGACGCTAACATGTCTTCTGTTAAATCATTAGCTGCTAAAATATAGTCCTTAAGAGTCCCTTTATCGAGAGCTACCTTCATAACAGGCACTTCAAATGGGTCCAAGATGACGCACATTAGAATTTCACCCGTTACATAGTAACCAACCACTGCTTCCCCTTCTTCAGGATCTAAGGTTTCACGTTTTACAGTAACACAGTATGGTCTCATAACCTGCGCTGCTGCTTTTGCTACCTCTTCACGATTAGCAATATATTCTTCAACCTTCGTTTCAGGGATGTCAAAGATATCTACCTTTACAGTCTTGACCTCTGTAGCCTCTCCTTTGGCAGACTCTATAGCTGCGCCTAATTCTGTTTGCTTCATATACACCTCACAAAGAATGGACTTTTACCATTGGTGAAAGACCCATTATCTTAGATTGATTCATCAGCTGCATTTAAGAACGCCACATAGCATTGTTTAGCCTCGTAAATATCAGCCTTAGATGTAACCTCCCAAGGAGCATGCATGCTAAGAACGGCTACACCACAGTCGATGACATTCATACCATAAAGAGCCATGATGTACGCAATGGTGCCACCACCACCTAAATCAACCTTACCGAGCTCTGCTGTTTGGTATGTTACATTGTTAGATTCCATGACACGACGGATAAAGCCCATATACTCAGCATTCGCATCATTAGAACCAGCTTTACCACGAGAGCCTGTAAATTTATTAAATACTACACCCATACCAAGGTAAGAAGCATTTTTCTTTTCATACGCCGATGCATAAAGCGGATCATAGCCTGCACTTACATCGGAGGATAACATACGGGATTTCTCCAACGTACGACGTACACTTACAGAATTAGGTTTACCCATAAGTGTTAAAATTTCAGCCACTGCATTTTCAAAGAAGCGTGATTGCATACCTGTAGCACCTACAGAACCAATTTCCTCTTTATCTACAAGTAAGCAACAAGTAGTACGCTTTACATTATCCACTTCAAGCATTGCTACCAAGGATGTGTAGGCACACACGCGATCATCTTGACCATACGCCATTACCATGGAACGATCAAAGCCCATATCACGTGCTTTACCAGCTGGTACAATTTCTAGTTCTGCAGACAATAAGTCACGTTCAATAAATCCATACTCTTTTTCAAGAAGGCTATTAATAAATTTAGTAACCCCTTCTTTTTCTTCGTCTTTAACTGGACGGCTACCGATGAGTAAATCAAGAGCTTCCCCTTCAATTACTTTAGCTGCATTCTTTTGCATTTGTTCTTGTCCCAAATGAGGCAACAAGTCAGTAATACAGAATACAGGATCGCTTTCCTTATCACCAATATTAATATTGATACGAGTACCATCTGTTTTTACCACAACGCCATGAATAGCAAGAGGCATCGCTACCCAATGATATTTTTTAATACCTCCATAATAATGAGTATCCCAAAATACTAAATTACTATCCTCATATTGTGGATTTTGCTTTACATCGATACGTGGAGAATCAATATGAGCACCTAAAATATTCATACCCAATTCAATATCATCAGTACCAATATTAAATAAAGCAATAGATTTATCCATATGTGTGTAATAAATCTTATCACCAGCTTTAATTGACGTATTGCTTTTAATAATGTCATTTAGATTTACATAGCCCTTTGCTTCTGCAAATTCTACAGCTTGTACAACGCATTCACGTTCTGTTTTACCATTATCTAAAAATTGACGATATGTATCACTTAAAGCATATACCTTTTCCATAGTGGCATCATCATAATTATGCCATGCATATTTACGTTCCATAATCTATCCTTTCTAAAAGTTCATATCCTAATATATAGTACAATTCAGAAAACGAACTTGAATTCACATAACTATTTTTGGTGGACTTTTTCTTGTTCCGCCTTACGATACTCTAAATATTTTCGCTCTTTTTCGCGATTGATTTCAGACTTCTGAGTATATAGAGAACGAATTTCATCCGTACAATGGGTCAGTACCTTAGTAACATAGAATTTACTACTGCCGGACTTAATCGTATACTTTCCAACTTTAAGTTGCACCGCAAAATCGCCATGTTTAGGACATACTCCAATGGCTAGGTGCTTATCCCCTTGTAATCGTTCAGGTCTTGTCATTTCTAAACGTGTTTGACAGTACGGACAGAAGGACATACGTACTCTTCTATCATGAACAATACGTTTTTTCTCAGAAAAATTTTCATACATAAAAAATGTGAGAATTGGAGGATATAGGAAAGGATTACTACTTTCCTTGCGAATTAGATCATAATGCAAAATTCCTTGTGCAATATCTAAAGTCTGACAAATGTGAGCTGTAAAAACTGCATCATGCAAGGCATTATGAGCAGATAAATGCTCCGTTGATATATTGAGATCCTCCATAGCATGCGCCACAGAATACTGTTGACTTGTTCCATAGCGTTGATAAGAATAAATCATTTGCGCATCTACCCATTGATCATAAGATAACGCTTTCATCTTATGAAGCATAAGATTTTCTCGAAGGATAAGAATATCGTCTGATCCCCAAGAAAGCAGCATATATTCATCACCACACCATTTTTGAAAGTACTGCATAGCCGTCTTGAATGGCACACCATGATTGAGCTCATGGGTGGTTATCCCTGTCAACTCGCGCACATGTTTATGCATCCGTGGCAAATATTGAGGTTTGATGAACATCGTAAAATGATCTATAATGTCCATCTTTTCATTCAGTTTTACCGCTCCGATTTGAATGATTTCCCCTGTCAACGGCATTTTTGTGCGCTTCATAAAGCTAATGTCATTGCTATAGGGTTGGTTCCATTCTAAATCAAATACAATATAGTTCATACGTTTATTTCGATTCTAAAAGCAATGTTTCCGCTGCTTTAATAACCTGTTCTTCAGAAATTACAGATAAACCTTTATAATTTCCTTCTTTAATAATTTTTTTCATGCTTTTACCAATCTCATAAGAATCCATCGTTTCTAAAACGATAGCATGAGCTTGATAAGGTCCATAAAAGAATGGATTTGATGGACCATACAGTGCCACAATTGGCACACCTTGACTGATTCCTACATGCATTGGTCCAGAGTCATTAGTAATTAATAGATTACAACGGCTCATAGCCGCTGCCAAAGGACCTAACTGGAATTTTCCGGTAGCCACAATAGGCTTTGTTTCCATTTGTTCTACTACGGGTTGCACCATTTCAAGGTCCATAGGTCCGCCAAAGAAAACCGTCTTATAACCTAAACGACCAAAGTAATCTGCTACATGAGCAAATCGTTCAGCTGGCCAACGTTTCTCAGGAACGGCGCTACCGATATTAAAACCAATGAGTATATCCGTATCAGTTAATCCATAACCAGAATAAAACTCTTGAGCCTGACGACGCCATTCTTCACAGGTCTCAATATGTAAACCAGAGTTAGAAGTATCTGTTACACCTAATTGCTCTAGTACATTAATGTACATATCCGCAGCATGCCGAGTTTTACGATCCAACCGCGTATACTTTGTCATGAATGGTCTAAATAGAAAATGACTCATACCAGTTGTAATAGGTGCATGGATCTTCCAGGCTAAATATGAAGTACGCTCATTAGGATGTAAATTAATGACAATGTCAGGTTTTCCCTTAGCATTGATTTCACGAGCCACTTCATTGAGACCTGAGATGCTATTATGGCGCCCTTTTTTATCTACAACAATAAGTTCATCAATATTTGGATTATATTCCATTACTTGTTTTAATTTTTCATCTATTACATACGTAATATGACTATGAGGAGCCGCTTTGCGAAGCACTTCTAAAAATGGAGTCGTTAATATAACATCGCCTAAATGCATTAAAAAGGTTACCACAATGCGCTTATAATCTAGTTCCATTATAGTTCCTTTCCAAGTACTTGTTCATACACTGACCATACCGCGTCTACAGGAATTTGTGCCATACAATCTGGATCATCTACTAGTGGTTGCTCAGGTGTAGCCTTAGAAGTAGGTGAAATAATGAGATGTACATGACTACCACCATAAGGACCTGTGCGCTTAGGTGATGTTGTACCAAACATGGCAATCAAAGGACGCTTCAAAGCATTTGCAATATGCAATGGTCCCGTATCGGCACTAATAAAAATCTGACAATGACGAATCAACTCAATGAGTTCAGGCATGGTTGTAGATCCAACTAAATTGATCAGATTCTTATGTTTTACATAATTTTCTATGAAAGCACCTTTATCTACATCATCAGGAGCACCGGCAATAACAACCTTCTTACCAGATTCACATAAACGAATACAAAGTTCTCCAAAATTTAGAAGTGGCCACTCCTTAACAATCCATCGTGCCCCTGGTACAACTACAATATATTCATCATCTACACCATGGCATTTCAACTTTTGTTTTATGGATTTCTCAGCCTCAACGTAAGCTGGCATCGGAAATTCAATCTCCTCCACCTCACCACCAAGGGCGCGTACGGTATCCAGATAGCGTTCAATAACATGGTCGTATTTATGCTCACCTACTAATGCTTTATTAACAAGATTACTGCCCTCACGAAGCTCCCAGTAGCCATACTTTTCAGGGGCACCAGATAATAAGGAAACAATAGCACTTTTTGCGATGCATTGAAGGTCTAAGGTCATATCAAAATGACGACTATGTAGCTCCTTGCGCAATTGATATAAATACGTAGGCTTCTTTAGTTGTTTTTTGTCAATGATAATCACGTCATCAACCCATGGTGTACCAGGTAAGAGGCTAGCGAATTGCTCATGAATAGCCCATGTAATACGCGCATTAGGCCAATTCTTGCGCACAGCGTACAAGGTAGGCAATGCGTGAATTACATCACCTAAGGAACTCATCTTGATGATGAGTATATTCTTGTAATCTTTCATATAGCCTCCCCAATACAAAACAACAACCCTAAATATATTCTTCAAAAATAGACTAAATGGAATAAATGATTAAATTATTGTTTTAATGAAATCCAATAGATTAGAACCTTTAAATAGGTACCCCTTAATGCCAGCAGCCTCAGCTGCATCAACATCACGTTGACTGTCACCGATAAGAAAACTATCTGATATATTTACATCATAATCCTTAATAGCTTGCTTAATCATGCCAGGTCTAGGCTTTCTACATTCACATTCTACTGCATAGAGAGGAACAATACCTTCTTTATGATGTGGACAGTAATAGAAATGTAAAATCGGTGCTCCACTGCGATCTAGTTCATGAGCCATATAGTCATGTAAAATCTGAACATCAGATTCTTTATAATAACCACGAGCTACACCACTCTGATTTGTCACTACAATGAGATCATAGCCCTTACTATGAGCATAAGCAAGGGCCTCTTTTGCACCATCTACCCACTCTAAATCGCTGATTTTATATAGATAACTAACATCCTTGTTAATAACACCATCGCGATCTAAAAATAATACCTTGCGCATTAGCGTAAATATCCTTCGTTATTATCTAATAGTTCACAATATTCTTTAACGGCATCTTCCATTTTATGGAACCCTTTATCATAGCCAGCAGCTAACAATTTAGTAGTATCAGCCTCTGTAAAGCTTTGGTATTTACCCTTTAACACCTCTGGGAATGGCACATATTCAATTTTGCCTTGACCATTGTAGTCGATAACAGCTTGCATGAATTGGTTAAAGCTATGAGCATTACCTGTACCACAGTTAAAAGTACCAGAGATTTCAGGATGCTCCCAGAAATAGAAGTTTACATTAACTACGTCTTTTACATAAATAAAATCACGTGTTTGACCACCATCTTCGTAGCCATCTGTACCTTCAAAGAGGTTAATAATACCTGTTTCTTTATTTTTGTAGAACATTTGACGTACTAAAGAAGCCATTTTATCTTTATGAGCTTCATTAGGACCATATACGTTAAAGTAACGCAGCCCCACAACTTGTGCAGTATATTCACCTTCATATTTACGTACATAACGGTCGAATAACAATTTAGAATACGCATATGGGTTAAGTGCTTCTTCAGCTTCCGGTTTTTCTACGAAACCATGTGTACCATTACCATAGGTAGATGCAGAGGAGGCATAGATGAATGGAATACGACGATCTTGGCAATAATGGAATAGATTTTTAGAACCTTCATAGTTGTTCTTCATCATGTATTTGCCATTATATTCCATTGTGTCTGCACAAGCACCTTCATGAAATACGACTTCAATAGGGCCAACGTCGAATGTACCATCAGCAATAGCACAATCAAAATCATCACAATCGATGTAATCTAGAAATTCTAGATTTTGAATATTGCGAATCTTACGACCATCTGTAAGATCATCTACGATGAGAATATCTGTACGACCACGATCATTCAGTGCTTTCACAATATTACTGCCAATAAAACCAGCACCACCTGTTACGATAATCATAATTTGCCCTCCTTAGCCATAGTGGCTATTTTCCCTACAATATCTGATGTAGAGTAACCTTCTTTAAATGAAAGAACCTCTACATTGTCAACGGACTCGCGTCCAATAATATCTTCTATTTTGTAATCTCCGCCCTTAACAAGAGTATTGGGACGTAAGTACGCTAGTAATTCAGCCGGTGTATCCTCTTCAAATAGTACTACACCATCAATACATTGCAACGCACTCAACAAGGCCGCTCTATCCGCTTCACTTACGATGGGCCGTGTTTCTCCTTTTAAACGTCGAACAGATGCATCAGAATTTAATCCAATGATTAAATGATCACCTAGCTGCGCAGCTTCTTGTAAATACGTGATATGTCCACGGTGAAGAATGTCAAAACAACCATTTGTAAACACTACAGTTTCACCTTTGCTTTGCCATTGTGAAACGAGTTCTTTCATCTCTTCCTTCGTATATAATGGCTTAGATTGAATACTATGTTTATAGGAATGCCATAAGTCTAATAACTCAGAACGATGTATTGGATACGTACCAACCTTAGATACTACGATACCCGCTGCACCATTGGCGATATGTAAGGCTAAACGCATCGATAAACCACTTGCAAGACAGGTCATCATCATGGATACAACGGTATCTCCTGCACCACTCACATCAAACACCTCTTGTTGAGTAGCAGGATTATGCCATGTGCGGCCATCCTTTGCAATAACCGTAATACCCTTAGCAGATCGAGTGGCCACAATATAGTCTAAATCTACATCAGCAAGTACAGACTTAGCAGCCTCTACAATAGTAGCATCATCATTTTCTAATGTACGGCCTACACATTCACCAAGTTCTTTCACATTCGGTGTAATACATGTAGCACCATTGTATTTAGACCAGTCTGCCCCCTTAGGATCTACGATAGTTTGCACACCATATTCCTTAGCCAAACCAAAGATTGTCTTCAATAAGGTAGGTGTACAAACACCTTTACCATAGTCAGATACGACAATACCATCAATCCCCGCTTTACATAGATTTTCCAACCAAACAGACAATTGTTGCTCTTCTTGATTGGTTAAATTTGTAATTGTTTCAAAATCAAGGCGCATCATCTGTTGACGATCACCCAATATGCGCATCTTAGTAATAGTAGAGCGGTCATCACTAGTGATTAAACCAGTCGTATCGATTTTATCAGTATCAAGTAAATTTTTTAATAAATGGCCATGGTCGTCATTACCTGCTAGTGCACCAAGATATACTTTACAGTCTAAATTAGACAGATTAGATGCAACATTACCAGCTCCACCAAGAACCTCTTTCATCTTGGACACGCGGTTTACAGGAACCGGTGCTTCTGGAGAAATACGACTTACATCACCAAAAACATAACGATCTACCATTACATCGCCTACAACGGCAATCTTCAAGTTTGGCAGTTGCTTTGTTAAAAACTGACTAATGGTAGTATTTATCATAATCCACCTATTCCTTATCAAAATTACATATGTTCCTAATTTAAATAAATTTTTAATTGAAACAATGTGTATCTATGAGTAAAAACCTATCGGTTAATAATCTTCTTCAATAATTTCGCACATAATGTGGCCAGCTAAGATATGCATTTCTTGAATGCGCGCTGTCACATTACTGGGAATAGCCAGCGTAATATCACATAGTTCGGCTAGTTTGCCACCGCCTTCCCCAGTGAAAGCAATGGTATGCATACCGATAGAACGGGCCATTTCTGCAGCTTTTACAACATTCTTGGAGTTACCAGATGTAGAAATACCGATGAGAACATCACCTGTACGGCCTAAGCCTTCTACTTGACGTGCAAAAACAGATTCAAAATCATAGTCATTCGCAATAGCTGTTAATGCAGATGTATCAGTAGTTAATGCAATGCCTGCAAGAGAGCGCCGTTCCTTTTTAAAGCGACAAATCAATTCAGCTGCTAAATGTTGAGAGTCCGCCGCAGAGCCACCATTACCACAGAACAAAATTTTATTACCATTTTCTAAAGCCGCTTTACAGCGATATCCGATTTCTTGAATGGTATCCATATGTTCCATCGTTTTACCAAACACTTCAAGATGCTCTGTAAAACGATCAGCAATGATTGGATTTAAATCAGTCATTATAAAATCTCCTTTAATAGTCTATCTGCATTTTTCCAGAATAACTTTTCACATTGTTCCACAGATAAACCTGCCTCTTTAAAAGCATCATAAAGACGACTCATTTGAGACATATCTGCAATCTCTGTGTCGGGTGGAATCCCATCAAAATCAGTTCCTAATGCCACTACATCTTCACCGCCCTTGTCGATGAGATATAGACCATGTTTAACAATATCTTCAATGCGACTAATTGGCGATGTGCCGAGAAAATTCTGTGCAAAATTAAGTCCTATAATACCTCCCTTATTAGCAATAAGTCTAATAAGATTATCTGGTAAATTTCGCGTATGAGCCCGAACTTCCCGTGCATTTGAATGAGATGCTATAAAAGGAACATCTAGAATATCTCCTAGTTGCTCTGTACCAGCATCATTAAGATGAGAGCAATCAACAATTATCCCTAACTCTTGCATAGCTTCTACAAATTCAACACCTTTAGATGTTAATTTTTTATGTTGCTCACCACAGTGTGGCTCGCCAAGTCCATTTGGATAGTTCCATGTTAGCGTTATAAGTCTGACTCCATCTTGGTAAGCTTGTTTAAGTTTATTTAAATCGCCACCTAGTACGCCACCTTCCTCAATAGACATGAGCGCCCCAATCTTACCAGACTTGTATACAGACTCTACATCTTGATAAGAGAGCACATGTTGTATGTGCTCTCCATAGTTATGAATTTGTGATACACACAAATTACGCATCTCTTCATAGCGACCATAAGGGTCATTCGTCTCACCCATATTAATAAAGAGTGCAAAGTCTTGTATCTTGCTATGAGCCTTTTGTAATTTTTCTATATCTATTTTCCAAGTATTACGATATAAATCACCACTATCAGGATGATCTAGCAATTGCATCATCGTATCGCAATGTAAATCTATCATAAAGCCTCACACATCGCTAATTCCAAAACCATGTATAACCAATCAGTAATACAAAATCAATTATTCTTCTACGACAGGTTTGCGTTTCGGCTTTTTAGCGTCTAACTTCTTCAGAGCCCTTAACTCTTCCATAAAGCTATCAATATTATCAAACTTACGATATACACTGGCAAAACGAACATATGCAACTTGATCTATGTCTTTCAGTTGTTGTAACACAAGCTCACCAATGCGATCAGTTGTAACCTCTTGGTTAATTTCATTCCGAATGTCACGCTCTACATCATTAACTACTTGCTCCATCACAGACATAGGAACTGTACGCTTATCACAAGAGCGCAATAACCCATTTAGTAGCTTACCTCGGTCAAATAATTCACGTCGTCCATTTTTCTTCAATACCATTAGTGGTACTTCTTCTATAATTTCATAGGTAGTAAAGCGACGGCCACAATTGATACATTCACGGCGACGGCGAATACTATTACCTTCATCAGTCGTTCTAGAGTCTGTTACCTTCGTGTCTGTGTGTTGGCAATAAGGACATCTCATCTGCTACTACTCCTTTTCTACTAATCATTCTAAAATAACGCATAACACGCCCATTTTCTCTATATTATATAGTACCATGAAACCCTTGAAAATACAAAGAATCCCTAGGATTTCCTAGGGATTCTTCCATTATTCTTCAATTTTTCATTTTATGAAATATTTGAGAAATAATATTAAATGATTGTTAGCTTATCGTTTTAAAGCATCTTCAATACGAAGCAAGCAGTCACCAGATTCGATACGGCTACCTTCACGTACAAGGATTTCTTCTACGATACCATCAATAGGAGCTGTAATTGTTGTTTCCATTTTCATCGCTTCTGTAACGATCAATGGTTCACCTTTAGTTACAGATTGACCATTCTTAATAAGGATCTTAACAACGGAACCAGACAATGTAGCACCAATTTCACCAGGGTTAGATTCATCCGCTTTGCGACGAACAACACCAGTTGTCTTAGCATGTTTATCATGAACCTTAATACTACGAGGTTGACCATTGAACTCGAACAATACGATGCGGTTACCATCTTCATCAGGTTCAGAGAAACCATTCATCTTAATAATCAGTGTTTTACCTTTTTCAATGGTTACTTGAATTTCTTCGCCCCGTTTCATACCAAAGAAGAATGTTGGAGTATCTAATACAGATACATCACCAAAGTCTTTTACAAATTTATTGTAATCTTGGTAAACCTTAGGATACAAGCAATATGCACTAATATCTTCATCAGTTGTTTGGGCTCCCATTTCGCTTAATTCATGACGAATATGTTCAAAATCTGTTGGAGGTAATACTGCACCAGGACGAACTGTGATTGGACGAGCACCTTTCAAGATGATTTTTTGTAATTTTTCAGGGAAGCCTTGATATGGAGTACCAAGACGGCCTTCAAAGAATTCAACTACGGATTGAGGGAAATCCAATACATCGCCTTTTTCGTAGATATCTTTTTCAGTTAAATTGTTTTGTACCATGTACAATGTCATATCCCCTACCACTTTAGAGGATGGTGTAACTTTAATGATATCACCAAACATCATGTTTACTTGGTGGTATATTTTCTTAATATCTGTCCAACGATCACCAAGCCCTACCATTTTAGCTTGTTGTTGCAAGTTAGAGTATTGTCCACCTGGCATTTCATGTTGATATACTTCAGTATTAGGATATGCTTCTGCTTTATCTACACCTTTGTAATATGGTCTGATACTACCAAAATAATGAGACATTTCTTCCATGTAGTCGATGTTCATTTCTGGTTGACGTTCATGACCAGATAATGCATAGTACATGGAGTTCATGCTAGGTTGAGAAGTACCATTAGCAAAAGCTGAGTACGCTAAGTCGATTACATCAACACCAGCATCTACAGCGCGGCCATATGTATAGATAGAGTTACCGGAGCCTTCATGAGTATGTAAGTGAATTGGAACAGAGACAGCATCTTTCAAGGCAGATACCAAGTTATAAGAAGCTTGTGGTTTTAAAAGGCCGGCCATATCTTTAATGGCAATAATATTGGCACCAGCTTTTTCAAGCTCTTTTGCCATATTTACATAATAGTCCAAATTGTATTTTGTACGAGCACCATCGAGGATATCGCCAGTATAGCACAATGCTACTTCAGCAATTTTGTTTTGTGCACGTACTTCATCAATAGCTACATGCATATTATCAAGGCTATTTAAGCTATCAAATACACGGAATACATCAATGCCATTTGTAGCAGCTCGTTGGATAAATTGACGAACCACATTATCTGGATAGGATGTGTAACCAACTGCATTGGCACCGCGAATCAACATTTGAAGCAATGTATTTGGTACTTCGCGACGGAACATGCGTAAGCGTTCCCATGGATCTTCATGTAAGAAACGATAGGATACGTCGAATGTAGCACCGCCCCAGCACTCTAAGGAGAATAAGTTAGGAACACCTTTCGCAGCATGACCAGCTACGCGTGCCATATCAATTGTACGTAGACGTGTAGCAAACAAGGATTGATGAGCATCACGCCATGTAGTATCTGTAAAGAATACTTGTTTTTGGTCAGATAACCATTTACTGAAGCCTTCTGGACCTAATTCATCAAATTTTTGTTTTGTACCAGCTGCAGGAGATACATCTAAATTAGATGGCATTTGAATTGGTTCAAAATCAGGTACTTCTTGAGGGCCCGCACCAGAGTAACCATTGATTGTTACGTCAGCAATGTAACGCAATAATTTAGTACCGCGGTCACGGTCAGGTTTCAATTCGAATAATTCTGGATGATCTTCGATGAAGTTAACAGTGTAGTTACCGCTTTGGAATTCAGGATGTTCAAGAACGTTAATCAAGAAGTGAATATTTGTTTTAACGCCACGAATACGGAATTCTTTCAAGCAACGAAGCATTTTACGAATAGTTTCTTCATTGTTAGGACCAAATGCAGTTGCTTTTACAAGTAAGGAATCATAGTAAGGTGTTACTACGGCACCTGTGAAAGCATTACCAGAGTCTAAGCGGATACCAAAGCCACCGGAGCTACGATATGCCAAGATTTTACCTGTATCAGGCATGAAGTTATTTTTAGGATTTTCTGTAGTGATACGACATTGAATTGCAGTACCTTTACAAGGAACTTCATCTTGTGCAGGAATGCCTACTTCTGGGCTATGTAAGTCATAACCTTCAGCAATACGGATTTGAGAATGAACAATATCAATATCTGTAATCATTTCTGTTACAGTATGTTCTACTTGGATACGAGGGTTAACTTCGATGAAATAGAAGGAACCATCAGCAGTTACCAAGAACTCTACAGTACCAGCATTAACGTAGCCTACATTTTTCATGATTTTAACGGCTGCATCACATACGGCTTTACGAGTTTCTAATGGCAATGCAAAAGCTGGCGCCATTTCAACAACTTTTTGGTGACGACGTTGTACAGAGCAATCACGTTCATGTAAATGAACTACATTACCATGTTCATCACCAAGGATTTGTACTTCAATATGTTTAGGTTCAACGATAAGTTTTTCTACATATACATCATCATCGCCAAAAGCAGCTTTTGCTTCAGATTTAGCGCGATCATATGCATCACGAAGATCTTCTTTGCGATGAACCTCACGCATACCACGGCCGCCACCGCCATTTACGGCTTTAATCATCAATGGGAAACCATGAGTATTTGCAAATTCTTCTAATTGTTCAAAATCACGCAAAGCCCCATCTGAACCAGGGATCATTGGGATATCTGCCAATTTAGCTTGTGCACGAGCATTAACCTTATCACCGAACATATTCAAATGTTCTACATGAGGTCCAATGAAAATGATACCTTCTTCACCACAACGACGAGCGAACTCTTCGTTTTCAGATAAGAACCCATAACCTGGATGGATAGCATCAATATCATGTTCTTTTGCAATACGGATAATATCTTCAATATCAAGATATGCTTCAACTGGTTTTTTACCTTCCCCTACGAGATAGGCTTCGTCAGCTTGGTTACGGTGCAAGGATAATGTATCCTCTTTGGAATAAATGGCTACAGTTTTAATACCCATTTCATTACATGCACGGAACACGCGGATCGCAATTTCACCACGGTTGGCAACCAATACGGATTTAATTTTTCTCATGTATTGCCTCCTACTAGCTTCCACTAATGTGAACTATCAGCTTTCATTTTTATTAATATATGAATATTTCCTATACTTATAGTCAAAACAATATATTTGGAAAACTCATCAAAATTTATGATGAGTATAATATTCATAATTACATATAACTATTATACAATATTTTCCACATATTTAAAGGATTATATTAATTACGAAATCATAAAATACATTATCCGCTGTTCATGAGTAAAACTCATATGTCTTTTATCGATGTACATTGAACTAGTTCTATATACTATATAATTAATCACCTAAGAAATGATTCATTAATCGGTTGAGTTGTTCTTGGTCATTGGCCCCCATCAACTCACGTGCAGAATGCATTGCCAACAATGGTAAGCCTACATCCATGGTTCTCATCGGCAACATAGCAGATGAAATAGATCCAACTGTAGACCCTCCTGGTATATCAGAACGATTTACATAAATTTGGTAGTTTGCCTCAGCTTCATCACACAAACCTTTAACAATGGCAATTGCTCTGGCATCACCTGCATAAGATTGGCTACATGCGATTTTTAGGGCTACCCCTTTATTAAGTGTAGGAATATTAGTGATATCATTTTTCTCAGGATAATTTGGATGTAAACCATGGGCTACATCAGAGGAAATCATAAATCCTTTTGAAATGAAACTTTCCATTTCTTGATTAGAATATCCCAATGCATCATATACACGTTTAATAAGGTTTGGTAAAAGCATACCTGCCCCACCCTGTTTTGTACGACTACCAACCTCTTCGTTATCAAAAAGTATAGCACAGCGAACACCATTGACATTCATTTTTTGAGCTTGAATAATACCAGATAATACACCAAAGCAAGATGTTAAATTATCTAAACGCGGTGAGCTAATGAAATCACCTTCCGTACCGAGTACACAGCCTTGTTCCGTAGGATATAAAGTCATTTCATAAGATAATATTTCGGAAGGATCGCAATCTACTTCATCAGCTAAAAACTTTGTCCACTCATCGTATTGAGTATCTGATTCTGAAAATAAACTTGGATTATTTCTATTATTTAAAGCTTTTGTAGGATTATCTTCATTATTACGTTCCATCATCAATATAGGAAGCATTTCTTTTTGACGATTTAGTTTAACCCCATCATTAACAGAGCGATTCATATGAATAGCTAGGTTTGGAACAATAGCGATAGGCCGTTTTGTATCGACTAGAACAGAATCTACGTCAAAGGCATTTTTCCCTTTTAACACAACCGTACCTGCTGCACCTAATGGACGATCAAGCCATGTATTTTCTATAAGACCGCCATACATTTCTACATTTAACTTTGTGTATCCTTTCACAGAGGTTATAGGGTTTGGTTTAACACGAATAGCAGGAAAATCTGTATGAGCCGACGCAATACGTAATGTATGTTCTGGTTTCTTTCCTATATGAAAGGCAAATAAGGTGGTACCAAACACATTAACTACATAAGAACCAGAGTCTAACTGCCACTCATCTTCTAAACTAAGCTCTGTAAATCCTGAGTCCAAAAGCATTTGTAAACTCGTATCTACTGTGTGATACGGAGATGTGCAAGCGCCAATATACTTTAATAATTGTTCATTATCAAACTTCATAGATCCCTCCTATGCACAAATCAAATAAATTTGTGCAATTAGCTTGAATAATTTATTATGTATATTATTTTACAATATTTACATTAATTATCTATTAACTACTCATATTTTATCACAAAAAAGCCGCCCCTATTGGAACGGCTTTTTATATATGGCGTAAATACATAGTACACTAAATCTAATAGGTTTAAAGTACATGTATTACAATCCAATAGAATTGTCAGTACTAGATTTTACCACATTCCAATCAACTTCATCCATACAGAGCCAAGCCCCATGAAAATAATTAAGTTGATTACAGATGTGAAGAAACCAAGTTTCCACCATGTATTTTGAGGAACATACCCAGTATTAAAGATTACTGGAGATGGACCTGCTGCATAGTGAGTCAAAGACATACACAAGTTAGATGTGAATGCAATCATCAACAATGTCAACATTGGTGGCGCACCTGCAGAAATAGCGATTGCAGAGAATGCTACGAACATCGCAGAAATATGCGCTGTTAAGGATGCAAATACATAGTGAGCATATGTATTAACAAGAACAGCTACAACAAAGGCAATTACCCAAGAGCCTTCTGGAATATAACCACCAACTTGAACTGTAGCCCATTTGATAAAGCCCAATTTAGAAAGGAACCCGGCAAAGCCCATCAATGTCCCCATCCAAACCAAGGTATCCCAAGCACCTTTTTCACTCTTAACATCGTCCCAAATTAGAACGCCTGTAGCAAGTAAAATAGAAATACCTAAGAATGCAACAGTTGTAGCATCGAGTTTTGTAAATTGAGACGTAGCCCATAAAACTAATGCTAAAATAAATACGCCAAGCATTACCCATTCTTGGAAAGACATCTTTCCAAGACCTTTTAACTCTTCGCGAACCATTTGTTGAGCTTCACGAGCATCTTTGATTTCCGGTGGATATACTTTATAAATGAAATACGGCATAATAATCAATGCAATAATACCAGGTACGATAGCTGCCATATCCCAGTCGCCCCATGTAATGCCAATACCAAAAGATTGAAGCGCTAATGCTGCAACCAATGTATTACCAGCCATGGATGTTTGGAACATCGCAGATGTAATCGTATTTACTTGGTAAATAGATTGCATCAAGAAAGAACCAATTTTACGAGGTCCATCTTGTGGTTCAGAACCGAAAGCTTTTGCTAAGCTAGTTGTAATTGGCATGATTACACCGCCTACACGAGCTGTGTTAGATGGTGTTGCGGGAGCTAAAATCAAATCAGACAAAGCCAATGCATAGGCCAAACGCAAGGAACTACTACCAAAAGCAGAAATCAAATTATAAGCAATACGTTTCCCCAAACCAGTTTTAATAAAGCCACGAGAGAATAAGAAAGCACCTACAATTAGCCAGATTGCAGAGTTAGCAAAACCTGAAATACCTTCACTAATCTTTAATGTACCTGTCAATGCAGCAACAGTAATAACAACGATAGATACGCCACCAATCGGTAACGGCTGAGTAATGAAGCCTACTATAGTAGCTACAAAGATTGCAAATAAATGCCATGACTGAGGAGTTAATCCCTCTGGAGTTGGAACAAACCACAATCCTAAACCAAAGGCTGCTGGAATGATCCAGTTCAATAGTTTTTTCATACACATACCTCCTACTTAGGAAAACAATAAAATTAAACCAATAATATGCCAATACATCCTATAGTATCATGTTAAGAAAAATAAAAATCTATACTAACTATGTTCAGTATATCTGTAGTAAGAGAATTAAAGATATAATTCTATCTTCTTACCATAAATATAATATACTTCACCATAAAAAGATGTGATAAAAAAGCTGTGCATTTATAAATGCACAGCTTTTATCATATAAATCCTATTCAGGTAGAGATACGTCCTCTAAATTTGTTTTTTCGATAGACTCAATATCACCTTTATCGCAAAGGTTTGCAATAGTTGGGTCGATTGGTAAACGGTTCAACAATAATAGACCGTATTTCTGAAGGATTTCTTCGATGTGGCTTTCACCAAAAATTTGATAATCCTTACCGTTATCTGGACAATGGAAGTAAGAATAGTTTTCCACCACACCAATAATAGGCACTTGCATTAAATCAGCCATTTTAACTGCTTTTTCAACAATCATGGATACCAAGTCTTGAGGAGATGTAACGATAATAATACCGTCCAATTTCAAGGATTGATATACAGTAATCGCTACGTCACCTGTTCCTGGTGGCATATCAACAAATAAATAATCGATGTCTTTCCAAATAACATCTGTATAAAATTGTTTTACTACATTGCCTAAAATAGGACCACGCCATAAAACAGGATCTGTATCGTTTTCCAAAAGAAGGTTAACAGACATAACGTCGATACCGCCTTTGGATTTTACAGGATACATACCGATTTCGTCAGCATATGCCTTTTCCTTAATGCCAAACATCTTAGGAATAGAAGGCCCTGTAATATCAGCATCAAGGATACCTACTTTGTAACCTTTACGCGCCATTGTAATGGCCATCAAGCTGGTAACGGAGGATTTACCTACGCCACCTTTGCCAGATACTACACCAATTACATGTTTAACAGAACTAAGCTCGTGTAATTGAGCTGTAAGATCTTGAGGTTGTTGAGACGCGCCACCACCGCAACCAGAAGATTGAGATGGGCATCCGCCACAATCACTGCTGCTACCGCAACCCATAGTAAACACCTACTTTCTTTGAGGCTATACCTCACATCTATATTAAAAACTTTTTTATATGGTAAACACAATGTATCTACGCCTACATTGTATCACGTTATATCAAAAATTATCAATATATTACTCACCACAAAATTCTTTAGTTAACCCGCCGAGAATTTCCATCCCCTTTGTAATTTCCTCTACTGTTGGTACCGTATAGCTCAAACGAAATGCATGACCTGCTCCTGCTCCATCTGCTGCAAAGGCACCACATTTAATAATCCCAACATTGCGGTCCATACAAGTTTCAAAGAATACATCACAATCTACATCCTCAGGCATCGTCATCCATGCAAACATACCACCTGTAGGTTGTGTCAAATGAACTTTAGAACTCGCATACTTTTTAAAAGCGTTAAGTAAAACTTCACATTTCATTTTATATACTTTTCGTACATTATCTAAATGAGCATCGTAATCAATGGTATCAAGAACCTTCGCTACCACCTTTTGAGTTACTAATGGCATTTGACCGGCCGTATTATTTTTTAATGCTTGGATAGCTTCAATAACTTTAGTTGGGCCAAATAAGAAGCCTACACGCAAGCCTGCAGATAATGTTTTAGAATAAGAACCTGCATACAGAACACGATCTTCTGTGTCGAAGGATTTGAACGTTGGAATATATTCTCCGGCGAAACGAATTTCACCATATGGATCATCTTCATAGATAAATAAATCATATTTAGATGCAATAGCATAAATCTCCTTACGGCGCTCTAAAGGCATAGTAATGCCTGTTGGATTCTGGAAGTTGGGAATTAGATAAATATATTTACCTTTACCAGATTGAGCCGCTTTTTCTAACTCACCCGGAATCATACCGTACTCGTCAGTTTTAATACCTATTGCTTTACCGCCCATGTTGCGCACAGAGTTAATAGCACTGGTGAAAGTAAATTCATCCATATACACTTCATCGCCTGGTTCTAAAACTGTAATTGGTACAAGACCTAATAATTGACCTGCACCATTGGAAATAATGAGACCTTGTCCTTCCGAATTCATCTTATGAGTTTGTACTAAACGTTCTAACGTAAGTTCTGCTAAATGTGCATCACCTTGCATTGGACCATATTGTAAAAGGCTCATAGAATTAGAATGCACAACTTCATCAAAAGCCCTTTCGATGACCTCTACCGGTATCGCTTCTGGCGCAGGATTACCAATACCAAAGCTAATAAAGCCTTCCACGCCTACACCACGTTCAAATACTTCACGAATAAAATTAGGACCTTTTAAGGTTACACGTTCAGGAAGAGAAAAGCTCATACTATCGCCTCTTTCATATATACTATGTAGAAAACACTTCTAAGTAGAAAATATTACTAACATCAAGAATTAAGAATATTACATTATTAAAACGTAAGCAGCCTATAGTTAATTAGTTATTTTGTAATGGCTTACCTAATTAGACTTTATATTACGCATTAGGATCATGCTCTTGTTCCGCATTTTTCTTATTAATATAGTTCTTATATACTTTCCAAAGAATGAAGTATACAACACCTGCAACAAGAACAATAATTCCTAATCGTCCCATATTTTCTTGGAAATTTACAATATCTGTACCAATAGCTACTTCTAAAGCCGTAGATGGAAATTTACCAATCAAGTTTGCCAATATATAATCTCTAGGTTTGATTTTACTAATGGCCCCTAAGGCGGTAATGACCCCAGATGGAAAATACGGTAAGGATCGTGCAAATAACATGACCACAAAACCATTTTTACCGGAAAAATCATCTACTTTCATCAATACCGTACTCTTAGCAATCAACTTGTCCGCTGTATCACGTAAGAAGTAACGCATAATATAAAAGCTAATGACTACACCAATTGTTTCAGCCAACCAAGAAATAATGATCCCTGGCCACATACCAAATACTAAACCATTAGCTGTAGATATGAAAATTGACGGTAAAAAGCCTACGGCGTTAACAAAAATATCGAGGACCATACTCACCAACATGGCCATAGGGCCAAAACTTTGAATATACTCCGCTACCTCTTCCATAGAGCCACTTGTTGCTAAGTGCCACATGGTCGGATAAAATGTAGGATCTACAATATTTATAATAATTAATAAAACAATAAAACCTATGCCTGCTATTAACTGTACCCAACCTTCACCAGAAGGTTTTAAATTTCTTTTACTCATATATACCTCGTATAAAAAAGACTAGCTTCATTATATCACGTATTCTATAGAACAGTTATAACTAGTTACATTTCTTTAATTTGAATAGCTTTTTTAATATATTTAAAATTGATAACCGATATAGCATTAGAGGTGTATACATATATCTATAAAATATGTATCATTACATTAGCATAAAAATTATCGAAAGATGTATAATACTATTATAACGAGAATTTTCTTAATGAAAGAAGGTATAATATGGTATCAGCAGGTCAAACAGCAACGGCTACTGTAACAGTTACAGAATCTAATATTGCTAAAACAATGAAATCTGGTTCTTTAGATGTCTTTGCCACACCAGCCATGTGCGCTTTAATGGAAGAAGCGGCTCAAGCAGCAGTACAACCATACTTAGAAGAAGGTGAAGGCACTGTAGGTATTGCTTTATCCATCACCCATGAAGCCCCTACTCCACTTGGTGCAACAGTAACAGCAAAAGCTATTGTAAGCGCCGTAGAAGGTCGCAAAATCACATTCGATATCGAAGCTTCTGATGGCATTGGTATTATCGGTCGTGGTACACATGAACGCTTTGTCATTAACAACGAAAAATTTATGGCTAAAGTGCATAGTAGAGCAAACGCTAACTAAATATAGCTAGAATATTTATCAATCAAAATCATTAGTTTACTAATATCTTTAGCAGAATAAAAAACGGCATCTATCATACGGTAGATGCCGTTTTTATATACTTTCATGTTTGCATAATTAAATCATATTTGCATAGTTAAATAATTAGCAAATTTTAACTACCCAGCCTTCAGGAGCTTCGATTTCACCATGTTGAATGCCAAGTAATGTGTCATATAATTTTTTAGTGATAGGACCCATATCATCCATGCCAGCAGGTACATTAATGGTACCTTCTGGAGTATCGATTTGGCCTACTGGAGAAATAACAGCCGCTGTACCACAAAGACCAATTTCAGCAAAATCTTTTAATTCATCTTTACGAACAGGACGATGTTCTACAGTCATACCAAGGTAGTGTTCTGCTACATACATCAAAGAACGACGTGTAATAGATGGCAATATACTATCAGATTTAGGTGTAACTAATTTACCATCTTTAGTAATGAAGATGAAGTTCGCACCACCAGTTTCTTCTACATGTGTACGAGTAGCCGCATCAAGATACATATTTTCTGCATAGCCTTTGTTATGAGCATCAGTGATAGCATACAAACTCATAGCATAGTTCAAGCCAGCTTTAATATGCCCAGTACCATGAGGAGCTGCACGATCAAAATCAGTGATACGAATTTTGATTGGTTTAGCACCACCTTTGAAGTAAGGGCCTACTGGTGTTGTAAACACACGGAATTGATATTCATCAGCAGGTTTTACACCGATAACGGAGTTTGTACCCATCATGTAAGGGCGAATATAAAGGCTTGCACCATGACCATATGGAGGAACAAAGTCTTTATTTGCTTTTACAACTTCTTTTACAGCTTCGAGGAAACGACCTTCAGGTAATGTAGGCATTACAAGGCGTTCACAGGATTGATTCAAACGTTCTGCATTCAAATCTGGACGGAAGCATACGATATGACCATCTTTTGTGTAGTATGCTTTCAACCCTTCAAAGACAGTTTGAGCGTATTGGAATACTCCAGCACATTCATTAAGGACAACGTTAGCATCAGTAATTAAACCACCTTCGTCCCATTTACCATCTTTATATGTAGTCAAATAACGGTATTCGGTTTCTACATAACCAAAACCGAGATTATCCCAATCGATATTCTTGCTCATAACAATAACCTCCATTTATATTGATATACACTTAATCTTATCACTATCATCTTGTATTTTCAATAGATTCTATAGAGATGATAAATTATATATACAGATATAGTATCTATTAAGATATATCATCTATACATAGGTAACATATTAATAGATATGTATATTATCAAATAGGCCACCAGCTATACTATCGTTGAATATAAAAATTGTTTCTTTACAGTATAGCTACCGCCCTATTTATATTATAATAATTTCAGATATACATTATCCTATTTTACTAGGAGGTCCCTATTATGAACGAAAATAAACATTTTTTAATTCCTAATCCTAAAAGTATCATTTGTATTGGCCTTAACTACGCTGATCATATTGCTGAAACTAGTCTAGCTACACATGATTTTCCAGAAATCTTTATGAAAACATTAAATGCTCTTGCAGGTAATCATGATACAATTACCATTGAAGACGAAACTTTCCATTACGATTATGAAGGAGAATTAGTTATCATCATCGGTAAATCTGGTAAAAACATATCTCCTGAAAAGGCAATGGAACATATCTTAGGCTATACCATTGGCAATGACGTATCTGCCCGTACATTACAATTTAGAGGCTCTCAATGGATTCTTGGCAAATCGCTTGATCACTTTGCTCCTATTGGTCCTAATATTGTATCTCCTGATGATTTTGACTTTGAAAGTGCTACTATTACGACAACAGTAAATGGTGAAATACGTCAACAAGCAAAGCTAGAACAAATGATTTTTAAGCCTTATAACATTATTGCCTTCTTATCAACATATATGACACTCCAAGAAGGTGACATTATCTTTACAGGTACGCCTAGTGGTGTAGTATTAGGTAAAAATGAAAGTAAGTATTCTTGGTTAAAACCAGGAGATATTGTTACAGTTTCCATAAGCGGTATTGGTACCTTAGAAAACAAATTTATTTAAAATAAGTACATTGTTAAAGTATTGTATTTGCTCATATTCTAATTATTACGATATCTATTTACATTACAACTAAATATATCTAAACACAAAAAAGAGATTACTTCTATGTATGTCTAACTATACATAGAAGTAATCTCTTTTATTATTATCTATATTTTATATTTACTATTACTTTATTTATGCTCCAACTCTAGGTCTAGCATATATTTCTTACGTTCAATGCCCCCTGCATATCCTGTTAACTGGCCATTACTACCAATAACACGGTGACAAGGAACGATGATAGAAATTGGATTATGCCCTACAGCCCCCCCTACGGCTTGAGCAGAGAATTTCTCTTTACCTTGTTGCTGTGCAATCTGTTTACCAATATCTCCATATGTTGTAGTTTCACCATAAGGAATTGTTTGTAATATAGACCATACGGATTTACGGAACTCAGTACCTTCTAACTGGATAGGAGGTGTAATAAAGGGCTTTTTACCATTAAAGTATTGATTTAGCCACATAATTGTTACTTCAAATGGACCTGTTAGTTGCTCTATATACTCCGCATCATCATAACTAGGTGCATGAGCTTCATCAATAAAAAATAAATCTGTTAAGTATGATAATGTACCAAGCATAACCATAGTTCCTAATGGGCTTTCATAGGTGTATTTATAATTCATAGTACATTAACTCCTTCTTAAGATAACAAATCATTCAATAACTTTTGTATATCATTATTAAATGATACAGCATTTTTATGAATTTCAAAAGGAGTCTCTTATTTATCCCAATAGTTTGTTATAGATGTCATAATCTATATCCTTAAATACATTAAATACCACTTGTATTTTACTATTTGTTTCTTTTAAATATGTTCGTACCGTATCTATGGCAATCTGTGCTGCTTCTTCATTAGGGAATCTAAACTCACCGGTAGAAATACAACAGAATGCAATGGAGTGTAAGTTATAAGCATTAGCTAACTTTAGGCAGGATCGATAGCAAGAGGCTAGCTTATTTTGTTCTTTATCTGTTACAGCTTCACAAATTATAGGTCCCACAGTGTGAAGTACATGCTTTGCCGGTAAATTATACCCATAGGTCATACGAGCCACACCGGTCTTTTCAGGCATATCTAAATACTCTATCATTCTATTACACTCCATACGGAGCTCAATACCCGCAAAGGTATGGATAGCATTATCGATACATTTATGGTTAGGAGCAAAGCATCCAAGCAATTGATTATTGGCAGCATTAACAATGGCATCAACAGCTAATCGAGTAATATCACCTTGCCACAAATAGATTTGAGATTCTCGCTCTTCCATATCGTTAATCGTAACGATGCCTTTTTCATGAGCCAATATATTTAAATATTCATCCTCTACCTTCATCCACTCAGCGGGCATGGCTCCTGCAGGACGAATATTACATAATGCTCTAAATAGAGTAAATTGTTCTTCTTCATTTACTGGAATATCTATATGTTCGTTATGTTTCTCTTTATATTCTGCTACTAATCCCTCTAAAAGATAGCGCAATCGTTCTTGCTGTGTCATATATAACTCCTAAATAGAATTAACTAGATTATAAACCTATTATATAGCAAAAAACTGCTAGCACATAATATGCTAGCAGTAACTTTACTGATTAGTATTTTATCAGAGACTAAGGTCTGACAAAAGCTTGACCACCATGGTTTACGAGGATATCCCCATCTAATACTTTAGTAGTAACCCCTTGTAGACTACCTTGGATTTGGCTCATCATAAAGCGATAACCTGGGCTATTCAAGTGTTTAGTAAGGGCTTCCTGATCGCTATAGATCTGAATGACGTACCAGCGATTTTTTGCGTTTCTTTCACGAAGCACATAACCAGCCTTATAACCCGCATCATCCCGAACGGCACGTTCCATATCGAGTTGATATTGTCGTTGTACCGTATCGATTTCATTGCTATCAACAGTAAACTCAGTTAAGGTAACTACTGCCTTACCATCATTTACAATAGATAATGCATCTTTCTTTTCAAATAAAAGTACAGACTGTACATCGTACATCTTGCGATTTGTTAATTTAGAACCGACTTCATTAACAAATGCTTGGTAATGGTCAGATTTGCGATGTGCTTCAATAGCAGCTAAATCTTTATAGATTTCAACTACATAAGACTCCGATGGATTCCCCTTTACATGAGCCACATTCATGGACAATGTATTAGGTTCTTTTTCCATAGATGCTGTCAGATTAGCTACACCTGCACTATTATAAGTTCCTTGTAACTCTACCGGTACTTCGAAACGATACATACCTACGCTAGGTGCTGTATCTACAGATTGATCTCGCTCCATAACAAGAGCTGCAAAAGATGTTCTTACACCTAATACGGCAATAGCAGATGTTAATACAATACGTTTTAATAAATTTTTATTCATACATACTCCTTTACATATATCTTGATAGCTTCTCGGCAAACAAACCGATACGCTTATAAGTTAACAACTCACATACTTTTGATGTAAATTGTCCAAATCTACGATAAAAGAAATTAAAAGTTAGATATGCTGGTATTGTACCGATAGTTTTAGGCATGCGACGAAATATATTTTTTATGGAATATAGCTCTTTATAGATCCAAAGATACCCTTTTTCTAATTCTTCTTTAGACATACCAAGTGGCGTTACAACTACGTGAGACGTATTGTATTTAGACAAATCATAATCAAAAATTCTATTTTGAGCTGCCATTCTCTTGTAGAATTCAGTACCTGGGTATGGTGTGACAATATGTGATGTAATCGTATCAATTTTCTGGCTAATAATCCAATCTAACGTATTTTTAAAAGTCTCTGGTGTATCTCCATCTAAGCCAAATACAAAGCTAGCATTAACCATGATACCACGCTTATGTAATTCGTTAATAAGTCGTTCAAACTCTTCACGATTATTTTGCATTTTATGAACACTAGATAAAGATTTGGGGCTGATACTTTCAAAACCAATAAATAAACTCTGGCAACCAGTCTCTTTCATTAAATCCATCAATTCAGGGTATTGTCCTATTTTCATAGTAACCGCTGCATTCCAGTTTAACTTCAAAGGTTTAATACGTTCTAAAAACTGTTTAGTCCAAGAAATATTACCAATAAAATTATCATCAATAAACATAATATGTTTTGTACCTAATCTTTTAATATCTCTCAACACATCCTCTATATTGCGATTAATATATTGGTGCGTTCCAGAACTATTATAGCAAAAATCGCACTTATGAGGACAACTTCGACTAGTAGAAACAACGTTATACCATAAGTAATCGGTCTTATCTATCAAATCATATGCTGGTGATGCAATATCATCTCCAGATTCTAAGGGCGCAGAAACATATTGAGATTGCAATCGACCATGTTTAGCATCTTCTATAATTTGAGGCCATGTATTTTCTGCGAAACCTATACAAAGGCTATCAAATGCCTCCTTAGGTACGGTATCGAATGCTGTCGTAATATGTATACCACCAGCAATCACCTTAGCCCCTTTCTTTCTATATAGAGCTGCAATTTCTATTGCTCTAGGCAATACATCAACAGTCACCGCGATGCCTACTAAATCAGGTACATCATTAAAATCTATTTCTCTAATATTTTCATTTTCAATTGTGATCTCACACTCATGCCGAATAATATTAGCCACAGTTAATAATCCTAAATGCGGGGACATACGTATTTTTAAATCTGTATCCATAGGACGCTTCAACATACGTGGTTGAATCAATTTAACTTTCATATAAAACCTCTTATATAACAAATGCTCTTACATTATTATAAAAGATTATAAGTTCTTTTGCATATAAAAACATCCTATCTATGAAAACTATATTGAGTAATATTAGTTCCAACAAATAGGATGTTACGCTTATATTGTTATATATTCAATAGTTGTACCATGTTCTTCAATGAGTTTAACTAGTTCTTTACCTTGAAGCCACACGGTCGCATCATTTTGGTTCGGATGTATGCCGATTAAATTATTCTTGTAGTCCGCATCAATATAATAATGGACCTTACGGTCCTCATCATGAAGCAAGCAGAATGGAGATACATGACCTGGTTTAATCTTCAAAATATCCCATAGTTCTTCTTCAGAGCCAAAGGAAATCTTTTTCAACTTATGGTCCTTACGGAACTGTTTTAGATCCACACGCTTTGAGCCACGAACGGTAATTAAATAGTAATGCTCTCGTTTATGATCTCGTATAAATAAATTCTTTGCATCCCACTCTGGATATGGCAACTGCACATTTGGCTTATCGTCCATACTAAATAATGGTGCGTGATCTGTAATTTCAAAATCGATATGATGGTCACGCAAACAATTATATACGCCTTGTTTATCTAACATGTAATCCCCCTAATACATCGTTCCTACTTGGTGAAAGTAGATAACATAATAAAAGAGATTGATATAGTGAAAGTACCAATTATAGCTTGTTAAATATATCACCAAGCTTATTCTGGAATCGTATAGGTTCCATCAAATACAAATAAATGAGGATTTTCATGTACAAATACATCTTCAAAGATACCATCATATGTATATACTACATCATCTTTTTCATCTAGAAACTCAAAGAACTCTGGATTATCCTCAGATTGCTGTAATAATTTCCATCGTTCTTCTCTATCAAATGGTACTGTACCGCCAAAGTAGTCTAATACAGTTTGGAAATTATTTGCTAACTCATCCATTTTAAATCGTTGCAAACCTGCTAATGCGTCTTCCCATACAATGCCTGTTGAATTATAGAAGAACTGATGATGACCACCATTATTGACCTCTGCAAAATACCAACATATGGCGTTGAGATATCGCTGCTCTAATGTAAACTCTTTAGATGTTTCTATATAATCATCATAAGAGCCATAAATATTTATGGTCCAATACGCAGGTTCATTAATAGTCCACATATCGTCAGTTTCTTTAATTTCTTCAACAGTTATAGTCCGATGCTGAGATACACCTCTCCTATTCTTCTGTTTTTCGACTACGTATTTACTATAAGCAGAACACAATTCTGGGTAATCAGACTCACACCTTTCAAAATCTATCTGCATATAACACATATCAATAAGCTCAAAGAAATATCCTTTTATATTATTTCGATTCTCACTAACAGCTAAGCGTATACCATTATCTACAAGTGCTAGTATATGTTGCATATTATTTGATGTATATGCTTCATTATTATTCGAAGCAATAAAGCCGTAAGAGTAAGCACAACGATAATGCCACACAGCATCTCTATACTCTTCATCTATAGAGTTTAATACCTTGATGGCTTCTTCCGGTTTATCATTATTGTTATACGCTCTACCAAGCTCACCTAATAAAGGTACAGATAGATTCTCGATGCCCACACCAGTTAATGCCTCAATAATCAGCTCCTCTTGTCCTATATCATTAAGATCTTTAATAGTTTGTAATTGCGCCTCTTCAGAAAAAGATAAAAAACGTTCAACACTTAAAGACATACAATACGCATCCCTTCATCCCAATTGATATGTTTATGAAATCATTCTTAAGTAGTAATATTAACCAATACAATATAAGAAACATTGATTAATAATGATTGATTTATATGATGGGTTATTTACTTAGCTGCCACAACATACATAAAAGACAGGGATACCATCTTCATTATCGATGAGGCCATGTCCCTCGCACTCATGTCCCTCGTATTCTATGCCTTCATAGAATACATGATCGCCTAATTCTTTATTAGCCATTAAATTTTGTAACTTAAAGGTAAGTTCTTCTCCCGTAAAATATTTACCATTATCGGCAATAATATAGGCCATGATTTCTACTTGCCACATGTTATCTTCTTTTTCTTCTTCTAGTAACTCTTCATCGTTTAAACGTTCATTATGATAGAGCTGATTTTCACTTTCGATCCATGCTTCATAAGTCACTAAAATTTCAGGCTCTTCTAATAGCGCTAATGCACTTTCCTTAGCACCATACTCAGCATACTCCTCTAATATTTGATTAAACTCTTTAGAAAAATTCTCTTTACTATATGATTTTTTATTGAATACCCAATGCACTGCACTGTAAGAAGGATAGTTATCCTCTGATATTTCAAGTTGCTCTGCGTCAAGTTTATCAATACGCTCAAATAACTCGATAGCCTCTTCTGGTCGGTCATTATTGTTATACATACGTCCTAAGGTGCTTAGTAATATAGGAGATAAATTATCGATACCTATATTAGTTAAAAGCTCCATAGCACGATCAATATCTAGATCCTCTTGTTCATTAATAAGTTTTACCTTATCCTCATCACTTAACGCTTGAAACTCTTCATCCGTAATGTCTTCTATGCTTATATATAATTGCTTAATAAAATCCCCAAAACTATCTGCTAAAAGAGTGATAGAGTAATCCCATTCTTGGTCTACTTGGACTACCTTAGGCTCACCTGTAGGACCACACTCACGATAATCGAGAAAAATCATATCGTGACCGCCAGAAATCGTATCCGCCACCACGACACCAATAGGAGGATATTCCCATTTAGAAATCCAAAATTCGTTGCCAAATTCTCCAAAGATAGAGTTCTTTTTATCTCTATCAATGCCATATATACCTGTCACATAAACACACTCACCATCATTATTAATAAAGCAGTTCTTATTCAATACACCGCCATTATGATGCTTAAGTAATTCAATATATGCTGCAGGTAATGTATAGCCTAGCTCAGTTTCAGCATCCTTAATATCTTTATCGGTAACAGGTTTACCTATATAGGATTCAAATGCATAATCAACATCGTTCCAAAAACCGGACCAATCAAAGTCTTTTAGATTACTCATAATACGCTCTCCTAGATAAATAGATTATTTCAACCAAATAGTTTCTAATCAGTGGAATATTCTTTAATTAAAGCTTTTACCCTGCGTCGTATCAAAATGGTATCAACAATATAAGAAAAAATGATATAAGGAGATACATTTATAATCGCTATAGGGGCTAAAATAACTGCTACTCGCAATAGGTCAAGGGAATATGCATACCATTTAAAATCAATGGTATTTAAAATTGGTTTGACATATTCTATTACGTTTACTTCCCATTGCATTAAGGGGTTTAATTCTTCACTTGTTCCTAATAGCCAAACGAAACTTACAGCAAAGATCAAACAATATAATATGCCAATAGGAATCAATATCTTCGCTCTCTTTTTTAATAGATCACGGCAAATCTCATGTTCTTCCTCTGGTGTTACATCATATACCATATTGCATTGAATCTGAATCCGTCTAAATCGATAACGAATATACTTATATAAAAGGTTATTCGGTCTGTATAACATGATATGCTCCACAGTATCCTTTACAGGCTTTCCGTATTAGGTCTTAAATCTAACACGATTTCCCAACTATCTAATGCGGGAACCTTATGATGTGCTATAAAATTTTCTATTATCCGTAATACCTCTTGAGGGCCCAGCTCATTCTTACCATATAGGATAGCGCCCTGGTCACCATCATTAGTTACACTAAACTCTATATGTAATAAATCGGTATCTTCATCACAACAAACTTGTACAAAGTTATACTGTTTCTTATCTATTAATATTGCATTTGATGGGGATACAATCAGAAAATCTTGCTCTTGATCCTCAATAGCATAGAGATTTTGCTCAACTTCATTTAGTGTAATACCTTCATATGTATAGTTACCTACGTCAATAGACCAATTCGTGTATGTTTTTTCAAATGTATCTGTCATATGTATCGCCTCTCCTTTACGATATATATTAGAATAAGTTTTCTAATTGACCTGACATATCCGACATAAATTCATCAAATTTACAAAGTTCTCGCAATTCTTGATGTTCTATATCATAACAAGAAATCTTTTTACTTTTAGGGTCCCATACAATTTGCCACTCGTTATACTCGCCTAGTTCTTTAGATAAACGCAATAGATTACGACGACCTAATTTAAAGGGAATCGTATCAATAAGTGGGAAGAACTCTATAGATATAAAATCTGAGTCTGGTAATTCAAAGTAATGATGTTCGCCCTCTAAAAAATTCACTAATGCTTTTGGTAATTTAAATGGCTTTAACTGATCCATTTTATTCTGTATGTCATGGAACTCTACAGGTTCTAGGGATTTAAAATACTCTGCCATTTCCATATCCCCTTTTTCAATGGCAATGCTATAGGGACGCATACCATCCTTTTCCGTAATGGTCACGTCAGCACCATGTTCTACCAAGTATTTACACATCTGTAAATCCACATAACGAGCAGCTACACACAATGGGGTTGGCTTAAAGGGATATACAGAATCAGGCTTGTTGTAGTTAATATCTACACCATTATGAATAAAGAAATCTAGAACCTCATAATTTTTATCTGTAATGGCATTTCTGAAAGCTTTACCGCCATATTTCTGTACAGTATGTCCCAAGTCATGAATAATTTGTAGATTCTCATATTTCTTGCCATACAAGGCGGCTTGAAAAGCATCTACTTTCACACAGTTTAAAGCATGAACATTGGCACCATGATTTACAAGATAGTTTATAATCTCTTTATTACCATACCGTACAGCTAATAAGAAACTTGGATTTTCCTCATCATTAAGATCAGCTCCATGTTCAACTAACCATTGAACACTTGGCAAACAACACATGACTAAAGCTAGTTCTATAGGTGTATGCTCACTATACTCACCAATTTCTATAGGTTTATTAATATCCCAACCATCTGCTAATGCATTTTCTAAAGCATTAATATTTCCTGTTACAATATCTGTTAGTATATGAGGTACAGATTCAAATGTACCTAAATCTTTTATCTCTATCATGTCTCTCTCCCATGAACTATATTTTTAAAATGATTATCACTAATTACATTATATTACATTTATAAGTATGATTGTATAGTAAAAGCCCCTCGTATAAGCGAAAAACTATCATATACCAAATGCAATTCTAAAATCTCAATTTATCTTTTTCATAACGAAATAACAAGAACATTAATAAATTTTATTCCATGCACATTTAAAAATTGCATTCCACAGATAGTCTATTTACCATGACGCTTAGAAAATAGACAGATAGTCTCTTTATCACTTTTCTATCATGCCCTTTAATAGCTTTCGAAGATTTTCAAATCTAAGCTCAGCCACAAAACGCACCACCTTCTATTTTGATAAAACTAATCTTATAAATATTATCTAACAGCGTCAAACTCTTCACAATTCAGTTTTGCTTTTAAATCTCTAAAATATATTTTTTGTTGTCGTTTCAAATATAAGCTTATAAATGGCTTAAGTATTGATTTTTTAGAAACAATATTTTCTGTAAAATCTAGAATCGTTTTATCTCCCTCCGCATAAAATTTTCCAACCCAAGTACCCTTAATATTTTTATTTTCTATCTCAAATATCCATGACTGGTATTTGATACATTCTGTAATTTTAAAATAAGTTTCAATACCATCCTTTGTAATCTCTATAAAGTTATGCTCATCTATAATTCTTACATCTTTTAAATCACTTCTCCATGAATAATCATTCAGATTTGTCACTGTATCCCATACTATTTCTATTGGACATATTAATGTAGCTCTCATATTAGACACTGCCATAATAATCACCTCAAATATATTAGAAAAGCACATAATCAATAAAAGATGGATTAAACTCTTTAACCTACTTACATATCTCTACAAGCCCATTAGTAAAATTCATATTAATATAAGTAGTATTCATAATATGATATTATTCAGAAACATATTACAATGCTATACTTAAATTAGTGTATTTTTATATATTTTATATAAAGGGTTGTGTATATGAGAAAAAGTAAATGTAAGAAAAAAACAAGTGGTTGGAATCAAACCATTACATCGAAAGCTCTATTATTTTCCATGATTTTAACGGCTATGAGTGGTCAAATTGTAAATGCGATTGACAAGAATGTAACAGATGAACCTGTGACATTACCAACTTATAATGTGACTGTGACCGCTACAAGAACAATGGAAGACATTGTAAAAACACCTAGTTCTGTTTCTGTTGTAACAGCGGAAGATATTGAAGCGCGAAGAGCTGATACGGTAGCAGATGCTTTACAAATGTTGCCAAGTGTTTATAAAAGCCAAAAAGCCAATGGCGGCTTACAAATCCGTGGATTTGACTCTACCAATACATTAGTACTACTTAATGGTGTACCAATGAATAATACATTTAATAATAGTGTTGATTGGGAAACTATACCGGTACATTCAATTGAACGAATTGAGTTAGTACGTGGTCCTAGCTCTTCTTTATATGGTGGTAGAGGTGTAGCAGGTGTTATCAGCATACAAACGAAACAAGCAGACCCAAAAAAATCCGTAAAAGACATTCATTGGCATGGTCAAGTTGGATATGGCTCTCATGGAACACTGAATAACGAGTTAGGCTTTGACGCTCGTGTATCAGATCGTGTTGCTGTTGGTATGTCTTTTGAACAAAGACGTACTGATGGATATCCAGGTTTCTTCATTACTGGCAAAGCAACAAAAATTAAACCTAATACAAAAACAGTTACACCTGATAATCCTGTACCACAAACCAAAGATGGTGCCTACCTATTAGGTAGTCGTGGTAATAAGTCATATAATAATAAAAGTCTTTCCACCTATATAACGATGAATCTACGTGACAAGGAATCTTTAACATATTCATATCTATACACAAAAAATAGATATGCCTATGAAAATCCTATGAGTACGATTACAGTAAATGGTAAACCAGTTTTCTCAGGAAACATCAAAATTAATGATCAAAAATATGTGCCTCTTAGAACAAGTAGATATTTAGGCTATGATGGATTGAAAGAATATCACGCTCATAACTTACAATATAAAAATGACAAGAGCAAATTACAAGTTACTTTTAATGTATTAGATCGCAAGAAAGACGGATTCTCTAGCCCTAATAGTCCAAACACACCAAACTATAATGGACCTGGCGATGACTCCTTCTACCCTGGAAAAACAATTAACTTAGATGCACAAAAAATATGGGACCGTATGGGGAAACATAGTCTTGTTGCTGGATTAAACTGGAAAAAAGAAAACTTTGATCAAAAACGAAGAGAACTAACAAATTGGAGAAATCATTCCTCTTTTAATTCTACAACATATCCAGGTGGATTGTATGAAATTAACAAAGGCGCTACTAACAATCTAGCATTATTCATACAAGATACCTATCGACCTAATAATGATTGGGCAATTTATACAGGGCTTCGTATAGACCGATTTAAAAAGTACCATGGACAACACGTTACTTATGATAAGGTTAATAAAAAATATGACACCGTAAATCATGGAGAAGGCACCTATACAGAATTGAGTCCTAGATTGGCTATTGAACATTATTTGAATGACTCTTTGAACGTGTATGCTTCTTACGGACACTCCTTTAACCCACCTCCATTGAGCCAAGTGTATCGATATAGTGATATTGTAAAAGCCAATCCTAACTTAGATCCAGAACGGTCTGACTCATTTGAAATTGGTCTAAAAAAAGAATGGAATACAAAAACAACATTAAATGTATCTGGATTCTATGTAAAAACAAAAGAGAAAATAAAATATGTAACCTATTATGATCGTAATGGTGATGTAGATTATAAAATGTATAATAATGTGGACCTAGAAACTCGCCGAGGTGTAGAATTAGAAGTTCGACATAAATTATCATCAAAATGGTCTGTATTTGGAAATTATACTTGGCAAATGGGCCGTATTAAACATAAAGAACTTCCTAATACAAATACTAACGAATATACAGAAGTAAATTATGATATTCCTAAACATATATTCCATGCAGGGCTTGAATATACTAGTGGCAAATGGAATTCACTTTGGGATACTCAATACGTAAGTCGTCGTCAATCTGTAGATGACATTACTGGTCAATATGGTTCTGAGGATAGTTACTTTATTTCTAATATAGCTATGAATTATAAGTTCTCTAAAGAGGCGACATTGCAGTTTGGTATTCAAAATGTATTTAACCGCATATTCTTTAATGATGAAGCAACAGCCGGTCGTACATACTCCGCAAGTATGAAGTTTAAATTCTAGTAATCATTGGTCAAATTATAGTAAAAGCCCTTCATATATGATATGTACCCCCTTTACTGGTTGTCCAGTAAAGGGGGTACATATCACTATGCGAAGGGCTTCCCTATTATTTGTCTATTTCAAGTCCATTGATAAAAGCAAACTTAATCATATCAGCTCCATAAAACTCTCCTTCATCTAATAAGATACTTTCCTTCGGCAAGTCTTTCAAATGTTTATAAAAGCCAATATATTTACTTCTTAACTTATCTTTTTCAATTATCTTATTAAAATACTGCTGAGCCTTAGCTTTTCCACCAAAGTGATAAATATAATACAGTAAATTATGATCAATTATATCTCCATCTATAAACTTTTCAATATTACTTTCTGTATCTTCAAAATCATCAAATATTGGTATGATATGTTCCTCAAGTAATTTGCTAACTTCATCTACAGTATACTGATAGCTTGCTCCTGCTAATTGCCACCAATGCCAAGCTTTTCTATTTAATAAGCTTCCAAGTTCTCCGCCATAAACAAATCCATTATGATAATTAGCCTTCTTCATATCTTTTGAATAAATAAAAATATGTGGAACAAATTCTACACTACACGCATAATTATTTCTGTTAGCCTGAAAACAGATTTCAAAGGTAAGATCTTTATTTTTAGAGATTTTCTTTAACTTCTGACCTTTACCGGTCACCTTAAAATCTGGAAAATGACTCGCTATATCCTGCCACGCTTTTTCACATACTTCTCTAGGCTTCAATGTCATACTAATACTCCTCAAATATCTTATAACTTGTTTATTTTAATTATATTACATCTCCTAGTATGAGTGTATAGTAAAAGCCCTTCGCTTATGCGAAGGGCTAATCTATTATTTCTCTTGTACTTGTTTACCACTCATATGTTCAATAGTAATTTCATACATTTGTGTTGCTCTCCCATTACGAGCAATTTGTTCATCAGCTAACGTTTCATCAGGATAATACTTCATAGCAAATTCTTTTAATCGATCAATAGATTCTGGACCTGCCTCTAATAAACGACATCTTCCAAATACGACTACACTTTGTACATACGGTGCCCAGGATTCAGATTTATCAATATGCTCATTACCATATACGGTAAAACATACCTTATCTGAAGTTTTCAATGCATCTACTTTATGACCAGCTTTAGCTCCATGAAAATAAATCTTCTGCTCTGCAAAATCGTAAAAGTAATTAATAGGAATAGCATAAGGGTAGCCATTATCACCATTCATGGCTAAAACACCTCGACGATTAGATTGTAATAATCTTTCTACAGCATTACGATCTATTTCGTTTATCTTCTTGCGAACTGGTTTAAACATACATTTAGACTTCCTTTCTAGTAAGCAAAGCCACTGCCTCAACGTGAGCAGTCATTGGGAACATATCTACAGGTTGAACTTCTTGTAATTCATAGCCGTAGTGTGTGAGGATTTCAATGTCGCGTGCCATGGTAGCTGGGTTACAGGATACGTAGACGATGCGTTTTGGTTCCATTCCCGCAGCGGAGGTCAGGACTTCTTTTTTACAGCCCGCGCGGATTGGGTCGAATACGATTACGTCTGGTCGTACACCAACTTTATAGAGTTTTGGCATTTCCACGGCCGCGTCTGCTACAATAAACTCCGTATTATCATAGCCATTTCGACGTGCGTTTTCATGAGCATTGATAATGGCTGGTTCTACGATTTCAATACCGATAACATGTTTTGCCTTATGGGCCAAAAACAGTGAAATGGTACCTGTTCCACAGTACGCATCAATAACAGTTTCCTCCCCTTTTAGATTCGCATATTTTAGTGCTTGATCGTAAAGCACTGTAGTTTGTTCTGGATTGACTTGGAAAAAGGAATGAGGTGATAAGGTAAACCGCAAGTCTTTAATATGGTCTGTAATAGTCCCATCTCCATAAAGGATGCGATTTTTAGGTCCAAGAATAACATTTGTACGCTTACCATTCACGTTATGAACGATTGTTTCTACTTGAGGCACACGTTCAGTCAGGTTTTTAACCCACTTTTCTTGATGCGGTAAGTTATCTGTTGCGGTTACAAGAATAACCATCCATCCAGATTGACCAATACGTCCAATGATATGGCGCAACACCCCTTTTCCTGTATGTTCATCATAGGGCTCAACATCAAGCTCTTTAGCAATTTGATAACATGCTTGAGCAATGATATTATTGCCTTCATCTTGTATGGGACAATTCGTGCCTTGCACAATATCGTGAGAGCCCATAGCATAAAATCCCATTAGAATATCACCTTTAGTACCACCTACAGGCATTTGCATTTTATTGCGGTAAGCCCAAGGCTCTTTGGGTCCCAATGCAGGTTTAACTAAATCTGGGTTTTGATGACCAATGCGTTCTATAACATCTTTTACCTTTTGTGTTTTTAGTGAAAGCTGCCCTTCATAGGTAATATGTTGTAATTGGCAACCACCACAGAATCCGTAAAGATCACAACTGGCATCGATCCGATTCGGCGCCATAGTAACGATTTCCAAGAGTCTACCTGTAGCATACGTTTTTTTCACCATAGTAATAGATACTTTCACTGTTTCCCCAGGTAAGGCAAAGGGAACAAACACTGTAAAGTCCTCTACGCGACCTACCCCTTCGCCACTACTGCCAATACCGTGAATGGTAACTAATACTTCGTCCCCAAGTTTAACAGGCGTATTCAACATAGCTTGTTGTTTTTTAGATATAGAAGTGCTGGTATTTTGTTGTCCATTATAATGATTGGAATTCTGTTTCTCATTAGAGCGATTTTTATTCTGTTGTTTAACTTTAAATTTATTCTTACGAGATGTACGACTTGTACCGTTCATTACGAGTCTCTTTTCTTCCAAATTTTAATCATACCAGTTACAATGAGTACAAAGAATACAGTTCCAAATTTCACCAATAACTCTTCCCCTTGAATATAGGGAACAAGGAGTGGATCTTCTACAATCATTTCACCAGCAACCCAACCTAATAAAGCACCACCAGCCCAAAGGATGACAGGAAACTTATTAATGATACGAGCAAATAGTGTAGAGCAGAACACAATGATTGGAACAGTGATTAACATACCAACAATAACGAGCTCTAAATGTCCTTTAGCGGCACCAACTACGCCAATTACATTATCGATACTCATCATCGCATCAGCCACAATGATTGTCCAAATGGCTCCCATTAAGGAATTCTTAGCTTCGATATGTGCATCTTCATCTCCACCTTTTAAGAGTTGAATGGCAATCCATACAAGTACAAGTCCACCACCTAAGTGAATAAGAGGAATTAAAGTAAGTGCTTCTACTAAAAGAGTGGCAAATACAAGGCGCATTCCAATAGCCCCCACTGTACCCAAGATAACAGCTTTCTTTTGTAATTCTGGTGCCAATTTACCCGCTGCCATACCAATAACAACGGCATTATCTCCTGCCAATAAAATATCGATCAAAATAATTTTACTAATCGTTATCCACGTTGCAGCTTCTAAAAATTCCATTCTATACTTACCTCAATTCACTCAGCTGATTCTATAACTATCCCTTAACTATACCACAAATTCTCTATTTTCTCATCTAAAAGAAAGCTCTTAGACTACCACTGTTATTCTTAAGATTAGCCTATAAGGTTCTTTATAATGACTATACTTTTACGAAAAAAATATCTCTCCTCCTACGACTAGAAGAAGAGATATATTACATTATTTTTTAAGTTTCTTTACTAACAAAGATGCCCCTACTACGAGAATAACAGCACCAATTTTAATGAGTAATGCATACGGTTCTACGGTATGTGAAATTAATTTATCTTCCACACTCATCGCTGCACCCACCCAAGCAAGGATACCGCCACCAACGTAAAGGATGATTGGAAAGCGTTCGATAACTTTTACAAATAAAGTACTACCATAAATGATAATAGGTACTGTAATAAGCATACCGACAGCAACTAATGTCATATTACCACTAGCGGCACCAACTACACCAATAACATTATCAATACCCATAATTCCATCTGCAATAACAATGGTCATGATAGCAGCGCGCAAGTTATCTTTAGCCTCGATATTATGCTCACTATCATCATCAACAACAAGCTTGTAACCGATCCATAAAAGAAGGATACCACCAACTAAACGAAGAGCAGGAATATTGTTCAATGCCTCTACAAATAGGAATGCCATAACAAGACGTAAAATAATAGCGCCAGCTGTGCCCCAGAAAATCGCCTTCTTCTGTAAATGTGCGGGTAGGTTGCGAGCCGCCATACCAATAACGATGGCATTATCACCAGCTAATAAAATATCAATAACGATGATTTGAAGCATCGCTAATAAGCCTTGTACAGTTAAGATGTCCAATGTATCCTCCTTAGAATAAAACAATAGTATATATATTATAATCGATATAGTAAAGTAGTGTAAAATTCAATTATCAACATATATATACGTTTTTATCATAATTCTTTCTTATTAAATAAGATAGTTTATATAAGGTCATTTCTCCCCTTACATAATCACAATATGGGCTCTATTTTTTTATAAATTTAATTCCTTTTTCCCTTAGGTTTTGGCTATTAAATTAAGCTACTTTATGGTATAGTATAGTATATCGTTACTAGGGAGGTTAGTATGTATCAAACATATTCTATACCGCAAAAATTATGGTTGTTCATAAAACTATTTACTCCAATGTGCATCACTCAATTTTCCCTGATTGGGGCGACCTTTATCGCCATCTTTTTAACGGGGCAATATAGTACGACTGATTTAGCTGGTGTTGCTACGGGATATAATTTATGGCTCCTCTTCTATATCTTTGCACAAGGTACATTAATGGGTATCACACCAATTATTTCTCAACTATTAGGAGCTAATAAAACAGATGATATTCCAATAATCTTTCATCAAGGCCTTTTCATCGGTACAGGACTAGCATTTTTAATTTTACTAATCGGTATATTCGGCTTACGCCCTTTATTGACATATTTAAATCTTGAGCCGGCTGCCACCGAGATATGTATTAATTATCTGAAAGCCTTTGCACTTGGTTTATTCCCATTACTCTGGGTAAATACCTTGCGTAACACTGTCGATTCTCACGGATTAACGCATTACTCCATGGCCATCGTCTTTACAAGCTTTGTGATTAACGTATTCTTAAATTATGCACTCATCTTTGGACATTACGGTTTTCCTGAAATTGGTGGTGTTGGTGCTGGCTACGGTATTGCTGGTGCCTGTTGGACAAACTTAGTTCTATTTAGCTTAGTCATTCTATTGCATCCTAAGTTAAAAGGCTATCGCATCTATAAAGATTTCCATAGCCCGAATTTTCACTATATCCGTGAACAATTACAAGTCGGTATTCCCATAGGTTTTTCTATCTTTTTTGAAGCTAGTATCTTTAGCATTGCTGGGCTCTTAATGGTTCACTTTGGATCTGCTGTAGTAGCAGCTCATCAATCTGTCATTTCTTTTACTAATGTATTCTACTGCTTACCATTAAGTATTGCCATGTCCTCTACCATTGCCGTTGCCTATGAACTCGGTGCAGGACGAAAAATAGAAGCTATCCAATACTCTTATATTTCTCGTGTATTAGCCATCATCATAGCCGTTCTCATTTGTGCCTTTACGTTCACTCATATGGATAATATTGCGGATCTATTTACAAATGATGATGAAGTATATGAACTTATTTATCAATTCCTTGGATATGGCGTATTCTTTGCCGCTATCGATGCCATAGGTACTCCATTACAAGGTATTCTAAGAGCTTACAAGGATGTAAAAATAGTGCTTTACATCTCCCTCGTATCGTATTGGGGCGTATGTTTCCCAACAGCTTATACCCTTGCCAAAAATCCTAATTATGGACCATTTGGCGTATGGATTGGTTTGTTGGCTAGCGTAGTAGTTGCGGGTATATTATTTACACTTCGCACATACTACATACAACATTACAAACCTAGAACTATTGCAAAATAATAAAAGCACCTATTGATTACTTACACTTGAGCGTAATCAATAGGTGCTTTTTTATTGTAAAAGATTCCAAATACATAATCTATTAGTATATGGACCCTTTTAAATAGACTAATATTTTAATTAGGTATATGACTATGAAAGTCTTATTTTAAAGCCTCTTGTTTCTCTACTTTGGACATACGGAAGAAATTATATAGCGTTTCTGCCGTCTTATAATTCATAGATTCTACATTTGCAAGTTCATCAATCGATGCCTCTTTCATGGCCTCTAAACTATTAAAGTGAGCCCATAAGGCCTTACGACGTTTAGGCCCGATTCCTTCAATATGGTCAAGAATAGATTCAAGATTTCGCTTGCCCCGCAACTTACGGTGATAGGTAATGGCAAAGCGATGCGCTTCATCACGAATTTGTTGAAGTAATTGAAGCTCCGGCGTATGATGACTCAAAATGATACTTTCAGATTGCCCCTCTACAAAGACCTCTTCAATACGCTTAGCCAAGGAGATAACTGGCACATCTGTAACACCAACGGCACGAATTAACGGCAAAGCCGCATTGAGCTGACCTTTACCACCATCGATGATAATAAGATCTGGCATAGGCCAGTCTGTTTCATTACCATAACGGCGTTCCATGATTTCAGCCATCGATTTAAAGTCATCAGGTTTACCTTGTGTGGTTTTCAGTTTAAAGCGGCGATATTCCTTCTTCGCAGGCTTGCCACCTTCAAAAACAACCATAGAAGCTACCGTTTCGGTTCCTTGTGTATGAGATATGTCAAAACACTCCATGCGTTCAGGTAAACGCGGTAAGTCGAGAATCTCGGCTAGTTTCTTAACCGCCCCGCCAGTCTTATCAATTTGGTGCTGCCACTGACGACGACGTTCTTCAAGGAAGGTTTCCGCATTTTCATGAGCCATCTTAATCATATCCATCTTATAGCCACGTTGTGGCACAGATACATCTACATGTTGGCCTTTGAGCTGTGTAAACCATTCCCTTAATAAGTCCCTATCTGTACTCTCCATAGGTAGTAGCAACTCTTTAGGAATAAAGTTTGTATCCCCATAATATTGCTTGATAAAGTCTGTCATAATCGTTTCTGGACTATCGCCATCATGTTGTACAAAGTAATTCTCACGACCTAGAAGACGACCACCACGGATGAATAGCAATTGTACACAGGCCATCGATGTATCAACAGCCAATCCTAAGACGTCTAAGTCGCCACGTTGGGTAACCATGCGTTGCTTTTCTTGTATCTTTTCAATGCTAGACAATTGATCACGATAACGTGCAGCATCTTCAAAGCGTAAGTCCTCTGCCGCTGCTTCCATCTTTTCTTTAATCTCTTTAAGAAGCGATACAGGCTTGCCTTCAAATAAAGCTACGATTTCATCGATATATTTACGATAATTGGGTACCGATATTTTATTAAAGCACGGTGCCTCGCAGTAATGCATATGATACTGCAAGCATGGGCGTTCTACATTCATAGACTTACAAGTCCGTAGTGGGTAGTACTGGCGTATTAATTTCAATACCACATGGACAGATGTTACATCTGTAAAAGGTCCAAAATACTTGGCTCCGTCCCGTTCAAGACGGCGCGTCATATATACGCGTGGGTAATCCTCTTGCACAGAGACTTTTACATATGGGTATGTCTTATCATCACGAAGTCTAATATTATATTTAGGTTCATGTTCTTTAATTAAGGTATTCTCTAAAATGAGCGCTTCCATTTCCGTCTTGGTTTGAATGACTTCCACATCGACGGCACGCTTCATCATGGCTGTAACCTTTGGTGCGCGGTTCGCATCGTTACGTACATAGGAACGCACACGGTTGCGCAGATTAATAGCTTTACCTACATAGATGATGCGGTTATATTGATCGCGCCATAAATAGACACCTGGCGTCGTTGGCAGATGACTGACCTTTTCCAGTAATTCTTCAGACGGCATGTTTCCTCCTTTCCTTGCAGATTACAAGAGAATAGCTTACACACTTCTTTAAATAATGCCCTTTATGAGTTGAAGGATGTAGTCTATTCTCTTTATGATTTTTCTTTTATGGAAACTTAAATATATGTACTATTTTATTTCTTATGCTTCACTGCTTTCATAAATTTCTTAGTCTGTTCCAATACAGGACCTAAGAATTTGCCAGTATAGCTTTCTTTCACCTTAACAATTTCCTCAGGCGTACCAGTTGCCACAATAGTGCCACCGCGATTACCACCTTCAGGACCAAGATCAATAATGTAATCAGCCATCTTAATAACATCTAAATTATGTTCGATAACGATAACTGTATCTCCGCCCTCTACAAGTTGTTGCAATACATGTAACAACTTACGAATATCTTCAGCATGAAGACCTGTAGTAGGCTCATCGAGGATGTATAGCGTTTTACCGGTGCTACGACGCGCTAGTTCTGTAGCTAATTTAACCCGTTGAGCCTCACCACCAGATAATGTAGTAGCCGCCTGACCTAAACGGATATACCCAAGGCCAACCTCTTGAAGAGTAACCATCTTACGATTGATCTTAGGAATCGCACTAAAAAATTCTACAGCATCATCAACTGTCATATCTAATACATCAGCAATAGATTTTCCTTTATATTTAACCTCCAAGGTTTCACGATTATATCGCGCTCCTTTGCAGACTTCACAAGGCACGTATACATCTGGAAGGAAATGCATTTCAATCTTGATAATACCATCACCACGACAAGCCTCACATCGACCGCCTTTTACGTTAAAGCTAAAACGACCTTGTTTATAACCGCGCATCTTAGCTTCTGGCGTTTGACTATATAGTTCACGAATTGCATCAAATACACCTGTATATGTAGCTGGATTGGAACGAGGTGTACGTCCAATAGGGCTTTGATCAATATTGATGATTTTATCAATATGTTCAATGCCTCGAATCTCTTTATGAGCTCCTACCTTATGATAAGAACGATACAACTGATTGGCTAATCCTTTATAAAGGATTTCATTGATTAAGGTAGACTTACCAGAACCGCTGACACCAGTAACAACATTAAACAAGCCAATAGGAAATTTTACATTTACATTTTGTAAATTGTTTTCCTTAGCACCGCGAATTTCAATGCAGTTCTTACCTGGTTTACGGCGTTCTTCCGGAAGAGCGATAAATTTACGACCACTCAAATACTGACCAGTAATAGAGTCTTTTACCTTCATAACTTCGTCAACAGAACCAGCGGCAATAATTTGACCGCCATGCTCACCTGCACCTGGACCAATGTCCACGAGATAGTCAGCCGCACGCATCGTATCTTCGTCGTGTTCTACAACGAGCAAGGTATTACCTAAGTCCCGCAAGCCTTTTAAGGTATCGATAAGTCGATCATTATCTCGTTGATGTAGACCTATGGACGGTTCGTCTAGGATGTACAATACACCTACCAAACCAGAGCCGATTTGCGTAGCTAGACGAATACGCTGTGCTTCACCACCAGATAATGTGCCTGCACTACGGTTCATTGTTAGGTAATCGAGACCTACATTATTAAGGAAACCTAGACGAGCATTGATTTCCTTTAAAATTTGAGCACCAATCACTTGTTCACGTTCAGTTAACTGTAGATTACCAAAGAAATCGAGTGCTTCTTTAATAGTTAACTGCGTTACTTCGTTGATATTCTTATCCCCTACAGTAATAGCTAATACTTCAGGTTTAAGACGAGCCCCATGACATGTAGTACACGGCTTAATAGACATAAACTTTTCAAATTCTTCACGCATAGAGTCTGTAGAGGCTTCACTATGACGGCGCTTAACCATCGGTAAAATACCTTCGTACTCAGTAAAGAATTCCTTTATCTCACCTCTCATATTTTCATAGGTGAAACTTACCTTATCCGTCGTACCGTACATCACCTTTTTCTGTAATGCTTTCGGCAATTCATCATAGGTGGAGTCTAAGGAATATCCATTAGCTTTTAATAGACCTTCTACTTGACGCATAAACCAAGCATTAGGATTGGAGCTCAAGGCTTGCACGCAACCATCGGCAAAGCTAATAGATCCATCTGGAATAACGCGCTCCTCATCAACCTCCATAGTAGAACCAATCCCTAAACAAGATGGACACGCACCAAACGGACTATTAAAAGAGAACATACGCGGTTCAATTTTAGGTAATGAAATATGACAATCTGGGCACGCAAAATGTTGGCTATACATGTGTTCAGTTCCGTCTACCTCTTGAATCACAACGATGCCTTCTGCCCATTTTGAAGCGGTCTCCATAGAGTCAGCCAACCGAGATTCAATGCCTTCTTTTACAACGAGACGGTCCACAACGATATCGATGGAATGCTTCTTATTTTTCTCTAATACAATTTCTTCGTCCAAGGTACGCACTACACCGTCTACTCGAGCACGAACAAAGCCTTCTTTGCGAAGTTGTTCAAACACCGATTTATGTTCCCCTTTTTTACCTTGAATCATAGGGGCTAGCACTAAAACCTTTGTACCTTCGGGAAAGCTCATTACATCGTCGGTCATTTGTTGTATTGTTTGCTGGGTAATAGGCTTACCACATTCTGGACAGTGTGCATGACCTACGCGTGCAAATAAGAGACGTAAATAGTCGTAAATCTCCGTTACGGTACCAACCGTAGAACGAGGGTTGCGACTCGTCGTCTTTTGGTCGATAGAAATAGCTGGAGATAAACCTTCAATATAATCGACATCGGGTTTATCCATTTGTCCCAAAAATTGACGTGCATACGCAGACAGGGACTCAACATAACGTCGTTGTCCTTCTGCGTAAATCGTATCAAATGCTAGGGATGATTTACCAGAACCACTGAGGCCAGTTAAGACGATAAACTGATCACGTGGCAAGGATATATCAATATTTTTTAGGTTATGCTGACGCGCACCTTTTACAATCAATTGATCTTTCATTATCTTTCCTATTTAAAGAGATGATACCAAACGGCATCATCTCTCCGATTACTAACATGAAATAATATATGTATATTATCGCACATATAGTCTATATAATCTATGTGTTTTCTTACAATCTTTTAAAATTGCTCTTAAGATTTACTTTTTGGACTCGTCCGCTTTCTAGATTTGGTAGAAGCAGGCTTCTTCAACTTGCTATCTCCTGCACTATGCATATCGGACCATTGTTGACGTAATACGCCCAATTGATCACGTAATTTAGCAGCGGATTCAAATTCAAGCTGCTTGGCGGCGACCTTCATTTGACGATCTAGCTCTTCAATCTTATTGTACAATTCTTCCGGTGTTATATCTGCCACCTTAGGTGCTGATGTATCTTGAACATATGATTCGTGTCCATGGTCCATGCCCTCTGAGGATTTTTTTTGTTTTCCTTTTTTCGGTGAAAGTCCCTTTCCATCGGTAACCATATCTTCTTCGATTTTCGTTAATTCGATAAGCTCTTTTACATCTTTAGATACAGATTTAGGCGTGATATTATGTTCAATATTATAAGCCTCTTGCACGGCACGACGACGATCGGTTTCATCGATAGCTCGTTGCATAGAACCTGTTACACGATCTGCGTACATGATAACATGACCATTCACATTACGAGCCGCACGACCTATAGTTTGAATCATGGCCGTATCGGAACGCAAGAAACCTTCCTTATCCGCATCTAAGATAGCAACCAAGGAAACCTCTGGCATATCGAGACCTTCACGAAGCAAGTTAATACCAACTAATACATCGAATACGCCAGCCCGCAAATCACGAATGATTTCAGCCCGCTCAATAGTAACAATATCGGAATGAAGGTAACGAACTCGTACGCCCATTTCCTTCAAGAATTCCGTTAAGTCCTCAGCCATCTTCTTCGTCAATGTCGTAACAAGAACCCGTTCATTCTTGGCAGCTCGTTTGTGAATTTCTCCAAGCAAGTCATCCATTTGCCCCTTAATAGGACGAATTTCTATAGATGGATCTAATAGGCCCGTAGGACGAATGATTTGCTCTGCAATATTCGTTTCTACTTCCATTTCGTATGGGCCAGGTGTAGCCGATACGTATACAATTTGATTGATACGCTCTACAAATTCATCGAATTGAAGAGGTCTATTATCTAATGCAGAAGGAAGACGGAAACCGTATTCGATAAGAGATTCTTTACGGGCACGGTCACCATTATACATAGCACGAATTTGAGGCATCGTCACATGCGATTCGTCCACCATGATGAGGAAATCATCTGGGAAATAATCAATCAATGTAAACGGTGCTTCTCCAGCCTTACGTTCAGACATATGACGGGAATAGTTTTCGATGCCCGAGCAATAGCCCATTTCTTGCATCATTTCTATATCGTAACGGGTACGCTGTTCTAAGCGCTGAGCCTCCAATAGACGGTCAGCAGCTTTTAACTTCGCCAACTGCTCATCTAATTCGGCTTCAATACGCTCTACAGCAATATTCATCTTCTCTTTCGTCGTTACATAGTGAGATGCTGGATAGACAGCAACGTGTTTTCTTTCCGCAATAACTTCACCCGTCAAGGAATCTACCTCTACGAGGCGGTCGATTTCATCACCAAAGAGCTCCACACGAATGGCTCTTTCACTATAAGCGGCAGGGAAAATATCAATTGTATCCCCTTGTACACGGAAGGTACCGCGGATAAAGTTCATATCATTTCTCGTATATTGAATATCTACGAGTTTAGATAAGATTTCATCGCGCGATTTAGTTTGACCTAAGCGCAAGGACAATACAAGATCAGAATAGTCCTCAGGGTCACCTAAGCCATAAATACAGCTAACAGAGGCAACGATAATGACATCGCGGCGCTCAAAAAGGCTCATCGTAGCACTATGTCGCAGTTTATCGATTTCATCATTAATAGACGCATCCTTCTCGATATATGTATCACTAGAAGGAATATAGGCCTCCGGTTGATAAAAATCGTAGTAAGATACAAAGTATTCTACCGCATTATTTGGAAAGAAACTTTTAAATTCACTACATAATTGAGCCGCCAAGGTTTTATTATGAGCAATGATCAAGGTCGGCTTTTGAACTGCTTCAATAACCTTAGCCATTGTAAAAGTCTTACCAGTACCAGTGGCACCGAGCAAAACTTGCGCCCATTCACCACGTTCAATACCTTCTGTTAAAGATTGAATCGCGGTAGGTTGGTCACCTGTAGGCGTAAAGGGCGCCTCCACTTTAAATGGTTGGCCCCCCTCGTAATTATATGTACTATGCTTCATTACTGTTCATCCTGATGTTTACGGATGGCTTTCATTTCTTCATCCGTCAAACGACGACCTACATTTTCCGCTTGATTCAACGTATCCTCACCTTCTAAGACTTCGATGAGCATAGCAATAGAAAAGCGATCTAGTGTAGGTGTGGTCTTCTGGATTTCATCAGCCATCATCCAATCTGATTCAGTATAGTTATTAATACGTTCTGTAATTTCTTCCCAGTTTGAAAGTAGCAATCTCGTAATGGGGCGATATAGTTCAATACCGAAGTACTCGATTAAGCTAACTATCTTATTCATATTTTCTAGGCTAACATTACATTCATTTTTTTTATTTTCAGATTCTACATATTCAAGTAAGAATTCCCGGTTATATTTATTTGTCACCTTGAATCATTCCTTTATTAAATAGTGCATTAGCAAATTCTTTTGCATTAAATGGACGCAAGTCATCCATACCTTCGCCAACGCCAATCCAGCGTACGGGTACGCCCAGTTCCTCTTTAATAGAGATAACTACGCCGCCTTTTGCTGTACCATCTAGTTTAGTTACTACAATACCATTTACTGGTACAGCTTGACCAAATAATTTAGCTTGGCTTACTGCATTTTGACCCGTAGTACCATCTAAAACGAGCAATGTTTGATGCGGCGCACCTTCTACGTGGTTATTCGCTACGCGCCCCATCTTTTTAAGCTCTTCCATAAGGTTAACCTTAGTATGTAGACGACCAGCCGTATCTACGATAACAAGGTCTGCATTACGAGCTTTCGCAGCTTCCATTGCATCATATACAACGGCAGCAGGGTCTGCGCCTTCTTTATGTTTAACAATCGGCACACCAACGCGATCAGCCCAAATGGATAATTGGTCAGCTGCAGCGGCACGGAATGTATCACCTGCAGCAATGATAACCTTTTTACCTTCTTTAGTATAATAGTTAGCCAATTTAGCGATTGTCGTTGTTTTACCAACACCATTTACACCAACTACGAGGATAACCTCAGGATGGTGCAAAGTAATTTCATCTTCTTGATCGATGAGCATTTCCGTGATGCGGTCTTCCATAAACGGCATTACATCGCCTGTATGATTAATGATACCTTCTGTTACACCACGACGAATTTCTTTCATCAAGTATTCTGTCGTCTTAGGGCCTAGATCACTAGTAAGCATAACTGCTTCTAAATCATCTAAAAAATCATCATCGATTTGCGCATAACCAATAACGATGCTTTCTACATTTTTTACAAAAGACTTACGAGTTTTCTCTAAACCGTCTTTAATTCTATCAAAGAATCCAAATGCCATTATGCTAGATCCTCCTTCACATCTTCAAATGCTACTGTTAATAATCGCGATACACCGCGTTCCACCATGGTTACCCCTTGAAGTACTTCGGCAGCTTCCATCGTCTTTTTACGGTGAGATACAACGATAAATTGTGTTTCTTTATTTATTCGATTTAAGTAAGAGCTAAATCGTTCAACATTAGCTTCGTCAAGCGCCGCGTCAACTTCGTCAAGCACACAGAACGGAGCTGGACGATAGTCAAGGAATGAGAACAATAAAGCGATAACCGTAAGAGCACGCTCACCACCCGATAAAAGTGTCAATTGTTGACGCTTTTTCCCTGGTGGTTGAATGTAGAAGTCGATACCACCCGTCAAGATATTATCTGGATCAGTAAGTACAATTTGCGCAGTACCACCGCCAAACAATTGGCTGAATACTTCTTGGAATCTACGGCCTACCACATCCAATACATCATATAGCTGTGTACTCATCGCCTTATCCATTTCGGCAATAACCGCCTGTAATTGCGCCTTTGCCGTATCTAAATCAGCTAATTGTGTGGTTAAGAAATCATAGCGTTCTTTAGTCTCTTCGTATTCCTCAACGGCATTTGGATTGACTGGACCCAATTCGGCAATTTCGGCTATCAAACGAGCTTGCTCATCCTTCCAATCGCTAACGGAGCCTTCAATGCGAAGGACTTGAGCATCTTCCAAAGTAAAGCCTAGCTCTTGTAATTCTTCTACAAAGCGCTCACAGTCCATGCGATGACGTGTAATTTTACCTTCCATATCAACAAGGCGACCTTGCACCACTTTGTAGCGTTGATTCAATCGGTCTTGCTCACTGAGGATAGATTCCATTTCCTCGCGCCCCGTAGATGTTTTATCATAAGCTTCATCGCGAAGGGCACGTAATCGTTCAACCTCAGCCGTAGCAGAGGTCAACTCTTGTTCTGCAACTTCCTGAGCCAGAGGGATATCCTCTTCATAGCGTTGTGTAGTACTAACTAACAAATTACGAAGTGGTGTTAAACGCTCAATAATACTAGAAATAGACTGATTACGCTGTTCACGTTGTGATTCCCGTTCCTGAATGGTATGTCGCAAGGTATCACAAGTAAGGCGAGCTTCTGTAAAAGCTTCATACGCCTCTTGTTGCACCTTTTGCAACACGGTTAATCGACCCATCAACGCCCCTTGATTACCATCCATACCATGATCCTCTTGCAAGGAAGCTAATGCTGTTTCTTGATCTTTCAAGTTAGCTGTTGTAGTAGCCAAATCAATATCAATTTGTACTAAACGTTGCTCTTCTTCATGGAGAGCACGTTTCTTACGATCCAGCTGATTTTGTATATTTTGTACCTTTGTTTCACTAGCCACATAGAGTAAGTTCGTATGTTGATAGCTTTCATCAAGAGTCGCTTGATCCTTTTCAGTCTCTTCAACCCGTTTTTCAAGGCTTTCTAAGTTAGCTATTAAGGAGCGAATTTGTTCTTCAATTTGTACCAGTTCTTGTTCAAGACTAGCAGCCTCTTCCTTGCGGCTCAATACAGAAGCACGCTTACGTTTTGTGGCACCACCGGTTAGAGAACCACCAGGTTGAAATTGTTCCCCTGTAAGAGTTACGATGCGCAATTGCTGATTGTATTTTTTCTGTAATCCAATGGCATCATCCATGGAAGACACTACCAAGGTGCGCCCCAATAAGTATTGGAAAATATGGGCGTATTTATTATCAAAAGAAATACAATCAACAGCAGTGCCTAATACACAGCTTTCATGTAAAGCCGGTGTATCATATGGTTTACCTTTAACAGAATCCATCGGCAAAAAGGTTACGCGACCACCTTGGATAGATTTCAAATAATTGACACCCTCCGCAGCAGCGCGAGCTGTAGTAGTTACAACGTGGTTAACACTACCGCCTAAGGCCGTTTCGATAGCCGTAGTATATTTCTCCTCTACCGTAAAGAGATCGCCAACAGCGCCCGTGATCTGTTCGCGCCAAGAACCTTTACCATTGAGGATGTTCTTTGTGCCTTCTAAGTAACCTTCGTGCTGTTCCTCCCACTGTGCTAATAGTTCTAATCGACCTTTTGCACGTTGTTCTTGAGTGCGCAGCTTTTGTAATTCCTTACGCTCTTCACGCGCTTTCATGACCGCATCCTTAGCATCATCAACGAGGGCTTGTCGTTGAGCAGATAAGGCATTAAACTTTTGACCTAGCGCTTCAAATTCAGAACGAGCGACTTGTAGTTCACTATCTACCTGTGCTATTTCAGATTCTAGAATAGCACATTGATTTTTACTTTCCCCCTTGCGAGCTTCTAAGCTCCGAATACTAGCCTTAGCCGTTTCAATAGCACTCACAACTTCTAATTGACGTTTCTCAAAAGCCTCTCGATTGGATTGCAAGGATTGGAACTTAGCTTGTTCTGACCTTACATCTTCAACAGCCTTTTTGTAACTCGCTTCTAATTCTTCTAGATTAGACTCTTTTTCTACTAATTGAGCACTTTCATCTTGAATCAATTGATTTAAGATGCGCAATTGTTGCTCCTCGCCCTTTTGCGTAGCCTCTAGCTCGCTAATGCGCATAGACGTTTCATCTAATTCACGGCGCGCTGTTTTTAGTTGCTCTTCTAAGAGACGTAAATGACCAGATAAGCGTTCTTCATCGCGTTGCTTTTCAGTATATTGAGCCTCCCACAACTTAAGCTGTTCCTGCTCTTTTGACGAGGACGATTGCAATTCGTGACGACGAGCCTCTAATTTAGACAATTCAGTTTGAAGCTCAATTTCTTCATCTTTAAAGGCAATATTATCGTTTTCAAAACGTGTTAAAAGACGATCAGAGGTCTTATAATTGTGGAAGCCTAATGCCCCATCATAATCGCGCTTTGCGCGGCTTAAGGTCATATATTTTTTAGTCTTTTCCGCTTTTTCAGACAAAGGTCCTAATTGCTCTTCAATGGTAGCCATTACGTCTCGTACACGCTCCATATTACGATCTGTACTGGCAATACGACGCAATGCATCTTCTTTATTGATCTTAAAGCGAGAAATACCTGCTACATCTTCAAAGATAAGGCGCCGTTCTTCAGGTTTAGAATTTAAAATAGCATCAATTCGGTTCTGCCCAATGATAGCCATGGAGTCTCTACCAAGACCGGTATCTGCTAGTAAAAGATGTATGTCCTTTAAACGACAAGATCGCTTATTAATGAGGAACTCACTTTCACCAGTGCGGTATATACGGCGTGTAATGGCTACCTCAGCCATATCTATATCTAATTGTTGGTCACTATTGTCAAACACAAGTGTAACCTCAGCAGCGCTCATAGGTTTGCGCTTTTCCGTACCAGAGAAAATAATATCCTCTGCTTTTTGACCGCGCAAATTACGGACATTGGATTCTCCCAATACCCATTTCATAGCATCCGTAATATTACTTTTACCACTTCCGTTAGGACCAATAACGGCAGTCATTCCTGGTGAGAATTTTACAATCGTTTTATCCGCAAACGATTTAAAGCCCTTTAATTCCAACCGAAGTAATTGCATGACTGCCTCCTTTCTACCAACAACCCTAAATAATCATATCTTTTATTATAACACATATTGCAGGCCATCAATACAGCAACGAACGGTATTTCTCGTGCGTTCTTCACACCATTCAAATGCATACTGCGGATACTGAATCTGAAAGTATTTAACGTTTCGATTATTAAGGCCTCGCACCTTAGATGTTAAGCATCTCGGATAAGAAATAACAATATTATGCTGTACTGCAATACCATTATTCCTAATATAATTTGTTCTATCATTATTAGTGTTATCTATATATCCACTATTATCAGCATTATAAGCACTAACTCCACTAAATCCTAGATTTTCATAAGTAGCGTAGTCAGTTAGATTAAAACAATCGTTACTTAGTGCGTACGTATACTGAGATGCATGCTCATCAATACAACGTTCAATTCGCTGCTTATACTGTTCGTTCACAACCAGCTCCCCCATAGCGGGCTCATATGGCCCCGCTACTAAGCTATTCCTAGAATCTAATTCTTCTGTACTTTGTAAACCCGTGCGAATGACTTCAATGCCATGCTGTTCAAACCAATCTTTTAAAAATGAACAATACTGTATAGCTAGCTCAGTACTTAGTGGTTTATATTCTCCAGCTCTATACTGTTCGGCTAGCTCTGTATTTTCTATAACTAGTACGGGATAGATACGTACAAAATCAGGTCGTAATGCGGCTACTGCAATGGCCGTTTCTATTATGGTTTGCCAAGTCTCTCCTTTTAGTCCCGGTAAAAGTTGAACCCCAACGGTCATATCACGATGTTTTAATCGTGTAACAGCCTCTACTACCTCTTGTGCCGTGTGCCCCCTCTTAGCATCGACTAAAATACCATCATTCATAGACTGCACGCCAAGTTCTACAGTTTTTACTCCATAAGACTGTAATAATGTAATCGCTTCATCACCTACAGCATCAGGTCTTGTAGAGCAACGTATGCCATCAATGATTCCCCGTTGAAGTATTTCATAGGCAGGCATTAATAATTTATGTTGTAAATCTTTAGGAATAGCCGTAAATGATCCCCCATAAAAGGCAACCTCCCAAAACTTCTCGCACCGTTTTGTGCCTACATAGTCTTTAATTGTTTGTTGTATATAATCTGGAGTTAGGTGACTAATACCAGATTGGCCCGTAATACGAGATTGATTACAAAATGTACACACATAGGGACAACCTACGTGAGGTATAAAAAAGGGGATCATACCAAATGGTTTCATAAACACCTCCTCTTCTTATGTAAAAATTATTACTCATCTACTATTATATAAATTATTACTCACATACTATTATACAGAAAAAAGCGCCATTCGGCGCTTTTCTATTTATCAGCCATCAACTTTTCTAAAGTCAATTGAGCCGCATGTTGTTCTGCAATTTTTTTACTTTTACCAGAGCCGGCCTCGTAAGTAACACCATTGATTTCAACCTCCATATGGAAGGTTTTAGCATGGTCGGGACCACTTTCACTGAGCAAATGATAGACAATATGTTTATCCCCATCTCTTTGCACATATTCTTGTAATAATGTCTTATAATCTTTGCCCCGTTTACCTTCTAAGGCTTGCATGATATAGGTAGTTAAATGCTTTAAAACAAAGGCCATAGCCGTTTGATAATCTGTAGAAATATAAATGGCACCGATGAGAGACTCAAAGGTATCCGCTAATATAGAGTTTCGATCGTTACCACCGGAAGCGCGTTCTCCATGACCGAGCAATAAATATTGTCCTAGTTGCAAAGAACGACTCACAGATGCTAAAGAATCCTCACACACTGTAGCGGCCTTAATTTTCGTTAAATTACCTTCAGCCATATCTGGATATGTCTTAAATAGGTATTCCCCAATAATAAGATCCAAAACAGCATCGCCTAAAAACTCTAATCGCTGATTGTGATGAATATGCTTTGATTTATGTTCATTCGCATAAGAAGTATGTGTAAAAGCACAATCTATAATGGATATATCTGACACAGGTATGTCTAAACGAGCAACAAGCTCATGAAGAGATTCTTCACGAGCTTGTGTTATCTTACTCTTATGCGTTTCGATAGTAACCATTAAGCTTCATAACGGCGAATGCAAAGTGTACCGTTATGACCACCAAAACCGAAAGAGTTAGAAAGTGCACATTTTACTTGAAGTTCACGTGCGCCTTCACGAACATAGTCCAGATCCAAACCTTCATCAGGATTGTCACAGTTAATTGTAGGGTGAACTTTACCAGTTTCGATAGCCATCGCCATTACGATAGTTTCGATAGCACCAGCAGCACCTAACAAGTGACCTGTCATGGATTTTGTAGAGTTAACAGCGATATTTTTAGCGTGATCGCCGAACAATTCTTTAATAGCCAATGTTTCATTTTGGTCATTAAGGCCAGTAGATGTACCATGAGCATTGATGTAGTTAACGTCTTTAGGATCAATACCTGCATCTTTAATTGCTAATTCCATACATTTCCGAGCTTGAACACCACCTGGAGCTGGTGCAGTGATATGGTAAGCATCACCATTGCTACCATAGCCCACAACTTCAGCATAGATATGCGCACCGCGTGCTTTTGCGTGTTCTAATTCTTCAAGAACTACGATACCAGCACCTTCACCCATTACGAAACCATCGCGGTCACGGTCAAATGGACGGGACGCTTTTGTTGGTTCGTCATTGCGTGTAGACATAGCTTTCATAGCCGCAAAACCAGCTACAGCAGCCGGAGATACCGCAGCTTCAGTACCACCAGCAAACATCACATCAGCATCACCACGTTGGATGATACGGAATGCATCGCCAATCGCATTTGTACCAGAAGTACAAGCAGTTACGTCTGTAATAACTGGACCTTTAAGACCAAGGCGAATAGATACGCGTGCAGATGTCATATTTGCAATCATCATAGGTACTGCAAATGGACTTACGCGGCCAGGACCTTTTTCGAATAATGTTTCATACACCTCATGGATAGAGTCAATACCGCCTATACCTGTACCAACTACAGTACCACAGCGATCTAAATCTGCTTTATCTAAATCAAGATCAGCATCTTCACAAGCAAGAACAGCTGCACCGATAGCAAATTCTACAGAACGGTCCATACGACGAGCTTCTTTCTTATCTACCCCATAGTTTGTAATATCAAAGTCTTTTACTTCACCCGCAATGCGTGTTGCATAGTCAGATGCGTCAAAGCGTGTAATCGGCCCAATACCAGATTGACCTGCCAATAACGCATTGTAGAAGTTCTCTTTACCGATACCTACAGGAGTCACTGCCCCTAAGCCAGTAATTACTACACGTTTTTCCAATTATTCCACCTCTTATAGCTATACAGCCCTTTAAATTAATCAATCTCTGCTACTTGCTGTTTTAATTGAGCAAAGATATCTTTAACTGGCATAATCCTATCGACTTTTCTCATATTATTGCCAGAGAACACCAACCCCGTTTCCACATCACCTTGTTGTGCGCGAGAAAGAGCACGGATAATGCAGAATTTATGGGAACAATGTTTTAAACAGTTATCACACACCGTTGGAGGCGCTACAGTACCATCTAAAACAGATTCAGCAAATTTGTTTTTTATTGCTTGACCAGGCAAACCAACAGGACTTTGAATCAATACTATATCCTCAGGGTTTGTAGCTCGTACATACATTTTTTTCAATTCATCAGATGCATTACATTCATCAGAAGCAGCAAAACGGCTACCCATTTGAACACCACTAGCACCGATTTTTAACATTTCAACGATATCACGGCCATCTAGAACACCACCAGCAGCAATTACTGGAATGTTTTTTACCGCTGCTACAACTTCGGGAACGATTTCTCGAGCGGAACGATCCGTCCCCAAGTGTCCACCAGCTTCACAGCCTTCTACGATTACAGCTGCAGCACCTAAACCTTCAGAAATGCGAGCTAATTTTGCGGACGAAACAATTGGTACAATAGGAGTACCAGACTCTTTGCCCATTGCGAACATATCTCTTGAAAAACCAGCACCTGCTACTACAAGATCAATGCCTTCTTCGATGGCAGTCTTTACTAAGCCAGCAAATTGAGTTGCTGCTACCATCGCATTTATACCAATAATACCCGTAGGTGATAATTTTCTAGCTAATTGTATTTCGTATCGTAATTCATCGAAAGGCAAGCCCGATGCCGCAATAAGGCCGATACCACCTTCATTTGCAACGGCTGCTGCCAAGCGAGCTGTAGACAATCTAATCGCCATACCACCTTGAATAATAGGTACTTTGGCCACTAGATTCCCAATGCGAAGTTCAGGGAGCTTCACTATCAAATCCTCCTGTAAATAAAACCGGTTGGGAGGCCACTCGGCCTCCCGTTCGGTTGAATTGTTAGCTTTACAGCTTATTTAGCAGAATCAATATATTCTACTGTATCCTTAACGGTTTTAATTTTTTCTGCAACGTCGTCAGGGATTTCAACATTGAATTCTTCTTCAAATGCCATGATCAATTCAACGATATCTAAGGAGTCAGCGCCTAAGTCGTCGATGAATGTAGAATCAATGGTAACTTCAGCTTCATCAACGCCTAATTGTTCCACAACGATTGCTTTAACTTTATCGAAAGTGTTCATTAGTGGTTCACCTCCTTTCAAAGTGTATTTATATATAGTCTAATTTTACAACTACATTACCATGCCACCATCAACATTGATGACTTGACCCGTAATATAATTAGCAAAATCGCTAGCAAGGAATGTTGCTACTGTTGCTACTTCTTCGGCATCAGCCATACGGCCCAACGGAATTTGAGTAACCATAGCTTCTTTAACTTTTTCTGGTAATACATCAGTCATATCTGTATTGATAAAGCCTGGTGCAATAGCATTAACTGTAATACCACGGCTAGCCAATTCTTTAGCACAGGATTTAGTAAAACCAATTACGCCCGCTTTAGAAGCAGCATAGTTAGTTTGACCAGCATTACCTATAACACCAACAACAGATGTCATGTTAATAATATGACCAGAACGTTGTTTCATCATGATTTTAGATACTGCTTTAGTTACCAAGTAAACACCTTTTAGGTTGATATCGATAACAGCATCAAAATCTTCGTCTTTCATTCGCATTAACAAACCGTCACGCGTAATCCCCGCATTATTCACGAGAATATCAATGTGACCAAATTCTTTATGAGCTTCTTCCACCATGGAAGCAACTTCATCAGCATTGGCTACATTAGCTTTAATTTTAATGGCTTTGCGGCCTAACGCTTGTACAGCTTCAACAGTTTCTTGCGCTGCACCTTCGCTACCGCTATAGTTTACAACAACATCAGCACCAGATTGTGCTAGATTGATAGCTACAGCGCGACCAATGCCACGGGATGCGCCAGTTACAATGGCTACTTTACCCTCTAAATGCATTTTATCGAACCCCCTTCAAAAATTCAAGCGTTTTCTCTAAGGATGCAATGTCTTCAACATTGGCTAATTCCATATCTTTGTTAATCTTTTTAGTAAAACCTGTAAGTACTTTCCCAGGCCCCACTTCAACAAAGCGAGTAACACCAAAGTTTACCATTTCAGCTACACAATCTTCCCATAAAACAGGGTTAGCGGCTTGAGTAACTAAGGACTCTTTAATGTCATTGGCATTAGTCAAAATCTTGCCAGTAACATTTGCAACTACAGGAATTTGTGCATCACTCACTTGAATCTTATCCAACTCTTCCTTTAAACGAAGAGCTGCTGGTCCCATCAAACGGCTGTGGAATGGAGCACTTACCGGAAGCATTACTGCGCGTTTTGCACCTGCTTCTTTCATTTTTTCAGCTGCTGTTTCCACCGCTGCAGTTTCACCGGCAATAACGATTTGTCCAGGGCAATTGAAGTTAACTGCTTGTACAGAACCTACAGAAGCATTTACATCTTCACAAATTTCTACAACTTGCTCACGAGGTAATGCCAAAATTGCTGCCATAGCGCCTTTACCCAATGGCACAGCTTCTTGCATATATTCACCGCGTTTATGAACTACATATACTGCGTCTTTAAAGTTCAATACACCGGCTGCTACTAGAGCACTATACTCACCAAGACTATGCCCGCCTACGATGTCAGGCGTAAAGCCTTGTTCTTTTAGAATTTCATAACAAGCTACGGATGCAGTCAAAATAGCTGGTTGTGTATTTGCTGTTTTAACGAGCTCTGTATCAGGACCTTCAAAGCATAATTTACTGATGGAATAACCAAGTGCCTCGTCAGCTTCTTCAAAACGTTGTTTCACAATAGGGTACGCATTATACAAATCTTGTAACATGCCTACTTTTTGAGAACCTTGACCAGGAAAAACAAATGCCGTTTTCATTAGGGGCCTCCTTATTTACTAAGACCTTGAAGATTCTTAATCACAGTTTCAGCTTCAGTCATAATATCTTTAATGATAGTTTCACATGGTTTAACATCTGTTAACATACCAGAAATTTGACCGATCATTACAGAACCTTCTTTTACATTACCCTCAATAGCAGCTAAACGAAGTGTACCAGCACCTAATGCTTCCAATTCCTCTTTAGATCCACCACTGAATTCAAGGGATTTATATTTATGAGCTAACGCATTATCTATAATACGTACAGGATGACCTGTTGTTAAACCAGTCATAACTGTAGCACGATCTTTTGCTTTCAATACAGCGTTTTTATAATTTTCATGGGCAATACATTCTTCGGATAATACGAATCGTGTCCCCATTTGTACCGCTTTAGCACCTAATGCAAATGCCGCAGCCATACCACGACCATCTGCAATACCTCCGGCAGCAATAACTGGTACATCTACAGCATCAACTACTTGAGGAATTAATGCCATAGTTGTAATATCACCTACGTGACCACCAGACTCTGTACCTTCAGCAATAATTGCATCAATACCACCACGTAATAAGCGCTTTGCTAGTAATACTGATGCAACTACAGGAATAACTTTTGTACCAATTTCTTTCAAAGCGGGAACATAAACACCAGGATTACCTGCACCTGTAGTGATAACAGGAACACGTTCTTCCACGACTACTTCCATAACCTCTTTTACAAATGGAGACATGAGCATGATATTACAGCCAAAAGGCTTACTAGTGCGCTCTTTTAATTTATGGATTTCATTACGGAAAATATCAGGAGGCATATGACCAGCACCAATAATCCCAAGTCCACCAGCTTCAGAAACGGCTGCCGCTAATTCTGCAGTACCGAGCCAAGCCATGCCACCTTGAAAGATTGGATACTCAATCTGCAATAAATCACAAATGTCAGTCTTAATCATCTTGATGTGTCCTCCTTAATACCATTTCAAGACCAGGCTTGCCCATGTTAGGCCTGCACCAAATCCTGCAAACGCAACATTATCACCGCGTTTGAAACGTCCCTCGCGATTAGCTTCATCAAGTGCAATCGCTACAGACGCGGCAGATGTATTACCATACTTATGTAAATTAACAAAAACTTTTTCCATCGGCAGATGTAAACGTTTGGCTGCCGAATCAATAATACGAATATTCGCTTGATGAGGAATGAAGTAATCTAATTCATTTAACTCCATATCAGCACGTTCTAAGGATTTTAAAACCGTGCGTCCCATCGTTTTAACGGCAAATTTATATACTTCAGGGCCATCCATATGAATAAATGTTAAGCCCTCTTCTACGCGTTGATCATTTGCTACTACAGCAGTGCCACCTGCAGGAATGCAAAGCGCTGATCCTCCAGTGCCATCGGCGCCCATGTCAATACCTTTAATGCCATAGCCTTCAGGTACTTCAGATACTACTGCAGCCCCAGCACCATCACCAAAGAGGATACATGTACCACGATCATTCCAGTTTACTCGACGAGAAAGAATTTCTGCCCCCACAACGAGTACTTTTTTATAAATACCAGAGCTAATATAACTAGCAGCAGTAATCAATCCATATACAAACCCAGAGCACGCCGCTTGTAAATCATAGGCTGCAGCGTTTTTAGCTCCTAAGTTTGCTTGCAATACACAAGCTGCCGAAGGAATAATCATATCTGGTGTTAAGGTAGCAAAGATAATCATGTCGATATCCTCTGCAGAGACATTAGCCATTTGCATAGCTTTTTTTGCTGCCTCGGTCGCCATATAGGATGTATTCATACCTTCCGGTGCAATGCGTCGTTCTTCTATACCCGTACGCTCTCTAATCCATTGATCATTGGTATCAACCATTTTTTCAAGATCAAAGTTTGTTACTACATTGTCAGGAAGGAAGCTCCCAGTACCAATGATTCCTACAGGTTTATTCATCATAGTCATACTTTAAGGCTCCTTCAATATCCATCGTTTCTCTTATGTGTTGAATAATTTTACGCTCTACTAAATCACTAGCAATTTCAATAGCAGTTTTTATTTCTTTTGCTTTAGAACTACCATGAGCAATCATGAATACCCCATTAACTCCTAAAAGTGGAGCACCACCATTTTCTGTGTGATCCAAACGTTTTGCCATCTTTTTCAAGGCTGGCTTTACAAGCATAGCTCCTATCTTGGCAAAAATACTTCCTGCCATAATGCTATCCTTTACTAATTGCGTAAGACCTGTTACTAACCCTTCCGCAAATTTAAGTACCACATTGCCTACGAAGCCATCACATACGACAACATCAACGGCACCTTTAGGAATATCGCGACCTTCAATATTTCCTTTAAAATTGATAGTCTTCATACCCTCCAAAATCGGATACGTCGCCAATACGACATCGTTCCCCTTTGTGGCCTCTTCACCAATATTTAACAATCCCACAGTAGGATTTTCTTTTCCTAATAAAAGCTTAGCGTATTCAGACCCCATTAAAGCACCTTGTACAAGATGTTTAGGTTTACTATTAGAATTTGCACCAGAGTCTAACATAACTGTTATACCACTTACCGTTGGCATTGGAGTTGCAATGACAGGGCGATCAATGCCTTTAATGCGACCGAGCCCAAACAAAGCCGCTGCAACAGCAGCTCCCGTACTACCTGGAGCAATTACAGCATCACAACGATTATCACGAACCAACGAAGTAGCGACCACAACAGATGCATCTTTTTTCTTGCGCAATGCTTGACCTGGATGTTCATCCATGCCGATTACCTGGCTAGCATGATGTACAGAAATACGTGGATTCTTAGCTTCATTATTAGCTTCTAATATATCAAAAATTTGCTGCTCATCGCCGACGAGCACCACTTCAATGTGTTGATTTGCTCGTACGGCTTCAATGGATCCAAGTACAGTCTCCATTGGAGCAAAGTCGCCACCCATGGCGTCTATTGCAATTTTCATAATTTACACCCTATTCTCTACGGATTCCATAATAAATTTTGCGCGAAACACTTCTTTTATTTTATCTCTTATTATAACCCAAATAAAGAACTTATTACCTCGGCGACGAACAATTTCTGCTTTCGCTACCAAATTAGTACCAGATCCTACCGGGTTCTTATATTTTATATTTCCAACTTCCGCAGAGCAAACAGTCGTCCCCATAACCACTTTTGCAAGGGAATTTGCTTGAGCATATAAATACTGCGGTTCTACATATCCGAATTGATCTTCCATATCAGCCGTAGTACGCAACATAGATAATGCTTGGTGCCCCTCGGTGACATCAATCAATTCGCCAACCACTTCATATGATACATGTTCTGCCATTTCATGTGATTGACCTGTAGCCATAACACGAATGCGTTCACGCAATTCAGGAATACCCAATTCTAGTCGATCGAGACGAATTGTTGGCACACTTACACCAAAGTGTGTTGCCAATTCTTCATCAGTAAGAAATGGCGTAATATTCAGTTTTTCTTGTAACTGCTTCTGGCGCTCTTGCTTCTTTAACCGACTCATGGGACCACCTTTTATGACCTAGTATTAATATTACATCCTAAGTATATACAATAATTCCCTTATTGGCAAGACTTTTCATACATATAGTAAGAAATTTTCATAGCATATACAAAATATAGTTGTTTTTTTATATTTTAGTATTTTTGTTTATAAAAAATAAAAATGTGTCACTATCTTATAGAATAATCTTACTATAAAATAATGACACTTGCTATTCATAACAAAACATATAAAAATATGAGTGTATATTTTGAAAGCATATAAAAAAGACGCCTACAAAGTAGGCGTCTCTCTCTGCTCACATATTAAGCATTAGCTACTACTTGTTCACCTTTATAGTGACCACATGTAGGGCAAACACGATGAGGCATCTTAGGCTCGTGGCATTGTGGACATGCTACATAACCAGGAGCTTCTAATTTCCAATTAGCACGACGACGATCGCGACGGCATTTAGACAATCTACGTTTAGGTACTGCCATTATCTGCACCTCCTTAGTACAATCATTAGGATAATCTATCATCTTTCTCATCAAGCAAAGCACGTAACTCTGCAAATCGAGGATCCACCACAAAGGATTCACAAGAACAAGGTGAAACATTTAAATTTGCTCCGCAATGAACGCACAATCCTTTGCAATCATCCTGACATAACACTTGAGAGGGCTCATTGATGATTAATGTATCCCTAATTAGTTCAGTTAAGTCAATTTCTTCTCCATCAAAAGAATTCACATCATCTGCAGCATCTCGACAATCACTAAAGATTTCCTCAAAGAAATCTTTTCGATAATGTTCTGTTGTATTTAAACAACGGGAACAATCATAATCGCCTTTAGACTGAATCGAACCTTGAACGATGTAATTTTGACCATCAAACCAAAACTCACCACTAATGGTTATATCATGACGGCTCCAAGGAAAAGCAGTTACGTCACCAAGCTCAGAGGCTGATATCGTATAGCTATAAGGAAATTTCTTTCCTATATGTTCTTTTGCTTGCTCTACTTGCAGTTTCATAATCTTACCTCGACTCATAATATTATAAACATGACATGGTGCTTTGTCAAATAAAAAAGACTATCTCAAGTGGACTCAAGATAGCCTTTTGGTAAGTCAATTACATTTTTTCGAATTGGTCTTTACCAACACCGCAAATTGGGCAAACATAATCAGCTGGTTGATCTTCGAATTTTACGCCTTCAACAGCTTCGTCATAAACCCAACCACATACTACGCATACATATTTTTCCATGTGTATTTCCTCCTTCACTTGAAAATTATTGTTTAATGTTTATCTTTAATTAATTCAGATACTCTATCTGTAATGTAGTATATCAAAGACATCGAAACTTTTCAATACTCATTTTCTTATTTTCTCATTTTTTATAATATTTAATAATCATAGATACTATGCGGTTTTCTACTACTTAACTCATTTGAAATATATTATCATTTAATTTTTTATCTTTAGACTACTGCTAAATATTTTATTTTAATCCAATAATTGGAAATTAATTTTGAAAGCATATTGTTTAAATAAAATAACTATAATAACCTTATCTAAGGTGTACATAATTACTATATTATACTATTATATAGAGAAGAGATTATGTAATTACATATAATCTCCAAATAATATTACGCTTAATCTCTTTAGTATATAAGTATATACTGATGAATATTCTTGACTTTATTAATACTCTAATTTTCTATAAGAAAATAAAATCATTCTTATATAAAATTCTCGCATAAAGGTATAATAAAGTTTCAGTAAATTTAATTGTTATCATAGGAGGCTTTATGAGAACAGCGTTAACACAACTTTTACAAATCGAATACCCTATCATCCAAGGTGCTATGGCTTGGGTATCTGAACACAAACTAGTTGCTGCCGTAGCTAATGCAGGTGCTACAGGTGTAATTGCTCTTGGTGGTCGTGATGCAGAATGGACGCGCAACGAGATTCGTGCCTGTAAAGACTTAACGGATAAGCCTTTCGGAGTCAATCTCATGTTAATGGCTCCCAATAAAGACGAATTAGTGGATATTATCATTGAAGAAAAGCCTGCATTTGTAACACTTGGAGCAGGCAATCCTGTACCATATATTAAACCATTGCAAGATGCAGGCATTAAAGTTATCCCTGTTGTCCCATCTCTAAAACTTGCTAAACGCATTGAAGAAGCTGGTGCTGATGCAATTATTATTGAGGGTATGGAAGCTGGTGGACATATTGGTAGCCAAACAACCATGTCCTTGATGGAAAATATTTTACCTGAGATTTCCATTCCTGTTGTTGTAGCAGGCGCTATCGTAGATGGTCGTGGTATTGCAGCAGCATTGTTGATGGGTGCTGAGGGTGTACAAATGGGTTCCCGTTTTTTGTTAGCTGAAGAATGCCAAGCCCACATAAATATGAAAGAAGCAATTATCAAAGCCACAGATACAGACTCTGTTGTAACGGGTCTCCTCTCTGGTCACGGTGGAGTACGTAGCTTGAAAAACGAATTCACTACACGTTACTTAGCTGCCGAAACAGATGGTGTTACTACCCCTGAAGAACGCACCAAAATGTCCCAAGGCACTAACAAACGTGCTGCTATCGATGGTGATGTTGTAAATGGTGCTGTACAAGTTGGACAAGGTTTAAACCGACTTACTACTATTGAACCTGCTCACACTATAGTACAAACAGTAATGAATGAAGCTATCATGTCTATTCGTAAAGCACAACGTCTTATTGAAATCGTATAGTTAATAAATTAGGAGTTCCTTATGTTACCATTTCACGGAAAATACCCCAAATTAGATCCCAAAAGTTGTGTTATGCCTGGTGCAGAACTTGCAGGTGATGTTGAACTAAAAGAATATGCTTCCATTTGGCAAAACTGTGCACTTCGCGGTGATGTAAATAAAATTGTAGTAGGTCGCTATTCTAATGTACAGGATAACTCTGTATTACACGTTGATGACGACAGGGCTTGCATTCTTGGAGATTATGTAACAATTGGCCATGGTGCAATAGTACACGCTAGTACTATCGAAGATAATGTATTAGTTGGAATGGGCGCTATTGTATTAAGCGGTTGTCATATTGGCTCTGGCTCTATTATTGCTGCTGGTGCAGTCATAAAGGAGAACACTGTAATCCCACCTAATTCTTTAGTTGTTGGAATCCCAGCTCGCATAGCTCGTACAGATGAAACGCAAATCGAACGTATTCACAATCAAGCACTAAAATATAAACACTTGTGGACTGTAGAATATGGCATGCTTCCTGATGCGGGTGGCGAGGAATACGATAAGAACGCAAAAATCGTATAATTACATATACATTAAAAGCGGATAGTTGATTAATTCAACTATCCGCTTCTTTTCTATATATTATATTTACTTTTATTAACTATTATTTATTGCTACTTAGCGCTATTTAATTTTGATTGAATGATTTGCTCTACCATAAGAGCTGTCCCCATTGTTAAAGCTATAGGAAACAACATCTCTACAGAGAAACGAGATAATTCAAGCATAAATACACAAGATGTCATAGGCATTTTTTGTGCAAGTCCTAAGAATACTACGGCCCCTACAAAAGCAGACATTCCCAAAGATACTGGCGCTATAGCAATAGCCCATACGGTACCAAATACGATCCCCAAAGTACTACCTAACATCATAGATGGTGTAATACGACCACCATATGCACCAGCGGCCAAAGCAAGTAAAACAGCTACCCATTTGGATCCAAATAAACCCAATGCATATGTCCATGTGATATCGTTCGTAAAAGTCAACTCATTGCCTGCTTTACCATTTCCAAGAATTTCAGGAAAATACATAGCTAAAACACCAATTAGTGTAAATGCTACGATAGAAATGGGAATCATTACAGGACTACTACGATGAATGGCGGGTAGCTTACTTTGTGTAATATTAAATAAAACAACACCAATTGCAATAATAGCGCCTAAAACGATAGAAAACTCTACATAATGACTCCCCAAACTGGGTTGTGCCATTGTATATTGTATAACATCTCCTACACCAGCTTGTCGCGTCACAAATGTAGCCAAACCACAACATAAGAGGGCTGCACTCATAGCCCGTATATTCCAAGTAAGAAGCAAAGTTTCTAATGTAAAAATTGCCGCAGATAATGGTGAATTATAAACTGCAGCTAAACCAGCGCCTGCAGCACATGCAATTAATAATTGACGATCTTCTTGTTTTATATCAAAATGTTTAACTAAAAAGGTAGTAATACCTGCGCTAGCCTCACGTGGTGCAACTTCTCGACCTAATGGAGAACCAATACCTACCGTAATTATTTGCAGTGTTGCATGTAAAACAGTAGTAATTGGATTCATATCCATTTTACCAGAAACTGCTGTTTTTATATCTACAACGCCTTTACCATATCTGTGAATCAAAACCCAACCTACGCCACCTATCACGCCACAGACGATTAAGGGTATTAATCGTTCTATCGGTGATACTCGGGCCACAGCTGCACCAAAGCTCAGATGATCAGCAGAAGAGTAATTATATACGAAATGTTGGATTCCATGTAATAAATGCGTATAGGAAGCCCCTACTAGCCCCGCTATAAAGCCAACTATAATAATGAGTCCTATAAATCGTTTATCATATATCATATTTACTCCATCGCTAATACAATTTCCCCAGCCGCTAATGTCTTTTTAACATCAATGATACGCTGATTTGAGGAACCTCTGAAGCGCAAAGCAGGGTCCTTAAGTTCATCTACAAAGCGGCCATCTACGAGAATATCGATTTCTTGTAATAAAGCACTTCGCAACTCATCTTCTAAGATATCATCTATTTCATAGCCGGAATAAGCCCAAATCTTCTTTTCTGGCGCCGCTGCTCGAACAGCTCTCACCACCGGTAATAAGCCTTGTACATTTTGAAATGGCTCCCCACCTAATAATGTTAAACCTGAACATGTAGGATTCTTCACATAGGAAACCACTAAATCTGTCTCAGCTTGCGTCCATACCTTACCAGCATTAAAATCTTGGTATTCTTCGTTAAAACAATTATAACAACAATGTGTACAACCTGTTACAAATATAGATGTACGAATCCCTTCTCCATTGGCAATATCGTATTGTCTTATTTGCCCATATCTCATCATAACCTCCATAGTAGTGCCTATCAACTTTGATCAACACTATATAGATATATTTCAATTTCTCATATATACAGTAAAAGCTGTGCCTTAGGCACAGCTTTTACCATTTAAAACTATCGTATTTAGAACTAAAATCATATCTATTAAAATATCCACATCATTAGATGTCTATGATAATTATATTAATCTATATAACAGTTTATCTTAATATGCTTAATATACAGGATAATTATTAAAACTATACCTCTAATAATCTTAAATGTGCATTACACGATCTTTAATTTCCTTTGTGCGCCCTTCATTCCAGAAGTTTTCACCAAGGTATCCACAAGTACGACGGATAACAGTTAATTTATCGCGGTTTGTATTGTGGCAACGAGGGCATTCCCACTCGTTATGTTCGTTTACCTTGATTTCGCCATCAAAACCACATTCGTGACAGTAGTCAGACTTGGTATTGAATTCAGCGTAAGAAATATGATCATAAATATATTGAATCATAGTCAAAACAGCTGGAATATTATTAGTCATATTAGGAATTTCCGCATAGGAAATACAGCCACCTGTAGATTTCTTTTGGAACTCAGATTCAAAAGAGAACTTATCAAATACATTAATCTCTTCTCGTACGCTTACATGATAACTATTAGTATAATAACCTTTATCCGTAATATCCTCAATAATACCAAAACGAGCGCGATCCAAAGAAGAGAATCGATGGGTTAAACTTTCAGCAGGTGTACCATATAATGCGAACCCCATGTTATGTTTAGCTCGCCATTCATCAACAGCTGCATTTAAGCGATCCATAATCTTCATCGCAAAAACGCGACCTTTCTCGCCTGTATTCGATTCACCGGTAATTAAGCGAGTTGCTTCATAAATACCAATATATCCCAAGGAAATAGTCGCATAACCGCCAGTCAAGAATTTGGCAATTTTCTCGCCTTTTTTAAGTCTTGCAATAGCACCGTGTTGCCAATGGATTGGTGACACATCACTCACTACATCCTTAAGTAATTCATAACGAAGCATTAGTGCTTTTTCTGCCAACTCAAGTCGTTTATCTAAAATTTCAAAATATCGTTCTTCACTACCGCGGGCTAGAATGCCAATTTGAGGTAAGTTTAAACTTACTACACCAATGTTAAAACGTCCATCAAACTTGTATTCACCATTTTCATCCTTCCAAGGAGATAAGAAGGATCGACAGCCCATAGGACTAAAGACATTACCTGAGTAGTTTTCCTTCATTTTTTTTGCAGAAATATAGTCAGGGTACATGCGCTTAGCCGTACATTGTGCTGCCAATTCAGTTAAGTAATAGTATGGACTATCTGGTGTTACATTATGCTCATCAAGAACATAAATCAACTTAGGAAAGGCTGGTGTAATATATACATCGGCTTCGTTTTTTACACCTTTAATACGTTGGCGCAAAATTTCTTCTGTAATAAGAGCCGCTTCCTTCGCGTATTCATAGTCTGGTTGGAAATACATAAATAATGTAACAAATGGAGATTGACCATTTGTAGTCATCAATGTATTAATTTGGTATTGAATAGTTTGAATACCATCTTTAACCTCTTTACGCGTACGTTTCCACGCAATTTCACGAGCCTTTTCCATATTAGGCTCCATGCCGTAAATCTCAACTTGCTCTTCAATAACATTATTGAGGATTTTTTCATAAGATTTACGTACGAATGGCGCCAAAATACGATCAATACCATTAATACTTTGACCACCATATTGACCAGATGCTACTTGTGCAATAATTTGTGTTGTTACAGTACAAGCAACTTGGAAAGACTTAGGTGTGTCGATTTTCTTACCATTGATTACTGTGCCATTTGTAAGCATGTCTTCCAAATTAATCAAGCAACAGTTAAACATAGGTTGAATAATATAATCCATATCATGGAAGTGGATGGCTCCACTATCATGAGCTTCTAAAATATCGGTAGGAATCAATTTACGACGAGCAATATCTTTAGATACTTCACCAGCAATTAAATCCCGTTGGGTAGATACAATAGCAGCATCCTTATTAGAGTTTTCATCAAGAACACTGATATTACTACGATCTAATAAACCAATTACATCATCATCAGTTGTATTTTGACGACGTTTAAAAGCTTGAACAGCTTTGTAACCTTCATAGGCACGTGCCGTTGCAGGATTATGATACTCAATCAACTTATAATACACTTGATCTTCAATAGCATAAATTGTCATATCTTTTTGAAGCTTAGTAGCATATTCCTCAATTTCATTTGCAATACGCTGTGCCAAGCCCTCTTCGTACAACCCTGTACTACTATGTTCAGCTTTTTCAATAGCCAAAGCAATCTTGTTTTTGTCGAATGGTACCTTCGTGCCATCACGCTTAATGACCTGCAACATATTGGCAACCTCCCCATCTCGTTACTGCCAAAATATATGTTAAGACGTATAAAAAGTATGGCAAATCACACTTTTTATAAATTTATATGTAAAAATGTGAAGAATTATTAGAAAAACCCTCTATTTTTACTGCCTTCTCAGTATACTATATATGGTGGTTGTTTTCAACCCCAAATACAACATAAAGTAAAAATAGGCTCTCCTCTCTATGCCAATATGACATGGATAAAAGAACCTATTATGACATGGATAAAAGAACCTATATAAATTATAATGCAAAGCCAAATAGACGAGTCAAGAAATTACCCTTTTTCCCTACCCAACTAGATGGGACAGAGGGATAAAATGTGCGATTAGCTAAGAGATCGCGTTCATTAAGATGGATATTTGGTAACAAATCTTTTTTATACGTATTGTCTAATTTAGAAATTGCTTCCACATAACCTTGGTACGCCTCGACATCACAGCCATTGCTGTAACCAGTGCCAAAGAAATGAATTAAACCATTGCGATATAATTCAATAGCCCTATCATAGTTAGCGTTACCATGATTAAAAGATGCCATATTACATTGAATCAAAATACCTTTATCAACCCATTCTAATAATTGTTCAGGTTTAGTAAATAATTGTCCATAAGTTTCTACTTCACTAATAATAGGTACAATACCCATATCTAGTAGACTTAACAACCATGCATTAATATGATGCACTTTGCTATTTTGTGGAAGAGCAACTAATATAAAATGGCTATCTCCCAACGTATATTGATTGCGATGAAAGACTATATATTCAACCATTTCATCACAAAGCATTACGCGAGCTCCACTGTGAATAGTTACATCTACTAGCTGTTCCTTAATCGCAACTTTTACTTCATTAACTAAAGATTTCATAGCATTCCATGCATTCAGATCCATAGATACTGTAACATCTGGCGTACTAAAAATATCTGTAATACCTTGTTTAGACAAGGACTTAATCATTTTTACTGATTCTGCCATTGTTTGAGGCCCTTGTGGACCTAACACAGCTGGCAAAATACAACCATGTAAATCAACCACGCGACTCATAATCTTTCCCTTCTACTTTCGATTCTCTTTTCAAAAATCGACCTCTTATATAAAGTTCATGTTATTCTCACTTAACTTTAGAATTCATTTTACATTCACGATTATAACAAGGGACTAGTCGCTTGTATAGTGGTTTTTCTATAAAAATAAATAAATTATTATATGCTCATTTAATACAATTTTTATATATTCATTTATCTTTCATAAAATATGACTCATAATCTCTATGATTATGAGTCATATTTTACGCATCATTATATTAATATTTTTTTAATTTTTAAATATACTTTTATCTTTTATCATGACTAATATAATAAGCTAATTTTACTACCGATATACCAATGATTATACCAATTGTATCAATCAATACATCAGAAAGTTGAGAGCTACGACCTAGTGAAAATAATTGTATAAATTCATCAAAACTAGCTATTGCTACGCCTACTCCTATAGTTTTTGCTACTGTACCATATTCAATATAGCGACGTAGAATTGCATATAAAACACCGCCAAGAATTGTAAATTCTGTGAGATGGGCTAGCTTTCTAACAATCCTATTTAAGGCCCATATATTTCCATGAAAGCCTAATTTATAAGCTACAGGGGCAAACCACTCCGCAAACATAAGACTAAATCCATCAGAGGATCCTCCATTTTGCAGGGAATTATCCCATATAAAAAACACAATTAGACCTAACACAATATATAGGATCCAACGTTTCATACTACTCTCCTAAACGCCACAATACATATAGCTGCATCAATCTCTATCAAAAATATCTCGTGTATAAACTTTATCTTTTACACCTTCTAAGCTACTATCCCAGCGATTAGCTACAATAACATCACTGACACGCTTAAAGTCTTCAAAATTACGAATAACTGGCGAATTAAAGAAATCTTCTGCATCTAGTGTAGGTTCATATACTACCACAGCAATCCCCTTCGCCTTAATACGTTTCATAACACCTTGAATGGCTGATGCTCTAAAATTATCAGAGTTCATTTTCATGGTCAACCGATAGATACCAACAATTTTCGGATTTTTAGCAATAATAGTATCTGCCACATGATCTTTACGTGTTCTATTCGCATCGACAATGGCAGAAATCAAGTTTTGTGGTACATCATTATAGTTGGCTAATAATTGTTTTGTATCTTTTGGCAAGCAATAACCACCATAGCCAAAGGAAGGGTTATTATAAAAATCTCCAATACGAGGATCTAAACAAACCCCCTTGATGATTTGACTTGTGCTAAGGCCACGTACTTCAGCATAGGAGTCTAACTCATTAAAATACGCTACACGTAATGCTAAATACGTATTAGCAAACAATTTAATTGCTTCCGCTTCCGTAGAATCAGTATATAATTGTGGAATATTTTCTTTAATAGCACCGTCTGCTAATAATTGGCCAAAACGACGTGCTCTGTCAGAATCCTCGCCCACAACAATACGGGATGGATGTAAATTATCGTATAAGGCTTTACCTTCACGCAAGAATTCTGGCGAGAAAATTAAATTCTCCGTATTAAATTCTTTGCGCATTTGTACCGTATAGCCTACCGGTACAGTTGATTTAATAATCATTACTGCATCAGGATTAATCTCTAGCACAGTTTTAATAACTTGTTCAACAGAAGATGTATCGAAAAAGTTTTTTTGAGGATCATAATTTGTAGGTGTCGAAATGATAACATAATCTGCACCTTTAAAAGCTTCTACTGGGTCAAGTGTAGCTTTGAAGTTTAACTCCTTAGTAGCTAAATACTCTTGCAATTCAGCATCTACAATAGGTGTCTCTTTGCGATTTAACATATCTACTTTTTCTGGGATGATATCGAGGGCTACTACTTCATTATGCTGAGCTAACAACACACCATTGGAAAGGCCTACATAGCCTGTACCAGCAATTGCAATTTTCATTTATTTGCCCTCCATCATATAGAAATCTTTATACCATATGGCAAAACGCTTTAACCCTTCTCGTAAGGTTGTATTAGGTTTAAAGCCAAAATCTGCTTCTAACGCACTTGTATCAGCATATGTAACAGGCACATCCCCTGGTTGCATAGGTACTAATTCTTTATGCTCCTCAAAAATATAATCTTCTGACAATACGCCAGCAGAAACCAATTCCTCTGAAAGAATGCGCACAAAATCAAGTAAATTTTCTGGGTTGCTATTGCCGATATTATAAATAGCGTACGGTGGAACCGGCAAGCCATCCGCACCATTGCGACGCTCTGGTGCAGTAGACATAACCTTAGAAACGCCTTCTACAATATCATCGATATAGGTGAAATCACGCTTACAATTGCCATAGTTAAAAATTTTAATTGTCCCACCATTACGTAATGTATTTGTAAAACCAAAGTATGCCATATCTGGACGCCCTGCAGGACCGTATACAGTGAAGAAACGAAGCCCTGTGCTAGGGATGTTATATAATTTAGCATACGAATAAGCCAATAACTCATTTGATTTTTTTGTAGCTGCATAAAGAGATACAGGATTATCTACTTTATCATCTGTAGAGTATGGGATTTGTTTATTTGCACCATATACAGAAGAAGATGATGCATACACTAAATGTTCTACACCTCTTTCACCATCGTCATAAGAGTGACGACAAGCCTCTAAAATATTATAGAACCCAATAATATTAGCCTCTATATAAGCATCAGGGTTAGTAATGGAATAACGAACCCCTGCTTGAGCTGCTAGATTTACTACAACTCGTGGTTTATATACATCAAAGATTTCATCAATAAAAGCCTTATCTGCAATATTCCCTTTTTTAAAAATCCATGTATTTTTATTGTCTTTGCTAATCTCGTCAATTTGTTGCAAACGATACTCTTTCAATGCTACATCGTAGTAATCATTAACAGAATCTATGCCGATTATTTGAGTTCCTTCTGCTTCAGATAAGAGAGACATAACTAAGTTAGCCCCTACAAATCCAGCGGCACCCGTTACAAGGATTACCGTGTTGTTTAAATCTACATTTTTTGAAAGCATATGTACTCCTTTCATAGTTCTGTTAATTATGTCGTTTTACTTTACTTAAGACTTTTTTATAGCCAGAAGCAATAATTATGCGCTCAGATGGAATGACGTATAAAATAGCCACATATAATACAACACATAAAAGCATACAGACGACGGTCCACCATACTGCATCATAGAGATGTAAAATACTATAGGCAATTAACCCAACTATAGATGCTGTAATGAGATATACACTGATATTAGATATTATGCGAAATGCACTCATATTGACAAATAAAGACAATAGCAACATAGCAGCTGCTAACATTTCCATTCTTACTAACGATCGAGCATATACAAATATACTGAAATCATATTGAACAAAAATATAAATGACTGGTGCTAAAACAATCAAATGCAATATTTGAGCCCAAAACGATAGATTTGGCATTCCTTTTGCACGGAATATTTCGGAAATCAAGTTAGCTGTTACAGTCATAATAGCCGAACTCAATGCCCAAGAACCTAATACAATACCCGCTAACTTCCATTGAGGACCTAGTAATATATGCACTACAAAGTCTTGGAATACAAATAATCCTACCCCTATAGGCACTAGAAATAAAGCCATATAGCGTTGGAATGTAAAGAATGTATTCGAAAAGGCCTGTTGATCATTCTGTACTCGGCTTAAGGCCGCGAATAATACTGGTGCCAATGATGCTGTTGCCATAGCCATGACGGTAGTAACAATAGCCATTGGCATCTTATATATACCCAAATAATAAGCATCTAAAAAACGGCTAATAATGAATGTATCCACCCAAGCAGTGAGCCATATAGAAAATGCTTCTGCTAATGACCATGCACTATAACTAAACATTTTCATAAAGACGCGACCACTAAAGAATAAATGAATTTGATTCCTTCGACTCTTTAATAAGGCCAACGCCGTAAATAGCTGAGCCCCTAATATACCAGCAATTAAAGACCAGTAATCGTAACCCATGAGCGCCATTGGTATAGATATCAATATAGGTGTAAGAATTGTTATGAGCCTAATATTTAGAAGAAACTTAAAATTAAAGTCTCTTCGATACAATGCCATTTGAACACTACTAAAGGCAGATAAAGGAATCATAGCCCCCATCACAGCTAAAGGTATACCTAAACCATCATTACCTACTAAGATGGCCAATTCATCACGACCTATTATGATAGCGCCCCATAAAAGTAAAGAAAATACTAGGTTGGCAATAAAGGCCACATCTGTGGCCTCTTGCTTCTCTTGGGCACTTTCAAACTCATGCTGAACGAGAAATTTTTGAAAACCCGCATCAGCAAGCATTTCTGCAAAAGATATAACCATCATAATCGTCGCCAATATGCCGAATGCGGTCGGTGCTAACATATGGGCTAATATTATATTTGTCAGTGGTGTAATAAGCTTTGCCAAAACCTCTGTAATAACAGACCATTTAGCAGCAGCTACGATTTTAGTATCCATTATTTCTTATTGATATTCTTAATGCCTCTCAAGAATAGTTCATGATGAGCTTCACATTCCAAATAATTTTGTATTGCTAAATAACTCGTTTTGCCCAAAATAAGTTCTACCAATTTTCGGCCCAATAAAGCATTAATAGCGCGTACAATAAATGATCTACCTAAAAACTCACGCAAATAACGTTTTACATGTGTATCAGCAAAGACCTTATAAGCTTGAGTCACAAAGTGAGGGTCTTTAATTTCTTCACTACGTTTTCTATAATCCTCTAATGTTTCTGTAGCTTCAACTTCTGTGGCTAATCGTGTACCATTATCGGTTCTACGAATAGGCAATTCAGACACCACAAAATCATCCTTAGTTACGTCTACAGTAACTAGTATTGAATCTTTAATAAACTCTTGATGGTTTACAAAAAAATCGGAATTAAAGATAAAGTTGCCTTGTCCATAAATGATAGTGCCTCCCTGGTAATCTTCACGAGACCCTACACAATGATTATGTTGACAGATAACGAGATTCGCTCCACTATCGATAAATTTACGGCAATATCTTTGTAGCATAGGAGATGGATAGCGATAGAATTCCTTGCCGCCGTGATATAGAACGATGACGTAGTCGCATTGTGCCTTTAAAACTTTCACTTCGTCAAAGCTTTCTAGCACATCAAAAGGATTAGCCCCCATTGTATGACAAGTAGCCATAGTAAACTCGTTCTCTGTACAAAGATAGAATCCAATACGTATATCATCTTTTTCAAAGATAAATGGCTTCTTAGCCTCTTTCAAATTAGCTCCAGCTCCAGCATGAGCAATCTTATGCTGCTTCAACAAATTTAATGTTGTCGTCAACCCTTCCACCCCTTGATCTAAAGAGTGGTTATTAGCCAGTGTTAAAAATAACGGCTCTAACGCCTTATATCCATTAATTGTTTTTGTAGGCGCAATTAAATTATTACCAAATTTTACGATGGGTGTCTCTATATCAGTAAGAGGAACCTCTAAATTGAAAACATTTAAATCCGATTGCTTCAAAATTTCATAAAGCTCTTTTCCTACAAAAGCTTCTCCATTACCGTTTTCAAATAATGTTTTATTAATATCCGTAGGAACTAAATCAGCCCCGATGTACATTCTCAAGATGTAACCACTCTCCTAATTCATAATCCTTTGACATAGGACGAAATCTTTCAAATCCAGCACCAGGAAAAAATGTTAATTCTCCAATAAATAGATGCCCTTTAGTTTCATAAAAATCAACACGCAAAAATGGACACCCTTTGCTAAGCTCCATCGCAACCTGTTTCATTTCACCATATGCGTCTGGCTTTGGAAACTCTGTAGGTAACGGTGGATAATGTCCAAAATGAATTCCCATAGGATTCCAATCGATATCATAGAAGTTCATACGCGTTCCTGTTTTAGAAAAACGATTAGAACATACTACTGTTAACTTTGGTTCACCATGAAAGCAATACATCTTATAATCTAATATGTCATTGCTACCTAATTCCGACAAATATTCCTCTCCGATAATACGTCGAGGAACATTCTTATAAGGCCACTCTCTAGCAATACGTGAATAATCCCGTTTTAAGAATGTTCTTAATTTAGCTTTTGCTGCTTCCCAATCAAGTGTTGATTTATCTTTACAAATAACGATGCCTCCACTATCATGTGTACATTTCAAAACGAATTGATTAGGCAACCTATCAAGGTCAATATCATCTACAGAGTTCCATACGGAAATCGTAGGTATTATATACTGATTACCTACACGTTGAGCAATAAGATGTTTAGCTTCATGTTTATCAACCATCACTGTTTGTATTGGGTCTCTAAAATTAACCTTAAGCCATTGTAACTTTTCGCTGAAAGTTTTTGGATTTTCTAGATCTAAAGGGTATCCCATATACTTAGGAAATACCTTCTTCAAAAAGTCTTCATCAGACAAAGAGTCATAATAACCCGATTTAATTAATACCCTCGTACGATAGTAAGGTTTTGTTAGAAAGGACATGCCAACATTACACAATTTTCTGAACTTCATGTTTTCGTCCTTTCCGAAGCAGTTGCACCTCTAAATAAAACAACATCATATAAAAATAAGTACTTTTACTTTCATAAGAAACCATCCCCATATCCATAACAATCTGTGAAAGAAATAGAATAAGTACCATTATATATTCATTACTATGGATATCACGATAGCGAATTAAATTATAAGCTACATAGAGATACATTGAATAATAGGCTAGTAAACCAATGACACCCGTGCCAGCTAATAACTCAATATAATTGTTATGCAAGTAATAATTATCTTTGCCATATACGAAAAAAGTATATACAGATGGATTATTGATACCTACACCAGTTATGGGAGATTGATAAAATAAGTCCCATCCAATATCTACCAAAGCGAACCGAATAATAGTGGATGAGTCCCCCCCTGTGCCTGTAAAGGCTTCTACCATGTTAGACATTCGGTCTAATACTTCAGAGAACATCGGCAATTGCAATACCGCAATACCTATAATGGTAAGACCTAATAAGGAACCAATAACTTTTACAATAGAATTGACCGCATTAGTACTACGAAAACTTTTAAAAATAAAGAGTAATACTGTACCAACACCGACAAAGACTAAGGCCTTACGACTACCTGTAGCCGCTAAAATACCAAGTGTTGGTAATGCAATAATATGCCACCAACGAGGACGGTCATATAGCATATAATACAAGGTCATAACAATAGCATTGGCCCCCAATAACCCTACCGTATTCGCATTCAATGCATCATTAGCAATACGTGCTGAGGATGATAAAACAGTAATAAAATAATCTAAACCGTAGAAATAAACAGTATAGAAACAAACTATATAGCCTGTCCACATGCCAATCTTTAATAATGTATCCACCGATTTCTTATCTTGATAACACATATATAAAATGATGAGCATAAAGAATATCTTGACCATATCAAAACTTCGGCTCATAGCTACGGAAACATCTGTCGCATTAATCGCACTTAGATAACAAGCACCAATAAAAAGTAACATATAAGCATGCATCCAATTAAGCCGTAGTTTAATAACACCTTGCTCTCTTATTAGATAAAAAATAATGAGCCCAAATAAGCATACAAATAATACATACGCACCATAGTTCGCTTCGCCAAGGGCAAAGGAAATGGTCAACGACAACACTAAAAAGATTAGAGTTATGAACCATATCATGCGATCAGCAAGAGCCGTAATATTTAACTTCAATGGTTCTCCTCCTTACAACTCATAAAACTTCTAACCAACGTTTTGCGATTTTCCATAATGGAAATTCATCGCGTACTTTGATGGCATTCTGTGAAAGTTTAGCCGCTAGTGCAGGATCTTTTAATATACTGCGCATAGCTTCATACATAGCCTGCGTATCACCTACAGGCACAAGGATACCATTCTCTCCACTTTTAATTATCATACGAGCACCGCCTACAGGACAGTCTGTAACTACTGCCGGCAGACCCATGCCCAATGCTTCCAACATAGAATTTGAAATGCCTTCAAAATCAGAAGATGATACAAACATGGAACAAGGGGCTACCTTTTCTAAAATATTACTAGCAAATCCAGGCAATAAAACGCGATTCTCTAAATTAAGAGACTTAATTTGAGCTCGTAGTTCATCCTCTAATACACCTTGACCATAAATGACAAGTTTATATTCTGGAAACTCATCTGCCAACATACTGAAGGCATTAATCATCATAGGCAAATTCTTTTGCGGATGCAAACGACAAGCTGTAACGATTGTCTTTTCTCGTTCCCCTTCTATGGGTGACGGCAATTTACCATTAATAGGATTGGGGATAATAACACCGCGATTTTGGACAGATTTTGGAAAATAAGAACGAGCATCTTCCGTTTGAAATACTAGTGCATCTGCAAATCGAAAAGCAAAATTGCGCAACGCTTGTTGATGCCACCCAATAGGTACCATACGCGGGTTATTGCGTTCAGAAAAAACAATGCGATTTTTTATAAACCAAGAACTAATCGATAAGATAAAACTCGATGCAGACAAAAAAGATAAGCATGTCGCATTTGGCCTAGTCTTTAAGACTTTGATTAGTTCTTTTATTTCTTGCATAAAGCGAATGACTTTATTAGAGCTTGTAGTATGAATTTCGATTTGTTCAATACCTTCCTCTAACGCATATTCATTACCATATCGATTAGGGCTTGTTTGGATAACTGTAATATGATGACCATCATGTACCCACTGACGAGCCAACTCTGTTAAGATTCGTTCAGCCCCATCGTTACCAAGGGAGATGGTGACAATTATTATTTCCTTTTTCATAAGCCTTCCTCTTGGATATATTCTGCCAGTCTTACATAGGCTTGTGCCATTGATACCTTAGGTTGCCAACCTAGGGATTTTAACTTCTTAGAACTTAAGAACATATGCACTGTCGGTGCATAGCCAAGCCCTTGCACATCGTTTGGAATATCAAAGATGACTTCACTCTTATCATTGCTAACATGAGTTGCCACTAAATGAGCAATGCTTGCAATAGAACGCGTCTCCTCATCATGACAAACATTATATGCTTCACCAGGTACCCCTGCTTTTAAAAGAGTTAAAAGCCCAGTTAAGGCATCAGTAATATAGCAATAATTCGACATAGAATCGCCTTTTGTATGAAGTATAATGGCTTCTTTTTTAATAGCACTCTTAGTGAACTGCATAAAAACGCGATTATCAGCTACTGGAACACCTGGCCCAAATGTTTGAGCTAGTCTAGCTATTACAACAGGAACGCCATACTCCACAGCATAGGACTTGCAATAACATTCACAAAGCCTCTTGCTTTCGGAGTAGGAGCTACGAACATTTAGGTGATCCAAATAGCCTATTCTTTCCTCTGTCATAACTTGGCCAGATTCATAAGGTACCCCATATTGCTCCATACTGGATAAGTAAACTAGTTTCTTTACCTTTTGACGGCGACCTAACTCAAGCATGGCCTCCGTACCATAAATAGAGGTACGGATAGTTTCTACAGGATGTTCTACAAAAAACTTAGACTGTGTTGGTGCGGCTCCATGCAAAATATAATCACATGGCACATCAATAGATTCTAATGAACCATCCACTAGAACTAACGACTTATTATCTAAATACTCACCAAGAATGGTTTTTGCCTTTTCATGGCTTCGCACATGACCAATCACTCTTAAATCCAGGTCATGGACCTCATTGGCAAGTATAAGTAATTTTATAAACATCGATCCAATAAGCCCCGTTGCACCTGTTATAAGAATGCGTTGATGACGGAGGAAATGAAAGTAATCTTTTTCATGTACTAAAGCCGTTAACTCGCGTTGAATAACGGAATTACTCATCTTTTAATCCTCCTAGCTCACGATTTTTAATAATCCCTGTGAACATATAATAATCAGATGGAGTTGTAATTTTTATATTTTCAGTTTCCCCTAACACAGGGTATAAAGTATAACCATAGTGCATCATCATCGATGCGGAATCAATAAAGTCATGAATACCCTCATCTTTTGCACGATTATGAACTGATATAATATCATCTAATCTAAAACTCTGTGGAGCTTTAGCCATAAGACATTCATTGCGATTTAAAATGTGCTTAATAGAACCATTTTGGGTAACCATAACCGTTTCGATAGCTGGAGTAACAGTAATGGCAGAACCCTTTGATTCTACAGATTCAATGTTTCTCTCTATAGTAGAATTATCTACAAGTGGACGAACCCCATCATGAATCAATACAGTCACCGCGTCATCAGGAAATAAACGCTTAGCCTCTACTAACCCATTATATTGGGATTCCAAAGCACTTTCACCACCAGGCACAATGGATAATACCTTATGTAACCCCGCCTTTTCTATGAGTTGCTTTGTATGATCAATCCATTCTGCTTTACAGGCAAGAACAATCCCATCAATAGTCTCCGTTTGTTCAAATACATCTAAGGTTTGAATCAAAATCGGTCTACCGTTCCATTCTAAAAATTGTTTTGGCGTCTTACTGTTTTTCATACGAGCACCTACGCCACCCGCAAAGATTACTGCTATTCGTTTCATAGGCCCTCCTTATGGTTGAGCTTCTTTCTTAGCATAATGTATGCCTTTATACTCCTTGTAAGGTGTGTGTAAATCAGCAAATACTGCATCATGTTTTGCTACACGTTGCTCTACAGGTGGTAATTGCATATAGTCGCCCCAAATGAGATGCAAATATCTCTCATACCCTTTCATAACAGGTATTTGATGACCTTCAAAGTCTTTATATACAACAGAAGCAAAGTCCTCTCTAGGATGACGTAGCTTCATACCTTTTAAGCTACCGATTAACTCCGTACACTCATCACTCGTATCAAAGTCGTATTGAGTCATTCTCTTTTCTGCAAATCGCCAAATATGATAGCGTATAGATTGACTGGAAAAAATCTTATAAATATAACCAGCTAAAGCACGATATGTAGGCCCTTTATTATCTGGTAAACGCTGTGCATTAAAGAGTGCAAAAGTCATGGCCCACATCAACTGCAATGCACGACTAATTTTGCCGGGTGCACAGCCATCGATAGGCATAATTTCAAGTGCCAAACCATGACAAACATCTTCATGCATACTATGACGATTGATAAAGGTCGTATGATTATCTCTAATAGATGCTCCTGCATCATGATAGATGTGATTGCGATCGGTACGACAATACGTAAATCGTTCAGTATCAGCATATTTTGGCCATAATTCAGCTAACTTTTCATAATCTGGACGAGGCATGAAAAGATCTAAATCATCATCCCAAGGGATAAAGCCGTTATGACGTATAGCCCCAATGAGACCACCGCCACAAAGATAAAAGCGCAAATTATGTGTATCACAGAACTCTTTAAAGTACAGTAATATATTCAGCTCTTTTTCTTGTATTTCCTTTGTCATAGATGTACTCATAGGGACCTCTTTCAACGTAATACAGCTAATACTGTATCAATCATCGTTTTTATATCTTGTAAAAAAGAAAACTCCTTAATACTCCTTAAATTCCAAGCCATCTTACCCGGTAAAACCTCATTTATATAGACTTCATCAACATTCTGAGCATTTTGTAAAAGTTGATCTTCATCTTTATAAGTAATACTGGCAACACTGGTAACACCAGCGGGTAATAATAAGGTAGCTTTCATTTCATCTGTATAAGCGGCCACATAACGTGGAACCTCAGGTCTTGTACCGACAAAGCTCATATCTCCTAAAAGGATATTAATAAGCTGAGGCAATTCATCGAGACGACAGTTGCGAAGCATATTGCCTACCTTCGTAACACGCATATCATTTTGTGATGTCACTTGTGCACCTAAAGATTCCGCATTCTTTACCATAGTACGGAACTTATAGATGCCAAAGGTACGACCGTACTGTGTCACTCGAGTTTGACGAAAAAAAACCTCTCCCTCACTATCTCGTTTAATCATGATGGCTAGTATCAAGAATATAGGACTTAATGTAATAAGCATTCCCGCTGCCATTACGCGGTCAAAAATGCTTTTACAAAGAAGGCTTGTACGTCTTTGATTTAATATTTCAAAATAAGGACGAACCGCTTCACACTGTAGCGCTTGTGGTAGATCATAAAAGTTCTTTACTAGCATTCGGTAATAATCCTTTTAAACTGCTCAATGATATATTGCACTTCTTCATCTGTAAGGAGCGTATGAAGTGGCAATGTAATTTCATTCTTAAATTGGTCATAAGCATTTGGATAGTCATCGATTGTAAAGCCTAAGTTTTTGTAAGCCGTATGCATTGGAATTGGCTTATAGTGAACATTCGTTGCAATGCCAGCCTCAGCCATAGCTTCTATAACCTTATTGCGATATTCCGCATCACGGCCATCTAAACGGACTAAATACAAGTGACCACTACTCTCATGCTCATCTGTATAATGGTTCAACAATGTAACAGGTAAATCCTTAAATGCTGTATCATAAGCTTCGATAATTTCTTTACGACGTGCCAAAAGTTTTGGGTATCTTTCAAATTGAGCTAGCCCAATAGCCGCCATGATATCCGTCATATTACATTTATAATAGGTACCTTTAATATCATATTCCCAAGCACCTGCTTTTGATTTTGCAAGAGCATCCTTATCTTGACCATGCAAAGATAGCAATTGGAATTGCTTTTAAATAGTTTCATCATCAATACCATCTATATGACGCCATGTAGCACAACCACCTTCAGCAGTAGTAAAGTTTTTTACTGCATGAAAGGAAAAACTACTAAAATCTGCAACATTACCTGTTGATACTCCTTTATAAGATGCACCAAAGGAATGAGCACAATCAGCCACAATAGGGATATGACCTAATGCTTTTTGAATATCATTAGATGGTGTGAAGAGAGATTTCTTTTCCTCTACAATGGAACGCAAGCGATCATAATCACAAGGCACCCCCGCAATATCTACAGGGATGATTGCTTTTGTTTTTGGTGTAATAACGCGAGCGACTGCATCGTAATCCATTTCATAAGCATCTTTCTGTGTATCAACGAGTACTAAGGTAGCACCTACATGAACTACAGGACTCGCACTAGCTGTATAAGAATAAGCACTAGTTATGACTTCGTCTCCAGGTCCAATCCCCAATACGCGAAGAGACATTTCAAGCGCTGCCGTAGCAGAGTTTAAACAAACGGATTTAGGTGTACCTAACTGATGAGCTATCTTTTTTTCTAATTCTTTAGTACGAGGACCCGTCGTAATCCACCCACTTTTTAAGGCTTCAACGACTTCATTGATTTCTAACTCTGTAATATCTGGAGGAGAAAAATTAATTCTCATATAAATCACCTCAATACTTTCTGTACCATATTGATACGTTTGATTTATCACATAGAAGACTGATTAAAACAGTTATATTAAGCATCAATTACGATAGATCCTAAAAGAGAAATACCTACTTGTGAAAGCCGTTTCTTAGCTTCAATCAAATCTTTTGGACTAGCTACTTCATTTTTAACAACTAACACAACACCATCTGATTTTTCTGCCAATACAACCGCATCTGTAACAGACAATACGGGTGGTGTATCTATGATAACCACATCATATTCATCACGTACATACTCAAAAATCGCAGGTAATTTGCTAGAATCTACAATATCAGATGGATATTCAACAACTTCACCCGCCGTAAGAACATCCAAATGAGGCACTACATTACGATGAATCGTCAAATCTTCATCCATCACCACCGCATTTGTAAGGCCCTTATTTTGTACATTAAAGGCTATATGTTGTGTTGGATTACGTAGATTACCATCTACTAGAAGAACTTTATTATTATTTTTAGATAAAGCTAATGCAGTATTAGCAGCCACCTCAGAAGTGCCTTCACCACTAGTGGCTGCAGTAATACAAATAAGCTTACACTTATATTGGTTACATACATATTGAAGATTGCTACGCAATGTACGGTATGCTTCCACAAGTGGTGTATCACCACGTTCATTAGAAATTAGTCTAATCATATTAACCTCTCACTTTGCGCAACAATGCTACGAAACGATTACTAGGCTCTTCGTATTCTACTTCTTTATGATTTGGAATCACGCCCAAGTTTTGAATGCCAAGGATGTCATTAATCTCTTGTACAGATTGGACTTTGCGATTACCGAAGAATTGGACCAATGTATAGAGACAACCAAAGAGGACCCCTAAAATGGCAGCGCCTAATAAAATAAGTACTTTACGCGGCGCAATTGCTTTTTCTGGTAATGTTGGAGCATCTACGATTTGAACTTCATTTGGTACCATAACCTCTGCTACCTTCGCTTCTTCTAAGCGAGTGGATAGCATTTGATAGATATCTTGTGCCACATCTACATCACGTTTTGCTTGGATATAACCGCGTTCTTTTTCAGGTAATCCCTTTATAGCTTCTTCGTTTGCTTTATCTAACTCAGCTAATGTAGATTGTTTACCTTGAGCTACAGCTAATGCAGCTTCATTTTTAAACTTATCCGCTAGCAATCCTTGTTGTGCAGAGTTGCTTGAAGGTGCTTGTTGAGATGCAATGGCATTGATTTCAGCATTTAGACCACTTTTAGCTTCTTCAATTTGTTGATTAATTTCTTTCATCGCAGGATGTTCATCAGTATATTTACCAATATAAGAAGCTTTACGAGATTCTAAATCTGCTAACTGACCCTTGTAGGCTTGAACCGTAGCACTATCAGCGATGCTTTTACCTGCAGAACCTAATTGCTCATTGATACTGCCAAGTGCAGCTTGTGCCGTTTCTAAATCGAGTTGATTTTGAGCCTTCTCACGATCAATTAGAGTAATCTTATCAGTTAAGCCTTTCATCTGATCAGCTGTAGAGTACACCTTATTATCTACTTGAAATTGTTGCAATTTATTTTCTGCTTGCTCTAATTCAGATTTCGCAGTAACAACGCGTTTTTGTAAGAATTCACGAGTAGTTCGTTGTTCAACATGAGAAATTTCGGCAAGACGTTTTAAGAAGGTATCAATAAGTAATTGATTAGCTTCTTGTGCTTGCTCAGGACTCTTACCAGTTACGCTTACTTGTAATAACTCGGTTTCTTTATACGGTTTAGTTTCAATGCGAGTTTTAACAAAATCTTCATATGTTGGCGCATTACCAGTACCTTCAGGATCTTCTATAGCAGTAATTACTGGCTCTACTACATTACGACTTTTTAAAATTTCTGCATCTGTGTTCATCAATTGACGAGACATAGAATCAGAATAGGCATTAGCACTAGATAATACAGAATTACTCAAACCTTGAGCTTGTTTAATGCGTAACATCGATGTAGATTGATATGTAGATGGTGCAAGAAAGGCATACGCACCACCTAAAACCATACATGCTACCGTAATATTAATAATTTTACGGCGCTTTTTAATGAGGACTCTGCCCACCTCTTTTAAATCAATAATTTGTTCCACCCATATACCCCTTTCTGTAAAAGTATACAAACAACAGGGTCTCTCCCGCTTAGAATATGTACCTAACCCTCTCAAGAAAAATACAATATAGACAAAATTAAGATAAATCTGTACATATAGCTGGTAATAAATGTATCAGCCAAAATCTATACATTATGATTTGGATCATATGTAGGAATGATATCCTGCAATACATTAATTACATCTATATCAGTTTTACATGTATCAAAGCGCTCTATTTCACGACTCAGCCATTCTTGATCAACATCTTCTGGAGCTGCTTCAAAAATTTTCTTATGCGTAGTAGTATTCGTACCTTCTCCGGCAGTTAATAGTTCTTCATATAACTTTTCACCTGGACGTAAGCCAGTAAATTCAATACGAATATCCTTATTAGGCTCAAAGCCAGAAAGGCGAATCATATTCTTAGCCAAATCGACAATTTTAACCGGTTCACCCATGTCCAAAAGGAACACTTCTCCTCCATTCCCCATGGCACCAGCTTGAAGTACTAATTGACTGGCTTCAGGAATAGTCATGAAATAACGTGTCATTTCTGGATCTGTAACGGTTACAGGACCACCTGCTTCAATTTGTTTACGAAATAAAGGAATAACCGAACCACGGCTACCAAGTACATTACCAAAACGAACTGTTATAAACTTAGTATCATATGTATGATTCATACCAAGTACAACTTTTTCAGCAACCCGTTTTGTAGCGCCCATAACACTAGTTGGATTCACCGCTTTATCCGTGGAAATCATAACAAATCGATCTACCCCATGAGCTCCGGCTACATCCGCAACATTACGAGTACCATAAATATTATTTAATACCGCAGCAATTGGCTGGATTTCCATAAGAGGCACATGTTTGTGAGCTGCCGCATGAAATACTACATCAGGATTATAGTTTTTGAAAATTTGTTCTAATTGATTCTTATCACGAATATCTGCAATAATTGGAATCAATGTATCTTGAGGCACAATATTGCGCAATTCTTGATGAATAAGATAAATACTATTTTCACCATGACCTAGGAGCAATAGCTTTTTAGGTTTTACACGTAAAACTTGACGACAAATTTCAGAACCAATAGAGCCCCCCGCACCAGTAACTAAAACTACTTTATCCTTAAGATATGTTTCAACCTTGGACGTATCGAGCTGAATCTCATCACGCTCCAATAAATCCTCGATTGAAACAGGATGTAAATGAGATACAAGAACTTCATCATCAAGCAATTGGTACATCCCCGGTAAAATATTGATTTTACATTTTAAAGGAGAACAGATTTCCATGATTTCTTGAATAATATCTCGCTTCACAGAAGGCATGGCAATAATTATTTCTTCTACCTTATACTTAGCAACTAATGCTGGAATATCTTCACGATTACCTAGAATTCTAAAACCATTCATAAGACGATTATGTTTAAACATGTCATCATCAACATAACCAATCACTCGACGAGAACGCTTATGATATCGTTCAATTTCACGAGCTATAGTTGCACCTGCATCACCGGCTCCTATGATCAATGTATTCACTTGGCCACTTTCACCATCGTCCCCACTGCTATAGTGAAGTGCCACATAATGAAGCAACATACGTCCCATACCAACAGCACCTGTAGTGAGGAACCATGTAATAAAATAGACAGAACGTGGTAATGACTTACCAAATACAAACATAGAGGAATAGAATAAAGCCGTACCAATTGTAGTCGCTACAAATACTGCTAATACCTCTCGCATCCCTGCATATCGCCAAATACGTGTATATAAATGCATTATCAAGAACATCAACATATACGAAATAAGTAATAACGGAAGTGCATCCACCATTTGATTAATATATTGAGGTTCTATGTGCCCATCAAATCGAATAAAAAGACTGATAAAAGCAACGATTACAATCGTCACAATATCGGTAATAAACAATATGGATGGTAATAAATATGAACGCAAAAAAACGCCCCCTTATATGATAGATATCGCCTTATCTTTAATCCTTACCTATTCGTGATACCATATAAGCCCCTGTTAAGATTGGAGCAATATCACGAGCAAAGTTGATACGACTATTCTTAGTTAAGTAAAGAATATCACCTTCACGCATGATGTAGTTTTCAGACATATCTCCAGTTTGTAAAATACGATTCAAATTGATAGGAATTGGTTTCTCTGGATTATCTTGATGAATCAAGTAAATTTTCTTCTTTGCTGTATCCCAGTTAAAACTACCTGCAGCCCCAATCGCATCAATAACTGTACTAGATTTAGTCAACGTATAGGCGCCAGGCTTATTAATTTCACCAAATACATATACGCGAACACCGCCCAATTTCGATACATTTACTGTGATATCAGGATTAATGATATAACGAGACAAACCTTGCTGTAATTCAGCCGTAAATTCATCTACAGTTAAGCCATCTGCTTTTACAGCACCAACCATAGGAAACGATACATATCCATCTGGTCTGACGGTATACACAATGTCATTACCATTACGTGTACCAAGCTCTGCCTGCTGAACCACTTGAATATTTAGTTCGTCGCCTTGATGCAGACGATATTCTTTATCAGAGCTAATTACAGATGCACTATTTTCCAATGGTGCATGGCCTTCCATTTGTACATTCTTAGCATTATAAGGCTGATTAGTATTTATATTAACTGGTGCAGCCATGACCATTGTTGTAGTACATAAGAATGTAGCCATCATCATATACTGTTTCTTCTTCATACTTACCTCTTTTTTATTCAACTTATTTAATTCATCACTTAATTATTGATGTATCTTATATCTAAAAAATCAGTCATGCTATTTTATCATTTTTTTAAATATACTTCTACAAATATAGTATCTTCTAGGCGAACTTCATAAAATCTTCAACAACGATCCCTTAAAAATACAGTATTTTCAATATATGTTCATTAATAATTATTTGCTTTTTTCATTCCTAATTCACTAGATTTATTATTGATTTTCTCAAAAATAATAAAAATTTTATAAACTCACTTCATTATCAGCTCACATAGTGCTCCTATTTCTATCAGAATTAGTGATAAAAAATAAGGTGTATATACTAGAAATCTAGTATATACACCTTATTCAAAGTTTTTGACACTAATGATCGCTTTATATAATTACTTATTCAACACGACCGCCTAAATAAGCTTCCATAACACGAGGATTATGGCGAACTTCATCAGCAGATCCAGATAATACCATTTTACCAGTCTCCAAAACATACGCATAATCAGCAATCTTTAATGCTTGGCGTACATTTTGTTCTACTAAAAGAACTGTTGTTCCATCGGCACTGATTTCTTTAATTGTTTCAAAGATCTCATTTACTACTAAAGGCGCAAGCCCCATAGATGGTTCGTCTAGTAATAACAACTTTGGACGAGCCATAAGTGCACGGCCAATAGCTAGCATTTGCTGTTGACCACCAGATAAAGTACCACCCAATTGATAGCTTCGTTCATCGAGAATAGGGAATCGTTTAAATACCTTTTTAATATCTGCTTCGATTTCTTTATCTTTACGTGTATAAGCACCCATTTCAAGGTTCTCATAAACACTCATATCTTGTAGTATTTGACGCCCTTCAGGAACTAAAGAGATACCATTTTTTACAACTTGATAAGTTTGACGACCTGTAATATCTTGACCTTCAAAAATCACTCGACCAGATGTGGGTTTTACAAGTCCCATAATAGTCTTCATCGTAGTAGTCTTACCAGCACCATTAGCGCCAATAAGAGATACAATCGAACCTTGTGGAACCTCTAGGCTTATATCTTTTAGGGCTGTAATATGTCCATAACCAGCCACAATATTTTCTAGTTTTAACATATTACACCTCTTCTTTACCTAAGTATGCTTCAATTACAGCTTCATTATTTTGAATTTCTTGAGGTGTACCTTCAGCAATTTTCTTGCCAAAGTTAAGTACTACCAAACGATCACAGATATTCATCATTAATTCCATGGCATGTTCAATAACCACAACAGTAATACCTAGGTCACGAATCTTGCCAATCAATTGACGCAGAACTTCAGTTTCACTATCATTCATACCGGCTGCCGGTTCATCAAGTAAAATTAACTGAGGATGTGTCGCTAAAGCACGAGCAATTTCAAGACGACGTTGCTTACCATACGGTAATGATGTGGCAACCTCTTCCGCATCAGCTTCAAGCCCTACAAGCTTTAAAAATTCATAGGCAATACCACGGCAACGTTCTTCTTCAATACGTTGACGTTTTGTTTTCAAAAAGCTAGACAGAAATCCAGAGCCAGTGCGACAATGCATACCAGTTAAAACAGTTTCAAGAGCAGTCATATTGCCAAAGAGACGAATATTTTGGAATGTGCGAGCAATGCCCATTTCAACAGTTCTATGAGGCTTAATGCCTACAGCAGACATACCATCAAAAACAATTTCGCCTGAACTTACTGGGAATACACCTGTAATCAAGTTGAACAGTGTCGTCTTACCAGCACCATTTGGACCAATAACACCAAATACTTCACCTTGTTTAACGCCAAAAGATACTCCTGTGAGGGCTGCAACGCCACCAAAGCTTTTACTTACGTCATTTAATTCTAATAGCATTCAGTTCCCTCCTATCCTTGTTTTTCTTCTTGTTGTTTGCGTTTATATGCTTCAAAACGTTCTGTCAACACTTGTGATTCAGGAATATATGGAGCTTTTTTAAAACCTAATTTACGACTAATTTTGTCTACCATAGATTCTGTTAAAATACCATCTGGGCGAACTGCCATCAAGATAACGAGTAATGCACCATAGATGATATCCCGATAATCGGATAAGAAGCGCAATACTTCTGGCAATAATGTAAGAATAAAGGAACCTAATACGGAGCCCCATACTACATTAGAACCACCAAATACAGGGAATAATAAGATTTGTACTACCTTATGGTAGCTAAAGTCTGTAGGATTTATAAAGTTTGTAATATGAGCATACAAACCACCGCCAATACCAGCGATGAAAGCACCAATGATAAAGGCCATCATCTTGTAGTATACAACGTTAATCCCCATCAATTCTGCTGCATGATCATCAGCCTTAATCGCTGCAAAGGCACGACCCACACGGCTATTATTGATTCGTACGCAAAAGGCGATAATCAATACTAAAATAGCTAACAAAATAATGATAGCCATTAGATTGCCCCATGCAACAGCATCAATGCCCATTAAACCATCGATATCAAGTTCATAGGCTAAGTTTGTTAATTCTTGAGGAATGGATGGAATACCAGAAAGGCCTAATGCACCATTAGTAATATCCAAATTCAAGAAAATAACACGCACAACTTCGCCAAAACCAAGAGTAGCAATGGCAAGATATAATCCGCGAAGACGTGTTGTTGGTAAACCGATAATAACGGCTACAAGACTAGCAACTAAACCACCAATGATAATGCCTAAAACGATAGGCAAATCAGCTTTCAAAGAAAGGATAGCGCCTACATATGCACCAACGCTCATAAAGCCAGCAGCCCCTAAAGAAAGCTGACCACTTGCAAGTGTGAAATAAATTGAAATACCCATGATGGCATTGATGATGAAAAACATCACGATCTGTAGATAATACGGGTTCAATAAATCCATTATGGTCTCCCCCCTTTATCTTTAGATCCAAACAAGCCTTGTGGGCGCCAGAATAATAATAGGATGATGAGACCAAAGGCCACAGCATCACGGAATGTAGATGCGCCATATGCAACAGAGAAGATTTCTGCTACGCCTAAAATGAAGCCGCCAACCATGGCACCTGTAATATTACCAAGGCCACCTAAGATAAGTACTGCAAGGCCTTTAAAGCCTATAATAACCCCCATCGTAGGCTCAATAGCATTAAAGGACAAGCCTACCAACACGCCTGCAGCAGCACCTAAAGCAGATGCAATCATAACTGTAACAGATATAATCATTGTTGGATTAATACCCAAGAGAGCTGCTGTTTCCGTACTCATAGATACAGCGCGAATAGCCTTACCAATCTTAGTTTTCTTAATAACTATATTAAGAATCAGCATTAAAACAATAGAAACGCCTAAGCCAATAATTTGTACCATGGAAATTTTGAAAGCTCCAAAGTCGATTAGGCCACCAATATAGTCTGGTGGGAACGATCTAGTTTGAGGGCCCCAAAGCAATAATGCCAAACTTTCAAGGAAAATAGAAACACCAATGGTACTAATAAGTGGTGCCAAGTGAGACACCTTTTTCTTACGAAGTGGACGAAGCGCCACAAATTCTAAAAGATAACCAAGGATAGCACCGACAGCCATAGCTACGATAAGGGCTACAAAAATGTTAACGTCAAAAACAGTTACCATAAAAAGACCAACGAAGGCACCTATCATAAAGATGCCTCCGTGTGCCATGTTGATGATATTTAAAACGCCAAACACAAGTGTTAAGCCAATAGCGAGTACAGCATATAAGCTACCGAGGGTTAACCCGTTAACTAATTGTTGTAAAAACACTATACTACCTCAACTTTTATTTTTTTAATGCGTCAAATTGACCGTTTTTAATTTGTAAAACTTGAACTTCCATGGAAGGGTCGCGTTTTTCGTTGAACTTGAATTGACCAGTTACACCAACAAAGTCAGCAATATTTTTCAAAGCTTCTCGGAATTTTTCACGATCTGTAGTGGAACCTGCTTTTTTCAAAGCTGCTTCATAGAGGTATACCGCATCATAAGCTTGAGCTGCGAATTGGTCTGGTTCTTTACCGTATTTATCTTTATAAGCTTTACGGAAATCTTTTACCTTTTGATCGTCTTTGTTAGGGAACCAAGGTGTACCTACGATAACGCCATCAGCTGCAGCACCTGCAATTTTAATGAATTCAGGGCTGTTAAAGCCATTGGAACCAACTACAGGTTGATTCATACCCATTTCACGCATTTTTTTCATGATTAATGCGCCTTCTTGGTAAAGAGAAGCAACTACGATAACATCAGGTTTTGCTTGTTGAATCTTAGTTAATTGTGCAGAGAAATCAGTATCTTTATCTGCAAATGTTTCAGTATCAACGATTTGTACGCCTTCAGATTCCAATGCTTTACGAGCTGTATTATTTACAGATACCATTTGGTCATTATTGTTGGAGTACATAATAGCTGCAGTTTTGAAGCCTAAAGTTTTATGTGCTTCTTTAATTGCAGTATCTACTGCCAAGGATTCAGGTACAGCATTACGGAAAATGTAATCGCCGATATCTGTAATACCTTCAGCAGTTGTAGATGTACCAAGAGCTACGATTTTACTTTTGTTTGCTACAGGACCAGCTGCCATCATTTCACCAGATAACATTGGGCCGATAACAGCTACAACTTTATCCTTAGAAATTACTTTATTCATTGCATTAATTGCTTCGTTTTTATCACCTTTAGTATCTTCTACTAATAAGTTAATTTTTACAGCATTTGCATCAGCATTGATTTCGCTTACTGCCAATTCTGCACCAGCTTTAATGGACTCACCATATGCGGCTGCACCACCAGTTGTTGTTGTCAACAATGCGATTTTAGCTTCATTGCTATTTGCATTACCTGCATCTTTATTGCTGCCACAACCAGCAGCAACTGCCATTACACCAGCAAGGCCAAAAATGACTGCTTTTTTTAACATGGATTTATTCATGTTACACCCTTCCTTTAAAACATAAAACTTTGATTCTATACCTATATTATGAGAAATTTCAATCTTTTGTCAATTAAAAGAAAATGATTTTAATTCCTTAATAATATATACATTAAAAAGCTATTCACATAGCCGTTCCCACTTCTCATATAATGAATCCAACTCAGTTTGAGTCTCTTCAATTTGTATGGAAATTTTAGACATTTCATCTAAATCTTGTTGTACTACAGGATTAGCTAATTGCACCTCATACATTTTCATCGTCGCCTCGAGGCGAGCAATTTCAGCTTCTACCTCAGCTAATTGTTTTTCTACCATATAAGCATTTGGCTTCTTCTGATTTTCCTCTATAGTTTCTGATGCTGAAAGCATTGACTCATTAGTAGGAGTAGCTTTACTATCACGCTTACTGCTCTCAGAGTTTTTCTCATTAGCTAATGCTAATAAGTCTTCTTGCTCTTTCAGCTTTTCCTTATAGTATGAATAATTACCGAGGTACTCTGTAATTTTACCTTCATCTAGAATTACTGTTTTTGTAGAAACTTGATCTAAGAAGTATCTATCATGAGAAATAATAAAGCAAGTCCCTTCAAATTGTTGTAATGCTCTTTCTACGATTTCTCGTGTAGGAATATCTAAATGATTGGTCGGTTCATCTAAAATTAGGAAATTATCGCCTTGAAGAAATAACTTAAGCAAAGCTAAACGAGCGCGCTCACCACCCGATAATTCACCTACTAGCTTAAATACATCATCACCTTTAAATAAGAACGACCCAAGCACATTACGCGCCTTATCCTCACTGTAGTTAAAGTGATTCATAATCTCTTCTACTACCTGCCAAGAATCGTGCAACTCTTCGTGCTCTTGTGAGAAGTAACCCACTTGTACCCGATTGCCAATATCTACATGACCATTTTCAGGGAATAATTCTCCTACAATAGTTTTCACCAGTGTAGACTTACCAGCTCCATTAGGCCCGATAAGTGCTACGGATTCACCACGTCGAACAACAAGAGAGATATCATTAATAATACGACTTTCACCATATCCTACAGATAAGCGATCTAGTACTAAAACCTTATCGGCACTCATTGCTGCAGGAGGGAACGAAAATTGTAAATGATGTGAAGTAACAGGTGCCTCTAGACGTTCTAATCGATTGAGTTGAGACTGACGACCACGAGCCATTTTAGACTTGATACCAGCACGGTATTTATCTATATAAGCCTCTGTTTTCTTAATGTACTCCTGTTGTTTTTCATAAGCCACCATATCTGCCTTTAAGCGTTCATCCCGTTGTTGAATATACCGACTATAGTTACCGCGATAGGTTGTAGCCTTGTGATTATCTAACTCTACAACACCTGTGACAATACGGTCTAAAAAATACCGGTCATGACTTACAATGAAAATTCCACCCTGATAGGCAGATAGGTACCCCTCTAACCACTCCAGCATATCCATATCTAAATGGTTAGTTGGTTCGTCTAAGAATAAAAAATCGGGACTACGTACTAATGCTTTAGCTAAGTTAATACGTGTTTTTTGACCACCTGAAAATGCATTAGCCGGCTTATCTAAGTCATCGTCAGTAAAACCAAGACCATAGACTATGCGCTTTGTCTTTTGCTCGTAGTCATACCCGCCTAACCATTCTAGACGATTCTGTAAATAATCTAAGCGTTGTAAATCCGATTCGCTAGCCTCTTCAGATTCCAATCGACTAGTGAGTTCTTTTAATTGTTTTTCCAATGCATGAACATCGGCCCAAGCCTTTTCTATTTCTGTAGCAAGGCTATCATCCCCCAGATTTACATCTTGTTGTAAATAGCCAATACTAGCAACAGGCGACTTGACTACATTACCTTCATCCAGCTCTTCATAGCCTAATATGCACTTTAACAAGGTAGATTTTCCAGCCCCATTAGGGCCTACCAAGGCGAGTCGATCACCTTCTTTTAACTCAAAGGACACATTGGAAAATACTTGGCGCACTCCAAACGATTTTCCAAGGCCTATCATTCGAATGCGTTCCATTCACAACCTCCTAATCATTTACTCTTCATTATACCACAGTTGCCCTCACTAACATTAGCATTTCTATAGAGTCTTTTGTTTTTCGACTATGACGGAATAATTTTCCTAACAAAGGGATATCTCCTAAAATAGGTATCTTTTGTATTTGATGTTGATCTCGATTGTCCATGAGTCCACCAATAACCAGCACTTCTCCTGGTTGTAATCGTACTCTTGTATGTGCTTGACGTGTGCTTATTTTATAGGCTTTCATTTCAGATACCATAATAGGTGTACTCACCTCTGCATGTATTTTAGCATCTACACCATCATCAGCAGTAATAATAGGAGTATAATTCAACTTAATGCCCACCTCTTCATAACGAGTAGAACGCTTTCGTTCTCCATTCACTTCCGATTCTTCTATAACTGGTATTCTTTCACCTATCAAGATATGTGCAGTCTCACCATTGAGAGCCATAATAGATGGCTTTGCAATTAGAACGGCTTTACCTGAGCTTTCCATAAGACTTAGCTCTGGTTTTACAAAGAACTTATAGGCCTCTCCAGTCGGAGTTTTGCCAAAGGTAACGGCACCATAGGAATGTGTTTTATCTTCTCCATGGCCGGTCAAGCTAAGCCAAGACCATCTAAATCCTTGTTCCTTAGCATAGGATTGTTCCATAGCAATGATGGTAGCTTCTAATTGCACTTGTTTTGGTTCCTTGTCGATAGCACGTACTAAGGTTTCTACACGTCGCTTTTCTCCACTCGTCAAATGCATAATTACTTCGTTTTGTTCTGAAAGCACTGCCATTTTATCATTTTTTACCACTGTGCCTACCACATTTTTCAAAGACTCAGCCGGCAAATGTTCAGGTGATATAACATATAGCTCTCTTTTTTCAAGTTTTTCATCATCAGAATCAATAAGAAGGGTATTATGCTCCTTCGATACGGAAAAATGATATAACTTACCTAATTCATTAATAATTGCTTCTGGTGATTCTCCCTTTACAGTGGCCGTAATACTCCCTTTTAACGACTCTACACCAATTACGGATATACCATAACTACGACAAATGCCTAAGACGGTCTCCTTTAAGGATGCATTGCGTACAGAAATCGTTATGAGTTCGTTCCCAACCTTTTTTTCATTTTTATCTACTTCACTACTATTTACGATAGTTTCAGAACTACTAGCAGTTATTCTATCATTTCTATTAGTACCTATCCTATCAGTACTATTAGCAAATACCATGAACGGAGTTACAAGCATGACGACCATCCATAAGCTTATTCGCAATATAACTATCACTATAATCTTATCTATATATTTTAGACCTAGAAAGTTTACTCGATTCTTAGCCACCGTGATGAACCTCCTTCAATAATTTCTACACCACTTGCAGTTATCTTAGATACTGATATTTCTTTCCACACACTTCCTATACTAACCATTTGTTCCTCTGTACCTTTTCGTAAAATGGCAATATTCTGTTGTCCCTCAATAATACCTATAAGCTCTATGGGATGTTGTTTGATAGGATTACTTATAGTAGGTTGTATACTGGATCCAACTCGTCTAGCACTAGTATCTTTAGATTTTAATTCAATATAATTACCACTATGCTTTTTATTATTTCTTTTTTGTTGATATTTTCCATTTCTACGACTTTTATCTTCCGCTTTTCCAAAAGTACTCTTTTCATCATCGGACTCATATAAATTATTATTTATATCAACGAAATTGCCATTACTATCTTTAGTCATCTTATTCTGACCAAGTAAATCATCTATAGGAATATCTTTAAAAACCTCTCGCCAAGGATTTGCTCGCTCAACACCGGTAATATCATATAATAATCGTCCATGAACATTGCTTTTTACCTCTCTATCCTTTACATTTTTTATATCACTTTCATCTTTAAAATAGTTCTTTCCTTTCCCTGTTCTATTACCATGTGTTGTTTCTTTTGATAATTTCTCTGAGCCTCGTTCATTTTGATTACCATCTCTACCATTAGATTGATCTAAACTAATATGAACATTTTCCTCCTCATGAGGATAAAAAATACCAATACCTAAAAGGGCCACCGCAATGATAAGGAAAATACCAAGTGCAAACTTATAGTGGCGCATAATAAAATGCTGCTTATCAATCCACATTTTCATACGTTCTATATAGTCTCGTAAATTCATAATCCACCTCCTGCTGACATATTCTAGGAGGCTCTTTTAAAATCCTACAAAAAAATGACTCTACCAGTCACCACGGTGACTAATAGAGTCATTCATTATATTGACAAATCAAAACTATTTGTTCTTTATTTACTACTAAACCCATCTGGATGAGATGTATGCCAATGCCATGCATCTTTGATAACATCAGCAACATTACTAAATTTAGGATCCCAACCAAGTAAATTTTTAATTTTTTCAGAGGATGCAATTAATGTTCCTGGATCACCAGCACGGCGATCACCATATTGAACAGGAATATCGATACCTGTAACCTCTTTTGCAGTCTCGATGATTTCCTTTACAGAGAATCCATTGCCACTACCAAGATTAAATACTTGAGATTCTCCGCCTTTACGTAAGTAGTCCATAGCCAATACGTGAGCAGTTGCTAAATCATTGACATGAATATAGTCGCGTACACATGTGCCATCAGCCGTATCATAATCAGTACCAAATACAGTTATATGCTCTCTTTTACCGCGAGCCGCATCTAACACAAGTGGAATCAAATGAGTTTCAGGATGATGGTCTTCTCCAATCATACCAGACGGATCTGCACCGGCCGCATTGAAATAACGCAACGCAACATATGTAGAACCATAGATAGAACTATAATCAGACATCATTTCTTCTATCATCAATTTAGTGCGACCATATACATTTGTTGGTTGCAGTTGAGCATCCTCACGAATAGGCACTACCTTTGGCTCACCATACACAGCAGCCGTACTAGAAAATACAAAATGCTTTATACCTGCGGTACGAGCAGACTCAATAAGGTGATAGGAACCAACTACATTATTTTCATAATAAATAGCTGGATTTTGCATGGATTCACCAACTTGTGAGTGAGCAGCAAAATGCATTACACCTAGGATGTTATGTTCTTTCATAATGCCTACTAGTTTAGGATCTGCAATATCCATATTGTAGAACTTTACCCCTTCAGGAATAGATTCTACATGCCCTCGAGATAAATTATCTACAATGATTGGTGTATATCCTGCTTGTTGTAAAGCACGTACAGTATGACTCCCAATATAACCAACACCACCTGTTACTAAAATATTCATAGTTCCCCCTCATGAATTATGTACATCCTTTGCTCGAGCCAATTTGGGCCCAATGAGACGCTTATAAACCTCTACCCCTGGTTGATCAAAAGCATCAACGCCCGCAAAAATGGACTCAAAATAAACGGCCCAACAATGCATAAACATAATTTCCCCTAAATGGAATGCGTTTAATGTTGGTACAGTTATAGTCATGTTAAAACGATTGTCACTAGACAAGGCTTCTCTATTAGCATCTAAAGCAATGTTTAAAATATCACAAATGCCTACATCAGATAGAGAGTGTAAACGTTCATATTGACTATAAGAATCTGGAACAATGAGATTATGTTTCCAGTCCTTAACCTTAATAAATTGAACTACCTTATTTAGGCGCCCCTCTTGATGCTCTTGAACTTGAGCATGCATATCCATAGTACCTACTGCAGCTACTGGCGTGCGGCCATATGGTAGACAAGTATTACTCATTTTTCCAAGAGATTCGGATAGGAGCTGTACATACCAATCAGATAATGAGTGGAGTGCTTCACTATAAGGCATAAACACCTCTATAATACGACCATATCGTTCAGATGCAATATATTTCAATAATGCACTTAAAAGGCCTGGATTTTTAAAAATGTCTTCTTCTTGACATGCTACATCCATAGATGCAGCACCAGCTAAAAATCCTTCAATATCAAATCCTACAAGAGCGGCCGTTACAAAACCAACTTCTGTAAATACAGAGAAACGACCACCTACGCCATAAGGAATACTATAGGTCTTCCAATTATTTTCTATCGCCATAGATCGTAAAATCGTAGGATGTTCATCATCAGATACATCTGTAACAGCTATCACTTCGTAGTTAATATTACGATCTTGTAAAGCCTTCTCCAAAATCATGAAGTTAGCCATAGGTTCAATGGTAGATCCAGACTTAGAATTAATAACGAGCATCACCTTATAATCAGGACCTTTTTTCTGAGCTTGACACTCTAACGTACGAATTAGCCCTACTAAGTAATCACCATCCACATTAAAGCCTGCAAAGTACATTCTAGGATAGCCGTCGCGTTCCTCTGCACTGTAGTTATTCCAAAATGCTCCACATTGCACATCAAAAATAACTTTGCTTCCCAAATAGGAGCCCCCAATACCTAGAGATACAACCGTATCAATATTATGGCGTGCATAGTCACGTAATTCGTAGAGCCGCTCTAACATATCTGGTGTATTGATACCATCTTCTGAAATATATGGAAGTTGGTAAAACAACACAGGTTCAGGTAAACCATCTTTAGAAACATGACCTTCTTCGAAGCCTGTAGAACGCAAAATATTTGTATGACGCCATACATTTTGTATAGCTCGTTCAAAATTATTCACATCGCGTTCTTGTATGCAACTTTCATTATATATATTAGCATAATCTAACTCAAAACCTGATTGTAATCGCAACATCAAATATCTCCTTCACTGACATTTTATGTACAATATTTTTTTATTATACCATAAAAGAATGAATAAAATATTAGTTTATACAATCATTTTACCCACAAGCCATAACCGAATCCAACTGCATATACAGACCAAAGTAATGCAAAAGGAATGGCTAATTTAAATTTAAGCTTTAACGTCTTATGACGCCATAGGACCATGCCTAATAAAGCACCAACACCCCCAAAGGCAAACGCTAAAAATAATAATGTAAACTCTGAAATTCGATCATATCCATTAATGGCACATAATTTATCATATCCATACAGACTAAATACGATAAGATTCCAAATACCTACGGTCACCCAAAATTGCGTATCACTCATATCCCCAAACCTTATTTTTCTTACTTATGATGAGCTTTAAAATATTCCAATGTCTTTTGTAAACCAGCTTCTAATGTTGTAGTGGCAATAAAACCAAAATCACGTTCAGCTTTCACATTACTTAAGCGCGAATGTTTAATATCCCCTATACGTTCATTTTCATAATAAACCATAAAATCTGTCCCACTAATAGCCCGGAATCGCGTAATCAACTCATTCACAGATGTTCCCATATTGGTAGATACATTATAAATACCTGTGCATTGACCATTCTCCATAGCCTTAATATTAGCATCTACCACATCATCTACATAAATGAAATCTCTAGTTTGCTCACCATCACCAAATACAGTTAATGGTTGCCCTTTGACAATCAAGCGGTTGAAAATACTGATAACACCACCTTCACCGCCATCACCTTGACGTGGTCCATATACATTTGCATATCTAAAGCATACTGTATTTAATCCAAAAGCTTCATGATAAATTCGCAAATAACCTTCTGCAGTAAGCTTTGTCAAGCCGTAAAAAGACGAAGGCATACCACTCAAGTCTTCAGTCAATGGCAATACTGCCAAGTCACCATATACAGCAGCTGATGAAGGCATTAAAAATTGTTCAACTTTCACTTTACGACAAGCATCGAGAACATTAATAAGCCCTATTAGATTTACATCACAGTCATAACTTGGGTTCTCCATGGAGGATTGAACCATTGTTTGCGCCGCTTCATGAAATACGATAGACGGCTTAAACTCTTCAAATACAGATAGTAATTTTGGATCTCGTACATCCATCTCAATAAATCGAGCATCTTCATGTACAAAGGAGCGCATACCTGTAGATAAATCATCTATAACGAGTACATCGTGCCCTAATTCAATTAATCTATCAACTAAATGGGACCCAATAAATCCGGCCCCACCAGTAACACATATATTCATAGCGCCCTCCCTTCTAATATCTTTAAATACCTGCACCTTGTTTTGCTAGTGCATCAGCCATTTCATTATATGTATCGCCTGTATGAGCAGCCACCTTGTGAAAGTATACTCGCACATGATTTTTTATAGAATCATAAAATGCTGAATACTCTTTGGTTAGCTCATTATTACGTTTCCATCTCTTAGTAGCCCACATTTCTATGCCCATATAATCATAGTAAAGTGAGCATTCAGAAATTCCATTATCAACAGCATATTTCATAACATGCATAGCAGCCAACAACTCACCAGCTACATTCCAAAACGATGTATATCGTTCATCAGTAGAGGAAAAAGAAAAAGTTTTCCTCTTGCCATTCAAAAAGATAACCCCACCTGCCCCAACAGTATTAGTCTCTTTATTATAACTACCATCGATATACCCAACCATATAGTTTGGAATAGTAAAATCTGGTTTCACAACACTTGCTGATACTTTACTTTGAATACTAGAACTAGAACCTATAGGCCTAGAATTTTTAGATTTAAACTTCACTTCTTGTGGCGATTTAAGTTCACTCTTTTTAGCGCTCATAAAATCACTTAAAGACAAACCTGAATTCTCTACAAAAGCACGTGCTTCTACTTCTGTGGAAAATGATTTGTAGATAGCACCACCATAGCCCTTTACTTGTTTCTCACAGTCAGACCATGTAGTGTAAACTCCTGGCACACGACCCTGACGAACAGCATAAAACTTTTTTGCCATACGCCCCCCTTAATGGTCCATTGTCAGTTCAACAAATTCAGCATTTACGACAGATGCCAAATCCTTTGGATTTACCTTCATTTGCATCCCGCGTAAACCTGCGCTTACATATACAAACTTTTGGGGTTCCATAGTAGCATCAAAATAGGTAGGAAATGCTTTTTTCATGCCTACTGGAGAACATCCACCGCGCAAATAACCTGTAATACTTAACAAATCCTTAACATGAACAAGCTCTACAGACTTATTATGACTAACACGTGCTGCCTGTTTCATATCTAACTCTTCAGCCACAGGAATACAGAATACTACATATCCAGTTTTGTCACCTTTGCCAACTAATGTTTTAAAGACTTGTTTCTCATCGAGTTTTAATGCTTCTACTACATGAAGGCCAGCAGCACGCTCTTCAGACCACTCATATTCGCTAATACTATAAGGTATCTTATGAGTATCTAAAATACGTAATGCATTTGTTTTTTTATGTTTCTCTTTACTCATCATAACCTCCATATACTAGCATAGCAAATAAATTTAATCATTACATAATATATTTCTATAGACAAATATAATTTTTCATTACTATTTATTTATGATTTTATTAATATTTTTTAATTCAATACGCAAAGTACCATCATCATTAGTTTTTATCTCAATAAACTCACGATTTTTCATATATTCTACAGGAAATGAAATCTCAATACCTGTATCTGTTTTAATCTTATGATGCTCTCCAACCTTCGTGGCGAACTCACGATTTACTGGCAAAGGACGCAGCATATCCGCATCAGCTAATTCTTTCTTTGCCGCCTCTTGTTGAATAGGATTCGCTTTAAATACCTCTTCTACAATACGAACAGGATCAACGGTATCTGATACTTCTGCATTTTTAGCAATCATAGATTTAGCGGTTGTCAACTCAACAACGCCATCAGACTCATGAGCTTGAGCCACCTTATCTACGATAGTCTTTACCTTTCTCACCGTATCTCGCGAGGATTGATTAGTCCCTAATTGCAAGACCTTATCTGCTAGGATATAGGATACCTCACCATCAAATTCACCTTTAGGTTCAAAAATACGAACACTAAAATTAGAGAGATTAATAGATGCAAAGGCCCGTAATTTTTGTGATGGCATAGGTAGTACTGCCTTATGAGAAACGAGTTCTGTAGCCAATGTACCATCATCTTCACTGAATAATTGATGGGTAAAAGCATCATGAGCTTGACACAAAAGAATACAAACATAAGGCATATCCGTAACGGCTTCACAGATAATTGTATCAATAACAACAAAATCAGTAGCTTGTTTCATGTATGTAAACAAGCTTTCACCTAAATTCTTACATAAATCAATAAACTTAAGCGCTCCATTTTTATAGTCTACTAATTGTTTGCCTACAGGACTCGCATCATGTAGGGTTCCGGTTCTAGCCCCTGGATCTTTAAAAGCCTTAACTACATGATTTGCTATATAATCTTGTATAGCTTGATCCCCAACCTTTAATTCATGTTCAGAATATACAGCTAACGAGGATGTAAAGTCGAAAATCTCTAGCGCCGCCTTATTAATCTGCATGATGCCTCCTTGTAGTACAAAAAATGTTTACCCTTTATTATACCACTCTTTTAACTTTCGTTTATCAACTTTTGAGCATTCCGTAAGGGGTAACATAGGAATTTCTATTATAGCTTTTGGCCACTCTACAGGAGGTCTTTTATTATGAATAAGTTCTATAACTTCACTCAATCTAGCCTCACCATCTAGCACCATATAAACTACGTAGTCTTCTCCTCGTATCTCATCAGCAATATCGATAATAGCAACCTCGGAAACCCCTTGTAAGGATTGTAAATACAATTCCATCTCTGGGATAGAAATTTTATATCCCCCTTTATTGATTACGTCACCTGCTCTCCCATTAAACATAAGATACCCGTCACTATCAATGTATCCACAATCATTTACAGTATACGTATTGGGAATCCCTTCAATACGATAATTTGTTGTCACATAAATGACATTATCATTCTCTGCGATTTTCACGGTTGGAAATGGTCTCCCTACCGTACCTTCTCGCGCTAACCATTCTTTACCAGTGCAATACGTTATATAGTTAAGCTCTGATGCACCATAGTACAAGATAAACTCCATATCAGGGCATATATGTTGTAACTGTTCCATTAATTGTCGATCCAGAACTTGAGATCCTGCAATGATGTATTTAATGGATGATAATTTACTTTTACAATGTCGAACCAATAATCGTAGTTTCGTTGGTAATGCATATATATGGTCTACATTGTATTCCTCTATAAGCTGCATCCATCTACTAGGACGCAAGGAACTCGTTGTAACAACAGTCCCTCCAGCCCATAAAGAGGCAATGACCATATTGCTAACACCTGTGAAACTAAAGTTTCCCTGTAAAAAGATTTTAGTATCTTTGTTTATATGAAAAATATCATTTTGAATATCAAAAAAATCGCGCCAAGACATTTCTCGTCTCCACAAAGGTTTTGGTTGTCCCGTAGTCCCCGATGTAAGTACCCCAAAATCAGCTAATGGCGGTACACCTTCATAGGCTATAACACGAGCTAGCTCATCTACATAAGCCGTATCCATCTCATTGTGACATACCATAGGAATATTACCTTTATGTAATGCCCCAAGCCACTGTGTAAGTTGTTCAACAAACGACAGTTCCTGAATTAAAAGAATCTTAGTATTTAATGTCTTTTTAGACTGAGTAAGATTTACAATGCGACTTGTATTATTAATATCTACCGATAGAATAGCATCATATAGTTCACCATATGTATATTGTATGTCATCTACGATTAAAGCCATTTTATGGGGCTCTAAATCTTTATGCTGTTGTAAGCGTTCAATAATTGTCATATTACATGCGTTCCATAATTAAAGCCGTACCTGTGCCCCCTGCACCAGCAATAGCACATAAACCATAGCGACCACCACAAGATTCTAAAGCAGCCATACAGTGAAGCACTAATATGGCACCAGAACATCCATAGGGATGTCCATAAGCTAAGGCACCTCCAAGCATGTTATATTTTTTAATGTGATTAGGGTACGCCTTGTTAAAAAGAACATCAATGATGGCAAAAGCTTCATTCCATTCCACCACATCAATATCATCCATAGTTAAACCTGTACGTTTTAAAATGCCTTCTGTGCTTTCAAGAGCGCCCTCCGGACTAAACTGAGGATTTCCTGCCCAAGGTTTAACGCTATGAATTTTAAAAGGACCTTTTTTATTAGATAAATATACAAAGGCCGCTCCATCATGAGTTAAACACGCATTGCCTGCATTTGTAATAGAGTCAGCTCCCAACAAAGGTTTCATCCTAGACAAGAGTTTTTCGTTCATCGTAGGTCGAATACATTCATCTATACATCTTTTACCATCTATAGTAATAGGCATAATATATGACTGTAAATATGGGTTATCTAAAGCTGCTGATGCTCTTTGATGACTGCCAATAATATGCGGATATAAATCTTCCTTTGTTACATTGTATTTATGAATAGTCCGCTCGGCCCCTTTGAGCATAGCTAAAGGCGATTGATCTTGGGGCGTAAATTGAGCTACCTTATAGGGACCTTCTCGGTCATCCCCAGATGCATACACCCGCTCTGGCTGTAACGACGAACTTTCAATACCGCCTGCAATAGCAGAATCCATAATACCAGACACAATATGTGCATATGCTATCTCAATACTCATCAAAGCTGAGGCACATTGCATATCAACGGTGATAGCAGGCACAGAATTTGGTAAATTACACATAAGACCCATGAGACGGCCAAGGTTACCACCAGTACCAACTGCATTACCACAGAAGATTCCATCTATATGTGAAATAGTATAACGATTAATTATTTCATCAATTACTTGAGAGCCCAAAATCTCGGGTCTCATATGTTTATATTGTCCATTTAAAACGCCGATAGGACTTCTAAGCCCACCATGAATATATACTGACATATATACTCCTTCTATTAAAAGCAAAAAAGAGGCATCCCGCAGAATGCCACTTTAATTGTATTCTAAATTTTAACTTTAGTTGCTAACCAAGAAGCAACCAGACATTTTACGATATCTCCAGGAATAAATGGGAACATGACTACAGGCAAGGCCGCCCAAAGTTCTGTTTTTGTAACAATCATAAAACCTGCTACACCAAAGAGGTACACTACAGGAATGGTAATCACAAGAGATCGCCAGGCATAAGAGAAAAAGCTTTTTTTAGAACCTTTAAATATACTTAGTAATGTATATGCAACTGGCCAAGAAAAAATAAAGCCACCTGTTGGTCCCAACAATTTGCCAAGACCAGCCGTACCGCCAACAAATACTGGTAACCCAACTGCACCAAGCAAAATATAAATGATAAATACGATAAGTGCATCCTTAGGCTGTAACAATAGGCCGATTAATGTGGCTACCAAAGTCAAAGCCGTTACCATAGCGGGACTAAATGGCAATGGGAAAGAAATATATGCTGAAATACATAATAAGGCTGTTAATAAAGCCATTTTTGTTAAACGTCTTGTTTCCATAATTACCTCTAACTAATACATCTTTGTTTCAAAGATGATGAATCTTCATTTTCACCAAAAAACGTAGCCGAAAATGCCAATGTATCGCCAATGTAACCTTCTACATGAGCATCTTCAGGATATTCCACCAAAGTTACCTTGTCATCTGCAATAACTGGTGCATGAAAATAAATCGCCATTTGCAGAGCAGATTTACTAATATTCCAAAAATCCCACATCGTTTCTAAAATCATGCAGCCAGGAACAACATAAGGATTCTCACGATGGATGGGGTTCGTATCATTAATATCATTTACAAATCGTATGACCTCTTCCTTAGAGAAAGATATAGCACCATCTGTTCCCTGTTGGTTTATAGTAGAACGAATGTTAAATTGTTTTGGCACTGGTCGTAAATCGACCATTAAGAAGCCAGTCGTATCCATAATACCAATTGTGGTGGTTTTAGCTACTTTCGATACAATTTCACATACGGTTCTATCACTACCTGAGGAATCATAATGCATATGTTTAATAACGCTATGTCCTGGCAGGTTCAAATCATTATTACATAATGCTTTAAATAATGTTCTCATATAATCACAGTCCTTTTATTTATTCAATATCTTGATTATAATCAACATTATTTCATTCGTCAACAAAATGCATTGTTCATATGTTAACAAATAAATATCAAATGAGTTTGAAACTATAAATAAAAAGAGCCTATGACATATATCATAGGCCCCTCACATGGAAGTCTCATAGATTATCTATTTTAGATCTAATTCCTTTAGGTAAGCTTTAAAGCTTTCACCCAATTCTTCGTTGCGCAATGCATACTCAACAGTGGCTTTTAAATAGCCCAATTTATCCCCTGTATCGTAGCGAATACCTTCATATGCTAATGCATACGTATCCGTTTTAGAGGCTGCCAATGCATCAGTTAATTGGACTTCATTACCTACACCAGGCTTAGTAGCTTCTAAGATATTGAAAATATCTGGTGTTAAAATATAACGACCTAATACAGCGAGTCGAGATGGAGCATCCTCTTTCTTAGGTTTTTCCACCAAGTTATCAACGCGATATAAATTATCAGCCAATGCTTCACCAGATACAATACCATAAGAACTAACTTTATCTTCCGGTACAAATTGAGCGCCTAAAATAATACCAGGATGCTCATTATAGCAATCAATCAACTGTTTTAAGCATGGATTTTCTGGATTGTAAACAATATCATCACCAAGTAATACTGCAAATGGCTCATCACCAATAAATGCTTTTGCACACAATACAGCATCACCAAGTCCACGAGGTGCTTTTTGACGAATAAAGTGAACTTTAATGTCCGCCAAATCCTTAATCATAGCCAATGGTTTATTTTTACCTTGACTTTGTAATAACAATTCTAATTCAACACTACTATCAAAATGGTCCTCAATAGCACGTTTATTACGACCTGTAATAATTAGAATTTCTTCAATCCCAGAATCTAAAGCTTCTTTTACAATGTATTGGATAGCAGGTGTATCGACAATAGGAAGCATTTCTTTTGGTTGTGCCTTGGTAGCTGGTAAGAAACGTGTACCAAAACCAGCTGCTGGAATTACAGCTTTTCTAATGCGTTGCATAGTATTCTCCTAACTAAAAGTCTTTACCTACAAATTTAATTTTCCATTGATCATTTTTATTTTTATGTCCATCTTTATATGTTAAGTACATATCGAAGGAGTGTAAATCACGATGCCATGTATAATAGACCGAATCAATATCCCCACTCATCATGTTATTCTTAACACTTACAGAAATATCATCAAGGCGAGTCAATTTATAGGTACCACCATAAATAAGCTCTTTTGGAAGCTCTGTCGTATCAAAACGATAAGGTGAATTATTGTAGGTAATATTTCGTTGATTATAGCTAACCCATACATTAGCACGATTACCAACTTTAGATTGGAATCTAGCCCCCCAATAAGGCATGCTACGGATACTACCATCATAGCCATAGTAGTCACGTTGGTAACCACCTAAGAAGCGCAAATCAGCATTTTTGCCAAGCTTAATAGGATCATGAGAAACTTCTGCATAATATTCTTTATGAGAACCTTTTACAGAACCCTCTTTCCAATAACCAGCATTAATACCACCACGTACAGTAATTGGAGAATTCCCTACATGATATGTATGAGTATCCAAACGAGCTTCACCTATTTTTTCTACCCATACTGTTTCATCATTATATTCATTAGACTCCTTGCTATACCCAACAGAAGCAGTCCCCCAAGGTAAATAATGACGATATCCCACCTGAGGTTTAAAACCAGATTTAGAATACCAACGATAGTCAATATAAGCTTCACCGTTTTTACCGATAGGATATTCTGTACTACCATGTAAGCCAATACCATCATCGTTACTATACGTAGGTTTTGGTATTAAGGAAAAAATACTAAATTTGCCTTCTTTGTCATGACGCAATGAAGTCGTATAAGATGGCAAGGATAATACTTTAAAGTTTTTAATATAAAAGGATGGTTTTTTAATAACGACTTTATCACCAGGATATACCTGAATATCTTGACCCTCCACACGATAATCTGGAGTATGAACAAAAGCCATTGCATGTTTTGTAGTTACCATGCCCTTTTCCATATGGCCTATTTGTCCATCAAAAGTAGCGTTATTGCCTTTTACATAATAGGGATCGCTCCATCCCATGGCTTGGTCCGCCTCAAAGTGACGATCGCTAGTGCGATACGTCATATTTTGACCTGTAATATCTTTTGTTTTACCGCCATCTTCCAAATAGCGATAGCCCCCAACAGTACGATACTCTGTAGTTTTAGTATTACCTTCAATACGTGGAGCCATCAAAGTTTGATTACCTTGAGACACCACAACATCGCCTTGAGCATATACATCACCTGTAGAGCCAGTATAAGACATTTTGTTAGCATCGATACGTGTAGGCAACTGTTCAGCAGGAGTAGCAGATTTCGCTTTTTCACCACGACGTACAACACGGATATTACTATATTCAGGTGTAGATGCTTTAGAAATTTCTCCTGCATAGGATTGACCTACGCTATCCAATGTATCTTGATATACAATAGTTGACTCAGTAGCGGCCCATACAGGTTGTGCTAAACAAACAACACATGCCGCTGCCAGCCATTGTACTTTACGTTTCCTCATGGTTACTAGAACTCCTATTACTTTAAGAATTTGTTAATTATTGATTACGCTTTACAACAACGATAGGTTGAGAAACATTTTCTACAGGTTCTTCTGGCTCCTCAACTGCTGTAGCATCTTCAGCTACAGCTGCATTTTCATCAGTATCATTATTTTCTACATATTCTTCAGATTCACCTGTTGTATTAGGTACAGTTACAGCATCAGCTAATTCATCATCACTATGAGCTAAACCATCACCACCAATAACAAGACCTTGAATTGTTACGGAATCTTGAGGTTGTACATATACAGTAGCACCAGCTGGGTACTCAATATTTTTACCTTTGATGAAAGCGCCCCCTACAAGCCCAACAGGACCGAGTAGAACTGCGCCCGCCACAGATGCACCTGCTGCTTTAACTTCACTACGAGTTTTATCCTTAGCCTCTTTACCTTGTACAGCAGTAAATTCTGTACCATCAATAGCTGGGATTGTATCAAATGTAATATCTAACGCACCATTACGACCAAAGGAACGAGCCTTTTTCAAAGAAGTAATTGTTCCGGAACCTACAGTGCCCGCAGGTACTAATAAGACATTGCCATCCATTACATTTTCTGCAACAGTAAAGGATACAGTATCACCTTCACGACTAGTTTTAGAAGAAACCGCTTCATTTAAAGTCACTTTGAACACTTGGTTACCAGACAATGTGCCTACTTGGTTAGTAAGAGACACATTGCTACCATATACCTTTGTCTTCAAAGAAATAATACGTTTTTGTAAGGAACCGCTACCAATGCGACCATTAACACTACGTTCCATCTTTTCTACACGGTCTACAAGAGATCCTGCGTTAATGCTATTTTGATATGTATATTCCAATGCATCCATTTCTTCGCGCAAAGAAATATTAGTACCACTGCCTTCTACGGAATTGTAGAGGGAGTCAACACGTTTGCTCAATGTTGCGGAATTACCATTGAAACCAGTACCATACACGGTTTCATCAAGTTGATTAATGCGGTCCACAACAGCACCATCTTGTACAGTTCCATATACAGTAGTTTCTAAAACATTTGTTTTTTCAGTTACTGTACCAGGAGCGGCAAATGCAGTGCCTGAAATTAGGGATGCCATTAAAAGTGTAAGTACTTGTTTCTTCATAAATTCCTCCACAATGTATCTAATGTATAACTGTTATACAACAGAATAAGCACGGGCCTAAGACCGTGCTTATTCCCTGAGTCTATCAATTTATATGCTCAGTGGCCATTAAATTTTCAAATCAATAATAGCAGATACACCTACGCCTTGAACACGAGATGCACCAACTGGGTTTGTGCTATCAACAGGAACTAAGCCTTTGACACGAACCATACCATTAAAGCTACCTTCTACTTGAGCAACAGCTTTAACTTCTTCAATGCTAGAAGCAGGCCCAGTAACTTGAGCAGCACCGATATAACCTTTTGTACCAATACTGATAATAGGAACTACTTTAGTTGTATATTCAGTACTCAAGTTATTTTGTTTCAATAATTTATTTAGGAAAGAGTCAATTTGTGGACCAAATTTGTTAACAACAATGCCGATACCACCAATTTTAGCTGCACCACCAAGAATGCTACTAAGTCCACCAGCTTGAGTTGTCAAGATACCACCAAATGCAGTTGTAGTTAAACAAATCCCTAGAACAGCTGTAATAATCTTCTTTTTCATAATAAGCCTCCTATAGATACTTATATTTTAACAAATTCTATACATAGATTCTAGTGAAAGTATAAGAACTTACACATAAAGATACTAACATAATATAGATTTTCGATGAATTCTTAATGAATTTTACGCAACTCAATTTAATGCTATCATCAACGATAAATCGTGTCAATATCTAATACGAGCTACATCTAGAAAGCTCAAAAATTGAAATAAAAAGATTAACAAAATGATATAGTTTAATTACTTTTATTAATTATAAATTTAACAAATTCGTGGAACCTGATCTTCGCCTAATAAATCAATCAAACGAACACCTCCAATAGCCGTTTGTAGACCAACCTTACCAATATTTTTATCTAAAGTTTTACCAATTAAAACTGCTTCGCTTCCCTCTTCAAAACTATGAAGAATCTTGAGAACTTCGTCCGTAACAGATGGTTCAACGATAAGAACTACTTTCCCTTCATTCGCTAAATATAAAGGGTCATACCCCAATATATTACATACTGACTGCACTTCTTCATGAATAGGTATGGCCGTTTCTTCAACTTTAATGCCTACTTGACTCTGATCAGCGATCTCTTTTAAAACGGTACCTAGGCCACCACGAGTGGGATCTCTCAACAAAGCAACTTGAGTTCCTACTTTATCTAATACTGCTTGAACCATCTTATTTAGTGGTGCACAGTCAGTTGTTAAGGAGTCAGATAAATCTAACCCAAACCGTTGCCCCATAACGGCAATGGAGTGATCTCCAATAGCACCTGACAAAATGATATCTAGCCCTGCTTTCACACGATGTGGACCAATATCTATTCCATCTGGAATCATGCCAATACCAGCAGTATTAATGTAGATTTTATCTACTTCGCCCTTTTTAACGACCTTTGTATCACCTGTAACAATTTGAACATTTGCGGCTTTTGCCATTTCTGACATAGTGCGAAGAATTTCATCTAGCTCTTCAAAGGCCAAACCTTCTTCTAAAATAAGACCACAACTTAAATATTGAGGTATCGCGCCATTCATGGCTAAATCATTCACAGTTCCACAAACAGCCAACTTGCCAATATTACCACCAGGAAAGAACGCAGGTTGCACCACATAAGAATCTGTAGAGAAGGCCATGCGCCCGGCTGTAACAGGAAACTGGGCACCATCGTGTAGGGGCGCCAATAAATCATTTGTAAAATATTTCAAAATAAAACGGTCCGTCAACTCATGACTAAATCGTCCACCATTACCATGGACTAAGCGAACTCGTTCCATATTAATCCTCCCACGTCGATCCACCACTAGAATAACCATATTTATACCATGCAGCACAGCTACCCTCTACAGATACCATACAGGCACCCACCGGATGATCTGCGGTACAGCTTTTACCAAATAACGGACATTCACTCGGTTTAATAAGGCCTTGCAAAACACGTCCACATTGACAGCCTTTAGGATCAAGAGATGGTTTATCCAAGTTAATAGGAAGGACAAGCTCTACATCATAAGCTGCATACTCACCCTTTAATGCTAAACCAGAGTTAGGAATCACACCAATACCACGCCATACATCATCGCATACTTCATATACTTCCTCGATCATAGCTTGGGCTACAGGGTTTCCCTTCTGCATAACTACAGAATGATACGTATTGCCCACCACAATATTACCAGACTCACGTTGCTCTAAAATATTAGCTATGGCAGACAATATTTCTAAGCCATCAAAGCCAGCGATACAAGATGGAATACCGTATTCTTTGGGCAAAAATCGGTATGGTTCTTCACCAATAATAACACTCACATGGCCAGGTAAAATAAATCCATCGATATGACCTTCTTGTTTATCTAATAGTGCACGCAATGCTGGAGGCACTAATTTATGAGATACTAAAAAGAATACATTCTTAAGTCCTGCTGCGTGAACGGCTTTCACAGTAGCACATATAATCGCAATAGTCGTTTCAAAGCCAATAGCTAAGAATACTATTTTCTTTTCTGAATATTTTTTGCTAAGTTCTATTACCTCTAAAGGCGTATAAATAACATGGATATGAGCTCCTTTTGTTTGAGCTTCATTGAGACTACTATAGCTACCTGGAACCTTTAACATATCCCCAAAGGTAGCAATAATAACATCCTCACGTTCTGCATAGGCTAAAGCCTTATCCATATAGGTTTGATCAGTTACACATACTGGACATCCTGGTCCACTAACAAGTTCTATGCCACTTGGCAATAATTGACGAAGACCTTCTCGGAAAATCGATACTGTATGCGTACCACAAACCTCCATAAGCCGCACAGTTTCACCGGGCTTATGAAGCGCATTGATGCGCCTTAACAAAGCATCAGCTGTGTGCTGCTTTTCCTGCAAAGTAAGCTTCTTCAAGTTCTTCTAACTCCTTAAAGGCCTCTAATGTTTTTTGAGCCTCTTCTTCATCAACAATTTGTACAGCAAAACCTGCATGAACTAACAACCAGTCCCCGACCTTTGCATCTGGTACGAGGAGCAAGCTGCAGTCACGGGTAGCACCTGTCAATTCAACGGTACCAATAGCATCATTCACAGCAATCAATTGCGCTGGTACAGCTAAGCACATATTATCTCCTTATCTATATCATTTATAACAAGTTTTATATACATTTACTTCAATAAAACAGCTCCGAAATATATGAATAAAATTAATATTATTGTATCACAGTTACACTCATTATTTAGTGATAGTGTGCACAAACAACTAGAACTTAAACTAGCTATGGCACTCACATAGATTAAACAATATTCAGGACATTACTAAATAAATTTATCTAAGAATAAGAGCTATATGACAATTTATAATTGATTTCCTAACCACAGTTGTCCTAAAGCAAGTCCACCATCATTAGAGGGAACCGCTTCATTCATATATAAATTACCTATATGCCACGTCTTATATATAAATTCTAATAGTTTACGATTTTGAAATACACCACCAGACATAGCCACATCACTAATATTATATCGCTCCATCAAGTCTGCAGCCGTTTCGCATAGTGCGATTGCCATTGTTTTATGAAATGAAGCGGCTAAATGAGCTCGACATTCACCACGAACAACGCCATCCATAATAGATTGAACTGTAGGTGTAAAATCAAGAATATGTCCGTCATAATTGTAAGCAAGTAGTGATCCTTTTTCATCACCACATAGAGTTTCTAAGGAAATGGCAATTTGTGCATCATAACTATGGACCATACCAAGACCTAATAAAGCACCTACAGTATCAAATAATCGCCCACAGCTTGTAGCTTGAATCATGGGCATCGTAGATTGTAATGCTTTATCTAAAATTTCCCATCCCTTTGGAAGTTCTTTCATCCACTCTTTATATACAAAAGGGATATCATCGCCATAATAATTACGAATATACCATAAGGCTTGTCGCCAGGGTTCAGAAACAGCCTTTTCTCCACCAGGCAATGGAGCCGCATGAATATGTGCCAATCTCTGATATTGATTGCCTTTACAAAGGAGAAATTCCCCCCCCCATATAGTCCCATCTGGTCCATAGCCAGTACCATCCATAGCAATTCCTAGTACCAGCCCCCTTAAATTGTGTTCTGCCATAACAGACGCTATATGAGCATGATGATGCTGAACAGGTATAACAGAAAGATGGAAACTTTCACCTATTCTTTCACCTAACCGAGAAGAGAAAAACTGGGGATGACTATCTATAATAATCTTTTCTGGTTGTATAGAAAATAAATTTTTATATCGCTCAATGGTCCATTCTAAGGTTTTATGAGTAGATGCATTCTCTAAATCTCCAATATGGGGTCCTACAAGAGCTTCACTACCTTTATTCACAGCAAACGCATTTTTCAAATCACTGCCCATAGCTAATATCGAAGTTTGTTCTAAACAGTCACAATGAATTGGCTCAGGTACATAGCCACGACTGCGACGAATAAATCGAGGTTTATTATTGATGACCACCACCACAGAATCATCAAGAGGAGCATAGATTTCACGATTATGAACGAGGAAATAGTCTGCTACCTCACCTAGTTCATTAAACGCTTGGTCGTCATTATATAATACGGAATCACCACTTCTGTTACCACTGGTCATAACCCAGGCTGCATCAGAGGGCAATAACACCTCATGCATTGGTGAATAAGGCAACATCACACCCAACATATGATTGTCAGGTGCAACGTGAGGACTTAACCGAACAGAACTATTATGATTCCTTTCTAATAACACAATAGGACGTTCCATCCCCGTTAATACATCTAGTTCTACATCGTTAATATGTACTAACTCAATCGCCATATCTAGAGATCCCACCATTATTGCTAATGGTTTATGCGGTCTATTCTTCCGCTTACGTAATCGTTGTACAGCAGCGTCATTTCTAGCATCGCAAACAAGATGATACCCTCCTACACCTTTTATGGCGATAATATTACCTTCATTGATCAATTCCCGCGTAGTATTCCATACATTTACCGTATCTACAGCCGTGCGATTTGGCTTGTATAAAGTATAACGAGGCCCACAATAAGTGCATGCATTTGGTTCAGCTCTATAACGACGCCCCTCTATATCTTCATATTCAGCCTTACAATCTTCACACATGGGGAACTCATTCATCGTCGTCCGTTCTCGATCATAGGGCAAAGATTTGATTATCGTATACCTTGGTCCGCAATTTGTACAATTGATGAAAGGATATTCCTTTCTACGTTTATCTTGTTGTAACTCTTTAAGGCAATCATTACAAGGCGCAGTATCAGCACTAATAAAGGTACTCACGGATTCACCTAAAGGGGATGCCTGCACAACAAAATCACTTTCATGCATATTAAGTGTAAGATGCTGTACAGTTTGACTAGTAATACGACATAAACGAGGTTGCTCCTCTTGAACAGCATCTAAAAATAACTGCAATTCACCTAGAAAACCTTGAACTTCAACATACACGCCTTGACTATCATTATATACAAAACCTGTTAATCCTAGAGAATGGGCCAACATAGAAACAAGGGGTCGGAATCCGACCCCTTGAACTATACCGGTATAGCGAATTCCCCAGCGTTCTGTAGTTTGATTACTATTTTGTTTCATATAAACTCCTACTATACTCGGAGAATCAAGTGTAATTAACCTAATGCAACAGGAATACTGCCATCAATACCAGCTTGTTCTAATTCAGCTTGAATCATGATAGCACATTCAATACGTTTCTTCTGTAAACGACAACCAAATTCATAAGGTGTCTCTAGATCGCCACCCAATGTAATGTTGTTAGCATGACAGCCACCGGAACAGAAGAATTTCGCCCAACATTCAGCACAAATTGGCTTAGAGAATACATGTGTATTACGGAAATCTTTAGGAATCTCTGTATTTTGTAAACCATCATACACATTACCAAGCACGTATCCATCTTTGCCTACAAATTGATGGCATGGATAAATATCACCATTTGGTACAATCGCCATATATTCATGACCTGCCCCACAACCTCGAAGGCGTTTCGCCATACATGGCCCACGATATAAATCCATGCGGAAGTGGAAGAAGTTAAACTTCTCACCCCAGCCTTCTAACTGGCGTTGTAAATAAATATCTGCTAGTTTTTCATATTCTTTCTCTAAAGCTGGCCAATCTTCTTCACGAAGTACATAGTCCCCTTCTTCACCGACAACAGGCTCCATGGACAAATGCTCAAAGCCGAGATCAGACATTGCCATAACGTCTTTAGTAAAGTCTAAGTTTTTATGTGTATACGTACCACGTACATAGTATTCAAGACCGTGACGCTGTTTTACAGCATTGACAAGATTCTTTGCAATATATTTATAGGATTCAGCACCACTACCCGCTACAGGTCGCATCGCATTATGAACGGATTCACGACCATCCAAAGATAATACAAGACTCATCTTATGCTCATTCACATAATCAATTTTATCTTGTGTTAAAAGCATACCATTCGTGGTCAATGTAAGTTTGAAGATTTTGTTGTGCTTTTCTTGAATGGATTCAATGTATTCAACCGTTTGCTTAACAACATCCCAGTTCAACAATGGCTCACCACCGAAAAAGTCAATTTCACAATGTTGGCGAGGTCCACTCATTTTAATAAGAAAGTCCACAGCTCGTTTTGCTACATCAAAGCTCATCAATTCTCGTTTAACACCGCCGTAATCACCTTGACTAGCAAAGCAATATTTGCATGCTAAGTTACAATCATGAGCAATATTTAAGCATAATGCCTTAACAATAGGTTTCTCACCTACTACAAGTTTAAACTCTTTACTCATCGGTGCAAATAATTGCTCCGCTTTGATGAGCTCATCTAACTCGTCCATAATCTCATCTAGTTCTACTGCATCTTCTTTAGCATCTAACGCAGCATGTACAGCATCGCGATTAGTGCCATCATATATGTCAAGAACTCTATCGATGAGTTCGTCGATAACATGGATAATACCGCTATTTACGTCTAAGCAGTAATAGTTATCCTTCATCCGAAACTTATGGATCATTGGTTTTAATTCTAACATGGTACCTCCAATTGATTTGTATGGTAAAAGCTCTAGTATATAGAACTTTCTAGATAATTGTACCACATTTCCACACTAAACGTTATAAAAAGAGTCATAAAGATATACTATACAATGTATGTCTTTAAAACATAAATAAAAAAGGCCCGCTAAGCGAGCCTCTTCATTATTTTTGTTTGCAAACTTGGTTACCAACTGTGCAGCTTGTTTTACAAGCGGATTGGCAAGATGTTTGACATTCCCCACAACCGCCAGTTTTAGCAGTTTTTTGTAAGGATTCAGTGTTGATAGTACGAATACGTTTAGCCATGATTATCCTCCTCAATACTTATCGAATGATATTTATTTTATCATATTTATAAAAAGCCTGTAAAATACTATTTCGTTATATTTTCGTCTACAACTTCAGCTTATTTGGTTTCTACCACTTCAGTTTCTCCTAATTGATGGTCTGTAACTTTTGCGTCTCGCATAGCTTCACCTTTAGTTTTCTTAGGAGCATCCTTACGCAATACTTTTCGTAAAGCCATTGCCACTGGTGTTACAATTACAGCAGCAAAAACTGCTTCTGGAATACCATGTGTAACAGACAAGAATACAATAGAGCCTAATACTTGATCTGGACTAAGATTCATTTTAAGAGCAAACATATCTGCATAGAGTAAGAAGATTAATCCCATAACCATGATCGTATGAAATACAGTCCCCATAAAAGCAGAAACAATAATACGCGGACCTTGCGGTGCTTTCCACAATAATAGATATACCAAATATGCTAATACTGGGAAAAGTATACGCGGTAATACGGAAATGATTGGATTAATAAATAGTGGGGATAAAATATTAGGAGCTGTAATATTTTGCCACAAACTATAGCAACCAAAGATAAAGCCAACAAAGGCCCCCACTTTTGGTCCTTCTACAATAGCACCAATTAGAGTTGGTACATGTAAAGTTGTTACATTTAGCGGTCCTAATGGAATAATACCATAACCAGAAAGCCCTAATGCAATAGTGATACCTGCTAGTAGACCAATAATTGTCAATTCTCGAATCGTAATGCCACTTTTCTTCTCTTTTTTGGCCTCTTTACGTTCAACTTGCTTCAGTTTTTCATTGTCGTGGATTGATACAGTTGAGTTATCATCCACTGGACGTTCAATGTTGTTCATAGATCCTCCTTCGTTCTCATTCCTTACGGATATAAGTCGAAACTAGAAATTAAATACGTTCACGGCGTCGTGAAATTATACCACGTTCTACCAATGCGCCTATAATCACCGCTATACCTGTCATACCAGCTTCTAATAAAGTGGGAGTAACAAACACGAGCGGATTACCTTGATACGTTGGGAAAACGGTGGGAACTAAAGATACAATAAATTCTGGAATATAACCACCGTATAAAATATGGGCATTCATAGCAAGCCATAAAGCAGCGGTTAAAACAATGCGAAATAATCGTATACCTCTATATGCTATATCTCTTGGATATAAATAAAATACAAATACCAACAAAGAAACTAGTAATAATACAAGTTCAGCAAATAATATATTCACATTCATTGATGATGCATACATGAAGTATACCATCGGATCCTGTAAATCAATATACAAAAGCGAACCAATGTATAAAAATGGGATTGGTATAGTATACCCGATTATATCAAGGGCTTCATCTACCATGCCCCATCGATGTTTTCGATCAAAAAACTTAGTTGCTAACAGACCACAAAGTTCAATGAGCACTTGAACGATAAAATACACCACGAATAGAAGCAATGCTGTTACAATTCCATTCTCTGTTGTAAAGCTAAATGGCGTATGAAGAAATGAAAATACTGTCCACCAAGCCCAACTATATGCATGATAGCCCATACTCAATGGTAGGTCGTCGTTAAATTTAGCATTCTTAAGTCTACGCACCATGAGTGGTATTACAAGAGACAATACAGGGAATACTAATATAGGTAACGCTAATGCTCCACTCAAGGAAAGAACTGTTGTTACAGCACTTACAAATAAAGCGCAAACAACGGTAAATAACCAGAAACTCTTATTCATTACGGCCTCCCACTAAGCGAGTAAGACCATACGCTAGAATCAAGCTAATAGTGACACCGATATACATAGCTACTAAGAAAGCTACATCTCGGCCTGCTGTAGGCCAGCCCCATAACATCGATAAATCTACACCGAGAAAAATACCTTTATAGCTAATGCCGTGGATTATAATCCAACTTACAACATAAGCAATACGGCTAATCGATTTACCATCTCCAAAGGTACTACTTTTAAATGATAAATATGCCCAAGGCATAATTAGGGATAAAAGCAAATACCATACAAGTGCTACCATCGCACTCGATCCATTATGAATCATATACGCAATAATAGGAATGACTACAATAAATAGATTCAAGTAGATGGATCTTTTACAAATATCCATTAATGTGTTCATAAAGATCTCCTATGATATGTAATCTCTTTGTATTTTACAATAATCATAGATAAATGTCATCAAAAAAGAAAAACCTCCATATAGGTAAATGAATACCTTATATGGAGGTTTCTAATTAAGCTACTACAGAGTCAGCTGTTACATCAATTGTAGGAACAGCGTCCTTTGGTTCTTCTTTTTTCAACAATGGAGTCATGCTTTCTAAGCCGATACCCAATGTGAATAGATTATGCAACCATGCTGTTTGGCTTGGCGGCATAATACCGAGTACGCCACCACCTACAAGAGCACCGTTGAAACCAACGATACCATTGTAATTAGCTTTGATACGTTTCATCAATGCCATAGAAATGCGGCGTAAATCTACAAGAGCTTGTAGATGATCGGAAGAAATAGTAACATTTGCAATTTTTTGAGCGATTGGTGCGCCTTCATTCATAGCGATACCAACATGTGCTTCAGAAATTGCTGGGGAATCGTTAATACCATCCCCTACCATCATAACAGTATAGCCTTCAGCTTTTGCTTGTTTTACATAAGCTGCTTTATCTTCTGGCAATACTTCAGCATGCAATTCATCGATGCCGAGTTCGTCAGCTACACGTTGTGCATTACGTTTGGAGTCGCCAGTCATCATGACAACCTTTTTAATACCCAATGTGTGTAAATCAGCTATAACTTGTTTTGCTTCCTCACGAACAGGGTCTTTAATACAAATAACCGCTGCTAGTGTACCTCCAATAGCGAGGTAAATATGTGAAGATGAATTTGGTAAATTGTTGAATTTTTCTTGTTCATCTGCAGGAATTTTTGTCTTTTCATCATCAAAGATGTAGTGAGCACTACCAATGCGTACACGGTAGCGACCAACTTTAGATGCAATACCATGAGCTACAACGTATTCTACGTCGGAGTGCATTTCCTTGTGAGGCAAGTCATGATCCTTAGCAGCGCGTACAATTGCTTTTGCCATGGAGTGAGGGAAATGTTCCTCAATACATGCAGCTAATTTCAACATTTCATCTGCATCATGACCGTTGAACGGGATGATTTGTTCAAACTCAGGTTCTGCTTTTGTAAGAGTACCAGTTTTATCGAACACAATCATATCTGCTTGTGCAATTTGTTCTAAGAACTTACCACCTTTAACAGTGATACCGCGTTTAGATGCTTCTTGCATAGCGGAAAGTACTGCTAATGGAATGGATAATTTTAGAGCACAAGAGAAGTCAACCATAACGAAAGACAATGCTTTCATTACATTTCGAGTCAACAAATATGTTAAACCAGCACCAATAAAGCTAATTGGAACTAATTTATCTGCCATGCGGTATGCTTGTTGTTCCATACCGGATTTCATTTGTTCAGACTCTTCAATGAGGTTAACGATTTTTTCGTAACGAGATGTTTTGGATGTACTACGTACTTCTACAATAGCTTTACCGTCTTCAACAACAGTACCTGCATATACAGAACTGTCTTGATCGCGACGAACCGCTTCTGGTTCACCAGTCATGGAGCTTTCATTAACAAGAACAACACCATCGATAACGACGCCATCCAAAGGAATCACTTCGCCTTGGCGAATAATAATTTGATCACCTGCCACAACTTCGTTAACTGGCTTGCTCACTTCAATGTCATCAACTAAAACCCATACTTTATCTACGTTCAAGGACATGCTTTGAGCGAGATTTAATACAGATTTACGGTGAGTCCATTCTTCTAAGATATCACCAATACCTAATAGGTACATAACAGCGCCAGCTGTAGGGTAATCCTTTTGAAGTAATGCAGCACCAATAGCTACACCATCAAGTACTTCGACAGTTAACTTACGTTGCCACAATGTTTTAATAGCCTTACCAATAAATTTAATACCATCAAACCAAGCCCATGCAGCTGCAATAGGCGCAGGAAGCACTGCTTTTTTACCTAAGTAAAGTGCAGTACGGTTGATCATCATTTCACGGTATTTTTTATTTACCAAGCGAGGAGAATATTCGTTTAAAGCAGGAGCTTCAGACAAATCTAAATCGCGTAGACCTAGCACTGCATCACGCACAGCATCAACATCGCCAGTATGTTTAATGGCGATTTGACTGCTACGAGTGTAGAAGGTTACATCTACAATTGCATCATTAAGGAGTAATGTATCCTCTACATAAGCTGCTTCAGCCTCTGTAAAGTGATGACCAGTTACCTTAACATGCAAGCGATTTCTGAGTTTTTTTACTACAGAAAATTGTAACATATGTGCAATCCTCTAATTATTTGTTTTCTTCAAAGATTTCTTCGTTGCGTGCTTCGTTGATTTCTTGAGCTTCTGCCAATACATCAGATGCGGATGCTTGTACTTTTTCAGCTGTTTCTAATACAGTTTCTTTAGCGCGAAGACCAGCTGCTACGATACCAGCATATACTTTTTTAGCATCTTTAGAAGTTAATACTTTAAGACCTACAGTACCCAATGCAAGACCTGCTGCGAATAAGTTAGCGTTTTTAAGATTTTTTTGATCGATGTTGAACATGATAATATTCCTTTCTACTAAATATGATAAAAAATTTAATTACTATATTTGAAAAGAGGAGCCATTATAGAGACCCCTCATTCAAATTCAGAATTCGTATTAGCTTACTTAGCAGTACGTTTAATGCCTAGTGCTTTATTGGAACCATCACAGCTGCAGTTACCACCGCAACCAGAAGATTTTTTAGAGCCAGACTTGGAGCTACCGCCACCACAGCCGCAGCCACCTTTACCAGACATTTGTTTGTAAAATTTATTACCGATATAAGCTAATGCTAATACAACTATGAGTCCTATAACAAGATTATCCATTATTATGCCTCTTTCTCAATATCTACTAAATTATAATATGTGTATTAGTGATAAACAAGATAAAAGCAATATCTAAAGGATATTTCCCTTTTCTCATTATCATTTAACCACGAATATTGATAATTATCAAGTATTATTTTTAAATTACTTATAACAAAATCGCAATTTTTAAATTCATTTTTGTTTAAAGAATCTAAAAGTGGCTAAACTCTCCTATTTAGCGATTTTAGATTAGAAACCTAATGCGCGACCTATGTTATAGAAGATGAAACATGCAATCCATGCAAATGTATTTTCATAGCAGAACATGAATGCAACCCATTTCCAAGAACCTGTTTCACGTTTGATAACAGCTAATGTTGCCAAACAAGGTGGGTAAATTAATACGAACAACATCATTGTTAATGCAATCAATGGTGAGAAGTTTGGATCATTTTGTAAGTAATCAGTCAATGGAGCTGGATTTTTATCATCACCACCTACTGCATATACTGTACCCAATGTAGAAATTACTACCTCTTTAGCCGCTAAACCAGCTACGAGAGATAAGCCCATTTTCCAGTCGAAGCCCAATGGTTCAAGTACTGGGTTGATTGCTTTACCAAAGGATGCTGCATAGGATTGTTCAATTTTTTCAGCAGCTTGTTCTTTATCAAGTTTGTCATTTTCAGCATCTAAGTTAGCACTGTTTTTATACATTGCCCATGCTGCTGGGAACAAGTCTTTATTTTCATCTTTAATATCATTGAATAATTCAGGTGCTTCAGAATCATCCTCTACTGCTACTTCAGGTTCATCTTCTCCTGCTTGCTTAGCAGCATCAGTAGCATCTTGTACAGTAGATTTCATATCTTCAACAATTTTATCAACTGCATCTTTTTGGTCATCTGTAGCAATACCGAATTGAGATAATGTAGCTGCATCTTTTACTTCATACTCTTGAGCAACTTGTTCTTTCACTGCATCATAATCTTTGGAGTATTCTACATCCATTGGATATGCAGTGATGAACCAAATCAAGATGGAAGCAGCCATAATGAAAGTACCGGCTTTAATGATGTACAATTTAGCACGTTCATACATGTGCATCCATGTAGCTTTCAATGTAGGCAAATGATATGGAGGTAATTCCATTACAAATGGTTCTGCTTCACCAGCAAATAAGAACTTACGGAAAATTTTTGCAAAGATAATACCGAAGATGATACCCAAGAAGTATACAGAGAATACAACTAAAGTACTATCCCAACCATTTGGGAAGAACGCATTTGCAAATAAGATATACACTGGCAAACGTGCAGAACAACTCATGAATGGTGTAATCAAAATCGTAACCATTCGATCCTTGTAGTTGTCGAGGATACGGGCACCCATTACGGATGGTACGGAACAACCGAAACCCAATAATAAAGGAATAAAGGATTTACCATGTAAGCCACATGCGCGCATTACACGGTCAATAACGAAGGCTGCACGAGCCATATAACCTGTATCTTCCAAGAAAGAAATGCCAAGGAAGAGTAATAAAATTAATGGTAAGAATGAAAGTACCGCACCTACGCCGGCAATAATACCATCAGATACGAGTGACTGTAATTGGCCCTCTGGAATAGTCTGAACCGCATAAGCTTGTAATGCAGCGAAACCATCCTCGATCCAACCTTGAGGAATACCACCAACGAAGTTAACGAACGCAAACAATAAGTACATAACAACCATGAAGATTGGTAAGCCCCAAATTCGATGCGTTAAGATTTTGTCATAACGGTCAGAGCGTGTTTCCAATTGAGTTGGCGCTTGTGTTAAACATGTATTATATACTTCTACTGCAAAGCGGTGACGATATTCTTGGAAGACAATATCAAGATCAACTTGATCCTTAATTTCTTCACGAATAGCTTCAGCCTTTTGAATAACAGCTTCCGTATTATCAAAGCGCATAACTTTGCCAATAACGTCAGCATCTTTTTCTAACAACTTAACAGCAATCCAACGAAGTGGATATGTAACAGTGCCCGCTTGTTTTAGCAATTCTACAAGCTCACTAATTTTACCTTCTAACAAATCACCATAGTTAATTGTTACACCAGGAGCTTTTTGAGAAGCAGCTACACTAATTGTTGCTTCTAACAAGTCTTTTGTACCAATGTTTGTACGACCTACTGTGCTAACAATTGTAGCCCCTGTCATTTCTGCCATTTTTTTTAGGTCGTATTTGATGCCCATTTCTTCAGCAACGTCAGCCATGTTTAGAGCAATAACCATTGGCTTTTCAAGTTCCAATAATTGTGCAGCTAAATATAAGTTACGTTCCAAGTTAGATGCATCAAGAACATTAACAATAACATCTGGGTTATCATTTACGATAACATTACGCGCTACTAACTCATCCAAGGAACGTGCAGTTAAGCTATATGTACCTGGTAAGTCAATAAACAATAACTCATGGCCATCAAAGTTCGTATGGCCTTCCTTTTTTTCTACTGTAACGCCGGCATAGTTACCAACGTGTTGCTTCGCCCCTGTGATATTGTTAAACATTGTAGTTTTACCACAGTTAGGGTTACCTGCTAAGGCAATGCGAATTTGCCCATTCTCTGCCATGTGAACCTCCTATTGAACCTCTACATCAATCATGCCAGCTTCGCTTGTACGAAGTGCTAATTCAAAGTTTTTTACTTTGATTTCCACCGGATCCCCCAAAGGGGCAAACTTCATAACATGGATTTTTGTACCATTTACAAGACCCATGTCAATTAGACGATGCTTAACATTGCCACTGCCATGTAGTGCAACAATAAGACCAGACTCACCTGGTTTCATGTCTTTTAACTTTTTGATAGCCATACGACACCTCCTAATTATTGTACCTAACAACCTCATATTAAACACACCAAATAATAATGCGTATTAATATCTTAAATTATTATATCAAATCAAGCATTAATTTCAACAATTATTATCATTTTTATGGTTATTTTTTATCTCATATCTATATTTTATTATCATATTTAATATGAGATTATCTATATAATTATCTAATAAAATACTGAATACTAGCTGAAATTTAATATTTCATAGCTATATATTTAGATACTGTAATCAATAAACTCTATTAAGATTATCATTTACAAATACTCTCACATTCTCAATTAATAGTTTATAAACAGTTTAAATGTAGCTATTTTAATATTTTCATTTCTCATTTTACTTAGTTATATCAGTATTTTTCCATATATTATCAAAAAAATATACCCAAAATACTATAATATTTATTGAGCCTAGAGTATGTTAAGACTATACATCTTCCAAGTTCAATTCATTTGCCCCTAATATGTGCATACGTTATAATTAATATAATATGTATTATAGAAAGGACGATTCATGAAATCTTTTAAATCTTTAGGTGTTTGTGATGAACTTATCCAAGCCCTACAAAAACAAGGTATAAAGGAGCCTACGCCAATTCAAGAACAATCCATTCCTGTCGTCTTTAAAGGGAATGATGTCATAGCCAAAGCTCAAACCGGCACGGGGAAAACACTAGCATTCTTACTGCCAATTCTACAACGTGTACATACTGATGTTCATCAAGAACAAGTGCTTATCATTGCGCCTACACGAGAACTAATTAAACAAATTTCCGATGAAGCGAAGGAAATAGGTTCTATTTTAAATGTAGATATCCTCCCTCTTATCGGCGGCAAAACAATCGAGGCACAGTTACAACAGTTAGGCCGCCGACCTCAAGTCATCTTAGGTACACCTGGTCGTCTATTGGATCATGCAAAGCGCGGTTCTCTCCATCTAGACTGTATTCGTCGTGTTGTACTAGATGAAGCAGACCAAATGCTTCACATGGGCTTCTTACCAGATATCGAAAATCTCATCGGCCAAACAGATGCCAATAGACAACTATTACTATTCTCCGCTACAATTCCAGATAAAATCCGAAATCTCGCAAAGGCATATATGTCTAAACCCGTTTCAGTAACGGCAGAAGGAAAACACATCACTCTCGAATCAATTGATCAACGAGTGTATATGATGAATCCTGAAGAAAAAACACAACGGCTCATCAAAATGATTGAAGATGATAATCCGTTTTTAGCTATAGTTTTCTGTAATAAACGGGAAGGTGCCATTCGTTTATCCTACGAATTAACTGCAGCGGGGCTCAATATAGCAGAAATGCACGGTGACTTGACACAAGGTCGTCGCACACAAATTCTGCGAGACTTTGCAAAAGCTAAAACACAAATCTTAGTGGCTACCGATATTGCGGCTCGCGGTATCGACATCGAAGGTATCACACATGTATATAATTACGACGTACCTCGCGATGTAGATTACTACATCCACCGCATTGGCCGTACAGGTCGTGCTGGTAACTCTGGCGTGGCTGTAACCTTTGCGACACCACAAGACGAATCATGGTTACGACGCATCGAACGAGCTATCCAAGCTACACTTACAAAATATACTAAGGATGGTCAGATCAAAACTAAGGGCAATGCTAGCACTGCTCCAAAACGCACAAAATTAGCTAGTAAACCTAAGATTACAAGCACTTACCAATCCACTAAGGCTAAAGCTCACAAAGCACGAGGCCATAAAGGCTCCAATACACGCCAACGCCGTGCTTCTACCTCCCAAACTGGTCGTCGTGGCAAACGCAGATAAAATTCAGCTTAATATCCTAAACTAAATGAAGCAATTTTTCTTCTACAAGAACAGTTTCAAAAAAAGACGCGCACAGCTAAGCTGTACGCGTCTTTTTATTATCACTGTAAAAATAGTTGTTTCTTGGTAATCTTAGATAACTAAAAACTTTACAATAATCTATATTCGATTATATATATTTACCGATAATAAGTTACCTTTTATTGGTTACTTTATTTGTTGGCATAAATGCTCGGTACCCCATCTACATCAGAACATTGGGTCTTACATTGAGATCGATTGCTACAAATCCAGTTTGTTCGACCTCTCACCTCTTGTTTCACAAAGTAACCTACGTTACATCTAGGGCATTTATATTGTTTATCTTCATCAGATACTTCAATATTACCTTCAACACTAGAAGTATCCCCTTCTACTGGCTGAGTATGTTTACACGTAGGATAATTCGTGCACCCTAAAAAGGCACCAAATTTACCATTCCGCTGTTGCAAACGTCCTTTTTTACATTTAGGACATACAGGTAAGGAAGACAAGTCTACGCTTTCACTATCCATAGGGCGCTTACGATTTTGACTCGTTATAGTTCGCACCACATTGGGCATCATTTGATCAGAGCTTACTACTTTATCAAAACCAAGTTTATCAATTAATAATTTTAAAAACTTAATTTGATCCGCTAAGAAGGAATCTAATGTATCCTCTCCTTCGCTCATAAGTGCTAAGCGTTCTTCCCAAACAGCTGTTTCATCAGGATAAAGCAGCTCTTCTGGCAGAGCATCTACTAAGAGATAGCCCGTTTCCGTTGGAGATAAGACTTGCTTCTTCCCTGACGTTTTCATAAAGTCTCGACTGATAAGCTCATCAATAATGTTTGCCCGAGTTGCTTCTGTACCAATACCAGATACAGCCTTTAATTGCTTTTTCAAGTCTTCATTTTTTACGAATTTATGAATTTCCTTCATCGCTTGTAGTAATGTGGACGGCGTAAAACGGGATGGTGGTTTCGTTTGTTTAGACTCTATAGAAGAATCCGTATATAAAACAGTATCGTTCTTTTTAACCGCTGGCAAGTGGTCCGTTTCTTCAATAACCTCTTTTTTAGGGTCTGATTCAGCCCCACGCTCATCGGTTAGATCGGGCTCGTCATTGTCCGTCGTAGATTTAGACTTATGTCGTTTATAAAGCAATTTCCATCCTTCTTCGATAACTACACGACCATTAGCTACAAACTCTTCCTTACTTTGTTCTACTACAATTTTAGTTTGCTCGTAAATATGCTCCCCATAAAATTGCGCAATATAAGCTTGACTGATGAGGAAATAAATATTTCGCTCCTCTTGGGACAAACTATTTATATTGCAAGCCACCGTTGTAGGAATAATAGCATGATGGGCGGTAATTTTCTTTTCATTCCAAGCACGGCTCTTAATAGAACGATCTGCATCGGCAGCCCACTGTGCTAATCTCTCATCACCTGCATTTTGTAGATTGTTGAGGATTGCATTGCGATCATCATATTGATTGGGTGGTAAATATTCACAATCAGAACGTGGATAGGTAGTTAATTTCTTTTCGTATAATTTTTGCGCTGTATCAAGTACAGTCTGTGGATCATAAGAAAAGGCTTTACCTGCCAATACTTGTAAGGATGATAAGGATAAAGGCAATCGTTGTACATCTTTTTTCTTAGACTTTGTAACACCTTTAATAAAACCGTCTGGTCCAGCTTGTAAACATTCTACTAATTCATCAGCAATAGCTTTATTAATGAGTCGTCCATCTGGGTCAAGCCCCTTTTGTTCGTCTGTAGGCTGCCAAGTCGCCCAAAACACCCCATTAGGATGGTTATATAATACCTTTACAGTAAAATAGTCTACTGGTTTAAATGCAGCTAACTCTCGTTCTCTACGTACAACAAGAGCTAACGTTGGCGTCTTTACACGACCAATTGGCAATGTTACCTTATGACCTTTATAACGTTCAGATAATGTATAGGCCCGAGATAAATTCATCCCAATGAGCCAGTCTGCCCGTGCTCTTGCCAATGCAGATTGATATAGATTGTGAAAGTCCTTGTTATCTCTCAAATCATCAAGAGCGGAACGAATGGATTTTTCATCGAGGGCATTTAATAGAATACGCTGTACTGGTTTTGTATTACCTACATAGTACAAAACTTCATCAACTAAGAGTTGCCCTTCCCGATCCGGGTCACCTGCGTTGACGATGACATCAGCTTTGTCGATAAGGTCTTTTACAATCTCAAACTGTTGACGGCTGCTATCTGTGACAAGCAATTTCCACTCAGCTGGCACGATAGGCAAATCTTGAGGACGCCAACGGATATATTTATCATCGTAATCTCCGGGCTCAGCCTGATGCAGTACATGACCTACTACCCAAGTCACCACATCATCCCCTTGGATAAAATAACCATTCCGTTTTTGGATATTCTTATTTTCTGGTAAGCATTTACTGATTTCGCGAGCCATGGATGGCTTTTCTGCAATAAATAACCGCATGGATCCCCTCCTTAACCTGAAGATAACGGCTAACCCCAAGCCGTTCTATGAAATCTCATTATACTACAATTTAGTGGTCATAACTAGAAAAATCATGTATAATTTTTACGATATATAGACTGTGAAAGTAGAGCCTAAAGATTTATCTGCTTTCACAACATATTAATAGAGGTGAATCATGACATTTTTAGAAGAGGTACAACGTCGTCGTACGTTTGCAATCATATCTCACCCGGATGCGGGTAAAACAACATTAACGGAAAAATTACTATTATATGGTGGTGCTATTCACTTAGCAGGCTCCGTAAAGTCTCGTAAAACTGCAAAACACGCCGTATCCGACTGGATGGAAATCGAGAAACAACGTGGTATCTCTGTAACGAGTTCCGTATTGCAATTTGACTACGATGGTTGTCGCGTAAACATCCTTGATACTCCTGGTCACCAAGACTTCTCTGAAGATACATACCGTACATTGATGGCTGCTGATAGTGCTGTCATGCTTATTGACGTAGCAAAAGGCGTAGAGGCCCAAACAAAGAAGCTATTTGCTGTATCAAAAGAACGCGGTATTCCTATTTTTACATTTGTAAACAAAATTGACCATTTCGGTCGCAGCCCATTCGATCTAATGGAAGAAATCGAAAATGTTCTCGGTATTCGTACGTGTCCTATGAACTGGCCTATCGGTATTAATGGCGAATACAAAGGCGTATACGATAGAGAACACGAAACTATAGAGCTCTTTGCAAAAGACGAAACACATGGTCAAGAAAAGTTAGCTTCCGAAAAAGGGGCGTTAACGGATCCTCGTATGAAAGAGTTATTAGGTGACGATGTATACCAAGCATTGCTTGACGATATTGAGTTGCTCGATGTTGCTGGCGATCCATTCGATTTTGATAAGGTTCGTGCTGGTGAATTAACGCCTATGTTTTTCGGTTCTGCTATGACGAACTTTGGGGTAAAACCATTCTTAGAAAAATTCTTAGAACTAGCTCCATCCCCTGCTCCACGACAAGCGGTAGAGGAAATGGTACAGCCTACTAGCGAAGACTTCTCTGCTCTAGTATTCAAAATTCAAGCAAATATGGATCCTAATCATCATGACCGTATCGTATTTATGCGTATCTGCTCTGGTAAATTCGAAAAAGGTATGTCTGTATTACATCGCCAATCTAATAAAACAATCCGCCTATCTCAGCCTCAACAATTTTTGGCTACGGAACGTACCATCGTAGAAGATGCATACCCTGGCGATATTATTGGTGTCTTTGATGCCGGTACTATGGGCGTAGGAGATACGCTTTGTGCACAAAAGCATAAAGTAACCTTTGGCGACTTCCCTGTCTTCCCTCCTGAGTTTTTTGCTCGTGTATCCCCAAAAGATACTATGAAACGTAAGCAATTCCAAAAGGGTATGACTCAATTGGCTCAAGAAGGGGCTGTTCAAATCTTTGAACAACCAGTTGCCCTTGATTCCTTCGTGGTCGGTGCCGTAGGTATGCTTCAATTTGAAGTTCTTGAGTACCGCCTCAAAAATGAATATGGTGTAGATTTATTAAATCATACTTTGCCATATGGTGTTGCTCGTTGGATTGACGGCGAAGTTGATATTGCATCCTTGAAAGGTATAGATAATGCGATGATTGTAAAAGATAATCGCGATCGCACCGTTGTTCTTATTTCCAATGAATGGCAAATGGGTTGGGTTCAAGAGCGTAATCCGGATGTAACATTCTTAACGACCCCTAAATTACACCATGAGTTATAACTTCTAATTAACTTATTGCTAGGTCTATACATTTTAGTTATATCTTAACATGCATTTATAGAGCGAATTTATCGCCATATATAATTTAGAGTCTTACTAAATCAACATAAAAATATTAAGTTTTAGAACTGGAGTATATTTTATATGATTATAAATATAAAAAATATATTCCAGTTTATTTTTTTATAACAAGAAGGAAAATCACAGATTTAAGTCGAATATATATAGTATGATTATGTACATAAGTAATATATACTATTACTTTTCTATATTTATATGTATAATCATAAAAATAGCTTTATTAATATTATTGTTTTTTTGTGTTGTTATGAGTGTTTAAAGATAAAAATGTAAACTTTTTATACGTTATATATTCTATAGTATTTTTTGACCATTCATGATACCATAAAATTCAGATTTATTTTTTATTTTAAAGGAGTGATTTTATGCCACTTATTGACTTAGCCTTAGTCAACAATGTATGGACCTTAAAACTGTCCATGATTCAAACTGTAGGTCTTGCTGTAATTACCTTATTCATCGGTACTTGGATCAATAAGCATTCCAAGTTCTTACAACGTATGTGTATGCCTGCACCAGCCGTAGGCGCTCTTCCATTTGCATTTTTAACTGCTATTTTGTCTTATTATAAAATCTTAAACATTACCTTTGAAGGTTCCTTACAAACATTTCTAATGCTTGCCTTCTTTACCACTATCGGTTTAATGGCATCTTTAAAAGTCCTCAAAAAGGGTGGTATTTTTATTATCTTCTTCTTCCTTGCTTGTGCGGTGTGGATTGTAGTACAAAATACTGCAGGTATTATGATTGCCAAAACATTAGGAATTGAGCCAATTATTGGCATCATGGCTGGTTCTGTATCTATGATTGGTGGCCTTGGTACAGCTGGTGCCTTCGGTCCATATTACGAACAATTACTTGGTATCCCTGGTACCGCTTCCGCAGCAGTTGCAGCTGCAACATTTGGCATGGTAGCTGGTACAATCCTCGGCGCGCCTGTAGGTGAACGCATTATTAAAATGCATAAAGTTAAAACACCTTATGAAAATCCTGAATTAATGGAGGATGAAGGCATCGATATGATCGAAGATCACGTTGAGAGCGGCGGCAAACAATTTAACTCTCAAGATCTTTTAACAATTTGTATGTGGATTGGCCTTGCATTAGGTATCGGTACCATCGTAAGTGCTGGATTGTCTGTTCTTACTCCACTACCTGCATATATTGGCGCTATGATTTGTGCAGCAGTAATTCGTAACTTTGGTGACTTTACTAAAGCATACAAAATCAACGATGCAGCTCTTGATGCAGTATCTAATGTAGCATTATCCTTATTCGTAACAATGGCTATCAACAGCTTGAAATTAGTTCAATTAATTGATCTTGCTTTACCGCTTATTACAATCTTAGTTGTACAAATGGCACTTATCTGTGTATTTGCATACCTTATTTACTTCCTCTTTGGTCGCAACTACGATGCAGTTATGCTTGGTGCCGGAGCTATCGGTTTCGGATTGGGTGCTACACCAAACGCATTAGTTAACATGTTATCCTTAGCAAGTAAACACGGCCCATCTCCTCGTGCTTGGCTCGTAGTTTCCTTAGTAGGTGCATTCTTAATTGACTTTGCGAATGCTTTCCTCATTACAACCATGGCTGGCATTCTTTACTAACTAAAAAGGACCCATTCGGGTCCTTTTTTCATGAAAAAGAGCTTACTGGAATGATATTTTATCAGTCCAATAAGCTCTTTATGTATTATACTATTTGATTAATGCTGCCCATGCGTTGGCTACATCAGCAAATTCTTGAAGTGTAAAGGTCTCACCTCTTCGTTGACCATCAATATTTGCTTTTGCTAATAACTCTTCAATTCTATCTCTTGTTAAACCCGTTGTCTTCATCGTATTAGAGAATGTTTTACGGCGTTGCGCAAAACCAGCTTTCACAACGCGAAAAAATAGTTTCTCATCAATCACATCTACAGGTGGTTTATCACGCAATACGCAACGGATAACAGAACTTGTCACCGCTGGAGCTGGCAAAAAAGATTTAGGCGGTACATCAAGAACAATATCTGGTTCCGTATAATACTGAACAGCAACAGATAATGCGCCATAGTCCTTTGTACCGGGCTTTGCTATCATCCGTAAGGCCACCTCTTTTTGCACCATCACAACTAGACGTTCAATAGGTAGTTTACTTTCCAACAAAGACATAATAATAGGTGTTGTAATATAGTATGGCAAATTGGCAACCACTTTAAATGGTTTATGATTCATAATCGTTGGCACATCAAGCTTTAACACATCACCATGAATGATACGTACATTGTCATAAGATGCCAATGTCGTATCTAGTACCTCCAATAAGCGACGATCTAGCTCGATAGCCGTTACATCTGCCCCACTTTGAGCTAAACCTTGTGTCAACGTACCAATACCAGGGCCGACCTCTAGAACAGGTTCTCCCACGGTTAATTCCGCAGCATGTACAATTTCATCGACTATACCTCGCTTAATAAGGAAGTTTTGTCCTAGCTTTTTGCTCATTTTAATATCAAAGCGCTTACATATATAATGCACAACCTCTGGGCTTGCAATTACTGATTCTAACATCTTAACTCCTATTTTAACAATTTACTGCCTCTTCATAAGCATCTCGGGTTATACCATAATGATTTAAACGGTATAAAAATTGCTTTCCATTACCGTATCCAATACCTAATTTAGCACCAATAACCGCTCGACGAGCTGCACTATCAGGCATACCAGACAATCCGTGACGCACTAAGTCCACCATAGTAAATTCGTTAGATGATTCTAGAGATTCTACGTGTAATGTAGATAGAGCCTTTCTAATTGACTCTGGAGATGCTTGTTCTATGCCAATATCATCATTTGCAAACGCTTCGTCACGAGGCACAAAAGCATGTTGTGCATTAGGGAATTTTTTAGTTAAAACGCGTCGGATTCGCTCCCCTGCTGTATCAGGATCAGTTAATATAATAATGCCACGTTTCTCATAGGCAACACGAATCATATCGATAACACCTCTTCTGAGGGTAAATCCTTCTGTAGCAATGCAATCAGCGTCTACAGCTTGAGCGATACGTTGTATATCAGATTTTCCTTCTACGACAATGACTTGTTTTAACATATATCCCCCTTTTATTCTATTAATACATTGTAACATATATATAACATTGCTTAAATACTTATAATCGAGTAGTATTAATAGTGTAATATATAAAAGGAGGCCAATTATGACCTTACAACAATTAAAGTATGTCACAACAATTGCCAATATAGGCAGTATTAGTGAGGCAGCCAAGAGATTATTTGTGTCTCAACCGAGTCTCACCAAGGCTATTAAAGAACTAGAGAAAGAAATGGGTATTACCATTTTCGATCGTACAAATAAAGGAATTACCGTATCTAAAGAAGGGGAACGCTTCCTCGGCTATGCGCGCCAAGTGTTAGAACAAGCAGCCCTTTTAGAGGAGCAATATAAGAGCCAAAGCGGTGGTAAAAAACAATTTTCTGTGTCTACTCAACATTACTCCTTTGCAGTCAATGCCTTTGTAGAGCTTTTAAAAGGCGCTGAAATCGATCAATATGATGTATCCTTACGAGAAACACAAACCTATGAAATTATCGATGACGTGGCTCATATGAAGAGTGAAATTGGTTTGCTCTATTATAATGATTTCAACCGTCCTGTATTAGAAAAATTAATTCACACTAACGAATTAACCTTTACTGAATTATTTACGGCCCATCCTCATATCTTTATTGGTAAAACGCATCCATTAGCCCATAAAGAGGTAGTCTCTATGGACGAATTAGAGGAATATCCATATATTTCCTTTGAGCAAGGCGATCACAACTCCTTCTACTTCTCTGAAGAAATCTTCAGTACCGTAGTGCGCCCAAAACATATCCGTGTTCGCGATAGAGCATCTTTATTTAGCCTATTACTTGGCCTTGATGGATACACTGTATCTAGTGGTGTAATCGATAAAGAGGTAAATGGTGAAAATATCATTTCCGTTCCACTTGCCGAAGAAGGTTTAATGCACATTGGCTACATTACTAATAATAAAATGCAACGCAGCCGTTTAGGTCAAGAATATATCCACGCTCTAGAACAATACGTTAGTAATTACGGTAGACATATTCAATTACCAGAAAACAAAAAATAATTATATATCATATTATTTATAGAGCGATACAACACTATTGTTCAATTTAGATGTATCAGATAATCCATAAAGAAGGCACTCTCTATTTTAGAGAGTGCCTTCTTGGGTATAACTTAAAGCATAAAATCACTCATAGACATAACTTTAAACTATATACAACTCAAATATATTGATATTTTTATATATAATCATACTTAGCTATAATTAACCTATCAAAATTATCGGTTTAATCGTTTATATAAGGAGGATTATTATGTCCAAACATACAGCACCATTCCACTTTGATATCGTAGGTTCCTTCCTACGCCCAGCAGAATTAAAAGAAGCACGCGAAGCTTTTAATAAGGGAAATATTACTCGAGAAGAATTAACAGCCGTTGAAGATCGTCTTATTACAGACCTCATTCAAAAACAGAAAGCAGCTGGCCTACCAGTGATTACAGATGGCGAATTCCGTCGTGCCTATTGGCATCTAGACTTCATGTGGGGCTTTAACGGCGTAAAAGAAATTGAACTGGAACACGGTTACAAATTCGTCGGTCAAGAAACAGCGCCAGGTTCCCTCGCCCTTACTGGCAAAATTACGGGAACAAACCACCCATTCGTTGAACATTTCAAATTTGTAAAACAATTTGAAGACGAAAATACTACGGCGCGTCAAACGATTCCTGCTCCCTCTCAGTTTTTGGCAGAGTTATTCCGTGAAGACAATGGCATTACAACGCGCTCCTTCTATCCAGATTTAGAAGAATTGATTCAAGATATTGCTGCCGCCTATCGCCAAGTAATTAAAGACCTTTACGATGCAGGTTGCCGCAATATTCAATTTGATGATTGTACTTGGGGTATGTGTTGTGACCATGCTTACTGGACAGGTCGTCAAAAGGATAAAAGTGTAGCCATTGAAGGTGAAACCGCTAAATATTTACGTTTGAATAACTTAGCTCTTGAAGGTCGCCCTCACGACTTAGCATTTACTACACATGTATGTCGTGGTAACTATAACTCTACATGGGCCGCTAGTGGTGGGTACGAACCTATTGTCCCTATCCTATTTGCCAAGGAAAATGTAGACGCTTATTACCTAGAATTTGATGATGATCGCTCTGGAGGTTTTGAGCCATTGCGTGAAGTTTCTCCTAATAAAAAAGTTGTATTAGGTCTTATCACATCTAAACGCCCAGAGTTAGAAGATAAAGAAATCATCAAAGAACGTATCAAAGAAGCTACAAAATATATTCCACTTGAAAGACTTTGTTTATCTCCTCAATGTGGCTTTGCTTCTTGTGAAATCGGCAATCAATTGACCGAAGAAGAACAATGGGCTAAACTCGCATTAGTCAAAGAAATAGCTCATGAAGTTTGGGGTGATTAAATGAATGAACATACTATATATTTAGGCGGTGGTTGCTTCTGGGGCCTTCAAGGGTATATCAAAAAGATCTCCGGTGTCCTTTCTACCGAAGTAGGTTATGCCAATGGTCCTACAGAAAATCCAAGTTATGAAGATGTATGCCACAATAGCGGGCACGTAGAAGCTCTCAAGGTCATTTACGATGCTGATATACTATCTTTAGATCACTTAATTCAATATTTTCTACGTGCTATTGATCCCTTTAGTGTCAATAAACAAGGTGGTGACGTAGGCATTCAATATCGTACGGGTATTTATTATACTGATCCAACCGATAAAGCCGTTATTGAAAGTACCTTAGCACGTGCTCAAGCCTTTGAAGGTAAACCATTTGCTATTGAAGTATTGCCTTTAGAGAATTACTACTCTGCTGAGGAATACCATCAAGATTACTTAGACAAAAATCCTAATGGCTATTGTCACATTCCATTGGGGTTATCTGATGAACCACTCATCGATGATAATACATATGCTAAACCTTCCCAGGAAGATTTAGAGGCATTAACGCCACAAGAGTTTGAAGTAACTCAAAACTCTGCTACAGATGCACCTTTCAGCCATGAACTAACAGATGAGTTCAAAGCAGGTCTCTACGTAGATATTACAACTGGAGAACCCCTTTTTGTATCAGCCCATAAATTCGATTCTCATTGTGGCTGGCCTAGCTTTACTAAACCAATAGCTAAAGATGTTATCAAGTATTACCAAGATAACTCACATGGTATGAATCGCATAGAAGTTCGTAGCCGCATCGGTAATGCTCATTTAGGTCATGTATTTGAAGATGGTCCTAATGGCTCTCTTCGCTACTGTATCAATGGATCATCTTTACGATTTATCCCTAAAGATGAATTAAAAGGTACAAAGTACGAATATCTAATTCCATATATTGAAGACTAAAAAAGGACGCCTTAATCATAAGGCGTCCTTCTACTATATCTATTATAATTGAATATTACTGAGCTAAGTAGGTCCAATAAAAAGAGAATATATCTTATAGATATACCCTCTAAATCATCATATTAGTCCAAAACGTACACTGTAACGTCTTGGCGACCAAAGTCCATAGCCTCCCCATAAGAGTCCATTACAAGGTCGATTTTGTTACCTACTATAGCACCACCTGTATCGGCAGCAATAGCTTCACCGTAACCAGGAATAAATAAACGTGTACCCAATGGAATAACATCTGGGTCTACTGCGGCAATGCCACGTACTGCAGGTAGACCCGTAGCGGTAATACCAGCACCATCACCATCGCCAGCAAGATAAGCAGATGCTTCCATTACGATAGCGCGAGATGCACGTCCTGCTACATTACGAGATGTAGTCACCTCACGAGTGCCCTCTTTAATAATTGTAGGTACCATTGCACGTTGTGTTACTTTAGATACATCATTAGTTTTAATAACTGTACCATTACTATATAGTGTTTCACGTTGTACTCGTTCTAAGCCAGGTTGACCAACTTGAACAACCTCTTCTTCGCCCTTAGCCATAGTATCATCTTTTTGACGAACCACTTCAACAGCAACTTCTTGATCTACTGTAGATAGAGAGCGGCTTGTTACTTGAGCAATTGTTATACGTGTACCACTTAAAACAGATCCATTTTCATCGCCCACTACTACATAGTTAGGTGCTTTGAAACCAAGCTCATTAGCAACACCTTGAGCAGTTGTTTCTGTAGTGAATACAGCTCTTGTTTTACCATTTACAGTTACATAAACTGGAATAGCACGAACAACCGTTAAGGTTGTTCCATTTTGAACTGTAGATGAACTAGAAATAACTTTATCATTTGGATTTAACTTAACCCCAGCATCGCGTACAATGCCTTCGTTAGAATTTAAATGCGTTCTAACAGTGTGTGCTGCACCATCTACCATAACGGTAACGGTTTTATCATTATAAGAAAAACCGGTCATGGTTACAGCTGTTACAATCAATCCGGCAACAACAGACGAAATATATCGCTTGTGTGTCTTATGAATTCTCATGTTGTAATCCCTCCTGTAATGGTATTATTCTACTACAGATAGATACAACCTGTCAAACACCATAAGTTAACAATAAGACGAAACCCTTTATAAATACTGAATTCGTAATAGATTGTATTTTGTATTTTTTAATAAAAGTCCACTGTATGCGTACATATCTATATTTTTAAATACTATACAATATATTCCGAATTGTGTACATATATACAACACTAATACCACATATAGTATATACAGATTTTTTATTACTAAATTTGTATTTTTATGTGTTTTTCAATTGTTACCAATATTTTCTAGAACACTCAAAACTTCACTTTCTCCTCATTTTTAAATGTATAAGAAAGTAAAAAAGCCCATATAATGGGCTTTTTATATGTTATGTAATTGTATTAAAATTCATTACCTAATATATTAAGGTTTTTTCATCATCTATTCATTTTTAACATCGGTTGTAACCGTTCAATGACCGTCATTGACTCTCTGTGTTCATGCTCAATAGCAGTTTTCATTAGCTCCTCTTGAGCAGATATAGGATTCTCTCGATCATTGATTTTATGATACGAACCATCTGCTCTCATAAAATGAGCTTTTAATGTATCATCTAAATATAAATCTAAAATACTTTTTACCCGTTCTTTATGGCGTTTATCTTCAATCGGAATCATAAGCTCTACACGTTCATTCAAATTTCGAGGCATCCAATCTGCACTAGATAGGTACAGACTTTCATTCCCTCCATTACGGAAGTAGAACAAACGATGATGTTCAAGAAAACGCCCCACAATAGAGCGTACTGTGATATTATCACTAACACCGGCAATGCCAGGACGAAGCGTACAAATACCACGCACGATAAGATCGATACGAACTCCAGCAGAAGAAGCTTCATACAACTTAGCAATGACCTTTTTATCGAGCAGAGAATTCATCTTACCAATGATATAGGCTTCTTCCCCATTCTTAGCAAACTCGATTTCACGGTCAATAAGTTCCATAATTTTTTCACGTAAATTTAAAGGCGCTACAATAAACTTATTCCAAATCGGTGGGTCAGAATATCCAGAAATCAAGTTAAAAAAACGTGACGCATCATCACCATACTCATCATTACAAGTAAATATACCACAATCAGTATACATCCGAGCTGTTTTACCATTATAGTTTCCCGTTGCTAGATGGACATACCGCCTAATACCATCCGTTTCCCGGCGTACCACCATAGTAATTTTAGAGTGTGTCTTAAGACCTTTTAAACCATAAATAACATGACATCCCGCTTTTTCGAGTCGACGAGCCATATGAATATTGTTTTCTTCATCAAACCGCGCCTTAACCTCCATAAGGACGGTTACTTGTTTCCCATTATCTGCCGCTTTTATTAAGGACGCAATAATCGGAGAATCCCCACTAACGCGATATAATGTTTGTTTAATAGCCAATACATCAGGATCTATCGCTGCTTGTGCAATAAATTGCTCAACCACTGAAAAAGATTCAAAGGGATGATGAACAAAAAGATCTTGCTTCCCAATAATAGAAAATAAGCTATCACCTTCATAATCAACTAATTCACTAGGAATCTTAGGATCAAACGGTTCATATCGGAGCTTATCATAACCTGGATAATTACAGAAATCAAAATACATACGGCAATCCAAATGTCCATCAATGCGATATACGTCCTTTTGCTCTAATTCTACACTTGTAAGGACAAAATCTAATAAGTGATCCTTTATCTCTCCACAAACTTCAAGACGTACCGCATCACCACGACGGCGACGCCGCAAGGATGCCTCTACTTCAGATAGCAAATCTGTTGCTTCTTCCTCATCTATTTCAAGATCTGCATCACGAGTAATACGGAAAACCATATAATCTTCAATACCATAACCTTGGAAAAATTGATTTGCATAATAAGTAATGACATCTTCTAGATAAACAAATCGATGTTCCTTATTGCCACGGCTTGGAACTTCAATGATTCGATCTAATACAGATGGTATTGGCAAGATAGCAATCTTGTAATCCTTAGTCCCATCCTCTTGTATTTGAAAGATACGTACAATTGCATTAATGGTATGATTTGTTAAAAATGGAAATGGGTGCCCCGAGTCAACAGCCAATGGTGTTACTACGGGGTATATATGTTCCTCAAAATAATGGCGTAGCCAGGCTTTTGTTTTTACATCTAGCTCATCAGGATGTGTAAAGAAAAAACCATAACTTTCTAGTTCAGTCAAAACATTATTTAAATACATACTTTGCATAGCAACAAGGCGTTGTACAGATTCATCTATCGCCTTTAATTGTGCCTTTGCATCCATATGAGCCGCATCATATTTAACAATGCCATTCACAACTTGATGACGTAAACCAGCCACTCGAATCATAAAAAACTCATCTAAATTAGAACTAGCAATAGCAATAAAACGCAACCGCTCCAACAGCGGAGTATTTGTATCTATGGACTCTAATAGTACACGCTGATTAAATTTTAGCCAAGATAATTCACGATTAAAATAATATTTAGCATTACTGAACATGGCGGTCACCTCCTCTTACAAGCATAAGTTCCATACCAAATACTTCTGTAAAATATTCAGCATCTCGATTAAACGTCCACCATTCTAAAGAAATATCCTCATTAGTGCGACAGAATACATACAATACATTATCGCGCTCTTCCAATATAACATCTGAGATTTTTTGGTTACTCCCTGCATCGAGAGCACAGGCCACACGAATGATAGCTACTAACTTTGTAACTTGAATCTTTTGTAATTCTGTCAAAGAATTAAAATATGTATCATCATCTGATGGAGTTCCCTTATAGTGATAAAATACGACATTTGCCACTACTTGTTTTTCTTCTTCTGAAAGCCCGAAAATATCTGTGCCCATCACAATATGATACGCATGCTCTCCATGGTTTCGTAAATTAACAAACTTACCTACAGAACACAATATAGCTGCAATGCGGCATAAGTAACCCCACCGCTCCGGTAAACCTTTATGGCGTAATGTTTTACAAAACAAAGAACTGAAACGTTCCACCTCAGCATCATGAATGCTGTCAGTATGATATCTAGCGGCAACAGCACGAGCTAGCTGAGCATTTTGCTCACGCAATTGGTACATAAAGGGATTATTTTCAGCTTCAACTCCATAGAACCAGCTTATTCCTTGTGAAAAGGAGAAGCTACTAAAAATCAACGATTTAGGCTCTATAGCCGTTATAATTTCATTAAATAAAATCATAGTAGGCATCAAAATATTCGCCTTATATTCAGGTAGTTTATATCGATTGATCAACTTAGTGGCTGTTACACCATCAAAGGATTTGATGAAGCCCTTAAAACGTTCTGGTTCAATGGTAATAATATCGTCCTTATTACTGCCATCTCCCATGAGACGCGCCATATATTGAGCTTCATCGCCAGATAAAATGACACTATTAATATTAAAAGTTTTAAGCTCCTCCCGCAATGGGCCTATCATGCGATGTAAATACTCAGTAATAGCCATTGGAAACGATGTAGAGGAACGTTGGTTGCGATTAAAAGATTCCATAACACGTAATGACCCGCTATGCATATTGCGCTGGAATAATAAGCTTTCACCACGCCAAACAGTCAAGCCTACACCACCAGAAGTAATATCAAGGAATAATGTTGCCTTTGTAGGATCCGTCAAGCGGTACTGATTAGTCATCTTGTAGTATAGTAAGGCATATTTGTAATACACCTCTTTAGGCATGTCGATAACCTCAACACGCATACCTGTTTGAATATAAATTTGATCGAGAATACTACGACGATTAGCGGCTTCACGTATTACAGTAGTGCCATATAATCTAGAGCGACTCACACCGTAATCGGCCATTAATTGTTTATATCCCTTTAGGATATGACAAATTTCCTCAATTGTTTCAAAACTCAAACGAGAGGTTTGGAATAATTCTTCCCCAAAGGTTACCTCCCTAGCTGCATAATCTATAACGCGTACATCATCGATGCCCTTGTATTCTAAAATAGTAATACTCATGCTACTGGAGCCTACATGTAGCACTGCATATCGTAATGCTTTTGGTAATGCCATTATGCCTCCTTACGAGCTTCCTTCCACTCTATTTCTAATGTTTTCTTAAATTCTTTTTTGAAAGATTTTCCTAATTTCTCTACAGCCGCTTTTGTTACACTTATATCGCGACCGTTCAAATAGGTTACTACTAATAGTACACTAGTATATTTTAGATTCACGGATAAATGGCGAATAAATTGTTCATGACTTTCATCAAGAGCTTCAGCTAAAGCCAGAATAATAGATATTTTTTGACCCAACAAACGCTGCTCTTGATCTAATAATTTACCGTATAAGAAGTTTTTATACTCTTTTGGTGTCAAACCATGAGAGTTCATAACAAGGAACGCGCTAAAAGCTTGTTCAACATGAGAAAGCCCATATAAATTACTATTGACAAGCATATAGCAGCCATGTCGGGCATGACTATAATAGTTAATCCGTTTACCAATATCATGTAATAAACTAGCAGCAATCAAACAACGTCTTGTTTTTTTATCAGCTCTATGAAGTGGCTCTAATACATCATACAGTTTAATAGCTAAACCTGTAATATATTTAGCATGAACTAACTCATGTTTAGTCATACCTAACAAGACATTCTCTGCAGAATGTACTAAAATATCATCAATAATAGAGTTACCACCTAAGTAGTGCTCTCCATAATAGTCGTAAAATAAGCCTTCACGCAGACCACAACCACCAACAACGAGTGTTTTAGTATTTACGTAGTTAAATAATTCTTCTACGATAGTGAGGCCTGCAATAATGATATCAGCGCGCTCCGATGATAAACCACTAATCTTTTTGCGTTCCTCTAGAGATTTACCTTTTACTTCTTCCAAAATCTCATGGAATCTATGATATGGAATTTCATAATTATGTAGCTTTGTAATAGGATAAGATAACTTGCGTTGATCCATTTTAGCAATATTACGAGCAGTGCCGCCGATACCAAGGAGCGGTAATTTCACATTGCGAAGCCATGTATGTTCCTTAATCGTTTTCTTCACAACCTTCGTCAGTTTATCAAGTTCTTTAGGAGTATATTCATCCCCCTTCTGATAGGTGCCTGTTAAGGTAAGGGCCCCTATCGGCAAGCTCACCGATTTTGTAATATGACGATTTCGTACAAGGGTTATCTCGGTACTGGCACCACCTAAATCAAAAATAATAAAATCCTTAAGTCCAATGGTATTGATAACGCCAAGAAACCCTAGGCGAGCCTCTTCTTCACCAGCAATACATTCTAAATCCAAACCCGTTCGTTCTTTTACAGATTTAATAAAAGCATCCCCATTTTTAGCCAAACGTACTGCTGCGGTAGCAACAGCTTTAATCGTATTTGCCTCCATTGCATCAGCCATGTGTACAAAACCTTTTAGAGCACGCAAAGAGCGTTCCATAGCTTCTTTGGTCAGTTCGTGAGTTCCCCACATATTCTCACTGAGACGTACACTTTCTTTCTCTTGATATATCAGTCGATAACTACCAGTCTTAGAAATTTCATATATGACAAAACGAACTGAGTTCGAGCCTAAATCTATAAATGCAATACGTTTCATGTTGCTATCCTCATCTTACTTCTGTTCAGTATGAATATACTTTAGTATACCATAGAAAAACGCGATTCTCACCGATAAGGGAGAACCGCGTTTTATAATTTATAATTCTAATTTAGTTTTATCATGTATTCTAATACTTTGTACGCAAAAACTTAGTAATTAAAGCCAAACAGATATTTTATTCGCTAATTATCTTATGAACTAGTTTCTACATTTACTCGATACCAAATACTCGTTTACCATTATTAAAAGCAATTTCACAAAACTCATCTACATCGAGCCCTTTAAGGCTTGCAATTTCTTCTGCCACAAACTGAGTTTTACTTGGATCATTACGACGGCCTCTAAATGGTGGTGGTGTCAAATACGGTGAATCGGTTTCAATGAGGATTCGTTCTAATGGCACTTGTCTTGCCACTTCCTTAAGATTTGTAGACTTAGGAAATACTACAGGACCTGCAAAGGAAATATAAAAGCCCATTTTAATGGCTTCTTTTGCCATCTCCCAGCTACCAGAATAGCAATGGAAAATGCCCCAGTTATCCTTCCCTTCATTGCGCAAGATATTCATAATATCACCATGTGCATCGCGGTCATGGATAATAATCGGGAGATCTACTTCACGAGCAAGCTCTAACTGACGAATAAATACGCGTTTTTGTGTTTCACGGTCAGAAAAATCATAGTAATAATCTAGTCCAATTTCACCAATAGCACGTACCTTATCATTGTTAAGAGCTTGTTCCTTATAAAACTCGTAGTCTTCTTCTGTGAAGTCCTTTGATTCATGGGGATGAGTCCCTACAGCAGCATATAATTGATCGTACTGTTTAGCCAAAGCTAAACCAGACTCAACGGTACCTCTATCAACACCAGGAATCATAATATATTCTACACCTGTATCAAAGCAGGCTTGTAACATCTCATTACGATCATTATCAAAGCGCCCATCATTCACATGAGCATGTGTATCAAAAAGTTTCATTATTTAACCACACTTCCTGCCGGTAATGATTCGATATTTGTTACCTCTAAATGTTCTTCCCAATCAGAGGCGGACAAAATCATACCATAAGACTCAATGCCCATCATCTTTTTAGGAGCCAAGTTAGACAAATAGATTACCTTTTTACCAACCATAGTCTCCGGTTCATAATATTGGGAAATACCACTTAATACGGTGCGTTCTTCAATACCGATATCCAATACAAATTTCAACAACTTTTTGGACTTAGGCACCTTTTCACAGCTTATAACTTTAGCTACACGAAGATCGAGTTTCTCAAAGTCATCATAGGTAATATTTTCTTTTAATGGTGGAATATTAGATGTATCTACAGCTTCTTCAACTTTTTCTGTAACAACTACATCTACCATTTCAGGAACTTCAAAACGTGGATAGATAGGCTCACCTTTTACAACCTTAGTACCTGTTGCCAATAATCCCCAAGTTTTAGCATCTTCCAACGTAGCCGCTTCAAAACCTGTAAGCCCTAATTGTTCCCAGATTTTTGGAGCTCCTACAGGAATTACAGGGCTTACCAAGATGGCAATGATACGCAATGCCTCTGCCAAGTGATACATAGCAGATTGCAAGCGCGCTTTATCATGCGCATCTTCAGATTTAGCCAATACCCAAGGCATTGTTTCATCAATGTATTTATTCATGCGACCAATAAAAGCCCATACAGTTTTGATAGCTTTATTAAGCTCCATATTTTCCATCGCCGCTTCAAAATCTTTTGCAGTTTGAACAGCTAATGTAGATACATCACGGTCCAAATCGTCCATATCATCGCATTTTGTAATCACACCACCATGGTATTTTTCAATCATCGCAATAGTACGGTTTAATAAATTACCTAAATCATTAGATAAATCTGCATTAATTTTTGTAACGAAGTTAGGTAACGTAAAGTTGCCGTCATTACCTAGCGTAATCTCGCTTAATAAGTAATAACGCAAAGAATCTGCACCATATGTATCAATCAATGGGATTGGATCGATTACGTTCCCCAAGGATTTACTCATCTTTGTACCATCTACAATCATCCAACCGTGTCCAAATACCTTTTTTGGTAATGGCAACTCAAGGCTCATGAGCATCATAGGCCAAATAATTGTATGGAAACGTACGATTTCCTTACCTACTAAATGAAGATCTGCAGGCCAGTATTTTTTATATAGTTCACCATCACCATCAAATGGAGAAAGGGCACTAATATAGTTCACTAATGCATCGAACCAAACATATACTACATGTTTAGGATCAAATGGAACCTTGATTCCCCAATCAAAGGATGTACGAGACACCGCCAAGTCTTCTAGACCTTGCTTTACAAATTGAATCATCTCATTGCGACGAGATTCAGGCTGAATAAAGTCAGGATTCTCTTCAATAAACTTAAGCCATTGATCCGTATATTTACCGAGTTTGAAGAAATAACTTTCCTCTTTAACACGCTCTACAGGGCGACCGCAATCCGGACAAGTATGATTAGGTCCTAGCTTCTGCTCTGTCCAAAAAGTTTCGTCCGGTGTACAATACCAGCCTTCATATTCGGCTTTGTAAATATCGCCCTTCTCATAAGCTTTTGTAAATAACGCTTGAACAACCTTTTCATGACGTTCATCGGTAGTCCGAATAAAATCGTCATTGGAAATATGCATTTTTTCCCACAATGCTTTAAAACCATTTACAATATTTGTAGTATATTCAAGAGGAGTAATGCCTTGTGCTTCTGCAGCACGTTGGATTTTTTGGCCATGTTCATCTGAACCAGTCAAAAAACGTACATCATATCCTGCTAATCGTTTAAAACGTGCGATTGTATCGGCTACAGATGTACAATACGTATGACCAATGTGCAACTTAGCACTTGGATAATAAATAGGTGTCGTAATATAATACGTTTTCTTTGTGTCTCCCATGATGAGCCTCCTTCTAACCTTCGAATGGGAAGGTTTAACGTTCTACAATATTATATACATCCCGGCGGGAAACGTTAAAACGCTTTGCCACCTGGCGAATAGCTTCTTTTTTAGGTACCCCAGTATCTACAAGGGCTTGCACAGCATCTTCATAAGATACTGGTTCATCCAACACTTCACTAGTATCGGACTCCACTGTATCAGCACCGCTTACGATGAGGACGAATTCACCTTTATAGGTGAGCTGTTCTAAATTCTTTACAAGGTTTTCCAGATCCGTGCGTACAAAGGTTTCAAACTTCTTCGTCAGTTCCCTTGCCACCGTTATGGAGCGATTACCAAAGACTTCATACATATCTTGTAAAACCTCTTGTAGTCGATGCGGGGCTTCGTAAAATAGCAAGGTTCCCATCACTTGTGAAAGTCTTTTTAATTCTTCAATACGATGTTTCCCTCGTTTAGGCAAGAACCCTGCAAAGGTAAAGGATTTAGTATCTAAACCTGATGCAATAAGTGCTGTTAACGCCGCATTGGCTCCTGGTAATGGAACTACAGCTATGCCTTCTTCAATGGCCTTTGTTACAAGGTCTGCCCCTGGATCAGAAATAGCAGGCATACCCGCATCACTAACGCAAGCAATCGACTGTCCTTCTAACAAAAGTTCCAAAATATAAGCACCTTTTTCCTCCTTATTATGTTCATGATAAGAAATCAAAGGCTTTTTAATATCAAAATGTTTTAACAATATGCCCGTATGACGTGTATCCTCAGCCGCGATAGCATCTACCTCACCCAAAATACGAACAGATCGATACGTCATATCTTCTAAATTACCAATCGGTGTAGGCACCAAGTATAATGTGCCCCATTCATTATCGTTCATACCAAGAGGACACCTCCTTCGTGTACACATTCGTTTTTTTGTAAACGATGAGTGGTGGCTCAAGTACAAGACCTGCCTGACCTTGAAAAATAGACTCTATCAAAACTAATTTTGCTGGTTTATCTAGCATACCATGAACAAACCGAATTCGTTTTGCTTGAAAGTTAAACCTTTCTAGTTCATGTAATACATATTGCAAGCGACTAGCACTATAAATCATCCACAAGCGACCTTTACATTTAATAAAGGACTGTACCGCTTTCAGAACATCACATAAAGTTGTATGTCCATCATGAAGTGCTAAAGTACGCTCTTCAGATGTAGGCTTTGCACCGCTTTCACAATCATAAAAAGGGGGATTAACAATAACACCATCAAAAGGCTTATCTTGTATATCTCGATATGTCATATGCCGATAATCACCACATAACATATTTACCACATCTTGTTTACGATTATGTTCTACGCTACGCTTAGCCAACTCAACGAGAGTTTCATTAATTTCTATACCTGTAATATGACCTGCCCCTAATGACGTACCTATAAGCGGCATAACCCCTGACCCCGTTCCAAGATCAACATAGGTATGACGACCATTAAAACGACAAAAATGAATGAGTGCTATGGCGTCAAAGGAAAAGCGAAACATATCAGAACGCTGATAAATCTGTAAGCCATCGATAATTAAATCATCAAGTCGTTCTTGATCATTCATCAGGCAATGCCACCTCGGACCATTTCAAATCGATAGTACGGCCCGCTTCGAGCTGTACCTTTACAGTATGCTTATGATGATTTACCTTTAAAACTTTACCAATACCTTCATCGGTAACAACCTCCTTACCAATGCCAGGAGGTGCTATATCTTGAGGAGATTGAGGGCGTTCCTTCTTCACATATAGGTCGCCACCTTTTTTATATAAATCATCTTCGTAGTTAAGGCAACACATCAATCGACCACATACACCAGAAATCTTCGTAGGATTTAAGCTCAAATTTTGATCCTTTGCCATGCGAATCGATACAGGCGTAAAGTCACCTAAGAAATTTGAACAACACAAAGGTCGACCACAAGCACCAATACCATTTAGTACTTTAGCCTCATCACGGACACCCACTTGGCGTAACTCGATGCGCGTTCTAAATATAGTTGCCAAATCTTTAACGAGCTCACGGAAGTCAATACGGCCATCTGCAGTAAAGAAGAATATAATCTTATTCATATCAAATGTGTATTCCACATTGATAAGTTTCATCGGTAACTTGCGTTTTTCAATTTTTTCGAGACAAATTTCAAAAGCTTTTTCTTCGCGCTCTTTATTCTTCTCAATTTGTTTCAAATCCTTAGAAGTTGCCTGTCTAATAACAGGTTTCACAGGGGCAACAACAGAATCTTCAAAGACCTCTTTGGGTCCAATCACAACCGTGCCGTATTCTACACCACGTGCTGTTTCAACGATAACCCCATCCCCAACGGATAGTTCTAATTGTTCAGGCTGAAAATAATAAATCTTTCCCGCCTTTTTAAAGCGTACGCCAACTATGGTTAGCATTTAATCCTCCTCCCGAGCATCATGAAGGGCGATACTAAGACCGTCCACCACGAGAGCGGTTTTTATATGTAAGCGCAAAGCCCGTTCTGCTTGCAATGTTTCGGTAATAACCTTAGCCAATGCTTGCATGGACCAGCGCGGTAATAATCGTAATAATTGAGTTTTGTACATAGGTACTTGTAATTGCGTATCTTGAGCACCCATTTTAAGAGCCATCATATCTCTACTTACAAGGCGTAGCCAGTGCATCAATTCCGCTAGGCTTTCACGAGATAAGCTTTCACAAGCTAAGGAAATCATAGTAAACCATCGCGTTTCAAAAGCTAATATGTCCATCACCTTAACGGCTAACTCTAGCATTTCAATGCAATCTTGTGTCGCCAGTTTTTCCACCAATTGTGGATTACCATGACCAGCTAACAAAGCCTGTTCTATATCACCGGTAATTCCACGCGCTACAAAAGCGGTGCGAATCGTATCTACATCAACACTGTTAAAACCAACGCCCATACATCTAGAAATGATGGTAGGCAATACGGTGTTAATCTTGTTCGTAATAATGATGAAGTACACCTGTTCGGGCGGTTCCTCAATGGTTTTTAGCATAGAATTTGCCATGACTGCATTGGCTGTGTGAAAGTCCTCCACAATGACAACGCGGTTCCCATTGCCCGCCACAGACAGATGATCTTGTAATAATGAATACCACTGCTCTACCTTTAAGGTTGTTTTCATAGGGCGAATCCAAAAGGCATCACCCTTATCCATATAGATAGGTAATCCTTCGGCTTCGATACGTTTTTCCGTATCCCCATTTGCTAAACGGGCTTCCTTAACCTCTGCTAAATAAGATTCCCCCTTAGGTTGAGAGAATACTTGACGCCCTAGTAATAAAGATGCTAGGCCTATGGCCATATCTAGCTTGCCAAGACCAGATTCGCCATAAAACAAGAGACTATGAGGTAATGCATTACGACTTACAAGTTCAGATAGGTGTGCCTTAATCGAATCTTGACCAATTATAGAATCAAAATATGTCATAGCGCCTCCTATCAATACATGCTCAATATTAATATTATATAGGAAAAAGGCGACTTTTAAAAGAGTCGCCTTTTTCTAAGGTAGTAGATTTTCTACTACACTATATACATCATTATGAATTTCTTCAATAGTACGCAACGTATACTGACTAGACTTAGCTTTATAAGCACAAGGTATGCGGTGCCATTGATAACGCTTTACTAATTCTTCATACGCACCGTGAACGGCTACTAAATATGCATGATTTCCTTCGTGAATATCACCAGTATTGCCTCCTGTTTTACCAGTGCGCTCCGCCATAAGGGCTTCGCTCACTTCAAGGGGCATATCTAAAAGGCATACCGCATCAGGTTTAGGCAAGCCAAATTTTTGGAACTCAAAATCTTCAAGCCAATCTAAAAATGCAGTGCGTTCCTTCGGATTATCGTATTTTACCATTTGGTGCACCATGTTAGACGTTGTATAACGATCTGCAATGATGATTCCCCCATTTTTGTAAAACTGTTCCCAATCAGTTCTAAAGGAAGCAAATCGATCGATAGCGTACATGGAGCTTGCCACATAAGGATTTACATCATGTACATCCTTACCAAATTCACCAGCTAAATACATTTTAATAGGCATAGCGGCGCCGCTATCATAGTTTGGAAAGCTCACAGACTTAACGGCATGCCCTTCTTTGGTCAAGCGTTCTACTAAGAGTTTAGTTTGTGTAGCCTTACCGCTGCCATCTCCGCCTTCTAATATAATCAAAGTCCCCATAATTACTCCTGTAATACCCAAATCGTTTCCAATGTCATATCATCAGCACCATTCGGTACAAAACCTAAAGCCTTGCGATTCTCTATATATTGTAACACAGAGGCACTAATCTCTTCACCTACTGCTACACAGGGAATACCCGGTGGATAATAAGCAATTGTCTCCCCTGCAATGCGATGAAGTGCTTCTTTTAAAGGTACTTGCTCACGATTTGCATACATAGCATTACGAGGGGTTATGCGCACAATAGGCGCTGGCAGCAGCGCAGAATCTTTACTAATGTCTTGCAATTGCTCTTCCTCTGTTTTATTAAATTCTTTAAATGCACGTAACACCTTTTCACTTACAGCTTGTACAGCCTTAATAAGAGCAGTTACAGACTCTTTTGTATCACCTATGGTAATGAGCACTAGCACATGATGAGCTTGTACTAACTCCACCTCAATATGATGTTCTCGTAACATCCGTTCAAATTCTACACCTGTGAGCCCTAATTCTTTAGCATCAATCAGCACCTTAGTACAATCATAATTTATTACTCGCTCTTGAATATCCGTGTATTCCATAGCAGCAATACCAGAAATTTTATTGAGTTCCTCACGTAAGTACATACTCAACTCTACTGCACGACTTACTAAATCATTACCTGCTGTGGCTAATTGATGGCGCGCCATATCTAAGGAAGCAAGGAAAATATAGTTTGGACTCGTACTTTGTAACATTTGATGCATTTGCGTAATACGCCGCTTATCAATTTTTTTACCTTGCCCTAATAGCCAAGATGTTTGTGTCAAAGAGCCAACAGATTTATGTGTACTTTGAGCCACCAAATCTGCTCCAGCCTCTGTAGCTTCTATAGGTAAACTTTCAGAAAACGGCAAATGAGGCCCATGAGCTTCATCAACAAGTACAATAAGTTCCCGCTTATGAGCCTCTTGTATGATATTAACAATATCTATGCCCACGCCATAATAGTTTGGATACACTAAAAGAATCGCCTTTGCCTCTGGATGTGCATCCATTGATTTGATAGCATTTTCTAATGATACTCCTAGTGGAATCCCCCAGCGTTCATCAAAATCACAGCCCATATATACTGGTTTGGCTCCTGAGAGAACAAGTCCACTAATAACAGAACGATGTGCTTCTCGAGGAATGATAATGGTTTCATCAGGCCCTACAGTGCCCATGATCATGGCTTCGATCAAAGCTGTAGTACCATTAATAGAAAACCAACAACAATCAGCTCCATATAATTCGGCTGTTAAGTCTTGCGCTTCTTTTAATTCCCGTTCAGGTTCATGTAAATCATCTAAAGCATACATAACACCTAAGTCATAGGATAACGCTGGCCCCATCCAATTCTTTAACAGTTGAGGTGCTTCAACACCTATCTTATGACCTGGCGTATGAAAGGGCACAAAATGTTGTTCTTTATATGATTCTAAAGCCTCTACAAAAGGCATTTTTTCTTGATTACTCATATGTACCTCGTAAAAAGGGCATGAATCTCAATGAGACTCATGCCCTTATGCATGTATTTATCGCCGTGGACGACGTTTAGGATTGAATTGATTCATGCCTTTATCAATACCTACCTCTAAGGTGCCTAATACGGCTTTTACCGTATCCTTAATACCTTTTTGTACCTTCTCTTGCGACTCTTCACTAAATGGTGCTAAAACGTGATCAATGACAGTCCATTGTGGCAATGGACGTCCAATTCCTACGCGGAAACGAGGAAAATTTTCTGTTCCTATATGGGAAATTAAAGATTTAATCCCATTATGTCCACCTGAACTACCATTTGGTCGAATACGCAACTTACCTATAGGTAAATCCATGTCATCATAGATACAATACACATCAGATGGATCAATTTTATAGTACCGCATTAACGGTCCTACAGACTCACCACTTAGATTCATAAATGTTTGCGGCTTTACAAGTAATACTTTCTCACCATCTACGGTAATACTGCATACCTCAGCACGTTGCTCCTCTCTCCAAGGCGTGTGAGGGACACTATCGGCTATGGCATCAATAACCATAAATCCAATATTATGTTTTGTCTTTTCGTATTGCTTGCCGGGGTTACCGAGGCCTACTACTAATTTCAAGAATCACCTATTATTTATCAAATAAATTACTTACAGACACTTCATGGAAGATACGCATAATTGCTTCACCCAACAATGGAGCTACGGATAATTGCGTAATATTTGGTAAGTTGCAATTTTCCGGCAATGGAATAGTATTAGTAACGATAAGTTCCTTAATATTGGAATTTGCAATTCGTTCACTTGCCGGATCTGTCAACACTGCATGTGTAACAGCGGCGGTAACGGATTTAGCACCGAATTCTTCCAATGCTTTAGCACCTTCAACCAAGGATCCAGCCGTATCTACGATATCATCGATAATAATACAGTTTTTACCTGCCACATCACCGATGAGATTCATAACTTTAGCCACACCTGGTTCAGGGCGTTTTTTCTCAATGATTGCAATCGGTGCACCAATGCGGTCAGCCAAATCACGAGCTCTTGTAACACCGCCAAGGTCAGGAGATACAACGATAACATCTTCCATATTTTTTTCATTAATGTATTTAGCCAAAATAGATGCGCCAAACAAATGATCTACAGGCACATCAAAGAAACCTTGAATTTGGCCTGCATGCAAATCAATTGTTACAAGACGTGTAATACCTGCCGTTTGCATCAAATTAGCTACTAATTTAGCTGTAATCGGCTCACGACCACGAGTCTTACGGTCTTGGCGAGCATAGCCATAGTAAGGAACTACTGCAGTGATATGACGTGCAGAAGCGCGTTTTAACGCGTCAGCCATAACCATGAGTTCCATTAAATTATCATTTACAGGATAGCTAGTTGGTTGAATGATAAATACATCTTTGCCACGTACGCTTTCATCAATCATTATTTGTACTTCGCCATTGTTAAAACGACCTACAAATGCTTCACCTAAAGGCAACCCTAAATAATCACAAATTTCCTTTGCCAATGCAGGATTTGCATTACCTGTGAAAATCTTGAGTTTTTTGCCGTCTTCAAATGCCATTTTGTTACCCTTTCATTTGCTCCTATACTGGTTACTTATCCATAATCTATACATTACAGATACACACTATTGCCTTTTTATTGTATACTATTTTGACCTAATTGTGTTAAAAAATATGAGATTTTTTTTATTTCTTTTTGAAAGTATCCTCTGTTACCCAATTTTCTTTCACAATTTGCTTGCTACGACCTACCGCCAAGGCCTTATCTGGTACGTTTTTAGTAATAGTCGAGCCCGCACCTACATAGCTATAATTACCTATTGTTACAGGAGCAACTAAGTTACTATTACAACCAACAAATGCACCATCACCAATAGTCGTACGATGCTTAACTTTCCCATCATAATTTACGGTAATAGTGCCACAGCCAATATTAACACCGGCCCCAACATCACTATCGCCGATATAGGAGAGATGTGGAAACTTGGTACCTTCCCCAACAATAGAGTTCTTAACCTCTACAAAGTTACCTACATGAACCTTATTACCTAAAACTGTATTTGGACGCAAATGGACATATGGACCTACATCTACACCGTCTTTTACTTCACAGTCATGACCATAAGTAAAGTGGATAATCGTATCATTGCCGACTTTTACATTCGTCAAACGAGTGTGTGGTCCAATTTCACAACGCTCACCAATCACGGTATCACCTTCAAGAATTGTACCAGGATGCAAAATTGTATCTGCACCTACTGTTACTTCAGGAGCCACATAGGTATTTTCAGGATCAATAATTGTTACGCCAGCAGTCATTAACTCAACATTTTTACGATGTTTTAATATAGCTTCAGCCTCTGCTAATTGCAAACGTGAGTTTACACCTAAAGATTCTTCAAAATCCTTAGTCATGTATGCACTTACCTTGTCGCCACCATTTACGAGAATACCAACTACATCAGTAATATACAATTCACCTTGGGCATTATCATCAGATAATTGATCTAAGCAAGGCCATAATTTTTTACTATCAAAAGCGTACATACCTGTATTTACTTCTTGAACCGCTAATTCTTCAGGTTTACCATCTTTCTGTTCTACGATACGAACTACAGAACCCGCTTCATTACGAATGATACGTCCATAACCAGTTGGATCCGGCATATGAGCAGTTAAGATTGTAGATGCTGCACCGGAATTTTTATGTTCTTTTAAAAGTGCTTCTAAACTTTCTTTTGTAACCAGGGGAGTATCACCGCATAACAATAAGATTGTACCATCATAATCACCAAGTACTGGTTGAGCCATCTTAACTGCATGACCTGTACCATTTTGTTCTTCTTGACGAACAAATTCAGCACGCTCTCCCAAGTAATTTTGTACTGCATCGCCACCAAAACCAACGATAACAACATCGCGATTGGTACCAATGGATTGAACCGTTTCAAGAACGCGTTCTACCATCGCCTTACCGCCGACCTTGTGTAACACTTTTGGCAATTTAGACTTCATACGCGTGCCCTTACCAGCAGCTAAAATAAGGCTTGCAATATTCATAGTAATCTCCTATCTGTTATCTCTTATATCTCTAAACCATTTTAAATATTATTTACGTCATTATTTAGCCCATAGGTCAATACTCAATATAAACCATTATATCAGCCTATAATCTTCCTAATATTAATGATTTACTCTGCATCTAACACAGGCTCTATACTAATTTTCTTTGTATTTTCATCGATACCATAAAAAGTAAATAGTGATTCATAATCATCGATCAACTTCGGACTTGGTTCAGCTGTAGCTACAAGAACACCTGTGCCAACAACGACGCCACTCATTTCAAGAACTAATTCTTTAAGCCCCTTAGCGGTACCGCCAGCTTTCATAAAGTCATCGATAATTAACACTTTCGCATTTGGAGGAATTGCCCGTTTAGTTAGAGTCATAGTTTGAATGCGCCCAGAGGAACCTGTTACATAATTGATACTAATAGCAGAACCTTCTGTTACCTTACTATCACGTCTAGCAATAACAAGTGGTTTATTGAAAGCTCTCGCTACCATTACAGCCAAAGGAATCCCCTTTGTTTCTACAGTCAAAATATAGTCTGGTTCACGGTCCACGAAACGAGTCATAATAATCTCACCCAGACGTGTCATTACATGCCAATCATATAAGATATCAGACATATAAATAAAACCACCTGGAATGATGCGATCTGGCTCCATTAAACGAGCTTGCACATCGCGTAGAATATCGTTCGCTTGTATTCCCTTGCGATGCGGAATAAATCGTACCCCACCAGCTACACCGGCCACCGTTTCTAAGGTCCCCAGTTGAAAGTGTTCCATAGACTGCCTTACACATGTTAAATCTTCACTAACCGTTGATTTAGCCATGCCAAAAAAGTCGCAAAAGTAATTTAAAGGAATCAATTTTTGCGGTGAATCAACTAACAGTTTTGTCATTGCCACCATTCGTTCTACGCGCCGTACTTTATCCATAGGATTATCCTTTACTATTCATCATATAACTATTGAGTATGCTCATTAATTTAACATCATGAGTCATCATCATATATCTATTATTTATTATACCATATTTTCCGAATATTCGAGGTTTTGAATACATTATAATTCGGTAAAAGAAAAACTCTCTAGCATTTTATACAAGAATATGATTGTAGTCTATACATCTATCATATAATCATATAAAACTAGAGAGTTATCATTATAAAATATAAACCTTTACAGATTGACGTCCAAACTGTAATGCCTCTGCACGAGAATCAAAAGCTAAATCAATGCGATGCCCTTTAATAGCACCACCTACATCGTCAGCTACAGCATAGCCATAACCTTCAATATATAATCGCGTTCCCAAAGGAATTAATTTAGGGTCTACAGACACAAGTCCCTTCCGTAGACGACTACCTGTAGCTGTATATTTTCCGTTGCCAGGATCTTGAGATGAATAGCCACTAGCCTCCATCGTTAAAACTTTAGAGTATTTATTAGGCACTCCATTATGATTGCGTTCTGTGCCATGGCCACCATAACGAGTCTCCATCTTTTCCAAAGCATTCATCGTAGCAGGACCAACACGACCATCTACAGGGAGCCCTTTAGATTTTTGAAATTTTCGAACAGCCTGTTCTGTATTATGACCGTAAATGCCATCTATAGAATCATGTAAAAAACCTTGATGCTTTAACATGGTTTGCACCTTACTAACATGATGTCCTCGTTGCCCCCGATCAATAGTTTTTGCTAATGATACAGAGGATACCATTACAATCATACAAACAAGCGTACATGCAATAATTATTTTTTTTATCATATACACATCACCTTACATTAAGTAGTATACTATACAGTTTTAAATAATCTATAAACCATAAAAGTTCTATTAATATCAATAATTCATATATATTAAATTATAGTTATAGTATAGTTTTAAGGGTATATTACATATATATCATAAAATTATAAGATACCAATGAAAATCTCCATTATATCCTGCAAGAATATTCGCTTAGATTACTTTTAAAGTCGGAAATTCTCTTCAGTCTACAATGGAGATTTAATAGTTTTATTTAATTTTAGCAGTTATGGTATACACCAATATGACATTCTTTTCGGTTTGCACCAACAAGTCTTAAGAAGATGTAGCCGAATAATGCAGAGATTAATGAGCCAAGTATAACGCCACCTTTTGCCATTTCTTGAGCGTGACCTGGGTCAAATGCCAAGATAGATACGAAGATACTCATTGTAAAGCCTATACCACATACAATCGCAGTACCATATACATGCTTCCAATTAGCTTCTGTCGGCATTGGTACAAGGCCACATTTCACCATCGCAAATACTGCACCAAAAATACCTATTTGTTTCCCTATAATAAGGCCTAATGCAACACCAAGCACTACAGGATGCGTTAAGTCATTAACAGATACATTACGTAAATCTACACCAGCATTAAAGAATGCAAATATTGGTACAATTAAAAAACTAACCCAATTGGACAATAAATGTTCCCAATGTTGCATTGGGCGAACATACTTACGGCCTCGTTTGCCTTTTGAAGGAATTGTCATAGCTAAGATTACACCAGCCATAGTTGCATGTAAACCAGATTTTAATACACAATACCAAAGGATAAACCCTAGAATGATATATGGTAAAGGTCGTACATATCCTTGCTTATTACAATAGATTAAAGCAGCTACAACTACGACAGCTGCACCTAAATACATCATGTGAATACTTGACGCATAGAAGATTGCAATTACGATGATAGCAATCAAATCATCTATAACGGCAAGAGCTGTTAGAAATACTTTCATTGAATTCGGTACTCTAGAGCCTAATGCAGATATAATACCGATGGAAAATGCAATATCCGTAGCAGTTGGTATTGCCCAACCATGTATATATTCAGAATGAAAACCTGCAATTAAGTAGTAGATAAAAGCGGGCGTTAGAACACCAAATAATGCGGCAATGCCTGGCATCACACGCTTAGCATTAGTATTAAGCTCACCTGATACTAATTCACGCTTAACTTCGAGACCTACAAAAAGGAAGAAGATTGCCATCAATGCATCATTAACCCATTCTAAAATTGTTAGATTACCTATATGGTGATTAACGATTTGAAAGTATTGTTCAGATGATGGAGAGTTCGCTAAAATTAAAGCGAGTACTGTTGCTCCTAGGAGTACAGATGTAGCTGCACCTGGAGAACGTAAGAAAACAAAAATGCGTTCCATTTGAATCCTTTCTATACTTACAAAAGATTATTTTATTAAATTTTACCACGCATCTTGCGTATTTGATAAGCTAAAATTAGGACAATCGCACCTAGCAAGCCTGCCGTGATTGATCCTATAAAGATACCTACCTTAGCCATTTCTTGTGTTATACCTGGTGGGAAAGCCAGTGTAGCAACAAAAAGGCTCATAGTAAAGCCAATACCACACAAAATAGCTGTCCCATAAATTTCAGGCCACGTCGTTTTTGTAGGCATCTTAATTGCCTTAGATTGAACCAAAATGTAGACGGCAGAGAATATACCTAATTGTTTTCCTAAGATTAAACCGAATGAAACACCTATGATTACAGGATGGAATAAATTATCTATGGAAAAATCAGCAAAGGATACACCAGCATTTAAAAAACTAAATAATGGTATAATTAAGAAGTTTACCCAATTGCGTAAAGCATGGGCCCATTCTTCCATAGGATATACTACCTTATCTATAACTTTACCTTTAAAAGGAATTGTCATAGCCAGTACAACACCAGCAATGGTAGCATGCACACCAGATTTTAAAACTAAATACCAAAGAACTAATCCTAGAACACAATACGGAAGTGGTCTTAAATAGCCTTGCTTATTAGTATAAATCAGTAAACCAGTTACAGCCGCAGCAGCTATTAAATCCATAAAATTAACGCCTGCCCCATAAAAGAGAGCAATAACGACTATGGCAATCAAGTCGTCAATAATAGCTAATGCAGCTAGAAAGGCTTTCATCGCTGTAGATACCTTATTACCAAGCATTGTAATAACGCCTATAGCAAAAGCGATATCTGTAGCGGTAGGAATCCCCCAACCATGTCTATATTCTGGCATATATCCAGCCGCAAAATAATACACAATAGCTGGCGTAATAACACCTGCAAATGCGGCTAATACGGGAAGCACACGTTTCGCCTTCGTATCAAGCTCCCCAGAAATCATTTCCTTCTTGATCTCTATACCAACATAAAGGAAAAAAAGAGCCATTAAGGCATCATTTACCCACTCCAGTATAGTCATTGGACCAAGGTGTATTTGCATGACTGCAAAATACTGTGCTGCAATCGGTGAGTTCGCCACAAGAACGCCTAAAATAGCGGCGGACAGCAAGGATATCCCACCAGCAGACTCTGACTGGAAAAATGCTTTTATAAAATTCATAATAACTACCACTTTCTGAGTCATAAATAATAATACGTATTTTTATGTATATAAAAACAACTATATTTATTATTATATCATTTCAGTTCGAAAATAATCAATATTGTTTACTTTCTTTAAGTAAAGAGATAAAAAATACAATAAGTGATACAGTTAAACAAATAGCAGCAATCGTATTCATAACAGGATTTTGCCAAAGTGGTAGAAGCAATCCTATAAGAACAGATATACTACAAAATAATGGTGTACGCCAAATATGCTTTTCCTCTACCGATACTTTAGATAGAATTACATCTGATTTTTTATACTTTCTAATAATAGTCATCATAAGTCCAGTCACGATACCAATAATGAGAACAATATCCCATATAGCCCACAATATCTTCAGAGCCATCGTATTATGATTATGAATATGTAGGTTAATCATAGTCGTCATACCTGTAAAATACCATGGAACTGCTTTAGTAGAAAATCTATCATTACTAGAATCGACATACAAGTTAGCATATACAGGCTGTCCAAGAAACATAGCTGGATCATCATCATTTTCTGCACCTAAATAAAATGCATAATGGTAATTGTTAAACTTAGATGGATAATCCATAGAAATAACTTGTCGATCTGGATATACTTTCATTATACGAGAAATTGCTTCTGATGGTTGCAATATTTCAGATTGTCCAATCGAAAGTTCCTGTTTAGCATTATGAAGTACATCGGCATTATAGTTATCATTTGCAATAAAAAAGCCCCCAATCCATACACCTGTTATACATAATATAAATCCCCAGACCGTTGCAACTATTGAGAATTCACGATGTAATGCACCTATTTTCATTTTCTTAGATAAAACAGAGGCTTTAGAATAACTTTTACGAAATGGACCATATAAAAAAATCCCTGAAATAATAGTGAGACTACATAAAAATGATAAGAATGTTACAATATATATGCCAATTTTACCTAAATCTAATCGTGTATGTAATTGATGAAGAGTATGTAACATACTACGAATCCAAGGATGTACAGGAGGCTCATTATGTGAAGTAATCAGTTCTTTAGATATAGGATTATATAAAACATAATCCCCACCCATTCCCATGCGAGCTGGAGGTGCTACCGTAGCCGTAGATTCAATAATACGATACCGTAAAATATGTGTAGCCCCCATAGCAGGGGATATATTCAAAATATCTTTTGATGGATATTTCTGTTTAACAAGTAGTGCCCCCTGATCAGCATACTTAAATATAGATTCTTCATGTTCATTCATCGACATTATAGCTGATGAATGATGTGTTGTTCCACCTTGAGCCCATGCATTTAACTCAGTTCGAAACATGAGTACTAATCCTGTAATACAAAACATTAAGAAGAAAATTAAGGAAATGATAGATAACCATTTATGAACTTTATATACTTTTGACATACGAATTCCTCCTTTTCTATTATTTTATACATCTAGATTGAAAGTAATTCAATACATTTACTACTATAGGTATAATCATAGATATATCTATGATTACTTGAATGTATATGTAAATATATGATACAATATTTACATCGTGCGGGCGTAGTTCATCGGTAGAATGCGAGCTTCCCAAGCTTGAGAGGAGGGTTCGATTCCCTTCGCCCGCTCCATATAATTTGTGATGTAATGTATATCACAAATTATATGCAAAATATTATAATATATATACTTTTTGTATTGTTTTTTAAGGAGATATCCATGAAATTAAGTGCAAGAAATCAATTAAAAGGTACTATCGTTGAGATCCAAGAAGGCGCTGTAAATGCAATCGTAAAAATCAACGTAGGTAATAATAATATTGTTACTGCTGACATTACTATTCAATCCGTTAAAGAATTAGGCTTAGCAGTTGGCAAAGAAGTTGTCGCTGTTATCAAATCCACTAGCGTAATGGTTGGTGTAGAATAATAAAGAATTAGAGCTGCTTAGGCAGCTCTTTTTTTGTATATATATTAAATTTCTAATAAGTTGTTATTAATATATAGGCTCTATGATTTTGTGATCATGGGGCTTGTTATTTACATAAATATGGAGTTGCTCAACTAGTTTACGGTTCGATACCATTGGTGCTGCGCACCGCGGTATCGATTAGATAAAGTTTATTTACATATATTTAAAGTAGCTCAACTGCTTTACGGTTCGGTAACATTGGCACGTTGTGCCTCGTTACCGTATGGATTAGTTAGATACTACCATTAGCCGCGGCTTCCTATCAATCCTCACTGTGGATTTCCCTTCTCTGCTTCGCAGCTCGGTAAATCTTACGTTCGGAAGCACTCATATGGTTCGGCTGCGTCGCTTAGCTCTAAGACCTCTTCGGTTGCCCTACTTGCTTCCTCACTGTGGATTTTCCTTCTCTGCTTCGCAGCTCGGTAAATCTTACGTTCGGAAGAAAGCGATGCAGTGAATCTGTCGTCGTTTCACTCCTCCATCTTCTACTGCCCTGCTTTTCCCAGGGCCGTCTTACACGGACACGTACATAGATACAACCTCTACAACCTTGGCTGGAGGCTGCTCTAGTAGGGTTAGCTAGTCGAAGACTAGCAAAAAGAAAAAGGCCTACCTTTAGGTAGACCTTTTTCTTTTAGTCAATCAGCGGCTTCCTATCCTCCCAGGCCGTCTCCAGCCAAGTACTTTCGGCGTTTATGAGCTTA